>Ga0268359_10435_pt1:407500-1200000 | contig 2364618 bp, 2248 predicted proteins | sample BioMet11_FD_194416 | JGI IMG/M metagenome (GOLD analysis project Ga0268359, IMG submission 194416) | Sewage microbial communities from Oakland, California, United States - Biofuel 11 (PacBio Assembly) | ecosystem: Engineered > Wastewater > Sewage > Unclassified | place: USA... | reverse complement strand
TAACCTTTGGTACCATAGCCAGTGTGTTCGGTCTTAACGCAGGATACATAGACCAGGTTCAGTACTCAGTTATTGTGGGTGTTGTGGTTGCAAGTGCGGTCATACCAACCTTCATAGCTCAAAAATGGTTCATGCCAGTTCATTCACATGATCTCCTGGATTTTGAAAAGAAGTTATGATTAAAATGAAGTAACAACTCGTCTGGTGGGATATCAAAATGTTTAGCAGAGTTAGAATATACCTTTCGGGTGATCTATGTCTCAAAAAAGTTTTTAAAAGATAATGGAGGAAAAAAATATGAATCTTTGGAAGGATATTGCAACAGGTCCAGCAGCACCAGAAGCTGTTTACGCAGTGATTGAGATTCCACGGGGATCCAGGAACAAGTACGAATATGATAAGGAGAAAGAGGCTTTTATACTTGACAGGGTTCTTTACTCACCTGTCCATTACCCTGCAGAGTATGGTATAATACCAAAAACACTCTGGGATGATGGAGATCCAATGGATATATTGGTACTCATGGATCAACCAACATTTCCAGGTTGTATAATAGAAACACGACCAATTGGTGTTATGAACATGATCGACACTGGTGACAAGGACGACAAGATTCTTGGGGTTCCAGTTGATGATCCACGGTTTAAAGATGTTAAAGACATTGAGGATCTGCCTGAACATCTTCTGGATGAAATTCAACACTTCTTTGCAGAATACAAGAAACTTCAAGGCAAAAAGACCGAAGTTTTAGGTTGGAAAGGTAAAGAAGAAGCATTGAAAGTCATAGAACGTTCAATCCAACTCTATAAGGATATGTAACCCTATTTTTTTAATTTTTTCATGAATCACTTTTTTTAGACCCCTAATTCCGATTTTATTATTAGTTTCAGGTCAACTCAAGTTTTTTAATGAAAATGAAAAAAATAGAAGCTCCAAAGCCCAACCCAAAATTATTATTATAATTAGAATTAATATTATTATTGTTGTGGATCAGATTCATGGGTTGTGTTAATTTAAGGAATTGAGGTTCTGGAATTAGTTTTAAAAGGTGTGCACAATCCATATTTTTTTCAAATCTGATGTATTTATCAAACAAAAAATACAAAATGATCCTATGGTTAAAAAGATGAAAAAGAAAAAGAATGATTGGGAAGAGGTTAAGGATCCAGAAGAGAGCATATGGAGGCCTGAAGCTGCAGGTGATGAAATCTCAGGCAGGTACATAGAAAAGGAGCGTGATGTAGGACCCTACAAAAGCACCAAGTACACCCTTGAAACTGATGAAGGTGAAGTTTACGTCTTTGGTTCAACTGTTCTGGACCGTAAATTCGATGAGGTACCAATTGGATACGAGGTTAAAATAATCTATCAGGGTGAAAAACCAAGTAAGCCACCAAAAAAGCCCTTCAAATTATTCCAGGTGTTCAAAAGGCCTGCTGAACGTTGAGAGCCCTGCATAAACATAAAATCTTTGAAGGTGGATACTTAAAAAAAATGGTGTATACGTGGGTTAAGGTTATAACCTACGAAGTACTATAGTTGAATGTAACATATTTCACTGTCATATCTTTACAGACCAGTGCCTACGGTCCTTCCACGAGGTCGGCTGAGCCTTCGATGAATGGGAGAAACCCAGCGCCGGACAGACTGCCTGCTACGAGGGTTGCTAGGGGAGGGAAGGGTGAGCTACCTATGAACCAATGAGTTAGTGAGTGGGCAAAATTCATACTCATCGCTGTCACTACTTCTGGTTAGTATGACGATTTGAACTTTCTTTAAATTCTCCTTTTAAATATAAAATCATTTTTAACATAAAAATCATTTTATAAACCTAAAACCCGTTTATAAACATAAACATTAAATGAAAATCAATAATTTCCTTTTTAACATTTAATTTTATAATTTAAAACATCCTTTTTAAGGTAAATAACGAAAAAAAATCAATAGCCCATTTTTTGTTTTCCAGATCTTTTTACACTCACCCACAATATTTATTACAAATTTATTTTATATTATGAGCACTGTTAAATGTAGTATGTATTGAGGGAAGGTGTTGGGGGAATACCAAATGTGCAGAGGATTCTTTAACGATAGTAAAAGTATGGTTGTTAGGAATACAGTTTCATTGGGAGAACTTGTGGAAAAGATAAAGAAGGTGATTTTTAAACTCCAGGATGAAATGTATTCATCTGGAATAAAGATAAAAACCGTGAAATTAACCCTGAAAACCGTGGCAACTGGAGAAATGGGTGCCGAAGCCAAGTTCCAGATCCCGGTGCTGGATGGACTGAAGATAGGCTCACAGATTTCAAAAGAAACCTTACAAACCACAGTTTTGAAGTTAAAACCTCCAGAACCTCAGGAACCAAAAAAGGCCATTTCTGAAATTTATTTTGAAGGCATAGAAGAACAGCTTGAAAACAGTATCAGAACCATAGTGGATGCTGTGAAGGCTGCAGCTCTTAATGAACCACCACTTGAACTTGATGAAGCATCTACAGAGTTCAATTTCCTCCTTAAAAGCAGCTCTGAAATATCATTGATACTGCAAACGGATCTTGAATCGGAACTGGGTAACAACGTAAAAATCGACTTTGAAAAAAATTAAAAAAATAAGGGTTGAGCAAATCCTCAAGTTTTGCCTCTTATCAACCCTCCGATAGCTCCACCAACCCCACAGAGTATCAAAGAATAGATCAGGGATACGAGAACCATTATCAAACCTGTAGCTGCAGCTGTTATGAATCCGGGTATGCCTGCAATTATTGTACCGAATATCAGGAAAAGTACAGACAGTACAATGGTTCCAAAGGCACCTGCAACCGCCGCATTCCACGCACCATTTAAAATGCCGTTACCAACCATCAGTCCAACGATGAACCCTGCCAGGAACAGTCCAAGGTTAGGACCCCAGTATGCATTGATGGTTCCAAAAAACCAGGAAAGAAGTATGGTCAATATAAATCCAACTATCACTGCACTCCATTTTACCATGAACAAACCTCCAAATTTGTATTAATAATTTTATTCCTGTTTAGATATAATATTTTTCAATTAAAACTCAGTTTATTCTAGAAGTGGGGAGTATGTGCAAAACACATAACCTCTCCTAAAAACATAAAATTAGAATAGTTATTATAATTGTATTAGAAATTGGTGGTGTTCGGATGAAAGCAAGTGATTTGATAGGAAAAACCGTGATAAACAAGAAGGCTGTTGAAGTTGGTAAAGTTGCTGAAATAAGTATAGTACTTAAAAAATGCCTCTTCGATAGGGTGCTTATCTCCACAGGCTCAACCCTGAGTAAAAAATACTTCGAGGTAACAGAATCTGAAATATCAAGTATTGGAGATTACATGCAGGTGGATCTGGATGATGCAGAAATTGAAGAGAAGCTAACCTCAGACAAGATAGACAACCTCATAAAACCAGAGTTCCAGTACAAAAAATTCCTGGGTAAGGTGGTTCTCTCTGAGGATGCAATGGAAGTTGGTAAAATCGAGGACTTGCTGATAGAACCTGAGGGCTGTTTAATAAATCAGCTGATAGTAACTGCAGGTCCAGCATTCCGTAAGAAACGATTCATGTTATCCAAAGATGATATCAAACACATTGGAGATTACGTCATACTCAAACTCCCTTCAGCTAAGATAGGTGAACTTGAGGGTAAATAAAAACTGATTAACCTAGTCTAAGGGGTTTAATCCAATAAAATTCTTTTTTTATTTAAATTATTTTTATGCAAATTCAATCAAATTTAATTAAAGTCAATCAAGTTCAATCAGGTTCATTCCAACATAAATTCAAACCTATCAAATCAAAATAAGTGAACGTGCCCTAAAAATTAAAAATAAAACAAACCTTGAAAATGGGGGAATGTTCAAGTCTTAAACTCCACGTACTCAACCACAGTACCTTCCGGGTGCCGAATCCTCATGTTACTCCCTGTTGGAACAGATTTTATTTCATCAATAACCTCAGCACCTTCAGCCATGAGATGATCCTTGAATTCCTTTAGAGAATCAACGAGAATGGTTAAACTGGTGTTTTTAAATTCTTCAAGGACTTCATCAGGACCTGAAATTAAAATAACAGAACCTATTCCTGCAAGTTCCAACTTGTACTCATCGTACCTGAATCTAACATCACATTTTTCCCCAAAAAGGTTTTCGTAGAATGAAATGGTTTCTGTGAGGAGTTCAGGTTCCAGAAAGATTCTTGTCATTACTCTGATTACTTTCATTTGAATCCAAGGGATAGTTTGTTTTTTTTTAAAAATTATAAGAATTAATGAAATTTTTTAAAGAGTTTTTGACGATTAAAACTGTTATCAGTACCCATTTATACTCTTTATACTCCTGAGTGAACGTTGAGTTCCTCCAGTATCCTTTTTCTCTCCCTTTTAAGATCCTCAAGGAGTTTGGGATCACAGTTTCCACTCTTTTCAAGATGTGCTATTGTGTTGGTTACAGCCTCAAGGGTTGTTTCAAGCTGATTAACAGACATTCTAAACCTCCAGGTTTTAAAATCCACTTCCTATGGCAGTGATTCTATATCTATGGATTTGAAGCGAATCATCTGATTTTTTAATTGTACCTCAACACTATTATACCTTCCACATGGTGATTGCTGTGATCTAAAACTTCTCAAGAACCTGCCTGTAAATATCCTTCAAACTTCCATCAGACTTCTCGTACATCCTGCGCAGTATCAGTTCAGGGGTGCTCCTTGCAAAGTAATTCATACGAGGTGTTCTATCAACCATGAGGTTGTAATCTTCGTCCAATCCCTTGGCTTCGATACCATCAACCCGTACATCCGTGTACTTCAGTATCTCACGGGCCATGTGGGTTACAATAACTGCAAATGAATTTGAATCCCTTAAAAAGTCCATGAAGCTTGATATGATCTTAACTGCAGCTTCCAGTTCAGTTATTGCCTCAAGCTCATCCAGGAGTATGAGTTTATCTGTTTTTCGGGTTACAATTGGCATGAAGGTTCTGAGGAATGATTCAAATGCTCCAGCATCAAGTGAATGTTTTTTGGAGAAGAAGTAAACCTCATCAACCAGCTTAACCCTGGCCTCAGTTGCACACACAGGCAGACCCATCTGGGTCATGATGGTGATCTGGGCTATGGTTTCAAGGAGGGTGGTTTTACCTCCACTGTTGGCTCCAGTAAGCAGAACAACATTTTCAGGGTAATCCAGTTTGTAATTTATTCTCTGAACATTTTCCTCCAGTGCCAGGTTCAGATGCAAACCATCCTTGAAGGAGAATCCATCACCTATTGTAGGAGGGTTAAGGTTGTAGTAATATGCGAAACAGCCCACTGCAAACTCATAGTCAAAGAGAATGATCCTGTGGACTTCCTCTTCAACATCATTTTTAAGCTGTGATAACACCTCTGCAGCTTTAACCTTCTTTTCAAAGGCCTTAACCTCCATTTTTGATGTTTCCTGTTTTTTGATCCTTTCAAGTTCAGGGTAGTCAATTTCAACAGGGTACTTCTGGATGAATGGGTCGAATGCACATCCTGTTTCATTTTTAACATATGCTTTAGCATCCTTCATCACAGCATCAAATATCTTCTGGATCTTCTCGGGCATTCCCTCATTTAAAAGGTCTAAAACTTCATCACCATTTAGATCAATATTTTTTATGGCTTCTTTGAGTTTCTTATCCGCTGTTTCCTTGGCGTTTTCAACTGCACCTACGAATACAGACTCATCAAAATCATCCCCTCCAAGGGAATCCAAAGCATCCACAACCCTATGGAGTACAGATTCTTCACCTAAAATTTCATTTATCTTCAAAACGTTGACCAGTAACTCGTAGTTCTCCTTGAAGTAGGTGAGTGTTGTTTCCGGAACGATCTCAAATATTTCAGAGTCGTTGCTAACCATTGCAACATTGTATGCATCTTCAAGTTCTATTAAACCTTCAGAATATACGTAAACAATGAATTCAAAGTCTTCAAGGCTTCCAAGTTCCTCAGAGGTTATTATGGGGCAGTAACTGTTTAAACCCATTTCCATCATTCTGTGGTAATCTTCCCTGGACTCAACCAGGATTGCATGGGATGGATCATACTCAACCTTTGGATTTTCCATTGGCTGGATCTTCTTGAGGAGTCTGGAGATTTCATCTCGTGGGAGATGGCTTACATTATCCTTGGCATTCATTACAAAACCAAGGTTTTCCATGACAACTTCTTTGTTCTTTGTGGGGCTCATCAGGAGGATCCTGTTTTTTGCGTAGCTGGTACTGGCGAAGTCAAGGATCTTACGGGTTAAATCTTCATATATCTGAACAGCCCTCTCAGTTTTCAGAAAATCTTCAGTGGGATTTCCAAGAACAGAGTTAACTATCTCCACAGCCTTGTGCTGGCTTATTCCATCTATACTCGTGATCCTGTCCACTTCAAAGTTTTCAACAGCCCTCATGAATTCATCCTCTCCCCCGAAGCTGCTGATGATCTTATCAGCCATCCTGTTTCCTATGCCCTTTATATCCTTGAGATCCAATTTACCACCCTTGATTCATGAGTTCTGGGATCAAAAATGAATTTTTCATTTCAGTTCTCCCATTAAATAATCATCAACAATTTTTAGGATACTATCTCTTTTAAATGTATAAATGATTTTAGAGACCGTGTGAGAAGTTCTAAGAACTAGTCTGAATGTTATCATGAGTTTTTTTTCATCCCTAAAAATCATATTTCAATCCAGTAAACGAAGAAGTCGTATGAATAAACAAAAAAAGTTCATCCTCCCTAAGACACATATATTGGCTGATTGAAGTTGATACTCTGCTTGTAATTCCTTGGAAGGAAATGAAATGAAGATATTATTTGCAAAATTAGATAAGTCTCGTGATTAAAATAAAAACATGGAATTTTTAATTTACCTCATAATCCTTCTTGTCACAGGCCTTTTTGTTGGATTTTTATCTGGACTTCTCGGTGTTGGTGGTGGTTTTATAATGGTACCAGTTCAGTTCTTCCTCCTGACATCACTGGGAGTTGATCCAACCATTGCAATAAGGGTAGCATTTGGAACCAGCCTGGCGGTAATATTACCAACGGCGTTAAGTGGTGCAATTGGACACAGTCGCAGGGGCTACGTTATGTATCGCCCTGCACTACTCATGGGGATTGCAGGCTTCACAGGGGCGGTTACAGGGGCAATCATATCGTCCCATGCACCAGAAACTATTTTAAGATTTTTGTTTGGTTTTTTGGCTATAGGTGCGGCTTTATGGATGTTAACTTCGAATCCATCTTCAGATAAACTCAAAACTGAGAAGAGTGAAATCAAGTTTTATTCCTACATTTTCTGGGGATTTTTAGCAGGAATATCTTCGGGCCTTCTTGGAATAGGTGGTGGAATACTCATAGTCCCAATACTGATTATTTTAATGGGATTTGGAGCTCATAAAGCTGTTGGAACATCTTCTGCCGTGATAATATTCACAGCGGTAGGTGGAATATTAACCTACATCTTCACAGGAATGAACACACCCGGCCTTCCCCAGTACTCCATTGGATACATAAACATGGTTCAGTTTCTTGCCCTTTCAATTACAAGCATTCCAACAGCCCAGTTAGGTGTCAGAGCATCGCATAAAATCCCTGAAAAAGAGTTAAAGTATATATACACTGCTTTGATGATTTACATTGCACTGAAGATGATTGGTGTGTTTCAATGGTTGAACCTTCCCCTTTAGAAGATCGATAAAACATTTAGGATAAAATAAAACTTCAGGATAACTTTAGGATAACTCAACTCTTCTTTTTTATTCTTTTATTTTTTTTATAAATCTTTAAAATGAATTTTTTTCATAAATAAAATAATGATCTTATCCCTTTCAGATTTTAACTCCCCTTATAAAGTTTCCAGTCGTTATACCTCCTGTTGAAAACTTCTTAACATCACTTTTAATCATGTTGAGCTTCTTTTTTAATTCCCCTTTACTTTTAGGTTTTTTACAGGATTCAAGTGCATCTACGTATGCTGAAACCATGATATATGTATACTCTGGTGGTTTTCCACGTGCATCAATTACAATAGAGTCCAGTCCAGTGTTGATGATCTGTGGAAGGTGATCCAGGAGGCAGAGTTCAACAGAATTCAGGATATGGGTTTTCAGACTGCAGTCACATCTGACTGGAAAAACACGATTCTTAACATCTTCGATACCCAGAAATTTCCTTTGAATTTCTTTAAAATCAGGGGTTTCAAATTCTCTTCCAGGTTCTAGTAAACATGGAATACGATCTTCAGTTGTTACAACCTCAAGATTTCCCTGAACCAGGAGTTCCAGAGACGTTTTTATCCATTTAGAGTTGGATCTTCTAGGGAGATCAAAGCTTCTCACTAGATCAAAGATCTCTTCACCTGAAAGTTCAGGGGACAGGGTTACAGCTTCAAATGTTTCTGAGATTTCTCGTGCGCTGCGATGGTTCCAGAGGTTGATCCCCATGGATCCAAAGATCTTCAGGTCTTCAAACATGTTTTTAAGAAATTTTGCAGTCCCAACATCATCAACCATAACTCCTGATAAATCTAAACCTTCCTCTGTGGTTAATTCACTTATGAGATCCAGAGCATGGTTAATGTAACCTTCAGGGATAATGTTGGGCCACTTCCAGATCAAATCCACTTCGTAGCTCCTGCAGAGTTTACAGGCCTCATTCATGACATCTGAAACGGCTTTGAAATAATTTTCATAATCTTTTTCACTGCAGGTTACCCCTGTGTGGGGTTCCAGGTAAATGCGTTTACAACCAGCTTTGCATGCTGGATCAATGGCTTCAACATCGTCGATGTAAAGGGATAAGAAAGGAAAGGATTCATCACTTTCTTCAACCTCAAACCTTCTTTCATCTAAGTTTCCAGTCAAATCTGATTTCAGGTTATGGTAACGATTTTTTGCATCTTCTAAATCCCTTTCTGGGTTTTTAAATGATTCAAGTGTTTTTGTCTCTACTTCCTCCAGAATATCCCTTCTTAATTGGTTCAACCTACTTACGGGTGCAAATAGATCTCCAGGATAATCTATGTCAAGTTTTTTGATTTTAAAGGGGGTTCCTCCAGTTTTTCTGAGCTGCTTTTTTATCTGTGAAGTTTCCAGTGGTTTTTTAATGGCTTTTTCAAATTTGAATGGAGAAATATATTCAACACTCTTTTTAATTCCATTAACCTGAAATTCGCATGTTAAATGTGCAGCACGATCCTCATCCCACTGGATCTTCATGTCAACTGGAATTGGATGAGGGTAAACTTCGTGGATCAGAGAATCAGCAGAATCCATTAAAGATTTTCTACGGGTTATAAATAGTTTATAACCTTCTTTCAATGGTTTTTTGACATTTAGGACTATTTTAACCTGTTTTGATTTACCTTTTTTAGTTTTCCCGTACCTGCCAAGGACCTTCAAATCCTCATTTAAAACCATTCCATAGTCCCTTTCGCCATGATCTTCGCCCTTAAAAACAACACCATCACCCCTTTGGGGAACCATGGAATTCGTCACCTGGACTATGGCTTCCCTGCTCTTTGCTTTGTAACCAACCACGTCTCCAATGTAAAGACCTCTGTTACCAGGTTTGCTCCGCCCCATAACTGATCTGAAACCTGCATCCATGATGTAACCCTTCGTAAATCCTCTGTTAAATGCGAGTTTTAGATTGGAAACATCCTCATCCTGGGGCAACCATTCAGCATCTGCAATGGCATTGAGGGCCCTCCTATAGATGTCGACCACAACTGCAACGTACTCTGGAGACCTCATTCTGCCTTCGATCTTGATTGAGTGAACTCCACTTTCCACCAGTTTATCGAGATGTCTGTAAACTGATAGATCCCTTGTGGAGAGCAGGTACTTCTCTTCCAGATTCACTTTACTTAGTTTTGATGGAATTCCATGTTCATCCATCTCTCCATGAACCAGATGGTAGGGTTTCCTGCAGGGCTGGGCACACATACCCCTGTTACCACTTCTCCCTCCAATGAAGGATGACATGAGGCACTGTCCTGAGTAGGAGTAGCAGAGAGCGCCATGACCAAAGACTTCAACTTCAATGCTTCCTGCAGTTTCCTTCAGGATTTTTCTTATCTCATGGAGCTTCACCTCCCTTGAAAGTATCACCCTTTCAAATCCAAAGTCCCTGGCCCATTCTACTCCTTCAAGGTTGTGGATGGTCATCTGGGTCGAGGCATGCATTTCAAGGTCTGGCACTATCTCCCTTACAAGACCCGCAACACCAAGGTCCTGAATTATAACTGCATCAACCCCAATCTCGTAGAGCCAGAGGAGGTAAACTGCAACAGAATCAAGTTCAGAGTCCTTTATAAGAGTGTTGACCGTGACGTAAACCTTCACGCCATTTAAATGTGCGTAGTCCAATGCTTCCAGTAGTTCCGTATCTTGGAAGTTTGATGCGTAGTGCCTTGCACCGAAACGTCTGCCTGCAAGGTAAACAGCATCTGCACCTGCATTAACAGCTGCTCTAAGAGCATCCATGGAGCCAGCAGGTGCAAGGAGTTCGGGTAAAACAGTTTCAGATGATTTTTGAGCCATAAAAACGTGTCCTTTTCATTAAAAAGTTATATTTGAACAAAATCCAGGGATAAATCCATTGTATCATTGAAAGTATTTATCAAAATATCTCTTGTGCTATTTCTGTACAGACTATCTATTATAACTATCAAGGATTATAACTATAAGGATACTACAAAACTTATCAACTGCTGTAACAAAACTTACATCTAACACGCGGATACAAATGAAACTATGAATTCAGGGAAATTCATTCTCAAGGTCAATGGATTCATTAGAAGTCAATGAATTCATTAGATAAGATAAGGAGTTTCAAAGGATAGGTAGTTTCATATTTCAATTATTTTATTCAATCAAATTTATTGTTCAATCAAAAATTTAATAAAAAAGAAATCATTGAAGTTTAAAAGTTAACGGTGAATACATGAATGCGTATTTAGAAATATTAAGACCTGGAAATGCCTTAATGGCAGTTATAGCAATTTTTTTGGTGGCACTTATCAATGGAGATTTTAACCTTAACGTTCTTCTAGCAGCTTTAGCTGTTTTCATGGCAACTGGGGCAGGAAATGCTGTGAACGATTACTTCGACCATAAAATCGATGCCATAAACAAACCACAAAGACCCATTCCCTCAGGCAGAATATCCCTTAAAAATGCAGGAATATACTCTGCAGCACTTTTCATAGTTGCAACAGCAACAGGATTTTATATAGGTGCTCTACCGGGAATAATAGTTCTTTTAAGTTCATTGCTCATGGTATGGTATGCATACAGCCTTAAAAGAAAATGTTTAATTGGGAACTTCAGCATATCCTTCCTAACAGGGCTCTGCTTTGTGTTGGGGGGAATTGTTGTGGGACATATCTATGTATCACTAGTTTTAGGGTTCTATGCCTTCTTAATGACCATTGCAAGGGAAATAGTCAAGGACATGGAGGATGTTGAGGGAGACCAGGAGGAAGGAGCAACCACACTACCAATAACCCATGGAAAAAAGACTTCATCCATACTTGCAGCTTTCTTCATGGTATTTGCAAGCCTAACAAGCCCTGTTCTTTACTTCATGGGAATATTCAATCTTCTATACCTCATAGTGCTTCTGGTGGCGATAATTGTATTTTTGAGCTGTGCAGTCTCCATATTAAGGGATACTTCAGTTGAAAATACGGCAAAGGTATCTAAAAGACTTAAAATAGGAATGGGAATAACTTTCCTTGCATTTGCCATGGGTTCACCATTTGTAGGAGGAATTTTAGGATTTTAAAAAAGGATTTTAACAAAATTTAGGATTTTAACTTACTTAATCGTGAAAAATAAACAGGGGATGTTGGTTTGACAAAGAAGTTGGAAAGTGATCTGGTTGAAAATTTGGTTGAAATCCGCAGCATCAACTCCATGTTTGTTGTGGTGAATAAGTACCGCAAAAAATCCAGAAACGGACGTTACTACATGAATTTGACCTTATCGGATAGAACCGGACGAATAAAGGGAATGATGTTTGATGAGAATGCTGAAAATATTCTGGAATCAATAGAAGTTGGTACCGTCTGCAGAGTGGAGGGAAACGTTAATGAATTTCCAAGGGACTCTAAAAACTTCAACATAATAATAAATAGTATAATGGGCTTATCCGAGGGAGAATACGACCTTGATGACTTCATCGTGGCATCCCAGAGGGACAAGGAAGCACTCGTGGAGGAGGTGCGCAAACTCATAGTGAGCATAGAAAGCCCTGAACTCAAAAAACTTCTAAGATCATTCTTCTGTGACAAAGATTTTGCAGAAAAATTTTACACAGCCCCTGCAGCCAAATTTCACCATCACAATTACATTGGAGGACTTCTGGACCATACAGTGGAAGTTTTAAAAATTTCAATGACACTCTGTGAACTTTTCCCAGAAATCGACAGGGACATGCTCTGCACCGGGGTCATGCTCCATGACATTGGAAAGATACACACCTACAAATACGATCTGACCCATATAGACTTCTCAGAGAAGGGAAAACTTCTGGATCACATATTCATATCATCAGATATGGTGAAGGAGAAGATAAATACCCTTGAAATACATGAAGAGATCTCAGACAAACTCCTGCACATGATACTGAGCCACCATGGTGATGTTAGCAACGGTTGGGGTTCTACAGTAGACCCAAAAACTCCTGAGGCAGTGGCACTTCACTACGCTGATAACTTGAATGCCAGGGTCAAGGATATACTTCAGAACGGGGCTAAAAGATAATCAAAGATTAGGATAGAACAAGGATTTCTCTGTTTGATTCCATCTCAATTAAAATGAGCAATTGAACTTAGAATAATTCACCTTAAAAAAAATTCACATTAAAAATCAGTTGAACATTCTAATAGCTGAAAGATGACTTTAATCATTTACAAAAATCAAACATGTCCTCAACGTCATAGAATGTTTGACAGAAGGACTTACACCCTACTTTAAGTCGTTCCTCACCTTCTTCTGTTAAAAAGTAGGTTTTATGTTCATCCACCCGTATCCATCCCCTTTCCCTCAGTTCCTTCAGTGCAGGGTAGATGGTTCCTGGACTGGGCTTTTTACCCTTCCTTTTTTCGAACTCTGTTCTAATTTCGGATCCCTTCATTCCTTTCTGGTGTAGAATCCACAGTATTAAAAATGAGAGGTAACCCTTCATGTTGGCGGAACACTTCATGGTTAAATGATATTGAAAACTCAACATATAAAATTTGTTCCAACGAAAACCTCAGTATCGGATCACCGATATATTTAAATAGTGTATCGGATAAACGATAGAATAGAAACGGAATCATTTCAGATACATAACAAATTCAAATATAAGAACAAGTTCAGAGGGTTTCTAAAGAAATCAGAACAGAATCTTAAAGGTATTTCATGTGTTTTCCGGCTTTAAATCTTTATTAAAATTTGTTTTTAATAATTAAACGTTTTATATCTATTTTAGGATTTAATCGTTAATTGAAAAGTTGCGCTGGACGTTTTTAAATCTCCGGACGTTTTTAAATCAATCCCTATTCTGGATATAAAATATTTTTAAAAAAATCATTTAAAAAATCTTAAAAACAAATTTTAAGAGTTTATCTTAACAATCAGAGGTGATTAAAACTTGAGTGTAACTGTTACCGGTCAGAAAAATAAAAAAACTAGAGGAATTGACTACAAATGGATAGCATTATTGAACGTTATTATAGCAGCACTTATGGGAAGTATAAACGGTAGTATAACCTTAATATCACTTCCTGCAATCTTCAATGGAATACATATCGATCCAATGACATCCTTTCAGTACCTTCTCTGGATACTCATGGGATACGGTCTTGTGACTGCCACCCTTCTTTTAAGTTTTGGAAGGCTTTCAGATATCTATGGAAGGGTTAAGCTATTCAGACTTGGATTTTTAATATTCACGATAGGATCCGTACTTCTCTACCTGACTCCTTCAACTGGAGATGCTGGAGCAATAGAGATCATAGGTTTCAGGATACTCCAGGCCATTGGAAGTGCCATGTTCATGGCGAACAGTTCTGCAATACTCACAGATGCATTCCCCCCAAATGAGCGTGGAAGAGCTCTTGGTATTCACATGGTGGCTTTCATGTCTGGTCAGTTCATAGGACTCATACTTGGAGGTGTGCTTGCAGTATACGATTGGAGATATGTTTTCCTTGTGAGTGTGCCATTTGCAGTCATTGGAACATTGATGTCAACTTTCAAACTCAAGGAAACATCCATCAGGTCACCAGATGCAAAAATCGATGTCTGGGGAAACCTGACCTTCATACTGGGAATCACACTCCTGCTCCTTGGTGTAACCTACGGATTAATGCCCTATGGAAACGATCCAATGGGATGGAACAACCCAGGGGTTGTAGTGTCCATGGTACTGGGAGTTGTATTTGTGGCTCTGTTCCTGTGGGTTGAAACCAAGGTTGAAGATCCAATGTTCAGACTTGACCTTTTTAAGGTGAAGATGTTCACCTACGCAAATGTTGCAGGACTCCTGAACTCATTGGGACGTGGAGGAATGATGTTCATGCTCATACTCTTGCTTCAGGGTATCTGGCTACCTCTCCATGGTTACAGCTATGAATCAACACCGTTCTGGGCAGGAATATACATGCTGCCCCTTACAATTGGGGTCATGATCATGGGACCAACTGCAGGATGGCTTTCGGACAAGTACGGGCCAAGGTGGATTGCAACTGCAGGTATGGTCATAAACACAGTTGGATTCCTCATCCTTGCATCCATGCCCTACAACTTCAACTACCTTGAATTCGGATTGACCCTGTTCCTCATGGGCCTTGGAAGTGGAATGTTCTCCTCACCAAACAGTGCATCCATAATGAACTCTGTACCAGCACAGGAGCGTGGAGTGGCATCTGGAATGATGATGACCATGATGAACACAGCCTTCACAGCAAGTATGGCAATATTCTTCACCATAGTCATTGTGGGAATAACACAGCGCTTCCCAGATGCAATGACATCATCACTTGCAAGTATAGGTGCGGTACAGCTTGCACCAGTGCTTTCAAACATCCCACCAACAGGAGCGCTGTTCTCAGCATTCCTTGGATACAACCCTGTCAGCACAATACTGGCAGGATTACCTGCAAGTTTCTCAGCAGCAATACCACACAACACGCTTGCAACACTCACTGGCACAATGTGGTTCCCATCAACCCTTGCAGGAGCATTCGTACCGTCACTCCACATGTCATTTTACATAGGGGCTGTATTCACAGCCATAGCAGCATTACTCTCTGCTTTAAGGGGTGAAACCTATGTCCATGAGCTTGAGGTGCTGAAGGACACGAGATCAAAGCCAGGGGAAGAAGATTGAATTGAGATATCCAGTTAAAACCATTGGATATCAAAAAGTTTAGTAGGAATGGTTTTTACCATTTCCTCAACCTTTTTATCTTCCACTTCCGGGTATCTTACAGTGGATGAGTTTAAATTTTAAATTACTTTTCTTATCTATTTTAAATCAATTTTAATAAAGATTCATCAATATTTATCAATCAATATTTTCAATTGAATAGGATGAACAGGACTTTTTTATAAATGATGATTTGTTTAATAAAATAAAAGTTATTCTAAGATTTTCAAGATAAAATAGGTTAATTTTGACTGTGTTTTGTGTTAATTTCCCTTTAGAACTGAATTTCAATGCCCCTCACAAAATTTTATACCAATTTATAAACATATTTAATAACAGCACTCTTTTTTATTTTCATATGCATGGGGGGATTTTAGTGCCTGAAAACGGTGAACTTGAGTTAAAGGTTGCTGAAGCCTTACAGCAAGACGTTGGGAAAGGCATTGTGAGAATTGATAAAATTTTAATGGGTAAAATTGGAGTTGCACCTGGATATCTTGTTGAAATAATGGGAAAAAGAGTAACTGGAGCTATAGTTGGAGAATCTTATCCTACAGATGTTGGCCTTGAAATAGTGAGGATGGATGGTCTTACAAGATCGAATGCAGGAACTTCCATAAGTGAAATGGTAAAAATAAAGAAAACCGAGCTCAAAGAAGCAAAAAAAGTTGTTCTGGCCCCTGCAATAAAGGGTATACGCATAATGGCCCCTGGAGAGATGCTCAAGAAAAATCTCATTGGAAGGGCTGTTTCTCAGGGTGATATCCTAACCCTGGTATCTCCCAGAAGAACAAGGGAAACCTACAGGGAATTTCCAAGTGCTGAAAGCATATTCAGCGAGTTTTTTGAGGCATCAACACCCTTTTCACTGGGAGAAATAAAATTTGTCGTTGTATCAACCAGCCCGGCCGGTATCGTGAGGATCACCGAAATCACTGAAATCGAGGTCAGGCCCGAGGCTGTGGAGATCATCGAAAAAAAGGTTCCAGATGTTACCTATGAAGATGTTGGGGGAATGAAAGGAGAAATATCAAGGGTTAGGGAGATGGTGGAACTTCCCCTTCGGCATCCTGAGATATTCGACAGATTGGGCATTGACCCACCCAAGGGTGTTCTTCTACACGGCCCTCCAGGTACAGGAAAAACCCTACTTGCCAAGGCACTTGCTAATGAGAGTGATGCCAATTTCATGGCAATAAACGGTCCAGAGATCATGAGTAAATATGTTGGTGAAGCTGAAAAAAGGATAAGAGATTTTTTCCAGGAAGCAGAGGACAATGCACCCTCAATAATATTCATAGATGAGATCGATGCCATAGCACCCCGGAGAGAAGAAGTCACAGGAGAAGTGGAAAGAAGGGTTGTGGCCCAGATACTTTCTCTGATGGATGGACTCAAAGAGAGGGGTAAGGTCATAGTTGTGGGGGCAACCAACAGACCAGATGCCCTGGACCCTGCACTCAGACGCCCTGGAAGATTTGACAGGGAAATAGGGCTTCGAGTTCCAGACAAGGATGGCAGATGTGAGATACTGCAGATCCACACCAGGGGCATGCCCCTTGATGATGACGTGCACCTCAGTGAATTCTCTGAGATCACCCATGGATTCGTAGGGGCAGATCTGGCTGCTCTCTGCCGTGAAGCTGCCATGAATGCACTTCGAAGGGTTCTGCCAGATATAGATCTTGAAGAACAGGCAATTCCCAAGGAAATCCTGAAAAAGCTCTTCGTAACCAAGGATGATTTTTTAGATGCCCTGAAATTCATAAATCCTTCAGCGCTTCGTGAAGTTTTCATAGAAGTACCGGACGTTCACTGGGAAGACATTGGGGGATTGAATGAACTCAAACAGTCCCTTAAAGAGGTTGTGGAGTGGCCCCTGAAGTATCCTGGTGCCTTCAAAACCATTGGAATCGAACCACCCAAGGGAATACTCCTATTCGGACCTCCAGGTACTGGTAAAACCATGTTATCCAAAGCCGTGGCCACAGAGTCCAAGGCCAACTTCATCAGTGTCAAGGGATCGGAGGTACTCAGTAAATGGTTTGGAGAATCCGAGAGAAAGATATCTGAGATATTTAACAAGGCCAAACAGGCATCACCATGCATAGTATTCTTCGATGAACTGGATGCCCTGGCAGCTATGAGGGGTACTGGAATGGGGGAGCCCCGTGTGGTTGAACGTATGGTGAACACACTACTCTCTGAAATGGATGGATTGGAAGAGCTGAAGGGTGTTGTTGTCCTTGGGGCAACTAACAGGCCTGATTTGCTTGATTCAGCACTACTGCGACCTGGAAGGTTCGATGAAATAATTCTAGTACCTCCGCCCGATGAAAGTTCCAGGCTGGAAATATTCAGGGTGCACACAGAAGGCATGTCCCTGGATAGTGCTGTGAATATTCAAGAAATGGCTAAAAGGGCAGATGGTTACTCTGGTGCAGATATATCTGCTGTGTGCAGGAAAGCAGGTATGCTTGCACTTCATGACAATATAGAAAACAAGGAAGTTTCTCCCAAGCACTTTGAAGAGGCAATGAAAAAGATAGGACCCTCAATAACTCCAGAACTCATGAGGAACTATGAAAACATAACCCAGAAACTTGAAAGGGGCATGGAGCCAAGGAGGGGAAGGGAAGAGTTCCCAAGGGAAGTAGCTTGAATAGGTCACTTTTCCATTTTTATTTCTTACTTTTTCTTGTTTAAGTTAATACATAATAGGTAATTCTACTTGTATTGGGGTGTGTTTTCATGTTGTTATCTGATTATTTTCATGATAACTGGTTTGTAAGGTCACTGAGCCCAATTTTCATAAGTATAGTCATTGCCTTATTCTTTGTATTGATGGCTGTGAGCGAGTCTGTAGACATGGGGGGCATGTATAATACTTCTTCATCATCTATGGCTAACATTATCATATTTCTGTATTCAACCATTAACAAAGCTTCTTTATATATTTCGAATTGTTTTTGATCCTTTGTTTTAGATGATGCAACGATGTTAAGCATATCCTCTTCATTTACAACCTGAAAATTGCCTTTTTTGTCTTTAAAGTCTTCTTTTAACGTTCCAAAGGAAGATGTCTCTGAGAATATGACTATGTCAAACTTTAAATTTGTATCTGCATTTTCAAGATATTTAATGTATTTTGGAGATGATATCATGAATATGCTCTCTTTAGCATTTTGAATCATGTCTTTAATTTTATAATTTATGCTTTCTCCATTGAAAACATTCCATAATGCCTCAGAAGATTTGGGCACGAATTTTTCTTTATCCATAATTGAAAAGATCTTTTTTGCTTTTTCCTTTGCATCAACATGCGTTTTTAATAAAACTTCCAACCCTATATCTGGAGGTAATGCTTGATAAGCCATGGGTCTGGTATTGATTAAAGACACAAGCCCCTTTTCTTCCAGAAGACGAAGACTTTCGTATGTATTTGGTTTTGATAGACCTAAAAATTCTATAAGCGTTTTGACTTCGGAATTATTCATCATTGCGAGGGTTATATATATTTTTGCCTCAGATTCAAGAAGTCCGAGGTCCATCAATGATTTAATTAGTTCATGAGGAATTTCATCCATACAATATCTCCTGCCTTTTGTTGTTAGGTAATGAATTACTGTATAAATTTTGTAAGAACTGTGATATTTAAGTTATTAGTTGTTATATGTCTAACAACTAATTCCAAAAAATATAAATACCAAAAGATATTACCTTTGTTGTAATGTATTTAACAACTAATCGAATTGTTTTTTTGGAAGATTAAAATACACTCAAATTTCAAAATTAAGTTTTGTCTGAGAATTTTAAAAGCATTAAATGGTTTTAATTGGTTATTTTTTACTATTAATATTATAATGGTAATTAAATGGGAAAAATCAATATGCATAAACTTTCGGGCTTTAATTTTGTCATAAAATGGAGATAAAAATGAGCGAAAATACTACTGAAACAATAGAAAATAAAAATGGCTTAGGATCATCCACAATTTATGTAATGATAGTCCTTGCTTTAGGTGTATTCATGACAGCCATGGATGCCTATATATTCGTGCCTGCACTACCAACAATAATTGCAGACCTGAACACATCACTTGATTGGGCAACATGGACTCTAACAATCTACATGTTGTTTATGACAGCAATTATGGCACTGGCGGGTAAATTATCTGATGTATTCGGCCGAAGAAAATTATATATCATTGGTGTGGCCACCTTCGTCATAGGATCAATTACAGCCAGCTTATCCTGGGACATATATTCATTAATAGCTTCAATGGGTTTACAGGGTATCGGTGCAGGTATTGTTCTGCCTGCGGCCTTATCAAGTATGAATGATTCTGCCCCTGAGAATCAAAGAGGAAAAACAATGGGTATGCTCATGGCAATGTCATCAATTGCCACCATAGTAGGGCCAAACATAGGTGGTTTTTTGATCCAAAATTTTGGTTGGAGAACCGTATTCTATATCAACATTCCCCTGGGAATCATGGCAATTATCCTGGCTTTCAAGTTCAAAGAAACCTATGGGGATCAAGATCAGCATATTGACTACATTGGATCAGCGTTACTTGTAGGAACAATAGCCTCACTGTTACTGGGTATTATAGGGCTAGAAAGCGCACCGTTTACAGACGTAACTGTGTTCCCACTACTTATAGCTGCTGCGGTCCTATTCGTTGCACTAATTACATACGAAAAACGTGTAGTAGAACCAATATTAGATATAGCTGTGTTAAAAAGGCCTAAAATCCTATCACTCAACTTAGCAATTCTGTTATCAGGGATTGGTACCTTTATGGCATTTACATACGTACCAACGTTCGCCCAGACGGTACTAAATCTGAATGTACAGGACAGTGGTACTGTGTTGACCCCACTTTCTGTGGCAGTATGTATAACAGCAATACTAGGCGGATTCCTTTTAGATAAATTTGGATCTAAACGCATGCTCTTGTTAGGATCACCTCTCTTAATAGCCGGACTTTTCGGCTTGTCATATTACGTCACGGATTCAACAGGTCTGGTAATCTGCTTAGCAATAATAGGGGTAGGTGTTGGTTTCACTTGGAGTGCATTCCAGCTTCTTATGATGTCTTTCATGCCAAAAGAAGAAGAAGCAACAGGTGTTGGGATATTAAATACTTTTAAAGGTGTTGGTTCTACCGTCGCACCAGTAATTGGGGCCTGCTTTTTGGTCAATGCCGCAAGCGGAATGGGTAACTTAAACCAATCCTTTTCTAATCTATTCCTATTCGGAGCAGTAACATCAATAATTGCTTTAGTATTGGTGATTATTGTTATAATAACTGATAAGGCAGACCCAACCAACTTAGGGGAATCTGAAGTTGTAAATGGAAAATAAAGTTCTAATTGATAAAAATAGGCACTGTAGAAATCATAATAAGTATGATGGGATTATGTATTCAGCTATGAAAACATGCTTATCCTGTGAAAAATCCTTAAGAGAAGTTGCCTAGATCTGAACTATCTAAATCTTCCCCTTTTTTTTATCAAAATTAGTTTTTAAAGATTAAAATAATTCTTTTAGAATAACTTCTTATATTGCATTATTTTAAATTTAAAACATTATCCTGCCACAGAATTACATTATGTCCCTTTAGATAGGGGGTAAATATAAACTAAAAAGGTCATATATGGCTGCTAACACCAATTATAACCTTTGGACACTTCTCTTTTTTCACAAGGATAGATTCAGATAGAAGATTCGGATTTGATTTTTTAATCCTCCAAACCCTCAAGCACACTATCGATCTTGGCCTGAACTTCTTCAATGGTTCCAGACGTATCTATAACGTGCCAGCCCTTCGTCAGTGAAAGGGCTTTCCTTCGAACCTTCATTAGATCCTCCAGGTTTTCGAACATCTCTTCTGCATCCCTGTCCTCCATCCGGTGCAGAGATTCTTCAGGAGTAAGGTCCAGGAAGAACATGTACTCCGATGTGGGGATGAAAGCTGTTAAAACCCAGTAGAGGATCTTTGCAAGTGGCAGGGGTAGATAGGCCACCCCCATAAGGTACCTGACAAATATGAGGGTTTCAACTCCACCGTAACCTGTTCGCACAGAATTTATAACGTCCATGGCGTAGTAGATAGTGGCCTTGATTTTGTTCCACTTTCCCCTCCCAAGAAGAGCTTTTTTAGCTTTCTGGCCGTACTTGGTGTCATCCGAGGGATGGCTTCTCAGCACAACCTTCTGACCCTTTTCAAGGTACTTCTTCTGGATTAGTTCGGCGTGGGTTGTTTTTCCAGAGCCGTCAAGTCCGTCAATAACTATGAATCGCACTCAGATCACTCCCATTAAAAGGTAAACACCAACTGCAGAGAAGCAGGCTGTGAGGTTGTCAAGTCCCTTGGGTGTTATTCCTTCAAAGACTGTTGCAGTAAATGCAACGGCGGCAACAACCATCAAGTTTAAAGGCACGGCGTAGTAAATCAGAACAACTGACAGCATGACCATGAGAACAAGGAACATGGCGATGGATCCCTCGTAGCTCTTTTCGTCACCGAAAACATTGTACTTGTGTTTTCCAATTCTCCCACCGACCAGTGAAGCCACACCATCACCGTAGGACATTGCAGCTATACCCACAGCAACGATCCAGGGCTGTCCAAAGAAGATGTAGGCAAGAACAGTCCATGATATGGCGTAGTAAACAAGGCCCATGCCATGGCCAGAATTTGAAACCCTGTTTTTCAGTTTCAAAGGGGAGTGTGGGCTTATAAGAAATGTTAAAAGTATGAATGGGGCTGCAGCAAGAAACGTGATTATGTAACGGCTTGTGAAAAGTGGTAAGATGAAGAGTATGTTTCCAACCATGATGTGGAGGAATTTTCTGCTGAAGTTCGGATATCTGTGAAGCACCTTCTCGGATACCAAGAGTAAAATGGCCACGTAGCCGTATACAAACAATAAACCAATTATGTCACTTGCAACCATAAACTTTAGTAGTTACTCTATGTATAAGAGTATTTGGTTTTTGATGTCAGTAATAAAGAATATCTAAACTCTTATCATGCTTGCCATGTTCTTGCATTCACATCCCAATCTTTTTAAATTCCTGAAAAGAATATAAAAAAGGAATATAAAAGTTGAGATCACAAACATTTGGAGTTTTTAAAAATCTCTTTAAAATTAAAAAATTTTAAAATCATAATATCCTAAGGAATTACTTAAAAAAAATTAACTATCTGAATGATATAACCGAATGATTGAAAATAATGTTTTTTGGAGAATTCAGAATGTACGTGTGCCTTGAAGGAATAGATGGATCAGGAAAATCAACCCACACCGCAAAGATTGAAAAATGGCTTAAAAAATGTGGACTCCAGGTCTTCAGGATATTTGAACCCACAGATTCTAAGGTGGGGAAGCTCATAAGGGAAATGCTCCAGGATCCTGGTGCAACGGATGAAAACTTTCAGAGAACACTCGCCCTGCTCTTTGCAGCAGACAGAACAATACTCATGGAGAAAATAGCTCAAGCAGAATCTGAAGGCATGGTGGTTGTAAGTGACAGGTGCTTCTACTCAAGCATGGTTTACCAGGATGGTCCAGAATGGATCGGGGAGATAAACAGGTTTGCAAGAAAACCTGACGTTACCCTACTTCTGGATCTCGACCCTGAAACAGCCATGACACGTTGTAAAGGCAGTGACAGCTTCGAAGACCTGAAGTTTTTAAGTAAAACCCGTATTAGATACTTGGAACTTGCAGAAAAAGAAGGATTCTTCATTGTAAATGCTGATAATGGTATAAATAAGGTTCATGAGGATATAAAACGTGTTTTAGCCCCTAAACTTGGTATGTGTATTTAGAGTTGTTATCTAAAAGTTTTGCTCTTTTTTTTGAAAACTTCATCTTTTTAGAATTTTCCCGAACCTTGTCCCATGAAACCCTTAAGTATGATTTTAAATAAAATATTAACTGTGATCCATGTGTTGAATCGATCCATGGGGGCCTTTTATGGATTTGGACAAACTCGTAGAGGAGATAATAGACACAGAAATTGGAAAAATTCCAGGAACCGAAGATAAATGGGAAAAACACATCTACATCAAAGAAAACGTTCTCATAGTAGGTTATAAAAAGAACGAAGGATTCTATGGTGATGGTGGAGAAGGTGTGGAATCATATGCCTGGTACTGGGAACTCCGAAATGCAGATACATGGGATGTTTTGCACGAGAACCATGATGGAGACTTCACATTCTGCACGGATCCCGAGGAGTGCACATGGAGCGACCAGGACCTCATAGAGGACATAGCTGATGAAGTTGCAGAGGAATCCCTGAGATGGATGGAACTTGAAAATTAAATGAAACTAATATATTTTTTTTTGCTATGTTTTTATTTTATCTTCAATCTGTCATGTAAATAACTAAAAAACACATAAAAATACATTTTTAAATAAAAAAAACTTCAGTATCACGTATATCATAAAACTCAACTATATCCTAAATGTATCATTAAAATAAGAAAAATAAAGATTTAAAATTTTCAGTCAGAAAAAAGAGCTTTCACTCCTCTTCAAACTTACTTATTCTTTCATTCAAGGAAGCCACTATGGATCTGCTTGCCTCATCAAGCTTGACTATGCTACCAATGAGTACAGGTCCGAAGTCTGTGTGTTCAAGTTCAAGTTCGTACTCCGTTATGGCATCTGCGAGTTCTTTCTGGTTTATTCCCAGTGGAATCCTCATCCTGGCAGTTTCCTGGCTTAATCTCTCAAGTTTTTCCAGTTCACCCCGCACGATCATTCCTCCTGCAGTGTAGGCAACCTCAACCTCGTAACTTGCAATGGTTTCTGAAAGTTCATCAACAATGATTCCCGGGGGAATTCTCAGATCATATTTCTCTTCTGCCATATTATTCACCTTCAAATGTTTATCCATGGAATTAAATAATCCATTGATTAATTTGATTTAAAATATTCACGTACCGGCTCTAAAACTTCAATCAAACCCTCTGCAACTCCATTTTTAAGGTCCAGGGGATGAAGTTCGCCTGCACCGTAAAGTTCTAAAAGCTTATCATGATTCAATTCAAGATTTCCACCAAATTTCTCAGGCCTTTTAATAAGTAACGTATCCATTTCAGGGAATATGAAATGCTCAGCTATCTCTATAACTGGGTTGTCCTCAACCTGACCCTGTGGGCAGAAGCTTTTCTGTATTTTCTTCCTTATAACTTCAGGTTCATCATCCACAGCTATGAAGTTGTTCTTACTCGAGGACATTTTATCTGAACCATCTGTTCCATGAAGAAGGGGGGTGTGTATGCATACAGGGGCTTTGATTCCCATTTTAGGTAGGTTTTCCCTTGCAAGCATGTGGATCTTACGCTGCTCCATACCACCAACTGCAACATCAGCATCCAGGAAAACCATATCAATGGCCTGCATTATTGGGTATATAACCTCTGCAACCTTATGATCCTCACTGTCCCTTGTGATCTGGGCCATACTCCTTTTAGCTCGGGTTAAGCTTGTTATAATTGCAAGTTCATATATCTTATGGGTGTAATCCATGTTCCTCCCAAACTCGGAGCCTATGATGAATTCAGTGTCCTCTGAGAGTCCAAGTGCCTTGAAACATTCGATGTTGTACTTGGATATTTCCTTAATTTCCTCCATGGTTCCCTTTCCATTGAGGTAGGCGTGCAGGTCTGCAAGAAGAATTTTAACCTTAAAACCTGCTTTCTGCAGATCTATCATCTTTTTAACGGTAATTGCATGGCCAAGGTGTATTTTACCCGAGGGTTCGTAGCCTATGTACGCTGTTGTTTTTCCGGTTTCAATTTTTTCCCTGAGTTCTTCTTCTGTTATGACTTCGAGTGTTCCCTTCTTTATCATTTCAATCTTTGAATCTGTATCCATCTGTATCACCGAAAGATAAAAAAATTACAATTTTGTATTGTATTAATTTATAATCCTCATTCAAGTTTTAATAGTTTAATAACAATTCTTTCTTAATTCAAATAATCCTATAAGTCAATATTTATTATAACTATTGGGTTTGATCACATTTAATCCAATCTATTCAACAATCCAATAAAATCCCTATCATTAGGTGCATTCAATGGAGGATGTAAAGTTTTCCCTTTATCTCAACAACATCCACCTCTACCCCAATTTCAAGGTCTGAAATTCCCTCGTGCAGATCGATATCCACAGGTTCATAGGTTTCTGGATGTAATATCTGGATGGTTCTTGGAGTTTTAGAGGTTACAGTTGTCTTTTTAACATCCTCTTCACCTGCAAGTAGTTCTATTTTATCGTAGTCCCTCCAGCTCACAGATGAAGTTTTATGTGAATCCAGGTCCTTCATGAAAACCTTGTTACCATCAAAACCTGAAACTCTACCGATATCTGCGCCATGACCTATAAAATCGCCCTTCTTAAAGGCTGCAAGACGCAGGGATATCCATATTCTATAGAGATCCTTTCCTGTGGATTTGTTTCGTCCTGCGATCTTAGGGGATTCCTTTACAACACCGCCAAAAACATCCTTTATGGCATTTGTAATGCTCCGGGCAGCCTTGTAGGAGCCAACGTAGTAATCCACTCCTTCCTTCAGGGTCATAACCTCAGCTATGTAGGCCATCCTGTTCTTCTCTGAAAGTTTACGGGTTCTGTTCCTGACGATCTCATCAATGGCCTGGATCTCATCCTCACCCGGAACCCGTTTATCCGCCCTTATTTGGATCACAGATTCGTAGTAACCTGATGCAAACTTACTGCAGTCAGGGCACATGGTCCTGTTCCTTTTAACCTCAACAGCATGTTCTTCAACGAGAGTTTCGCCTAGAACCTCTCCCTCCACATGGATCATGCAGTCGAATATGGATCCCCGGACTGTAAGGATTTCAGGTATCACTTCCAGATCTTTCACAAGCTCATATGCATCAACATTTTCAATCAGGGTCTTTTCAACGAGTTCTTCATCGGTTAACTCTGAATCGTACCATTTTCCATGGCTCAGGATTGAACCGCAGTGGGCGCATACCGTGAATTCCATTTCATTGCTTGGTTTCACCATCTGAAATTCCTTAAGAAAACAGGATTTACACAGGCCCTTAAAAAGATCTTCATCTTCCCTTCCACATTTTGGACAGAACATTTTCATCATTAACTCACTTATTACATCATTAACGTACTGTTATCAAATAAAAAACGGATCTAACATCAGATACATCTGATGGATCGTTACCTTGATCCTTACCTGAATGCACCTATACTTTTAAATTATTACTGCTATTAATTAATTAAAAATATAAAATAAAAAATAGAAATTAGATTTCTAAATGAATTAGATTTTAAGTCCTATTTTTTCAAATTCCACTTTAATTTAAATTATTTTTTGTTTAAAGTGTTTTTAATGGGGCTTTTGCACCACATGCCTCACACTTCAGGAGGAAGATCCTATCCTCCCTTATGATCTTGGTATCTGGTCTGTTGCACTCATGGCACATTACGAATCGTTTAACGTAGTCATCGATCCTGTCGTTTATGAGGTAATGGGTGAATTTTCCCTGCATTATTGCCCTGGAACCTTCTATGTTTCCTGCTGTACCAAGTTCCCTCAGCAGGAACTTCAGAACGTGCTGTGGGTCCCTGTTAAGGGCGTCTGCAACTTCCCCGAAGTTCTGTATCATGGTTCTGTTACCCTGGATCACGGAGTAAGCCCTGGGTACTGTGAACCTTTTCGTTTCAAAGACCTTTTCTGGTAACTGGTCTATTGCTCTATCTAATAATTCATTGTAATCTTCATCCATACTATCTGACCTCCAAATTCCAAAATTTCATGCAGTTGATCATGAACTGATGCCTTTTAGGCATATCTTCAACTTTCAATGAGTTTATTTTAATAATTTAATAATTTGATTGGTTTATAAGAGTTTAAATGATTGTTGTTGTGTTTTCAATATTTTTAAAATGATATGAAAAGCAGAGAATTGCTTTCAGGCAACTTTGTAGTATCCCTGCTGTGGTTCGTAGATAACACCCTTTCTCTTGAGTACTCTGAGAATTTCCTCTGCCTTCTCTTCACTCATATTATATCTATCTGCAAGTTCGCTTATAAGTATGTTCTTTGGTGTTTTTCCACCGTACTCATCCTCAAGTTCACCTATAACCTCACTCACAACACGAATCTTATCCCTCTCAGATTTAGGTGTACGGCCTTCAACCTTGTCAATATCCACTTTACCAGTTTCTGGGTCGTATCCCACCTGCTTCATACACTTCTGCTGTATGGTTATGGCGCGTTTTGCATCGAATTCTGTTACCTTTTCCCCAAGCCTTATCCTGGCACTGGCCTCTGAAAGCCTCACAAGGGCCTCAAGCTGACGTGCAGTTATTGGCACCGGTGAATCCTCCTCCACTGCACCACCCCTCATACCAACGTAGAACTCCTGGAGAACTTCACTGGCCTCAGGTGTGAGCTGAGGATGGAAATCACGTCTTGCATAGGCGATGTACTTTCTTAGAAGTTCCGGTTCTATCTCGAAGGGTATGGTGTTGTCCTGATGTATCTTCAGTATGTGACCTGCAAGTTTTGTATCCCTCTCAACATCTGGTTTGTCTTCAACAACGAATATCAGATCGAACCTTGAGAGAATAGGTGATGGAAGGTCAATCTGTTCTGCTATTGATTTGTAACGATCGAAACGACCGAACTTTGGGTTTGCAGCTGCAAGAACGGAACAACGGGAGTTGAGTGTTGCCATTATACCTGCCTTTGCAATGGATATTGTCTGCTGTTCCAGTGCCTCGTGTATTGCGGAACGATCCTCAGAACGCATCTTATCCAGCTCGTCAACACAAACATTACCCCGGTCACCAAGAACCAGTGCACCGGCTTCAAGGCTCCAGCCTCCGAATTCATCACGAACAGCTGCAGCTGTAAGTCCAACACCACTGGTACCCTTACCACTGGTGTATATACCCCTTGGAGCAAGTTTTGAAACGTATTTGAGCATCTGGGACTTACCAATACCAGGATCTCCCACAATGAGTATGTGAATATCTCCCCTTAACCTGGTTTTGTCCTCAAGTTCCTTTGCAGAACCCCCAAATAGTTGCAGGGCAATTGCTTCCTTCACTTCCCTGTAACCCTGTATTGAAGGGGCTGTGGAACTTATTATCTTGTCGTAAACATTGGGGTCTGCTGCAAGCTCCTTTATCTTCTGTTCATCATCTTCACTTATCTGAAGTTCCTCAAATTCCTGTTCAAGGGGTTCTATGTAGTTTCCGTAGATGTAGTTTTTGAAGCGTTTGGTCTTATCGTCACGCACTGTTTTCATGGTTCCGGTTATTCTGACTATATCTCCAGGTGTCAGGGTGTCAACCAGGTCATCTTCAAGAACAACAGATATCTGCCGAGGTTCTTCACCACCAGAGAGGTTTTCAAGTGGCTCCTGAAGCTTGGTTGTTTGGGTATCCATGAATTCGGATTCTTCCTGAAGCAGTCTGAAGGATCTGCCACCGCACTCCTGACAGAGGGCAGGTTCACTTATGAGGTTACTTGTCTGGGGCACCTCCTGCAGTCTCATACAGCTTCTGCACTCAAAAAGGGCGTTCATTATTCTGGGTCTGATTTCATCGGTTTTACGAACGATACCATCCACTGCAACGAACTTTCCAATGTACTTACTTCTGAGGTACTTCAGCTGGATGTTGTTTCGAACGTTCTCGAATCTTATGTTGAGATCAGCATTTTTACCCAGGGGATCGATGTTCTTCATGGCCTTCTGGGATGCCTTAAGAACCTCCTCTGGTTTTTCAATTAGAAGATCTGCAAGGTCAGGGTCGAACATCTCAAGTTCTGTGTAATCCACAACCACAGATCTTGCATCAGGATATCTTTCAAGGGCTTCAAAGACTGTGTCTTTGTACTTTGCACTGAAAAACTCTTCAAATTTTGATGTTGATGTTTTCGTTTTGTCTGTTGAAGATGTCATTGTTCAGATATACTCCTTCATGTTATAAAATAATATTCGGCACTTGGATAGGTGATTTAAAATTAAGAAATTAAAATCAACAAAATGTATGTTTTAGGTTTGAACCCATCAAAGATATACCTTCCTACAATTCATATTACAATTTATTAAATTTATATTACTTAAATTTTGGTGCAACATATATATTAATACAAAGATCGTTACATGATGTACTGAAACAATTAGATGAATTTATTAATATCAAATTAGTATCAGATCGGATCATGAATAATAAAATTTGAACTCACACTCATTTGAGTTGATATTAATTTTGACAGTACCATTCAATAGGAAATTTCTTTATAGATTTATCCAATTTATATTAACGAATTCTTCAATTGAATATCGGTGATAAAATGAAAAAATCAAGATTAAACTTATTCAAGGTAACATCCATGAGTATATCAGTCCTGGGAATCCTCATGATAGTTGCAACAATTGCAATATTCGCTTACATAGGTATCTCTTCCCTTTCATCCACCATCTCCTCAGATGTGGACAGCGGATCAGCCTATGATAAAATAGCATCTTTAAACTCGGATTACTCCACGTTGAGTGCCCAGTACGATAAAACCAAGACCCAGGTGGATAATTCAGGAAATGCAAATATAACGGCAGAGTACAATGATGCAAATCTCCAGCTTGTGAAGGCCAAAAATGCCATTAACGATGCTCAAAGCGCAGTTTCTGCTGGTAAATCCTCTGATGAGATCAACAGCAGGATAAGTACGGCTGAATCCCAGCTTCAAACAGCTAAAGAAAGTTTGAGCAAGGTTCAGGCAATGTTTTAAATTCAGACAATTCTTAGATTAAAAATCAGGTGGCTTTGAATCAGATCGATAAAAATGAATCAATCAAACCATTGATTCACATCTTCATTCTGATTCATATTTTCTTTTTTTAACTTAGTATATGTTCAATTCAAGGGATCTATATCGATTCAAAATTCAAATCCAAAATTCAAACAATTCAAATTAAAATCAATAAAGAAATCATTTAAAATGGAGTTACTTGAAATAAAATTCAAGAATTCCTTAAAATAAATATATCAATGGTAAAATCAGGATAAATCCTTCTTGAAACCCTTTGCAACCACGTACATCTCAGTACTTGCTTTGCGTGAGGATGCAGGTTTGGTTGTTTTAACGATTTTGAACTTCTGCTTTATCTCCTTGAGAATTCTTTCAAATTCTTCACCCTGGAAAACCTTCATTATGAGGCAGCCGTTCCTTTCAAGGGTTAGATCACATATTCTAAGCACGGTTTCAGCAAGATCTGCAGAACGAAGATTGTCAATGTCCTTTATTCCAGAGAGCTTTGGTGATGCATCTGAAAGCACGACCTCAGCAGTTCCTTCCATGGCCTTTCTTATCTTGGTGATGGTGTCTTCACTTGTGAAATCACCCTTTATTCCAACGAAATTCTCATTTTCAAAGGGCTTTATGCGCTGCAGATCCACACCAACAACCAATCCCTCTTCTCCAATGATTTCAAGGGCAACTTGGGACCATCCACCTGGTGCAGCTCCAAGGTCAAGGACGTAGCTTCCTTTTCTGATTATTTTGAACTTGTTGTTCAATTGTTTGAGTTTGTAGGATGCCCTTGACCGGTAATCATTTTTTTTGGCCATTTTATAGTAATGTTCGTGTTTACGTTCAGCATTCCATTTTTTAGTCATAATTCACTTTCCTTTTATTAATCTAAACGTTATCAATCGATTATGTTTCTTTAATTAATTTAGAAGATTGATATTTTAATTATTCCTATGGGTCTTAGATGATTCAAACCTTTTCAAGATTTCCCTGAAAGTTCAGAGCCTTGCATACTGGAGATCCAACTTTGATGATCTCACTGTCTATCTTCTGATTTTCTATTTCAAGGAGCATTACTGAAGGGTCTGAAAGCCGGGGAACAGTTGGACTCCCTGGATTTAAGAGCAGAACACCACCAACGTCCTTTATAAATGACCAGTGTGTGTGTCCACTAATGAGGATCTTAACACCAAGTTCCATGGCTATGTACTTCAGCTGCTGTGTGTCTCCACGTGGATAAACCTCACCATGGTTCAAACCGATTTTAATTCCCTCAACTTCAATAATTTCGCTTTCAGGAAGCTTCATCTTGTACATGCGGTCCATGTTTCCCTGAACACATTTCATGGGAGCTATCTCGCTGAGAACATCAATAACATCGGGAGATACAAGATCTCCTGCATGTAAAATCATATCAACATTTTCAAAGGTTTTAAAAACTGTTTCAGGAATTTTAGATGCTCTTTCAGGTATGTGGGTGTCTGATATAACTCCTATTAACATTCAATCTCCTTCCTGATCTTTGAATTATCCTAATATTTGTTTTTAAAGGATTTTAATGCTTTTAATTTCAATTGAAATCTTTTTCACCTAGCTTTAAAAAACTATAAAAGTCATGTTTTAAGATACAGTACCTTTACTATATTATTGATTCCCATCTTATTATATTTCATAGGATGAAATTACAAGGGTGAAATTACAAAGGTATTAGTACCCACCTTTCACACACTTGGATGATAATATTTATGAAGTTCATGAACTGAATCTATGAATTTGGTAACATGGATTAATCGAATAGGGATTTCAAACATGGATTAAATCATGTTGAATGGAGATCTTACACCTATAAAAACAATGCTGAAAATTGATGAAATAATTCTGATAAAGTGATACAATGCATGAGGTCATAATCTGCGAGAAGCCAAAGGCATCTGAAAAGATATCTGCTGCACTTTCAAAAAATGCAGTAAAAAAAAGTTATAAAAAGGTTCCCTACTATGAATTTGAAGAAAACGGTAAAAAAACAACGGTTTTAACTGCTGTAGGTCACCTTTACTCCCTTTCACCCAAGGACAGGAAACAGAAGAAACTCTTCGATGTGGAGTGGGTGCCCCTCTACGAGAAGGACAAAAAGAAGAAATACGTTAAAAATTACGTTGATGCTATAAAGAAGTTCTCAAAGAATGCTGATAGATTTGTACATGCATGCGATTACGATATAGAGGGAACACTCATTGGATACAATGCTCTTAAGTACGCCTGTGGTGAGAAGAGCCTGGACAATGCAGTGAGGATGAAATTTTCAACCCTCACAGAGGAAGACCTCATTGAAGCCTACGAACATCCACTGGAGATAGACTTCAAACAGGTTGACAGTGGTATTGCAAGACACGTCCTGGACTTCTTCTTCGGTGTGAACATGTCCAAGTACCTCACAGACTCGGTTATGAAAGCCACAAAACGGTACATACAGCTTTCAGCAGGACGTGTTCAAACACCTACCCTTTCAATACTTGTTGACCGGGAAAAGGAGATCAGTAAATTTGTACCTGTTCCATACTGGCTTATAAAGGCGGATCTGGATGTTTCTGGTGTTGAGGAGATAATAACTGCGGATCATAAAAAGGGTAAGATCATGGAGAGGAAGGATGCAGATGCCATTCTTTCAGAATGTGAAGGTAAAGACGCCATTGTATCAGGGGTGGATCTTAAAAAGACCAAGAAAACACCTCCAGTTCCATTCGATCTGGGTTCCCTGCAATCTGAAGCCTACGCAGTTTTCGGATTCAGCCCAAGAAAAACACAGCAGATAGCCCAGAACCTTTACACTGAGGGATACACTTCCTATCCACGTACATCATCCCAGAAACTGCCAAAGAGTATAGGATACGATAAGATACTCAAGAAGCTGAGCTACAACTCTGCATTTGGAAAGCAGATATCCAAACTCAAAAAACCCTACAAACCAAATGAAGGTAAGAAGATAGATGAAGCACACCCGGCTATACACCCAACAGGCCTTCTTCCAAAGGAGATAAGCACGGATTACAGGAAGATCTACGAACTCATAACCTACAGGTTCATAAGTGTCTTCGGTGAAGATGCCCTTTTAGAGACCATGAAAACCCGTCTTGAAATAGGTAAGGAGGAGTTTTCATTCACCAAGAAAAGAATGGCTAAAATGGGATGGATGGAACACTACCCATTCAAGAAGGTTGAAAACGATGAATTCCCTGATATCAAGGAGGGGGAAACCATCGATGTCAAGGAAGTCAGGGCTGAAGATAAGGAAACCAAACCTCCAGCACGCTACAACCAGGCATCCCTCATACGAGAACTTGAAAAGAGAGGGCTTGGAACCAAATCAACCCGTGCAAACATCATAGACATCCTCTACAACAGAAAATACGTTGAAGGTAAGAAGATAGTTGTTAACGAACTTGGAGAACATCTCATAGACACCCTCAAAAAGTACTCCAGCAAGATCACAAGTGAGGAGCTTACAAGGGAGTTCGAAGAGAAGATGGAAGGAATAATGGAAGGCAACACCAAAAAGGATGAGGTTATAGGAGAAGCCGAGGTGGAAGTTGCATCCATACTTGATGATATTGAAAGTAACAAGCTGAAGATAGGGGAAGAACTCTATGCAGCTTACAGGGAGAGTAGGGTTGTTGGAAAGTGTAAGTGTGGTCATAACCTCATACTCATAGACTCTCCAAGGGGAGGTAGTTTCGTGGGATGTTCTGGCTATCCGGACTGTAAATCAACTTACTCCCTTCCAAGGGGTGCAAACATCCTTAAAACCACCTGTGAAAAGTGTGGCCTTCCAATGATATCCTTCGGAAAACCAAGGCAGAGAGCATGTCTTGACCCAAAATGTGGTAAGGAAGGAAAGGAACCTACAAACGAGGTTGTGGGTAAATGTCCTGAGTGTGGCAGTAACCTCATAAAGAGATCCGGGCGTTACGGGGAATTCGTAGGTTGTTCTGGATTTCCAAAGTGCAGGTTCACACAGTCCATAGAGAAAGAGGATTAATGAGAGAATTAGGGGTATAAACTCCTTAAAATCTTTTTTACCCTAAAATCTCTTCTTTTAGTCAATTCCTAGTTTTAATATTTCTCTAACTTTCTTATTTTTAGATTTTATTCAGTATTTTTCTATTCCATTTTTATTCGATTGCAGTGTATTTTTATTAAAATCATGCCCATTAAATCTTTAAATAGTCTTAATCTAGTTTATACATTTTATTTACCTTATTTATCGGATTTTTTAGTTTTATCTTCGAATATGAAGATTTCTTCAATGCTTGCATTTAAAACCACTGCAATTTTATGGGCCAAATTGAGGGAGGGATTGTACTTTCCCTTTTCAAGAAATACAATTGTTTCTCTGCGGACTCCCACTTTATCTGCAAGTTCTGCTTGGGTTAGGTCGTGTCTGGCCCTGTATTCCTTTATACGGGTTTTCATTCCACGTCCCCCTTCATCTGAAGGTAAGTGTTTGTGATGAGCATGGTTGAGACCATGACGAAGATGGTGACACCAAGCAGTTCTGCCGGGTTGTGCCATCTTCCAGCCCATTCCTGGGTTACAAGCAGAAAAGATACAAATACAAGGGTTATGTACCAGGAATAGGTTGCTGCAGTTGTTCCTATCTTTCTAACCCTTTCATCTGCTGATGTTTTCTCCATGCCCATGTAGGTGAAGAATCCTGTCATTATGATGGTTATCCCCAGAAGAATTGCCACTGCTACAAGGTCGTTCATGGTCTTCAAGATGATTAGGGCCAGAGAAGCTGTGATCAGGCATAACGATCCTAACCAGATACTCACTGTGTGCCATTCAAGATTTTCAAGCCATTTAAATCTGTTATTTCCACCTTTTTTTGGAGATACTGCTTTTTTTGCCACGGGTTGTAAGAAGAACAGGAAGAAAACGAAGAATATGTAGTAGTTGGGATCCTCCAGAACGTATCCTAAAACTCCTAAACACCCTAATATTCCCCAGTAAGCATTGATATCAATTTTCATAACCTTCTTCCTCCTTTAAATTCATTTTCCATCCTTAATTTGGTATTTAAATGAGTATTACCTTTTAATTGTTCATTTTACTGCATCCTTGTGTGCTGTGTGACCAACCGTGTTATATATTTCCAATAATTTGTTAGATTTATATAACACAATGTTAATTATATCTAACATACATGTGATTTAAATGTTTCTGCTGTAGAACTATTCGAGTGACTACTTCTAAAAGACTAATTATTTTCTTTAAAACATTTCACTCCGTTTTAAAAACGAGAATCATGGTGAAGTGAACAAATTCAAGAACAAATAATAAAATGGGTGTTTAACAGTGTAATGCCAGGTTTAAAGGAAAATTTAATCGACTAAAAGGATTTAAAGTTGTTCATTAATCTTTAAAGGCCAGAAAGAAGTGTTAATAAAAAAGGATGTACAGTTGAAACTTTTTTTTATGTTTCATTGGATCTGCAGTGATTCCATTCATGGATTAACTGCCTTTCACGAACTTCATAATCTTACCTATTGAAGCATATGTTTTTATAAGATTTTTTTTATATAATACTTAGTTTAAAAAGAAATAAACTGGATTGTGCCAGGATGGGACTACTTACACAGTATATTACATAGCACAGTCCCATAGAAAATCCATGATGTATTGGGTCCTGAAAGGGTTCATGGAATCATCAATAGAAAATAAAAAAATACTGGAGGATATAATGAATGCAAGAAAAGTTTTTTCCAAATACAAACCTTTAATAATCATTATCCTGCTGTTTTTGCTGGTCTTTTCTCTCCGAGCAGAGGCAGCTAATATTCCCGGCGTTCCAAGTTCAATGAAAGCCTACTATGAGGATGCAAACGGACTTCCATATTACAGTGAGATGGATTCATACTACAACTACCGTATGACTCAGGACCTACTTACAAATGGGCACCTCGGTGACGCTGTGATAAACGGTACAAATTGGGACTTGCATTCCTATTATCCCTCTGGAAGGTCTGCAGACTACCCGCCACTCATAGCTTACGTAACAGCATTTGCCTATAAAATAGCCAACGTATTTGCTGATGTTCCACTGACACAGGTTGCCTTCTGGATGGGAGCATTCATAGCATCTCTATGTGTCATACCCGCTTACATGCTTGTAAGAAGGATTACAAATGATTATGGTGGAATCGTTGCAGCTTTACTTGCAGGACTGGCACCATCCTACTTTGCACACACATTTGCAGGGTTCTTCGACACGGACATGTTCAACATACTAATGCCACTTTTAGTGGTGTGGTTCTTCATTGAAAGCGTGCGTGCTCATAACATGAAAAACAGAAGCATATTTGCAGTATTATCCGCTTTATCCCTGCTTGTTTTCGCAAGGGCATGGGAAGGATGGTGGTACATATTCTATGTACTCATAGGTGCAGTTGTTGTTTACCTACTGGTATCACAGTACCTTTTCAACATGAAGACCATCAAACCAGTTAGTGATTATCCAAGCAAAGTTGAATGGTTCAAGGATCAGCATGAATTATTCTCCATTGTGGTATTTCTGGCTGTAAGTCTAATTGCAATGTTAATATTCCTTGGAGCATCAGGATTATCCTCTGCACTTCTTCAACCAATAGGTGCCAGCCAGTTACAGTCCGCAGTCCAGAACACAGCATATCCAAACGTTTTCGTCTCAGTATCTGAACTGCAGATACCTAGCGTAAGCAGTGTTGTGGCAGGTGTTGGTGGAGTTGTTCCATTCCTGTTTGGAATATTAGGGGTGTTCCTAATGTTCTGGCAGCTGAAGCCGAAAACGAAAAAGGAAGAACCTAAAAAGAAGGATAAAAACTCCCGTAAAAGAAGGAATAAATCCAAACGGAAAAAAGAAGAAAAACCAGTTGAAGCTGAGGATAATAACAGTATCAAAGAAGCGTTGGAAAAAGAAAGAAGAAATTATCTCTTCTACGGAGTGTTGTTCTCAATATGGCTTTTAATACTTGTCTATGCTATGACTAAGGGTGTAAGGTTCATAGAGCCGTTCACATTACCTATAGCTCTTAGTGCAGGTATATTCGTGGGACTGCTCCTTGGATACGTTAAGGACCATATAAAAACCAGTGGGTACCAGTATGTGGCCATGGCGATTTTAGTGGTTCTGGCAATTTACTCGCCGATAACAAGTGCTTATGCAGTTTCAACGTCTGTAGTACCTGGTACGGATGATTCAATGGTTTCATCCCTTACATGGATAAACCAGAACACCACAAACAACACCATCATAACATCATGGTGGGACTACGGACACCTCTTCGCCACAGTTGCAGACAGACCCGTGACCTTCGACGGAGGATCACAGAACAGTCTAAGGGCTTACTGGGTTGGAAAAGCAATGTTAACGAGTAACGAGACGTTATCTGCAGGAATTCTAAAGATGCTTGCAACCAGTGGTGATCAGGGTCCATTGACACTTGAAAATTACACCAACGACACAGGTAAAAGTGCAGAAATTCTGAACAACATTCTTGGTGTTGACAAAACCCAGGCTCAGACCATACTCACAACTAAATATGGTTTAACAGCCCAACAGGCTCAGAATGTTCTTAAGTACACCCATCCAGATAAGGCGGCTCCTCAGGTGTTTATAACAAGTTCGGACATGGTTGGAAAAGCTTCGTGGTGGTCCTACTTTGGAAGCTGGAACTTCACATCACAGAATGGAACTTCCTATGGTTACTCAGTTGCACAGGCAAACACGACCAAAGTTGGAAACAACACCCTTCTTGTGGGCTCTAATGCAGTTGTAGGTCTTATGAATGGAAATAACATCTCTGCAGGAATTATGAATGTGAATGAAGTTCAAAATGAGGTTAATCAGACTGGTTCATCACAGGTACTCAAGAGCATAGCAACGGAACTGCAGACAGGTAACGGTAGCCTTGTTCAAAAACCACATAAGCTTCTTGTGATAAACAATGGAAACCTAACCCAGAATCAGACGATATCCAATGACGGTACCTTCTCGATATACTTGTTTGTACAGAACAACACTTACGTAACCGTTGCAATGAGCAGGGAACTTGAAGATTCAATGTTCACCAGGATGTTCTTCCTGAATGGATATGGTTTAACCCATTTCACGGCAAAATATGCGCAGGGAGGGGTTATTGTTTGGAGTGTGAGCTAAACTCCCACCCATTTCTTATTTTTTTTGGGGTTCTAAGTTTTTTTTTTAAATTGTCATGGCTCATCACACTACAAAACCAGACCATCAAAAAATATATACAATTAAAAACTTTTTTAAGTGTAAAGGAATTAAACTAGATATAATGAATTGACTGATTCTCTCACTGATTCATGAAAATGAATTGGATGGAATATTTGAATCATTAAAAATGGATTATAATAAATTTTATTAATTATTCATCAAGTATACGTACTTTAACTAATTTTATGTGAGTTTTATGGCTATTGAAGACAGAATCAAAGACATTGAAGATGAGATCAAGAAAACCCAATATAACAAGGCCACATCCCACCATATAGGGAAACTTAAGGCCAAATTATCCAAACTAAAGGAAGAATCTCTTACAAGGAGCAGTTCTGGAAGTAAAGGAAGGGGTTTCAACATAAAAAAGAGTGGAGATTCCACAGTGGTGCTTCTAGGATTTCCATCAGTTGGAAAGTCCACAATACTGAACCAGCTCACCAATGCAGAGTCCAAAACAGGGGCATATGAGTTCACAACCCTGGACATAGTTCCTGGAATAATGGAGTACCGGGGAGCTAAAATACAGATACTGGACATACCTGGAATAATAACAGGCGCTTCCAAGGGAAAGGGAAGGGGAAGAGAAATACTTTCTGCTGCAAGAAACGCAGACTTAATACTCATGGTTCTTGATGTTTTCAACCCCCAGCACATGAACGTTATAATAAACGAGCTTAGAAACATCGGAATACGGCCCAACGAATCTGTTCCAGACGTTACAGTTAAACCAAAGAAGATGGGTGGACTAAAAGTTGTTTCAACAGTTGAACTCACTAAGATCGATGAGAGAACCATAAGATCCATATTAACTGAGTATGGAATACACAGTGCAGATGTTCTTATACGTGGTGATGTTACAATGGACCAGTTCGTTGATTCAATGGATTCAAGTTGCTGCTACGTACCCATGCTCCTTATAATAAACAAGATAGACCTTGCAGACCCCCAGTATATTGAAGATGTAAAATCCAAATATCCGGATGCTCTTTTCATAGCTGCAGATAAGGGTCTGAACACAGAAAAACTTAAAGATGATATATTTGATGCCCTGAAACTTATAAGGGTTTATTTAAAACCTCAAGGAAGAAAGGCGGACATGAAAGATCCTCTTATAATAAGGAAGGGGTCAACTGTTGGTGATGTTGCAGGCAGACTCCACAGGGAGTTTGTGCGCAACTTCAGGCACGCCAAGATATGGGGAACTTCAGTCAAATTTCCAGGCCAGAAGGTTGGCCTTGACCATGTTTTAGATGATGAAGACATTTTAAGGATAATTCTTAAGAAATGATAGTTTAATCATTTAATTCATAATTTTTTTCATATTTTAGTGAAAGAGCATTGGAAACCTGAAGTTTCCAAGACCACTGGAAAAGAATTTTTATAGGATGAAATACTATATTTGAACTGGTGAAAAAATGAAACTGGACGATATAACAGTGTCAAAGGCGATAATTGAAGGATTTATGAATGATTTCCTTGATTACACTGATATGGATGTTGCAATAGGTGGTGGAGGTCCTTCAGGACTTACAGCAGGATACTACCTTGCAAAGGCAGGCTACAAGGTTGCCCTATTCGAGAGAAAACTCAGTATGGGTGGAGGAATGTGGGGTGGCGGTATGATGTTCAACAAGATCGTTGTCCAGAGCGAAAGCAAGCATATCCTCGATGAATTTGGAATAAAAACAGAGGAGTACCAGGAAAACTACCATGTTGCAGACTCCATTGAATGTGTTTCAACCATATGCTCAAAGGCATGCCAGGCAGGACTCAAGGTCTTCAACCTCATGTCCATAGAAGATGTCATGATCCACGAAAAGGGAGTTGAAGGTGTTGTACTCAACTGGAGCGCAGTTGAAATGGGAGGACTCCATGTTGACCCGTTAACAGTACGTGCAAAGGCAGTTGTTGATGCAACTGGACACCCATGTGAGATCGTTAAGATCATCCAAAGGAAGATGGGAGCTGAACTCCAGACAGAAACCGGTAAGATCATGGGTGAAAAATCCATGTGGGCAGATGTTGCAGAAAACAGAATAATGGACAACGTTGGTGAAGTTTACCCTGGAATGTACGTTACAGGAATGGCAGCAAACGCTGTACACGGTTCTCCACGTATGGGTCCAATATTCGGTGGAATGCTTCTCTCTGGTGAGAAGGTTGCCCAGATGCTTGCAGAGAAACTGGGATAAATTCTTTTATCCCAATTTTCCATTTACTTAAGTTCAGGCTTATCCAATGTTTTTTTTAATTAAATGGATTAGCTTAAGTTTACAAGTTTTAAATAAATTCTAGAAATGAAATTTTTTTCATAAATAATTATAAAAAATAAATAATTATAGAAACATTCTAAGCTCTATAAAACATAATAATGGAATTAAAATGATAGTACTCATCACAGGAACTCCTGGAACCGGTAAAAGCACGGTATCAAAGCTTCTCAATGAAAAACTCCATTTGGAGAATTTTCAAAGCACACTTGTACCTGTAAACGATCTCATCTATGAAAAACATCTATACCATGGAGTGGATGAGGAAAAGGGTTACAAAATAGTTGATATCAATGATCTATGCCTTGAAATTGATCATCTACTTGAAGATTCAAGGGATCTTGATTCCAGACTGTGGATCCTTGAGGGGCACCTGTCACATTACTTCCAGGATGCAGATTTCGTGATAGTGCTCCGTGCAAAACCCCAGGTTCTAAGGCAACGCCTTAAAACCCGAAATTGGAAGGATTCAAAGATAGAAGAAAATGCAGAAGCAGAAGCCCTTGCTGTATGTACTTGTGAAGCTTACCAGATCCATGGGGAACGTGTGAACGAGATAGACACAACAGATATCTCGCCGGAGGAAACTGCAGAGCTCATAATTGATGTTATCAATGATAAAAAACATTTCCCTGCAGGAAGCGTGGATTTCCTCCAGGACATCCTTTGATATTAATTCATTTAAACAGTTGGATAAACTCAGCTTATCCTAATTTAAAGGATATTCCTGGTTGATTCATCGGGTAATCCGTGGGATTTCAATCTTGAACTGGTTTGACACAAAGGTTTTTAAATGGAAAAATCAATAAACTATAATATTATTCTTAAGTACATTACATGAGTTATGGATGAAGTCCTTTTAGATGTGCATTCAAAATTCAACTCAATAACTTAAGATCTGTATTTCTATATTATCTGATATCTTGTAGGTTGAGGCTAAACTTTGAGACGGGGAAGAAGACCAAAATGGATGTTAAAAATAGCAGAAGAGAGAATAAACATCCTGTTTGAGAGGGCTGATGAAGAATTTGCCCAGTACCCTGAAAGATCCAACCGATACGTGCAGATGGCCAGAAACATTGCAAAAAAGTACAACATAAAGATGCCTGCACTCTGGAAGCGAAGGTTCTGCAAAGAATGTCAGAGCTTTCTCAAACCCGGTGAAAACTGTATAGTAAGGCTTTCAAATTCATGTGTTACCATCAGATGCCTTGAATGTGGGAATACAATAATAATACCCTATGTAAATGAACAAAAATCTAGAAGGAGAATGAAAATTGAACATACCTCCCAAGAAGGAACTGATGAATAGATCACTTTCAACTATCACCATAAACATTGGAAAATCCGGAGTAAATGAAAGCGTTATAGAAGAAATAAAAAGACAGCTTAAAGCTCATGAAGTTATAAAGATTAGATTTTCAAAAGGTATATCCACAGAGAAACAAAACTTTATTAAAGAGATCACTGAAAAATCAAAGTCTACACTTGTTGATTTTAGAGGTAACGTTGCTGTATTATTCAAAAAAAAGAGGTAATTAGGAGGATAAATATGACCACAATTTACGATGTACCAGCAGACTCGCTCATCAGCGAAGTTGCAAAGGAGTTAAGCGAAAACAAAAAAGTAAACCCACCAGAATGGACAAGCTTTGTTAAAACAGGTGTCCACAAAGAAAGGAGACCAGAAAATCCTGATTGGTGGTATGTTAGATGTGCATCCATCCTTAGAAAAGTCTACATGGATGGTCCTGTTGGAATAAACAGCCTTAGAACATACTACGGTGGTAAAAAAGACGAAGGAACCAGCCCTGAAAAATTCCAGAAGGGAAGCGGTGCCATAATAAGAGGAGCCCTACACCAGCTTGAAGATGCAGGTTTCATTGCAAAAGCAGGTGATGAAGGAAGAATAGTAACTCCTGCAGGCAAATCATTCCTTGACAAAACATCAAACAAGATCATAAAAGACATTCCAGAACTTGCAAAATACTAAATGAGGGTTTTAAATGAGTGATATAGAGGAACTGCGACGTAAAAGGATGCAACAGCTCCAGCAGCAGGCCTCACAGCAAGCTTCACAGCAAGCTGCTCAAGCTGAATCCCAGGAACGTATGAGGCAGGAGTTAGAATCTCAGAAAAGACAGGCAATGATGCAGATACTGACTCCAGAAGCCAGAAGCAGACTTGCAAATATACGCCTCACAAAACCAGAGTTCGTTGACCAAATAGAACTTCAGCTCATCCAACTTGCACAGATGGGACGTATAAAGTCCCAGATAAGTGATGATGAGCTCAAGATACTCCTTACAAAACTCGCTGGTCAAAAGAGAGAGATCAAGATCACAAGAAAATGAACGCATGCGTACTCTACAGTGGGGGAAAAGACAGTTCCCTCATGGCTGTGATACTTCAAAGGCTCGGATACAAAGTTGAACTTGTAACAGTTAATTTTGGAACCTTTCCATCATGGAAAGCAGCAGCAGAATCAGCTTCAAATATAGGATTCAAACACAGGGTTCTTGAAGCAGATAAAAAAGTACTGGAATCTGCTGTTGATACCATAATTCAGGACGGTTTTCCAAACAATGGAATAAATCAGATACACCTTCATGCACTTGAAGTGGCATCTAATGATTATGATCTCATTGCAGATGGAACGAGACGTGATGATAGAGTTCCAAAACTCAGGCTCAACCAGATACAGAGCTTTGAAGATAGAAATCATGTTCAGTACATGACACTTGCAGGTTTTGGTCATAAGACCATAGAAGACCTTTCAAAAGGACTTTTCACAGTTAAAAAAGAGTTAACAAGCATGGAGAATAATTCTGATTATGAGATTGAAATAAGGCACATGATAGGGGAACGTGAAGGAGAAGAAGCAGCATTTAACATATTCCCGGAACATGTGCAATCAAGAGTAATAGGATGGAGAGAAAATGAGTAGAAACAAACCATTAGCTAAAAAATTAAGGCTAGCAAAAGCAGGCAAACAGAACAGAAGAGTGCCTCTATGGGTCATGCTTAAAACATCAAGAAAAGTCAGGGCTCATCCAAAAATGAGACAATGGAGAAGAAGTAAGGTTAAAGCATAGGAGGATTAACCAATGGAAAGAGTCTACGTTATCCCATTAAGGGATGTGAAAAAAGTACCAAGGACCATAAGGTCTCCCAGGGCAGTAAGATACATCAAAACGTTCTTAGAGAAACACATGAAATCTGATGACATAAAATTAGATTCCTCTGTCAACGAAAAAGTTTGGGAAAGGGGGATCCAGAAAATACCTTCACGAATAAAGGTCAAAGCAACAAAAGAAGAGGATGGTTCTGTATCAGTCACCCTAGCTGAATAGGTGTGGGCTTATGATAAGAAGAATCAACATGGGCGGAAGCCCAAACCTCGGTGTTGCATTATCAGTAACAGAGAAAGTTGCAATAGCCCCACAGAACATCCAAGAAGGAATGGTTGACCTCATAATGGAGTGCCTGGATGTTCCAGTTATCAAAACTCCAGTGAGTGGGAGTAACCTTCCAGGGGCATTAACCTGCGGTAACTCAAATGGATTCATAGTTTCGAAGTACGCATTCGACAGTGAGGTAGATGCAATAAAAGCATCTGGAGTTGAAGTTGAAAGGATACCTGATAAACTAACAGCAGTTGGTAACATAATCCTTGCAAACGATTTCGGAGCAATTGTAAATCCTTTACTATCTGATAAATCAGTTGAGTTAATTGCAGATGTCCTTGATGTTGAAGTTCAAAGGGGAACCATAGCAAACTTTAAGATCACAGGATCTGTTGCAGCTGCAACAAACAAAGGAGCTTTAGTACATCCTTCCACAACCCAAGAGGAAATGGAAGTAATTGAAAGAGTACTGAACGTTCCTGCAGATGTTGGGACAGTAAACAGCGGAACAAAACTCGTTGGCGCATGCACAGCTGCCAATTCCAATGGAGTTATTGTTGGTATCAACACAACAGGTCCAGAACTTGCAAGAATAGAAGAAGCATTCGGCTTTCTTGAGGGATACTTATGAAAACAAAAATATTTAGAATTCAGGGAAAATTCATGATGGGCAACAACTTAAAACCTTTCACAAGGGAGTTAAAATCCATCAGTGAAGATGACATACGCGAAAAGATATACTCAGAATTTGGAAGCAAACACAGGATAAACAGGAAAAAAATATTCATAGATGAAATAGCTGAAATCACAGCAGAAGAAGCTATAGACCCTTTGATAAAAGCTTTATCCCGTGAGTGATCACATGGAAGATAGACAAAAGCTTCAGGCATTGGTGGATGAACTTAACATGTACCAGGGCCAGGCAGAGCTTTTACAACAGCAAATTGAAGGTTTAAAGGCCACAATTACTGATATCACCATAGCAAAGGATACATTGAACGCTATAAATGGTAAAGATGACACTGAAACGATGGTACCAATAGGTGCAGGTTCCTTTGTCATGACAGAACTTAAAAATACTGATGAAGTTGTTGTAAGCCTTGGAGCTGGTGTGGCTGTTAAAAAGAAAATAGCCGATGCAGAAGAAACCCTTGAAGACCAGAAGAAGGAACTTGAAGGAGTCATGCAGAAGATGAATTCAGACCTTCAGAAGATCACCAATTACATAATGAAGAAGAGTCCAGAGGCTGAAGCCCTCCTACAGAAAGTGGAAGGCCAAGGCCAGTAGGGGTGTGAACACCACTTGTTTGAATCACTTAAAAAGAAACTTTCAAGTACAGTAGGAAAGATCTCAGATAAATTTACAGATGAAATTCCTGAAGAAACAGAAGAACAAGTTGAAGCTAAAGCGGAAGCTTCAAAAACAGTACCTTCTGAGGATACTTCTGAGATTCCTTCTGAAGAAGGTTCTCTTCCAGAAGAAACAGAAGAAAAACCTTCTGCAGATGAAAAAACTGCAGAACCTGAGGAAAAATCCTCTAAAAAATTAGGTTTAATGGGATTTTTAAGGGGTAAAGGTTCTTCTGAAGAAGATGAAACACTTAGTGGGGCTACTGAACCTCAAGTTTCATCTGAAGCTGAGCCTGATACTTCTGGAGTAGATTCAACATCCTCTGAAAGCACTGAGGAAACTGAAGAAAAATCAGGTATACTCTCCTTTGTAAGTCACAAAACCATTTCAGAAAAGGATATAGATGATATACTCTTCGAACTTGAAATGTCCCTTCTTGAAGGGGATGTGGCCCTTGAAGTTGCAGAGAAAATTGTGTCATCTGTCAAGGAAGACCTTGTGGGCCGTAAGATCCGAAGAAGAAGTGATGTTGCAGACTTCACAAAGGAAGCTCTTAAAAATGCTATTTCTGAAATTTTAAATGTTGAAACCCAGGATATAAATGAACTCCTTCGTAAGAGTCGTGAAACTGGTGAACCACTCAAACTCATGTTTGTGGGAATCAATGGAACCGGTAAAACCACAACCATAGCCAAGGTTGCAACCCACTTCATTGAAAAGGGTTACACCCCAGTTATAGCAGCTGCAGATACATTCAGAGCAGGTGCAATTGAACAGATAACCCACCATGCTGATAAAATTGGGGTTAAAATCATAAAGCACCAGAAGGGTGCAGATCCAGCTGCAGTTGCCTTCGATGCAGTTGCACATGCACGTGCAAAGGGAAAGGAACTGGTTCTCGTTGACACTGCAGGGCGTATGCAGACCAACACCAACCTCATGGATGAGATGAAGAAGATAAAACGGGTTATAAAACCCGATATGATCATATTCGTTGGCGATGCACTTACAGGAAACGATGCAGTAGAACAGGCCCAAAAATTTGATGATGCAGTTGGAGTTAATGGAATCATACTCACAAAGGCAGATGCAGACGCTAAGGGTGGTGCAGCACTTTCCATAGGATACGTTATACATAAACCAATACTATTTTTAGGTTTAGGTCAAAGTTATGGTGATATAATGGAGTTCAAACCTGATTGGATGGTTGAACAGATATTCGGTGAATGATACCATTAATTTCACCTTCAACTGAAGCTTCATCAAACCACTTCTATGATACTACATTAAATCATTTAAATTTTAATTTAAATCAATTAAAATGCTTATCTTTTTTATCCATATACTTTTATGAACTTTTTAATCGGAAACTCTTTTAATTGAATTTTTATCCTCCTAAATCGGGATTCAATCCTTTCTATATCTTAATTTACCCATGGAAAGTGTTATTAAAGATGGTGTTTAACATGGAATTGGGGGTGTAGTACTTGGAAGACAGGGCCATGTCACAAGGGTATGTTGAAAAGTATGGGTTAAATTTTTTTTGCGATGAAAATAATTTCAGATCCCTTTATCGTTCAGGACTACTGGATTTTATGGATAGTGCCATTATTTACCTTGATAAGAATTTCTTTATAAGGTATTGGAACCTTGCAGCGGAGAAACTGTATGGATGGTCAGCTGAGGAAGTTGAAGGTAAGAATATTGATATTTTGTTCTGCAATCAATTCGATGCAGAAAAGAAGAAGAAATTTTTTGATAAAATGCTTAAAAATGGTAGGTTTGATTTTGAGATCACACATAAAACTCGTGATGGAACAGTTTTAATCATAAATTCCAGAATAATTCCAATCAGATGTATGGAAAGCACCAAGGGTTATCTGGTTATTAACAATCCCCTACTCCTTGATGAATTCAGCACAGATATTAAAAAAAATTACAACATTGTAAAAACTATCTTTGAAAACACCACGGATTCAATTTACCTCAAGGATCTCAATGGCCATTACATCATGATCAATCGTGCAGGGGCAGGTGCATTTGGCAAAAAACCGGAACAGATAATTGGATTAGGTGACAAACAACTTTTTCCTGAAAAGGAAGCAGCGGCGATCATTGAATGTGACAAGGAGATAATGGAAGGTGGGGAATCCCGAACATTTGAAGAAACCAACCACTTTCAGGGAATTTCAAGAACTTATCTCTCGACCAAGGGACCTTACAGAGATTCTGAAGGAAATATAAAGGGATTGTTCGGAATATCCAGGGATATAACTCATATTAAAGAAGCTGAAAAAGCAATGGCATACAAGGCCTTAATGCTCAGCCAGGTGAACGATGCAGTTGTCATGATCAACAATGAAAAATGTATAACCTACTGGAATAAGGGTGCAGAACTCATATACAACCTAAAATCTGATGATGTAATGGGAAAACCTCGAGAAGAGGTATATAAATGGTCCACCACTGAATTTGAACGATCTGCTTACCAAAAACTGGAAGAAAATGGATACTGGCATGGTGATAATGTTCATGTCCGATGGGATGGTAAGAAGATCTATGCCGAAACAACACTAAGCACAGTAACAAATGAGAACAATGAAAAAATAGGTATCCTTGCAGTGATAAGGGATGTTACAGAAAGGAAGTACTTGGAGAAGAAGTTACAGAAAAGTGAGGAAAGGTACCGAATAATGGTTGAAAAGGCTAAATCTGGAGTTCTCCTCATTGGATCCAAGGGTAATGTAAAATATATAAACAAAAAAATGACTGAAATGTTGGATCTTAGTGCTCAAGAAGTGTTCAATCGGAGCATATTTGATTTAATAGATGATAAAACCATAAGAACCTTTAGAAACCATTTTAGACTGGACAAGGGAAACCCATTTGAGGTGAAATTCCTAAAGAAGGATGGTTCGTATCTATGGGCTCTTGTTTCCACAAAAACCCTTTTTAAGGATAACAAGGAGTATATGGGTTCTATTTTAATTGTGAATGATATAACTGCTCGTAGGGATGTGGAAAAATCATTGATGAATGCAATGATCGAGAAAGATAGAAATTTCAAGTTAATAGTTGGTAACATGGCTGAAGCATTGAAACTTTTAATGAAACAGGAATACTCTGAGGATTATGATAAGGAGTACACATGAATTGTATGAAGACATGTGTAATCTTCAAATACTATTTCATACCACTATTTCATACCACCAAACACAGCAAATCCATACCACTTCCATACAACATCCACATCTTTAAATCCAGATTCCTGAAGCCATTTCAGATGTTCAGCAATTGTTGCAGGAAAATCTTCTTCTTCATGTTTTGGCAGCCATTTACCTGCAACTTCATCTTCACTGAGGCTTTCAAGCATGTGTTCTGTCCATTTTGTTTCATTCAAATCTTCAAGATATTCATCTGCACCAAGAACGGTGTCTGAATTGTAGAAAACCCCACCCTCATTAAGGCAATCATGAATTTTATTGTAAAGCTCCTGCTTTTCACCCTCGGATGAGAGATGGTGCAGTGCAAGGGAAGAAACCACGGCATCGTAACCCTCTCCGAAATCGAAGTCACGGAAATCCCCGGTATGGTAATGGATATCACTGTAATTTGAGAGTTTGTGGTGCGCCATTTTGATCATGTTATCTGCAAGATCAACACAGTTTATCCTTGCCTTTGGAAATCTCTCCTTAACTGCCTTTGAAATGTTACCTGTGCCACAGCCAAGATCCATAACTTTGATTGGTTTGGAACTTTCAAAGGGAATTGCTGATATCATAAAGCTTATCATGTCATTGTAGAATGGTATGAGTTTGTGTATGTTACTATCAAATTCATTTGCTTCTTCTTCGAAGTGTTCTTTAACATTGTCCATTTTTAGGACCTCCAATTAAAATTTTAGTGCATTTTGTGTTGATTCTTTTTCAACCGAGTTTATCTTCATGGATTTTAAGCATAAGTTTACGTGTACTACCATATATTATTTCAACTTGAGAATCAATAGTATGTAAATATCCCCATAAAACGTGACATCACTTTTATGAAAAAGATTAGAGGTAAATGAAATGTTAGGTGAAAAAGAACTCGTAAAATTGTTTCCAAATTTCAAAGAACTTGTACAGCCCTCAGGAATCGATCTGAGGCTTGATGAAGTTTTCAAACAGATGGGCCCGGCTTCCCTTATTGACAACCAGAAGGATCTGCCTGAACTTGAGAAGCTTGAACCTCCAATTTACACATTAAAACCCAAAACAGCATATCTTGCAACAATAGATCGTAAAATAAAAATTCCAAAGGGATGTTCAATGCTTTACTTGCCAAGATCAACGTTGCTTAGATCGTTCGTGTCTGTTCACACTGCAGTTGGTGATCCAGGCTTCTATGGAACCCTCCAGTTCATGCTCTACAACTACGGAGAGTTTGATTACACCATAAAACAGGGTGAAAGAATAGCTCAGGGTGTTGTTTTTAATGTAACTGGCTCTGGAGAGTACAACGGAAGCTACCAGGAAGAAGAAGACTAAACAAATCTTTTTTTATCAATTCCCTTTTTTATTATTTTATTTTTATTATTTTAAATTTAAATTTTTGAATAAATTTTTAAATTAAGGTTAACTTTTTAAGAACAATTTTCATTCATTCAATCCATTCAAAATGCTTTCTTAAGTTCCGAAACAGCTTCTGGATTGGCAAGGGTACTCACATCCCCAACATCTTCTCCCCTAACAATTGCCTTTATCACCCTCCGCATTATCTTACCAGAACGTGTTTTTGGAAGGTCAGAAACAATTTTAACCACGGAAGGACTTGCAACTGGGCCGATCTCTATTTTTACATGATCCTTCAGGACATCTTGAAAGTTTTTCAGGTTTTTGTTGGTTTCCTTAAGCACAACGAAGGCGCATATCTCTTCACCCTTCAGGGAACTTGGTTTTCCAACAACAGCAGCCTCTGCAACTGCATGATGGCTTACAATTGATGATTCCACTTCGGCTGTGCTTATTCTGTGCCCTGCAACGTTCAACACGTCATCCTCACGCCCCTGTATCCAGAAGTAACCATCCTCATCAAGGTGTGCAACATCTCCACTGAGGTAAACACCTGGAAATTTGCTCCAGTAAGCCTCAACGTACCTTTCAGGATCCTTGTAGAGGGTTCTGAACATTGAAGGCCATGGAGATCTTATAACTAGGTGTCCTCCACCACTTTTGAGTGACACGCCGCTGTCGTCAACCACGTCTGCCTCGATGGTTGGAAATGGTCTAACTGCAGAACCAGGTTTCAGTGATGATATGGGTAATGGTGTTATTAGGTGCATTCCTGTCTCTGTCTGCCACCAGGTATCCATTACTGGACATCTACCTCCCCCTATGTGTTTATGGTACCATACCCATGCTTCAGGGTTTATTGGTTCCCCAACACTTCCAAGAAGCCTCAGGGAACTCAGATCGTATCTTGCAGGCCATTTTTCCCCGTACTTCATGAACATCCTTACCGTTGTAGGGGCAGTGTAGAGAACTGTCACACTGTGGTCCTGTACCATCCTCCAGAACCTTCCAGGATCCGGATAGTCAGGGGTTCCCTCGTAAAGCAGGGAAGTAACGCCCATGATGAGTGGAGCGTAGACTATGTAACTGTGGCCTGTGATCCAACCAATATCAGCGGCACACCACCAAATATCAGTATCCTTCAGGTCAAAAACAAACTTCAAGGTTGCGTAGATCCCAACGGAATATCCTCCATGAACATGAAGAACTCCCTTGGGTTTTCCAGTGGTTCCAGAGGTGTAAAGGATGAAGAGGGGATCTTCAGAGTCCATGACCTCTGTTTTACATTCATCATCCATTCCTTGAACTGCTTCGTGCCACCATACGTCTCTTCCTCTTTCCATGGGCACATCAAGACCTTCATGTTCCACAACGACAACCTTCTCTATTGTAGGTGTCTGGGAGAGTATGGTATCAACTGCTTCCTTCAATTCTATGAGTTTTCCCCTTCTTTTAAAACCATCTGCAGTGATTGCTACATGGGATCCTGCATCGTTTATCCTATCTTTGAATGCCTTTGCCCAGAACCCTGAGAAAACAACTGAATGAGCTGCCCCAATCTTTGCACATGCAAGCATGGCTATGGGAAGCTCTGGGATCATGGGAAGGTAGATACTCACAACATCCCCCTTTTTAACTCCCAAATTTTTCAGGGCATTTGCAAACACGTTAACCTCCCTGTAAAGCTCAAGATAGGTTAAGGTGCGGACCTCACCAGATTCCCCCTCCCAAATATAGGCAGTTTTGTCCCTATTGGGGCCCTTAACATGTCTGTCAAGGGCGTTGTGCACCACGTTGAATTTACCATCTAAGAACCATTCTGCATGTGGAGGATCCCATTTAACAACCTCTCTGTAGGGTGAGAACCATTCAAGTTCCCTTGCAAGTTCATCCCAGAACCAGTCAGGGTCCCTGGCTGCAGCTTCAAGCAGTTCACTGTAACTGGATATTTCATGCTTTGACATCCATTCATGAATGTTGCTTCCATCTGAAATATCTTTTGAAGGTTTGAATATCCTTTTTTCATCTAAAAGAGTATCTAATTTGCCTGGCATTTAGAACACCATCCATTTCAGACAAGAAAATTTTCCAATCCCTACTGTTACTATCTATTTTTGAACATAATAATTTAATCCATACTCTTGTCACTATTTAAATGGGTGGATTTAATAAAACGAACTTACAATATAAAGGATCGATGAAAAATAATGAGATGAGATGTGCAGATGCCCTTGTGGCGTTACTCGAAAAAAATGGGGTTAAACATGTTTTTGGACACCCTGGAGAGCAGATACTTCCATTCTATGATGCTCTGCGCACCTCCAATGTGCAGCACGTTTTAATGCGCCATGAGCAGGGTGCAGCACATGCAGCAGATGGATATGCAAGATCCTCTGGAAGTATGGGGCTGTGTCTTGCAACTGCAGGTCCTGGGGCATTAAATCTTACAATGGGTGTTGCAACAGCTTACAAAGACTCTGTGCCTCTGCTGGTTATAACCGGTGATGTTCCACGAAAACTCAGGGGTAAAAACGTTTTTCAGGACATAAACACCTGTAAAGTGCTTGAACCCATAACCCTTCAAACATTCGATACAAAAAATCCTGAAGAAGCCATAAATGGACTTAAAACTGCATTCAAAATGTTTGAAAATGGTACAACAGGGCCCATCCATCTGAATCTGCCTAAAGATGTTCTTGAAGAATCAGTTGATGTATCATCAGTTGAGGAAGATTTGAAAGAAGCTGTCATGGGAAAGTTCAATGCAACGTTTCCCAGTGAAAAAGCAGTGTCTGCATGTGTGGCAGATGCATTTGAAATACTTGAATCTTCTAAAATGCCCCTCATCCTTGCAGGTGCAGGTGTTATATGGGCCGGTGCAGTCTCAAGCCTTAGGAATTTTGCAGAGAAACATGGTATTCCGGTGGCAACAACCTACCCTGCACGTGGAGTTCTGCCTGAGGATCATCCACTCTGCCTGGGAATGATGGGTACACGTGGAACTGATGCATCAAACTTCGCAGGGAAAAACTGCGATGTTATCCTAGCTTTAGGATGCAGACTATCAGAACGCACACTTCATGGAATCGGAAAAGCGAAGGTAATTCATGTTAATACCAATGCTGATGCGTTGAATGGCGATTTGAATATCCAGGGAAATGTTTCAGAATTTTTAAAGGCATCCTATGACTTAAAAATTCAGGATACTGGTGAATGGATGTCAAGGATAATGGAACATCCAAAGGATTACTCAGTTCAAACGAATCAAACTAACGTTCCATTGAAGCCTCAAAGGGCTGTTAAAGAAATCGTGGATGCATCAAAGGATTTAGATATCTCTGGAAATTTAATCATGGTCAACGATGCCGGGACTCACACAACATGGGTAACCCTTCTTAAAAAGGTCAGAGAACCTGGAACACTCTTATTTTCAGGAGGTTTCGGACCAATGGGTTATGGAGTTCCAGCGGCAGTTGGTGCAGCATTTGCAAATCCAGACAAAACCGTGGTTGTGGTTGTGGGGGATGGAGGATTCCAGATGACCCTCCAGGAACTTGCAACCATCTCTCAGCACAATCTAAAGGTAGTGATATGTATAATAAACAACAGTTCACTTGGTATAATAAAACAGTGGCAGAAACTCCACTACGAAGGACTTTACGAGGTTGAACTTGAAAATCCTGACTTCTTAGAGATTGCAAAGGCATATAGGATGGATTCAGAACGTGTAGATTCTCCAGGAGAGGTGTTCAAGGCAGTTAAAAGAGCTTTTAAGGAAATGCCCTACCTCATCGAAGTGATCGTTGATGCTGAAGAGGGAATACCACTTCCGGAGGTGATAAAATGAAGGTACTCCTCGTAAATCCTCCCTACAACTCTTCAAAGTACAGATTCATAGGACTTGTGGCCCCACCATTGGGCATAGCTTACATAGCAGCAGTACTCGAGAAAAAAGGATTTGATGTGTCCATAATAGACGCTCCTGCCATTGAGATGGATCATGAGGCCCTTAAAAATGAAATTTCAAAACATTCTCCAGATATAGTGGCAATAACATCTGTAACACCAACCATATCCAGTGCGCTTAAGGTTGCTGAAATTTCAAAGGAGGTATGTCCCGATGCAGTTGTTGTAATGGGAGGGTACCATCCAACCTTCACCTACACTCAGCTTTTGAAACTCGACTGTGTTGATGTTGTTGTTAGGGGTGAAGGAGAGTACACAATGCTTGAACTGGTTGAGGCAATCGAAGCTGGACGGGACCTAAAGGAAGTCAGGGGAATAGCATGCGAAAACTTCACAGCACCACCAAGGGACATCATTGAAGATCTTGACACCCTACCCTTCCCTGCAAGGCACCTCCTACCAATGGACCACTACAAGGTCCTCAACATGAAACTACCAATCGGAACACTCATATCGGGTAGGGGATGTCCATACACATGTTCATTCTGTGCATCATCCGCAATGCACGGCCACAAACTTCGCATGCGCTCAGCAAGTAACGTTCTTGATGAAATGGAACACCTTGTCAACGACCACTCCGCAGAGATGCTGGCCTTCATGGACGACACCTTCACAATCAGCAAGAAGCGTGTTAACGAGATATGCGACGGAAAGATCGAAATGGGTCTGGACAATTACTGGGGAGCCACGGCACGTGTTGATACTCTAAACGAGGAAATGCTCCTTAAGATGAAGAAGGCAGGGTGCATAACCCTATTTTTAGGTGTTGAATCTGGGGATCAGCAGTCCCTGGACCAGATGAACAAGCGAACAACCGTTGAAAAGATCAAAAAGGCCTTTGAACTCACAAGAAAGCATGAAATCAGAACAATAGCTTCTGTGGCCCTTGGAATGCCTGGAGACACACGTAAAAGCATTGAAAGAACCATAAAATTTGTTAGGAACTTGAACCCGTCCTATGCAATTTTTTCACTTGCAACACCTTATCCTGGCACGGATTTCTACATGAAGGTAGCTGGACGCGACCTCATTAAGACCGATGACTGGTCCAAGTACAACCTCTTGAGCCCTGTACTTGAAACGGTTGATTGCTCACGGGAAGAGCTTAAAAAACTCCAGAAAAAGGCATTCAGACAGTTCTACCTGAGACCACGCTACATAGTCCAGCAGACGCTCATGGACGGACCCATACTCCTTAAGACCATTCCTGCGATATTGAAGAGTGTTAAGATGTAAACAATCTGGAACTTGGGTTTAAAACTAATATTAATGTTAATTGATTAATAAAGAAATTCATTGGTAAATATTAAATATTTTTTAAATTATTTTTTTCATTATTTTAATTTTCATTTCTTGAAGATAATTTCAAATAAATAATTTAAGGATATTTTTAAGATATTTTAAGAAAATAGTGGCTATAATAGTTTCACTCAAATGAAAAACAAAAAAATAAAAAAGAAGTTAGGGTTTAAAATGATTCACAGCCCAGATAAGTATCTGCAACTGCTGCTACTCCTTCCCCTAATGTAATATCGAATCCAAGTTCTTTTAAGGTCATTTCAAGGGCGGACATAGTTGTTAATATTTCCCTGTGGGTTATGTTACCCATGTGACCGATTCTGAAGACGTTGCCTTTGAGGTGGTCCTGTCCGCCTGCAAGTTCTATGTGGTACTTGTTACGCATTGTACCCCTCATGTCCTTGTCTGTAACGCCTTCAGGCATTTTTATGGCTGTAACTGTGTTGGATGCTGCAGATTCCTCTGCAAAGAGTTCCAGTCCAAGGGCCTTTACACCAGCTCTTGTAGCTTTTGCGGCCATTTTGTGTCTTATAACTCTCTGCTCAAGACCTTCTTCCATTATGATATTTAAAGCTTCACGCATAGCGTACATCAATGATACTGATGGTGTGTAAGGTGTTTCTGGAGGTACCTTATCCCCGCTTTTCTTGTACTTCTTCATGTTGAGGTAGTAAGTGCTTGTCTCTGTTTTATCAACCACATTCCAGGCGTCATCGCTGAGGGTGATTGCTGCCATGCCCGGTGGGGCTGCAAGACATTTCTGGGAGCCTGTAACACAAATATCAATACCATAACCATCTACAAATACATCGTCCCCTCCAAGGGATGAAACAGTGTCAACAACGTACAGAGCATCGTAATCTTTAACTACCTTACCAACTTCAGCTATTGGGTTTGCAACACCAGTTGAAGTTTCATTGTGAACAATTGTCACGGCTTTAATGTCTTCTTCCTCTTCAAGGATGTATTTAACATCTTCAGGATTAACAGCATGTCCCCATTCAACGCTAAGCTCAGTAGGACTTCCTCCATGGGCTTCGGTTATCTGCATGAACCTTTCTCCGAACTTTCCACCCACTATGTTCAGGACTTTGTCCCCTTTTTCAACTATATTTCCAACTGCTGCCTCCATTGCGGCTGTGCCAGAACCTGTTATCAAATAAGAATCATTTTCAGTCTGGAAAACCTCTGACATCATCTCGTTGGTATCCTTCAAGATTTCGCCGAACAGAGCGCTCCTATGGTTCACTATGTTCTCTGACATGGCTTTCAAGACTCTCGGGGCAACTCTGGTAGGTCCCGGTATCATCAGCAACGTCTCATACATCTAAAAAACCTCCACTTATAAGAACTTTATTTATATTTGTTTTAACAACTTGTATTGTATGAATCTTGATATATGGTTTCAATGGTATAAATGTATATTGGAGGACTTCGGCTTCGACAGGGACATGGATGAAAGATCCGCAGAAACCCTCAACAAAATCCTGGATGAAGGAACCTGCCTCAAACCCCATGAAATTCCAGTAAAAAAGAAGGTAATCATCTTCGGAGCAGGCCCATCCCTCAAGGAGAACATAAAGGAACTTAAAAAACATGATATAGCAGATTTCACACTCATAGCTGCAGATGGTGCAACAACAGCCCTAAGAGAGGAAGGTATCATTCCAGATCTGATAGTAACGGATCTGGACGGTAGGATAGAGGACATACTCAATGCAAACAGTGAAGGATCCGTGCTGCTGGTCCATGCCCATGGTAACAACCTTGAAAACATAGAGAAATACGTTCCAGTCCTTAAAAATGTTCTTGGAACCACCCAGAGTGTTCCATTGGAACATGTTCATGACTTCGGCGGCTTCACAGATGGAGACCGTTGTCTGTTCTTTGCAGTTGAAATGGGTGCAGAACTCATTGTACTTGCAGGTATGGACTTTGGAAAAGTCGTGACCAGGTACTCAAGGCCAGATATAGGATCTGATGAGGGTGCAGCCGATGAGATTAAAGAACTGAAACTGAAGTATGCGAAGAAACTCGTTGAATGGGCTGCAGAGAATGAAGATGTTGAAGTAGTGACGATTTCTGGTGGGGAAGAGGTTAAAGGTGTTTTGAGGGTGGATTTTAGGGATATAAAAAAGGAAAAATTTAAAGAGATTTCATAGATTTTTTATCATTTTAAAACCTTAAATCTCTTTTTAATTAAAAAAATGGTTTTTATATCCAGAAACTTCTTAAGAAGTTTCAGGTGGTGATGTTTTATACTCCTCTTCTGGAATTTTATCGGACATGTAGACCAATGCTATTGATCTGTAGAGATACATTTCAATATAAGGCATTATTAGTAATGGAAGTAACACTGCCCCTACAATTGATGATATGTCCATTGAGATAGCCATGTTCACATAGACTCCTAAAAAGCTCATGATCAAAAGGAGAATTCCAGTTACCACATACCACACTACAAGATTTAACCAGCCTATACTCCCTATTTTATTGAATATTTCCCCAAATTTAAAGGCTGCACTGAGTTTACTTTCATTATTTACCATATGTGCTATTGCCATGGATATCACGGGAATAACTACGATCACATATAAAATTGCAAGGATCACTGAAATTCCACCAAATAATATCATGGACCATATGATCAAAAAAGCAGGGATTAAATAACCAATACTTACTATAACAACTTCAATACCATTCATAAACATTTCAAACCAGGAGTTAAAATCTGGAAGCTCTGAAAAACCAGCCAGGGACGATCTTACAATTTTAACTTGATATCCGTATGCTAGAGCTCCAACTAAGAATCCAACAATCGTTAAAAGTCCTATTAATGTAAAATTTTTTGCACCTGTAGCTACAAATATGTCGGATATGCTACTAAACATTATGATAATTCCTAAAATCAAATATTTCTTCCAATCTGAAAGGGGATACATCAGAGAATCCTTCACTATAAATTTGATATCCATAATTTCAACCTCCATGTCTTCCTTTTATAATCACAATTATTAAGATCGTAAATATTGCCACATAATAATAACAAAAACCACTATTTAACTTTTTAGGCTAAAATTCCATTAAACTTGTCTATTAAATTATAAATGGAGATCAAAAGATATTCTGCCTAATCAATTCGCGTTTTTAATGGTTTAACATGAAAATATATTATACAAAATTATAAAACGTTTTTAAATTGGAGCTTTCAATTGATATCAAAATTAGTAATTATTAAAAGGTATCTATAAAAACTTCTCCAGCCTTTTCCACACGAAATTAAAACCACAATTTTTATTATTGAAGCCACAAGATAGGATACCATGGGTATACAAGACATCCTTCTTTATGATGAGACAATATTCCGGAATATAGATGCTTTTAATCCAGATTACGTCCCTGAAAATTATATTCACAGAGAATCCCAGATGGAAGCGCTGGCAATATGCTTAAGACCTGCACTCAGGGGTGGAAGGCCGGTAAATACGGTTGTTCTGGGTTCTCCTGCAACAGGCAAGACAACGGCCATAAACAAGATATTTGAGATGGTTGGGGAAACCTCAGACAGGGTCGTTTGTGTCTACGTTAACTGCCAGCTTCATACAACACGTTTCAACATATTTTCCCAGATATACAACGAACTCTTCGGGCACATGCCTCCCGAAACAGGTGTTCCATTCTCCAGGATATACGGAAAGATAATGAAGTACCTTCGAGATGAAGACAAAGCCATGGTCGTTGCGCTGGACGATGTGAATTACCTCTTCCACAGTAAGAATGCAAATAAAATCTTTTATGATATACTGAGGGCTCATGAAGAATTTAAGGGTGTCAGGACAGGTATATTTGCAATTCTTTCCGATATAGAATTCCGTTACATGCTGGATAAGAACGTTAACTCTGTTTTCATACCTCAGGAAGTTATTTTCGATCCATACTCACCTAATGAGATGCGTGACATCCTCACAGATAGAATAAAGGCAGGTTTCTATCCTGATGTGATATCCGATGAAATACTTGACATGATAGTGGATCAGGCATCATCTGCAGGTGATCTGAGGATTGGAATCGATCTTTTAAGGGTCAGTGGAAACTTTGCAGAGGCAGATGCGTCAAAAACCATAGAAGAAAAGCATGTGCTTGAAGCAATGAAAAGTACAGGATCTGTGAGTCTTAAAAGTACACTGAAAACATTATCAGATCAGGAAAAAATGCTTCTGAAGGTTATAGCTGAGTCTGAAGATGAGGATCTGGTTGCAGGTGACATCTACAATTCGTTCAAGATACGGACCTCAACGAGCTATGCTTCCTTTGACCGTACCCTTAACAAACTAGAATTTTTAAGGCTGATAGATACGAAGTTCACGGGTAAGGGTGTGAAAGGTAACTCCCGTATGGTGATCCTGAGATTTAACCCTAAAGAGATAATTAAATGTTTAAAAAATGTTGGGGCATGATCTAGACACCTATTGGCATGTTTGAGTTGGGGTATGCAGCCACACAGAGTATACTTGCTATTAAAACAAGCATAACAAGGCATATGAACAGGCATGACCTTAAATCAAGGTAATTCAAACCGTATTCGAGGGCATAGGATCTTTTTTTCAGGCTTGGTGCGTTATGTTTTGTGTAAATTTTCTGCATTTTTGGTTCCTCCATTACCGATAATGATACTCGTCTTGGAACTTACTTAAAGGAAGAGATGGAGAGCGTTTGATAAGTAATCAAATCCCTGAAAAGGTTTTTTCACAGGACATAGAGCACTGCAAAAAATTTATATCCTAACGAAAAAATATTAATTTATAGCTTATTAATTGATACAAATCCATATTTGAATCAAAATCAGCATAAAAAAGATTATGAGAATTTTTCATCTACTTTTAAAAGATTTAAGAGGCTAAAATGTGGAAATTAAAGATAAGGATGGACCCAACATGCATGAATCAAGGAAATTTGAATTTTTTGACGTGACTGCAGATGTTGGTTACAAGGCATATGGAAAAACCCTTAATGAATCATTTGAAAATGCTGCACTTGCAATGTTCGAGGTCATGACAGACACCACCCATGTGAAGCCTGAGGTTATGAAAAAAATCACCTTAGAATCAGAAGATGAAGAAGCACTGCTCTATGACTGGCTTTCAGAACTTCTTTTCCTGCACGATTCAGAGTACCTGGTCTTCTCTAAATTCAGGGTTGAGATCAGTGATAAACTCGAAGATGGTGAGAAGGTTTTCATTCTGGAGGCTGCAGCAGAGGGCCAGGAGTTTGATCCCAATATCCATGAGAGAAGGGATGAAGTCAAAGCAGCAACCTACCATATGATGGAGATACAAAAGAAAAATGGATATACCCTACAGGTCATACTAGATATATAATGAAGAGTTTCAATAGATTCAAGTTACATATCTGAAGCTCATTGAATTCACAAACATTTGATTTATAAAAAAAAATTGTTTAATAGATAAATATCTACAATGGCTTAAATAGATTTATTCAAATTTATTATTTCTTTAAAAGAAGAATTTACTAAGAATCTACTATTTTGGAGCGTTATATCATGGTCGAAGACGAAAATTTAACTAAAGTAAGAGATTGTGTATGGGAAATTTCAACTGACTACAAAAAGGGTATGAGAGTTCCAGGAAGGGTTTACCTGGATGATGAGGCAATAAAAACAGTTGAAAAGGGAGCGCTTGATCAGGTGGCCAACGTGGCCTGTCTGCCAGGTATCCAGAAATTTTCAATAGGCTTGCCTGACATACACTTCGGCTATGGATTCAGTATAGGTGGAGTTGGAGCTTTCAGTGCAAGAACAGGAGTTATAAGTCCTGGAGGAGTGGGTTTTGACATAAACTGCGGTGTGAGGCTCGTCAGAACCAACCTCACAGAAGACGATGTCAAACCCCATATGAAGGAACTTGTAGACACACTCTTCAGAAACGTGCCCTCAGGAGTTGGAAGCAAGGGTAAAATAAGGCTTAAAGAGGGAGAAATCAATGAGGTCCTTGATCACGGTGCAAGCTGGGCTGTTGAAAATGGTTACGGCTGGGACTCAGACTTGGAATACCTTGAAGAGAATGGAAGGATGGAAGATGCAGATTCCACCAAGGTCAGTGACAAGGCCAAGAAAAGGGGAGTACCACAGCTTGGATCCCTTGGGTCTGGAAACCACTTCCTTGAAGTACAGCGTATGGATGAGATCTTCGATGAAAAAGCTGCAAAAACCTTTGGAATAGAGGAAGGTCAGATAACAGTTATGATACATTCAGGTTCAAGGGGATGCGGCCACCAGATATGCTCAGACTACTTAAGAACCATGGACAAGGCATACAAGAAGTACAAAATAGACCTTCCAGACAGACAGCTTGCATGTGCACCTGTGGATTCAGAGGAAGCAATTGACTACTTCAAGGCAATGGCAGCTGCAGCCAACTACGCCTGGACCAACAGGCAGATGATAGTTCACTGGGTCAGGGAATCCTTTGAAAAGGTCTTCAAACAGGATGCAGAGGATATGAACATGGGAATAGTTTACGATGTTGCCCACAACATAGCCAAGAAGGAAACCCATAAAATAAAGGGCTACGACACTGAACTTTACGTCCACAGGAAGGGAGCAACACGTGCATTCGGCCCTGGAAGGGAAGAAATCCCGGTTAAGTACAGGGGTGTTGGACAGCCGGTACTCTTGCCTGGAACCATGGGAACAGCATCCTACATACTCCACGGTACAGAAACTGCAATGGAAGAAACCTTCGGATCCACTGCACACGGTGCAGGACGTTTAATGAGTCGTGCCGGTGCAAAAAGAGAATTCAGAGGAGAAGAAGTTAAAAAAGTCCTTGCAGCCAAGGGAATAATCATAAAAGCCAATTCAATGCCTGTTGTGGCTGAAGAAGCTCCTGGAGCCTACAAGGATGTTGATCAGGTTGTTCAGATCGCCCATAAATCTGGAATATCCAGTCTCGTAGGTAAGATGGTGCCCCTTGGAGTTGCAAAGGGATAATGAGTATCAATAAAAAAATTAACTTCTTACTTTTTTATAAAAAAACACTTGGAATAAATTAGAATTAAAATAATGGAAACTTTTCAGAATCCTCAAAATCTAATCAAGGTGCACAGATGATAGGAATAATAGGCGGTACAGGAATATACGAGATCGTTGAGATGGGTGAAGAAGTTGAAAACAAAGTCCTTCAAACACCCTACGGTGAATCACCAGAAATATCCCTCTTCAAACTACATGGAAAGACAATTGCATTCATGCCAAGACATGCAAAGGGCCATGCAAACCCACCACACATGATAAACTACAGGGCAAACATATACGCACTCAAGAAGATTGGTGTGGACAGCATAATAGCCACAAATGCAGTTGGGTCACTGGACCTATCTATAGGACCTGGAGATTTTGTTGTACCCGATGATTTCATAGATTTCACACGTGCAAGGAACGGAACCTTCTACGACTCGAGAACTGTACACGTGGATGTAACAGAACCCTACTGTACTGATTTAAGGCAGGCCCTTATCTCAGCAGGAGATGTTGTTGATGGAGGAGTTTACGTCTGCACGGAAGGCCCCAGATTTGAAACCCCTGCAGAGGTTAGGATGTTCCAGAAACTTGGAGGCACAGTTGTGGGGATGACAGGACTGCCTGAAGCTGTACTTGCCCGTGAACTTGAGATGTGCTACGCATCCATATGCACAGTATCCAACTACGCCGCATCAATATCACCGGGAAAGCTCACCATAGATGAGGTTTTCCAGATCGTTGAGGATAAAAGGAAAGAACTAACAGCAACCATAGCAGGTGCACTGGCCAAAGTACCATCCAAGAGGGACTGTGTATGCACAGAAGCATTGAACGGTGCTGAAATAGGAAATGGTGGAGATTCAGAGGATCTTTAGGTTTTTAAGTGGTGCATGATTAAAATTCAACCCCCATCTAAGGAATACTTCCAACTTTTTTTCACACTTCAATCGATTTAAAAATTTAACAATAGTTACTTATTGAACAAATGAAAAAATAAATAACGTATAAAAATCTACATAACATACTTCAATTCACACTAACTTTTCGAAGATTGATTTACACTGATTAAACTGTCTGATTAAGCAGTGATAAAATTTTAAGGCGATTATCATGTTAAATGATCTGCAAAAAGAAATCATAAAACTCAAAGAAGAGAAAAATGCCACAATACTGGCCCATAATTATCAAACAGGCGATATACAGGAGATAGCTGATTTTATAGGTGATTCCCTAGAGTTATGTATAAAAGCCTCTGAAATAACAGATTCCCCTCTTGTTGTATTCTGTGGGGTTGACTTCATGGCTGAAACAGCTGCAATACTCAACCCAGATAAGAAAATAGTTATTCCTGATAAAAACTCAGAGTGTCCAATGGCAAACATGCTCCCTGTGGAGGAGCTGAGAAAAGCCAAGAAGAGATACCCTGATGCAGCAGTTGTGCTCTACGTTAACACCCTTGCAGAGGCAAAAGCTGAAGCGGACATACTCTGCACATCAGCAAATGCTGTTAAAGTTGTTGAAAGTCTTGATGAAGATCTCATACTCTTCGGACCTGATATGAACCTTGCATGGCACGTGCAACAGCAGGTGGACAAGGAAATAATTCCCGTACCTGAAAATGGGCACTGCTACGTTCACAGGATGTTCAACCTCCATGATATGCACGTTTTAAGGGAGAAATATCCTGATGCAGATATAATGATCCATCCCGAGAGCGACCCGGAGGTTCAGGAATTTGCAGACTATGTTCTAAGTACTGGTGGTATGATGAGGCACGTTGCAGAATCCCCAAAACAGACCTTCATAGTTGGAACTGAGTACGACCTCGTAACCAGGCTGAGAAGGGATCATCCAGATAAAACCTTCATCCCAGCATTGGATGATGCAATATGTGAAAACATGAAACTCCACACCCTTGAAAAGGTTAAAAATTCCCTTCTGAATGAGGAGTTCGTTGTCACAGTTCCTGAAGAAACAGCCAAAGAGGCAAGAAAAGCCATCCAGAGAATGCTTGATGTTTCATAGACTCCATGTTTAATAAGGAGAACCAAACTTCATATTTAATAATAGAATCAAGGATAAAATCAAGTAACTACAAAACTACTGGTGATGAATCTTGCGAATGGATCGTCTTGGACTTGCAGGGATCGTACTAATAATTCTGGGAGCTGTGCTCCTTAAAACTGGTTTTATGGACAATGCAGTGGCCACGCTACTCTGGCCCATACTTGAAGGCTCCTCTGAAGGTAAAGCTGTGATACTTCTGGTTATGATGGGAAGCCTTCTGGTTTTAAGTTCCCTCATAACTTCAAGTTCCAGACTGAACCCCAAGATCTTCCCGGGTAGCTGGTTCGACGGACGCAGGTACCTTTTAATCTCCATTGTAACTATGTTCGTTACCTGTGTGGTTGGTCTCATCACTGAAGTGTGGATAAGGCTTAAATTCAATGTTTCATTGTTCACAGTGTTCACTGCAGTGAATCCAACCCCGAGCACAACGAGCATAATGCACACACATGTCTTCAAATCAGTGATAGGTTACATGGTGAGTTTGATGGGTGAAACTGCACCCCACCACATAAACACAGGCCTTGCAATCCTCCAGTACGCTTCACCATTCGCCTTCCTTGCACTGATATCACTGCCCCTGGCATACATTGCAGGACTGCTTGCAATGACAGGCATGAGGGATTCATACAAGGTTATAAGTGCATTTGGGCTCACAGTAGCCATCATAGGCATGATGGATGGAGGAATGTTCTCACAACCCTTCCTCATAGGTTTGGGCATACTGCTCTTCATGTACTTTGCAGAGAACAGGTTCTCCCCAAGGTTACTGGTGAAACCTGGCCTTATTATACTGTTGATAATTCTTGCAGGCTTTGCAATCGAACTTGGAGGCACCAACACGGACCACTACACACTCACGGTCATAAACCAGCACGAACCAGTTAACATGACCTCATACAACGTTACAGCTGTGCAGCACACTGATGATAAAACCATTTACACCCTGAAAACCTCTGAAGGGGATAAAGCAATTATTAAAAAGGTTTTCGTTGATTTCCAGGGTAAGGCAGATGGTTCATTCATGACATGGAACTTCTACTCCTACGTGTAGGAAACTCTGTTTCCTAACATAATCTATGGAGAATTTCCAGCTTCAAACAACTCATTTTAAATTTAATTTCACTGCAGGGATCAACTTCATTTATAAATCTTCAAGCACAAGTTATATTCAGGAAACTCAAATCTTTTTTCAATTCAGAAATTTTTCAATTCAGAAAGAATCAAATCATTTAAGTGAGAACATGAAGCTCAGTATTATCATTCCAACCTACAACGAGGAAGAGTACCTTCCAAAACTGTTGGAAAGCATTAAGAATCAGAACTTTAAGGATGAATACGAAGTCATAGTGGCAGATGCAGGCTCCAAGGATAGAACAAGGGAAATTGCAGAATCCTACAATTGTAAGGTGGTTGAAGGAGGATTACCTGCTCTTGGAAGAAACCGGGGTGCTGAAGCCTCCTCTGGAGATTACCTTCTATTTTTAGACTCTGATGTGATACTCACTGAGGGTTACCTGGAATCTGCACTGGAAGAGTTCACCCAAAAGGATCTGGGCATTGCAATCACCCAGATGATACCATTAAGTGACAGTAAAATTGATAAGATATCTCATGACTTTGCCAACTTCTTCATGAGAAGTGTTGAATCCATAAAACCCCATGGGGCTGGATGTTACGGAATTTTAACAAGAAGAGACCTTCACGATGCAGTTGATGGTTTTGACGAGTCCATAGACTTCGGCGAGGACACGGATTACATCGAAAAAATTGCAAAAATAAGCTCCTTCAGGGTTTTAAGAAAACCTAAACTTCTAGTTTCAATAAGACGCCTTGAAAAGGAAGGACGAAAGGCCATAGCATTCAAGTACGCTAAAAGCACCATATACCAGTTCTCAGGAAGGAAGATAACAGCTGAAGACCTGGACTACGACTTCGATTACTCAAATGAGAAGCAGCTAACAGAGAGGACCACTGGAAAGAAGAGGATCATATATTCACTCTGCGGTGAGGGTATGGGCCATGCAATACGCAGCGGAGTTGTAATAAAACAGCTATCAAAGAAGTACGATGTTGTGGTTTTTGCAAGCGACAGGGCATATCAGTACATCTCAAAAAAACACGACAAGGTCTATGAGATCGGTGGTTTCAACACAGTCTATGAGGATAATGAGGTCAGTAACAGTAAAACCTTTGTTAAGGGGATGAAGGGACTTCCCGGTGACCTTAAAAATAATTTGAGGCTTATGCATGGTGTTGTTAAGGAGTTCAAACCCCACGTTATTGTATCTGATTTTGAGTTCTATGCAAACCTCCTGAGCAAGATAGTGAAGATACCTCTAATAAGCATTGATAACATCAGCGTTTTAACCCAGTGCGAACTGGATGTTCCCAAAAAGTACCGTGGAGACAGGTTGAAGGCTGAAGGAGTGGCATACTCATTTATAACCATGCCCAAGAAGTACCTCATAACCAGCTTCTTCAGGGCACCCCTTAAAAATCCTGAAAAAGCAGAGCTGTTCTCACCCATACTCCGTGAGGATATATTAAACCTGAAACCTGAGACAGGGGATCACATCCTTGTTTACCAGACCAGCACGTCCAACAAGAAGCTTCTGGAGCTTTTAAAGAGTGTTGGGGTTAAATGTATTGTCTACGGTTTCAACCAGGATAAAGAGGATGGAAACCTCAGGTTCAAGAAGTTCAACGAGGATGAATTTTACATAGATCTTGCATCCTGCCGTGCAATCATAACCAACGGAGGATTCACCCTTATAACAGAGGCACTTTACCTTAAAAAACCTATTCTAAGTGTTCCTGTTAAAAAACAGTTCGAACAGATACTCAATGCCATATACATCAAAAGAATGGGATATGGAGAGTTCCACGAGGAGATCACTGAGGATGTCCTGATGAACTTCCTTGAACACCTTGACCAGTACCGAGGTAAACTTGAAGAATCAGATACCTCCGAGGGAAACCAGGAGATACTGGAAGAACTTGAGAGGACCATTGAGAAGTATGCACTGGACTTTGATTAACATTCATTTTTATCAAACATTCAAATATTCTTTTTTACATAAAATAATAGAAGAAAAAAAAAGTTTGCATAGGAATTCATTTACTCAAATTTTCATAAGATGGTGATTGACAGATGCAGTCGAGACGTGGAGTTGCAAACCTGCCCTTGCACGGGGGACATGCGCCTAAATGGCTTTTTAACAGAATGGTTAAGCTCACAGGGAGTGTGGTAGATGTACTGCTCTACGAGTACGATGCAGACGAATTTTTAAGGAGAATCTCAAATCCCTACTGGTTCCAGGCATTCTCCTGCGTCCTGGGATTTGACTGGCACTCATCAGGAACCACAACAACAACATGCGGTGCCCTTAAAATGGCAATAGACCCGGAAAAACATGGGATCATGGTTGCAGGTGGAAAGGGCAGGGCATCGAGGAAAACACCAGCAGACATAGAAAGTGCAGGGGAACTATTCTCACTACCAACAACCAGGGTTGAGGAAATGGTGAGTGCAAGCAGATTATCTGCCAAAATAGACAACGCCTGCATCCAGGACGGCTACAACCTCTACCACCACTCCTTCATACTAACGGAGAAGGGAAAGTGGGCGGTTGTACAGCAGGGAATGAACTCGGATACACGCTACGCAAGGCGCTACCACTGGCTTTCAGACGGTGTACAAGAGTTCGTTGAGGAACCACACCGGGGGATATGCTGCGACAGGCCAGAATCAGAAACCCTTGACATGACAGCCCACCAAAGCAGCCAAACAAGGGATACGAGTGTTGATCTCATCTGCGACAACCCGGAACACCTGAAGAAGTACTTCAAGGATAAAACGCCCCTGAAAGAGAAGTCACAGATGAGCCTGGACTCCTACGTCAACGAGTTCAAGATGCCACGCCACCATCCAGTTCTTGATATGGACCTGTCAGACAGGGAGTTCGAGGTACTGAAGAATGCATGGGAGTTGCAGCCTGAAAATTATCAGGAGCTTGTTTCCCTTGAGGGAATGGGACCCAAGAAGATACGTGCCCTTGCATTGATATCAGATCTTGTTTACGGTTCAGAGCCAAGCTGGAAGGATCCCGTCAAGTACAGTTTCACCCATGGAGGAAAGGACGGCTTCCCATACCCTGTTGACAGGGAGGTTTACGACCATTCCATCTGGACCCTCAAGGAGGCCCTGAACCAGGCCAAAATTGAGGAGAAGGAGAAGTACCATGCAGTTAAACGGTTGGAGGCACTGATTCAGAAGGAATAAAAGATTCAAAAGGTAAAATTTGATTCACTATTTTTTCATTAGGCTGGGTTTTGCAACTTCTTCTGCCGCATGTACTCCCTGTAAACGTAGGCACGTCGGGTTACCATTGCACCCAGGGCCATGGCTAGGAAGATGGAGGTTAAAACGCTGAGGTTTATGTATCCTGTTCCTCCAAGTGTGTCTTTTCCAAGTATCTTCACTCCTATTAGGGCTATCCATACTGCCACAGCCAGAATGGATCCCTTTAGAAGCATGGATCCATCTTCATGGATATTCACCTTCATAAGTGAACCTATGGCCGCCCCCATGCCTATTCCAACTGCAAGACCTGCAGCCACAAGGGCGAAGGCTGTGATGCTTGAAGATGCGCTGGTGTAAATGACAGCCCCTGTAGCAAGGACCATGAATACGGGCATCACGAAGAGCTTTCTCACCTTGACCTTCCGCTCCCGCAACTGAAGTATGAGAATTATAACCATGATAACTAGGAAGGTTTGATTCATATTGTTAAAATCTGGATAAATCACGGTCATTAATTAAACCTCGGACTAATTTTTCTAAAAACGATGGGTTTTTTATAAATTATAAATGTTTGAGATGATATTTAAACTATTTTTCAGTTTTTTAAAAAGCTAGGTAAAGTTAGGTTTTTTCAGCACTCTCTTTATTAAACATATATGACTCATTATTTTTACTAAATATTAATTATTAAAATTATATAATTTAATAAAATACTTCCTTTTTTAACATTTATTATATAAATTTTTTCATTTAATTTAGAATATAAAACATTATATATAATTAATTCAATAGTTACTATTGACAAGCATAGGGAGGTATTGAAATTACTGAAGAAGTGAAGGAAACATCAAGGACGATGGAACTCGTCCTGGGAATAGTAGGTGGAATTTTTGGCCTTTTAGGTGGAATATTTGCAGTGATGTTTGGAATGTTCGCCTCTGAAGTTACAATGTTAGGCGTAAGTGCAATTTTAGCATCTATATTCGGTATAATTGGTTCAGTGTTGGTAGTGAAGAACCCGAAGGTCGGAGGGATAGTACTGGTTGTGAGTGCAGTCTGGCTTTTCATCAGTGTGTACCTCTTTGGAATTCTTGGAGCGGTACTCATGGTTCTTGCAGGATTGCTCGCACTTTTAAGGAAATGAAATTTAAAAGGAGGAATGGAATATGAAAAAGGTATTTTTAATAGCAGTTGTGCTTCTGGTTGCAGCTGTTGTTGCGGTGAGTGGATGTGTGGATTCTGGATCAAACTCCTCAACAGGTAACTCATCTGGAGACACACAGGCCGCAACGAATGATCAATCTTCAATAACGGTTGACAACCTCAAGGCTAGTTCAGCTGGATACGGTAGTTATGAAGTAACAGCTTCAGTAAAACCAGCAAAAGACATGGATTACATGGAAATGGTACTCATATGGTACGATTCAAGCGGTGCAGTTCTCCAGAAGGATCCCCTTGCATGGAACATCAACAACGCCAAGGCAGGACAGACAATAAAGGTTAAGGGAACATCCTACGTCGACAGTGGAGAACCAGCCAAGGTGGATGTCATGTTCTTTGACTCAGTGTTCTCAGACGGTGACGAGTCAAGTGCCATTTACAAGAAGACCCTGACACTTTAGGGGTTTAAAATTTTTATTTTTTTAAAAAAATAGTTAGATTTAAAGTTAAATTTAATTTAAAGCAAAAAAAAATGGTTGAAGTTAAGCTACAACTTCAACAGAGACCTTAGCTCTTCTCACAACCCTTTCGGTTGTTCTTCCAAGCACGAGTCTTTCAATTCCGTGTTTACCAGATTTGCCCATTACAACCTGGTCTATCCCCTCTTCCTCTATGGTTTTGAGGATGACCTCTGCAGGTTTGCCCTCTTTGAGCATGGTTCGGAATTGGATGTTTTTGCACTGGCCCTCGCACTGTTTGTCTTCAAGGGTTTTTTGGAAGTCAGCCAGGGCTTTTTCACCGTCAACTTTCAATCCTGCTTTGATCTGGTTTATTAATTCATCCTGGGGCAGTGCCCTCAAGTAGTTGGTGTCGATTACGTATAAAACAATGATCTCTGCACCTTCTAGGTCTGCCATGGCAATGGCCTGTTCTCCAGCTCTTTCAGCCTGTTCTGATCCATCTGTAGGTACCAGTATTCTTTTTCGCACAACAATCACCTATTATCTATCTGAACCTTTATTATTAATAGATTTTTTGGATAAAATTCTTTTTACTTCAAACTTTCCCGGATTTCCCAGTAAACTGTGGATTTTACTTCAATTCTATTCTAATTCTCTTTTATTTGGAATTCTTGGAATTTCAGAGTGACCCTTTCCAGATAACTTGCCCTTGGAAAAGTCTTGTTCGTCTTTTTTAGATTCTTTATCTGTTACTGGCTTTATCAGTGCATGTTCCTTGGCGTAGCCCTGTTTAAGAACTCCTTCAAGAACTGTCTGGAAATCCTTCCTGGATAAAGCTGGAAATTCTTCTTTCAGCTTTTTATAAAGTCTCTTTTCAAGGTAAATTCCATTGTGACTTTCCAATAGTTCGCAGGCCTTCTCTTCTATCCTGGATAATTCTTCAGTAGAAGTCATTTCGTAACCTCCATTCTTTTGGTTTTAAATTGACTCTCTTTAGGTATGTTTTTTGTGGGGAATATAGGTTTGGTTGGAATTGAATAATTCAAACTCTAATTCTAGTAGTTCTCAACAAACCAATCAATCAACTCACTTGCAATACTGATCTTCGACGGCATCCTTGGAACCTCATCTGCAGAGAACCATTTTGCATCGGTTATCTCATTTCCATCAACCTTTATCTCTCCGCTGTCGTATTCAGCTGTAAAACCGACCATCAGCGAATTGGGGAAGGGCCAGGGTTGGCTTCCGAAGTATTTGATGTTTTTAACTTTTACGCCTACCTCTTCTGTAATTTCCCTTTTTACAGCTTCTTCCAGGGTTTCTCCAGCTTCTACAAATCCTGCAATAAGGCTGTACCTTTTAAGGCCGTAGGAATGCTTGGCCAGGAGGATTTTATCATCATTTACGATTGCTGTTATCACTGCAGGAGACAAACGGGTGAAGCTTGTGAATCCACATTCAGGGCAAACTTTGGCCATTTCATGCTCTGAAGTCACGGTTGGAGTTCCGCATTTGCCGCAGAACTGATGATTCTTATCCCAGTTTATAACCTGAACGGCCCGACCCGCCACAAGGTATATGTCTTCATCTAAAACATCGTAGATGGATCTTAAGTCTTCAAAAGCCATTCCTTCTGGAGCTTTGGTTCCTGGTGCAGCTTCGGCGGTGTAGCAGGGATGGCCTTGGAGAGTGCCGAGATACTGTGTTCTAACTGGGGAAATCGAAAAATCCTTTAGATCTTCTGTAAAAGGAATCTTAAAATCATTTTCAGTGTTTATGAGCAATTTATCAGAGTTGAAAACGAACCAGTAAGATGGACTGTTCTTTTCCTTTGGAGTGAAAGAAGGTTCGTACCTCTTGTAGATGGTTTCTCTCTTCATGGTTAATAGGTAATTTGGGCTTGGGATAAATAATTATTCATGGTGTAATATTTGGCGATTATTGAAATTGGAAAAGGAAATGATCACAATACTTATATATGACATATACACCATAGTATGGTGAAGGAGGGGATCTGCTATGGATGAAGTTAAGGATAAAGATTTGAGAACACTTTTAGATGATGCACAGGAAGATCTTAACACAGTTTTAAGGGAACTGCTTGAAACAAACACATTCTCTTATCCCAGCAGTGAAAGATTGGAAAAAGATCGGGATCTACTTGAAAATGCGCTTGAAAATACTATTGAACTCTACGAAATCAAAAAAATAACACGATTGATGCAGTTGATATACGGAGCACTTGACGAATATCAACGCAGACAAAAACCACGCATGATCCCACGTAACTACACCTTACGTGAAGATCAGATACGTAAAATCAAAGATTACTCTGCTGATAACCAGTTAAACAATGTCAGCGCAGGATTAAGGGATCTGATCGATATAGCCTTTGATGCACTCAAGTGAAGTACCTTAAATCTCTAAGAAAATATGTTAAATTGGAATTTAACCTTCAAAAACATTCTTACAGATTTATAATGTGTACCAGCATTTTCCTCAAAAAATCCAAAACCACTCTTTACACGTGACATTTTTAGCCATGTCACTGTATTTGACTACACAAAAAAAGGTTCGGTCTTGGGCTGAACCCTCATCTTGGGAATGTGGTGTTCCTTGCAAGGTGTCTTAGATACTCTGGGGGTTATATTCTTTAAATAACTTAAAACCCTTATTTTACAGTGCCATTAAAGGATAATCTACTACACACTGCCTGGAGAGTTAGGCTTGATAGATAGTAATCTTGCTATCTACAATACCCGACAAGTTCAGAGTTTCAATCCTCGTGCTGATCGATTGAAATTTCAACCCACAGTTAAGGCGGATCACAGCTACATAAGTTCAGCTTTATCTAAATCCATAGACAGTCAACTTCCTTATTTTTTTTACATTTTTTGATTAAATCTTTCAAATAAGGTTTGAATAGTCTATTCCTTGTCAGAAAAGACTCGTGAAATACAGTACTCCAGCTTTCCCTGGCTTATGGGTTTACTTAAAACAACAGCATCTTCTGGTAGCTGTAACGATTTGACGAGGCAGTTTTTAATGAAGACAGTTAAAAATATGATTGGAATATTATAACGATTTTTTATTTCTTTTGCAGATTCCACACCGCTCATTTTACCCTTTAAATTTATGTTGATTAAAACCAGATCAGGGTTTAAATCTCCTGCTTTTTTCACGGCTTCATTTCCACTGGAAACCACAGCAACCACTTCATGCCCTAATCTTCCTATAATGGTCCTTAAATAGGAAACAGTGCTAGATTCACCTTCAACAATCAGAATATCCATAAACCCACTTTTCCTGTATTGATATAATTCCTTAGAAATTATTTATTGGAATTATGGATAATAATTTATGCTTTTATGGGCAGTAATCCTTAAAATTTTATTAAAAGTTAATCCTTAAAAGGATGTTCAAAATGTAAATTTTACTGCGTTATATAAGGCTATCTCTTACTTTATGGTCGGAATATTTTTTAGTTTTCGTTGTTATTGTTGCTAACCATCACCTGCAGGCTCTTGGTGTTAAGTTCTATTTGTTTTTTCTGAATAGCCATGTTTTGTTGTGGTTGAACAGTTTGAATGTTTATTGGATACTTTTTGTATTTATTTATCAGTTTTTATATAGTAATATTGGGTTTTGTTTACATATTTTGGTTAATATGTTGTGAAATTGTTTAATTTAAAGTGTTATCCCATAGGGGGTTGATTTTTTTTGTAAATTGTTTTTATTCGCTTTGATTATCCGTATTTTTGGGGATTAAATCAGAAGTTTTATTTATTGTGGATGTATTAATTTGACATAGGCATGATAATATGATAATTTCATAGCCAGAATGAGCATGAAGGAGGTGAAAAAGACCAATGGAAACCAAAAATAAACATTCAATCCTTAAAATTCCTTTGTTGTTATTGGTTGGTGTGGTATTGTTTTCTTTTGGTGTTAGTGCTGTAAGTGCAGCTGGTACATCAAATAATTCCACAATCTATGTGAGCACACAAGGAAATGACACATGGGACGGATTAAATGCCACGTACAATGGTACAAGCGGGCCAAAAAAGACCATAACAAATGCCACAGGCACAGTAGTCGCAAATGGAACGGTTCACGTAGCACAGGGAACCTACAATGAAACTGGAATAATTATAACTAAGAACATGACAATAATAGGTGAAACCCAGGACAATACTATAATCAATGGAAAACAAACAGGAACCCCAATATTCAATATATTAACTGGAATTAACGTTACACTAATCAATTTAACTCTGAAAAACAGTACTTCAATCAATTATGGTGGAGCTATTGTCAATTATGGAACTTTGATTATAAACAACTGCACATTCTACAACAACACCGCAACAGAGGGTGGAGCCATCTGTAACTATTTTGATAGTAATTTAACTGTGAATAACAGCAAATTCACAGATAACATTGGAAAAAATGATAGTGGAGCTATCGTGAGTGTTGGAACTTTAACTGTGACTAACAGTACATTCACAGGCAACAGTGCACCTATAGGTGGAGCTATCACAACGAATACTATTTTAATAGTAACTAACAGTGCATTCTACAACAACACCGCACAATATGGTGGTGCCATATTGGAGTATGGAAATTTAACTGTAACTAACAGTACATTCATGGGCAACACAGCAACTATTAATGGTGGTGCTATTGGGCATTATGGTGTTGATTCTACGGTTGTTCTTCATTTCAACAGGATCGTTGCAAACAGTCCGAATACCAGTCAGATACACAGCGAATATATTGTAATGGATGCTACACTCAACTGGTGGGGTTCAAACCTTGATCCATCAGTTTATGTGTCTAAAGGTACTAGTGGTATTGTTAATGTAACATCTTGGTTGGTTTTGAATATCACCGCGGATCCTACCAGTATATTGAATGGTGTTAATTCTACTGTAACTGTTGATTTACTACATGACAACACTGGAACTTACCATGATCCAGTTAATGGTCATGTGCCGGATGGAATTCCAGTAACTTTCACATCAACCAATGGAAATCTAAGTACAACATCGACCACATTAATTAACGGTCAAGCAACAATTTTACTCACAGCAAATCGTGCTGGTGCCTCAAATATTAATGCAACAGTTGACAACCAAACAGTTACACAATTGTTAACAGTGAATCCAGCATCATACCTGTACTTGAACACTACAAGTTCAAAGAGTAACCCAACTGCAGGTGAAACATTCATGTTAACCTACAAACTCAGTAACAACGGCCCAGACAACGCAACCAATGTTACAATGTCTTTTCAGATACCATCTGGTTTGGAATTTGTAAATGCAAGTGTTGATAATGGAACATGGACCTACAACCCAGTAAATAGAACAATAACTTGGAACCTAACCAATGTGGCTGTGGGAGATCCTTATCTTTACCTCACAGTGAGGGCATTAGGAACTGGAAGCTACACAATTACACCAACGATAACCTCAGAGACATTCAACCAAAACAATGACCCACTAACGCCGTTCAGCATCAGCGTACAAGCACAGAACAACTCTAATGGCAATACAGTGAACGCTGCATCAACAACAAAAACCGTACCAATGCAAAAAACAGGAATGCCTATAGCAGGACTAATGTTGGCTATTCTAGCTGTTCTTGGAGGAATATTCACACCAAGGAAGAAATAAACACCAATTACCCCTTTTCTTTTTTTAAAGATCACTCTAGTACAGGTGAAGCTAGGGCCCGAATGGACATTTTTTCATAAAATGTTTATAATTTGAGAGTTGATTTTTAATTGGAGGCTGTGCACCACCCTATTTAATTACTTGTGTATTGACCCCAATTCATACCCAAGGAGCTGCACACTCCTCACCCCCATTTTACTTTTACAATATTGTTTGCAGTCAACAATTTCAAATGTGACAATACTTATTTTACAAATGTAGTTTTCATGGCTGATGGACATAGAGGACTTGATTTTAGCATATTCCAATTTGTAGCTACTAACCTGTAGGAGAGCATACATCCTATCACAATTGTTTAAAATTGTAGTATATAGGTCAGTAGGGCCATATCTACTGATCAAGATAGGCCTATTTCTTTAAGTTTCCATGTTTTAGATTTTTGAGAATGAATAATGAGAAATATACGGACTAATTTTTGTTCCTTCGTTATAGCGGAATATGGTTTACCAGAACTTCGCAATATTTTTATTTAGTTTTTTTTTTTAGAAAAATTGATAGGAGATTATGATGAACACGACAAAATGTTTTATTTACACTTCCAATTCATAAATTGATATTACTATTTTACTTTTCACCTGCTCTTGCATCAGTCCTAACATATTTCATCGCCAAAATGATATTAAGGTGAATTTTTATTCTTTGGTCAAATATCAAAAATAAGATATAATTAAATAGTGGGATGGAGTGATTGATATGAGAGTGAGTGAGGGAATACCTAAAGGAAGAATTGCAGAACTATATAATCCCAATATGTTCCAGGAGCATGAGGAAGTTATAGTATTCACAAGAGATGAATTTAATAGATTTTATACTTCTATGCAGGACCAGATAAACTATATTAATAATATAGACTTGTTTCTTGATAGGAGTGAGAAATGGAAGTTAATAGGATATTGGCCGAAATTTATGGAATAATATATCTTCTAGATGTAAATATGGATTCATTATTAAAAAAAGAAGCATTAAAAACTTATCTTGATGCAAGCTTGTATAATACTATTAAAAGTTCTCATAAAAATGTTGTAGCATCTAAAAAGAAGGTATCAGGACAATTAACTCTCCCAATTTGAATTTATTATTAATTTTATAATACAATATCAATTATTGTTATTCATCGAGACATGTAAAAGTAAAATAGATATACTCTCAATGATAATCTTGTAATTAATGAGTAATACTTATCCTGTATTCATAGTTATTAGTGCTGAGGATTGTTGCCAAAAATGTGCAAATACCTACGCAGGGAAAGTATTCAGTACAGAAACGGATATGGATAAAAAACCACCCCTTCATGATGATTGTAAATGTGCTATAGCGTATTTTAAAACAAAAGAACTTGGTTTAGAAGCATCTAAAAGGATTCAAGATAAACGCTCAAATATTCAGGATTCAACTCAAAAAAAATCATAAACTCCTCTTAGACGCTAATCTTGATGTTATCATGGTTTTTGCCATAACAGATCCCAGTCTTTATCTGTAGAATTTTCTAATTTATCTTGAATCTGGTGGAGTAAAGATTCTAGTTCTTCAGGTTTACAGTTATTCACTTGATTTAAGATTTCTTCTGAAGTTTTTTCTTTTCCTTTGGATTTTCTAAAATTCATAAATGACGCCCTTAAGTTTGAATAGGAGGTGGTCGAAGCCCATTTTAAATTTTTTAGGGGACTTCGACAATACATTTGATATTAGTAATTGTTTTGGAATGAATTTCGTCGTCCAATAAAACCTGTTTCACATATATATAATAAATATTATTAGATTTTATAATTTTAGAATAGAATTAATGGGTGAAATATATTTAATTAATAGATGTATCCATATAATATATATCCTATTTTTGGTATGAGAATTCAATTTTGGTGCATTATTATGCTAAAAGATGATGATAACGTTAAATTGGCCTATGAAAAAGAGAAGAAAGTGGCATCGGAACGAGCAAAACAATTTGAAGAGTCTGAAATTTCAAGCGATGTTACACAAACTGATGAATTTCTGCAGGCTGTTCAGAACCGTTCCTGGCTGAATTTGACGTTGAGATACGTTTTATCAATTCTTGTTGTAATGGTATCATTCGGGCTATACTTTGTATTGACAGCATTGTTTGGCCCGGGACTACCAACATATATCTTGTTTTATCCTGCTATCATAATCGTAGCTATGCTAGCTGGTTTAGGGCCTGGTTTACTTGCCACAATTATATCTGTAATGTTAGCAGTAATCTGGATTATACCACCGGTGGGACAATTTACAATCAAAACACCTATAGAAGAGATCGGAGTTGTACTTTTTACTAGTTTTGGAATATTGATAAGTAGCGTAGCAGAACTATATCGTAGAAATCGAAACAAAGCAGCTGCATATGATAAAGAAAAAGCCCTGCGTGAAACACAACGAGAGAAAGAATTCTTAGCCGATATACTCGAACATGCCTCCCAACCTTTTGCTATAGGTTATCCTGACGGACGAATGGGACTACTCAACCACGCCTTTGAGCAACTCACTGGCTACACAACAGAAGAGCTTCATAACATTGACTGGTCAACTACCCTCACACCAACAGAGTGGAGGGAGATGGAAAATCAGAAATTAGACGAACTCAATCGCACGGGCCAGCCCACCCGTTACGAAAAGGAATACATTCGAAAGGACGGTTCCCGAGTACCAATCGAGTTGCTGGTCAGCATACAATTAGATGTGGAAGGAAATCCTGAATTTTATTATTCATTTATCACAGATATTTCTGAGCGTAAAAAAACAGAAAAAATAATTGAAACAACGATGAATGAATTAGAACATTCAAACAAAGAACTGGAACAGTTCGCATATATAACCTCTCATGACCTTCGAGAACCGTTGAGGATGATAACAAGCTTCTTACAATTATTAGAGAGGCGATATAAAGATCAGTTGGATGAAGATGCTAATGAATTTATAGGGTTTGCAGTTGATGGGGCTAAAAGATTAGATGCTATGACAAATGATCTTTTACAATATTCTAAAATAACCAGTGAAAAAAGAGAATTGAAACCTGTAAATTTTGAAGACGTCTTGCAAGAAGCTTTATTAAACTTGAAAGTACCAATAGAAGAAAGTAATGCTGTCATTACTCATGATCCGTTACCCACTATCAAAGGGGACGAACACTTAAAGGTGCAATTATTCCAAAACATTATAGGAAACGCCATTAAATATCGAAGTCAAGAAACTCCAAAAATTCACATATCTACAAAGAAAGAAAAAAATCAATACCTCTTTAGTTTTAAAGATAATGGAATTGGAATGTCATCTGAACACTTAGAAAGAATATTTACCATATTTCAAAGACTTCATACACATTACGAGTATGAAGGAACTGGAATAGGACTCGCAATTGCACAAAAAATTGTACATCAACAAGGTGGACAGATCTGGGTTGAATCAGAACTGGGGAAAGGCTCAACATTCTACTTCTCCATACCCACTCAAAATGCTAACAATTAGTTATTGAAAGTATCAATAACTTAACCATCTTAAATTAACAGCAGCTCTGTGTAAATGACATATTAAATATGTACCTATATGAATAAATATGGCTATATATGATTAAATGCATCTATTTATAAGTTACATCATATATATGATGATGAATCTATAGCAACAGATACAAATAATATCTAATTGTGTTTATAACAAATTCTTTATTCGACAATTTCAAATTACAATCCTATGAGTTTTGATATTCCAAATATTAAAGACGGAGCAATTGCACTACTAGCACAGCCTTCTAAAATAGTTCTTATTGAATCTAATGCTTCGTTAATAATGCTCTTATTAGGATTTTTAGATTCTAATTGTGATTCAATTGTTTTAATTCCTACATTTAACTCATTTTCATTATTGAAATCTAACTCTAAATCATGTAAATCTCGTTTAATAGTAGTCAATAATTCAATAATCTCCCCTAAATCAGATTTACTGATATTCTGAATATTCCCAGTTCCTAATTGAACTTCCGAACCATAAATTATAGTGTTATAAGTTATATTATGTTCATTTGCAATTTTTTTCTCTTCAGGAGTAAAATTTAAGTTTTCTCCTAAAATACCATCATCTTGTAATTTTATGGACCATTCTAATACTTTGTTCCTTACAGAATCAATTAGCCTTTTTATTTGAGACACCGATACGGATAATACATCAGGGACAATATCTTCCCTAAAAAATTTTTTAAAGACTTGCCTCGCTCTAGGGTCTATCTCAATATTTATCGTTGTACTAGATTTTTTATAAAGATCTTCCAATTCAATTATGGAGTTTGATAAATGACGAGTTGATGCTAGTTCATGTATTTTTTCATCTTCAATGTTATACTCGGCATATCCTGTAGCAGTATAAGGATTTAAAAATTTTAAAGTGCCATGAATTGTCCTATAGTCTGGTTTATCATCTTTTTCCCCATAACCATTTAATTCCAGATTAACCCAGTGTTCTAATTCATTAATTTCTAATTTTTTAGCTATTAAAAATGTTTTTCTTAATAAGTTTGAAATGTCAATATCTGAATCGATAGCTTCTTTTTGTAGTTCTAAAACAATAGAATTCATTGAATTCTCCTCTGTATATTAATATTATTATTACATAGCATCTTCAATAATCTTTATTTCATCTTCTGTCAACCCATACAATTCATAAACCAACTTATCTATATGCTTATCAGTTGCATCTATCTGTCGCTGAATTAATTCCTTATTTTGTGGAGTTCTGGCTATATCAATGTCTTTATGGAGTTGTAACATTTGTTTTACTAAATCTACCATTTTATCATGAAGAACAACATCTTCCTGTTTATCAAAGTCTATATTACGAATTGGTAACTTTTCAATAAAGCGTTTACCATAAGACCAATAGCCACCACGAAATGGGCTGCTTATCTTGTGCAAATAAAAATCCAATACCTTAGAACTCAATATTCCTTGTAAATAATGTAATGAATAAGGACTGTCCTCTTTTAAAAACCGGATTCCATAATACGGACCATTACCTCCGCCAGTAAAGTATATTCCTGAATCATCGTAACCATATTTACCTGTTTTTGAGATTACTTGGATGATAATTTTTGGTTCTTCCATCTGAGTTAAATTTTGAGTTCTACCAAATGCATACCATCTTTCATGATTCCATTTTCCTCGCTCCCGATTTCTCAAAATATCTTTGAATTTTTTCAAATATTTCCAAGTATTTGGATATTTTTTATTCATGATTTCGCTTGGAATCAACTCTGCTTTGCCTTCAATATCATATGGAAATATAATACAATGTTGTGGTATAGGATATTCAAATGTTGAGATACTGACATCTTTAATGAAAGGTTTTAAGATTTCTTGCTCTAAAACCCATTCCAATCCATTAATATCTCTTACTTTTATAAATTGACCTTCTATACCTAAAATTTCAAAAATAAAGGTCTTATCTGAACCGGTAACTAAACCTTGGAAAATTCTAGCTAATTCTCCTAGTTTTGTTGGTATTTCACTCAATTTTTCAAATAACTCTCCTTCTTTTCCAACAATAAAATTCCATTCATCACTAGAAACTTTCTTCAAATCTATTTCTCCTTCTATACACTTTCCAGAACTTCGCCATTTATCTAAATCCTCAATTTTTATGAATTTAAAGCTCTTATTAACGGATTTAGTTAAGAATAAAAGATTTGTATAAGTGGTAGCATTATCAAATATTTGTTCATGACCAAAATGCACAATTTTATTTATATTGTTTCCCTCTGCAATTAATGAGCGTAATGATTGACCATATTTAGCATTAAAAAATTTATGTGGTAGAATGAATCCTAATTTGCCATTTTCATTTAGTAAAACTAGTCCCCTTTCAACAAAAACAACATAGACATCATAATTCCCCTTACTAGCAGAAACGTAATTCCTCTTATAAAATTCAACTTCAAAAGGAGCCCATTCTTTCATAGCCTGAATACGAATATAAGGAGGATTTCCTATGACTGCATCAAAACCTCCTTGTTTCATCACTTCTCTAAACTCTGTCTCCCAATCAAATGTGTTAATTCTTTTAATGTCTTCGGATGTTAGTACGAAATTCGTTTCATCATATATTTCTGGCCCTATTAAAGTGTTACCACATTTTATATTATCATCTAGGTTTGGTAATGCTCTTTCTTTGTAAAGTTTTTGTTGGGCTTCTAGTAAGTCTTTGTTTTCTCCTTCTAAGACTTTTAATAGAAGACTTAGTTTAGTTACTTCGACAGCTTGGTGGTCAATGTCTAGTCCGTAAATGTTGTTTAGTAAAATTCGTTTTTTTTCTTTTATTGTAAGGTGCCATTCATCATTTTTTCCTTTATATATCTGGTCTTTTAGGCGATTTTTATCTTTAAGATTAGAATAGTATATTAAATGCCAGTTTAAAAGGTAGTTGTAAGCTCCAAGTAAGAATGATCCGGATCCACAGGCAGGGTCTAAAATACGAAGTTCAGAAACTTTTTGGGGCGTTTTATCTTTGCATAACTGACCAATGGTGTTTTCTACGATATATTCTACTATGTATTGTGGTGTGTAAAATACTCCGCCCGCCTTTTTAACTTCTGGTTTTTCTTCGACTTTGGCCTGGTGACCCTTTGTTAGTCTGATAACTTTTCCCAGAAACTGTTCATATACATTTCCAAGGATCTCAGGTGATAGTACTGAAAACTCATAAGGACTATCGGGATAGTACAAATTCTTTATTATTTGTTTGAATGTGCCATCTTTGATTTTTAACTGTGGGGTCAATGTATCAGGGAGACTATTCTGTCCTTTTTCCTCCTTGAAGTGGAATAGGCCTGAGTTATATTTTTCGTCTGCGGCCTTCCATATTCTGCATAATTCTTGATATATCTCTTGTTTGTCCAAGAGTTTCTGTAACTGTCCGTATTTTTCGGCTCCCCTATCTTCAGCCATACGTAAAAAAATGATTCTGTCAATTATTTGTTGTACCGAATAGTTTAACTCTTCGACGGTTAAGTCTGAGTTTCTGAGGGCAATTTCTTTGGCTAACAATTCTCTCCAAGTTTCTATTTCTGATAGAAATTCGTCATCTACAAGTGTTGTGCCCTTCTTCTTCTTAGTGGATTCTGCGTACTTATCATAGTCTCCCTTAAATACTGCATCCCTAGAGAACGTATTATATAAAAAATCCCATTGGTCCACATAATCCTTGTAGGTCAAATACTTTATTCTACCAGTACTTGCTCGGTCAGTTTTCTTCGGAGTGGTCCGAGAATCATAAACAGCAAGCTCTTCAAAATCGGTTAGAATAGATAATGGCAGTTTTGCACTCCACGCATATCGCCGGAGCTGATAAGATGGTTTTATATCTTTGTCTATATTTACGGATGGCTTTTTGGCCTCTACAAAGAACATCTTCCTACCTGCAAGCGTAAAACAGTAATCGGGTGCTCTTGTACCTCCGGAGATCTTGATTGAATCTTCAAAAATAACATCTCGATATTGTGGGGCTGCTCCTGCTGTATTGTCTACATCCCAACCTAGAGCTTTAAAAAAAGGATTGATGAACTCTTGTTTTAGTTGTTCTTCCTTGTAACTTGAGTTTTTATAAGCTTCTAGGTTTCTTTCAAACTTATCTACTAATTCGATTATTTCTGCGGGGGCTTCCATATTATCTAGAAATAGTATTCATTAACTGAAGCTTAAATTTTACTATTTAATATTTAAACTGGCTTGATGGAATAATAGCAGCATATAATCAAATCTTTTTTTTATCGTATCACATTTCTATTTATTTATCCCTATATCGAGTTATTTATTCATTTATTTACTTATAGATACATGTATACGATTTGAAATGCATTTATAAAGCTATGAAAAGTTATTGTATATGTTACAGTTAGGGTAGGGGAATAGGGTGATTTTTGTGTCTTATTTCAACATTATTTTTGTTAATTCATATTAATGGGCATTATTAATGAGGTTAACGTTATCTTAGGCTGTTTTGGCGACATGTTTATATTACCGCCGTACGGAGTTTATATTGTAAATGTATAGGGAGGTGGGAATAATGTCTAGAGATAATAATGAAGCTAAATTGATATTCATTAGCGAAGAACAAAAGCAAAAGCTTTTAGAAATTCAGAATGAGGTTTCAGAGCATGGTGGAGACATCTCAATGAATCAACTCATTCGTGATGCGATAAACATACTCATAGATTTATACAAAAGTGAGATAGTCAAGAAATATGAGCCATTTAGGCTAGAAACAAAATAAAAATGAATGATATAGGTGATAATATGAAGAAAGAATTTGAAGAAATAAAGGAAATAGCCGATAGTTTAAAACGCAGCCTTATAGAACTGGACATCTATTTAGATTATTTTAGCGAGTGTGATTCGAAGTTGGAGAGAGACATTTTCATTGATTGTAAAATTCAGCAATTGGATGCTTTAGATTACACTAATGATATCTTAAAACTATTAGAATCTAAGTTACAGGATAGTTGAGATTATCCTCTTTTTAATTCAAATCAAAAGGATGATTAGATATGAATGTTAAAATAGGGAGTAAGAAGGCGGGTTCTTATATTGATTTTATAAAGCATAACTCGTCAGAAACTTTTGAGATTCTGTCTAAGGGGTCTAATAATTCTAAGGCAGTTTATGTGGCTGCTGTGATAGTTAATAAAGGTTATAAGATAAATGATTTTGACATTTGGACTGAAGACATAGGTAAAAAAGAGCCGTTAGCTGTTTTAAAAATTGTATTGAGGGCTAATAATGGTAGCGAAAATAATTGTAGAAGATCAACCATTAATCGAGATTTATCCGGATTTGGGTAGTAATTTGAAAGAAATTAGAGCTATTTTACCGTATATGGGTTATGAATCTCCAGGTATTCATTGTTTGGATATTCAACCAGGTGTTGGTAAAACTCATGCAGTTATGGATTTTTTGAAAATAGAAGAGAATTTTATAGTAGTTACAGGAACTCATAAGCTTCTTAAGGGAGAATATGAAAGATTAAAAGCCGAACATTGGAAGAATTTTGATACAAAATGTGAAATATATTCCAAAGTTAAAAAGTTACGTTCTCATAATGTACCTATACGATTAATCTGTGATTATCAAGGATGTGATAAAAACAAGTGTCCATATTGGAAACAATTTGACACTGCGAAAGCTATTGCCCCCTATCATTATCTATCTACCGATAGAGTAACAGAAGACTTCGAATTTAAATTTAATATGCTTGTTTTAGATGAAGCCATGACAGGATATAACAGAATTAATATCGATATTGATGAATTAAATGAAATAGCTGATGTTATTTCAAAATATAGTCTCGCAGATATATTATACGAACTAAATCTATACATCGACACCGGCGAAGACCTCTTTAAATTTATAAGAAAAAACAAGAAAGAGATTAATAAAATTAGATATGCCGCTCTTAAAAAAGCTATTAATAAAGAAGAATGGGCTGATGTTGAAAGGATAAGCTCTTTAAATGTTTATGAATTACTTAAATTCTCTTATTATAAAAGTATACACGAAGAAATTTCTTTTTATGATGAACCATTTTTTTATGAAATATTTGACCTGGCAAGACAAGGTGTGCCCATTATACTGCTAGATGCTAGTTTTGATGAGAAGTTATTTCGCCTAATGTATGGTAGATATGCCTATGAAGAAAGTAAACAGCCTAGATCTCTGGTATTAGGTAAAGAACTCGGATCTCTTAAAGAAGTTAAAATAAAAATATATCAAAGTAACTTAAAAAACAAAGAAAGAAAAATCTATCGAATGGATAAAGACAACTATTATTATAAAAGAGGGTTTTTTGGTCTTGAAAATGAACTTACAGAATCTGGTGTAGAGTCAATAGAAAAACTAAGGAGATATATTCAAAAAACCAAAAGAAAACATCCAAATGTTGGGATAATCACTTATAAGAGTTTAACAAAATATTTTGTAGATATTGGCAAAACTGACTATTTTTTTAATTTACGAGGATCTAATGAACTAGAACGTTGTGATGTTCTGTACATAATTGGAACACCACAGACAAATCCTATAGAAACAGTGAAAGAGTATAACAAACTTACTATGGGTGAAATCAGCCCAAAAGATACCTATAGGCGTACATATAAAAAGAAAGATGGTGTATTTGAGATATACGACCCTACTACGGGTGAGTCATTTATACGTATTCGGGGTGAAGGTAAAGAAAAAATACCTGACCCTATTAGGCTTAAAGAAACTGCTGATTCTAAGCCCTTAACGTCATTTTCTGAAGCATTTGATGAAGGAGAAATAGATTTAGATGTATATTGCGAACTGCCCTATTTTGATGAATTCAAATCAGAAAGTGAACAATATCAGGCATTACATCGTGCTAGACCATTATTGAATCTAAAAGAGATATATGTATTTGGGAATATTCCTAAAAAAATCAAAGAAGAGTTCAAAATCATCCCTGTAGATAAAAGAAATACTGAAGCTTATTTTATGGGAAGTAGATTCATTGGTATTTATCCTCTAAATCTGTGGATTCATATAACCAATTTTTACAGTGAAACAGAAGCAACATCAAAGGAAATCGCAGAAAAACTCAAAATTTACAAGAAAGACAAAAAGGGATACAATACTTCATTTATCACAGACATTATCAAAGGAGAAGTAAGTCTACAAGAGATTATGAAGATTGACAAATCAATAAAAAGTAATCCTGAAATTACTGCAAAGGCTATAAAAAGAGAATATCGGACATTAAAAGCTAATGATGAATTTATTGAATATTGCATCTTCTATGCCAATAAAGGAAATTTCATCGATTAATGGTAAATTTAGTAAGAAATGAAAACTTCCAATTAGCTAATAAAAATCGAAAATAAAGTTTATCTACCCTTATTTCATTATGATTATTTTTCGAATGTGAAAAAATGAAAGAAGAAGAAAAAAAGCATTATTGAAAACAGCTTTAGAACACCTTATTTGGTTATATAACTGCTATAACTCAATTTCCATATTTGGTCTACCCTATAATATATATTAAAATAACAAAATTTAGGTCTTAAAATTTAGGTCTTAATAATAGGTTTCCTTGCTCAATCTTAAATTAACAATAAAAAAAGATTTATCCATCACGATATGTGCGTATATTAATGATTCAATATTGAATTTGTCAAATATGGAATAATAACGATTATTTCATTAGCCGCCATGAATCATATTCAGAACCTTTATTTTGTCTTGATTAGTGAGTAATTCACTTTCCCTTACTATTTCATTGTTTTTCATGATCATGGCTTCGAATGCTGAGATTCCAAGTTCTGCTAATAATTCTTTTCCAGTTATTTTTTCTGAATTTATTTCTTTTTCTTCATCATTACCCATTCCGTCTGTAACTATTATTTTCACCCGCATCACCTACTCAAATTTTTATGTAACAATTGTTATATTCTATTGAAAAAAAAGAGGGATAGGATTTACAAACCTGCCCTATCCACTATAACGTCTGCTACTTCTTTGGCGGATTTAAATGGGAAATCATCTGCAGTTAAAACTTTTCCTGCATCTCCTGCTTTTAATTCCACATCTCCAGATTTACATGTGGTTTCTGCACCATCTGGAAATGCCCCTAAAAGTGCTTCGGGTGTTTCTATTGGAAATTTGGCTCCTGCAAGTGCTCCTACTATTTGTGCATGTATTTCTTCTTTTACGCTCATTTTTTCTCCTCCATTTATAACCTCTTTAAATAAACATTCAAATCATTTAATTATACGTAGAATGGGAGTGGCTAGCCCATTTATTCTTCTGTATCAATCATTTTCCCATATTCTATTTCAAGTTCACAGCCTTTAGGACCACAACAGAAATGTTGTAAATCGAATTTTATCATCATTATGACCACACCTCTTTTTCTTTAATTGTCAAATGAACTGTTCATTCTATTTTTTTACCGGCATCTGGACCGGGTTGTACTGAATAAATTTCGTCAACTTTGAGTAAAACTGCACCTTTGGGATTGAGTTGAGCCATAACACTTTTTGCCCACTCTACAGCATCATCAAAATATTTACCAGATTCATGTATCTCCACATTACCTTTGAACTGATAAGGGCATTTTGTTACATCTGCCACAACAATAGCGGCTTTTGGATTCTCTTTTAGATTTTCATATGTTTTCTTCATGAAATTAGCAACCAACAAAACTGTTTCATTATCTAATGGTCTGGCAAGTCCTATTGGAACCACATTAGGATCATCTTCTTTGTTTGTAGTCGCTAAAAAGACTATATTACTCTTTTCAATAGAATCCATCATTTCTGTACTCAATACCAATATAATCACCTGCCTTTTTTAATTCTAAATAATAATTGACGCGAGATGATAATATACTTGATGGTCAGTAAAATATAGTTACTACATTTCAATTACTAAGATGACTTTGGGGGTCTTAATGGGAACCTTTATACTTTATTAAATTGAAATAGTATCTTATGGAGAAGGTAGAAGAAATCTACAGTGAGAAAAGAGTGGACATTGACGCAAAATTAGAGTCAATACATCAAGATATTAAACGTTTGATGGAAAGATCCAACAAAGAATATCTGGATCTAATGTTAGCCAACTTAAAAAAGGATTTTTTGAATTCCATCACAAATTATGTTTCAGATGATAGAGAAAATTGTTTAGAACGGGGCATGGTGGATCCCTGCGAGATGAGGGAAACATGTAAATCAAGATTTACTAATTTCTTGGCAAACAATGAAAATCTTATCAAGCAAGATAATGTCCCGGAAGATGTTATTGAAGAGAAAAAAGCAGAATTGAGTGAAATTCGAAAAGGAGCACCCTTCGATAAATGTGATATTTGTTTCTCAGAAGTAAACTCACTTTTCAACAAACAATTAGACCTCATTAGCTCACTTCAAATCTACAGCACTAATAAAGAAAAAAGGACTGAAATTTCTGCAATTCCAGAAGAACATATCGTTAAAAGTGTACTCGAACCATTATCCAATAAACAGAGACTACAGATACTCAAATCAATGGCCTCGGAGACAAGAACATTTTCCACTCTTTCGGAATTGACAGGACTTCGTGGCGGTAATCTACTCTTCCACATACAAAAACTGCTAGAAACAGACCTTATACTTCAGAGGCATGAAAGAGGAGATTATATGATTACCAAGAAAGGATTTAATCTGCTAATAATGCTTGCTGATTTCCAAAAATTACAGGACAATGAATAATCTTACTAATAATTCTTCAAATTGTTATTCTATATTAAATATTTGGTCAATACAATCATGATAACCCCATCATTTCAAGTCCAATTGTAACCATAGTAATAGGTTTAATAACTGGTATATCATAGGCGCATCTAGTATTCCCGGAGTATTTATAAATATATTAAGCAATGGTGTCCGTTTATCATGAAAAAATAGAGTGAGGACTTATCCGCACCCTGCTCAAAATGCAAATATAAGTATAGCTATAGCGAAACCAATTACTAATGCAAGCCATGGATTCATCAATTTATCACCTCCATTGTAGTTAATTCAAAAAATAAGAAATTTAGGGAATTTCCAATCCCCGATAGCTAGTGAATATGAAACATCCTGTTAATGCACTCAATACAGAGGCTAAAAGTCTTAAATTTCCATCCATCTGAAGATGACACAACATTCCTATCACAAACTACACATTGAGACTTCTCTCTTATTCCATCAGCCATCCAAATCACCCCTTTTTTTAATTAATTCAAGGAATTGATATCTTTGATGATTGATTCAGCTACAGATATGATCTTTTTTCCTCTTCCTTGTAGCTTATCTCCAGAACCATTCCATGAACCAACGTAATATTTGGATTTCTCATTTTTTAAGCCCAAATATGAAGTTACGATGTATGATACTGTCTCACTTTCTACTTCTTTGGTTTCTTTGTCTAATTCACTTTCAATATGGTCCAGTTTATAGTGTGCTATCTCATGGATTAGTGTAGCTACCATAGCCGCTTCATTATCTTTTGGGGCAACCAATATTCTCTTAGCTGTTATATTTCCGTTACTTGTACCAGAATACTCAACAATTACAGGTAAAGGTGATATAGCTTTGAGTTTATCAAATGAAATGTCCCCTGTTATTTTATCTGAGTGTCCAAATTGTAGTTCATCTCCTTCAGTTTGATTAACATCAAACACATTGACATAACGCCATCCAGTAATTATGAAATTTTCCTCTTCACTGTCATTATCCTTTATTTTCCTTGTCAAAGGAGCTAGAACTTTAATAGCCTTTTCACCTTTTCGTACTCTTCTACCTAAGCTTACCCATTTACGAAACCCTGCAAGCATAGAGACTTTAGGATATTGCAACCATGCAAGAATCAAATTATTGAAGGAATAGTCATGCATATCTAGACTGTTATCCCACAATTCTACAAATCTCTCTAATTCTGCAGGGTCCTGACAAACGGAATCAACCAATTTATCTCTCTGCTCAACCAAAAAAGCTGTTAGTTCCTTTCCTTTTAGTTCATTAGGTATATCCAACATCCATATCCTCTCCTTTTTTTTATTTAATTCAAAAAGAGAGTTTAAACATAAGCAAGAGATTAATCAAGCGATATGGTTATACATAAGTAGATACACGAATATTGGCACGAATGTGCCGTCCCTTGTGCGAAGCCAAGGGCAAAGCGGGATCCAGATTTAACAAAAACAAAAGAAAAAACATGTAATCATCGGGAGGATCCAAGCGCAAGCTTGGCGGGCCCCTAAATCGTTGAAAGGAAGCATGGAAACATCGAAGAAGAAGTATGTGGGGGACTGTATCCCTATACGAATAGATTGAGGATAACTTAACGTTAACTTAAAAAAAAGATTCAATCATTTTTAGGTTCATTTTTCTTATCAAACCCACTAATAAGTTTTATTTCACTTTCACGTCTTAGTTCTGTAGATGAACCATCTGCATTTTTTAAAACTTCTGCAAAAGCTTTTTTTAGTTCATCTGAGCCTGTTTCAATCTTATTCATTTTTTCGCTTAAGATTCTGTTTTCTTCTTTTATTTCTCGATTTTCTTCTTTTATTTCTCGATATTCTTTTGTTTCATAGTCTTTTACATTTGCTTCATCTATGGAGAGTGCAGGAAGGGCATCTTGGTACATTTTTTTCAGGTCATCGGAGTTTGCTTGCCAATAGGCTCTGTCTTGGTTGTTTATTTTATGTCCTGCCATGAAGTCTGCTATTATTTTTTCGCCTTTTTTGTTTATTAGAGTTGAAATGAAATATTTACGAAGAGCATGACTTCTCCAGTAACTATATGCTCCTTTATCACGTTTAAAACCAGCAAGTAGACCTATACGGCGAAAATTCGTTACAACACTATCTCTAGACATCTGACCACCATTTTTACTTGAAAAAATGTAGTCATTGTTGTTAATTACCCTAACTTTTTCGTTTCTCCCATAACAACGTTCTTTTAGATAATTTATGATTTCTCTGGATGCCTCAGGCGGAATGAATGTGATATATCTGTATCTGACTTTTTTACGAGTGATATGGAGAGTTAAAATTTCTTTTAGAATTTCATCTTCCAACTTAAATAAGTCGTATACATCTTCTATTGGTTTCCCAATAGCATGACTAGCTGAATCTAGAAAATTTTTGACTGTTAAATCTCGAGCCTCTTGTTGACCCATACCTGATAGACTCATTAAATAAATCAATGTACGTTCACGTGATGATGCCGCATTAGCTAGCCTTCGTATATCACTCTTAGATAATGGTTTGCCTATATTTTTTTCTAAGCCAATGTCGCCACTATCCATTTTTATCTCTGGCAAGGTAATAGCAAATGATTTATAAAAAGATTTTATTGCCGAAAAATAGAGTTTTGCCGTAGTAGGAGCTTTTCCACTTTTTTTGAGGTAATCCTTATATTCTAGTAAATATTCCGTAACTTTAGCTTTAATTGGCCTTATTCCCGCTTCTTCCTCTTTATCCGCTTCTTTATATAATTCAGTGGGCGTCTTTCCGATTAAAGCACAATATTGGTCAAGTGAAGTTTTATAAGATTCTTGGGTTCCATCATCAATATTTCGTAATAAAAACCACTTTTTTATTAACCTTTCATCTTCCACTTTCATATCTTATAATATGTCAGTTAAAATATATAAATATTGCGAACTTGTGGTTATCAATACCCGAATTTAACGAAGTAAAATCATATAAAAATTTCATTGAAAAATTTATATTGAAACTTATTTTAGCTTCAAACGTCTTAATAATTTATTCATGTCCATAAAAAGCTTCAATCATTCTTAAAATCTAATTTTAAATTTAATTTATCCTTGAAACCAATATTTTTATAAAACTTCTGAATATCAGTAATACTCACTTAATTTTGAGATGCACAAACTAAAAATTAAAGAAAATCATTGAGCATGGGACATTTCCATCTTCACTAACTTAGCAAGGTAACCTCCGATGCACATGATAACTCCTGGAAGTATCAGTGAACTCATCAGGATCCCCAGAGACACGGGCACAGTGGTACTGTTCATGAGGGTGTAGGCAGTTAAGATGAAAGAGACTCCCAGACCCGAAATCAACCCAACCCTGGCTTTTGTGCCTGGAGATGTGAAGGTTGATACAAATCCGCCCATAAACAGGCTTACAATAAATAAATCTGTAAGTAACGTGGAGTTGTACCATAAAAATGTGTCTAAAGGGATGGAAATTCCCATAACGATCCCCATTCCCAATAAAATGCTGTACCTGTTTTTCATAGCACCCTCTTTTTAGTCTTATGTTGTTTTTTCTCTGTACTTGTAGATCAAATAACCCATGAATGCTACAAGGCCCACCACAACCAGTATGTCCAGTATGTGGAAATAAGATCTTATTACTTCCCATCTTGGGCCGAGTTGAACGCCCATGTAACCCAGAACGAAGCACCATGGCAGTGAACCTGCGAAGGTGTAGATCACGAACTTCTTGAGATCCATACCACTTATCCCTGCAGGGAGTGATATGAAGGTTCTTATGCCTGGTAAAAACCTACTTATGAATACAGCTTCGTAACCGTACCTTTCAAACCACTTATCAGCACTTTGGAGTTTGCTTTGAGTTATAAGAACATATTTACCATACTTCTCAAGTAGGGGTCTTCCTCCCTTCAACCCTACGAAGTAGGCTATTAAAGCCCCAAAAAGGTTTCCCATAGCTCCGATGATGGTTATGCCCCAGAGTGTCATGTTGGTTGTGTCCTTCCAGACAACGAATCCACCAAAAGGCATTATAACCTCGCTTGGAAGGGGTATACATGCACTTTCAAGGGTCATACCAATGAAAACGCCCCAGTAACCCAGAACACCTATGATGTCAATTACAAAATTGCTTGCAAATTCAACTATACCTGCCATACAAAACCCTCTGAATGATTCATTCTTTGGAACCAACTATCTTTGAGTATAAACCTTTAAATAAATTGTTAATGGGCTCTAATCTATTCCTAAACTTGAATATGGCTGCAGTGATTATGAGTGAAACCACAACGGACCCTAGAATATCCATTGGGAAATGAACACCACAGAAAACCCTTGCAAAACCTCCAATCAATCCAAGAACCACAAACAACAATCCCATTTTTCGTGTTTCCCTGAAGTAGGTTAACATGAATGTTAAAGAAAGCATCAATGTGGTGTGATCCGATGGAAACGAGGAGTCTCCGGGGTAACTGAAGAGAAGGGTTCCTGTTGGGATCATGAAGGGTCTTGGGTGGAAGTAAACCAATCCTATAATGTAATTTATTAAAAGTCCGATAACTGCAGCGTAAACTCCATAAAGTACAATATCTTTGGTTTTATCCCCTCTTTTGATCCACAAATAAATTAAGCCTAAAATAATAATTAAAGGCATATATTTGGCTGCAAATATTGTTAATGTATCTATAAATGGGTTTAAACCTGCGTACTGGTTTATTAAATGGAATAATGACATGTTCAATTGTTCAATCATAAAAAACTACCTTAAATTTTTAAAAACGCTATTTAATGCTTAATTTTGACTGTTTGACCATTATTATAACTAATTACATTTAAAAATTCATTAAAAAATGTATTTTTTAGAATATGATTTCATCCAGCCCCTTAACCTTAGTTTAATGATTTATATTTAAGTATTTATTCCAAGATTATGCCCCAATCACGACCCAATCTTTTTCTCACTGTTATTTAAGAGGTTGATAAAAAATTTAAGCCATTAAAAGAGTTTCAAAATACAAAAAGGTTTAAATTATGGATATTTGGGGATAAAACCTTTAATAGAAGTTCAATAAATTTTTAAATAAGTTTAAATATTTAAAAAAGTTTTCTATTTATTAAAAATCATTCATTTTAAAAAAATGTGGGATGATGATTTAATTGTAATGATTCATCACCATGTTATTCTGAATAAAATGCTTAAAGCAACCAGTTGAATTGCGTTTAGTGTGAATAATTCCAAAAGATGTTCCATTCCTTCATGGCTGTGGGTTCCTGCACCTGAAATTAGAAGCATGATCAGTACTCCTGTTGCTAGAACGTTTTGGAGCAGAAGAACGAGTGTGAAGTAGAGCAATCCTATGGTGAATTCAGATTTGATCTTCCTGTAACTTGTCCAGTAAATGTATAACAATCCAAAAAGGAGCAAGATGTTCACAGCTCCAATTCCAATGGCTACGTATTGAATTACATTAAGCAATCCTGATTCAGCAAATATCATATTTTTTCATTCCTCCAACTAATGGCCCTTTTCACCTTGTTTTATTCCAATCTTTTCCCAGATCTCTTCAAAAATATCATAATTCCTTTCCATATCCTCAGATAAAAAATACAGTTTACCGTACTTATCCCCAGTTGGTTTAACTATCTTATTTTTCTCTAGGATTTTAACATGATGGCGTACTGTTTTGTAATCTAAATTAAGCTCCTCTGAAAGCTGATGCATATTGTAAGGTCTTTCAGATAATGCTTTAATTATCCTGGCCCTATTTATGCCCCCTCTTTTACCCGCTATTAACCACCAGAGCAACTTTTTCATAACGATCCCCGCAACTTAAAGATATAAAACTGAAAAGTCCTTTTTAATTATCCTTTTGTTCGAATTATTATAAAATAAAATTGTTTAAATCTAAGATAATGCTTTTAGATTGAATTTCATAGTTAATATCTGTTGATATCCCTATCATTAATATTATATCTAATAAAAATTATTAATAGGATCAGATGGAAGTTTCAGGTAAAGTAACTCATGCGTGAGGTCCAAATAATGCAGAAGTACTCATCAGAGATGTTAATAGGATTGTTTTTCATTTTGTCGGCTGTCTTTCACAGTGTAGATGATCCCTTTGATGTTATTTTTATTCCATTACTCTTTGTTATTGGAACCATACAGCTTATAAACGGTTTTTTCAATTGGAAAGGGATATACAACAAAGATATTTATTGGATAGTAGTAAATGCAGCTTTAATATTAATATTGATGTACTTTTACAGATCCCCTGATTTTTCAGATGTATACATCAGTGGTGTGACCTATGTATATATTTTAGCAGGGGTTTTCATTTTAATATCAATTCTATCTTATTATGAGTTCACAAGGAGAATGGAGAAATATCAAAAGGTCATTAAATATGATAAAATCCTGAAGATGGGTCCTGAAGATGCTCAATTATGGAACAACAGGGGAATAACCCTGGAGGGGCTTGAAGATTTAAAGGGAGCAGTCCTTTCCTATGAAAAAGCGGTTGAGATAGATCCAAGTTATGTTAAAGCATGGTACAACCGTGGAAACGTACTTTCAAAGATGAAGAATTATCAGATAGCAGTTGAATCATACAAAAATGCACTGGAACTGGATCCAGAAAATATCAAGGCATTGAACAACATGGGAAACACATTTGTATCAATTAAAAAGTACGCTGAGGCAGTAAAATCCTATGAACAGGTTTCACGAATAGATCCTGAAAATTTCAAGGCAATTTACAACAGGGGATATGCCCTTGAGATGATGGACATGTATCCTGAAGCATTGGAATCCTATGAACGTGCTTTAGAGTTGAAACCCGAGGATCCTGAAAGCTGGTACCGTAAAGGTGTGGTTCTGGAGGAGATGGGTGAAAAATATGAAGCCTCAAGCTGCTACGACACAGCACTGAACCTGAAACCCGATTTCAAGGATGCAAAGCATGCAAGGAATGAACTCCAGTATCAATGAGAGACTGAAGGGTTTAGAAAAAAGTGATATCAATCTTAATAGGAGGTTTGACCCTGGTGGGATTTAAAAATAGCTTTTTAATGGATTTATCTTAAAAATTGTTCAATCAACAAAAATTAATCAATAAAAAAATAGTGAAGTGGAACTTATTTTATTTCCACTGTGAATCCTTCGTTCTTTTCAAGCTTCGGAACTTCCACTGTTAAAACACCATTTTCGTATTTAGCTTCAGCTTCTTCAGCCAAAACTTTTTTAGGGAATCTGACGCTTCTCCTGATGAAACCAGCCTTTCTATCATGGTGTGTTACATAGCTACTTCTTTCTGCATGCTCCTCATCGAGCTGGGCCGTAACCTTCATTTTCGTTTCAGTTACCCTAAGATCTATATCTTTCTTCTTTATACCTGGGATGTCTATGTGGACTATAATACTGTCGTCTGTTTCTATTATGTCCTTACCTGGAACGAAGGTGTAATCAACTACTGTTTTTTCAATATCGTCTTTGATGCTGTCTATTGTCTTAGCTGTATCTTCCAGCATCTTTTCAACCAAATTTTTACTGTCTGAAATTGTTCTTCTCATTTTTCATCGCCTCATTTTTTGAGTCAGCACTCCATAAGTTAACATCCTATATAAACCTTGTGGTTATTTGAACCTCTGGTAGGAAAGTATTGAGCTCTGTCCCCCACTTCAATACTGAGAATACAAAAAGTTATAATAATCCAGAAACTAAGTTTATAACAAGTTATACAATTTTAAAAATTGAATTTTAAACAGTTTCATTTCCTGATCTTTGCAGGGAAGAACTGTGATTGAACAGAATATAAAAAAAAGCTAATTTAAAGTGTATAAAACTTAAATTTGGAGGTATTTGTTTATGTTGCATGGGACTGAGGTTATTAAGAAGGGTTTTGCTAAGATGACTAAGGGTGGGGTTATTATGGATGTTGTGAATGCTGAGCAGGCTGGTATTGCTGAGGATTCTGGTGCTGTGTCTGTTATGGCCCTTGAACGTGTGCCTGCGGATATTCGTGCTGCTGGTGGAGTTGCACGTATGGCGGATCCATCCAAGGTTCAGGAGATCATCGACGCAGTATCAATACCAGTTATGGCCAAAGCAAGGATAGGCCACTTCGTTGAGGCTCAGGTGTTGCAGTCTTTGGGTGTTGATATGATCGATGAGAGTGAGGTGCTCACACCGGCTGATGAGAGTTATCATATCGATAAGACGCAGTTCACCATACCTTTTGTCTGTGGTGCAAGGAATCTGGGTGAAGCACTGCGCCGAATAAATGAAGGAGCAGCCATGATCCGAACCAAAGGAGAAGCAGGAACAGGTAACGTTGTAGAAGCCGTCAGGCACATGCGTGTGATACAGGGAACCATCCGAGAACTAAAAGACAAAAACGAGGAAGAACTCTGGGCCGTTGCAAGACAAGAAGAAGCACCACTCGAACTCGTCAAAGAAACAGCCAAACAGGGAAGATTACCCGTTGTGAACTTCGCAGCAGGAGGCATAGCCACACCAGCAGACGCAGCACTCATGATGCAACTCGGATCAGACGGAGTATTCGTAGGAAGCGGAATATTCAAATCAGAAAACCCAGAAATAGTAGCAAAAGCAATAGTACAAGCCACAGCACACTACACAGACGCAGACCTAATCACAGAAGTCTCAACCAACCTAGGAAAAGCAATGCCCGGACTCGAAATCAGCACAATACCAGAAAACCAAAAACTACAAAAAAGAGGATGGTAACAAACCCACTCTTTTATTTAATTCACTTTTTTTTAATACATTGATCATCATCTATCTTTAATTCATTTATCTTTAATCTATAGCTTCTTCTCCTTCTTCCAGTGTTCTAACTCTTAAAACTCTTTCTATAGGTGTTATTAAAATGTTATCATCAATATCATCAGTTTTTATTGATCTAACTGCCTTAAGAACGTACTGAACATCCTCTTTCTTCAGTATCATGATGATCTCTGTCTTCACCTTCAGCTGGACATCGTACTGGCTGCATCTGTAAGTCTCCATTGAAGCGTTCTGGTTGTCGATGTACTTGGTTTCAGCAACGGTCATGTTGGAAAAACCATGATTTTCAAGGGTTTTAACCATTCTTTCAAGTTCTATGGGGTGCATGAACATTTTAAGCTTACATATTTCATGGTTGTTTGATTCCTCAAGAATACCCTTGAGCTTCTCGAGTTTTTCAGCGTCTCTGAATCTGTTGTGCACTTTTTTTGAGTTGAAAACCTTCCGGTACTTGTACTCAGATTTTTTAACATTCACATGCTGTTTATTTTTATCTATCAACTTCAAAAGTAACCTGAAACCATCCTGTACTCCTATACCTTCCTTTGCAATGGTTGGAATTATAATGGACTCTCCAAAATTTTCATCAAACGATGCATTATTCAAGTCCTGTTTGTTTGAAAATACAATATATGGAATGTTCCTTGAAAGTATCATGCCCATTACTTCAGTGTCTGTTTCCATTACACCCCTTGAATTATCAAGTAATATGATCACACCATCGGCACACTGTCCGTTCTTAAAGGAGTGTAAAACATCTTCAAGGGATTTAAACCCTTCTTCTCCTTTGAAACTGAATAGATACTTCTTCTGGTTGTTTATGAGTGCCCTTCCATAGGAAGCGCTTAAAATCATTGAATTTCCAACGTCAATATTTTTGATTGCTGTTTGTTTCCCTGAATCTGGAGGTCCTACTACCAGTATATTTCTACTCTCGGGTCCTGTCACTGAACATCCCCTCTGTTACTCGTCATATGTTCTCAGACTTCCCTCTTTTGAGGTTAAAGTATCCTAAAAACTATCTTAAATTGATTTTTCATTTTTCTTTACTTTTCAAGATATCTTCCATTTTATTATCATTTTTTCATTGTTTGTATCATGTTTTGCAGGCGGTTTTACAGTTTGCAATTCCATTCAGTTTTGACATCATGCTTAAAAGTGTTTTAACACCTTTATCCACCCTTGGTCCTTCTTCATCGGTGTAGATCACAGGAACACCTTCGGCGGTGCTTAAGCTATTTTCATGGTTGGTGAACACCACGTAGGGTGCTTCTCCCATCACGGTTTGCATGTTTTTTATCTGATTCTCACTTGCACCATTGCAGCTGTCCAGAAATATGAGGGCTCCGTCCAGATTCTTGGAGAGAACATCCTGCATGAACCTGAATTTTTCATCCTCTGCTGGACTGAAGAAGTGTATCTTGGTGTCTTCAATGACTGCAGTTCCATATTCCATTGAAACTGTTTCTACTAGTTTACTGCACATGTTCCTCAGTGCATCTCCTTTACTTGAACCTGGTGTTCCAAACACCATGACTTTTTTCACATCCATATCTCAAAAACCTCCTATAGGAAATAGGAAACATAGTTCCGATATTACTTAAGGAATTTTTAGTATATAAATCTTTCCACGAGTAAAAACAGCAAAATGAAAAAATACGTCTTTGATTTCTGTTTGAAGATTAAATAGAGGATTTACTTTTATGGCCCCTTTTCATACTAAAAATTAAAGTTTTGATTAAATTTTACCCTGTTCAATTCTTGTTTTTATCCTTCAAAAATTTTTCATGCTTTTTATTTGCATTTTCTATGGCTTTCTCAATGTCTTCCTCAACGTTTCTTGAGATATTTCCATGGCCTGGAAGCAGAAGATCGATCTTCATGGTGTTAAGCCTTGCAAGGGAATTTATATATTCTCCGTAGCTTCCAGAGCTGGATATATCTGATATGGTTCCATGGGCAAAAACTGTGTCTCCTGAGATTAAAAATCTCTTACGGGGTTCGTAGATACATAGGGATCCTGATGTGTGTCCTGGTGTGTGGAATATCTTCAAAAACCAGTTCCCAGTATCGATAACGTTCATGTTTTCAAGCCAGATATGAACATGGTACCCCTGGGGGTCGTGTCCGTGGGCACGGCAGAGGAGTACCTCGTCGTCTGCAGAGACTATTTTAGTCGCAGCGTACCTGTGGGTCATGATTGGAGCTTTCTTCTGTAGAAATTTGTTTGCTCCAAAGTGATCGGCATGTTCGTGTGTGTTTATAACGAGGCTCAGATCATCTGTTTTTATTCCAATTTCATTCAGATCTGCCTCTAAAATCTTGAAGTGTTGTTTTGTTCCTGAATCCACAAGAACATTCATTTCATCACTTAAAAGAAGATAAGACTGGCAGCTCGGTTTGCCAGTCTTTAAAAGGTACATATCTTCCATTATCTTTTTGTACATGGTGCTCTTTTTTGTTATTTATTTTTTCAATACATTTCAAACCATCAAAGTTTCAGGCTTAATCTGCAGATGATTTGAGGGTTACAACCTCCAGTGCGCATTTGTTCTGGTGGTACTGGTAGGGTGATATTATTTTAAGCAGGTTTTCAACTGCATCAACCATACACTTGGTTTCTCTGGCAACTGTTGGTATCACAGGAGCACTGGAGTGTACATCCAACTTTTTCTTTGTTAGATCATGTTTGTTTGCAAGGATCACGTGTGGAATGTTCATATCTTCCAGATCCTTCATCAACTTTGCATCGTCTTCAGTAACACCCTTTGTACTGTCTAAGAAGACCATTACTCCATCTGTATTCAATTGAAGTTCTTTGGATGTTTTGGGGTAGGATGAGCTCCAGCAGCAGATCTTCTGCCTGTTTATAAATGCTGTTCCACGTTCTTTTTTTCCTTTCTGCATCATTCCTTCGCAAAAACTTTCCAGGGCTGTTGTTTTCCCTGAACCTGCGCCCCCAATAAGGGCAATTCTTTTAACATCCATTTTTTATCATCCCTTCTTAGTTCTACATGCATTCTACTTTTTTTCTTTGTATCTCTTCTCTTTCACTTTACCCTATTGTTCCACCATCATTTAAATTTTACTTTTTGTGTATGAATATTCACATTTTGTGAATAAATAAAATTTATTATCTTTAACATGTTTTTTTTAATTTGGTTATGTTATTCAAAAGAATCAATTCAAAAAAATAAAAATTTTAAAAAATAAAGGGGGGTAACTCTAAGTTTTTTTTCAATCAAAGATTGGAATGATCAAAGATCTCAACCGCCTCCAATTGGACCTAAGACCATTAAGAAATGAGAAATGGGATAGTTAAACTGCTTTGTCCCCACTTTCTCCAGTTCTTATTCTCACAACATTCTCAACAGGTGATATGAATATTTTACCGTCTCCAATGTCTCCTGTCTGAGCTGTTTTAACGATGGTGTCAACGACCTTGTCAACCTGCTCATCGCTTACTATGATCTCCAGTCTGGTCTTTGGAAGAAGGTCTATCCTGTAGTCGCTTCCCCTGTAACTTTCAGTCACACCTAACTGTCTTCCTCTACCCTTCACCTCTGTAACTGTCATTCCGTGGCAGTGAATTTCTTCAAGGGCAGATTTAACAATTTCTAACCTATCTGGTCGTATTATTGCTGTTATTTGTTTCATAGGTACCATACCTCCATTTATACCCTGTAACCTGATTCTTCATGCAGGTTGGTGTCGAGTCCTTCGATTTCTTCTTTCTCATCAACCCTGAGTCCAATTGTTTTCTTGATCACGTAACCTATGATAAGGGTCATCACGAAACAGTAAGCTGCAACCACTGCGATTGATATGATCTGAGTCACTATCTGTCCAGGGTTTCCATAGAGAGCACCGGTACCCAGTGAGTTTACGAATGGGGCTGCGAATATACCAGTACATACTGCTCCGAATGCACCTGAGACACCGTGTATACCGAATACATCCAATGCATCGTCGTATCCGAATTTTGGTTTGAGGTATGCAACTGCAAGGTATGATACGATTGAGGTTGCAAAACCCATGACTATTGATGCTGGTATTGTTACGAAACCTGCTGCAGGGGTTATAACAACGAGTCCTGCTACTGCACCTGATATTGCACCGAGTAAGGTTGGTTTACCTGTTTTGATTACATCCATCATCATCCATGAGATCATGGCTGCTGCGGCTGCTGTGTTGGTTACAATGAATGCTGAACCTGCAAGACCTCCAGCTGAAAGTGCTGAACCTGCGTTGAATCCGAACCAACCGAACCACAGGAATGCTGCACCCAGTACTGAGTATCCGAGCTGGTGAGGTAAGAGTCTTGTGTCTTTTCGTCTTCCAAGTAGGAGTATCAATGCAAGTGCTGCTATACCACAGTTGAGGTGAACAACTGTACCTCCTGCAAAGTCAAGTGCACCGAGCTGTGCTAAAAATCCTCCACCCCATACCCAGTGTGCTATAGGCAGATATACAAGGGTTATCCAGAGTGGCACGAATGCAAGCCAAGCTGAAAATTTCATTCTTCCAACAACTGCACCTGCTATCAGTGCAACTGTGATTGCTGCAAAGGTCATCTGGAAGGCAACGTATACCAGTAATGGTATTGTTGGTGCCAGAGGTGCCAGTGCATCCACACTTATACCGTTCATCAACAGATTTGCAGGGTTACCAATTATTCCCATTAGATCTGTACCGAATGCAAGTGGGTAACCGTATATTACCCATATAACACTTGTTATTGAGAACGCTATGAGTGATAAAAATATCGTGTTCAACACATTTTCCTTTTTGACCATACCTCCGTAGAACATTGCCACACCAGGAACTGTCATTAACATGACCAGTGCTGTTGAGACCAGCATCCACGCGGTGTCACCAGAGTTAAGAACTGGATCCATAAATATTTCCTCCTATTGTTTATGATAATTGTATCTTCTGATTAATCGTTTTTTTTAGGTTTTTTTGTTTTAAATCAGTTTTTTTTGTTTTATATATTTTAATATGTCTCAGATATCCATTTAAATGATTTATACAGAGTTAGACATCTATTTTGGTATCCTGACCTGTATCTTTGATTTAAGATTTCATGATGGCTTTCACCTCATGTTTTACAGTTAACATGAATCGGACGTAGGAAACACACTTCCGACATATAGAGGTTATGGTTCCTAGTATATATATTTTGTGATTTTCAGAAAATTGAATTGTAACTTTATGTATCTATATCTTCAATGCGTTATATTTTTTTCAGTAGCATGGGGATATGAATGAAAAATATTCAAAAATTTAGAATAAATTGAATGAATGTTCATTTCTTAGTGAACATACCGAAGAATAAATGAACATATTTCATATTATATGAAACTTCATCCTAAAAATTAGAATTTCAAGAATAGAAGGAAAATTTCAATTTTATGGTTTTAAAACAATTACACTAATACCTGTTTGAAGAAAAAGAAGAATAGGGGTTATTAAATCGCTTTATCTCCCTTTTCACCTGTTCGGATCCTTATGACTTCCTCAACAGGGGATATGAATATTTTACCGTCTCCAATGTTGCCGGTTTTTGCTGTTTCTATTATTTTATTGGTTACAGCTTCAACATCTTCATCCATTGCAACTATTTCGATCTCTGTTTTTGGTAGAAGGTCAACCTTGTAATCTCTGCCCCTGTAACTTTCTGTTATACCCAGCTGTATTCCTCGGCCTTTCACTTCTTTAACTGTCATACCAGAGCATCCTATTTCTTCAAGGGCCTGTTTCACACCTTCCAGTTTGTCAGGCCTTATGACTGCGACTATTTTTTTCATTGATCACACCTCAGAATCTTTATCTTGTATTCCAATTATCTGATACGTGGCATTTATACATAGTTATGACAATCTGTAACCGGATTCCTCGTGTAGGTTAATGTCCAGTCCCTGAATCTCATGCTCCTCATCAACCCTGAGGCCAATGGTTTTATCGATGATCTTACCGATGATGAGGGTCATTACGAATGCGTAGATACCTACAACCACAATTGCAAGAAGCTGAACCCCAAGTAAATGTGCATTTCCAAAGAGTAATCCTCCAGTGGTTATGCTGTTTATGAGGGGGCTTGCGAAGATTCCCACCCCAATACTTCCAATGATACCTGATACTCCATGTATTCCAAATACATCCAGAGCATCGTCGTAGCCCAGACGAGGTTTTATGTATGAAACAGCGTAGTATCCACATACTGCAGCCACAAAACCTATTACAATGGCTGATGTGAAGTTAACGTATCCTGCTGCAGGTGTTATGGCTGCAAGACCTGCTATTGCACCGGAAAGGGCACCAAGAAGTGTTGGCTTTCCTGTTTTAACCTTGTCCATAAGCATCCATGCGAGCATTCCAACAGCTGCAGAGGCATTGGTAACGATCATGGCGGAAACTGTAAGGTTGGTTGCTCCAAGTGCTGAACCCGCGTTGAATCCAAACCAACCGAACCATAGAAGTCCCGTACCTATGATGGAGTATCCAAGGTGGTGAGGTAAAAGCCTGGCATTTTTACGTGCTCCAAGCAGTAACACAAGGGCCAGGGCAGCCATACCACAGTTAACATGCACGACTATACCTCCTGCAAAGTCAAGAGCGCCCATTTGGGCTAACCATCCTCCGCCCCACATCCAATGGGCCACAGGTAGATATACGAGTGTTAACCATACTGGGATGAAAGCAAGCCATGCTGAGAATTTCATCCTTTCAACGATGGCACCGGATATCAGGGCTATGGTGATGGCTGCAAATGTCATCTGGAATATAGCGTACAATCCTGTTGGAATGGTTGGTGCGTAGGTTGAAAGGGTATTTGCCTCCACAACTCCACCAAAGAATGGATTTACAAGCTGTCCAATCACGCCCCATATGTCAGCGCCGAATGCAAGGTCGTAGCCGTATATGAACCATATAACGCTTACAATGGCGAAGCTGACGAACGATAAAAATATAGTATTTAAAACGTTTTCTCTCCGGATTAGGCCTCCATAAAAGAGTGCCACACCAGGTATAGTCATTAAAATTACAAGAGCTGTTGATATCAACATCCAAGCTGTATCTCCAGAGTCGAGACCCGGAATCATAATGTTTCCTCCATTATTACATGTTAACCGTAACTGATCCTGTATAAAATTCAACATTCAGTTCATCATTTCTTTACTTGATTAGAGTTGAATAAACAGGTGTTTCCTCAGTAAATAGATGTTCCACTTTTATCCAATCATTCAAGTGGATACCCTCTTCGCATCAGATCCGAAAATGAAGGAAAAAGGCATCCGTTTGATATGGGATATAGGAAACATACTTCCGAAATACTTCTTTTCAATTTATTATATAAATGTTTGTGATAAAATCAAAAACTGATTAAAAAGAATATTGTGGATTAAAAATTCATTGATGACTTTAAAATTTATATAAAAATATAATTTTCAATAATTTCTAAAAAAATTTCTTTATATAACTCATACAAAAGAACTAGTTAGTTATGTGAATGTTATATGAATTTTTAGCTTTTAAATATTGAAAAAAATTAAAAAATGGTTTTGAATCCCCTCAGTACTTGATTGGGGATTCTAAACCTGCGAGCTTAACACCTGTGTAGGCTGAAGCTTCAACTGTTAAAGCCCTTAAGTCGTCCTTTTCAAGCTTGCTCACGTCTGTGTTACCTGCCTGCTGGGTTAGCATTACAGCTTCCTCAGTCATGGCCTCTATGTAACGAGCAACTCTTTTTCCAGCTTCAACGTAGTCAAGGCGGCGTCTGAGCTGTGGGTTCTGTGTTGCAATTCCCTTTCTGCAGGTTCCAGCGTAACACTTCTGGCAGACCCTGCAGCCTATTGAGACCAGTGCAGCAGTTCCAATGTAAACTGCATCTGCTCCAAGAGCTATTGCTTTGGCAACATCTGCACCGCTTCTTATACCTCCAGCTGCAACCAGACTAACATCTTTACGCAGGTTAACCTGTTTAAGAGCTTCATCTGCCTCAACTATGGCTGCTATGGTTGGCACACCTGAGTGTTCCGTTACAACTGCAGGTCCTGCTCCTGTTCCTCCCTGCATACCGTCAACAACTATTATGTCGGCACCGGCCTTTGCTGCGATTTTAACATCGTCACTGACACGTCCAGATGTGAATTTGACCATTATTGGAACCTTCCAGTCGGTTATTTCACGAAGCTGGGATATCTTCATGCTCAGGTCCTCTGGTCCAACTATGTCCATGTGACGGGCTGGGCTCAGTGCATCTGTTCCCTCTGGTATCATCCTTATGCGTGAAACATCCGCTGTGACCTTCTCACCAAGGAGGTGTCCACCCATACCAGATTTTGCACCCTGACCGATCTTTATCTCAATGGCCTCTGAGTTGTTGAGGTACTCAGCTGAAACACCGAAACGTCCTGAAGCATACTGTGCTATGAGTTTTGAAGCGTACTTCCTCTCCTCTGGAAGCATTCCACCTTCCCCAGTGTTGGTTGCTGTTCCTGCAAGGCTTGCACCCATTGCAAGGGCTATTTTGGCCTCCTTACTGATGGCTCCAAAGGACATTGCAGCGATCATGATTGGTGTGTCAATTACAAGTGGGTTTTCAGCGTACCTTGAACCCAGAACAACCCTTGTGTTACATGGTTCCCTGTACTTGTCGATTGGAGGTCTTGAAACCTGTGCCGGCACGATTGTAAGGTCATCAAATGTTGGTATGACCCTTGTGGCTCCGCATCCACGTACCTTGTAGGATCCTTCAGTGGACATCCTGTTGATCTCCACGAGATCTGCAAGTGACCAGACATTCCTGCGGTCTTCAGGTACTGCATTAACTTCTATTGCATTGTTTGGACACATCTCCTCACATATTCTGCATCCAACACAGTTTTCATGGTGAACTGGATATGGTTCATCGTCTATTATTTCGTAAACATGATGAGGACAGTTGTTGTAACAGGAGTAACAGTTCTGACAGAGCTTCTCATCCCTGTTGTCGCACATGTACCAGCAGCATCCAGGGCGGTCGAAGTTCCTCCTGCAAAGATATCTGTTTCTTTCAACTTTGAATGGCAATTAAAACTCCTCCTTTTATTCGTCCTTAACTTTTAGTGATTTGAAAACAGGACATGCTGCATATTTGGTTCCTGATGCCTTTAGTACATCTGCAACATTATCCGTGAGTTTTGCTTCAGGTTTCCATGGTTCAAGACGGCTCTTATCAACCACCATAACTTCGTCAACAACCTTCTTTGACAGTGCGTAGTTCAAGAGTGCTGTTGCAACTCCACCGTCCTGACCGTTGATCATAGGTGCCTTTGCAGATAGCACTTTGATGTAATCGCCCATAGGCTTTTTATCATTCTCTCTGCCCAGTACATCATCCGTTACGTAGGTTCTTGGACATGCAACGTAGCAGAGGTTGCATCCTTCAGGACATTCTCCCTTGATCTGTGGTTTTCTGTCGTCTATGGATACTATATTTTCAGGGCACACGTATTCGCATGCTCCACAGAGCACACATGCTCCTATATCTATGACATCACCCTTGAGGTCTGAGAACTGGCAGTTGGAAATCTCTTCTCCAAACTCTCCACGTGAAATTGGTCTTCTGTAGATAACAGGCCTTGCAACCTTTTCCCTTTTTGTTATTTCCTCTTTGTTATCCTTTTTCTTCTTGTTTGCAAGCTTTTCAATCAGTTTAAGTCCAGATTCTGTTATTGGCTTTGTTTGAACGTACTTATCTTCTGCAGCGTCTTCAAGAAGTTTTAAACCTTCTTCTGTCCTCACAACAACTGTTGACCAGCCGTCTTCTGAACCAACGGATCCAACGGATATATCTGAAAGTTCCGATGTGAAATCCATGCAGATGTTGCAGCTTTTACGGCTGCAGGTTTTTGCCTCATCGAGAGGTATCTTAACCAGTCTGTCCTCAGTTAGGAAGAACCATGCATATCCCTTTTCAACCCTGCATTCAACAACATCCTTCATATCAACATCGTACTCTTTCAAGAGCTTTTTCATGTAACTGTAGGAGAAATTCTCCATGCAGAAGAGCCCTATCTTGAGGTCCACTGGTGATTCTCCCAGGTAATCCTGGTAACTGTCCATCTTCCTGGCAGCTATTATCTGACATGGAGTTCCAACCATTGCAGTCTTTTTATCAGTACTCTGCTTTGCTGTCATTATCCTTCCTCCGATTTCTTACCATAGAAGGGTCTGTTGCTTCTTGGAACTATCTTCTTGAATTCCCTGTACTTATCATCTTCAAGGTCAAATTCGTACTTGGTTAAAAGCTCTTTGAGTTCCTTCTTATCATCTTCATCTACATCTTCAACCTTAGCGTTTTTACCAAGGCTTTTAATGTTTCCAAGGACGTAGATAACTCCTCTTATTATTGATTCACCGGCATCTTCTGAGATATCTCCAAGGACAACTATCCTGCCACCCATCATGAAGAGTCCCGTCATGAAACCTGAACTTCCTCCAGTGATGATGGTACCGTTTTTCATTATTTCCCCGGTTCTTGAGCCAACATCCCTTCTTACAACGACTGTTCCACCGTAGATTCCCTGTCCAACTCCGTCACCTGCTGATCCATCAACTATAACTTCTCCATCGGTCATGTTGTCGGCTGGGAACCATCCTGCATTCTCGGTTATGTGTATTTTTGCCCCGTGTACCATTGTACCTGCGAAGTAACCTGCAGAACCATCTATGACGAGTTCAACAGGTTCTGTAAGGCCTGCAGCCAGGTAATGCATTGCATTAGGGTTTTTAACAGTTATCCTGTCGTATTCCTTTGCAGCTTCCTTTATGGCTTTGTTAATTTCCCTAGGTGTTTTGTGATTAACATCGATTTCAAATTCCTTCATTAAAATCACCTGAAACTTCTTTTTGAATATATTTTCGAGATTAAATGGTGTAGGCCCTGGTTTCCCCGGGTGCTATCTGTTCCACGTTGTGTGTGTCCATAACTTCACGCAGGGACACTTCTTCTGAGGCTATTGCAAAAACTTCATCATTTTCAGCCATAACACCGGGTCTAAGTCCTAATTGGTCCTTTGCTATTCCCACGCCGTTAGGTGTTCCAACTATGTATGAGAATGGCCCATCCATATCCTTAACTGACTCCTCAAGGGCTTCTTCCAGTTTGTAACCCTCTGAGAGTTTATCTGCTATGTAATGGACTATGCACTCTGTGTCGTTGTTGGTTTCAAATATGTGTCCTTTCCTCTCCAGAGGATCCCTTATCTTCCAGTAGTTGGTTATCTGGCCGTTGTGGACCACTGTGATGTCTGGTATAATGTAGCTCTGGAATGGGTGGGCATGGTACCTGTCCACGATACTTTCGGTTGAAAAACGGGTGTGACCTATTGCATGGGTTCCCATTTTGGATGCTGTATCGTACCTTGCAGCTATATCCTTAACAAGACCAACGTCCTTTATCATTTCAAAGGAATGGGCTCCGTTAAGAACTATTACATCATCTATTTTGTCTATTTCCATTATAAGTGGTTTTAGTGCTGCAAATGATTTAAGGGCAATTTTACATCGGTATATAATGTAATTTTCAACTGATGGAATTACTTCCTCGCTTCTTATAGGGGTCACTGTGTTCACAGTACTTTTCACAGCTTCAAGGAGACCTGGTTTTTCTTTAACTTCGATGTTTAAGAGGTACTCGTTTTCTTCTAAACCAAGACCTCCATATATTGCGAAACCTGCAGAATCCGGTCCTCTGTGCTGTAGGGCATCTAACATTTTGGTCAATGCATCTCCCACTGGGTGAAGCTTTTTATCTTTATAAACTACTCCTGCTATTCCACACACTTCAATACCTCCTTTATGAAGTACTCATGAATTTTTGTATCATCTGTGAGCTCTGGGTGAAAGGCAGTTGCAATGTGATGTTTGTAGGCAACTGCAACTATCTTATCATTGAGTTTGGCAAGTACATCCACGTCTTCACCTGCTTCCAGGGCGTAGGGTGCTCTTATGAACACTCCTTTGTACTTACTTTCAAATATTTCAATTTCATCTTCAAATGAAGCTCTTTGACGGCCAAATCCATTTCTTCTAACTTTCATATCTATTAATCCGAGTAAAGGCTGTTCATAATCACTTTCTCTAGACAATAACACCATTCCGGCACATGTTCCCATAACAGGTATGTTCTGGTTGATTATCACATCCATCACACCTGTCTCCTTCATTAATTTACCGATAACAGTGCTTTCTCCTCCAGAGATGATTATTCCATCACATTCTGCGACTTCAGATGCTGTCTTCACCTTTGAGACACGGGCTTCAATACACATTTTATCTAAAGTTCTTTTTGTGATTTCTAAATGTTCAGAAACGTCTCCCTGTAAGTCTAAAATTCCTATTGTTGTCATTTCAATGCCTTCTGTCGGTGTGCTTGTTTTATATATCTCTGTCAAGTTTTTTTTAGCTTGATACTATTTGAAAAGCGTATTATATAAATATAGAGGAAACGAGTTTCCGAAAATTTTGTGGGATTTCATCCTGTCTAAAACATATTTTATTTAATGAAAAATTTTTATACAATGTTCAGAATTTAGACTTTTAATTATATTATAACTGAACAATTATATAAACTTTTTTTTCTAGTGTGTTGGATGGGAAGATCCGGACTTAAATTCTGATCTGGATTCCTTTTTGAACCCCAGAGAACTGTTCATTGATGTATGATTTTTTTGATCCTCCCATCTTCACGATAGTTTAATATATCTATTTATGTACACAATATTTTAAAATTTAAAAAAAATGGGAATAGATAAATAGATGGTAATATAAAAAGAACGTTAACAAAATAGATAACGTTCCTATTTTTCCCATGGCACCGTGCCGATAAAGGAGGTTTAATTATGGAAAAAACAACGATTGCTCTAATAGCAGTAGTGATAATTTTGGTTGCAGGAGTGAGCTACCTCTTTGGTTTGTCCCAGAATACAGGTAACATGACCCTCAACATATCAAACAACACAACGAATGATTCAGGAGATACTGGCATTACTTCGAATGATAAATCCAGTTACACCACGAAGACATCAACAACAACCAAGAAGAATACCACACATACCAGCACAGACACAAACAATACCAGTGGTAATGTAACAGATAAATCTAACTTATAAAGTGTTTGTAAGGTTTCGTAAGGGGTTACGAGTTTTGGGTGAATTGCCCATCAAATTTTGAATCATGAGTCCTTCAAACCCCTAATTTTCTTTATTTTTATAATGATCTATTCTTTTTAGTGCAGTTTTTTTTTAAATGATTTTGAAATGTTAAAATAGATTTTCTTACAGTTTGAAAGATTTTTCAAAAAATAAGATATATAATATGGTATTTGTTTTATGTTGTTATAAAAAAGGATTTAAAGTATCAAAAATCCTCATCAAGGCAGTCCAGAACTTCGTTTGTTGATTCTTTAACGAATTTTGCAGCCTCTAAGAATGCAACCTTCTCTTCTTCACTCATTTTTATTGGTATTATTCTTCTGATGCCATCTTTTCCAAGTTTAACAGGAACACCCAGGCAGACATCTGGAACACCCTCTATCTCACCTTCGAGGTAGGCGCTGACTGTGAGTATCTTCTTTTCATCGTTCAGGATTATGTTAACGATGTTGGATACAGCGTAGGCGGGTCCGTACTCAGTCGCACCTTTTTTACTTATAACGTACTCGCCTGCACTTTTCACCTTCTCTATGGTTCTTGCAATGTTGAATGAATCGTACTTGGAGAAGTACTTCAAAAGTATTCCTCCAATGGATGTTGAACTTATGAGGGGGACCATGTGGTTTCCGTGTTCCCCAACAACCCTTGTATGGATTTCACTCACGTGGATGTTGAAGTGTTTGGCTATCTGATTCTTAAGCCTCAGGGAATCAAGATGGTTACCCAGACCAAAAACTTTGTTTTTATCAAAACCAGATGCCTTGAAAGCTATGTAGGTCATCACATCAACGGGATTTGTTACAACAAGGAGCACGGAGTCTGGAGCATACCTTGCAACAGCTCTTGAGTACTCTGCAACTATCTTTGCATTGGGAACAGCAACATCCATCCTTGTCATGCCTGAACTTCTTGGAATTCCAGCGCTGAGCACCACAACATCTGAATCCCTTACATCCTTCAGATCACATGATGGAGTTATTGAAACATTAACATCCTTTGCAGCAAGGGCATCGTACATATCAAGGGCTTCACCTTCCACCTTATCAATACTTTTTTCCCTTGATATAAGTACAAGTTCATCCACGAGATTTTCTTCGGCCAAACAGAATGCAGCTGTTTTACCAACTTTTCCTGATGCACCAATAACACTAACTTTCAATTAAACACCTCCGTGTGTTTTCCTGTTAAACCTCAATTTTTTCATGGGATCATTTTCATATGGAACTCTAATTCACAGCATCAATTCATCCGAGTGGTTAGATGGTCTCTGCTTAAAAAAATAAGGTTCCTAAAAATAAATCAGAATAAATATTTTAGGGTATTCATAGGTTATATTATGTTTTAATATGTTCAATTAACCTATGAACAGGTTTGAGATTAAACCTTTTTCAGATAATTCTCAGCTACCCTTCTTACAAAACTACTCTTATCATTTAAGGCCTCTTTAAGGGGTTCCTCAGCTTTTTCATCTCCAACCCTACTTAAAGCCCATGCTGCTCCTCCCCTAACAAATCCACTTTCATCCTTCATGGACTTTATAAGTGGATCCACAGCCTTTTTGTTTCCTATTTTACCAAGGGCCCATGCTGCCCCTCCCCTAACACGCCAATCTCCATGATTCAACACGTTTATCAGGGGTTCAACAGCAGAATCGCCCATATTAGCAAGAGCTCCTGAGGTTTCTCTTCTAACCCATTTATTAGGATCACTTAAACTCTGTATGAGTGGTTCTATGGCTCTTTCAGCTTTGATGTTTCCGAGAACTCGTACTGCACCCTTTCGAATATTTTTGTCCTCGTTATCAAGGGCCTCTATGAGGGGGTCCACAGCAGGTTCACCAACCTCTTCAAGAAGTCCCATGGCCTGTAACTGAACCAGTTCATCATCATCTTTTAGAGTATCTATAAGCCTTTTAACGCTGTTTTCCCTTTCCATTTTACCACCTTGAACCATTAATATTAGATATCTTAAATTCAATCAAATTTCAATGAGTAAACCTTTATTAAACCATTAACAATCTTTTTACATTTATGTTCAACTAAAAGATTACATTTACTTACATTTTGTTACTTTGTTCCTCCTTTCGAATAAACTTTTCCATAACTGAAACTTGAATTGAAGGTAATCACATCTTAATCTCCTTCTTTTAAATCAAAATTGTGCAATTCCAATTTAAAAACCATTTATTCTCAATTAAAAATCATAAAAACTTAAATCAATAAATGAATAAGAACATAATAGAAATATAGATTTTGAACTGAATATTTAATTAAGGGATTGATCCTTGGATGCTGTGGTGTCCAATAAATCTTGAAATAAAAACGTGATTTTTATGTACAGATTAACTGTTATACCTGGAGATGGAATAGGACCTGAGGTTATGGAAGCTGCACTCCACATACTGGAAGCCTCAGAAATTGATTTTAACTACGAAACTGCCCATGCAGGTAATGAATGTTTTAAAAGAACTGGGAGCACCATACCAAAAGAAACAATTTCAACTTCAAAAAAGTCAGATGCAACATTATTTGGTGCTGTTACAACGGTACCCGGACAGAAGAGTGGTATCATAACCCTGAGAAGGGAACTGGATCTTTACGTTAATTTAAGACCCATCAAATCCTATGAAGGAACTCCTTTCCTCTTTGAAGGCCTTGACTTTGTTATTGTAAGGGAGAATACAGAGGGGCTCTACTCAGGAGTTGAAAGGTACACAGAGGATGGTGCAGAGGCGGTACGTGTTGTAACCAGAGGGGCTTGTGAGCGTATATGTAAATTTGCATTTGAATACGCCAGAAAAAACATGAGGAAAAAGGTCACAGCGGTTCACAAGGCCAACGTCCTTAAGAAGACAGATGGAATTTTCAAGGACACCTTCTACGAGGTTGCTCGTGACTACGATGGTATGCGTTCGGAAGATTTTTACGTGGATGCAACGGCCATGTACCTCATAACCAAACCCCAGAACTTCGATGTCATGGTCACAACCAACCTATTTGGAGATATACTCTCAGATGAAGGGGCAGGACTTGTAGGTGGTCTGGGGTTGATTCCATCAGCCAACATTGGTGATAAAAATGGACTTTTTGAACCAGTACATGGTTCAGCTCCAGACATTGCAGGAAAAGGAATTGCAAATCCTTCAGCCATGATACTGTCAACGTGCATGATGCTAGAGTACCTTGGGGAAGTTGAAGAATCCCAGAAACTTGAAAAGGCATTAAAACAGGTTTTAAGGGATGGCAAGGTTGTCACACCTGATCTTGGGGGTGTTGCCTCAACCATGGAAATGGCAGAACAGGTTAAAAGGATATTTAAAAGTTTTTAGTCTTTCAAAGACTTTTTTAAGGATGTATACAGTTATAACCTTAACATCCAATCCTTGTGTTGTGTTAGACCGAAAATTTGCTTTAATATATTTTGATTTAATTTAATAATTTGATTTTAAAAACAAGTTCCAAATTAAATAATTTTTTATCCTAAAAACTATAGAAAGTAACATGTCATTACCCATGGTTTTGATGGTCATTTTATATCGATAGAAATTATATTATTTCGTTATACATTTCCTGTAACCTTGGATGTATAGTAAATTTTATATGGCCACCAAATCATAAGTTCTTTCATAAGATAAACTTAAAGTAGATTTTAACTGCTTTTAGGTCATTGAACTTAAGATTCATTAATGATTTTTCATTACCTAAAATAGGATGATCAGTGGTCTAAATGCTGCTTAAAGAAATTTTATGATTTTTTTGGAGGTACCAAAAATGAAAACAACGATTAGTGTAATAAAAGCAGATGTTGGTAGTGTTGCAGGACATGCAGTGACTCATGACGCGCTTAAACAGAAATGCGACTCATTACTGGCAAAAGCAAAGGAAGAAGAACTTCTTGTGGATTATTATATAACCAACTGTGGTGACGATATAGACCTCATCATGACCCACACAAACGGTGAAGAAAACGAAGAAGTCCACGAACTTGCATTCAACGCATTCATGGAAGCAACAAAAGTTGCAAAAAGCCTGAAACTCTACGGTGCAGGTCAGGACCTTTTATCTGACACATTCTCTGGTAACATCAAAGGAATGGGTCCTGGATGTGCTGAGATGGAGTTCAAAGAAAGACCATCTGACCCAGTATTCGTTTTCTGCTGTGACAAAACCGAACCTGGAGCATTCAACCTTCCTATATTTAGAATGTTTGCAGACCCATTCAACACAGCAGGACTTGTAATAGACCCATCACTCCACAAAGGATATGAATTTGAGATCTTTGATGTCATAGAACACAGAAAGGTTACAATGAAATGTCCAGATGAGATGTACGATCTTCTTGCCCTCATAGGCTCAACTGGAAGGTACGTTATAAAACATGTTATAAGGAGAAGCGACAACGAAATAGCTGCATCCATAAGCACAGAAAGGTTAAACCTCATGGCAGGACAGTACATAGGAAAAGACGACCCAGTTGCAATAGTAAGGTCACAGTCTGGTTTCCCAGCAGCAGGAGAAGTAGTTGAACCATTCGCATTCCCACACCTTGTCAGTGGATGGATGAGGGGTTCACACAACGGACCATTAATGCCAGTTTCCACAGCAAACGCTCGTCCAGTAAGGTTCGACGGACCACCACGGGTTACAAGCTTAGGATTCCAGGTGGCAGATGCAAAACTCGTTGGACCAGTTGACATGTTCGACGACCCTGCATTTGACAGGTCAAGAAACCTTGCATCTGAGGTAGCTGAGTACATGAGAAGGCACGGTCCATTTGAACCACACCGATTACCAGCAGATGAAATGGAATACACCAGTCTTCCTGGTGTGCTTGAAAAATTAGAAGAAAGATTCGAAGATATGGAATGATCTGGAAGTTAAAAACTTCTATTTCCATTTTTTCATGGAGAATCTTTTTTTAAATAGCTTTTTTTTATTTAAATAATTAATTTTACTTAATTCCATTTCTGGAAGCCGCTTTATTGATTATATTAATAAGTATAATATTCCATTGAAGCCTTTAAGTTCAAACCTTTTTTCATATGTTGAGGCTGTCCCATAATTCAAAATCAATGAAAAAATAAGGATAAATAAAGCTTTAATCACGAAATAAAGCAATATTTTAGTTGTCAAAATTAATTATAAGACGCCCTTGTGTTTTAATTTAATAGGAATAGCAATGCTTTTTTAAAGTTCAAGTTTTAACCGAATCAACGTCATCCCATTTTTTTCAGGATTTCACAGGGTATATCAATAACCCTCTGGATTTTATCAATAACAGCACTGTCACTGGTTGCAACGATTCCCTGAACCTCTCGGGATAAAGTTACAAGTTCAGAATCAACATTTTTAGATGTCACTGCACATCCCGGAAGATCATTGGCGTTTAGAAGGGTTCTTGTGACCTTTGAAAGTTCTCCACTCTGACTCACAGGGCTGTCATATAAAAATTTCACGAATTGAGGTTCGTAACACTTTAAAAGGAGCATTATCTGGGTTAAAGCAGTCTTCGTTGTATCGTTGATCCGGTACTTTCCAAAAACAGCATTAATATCCCTTAAAAATCCATCATCACATCTTACAAGGGAGGGATAACCAGTACATATACTTTCAACAGTTATGAGAACGTTGTATCCATCCACAAAAATGTTTTCATCCTTTACACGGGATATATCAAGGATCTTGTTCTGCCTAGATAGTGCCACCTCCCTTGAGAAAACCTTTCTTGAAAGGTAGTTTCTCTCATGGATGTTAAGGAGGTATTTATCTGAAACAAATTTCAGTGCACCCTTCTTTCTGTAACCCCTGTTTAGGAGGTACCTTAAATCGTGCACAGCTTCTGATATTTTTTCTTCAAAATCCATGTTCTGGGTTTTCATTTTTTTTATTGAAAATTAAACTGTTGTTTCGATAATTAAAGTTTTATCTGTATTTATATGGTTTGCGAGGTATTCCTAGGGATAATGATTTCAATGCAGATCTTAGATGATCTTTCATCCCTTTCGTTTAGCAACCATTATCAAAACACGGTCTGAGGCATCTTCTGCCCTGTCAACCACATTTCCAAGGCGTAAAACAGTATTTTTAAGTTCAAGCAGTTTTAATATGTCAAATTCATTGTTTCTGTAGGAATCGTAGAGTTTTCTGAGGGTTCTTCTCTCGATCTTGTCAACTGCATCTTCCATCTCTTCCAGTTCATGGGCCTTCAATATGGTAGCCCTCAGATCCACGTCAAGAAGTTCTATACAATCCTTCAGAAGGGCTACTGAATTTAAGACTCCTTGTGTTAGTTCCATGAATTCTTCCTTGAAGTTATCTGGAAACTGGATTCTGCTGAGACTTATCCCGTAGGCTGCTTCCTGAGTCATGTCAGCAACACCATCAACCAGTTCTGCAAGGATTATTCTATCCTCCCGGTCGAAGGGTAGGAATGCACCATCATAAAATTCCATTTCCATATTTCTCCGAATCACATCGGCTGAATGTTCCAGTCTGGATATTTTTTCAACTTCTTCATCCAGAGAATCAAAATCATTGTTGTAAAAAGATTCCATAAGCTTTTTGAGTCCGTGAACACATTCATAAACAAGTTCAACGTGTTCCTTTGAATGTTTTTCAACTTCTGATTCTTTTTTAAACAGTTTTTTCATTTTATCCCCATTTAAATTTTTAATCTAATTATCAGGGAATAATTCTCTTAATTTAAGCCAGTTAAGTTCTACTTGATCAGGGTTACTCAAGGATCTCCAAATCTTTTTAATCATGGTTGGTTTTAAATCCTGGAGATTTAAATGAGGTCGTGGAGTATGCGCACAGCATCAAGAAGTCCATGTGCATAGGTTATACATCCAAATGCAGTCATCTGATCCTTTTTTTCAAGGTAGTAACCTGTGTCCTGGCAGTAGCTTCGTGCCATTTCAACGATCCTTTCTTCGTTTCCATGAATTTCTATGGATTCTAATTCTTTTATATTTTTTGCAAATAATTCAATATCCTTCTTTATCCTTTCAACATCTCCATACATTCTACCACATCTGTTTTTTTGGATACGATCCCCTAAAAAATCCATCTATGAGGTTCAACTCAAAAATAATGGAATAAAAAAAATAAATCATCAACATTTTCATTTAATTTTACTTCACTGGCCTTTCAGTTCTTTCCAGGAATGGTAAACCCTTTGGAAGACTGTTAAATATCCTAGAATCATTATAAGAACGACTGCCCCATACAGGATCGTGTTTTCATTGAAAACAACGCTTAAAATTGCACCTGCAACTACTATGATCAAACGTTCAGCCCTTTCAGCGAATCCAACACTGCAGTTTATTCCTTCAGATTCGGCCCTTGCCCTGACGTAGCTCACAGTTAGGGATGCATGAATTGCAAGGGCACCGATCAGTGGGTTTACAAAGCCACCATACATTATACCAATTATTATTGCTGCGTCTGCAAATCTGTCTGATGTGGAGTCTAATATTCCTCCAAACTTTGTTTTAGATGAATTGTTACGTGCAACAGCGCCATCGAGCATGTCAACAAAACCACTCAGAAGTATCATGGCTGCTCCAAGGAGAAGATCGCCCACTGCGAACATGAGTCCTGATAGAATGCTCACAATCAACCCTAAAATGGTCAGTACATTGGGATTTACCTTAATTCTCTTGGCTATGGGGTCTATGAATTTCTTGACATTGGGTCGTAGTCTGTTCAGCATACCTCTAGTTATAGGTGGAGCTAGATATATACTTTTGATTCAAATTTCAGAGATTTTTCAGATCCATTTTTTAGAGAATCTTTTGAAAATCCAAAAAAAGTTATATGAATCATTTGGATCAATTAATGTATCGAAATTTATAAGTATTTTTTACAAATTAAAGATAATCCAAATTAAAGATAAAATAAAGATGATGAGATGAATCTGATTAAAATTAACCCTCAAAAACCTGAAAAAGATAAAATTGAAGTTGCACTTAACATACTAAGGGAAGGAGGAGTTGTTGTTTATCCAACAGACACTCTTTACGGTATCGGTGTTAATATATTCAATGAAGATGCTGTTGAAAGGGTTTTCAGTATCAAAAGGAGATCGAGATCGAAGCCACTTTCAGTTTGTCTCCCTAAGGTTGAAGATATTTTTAAGGTGGCTTATGTGGACGGTGAAACTGAAAAAATTGCGAGGAAACTTCTTCCAGGTCCATTCACATTGATATTAAACAAAAAAGAAGGTATAAGTTCAACTTTAACTGCAGGTGAAACTAAAATAGGTGTTAGAATACCTGACAGCAAAGTTTCAATTGAACTCTCACGAGAATTTCCAGTAACAGCCACAAGTGCCAACATATCTGGCATGAAGGTTCCAGAATCTCCAGAAGGAGTTTATAAACAGCTTGGTGAATCGGTTGATCTTATATTAGATGCAGGGACATTTAAAAAAACCCTACCATCAACGGTTGTTGATTTAACTTGCCAGCCTCCTGCAGTGATTCGTAGGGGTTTAGGGGTAGAAATTTTTGATGAAGTGATTGAAAAGATCAAGTAATTCTATTTTTTGGAATCTTTTTTGGAATCAAATTCAAATTCATCATTATTCTCAAGACATCTGGTTGTTCAAATCATGGTACCATCCTTTACTGGTTCCATTTTTGAATTTAGGAAGTATAAAACTTCTAAAAATAGTTTCAACCATTACCTTGAACATGTTTCTATGTTCAAGTAGATATTTAGGTCTCGTGTAGAATTTTAGGTAGGCTTTTGCCAGTTTTCGTTCCACAAACTTCTTGCTCAGGCCTATGTCATCGTACTTTATAACAGATTTTAGAACCGTGTATTTATCCCAGTTTTCGGTGTCCAGGAGTTTTTTGGCCTTAAGTTCATGGTAAATTGGTGTTCCTGGGAAGGGAGTTAATATTGAGTACTGACTGTAATCTGCGTTCAACTTTATTGAAAAATCAATTGTTTTATCAATTTCCTCTGCAGTTTCCCCAGGGAAACCCAGGATAAAAGATGTTAAAACATTTATACCCACATCTTTTGCAGATTTAACAGCATCTTCAGCCTGTTTTAATGTGATTCCCTTCTTCATAAGGTCTAAAACTCTTTGTGAACCTGATTCCACCCCATAGTAAAGGGTGCTCATGCCTGAACTTTTCAGCTTGGCGAGTAAATCATCGTTAACCATATCAACCCTTGATGATGCAACGTAACTCACATCAAGCCCCCTTAAATTTATTTCATCGGCTATTTCAGCTGCACGACGTTTGTTCATCATGAAGGTGTCATCGAGGAAGGCTATGTTTCTGATTTTGTAGCTGTCCACGAGTTCTTCAACTTCATCAACAACATTTTCAGGACTTCTTGAGCGGAATTTTTTTCCCATTATCAGCGAGGAGGAACAGTAGCCACAGGAATAAACACATCCTCTGCTTGTTATCATGTCTCCCTCCTGATCCTTTGAAACGCCATAGGCATCAAAGGGTACAAGGTGACGTGCAGGGAATGGAATGGAATCCAAGTCTTTAATCAAAGGCCTTGGCTGTGTCACTCGAATCACACCATGCTTATCCCTGTAAACTATGCCTTTAACGTCATTTAAGCAGGTTATACCATATTTTAAGTATTTCTCAGCCAGATCCGCAACAGTTTCTTCACCCTCACCAACAACAACCAGATCCAGCCATTCATTTTCCTGGAGGGTTTCGACTGGGATGAACGTTGTGTGAGGACCTCCTATCATGGTGATTGAATTGGGAAGAGCTTTTTTCACACTTTCAACATATTTCAATGCCTTTTTTATGTTGGATGTGCTGGCTGTAAGTCCCACGATGGAGGGATCCATCTTTGAAACCAGCTGCGTGATTTTCTCCTCACCCATCTGTATGATATCATCATCCAGTATTTTAACAGATAATTCTGCTTTTTCAAGGGATGCAGCAAGGTACATAAGATTCAATGGAGGAACCTTAAACCCTAAACAATTTTTCACGGCATTTTCATCACAGGGATTTATTAAAACAACGTCCATTATTCCACACTCCTGGATTTAAATCCTCAAAAGTTAATAGGTTTCCTATCCCGACGGAACCTTGCAGCTTTATCCTAATGGTACATGATGGGGGTACTTAAGGTGATGTGTTTAATTTATATTTACATGAAATTTCAAATAAAAAATCTCCATGGAACTAACAGATATTATTTCTTAATATATCTTTTATGAAATTTAAAAATTTTTTTATTAAAAAAATCTGGTGGATTTTATAGGCAAATCTATTTTTATGGAGTTAACAAATCTATTTCATAGAGGAATCAGAAAATAAATATTACAAATATTTTAAATAATAAATTCTTAATTGAACCCGTGAACATCTGTAAATTTAATCAAATACTATGGATGGTCATGAAAATGAATTTTAGAAGGAGTAATATATTGAAAGTTCTATCCAACCTTGAAGAGAAGAGCAGAATACCCACAGCATCACCCATAGACAACATGCTGGGGGGAGGTGTTGAAAGGGGATGTTTAACCCAGTTTTACGGTCCTCCAGGTTCTGGTAAAACTAACATAGCTCTGCAGCTCGTTGTACAGTGTGCAAAAAATGGTGGTAAAGCCATATTTGTGGATACGGAAGGCGGATTTTCAATAGAAAGGGTAAAACAGATATCAAACGGAAATTTTGATAGTTTTGCATCTAACATAATGATCCTGGAACCCACAACCTTCAGGGAACAGAACGAAGTTTTGGAAAAAATTGAAACCCACATAGATTCTGGAAATGAGAAGGTTGAACTTGTTGTTCTTGATTCTGCAGTTGCACTCTACAGACTTAAGGATGGAGAATCCAAACAGATGAACCGGGAGCTTGGAAAGCAGATGGGAAGACTCTCAAGGATTGCAAGGAAAAACAACGTTGCAATTGTGATAACCAATCAGATTTACTCTGTTTTTGATGCTGACGGTGCAGACAGTATGATAGAACCTGTTGGGGGCACCATACTCAAGTACTGGAGCAAAATCATGGTTGAGGTTGTGAGGATCAACGGCAGCGGTGAACGTTTCGCAGTTTTGAAACGCCACAGAAGCCGACCTGAAGGACTCAGGGCGCGTTTCAAAATAGTTGATCATGGACTGGAATGATCACAGAACATTCCATCCACTTGGCATGATTTTAATCTAATTATTTATTTTTAATCCACAAAACATAGTTTTTTTTGAACGTTTTTATTAAAATAACTGAGTAAAATAACTAATAAATTCATAAAATCAAAAATGAGATACTGGAAATAAAATGCATGAACTGAGTAGTTCACATGGAATAGATAATTTTAAATCATGTCAATACAAATAAAAAAGAAAGATGGGTTAATGGTATAAACCATTTAAATATCCATTGAATGTAAGAAGATAGATTTTAGAATTATTGTTAAAACGGGAAAACGTAATTTTCCTGTTTTGGTTGATACACATAAAAAAAGGTACACATAAAGAAATATTAAATATAAAAAAAATATTTGTTTGAGATGATAAAACCGTATTTTTAAGCATTTAATAATTCTAAGGGTTATCTGCTTTTTTAAGATAATTTTATAGATACGATTGTGTTGTGAGATGTATGATTTCACGTAAGAAGTATGCAAAAGCTGCAAAGATGATACCAAAGGGTTTTAAAACACCCAACGAATTTTTCAATTACGTCTACAACGACGAAGACATGATATGGATGGGTCAAAACACCAACCACCTTCATGATGAAAACGGAATTATGAACGCCATGATGGGCAGTATCAGAAAGAGAAATTACTGCAAATACCCACCTCCAGAAGGATTTCCTGAACTCAAGGAACTTGTACTGGAAGATCTTGGGCTCAACGATGGCAGGTTTGACATTCTCATAACTGCAGGGGGTACAGAATCCCTGTACCTCTGCGCCAACGACATTCTGGAGCCAGAAAACAACACCATAACCTCTGACCCAGGTTACCTCATAATAGACAACTTCGCAAGCAGGTTTGGGGACCATGTAAAATCAGTTCCAATCTACAACCCGGAGTGTGGTTACAAACTCACACCTGACCTTGTCAGGGAGAACATGGATGATAAAACCAAACTGGTGATACTCATCGATCCCCTCAACCCACTTGGATCATGCTACACCAAGGAAGAGTTAAAGGACTTTGCAGATATTGCAGAGGACAACGACATCTACCTGTTACATGATATTACCTACCGTGATTTTGCAAGGGATCATCATTTGATGGCCAAGTACGCACCCGAGCACACCATCACCATATACAGCTTCTCCAAGATCTATGGAATGGCAGGCATGAGGATCGGTGGAATAATAGGAGTTCCAGAGGTCATAAACTCAATAAGAAGTATCGTGATAAACGACCTGGGAACCAACGTTGTTGCACAGCACGGTGCAATAGCAGCCCTTAAAACCAAACCAGAATGGCTTGGCCGCATCAGGAACACCACCCGGGGCAACCAGAAGATAATCAAGGAAGCTGTTGATCAGGTTGAGGGAGCATTCATCCCAGTTTACCCATCAGACGGTAACATGATGGCAATAGACCTTTACGATGCAGGAATAAAACCAATGGACGTTGCAAACTACCTCCTGGACAGGAAGGTCTTCACAAGGGAAGGATCCTACACAAGCAAACTCTTTGGACACAGGTACCTGCGTGTGAGCTACTCAATACCAACAGAACAGGTTGAGTACTTTGGGGAAGAGTTCCTGAAGGCCATTGATGCCATAAAATCTAAATAAGATCTTATTTTTTTATCTTTCATTTTTTTTAAGTACAACAGAAAAACTACAACAAAATCTCTTTTTTTTTAATTTGAAAACTTAATTTTTAAAACAAGATAATTTTAATAGATAATTTTAAAGGTCAATTTTTAATTGAATTACTTAAAACTAATCTATTATAAAAATAATTCTTTATTATTTATTTTATTTTAATTTTAGGAGCTAATTATCCTTTATTTTATTTATAAATTCTTTTTTATCAAAAATAGAAGTAAAGACGTTTTTTTAATAATTAATGATTTTAAAAATCAGAAATAATATTTAAAAAAATTTATTTTAAAATTTTAAAAATAAAGTTTAAAATGAACTCCAGCTTCAAAAGGGTTAATGGAACTTAATACTTCAAAAAGAAGAACTGGTTGAAGTTTCAGCTCTCCAAATAGTAGTATTCCCCTTTCTCCTTCTGCTCACGGTCCAGATAACTTCCGAACTTGTTGACACGTGGCCTTTTGGTTTCCTTGTCACGGCGGAAGGTTACTCCAACATCTGAGAGGAAACTGTTCATTGCAGAGCGCAGGTCCATTGGTTTGCTTGCATGTCCAGAAACTCCAGGTTCACCGTAGAAAACCATTGCGCGATCTGATATGTAATCTATGAACACTATGTCATGGTCAACTATGATGGAAGCAGCGTTCCTGCTTTCAACAGCTCTTCTTATGGCTTTAGCAGCCCTGAGTCTCTGTTCAACATCTAAAAATGCTGTTGGTTCGTCGAAGAGGTACACCTCAGCATCCATGGACAGAGTTATTGCAATGGAAAGCCTCTGAAGCTCACCACCACTCAAGTCTCCAACATCCTTGTCCATTATATCATCAAGGGAGAAAGGCTTAACTATCTCCGTTTTGAAGATATTCGTACCGTAGTTAGGTGCAGAAGTTATCAGAAGTTCCTGAACAGTACCATCAAAGTCTGATGCAAGGTACTGTGGCTTGTAGGCAATTTTTATCTTCTTGCTGATCTTTCCACTGTCAGGTTTGGTGACCTTTGCAAGTATCTTAGCGAATGTGGTTTTACCTATACCGTTTGGACCGAAGGCAGTTATTATCTCATTGTGCTGCACCTGCCCTGCTTCAGCTTCAAGTGAAAATCCCTCGTAGGACTTTTTGATGGTTGAATACTCTGCAAGAACCTCAGCCTCAATTTCCTGGGCTGGAGGTTTCACATCGAAAACAATGGGCTGCTTCCTGATACGAATGTTTTCCTCCCTTAAAAATCCATGAAGGTAAGCGTTTATACCAACTCTAACACCCCTCATCTGGGAAACAACACCATATCCTCCAGGTTGACCGTAGAGGAGGTGCACGTAATCAGAAATTGCATCCAGAACAGCCAAGTCGTGCTCTATAACCATGACAGACTTTCCAGCATCTGCAAGACTTCTTATAATTTTAACAGCATTCAAACGCTGTTTCACATCAAGCCAGCTTGTTGGTTCGTCGAAGTAGTAGAAATCAGCTTCTCTCAGAACTGCTGCGGCTATTGCAACCCTCTGCAGTTCTCCTCCACTGAGTTTTGAGATCTCCCTGTCCAGTATGGAGCGTATCTCAAGGGTGTCCAGGGTTTCGTCCATTGCACCCCTCTCATCCACACCCTCAAGCAGTGTTCTGACCTTTCCCTTAACAACCTTTGGTAGAAGATCAACCATCTGTGGCTTGTGCACAACTTTTATATCTCCATTTGAAAGTTTTTTGAAGTAGGACTGGAGCTGTGAACCCTTGAAGTAGTCTATGATTTCTTCCCAGGAGGTTTCTTCATCGTAGTTTCCAAGGTTGGGTTTCAACTCCCCCGAGAGGATTCTTATTATGGTTGATTTTCCAATACCATTGGGTCCCAATATTCCCACAACTGAACCTTCCTTGATGTTGGGAAGACCAAAGAGCTCGAACATGTTCTGACCGTAACGGTGTATAGGTTCATCAAGAGCTTCAGGAAGGTTTATGATACTCACAGCATTGAAGGGGCATCTGTTGGTGCATATACCACATCCTGCACATAACTCCTCGGACATTATGGGTTTTTTAGTTTTTTCATCAATTGTTATTGTGTCTTCTTCCATTCTAACGCCTGGACAGTATTCTATGCAGACGTAGTTGCACTTTTTTGGTTGGCATCTGTCATGATCCAATATTGATATCCTTGTCAAAATTCATCACCATAAAATGAGTTTAAATAAATTAAATTCAATTAAATCTTCACGGGTTTCATATGAATATGTAAACCACAGTAAATAAAATTGTTTTTCAAAATACCTTTCACTTCAAATACACTTAAACTTTCAGATAGGATTAGTTAATTTTCAACCACTCACTTGAATGGATATAGCTTAAAAAAAATTGTAACTGAAAATTTTGGAGAGGTTAAGTTTGCAGATATCTGAACAATAATTTCATTGCTTTGAACATGTAATAAAAAGAGATGTTTGGCACATATTCCAGCTCTTAAAAAAAATTAAAATGTTAAAGAAAGAAATTGGGCAAATCTATAATGCTTTTATTGCCATTTCTATGTCTGATGCTTTAACTGTTTTTCTGCCAGCGTGTTTTGCTAGTTTAACAGCGTCTGCTGCAATTTTTTCGCCTGTTTCTTCCAGTACTTTTGCTAATTCGTCCCTTGCGTCGTCACTGACTCTTGGAGCACCAGCATTTTTAATGATTCTTCCGACTGGAGCAATTGGTAATTCAGTCATATATACCACCTCATTCAATTATTAAGACTCCATAGTATTTAAATTTGTCGATTTATTGCTTATTGGAAACTCTTACAGTCATTGTGTCATCAATGAAAACTATAATTAAATATCTGTCATGATGGAGTTTTTGATCCCATGGATCATGTTCCACAGTTCCCATCATCCCATGAAAAATTCATTATCAATTCTAAAAATTCAAAAAGTTGAAATGGATATGCATTAGAAACAGATAGGGTTCAATTTTTTTTGGGATAACATTTGGAACAATAATTCCGATTAAAAAGCTTCGTTATATTTTTCCATGTGCTATTTTTTTAAAATAAAAATAATGCATATAAAACTAAGAAGAGATACATGATAAACCTTTAAAATGCTGAAAATATTCTTAAAAAAAATTATTGAATAAAAAAAGCCTTAAAAATCAACTTATTAAGCTCGTAAACTATTTTAAAACAGATTTTAAGGGATTTACATGAAAAAATAAGGAAGATTACCCAATGATCAAACACATACCCAATGATCAAACACATAATTCAATAGACACATGGAATAAAAATAAATAGAGATAAATTCAGTTGACTGAAGTTTTAGGTTTCACAGTTCAACATATTTAAACAAAGTGAGGGTGATTTAGATGACAATTGAAGTTAAAAGTACAGCTTTTAGAGAAGGAGACCCCATACCAAACAGGTACACATGTACCGATGTAAATGTTTCCCCAGAGCTTCAGTGGGAAAACATTCCAGATGCTGCAGAAAGTATTGCTGTTACATGTGAAGATCCAGATGCACATTCAGGTACATGGAGTCACTGGGTGCTTTTCAACCTGCCCCCTGACCGCAGAGAACTCCCAGAATGGGTCATGGAACGGGAGGAACTTGAAAATGGTGCCAGGCAGGGTATGAACGATTTTGGAACAGTTGGATACAGGGGACCATGCCCTCCAGAGGGAACCCACAGGTACTACTTCAAGGTTTATGCCCTTGACACCATGATAAACCTTCCATCCCTTATAAAGCGCCAGGAACTTCTGGATGCAATGGAGGGACACATCTTGGATGAGGGAAAACTCATGGGAGTTTTCAGCAGGTAACTGAGAAGAGGTGGATTAAATTAACCCAGAGATTGCATTGTTGTGCAGTGAAAGTAAGAGTTTACAGTATAATTTAAAGTAATTAACAGCTTACATTATTAAGTAATTAAGAGTTTCAGTATAAATTAAGGTTTTTGCAGTAAAATACAAGAAAGAACAGGTTTTTTTCATGAAGAGAGAAGTAGAAGAAAGTGTATCTGTATTGAAGAAACTTTTAAAACCAGTTGTTGATGGTGAAATTTCAGCAGATGATCTGAAACTGGATCTGTGGAATGAACTTGGTTTCTCCCTTGAAAAGGTGATCTTCAATCCAGAGACCCGTGACATCACAATTGTAACACCAGATCGGCCTGAAAAATCTGCAGTTATTGGAAAGGGAGGATGGGTTGTTGGAAGATTGAGAGAGGAAATCGGTGCAAATTCCATCCATGTTGAAGCCTACTCAGACATGCTCATTAAGAGTTACAGAATGGAACTTGCACTGGAAAAGTTGAAGAACATCACACCAGACTTCAACCCTGAAGACAGAATTCCCCTCCAAAATCTTCAGAAACTGCTTGAAAAAAGAATTGAAAATATATATGGGCTTGATTCTACTTTAAATGATTTTAATCCCTCAAAACTGCAGTCAGAAGAATTAGATGAGGTTTGTGATCACAGGGCAGTGGTAGCACTTTCTGGTGGGGTGGACAGCAGCGCATCCCTTGTAATTGCCAAGTTCATGGGATTCAATCCAGTTGCAGTCACAGTGAACCCTGGTGAGATCGTACTTCCAAGGTACTTTCGCAAAAGTGTTGAAAGCCTTTCAGAAAGTCTTGAAGTACCTCATGAATACGTGGCAGTAGATATGAAATCGGTTGTGGATGATGCACTTGAGGGAAAGATACATCCATGCGGAAAGTGCTCTGGTACCATTGAAAATGCAGTTATGGCTTACGCTAATAAAATAAAAGTTCCCTTTGTAATATTTGGAGATTTTTTATCCACAGGGTCACAGTCAATCCTCTTAAAGGATGGTGTCTGGAGAATCAACATGCCTGCAATGCTTTCTGCAACCAAGGGTGAAACAAAGGTTCTGGCGGGTAGATTTGGAATTGAAAGCCGTGGAGCTTATGGATGTCCACTCATCAATGAGGTGCATAAGAGACATTCACACATGCGCAGGTTTTCAATTCAAAGGGTTTTAAGGGAAACACGGGCTGGTGTTCTTGAGCCTGGTGAAGCCCTTAACCTCCTAATGAGAACCATTTAATCCCTACCTCTTACTTGAGTAGTGTCATTATTCCGTAGATCACCAGGAATATTCCAACCAGATACCCCACAAGCTGTGGGTAAATGATCATCAAAACACCGAGTATGATTGCAATTATTCCCAGGATCTCACGAGTTGTATCGTTTTCCATGGGGATATATTTTGTAATCAATCCTATATAGATATTATGAAATAATGTGGATAGGATGAACGAGTTCTGTTAAAAAGAGGTGGTTCTATGGATAGGATATGTCCAAGCTGCGGATATCCAATGTTCTACAGTGAATCTGATGGATTCTGGTACTGTTACAATTGTGGTTACATGGAAGAGGATTGAGCTATTTAAATAAAGCAATTTTAAAAAATTTTAAAAAATATTTTCATGGGGTTTATTTTTTTAAAGATTTCTTTAAGTCTTTAATTCATATCAAAAAGATCTCAAGTAAAAAGATTTGCAATTTCTTTAAATTTTTAACTATAAAAATAATAAAATGGATGAAAAGTTGGAATTCCCTACAAGTTTAATAAAAATAATAAAAAAAGGATTTTAATGAAAAGGAGGAGTTAATCAAAACCTTCATCCTTCAAAAAGTTCCTCAATCTCTTTATAACCTCTTCCACAGCTTCAGGTGAGGATCCGCCAATTGCCCTACGGGTTTTGATGATTTCATATGGGTCAAGGGCCATCTTAACCATCTCATCATCAATTCCAAGTGGTTTACCACGTATCTCCATAGAACCTTCGTCAAGGAATTTTGAATCGATTTCTGCAGGTTTTATTCCCTTTTCAATGGCTTCTGTAACTGTTCTGCCCACTATTTGATGTGCAACACGGAATGGCATGTTCTTTTCCTTCACCATGAGGTCTGCTAGTTCTGTTGCAGCTGCGAAGTTGGAGTTTGCAAGTTCCCTTCCACGTTCAGCATTGAACTCGATGGAGGCCAGCATGTGGTGTGTGATATTCAGCATGGAGCGTGCAGTATCCACACTGTTCCACAGGTGAGGTGTCACTTCCTGAAGGTCACGGTTGTAGCTGTGGGGTAGGGCCTTCAGTATACTCATAACTGCAACAAGCTCCCCATATAACACACCAGTTTTTGCCCTTCCAATCTCTGCAACATCAGGATTCTTCTTCTGAGGCATTATTGAGGATGTTGAAGAGTATTCATTGGATATTTCAACCATACCGAACTCGTATGTGCTCCATAAAATGAGTTCCTCACAGATCTTACTCAGATTCGATGCAAGCATGGACAGTGCAAATATGGTTTCTGCCATGAAGTCCCTGGAACTGACTGCATCCATTGAATTCTCCATGAGTCTTGAAAAGCCCAGAAGTTCCATTGTTCTTTCACGGTTTATTGGAAAACTCGTGGTTGTCATGGCTGCAGCACCAAGGGGACACATATCCACCCGTTTATAGGCATCGGCTAGTCTCTCATAATCCCTTCGCAGTTCGTTTGCATAGGCCAGAAGGTGGTGGGCAAAGGTTGTTGGCTGTGCATGCTGGAGGTGGGTGTACCCAACCATGATGGTTTCAGTGTTCTCCGATGCAATGTCCAGAATGGTGCCTATGAAATCCAGGAGATCCACTTTGATTTCATCTATCTCATCCTTAAGAACAAGCCTTAAATCCGTTGCAACCTGGTCGTTTCGGGATTTACCTGTGTGCATGAAGCCTGCCCCTTCACCTATCTTGGCTGTGACGTAATTTTCAAGGGCCATGTGTATGTCCTCAACCGAGGGATCCAGGTTAAGGGCATCTATTCCCTCAGATTCAAGGTCATGAAGGGCTTCAACTATCCTATCAGCATCTTCAGAGGGTATTATGCCCTGTTCCTTGAGCATGGTTGTGTGTGCAACGTTACATTTGATATCTGCCAGGAATATGCGTTTATCAAATTCCATGGATGATGTGAATGATGCAGCATCGCTTGTCATCTTTCCTTTTAATCTTCCAGATCTGAGATTCAAAAAGTTCACCTGAAAATTTGTTGAATTAAAAATTAATAAAAAATAAATAGTTATTCAACTTGTGTTTAGTTGAATTTTGGATGTTTTTCAATTATTTTTAAATTTAAGCTGTTAAATCTTAAATCTATTTTTTGTCCTTCTTCCACTGGGTGTAACCGCATCTTCCACATGCGTACCTGTCTCCGTGGTCAGCCATGAAGACTCCGTGGGAACATCTTACACACTCTGGGTTTTTCCTTATGATCTTGTTATCCTTAACTTCGTAAAGCTGGTATTTTTTCATAGATACATCCTCCCTTGGGTTTAGTTATAACTTAATTTTTATAAATAAATGATGTTGAATTTATTTATTATAATTGAATTTTTTATGTTTGTTAATTGAAATCGTTTATTTCATTGAAATACAATTTCAATTCAATTGATTTCAATCAATCAGAATCAATTTGATATTTTTTTGAAAAGGAATATTTGGAATGTATGGATAGTTTCAATCCAAATTATTCCTCAGTTTCGTCTTCAGATTCCTTTTCAGGTTCTTTGTTTTTGGATATAACATGTTTTGTTTCGATTTTAGCGAGGTTTTCCTCTGAATCGTAAAGTTTTGCATATCCAACTGCTTTACCTTCACCGTAGGATGGTTTGACACTGTCCACAACCAGAAGGTTTTTGTTAACGTTTAAGAGTGCTACAAGTCTGTTTTTAACGTCAAGAATTTTTGGAGTAGATTCTCCTTGGTATGTGCATTCGAAGCGTACTTCTGTTCTGTTTAAAAGTGGATTTTCGATCTGTTCGTTTATATTGATATCCATAATTATTCCTCCTCTAACATTTTCATCAGGCGTTCTGCCGTTTCTTTAATTTTATCAACTTCACAAAGCACCACACCCTCCCCAGGTTGGCCGTATAATATTATAGAGCCTGAAGGGGCCATTAGTGCACATGGAATAACAGCAAGATCCTCTTCACCCTTAACCGTGATCAAAACATTGTGTTTTGAATCCATGAGTTCAAAGGCTTTTTCAATTGTTTTCCACAGCTCCTCTGTTATTGTTCCAGGTGGGTTTTCTGTTTTTAATGTGATGTTATCGTAATTTATTTCCTCTTCAGATGGTCTTCTCTCGATCTTGTTATCAACGATACCTAAGTTTGGCATTATTCCTGCTTCAAGCATGTTACCTGTTGTAACATCACCTATTGAAATGACAGGATTCCCCTTCTGAATGGATGATTTTAAGATTTCTTCTGCATCTTTTATTGAAGGATAGAGTTTTCCAAATGGTTTTTTAAACTCTGATCTCATTTCTTTTCTAAGTATTAACACTATCTAACCCTCAGGGCATATTCTCCTGGAAGTGTTATATGCAGATCCTTTGCAACGTTTGAGTTTTCAGGATCCACCACTATTAAAAAGCCACTCCAGTTTTTTGAAGTTGGTATGTTACACAGTGCACACCTGTCCTCTTCCATGATTCTGTGGCATTTTGTGCAGGCTTTGGTAACCATTTACTTCTTCTCCTCTGTCTTTTTAGTTTTTTTATTCTTCTTGTCCTTCTCTTCCTGGATCCATTCCACTCTTCCAAGTCCTGGTTGTCTCATTGTGAGGCCTATTTTGGTCTCTTTAGAGGATTTTCCTTTGATGCTCAGTGCAACGATTCTTGCCCGAACCCTGTTACCTTCTTCAAGGCTTTTTTTGGATTCTTTTCCTATGAGGGCTCCTCTTTTTCCATCGTAGTTTATGTAATCATCTGTAACCTGCGAAACGTGTACAAGTCCGTCCATGGGTCCGATGCGTATGAATGCTCCGAACTCCATTATTTCTATGACTTCCCCTTCCACGACTTCGTGTAACTCTGGTTTGAAGGACAGTGCTGTGAATACGACATCATGGTAAGCTGCACCATCGCCCATTATAACTTTTCCGATGCCTATTTCTTCAATTTCCTTGACTGTTACCATCAATCCCAGTTTTTTGTCTATCTTTCCAACGTAGCTTTCGTTTAAGATCTCTACAGCCACATCTTCAAGTGGCTCTTCAAACCGGCTTGGTGGGATTCTCACAGTGTCTTCTATTTTGGATACTAAATACAATCAAATCCCCCTAATTCCTGCTTTAATATAAATTAAGCAAACCTAAACATAATAATCCATCTAACAATGGCACTTCTTTTAAATTGAGTATTGTTATTGGATCTGATTAACTTCATTTAAATTAATTTTTATTGGATGTTCCATTTAACTGTTGACTCTTAGAACTCACATTTCCTCGTAGAGTTCTTTGGAATGTTTAATGGCTTCAAATGCTTTCTCTGCATTGTCCCATCCAAGTACTTCTGTTGTTTTTCCTTCGAGTCTTTTGTACTCTGTGAAGAAGTGTTCCACTTCATCAAGGAACTGTTTTGGGATATCTGTTATGTCTTTAACATCGTTGTATCTTGGATCGTTTACTGGAACACCAAGAACTTTATCGTCACTGTCTCCACCGTCTATCATTCTCATGATTCCTATTGGTCTGGTTTCTATGACGCAACCAGGGAATGTTGGTTGATCCATCATGACGAGTATGTCCATAGGGTCTCCATCATCCCAGAGGGTTTGTGGTATTATACCGTACTCTGCAGGGTAGTGGAATGGAGAGTAGAGAACCCTGTCAAGTGCAAATGCTTCTTTATCCTTATCATATTCGTATTTGTTCCTTGATCCTTTTGGAATTTCCACAACAGCGTATAAAACGTCTGTAGATGGTCCTGTTGGTATATCCTTCCAGAGATTCATATGATTCCTCCAAAAAACCTTGAGAGAACCTTTATAGGTTCATCAAAAGATAATATTTACTCAATTTTAATAATTTTTAACAAATCAATGTTAAATATGATTAAATGATCATCAGTCATTCTGATTAATTCTTAGATTTCAATGAATTTAACAATTTTAATTAAAATATTATAAAATTTTTTATAGGTTTACATGTCCATCAACAGCAAGATAACTTCTTTGACGAAGATAAACAACGGTTATTCCTCTTTTTTTTGCTCTGTTTCTCAGTTCACGATCGTTTGTGCATAGAACATCCTTGGAACTGGGTTTGAACAGTTTAAGGAGTGTGTTATCAACATGTTCTCCCCTCTTAACTTCAAGTTCCAAAGTCTGTACTGGTTCAGAGCTCGCTATTTTAAGGGCTACTCCTGCTGCAATTCTGTCTTTACCCTTGGATCTTTTCTTTATGACCTCAAGTTCTCCTAGAACTGGTGATGGAACAACGTAACTGTATGATGGTAGGATGCGCTCAAGTTCACCTATGATGTCCACGTGAAATTGAGCGGGTATCATAAAAAATTTGCATCGAGAATTGCAAATGGTTTATTTAATGATACCATATCCAATTAACCTCCATCTTGCACCTACACGTCTGCTGAGTGCAACTCTCTGACCTTCCTCAGCACATACTGGTAGTTTGAGTTTAACATCAACCTCTTTTTTCCTGGCGCTTGTAACAACTCCAATGGTTGTTGTTGTTCCTATGTTTATCATGAGTGGTTCTGATGATTTTATAGGGTCAACGTCACGCTCTTCCTTGGTACCAACAACCCTCTCAAGCAGGTTGGTTTTCATTGTGAACTCGTGCATTATAGGTGGTAGTGTTCCAGGTTTACCTGCAACTGATCCAGAGAGAGAATCAGCTTTTGTGAGTGCAGGGTCGAGTTTGGTTCCAACTCCAATGAGTCCTCCAGGTCCAACCTCTTCAACAGCTTCATCAGCTGCAACAAGACCTGTGATCTCAGAGTATAAACTTATCCACTCTGTTTTACCCTTCTTCTTAACCTGTATACCAGGTTTTATCTCGATCTCATCACCGACTTTGAGTTTTCCCTGAACAAGGGATCCTCCTATGACTCCACCCTGAATTTTCTGGGGTTTGCAGCCTGGTTTGTTAATGTCGAAGGACCTTGCAACGTACATCTTTGCAGCCTTCCTCAGTGAACGTCTTGGAGTTCTCATTTTCTCCTGTATGGTTTCAATGAGAATGTCTATGTTTGCTCCTTGCTGGGCAGATACTGGTATTATAGGTGCATCTTCTGCACATGTACCCTTAACAAACTCTTTTATTTCTTTGTAGCTTTCTATTGCCCTTTCCTTTGAAACAATGTCTATCTTGTTCTGGACCACTATAACATCCGTGACTCCTATAACATCAAGGGCCATTAGATGCTCCTTGGTCTGTGGCTGTGGGCAATGTTCGTTTGCAGCTATAACAAGAACTGCACCGTCCATTATCGCCGCACCTGAGAGCATGGTTGCCATGAGTGTTTCGTGTCCAGGTGAATCCACGAAGGATACTTTCCTGAGTAGCTGTGTTTCCTTTCCACAGTTCTCACATATCTCTGCTGTTGTGTAGCACAGTGGTTCAGGACACTCAGTACACCTGCGGAAGGTTATGTCAGCATAACCCAACCTTATTGAGATACCCCTCTTGGTTTCCTCACTATGGGTATCTGTCCATATGCCAGATAGGGCCTTTGTCAAGGTTGTTTTACCATGATCAACGTGCCCTACAAGCCCAATGTTTATTTCGGACTGTATTTTCACAAGTTACACCTGTAAAAAAATTCTAATCCTCACTCTGTTCTTCTGGGTTTAAAAGTTCAGCTATGGTTTTGCTGCCCTTCTCTGCAATGATTGTGTTGATCTGTACTATATCATCGGAGATTGTATTTCCCCTGACGGTTTTCCTTCTTCTCTGACCGTCTCTTTTTGGTTTGAAACCTATACCGCCGGATAGAAGACTTTTCATCCTCCTTGGGCCATCAACATCTTTCTTCATTGGAAATCCGTTTTTGTCACTTCCACCGGTTAATTTAAGTTTGTATCCTGTTAAACCAACTAGAGAGGCATCGAATTCATCACCGATCTTTAATCCTATGAGTTTCTTTGACTCTGCAGCTTCAACTTCAACTTGATGGCTGTTTGTGCCTTCTGAAATAACTAATTTAAATGCCAATCTATCTCCTCCATCTTATTCTTGGTTTTTTATAGTCTATATTATTTATCGTTTTCCATTGTAGAAAATTCAATGATAATGATAATTATATTTTGATATTATATTTCAATTTGAGGATTTATAATCTTAAAAAATCCTTTTTGATCATAATCTGAATTGTGTATTTATGGGTTAATATTCAACTCTTAAACCCCATAATGAATCTTCTTTTCTTTTTATCTCAACTATTTCGTCGAGTACTTGAAGTTCATCTTCTGAGAGTTTGCCCTTGAGTTCTGATTCAAGGATCTTGAAATGGTTTTCAGGTATGTCCACGTATAAAACGTCTCCTTCTTCAAAGTCCTTCTGGAAAACAGCGTCTTTTATTGCCATTGCAACCTTCTGACCCCGTGCAGTTGAGGGTTTGTTCTCTCCCTTATCCTGCATACTCTCAACCTTCCCAACACGTTCACCCCGATCATTTATGAGGCCATAATCTTTCTTCATGGTTCCTGCAAGTACTTCTATACCTGCAATTGCTGGTTTACTGTGTCTGAAAACGAGTTTAGGGATTATTCTGAGTTTTGCAGGTTTTATCACTGCATCAAGCCATTCTTTTCGTTTACGTTCCTCTGCAGCATCCATCCATTCTTTGTAATCTTCTGTAAGCTGGTAGATAACATTTGCAGAGAAAAGTTTCAGGTTGGAACTCTTTATTTCGTCCACTGCAGATGGAAGTACCTTGACGTTGAAGGCTATGATAACACCGTATAATGGGTTTTCCTTCTGGACTATGGCTGTGTCAAAGACATCACGCCTTGATACATCCCCTATGTCCGCAACCCTTATGGGCACGTCCATGGCTTTAAGCATGTTAACAAGAGCTTCAAGGGATCCAAGGGTATCTGCCTTTACAGTTACGCCAACCTCATCGGTGTCTATTTTAATACTCTCAATTTCACTTAAAATCTCTTCTTTAACCTTATCAAAATCTTTGCCTGCAACACGCAGTGGAGATCCTGACATAACGTCTTCGATGTTTGGAGCAACGATCTTTATACCTGCAGCTGCAACAACTTCATCAACCTTTTTGAAACGTTTTTTAGACTCTCTCATCTCTTCAAGGGGCCTGGGTTTTAGAAGGGATCTTATCTTGGTTGTTATAATTTCTTTATCAGTTGTAAGGGCTATTGTATCCTCTTTTTTGAGAATTCCATCGTATATAACTGCATCAACAGTTACTCCAAGTCCTGTTTCCTCTTTAACTTCAAGAATGGTTCCTTTTGCAGGGGAATCTGTCTCTATTTGAAGCTGTTCCTTGAGGTACTGCTGTGCAAGCCCCATCAACATGGCTAAAAGTTCAGCTATTCCTTCACCTGTTTTGGCACTTATTGGAATAATACTTATCTGTCTTGCAAAGTTCTGAACCCTGTCGAATCGTTCAGATTCAAATCCTTCATCGTGCAGTATTCCAACCAGTTCGTAGATGTTGTTGTCCAGTTTTTCCTGAACACTTCTGGGCTGTTTGTTGTAGGTCTCAAGGAATGAAAGACCTTCATGGGTCTCCCAGCCGTAGATCTTATCGATCTTGTTGGCTGCAACCACGAAGGGGGTTTTGCACATCTTGAGTATGTTCAATGCCTCATAGGTCTGGGGCTTGAAACCCTCATTTGAATCCACGATTAGAATTGCAAGATCTGCAAGTGCACCACCCCTCTTCCTGAGGGTTGTGAAGGCTTCATGGCCTGGAGTGTCAATGAAGAATAGTCCGGGTAGTGTTTCCCTGATGTCCAGTTTTTTTAGAAGGTCGCCGCCGATGTTGTCTATGACTTCCATTGGAATTTCAGTTGCGCCTATGTGCTGGGTTATTCCTCCAGCTTCCCTCTGGGCTATGGCACTGCCCCTTATAAAATCCAGGAGTGTTGTTTTACCATGGTCAACATGGCCAAGAACAGACACTATGGGTGATCTAATCTTCAATTTTGTCCTCCAAGTAACCATTAAAATTTGTGAATTTTTTGCATGCTTTTTTTATGGAAAGTATATTTCAGTGTATATACTGTAAATTTTGTAAAATTGTCCTATTCTAATTAGGATAATGTTGGTTAAATTGAATCGTTTTTGAATCCTTTGATTCATGAAACAGATGTTAAAATTTGAAAAAAAGAGCTTAAAAATTAAATGCTCTTCAATCAACTCTTTTTTAAGGTTCTTCGTATATCAGTTCTTCATCAGGCAGAACGTACTCACAGATTTCAGATTCATCGAAAAATAGTGATATTTCTCTTTTTGCAGAATCTGGTGCATCTGAAGCATGTATTATGTTTCTACCCGTGTCTATGGCATAGTCGCCCCTTATTGTTCCCATGTCAGCTTCCTGAGGGTTGGTGGCTCCTACCATTTTCCTGATCATGCTTATGCATTCTTCGCCTTCAATGACTGTTGCAAGCACTGGGCCGGAGGTTATGTAGTCAACGAGGTCCTTGAAGAATGGTTTTTCAGCGTGTTCTCCGTAGTGTGTTTCTGCAAGTTCCTTGTTTATAACCATCATCTTTGCAGCCAGTATCTTGAGTCCGCGTTTTTCAAAACGGGCTATGACTTCTCCGGCAAGTCTCCTTTTAACTGCATCAGGTTTGAGCATTACGAAGCTTCTCTGTTTCATTGTTTAACCCACTTAACCTTTCTTGGAACTCTTCCGAGTTTTATCCTGTTTTTCTCACATTTGCTGCTGCAGAAGAAATAGACTGTTCCGTCCTTTTTAACGTACATCTTTCCTGTACCTTCTTCGATTTCTTCTCCGCAGAATGAACATGTTCTCATATTAAACACCTGTCTGTCTATGGGGTACGGATTTCCTTAGCTTCCCGTATTGTGTCCAGCAACATTAAAACGTCGCCTTCTTTTATTGCGCCCATGACGTTTCTGGTCAATATTCTACCTTTATCTCTTCCATCGAGTATTCTACATTTTACCTGCATGACTTCTCCAGTCATTCCAGTTCTTTTGAGAACTTCAATCACTTCAGCAGGAGTTGCTTCTCCCATTACAATCACCTTCAATAAATGAGAAAGGTATGGTTGATAATAGACTCTTTATGAGTCCCCTAAACCTTTCTTGTAAAAATAGTTCTATTTTTTGAGTTCTTCGACTTTCTCAACGATGTCTTTGATCAAGTCTTCAGCTTCGCCTGCTTCTATGATACATGCAGATGCTGTACCAACGTTGAGACCTGCTGCTTCTCCTAATTCATCCTTGGTTGGGATGTAAACGTAAGGAATCTCTTTTTCTTCAGCAAGTACAGGTAAGTGTGCTGCTATTTCTGGTGGTTCGATGTCCTCAGCTATTAAAACGAGTACTGCGTTACCCCTTTCTATGGTTTTGGTAACCTCGTTTGTTCCTTTACCTACTTTACCTGTGTCTTTTGCTATTTCTAGAGCTTCGTAAGCTTTGTCAGCTATTTCTTTTGGTACATCGAATTTAACATACATTGCTTTTGCCATTTTTTTACCTCCTTTTTCATCTGGTTTTAACCATCCATCGGCAGATCTTACTTTTACATTTCAAACTATAAAAGTTCTTCCGATCAGGCAATGACTTAAATTAATCATTTAAATCAATTGTTGTGTTTAAATTTTTGTTTAAACAACTACCTGGAACATTTCCATTATTAAATATCTTTTCAGGAAATTATCCAAGGGTTAAATCCTATTTAAAACCTATTTAAACTTAAAAATACATGATTTTAGAAGTTCAAAATTAGTTTATTAGATGTTTCAGCATCATAGTATATATACTTTCTTTAATGCTTTTAGATGCTGATTAAACATCTCTGCTACATTACTTTTATTCTTTGTGGATATGAGTTCCACTTATTTGCTGAAACCTTCTTTAAACTCCTACTTTTGGATTTAATGTTTCAGTTCTCATCTGAAAGTTTCAAAAGGAACGAATCAGAGAATTTCACATCGTAGTATTCAAAATCATGTGATATCCTGTTGAAATGTTCCACACCCTTTTCCGTTAACGTGTACCCTGTTTCATGTGTTATTATCAGTTCTGAATCCATTAAGGGACTTATTATTTCAGAGAACTTTTGCCTGTAATCAAAACCTTCATGGGGTGTTAATTTCAGCTCTGAAAGCACAGGTATGTAACGGTCTTTGAAAGCATTTTCAAGGGGGATTTTATCAGTCCTTCTTTGGTTTTAATATTTTTTCTATGAATTGCAAATAGTATCCAGAACTGGAATGATTCGTAATGGTTCAATTTCATCTAATCTCCGAATGCAGTTTTGTACTGGGATAGATCTGTATCATCACCTTGGTATGATGAGATTGCTTCCCTTGAAAGTCCAATGGCATCTCTCAATATTCCTAGGGATATGAATATTCCCACGATGGCATCAACGTAGTATATTCCATAGAGAGAGAAAACTGCACCTAAAATTACTGCAGAACCTATCATTATATGATTTTTTGAATCAACGTACTGTGATACAATGGTTAAATTGTTCCTTTCCCGTCCAATGTGTTGTTGATAAATGAACAGGAAAATTGCAGTTAGTATGGCTATGAACTCAACACCCATAACCAGGTAAGCGTGGGAAATGGGTGTAAGCGTACATGTTAATGCCACTACTATCCTTCTAATGGCTTCAGAACCTACACTGAAAGCTTCAACAAAGAGCATGAAGATAACAAGAACTGTGCTTAAGAATTCCCTGTGATCTTTATTCCCAGCCAGACTAGAAATGCTGAAATGGTGTCTGTTGTGGCATCAGCACCGTCTGCTATTAAACCAACACTTCCACTGATGAAACCTGCTGATAATTTCATGATTGCTAGGAAGAAATTGATGAAGATGGTGTTTCTTGCAGCGGAGGATGTTTCAAGCAAGTCTTTCTCAATTAAGCTGCTCCTTTTTTCCATCCTTTTGATTAGTTCACACGTTTTTCACGGCCTTCTTCACTTAGTTCATAGGTTCCGTCAGGGTTGCATATTGCCAGACCATTTTTTACAAGGGTTTCACATTCAACACAAGCATCTATGCCCTTTTCCTTTGAACTGTCATTTCTTCGTTCCTTGTAGTAACTTCGTAGATGCTGTACCTCAACCTTGAGAGGTAGGTGAAGGTTGTTTCAAGGGAGGATTTGTTATCTTCATGCCACTGCTGGTACCAGATCTTTGAAATGAAATATCTTATCGTTTAGATCCATGACACTCAGAGGATTCTCTTTGTAGAGTGCCATTAGAAGAAATTTGTCGTAGCCTATGAGTGGTTTGTTTTTATCCATGTTGAATCCCTATTCAAATGAACTTGTCTAACAAAAGGATCAGGTATACCATGCTACTCCAAACTGGGGTTATGATGGATAAAACAGTGGCTACTAAGCATATTACAATGAAAAGAAGGCACGTTCTTTTTATACTAATTATCCTATCTTTATTTGCTTTTTTACTGACCAATCCTTTTTTCGTTGCATAATACCAACTTAAATATAAGAAAAATGCAATTCCTAAGAGATTTAAATTGAATATGATCTGTGATATGGTGTAACCGCCGTATTTTCCAGTTAGCTCCGTTGAGAATGGAACTGTAACGATGAAAAGAAGCCAGATTATGTTTATCCATAGAAATGCATCATCCACATGTTTCACGTAGTGTAACTGTCTGTGGTTTGCCACCCAGAACATGGCAAGAAGAATGAAACTCAGAATAAAACTAAGAAAGGGGGCCACTACTGTGTAAAGGGATTTTTCTATGGTCATGTTTGATATCTGTCCAGATATGGTTGGCACACCTATACTCAGAACTAAAAGTGTCATTGCTATGGCAAAAATACCATCTGTAAGGGCCAACATACGCCCGCTTGTCATGAAATTGTCTGATTCTTCAAGATCACTCATATTTAATCTCCTCTCAATAACTGAATTATGAATATTGATTTAAGGCCTTTATATGTTTTTTTTCCTTAAGTAAAATGTCACCAATGACTTGTTCACAGATATTTACATTATGAAAAAAAGTTTAGAGATTGAAATGATTTTATATTTGGGTTAAGAATTGAATTTTCGGGAACGACCCTTTTTTAACTCCAAAATTAGCTCTACTCTTAAGGATATTACTTTGTACGGGGTTAGGAATACTAATTTGAGTTCTGGGAAGGAAATCCAGATCTCAGTTTTAAAAACAGTGCATTGAACTAGTTTCGTGGTTTAAAAATAGTTTAGGACTTAAAAACGATTTCAAAAGATGATAAAACCAAAAATTAGAACAGATATAAAAATTCGGGGACAATAATCAAAAAGAAAGATAGTTAAGGGACTTAACGTCCTTTAACTGCCATTTCTATGTCAGATGCTTTTATTGTTTTCCTTCCGGCGTGTTTTGCAAGTTTAACAGCCTGTGAAGCTATTTCTTCGCCTTTTTCTTCTAATACTTTTGCTAGAGCTTCCCTAGCATCGTCGCTGACCCTTTCTGCACCTGCATTTTTTATTATTCTTCCTATTGGAGCAATTGGTAATTCCATCTTTAATCACCTCATTTTTGTATATTAGTTATATTACTCTGTTGTCTTACTGCTATATATATTTATCGTTTTATTTGGTGATTTTTTGATGATCTGTGTGCTGATGGGTCATGTCATGGTCATCCATATGATCTTGGGTCAGCCCATGACAAATCATGTGGTATTGGGACACTCATAAAAAATTAGAATAGAGATAAGTTTCAATTTTCCCTAAAAAAAATTGTAAGGGGAAATCCATTATTTGCCAGTAATAATACGTGAAAGAGCATTAATATCTGCTTCAACTTCAACAGGCTTTTCACAAGCATTTATGGCAGTATTAGGATCTTTTAATAGATGTCCTGTTACAATACAAACCACTCTTTCTCCCTTATCCACTTTACCATTTTCAACAAGTTTCTTAAGCCCGGCAATGGATGCTGCAGACGCCGGTTCAACACCAATTCCCTCGGTTCTTGCAAGTAATTTCTGGGCGCTGAGTATCTCATCATCTGTCACAGTTTCGGCAAGACCATTGGAGTCATAGATTGCACGCAGAGCTTTTGCTGCACTCACAGGTGCACCGATCCTTATTGCGGTTGCAACGGTTTCTGGGTTTTCAACAGGCACGATATCCTTTTCACCCTTTTTAACTGCATTATATATTGGTGCTGCACCCTCTGCCTGGATTCCAGTCATCATTGGCAGTTCATCAATGAACCCTGCATTGTAGAATTCGTTCACACCCTTCCATATTGCAGATATGTTTCCTGCATTTCCAACAGGCAGTATTATCCTGTCTGGGGACTGCCATCCAAGGTCGTCAACGATCTCAAATCCAATTGATTTTTGACCCTCCAGCCTGAAGGGGTTCACTGAATTTAAGAGGTAAAGCTGGCCTTTAAGTGCCAGGGCAGTTATTGCCTCAAGGGCTTCATCGAAGTTTCCTTTAATGGAGATTACATCAGCTCCGTGGAACATTGCCTGGGCAAGTTTTCCAAGGGCAACCTTTCCAGATGGTAGAAGCACCACACATCTTTTACCTGCACGTGCTGCATAGGCTGCCAGTGAAGCTGAAGTGTTTCCAGTTGATGCACATCCAACTGTGTCAACACCAAGTTCAACTGCCTTGGTGATTCCAACACTCATTCCCCTGTCTTTGAAACTTCCAGTTGGATTGGAACCCTCAACCTTCACGTAGAGATCCACTCCAAGGTCCTCTCCAAGTTTCTGACACTTTACAAATGGTGTTCCTCCTTCTTCAAGGCTCACGATCTTTGATTGGTCAACAGGCATGAACTCCTTGTACTTCCACATGGTTGATTTTCGACAGCTAAAAACATCTTTTGAAACATCTGGGCTGCATTCAACCTCTAATATTGAACCGCATTCTTTGCACGTGTAAATAATTTCATCAAGGGCATACTCTGCACCACAGGATATACATCTTATCATCATCTCACCTTTTTTAACTTAAATTCATTTTTTTTCCATGTAATGAACGTTCTTCAATTGGTTTGTATTTTTTAAAGGTTATTTAAAATTTTAAATAAAATTTTAACGTTAGGTTTTCTTTTTAATCTTAAAATGACCCTAAAAATTTACAAATTTAATTCCATTTGTAAGGGATAACTTACAAAACATCTGTATTTTCTTTCAGTCTATTTTATTCATTTTATCTTTTATTAAATATAGATTTGATTTTTCATGATATAAAAGTTGATTCAACAGGAATTCCTCAAGAAATCAGTGTTTTCAATGAATGTTGACGATCCAATTAATTGAAGATGATCTGGATATGGCCTAAAAAACAGTAAGTGAATGAAAAAATAAGTAAAGGAATTAATTCACGTTTACAGAACACTTTGAATGTAGTTTCCCCATGCAATACTCAGATTTGCTTCTATGAATGCTGCGATGATGAGCAGTACAACCGCAATCATAAAAAGCTTTAGGGATTCCCAGATTTCATCCATGTGGCTTTCAAAAACGTACTTCATCTGGGTTACGGTTGATATGTCTGATCTTATGTGTAACATATCCCTCAACACATTTACAAGCCAGCTTGTGAGTCTGAATCCTGCAGCTCCTGCTATAATGATTCCAATAATCTCAAAAACTCCATGGGGTATTGTGTATATTATGAAGTTACCAAGGGGGTACTGGGTTGCCGCGTATCCAAGGAAAAGGCCGTTAAAGGCTAAATAAATAAAGGTACCAATTCCAAAGATTAATCCTCCAAGGTAAATAAACAGCCCTATCTGAATGTTGTTTGTGAATATGGAGATGGTGGTTAATTTAAGCTGGCCTTCAGTGATTCTCTTTTTGAAATCTGACAACACAAGACTCAATACACTGTCAAGGGCACCTGAAAATGCGTAGCCCACGAATATGGATACCAAGAATATGGTGGCGGAAAGGATCAAAAAGGTTTCATTTCTCTTGTAAAGGCCGCTGAAAAAGCCATCGTATTTATCTTTTTTAAGCATGTCCATCTCCTTCTTAATAATTTCAGAACGATTACTTCATACATCTTCTATTCCAATATTACTACTTGTCCATTAAAACCTTTTCGGCCACATCCATTGCCTTTGCCCTGCTCTTTGATACATCCTCAAAGAAGGTTCTCACCATACTTCCAGCCTTTGCTTTACATTCACCACACATAACTGCACCATTCTTACAGTCATGGTAGATCTCCTTGAGTTCATCATCGGATTTTACAAGGTGGTAAAGCAGCATTTCATAGACTGAACAATCTTCAGGAACTCCTCCAAGTTCTTTCTGTTCAGCAAGACTTTCCCTTCCCCCTGTCTTCGCAGATTTGATCTTCTTCTCGGCAACCTCTGGACCATCACTCAGAAATATTGCAGTTTTTGGCTTGCTGCTGGACATCTTATCTCCTGTGAGCCCTGTTATGAACCTATGGTATGTTGAAGATGGTGCTACGAAGTTGAACTTGGATTTGAAACGTTCTGCAATGTCCCTTGTTAACCTTATATGAGGGTCCTGATCTGGACCTACAGGCACAACTGTGGGTTTAGGACCACCACATTCCTCAAGCTGAGGATGGAGAATATCTGCAACCTGCATGAGTGGAACGTACAAATGTGAAATGTTTGTGGAACCTCCAAAGCCATATATTGCCCTCATCTCGTTGAGGTTCACCCTGCGGCCAAGGATGTAAGCAAGATCCCCAACGAGTTTGTTTTCAGACTGAAGGTAGGTGTGAACATTTTTTTTATTAAAATCAAGGCCAAGTGCTATGTAATTGGTTATGTACTCCTCTACAGCAAGCTTTCTTGAGTCTTCAAAGTCAACTTCCCTTGCTGAGTAGGATTCCATGTCTGCTATGGGTATGTAAATATCTGCACCCTTTGCCTGGTACCATACAAGCTGATCAACTATCATCTTATGGCCGATGTGCATTTTACCACTTGGCATCATTCCACTTACAACTGCAAAGTCTGAGCCTTCCCTCATTGCCTTCACAATTCTTCCATAGTCCCTCTGTCCGAAGATTATACCCCTCTTCATGAGAAGATGGGGATCCTCTATGTCCTCAATCATATCTGAGAATGGTTTGATTCCAAACTGTTCTATAAGCTTTTCATAGTCTACAACTGCTGAACTCCATGGATCTATCACTGAATCACCTTAAATTCATTAAAATTACATATTCATTACTTCATTAAACTAAATTTCATAACAGATAATAATAGTATCTGATCTACTGCTTTTAATTTTGATTTGATCCAATAGCTTTAATAATTTTTATAAGCTGATAACCGAATTTTAAAAACAGGATTTCAGTTTTTATTAAAAATTTACTAATCTCTTAAGGTGTTGATTATCTTTTTACAATCAATTAACACGTAATTATTCAATAAAAACTCATCTAATGGTAAAGGTTTATTATGGGATGGTAAACCCTATTTCAAGTTCATTATCCCCATTTTAAGGCCTTGTCCATTCCACGTTGTAGTAGGTTATATCGTTTTCATCATCAACAACTGCAAAGAGAAGCTTTTTATTCACTCCATGGGCAACCCTAACGTAACTTGAAAGGTCGAACATGGTGATACTGCAGTTTTCAGGGGCAACCTTCACCAGGTAATGGGAATGACCTTCACCAGGAGAAGTTCCTCGCTCGTAAAGTCTGAATTCGGAGCCGTATTTGAAACCAGTTTTAACTATGTAACCCCTGTTTCGGAGATCCCGGAAAACTATGTATCTGGTGAAAAGATCCTTGCTACGTATTATGTGGAACATGTCCTCAATGGAAAGCTGTTTTTCACCATCTGAAACTTCCAGTTTCTCCTTCTCCATTAAAAGAAGTGCTTCAATAAGGGAAAGCTGCAGCCCTTCCTCGGTAAGATTACCGTAATGACTTTTATCATAGATCTTCCCCCCAGTGCTACCTCTTATTATTACTAAATCCTCTGATAACTCTCCATTCATATCCAAACTCGCCCCAATAAGTTAATAAATGCTATAAATGTACTCATTCACGTTGTTTTAATGTTAATCCAAAAATATGATTCAAATACGGACCTTCCACAGATTAACTAATTTGAATGCATTGTTTTCCTGTGTTGGGTATCTATTCTATGGTCGCATGCCTTTTTTTCAGGTCAACTTCCTTCTTACCGAGACGGGCCATGAATTCAGCTATAAGACCATCAAGGAAAAGATGGGTGCTGTCTTCGAAAAGAGTCCCCATTGGAGTTAAATCGTCATATTCTCCCTTCAGAACATGGGAAGTGTAGTGTTTCCATGGTTGTTTCCATGGTTCCTTTGTCTTACTTTCAATGTTAACAATAACATCTGCTCTTTTAGCCAGTGTTGAAGTTGTGGTTGCAGTTATTGCAACAACCTTTGCTCCTGTTTCTGATGCAGTTTCTGCGGCCATGGTAACGGCTTTTGTTTCACCGGAACCAGATATTGCAATTAAACAATCTGTATCCTTTATTGCAGGGGTTGTAACGTCTCCAACAACGTGCACACTGAAACCAAGGTGCATCAATCGCATTGCAAATGCCATACCCATGAGCTCGGATCTTCCACTGCCCACTATGAAGATAGATTCTGCATTCACGATGCAATCTATCATTTTATCCACTTCTTCCTCATTTATCAGGTCTATGACCTTTAAGGCATGTTTTGTTATATTTTCTGCTGTTTTTTTTATGTACTCCATATTTCTGAACCTTTAATTGATTTTTTAATTAATGATCTTAAAAAGTAAATAAACAGTTTTTATTTTTGACTATTAAAAATGTGTATTCAAATTAATCAATGATTTTTAAAGCCCAGTTATCCTTATACCTGCAAGTTTTACCTTGTTTTTGATGTTGAGGTTTATGAGCATTGCAGTTATCTTCTCAACGATCCTTGCATTTTCAAGTGCACCACAGTCTATTGCTTTAACCCCTGGAATCTTCTCTGCAAGTTCCATAACTGCTTTTTTAGCTTCAGGGTCATCTCCGGATATGAGACAGTCACACTGAACATCTTCGGGGATGTTTGTGAGGCTTGCAGCGCTTACGTTGTTGAATGCAGATACTACCTTAACGTTTTTGTCCTTCAGGAATTCTGCGGATCTTTCAACTGCAGAACCTTCCCATAGGTCCACGTACCTTGTTGGCTTACCACCAAGGCAGGTTTCAAGGGGAACAGTTGCATCAACAAAGATCTTGCCTTCAAGTTCATCCTTGATACTTTTGAGGGTGACCATCTGCGCCTGGAGGGGAACGGTTAAAACAACGATATCCCCTATCTTTGCAGCATCAGGGTTGGTCATTGGGGTGAGATTATCCATCTCCTCCTTTCCAACCATGCTTTTTATTTCAGAAACTGCATTTTCTGCCTTTTTAATGTCACGTGATCCTACCACAACGTCTTCCCCAGCCATTGCAAATCTGAGTGCCAATCCAAGTCCCTGATCTCCAGTTCCACCAATTATAGATACTTTCATGAAATATTTCTCCTTTTATTCATTCATTTTTTTTAAAACTGAAAATTATATTAAAAACGTAATTTTTAAATGATCTTTTGAATTTATTTTCTTCTTTGATTCTCATTTTCTTTGATAAACTTATTTCAGGCTTTTCATCTTTAGTTTGAGGTAATTCAGACTTTCATCAACATCCTCAAGATTTCTGACCTCAACAACAATGATGTCCCTGTAATTGGATTTATCCAGGTTTTTAAGGAGGTTTTCAAAGTTTATGCCATTTTCACCTTGGCTACCCAGTGCCTGGTGTGTGTCGAAGGATCCATCGTTGTCACTGAGGTGCACATGCTTCACGAGTTTTGATCCAACCATTTCATCTGTAGAAAAACCCATGTTATGTGCATGACCAACATCCAGGGTCATATAAGCATTTATATCCTCAACAATGTCTTCAAGTTCCTTTATATCTTTACCGAGAAGTCCGTGGATGTCTGGCATGTTCTCAACACACATCACAACACCACAGTCTTCTGCGTATTCTGCACATTCTGTGAGGGATTCCAGATTGTACCTGTGGATTTTATCTGGAAATCTATCCCCAAGGATTGGTATGGTACCTGGATGAACAACAACAAGTCCGGGTTCCAGTTTTGATGCCGCATCAATGGAATTTTTCATCTGCTGAACCGAAGAATTTCGTATTGTTCTGTTGTGGGATGCGATGTTGATGTCAGAGATTGGAGCGTGCACACTCACCTTCAAATTGTATGAATCAACAACATCACAGTCTATCTCCTGGTATGGATTCTCATTTATTACCTCACAGTGATCAACACCCCTCTCCTCAAGTTTTGAAAGAACTTCTTCAAGGGGTGTGGGGTAAAGTGCAAGGGTTGATACGCTGATTTTCATTCGATACGCCTTTTAAATGTGTTTTAATGTTTTATATTTTATTTCATCTTTTTGATTCTTCAAATAAAAATTAATTAATTTTAAATCAATTTTATAATTTATATTCTAAGATTAATAACCACAATATCCCATGTAATTCAGGATTCTTCAGGTTCATTCATTCCTGATCCTGGCATTTATGGATAAATTCCTTTTCAATGCATTTATTACTATATTTGCAAGTTCAATGTCCTTTTTTATTTTGATGATGCCCTTTTTACCCACGGTAGCTGTGAAAAGGTATTCATTGTCAACGAGGATATCGAAGGGTGTTCCAACTGCATCCTTTCTGAAGTTGAGCACAACATAGTTTCCTGAAAGTTCAGCATTTATTGGGAAGTTATCTCCAGTTTTCTTGGGTTGGATCTCCTTGGACTGAAGAGGTTCGACACCTATGCTTATACCGATACGTTTTTCAACTTCGTCTATTGTTTTACCCCGTTTACCAATGAGCTGTGGGATATGCCTTTCTTCCAACCAGACTGTTGCACGTTTATCTGACTTCATATCCACTTCAATGGTTGCATCAGGAATTCTACGTTTTATTTCTTTTATTATTTCACGTTCTGCAATCTTTTGGATGGGTGTTTTCTCGAACTGGGTTTCACCAATGTCCATAACAATTGTCTGCTCACCGTAGGTGTATACCTCATGTACAGGGGTCCCTGTTTCAAAGTCCTTGATCTCTATAACTGGCCTTGCAAGATCAGCTTCTATCATCCCTGTTGGAACCTTGACTGTTAGTTCAACATCGTAGATGGCTGCAACCCTACCTTCATTTATGAATATGGTTGTGTCAACTATGGATGGAATCATTCCAAGCTCAACCCTTCCAATGATCCTTTGAAGGGCGTCTATTGGTCGTGTTGAATGCACAACACCGATCATTCCAACACCTGCAAGTCTCATGTCCGCGAATATCTTGAAATCCTTTGTTTTACGCAGTTCATCATATATGGTGTAATCTGGACGCACAAGAAGCAATATGTCTGCTGTTTTGGCCATATCATCCTCAAGGGGTGCGTACTGTGTTATCTCATCACTGACCTGCAGATCACGTGGTGATTCCATGGTTTTAACAACTGAACCAATGTCTTTACTATAAAAGTCTGCTACAGCCTGGGCAAAGGTACTTTTACCAGCACCAGGAGGTCCTGAAATCAATATGCCTTTGGCACTGTTCCGGAGCCTGTCCACCAACTTGTCTGGAAGTTTGTAATCATCAAGTGAGACCTTTGCAACGGGCCTTACAACTGTGATTTCAATTCCATCGGAGAATGGAGGTCTTGCAATGGATATACGGTACTCTCTGAACTGAACAACAGTCGCACCATCCATCTCTATCTCAATGAAACTTTTGAAATCACTCTTTGTTCTTTCAATGATCTCCCTGGCCATTCTTTCGATTTCGATGCGTTTGAGTGGTTTGGGACTTATCTTAACCAGTTTTATGTGTCCTGGTTTTCCTTTCTTGGCCATTGGCCTGACATTTTCCTTGAGGTGTATGGACATGGTGTTCTTGTCGAAGAACTTTCCAACCTCCAGATCTTTGTAGGCAACCATTTCCTGTTTCAGGTAGATTGCATGGAGTCCCTGGGCTTCTGCAACTTCCTTCTGAACTTTATCGCTGGTTATGAGGGTTGCATCGTTTGCACCTGCAGTGTCCCTTATCATGGCATCTATTTCCCCACCCTTTGCAAGGGATATCTCCTCAAGGGTTGGTCTTCTACCAACGTATTTAAGAGTTAATTTACCCTCCTTACAAAGCTTTTGAAGTTCTTTCAACTCCTCCAAACCATTAAAACCTGTTTCTCGCCCTTTATTTGCCTGGTTTTCCAATTCAGATACAACTGCTTCTGGAATTATCACCTCACATCCTTTGTACTCATTATCCTGGACTATTCCCGTGATCCTACCATCCACGATCACACTCGTATCTGGAACTATTCTCATTTACTTCTCCCCATAAATTTTTTCAGGCTCAAAAATCTTTTCCTTAACTATCCGAACGTTACATTTACATGCATCCTGTCCCACAGACTCTTCGGAGCATATCTGTCTGAAGAAACATGAGAAATAGCCCTCATGGCATGCTCCTCCATTCTGTTTAACCTTCAAAAGCACAGCATCTTCATCACAGTCCGTTAAGATCTCTTTAACCTCCTGAAAATGCCCTGAACTTTCACCCTTGAACCATAGTTTGCCCCTTGACGTGCTCCAGTAATGGGCTTTACCAGTTTCAATGGTTTTTTCAAGGGCTTCTTTGTTCATGTAAGCCACCATGAGAACTTCAGAAGTTTTGTAGTCCTGTGCAATTGCTATAACCAGTTTTTCACCCTTAACTTCATGTCTGAAGTTGAGTTCTAAAGGTCCATCCATTTTTTTAACCATCCACCTTTTTTTAAACACTACTCATTTTTTACAAGATTTTAAAAGATGATCCATTATATTTGAGCTTCTGATGTTCAGGGAATAGGATCAAATACTTTTAAGGATTAAGTACTTTCAAAATATTTATTAGACTATTTTTCAATTCTGAAAGTAATTCGTAATCTCTAAAATGTCTACAAGTTCCTGTTCACCAGATTCCATGTTTTTAACTGTTACCTTGCCTTCTTCAAGTTCCCTTGCACCCACAAGCACCACATACTTAATTCCTGCAGTGTTTGCATGGGACAGTACCTTCTTGAGCTTCTTACCTGCAAGGTCAACATCCGTTGAAACTCCACTTTTACGCAGTTTTTGAGCTATTTCAAAGGCCTTCAACTTCACATCTTTATTTATTGGGGCAACGAAGACATCAACATGTCCTGTGACTGGAATTTCTGCTTTCTGCTTTCTCAGGGCTTCCATAACCCTGTCGAAGCCAAAGGCAAATCCAGTGGATTCAACTTCCTCGCCACCAAATATCTCTATTAAATTATAGGTTCCCCCACCACTTATCTGTTTTTGTGCACCGAGCCCATGGACGTAGATCTCAAAGACAGTTCCAGAGTAATAATCCAGTCCACGTGCAATACCAAGGTTAACAATGTAATCGTGGAAATCAAAGGCTTCAAGGGCTTCAAGAAGTTCTCGAACCTCACCAAGTGCTTCAAGAGATTTTTCGTTGTAGCTGATTATCTCCTCAACCTCATCAAGGATACTTCCATCACCCTTCATTCCTATCAACTTCAGAAGGGTTTCCCTGGATCTATCGTCAACCTCGAGTTTGTTAAGCAGATCCTGAAGCGCCTCAACATCTCCCTTATCTATGAGGCCCATTATCTGGTCGTGTTCATCCCCAAAGATTCCTGCACCGTTGATTATGTTCCTGAGTATTCCAAGGTTTCCTATATTGATCTCATAGCCCTCAAGTCCCAGTTCCTCGAGGCAGTGGCCTGACATTGCAATGATCTCAGCCTCAGAACCTGGAACCTTACCTCCTATTAATTCACATCCAAACTGCCAGAACTGCCTGAACCTGCCTGCCTGTGGCCTTTCGTACCTGAAACAGCTCCCGAAGTAGTACATCTTAATGGGCTTTGGGGTTTTTTGAAGCTCATTCAGGTAAAGCCTTGCAACAGGGGCTGTGAGTTCTGGTCTCAAGGCCAGATCCCTTCCACCTTTATCCTGAAAGTGGTAGATCTGTTCCTTTATTCCTTCCCCTGATTTTTTTGTGAAAAGAGATAGTTCCTCAAATATTGGGGTTTTTATCTCACTGTAACCGTAGGTTTCAAATATTCTTCTTAAAGTATTTTCAACATATTTACGTTCTTCCATTTCTTTAAAAAGGAAATCGCGAGTTCCTCTAGGTTTTTTTATTTCCATTTAATTCTCCTGCCTTTGAAAAATGTGATTAAATTGTTTAATTATTAAATTAAATGATTTTATTGATGTTCCAGGAATTATTTCATCATAATCATTTCTTATTCTATACTGTAAAAACTATGTATCTCTGGGATTGGTTTTTAATTTTTTCATTATTTATTTTAATCGTTGATTTGGAATTATTTTGTAATCAGTTAATTTATTATGAATTAAATTTGATCTAAAATCAAAATTTTGTTCAAATCTCCATATAGAATCTGAACTAAATACAATTGAAGTTAAATCCAAAAAAATCCCTTAAAATCTTACAAAAAAAAGGAATTATTGACTAAAAAAATTTTAATGTTTTGAGCTTTTTTGACCTATTCGTAGTATTTAAGATATTCTCCAAGCATCTTAGGGAAGGATTTGGCACTCAAAAATCTCAGACCCAGTCTTTCACCCCAGACTTTGATTCCCTCATCTGCAGCTACAACACCTGCACCAAGTTCCTTTGCAAGGAGGAGAACATCGAGATCAGGGGCGCTGTCAAGGGTACCCTTCCTTAAAGCTGCTCTGTAACGTTTTCGGAAGTCTGTGATTGATTTTCCAATAACCTCAACTTCAACGTCTGTTTTCTTCTCTCCCCTGGATAGCATGACCATTGATTCAACTGCAGCCTCCCAGACTGCACTTTCAGATATGCGCATCCCCTTGTTCATGCGTTCCCTCATGTCCTGAACGTACTCGTAGAATATCTCCGATGGTATCTTGGTGTCGTAACGGTTTGGAGTTTTCTTAACGATCCAGGTTTCAGCTTTAACCATTATCTCCTCAGGGCATTCGTAACGGGCCATGTAGTCTGAGAACTCTTTGTAGGTGACAGGTGGCATGTGGCAGCTTATGTTGAGCTTTATTCGGGACCTTGCAATGAGGTCCAGAAGCACATCAACGGTTTTTGTGAGTTCTCCCTCTCCATAATCTTCCCTAAGCTGGTTATCTGTAAAAGCGGTTGTATCCAGAACGAATCTTTGCTTTGCAAGCAACATTACCACACCCTTTTTTATAAAATTTTCCTGCAAAATCTTCTTATTAAAATCTGAAACTAAAGATAAAGATTTTTATAATATTATTATTTATAAAGCGATTTATATAAAAGTTACAGAAAAATAATGCACAAAATTATCTCCTGAGTTGGGAAGTATTTTGTAATGTCAGATCTTATCATATCACCAATTGGGATTTGTATATTAAACATGAAATTCTACGGGAAGAATAAGATTTGCATATAATTTGTAAGAAATTTGCAGGTAATTTTGAAATATCTACTTAAATACTCTTTTTTTAATCAATACCACAGATTAGACAGATTAGATATCACTAAAACCAGGAGGGTATTGAATAATGAATTATCTGGGTTTAATTCTGAAAAATCCATTTAGAAATAAAACAAGGGCTTCCCTTGCAATTGTGGGCATTGCAATTGGAATTGCAACTATTGTGGCATTGGGTCTTGTCACAAGCGCTCTTCAATCGTCCACAGAAACTACTCTTAAAGCAGGGCAAGCTGAAATTACTGTAATGACAAATGGTTCAAACAGCTTTCAATCATCTGCTGATCTTAATCTGACTCAATTAGATAATGTTAAGGCGATAAGTGGAGTTAAAGATGCTACCGGAGTTTTAACCGAGAGGGTCAACTTAAATAGTTCAAGTTCCTCAAGTCAAGGATTTGGTCCAGGTGGTTTTTCTGTGACTGGTATTGACAGCAGCAAATTAACTCTTGCAGGTATAAATGCAAGCAGTATCAATGGAACTATTTACAGTGGCAGTGCAAACGAGATCATAATAGGTAAAACCGCAGCTGCAAATCAAAACAAAACCATTGGAGATACTGTAACCCTTTACAACCAAACTTTTAAAATTGTTGGAATCTATGAAACTGGAAGCTTCATGACAGATGGTGGAGCCTACATGTCTCTAAGTAAACTTCAAAATTTAACATCCAACTCTAACAAAATCAGCAACATTTTAGTTAAAGTTAATGCCAATGCAAATGTCACCCAGGTAAGCCAGGAAATCACGGATACTTACCCTGATCTAGCCACAACAACAGCATTAGATCAAGCCAAAATGGTGAATAACCTGTTAAGCGTGGTTAATACGGCGACATGGGCAATTTCACTTCTTGCAATAGTAATTGGAGGAGTGGGGGTTATAAACACTATGATAATGTCAGTATACGAAAGAACTCGTGAAATTGGAGTTCTAAAAGCTGTAGGATGGACCAGTAAAAGAATACTTGGAATGATATTAGGGGAATCTATTGTAATTACCCTAACAGCTGCCGTAGTAGGTACTATCGTAGGTACTGTGCTGGTTGAAGGGGGCTTAATGATTTATGGTATCACTGCATTGAAACCCGTATTTGCACTTGATTTGTTTGTAAGGGCCTTTGGAGTTGCTCTACTTGTGGGTGTAATTGGAGGAATTTATCCAGCTTACAGAGCAAGCAGATTAGCACCAACGGAGGCGTTGCGCTATGAATAACGAAAATATAATCGAAATACACAACCTCAAAAAAGTTATGATAAAGGCAAAATAAAAGCATTGAACGGTATCGATCTTGAAATCAAAAAAGGAGAATTTGTTTCTATAATTGGACCTTCAGGTTCAGGAAAATCAACCCTCCTGAACATGTTGGGAGCATTGGATACAGCAGATGAGGGTACCATAAACGTTGCTGGTGTAGATTTAACAAAATCCAGGGATCTAAGCCAATTCAGATCAAAGGAAATAGGCTTTGTCTTTCAACTGCACAACCTCATTCCAAACCTCACGGTGCTTGAAAATGTACAGATTCCAATGCTTGAAACTCCTCTTTCCAGTGAAAAAAGAGAGGAAAGAGCCATGGAACTTTTGAAATCTGTACAACTTGAAGATAAAGTTAATCAAAAGCCAACTAAACTTTCTGGAGGACAGAGACAACGGGTAGCTATTGCAAGAGCACTGGTGAATCAGCCGTCCATTGTTTTAGCGGATGAACCAACAGGATCTTTAGATTCTAAAACAGGAGATATTATTTTAGATCTCCTTAAGGATCTTCATAAAAAAGAGAATGTAACTCTTGTAATGGTAACACATGAACCTTATGTTGCTAATCTGGCTGAAAGAAGTATAACCGTTAAAGATGGTAAAATAATAGAAGAAAAAACAAATACTTAACCATTTAACAAAATGGCAGCTTTTCTATTTAATGAAACCACTGCCACTAAACTTTTTTACTTCTATATTGTACATGGAGGACAATTCTCATAAATAAATTTTTAAAATATTGTGTGGTTAAATAGTAACATACTTCTAAATTAAAAGTAAAATATTATTAAAGAGTTAAATTAAACCTTAAACTCATTTTAATAATACAAAATAGGGATAATTATGAAAAAAGTGCTTTGGTGGTTGATACTAGGTACACGGGGTGGAATAAACCGCGCAAAAATTATTAAAAAATTAAATGAACGGCCTTACAATGCACATCAGTTAACAAAAGAATTAAATCTTAATTATAGAACTATTACTCATCATATTAAGATTTTGGAAGATAGTAACGTGGTTGAGTCTACTGGGGAAAAATATGGTAAGATGTATTCCCTTTCAGATAAAATGGAAAAAAATTATGCTGATTTTGAAGCTATTTGGGAACAAATAAGTGACAAATAATTAATTCAGGTGTTAAAATGGTAATAGAATCACTGGGAGTTATGGGAACTGTATACATCGCAATTATAATTACAAATATTGGTATTTTATTAGGGTTACTCCACGTTTATATCCGGAGTTACAGGCAGATAAAAATTGGATTTACAATAGGACTTATCTTATTTGCTTCAATTTTCTTACTTAAAAGTATCTTTGAGCTTACATTTTTAGTAATGACCGGTAACACAATACATGGCAACCATAATTTCACAGGAGATATTATTGGAGGTCTTATCCAGTTTGTAGCTTTCACTATACTTTTAAAAATAACATGGGATTACTAAAAAAGTTGTACCTGCCAATTAAATGTTTGTGAAGGTATTAAATCGATGAATCATAGAAAATCATAGTAAAAAAGAATGTGGTGGTAAAATGATAACTGGAAGAACCAATGTTTTCGGTATAATGGGAGACCCTGTGGAGCACAGCCTCTCACCTCCAATGCACAATGCAGCATTTAAAAAACTGGGAATGGACAGTGTTTATGTTCCATTCCATGTTAAAAAGGGTGAGATTGGTGCTGCAATTCAAGGAGCACTTGCAATGGGAATAAAGGGGCTTAACCTCACGATTCCCCATAAAACCAGTGTAATGGAACACCTCGATGAACTCGACCATGCTGCAGAACTCATAGGTGCTGTGAACACCGTGAAGTTCAATAATGGTGCAAAGGGATACAACACCGATGGTCGGGGTGCAGTGAGGGCCATTGAAGAAGTCACGCCCGTGAAAAATAAGAAGGTGGTGATCTTAGGGGCTGGAGGTGCTGCAAGGGCAGTTTCATTCCAGATACTTCTTGAAGGTGCAGGGGAAGTTGTTATTGCAAACAGAACAGTTGAAAAGGCAAAAGCCCTCAGGAACGACCTAGTATCCAATCTCGATGCAAATGTGAAATCCTCTGATCTGGATCTGGAGGTTATTGGAGAGATTCAGGATGCAGACATCCTCATAAACACAACACCAATAGGTATGTACCCAAACATCGATGATGAACCCCTTGTTAGTGCAGATGTGATGCATGAAAACCTGGTTGTCAATGACATAGTTTACAACCCCTTCGAAACAGGATTGCTGAAGGAGGCAAAGAAGGCAGGTGCCAGGGTGGTTCCAGGAACCAAGATGCTTATATATCAGGGAGTTGAGGCCTTCAAGATATGGACTGGAGTTGAAGCTCCTGTAGATGTTTTTGAAAAGGCGCTTATGAAGGAGCTGGGCCTTGGGGAGGAACTCTGATCCTTAAAATATTTTAAACCAAACCAATCTTTTAATCAATTCAGGGGATGAAAAATTATGGAACCTATTCCAGTGACAGACAACCACATACACGTGGATCCAATCCATGGGGAAGGACCAGTTGCAGTGGCAACCAAATTTAAAAGGGCAGGTGGAAGTGTCATGATCAGTCCAAACAAACCAACATGGACTGTTGGAGAATCATGCACCTTCAAAGAGGCAATGGAACTCGGAATAAAGTATGTGGATACCATAAACACCGAGACAGATGTTAAGGCATTTGCAGTTGTGGGGGCGCATCCTGCTGAACTCTCAAGACGCGTCAAGGAAGGATTGGACCTTGAAAAGGGTGAAGAAATAATGAGGGCTGCCCTTGAAACTGCTCAGAAGCTTGTTCTTGATGGCAGAGCTGTTGGTATAGGTGAGGTTGGGAGGCCCCACTACGAGGTTTCTACAGAGGAACTCCAGGTTCACAACAGACTCATCCAGTATGCAATGGAACTTGCAAAGGATGCAAACTGTCCGGTGCAACTTCACACAGAAACTTCAGGACCAGCAGAGTTCAAAGAATTTGCCAAGATGGCAGACAAGGCAGGGCTTGAAAGATCACAGGTCATAAAACACTTCTCAGGGCCAATGGTCCTTGAAGAAGAGAATCATGGCTTAACATCCTCCCTAATCGCAACCAGGGACGTGATGACAGAGGGTGTTGAAAAGCTTCATTCAGAGCTTTCAAATGGGAAGTTGAACTTTATCATGGAGACAGATTACATGGATGACCTTTCAAGGCCTGGAGCAGTTCTCGGCCCGAAGACGGTTCCAAGGCGTACAAGGGAACTTCTTGAGAAGGGTGTCATCACAGAGGATGAGGCCTACATGATACACGTTGAGAATATTGAACGGATTTATCACGTTGATCTGGGCTTTTAAACCATTTAAAATCTTAAAATAGATTTAACTTTTTATTAAGTTTTATTACTTCTTTTTTTTTAAAAATTAAAACATATCTATCTTTTTTAGATTATTTTTTCAATAATTTTTAAAATAGAATATTTAAAATAGAAATAAAATTTTGTTTATTGGGTATTTAATAATATTTAATATGAATCTGTTTAAATAGATTTTAGGGTATTTAAACCCCTTAAAAACCATAAACCTATTTATCCGTGACTTCCTCCAATGAGGAAACTCACAACACTTATGGCAACACCTATGGCCATAATTTCCACACTCGTCCTGAGAAGGCTACCTCTGGACACTTTACCTAAGTAAACCCCCAGAAGTACTAGTGCTGCAAAGCACAGGACAACTGTGGTTATTATGGCTGTCATTCTGTCTCCAATGAGGAGAAATGGCAGAACAGGCACGAATGAGCCCATGAAACTTGAGAATCCATGGGTGAACATGCTCATGTGAACCCTTTTCTTGGCCTGGTTGTGGATAACAGTGTCTTCAAGCTTTCCCTCATCCAGCATCATCTTATGTTCAAGTTCACGCATGGTACGGGTTTCCTCAGCCCTTTCACCTATGAAGGAACCGAAGGCATTGGACATTGCAAGGGCTATTCCACCGCTGAGTCCTGTAAGGCCTATGGCATAGTTGGGAGTTGCTCCCCCACCTGCACTGGCAACTCCTGCAGCTGCAATTGTTATTCCCATAACCGCAAGGATTCCGTCCAGGGTTCCAAGGGCAATGTAACGGCTCATATTGAAGTATTCATGAATGAATTCGCGTATGTTCATTTTCTAGTTTATCTCCTGATAGATCTTAATTCTTGATCGAGTGAATCTTAAAAATAGAGTTATTGAATTATCTGATATTAATGCTTTTAATTATTTTTTTAATTATTAAGTATATGAGTTTTAGGTTTATTCAGTTTTTAAAAGGATTTGACAGATTTTTTTATAGATTCTTATTTAAAAAGTTTTTATTTAAAATGAATGGAATTTAAGGATTCATCACCATTCATCCCCTTCCAAGTTCCTTATGTGCCCGTGCAAGATGTCCTGCTGCAAGTGCACCCATAAGTGACAGTTCACCAGCCAGTACAGCTCCTGCAAGTATTTCTGAGAACTTACCCACCTTTCCACTGCCATGTGCATCCATTATTTCAAGGCATTCCCTTGCAGTTTCAAGCCTTGTGCCCCCGCCAATGGTTGCAACTGGGACATCGGGAAGTGTGACTGAGAAGTAGAGGTCACCATCAACTGCTTCAGCGGTGGTTATTCCAAGGCTTCCCTCTACGATGTGAGCTTCGTCCTGACCTGTTGCAAGGAAAACAGCCCCAATGATGTTGGCGTACTGAGCGTTAAATCCCATACTTCCTGCAATAGCAGAACCTATCAAGTTCTTTGCAGTGTTAACCTCAACAACTGCTTCAGGTGTTGTTTTAAGTTTTTTCTCAACGATCTCCCTTGGAATCTTAACCTCTGCAACCAGGGTTTTCCCACGGCCTTCAATGAGGTTCAGTGCAGATGGTTTCTTGTCAACACAGAAGTTACCGCTTAATGCAATGATATGTGCACCTGTTTTATGGGTTAAAAGGTTCAGTGCAGCCTCAGTTGCAATTGTAACCATGTTCATTCCCATACTGTCGCCTGTTGTGAAAACGAAGCGTGGATAAACGTATTTGCCCACCACAACTACTGGGTCTATTTTAACGAGCTTTCCATGCCTTGTTGTTACCTCTGCAGCTTTTTTTAGTTCTTTGAAGTTTGATTCTATCCACTTCTTAATTTCAACGGCATGAGTAACTGATTCTGTTTTTATGACTGGTGCACGAGTCATTTTATCTCCAACGATCCTTACATTTGCTCCGCCTGATGCTTTTATAGTTGAACAACCTCTGTTGATGGATGCAACCAGTGCACCTTCAGATGTTGCCAGTGGCACGTAGAATTCTCCATCTGCATGTTCACCAAGGATTTTAAGTGGTCCTGCAACGCCTAATGGTATTTGAATGGTTCCTATTGGGTTTTCAATGTTTCTCTTCATGGCCTCTTCCATATCTAACGAGTACTTTGAAACATGCTCCATACTGGTGTTTGCGAACTTTTCAACAAACTTCCTCCTTATATCCATGGCTTCAATAACACCTTCAGTGTTTTTATCAATTTCATGGAGTTTCATATCACCATTTAAGAGTTTCTTTATGATCTCATCTTTTTCTGCCATTTTTCTCACTCAAAATCCTTTTTTCAATTGAATATTTTTTTATTAGATCCATCCACTTGAATGGGGTTCAAACCCCCAAATATTTTTTTTTAATTGAAAACTCTTTAAATTGAAAATATAGTATATCCTATTTGTTTTTTTATTATAAAAAAAGTTATAAAAATAATGATTAAATGATAAAAGAGAATTTTAAATTACTCTATTTTTTTTTAAATATTTGTTTCAATTCTTTGAAAAGAATATTTAAGGATATTCCTTTCAATTGATATGTCCTTAAATCATATCCTTGATAATTCCTGCAATCTCAGATGGGCGTTTTGCAACGGTCACACCTGCAGATTCCAGTGCTTTAATTTTACTTGCTGCAGTACCACTTTCACCATCAATTATGGCTCCTGCATGTCCCATTCTCTTTCCAGGTGGTGCTGTTACCCCTGCAATGTAAGCAATAACAGGTTTTTTTATGTTCTCATCTATAAAAGCTGCTGCTTTCTCTTCTGCTGTGCCTCCAATTTCACCTATCATCACCATAAAATCAGTGTCTTCATCTTCCTCGAACCTTTGAAGGACGCTTGAGAAGTTCATTCCAACAACAGGGTCTCCTCCAATACCAAGGCATGTGCTCTGTCCCATTCCAGCATTGGTTATTTGACTTGCAACTTCGTAGGTAAGGGTTCCGCTTCTTGAAACTATTCCAATGTTTCCAGGGTGGAATATGTGTGTGGGCATTATTCCAAGCTTTCCAACACCAGGACTTATTAATCCGGGAGTGTTTGGTCCGATGAGTGTTGTATCATTCTTCTCTGCGTAGGCAACGATCTCCATTGCATCGTGAACTGGGATGTGCTCTGTGATTATAACCGCCAGATCCAGCTGGGATATTGCCTCAAAGGCAGCATCCTTTGCAAAGGGTGCAGGTACAAATATTATGGATGCGTTCACGTCAACATCATCTTTTATCTCTGCTATGGAATTGTAAATTGGCACACCATCGATTTCCTGTCCTCCCTTACCTGGACTGGTCCCTGCAACAATGTTTGTACCGTACTTAATCATCTGTTCAGTGTGAAAGGAACCCTGCTTCCCTGTAACTCCTTGAACAGCACACTTCGTATTTTTATCAAGAATTATCATTAATATCACGCTCTGTTATCATTAAACTATATTTTCCCTAATTCTCCTCTAATTTAAGTAAATTTAATCATATTCTGAGTCAATTCGTTTTATCCTAAAATCCTCATTCGAGATGAAAGTGGCACTGCAAGGTCCATAACGTTCCCGTTCATGTAGGCTGAAACAGATAATATAACACTTCCTGGAATAACGTAGGAAGGTGTACCTTTCTTGACCATGTAAACATTTTTGTTGCCAAGTGCAGCTCCAACCATGGCACCTGCAACGACTCCAACACTTTCTATGTCCTCTATGGTTGCAACCACAACAGGATCGTCGGTTTCATCTGAAACGTATCCCACGCCAGGTATTTTACGGATACCATCCATTCCGCCGCCACCAACATCTGTGACATTTTCCATGCCCTTTGCAGCATCCATTGCAGATTTTGCAACTTTTTTAACGAAGGGTTCACCTCCATAGGTGTCGAAGGCCAGAATTATTCCATCAGGGTATCTGTCCTGCCTTATTTTTGCTTCAGCATATGAAATACCTTCCCCTGCTCCTTCAGGAGTTTCTGATATTCCATCCACATCTCCAAGGCTTTCTGCATTCTTTCGGAGTATGTCAACGATCCCTGCATTGACTGACTGGAGATTTTCATCCTCTACAAAGGCACTTATAACAACATCATCTCCAGTGATGTTTGTAAGAGCCGCTTTTTCTGCACCCATATTCAGGAGAGAGGGAATATCTCTTTCAATGCCTTTTATAAGTCCTTTACTGCAGGAGACATCGTTTCCTGATATGTCTGCACCAATTGAAGTTAACTTCAAGTTATCACCCTTGGGAATTTAAAACATGCATGTTCATGTTCGAATCATGATAATTTTTTTAAATAATATGATTATCTACGATGTTCATATAAAAATTCAATGATATTTGGGTTTCTGAGTCCAAAATTCATACGTCAGCCTTATATTGGGCAAACTTATTTTTATAGATTTTTATAGGATGCATGAATGGCAAACCTAAATTAAACCTAAAATTAACTCAAAAAATCTTAACATCCACTATCCATATTTATTTTCATGGAAACCGCTCCAATTAAAAGTGGGACAAAAATAAGAGGATTTGTGGATAGGACTGCCATCAAATCTTTATTAAGTTATCATGAAGATATTAATATAAAGAGGGCCAAAATTTAAAACCCGGTTTCAAAGCTTTATAATGATCATACATACAAGCATGGAAACTTCAAATTAATCAGGAGATGTGCTAAGATTTGACTCAAAAACCAATGGTATGCGTCCCACTTTTTGAAAAAGATGAAAAATCTGTATTTAAAGCAGCAGAAAATGCTGCAAACAGTGGGGCAGACATACTGGAACTTAGAATTGATGCAATGGAAGATCCACTCTCTGTGGATGTTAAAGGCATCATCAAGGATATAGAATATCCTGTTATTGCAACCAACAGAATGAAAGCAGAAGGTGGATTTTTTAAAGGAACTGAAGAAGAAAGGGTCAAAGTATTGATTGAATCTGCAGAATATGCTGAATTTATTGATGTAGAACTTCAAACAGAGGATAAATATTTATCAAAGGTTATTAAAGCTTCAAAATCCACCATAATATCATATCATGATTTTAAAGGAACCCCTCCCTGCAGCGAACTTTTAAATGTTGTAAGAAGGGAACTTGAAATTGGAGACATTGCAAAGTTTGCTGTAATGCCCACAAGCATAAAAGACACTCTGGTTGTGTTGGAAGTTCTTTCACAAGTTGAAAAGACAGTAGGAATTTCCATGGGGGACATTGGAAAATACACAAGGGTTGTTGCACCACTTTTTGGTTCACCAATCACCTTTGCATCCCTTGATAAGGAATCAGCACCAGGACAAATGGATATCAAAAACACGAAACATATTTTAAATGAAATAGGAAACTGGCGGTGATAATTTGAAATCAAACAGTAAATGGTTGATCGTAGGATTGATCGTACTCATTGCTGCAGCTGCTTCAGCAGTTTACGTGGTAGAAAATTTACATAACGTTGGGATAACAGTGCACACAAATGGAACGAGTGTGAATGTAAAAGCGTCATCAGTTTTACCAGTTCCAAGTGCGATGATAAGTGAGATGAATGAAAAAGCCCTGGCCGATGTTCAGGATGAAGACAGCACAGTTTCAAGTTTCAAGGCAGATATGCAGGCCATTGCAAAGGAATACAACTACACTGCAACTGTTACAATACAGTCTCAGTTTGGAACGGACCAGCTGCCAATGCCAGCAACGGTGAATGGAACCTCAATGGTCCCAACCCTTCAAGATGGACAGAACATCATCCTTCTGAAGACAGATGATTACAAGGTCGGAGATATCGTGGTTGCAAAACACCCTGACTATGGCTTAATAGTGAAGAGGCTGGCTGTAATCAATGGAACCATGGTTTACCTCAAGAGTGACAACAACAAAACTGAGGTTGTTGGAACAGAAACCATCAACGAGAATGGATACTACCAGGTTGTTACCATTGAAAAAACACCTTTAAGCACGTGGCTTCCCCGAGAAAATATTATAGGAGTTGTGAAGGAATATTAACCTTCACATACCTTTTTTTTAACATGGAAACCTTTTAACATGGAATTTAGTATAGAACTTTAATTTACTCTTAATTTATCTTTCTTTCCAATTCTAGCAACGATTATTTTCTACAAAAAAAAATTTATGGATTGAAACAGTGACCTTTTACATATAAATTTTTAAAATTTCTGCAGTGTTAATTAATGATAAAAAAATGTTTATTTTAGAACTTTTATTTTAAAAATTACATTAGTATTGAATCTAATATCTAAATCTGAATGATAATAATTGGTGATAATATGAATGGACAGAATAGAAAGGATATAAAACCAGGGCTTGAAGTTTACATAGTGCTGAAAAAGGATCAGCGTAGTGGAAAAAGAACTCGAGGAATTGTTAAGGATATATTAACCAACTCTTCATTTCACCCCCATGGAATAAAGGTGAGACTTAAAGATGGACAGGTGGGGCGTGTTCAAGAGATCATAACCAAATGAAGTTGGGGTTTGCTTAAAGATTTCACTTGAAATAATAAACAATTCTCATTCTCAAGAAACAATACTCAAGAGAAGAATTAAAGAAAACGATCATTAAAATTTCCTTTAAATCTTTTAAAATAAAACTAGAAATTATATAAAATGGAAATAAAGGAATTTAAATTTTAAATTCCTAAATTCATTTCTAAAACTATTTACTCTTTAACTCAATTCAGCAAGCCTTTTAACCCTTTTCACCATGTTTGGATGAGTTGAGAGGATTTCCATCATTTTGTTGGCGGTGCTTATCTTTGCAGGGGTGTACCTTAACTCAGAAAGTTCTGCCTCACTTATAACACCATCCATGTTGAGGTCTAACTGTCTGAGATCGTTTATCTCGTTCCTTGCATCAGACACATCGTTGACGAAGAAAGCCTTCACGCCCTCCACTTCCTTCAGATCATCCTTGTTGAACTTTGCAGATCCGTAAACGAGTTTATAAAGGGCACTTGCAAGTTTGTGGGGTTTACATCCCAGTTCAACACTGCCCTGATCTGCGTAGTACTCCCTTGTCCTGGACACGAAGAGAACAAGAAGCTGTCCCACCAGATATGCTCCAAGGGCTGCAATTCCAATAATTGCGCCTCCATTGTCTCTGTTTCCAGAGAATAGTGTGCTGAAGAATATGTAGTAACAGATAAGTGGTATGACGCTGATGAAGGTCATCACTGCCATGTCGCTGTGTTTTATGTGGGACATCTCATGTCCGAGTACTGCTTCAAGCTCACCTTCATCCAGAAGGTTCATTATTCCACGGGTTACACACACCCTACCATCCCTTTTGGTTCTGCCGAATGCAAATGCATTTGGGAGGTTTATCTCAGAAATTCCAACCTTTGGCTTGGGTATGTTTGCCTTCATTGCGAGATCCTCAACCATTGCATGTAAATGGGGAGCTTCAGCCTCAGATACGTAATGAACCCTCATGCTCATTTCAACCATCTTAGGACCGAGCAGGTACTGGATGAACACTATAAACAGTGCAAGTAATGTGTATATTCCAGGCCCACCAAATCCAAAGTAATAGCTTATAAGCATCACTATAACATAAAGAAGTCCAAATAACAGCACACTGGCTGCCCAGAGTCTTAATTTTAATTTCCAGGTACTCATGCCCTTCATACGATCTCCTCTTTTAATCTGTTTATTTATTCCGTCCATATTTGATCCATGTACTTTCATGATTCCATGTGTTTACATTTTATTGGGTCAATCAATATTTTAAGCTTATCAATTGGTTAAGATTATCAAGTGGACCATTGGATCCATCAATAAAAAATAAAAAGTAAAATAAAATTAATCTAAAACTGGTTATATTCGACAACGTATTGTAAAAGGACTACTTTGTTGTTTTAAGTTGGTGGTTAAATAAATCCTTTGAGTTTAATCCAAACTAACTTTGTTTTTGTATTTGTAAATGATGTATCCTAAAAAGGCAATTATACCCACTACAACTATTACATCCAATATATGGAAGTATCCCTTTATCATTTCCCATCTTGGACCGAGTTGAACGCCGATATAACCCAGAACGAAGCACCAAGGCAATGAACCTGCGAATGTGTAGATCACGAACTTCTTGAGGTCCATGTGTGAGATTCCTGCAGGCAGTGATATGAAGGTTCTGACAATTGGAAGCACCCTGCTTATGAGTACTGCTTCGTATCCGTAGCGTTCGAACCATTGGTCTGCGAGTTCAAGTTTGCTGTGGGTTATAAGAATGTATTTACCATATTTTTCAAGTAGGGGCCTTCCTCCTTTTAATCCTACGAAATAGGCTATGAGGGATCCGAATAGGTTTCCCAGGGCTCCGATAAGGGTTATTCCCCAGAGTGTCATGTTGGTTGTACCCTGCCAGACAACGAATCCACTGAAGGGCATGATGATCTCGCTTGGGAGGGGTATGCATGCGCTTTCAAGGGTCATTCCAATAAAAACGCCCCAATAACCCAAGCTGCTTATAAGATAAATTGCGAAGTTGCTTACAAATTCCACTATTCCTGTCATATTACGGTCCTCATGCAATGCTTTAAATCAATTGTTAAGCCCAATTGATAAACCTAAAGTTTTTAATGTAAATCTATCTTCCATACAATATAAAAATGTGCAATCAATCGCTGTCCATCTAACTTAAAAACATGTAATGAAATTTTATTCAGTTCAGTTGGGCCCTGGAACTTCAAATTTTTATCATTCAAACTTGATGAATTTTTCAGGGTTGAAACCCTGTTCAAGCAGCATCATCCTATCGGATTTTTTCAGTGGTTTCTGGGATACAGGAGGTATGGGTGTTCCTTTTTTAGCCAGTACAAACCCTGATTTTTTGTTTGCAGCCAAAAATTTCCCTGCATTTCCATTCACGATTACAACTCCACTTTTCATATCTATGGCTGTGAAATCATCAGCATCCCCATTTATAACAACTGTTCCACCGTTAAGGAGCGCTCCAGTATTTTTCCCTGCATTTCCATTGATCCGAACCCTACCCTTCTTCATGAGTATTCCTGTACTGAGGTCAACGTTACCACTCATAAAAACCTCTGCATCCACATCCAGCCGGGCTCCAACGGTGTCCTTAACAGTTCCATCATCAATTATCAATTTTTTTCCTGTTAACTGACATCCAATGAGTTTTTCACGTCCTGGACCATTGTTAAGAATATCTGTAATGGACCTGAATTTTCTGTAACCCTTCTCATCGGATTTAACCTCAACAAGATTGCCCAGGGGTTCTTTTACCTTTCCCTTAACGTAGATACATCCTCCAACCATGCTTATACCCATTCTGGTGTCAGCGGATCCCTCAACGTAAACATCACCAACAGCTATGCTTTCACCGGTTCCACCGAAGTACTTGAGGTCGGTCCCCATACTTGAGCAGAGTCTGTGGCCAGCATCACCACTGATACGAACATCACCACCATTTTTCAGGTGTTCAACAAGATCACCAAATGTATACTGGTTATCCGGTATTTTCCAGCTTGGATCAAGTTTTTCCCCTTTATGCTGCCAGTGAAAATTGTACGTGAAGTCACAGAGACAGTCAACAGGTTTCTGGAGTTCTACCTCCAGCACATCCCTATCAGATTTTTCCTTGGATCTTCCAAATAGTTTGAACAATTTGATACCACCTTTTAATGTCTTTTTTATAGATGGAACATGATTAATCTTTTCATTTTACTCCACAAGTTGGATTTTCGTCAACTGAACACAGGTATCTTAAAGTTTTTGGAGGGTTCGAATTCTTTTAAAGGTTAAATAAAATGGTGTATCATTTTTTACAAGTTTTAGCTTTGATTAGGAAAATATAAATACTACAATCCAAGATAAAAATCTTGACAGTCTTATGTATCAAAAAATAGGGGTGTTTTTACGTGGAACTGAAGGCAAGAAAATTCTTAGGAAAAAAAGTTCTTGACAGCGACCTTTTTGTAGTTGGAGAAGTATCAGATTTTGAATTTGATACAGAAACGTGGCTCATCAAATCTTTGATGGTATCAACTGGAATCATGGGTATTGAAGGTTCATTCAAGGTGACCTGTGGAGAGGTTGACAAAGTTGGAGACCAGATAATGCTCAAACTCAACAAAGAGGAAATAGATGAGAGGGCAGAAAGACCACTCCAGAGAAGTACAGAAAACGCTAAAAAAACCATTGAAAACGTTGGTAAATCAGTTACAAAAACTGGTGGAGACATTAAAAAGACAGTTGCCAGTAAATCCCTGCGTAAAAAGGAAGAAGAGTGAGTTAAAAAACTCCAACTTTTTTTAGTATTTATCAAACCTTATTATGCATCGAATCATAAAACTAATTTTTTAAAATGGTTGGAAGTTACATTCCCCACTGAATTCAAGTCATACATTAAATTAATAGCAATCCTACATCAAATTAAAAGTTGTGCGATTAAATGTAATTAACTCCTTAACAACTTAAGGATAATGTATGGTACCAATAAAACTGTTATTTGTGGTAAAATGAGTATATCCGAGGCGGAATTTCTACACAGGATTGGGGTGGACACGAGGTTCGTCAGTATAATGGGTGGAGATATCTTCATCAACAACCTGAAGTTCTCCAGATTCTCCAGAAGAAAGGAAGAACTTTTCCTGGCAAAATTTCCAGATGAACGTGTTGTAAGGTCCAAAATTTTCCAGAGGATATGCACAAGGGCTTCAAGAACCCTTAAAACCTCCATAAAACCCAGGGATAAAATATTCATTCTTGAAGGTGAGGAAACTCATGGTAAAAATTGCTTTAACTACGCCCTCCATGCTGTTTTAGAGCCATACAAACGGAAGTATGGTGTTGAAATTGTACTCGGAAGTTCATTGAATGATTCAAAGGGTTCAGATGCAGATTCAATTGCACTGCCTGTCACCCTGGATGCGGAGGCAACAAAGATCGTTGATATCATGATTAATGGTGGAAGAATATATCCTCCAAGCTCCGTGGAAAGTTTCAACAACAAGAAACTAATTTATCCTCTTTTGAACGTTCCAGATTCATGGATAGTATCGTGGCTTGAAAAGCAGGATTTTAAATGCAGTTTTGAACATGAACGAGTTGAATACAACACAAAAAACATAGGAACTGGAATCAAGGCTGGAAAATCAGTTTCGGATGATTTTTCAGGGGATTTAATAAACTTTTTAGGGGACTTCATTCCAGATGTGAGGGAGAACATCCTTAAATCTGCAGAATTCGTACATGAAAAACGTATTTAAGGATTATAATGCATTGATCTTTTAACGCCTTTTGAACTATTCATTTTTAATAAAACTAATTTTTACTAAAAATAAAAGTAAAAAATATTAAAATATTAAAATATTAAAAAATTAAAAAAAAACAATTAAATGTATTGAAACTTAAAAATTAAAGGTTTGAGAAAACTTTGAGGGTTTGAGAAACCTAAAAACTGAAAAGAGAGGTTTGTTTATCTTTTTTACCCTTTTTACCATCCTTTGATTTGTCAGGTTCCACATCATACTCAATCTTTCCATTGGAACCTTCAGATCCGGGGGATGATTTTTTAGGTTTTTTAGATCCGTATTCAGTTTTTGGGGATTTTTCCTCAGTTTTTTCCTCAGATTTCTTTGGGGCTTTCTGAGCTTTCTTTTGAGCTTCAGTGGAATCTTCTACCTTTTCAGATTTCAACTTGAAATCAAGGGTTTTGTCAGTGCCATTTCCCTTCTCTCTCATGATCTCTTTTTCAGCTTCCTTTCTGACCTTTTCACGGGCTTTTTCTATCTTCTTAACAGGTATCTTCTTTGAACGGAAGAGTTTAACCTCATCGTCTGCCAGTCCGAAGTACTCTGCCATGTCGTATGCCACTTCATCGTCCTGGAACATGGTCTCGAAGTAGGGGAACTGTTCACGTGCAACCTTCTTGGAGGTGTGAAGTTTTTCTCCAATCTTAGCTGCAGTTCGATCCCTTAAATCCCTCTTTGAACGGCTTTTTGAAAGCATGGTGTACACAGATGAACCAGTGTAGCGTGCAAACTTCTTGTAGGTTTCATCCTTTGAAACTGCAACCCCCAGACTCATGAACTCGTATGCATACTTCCAGTAAGAGTAAACACGAGTGTTGAAAGCCCTACCCAGATAGGTGTCAGCAAGTGAAACCATCTCATAGGCATCAGCTATTTCATAGGCCTTTTCATATTCACGGGGAATGTTTTCTGTTATAAATTCAAGGATGAATCCAGGGTCAGCCTCCACCTTCATTGCATCCTTTATTCTGTGGATGTTTTTACTTTTAAGCACAACCCGCACAGAGTCGAATATGTTTGCAACATCATCCTTTTTTGAGAGAAGATCAAGGTCTTCTGAGGTGATTTCAGTCTTTCCACGGGCCATGGCTTCAAGATCGTTTATTGCAGATCGAAGATCTCCATTTGAACGTTTTGCAAGGGTTCTAAGCACATGTTCCTCAAATTTAATTCCTTCCTTAACACATATTCTCTTTAAGAGTGCAACTATGGAGTTGGTATGAACCTTACGGAGATTTATGACGTTGCATTTGGTTTTAAGACTTTTAAGTCGTTTACTGTAGGGATCGTTTGCCATCATTATGAGGGGATGTTTTCCCTCCTTGATGATCTTGCTTATGGCCCTGGTTCCTCCTCTGTCCTCTGTTCCATGAATTCCATCAACTTCATCAAGTATTATGAGTTTTAAACCCTCACCAAAAAGTGATCTTGAAACTGATGCTTCTCCAACCGTGTTCACAATTATGTCGTAGGATCGCTTGTCACTGGCGTTGAGTTCTATGTACTCTGAAAATTCCCTTGCAGCCAGATGGGCCATTGTTGTTTTGCCTGTACCTGGAGGACCCACTATCAACAGACATTTTTGTTGGTTACCCTTCAGCCACTCCTCAGCCCACTCTAGTATCTCCTTTTTAACCTTGACGTTCCCCAGAACCTCATCAAAGTTCTTTGGACTGTACTTTTCTGTCCACAACATTTTTATTCTGCCCTTTATTTCAATAAAAATTTGGTTAAGAGAGCCTCAAGTTGAATCCTTGGATTTGATCCTTCCCTTATTCTGTAATCGTACTCTCCAATACTCTCTATCAGTCTGATGTACTTATCACTGGGTATCAGGTCCTCCATTGCCATCCTTGAAACTTCCTGGTAGATCTGGGTGACCATATCCTCACCACTTGTGCCCTGAACAACCATAACCTCACGCAAGAGGTCACGTGCACCCATAAAATCACCGTCAAGGGCTTTGTTCACGATCTTCCTGACATCCTTTGGTTTGGCCTTTGAAACAACCTCATGAACACTCTCCTCGGTGAGTTCCTCATCTGTGGATGAAGAAGCCTGAAGAATGTTCACAGCCCTTCTCATATCTCCCTCAGCGAAGTAAACAATACTCTCAATGGCTCCAGGACTTACCTTCAGGTTCTCTGCTTCAGCTATCTTCTCAAGTCTCTTGATGATCTGGTTACCCTTAACCGGTGCAAACCTGAAGATTGCACATCTTGACTGTATTGGGTCTATTATCTTTGAGGAGTAGTTACATGAGAGTATGAATGAAGAAGTCTTTGTGTACATCTCCATCTCCCTTCTCAGGGCGTGCTGTGCATCTTTGGTCATGTTGTCAACCTCGTCCAAGAATATGATCCTGAAGGGGGATCCAACAGCCTTGAGTCTGCAGAAGTTTTTGATGTTATTCCTGACTGTGTCTATTCCCCTGGCATCTGAAGCGTTTAATTCAAGGAAGTTCTGCTTCCAGTACTCCCCAAGCACGGCCTTTGCAAGGGCAATTGCAGTGGTTGTTTTTCCAACACCTGCAGGGCCTGTGAACATGAGGTTTGGCATGCTGCCCTCATCTATGTACCTTTTAAGTCTGTGAATTATATGATCCTGACCCACAACCTCATCCAGGTTTTGTGGTCTGTATTTTTCAACCCATGGTCCATTCATTTCATCACCATTTTTACCATTTTTTTTATCTACAAATGATATTTGTAAGATATGTGTATATTATTTGTGCAGAGATTTTTTTAGATGATGCATTTAAATCATCGTGTACCAAACTTTTTTATAAAATCTATAAAAAGAATTTAAAGCGTTTTTTAAACTTTAATTTTAATTATGTTAATTAAAAAACTGAATTTTAAGGATAATACTATTTATATCCTTATTCTACTTATTAAATGGATTTAAATTCTATGCCAGATTCATTCCAGAAGACGAATGAGCTCAGGATGGATCTTATCTGTTATACCAAGTTCTCTCATTGCATCACCATAGGAACTGGCTATTACCTGAAATTCACGTCTTACCATTCCTCTGAAAGCACCATAACCCATTACTTTACCATAATTTTCAGTTATGACCGTGATTATTCCACTAAAGTCATCTACAAATATTTTTGAACGTTCTGTTAATGGTATCTTCTCGGCATTTTCTTTGATCATGTCAAAATCAATTGTGGAGTTGTTTTTAATTTCAACACCTTCAAGAAGCTGAGGATACTCTTTAACCGGAAGGAATTTCTTTGTAAGCCCCTTTGCAGGTGCCAGTCCCATGATCTTACCTGCACCTATTGACATGGCCAGGAATAGGGATCTATAGATATCAAGGATGAGATCTGCCTTTTCCTGAGGATCTTCAGGTATTTTAACGTTATTGGGGAGGGCCGGGAATGCTATTGGAGGTTTTATGATTGGGATAGATGATTTTACCTCAACAACTTCATTTGAATCATGATCTACACCAATATTTCGCTCTGAAGCTTCATTTAAATCTTCTACAGACTCTTCAACAGGTTCAAATTTTTCTTCAAGATTTTCTTCAACTTTTAAAGGTTCTGAAGTTAAATCCTCTTCTAGATTTGTTTCTATACTTTCTGTGAGAACGGAATCTTCCGTCATGATTTCCTCAGTTTTCTCAGAAACAGCAGCTTCTAAAGATTCATCTTCTCCTTGTGGCGATTCTATATCTAAGGGTTCTACGATGCTTTCTGGAGTTTCCATGGAAATTTCAGCTTCATAGGTTTCAAAGTCCCTTAAAGTTTCAGCAACCCTTTTCACAGCCCTTTTAGCGGACACCATCACCATTCCCAGATTTGCAGATATATTCATCAGAACTATTAAGTTGGCTTTTTCAAGGTGGAAAAAAAGGGCTTTACCATTTTCGGATTCCACAAGAACTCTTTCAATTTCTCCCTGGTCTGCAGAATTTAAAAGCCTCCTGGATGAACTTGTGATAACACTTGCCATTGAAGCAAAGAGTGAAACATCGGAACTCTTGAAAAGCTTATGATAGAGAATAACACCGTTACTATTGATTACCAGACTTCCATCAACACCTTCCACTTTGTTCAGGTTACTGACACTTTTTTCAAGTTGATTCTCTATTTCAGGGTCTTTCATGGGATCACTTCATATTTAGGGAGTTAAATTGATTTTCAGGGCTTTTTTTGCTTAGCCTTTGGTTCAATGATCGATGCCAACATAATCAATGTCTGCATAATTCTTTTCTAAAAACTAATTGAACATGGGCTTTTATAATTTTTTGCAAATAACTCCTCGGTGGTATGATCTTCAGATTCATCTTTAAACTTATCCTAATCTTTAACAGATTTTAAAGAAAATTTAATTTGATTCAGAAGTTAAATTCAAATATTTTTTTTATTGATGTTTTTTGGGTTATAGGCTTAATGGAACCCTTCAATATGTTTTTTTGCAAAAAGTTGAAAAAAATATTTAAAAATAATTAAAATTTAAAAATAATTTAGAATAATTTAAAATGAATACACACCCTAAAAAAATTAAAAAATAGGGTTTAAGGTTCGAAATCAGATCACATGTTTTTTAACGAGAATTCCATCGGCATCGTGTATGTCCACGAGTAGAGGTGATTCTCCGTTTATCATGTGGGTTGCACAGGAAAGACACGGATCATAGGCCCTTATTATCATTTCAAGCCTGTTTTTAAGACCTTCAGATACTTCTTCACCATGTATCATGGCCTTTGCGGTTTCCCTTACTCCCATGTCCATTGCAAGGTTGTTCTGACCTGTGGCAACTATCAAGTTGGCTTTTTTGATTATTCCTGCACCGTCTGTTTCATAGTCATGTATAAGGGAACCCCTTGGAGCTTCGATTATTCCAACACCCCTCATGGTTTCATCTGATTCTTTGGCCTCTGCACGTGTCATTAAACCTTCAATGCCCTGTCTGATGTCATCTCCCATGATTGCATCATCTTCAAGTAACTCAACTGCACGTTCTGCAGTGTACATGAGTTCTATGAGACGAGCGTAATGGTAAAGAAGAGGGTTCTGGGCCATTCCAAACTTGTCCTTGTACTCTCCATAGAGTGTTCCTGCCTTTTCAGTTGGAACTTCGTCCACGATGTTGAGCCTTGCAAGGGGTCCAACCCTGTAGCTGCCGTCTGGGAATCCGGCCTGTTTGAGGTATGGGAACTTCATGTAGGACCATGGTTGAACCTTTTCCTCTATGTAATCAAGGTAATCAGCACCTTCGAACTCATGGACCATGTTACCTTCCTTGTCAATGACCTTCATCTTGCCGTCGTAGAATCCGAGCTTACCCCCAGAGGTCAATCCTCCGAAGCAGGTTTCAACAGGACCAAGGGTTTCAATTGCCTCAGCGTACTGTTCGAACAAGGGTTTTGCAACTTCAACACCAGCTTCAACAAGTCCAACACATTCCTTTGCTTCCTGAAGTAATTTATCCCTTCCTTCAGCATCTATTCCTCTGGACTGACCTCCAGGCACTGCTGTGACTGGGTGTACTGGTTTACCACCCACTATGCCGGTTATGTGCTGACCCACTGCCCTGGTTTTAATTGCCATCTTTGCAAGGTCTGGGTTGTTTTTTATAATTCCAAGAACGTTCCTTTCAGCTGGATCTGAATCAGGACCCATTACAAGGTCTGGTGCTCCCAGGAAGTAGAAGTGAAGTGAGTGTGAATGAATGTACTGTCCCAGAAGCATCAATTCCCTTAACTTCTCCGCTGTTTCTGGTGGTTTGACTCCAAAAACAGTATCTGTTGCCTTTGCAGATACTATGTGATGTGCTGTCTGGCATATTCCACATATCCTTGGGGTTATACGTGGTGCTTCTTCTGCTGCAGCACCTTCAAGGAACTTTTCAAATCCCCTTATCTCCATGACATGGAAGTGAGCATCTGAAACGTTTCCACTGTCATCCAGTTGAACGGTGATTTTTGCGTGTCCCTCAATCCTTGTTACCGGGCTTATCTCTATCTGTTTCATCTTGTATCACCTTATTTGTTTATTTCTTGATCAGCTGAGGGATCAATGAAACTTTCTTATTCTCCATTATGGTACTTCCAATAACGAATCCGTAGACCACATGACCTTTATCGTAGATCTGTTTTTCAACGTCTTTGTGTGGCATCTTTGAAAGGTGGGCTATCCTGTTCACAAGACAGTTGTAAACATCATGGTTTGGCTCCCTCAGTACATCCAGTGATGGACCTCCACATCCATGGCATGGAATTCCTGCAGCAGAACACAGTGCCCCGCACCTTCCAAGGGTTACGGATCCAAGACAGATGTATCCCTGGCTCAGGAAACACTTCTCAGGATCCGTGTCCCCAACAACCCTTCGCTTGAGTTTGTCGAATTCAACATGATCCATCTGTCTGTGACAATCTGCACAAACAGATTTTTTAGGTATTTCTGGAACCTTTCCATCTATGAGTGGTATTAAAACATCCTTTATAAGCCCTTCCTTTGGAGGACATCCTGGAAGGAAGTAATCTATGTCTGCAAGGTCTCCTGCAGGATGCACTATTGGTAAGAGTTCAGGAACAACTTCAGATGGCTGTTCTGAAGGTTCTGTGCTCGGATTCTCTGAGAAGCTTCTTGCGGAAAGATCATCTGGACTGTAAAGGTCAGCCATACATGTGATTCCACCGTAACAGGCACAGGTTCCATACGCTATGAGTGTTTTTGATTTTTTACGCAGTTCCTGAAGTCTCTCCCTGTTGTCCTCATTTCTGACTGATCCAGAAACTATTGCAATATCGATATCATCAGGTATCTCCTTAACATCCATGAGTATAGGTGCGTAAACTATCTCTGCATGTTCCAGGAGATCCAGGAGTTCTTCATGAAGATCTAAAATTGATAATTCACAGCCTGCACAGCTTGCAAGCCATTCAAGGGCGATTCTCACCATTATTTACCACCCCATTTAATCGTTAATGTTTTAAGACAGGCATTTGGCCCTACATGATCTATATCAAGTTTTCCGCGAATTCCCATAACTTCTTCAACTGCACCTACTGTGTAACCGTAGAGAAGGTAACATAACGGTCCTTTCTGGGGTAATCCTGTTCTTCTGAGTGTCTGTCTTACAACACAGTCCCTGAATATCAGTTTAACAACTGTTTCGTCCCCTTTTTCTATGGTGTATTCATCCTGGTCTGCAGGTTTCCACATGTCGAAGTAAAACTCCATACCCAGAATTTCACTCAATTCCTGCATTGCCTTTTCAAGGTCATCTGTTTTTTCTACGAGTTTGCCTGCTTCGTGTCCCATTCTTTTTCCTGCTTGGTAAACAATAGCGTTAGCACCTCTACCTGAAACCTGTTCAAGGGCGCTTGACATTGAGCCCATAAACTTCATTAGAACGTGAAGACCTTCTTCATAGTCGTTTATATCGCCACCACATTCCTCGGGGATGAGTTCAGGTTTAAAACTTCCAACTATTTCCTTTGTATCCCTGGTTATTTCCATGAAAATCTCCTCACACTATTTTACTAATCACATCGTTTACGTCTCTGTCTATGTAGAGCCTTTTGGCAACATGTATGTCCTTATGTTCCATGGCCTGGGCTGGACAAATTTCATGGCAGGATAAACATGCCATGCAATCTTCTTCTTTAACAACTTTGGTTTTCCAGTCCTCATCCATTTCATAGACATCGTTTGGACAATCCTCAACACAGGATGCACATCCAACGCATGCTTCTTTGTCTATTTCGATTTTTACCATTGTCACTCCTCTGATTTACTTTTTAAATCATAGAATTTTTTTAGTTCTTTTTTGGAAAGGCTTAAAAAAAATAACAATTCATCCATTCCCTAATTCAATCCTCATTTTTATAATACTTATTAACTATTCTCTTAAATACTTGTTAATATGCAATCTTCATTGTTAATAAAAAATTCATTGTTAATAAGCTCTTAAAATTTCACCTTTCCAACTTTCCAGTCACAAATTGTAGTATAATATGAATTTAAAATAAGTTCACCATTATTTATATTTTGTGGGTTGAAACAGTGAAATAACTGAACCAAACCTGGTTATTTTCAATAGGGGAATATTAACAGAATTAAAATGGATATTAAATGTTCCAGTAATATTAAGTTCCTTAAAAAAATCCAGATCTCCTTAAAAATTGTAAAAATAGATCAATAAAAAAAATGAATACAGTCCATGGGGGGGTCTATATATCAGACGTGGACCGTAGCTTGCAGTGTGTGACCCATGCTGCTTTTTTATGTCCTGGAGGATGACAGCTTACCAGTAAAAGACGGGCCTCTCCGTTTTGAGCGAATTGAATCGGGTGCTCCTTGTAATCCCATCTTACGTCATTTCCATTGGATGTTACAACGTAGGTGTACTTCTTCTTAGCGTAATTATCCTTTATTATAACATTATCTCCAACTTTCAGGGTATTTATGTAATGGAATAGGGCAGAATATGTTGTTCTGTGGCTTAAAAGTCCACATTCCCCAGGCATACCTGGATCAACACTTTCAGGGTAATGGTAAGCGGTGTTGTACGCATTTACAGTCACTGAACTTATTGTACAATCAACTCCAAGTTTTGGGATTATAAGCTCATCGTTGAAAGTTGATGAACCAGCACTTGCAGAGGAGGGATCCAGTGGATCAACAGGCGCACTCATACTTTCCTGATACTTCTTCAGGTTGGATTGTGCCTTCGCAACTTCTTGTGACTGCTCATAACTTATCCAGAGAACGCTAAAACAAATTAAAGCACAGAAAGAAATTATTAACATGGAATATAATCGATATCTACGCATTTTCACCAACCAACAGTTTTTTTACTTCCAATGAAATGGATGATCTGTACTCCGCCACCTTCCAGGGGTCATCGATCCAGACGTTCAGTGTTGCCTTCACTCCCTCTTCTGAAAGCTCTTTTATAAGAACAGTGGGATTAGGTTCTTTTGAAACACCCTCAACCTTTGATGAAATATCCTTGAGTGATTTCAGTGTCTCTTCAAGTTCCAATTTGTAGGGTATGGCTATGTCAAGGTCAACCCGCCTCATATCAAGGGCAGTTCGATTTATGTAGATCCCATTTGAAAATAATGAGTTTGGTATGGTTATAACGTTGTTGTCTGCAGTCGTGAGGGTGGTTATTCTGAAGCCCATCTTCGTGACTTTGCCCTGCTTTCCAGATATCTCTATTTCATCCCCAACTTTGAAACCCTGATCTGCAAGTATGAAAAGCCCTGCAATAAAATTTGAAAGCGTGTCCCTTGCTGCAAAACCCACAGCAATACCAACGATACCTAAACTAACCACTATCGCACTTATATTGATACCCATCTCATTCATTATGGTGCTAAGTGCAATTACGAGTATTGAGTATTTTATTATCTCATTGAGAACCTGGATGAAGGTTAAATCCAACCCCCACTTCCTTCCAGTTTTCCAGGTGAAGTAGGTCAGTCCCTTGAAGATCAGAAAGGCACTTGCAGCTGTGATCCCAACTATTAAAAGATCTATTAAGCTAATCACTGCCATTTCTCTTCACCTCGAATATCATGAAATCATCTGCAAGCACAGTATTTTTGAATACAGAGATAGCTTCACTTTCAAGTGTACTTGCATCCTTGTATCTGGTACTTATATGGGTTAATATCAATTTTTGAACTCCAGATTTTTTGGCGATTTCTGCAGCTTCTGCAGCTGTTGAATGTCCTGTTTCATGTGCTTTTGATTCATTTCTATTGTCAAAGGTTGATTCATGTATTAAAAGATCTGCATCCTTTGCAAATTCAACCATCTGCTCACAAGGTCTTGTATCTCCAGAATAAACGATTTTTAACCCCTTTCTTTCTTTTCCAAGGACCTGCTCTGGATGTACAGTTACATCACCCACCTTGACTGGTATTCCCCTCTGGAGTTTTCCAAAATCAGGTCCCGGTTTAACACCGCACGCTATCGCACTTTCCCTGAGGAATTTTGGGGCTCTTTTTTCAGTTATACAGTAGGATAGATTGGGAACTGAGTGTTCGGTGTTGCAGCAGGTTACAGTATAATTCTCTTCTTCAAGGACCAAACCGTTTTTTAGTTCATGTGCATGTATTTCAAATGATAATGCAAAGTATCCCATGTTTTTAATACATTCAATGAGTTTTGAAAGTCCTTCAGGTCCAAATATGTGGAGGGGCTCTTTCCTGCCACGGAATGCCATTGATTGAATGATTCCAGGAAGACCTAAAAAATGATCCCCATGAAAATGTGTTAAAAATATTTTATCAACTTTCATTGGGCTTACTTTGACCCTTGACATCTGTCTCTGGGTTCCTTCACCACAATCAAATAACATGATTTCTCCAAAGGCCTTTAAAGCTATCGCTGAATGATTTCTATGATTTGAGGGCATTGCAGATGATGTTCCAAGAAATATGAGTTCCATTACGTGTCACCAGGGATATTGGATTGTATAAGACTTAATAATAATTTAGTCCCTATAAATTACCTTATTATAAGTATTCATTATGTAATATATTATGTAATTACCATCTTTGGTATGATCATGAACATGTTTTCATGTTCTGCATTTAACGCAGACCATACAAATGGCTTGATACTTTTGTATTAACATTTATATCTCTTATTTTATATAATTCTATAAAGATACTCATTAAAATTAAATCGTGAAAACAGGGCGGTTCAGATTAAATCCTCTTGAATTCAGAGTTGAATTTCTTCAACTGCCTGTTTATTTAAGGATATTCTATTATAAGTGAGACTATGAAGCCTGATATAACCAGAATTCTCTATGATGATGTGGGATTTGAGGATATAACAACCAAAGCATTGATACCTCCAGATCTTGAGATTGAAGCTGAGATAATATGCAAGGAAGATGGGGTAATTGCAGGTGTTGAACTTGCAGACGGCATATTCAAGGAATTTTTGATAAAAACCTCAATTAAACGGTACGATGGTGATCCTGTGTCTGCAGGTGATGTTGTAATGACACTTCAGGGTGATGCAAGGTCCATTATCACAGTTGAAAGAACAGCTTTGAACCTGCTCATGAGGATGAGCGGCATAGCATCACTGACCTCGAAGATGGTGGGGGATGTCAAAGGTGTTAAGAAGGATGTTATCATTGCAGGAACACGTAAAACCACTCCCGGCCTCCAATTTTTTGAAAAAGATGCTGTAAGGGCTGGTGGGGGTGACACTCACAGGTACAGGCTTGATGATGCTGTTCTTATTAAGGACAACCATATTGCAGTTGTTGGTAGTGTTAAGGAGGCTGTGAAAAGGGCCAAAAACTATGTGAGCTTCACCAAAAAGGTAGAGATCGAGGTTGAGAACAGCAGCGATGCACTGGAGGCTGCAGCTTCAGGTGCAGATATTGTGATGCTGGACAACATGAGCCCAGACGAGGTTCAAAAGGTGCTTGAAGACCTTGAAAATGCAGGTTTAAGGAAAAAAGTCCTGATCGAAGTTTCTGGTGGGATCAATCCCGGTAACATTATGGAATATGCAGAAAAAGGTGTTGATGTAATATCCACGGGTTACATAACCCATTCTGCAAGGGCTCTGGACTTGAGCCTTGAGGTTCTGTGATCCCCTTAACTCCAATTCACTGAAATGTGAGTGGCACTGAGCCTTCCTCAAAACATTCCCTTTTATACTCTTTTTATATTTTTAGTCTGAGCGTTAATAATTTCGATGAATTTCGATGAACTTATGAAAATTATCATAGTCATCTTCAATTTAATGCAATAAATTTATATAGGCCCCCCCATATAAGTAAAAGAAGTGAGATAAAAATTGAAATAAATCTTATTATGGAGGGATTTAATGATTGAAGAATTTAACAAAGAAGAACTTAATGAAGATTTGAAAGAAGATTTAAACGAAGAAGAAATGGAAAATTCCGGAGAATCAGAAGAATCCCAAGAATCATCTGAAGAAATAGAGGGAGAAAAATCCTCTGAAGAAGAATCCTCTGAAGGAGAATTATCTGAAGAAGGAGAATTATCTGAAGAAGGAGAATCAGCCGAAGAAGATTCTGAAGGCCTTCCATTTGCAAAGGCAGAAGTTGTCAGGTTGATGAAGCAGAACCTGGACAGCGATAAAATGATAAGGGAACGAGTTAAAGTTGAGATGAACAGGTTCCTTGGAGAGGTCCTTGAAAACGTATGTGAACAGCTCAACGAGTACCCATACACAACCATAGAATATGAAATGCTTAAAGAATCCATATATCCCTACAAGAACATAAAAAGGATAACTGAAGAAAAGATAAGGTTATTAAAACACATGGATGCAATAAAAGCAGACTGTGATGCCTTAAGCATGGATATTCAGAAGACACTCAAATTAAAAGATGTTGATGAAAATAAAGACGATTTCTTCCAGTAAAGGTTGTCTTTAAACAGGATAGTTCAAGATGAATAACATAAACTTTCCTGTTATTGTTTCTATTTTTTAAAATACTACTTTTAAGAAACTTAAATTTTTAAAATTTTTGAAACTTCATTTAAGAAACTTAAGAAACTATTTTTTTTAGATACCTTGACGTTCACTGAATACATCATTATCTTTATTTCAGGAAATGCTTCAAACTGGATCAAGATCAAAAAGAATCAACATTCAATAAAAATAAGATCTAAATAATATTAATATTAGATTTAATATTTAATTTAAGGTTTAATAAGATTCAAAACACTGTTTAATTAATCTCTAATTATTGTTTACAGTCTTATTTAGTGGATTATTTAAAATAAAATATTAAAATAAAAATTTAAGATTTTAGAAGATTTTAAGATTAAAAAAATTTAAGATTAAAATTAGAATTCTTGAGTTTAAGTTTCTGTAAAGATTCTTTAAAGATAATCATCTTTGATCATTCATTTAAGAATGGTCTCCCATATGATCATTTCTCAATCGTTGCAAAACCAGTTCTAAGGTTTTTTATTTCATCTTCAGTCAATTTTCTGTGCTCAGCACTTTCATGGTCGATCATGCTATGGCCAAATGGGTCTTCAAGGACAATTGTGGCTGATCTTTCACCAGACTTAACCTTCACAATATCTTCAAGTATTTTCAAAGCATTTTCTCGGATTGTTTCCTCATCGGTCATTTTCAATGCCCTTACAACGGCTTCTTCAAACCTGTTGAGCACTCCTTCAACGTTTGAAACGTAACCTTGTGATTTAGGGCCGGGTTCAACTTTAAGTCCCAGTTCTGGAATGGTCACAGTTGCAGAGGGTGATTTAACGATCCTTGCGTTCAACATCTCCTTGTGAACTTCCAGGGTGTATCTGACAGGTTCCTTTTGGTCCAGACATATGGTGTCAGAATGTTTGTACCCGCACTTACTGCACTGCACTGTTGATTCCAGTATCTCCCCAAAGTAGGGTATTTGTTCAGTTTTACTGGTGACTTTAAGGGTTCCTTTGGCTTTACAGACTGGACAGTCTGCCATCATATCATTCAAATCTAATTCTCTCCTGAAAATTATTAATTAAACTGCTAACTCTTTAGATATAATAAGTAAATTTGAATATTCACATAAATAATGATATAAATAAAAATATAACTCTTTAGGATAAATACAAGCTTCAACAGGTTGTGTACTGATTATCCCTTCTTTTCATCTTCCCTTTGGAAGATGAATCCACTTGCTTCCAGTTCCTTTACCATTTCATTGAGGCTGTCCTCATTTGGTGCACAGATCTTGTGGCTGTGAACATTATCTGAAAGGTTGTAAAGGCCCTCCAAATCCTTTTTTCGTTTTGGATTTTTATTTAATTGGGTTATGAATCGTTTTGCTTCCACTGGATCGTAGACGTTAACCTTCCTCTTGAGGGGTTCTCCAAATCCAGGTAGGAAATAGGATACATCAACTATCCTTCCACCGTACTTATCCAGTATGATGTCAGTTTCCTCTTCAAGCTGGTCAACTGTGTGTTTGAAAAGCATGACCCTACAGATCTCCCTTATCAAAGTCAGCATCCTTTTAAGAGTACAATCAATTTTTTCATTGTTTATCACAGGTATCCCATATTCAAGAGCTCTTTCAACCAGATAATCATTTATAACACGATTCTCTTTGAAATATTCAAGGTGCTTACCGCCCCTCTTTATTTTCATGGCCCTCTTAACGAATCGCTCCTTGTGAATATCCTCGTTGGCAGTTAACACAAAAAAGTGAATGGATGCATCATCCTTGAATTTATCGATATCAATGAGGCCGGGAACAAGGTGTACTCCCTCAATAACAACGTCATCATAATCATCCACAGCCCTTTTGATGACCTTTTCAATTGCAGGTATAACGAATGAAGCGTGTTCTTCAAAACCTGCCCCTATCAAACCATTGGTGTTTCCATCATATCTTTTTTTATCTTTTAAGGTCACGTATGCATCGAAGGAGGATTTATGGAGTGCAGGCGCATATTCTGGGCCGATTACTCCCCTTACTATCTCCCTTATGAAGTCAGTTTCAATCAGATGTTTTATGCCTAATTCTTTGGCTAATTCTGATGCTATGGTTGATTTTCCAATTCCTGAAGCACTTCCTATAAGAATAACGTAAGGTTTTCTCAATTTCATCCTCCCCACTGGCTAAGAGATTTGGGAAATGTATAAACTTATGTTAAAAACTCAATTACGCGTTCAGCACTTCTCCTCATCTCAATCCTGATGAGACCAAGGTTTATATCAATATCAGTTATCACAACTAAAATTCCTTCGCCTGCATCTATCATCAAGGTTTTACCTTTTTCACCTTCAATCATAACCTGCTGCAATGGGTCGTGTTTCATTTCTTCAGCTGACCTTTCAGCTGTACCAAAAACTGCTGAAGCCATTGCTGCTACAAGTTCTGAGTCTATGTCTGATGCTACTTCGCTTTCTATGATCAATCCATCTTTTCCAACGACTAAAGATCCGTTTACCCCGTTTATTCGGCCTAGATCCTTAAGTATTCTCTCTATCATACTATGCCTCCACAATAGAATTTAGTATGCTACCCAAAGTATATATCTTGGTTTAACATTTATTAGATAAATAGGTAATGTTAAAATTTCACCTAATTCATCAAATGAATAAACTTAATACATGTAATAAGGAGTGATTTTTTTGTATTTTATAACTTCGGTAGAGGAACTACAGGAACTCAACCCATTCATAATCATAGGCTGTGGAGGTGGAGGAGAAAAATTTTCTAATTTTGAAGGTGTAGAAACTGTGGGTTTTATTGATGATGACACCAGAAAACAGGGCAAAGAATTCTGCAATCTCACTGTATCAGGAAATCTCAGTGAGGTCATCCAGAATACCGATGCTAAAAGTGTTGCAATAATGCTTCCAATTGGTGCTGAGGGAACAGCACTCAAATATGCAGTTGAAGCCATTGACAACGGTAAAAACGTTGTTGCATCCTTCAGATCACTACCGATTTCACAGAACGAGTCCCTCATAAAATTTGCAGAATCAAAGAATGTAGCTCTCAAGGAAATAAGTCCTCGTTTGGATGTTGTAAAGAAAATATTTGGTGTTGCACCTCCAAAATGTACAGAAACCCTTCCTAAATTAACCTACAAACACAAGGTACCTGTTGTTTTTGTTGGTGGAACTTCACAGGAATGTGGTAAAAGAACCACCACACGTATGCTTGGTAAAGCAGCTAAAGAGATGGGTTTGAATGCTGTTGTAATTTCAACTGATGAGATGGGTCTTGAAAAACCTGCAGATGTGAACTTCCGTGCAGGAAGCCTTTCAGTGATGGATGTTGCATCAGCTGTCATGGGAACCGTAAAGTACATGGAAGAGAATAAAGATCCAGATATAATATTTGTTGAAGGTCAGTCAAGTTTAACAGAAAGGGGAAACCCTCATCCAAAGGGTCTTTCAGCTGCAATACTCTTTGGAGCAATGCCCGATGCAACGATTGTCTGTCACAGGCCAAACCATCCATACCGGGAACCAGTTGGAATAGGGTATGAGGTAAAGGCAATAGAAGCTGTTGAACCAACAAAGGTTGTTGGACTTTCATTGAACCTGAGAAACGTGGAAGAACCATGTGATCTCTTAAAATATGAGAATGAATATGGCCTGCCTGCTGTTGATATATCTAGAGGAGTCAATGGTGGTGCATCAAGATTACTTAAGGTAATTATTGATCATATAGGGGAATTTAAGAAATGAAGGACATGTTGGATATTATAAAGAAGAACATTGGTTTAGAAGAAGACGAAGAAAAGGAAGAACAGGAGACCATAATAGTTCCAGAACATTCTTTCTATGAAATAATTCTTATGAAGGCTAAAAACCTTGATGAGTTTGACTTCGCCCTCAACCAGATAGTAGAAGAGAAAAATCCCATCATCATGGACATGAGTCTTCTTGAAAGGGAAAGTCTTGAAGATTTCAAAATTGCAGGGGAAAAACTAAAGGCATTCCGTATTAATACCGGTGGGGAAGCCATATTACTGAGTAAAAATGGTAACATAATAATAATCACTCCTCCTGAGATCAAACTAATAAGGAAATGATGAATTGGTGTTTAATGGTTTAAGAATAGGCATATTTGGATTATTGAACCACTAATCAAACTAAATATTATCTTTTAGCATAAAACAGAAGGAATTAATCTATTAAAAAATTTAGAACACCAAACATGATCCTATAATTCTCTAATGCCATTAACTTTTTATACAGGTTTTATAGCATTATTTATTATAGGGTTCAGATACATGCTAAAATATGAACTCAATTCAATATTTTTATAATTAGCATGTTTTTAAATGAGTTACATTAATTTAGAGGGATAAAAAATGGAGCTGCCAATAACAAAACCTTCCAGGGTCTCTTATGCAGATCAAATTGATTTTAGCCAACTGGTTGAGGAACTATCTAATAATAAACACAATGGATTTATAAGGGTTACTTCCGGTTCTGAAGATGGTTACTTACTTTTTAAGGAAGGAGAACAAATTGCAGCATCATATGATACCTATTCAAAGTTAGACGCCCTTAAAAGAATTCGAAGTGTAACTGAAAATGCTAGAACACTGGTGGAAGTTTTTGATATTAAAAAATCCCAGATAGATTTTCTTTTAGACGTAAACAAGCATTACATAATCAATTTAAAATCTGAAACAGATGATCTGCTCTCGGAACTCCAAAGTTCAAGGGGCTATGAAGAAGCGGAACAGAACAAGGAAATACCCGCACCTGAATTAGATGAACTCCCAGAAGTAGATGAGCTCAAAACTGAAGCAGTTGAAACAGTTGAAGAACCTGAAATTCAGTTTCCAAATAATGAATCCCCAGATACAAATGAAACATCTGGGACTGACACAGAAGTGATTGAAGTTGAAGGTGTTCCAGAAGAAACTTCATCCACGTCAGATATTACTGCAGATTCAGAGCAAAGCCTTTCAGACGCCATTGATAATCCAATTGATAATAAAACAATAGAAGCGGAATTGGATGAGTTAGAACCTGAAACTGAGGTATCAGAAACTACATCACAACCTGAAGAAGCATCTGAACCTGAAGTTCCCCTGGATAGATCGGATCTTCTCAAGAAGTATGGTATCAAAGAGGTCAAGGAAGAAGATGTTGAAAATCTTTTAGATACCTATAAGGGAGGTTCTGTGGATGAGGGTGATGTTGAAAAGATAGAACTAACTCTTATGAATAAGATCAAAAAATCTGTACTTGGTTTACCTAAAATAAGAGGTGCAGAGGTCATGGTATTTTTGGATAACACCAATGGACTCTCGGGACATGTTAATATAATTATTGAATCAGAATCTCAGGGATTTCTATCAAAACTACGGGGAGAATCTAAAGATGCCGATAACTTAAAAAGGCAGATCATCAATATATCCCAAATAGAGATAAGAAAAAGCTTTAGAAAGTACCCTGAAATTGTAAATGAATTTGATGTAAATGTAGAGATGAATTAGGAGGTATCAGATGACACGAGTTATAACGGTTGCTTCTGGAAAGGGTGGAGTTGGAAAAACAACCATAACAGGTAACTTAGGCGTTGCCCTGTCCACCTATGGTGAAGAAACCGTAGTATTGGATGCGGATGTTGCAATGGCAAACCTGGAACTTATTCTTGGAATGGAGGGTAAATCTGTAACCCTGCACGATGTGCTTTCTGGTGATGCAGATATAGAGGATGCCATATATGAGGGTCCTGGAGGAGTGAAAGTTGTTCCTGCAGGAATATCACTTGAAGGATTAAGAAAAATTAAGCTGGACCGTTTGGAAAATGCTCTTGAAACACTTGTGGAAACTGCAGACATACTACTTATAGATGCACCTGCAGGACTTGAAAAGGATGCTCTGGCTGCAATAGCATCTGCACAGGAATTACTGCTTGTCACAACACCAGAAGTTCCATCAATAAGTGATGCATTGAAGACAAAGATAATAGCAAACAAACTGGGTGTTGACATTATTGGAGTGGTTATAAACAGGGAACAGCATGATAAAACATTCCTTACAATGGATGAAATTGAAACCATACTGGAAGTACCAGTAATTGCAGTTATACCTGATGATCCTGAGGTTAGCAGGGCAGCAGCATTTGGTGAACCAATAATCGTGAAAAACCCCAAATCACCTACGAGTAACGCCATCATGCAGCTTGGTGCAGATCTCATAGGGGAAGAGTATCAGCCAATTGAGCCAGATAAAAAAGGTGTTATATCCAAACTTGTTGAAGGCCTTTTAGGCAGAAGATAAATGTACAGAAGATAATGTAAATAGAGATATATTTAATTAATGTAAATATGGATATTTAATTGATATTTCCTTTAAAAAAGATTAGATCATTTGGAAACTGGTAGAACATGTCAAGATTTATAGCATTTGCTTCAGGTAAAGGTGGTGTTGGAAGAACAGCCCTAACATTCAACATGGGCGTTGCAATGTCCCTTTTTGGAGAAGAAGTGGTCATGCTTGACACGGATCTTGTAATGGCAAATATGGATGTTATAACAGGACTTTTAAACCCTGAAGTCACATTACATGATGTTTTAATCCGTGAAAAATCCATAGAAGATTGTGTTTATGAAATTAACCAGGGTGTTCGTGTGGTTCCTACAGGAATACATTTTGAAACCCTTAAACATATAAATCCTAATTATATCTCCTGGAACAAAATAATGAATGAGGTATCGGATTATGGTAATGTTTTCCTGATGGATCTGCCGGCTGGAATCAATTCAAATATTTTTGAGGGTCTTCCAGAAGAAACAGAACTTATACTGGTTACAAATTCAACAATGGCATCTGTTGCAGATGCCCTTAAAATAAGAATTCTCTTCAACGAGCTCAACATCGACATAGTTGGATTCGTACTGAACATGTGGTACGATGACAAATTCCTTCTATCCCCAACTGAGATAGAATCCATACTTGAGGTTCCAATAATTGGAATAGTGCCCTACGACAGGGAGATGGAAAGGGCAATGGCAATGGGAAGATCAATCGTGGAATTGAACCCCTCATCACCAACAAGCAATGCAGTGATGCAGCTTGCAGCAGACATGCTGGGAAAACCTTACAGACCTATTGAACCTGATAAAGAAGGTATTCTAAGGAAGTTGAAGAAGTTCGTTGGGATATGAAACACTAAAACTTCATTTCATTTTTTTTATTCAAGAACACAATTCAAAAAGAACTAATTCAAGGATTCACTTTGATCATTTTTAAGGGTTTAATTCTTTCATTCAATGGATTAATTCAGTTTATAATATTAATTTTAATTTAGTTTTAAAAAAGGCAAAGTTCAAATCTTTCTTTAATTTTTTTCCTTTTGGGTATACCTTTTAAAAAAACTTTACCTAGAAAATTCATAGTATCAATGATGCTTCTGAAGATCTGGAGTGGAATTTCTTGAAGGATTTTAAAAGGGACGTGGCTGCACTTGGAACCTGTAACATGGATTTCATAATGAAGGTTCCAAGGTTCATTGGTGCTGAGGATGAAGCAGATGTCCAGTTACTTTTAGAGTCACCTGGAGGTTCAGCAGCCAACTTCGCACTTGGAACGTCAAGGTTGGGCTTAAAAACAGGGATCATGGCCAGTGTGGGAAACGACCACTTCGGCAGTTTGATAACTCAGAACTTCCAGAATGAAGGTGTGGATACAGAAAGGCTCTTGTCGCTGGATGAAAAGACTGGAATGGGATTTATAGCAGTGGATCCTAGGGGTGAAAGATCCATCTACACATTCATGGGTGCAAATGCACATTTCAGTGTACATCCAGAGGACGTAAGTTACATAGAATCCTCAAGGATCCTCCATATTACAGGAGTTTACGTGGAGGTATTAGAGGAAGCATCAAAACATGCAAATACTCTTTCATTAAACCCTGGAACACTGCTGTCCTACTACGGTTGGAATGTCCTGAAGAAGGTTATAAAAAAATCAGATCTACTATTTTTAAACAGGAAAGAGCTTGAACTTTTAACTGGAAAGGGCTTGGATGAAGGTGCACAATTCTTAATTGATGAAGGAGTACCACTTGTTATATTAACCCTTGGAAGAGATGGGGCAGCTGCTTATACAGATGAAGGTTCAATCAAGGCTCCAACAAAGAAAGTTGAAGCTGTTGATACAACAGGGGCGGGGGATGCATTTGCTGCAGGATTCATCTCATCCTGGATCAGAAAGCAGGGCCTTGAAGAATGCCTTAAGCAGGGTAACCAAATTGCATCCTGGTGCATACAGAGACTTGGTGGATGAATAGTCCTCATTAAACCTCATCTAGCATTAAACAATTGAAGGATTCCTTCTTCATGAATTTTTCATATTCCATAAAACTCTGCCGCATTTGAATGGGAAACCATATGAATCTCTTCAGCCGTAAAACCTGCAAGTTTCATTTTATGCACAGTTTTGGGGACAGATAGAGGATCAGAGGGTGATGAGCTCATGTCGCTGTCCAGTACAAACCTATCAACTCCGTACTCCCTGAGCATGGAAACAGCTTCATCTGGGCTGACCTTTAATGGCTGAACAGTGAGTCCAAGGTTCCAATCATGTTCAACAGCCATATCCACTATGGAACTGTCAATATGGTCCAGCTGTACAAGTGAGGGATCTATCCTATCTTCAAGTATGGAGGCTGTGACCTTTGCAACCTCAGATTTATTTCTTCGGGGGGTGTGGACAACGACCTTCATGCTCAACGCGTCTGCAAGTTCTAACTGCTTTTTAAAAACTTCTTTTTCAATATCTGATGTGGTTTCAAGACCTATTTCCCCAACTGCCACAACATTTTCCTTTTCAAGAAGGGAGGGAAGTTCATTGAGTACCCTTTCCCAGTCCTTTGAAATGCTCCGTGGATGTATTCCAACTGCAGCGTAGAGTTTCAAACCATTTTCAGCAGCTCTTCTGGTATCATTCTCCAGTATGCGGTTTATATGATCCAGAACAACATCTGAAGTGCTCATTCTAAGGGGGTCATGGGCGCAGCTAACTGCTTTTTCAACCCCTGCCACTGCCATTTTTTCAAAATCCTCGTAGGGCCTTGTGTCAGCATGTACATGTGCATCTATCATAAAATCACCTTCATTGGAATGTGTAACCTTCAATTTTAAACGTATGTTCTCATTATCTAAACTTAAGTTGGGACGTAGATATAAATTGTGAGGTTAAATACAGTAGCTGGGTTATTATGGTAATTTTTAGGACCTTTTCAGATCCCCCCTGAATTTGGTTGCGGTTTGCACACAATGAATTACACAAAACTTTTTTTATAAAGACCTCAAATATCTATACAAAATAGATCATGTGAAGGGTTTACTTTCACGGATTTAGGATAGAACTGAAAAAATTGTACTTTTGCACCCTTTATTGGGTTGAAATAGTTTTCACAATAATTTGAATTATCAAAACGGGAAGGTTCATTATGACTTTAAACAATGTTTTGGATATTTATGATGATGTAAAGGATGATCTCAAGTTTTTATCAATGTCAGTTGTTCGTACAAAGATCATGCTGAGTTTAAATGGGGAAGATTGTAAATTAAAGGATTTAAAGGAATCGCTTGATTTAGATTCCTCTGCAATTAAGCACGTTCTAAACGATCTTGAAGAACAGAACTTAGTATTTAAAAATGGAGATGTGTACTCCCTTTCAGAGAAGGGGATCATCGTATGCACCAAACTTGCTGAACTCATAAAAACTCTTTCAGTTGTCAAAAAAAATGAAAAGTTCTGGCTAAAACATGATATAACTTCCATCCCGCCTGAATTTCTATTGAGGCTGGGGGAACTGGAACGATCATGTCTCGTGGAATCTGAACTCACAGACATACTGAAAACCTTTGAAAATTTTAAAGAACTTCTGCACAAATCAAAGGTAATAAAGGGAGTATCCCCAATTTTCAAGCCAGAATTTATAGAAGAATTTAAGACTCTACTAGAAAATGATGTCTACGTTGAATTGATACTTACAAATAAAATAATGAGCAAAACCATGAGAAGTGTTGATCCTGGAACCCTTATAAAGCTTGGAAAACTCTTTTTACAGAACAAACTTAAAATATGGAAGATAAACGAAGAAGAGGTTAACGTTGCATTCACAGTAACAGATACCACCCTATCTTTTGGTCTCTTTTCAACCAATGGCGAATATGATCTGTCAAAGGACCTTGTTAGTGATGATCCAAAGGCTATTCAATGGGGAAACGATCTCTTTGAGTACTACAAGGAAAAGGCTGAACTTTTCAAGATTGGATTTTAATCAGCATCTCCAGATCTTTTTATGGTTTAAGATCGCACCCATCATTTAAGATCGAGAAAATCCATAAATTAACCATGAACATGTTTCTTAATAAGCAGTCATTGAAATTTGGAGTTAGGAGGTCTAAAAGAATGGATGTAGAGGAGATGGCTAAAAAAGCTACCATGAAGGATCTTAAGGAAATTGCTAAAAAACATGACATAAAACTTGGAAGATGCCCAACAAAACTTAAAATCGCAAAATTAATTCCAAAAGAGGAATTAGAAGCTTTGGTGAATAAATGAGTAAATTGGGGTGAAGCAGAGTTCTGGACTGTTTACCCATTCATCAACCTTTTTTTAAATTTATATTGAATTTTTTTGTTAGTAAATCTCTCAAATCACTATAAAACAAAAGATATCCCTTAAATCTTTAACAAATCTTTAAAGAAGGTTATTAAAGTAAAATATCAATGAAAAAATTTTAAATCAATATTATTAAAAATAAGAATTTGATTATTTATTTTGGTTTAATTAAGTTTATTTTGGCTTAATTAAGATTTTAATGAATTCATTAATGAATTCAGATCAATAAAATGATAAAAAAATCAGTAATGAAGGATGTTCATGGAAGTTTCCTTCATTGATTAATTTATCCTATTTGATTTAAATATCCTTGAAACTGATTCTCTTGCTTAAAAGGTCACTTAAAACATCGTAAACATCTTCACGTGGTACTCTGACCTGTTCAAGGCTGTCCCTGTTTCTGATTGTAACCTTCTTGTCTTCAAGGGTTTCATGATCCACTGTAACTGCAAATGGAACACCAATCTCATCTGATCTTGCGTACCTTCTTCCGATGGTACCTGAAGCATCGTACTCTGAGATTATACCCTTCGCACGCAGATCATCACTTATCCTGTGGGCTGTTTCAACGAGTTCTTCTTTGTTCACAAGGGGAAAGACACTGACACTCACAGGTGCTATGTCCTCTGGAAGCTTCAGATAAGCTCTATCTTCATCCTCTGTGAATGAATGCAGAAGTACCGAGTAAAGTATCCTGTCTATACCGAAGGATGGTTCAATAACATGTGGAAATATCTTTTCACCCCTTATGGTTTCATCCTTCTCCTCGAAACTCACAAGATCCTCTGTTAACTCATATTCCTTACCATCAACCTCCACCTTGAAGGTTCCATCTGATTCAAAGGCATCTTTGATGATGGTTGCATCTGTTTCATCCAGAACTGCCTTGATCTTGGGGGAATCACCCTTGAAGAGTGGTCCGAACTTCTTCATATCTGGCTTTGCAACAACCTTTTTAATTGTTTTGGGTTCATCGTATTCAATGAAAACACTCATGTCCTCGTTACTGTACCTGCTGTGGGATTTAAGGTCGAAATCTGTTCTGTCAGCTATTCCTATTATCTCAACCCAGCCGAATCTGTCTGTGTGAACCTCAACATCCCAGCAGTCAATTGCGTAGTGGGCCATCTCAGTTGGAAGGTGCTGCCTGAACCTCATAACCTCATCTGGAATTCCAAGTTCAGAAAGGAACCTTTCAGCAAGGCACAACTGGTAGGCATGCATCTGACTGGACACAAGACCGGTTTCAACAGCCTCTCCTGCGGCTACCTTAACAGGGTCCTCTCCATTCATCTGATTCTTTGCTGAGTAGAGTGTGAGTTCCTGATCCGCAACCTCATTGAATCTGCGGTGCCTCTTATTGGAGGGGTTGACGAAGATTTCAGCTTCGGCCTGTGTGAACTCCCTGAGCCTTATAACTCCCTGACGGGGTGATATTTCATTCCTGTAGGCTTTACCAACCTGAACAACACCGAATGGAAGTTTTCCCCTGAAGAATCTCAGAAGCCTCTTGAAGGGTATGAAGATTCCCTGTGCAGTTTCAGGCCTCATATAACCCGTTTTTTTACCCTTAGCACCTATGAGGGTTTGGAACATGAGGTTGTAACTCCAGACGTGGCTGAGGTGACCTCCACATTTTGGGCATGGGATCTGGTTCTCTGAGATTATCTCGGTGAGCCTCTGGTTTTCAAGACCCTCAACATCCTTGTCTATGGCATCCTCTATGACATGATCTGCTCTGTAAACCTCCATACAATCCTTACACTCGGTCATAGGGTCTGTGAAGTGGTCAACATGTCCTGATGCTTTCAGGGCTTCTTCTGGCATGATGGTTGGGGATTCTATTTCATAAAATCCTTCCCTGACCACGTAGTAACTTCTCCACTTGTTTATTATGTTGTTCTTGAGTATGGCACCCAGTGGGCCGTAATCAAAGAAACCTGCAACTCCTGAGTATATCTCAAAGGAGGACCATATAAATCCCCTTTTCTTGGCGATATTCATAACATCGTTATCAGTCATATCAAATCCTCTCAAATCTATTCAATCCTCAACATTTACTATGTTTAATGTTAAACTCATTTTAAATTAGTTTAACTCATTTTAAATTATTTAAATTAAAATTTAATTGGAATTTATTTTAAATACTATAAAATTAACTCTAAAATTTGTTAATTTCATATTTTAAGTTGTTGAATTTATTTTAAATAATTAAAAAAATTTTTAAGGTCAAGTCTGAACACGTTAAGTCTAAAAGAACTCTTCAGGACCTGGATCTGTTCACGATCTCATAGTCATGCTTGATCTTACTTGTTTCTGGACGTTGTTGGCCCATGTATTTACTGTCACGGTCTGGATGTCCATATGGCTTTTCTGAAGGTGATGTCATTGTTTCAAACACGATCTGACAGACCCTCTGACCTGTGTAAAGGGCAACCGGCATCTTACCTATGTTGGATATTTCAAGGGTTATTCTACCGTGGAAACCTGGATCTATGTATCCTGCTGTAACATGCATGGTTATGCCCAGTCTTCCCATTGATGAACGTCCCTCAACCCTTGCAACAAGGTTATCTGGAAGTTTAACAGTTTCATAGGTGGTTGCAAGTGCAAATTCTCCTGGGTGAATTATGAAGGGCTCACCATCATCTATGTAGAATGATTCCATGTAGGAATCTATGTCTGTTTTATCCATTGGATCTATACATGGCTTCCGGATTATTCTGAAGCCTTTAAATTCATTCCCAATCCTAAGGTCAACTGAAGATGGTTGTATTTGTCTTTCAGGATTTTCCAGTGGTTCTATAAGAATTTCACCTGTTTCCAGGCATTTTTTTATGTCTCTGTCACTTAAAATGGCCATTTCCTGCCCTCTTTCCTATTTTTAATTTCTTCTTTATCTTCTTTGATATTTATATGGGATAAATCTTCAACCTTAACAGGTACTCCACAGCTGTTACCAACACCTACAACCAGCACCCTGGAACCTTCAGGAGATTCCATTATGGCATTTTCAACAACTGAAACAGCTTTCTGGGAAGATTCAAGGATTTCCTTGGTCATGGGAGAGATCGCCTCTTCAGGACTCATCTTGACGATAACAGCATCAGTTTGAAGTTCTGATTTAACGAGTTCTTCCTCTATCATCCATTTGTCAACACCAGGACCTCCAATAACAACACCTACACCCTCTGCAACAGTCCCTGTCTTTTCTCCTTCAAGTTTAACTGCAGCGTCAATGGTTAGGAGTCTTTCAACATTTTTTTCATGGATGATGGAGGTAACAACCTTACCAACTTTCCCAACCCTTGCACCAGGACCATTTGCACGGGCTATAACTAGTTCACGTCCCTTGAACTTCTTCTGGGCAACCACCATTTCCCCAACTTCATGGATATCATCGTCTTCCACATCCTTCATGAGTGTTCCTGCAACAAGGGGTCCAAGTCCATCTCCAACTGCTTTGCCCTCTGAAAATGCATGCATTCCATCATACTGGGCTTTAACAATTCTCATTATCATTGGAAGGCTCATCTGGAGCATCAGAAGTATCTGGAGGTTTCCAGTTTTCTTTGCAAGTTCCAGGTTGTGACGAACCATCTTGGCAACCCCATTTATACCCAGGGTTGCTTTAAGGGTCATTACGATGTTTGAAGTCCATTCTGGGTCTGCTTCAGGTGCCAGTGTCTTCGACATGTGCTTGAATTTATTCTCACTGAGATCGAGTATCTTCTCGAACTTCCTTACTATACCGTTTGGATCAAGCTCAGCAGGAGGTATGACAAAAAATTCAAGAAAATTGTCCAGAGCTGCCTTTGGATCCCCCTCTGGATTTCCCTTTTCACTGCAGAGCTTGATGAGAACATTTTTGGATTCTTCAACCATTCCCTCAACTTCAACTGTGAAGTTGTTGATGTTTGACATTGCACGCATCCTCAAAAAGGAAGGTAGTATGAGTATCAGAATGAAGAAGATTACAAATCCAATGATCTCAATTGGACTGATGCCAAAGAGCATTTTTAGGCCACCTCACTGTGTTAATCCTCAAGGGATATTTTAGGGATAGATATTTTCATCCATCTGCATTATACCCGTATTTTTAGTAAGTATTCAATATTAGTATAGTTTTCAATCGAATATTTTAAAACTATTTTCTAAAAAGCTGTCTTAAAAAATGCTTTAAATAACTATCTCTTTAAATAAGGATCTTACAACTTATGTTAAATCCTTTTATGAAGATTTAATTGATCATTCAACTTACTTTTCCACCAATCTCCCATTTATCCTTCGAAGGGTGCCTTTCAGTGTATGTGCTTCCCTTCCAGATATGAAAGCCCTTCCAATGATTCTGCGAAATACAAGGGATGCATTTTTACTTTTATGTTTGGGATATCCGAGTTTTTCAACGATCTTATCCATGGTTTCGATGAGTCCTTCCTTCTCAACCTTGGAAGCCTCTTCAAGTTCCTCTCGAGGATAACTCTTCTTCTTTTTGAATATCTCGTAGAGCACGATTGCAGCTGCATGGGTTATGTTCATTATTGGATAATCCTCATGGGTTGGAATGGTAACGATAACATCACAGAGTTCTATCTCATCGTTAGAAAGTCCATCACCCTCTCTTCCAAATAGTAGTGCCATTTTCCCGGTCAAGTTGAGATTTTCTGCAAATTTATCTGGTGTTACAGCTATCCTCGGTAGGTTGTAGCTTCCCCCAGCTTCTCCAGTTGTTCCCACTGTGAAATCTATTTTCTCAGCTTCAAGGAACTCCGGGATGGAATCATAGACCTTCGCATTTCTCACAACCTCCCTTGCATGCATTGCCTGGTAGTAAGACTCATCTTCCAGCTGGCAGGGATTTATGAGGACCATATCTGAAAGTCCGAAGTTCTTCATTGTACGTGCAAGAAAACCTATGTTTCCCGGAGTTTCTGGCTCCACAAAAACCACGTATATCATTTGTTTATCAGCTCTTGTTGTTCTTTTGCATTGATATTGATTGATTTTCTTGTTTCAATTCAGGTTTTGTCTGTGTTAGTCTTCTTCCAATCCGTAAGACCTTTCCAGGAGTTTTAAAAGGTTCAGAACCTCTATTTTTCCAAGACCCTCTGCTTCAAGCGAATCCCTTATGTTGTACTCGCAGAAGGGACATATTGTAACCAGTGCATCAGCTTCAACGTCTTCAATCATATGGGCCTTCTTCTTACCCAGCCCTGCTGCTATCTCAGGTTTTCCAGAGCGCACTCCACCACCTGCACCACAGCACTGGTTTGGAGCTTCCATCTCCACGAATTCTACACCTTTGATTCTGCGGAGTATGGATCTGGGTTCTTCCCTTATTCCCTGACCCCTTGCAAGGTGACATGGGTCGTGGTAGGTGACCTTCATATTCAGTGGCTTCATATCCTCTGTGTTGAGCTTATCAACCAGAACCTCACTTATGTCCTTGACGTTGAGTTTGGCACCGTAGCGTGGATAATCATTTTTAAGGGTAGAACCACAGCCAGCACAGACAGTTATGATGGTATCGTAGTCCTTAAGGGCCTCATAATTTCTCTTTACAAGGTCCTCCAGGATGTCGGTCTGTCCCGTTCTTATCAGTGGTGAACCACAGCATACCTGGGTTTCCGGGATCTCTGCATGGATCCCATGCTTTTCAAGGACCTTTAAGAGTGCTTCTCCAATCTCAGGAAGCTTGTAATCAACCATGCATCCTGTGAAAAAAGCAACCTTGGGTTTTTCAGATTTTTCAGTACCTTCTGATTTTTTTTCGCTTGAAACAGTTTTTATGAATCCCTCTGCAAATCTTCCCTCACCCAATGGTTCAACAGACCTTCCAGTACTTTTTATGGACTTCCATATTTCCCTGTGGGCTGGAAGCGGACCCTTACCTTCCCTGCAGGCTATCTCCCTTAACTTTTCAATGGCCCCTCCGAAGGTGTTTATCTCCTTTGGACAAACCTCAACGCATTTGGAACAGGATGTGCAGTAGTAAAGACCATCCTCAATTCCTTCAACTGCACGTTCTCCACAGTCACGTGGATCAAGGGCAAATTTTGAGATGTAACGCATGAAGTATGGTCCTGCAAATTCCTTGGTTTCTTTAACAACTGGACATGCTGAAATACATGAATAGCACTCTATGCAGCTTCTAATCTTCTTGGTTTCTGCAAGTTCACTGGGATCCATAACTTCTGGACACTCTCTAACTTCACATCCACCTTCAAGGAAGAGTCCCATCTCCCGGGTCTTCTCATCCAGAGCTGTTCTGTCAACAACCAGATCCTTCAAAACTGGGAGGTCAATGGGTTCCAGAACGTCTCCATCTTCTATTTCAGATTTACATGCCAGTGCAACCTCTCCATTCACCTTGATTGCACATGAACCACACTGCCCTGCACGACAGGAGTATCTGTAGGCAATATCTGCATGTTGTGTTTCATTTATGTAATTCAGAGCATCCAAAACCTTCATCTTATCCTTTTTAAGGACCTCGTAGGTTTCAAAGTGGGATTCTTTCTCTTTTTCAGGATCATATCTTAGAACTTTAATTTTTATCATTTCTATCTCCGGTTCATGTTTAAAAAAGATTTATGAGTAAGATTTACAAGCTTTTTAGGTTTATTATTTATCCAATCATTTTATTCAATGTGATCTTCAATCATCTTATTTTAATTGATTAATTATTGTTTAATTGAATATTTCTTAATTCAACCTTTAGAAATTGAATGTAATCTTCAAATCTGGAGTAACGAGTTACACTATTATTGGTGCAATATATTATATAAAAATTTATAAGGGTATGTCAAAAACCTAATCCAAAAATGCGATATTAAGGAGTAATTGTTGCTAATTAAGGTTAAAGAAGGTTTAATAATAAATTAGGCTAATATTTACTGATATTTAATTTTCAAAGGGTGTAATGAATTCTTCTTTTATCAATATCCAGTAGATTGAAAGCTCATCCTCAAACTCCCTGTGATCTCCAAATTCAGTGGACACAATACTCCAGAATCTTTTGTTGTGCCCCATCTCAACGAGGTGTGCAACTTCATGAAAAACAACGTATTCAACAAGTTCTTCAGGAAGGTACATCATGTAACGGTTGATGTTGATGTTACCCCTGGAGCTGCAGCTACCCCAACGTGTTTTCATCTTCCTGAAACGTACAAGCTTAAAATCAACCTCCAACTGGTCCGCAAATTTCCAAACCAAATCCTTAACAAGGCTTCTGAACTCTTCCTCAGTTCTTTCAAGGTTCAAGCTGCGCTTTCCTGCCTCCTCCTTGGAACGTTCCAGCATGCACAGACGGTTGTATATCCACTTTCTATGTTTTTCAACAAGCTTACCAGCTCCATCATAACCCTCTGGAACTATGACTCTAAGAGAACCCGTTTTAATCTCTAAACGTGGATATTTGACCTTACGTAGGATCACCTCGTATTCAACGTCCAGATCATTTATCCTGGTTTTTTCCATTCTTTGCATGTTACTCCTTTAACTCTTTATCCTATCAGTGTTATGAAATGGGCTGTGTGACTATAAAAAATTTTAATTGTAGATAAGTACAATCTAATAAAAATAGAAGATTAAATACCATTCAGTTGAAGATCAATTTGGAAGATCACCAACCAAAAACACGTGTTCCAAACAAAACATCGAACATCTTTTGACTTTTAAACTTGCAGTTCTTTAAAAGTTAAGGTTCAAATCAGATTAAATTATTTAAAATACGATCATTTAAGGATTTTATAAATTTTAATACGTTCAACAAGTTAAAGGAGATTCTTATGAATATAAAAGAAGTTTTAACAGGAAAAGAGAACGATAAACTGTTCCTTCTTGGGAATGAGGCTGCTGTTCGTGGAGCATTTGAGGCAGGTGTTGCAGTTGCATCCACGTACCCTGGAACACCCTCCTCAGAGATAGGTGATGTGCTCTATAAAATAGCAGATGAAGCAGGAATGTACTTCGAATTTTCAACCAACGAAAAAGTTGCACTTGAAGTTTCTGCAGCAGCGGCAGCTTCGGGATTAAGGTCATTCACCTTCATGAAGCATGTGGGAGTTAACGTTGCAGCAGATTCCCTTATGAGTGCAGTTTACACCGGTGTGAATGGGGGTATGGTGATACTGTCGGCAGATGATCCATCCATGTTCTCATCCCAGAACGAACAGGACAACAGACACTACTCACGCCTTGCAAACATGCCCATGATGGAACCATCCAGTCCACAGGAACTCAAAGACATCATGAAGGATGCTTATGAATTATCAGAGGAATTCCAGATACCCGTACTCATGCGTACCACAACCAGAATATCCCACATGAGGGGGGTTGTGGAACTTGGACCGAAGACTGAAGCTCCAAAGAAGGGATTCTTCAAACGTGACCCCAAACGATTCGTACCTGTTCCAGTAACCGCAAGGGAGATGCACAGGGAACTCGTTGAAAAAATGGAAAAGATAAGCGAACTGAGCAACAGCTCCCCATTAAACCAGATATTTGACAGGGATGGAAGGATCGGTGTGGTGACAAGTGGAAGTGCCTTCAACTACGTTATGGATGCTGTGAATGAGGAAAACCTGCCTGTGAATGTCCTCAAATTAACCCTTTCCAATCCATTCCCTGAAGAACTCCTAATGAAATTCATGGAAGGTCTTGAGTGTGTGCTGGTGGTCGAAGAGGTCGACCCAATAATGGAGAAGGACGTACTTTCAGTGGTGGGAAAACACGGAATCAATATCTTGGTTCATGGAAAACTCGATGGTACGATGCCTATGATCTACGAGTACACCCCTGAGATAGTACTTGAAGCACTGGAAAAGGTCACAGGAGTGGATATGAATACTGTGGAATTGGAATCCACATATCTACCACTTCCAAACCGTCCACCAACACTCTGCCCGGGATGTCCCCACCGTGCTGCCTATCTCTCAGTTAGAAGAGCAGCTAAAAACCTTGGAATCAAAAACATCATCCACCCAACTGATATAGGATGTTACACCTTGGGGATAGATTCACCATACGATGCCGCGGATTACCTTCTGTCCATGGGTTCCAGTATAGGAACAAGCTGTGGATTTTCAAAGGCAACAGATCAGAGGATAGTGAGCTTCATAGGAGATTCAACATTCTTCCATGCAGGAATACCACCACTCATAAATGCAGTTCACAACAAAAACCGCTTCGTACTGGTCATACTTGATAATAGAACCACTGCAATGACAGGAGGCCAGCCAAACCCTGGACTGCCTGTTGATGGAATGGGATACGAGGCACCAGAAGTTTCAATCGAAAACATTGTCAGGGCAACGGGAGTTGAATTTTTAGAGACCATAAATCCCCTTAACATTAAAAAATCCCAGGAAACACTGGAAAGAGCATTGGAGTACGATGGGGTGGCAGTTGTTGTGTCAAGGTACCCCTGCATGCTCATCAAAAACAGGAAAAGGCAGAAGAGTGATGCCATCATCCACGTTAAGCAGGATAAATGTGACAGATGCTCGGTTTGCCTTGATGAACTTGCATGTCCTGCAATTTACACCAAGGATGATGGATCAGTTCACATAGATCCAATGCTCTGCAGGAAGTGCAACGTATGTGTGCAGATATGTCCTGAAAGAGCCATAGGTGGTAAGAAGTAGATTTTATGGATGAAAATGATTTAAAATAAATCACTTCAAAATTTTCATCTTTCAGTTATTAATCTTTTAGCTATTAATTGGAATTAAAAATGATTTAAATATTGCAATCGAGGAGATCAAGGATGAAACCTTACAGTATTTATATTTCCGGTGTGGGTGGTCAGGGAATAATTAAAACCTCCACTGTAATCGGTGAAGCAGCAATGAAAAGCAACATCCCTGTTGTAATGAGTGAAATACATGGTATGGCTCAGAGGGGAGGTGTGGTGTCCACGGAACTGAAGATAGGTGATGCCTACAGCCCCATAATTAAGGAGGGAACAGCAAATTTATTGCTGGCATTCGAGCCCCTTGAAGCTTTAAGAGCCCTTCCAAAGCTCAACAGAAAAACCAGTGTGGTCGTTAACACGTCACCCATATACCCATCCAGCCTAAGGCAGGGTGATGTGCCCTACCCAGAGGTTGATGTGATCATGGAGGAACTCAGATCCAAAACCGGAGAAGTGTTTGCAATGGATGCAGAAACCATTGCAAAGAACGCTGGACACATACTGTCCCTTAACATGGTGATGCTGGGGGGTGCAGCAGCAGTTGAGGGATTTCCATTGAACAAAGAGTTGATACTTGATTCAATGCGGTCCAACCTGCCTGAAAAAAGTATACCAATCAACATGAAGGCATTTGAGGAAGGATTTGAGATCTGTTCATCTGAATGATCTTTAAAAAGCTTTTTTTATATTAATTCTTTTTTGTGCAGATCCATGTTTTTTTTGTAGTAACTAGCAAAATCTATGGTTTACATATTAGTAATGGGTAAACTAAAGGGTTAATTATCCTAGTGGTAATCAGCCTAGTGGTCAATATCCCATTTATAACGTATAGATCGTTTGGAGGTAAAAAATGGACAAGAAAATCATCCTCCTTGTTGCAGTTGCATTGCTTGTTGTCGTGGGGGCTTTCTATGTACTGGAAAACAGGGGCAATCTTAACACAACCCTAAATTTAAGTCCAAATACCACCAACACCACTAACATCACTGATATTACACATAATACCACTGAAGTGATTCATAAGGAAACTGAACATAACTACACCAAAAATGAGAGAGCAAAGGTGAAGATATCTGCTAAAGAAGCCCAAAAAATAGCTATTGAAGGTTCAGCAGACTTAGGTTTCCCAGCAAAGCCTCATGGTACTCCCACACTTTTCAAATGGACTGAAAATAATAGGCATACATGGGTTTGGAAGGTTCCATTGGAATTTTTAGCAGGGGATGTAAAATATGGGTACATTTACGTGGATGCAATGAACGGTGAGATCATCATGAATGAGTAGTTCTAATAAATGTCCTATCCTTCTTTTTTTAAAGAGCTGCAATTATATATCTAAATTAACTGTTAAAATTAGAATTTTTTAGAATTAGACCGTAAAAGTGTACTGGAAATTGTAATTAATGAAAAATAAATAAAATTAGAGGCTGTAAACCTCTTTATCTGTCAGAACATCTGCACCACCAGCTTCGAGTACCTCAATTCCAGCGTCGATATCTTCAGGGTGCAGGATAACTATTGCCCTGTTCTTCTTTTGTTCAACGAAGGCGTAGAGGTAGTCAAGGTTTATACTGGATTTGTCCAGTATTCCAAGTATCTTGTTGAGGCCTCCAGGCTGGTCAGGTATTCCCACAGCTATAACTTCGCCTATCTTCACAAGAAAACCCTTCTCCTCAAGGACTTCACGTGCCCTGTCAGGTTCAGGTACTATCAACCTTAAAATTCCGAATTCTGATGTGTCTGCAATTGAAAGTGCCCTTAAATTGACCCCTGCTTTTTCAAGCACGTCCAGTGCATTCCACATTCTACCCTTTCTGTTCTCAAGAAATATGGACAACTGTTTTAACTTCATTTTTATCACCCTTTAAATATAAATCCCAAAATCACCATTTAAATATAAAATCCTCTATTTTAATGGGTTTATCAGTTTAAATACCAACTTCACGTTTGTCAATAACCCTGACAGCTTTTCCCTTACTTCGGGGAAGGGTTCTTGGCTCCACAAGGGTTACATTAACCCTGAGGCCTATTTCACTGTGGACGAGTTCCTCTATCTTCTTGGTTATCCCAACGAGTTCCTTCACCTCATCTGAGAAGAGTTCTGGTGAGGCTTCAACCTGTATCTCCAGTTCATCCAGGTGTTCTGGCCTGGTGACTATGATCTGGTAGTGGGGTTCCAGACCATCGATCTTCAGGAGGGCCTTCTCGATCTGGGATGGGAATATGGAAACACCCCTTATCTTCATCATATCATCTGAACGCCCGGTGATCCTCTCAATCCTCACAAGGGTTCTTCCACACTCACATTTATCCCTTTTAAGTCGGGTTATATCCTTCGTACGGAAGCGCAGGAGGGGCATTCCCTCACGTGTTAATGTTGTCAGCACCAGTTCCCCCTTCTCACCGTCGGGCAGGGTTTCATGGGTCTGGGGATCTATGATCTCAGGGTAGAAGTGGTCCTCAAAGATGTGCAGACCATCCTGTGCTTCACATTCAAGGCCAACACCAGGACCCATTATCTCTGTTAGGCCGTAGATGTTGTATGCAGGGACATGGAACTTGGACTCTAACTTTTCACGCATCTCCTGGGTCCATCCTTCAGCTCCAAATCCAATGACCTTAAGATCAAGGTCCTCCATGTCAATGTTCTCATCTGCAAATTCCTCTGCAAGGTACAGCCCGTAGGAGGGTGTTACTATGAGTACGGTTGTGCCGAAGTCCTGCATGATCTCCATCTGCCTTTTGGTCTGGCCAGTTGAGATTGGTATCACAGTTGCCCCGATCTTCTGTGCACCGTAGTGAACACCGAAACCTCCTGTGAAAAGACCGTAACCATGTGTGTTCTGGATAACATCGTCCTCCGTAATTCCAACCATGGTCAGACCCCTTGCCATGCATTCACTCCATATCTCAAGGTCCCCCTTGGTGTAACCGGATACTGTGGGTTTTCCTGTTGTCCCTGAGGATGTGTGGAGCTCAACTATTTCCCTGCGGGGAACTGCAAACATACCGAAGGGGTAGGCTTCCCTCAGGTCTGTTTTGGTTGTGAAGGGAATCTTCTCTATGTCCTTCAGTGTTTGGATGTCCTCAGGCTTAACACCTGCATCATCCAGCCGTTTTCTGTAGTAGGGCACATTTTCGTAGGCCCTTTTAACGATAACCTGTAATCTTTCAAGCTGTAACTTTTCTCTGTCCCCCTGGGACATGCATTCCTTTTCCTCGTTCCAGATCATTTTATCCCCTGAACATACTTTATGGAGAGCTGTAATTTTTCGATAAAATCATTTTTAACAGTTAAATCTCTTAAATTGGCCCTCAATACTATGAATCTATTTAATGAATCCTATAAAATTATTTTTTTAATGTTAATGCTCTGATTCTACCATTTCTTTATCAAACCTATAAATCTTGAATGATCCAAGTTTTAGTAGAATTATTTTGAACAAAAAAGGGTATGGAAATGGAGGTATATTTGAGTTTTGGTTTTGTTGTAGGGGGATATCCAATGAAAAACTGAATTATCACATAAAAAATAAATTTTATGAATTCATAGATCCGAAGAGTTCAAAAACAGTGTATAATCATGAGGAAAAACAGTGGATCGTAAATTAGTGGATCCTATGATAAAATCTAGTTGGATCATACGATAAACTCTTTAAACCCGAATTTCAGTCCAGATCCTTGAGAGAGTTATTCTGAAGCCATAAAAATGTTTAAGATGAATGTTTGAGGGGGGATTGAGGTTAGGGACTACAATATTGGGAAGATTGGGGCTTTCCCGGTAATGTTAATTTGGTTATCCCCCTCACAAACGTTTCTTTTTATGATAAAGGAGATATAAAAGCGTTTACCCGAATCACACCCAAATCTATACCAATTCTCCCTCATCTCTACCTTTTTTTAAAACGAGACGGTTTCATACACCTCACTTTTCGGGTGTGTAATTGGTTTCCAGTTAGCGAAGTTCTCAGTTAAGATCATTATAAGGAACGCTTGCATAAGAATTAATTAAAAGAGTTTTTATATGGCGATGGTATTAATAAGGATTAAACATTATAGATTTGTAGAATTATCAAGAATCAATCCATCTTATCATAAAAAGCTTTGGAGTGTAGATGCTAACATCTAATTTCTGCAAGTTTTTAACTTAAAAATTTGACTTAAAAAGATAAGTAAAACTATATCGTGATTACATCGGTTTAAAAATTTCAATCAGGTCTTTTTGATGGATTTACCTAAAAAATAAAAAAATGATGAGGTTAAATTATGGACGTATTGTTATTCAGTGTTGTTGTTTTGATATACCTCCTCATGGTGGGCTACGTTGGATACATCGCATGGAAGCGAACCGACAGCTCAGAGGATTACATGGTTGCAGGCCGTGACACACACCCCTACATCATGGCTTTAAGCTACGGTGCCACATTCATAAGTACAGCGGCAATTGTAGGTTTTGGAGGTGTTGCAGGCCAGTTTGGAATGGGAATTCTGTGGCTGGTATTCCTGAACATTCTGGTGGGTGTATTCATAGCATTCATAGTCTTTGGAAAACCTACCCGAAGGATGGGACAGAAGATGGGAGCATTGACCTTCCCAGAATTCTTGGCCCGAAGATTCGACAGTAAATTTATCCAGTACTTCAGCGGACTTATTATATTCGGTGCAATGCCACTCTATGCATCGGTTGTTCTCATAGGGGCTGCAAGGTTCATGCAGACAACCCTGTCAATGAACTTCAACATCGCACTCATTATACTGGCGGCCATCATTGCAGCCTACGTTATCTTCGGAGGTATAAAGGGTGTTATGTACACAGATGCTCTCCAGGGAACCATAATGTTTGCAGGAATGCTAGTTTTACTGGGATTCATTTACTGGACACTTGGAGGGGTTACAGCAGCCCACCAGGCCCTTACAAATATGGCCTACCTCATGCCCCAACAGGTGGTGGCAATGGGTGCAACAGGATGGACTTCCTCCCCGGTTCTTGGAAGTGCATGGTGGTGGACCCTAGTATCCAGCATAATTCTAGGTGTGGGAATAGGTGCCCTTGCCCAGCCCCAGCTTGCAGTCAGGTTCATGACAGTCAAATCCAGCAAGGAGCTCAACAGGGCAGTGCTCATGGGAGGATTGTTCATATTCGTCATGACCTTCACGGCATACGTTGTGGGTTCACTTTCAAATGTTTACTTCTTCCAGCACCTTGGAAAGATCGCGGTTGATGTTGCTGGTGGAAACGTTGACTCAATAATACCCATATTCATAAACATGGCAATGCCGGAGTGGTTCGCGTACATCTTCATGCTCACGCTTCTTGCAGCAGCCATGTCCACGATAAGTGCTCAGTTCCATGTTCAGGGAACAGCCATAGGTAGAGATGTCTACGAAACACTCAAGGGCAACAAGGGTCAGAGATCTGTTTTCATAACCCGTATCGGTATACTGGTCGCGGTTGTCATTGCAGTTATAGTGGCTTACCTACTTCCAGGAAGTGTGGTTGCCCAGGGAACGTCCATATTCTTTGGACTATGTGCCTCTGCCTTCCTGCCCATGTTCGTATGTGCACTCTTCTGGAAACGTTCAACCAAACCTGGGGCAATTGCAGGACTTATGACAGGAACATTTGTGAGCCTGTTCTGGCTGGTCTTCATGCACAAGAAGGAAGCTGCAGGTCTTGGAATATGCAAATGGCTTACAGGAAGCAGTGTGCTTGTAACAACCATGCCATGGCCGGTTGTTGACCCAATAGTTGTTGCGCTGCCTCTGGCATTCATCGTAACAATCGTTGTGAGTCTGCTGACCAAACCACCTGCAGAAGAGGTTCTTGAAGCCTGCTTTGGGGAAGCGAGTTCAAAATAGGATTTAACGGAACTTCTATTTATTTAAACTCTTTCTTCCCTTTTTAGATTCTCTTTTCATTTTTTAAATCTTTTAACATTTTCCATAGAACTTCAGGACTTCAATCCATCATTAGGTAAGAATTTTGTTTTAGTTTACTCAAAATAATAATATAATAACCTTATTTTAAATAAAAACCATTAAATCATATTTAATAATAAAATAAAATTTATGCACGCTTTCAGGATAGTTTTAAAAATATTTAACTACGAATTTAATTATTTTAAAACCATTTTGGGAATATTTCATTGATATGGTGCAAAAAATCAAATAGAAGGATATAAGGTGTGTGAAACAGAGAATATCACAATAAAATTCTCATCATTAAAGATATTTTATGGATAAATTAAATCAAGGGATGTAAAACATGAAAATAGTGCCATTTTCATTGAAGGAAGGTTCAAAAAAAGGATGGAAGGATGTTTTCAACAATCCAAGACCGGTTAAAGTGGAAAGTTTTAAAACAGGAACTGTAACCCTGAATATGAGGGGAACCATCAATCCTAAACATCCGAATGCAGGTAACGTTGAGGATGAAGATGTGGATGTTCCAATAATGGCCCACCTGGTGCACCATGATGATCTTGGGGATTATCTCCTTGACACAGGGCTTGATGCATCTTACTGCAATGATCCAAGGGGTAACGTTAAGGGAATCCTTTCATGGATATTCACAGATGAGTACCAGCAGGAAAAGGATGAAAATATAGCTTATCATCTGAATAAAAGGGGAACAAAACTTAAAGGGGTCTTTTTAAGCCATCTCCATTCGGATCATATGGCGGGGATACGGGAGCTGCCCCACGATATCCCGTACGTAATTGGTAAGGGTGAGAAATGCCTTGAATCCAAGCCATTCCACTACGGAGGCTACTTCAGTGGCCTGGAATCTCTTCACGAGATAGACTTTTCTACTGTAGAACCCATGCCTCCACTGGGACCAGCTGCAGATCTTCTGGGGGACGGGTCTCTATGGGCCATCTACACACCAGGCCACACAAGGGGGCACATGTCATTTCTTGTCAACGGCTTAGATGGGCCTGTACTCTTCACCATCGATGCCTGCTTCATCAGGGAGAACCTTGAACGTGGTGTTGCATCCTCAGGTTACACATGGAACGTTGAAATGGCCCAGGAAACCATGGAAAATATTCTGGAGTTTTTGAAGGAGTACCCTGAAGTCAGGGTTGTCTGTGGGCATGAAATTCCGGTGTAATAGGTTAATATATTTTATTTTCTTTTTATTTCTATTTATTCCCCTAATTTAATCTCATTTCTTTGTTTTTAAAGAAAATTTCATTTAAAAAATTAAAAATATTTTTAAAAAATTTTAATATTGACCTTTCATCGAGGTGGAGTGCTGTTCTATTTTTTTATTAATATTACTATCTTCACCGGTATGAAATTCTTTTAGTAACCTGAGAACAGAAAAGTATATAAGCATATACTTATATATTGATGGTACATGCTGGAGACAGATCATGGTCACGACCCTGAGTTACAGGAAGAATTGGAAGAGCTTTTCAAGGCACTTGCCAATGGTAACAGGCTCATACTGATTCGTTGGCTTGCTTCAGGTGAAATAGAAAGGATCAGTGTAACGGAGATGGCGAATATAATGGGTTTAACACAACCTGCAGCCTCACAGCACCTTAAAGTACTCAAAACAGTCAAGATCCTCCATGCAGAAAAGGAAGGTAACTACATCTACTACACCTTCAACAAACGTGCCCTGTTAAAACACAAGAAAAATATTGATTTTTTGTTTAGTTGTGCGTTAGCAAAGTGCGATCAATTAAAATAAAACCAAACAGGGAGATAAAACCCAAAAAGGAACTTGAATCAGGCTAAAATGCCGTATACGTACCCATTGGGTGATAGTATGAAAGAAACGAACTTCAACGAAGAATTAGCTGTAGTGGTACTACCTGATGTTCCACTACTACCAGACACCAACGTAAACCTCAAGGTTGGTAAAGAAGCAGGAAGCGAGATCTACAACCGCGTTAAAGACGATGATTCCTACGGTATAGCTCTGGCTATTAAAGAAATGAATCCTGTAGGATTCTACGAAGAATCTGATTTCTACAGGGTAGGAACCATAATCCACATTCAAGACGTCGAGGAGGTGAAGGACTTCTACCAGATCAAGGCACAGATCCTGGAAAGGGTGGAAGTTAAGGAATTCCTTCCTGACGGTGACAATTACAGGGCAACCTACACATCCATGCCCGACATCACAGATCTGGGAGAGGAAGACCAGGACGAGATGTTGATGAATATCCAGAACCTTGTGGGGGAGATAAGCGAGAACTTCAAGGGATCCGATGCTTACCTCAAACAGATCCATCAATTGAACGACCTCAAACAGGTCATGGCCTATGTTTTCCCGTACATGAGGCTTTCAATTCCAGAAAAACAGGAACTACTTGAAACACGCTCCCTCAGGGAGAGGAGTCTGAAGTTCCTTGATGCACTCATCGACCAGAAGGAATCCATCCAGTTCCAGATGGAGATGGGGGCCAGACTCAACGAGGAGATGAACAAAAAACACAGGGAAACAATGCTCAAAGAGCAGCTCAAGGCCATACAGGATGAACTGAGCGACTCTGAAGGCCCCTACGGAAAGAACTACAGAACGCTCATTGAAGAGGCTCAGATGCCCGATGAGGTACGGGAGGTTGCACTTGAGGAGGTCAACAAACTCGAGAGGGGTGGCTCCAACAACTCAGAGGAGAACATCATCAGAAACTACCTGGATCTTCTGACCAGCCTACCATGGGGCCCCGGTGAAATCAGGGACATCGACATTGAAGCTGCAAGGAAATTACTGGATGAACAGCACTACGGCCTGGACAAGGTGAAAGACCGCATAATCCAGCACCTCACAGTCATGAAACTGAAACACAACAAACAGGGATCCATACTCCTCCTTGTTGGACCACCAGGAACAGGTAAAACCAGCCTTGGAAAAAGCATAGCAGAAGCACTTGGCCGTGAATACGTCAGGATCAGCCTGGGCGGTGTCAGGGACGAGTCTGAGATAAGGGGCCACAGAAGAACCTACCTCGGAGCACTGCCCGGAAGGATCATCAATGGAATGAAACGTGCAGGAACCAGAAACCCGGTTTTCATACTGGATGAGGTGGACAAACTCATGGCATCTGTAAACGGCGACCCAGAAAGTGCACTCCTCGAGGTGCTTGACCCTGAGCAGAACGACACCTTCTCAGACCACTACCTGGACGTGCCCTACGACCTTTCAGACGTGTTCTTCATAGCCACAGCAAACTCACTAAGGGACATATCAGCACCACTACGCGACCGTATGGAGATCATAGAGATCGGCAGCTACACAAGCCACGAGAAGTTCAGAATAGGAAAGGACCACCTCATAGCAGAGGTGCTTGAGGACAACGGACTTGATGAAACCCATCTCCAGATCGAAGACGAGGCCCTGAAAGCCATAATAGAAAACTACACAAGGGAGGCAGGTGTCAGGGGACTTAAAAAACAGCTTGCAAAGGTTGCAAGGGTAGCATCAGAGAAGATAGTCCTGGGCAAGGTTGAACTCCCCTACGTTGTTAAAGATGACATGCTCTACGACCTGCTTGGCCATGAGCTCATTCAGGTGAACCAGGCTGGTAAGAACAACCCTCCAGGTGTTGTAACAGGCCTTGCATGGACACCGGTTGGTGGGGACATACTCTTCATAGAGGGTGCCTTCATGCCGGGAACAGGTAAGCTCACGCTCACAGGTCAGCTCGGTGATGTTATGAAGGAATCTGCAAAGATATCCCAGAGCCTCATACGTTCAAGGATGTCCTTCAGCCTCAAGAACATGGAGTTCGACAAGAAGGACCTGCACATACACGTGCCCTCAGGTGCAATTCCAAAGGACGGACCATCTGCAGGAGTGGCACTTTTAACCACAATAGCATCCCTTGTAACAGGTCGTGCAGTTGATTCTGAACTTGCAATGACAGGTGAAATATCCCTCAGGGGTGCGGTACTTCCTGTTGGCGGCATCAAGGAGAAGTTTCTTGCAGCACACCGTGCAGGAATCAAACGTGTCATACTGCCGAAGGAAAATGCAAAGGACCTTGATGAGGTTCCAGATGATGTTAAATCAGATCTGGAGTTCATCACCGTTGAGACTGTTGAGGATGTTATCAAGGAAACCATAGGTATTGAACTTCCAAAACCCGTGATCATGGACCTTGGTGCAGACTCACTTGCAGGTGGAGCAGGGGCTTAAAATAAACCTCGTGAGAAATTCCTCCAATCCGAAGTTCCTAATAGATTGAGGATTTCTCATTTTTTTTAATTTTATGAAAAAATAAGATATTTATAGAAACAAGACATTTACAAATCTTAAATTAAAATCTAATACTTAATATTCCTTTTTAATTCATTCAAGTAAAAATTCTAGGTTATATTTAAAAATTTTACCTTATTTTAATTAATTTTATCAAAGGATTTTAAAAAATAGATTTTAAAAAATAAAGTTCAGGATCTAATCAGTAACCCTCTTGAAGTCAAGTATCACACGAACCATGGCAGGTTCAGTGTCAATATCCACGGTTATTGCAGGTCCCTCATCCATGTACATGGAAACTAAAAGAAACTCATCCGATACTTCTTTCCCATCACCTGCAGTGGTGTTTATGATGAAAAGTTCCTCTTCGCCATCCTCAAAGAAATCCACAACCTTTGATGTGTCTGGTCCAAGGACCCTGAGCATGATCATGAGGTGTTCCTCTGTAGAAAAATGGAAGTCCTTAACGAACTCACGAGGAATTATTAAATCAGTTTCAACACCATCCACTTCCTGAATGAATGTTACAGCTTCAGACACTCCCGTCAAAATCTTCACCTTCTTCATTTTTTTATTCATGAACTTTTACTCATGAAATTGAATCATTTAATAATTATTTGATTCTTTAGATTAATAAAGATGAAAATTGGATTGTTTGGATTTGGCTAATATCCAAATCTTTGACCCATCATCTAACCATCATCCAATGGGTTGAACCAGATCAGTAGGCATTATCGAACCATTTTAAAAATGTCATGAAGAATATTTTCACGTCGAAGATGAAGCTCCAGTTCTCAACGTAGTAAATATCATGTTTTATCCTTTCTGAAATGCATGTGTCTCCTCTCCAACCATTAACCTGGGCCCAACCGGTCATTCCGGGCCTCACGTAGTGTTTGATCATGTATTTAGGAATTTCGTCTCTAAATTTAATTACGAAGTATGGGCGTTCTGGTCTGGGACCTATCAAGCTCATATCGCCCTTCAATATGTTGAAGAACTGTGGCAGTTCATCGATGTTGGTTTTCCTGATGAATGAACCGACCCTGGTTTTACGTGGATCTTCCCGGGTGCTCCACTGGTACTTCTCCTGTTTATCATCTTGAGCCCTCATGCTCCTGAACTTGTAGATCATGAAGGTTTTCTTGTTAAGGCCAATTCTTTCCTGTTTGAAGATCACAGGTCCTGGAGATGTGAGCTTCACCATAGCTGCCGTGATGATCAGTATGGGTGACGTTAGGATAATACCTGAAATAGCTAGAACAATATCTAAAAACCTTTTCAGGGTTTTGTTGAAGTAGTTGTCCAGGGGAACGTATCTGATGTTTATAACAGGGATGTCATCGATGAGTTCCAAACATGGCTGAGTCGGCAGGTACCTGTAGTAATCGGGAACTATCTCCGCTTTAACACCGTGCTTTTCAACTTGGTCCACGATACTCTGTATAACCTTATAATGCCTGGCTGATAGGGTTAAAATAACTCTGTCAACGGTGTTTGTCATGATAATATTTTCAAGGTCTTCAATGGTTCCTATGACCTCAGAATCCCTGATTTTATGGCCTATTTCAAGGTTGTCGTCAAGAAATCCGATTATATGATACCCTATGTAACTATTTTTTGTTATCTTACTTGCAAACTTCTCTCCGAGTTCACCTGCACCTACTACAAGTATGTATCTAACGTTACGTCCTTTGCTCCGTACAAATCCTAAAAACTCCATGAGGGTGAACCTTTCAAGGATTGAAAATCCACTGCTGAAAACTGCAAAGACTGCTAGCATGTACCTTGAATAATCTTGAAAGTTAACTATGTACAGGAATGTGGCTATGAGTAACAAAGCAATAACGTTCACCTTGAGGATCTGTTTCAATTCTAGATCGAAGTTTTCAGTTCGTTTAGGATTGTAAAGTCCAAAGGAATAGTAAAGACAGATGTAAAGGGGTAATATAAATATAAGGGCCATAACGTAATGATGGAATTGCCATATGCTGTGACTTGGACCCAGTAAATTGGTTTCAAATCGCACATACCATGCTAATAAAAATGAAAATGCTATTACTATCATATCCGTGATAACTAGTAATGTGTTGAAGAATCTTTGATTTTCCCTGATCATGCTGTTAGTCCCTTTTCAGCCCTTTCAAGCTTAACCCCTGAAGAAATTCACAGACCTCTTCAGGGAGTACATGCCCCATATTCCCAGATAGGTAACTGCTGTTACCACCTTTGGATACTGACCTTTATAATGTTTTCCATAAAAAGTATGCATCGCTCTATAGAATTCATACATCATTTTCGGTTTTTCTTTATTGTTGATACTCCCACCTTTACAGTGGAGTATGTGGGCATCGCCATAGTAAACCACCTTCCAGTTTTTTGCCTTCATACGGTAGCACCAGTCGATGTCCTCACCGTACATGAAGAAGGTTTCATCCAGAAGCCCAACCTCGCTGATGGTTCTGGATCTGACCAGCATGAAAGCCCCCACAATGCAGTCGACCTCGTAGGTCTCATTTTCGTCCAGGTAGGTGAGGTTGTAACGTCCGAAACGTTTGCTCTTTGGGAAGATGCGTGAAAGGCCGGTCATCCTGCAGAATGAAACACCAACAGTTGGAAAACTTCTCCTGCAGGCTTTATCCAATGTGCCATCTGGAAGAAGAACCTTACAACCCAGGGCACCTATTTTTTCATCTTTTTTTATGTGATCAATGCATCTTTCCAGGCAGTCTGCTAAAACCACGGTGTCTGAGTTGAGGAGAAGAACGTACTCTGAATCTGCTTCTTTCAACGCCTGGTTGTTTGCATGGGCAAAGCCCTTGTTCTCTTTGTTTTCAATGAACCTGATCGTTCCCTCTTCTCTTTCCTCTTGGAAGTATTCCTCCAACCTTTCAAGACTGCCGTCACCTGATGCATTGTCAACCAGAAATATCCTGAAGCTGAAGGGGTGATCCCCTTTTAAAATAGACTCTATGGTCTTTCTGGTTAAATCGTAGGTTCTGTAGTTCACCACTATTATGGATAAATCCATTTTAACTCTCCTTGATGCATCTGTCTTTGTTGGAAATATTATCGATCGATGAATCTAAATATTTTTTAATAAGTAACTCGTTTTATTTTAAAGAGTTCATGAAATTATTTAATATTATTGAAGCTTCCTTTAAGTATATGTGAAGGTCGGTTCACTGAAGAACTTGGTCTTATAAAATAGATTTAAGAGTACCTTTCAGGAGCAACCATTCCATCCTCAGGTAGTCTTTAATGCTCCTATGATCTATTTTATTCACCGCGTGGCGGGTTTTAAATCCCTCCCTCAAACCATCCAGGTACTCCCTACCATATCCCTTCTTCAGGAAGAAGAGGTACTTCATGAAGTACCCTAAAAGCAGGAATACGAAGTTCAAAGCAAGTTGAGGCCAGGGCATGTTCTTGTAGGGAAGGTAAACGTTGTTCCGAGCGGATATTCTTACCTTGAATTCGTTGTACCTGCTGCCGCTGGTTCCACTGCCATGGTGGTATACAACTGCTTCAGGGCAGTAAACTGATCTGTAGCCGTGGAGTCCAGCTCTGTAACCAATATCCACGTCTTCAAGGTATGCGAAGAAGTTTTCATCGAATAATCCAATTTCATTGAATATTTTTCTCCTGTAGAGTGCTGCCCCTGCACATGCACTGAAAACATCCCTTCGTTCAGTGTAGAGATCTGGGGATCGTCCATTCCCAACCTTTCTTGTCCAGCCCAGAAGGGTGTACTCATCACCTGCATCGTCCATCTTAGTTCTATTTTCATACTGGATCATCTTGGAGGAAACTGCGAAGATGTTTTCATCAGATTCAATGCACTTCACGAGGTTTGATATGCAATTCTTTTCTATTTCAGTGTCGTTGTTTAAGAGGAAAACGTAATCATTTCCTGAAGCCCTAATTCCCTGGTTGACTGCAGCTGCAAAGCCCAGATTCCTTTTGTTTTCTATGAGTGTAAACTCAGGATATTTATCTTTTATGTAAGTTTTACTTCCATCATTAGATCCATTGTCTATTATAATGACTTTAAGAGAGTTACATTCTTTTAATGATTTTAAGCAGGTATTGATGTAGTGTTTTCCGTTGTGGTTGGGAATGACAACTGTCACGTATTCCAGCATCTGCACACTCCCTCAATAACTCTCCATATGGGTCCATTTAGTGTAAACATCACAGACCTCTTCAGCTGCGCCTTGAGCCATTATTTGACCTTTTTGAAGCCATATTGCTTTGTTACAGAACTTTTTCACCTGATCTGGGGAGTGTGATACGAATAAAAGTGTTACATCTCCTTTCATCAATGATTCCATCTTTTCACGGCTTTTTTCCTGGAACTTCACATCCCCCACTGATAGAACTTCATCCAGGATCAGTATTTCTGGCTGTACGCTGGTTGCGATTGAGAAGCCAAGTCTAGCCTTCATTCCAGAGGAGTAGTTCTTCAGGGGAACGTCTATGAATTCCTCCAGTTCGGAAAATTCAACGATCTCATCGAACTTGCTTTCTAAAAATTTCTTGGAGTAACCCAGCATTGCTCCGTAGAGGAAGACATTCTCCCTTCCGGTGTAATCAGGGTCGAAACCTGCACCTAAAGCTAATAAGGGAGATATTTTTCCTTTTACAGTTATGTTTCCTTGTGTGGGTTTCATAACGCCTGCGATCAACTTTAGCATGGTAGTTTTACCTGCACCGTTCAGCCCAACAAATCCCAACCTATCTCCCTTTTTCACTTCAAATGAAACATTTTTAAGGGCCCAGAAAGGCTGAAATCTCAATTCCTTTTTCATGAATTTGATTACATATTCTTTAAGGTTGTCAACTTTCTCCTGGCTTAAGTTGAATTCCATTCCAACGTTTTCAACCTTTATAACTGTTTCTTTCAAAATAATCACCTAAATGTAGAGTATGAACCTGTCCTGATACTTGTAAAACAGTGCAATTCCTATGATCAGTGCTGTTATACCTGCACCCATTGCAAAGATGAGATGTATTGGATTGTAGAGTGTTCCATAGAGGAATGAGCTTCTGCAGCACTGAATAACTGCATAGAGGGGATTATAATACTGTATGAACCTGAAGCTTTCAGGTACGATGTTTGCAGGATAAAATATTGGCATTGCGTACATCAACATCATTAAGAAAACTCCGTACAGGTGTTCCATATCCCTGAAGAACACGTTAACAGTGGCTAATATCAATCCCATACCTATGGTTAGTAAAAGTAGTGCAAGGATAGGTAAGCTGGCAAATACTATGTAAATTGTGAATTGAGCATGGGTTGCCAACATCACCATGAATAAAACTATAAGTGATAATAAGAATGTGATGAAATTGGATAATATTGCTGATAACGAATACATGTACTTAGGTATGTATATTGTTTTCATCATGGAAGCACTGCTTTTGATGGAACGCATGGCTGCATTCGATCCTCCTGCAAAGAACTGGTAAATTAACATTCCTGTTAAATAATAAACCGGATAGTTTCCTATGTTATGTTTAAAGAAGGTTGAGAATACTATAGTCAGCACGATCATGCTCAACAACGGTTCTAAAAAGCTCCAGAATATTCCGAGTACAGATCTTCTATATTTAATTTGTATGTCTCTTTTCACAAGTTGGTTGAGCAAAAAGCTGTACTTCCTGAAATTCACAAAAAATCTATGTTTGAATATTTCACTGTTCATTGAAAATCCCTATTTCTACTGTATACTGTTTTTCGTATAAAATCTATTGCAATAAAAAAATAAAGAAAATTCAGATTCCATTACCTATTTGATGATATTCAAAGCCACTATCCCTAATCATTTCCTTGTTGTATTGATTTCTGCCGTCGAAGATTATTTTATTTTTCATTCTCTTGGCTATTTCATCGAAATCCGGACTTCTGAATTCCTTCCACTCTGTTACAAGCAGCAATGCATCTGCATCATCTGTTGCATCGTACTTACTTTTTGAAAACTCCACATTGGAGTTGTCTTTGAAGTAGTATTTTTGGGCCACTTCCATGGCTTTTGGGTCATAGGCACGGATTTTAGCCCCTTTTTTTGTCAGTTCATTCACAACAACGAGTGATGTTGCTTCCCTCATATCATCAGTTTCTGGTTTGAATGAAAGGCCCCAGAGTGTGAATATATGTCCTGAAAGATCCTCACCGAACCGTTCTCGTACCTTGTTTACAAGCACCATCTTCTGTTTATTGTTGACTGAATCAACTTCCCTTAAAATTGAAGGGTAATACCCATGATCTGCAGATGTTTTTATGAGGGCCCTAACATCCTTTGGAAAACAGCTTCCACCGTAACCGCAGCCGGCATATAAAAAGCTGTAGCCTATTCTCTTATCGCTACCGATTCCAAGCCGGACTTTGTTGATATCGGCACCAACCCTTTCGCAGATATTTGCCATTTCGTTCATAAATGATATACGTGTTGCAAGCATGGCGTTTGCAGCGTATTTGGTCATCTCCGCACTTTTGATGTCCATAGTCACGAATCTTTCATGGTTTCTGATGAAAGGGGCGTACAATTCTTTCATAGTTTCAGTTACTTCCTTATCGGCGGAACCTATAACCACCCTGTCAGGACGCATGAAGTTTTCAACAGCAGCTCCTTCCTTTAGAAATTCGGGGTTGGAAACTATATTAACATTGTAACTGACACTCCTCTTTTTGAGTTCTTCATTTATGGTATCTTTTACTTTATCTGCTGTACCCACAGGTACGGTGGATTTGTTGACAACGATCATATCGTGGGACATTAACCTGCCAACATCCCTTGCAGCTTCTGAAACATATTTAAGGTTAGCACATCCCTCTTCTCCCGTTGGGGTTCCTACAGCTATGAAGCAAATATCTGAATTGTCCAGACTTTCTTTTAGATCTTTGGTGAAATGAAGATCTCCATTTTTATAGTTGTTACGAACCATATACTCGAGGCCAGGTTCATATAGGGGTATTCTACCTTTTTTTAAATCTTCAACCTTTCCGTCATCAATATCAACGCAGTAAACAGTGTTTCCCATTTCTGAAAAACATGTGCCTGTTACTAGTCCTACGTAACCGGTTCCAATAACTGTAATTTTCATGTTGTCCCAAATATATCATTTATAATTATGGTTTTTTGATTTTTCTTCCTTCATTTATTCCATACAAACTATAATGCACGAGAGGATTTAGGTGAGATTTTTCAACATCATTATATTTCTTCAAATAATAATCTCCATCAAATTGAGGATTGGGCTTTCTATTTTCTCTCCAACCATGATAGATATAATGTAAGATCGGATCCATATGCGATAATTTAACATCAACATTATATCTTAAGTAATAATCTTTTTTTAAGAGATTATTCTTTTTAATTTTCCTGTAAGCCTTTATATTAATGAAGCCCCTCTTTAAATTAATCCTTTCTTTATATAAAATATAGAATGGATAAAGTATTGAAATTAAATAGGTGATATTTAACTTATTTTCATTACTTTTTCTATCTCTAATTTTACCTGTTGTTAAATTTTTAATTTTGTAATCAGGGAGTCTGACTATTGCGATATGTTTATTATTATATTTTGATTTTGTATTGTTGGTGACGCAAAAATCTTCAAATATAAAGTCTAAGTAGTTGAATTTTGTATTAGGATTTTCTAATTTATCATGATCTTTAGGAAAAACATGTAGCCAAATTTTATTGACACTCTTTTTTGAGTTAGTAACATACATTAAAAAATTATTATGGCAATAAACATTTATTCCTTGAACAGTGAACTTATTCTCATAATTCTTAAAGATTTCTTCAATAAGGTTGTCTGAAAGAGCATAATGGTTTTTAATTTTAAGTATTTCATTGTAAATTCTATCACAATTATTATGATCTTTTAATAGGAAAAATTCATTAACCCTTCTAGAATATTTTTCATCAACAGAAAAATTGTTTTCAAATGATTTTTTAACAAAATCAATGATTTTGTCTTCTGTTTTCAAAACAGGCCCAAATCCATTTTTTTCATAAGAGAAATAGCCTTTTTTATAATGGTGTGTAAAAAAATAATCCTTATCGAACTGGTAATAAACTAAGGGTTTATTCATATAAGCAAAGTCAAAATGAATACTCGAATAATCTGTTATTAATAATTTAGATTCTATCAATAATGTCTGAACATCATATAAATCTTTATTTGCTATGATAATGCGATCACTTCTACTATTAAAATATTTGATATATTGTTGAACTTCGTAGTGAGGATAAAAAATTAAATTAAAATCGTTTTTTTCCAAAAATCGAATCAACTTTTTATTATTAATAATATTTTGATAAACTTTATAATATTCTGAATTTAGAAATTTCTTTTCATCTACAATTTTTTCTTTTATCCATGATGGTTGCACTATCCCGTTTCTCCAAGTTGGCATTAAAAGGATTTGATTTTTAGTTTTAGAACCATCTAAATAGTCAAATCTAGCTATTCCTGTATAAACAGCTTCCCATGGTAAATATCCGAAATTATTATTAATAAAATCATATTCTGGTTTAGCACCACAAATAAATAAATCAAAATAATTATTTGGATTCTTTTTTCCTAAAGTCTTACTAACATCATTCCCTATAATTCCATGTTGTAAAAATATGTAATTTTTGGAACAAGACATTATTTGAAAATTTTTTTTAAACCATCTATAATCCCATGGTTCAATTATATTTTTATGTGCACATATTAAATTTTCTGATAGAATGAAAAGTAGTTTATGTTTCCAACTTCCATAATGTATAATATTTCCAGATGAACTTATTTTATTATAATCTTTACACTTCTTATCAATTAGATAATATGAATTTATTTTAGGATGTTTTTTTTGCATATACTGAAAAAATTTGTATCCATTATCTTTAGCTTCATTTTTTCTTTCGCAAATAAGCCAGATTCTGTTATATTTAGGACTCACCTTATAAACTATTGAAATGATTATCAAAATTGAAATTTCAAGAACATTTAACATTTTTTTAGAGAATAATATTAGATTATCTAGTTTTGGTTTTATTTTTTTTGTGTAAATACCGTATTTAAAGAAAAACTCCCAATACGATTTTTTTTGAACATCACTTAAAAATTCAGCCCAATATGGAGTAAATTTATCAAATGTGATATCTTCAACACCGTTCATATATTTTTTTATTATATGGAACATGTCTTTTCTATCTTTATGGCTAAAAGATTTTTTTAACATTAATTTTTCTAAAAAAAATCTAGTATCTCTTGTGTTAATCCAATCTATTAATGATTTATAATGAGGATAAGTCTCTAAAAGAGTATGAAGTTGATAATGAATAATAAACCAATCTCTGTAACTTTTAGTATTTTCTAAATAATCATCTGTAATAGATTTATTACCACTTTCCCTTTTCCTATAATAATATTTGCATTCATTGGTTATGTATATTTTTTTGGAATTAAAAATGGCATTTGTAGTAACCACCATATCTTCATATCGAGTACTCGGAAATTTCAAAATATTTTTTAATTTTTTAGGAAATACTTTATTACAAGAGGAAGTAGAGAAGATTATTTCTGGAATTTTAGTAATATCTTCTATTAATTTATTTTGTTCAAAAATAATCCCTGAAGGGTTTCGCGGATATTTTTTGTCAGATTCGCTATAGTAATTATATTCATAGATAACCAGATCGCACTCATGTTTTTCAAATTTTTTTAAACATATTTCATAAGTATTTTCTGAAATGAAGTCATCGGAGTCAATAAAAGATATATAATCTGCAGTTGCATGTTTTAAACCCGTATTACGAGCAGGTCCCAAGCCCTGATTAACTTCATGTTCTAAAATTTTAATTGATGGATAATTTTTTGCATATTCTCTCACAATTTCCATGCTATTATCTGGAGTGCAATCATTTACAATGATAACTTCTATATTTTCTATACCTATGCTCTGATTAACAATTGAATCTAAACAATCTTTAATATAGTTTTCAACATTATATACTGGAATAATAACACTAATTTTATACTTCATCATTGCATCTCCAAATTTACTATTCAAGATTAAATTATTATCTTCATAATTTTGAATTTTATTTATTCAAAAATAGAATTGAATTCAATTAAATGTTTTATTTTACTTTCAATATATCAACTTTTCTGTTTTAGCTGGCAAGATATTCTATATTCGTTATATTCATCTAATGTAATTCAGTAATATGTCCTATGAGTTATTAGAAATGGTAGTTCGTAATAATTTAATTCAACTCACCATTAAAATCAATAAAAACTATAAAATGCCCTTATGATTTAAACCCGTAGCTGCACCTATGCCTTTTAATTATTTTAATCTTATCTTTTTTAGTTATAATTCTTCTAAAATTTGAGGTGAACGTCATCTAAGCATATAATTTAAATTTCTTTAATCTTTGATTAATAATACCTTCTTAACATGTTCTTGGATATTCCAATGTTGTAAACAAGACTAAATAATGATAATCTCACATTCATCTTAAATCTCAATACATTTTTTGATTTTTTGGATTGATTTTTTCCAGAATTAACTCCATTTAAAAGATTTTCTCATTATTTTTCCATGATCCACTTCCCGAACTGTCCGGTTTTCATTTATTCCGTATAGAACATAGTGTACAAATGGATTCAAATTTGAATTCTTCACATCTTCATTCATCTTCAAGTAGTAATCGTTGTCGAAATTTGGGTTGGGGTTGCGGCTTTCTTTAAAACCGTAGTAGATGTAGTGGAATACTGGATCGATTTTTGATGCCCGGATGTCACCGTTATATTTCAAGTAATAGTTTCTGTCCAGTAAACCCTTCTTTTTAATGATCCTGTAAGCTTTTAGGTTGATGAGAGCATTCCTGGCATTGGTGTTATTTTTACTGAAGAGTACGTTGAAGGGGTAGCTTCTTGAGATCATCCTTTTGATGATGTTAACTTCATTACCACTCACTTTACCCGTGCTGAATTCTTTAATCCTGATATCAGGCAGCTTCACTAGGGCAATACGTTTATCCTTGTACTTCGATTGCTTGTTGTTGGTAACGCACATATCTTCAAAGTAAAAACTCAGATTAATGAAGTCGGTGTAGGGGTTGTCTAGTTCATCATCATCTTCAGGAAAGATCTTCAACCAAATTTTATCCACGCCCATTTTAGGGTTAGCAAGGTACATCAAGTAGCTCTTGTAGTGGTAGATCTTCAATCCTTTTACCTCAAATGCATCCCCGTAGTTCTCAAATATTTCTGTAATGAGCTCATCTGAGATACTGTGCTGATCTTCGAGGTTGATTATCTCATTGTAAATCCTTTCGCAGTTTTTGGTATCCTTCAGTATGAAAAATTCATTGACTCGTTCGTTGTACTTCTTATCCATGGAAAATTTGTTTTCAAAGGATTTTTTAATGAAGTTTATCAGATCTTCTTCCCCCTCAAAAACAGGCCCAAAACCATGGTCTTCATAGGAAAAATATCCCTTTTTATAATGATTTTTAAAGTAGAAATCTTTATCAAACTGATAATAGGCCAGAGGTTTGTTCATGTAACCAAAATCAAAAAATACGCTGGAATAGTCGGTTATTAATAATTTTGATTCTTTCAGTAACGTTTGTATGTCATAAAAACCACTGTCTGCTACTAAAACCCTATCACTGGTGCTTTCAAAGTATTTTAGATACTTTTGCACCTCGAAGTGAGGATAGAAAACTAAATTAAAATCATTTTCTTCAAGTAGTTCGATTAAATTTTCATTGTTGATCAAGGCCTGGTAAACCTTGTAATACTGGGAATCCAGAAAATCTTCATCGTCCACAATTTTTTCCTTTACCCATGATGGCTGCACTATCCCATTTCTCCAGGTAGGCATTAAAACTATTTGATTTTTCGTTTTAACGTTGTGTAAATGGTCGAATCTAGCAAAACCTGTGTATGCAACTTCACCTGGAAGGTAACCAAAATTATTTTTTACATAGTCATATTCTGGCTTTCCAGAGCACAGGAATAAATTAAAGTGAGTGTTAGGATTTCTTTTTCCTAGAACATCGCTGACATCCTCCTTAGTTATTCCATGTGGTAAAAATATGTACTGCTTTGAAGGGGTAACCTGTTGAAAATATTTTTTAAAGTTCCTGTAATCCCAGGGTTCGATAAAGTCTCTATACCCAGATATCAGTTTTTCAGACAGAATGAAATAGATCTTATGCTTCCAGCTTCCATACTGAACAACGTTTCCTATCCCTTTAACCCTACAGTAATCAGTTTCACAATGTTCATCAATTAAATAATAGGAATTTATTTCTGGATGATTTTCTCGCATGTACTGGAAAAATCTGTACACACTATCCTTGGCTTCTGTTGGCCTTTCACAAAAAAGCCAGGGTTTCCTATTTTTAGTTTTTAACCTGTAAAAAAGTGAAATGAATATCATGGTTGAGATCTCAAAGACTTCCAAAGTTCTTTTACAAGCCAGTGAAAATCTATTCCGGATTTTCGGATAGTTCATCCTGTATTTAAAGAAGAAGGGCCAGTAAGATTTGTTTTGAACGTCCCTTAAGAGTTGGCTCCAGAAGGGCCCAAATTTATTTAGGGTATCATCTGAAACCCCAGTCATGTATTCTTTTGCTTTATAAAACATCTCTTTTCTTTCTTTATGACTAAAAACATCCTTCAACATCAAATGGTACAGAAATACTCTGCTGTCCCTTGAATTGATCCAGTCTACAAGGGGCTTGTAATCCGGATATTCCTTTGAAAGGGTGTAGAGGTCATAATGAATGAAAATGCGGTCGCGGTAACTATCTGTTTTTTCCAAGAAACTATCAGTAAAGGATCCCTCATAGCTTTCCCTCTTCCGATAGTAGTACCTGCACTCGTTTGTCACACATATTTTTTCTGAACTAAAAATAGCAGTTATTACAGGTACAATGTCCTCATATCTGGTAGATGGGAACTTCAAATTATCCTTAAGTTTTTTAGAAAATACCTTGTTACAGGAAGAAGTGGAAAAAACTATTTCAGGGATCTTAGTTATATCAGTTATTAGCCTGTTTTCTTCAAATATAAGCTGTGAAGGATTTCTTGGATATTTCCTTCCAGATTCACTGTAATACTCATATTCGTAAACAACCAGATCACATTCATACTTTTCAAATTTTTCCAAACATAAACCATAGGTGTTTGCTGTAATGAAATCATCAGGGTCTACAAAGGTAACATGATCCGCAGTTGCATGTTCTAATCCAGTATTACGGGCAGGGCCTGGGCCCTGATTTTTTTCTTGCTCAACGATTTTAATGGAAGGGTACTCTTCTGCATACTCCCTTACAATTTCCATACTGTTATCAGGAGTGCAATCGTTAACAACAATAACTTCTATATTCTCTATACCCATCGTTTGATTAACTATTGAATCCAAGCATTCCCCTATGTATTCTTCAACATCATAAACAGGGATAATAACGCTGATATCGTAACTCATTCATAATCCACCACAATTAAATTAGACTAAACATCGTTTATGAAAAAAATAAAACCATTAAAATCCGCTAATCTGAGCTTAAATTGATAACTCTTAATATATCTTCGACATTTTTTGAAAATGTTCGATTGCTGGTAACTAGGCTGTTGCACTTTGTTGATCTTTCAACTCTTTCCCCTTCATTATTTAAATAGTAATCTATTAACAATTCAAGTTCCTTTGGATTATCATAGGTTACCAGAGCGTTTTTGAAAATACTTTGGGCCCCAGATACTCCATCGGATATGATAAAAGATTTACAGGCAAAACCATCGAATAAACGGTTTGAAATAAAGCCCTTATCCCTCATATCATCCCAGTGGTCGTTCAGAAGTATTTTGCATGAGGAGTAAGCTTTTCTCAATTCATTGTTTGGTATGTGGTCTCCCTTTATGTACTTATCAGGTATTATTCCCTTCCAGTTGGTTCCGTAGACTGCGAGGTCGTAATCTGTGGGTAGCAGATCTTTGAGTATCTTCCTGTAGACCTTCCTTGAGTTTCCAACAAATAGCAGGTCGTGTTTGTACTTCTCATCAGGATCTGGGTAGAACAGCTCTGGATCCGTGCACTGCAGCAGGGGCTCCACAGGAACATCAACCTTCCAGGCTATATGCTGGGCCCAGGGCTCTGATGCTATGAAAACATGGTCGTACATGTTGTACTCTTCAACAGTAACATCGTCTGGATGGGAGATGTTCCACATGATGTTGAAGTGATGTTTTTTAGGTTTGTAACGGCTTAACCCCCTTAAAACTATGACCGTGTCGCAGCGTGCATCTTCCTCACCACTCCATTCAGGCAGAACCTGGAGCATCACGCTGCATCCACTTCTTTCAAGTTCCTTCTTCAGGCCCAGGGCCATGTGGTAGTCACCCCATTCCTGAACCTCCTCCCAGTTGGGTGCAGGTATTTTTATGGCGATCTTGTTTTCAAGGATGTACTTCTCCAGGGCATCACGTATGGTAATGGCCCTGTGGTCGTAGGTGTGATTGGACAGCACAAATTCCTGCATTTCATTGATCTTAGCTTTTCTATCCTCTTCGTTGGAGAGGTAGTGTTCGAGGAGACTGTTCAGTTCCTCCTTGGACCTGTAAACCGGTAAATTTCCATGGAATGTTTCTTTTGCACCGAGTTCTCCGTTGGTTATTACAAGAGCTCCGCTGGCAAGGGCATCGTAGACCCTGCTGTTCACGGATCCGTATTCTTTGGTTACTCTGTTGGCATCGTCAACAACGATCTTCGTTGATCTGTAGATCTCAGGCATTTTCTGGTAGCTGACAAATCCCTTGTGATAATTTTTGAACTTCTCGAAGTTCTCCCAGTTTTTTCCGTAGAGGTTGAACTTGTAGGGCAGGCTTTCAGGGTCCAGCATGCCGATTATTTCGCGTGGATCATCCCAGTAACTGCCTGTGAAACAGTAATCACATTTCCAGGATTCCCTGGCAGTAACTGAGCTGTTGAACATTTTAGGATCAGTTGCCAAGGGTAACAGTAAAACATTCTTTTCTGTTTTTTCCTTGAGGTAACTGCATCCAACTTCGCTTGTTGCCATGATTATATCGTAGTCCACAAAATCTGGATTGGATACCCATCTGCTCAGCCAGTTTCGAGGCCAGGCCACCTTGATGAGCAAATTATTCTTGGTACGTATTTTACGTAGGTTGTAGGCGTCAAGTAGTGAAATTACAACATCAACGTCATCATCAACATCGTACCAGTCTTCAGGTCCCCTCCTTGGCAGGTAACCTATTTCCCAGCCGAATTTCCTAAGACTGTCTCCCAGAGCCGTGGCAGTGAAGTAGTCACCAGCAGAACTGTTTTCACCAGTCTCAGTGACTACAAAGGCCACCTTCAGTGGTTTCTCAGAAAACAGAAGATCGCAGTTAATTTTATCCATCAAAAGTTCTCTTCGAAGCCATTTATTCCATTTATCCATGAACAATCTTCTGTTCCTTAAACGATTCGTTTTAACTTCCCTTTTTTTATTTTTTTCCTGGGTTCCGAATTCGTAGTGGAACAAAAGTGTTTTGGGGGAGTAAATATTCATGTAACCTTCTTTAAGGAGTTTCAGGCAGAAGTCAACATCTTCGTAGCCGTAGAGGTACCCTTCATCCAGACCTCCCACCTCGAAGTACTTCTCCTTCTCAATGAGCATTGCAGCTGCAGTAACTGCAGCCCGCGGCTCATCATCACCCTCAACTTCAAAGGTTTCTCCATTACTCATGTTGTAGGGTTTTATGAAACCATTTTCCTCCATGAATGCTATCCCTGTATGCTGGACCTTGAACGATCTGTTTTTATTATGGCGGGATTTGGTACAGTCAGGATAAACCAACTTCGCACCCACAGCACCTGCATTCTCTGATCTAAGTGCTGTGTACATCATCTGGTTGAGCCAGCCGTAGGTGGGTTCAACATCGTTGTTTAAAAGGAGCAAATATGTTCCATCTGCAATTTCAGCAGCCTGGTTGTTTGCACGTGAAAAGGATTCATTTTTCTGATTTTTGATGATCTTAAGGGGGAAATCATCTGAAATACTCTTCAGAAATGCTAGGGATCTGTCCTTTGATGCATTATCAACCAGTATAATCTCATATGAAGGGTACTGAAGATTTTCCCTGAAATTCTTGAACAACCTCTCCAGATGCTTCAGACCGTTCCTGTTGATGATTATGATTGAAACCAGTGGTGCATCGCTACCAAAATCATGTAAGTCCGTGATTGAAGTGTTATTGTTCACTATGGATTCGTAAATCTCTTTTTTCTGGCTTTCTGTGAGTTTCTTCCTTTCAATGTAATTCCTTATTTTGGAAGCATTCCTCTTGACCTTGGAATTTGTTTTACACTTCACGGTCTTATAATCATCCTTTAAATGATTTCTGACCCTTCTTAACTCATCGTAACCTTTTAATTCTTTTACTTTAGGTGGAAGCTTCACCATTAATATTCCCCAGTAAAAATTTTTAAGCATTTATTATTTTATGATCTTTCAGTTAGTGGATTAATCGATGCTTTTATGAGAAAATAAAAGTTTGAATCTTACTTTCATGCAATTAAAAGTTTTTATAAACCTAAAATAGAACTATTTTGTTTAGGATTACTAACTATATATTTTCTCTTTTATATTTTAATTAATCAATCTTTAACTCTTATTTGAAATACATTTAAATCAATGTATTGATATTGTGTAATATTACATAACCTAATCAATGACAATTAAAAAAATATTAAATTTAAAGCAGTAAGGATATCCAAATGATTAAAAGAGTAATTAAGGATCAGATAAGAAAGACGGGTTTAGTGAAGGAGTTAGAGCTCAAAAATGATAAATTGAATAAGCACATGATCAACCTTGAAAAAGAAAATAATGACTTGAAACGTCGGATAAATGATTTGAAAATAGAAAATGAAAGGTTGTTATCTGAAGGATCGGAAATGGTTGGTTACAGTTTAAAAACTAATCTAAGAGGACTCAGTCCGGATGTTGGTAAACCCGCTATATTGAAATACATTATAGATAATATTAAAAAGGATGCGCGGATTTTGGATGTGGGATTTGGTTCAGGGTTATATGGTAAGCTACTAAGAGCTTTCTATTATCAAAATATTGATGGTTTAGATGTTTATGATAAAAATATTCGGGAAATGGGTTTGGATAAAATTTATGACAACATATTCATAGAAAACATCCTGGATTTCAATTTTGATCACTACGATCTAATAATAATGGGCGACGTACTGGAACACCTTGAATTAGAGTCAGCTAAAGAATTGTTATCAAGTTTCATAGATGGTGAGAAATGTGATCACATAATACTTTCAATCCCCTATGAGTACGAACAGGGTGAACTGTATGGTAATCCCTATGAAATACATTTACAGCATGAAGTCACGGCAGAGTACATGGAAAAACATTATCCATACCTTAAATTAATTGATTCTTCATTAATGCCTAATTCTGGGGGTATGGTGGCAACTTATATCTGGAACATTGAATGAAAATGAGGAATAAGATTGTTTATTGCTAAACTGTTCGGATCCAATCAAGATATTGATAAAATATTCATGGTTTATCAAATGTTTAAAAAAAATCATTCTTCCGTGCACAAAAATATAATTGTAAGTTTAAGGGAGGGCTCATGAAAAAAGTTCTTATTACAGGTGCAGCAGGATTCATTGGCAGTCATTTATGTGAAAAATTCATTGATGAAGGATTTGAAGTTTATGGGATGGATAACCTGATTACGGGTTGTGCTGAAAACTTAGAACATCTCCAATCACCTCTTTTACATTTTGAAGAACATGATGTAACCGAGAACTGGAATAGTGAGTTAGATTTTGATTTGATACTCCACTTTGCATGTCCAGCAAGTCCCCCGGATTATTTAAAATATCCTGTGGAAACGTTGAAGGCAGATTCTGTCGGAACATTAAAAACCCTAGAACTTGCAGAGTCCTGCGGTGCAAGGTATGTATTTGCATCCACATCTGAGGTGTATGGTGATCCATTGATCCACCCCCAAAGCGAAGATTACTGGGGCAACGTCAATCCAATTGGCCCACGTTCTGTTTACGATGAAGCAAAAAGATTCTCAGAATCCCTTTCAATAGCTTACTATCGTAAAGGTTTAGATGTTCGGGTGACCAGAATATTCAACACCTACGGACCACGGATGAAAATAGATGATGGCAGGGTCATCCCCAACTTCATTTATCAGGCTCTGAACTCTGAAGAATTGACTATCTATGGAAACGGCACTCAAACACGAAGTTTCTGTTATGTGGATGATCTAGTTGATGGGATCATGAAACTCTCCCTTTTAGATGGTTTGGATGGAGAGGTCGTTAACCTAGGAAATCCTGTTGAGTACAGCATGTTGGATCTTGCAGGGATCATCATCGAAAAAATAGATTCTCCCTCCCACGTAAGTTTTAACCCTTTACCTGTGGATGATCCGCGTCGAAGGTGTCCTGACATCAGCAAAGCCAAACATCTTTTAGGATGGACACCTGAAACTGCACTGAGCAGGGGTTTAGATGCAACCATAGATTTCTTCAAGTCCAAGTTGAATATTTAGGTCACATCCTTTTAACAAATCAATTATTGTATCATGGTATTTATACGAAAATCGTAAATTATGATCAGACTTCATACAGCAATTCAATAATCTGGAGAGTTTTCAATGGTTGAAATAAAAATATCTGTGGTAATTCCCGTTTACAATGTGGAAAAGTATCTTAAGAAGTGTTTGGACAGTGTTATCAATCAAACCTTAAGGGAAATAGAAATTATATGTGTTAATGATGGTTCAACAGACAAATCACTGCAAATTTTAGAGGAATATGCAGAAAAAGATGATAGGATCCGGATAATTACTAAAGAAAATGGAGGAATTGCATCAGCCAGAAATAGGGGCATGAAATATGTAAACGGGAACTATGTTGGATTTGTGGACTCTGATGATTGGATAAAACCGGATATGTATGAAAAATTGTATGAAAATGCTAGATTATATGATAGCGATATGGTGATGTGTGCTGCACATAGATTTGATGACGTAACTCAAGAACTAGAATGTGATTTGCCCTATTTCACTTTGGAGCATTTTGATGAAACTTTTGATAACTGTGTATTCACCCATGAAACTAAAGACTTTTTATTTGCCCTAAATGTTACTCCATGGAACAAGTTGTATAAAACAGAATTTTTAAAGGAAACCGGTATAAAATTTCCTGAAGGAATGAATTTTGAAGACAATGTTTTCTTCTATGAAACTTATCTAAAAGCCAGTAGAGTATCTTTGGTAAGGGATTTTTTATATTATTACAGAATTAATAGGGCTGATTCATTCATAACCTCCGCCAATGAAGGATTTTTTGATATTGTTGCAATGTTTGATTTAACTGAAGACATTCTTATGAAAACTAGCAATCATGATAAATACGTGAAACAATTTTCTAATATTCGAATATCCTCTACTTTACGGCGTTACGATCAAGTTGATGAAAAATACAAAAAAGATTTTTTTGAAGTTATCAAAGAAAACTTCAAAAAAATGAATATGATGTGTATTAATAATTTAAATGCCAGAAATACCAAGGAATACCAGAAAATCTTAAATTCCAGTACTTACAAGGAATACGAACTAATGAAAAGAATAGATTATTTGACAGAAGTGCATGAAGAAAAAGAAAAGCAGTGGCAAAACGAGTTTAATAGTCAAAAAGAGCATTATGAATCAACCTTAAAAGATCAACAACAGGCTTATGAAACGGAGATCAACACCCAAAGAAAAATGTATGAAGGGGAGATTGCTGCTAAGGAACAGGTTATTCATGAATTAGGTGCTCAGAGGCAGGCTTTTGAGAGTGAGGTTATGGTTAAGGAGGGGGTTATTCGGGAGTTGGAGGTTCAGAGGCAGGCTTTTGAAGATGAGGTTATGGTTAAGGAGGGGGTTATTCGGGAGTTGGAGGTTCAGAGGCAGGCTTTTGAGAGTGAGGTTATGGTTAAGGAGGGGGTTATTCGGGAGTTGGAGGTTCAGAGGCAGGCTTATGAAAATGAGATCAATGCTAAAAATCAACTTATTCAAGAATTAACCTCTTCTAATAGCTGGAAACTGACAAAACCTCTTAGAAAGATTGGAACTATGGTAAGAAAAGGAAATTCATGACTATTTGCACTGTGAAGGGATTTAACTGATTTTAATTAGTAGAAATCCTTAACAATATTTTTCTCAATTTCATGAGTATTTTTAACCAGATCAACAGGATAATTAAACTAATCAGTTTTTGAAGGGTTTAAGTAGTTCCCGTAATTTATCTTCAGTTCATACGTCCTCTGATACTTTAAAATTAGCGTATCAATATTTGCTGAATTAAAACTCTATGGGACTTTCCTTCAATGTCTTCCACTTCTCATCCTTCTCAGACAAGATGATCTCATCCAAACCCTCAAGGGGCCACTCAACACCTATCTCAGGGTCGTTCCAGAGGATTCCGCCTTCATCATCGGCATGGTAGAACTCTGTGCATTTGTAGGTGAATTCTGCTTCGTCTGACAGCACCAGGAAGCCGTGGGCGAATCCTTCAGGTATGTAGAACTGTTTTTTGTTGTCTTCAGAGAGGATGACTCCCTCCCATTTGCCGTAGGTTGGAGAATCCCTTCTCAGATCAACTGCAACATCGAAGACCTCTCCCCTGATAACCCTGACGAGCTTTCCCTGGGGTTTTGTGCGTTGGAAGTGAAGTCCCCTTAAAACTCCCCTCTTGGATTTTGATTGGTTGTCCTGGACGAATGTTGCATCGATTCCAGCCTCTTTGAACTCTCTTTCATGGTAGGTTTCCATGAAGTAACCGCGTTCATCCCCAAATACAGTGGGTTCCACGATGTAAACGCCTTCGATTGAGGTTTCCATAAATTTAAATTTACCCATAAATGATCTCTCCTATTGAAATTGATTGAAATTAAATCCCTTTAAAATGAAATTGAATCTCTTATTTAGAACTATAACTGGCCACCGTTGATGAGTTCAACCAGGTACTGTCCGTACTCAGTTTTCTTGAGGGGTTCAGCCAGCTCAAGCACCTTATCTGCAGTTATCCAGCCGTTGTTGTAGGCAATTTCTTCCAGACAGGCCACGAAGAATCCCTGTCTTTTCTGTATGGCTTCAACGAAGTTAGCAGCTTCCAGGAGACCGTTGTGCGTTCCTGTGTCCAGCCATGCCATTCCCCTTCCCATCAACTCAACCTTCAATTTTTTAGCCTCAAGGTAAGCCTCGTTAATGGAGGTTATCTCCAGTTCACCACGATCAGAGGGTTTAACATTCTTGGCTATCTCAACCACGTTGTTGTCGTAGAAGTAGAGTCCTGGAACAACGTATTTTGATTTTGGAACCTCTGGTTTTTCCTCTATGGAAATCACGTTACCGTTTTCATCGAATTCAACCACTCCAAAGGGTTTTGGATTCTTAACGTAGTATCCGAAGATAACCGCACCTTCCTCTACTTCCCTGGCTTTTTTCAGTATTTCACTGAACCTGTGACCGTGGAATATGTTATCTCCAAGTACAAGGGCAACGCTGTCATCACCTATGAACTCCTCACCTAAAATGAAGGCTTCTGCAAGTCCATTTGGTTCCTCCTGAACCTGGTACGAGAATGAAACTCCCAGATCACTGCCGTCTCCAAGGAGCTCCCTGTAGAGTGGTAAATCACGTGGAGTTGAGATTATCAGTATTTCCCTTATACCTGCAAGCATGAGAACCGATAATGGGTAATAAACCATGGGTTTATCATAAATTGGTAGTAACTGCTTTGAAATCGCCTTTGTAATGGGATACAGACGGGTGCCTGATCCACCTGCAAGAACTATTCCCTTCATATTTCTATCTCCTATTCAAGTTTTTTTCATATTCAAGTACAATTATTGGTAACTTATCATCGATATTTATTAACATTGGTTTTGTCCATGAAAATAGGGATTATGTTTCTTCATGAATTTAAGGATTTCAAAAGTTCATACTGATCTATCCATGAAATCTTTAAAAAATAGATCAAAAAATAAATAATATTAATTTATTCAGTGTTCTCATAGTTACTTGAACTGTCATCAACGCTGCTGTCGCTGCTACCATAGTTACTTGAACTGTCATCACTGCTGCTGTCACTGCTACTGCTGCCATCATCGTTTGAATTGTACCTGTTGTAGTAGTTCCTGCTTGAGCTGCTGGAACTTGAGGAACTGCTGTCTGAACTGTAATAATCATTGTCAGCGTCGCTGGTGTCTGTATCACTGGTTTGATCTGAATCTGTTGAGTTGAGGGTGGTGTTGTTTCCAGTGGAAACATTGGATGAGTTGTTATCCACAGCCACTGTGGGCCCTGGCATCGCATACAAAGCTCCACATAAAATCAATATTAGGGGTATCAATCCTACCATTAGTTTATAATCTTTGTTCATAAATTCACACCATATTAAGTTCTTACTTCAATGGTATAAAAATTGTTGTTTAAAAATTCAGATTCCGCATGGTTACTTTACATATCCAAGTTCGATCCCTAAGATCCAGCATTGAACAGTTAAGTTTAGATTCAAAAAAATTTCGCACGTGAAGTACTAAAAAAGTTAAAAAAAAGGGAAGGTAATCTACCTTATCTTAAGTAACTACCTTCAATCCGTTGGCAACTGCAAACTGTGTAATAAGATCCTTTGGAACCACCCTTATGTTTCCTTTACTGTACTGATCCACAACAACACTTGCCAGCTTGGCGTATGTAGCAGGATTGCTCTCAGCAGCTTTAATTAGAGGATCCATAAGGTCGTGTACAGCTGGACCTCTTGTTTCTGTACTTCCTGGTACCTCGGTCATGTTCCTTATGTAACCAATGGAATCTGTAACAGTCTGATTTTTACCATTCACTTCAATTGGACCAACAGCAGCAAAGAGTGCGTTAATTGCATCTGGAGTTGCCATTATCACAGCATCTGTTTTTATTCCCTTGTTGTGTTCAACTATCTCCTGTGCACGTTTTGCACCTTCTTCAGTGCTCACACCGTACAGGGAGTCGTGAAGCAGTAACATTCCAGAACCTAATTCTGAAGGTTCAGTGTAGGTAGCACTTCTCAATCCTCCAGGATAAATTGAGGTTATGTTCTTCACTTTGCCGTCTACAACGGTAACTGCAAATGCCATATCAACGGATCCTATACCCTCAGTACCCTGATCCTCTGTTGGATCATCACAGAGTAAAAGGATGTTGTGGGTCCCCTTCACAACATTTGTTGATGCTGGCTGTTCATATTCATAGGCAACGAAACCTGCTACTGCAGCCACTAGTATTAAAACCACACACAAAACTATTATTAAACTTCTTCTCATAAACTATCCCTACTTATATTATATTTCTGAATTTTTTACTTAATTTTTTGATCATAAAGAATAATCAAAATTTAATCATTATAACTGTTACTAATGTCCGATCATATAAATGATGTCATGACGTGAAATAAATGTAACTACCTGATTTTTTGATCCAAACGACTTAAAAAAATATCCATGATAAGAAAGGTATATAACGCGATCTAAGATTTCATCCTTCGGATATGTGCAGCTACAACCAAAAACACGCTCAGGAGTACTAGTGAAGCCATGATTGATTTTAAAGTTATCCCAAATACTGTGTAATTCAGTATGAGTCCTACCAAGGAGGTTATAACTAAACTCAATCCAACGCTCAATCCAAGGAGTTCTAACCTTTCAACATCCTCCTTCCTAGGAAAGAGTATTTTCATGATGAGGTAACCTGGTACTAAGGCTACGAAGAAAGCACCGAGAACGTCAACAACCGAGGTTTTATTCAGGGCATGGATTAAAAGGGAAAGGGTTGTTAGCACAATTAGAAGATCAACAGCAAACAGATCCTTCTCTAAACCTGACTTAAAACTGTAATGCGTTTTTGGAACCTCATCCACATGAGAAGATTCAACTTCACCCCTTGGAGGTAATTTTTCATATTCAATATCATCTAGGTCATAGAGTCTTTCATCATTTTCATAGCAGACTTCATTCACATGGTTCCTAAGGGCTTCATGTATTTCATCGTTCACGTAGTAGATCCTCTCATCGTGGGATTTGATGTAACGAATCCTGCCTATAACTGCTCCCAATGAAAAAATCACGGTGAAAAATGACATGCCCACAACTAAAAATCTCAAATTGGCTTCCAGCAGGAAGTACTTCATTACAAGGGCAATTGTAACAGTAAACACTGCACCTAACTCTAAAATCAGCACGGGCTTTTTTAAGATATTTCTACAGTCCTCATCAGGGTAAATCATTGCTGTTAATGTGTAACCTGAAAGTAGGAATATCAGTATTAAAAAGGTGGTGTTTAAAAGAAATTTACTGACTTTGATGTGGGGAAACACCGTTACCGTGATTATGTAGACGAGTGCCACGAAAAAAATTAGTCCCAGATCTTTTGTTGATAACTGTTTCATCTTGATAACTCCAATATAACTTGAATTTTCATTTATTAAATTTTTTGCAGGCAAATCTATGTTTTGATATCCCAATCTTAAGGGCATTAGAATCTATAACTCTCTCAGGAACTTAAATTTTTTTACTGGGATGAATGTCTGTTAAAAAAGTGGGGCTGGGTGAAGGATCCAGCCCTGGAAATTTAAATAGTTATAAAATGATCATGTAAAAAAGAGTTTTCTTTATTTTGTTGTGGTATCCAGTTGGATGTCACAGGTTCCAGTTTCTTTCATCCTTTCTACCTTTTTCCTGTAAAGTGCCAGTTCAATGGCCAGCTTTAGCTCCATTACGTTGAATGGTTTTAATAAATAACCATAGGGCTCTGTTTTCATGGCTCGTTTCACAGTAACCTCATCCGAATGGGCTGTTAAATATATAACAGGAATATCAAGTTTTTTAATCTCCTGGGCAGCATCTACACCATCACCAATTCCCTTCAGTATTATGTCCATCAAAACCAGATCCGGCATCAGTTTCTGCGTCCTTTTAACAGCATCACTGCTACGGCTTTCTATTGCAACAACCTCATGTCCCATGGACTGGATCAGATTTTCTAAATCCTGTGCTTCAATACCTCCATTTTCGACAATGATGATCCTGGCCAAAATATCATCCCCAACCGTTGTGATCCCATTGTTAATTTGTTTATTGAGATTATTAAGATTATCAGTTCCATATTCTACTGTAAACATGGATAGTTACCACAACAATTAATACTATGTAATCACCTTCTTTAAACATGAAATATCCTAAAACTGGGGGTTGTAAAAAATATGGAATCCAAAGAAGTAGAGATAACGGAACAGGATGTTATGGAGGTTCTGCACGTTTTTGATAGGGTTCCCAGCATCCTTTTGAAGGGATTTGTGTCAAGAAACGTCAACGTTGTCAAATCCTTCAAAAACCAGATAGATTCTTATAAACACAGATTATCAGAGGAAGAAACTGCTAAGGTTAGGAGGGTCATGGAGATGCCAGTTCCTCAACTGCAGGGCATACTGGATGGTGTATACAAAAAAACACATAAAAATCAGTTGAAAATACTTTCAGACCCTAAAGCTGAGGCATTCATCACCAGTAACCTCCAGGAACTTAGGAAGGTCATGGATCCTTGAGTTTGGCTCTGTGATTTGAGGATTTCGGTGGTTTCTTTAAACCAAATTTTACTACAAATTTTACTTCCAAATTTTTAACTTCAATCCAACTTTTTTTAGGGATGTTTTTTAAGGATGTATGTTGGGCCCTAACCCCCACCCATCCATTCAAACCCTTTTTTTGTACTCCACCTCTCTGAAACTGATTTTAAACTCTGTTCCACCCTCTCTTTTAAGTTCTAAAACTCCACAAATTTGTCTCACTAAACTGTTGACCAGCTGCAAACCCAATGTTTCTGCGTTTTCAAGTTCAAAGGATTCAGGTAATCCAACCCCGTTGTCTGAAATTGTTAATGTGTGGTTTTCATTGGATGATCTCAGTAAAACCTCAATTTTACCCATTTCACCATCTGGAAATGCATACTTCAGGCTGTTGGTCACAAGTTCGTTGACTATGAGGCCGCATGGTATTGCAGTGTCTATACTGATGGTGGACTCTTCAAGATCGAATCTGGTTTCAATGAACTTTTCATTTACTCCATAGGAATAGAATAAATTTGAAAGAAGCCTTTCCATGTATTCCTTGAAGTTTATGTTGGTGAGATCTGGGGATCTGTAGAGCTCCTCATGCACTATTGCCATGGTTCTGACACGGTTTTGACTCTCTCTTAAAACGTTTAAAGTTTCTCTGTCTTCTATGTAGCGGCTTTGTAGGTTAAGAAGGCTGGATATGATTTGAAGGTTGTTTTTAACCCTGTGGTGTATCTCCCTGAGAAGGATCTCCTTCTCATTCAGGGAATCGTTTATGATACGTTCGTTCTCCTTCTGAGGACTGATGTCCCTGCTGCTGCATATTAAACCCCTGAACTCCTCATTATTGAATATAGGCTTTTTAATGGTCTCAACCCAAACATGACTCCCATCTGCCTTCACATACCTGCAATCCACCCTTGCAATGGATTTATTTTCAATTGCACTTTTAACAGTTTTTTTAACTTCATCCACATCCTCTGGATGAATGTAATTGAAAAAAACATTTCCTAACATCTGATCAGACGTGTAACCCAGGAAGGGTTGTGAAGAATTGCTAACGAATTTGAATTCAAATTTTTCATTGGATTCTGTTATGAGATCCATCATGTTAGAGGATATGAACCTGAGTTGGGCCTCACTTTCTTCAACAAGTTTTTTGCTTTTTTTCAAATCTTTCTGAGCTTTTTTAAGCTCATCCAGAGATATAAGTTCTCTGATGACTACAAGGGCAACTAATATTCCAACACACATGATTAAAACTCGGCTGGGAGTTTTTAATAGCAACAATATGCTGTATGTGGCGAGAACAGTTATGAAGGGAATGTAGGATACCCAGTTGTTCGTTTCAAGAAATTCATTGAAGGATTTAAATGGCTCTGAATCAAAATTCACATTTTTAATGAATGATACTCCTGCCAGGAATGTGAAGGAGGAGTTTAACATGTACAAGGCGCAGCTGATCCATGTGTAAACACCCTTTGGGTCTATTGCATTGTAGGAGAATAGGAGGTCCCCTATTATCTGTGAAACAACAGTTCCAAAGAGTAGGATGATTGTTAATTCAGAGATTTTCTGGCTTCTGTTGGTAAAGAGGGTTAATATGGAAAAGAGAAGTAAAATATCAAGGAATAGGTACATTATCTTCTCTATGGATGCTGTGAGGCTGTGAGTTTGAAGTGAAGGTTCTATCAAGAGGAACCAGATTAAAAAGAAAGCTGCAAGCATTAAAATAATTATATCAATCAAATTTTTAGTTTTTGTTCTGAAGGGCCTCTTTATGAACAGGAAAAACCCTGCAATGAAAAATGGGTAATTGAGCAAGAATATTTTATCGACAATATGCGTCAGATGAAGGTTTGGATCAATCGCCAGAATTAAATAGGATACTTCTGCAACTGCATAGATCAATTGACCTAAAAGAATGAAAAGCCAGGGGATCCAGCTTTCCCTCCTATTTTTAAATGCCCAGTAGGTTGTGTAACTCAGGACTGAAACTGCAAGCAGGTTGATGAGAACAATTCCCAAACTGGAAAAGAGGTAGGATGATGAATTGTTTAAACCCACGTAAACAGGTAAGATGGATAAAAAGATCAAAGAAAATCCTAAGATAATTATAAAAGGGTTCAATTCCTTTGTTTTATTGTAATTCTGCATTCGAATGCCTCAATTTTTTAAGTTTTACATTGAAGTTTCTCATCAACCAAGTCACCTTTTCACACCTTTTTAAAAAAAACTTCTTTAAAAACCCTTCATCCAACACACTCCCCAGGAAGGTGGATCATCCAAATTTTTCTTCAAATTCAATTTTCCTTGATAGTATCAGGTTATGGGAGGGATTCTACTCAAATCCATTTTTTTAATGGTAAACTTCCGTTTTAGAATTGTAAATTCCATTTTAATATAGTTTTCTAAATTGTTATAATAATATTACTCTGATGTGTAACTGGATTTCAGAGGTGGCAGATATTCAATAACTTGCAGATATTCAAAAGTTGCAGATATAATATAGAAATAAAAATAGTCCATTTAGAATTCAAAGATCTTCATTTCATGTCTTACTTATCTCAAAATTCACTGGATCTTACGGACCTGATCCCCACATAAAAAATAGTTCTGGGTTTTAGTAGTGAACCTTCCCGAACTTGATGCTCAGTGTTCTTTCCATGTTCGCCATGAGAACAGCTGTGGCAATGGAGTTCAGCTTAGATTCAGCAGTGTCTGCTCGTGATGTCATCACAACCGGAGCACTGGCCCCAACAACAACACCTGCAAGACTTCCACCTGTGAGGTAAACATGGGCTTTCCCAAGCATGTTTCCTGCCTCAATAGAGGGTACAATTATTATATCTGCATTACCAGCAACAGGACCTGTGATACCCTTATGTTTTGCAGCACGTGGACTTATTGCATTGTCCAGGGCGAAGGGACCATCTATGATCTTACCGCTGAACTGTCCCCTCTGGCTCATCTTTGCAAGAACTGACGCATCTATCGTTGAGGGCATTTTAGGATTGGCAAGTTCAACAGCAGTTGTAACAGCCACTTTAGGTTCTTCAATTTCGAATATGTTGGCAAGGTAGATGGCGTTCAATATTATGCTGGCCTTCGTATCAAGATCCGGGTTTATGTTCATGCCCCCATCCGTTACAAAGAGCAGCCTGCCAAGGGTGGTGCTTTCAAGAACGTTGATATGGCTCATGATCTTCCCGGTTCGCAGGCCCACGTCCCTGTCCAGAACTCCACGCAGGAAATCGTCAGTGTGAACCATTCCCTTCATTAGGATGTCCGCCCTGTTACTGCTCACAAGTTCAACAGCTTTTCCGATGGCTTTGAGAGTGTTTGGTTCATTGAATATCTTCTCCTCTTGAATATGAAATCCTGCATCATTGGATATTTCAACTACACGTTTTTTATCCCCCACCAGAATGTAATCTGCTATGTCCAGTTCCTGGGCCTTTACAACAGCTTCAATAACGGTTGGATCATGGGCTACTGCCACAGATATCTGTTTTTTTGGATGGGTTTTTATCTTCTCAAAGACCTGCTTGAAATTGGTGATCAACTTCATTCCTCCAGTGGATTTTCATGATCATGGGGGATTTGCTCCAGAAAGTTTTAAAAAACTTTTTTGTCATTTTTCCAGTTCTTTTCCATGTTTCCAGTTCATTCAAATGTTCATCATATTATAATGGATTCAAAACCTTTGTATGTGGATTCAAAAACCTCGTTTTATTAAAAGAATTATATATTTTATTATATTTAATTTTTAATTTAATGAACCTTTTAGGTTTAATTCCATGGACTTTAGGTAAAATTCAAATACCATACCTTTAAATATTAAAATAAGCTTTACAGGGTCCATGAATTTAATGGAAAGGACAAAAATAATTGGTCTGGAGGTGAAAATATGGTTTTAGGCATTGCTGATCCATGGATATGGGGCGGTTACATCCTCTGCATACTTGCAACTCTTTTATGCATAGTTTATGGTATATTGAACTGGAATAAAGGTGATGAAGAAGAAACAGTCTGATTTCATTCACTTTTTTTATAAAGAAATATTATAAAGAGACATTTATATCACGGGGTATTGCAATTTTTATTTTTAACCATCCAACTATCTCTAACCCTCCAACTAATTGTAATCGGTTTTTTTTGATATGTTCACTACTCGTTGTTCAGTACACATGCTACTATCCAATAGAAAAATTTAGAAGGTATGGAAAGTATAAGTACCAATAAGACCATTTAAAAGATATTGTTAAAAAGTTGCAGCAGTACTCATTGTGCCATATTTTCATCTGCAACTTCAGTTCAGAGGTGATATCATGAGAATAATTGAAGAGATCATTGGAAAGGAAGTTCTGGATAGTTCTGCAGTTATAATTGGAAAGGTAAAGGATGTTGAAGTGGACATAGAAAACAGGACAATTGAGGCATTTGTACTTGGAAAAGGTGGAATATCTGAAAGTATTGGAATTTCCAAGGGTGAAACAATAGTTCCCTATGATATGGTGAAACAGATCGGAGACAAGATACTCCTTAAAAGTGGAACTGAAGAGAGTGAATTCGATATACTCTAAAAGAGTGGATTTAAAAGGGTGAATTCAATTACACTCTAAAATTTTTCACTAGGCTTTTTTCAGTATGCAAGTAATGGGGGGTTCCCTGTGGAGGTAACAGGCATCTGCAGTATATGTGGAAGGGCAGGTAAGATGTACACGTGTTCCCTTTGTGGAGCCATAGTATGTGGGAACTGTTACGATCTGGAGAGAGGTATCTGCAAGCCCTGCAAGGGAAGAGGAAAATCCCCTACCCCAAAGAAGAACCTAACTAAAAAAAGAGATTATGATGCTTCATATGGAAAACCATGACATCATAAATTTAATGAGCGATAACAATGGAAGACAAAAAAAAGGAATTAATATCTCTTTTAAAGGAAAATGAAGTCATAAAATTTGGAAAATTCACTCTTTCATCAGGTAAAGAAAGTGATTACTACGTGGACATGAAGAGGGCGGTCACAGACCCTGAGATACTCTCAAAGGTTGCTGAAATAATATCTGAAAAGATTGAGGGGCTTGGTGTGGATAAAGTAGCAGGTCCTGCCCTTGGAGCTGTACCCATTGCAACAGCCATTTCTTTACATGCAAAACTACCCTTGCTCATGATAAGGAAGGAAAAGAAGGGATATGGAACGTCTAAACTTATCGAAGGAGACCTGGAAGAGGGAGATTCAGTTGTTGTTGTTGAAGATGTAACCACAACAGGTAAATCCCTTTTAAAGGCAATCGATGCCATTGAAAACAACAAAGGTGTTGTAAAACGTGCTTTTGTTGTGGTTGACCGTAGTGAAGGTGCTCTAGAGAACTTTAAAACTAATGGAATAGAGTTAGAACCTCTTCTATCAATAGAAGATTTCAATAAATAGAATAAATAATGTTCATAATTGAAGTAAAGGAACGTTAAAATAAATGAAAATAAAGGAAGTAAATGAATAATCAACTGGAATTAATTGTTCTTATTCTGTCCTTTATTATTTTTCTGTTTTTTATTGACTTGTTTTTGCTTTGAGTTTTTAACAGTTTTAGTTTTAACAGTGTTAGCAGTTTTTGTACTCATTTTAAGAAGCAATCCCTCTTTAATGGATACCTTGTGTTCAAGTGCTGCTTCTCTATTTACAAAGCTTGTGATCTGTCCATCACAGTTTGCACTGTTAGCAACTGTTGGATTCTGTTTAAATACATCTATTGCACTGTTCAAACTGTTAGCCTGTCTTTCAAACTGATCTAATGCATTTAAAAGACCTTTTGCCTTTGTGTTGCTTCCGTAAGTTGCTTTTAAACTTTCTATTTTGGCTATCAGTGCTGTGAGTTTACTCTGAGTATCTGTTAGGGTCTGAAGTTGTTTGGATGTCAATGTGGTGTTGTTGGTGCTGTTCAGGGTACTGTTATCTGAAACAGAACTGTTGTTGGTGGAAACGTTCGTAGCATTGGTGGCGTTTAAAGCCTGTGTTATATCATCTGCAAAAATAGGTACCATTACAACTGCACTTAAAACTGCAACCATTAAAATAACTGATATTTTTTGCAAAGATCTCACCTCATATTTTTATGACTTTAAATTTATTATTTAAATATATAAAGGTTTTTAAGCACCATATTTTTAAAAATAGTATGTTTCTGTTTTATGTAATGGTTTTAGACTGCTATAAAACCTTTGAATAAAATTTTTGTGAATTTTCTCACAAAAAAATTTGCAACTTATAAATCAACGAGCAACGATGAAATACTTCAATTAAAACTTCAATTAACCTAAAAAGAGTCAAATATGAATTAAATGAGTTCATTCCTTCAGATGTTTAACGAGATGTCCAAGTTCAGGTACAACTATCTTCAAACCTGTTTTTACCGCGTTTGGAGATCCTGGCATTGAAACGATCACGGTGTTTTTGTAGATACCTGCTGTGGCCCTGCTCATGATTGCACCGGTTCCAAGTTCTTTATATGATTCATACCGGAATATTTCCCCGAAACCCTTGAGTTCCTTCTCAAAAAGGGGTTCTAAAGTTTCGATGGTTATGTCCCGAGGACCTACACCAGTTCCACCCGTTGTTATTATCACTTCAGCACCATGGTCCATGATCATCTCTTCGATTGAGGATATGAGAAGTTCAGCATCGTCTGGTATCACTTTGTAGTGAACAAGTTGGTTTTTCTCTTTAATTGAATCCATTATGAGTCTTCCAGAGAGATCAGTATCCTTAGAACTCTGCAGATCCCTGTACTTAGAATCACTGAGTGTTAAAACTGCAGCCTTAACAGATTTTGGTGCTTTTTTCTTGTGAATTTCCATACTTTCACTTTTCATCATTCCACCACGCTTAAAATGTTTTTTCGTAAAACCCCTATAAACTATTTGTGAATCCATATTGGCTTGCCATGATTCATCCCATCAACTGAAATAATTTCCTTTTTATAAAAAAACCACTAAAAATTCAGTATTTTCTGTTCAACAAGTTTTAAATGAGTTTTTAGAGAAGGAGTTCATGGGATGAAGCAGTGCCAACAAAGAAATGAATTGACCCTACTACCATTTTGAACCAGTATATGTTTTCGTATCCTTCCCTTTCATGGATATCAAATCTTAAAGGTAACACTCAAATATAAAAACTTCAGAAAAAGGATTTTTAGTATTATAAAGGATGGGGAGGGCATTAGGTCCAAATCGGAGGCGGTTAATTTCTTTGCGAAAAAATTAAGAGGAGTCTAATTTTGCCCTCCCTCAACGCTAATTTATTGTTTTCATAACATAAAAACCTTTTGAACCCAAGGCCTTGAGATTTAAACAAAGGACTTAAATCAATCCAAATAAAAATAAAAGGGATTAAAACACTTATTTTATATTTTAACTATTTTCTGCTGGGATACAGTTAATATAAATACCTTAAGGAAGATAAAAATAATCGTATGAAAGATAAGATATTTGTTCTGGATGCTTCGGCCATAATAGGTGGATTTTACTCAAAAAAATCTGCTAACTTCACAACGCCAGATGTTACATCTGAAATCAAGGATTTGAAGTCCAAAATACTGCTCCAATCTGCTATTGGGGAGGGATGCATTGAAATTAAGGATCCGGATCCCCTTGCTCTTAAAAGGTTGGAAACGGTTTTAAATGAATCTGGGGATATTCTAAGGCTTTCAGAAGTTGATAAAAATATTGTAGCACTTGCCATCACACTCAAAGATGAAGGATATGACCCAACACTCGTAACCGATGACTACTCCATGCAAAACATCCTTAAAATCATTAAAATACCCTATAAAAGTGTTTTAACTAATGGAATAAAGGATGTGGTTGGTTGGGTGAAGATATGTAAGGGATGTAAAAAAAGGTATCCTCCTGAGTACGATATGGATGAATGTGAAATCTGTGGCTCCAGGATCATAAGAAAACGTGTTAAAAAGTCGTAATTCCTGATGGTTTTCAGTTCATTAAAAACTATTCAAAGGGTGAAAATGGGTTTCAAATCCTTCAGGATCGTTAAACTTTCCGGATACAAACACCCCTTCACTTTCTTCAAAAAAAATTCATTTGTGATTATCATCACATGTCTTTTCAAGGACATGATCCAAACATATCATTTTGAGTGAATACCTTTGGATAGCTCTAAATCATTACAATAGATAGATATAAAAACCCCACAATCCTAAGTGGTATCTTGATGAAGATCGGAGTAGTAGTTCACGGACCACAGATGTTGGATTCTGGATATGCAGAAAAAATAATGGATCTTTTAGGAAGATACGGTGAAGTGAAGGCAAGGTTGGGCGGTACAATGGGCAGAACTGCTGTTTTTGATGCTCAACTTGAGACTAAAATAGATATCAGCCAGAAACTTCTTCCAAGCCAGTCCATACAAAGGTTCCTTGATGAAGATGTTGACGTTATATTTCTACTTGACTATGGAAAATCAAGTGTAACAGGCCATGCCTTTGGATACAAGGTTTCAAAAAGGGCCAAAGGTCATGATTCCGACTCAGCCCTTCCAATTATACAGATAGAGAGACCTGGAGAACCCGACGGCAGTGTTGTGCCATGGGATCCTGAGCTTTCAGATCTTGCAACGGAGATAGCAGGTGTTTTGGGCCTTAAAACTGTAACTCCTGAATCCATAATACTGGAAATGAAGGATAAAACAAGGTGCACCCTAAAAACCCAGGAGAAAATCACTGAGGTCAGAAGGAGGGTTGCAGGTGTTTCTCCAGATGAGAACATATTCATCAACGGCATGGTTGTTGGGAGGTCAAAATCATCTGAAATCACCCTGGTTGCTGAAAACGGTGTTTTAACCCGTATAATTGGTGGAGAGGTTAAAGAACATGGTGTTGAGAAGTTGGGCAAGATCGATCTTGAAAGTGCCATAGTCAAAACAGGACTCCTCAGAAGATCCAGGGTCAAACCAAGGGTACTGAAAACGGATAAAACATTGCCTAAGTTGATAGTTACCTACCTTGATCATGCTGCAGAGGATGTTTACAGTTTGAGGGATTCTGACCTTGTTGTGACAGTTGGTGATGACACAACACTGGTTGCTGCAGACATACTCTACAGATTCAACGTTCCAATCGTGGGCATCACTGATGGCGATCTGGACAAGGTGGTTGAGCAGGGATTCAAAACCCCGGGTTCCATGGTTGTTGAACTTGAAAGTGGCTGGGATGATATTGTAGGTAAAAAAATATTCTCTGAAATTTTTAATTCCCAAAAAACCATAGAAATAGATGATATTGAAAATTTTAAAGCTAAACTAATGGAGATTGTAATGGATACAACGAGTTCCTATGAGATATTATAATTTTCGGTATTATGGATAATTCACAGGGCTTGGGAGGAATTCAGTCAACGGGATTAATCTTCCAACCCATTATTTTTTTCAAATATAATTTAAGATATGATTGAGATAAGGATCTGGGAAATTCAAATGATAAAATTATTTAATATGTAACTGGGATAAATTAATTTAGATAAAATAATCTCGATATCATTCAATCAAATAAAATTACCCTTTATGGAAGATATTGATTTACAACATTAGATTAATAAAAAAATAGATTCGCTATAAAAAATGTTGATTAATAGGATTGGTCAAGACAAATCCTAAAAATCGAATCATCTAGTTCAATAAACTCGGGGGCACACAATTTGGATTTAAAATCTCTCGTTGATTCTCTAAGAAATTTTGAAGGTATCACTCGTAAGAATCTGATAAAGGATGTTACAAAACCTCTCAATAAAACCTACAACATAGCTGGAAGAACTTTACTAGGTTTTGGGGATGATGCATCCGCAATAGACATTGGAAACAACACCCTGCTTTTAATGGCAGCAGACGGCATGTGGGGAAAACTCATGGAAGCAGATCCCTGGTGGACAGGCTACTGTTCAGTGCTTGTGAACGTTAACGACATTGCAGCAATGGGTGGAATACCCATGGGAATGACAAATGTCCTTTCAATGAGCAACAAAAAGATATGCAAGGAAATAATGGAAGGGATAAATGCAGGGGTTGAGAAGTTCGGAGTACCAATGGTTGGAGGACACTTCCACCCAGACACACCATACAACGCCCTTGATGTTTCAATAACAGGTATAGTGGGGCGTGATGATCCAATAACAAGCTGCGGAGCAAGTGTGGGTGACAAGGTCATATTTGCAATAGATCTGGACGGTAACCAGCACCCCAAATTTCCACTGAACTGGGACACAACATCCTTCAAAACACCTGAACTCGTACAGGCACAGATTAAAGTAATGAATGAAATTGCTAAAAAGCACCTTGTAACTGCAGGAAAGGACATAAGTAATCCTGGAGCTATTGGAACCCTTGGAATGCTTCTTGAAGCATCAGGTGCTGGTGCAAGGGTTGAAGTTGATAGCATACCAAGAAACGATGCTGTACCATGGGATGAATGGCTCAAACTTTACCCAGGATCCGGTTTTGTACTAACGGCTCGTGAAGAACATGTTGATGAAACCATTGAAATGCTTGAAGACGTTAACATCACCTCAAATGTTGCAGGTGACATCATCCCGGACAAAAAGCTTTATTTAACCCATGATGATGAAGAAGAGATGGTCTTTGATTTCAGTAGGGATAGAATAATGGGGATCAAGGAAAAAAGGTCTTAAAAGATATCTTAAAAATACTGGTGAATTGGTAACATAAATGTCTTGTGAGGCGATTATATGCTTGTAAAGGTCAATGGTGAAGGTGTGGAACTTCCCGATGGGTCAACAGTAAGAGATGCAATAGAATCTTCAGGTGCACCATACATCGAGGGCTGTGTGTTAGGAGTCATAAAGGGCAAGGAAGAAATTGAAAGACACGTGAATAAGTACAGCATCAAAACGAATAAGGGTAGTATAATAATAGAGCTCATGCCTGAAGCTTCCAAAAACCTTGTGGAAACATGGAAGCAGCACTACAAAGAATTTGAAAACCTCAGAATAAGATGGACAACATCGAACGAGGTTTCGCTTGGCCCTGTGAAAACCGATCTCACACCCAGCAGGGACGAGTACAGATACGATAGATGGGATGTTATTTTAAGTCTTTCAGGATTCACAGCAGACTCAACCCACATAATATTCAGCAAAACAAAGCATGATGCAGTTTATGGAGCTCCTGCAGAGAATAAAGGAGTTTTTGCAAGGGTTGTTGGTGGTAAAAAAACCATAATGGAACTCACAGATGACGATCATGTGGGGGACGTTAAACCAGTACTTGAAAGGGAGAGCACGGTGAAGAGTGCAACCATCACAGACCTCAACACTCCCCTTGCAGATGGAAACGAGATATTCACACATGTACTCATAAAAACCACAGATAAATCTCCAGAATCAGTGGAACACCTCTTCGCAGTTCTGGAGAAGGAAAAACTCACTGTTGATTATGAATCAGATTCATTCGTTGGATTCTATGGTTTACAGGGACTTGAAAGAAATCCTGAATACGTGGATCAGAGAAGAAGGGGAACTGTAACCCTTAGAAACAGGGGTGTGGGTGTTGGCCGTGTTTACATCTACAGGGAGGACCGGGTTTCAACCCCAAGCCACACCGTTGTTGGAAAGGTTAAAAGTGGAATACAGCTCATTGACATGGTACAGTATGGAGACTACATAACCCTAAAAACAGATGTGGATCGTATAATGACCCTCTCAATGACCCAGGGCGATGCAGAAGAGTTCTTAAGCTCCAATGGAGTGGAGCAGGTTCGTGAAGGCCTCACTGATGATGATGCAGTAATCGTGGGACAGGATCCCATGTTCACAATGGATATAGTGGGTCAGAAGAAACTTAAAACCTTTGCAGTTCCAAAGGAGAACATCTTACAAATGGAATTTGATGAAAACGCTCCAAGATCATCGTGGTACTTCAAGAAGATCACTGGCCTTCTTGATTCACCAGTGGGATCCCTTAAGGTTCACTTCGCCTTCCCTGGAATGAAGGTGATGATGTTCGAGGGAGACAGCAAACAATCCAAGGGACTCATACCTGAAAACGTCCCAGTGGACTGTGTTAAGGCTGGACAGATAGGTCTGACCAACATGTCCAGACGCCACATTGGAATGATGGGTGTCCGATTTGAGGACAACGATGAATTTGGACCCACAGGAGAACCCTTTGGAGGAACGAATATTGTGGGAAATATTCTAAGGGGAATGGAAAGTCTTGAAAAAGTTAAGGATGGAGATATTGTTTATGTCACAACAAAAAAACTCTGAAATCGATCCTAAATCTGAAGTTGTTCCTGAAGATTCAGAGAACCCTGAAAGTTCAAAGGTCACCAGAATGATTATACTGGGGCCATCTGCAAGCATAAGTCAAACAGAACTTGTTGGAAAGCTTCACATGATGGAACTTCCACTGACCATAAAATCAACCTGCTACGGAGCCATAGTTAACGGTGAAGAGAAATACGTTAAGGAAGCAGTTGAAAAGATAAGAAAACTTGACTACTGCAACATATTCACCAAGGACAGGGGATTTCCACCTGGAGACCCAAGAAGATGCAGGGCTAAAAGGGGAGCTGCAAGGGAAGGATACCACCAGCTTGAAAAGGAATTTGAACTGCTTGACTACGTGAGTGAGGCCCTTAAAAATCCTAAAGAGATTCATGTGGAAAAACCCAAGAAGGTACCTGTTGAACTCTTCAAAAAAGTTTGTAGGGAGTGTGAAAAATGAAAATAACAGCTTCATCAACTGCGAGTGAAATAACATCCATGGCAATGGCCATCCATGAAGTAGCAAATGGACTTCCAGTAACCATGCGAACAAAAAATGAACTGGGTGTTCGTATAGAAGATGGTGAGGTTATCGATGATAGTTACACAGGCCCCGTACTTGAAAAAGTCCTGAAAACTGGGAAAAAATCCCAGGAAACACCTAAAATCGGTCCTTACAAAGGCATGCCCGTACTGGTTGTTCCTTTAAAGGAGGAAGGAGAAGTTATCTGTGTGATAGGTGTTGTTGATATAACAAAAGGAATTTACAGTGATATAATGCATATAACCAGAAGACCTGGAGAGATAAAACCAGAAATGTCCAAGGGGGAGTTCTATTGAAGATAGCAGTATTTCCACCCAACTCACTCATACTAGCAGACCTCATTGAGAGGAAGGGACACGAACCCCTGGTACTGCAGAAGGAAATAAGGAAAAAAGTAACGGATGTTGAAATTGATTCACCACCACTGAACATAACCGAGGAAGAACCTATAAAGGGCCTTAAATACGCAGCCATAGAGGTACCCTCAGGTGTCAGGGGAAGAATGGCAATATTCGGGCCACTGATAGATGAAGCAGAGGCAGCCATAATAATGGAAGATGCACCCTTTGGATTTGGATGCATAGGATGTGCAAGAACCAACGAACTCTCGATGTTCTGCCTCAGAAAGCGTGGAATACCAACCCTGGAACTCAAATATCCAAAAACAAGGGAAGAAACAATAGAAGTTGTTAACAAGATAAACACATTTTTAGACGGTCTGGAGGAAAAAAATGGTTAAGATAGCTCAGATATCCTGTGGAACAGACTACAGTGGTGTTCAAAAGGAAATAGAAAAGGCAGCTGCAACATTCGGATCCGAGATCATCATTCCAGAGGCTGATCTTGACTACATAGATGAGGCCTACGAAAAATTCGGTTTCAACGCTGCAAGCTCAGGAATCAGACTCATGATAGCAAGGGCAATGTCCATTGTAGAGGGAAAAACAGATGCAGATGCTGTTTTCATTGCAACCTGCTTCAGATGTGCAGAGGGAGCCCTTGTCAGAAATGAAATCAGACGTTTCATACAGCAGAACACCAACCTTCCAGTTGTAACCTACTCCTTCACAGAGAGAACCAAGGCAGACGAACTCTTCATAAGGATGGAGGCCCTTTCAACCATAGTTGCAAGAAAGAGTCTGCTTGCACGTGAAAAACAGGAAGGACTCACCATAGGTATAGACTCTGGTTCAACCACAACCAAGGTCGTGCTCATGGAGAACAACAAGATCATAGGAACAGGCTGGCTTCCAACAGGGGATGTTATTGAAACAGCCAACACAGGCATGGAACAGGCCTTTGAAGGCACAGGATACAAACTTGAAGATGTTGACGGTGTTGGAGTCACAGGTTATGGAAGACTGACCATAGGACACCATATGAATGCTGCACTTATACAGGAAGAGCTCAGTGTCAATGCAAAGGGTGCTGTATTCCTTGCAGGCCATCAGAAGGGAGAGGCAACAGTGTTGGACATAGGTGGTATGGACAACAAGGTCATTACAGTCAACGACGGTATACCGGACAACTTCACAATGGGGGGAATATGTGCAGGAGCATCTGGAAGATTCCTTGAAATGACAGCCAGAAGACTTGGAGTTGACATAACAGAACTCGGACCCCTGGCACTTAAGGGAAACCATAACAGAGCCCAGCTCAACAGTTACTGCATAGTTTTCGGTATACAGGACCTTGTAACCTCACTTGCAGCAGGAGCACAAAAAGCTGATGTGGCATCAGCAGCATGTTTTTCAGTGGCAGAACAGGTCTACGAACAGCAGCTCCAGGAGATAGACGTGCGTGAACCACTCATACAGGTGGGTGGAACCTCACTCATAGGAGGGCTCGTGGATGCTGTGAGCACAATACTCGGTGGAATAGATGTTATAGTCCCAGAATACTCCCAGCACATTGGAGCTGTAGGTGCATCGCTTTTAGTATCTGGTTTAACCAAGAAATGAGGCCATAAAAATGAAGGTTGAATGCTACGATGAAAACGGGGCAGAAGTCTACGAGATGATCACAAGACACATACTCCAGGAAGTACAGGTTTCCCGTGCAGTGAAGGATTTAAACATCTACGTTGACCCAAGGGAACCTGTTTTCATAATAGTTGTTAAATTTGAAAAGGCAGCAACACCAATTCGTCTTGAAGACTTTGCAGAGTACGAACTTGACAAAAAGGCCAATGAACTCTTCATACGAATCACCGATGAAACCTACCTCCCGGATCTCCTCAAGAAACTCTGGGAGGTCGAGGGAAGAAACAAGGTACACCAGCCAAGCAGGTACGAGGTCATAATAGATGATCCTAAGGCAGATTTCAAGGAAATGATCATCGTTGATCCCCAGGAGGATATGAAAAAGAAGATATATGATGCAATGTTCAGGATAATTCCTGAGGGCTTCAGGGTTATAGAACACAAATCTGTTGGGGATATCATTGCAATGACATGCTCAGATAGTTTAATTAAAAAGGAGTGGCTTGATAAGACAGATGAACTGATAGAGAAGATGAAAGGATAGATTTAAATTCATATCCTTTTCAATATCATTCAAAATGGGCTTAATATAAAAATCGTAACGGACTTGTGAATTAAATTATTCATATTTATTCATTTCTCTCCAAAGAAGCTCTTACTCATGAATGAAATTTTTATTGAACAAAATATAAATAAATTGAAGGATAACTTAAACAATTACTAAAATAAATGATCCTTTAAATTAATCCTTTAAAGAAGTGATGAATCGTAAATATAAATTGGAGTAATCTTTTAATTCAAATTCCCAATGGAGGAACTAAAAAATGAACGAATCAAAGTTTGCCCATATAACCCGGGTGCATCCATGTTTCAACGAAAAGATGCATGACAAAGTAGGAAGAATACACGTCCCAATAGCTCCGAAGTGTAACATTCAATGTGGATTCTGTACAAGGGAAATAAATAAATGTGAACAGCGCCCTGGAGTTGCATCAAGGGTTATGACTGTTGATGAGGCAGTGGAACATGTTAGAAAGGTCACCTCAGAAATGCCAATAGCAGTTGTTGGTGTTGCAGGGCCTGGAGATGCCCTCTTCAACGAGGCAACCTTTGAATTCTTCAAACGTATGGACGAGGAATTCCCAGAACTCATAAAATGCATGAGCACCAACGGTCTCCTCCTCCCTGATAAGGCAGATGAAATTGCAGATCTACACATAAACTCAGTGACAGTAACGGTCAATGCAATAGACCCAGAAATTGGCAGTAAAATCTACTCCAACGTGTTCTACAATGGAAAACTCTACGAGGGCAAAGAAGCCTTTGAAATACTCTCCAAAAACCAGCTTGAAGGTATAAAAAAGCTTGCTGAGAAGGGAGTGGTTGTGAAGGTCAACGCAGTCTTAATACCTGGTGTTAATGATAAACACATCATAGACATAGCCCGCAAGGTCAAGGAACAGGGAGCATCACTAATGAACGTGATACCGCTCATACCCCTCCACAAGTTCAAGGACACACCAAGACCAGGCTGTGCAGAGCTCAGCGAAGTCCGGGATGCTGTGGAGGAGATACTACCTGTATTCAGGGCATGCACACAGTGCAGGGCAGATGCATACGGTATTCCCGGAAAAGAGGACAAACATCTGGATATGACACCTGCAAGCCACTACTGAGTAACCTGATTGATGGTGAAAACTCAATCGATGAGGAAGAAACTTTTAAATCCTCATAAACATTTTTTTATATTTTTCTTTTATTAACCTTATTTTTAAAATCAAATTCAAATATTATCAAAGTGATGAAAATGAAGACCATGTACTGGAAGGATGGAAAATTAACACTTTTAGATCAGACAAAACTGCCCCACGAGGTCACCTACGTGGAATGTGAAACCTACGAAGAGGTTATAGATGCAATAAAAACCATGAAAGTCAGGGGAGCACCAGCAATTGGTGTTTCAGCAGCATTTGCAATGGCACTTGCAGAGAATGCAGGAGAAGACATGGAAAAAGCTGCAGTGAATGTTAAAGCTGCAAGACCCACGGCAGTGAACCTGTTCTGGGCAGTTGACAGGGTTATGGCTGCGGTGAAAGTTGGGGTTCCAGCACTGGACGAAGCCCATAAAATGTATCAGGAGGACATGGAGACTAACAGGGCCATTGGAAGGTACGGATCTGAAGTTATAAAGGATGGTGACACCATCCTCACCCACTGCAATGCAGGGGCACTGGCATGTGTTGACTACGGCACAGCCCTGGGAGTTGTGAGGGGAGCAAGGGATGCAGGCAAGAACATCAAGGTTATATGTGATGAAACACGTCCAGTACTCCAGGGAGCCAGGCTCAGTGTCTTTGAAATGCAGCAGGAAAAGATACCTGTCCGGTTGATAGTGGATGGTGCAGCAGGCCATATGATGCAGACAGGAAAGGTTGACAAGGTTGTTATAGGTGCAGACAGGGTTGCAAAGGGAGGAGTTGCCAACAAGATAGGATCACTCATGGTTGCACTTGCAGCAAAAAGATTCAACGTACCTTTCTATGTAGCAGCACCCAAAAGCACCTTCGACTATGAAAACAGCATTTACGACATTGAAATAGAGGAGAGAGATCCTTCAGAGGTTCTCTACGTTGGAAAATGCAGTCTTGCACCTGAAGGGACGGAAGTTGAGAATCCTGCATTCGATGTTGTGCCTTCAGACCTCATAACAGGGATCATAACTGAAGATGGGGTTGTGGGGCCTTTATAATTCCCTTTACTTCTATTTTTTATTTTTGGTTCGTTTCCAAACAGATATTTTAAACTTTCATTCCTGCTTCATAACCTGCTTTAACTGCATCCAGACCATTTCTAGTAGCATCACCAATTTCCAATATCTCCAAACTGTCTTCAAATTCTTTAAAGTGGTCTTTAATTGGTTTAAGCATGCTTGTAATAACAACAGTGTCAAAACCTTTTAATTCTTCCGTTTTATTTTCACTTTCAATTAAAGCTCCTTCTACAGTTATGGATAAAATTTTCTGGTCTGTCATGATCTGCACATTGTTCTTTTTAAGAGCTTCAAGCATTAAAATCCGTGTTCCAGCAACTAAACTTGGAGCAATCACGTTATTTTTGGTTATTAAAGTTACATCATGGCCGTGGATTGCCAGATGTTCTGCTGTTTGAGGCCCGCCAAAATCACCCCCTACAACTAAAACTCTTTTACCCACATTAACCTTACCAGAGAGCACATCATTTGTAAATACTACATTTTCACCTTTTGCTCCAGGATACTTTGATGGGATATGTTCTGTTCCGGTGGCAACTATTAAGACATCAGGACTCATCTTTTTTATTAACCCGTTATCTGCAGCAGTATTGAGTTTCACATTTACCCCAAGCTCTTTAATCTGATTTTTCTGCCATACAACTAGCTGATTAAGATCTTCTTTTCCTGGTGGTATTGCTGCAAGCAGCCATTGACCTCCTAGTTTATCACTTTTTTCGCAAATATGAACTTCATGTCCGCGTTTTGCAGCAACTATTGCAGCTTCCATGCCTGCAGGCCCACCTCCAGCTACCATAACCTTTTTTGGCGTATCAGTTTTCTTTAACGCAAATTCAGTTTCACGCCCGCATGAAGGATTTACAAGGCAGGTTATCGGTTTATTTTGAGCTAATAGTCCTATACATCCTTGTAAACAGCCTATACAGAAATTTATATCTTCTGTTCTTCCTTCAATAGTTTTTTTGGGAAGTTCAGGATCTGCAAGTGAAGCACGGCCCATTGCAACAAAGTCTGCTCTATCAGAACTTAATATGCTTTCTGCCATTGCAGGATGTGTTATTCTGTTAACAGTTATTACAGGTACTTTAACAACTGAGTGAATTGCCTCAGCATACTTCACTGCCCAAGCATGCCCCAGTGAAGATGGAGCAATGGTATACTGCTGGCTGGCATTGACTCCTACTGAAGCATGAATTGCATCTGCCCCTTCTTTCTCAAGCATTAAAGCTATCAATTTTGTATCCTCAACATTCAAACCTCCATAAACCAACTCATCAACAGAAATCCTAAATATAACTGGATAATCTTTTCCAGTTTTATTTTTAATTGCTCTAACAGTTTCAAGAGCAAATCTTGCTCGGTTCTCTAGGTTACCCCCATATTCATCGGTTCTTTTGTTGGAAAATGGTGATAAAAATTCACTTATTAAGTATCCGTGGGCCCCATGGACTTCAACCGCATCATAACCTGATTTTTTAGCATTGAGAGCAGCATTTGCATAATCTTCAATTATGTTTTTAATTTCTTCCACTTCCAGTTCCCTTGGAACTTCCCCAATTACAGGATCAGGTATTGAAGAAGGTGCTACTGGTTGTTTTCCGCTAACTGCTTTTGTTGTCTGTCTGCCTGCATGGTATATCTGGGCAGCTATTTTAGATCCATATTTGTGAACAGCATCTGTGAGTTTCTTTTGACCTTCGATCTGATCATCATTCCAGAGCCCAGGAAGGTTTGGAAATCCTCCTACTCCCTTATTTATAATCTGATCCTCTGTTATTATTAATCCCCAGCCACCAAGTGCCTTAGCTTCATGATATTTAATTAAACGATCCGTTATTTTCCCATCTTCATCTGCATACATGGTTGCCATTGCAGGCACCACTAAACGGTTCGGCACTTCCATTTTACCTATTTTACCCGGTTTGAATATCTCTTCATACTTTAAATCACTTGACATAATATCACCTTGGATTTTCATTGAAAACGGATTTTTTTCCTATTTTTGTATTCATACATTTTTTCCAATATTTATGAATTCATCTTCACCGTAATTAATTACGTAAGAAGATTTAAATAATTTTTTTAACTATATGGTAACTTAATTACCGTTTGGTAACTTGGAGGTTTGTTTATGGAATTTAAATGGTGCACTGAATCTAATCCCTGCCCTATAGATAAAGCATTGGATTATGTGGGAAAAAAATGGAGTCTTAGATTGATTAAAGATATGTTTTTTGGCAAAAAACATTTTAAAGAGTTCCTAGAATCAAATCCTGCTTTGAGTGGTAAAGTTCTTTCAGAACGTTTGAAATATCTTCAAGAATGTGGGATTGTTGAAAAAAATGTAGTAAGTTCTTCTCCTTTGAGGGTTGAGTACCAGCTGACCGAAAGGGGCCGGGCATTGAATAAAGTTGTATTTGAATTGGCGATTTTTGGTCTGGAGATATGCCCAAACAATGATGAAAACTATAAGAATGAGGTAAAAAAATCAATGGCTGATGCTTTAAATGTACACTAACCTAATCAGCATCCAAATTTGATAACATATCTACTAAAAAAAATTCTAGTTGTACTAGTTTAAATTAAATAATAAAATTAAAGAAAATTTCAGTAGATCTTAGCATCGATCCCCATGTGCCAGACACCTGGACTCTTGGATTTAACCTTTCTTTTACCCAGAATCTCAACCTTACGGGGATAAGCAGTTTCTATTATCCTCTCAATTGGAGTGTCATAGTCTGAGGCGAACTCATAGTAGTGGAGTGTTCCACCAGGTTTAAGGGCTTTAACAGCCTGAGGAAGGAACTGCCAGGCTGTTCCAGGAAGGTTCATTATGATCCTGTCTGCCTCAACCTTCAGGTAACCCAGTACCTTCTCAACATCTCCCAGAAATGGTTTAACCTCTCCCTTGAGCTTGTTGATTTCAACGTTCCGCATCATATAATAATAGGCATCTTCATTGATGTCAATTGCGTATATGGTTACATTATGCCTTTTTGCAATGGCAATGGAGAATGGAGCAACACCTGCAAACATGTCCAGAATGGTTTCACCATCCACAACCTGATCACCAATTCTTCTGCGTTCTGTGGCAAGTCTGGGACTGAAGTAAACCTTACGCATGTCAAGCATGAACCTGCACCCGAATTCCCTGTGAACAGTCTCTGAGGAATCATCACCTGCAAGATGCTCCAGCTCCCTGGTCCTGATGATACCCTTTATCTCACTCTTTTTACGGAAAACTGCTTTTCTTCCTGTGAATTTAAGTGCAGCATCACCTATCAAGTATCTTTCATCCTCAATATCCTCTGGTATCTCCAGTATCACAACATCCCCGATGATGTCGAAGGATTTTTTGATTTCATCCATCTTTTCAGGGTCAATTTTCCCCTTGAGGTAATCTGTGAAACTCTTAGGCTCCCTCCTCTGGGCTTCAAACTCAGTTTCAACAATCTCTAAATTGCAGCATACTTCTCCAATTAAATCCATCAGTTGTGCCTTTGGGATTTCCACAAGGGGTATGAAAACGAATTCTCCAGAACGCTTTATCTTCCAGTCAAGATCTATTGCTGATGCTTTAAGGAGCATTCTCCGGATTTTATCTGCATTTTGTTTGGGGACTTTCAGGCCGATCATGGAATTTTCCTCAGTTGAACAGTTTTTAGTTGAAAAGATTAAGATTTGATATTTCAAACTTGATTATTTTCAATCAATCCATTTAAAACACTTCTTCTCTTAATCATCATCATGATTTTAAAGCTTATAAAAAATCTAATATTTAATATTGGATTATTGATATAAAGTTTAGATATAATTAGATTGATTGAGTTCATTATAAATTTTATCGATTTAAAAAAAAGAATGAAAAGGTGATTTGATGCTTTACTTTATTGGACTGGGCCTTTACGATGCAGGAGATATCTCCATGAAGGGTGCTGAAGCCCTTAAAAATGTTGATGCAATTTACGCTGAATTTTACACTGCAAGGCTCTTCGGAACCAACATATCTACCCTTGAAGAGATGCTGGGAGTTGAAATAACCATTTTAACAAGGGAACAGGTTGAAGAGGAGAACATACCATTGAAAGAAGCTGAAAAAAAGGATGTTGCATTTGTAAGTGCAGGTGACCCTCTGATAGCAACAACACATTCAGATCTCATGATCGAAGCCAGAAAAAAGGGAATAAAAACCCGTGTAATTCATTCATCATCCATACTCTCAGCAGCACCAGGAATTGCAGGTTTACAGGCCTACAAATTTGGGAAGGTAACAACCATTCCATTTCCAGAGGAAAACTACTTCCCACACTCACCATACCTTGCAGTGAAGGAAAATATGGACTCCAAACTTCACACACTCGTACTCCTTGATATAAGAGCACATGAAGACAGGTACATGACTGCAAACCAGGGATTGGAGTACCTCCTGAAGGTTGAATCTGAACGCGGGGAAAATCTAATCTCAGGAGATACTCTGGCTGTGGTGATCGCCCGTGCAGGTGCAGACAAACCAGTTGTACGTGCAGATAAAATTGAAAAACTTTTAAATGAAGATTTTGGCGGCCCACTGCACTGTTTAATGATACCAGGTGACCTACACTTCATGGAGGCCGAGGCCCTGGTTGTACTTGGCGGTGCACCCCAGGAAATTCTTGAAGAGGATTTATAAGAGGCTCTATGAAAAATAGATTTATAAAAGGTTTTGATAGGAATATTTTTTCAGATAATCACCTAAAATCCAAGTAACCTATTGATTTGATCACGGATTGGCCCGGAGTTTTTAAATGGATGTAGAATCAAGGAAACCTTCAAATATGGAACCAATTAATGTAAAACCCTTTCTCAAATGGGTTGGTGGGAAAAAACAGCTCCTTCAAGAGTTTGATAAAAGGATGCCCCTGCACATAAAGGGTGAAAAGGTTATAAAACGTTATATTGAGCCTTTTGTTGGTGGAGGGGCAATGTTCTTCTTTTTAAAGCGTAATTACCGTGTTGAGGAATCATTTCTCTTCGATGTAAACCCTGAACTCATACTATCTTATCAGGTTGTGAAAAGGGATTGTAGTGCTTTGATCAAGGTATTAATGGAACTGGAAGAAGAACACCTTGATATGGATGAAGATGGTCGTAAGGAAAATTATTACAGGATGAGGGATGCCTACAACCTTCAGATGCAGGGTTTCAACTATGAAGGCTACAGCAGTGAGTGGGTTGAGCGTGCTGCCTACATGATTTTTCTCAATAAAACATGTTTCAACGGACTTTTTCGTCAAAACAAAAAAGGAGAATTCAACGTTCCATTTGGGTGTTACAAAAATCCAAGGATATGTAATGAAGAGAATCTCATTGGTGTAAGTAAAGCATTGGAGGATACTGAGATTTTCTGTTCTGATTTCACAAGATCAGGGAGTTACATAGAAGAAGGTAGCTTTGTCTACTTCGATCCACCTTACAGGCCACTCAACAGCACTTCCAACTTCACAGCCTACTCAAAAAACGGATTTGATGATGTTGATCAGATAAAGTTGGCTGATTTCTTCGAGAGAATGGATGATAAGGGTGCTTATCTGATGCTGAGTAACTCAGACCCAAAAAACGAAAATCCCAACGACAAATTCTTTGATAGGTTATACAGAAGTTATAAAATTGATTCTGTACCTGCAAAGCGTAATATAAACTGTGATGGATCTAAAAGGGGTAAGCTAAATGAATTGATCATTACGAACTACTCTTTAACTTCATGATTGAGAGTTAGATAGATTCAATAAGAGTTAGATAGATTCACTACTTTTTTTACATATTTGGATGTTAGATTTGAAAAATGATTTTAAAATGAGTTATTCCTATAAAAATAGTTATCCCTATTTTTTATAAGTATTTAACCAACGTAACCTCCCACCTCATGTGTGCCGCGACTGCCATATTTCTCTATGAATTCACACTTTTCAATGTTTTGAATGGGAATGATGACCATTTTACTTCCCATTTCATGTTCACCATAATTTATCTCAATAAAACCCCTTGTATCATCTATTTCTATGGATTCAACTCCAAATTCTCCCCTCTTGAAGTTGTGAACAACCCCATTCATCATGTTGATCTCGATCTTGTCTATCACATTCCCACCCCACACATCAATGGTGTATATTATGTAACTCCTTATTCATACACTCTTTGACATGCATCTTTGAGATGGTTTAACAACTCATTATTTAATATTCTCTCCCAGCATCCATTGAATGATGGTTCAAGCTAATTTTCATTTTTGCATAGTTCTTTACATTTTTCGCATTTTAATCTTGATTTTAAGCCGATCTATTAATCCAGATTGGGCCGCTGATGAACGTTTGAATGGGATCATGACGTTCCAACTGGAATATAAAAAAATAGGAGATATGAAAAAAATTTAATGGTGTATATCGTCTTAAAATGTATGGGCAAAATAATAACAGAATATATGGATTGGAATCAATAAAATTAAGAGTTATATTCTCATAATTAATATATTATAACTAGTATCGTAAGAAGGATGGTAAAGACATGGAATACAGTATGGAAGTCAAAAATCTCCGTAAAAACTATGGAGATTTTGTGGCGGTAAAGGATCTGAACCTGAAGATCCGTAGAGGAGAAGTTTTCGGATTTCTAGGCCCCAATGGGGCAGGTAAAACAACATCCATCAGAATGATGGTTGGACTTTTGAAGCCCACAAGCGGTGAAATTCTCATAAACGGAGAGAAGATAGCAGATGTTGAGAGGGGTAAAATTGGAATCTGTCCCCAGGAACTGGTTCTATGGGAAAACCTAACATGTAAAGAAAGCCTTAAACTCATGGGGGACATGTACGAGGTACCAAAGGAAGCTCTGAAACAGCGCATAAACAAGCTCCTGAAGGATCTTTTCCTTGAGGAAAAGGCAAACACAACCGTTTCAAATTTATCCGGAGGTATGAAACGCAGGCTGAATCTTGCAATGGCAGTCATACACGAACCAGAAGTGGTTGTACTTGATGAACCATCTGAAGGATTGGATCCACAATCTCGAAGAGTGCTCTGGAATTACATAAAATCACTCCGTGATGATGAGGGTAAAACAGTCATACTCACAACGCACCTCATGGATGAGGCAGACAGCCTCTCAGACAGGATAGCAATAATTGACCATGGGGAACTGCTGCGTTTGGACACTCCTGAAAACCTTAAAAAGGAGATAGGAGAGGGAGACGTGGTTGAGATGGTACTTTCAGATCCTGAAAAGAACCAAGAACTCGTGGATGAACTTGAAAAACTGGATGAGATAATTGCAGTTCTTGAGGTGGATGGCCAGGTGAACATAAGGGCAATGAACGCAGTTGCCAAACTCCCCAGAATAATGGAACAGGTTGAAGGGGTTGGAGTGCGCATAGCAGACCTATCCGTCCGTCAGAACACCCTGGAAGATGTTTTTATAGAACTCACAGGCACAGGACTAAGGGAGTAAGATGGAAATGAAATTTTTAAGCATAGCATCAAAGGACATAAAAGAACTTTTAAGGGACAGAAGGGGTCTTTTATTCATCCTGCTTTTCCCAATGTTTTTCATGCTGGTCTTTGGATTTGCATTTGGAGGAATGGGCCAGAGCAACACTCCCCACAGCATTGCAGTTGTTAACTACGATGAAGGAGCCACCCTAACCTACACCAACCAAACCATGAACTTCGGAAACAACCTCACCAACGTACTGGAGGATGTGAAGTACCAGAACAGTGACGTGCACATGTTCAACGTCACAAAAACCACGGAACAGAATGCTGACAAACTCCTGAAACAGAGGGATGTTGATGCAGAGATCATAATACCCAAGGACTTCTCCAAGGCGAGTGTTGCACTCATAACCAACACCCTACAGTCCAGCACATCCTCACTTCAAGGTTCATCACAGTCCTCAACCCAGTCAACACTTCAATCGACCCAGTCTTCAGGAGCTTCCGCAGACAACATCACAGCAAAGGTGATAATCAGGGGAGACACAGGATACATGGGCTTTGGAACAGCACAGGGAATTCTCACAGGAGTGTTCCAGGGATACAAGGATGACATCGTCACGGAGGTGCAAAACAGGATCCAAGGAACGCCTGGAGCACAACCCCATCAGTTCATCCAGACAGAGGTTGAGGGCATGCCCGGAACAGAGGCCTTCACAAGTTTTGACTTCCTTGCACCTGGAATGATAGTGTTTGCAATACTGCTTCTTGCAACCAGTGTTGCAGCAAGCCTGACAAGGGAAGTGAATACCGGAACCCTTGAAAGACTCAAAATGTCCAAGATGAAATCATTCGACCTTCTATTTGGAAGTTCCATTCCATGGACACTTGTTGCAGCGGCCCAGGTTGTGATACTCTTTGCAGTGGCAATTGCCATAGGATTCCACTGGCAGGGAAGCATCAACTCAATAGTACTGGCAGTTGTAGTTGGTATAATAGGTGGAATTTCATCCATAGCACTTGGAATGATCATAGCATCCTTTGCAAAGAATGAAAGACAGGCATCAAATCTTGGAACCCTCATAACGGTACCAATGAGCTTCCTTGTTGGAGCGTTCTTCCAGCTGCCCCAGGTGACAGTTGGAAACTTCATGGGCCAGACCTTCCAGATATACGATGTACTGCCATGGACACACACACTCAATGCCTTACGCTCAGTTTTAACCTACGGCAGTGGATGGGATGCCATATCATATCAGGTTGGTATGAGTGTCTTTTTAACAGCCATACTCTTTGTCATTGGTGTATTTTTGTTCTCCAGGACAAGGCTGCAGGCTGAAAAGTAGATTAACCACACTTCAACAACACTTTTTTTATTTTTAATTCAATTTTTAATTTTCCAATTTTTTTAATAGATCTTTCAATAGAATCTTCTTCAACAAAATTTAAAAAGATATTTAACAGAAAGTTTAAAAATAAGATTAATTTTAGTGTAGATGTTTTAAAAATTGAGAAGAGGCGATGTAATGTCTGACAAACATGGACACAAACACCATGGTAAAACCAGTAGGGACGTGCTCAATGCTGAAGAAGTTTTGGAAAACCTTGAAATCAAGGAGGGTGATGTTTTCCTTGATGCCGGCTGTGGTGATGGATACATATCAATAGCAGCATCAAAACTCGTTGGAGAAAAGGGGAAGGTACATTCACTTGATGTTTACGAAAAATCAATAGATTCACTAAAAAAAGAAGCTCAAGATGAAGGAATAAATAACATTGACGCAGAGATTGCAGATCTAACCCAAAAATTACCTTTAGAGGATGATTCCATTGATGTGGGTGTTATGGCCAATGTCATGCACGGTTTTGCAGCAGAAAATGAGGTTCCAGAGGTCATGAATGAGATAAGTAGGGTTATAAAGCCTGGAGGAACCTTTTCCCTTGTTGAATTCAGAAAGATTCAGAGCCAGCGCGGACCACCCTATGACATAAGATTGGGTCCTGCAGATGTTGCTGAAATATTATCTCCATATGGATTCCAGATCAAAGATGCAGTTGAGATTGGAGAGTACCATTTCATAGTTGTGGCTAAAAAGGTTGAGTAACCATGTTTCAATTTTTTTAATTAGTTAAATTAGAAATAAAACTGGGTAATTTGATCATAGAATCAATCAATGGGTTTTCAGATGCATTTAGGGATATATTCAAGATATATCCACTTTTAAACTCTTTTTTTTCTCTATTTTTGGCATTTCAATCTTTAGAATACCATTTTCAAAGTTAGCTACCGTTTTTTCTGGAATAATTTTCTCTGGAAGTTTAACCTTCCTTTTTATAACGCCCATTTTTTTATCTGAAAGTGTCATAACCCCGCTTTGTAGTTTGTGTTCAAAATCAAAGCTAACTTCTAGGTTAACCATGGCCTCAGTTACTTTAAGATCTATGTTTTTCTTTTTAATCCCGGGTAAGATGAATTTAACCACCAATTCATCATCCTTTTCTTCTAAATATTTTCCAGGCATTAATCTATGGTTGAAGATGGTTTCTTCAAGGTCACACCTTGCCATATCCAAGTTTTGCATGGTTCCATTCAACATGTCCTTAAAAATACACCTCATTTTTGAAACATGTTCCCTGTGATGGTAACTCATTTTCTCACACTCCTTCTATAATATATATTTCTTTTAAAGTACTAATATAATACTTTCTGAATCTCAAAGAAATAGGTAGTATCTTCAAAGTTAAACAGTTGTATTGAACCTTTATATCTCATTCGCAATTTATCTGTATGAAAATCTCAAAATCCTTTTAGAAGGAAAAACCATGCCTTCTGAGTTTTGAAGCACTTCCTGCTGCACCTGCAACCGTACCCACCATGGTATCAAGGAGTATTCCAATGATGATCCCGGAGTATCCAAATTCCATAACCTCTGAACCTGGACCTAAACTGAGGAACGTTCCCATTGATATCATGAAAACTGTTGATAATAATCCTGCAGCTAAAGCTGCAGCAAAGCCATGAACTGCACCATTACTGATATCTTCATCAACACGGTATCCAACAATGAAGAATGCAACTATGTAACCTGCAAAGGATCCTATGGTGCTGAAAAGCATTCCAAGACCCATGCTGAGGCCTGTTCCAACCAAAGCCCATAAAAAAATTTCAAACCCATCCAACATGTTATCCAACTTCATTTAAAAGTCATTTTAAGGTTACACTCTGCCCTTTCTCAGGATCATTATTATCAATATTATTGCCAGAAATGCAGCTATAAGAAAAATTACGAGTCCAACAGTTGAAAATCCAATTACTGGCATTGGCATGCCTTTGTTGGTTTGGAGTATCAGGGATGAGCCAATGATCAGTGATGACACGATGAGTGCCAGAACGATTCTGTTCACCATAGTTTCTGCTGTTTTTCTAAATCTTTCAGCCTCTTTGACCTCAACCACCATGTTCAGCCTTCCCTCACTCATCCTGAAGAGTATTTGGTTGATGGTTTGGGGCAAATCCTTCATTATATGCTCTATTTCAAAGAAGTAACGGTTTTGATAATTCAAAATACGAATTGGGCTCAATCTTTTCTTGAGTATCTTTCTTATCATTGGTTTTGCAACTTCCATACCATTGAAGCTTGGATCCAGCTTCACACCAATGTCCTCAGCTACTGCCAGCACCCTTCCAAGGAGGATAAAATCCTTAGGAAATCTCATCTTGTACTTAAGTACTAGATCTGGCATGCTGAATTCATTGATCAAAGCCCCAATATCCTTGATCTCTCTTCCGTAGAACTTGTCAAGGAGGTGTATGATGTCAGATTTCAGTTCATCAGTATCTGCATCCTCACCTATGATCTTCATGTATCTCATCTGGTTCACCATGCTGTTCACATCGTAGTTAACAGTGAATATGAAGAGCTCTGCCAGATTGTCCATAAAATCCTGTTCAAGATGACCCACCATTCCAAAATCAACGAAGCAGAGTACATCACCCTTTTGAACCAGAATGTTTCCAGGGTGGGGGTCGGCATGGAAGAATCCATCTATGAATATCTGCCTGAAGTAGCATTCAGTCCCTATCTCTGCAAGCTTCCTTCCATCAACATCTAAGTCTGAGTCTAAGGCTTCACTTACCTTCACCCCATCTATGAATTCCATGGTCAGAACCTTGTCTGTGGATTGATCCGTATACACCTCCGGCGCATAAACATGTTCGTTGTCCTGGAAGATGGATCTGAACCTTTCAATGTTCCTTGCTTCCATGTAGAAGTCCATCTCATTCCATATAACCCTCTCAAATTCATCCACAATACCTGGAACATTGTAGTACTTCAGTTTCCTCACTCTTTTATCTGCCTGTACTGCGATGTACCGCATTATGTTTATGTCCTTCTCTATCTGATCCTTGAGATTGGGCCTCTGAACTTTAACTGCAACTTCCCTTTCATCCATTAGTCTGGCTTTATGTACCTGGGCTATGGATGCTGATGCAATGGGAGTTTCTTCAAAATCAATAAAAAGAGAATTCAATGGTTTTTCAAGCTCTGTTTCAAAGACTTTTTTTACAGATTCAAAGCTAAATGGAGGTACTTCATCCTGTAACTTTGCAAGTTCATCTGCCATTTCTCTACCAACGAGATCTGGTCTTGTGCTTAAAACCTGACCCAGTTTAATGAAGGTTGTTCCAAGTTCTTCCAAAACCAGACGAAATCTAAGGGGTGCTGTGCTGTCCAGTTCCTTTTCAAAATCTTTTTCACGTAAAAATGTTGTTTTAATGCTCTTTTTAATGCCAGATTCTTCCAAGATGTTTCCGAATTGATATTTTACCAGCACCCTGATTATCTCATTGAGCCTCTTTAGATCAGGTCTAGGATTTTCAAAAAAACTGGGTTTCATAGATGAAAGCTCCCTTTAATATCTTATAATACTTTTTATTAATAAATTTTGGTTGAATCCCTGCAGATATTGACCTTCCATTTAATTTTCATCCATTAAGATCCTAAAAAACACATGTATTACCTACAGTGAGTTTTGAGACCACCTACTTAATTAGAAGTTAGAAATTGTTTAGGAATCTTAACTCCTTTAATTTTACCCTATTGAATATTAAAAGTTTTTAAAATAAATTTAAATGGATTTCAAGGCTGAAATCTTCCTCTGAGTTAAACTTAAATGTTAGGATTTATAATAAATTAATAACTGTAGTTATGTTGTACCTGACTAGAAAAGGAGTGGATAGGTGGTACTATGAAGACCGTGGTTATTGGCTCTGGATTTGGAGGAATTTCTGCTGCAGCTCTGCTTGCAAAGGATGGTCATGAGGTTACGGTAATTGAAAAAAATGAACAACCTGGTGGAAGGGCAAGTGTTTACACCAGTGAAGGTTTTAATTTTGATATGGGTCCCTCGTGGTATTTGATGCCTGATGTTTATGAGAATTTCTTTGCAGAGTTTGGTAAAAAACCTGAGGACTTTTTTGCACTTGAAAGACTGGATCCATCCTACAGAATATTCTTTGGTGGTGAAAAGACCGTTGATATAGTGGCGGATCTGGAAAAGAATTATGAACTTTTTGAAGGCTTTGAAGAAGGAGGCGGTCAAAAATTAAAGGAATACCTTAAATCTTCAAAGGAAATGTACGATTTTTCAATAGAAGAAATGCTTTACAGAGATTACACATCTATACTGGATTTTTTAAGTGGAAAACTAATTTTTAAGGGATACAAACTCAAAATATGGGAAAATCTTCAGCACTACGTTAACAACAAGTTCCAGAGTGATGAGGCCCGTAAGATACTGCAGTACTCCATAGGGTTTCTGGGCGGTTCACCCCAGAACACACCCTCCTTTTACCATATAATGTCCCACATAGACCTTGAAATGGGTGTCTGGTACCCTCAGGGAGGCATGAGAAAAGTTGTAAGTTCCATGGTTGATCTTGCAGAATCCTACGGTGTTAAATTCATACTAGGCCAAGCAGTTAAAGGTATAAAAGTTGAAAAAAACATTGCAAAAAACGTGCTTACAGATAAATCCACCTATGAAGCAGATGTGGTTCTTGTGAATGCTGATTATCCCCACTGTGAAATGGAACTTCTTGATAAAAAGTATCAAACCTACAACAAGGATTACTGGGATAAAAAGGTCATGGCACCTTCAGCATTTGTTGCCTACCTTGGAGTTGATAGGGAAGTTGAAAAACTCGCGCACCACAATCTATTCCTTGAAAAAGACTGGGAAAGTGGTTTTGAAACTCTTTTTGATCCCAAAAGGGCAGCATGGCCTGAAAGGCCTTCCTACTACGTAAACGTACCCTCAAAAACAGACAGAAGTGCAGCTCCTCAAGGAAAGGAATCACTTTTCATACTGGTGCCACTTGCCCCCGGACTTAAAGACACTCCTGAACTTCGGGAAAATTTATACAACAATATAATGAACAATCTTGAGGCAAAAATTGATGATAAAATTAGAGATGATGTGGTTGTCAAGCGCATATTTGCACTTACAGACTTCAAAGATCGTTACAATGCATACAAGGGGACTGCTTTGGGATTATCCCACACGCTCATGCAGACAGCCCTTTGGAGGCCTGCACATAGGAGTAAGAAGGTTACTAATTTGTACTACTCTGGACACTACACCCATCCTGGTATAGGTGTCCCAATGACCTTAATATCTTCCCACATCGTAGCAGAGGAAATCAAAGAAAGGCAGGGCTGACCTATGGATATAGATAAGAACATCTATTCTATATTCAAGAGGGGGAGCAAAACATACTTCTACAGCACCATATTCTTTCCCAGGACTGTGAAGGAAGATGTTTTCACCCTTTACAGTTTCCTTAGAACATCCGATGATTACGTTGATGCAATCCCCCAAGACGTCGAAAGCTTCTACCTATTCAAAGAACGCTACAAACAAGCTAAAAATGGTCATTTGACTGGTGATGTAGTTGTTGATTCATTTGCTGAGCTTGCACAGCGTAAAAATTTTGCTGATGAATGGGTTGATGCCTTCCTCAGATCCATGGAGATGGATATCCACAGATCAAGTTACCAAACCATGGAGGAGCTCAAGGAATATCTTTACGGTTCTTCAGAGGTTGTTGGTTTGTTCATGGCAAGGATAATGGATCTTGAACATGGATCATTCAGATCTGCACGCTACCTTGGAAGGGCAATGCAGTACATAAACTTCATAAGGGACATATCCGAGGATATAATGCTTGGAAGAACTTACTTTCCCAGGGATGACCTCGAAAAATTCAACCTTGAAAGCTTAAGTGAGGATCACACCAGATCTAACCCTAAAAACTTCATAAGATTCCTTAATAAACAGCTTGAAACCTATGGGGTATGGCAAAATGAAGCTGAAGCTGGTTTTAAATACATACCCTATCGCTGCTTGATACCAATTAAAACAGCATCAGACATGTACAGATGGACTGCAAAACAGATATCAAACGATCCCTTCATAGTCTACAGAAGAAAAGTGAAACCCAACATGCCCATGGTGGTCTTCAAAGTATTTTCAAATTCATTGTCCCTAGGGTTAAGCTAAAATCCGATTTCAAATCCAGAATTTAAAATTTGGAAGATTATCAAATGAATCTATCTGCCATGTCACCAGGATCTATAAAGAAAAATATTTCATTTTTCATCAAAGTTTCAAGGCCAAGATTTTGGATTTACACTGGAGGAACCTATGTTGTGGGATATGCCCTTGCATTAACATCCTTTTCAGATTTCTTAAGGCCAGAATATTATTTATATCTTTTTTACTTTTTCTTACTGGCCAACGTATTTATTTACGGTGTTAATGATTATTGGGATGGTGAAACAGATAAACTGAACCCTAAAAAAGATGAAAAAGAGTGTAGAATTAAGAATAAGGAGCGGAAAAAACTTTTAAATGTGATCTACATTGTTTTAGGATTCAGCTTGATCATGATGATGTTCCAGAACACTGGTGAAAGGATCATATTTTCAATATTCCTATTTTTATCATATTTTTACAGTGCAAAACCCCTTAGATTTAAAGAAAAAACCGTTCCTAGATTTTTCATCGAATTATCTCTATATAATGCCTGGAATATTCGCTTACTATCTTCTCTCAGGGTCATTCCCCTCATTTATAATATTGATGGGTGCATATTTTCATATAGCTGCAATGCACATTTTCTCGGCAATTCCAGATATTGAGTATGATTCTGCTGCAGGTATACAAACCACACCTGTTTTTATTGGAGAAAAAGCTTCACTGATACTTTGCTCAATTTTCTGGATTGTATTATCCCTTATAGTTATATACCTTTCAAAATTCAATCTATTAAGTTTTTTAGTATTAATCTATCCAATTTTTCCCATATCCCTGCTTCTCTACAATAAAATTAAAATTGAGAATATTTACTGGTATTTACCATACGTAAACACGTGCCTTGGTGGGTTGCTCTTTACGGCGATGGTTCTCTACACGATATTTTAACAAAAATTTGGGTATAATGGATAAATCCGGTAAAATATCATCCATATCCCTTTTAAGTTCATTTTAAATGATTATTCAATAATAATATTCCCTTTTTAATAGTAAACCGGTTTTCAGTACATCTGAGTGTACCTTTCAAGAAAATCAGGATGATCCCTGTCCAGTATCCTGAGGGCAGTCATGGCTTCAGGAGAGGTGCAGCAGCGTTCCTCCACAAGGTTTCTGAGGGTTCCATTTTTAATGTGCTCACGAACCTCCCTTAAAACAAAGTCCATTGAATTTTTGTTGTAGGTAACGAGTTCTTCCTGTTCCATTTCATAGATCTTGTAACTTTCTACATCGTAACGGGTTGTAGGTGTTAGCATTGTATTCAGTTTGGCGTAAAATTCACATGAATCTTCTGAAAATAGGTCAACACCCAGGTAAGCCAGAAGTGGAATGAATGAAACGTCTGTGAATGGGAAGTAAATGGCTGAATTGGGATTCAGAGCACCCCTCAACGTTACCATCATCTCAACCAGATCCATGGGCCTTCTCATGAGCTCTTCAGAGTTTGCAACCAGAAAAACACTGTTTCCAAGTTCTTCAAGTTCCTGGGCACATTTAACCCTAAGATCAGGATATTTTGACCCTTGTATGACTGCAATTCCATTTTCACCACTTTCACGGGCATTTTTCACGGTTTCATTCACGGACCATTCAGCAAGGGCCTTTGGAACGTTGTAGGGCATTGGTTCATCCTTCAGGAGGGTTAATGAATCATCGGGTTTCAGGGTTGACGGTGTTTTCAGGTTGTTGTACTTTCCAAGTCTTGCAGGGCCATCGTGTAAAGTTATTTCAAGCATGATAATCACGTATATTTAGAATTTATCCTTTAAAGTGTGTTATAATATAATTCATTAAAATCTCTAATTCCTTAAATAATTCTATTATTATAATTTTTAATTCAATAATATCCAGTCTTAACATTTTATTTAGTGAATATTATTTCTATTTAGTCTATGATTTTTAGAATTTTCAACAGGCTTCTTCTTTTTAATGTTAGTTTAATTGATCTTTTTGATGTTATTTAAAATTAGGCTAATGTTTAATGACAATTTTTTGATTGATGAATGAGAAAAATCACCTCACAATGGTGTAACCTAAAAGGTTACAGTTGGGTATTTTTCCACAACCTATATATAGGCTGAAACTCCACCTAGAATATGAAAATCACAAGTTTTCACACAGAGCCGTACTACAAAGAGGGCGTGAAATAGAATGTCATTTCTAAATCGCTTAAAAAAGATGTTAACTGGGGATGAAAACCCCGAAAATGAATCAACAGAGAAATCAGTGGAACAATCAGAGTCAGAAGTGAAAACAGAGAAACCAGTAGAAGAAAAACAAGAAACAGTCAAAGAATCAGTTTCCAAAACTAATGAAATTAAATCTAATGAAACCATCAAAAAAGATGTTGAACCTTCAGTTGCTGAACCTTCAGTTGAAGAAATAACTGAGAAAAAAGAACCCGAGAAACCTAAAGAGCAAGCAGAAGAAAAACCAGAAAAACAAGAACCAGTGGAAGAAAAAATAGAAACTGATACAAAGATAACAAAAGAAACAGCAGAAACAGAGAAATCAAATGAAGAAGAATCAGAGAAGGTATCAGTAAGGGAAGAAGAACCTGAAAAACCCAAAACTGAAAGGAGTGGTATTATGACTTTACTTGAAGGAAGAGAAAAAGATACTATAACCCGTGCAGATATAGATGAAAACTTCAAACAGGAAATCATGGACGCTGGCGCAGAATCTGTGGCAGTATGTTTCCAGTGTGGTACATGCTCAGGAGCATGTCCTTCCGGAAGGAGAACCCCATACAAAATAAGGCAAGTTGTAAGAAAGGCAGTAATGGGCCTTAAAGAAGAAGTTATATCTGACGATTCAATCTGGATGTGCACAACCTGCTACGAATGCCAGGAAAGATGCCCAAGGGGAATCAAAATCGTGGACGTTGTTAAAGCTATAAGGAACCAGGCAGCACACGCAGGATACATGGCACCTGCACACAAAGCAACTGGATCATTCGTTATAAAAACAGGTCACGGTGTACCTATAAACGATGCAACCAAAGCTTTAAGGAAAAGCGTGGGCTTAGATGAATTACCACCAACCACACACGAATTCCCAGAAGCACTTGAAGAAGTCCAGAAAATAACCAAACTCACAGGATTCGACAGTCTCATAGGATACAACTGGGAAACTGGAGAATTAGAATAAGGAGGAATCAAGATGGCATTTGCATATTTCTTAGGATGTATAATGAACAACAGGTACCCTGGAATCGAGAAATCAACCAGGATCCTCATGGATAAACTCGGAATTGAAATCAAGGACATGGAAGGAGCATCCTGCTGCCCAGCACCAGGTGTTTTCGGTTCATTCGACAAAACCACATGGGCTGCAATAGCTGCAAGGAACCTGACCATAGCTGAAGACATGGACATGGACATCATGACCGAATGTAACGGATGCTTCGGATCCTTATTCGAAAGCAACCACCTCCTTAAAGAAGATGAAGAGTTCAAAGGAAAAATCAACGGTATACTATCTGAAGTTGATAGGGAATTCAAGGGAGACATCAACGTAAGGCACTTTGCAGAAATCCTCTACAACGATGTAGGTGTTGAAAAACTCACAGAAACATTCACAAAACCATTAAACCTCAACGTTGCAGTTCACTACGGCTGCCACTTCCTCAAACCAAGCGCAGAAATTGGAGTCGACGACCCAATGAAACCAACCATACTCGACGAACTCGTTGAAGCAACCGGTGCAAAATCCGTACCATACAAGGACAAAATGATGTGCTGCGGAGCAGGCGGAGGTTTAAGGTCCAGAGACCTTGACGTGACACTTGACTACACCAAGGAAAAACTCGACAACATGACAGAAGCAGGAGTAGATGCAATAATAAACATCTGCCCATTCTGCCACCTACAGTTCGATGTTGGTCAGAAAGAGGTCAACAAAAAATACGGAACCAACTTCCAGATACCAGTTTTCCACCTTGCACAGCTCTACGGACTTGCAATGGGATTAAAACCAGAAGATCTGACAGTCGACGCTCACCAGATAAGCACAGACTCAGCTATCGCAAAACTGGACGTTATAACCGGTGGAGAATAAATCTCCCACCAAATTCTTTTTTTAAAATCCAATCAATACTCTTGTATTATAAATGAATCATTAAGGGCATCAATTTTAAGTGTATTAACTTTTTAGAACTCAGTTTTAATTAGTTTAACATTTGTTTCGTCTAATAATTAATTTAAATTCTAATAATTAATTTGAATATCTGAAGTTTGATTTGCAATTTAATTAATAATATTCATTATTTTAAGATATGAAGAGATTATAATCATTATTTTAATATACAATCATATTGCTCATTATTTTAGGATATCTCCCTTTAATTGATTAATCTACAAATTTAGTCCTACCCTCAGCTCAACATTAACTTTAACCCAAAAAATTTAAAGTTTAAAAACAAATACCAGTTGGAATGCCATTGATTTTATATGATTACCAATCAGTTGATGAAAGAATCAGCTGATAGAACTAATAAAAAAAGTTTTAATTGAAAAATACAATAAATAATGCATAACTCAAATAATCAAAATCTTAAAACCATCTAAGAGAGGTGTTTTCTCATGTTCGTTGCAAGTCTTGCGGGAATATTCAAATTCAATGAACTGCCTGAAAAATACGGGCCATTTGTACAGTACAAAGCATCAATAGAAAAAAGACAAATTAAGGATACAGATGAAATAGCAATACTCAACATAAGTGGTACTGAAAGCAATCACGTGCTCTTTTTGGATTCATACGAAAATGTGAAACAGATAGAAGCTGAGTTAAAGGAAGCAGATGCTGAGATAAATTACCACACCAAGAAAATACTGGAAGGACACTTATGAGCAATTTACCTGCAGAACAGACATGGATGGTGCTGGTTGAATTACTGACAGACCTGAGAAAGAAGAACGTTGAAATATCCCCAGCCATAACAGAAGACATAAGGATGGCAAAGACAACCATAAACTTTTACAAGGTCAACCCCACAGATCCAGAGCGTATAAAAGAGGTTGGAAGGATAAACAACTTTTTAACCTCCCTCCAGGACACTTTGATGGGACTTGCAGAGGCTCAAGGCAATGATTACGTTGACCAGTGGATTGAAAAACTTAAAAGAGCCTCCCGTGGAGAAAAAGTATATGAAACACACGATAAACCGTCTAAATTTGTTGTGGGAGCTCCATCTGGATTTTCAATGGTCAGGATCACATTTAAAAAACCCCAATCCGAGGACAGAGTTCAGGAAATTGCAGAGTACCACAACGTCATAATAGAATTTGAAACCGATGAAATCGTGGTGATCTACGGGGATAAAGAGAACATACAGCACAGCCTCAAGGAAATGGCACCACTCTTCAGTGAGTGATCCCTAATATTTTTTATAAATCAAGTTGGTCAAAGCTCAAGAGTTGCTCAAAACTCAATATCTTAAAATAAAAATCCTAATTGAAAATTATTCAATATTTAATAAGATTCAATATTTTAAACCATTTCATTAAATAATACCTGATAACATGCATGATAAAATTATAAATCACTAATTAACCCTTTAATGAATAAAAAAAATAAATGAATTTAAAATTAAATGAAACTTAAATTTGACTATTTTTTTAAAAAAAACAACTTTAGAGGACTTACAATGAAGATACTTGCAGTAAGCGACATACACGGTAAATATCTCAAGATCCTGAATTACCTGAAAAACAACCATGTGGATCTGATAATAATTGCAGGTGACATAACCCACTTCGGACCATCTGAACTTGGAGAGGAAATACTGAATGAAATAAGTTCATTCAACATACCGGTTCTTGCAATACCAGGTAACTGTGACCAGACATGCATCTACAATGAAATAGATAACTCAAATGCCGTGAACATACATGGAAGAAACGTTGTCATCAAGGACGTGGGCATCTGTGGCTTTGGAGGTTCAAATCCAACTCCCTTCGAAACACCCCTTGAATTTGAGGAGATCCAGATCTACGAAGAGGCTAAAAAAACCCTTGAAGGCATAAAAAACCAGAAAATAACCCTTTTTGTGACCCATGCACCCCCCAAGGACACCAAGGCGGATCTCCTGCCTTCGGGGGATCATGTAGGAAGCGAAGCTGTGAGAAGGATAATAGAGGAATTACAGCCCACCCTGAACATATGCGGCCACATACATGAGGCAAAGGGTGAAGACAAAATTGGTGAAACATGTATCATTAATCCGGGCCAGTTATCCGAGGGAAATGCATGTTTAATAGACATAAATGATTCTGATGAGGATACCAATGTGACTCATGAAATCGTTGATCTATGATCTGGATTCATAAGTTCATTTCATAACCTTTTTTTTTATCCTGCAGATCCACGAAGTTCCAATAGAAAATAATTTAAATAATGTTAACATAACCTATTTTGTTTCAAGTTATTGTATAAAGCCTTTGTATTCTATTTGAGGTGAGAAATTGAAAATGATTATGGTTGAAGGAGAAGTAACCGGTAAAAGATATAGGGAACCCTTTTCAAAGGGAGTTCTTGCCAGGTCACTAACCAGGGCAGAGATGGATCCAAACAAGGCCTACACCTTCGCATCCAAGATAGAGGCTCACCTTAGGGATGAAGGCGTCAGTGTCATAAAGTTAGATGATCTCATTGTCATCGTACGTGAAAAGTTAAGGGAAGAAGATGAACAGATAGCTGAAAAATACGGAATGTGGAAAAGGATTAGAAAATGTAAAGAACCCCTTATAATTCTTATCGGAGGAGCCTCTGGTGTTGGAACATCTTCAATTGCATTTGAAGTTGCAAATCGCCTTGGAATAAGGAACATGATAAGTACGGATATGATAAGGGAAGTAATGCGTAAAATCGTTTCCAAGGAACTTCTTCCAACCATTTACGAGTCAAGTTACACAGCTTACCGTTCCCTTAGGATACCACCACCACCTGAACTTGATGAGGTTCTTATAGGATTCAGGGACCACGTTGATACTGTAAGTATAGGTGTGGAAGCTGTTATTGAAAGGGCCCTGACGGAGGGTATAAGCATTGTTATAGAGGGAGTGCACATAGTCCCTGGCTTTATAAGGGATGATCTTGTAAACAGGAATAACGTTGCAATGTTCGTTTTAACACTGCACGATGAAGAGGTCCATAAAGGCAGATTCTACTCTCGATGCAGACAGATGTGGGCTAGAAGACCACTTAAACGTTATATGAACTATTTTGGAGCCATAAGAAGAACACATAAATATTTTGAAAGTCAGGCAAATAAAAATCATATTCCTGTCATTGAAAACATTGATGTTACAACAACGATAGACTCCATAATAGAGGATATTACAAAGACCTATGGAAGTGAAGAAGATGTTGGAAAAGATAAAAGTTAAGGATGTAATGACTGAGGGTGTTATAACAGTTCCACCAACTGAGGATGTTGTTTTTGCCTTTGAAAAACTCATGAAACACAAGGTAAGCTCTTTACCTGTTGTTGATGATGATAAACTCGTTGGAATAGTAACAGCAACTGACCTTGGCCACAACCTAATACTCGACAAGTACGAACTGGGAACAACGGTTGAGACGGTTATGGTGAAGGATGTTATATGTGTGGATCCAGAAAATAGCCTTTTAGATACTGTTAAGGCCATGAATGAGCATGGTGCTGAGGGAGATATTATAAACCAGCTCATAGTTATGGAAGATAACCGGATAAAAGGTATAATCTCAGATGGAGATATAATAAGAGCCATAAAAGTTTAAAACTTTTAAAGGAGTTTTTACTCCATCTTCAAATACATTTTTAGGACTAATTTTTAGAAATTTTAATAGAACTTTAAAAATTTCTTAACTCTTGGTTATTTATCATCTGTTTTTATTTTGAATAATTAAAAACTTTTTTTAATCATAAAACCCTTTAAAAAAGGATAAAAAAGTGAAGGAAAACTAAATTAAATAAAAAAAAATTTTGAAAAAAATATGGTTTTTTCAAGTTTGGAATTTCATTGGGGGTTCCTTGGAGTTACCCGGGGTATGAAGGATTGGCAAACACTGGGATACTTCTTTCCAAGTTCCATTTCGAGTTTTTCAATGATCTCATCTTCGATCTCTTTGCTCTCTTCTGTGGTCACCGAAAAGCTGTTTCCTTCAAGTTTAGCCTTTATGAACTCTTTACCCATACTGATCTCAAATTCTATTATACTGCCTTCATCAACACTTCTCACAAGTTCCTCCATTATATCCTCACTTAACTTCAGGAGTTTCCTGCCTTCAGGTGTGTATACGTTTTCTTCTGTTGTGATCTTCTTTATAAGAAATGGTGCACAACCCTCAGTCCTTGCAGATTTTCTGTTTATCCAGAAAAGTACGGTCATCAATTTCTTGTGTGGATCCAGTTGACTTTCAAATTCCAACGTTTTCATCTATGCAAACCCCCTAATTTCCATAAATCCTGTTTAACCCCTTGAAAGTTACTCAAAAAAATTCAATTACTTAAATAATTCAAGTTTTTTTTCCATTGCAACACATCCCATTGATCAACCTCTTAAAGTTTTGAAAAATATATTTTGAAAAATTCAACGTTTTTTTCAGTCCATGTCCTTAATTTCCATGGCCAGTTTCTTTCCAATTTCGTAGCAATTGTCCAGTTCATCTTCTTCAGGGAGGTAGTTCACCTCGTAGTCTGTGGAAACTTCAAATCCACATTTTTCAAGTTCATCTGCAAGCTTCTTCACAGCCCTGCCACTCCATCCCATTGAACCGAAGGTTACAGCCTTCCTTTTAAGGCCCGTCATTTTGAAGTTCAAACCCCTCAGGTAGAATATGAGGTCCCCAATACTTGGGTAGGGTTCATTGAACATGGTTGGAATTCCAAAGAGCACAGCTTTACTCTGGAGTATGTCCCTTACGATTTCACTCCTCTCGTCCTCATGGAGGAAGTACATTGAAACCTTCACCCCTTCACTCATAAGGCCTTCTGCAATTGCATGGGCCATCATCTGGGTTGAACCGTGCATTGTATCGTAGACAACTGTTGCCCTATCATCACATTTTCCAGTTGCCCATTCAGTGTAGGCACCTATTATCTGCATAGGATCCCTCCAGATCTGACCATGTGCCGGTGCAATCATCTTTATTTTATCAAGCAATTCCAATTTACTTACTTCATCGAATTTTCGCAGTATCAATCCTGAAAGTGGGGTTAATAGGTTAGCATAAAACTTGCACGCTGCACCCATGAGTACGTCTTCAGGTATTTCATCACTGAACCTCTCCATGAAACAGAGGTGCTGGCTGAAGGCATCATTTGAGAAGAGGATTCCATCCTCCATGAGCATGGTGAACATGCTGTCAGGCCAGTGAAGCATCTTGGCTTCGACAAATGCAAGGGTTCTGCCACCAAGATCCAGTGTGTCACCGGTTTTGACAGTTTGGAAATCAACATCCCTGAGTGAGGGATAATGTCTTTTCAGGCCGTTAACAGCCACTGCAGTGCAGTATACAAGTGCATCAGGGAATTTTTTGCACAGCTCTGAGAGGGCACCGCTGTGATCCTTCTCAACGTGGTTCTGGATTATAACGTCCACCTTGAAATCCCTGTTTTCCTGTTTGAATGCATCCTTAATCCTTCCCCACATCTGTGCTGAGCTTCCAGGGTAGGTGTTGTCTATAACTGCAACCTTCTCCTCTCCAAAAACCATGTATGCATTGTAGGTTGTTCCCTTAACTGTGTATCCATGATAGTTCCTAAGATCCCAGTCCCTAACTCCAATCCAGTACACACCCTCTGTGATTTTTATTGCATCGGCTTTCATTTTATGTTCCTCCAACTCTACAGACTCCAATCATTGCAATTTTTCATAAAATTTTTTTTATTAAAATATTATTTCAAGGTAACTGTTATTAATTATCGCAGGAGTTACATATAATTTTTACGTTAAAATTTATGTTAAAAGAGTTTTAAAACTGATAATATTGATTAAATTTCTTGAACAAAGTTTTTAATAGGATTTTATCTTATTTAAATTTAAAATAGACCTTAGATACTAAAAAAATATCAATTTTTTTTGGATTGATTTGAATTTGAGTTCGATTCCTATTTCTTTGAGTTTTATCCAATAAATCCAATTAAATAAGACATTAAAAAGTAGAGGGATGCAGAGATCAGGATACATGCAGGGATGGTGAATATCCACGTGCTTGCTATGTGTTTTATAACGTCAAGTTTCACGGTTGAAGTGCCCCTGGCAAGCCCAACACCGATAACAGAGCCCACAAGGGTTTGTGTAGGTGATATTGGCATTCCATAGGATGCAAAAAGCAGTGTTATTGTCCCGGCTGAGATCTGGGCTGAAAAACCCCGTGTTGGAACGAGTTCAGTGATCCTACGACCTATAGTATCAGTTATACGATTTCCTGCAATTAAAATTCCAAATACAAGGCCCAGGGCACCCAAAAATTTTATTGAAAAGCCCATACTACTGCCCACAGTAACGTACAGTGCACCAGTTGCAGCTGCAATATCTATGGCACCAACGCCTAGAGCAGCCACTGAAGAACTTCCTATCTGCAGATAAGAAAAAACCTTCTCAAGTCGGTCTTTGTATGAAATGTTACGCTTTCCAGGTTTTAAAAGCAGCTTCTTCATTGAGAAGTAAACTAAAAAACCACTTACAAGACCGATGAGTGGTGATGTGAGCCAGCTGAGTGCTATGTAACCTGCAGTAACCAGATTTAGATTGTGCAGTCCTGCGTATGCAATTCCATAACCCAAAACAGAGCTTACAATGGCATCGGATCCAGATATTGGTATCTTCTTTAAGAGGGTTATGGTTATCCAGATTCCTGCAGCGAGGGTTATAACAAAGGCACCGAGAGTGGTCATGAACTCCGGAGGCACAATTCCACTGCCCACAGTTTTTATCACATTACTCCCAAGGAACAGAGCCCCGACAAATTCAAATAAAGCCCCTAATATAAGCGCATTCCTCATTTTAAGGGCACCACTTCCAACAACAGTGCCCATCGAGTTCCCAATATCGTTGGCTGCAATGTTGAATGCCATGTAAACAGCAGTCACGATACCGATGATCAGCAGGAGTTCCATATACAATAATTATGGAGTAGAGATATAGAAATAGTCTTTGCAATTCCTTAATCCTAAAATGAGCAGTATTCTTTCCATTAATCCCCCCGTGTTTTAACCACAAGATACTGAAGGGATCGCAAGGTTCAAATACTAAAAAGAACCAAGTTTAAATGGGCTAGACCGGAGGGTTAGGGGTCCTCTGTAAGCGCATATCCCCTATACGGCGCGGTTGAAGTTCAAGAGGCGGCAGGTTAACTGGGAATTGGCCCAGGATTTCGATGTCGAAACCTCGTCCCGCAGGATCAGTGGTGGTAGGGCTTCGGCTGTAGGGCCGGGGTTAACTACCTTAACCACAGGAACGGATCAGGTCTGGAAAGAAGCAGTTCTACTGTGGACAGCTGATGCTTGTGGAGCAACGGGGTGGAGTCGAGTTTCTGGATCACCAGTTTTCAGGAGGCCTGTCCACTCTTGAACACGCCCACTTCAAATTAACGATGCACAGGTTTTTCATGGAATCATCTTCCTTTCATCAATTTATGGAGTTTAGGGTAAACTTAATTTCATGGAAGATTTAGGGCAAACTTTAAAAGGGAGTTAAACCTAACATTAAAATGATTCCAATTCAAAGAAGTTTTTTAAGGAACATTCATTTAATAATATTCTCTTAAATATTGGTAATGTCGGGGTGGCCCAGCCTGGTACGGCGGTGGCCTGCTAAGCCACTGATCCCTTGGATCACCCGGGTTCAAATCCCGGCCCCGGCGCTTTCATTCTAAAACGTAACCATCTCTTCCGTACTAATTGTTTTGATGCTTTTAATATTAATTTTAAATTTTGATGCTTTCATGGTTTAATTTTATGATTTAAACCTTCATAAAGTTCAAAATAAAAAGTTACACCTTAAAAAAAGGAATTTCAGGTATTGAACAAGTTATATTTTTAAATAAAAAAAATTATTTTCAAGATTATTTTTTTCATGAATTATTTGTATCAAATATTTATTTCAGCATCATCTGAACGAACTCAAGGGGTATCGATGATCTTTCTGCGATCTCTTCCTCAGTTAACCCCTGCTGAGCCATTCTTTTCACCACAGCATCCAGAGGCTCTCCAACTTCAATTATATAATCGTCAGGGTCATAAAATCTCATCACCCTCTGTCCCCAGGGCTGTTCCATTATCCCATGCAAAAATTCAATATTCAAGGACTCTAATTCTTCCTCCAGCTTTTCAATTTCCTCTGATTCAAAGTACAGTTCCATGAAATCCTTTGAAGAACGTGTTTTACCTGTAATGGAACGACCTGTTAAACCCTGAAAATGTTCCACATCATGAATGGCAAAACCTCCCTTGAAGGCAATATTTGCACCGTGATCTACCTCCACTTCCTGTTTCAGGACATTTTCATAAAATTCTCTGGATTCAACAATATCTGTTACTGCTATCAGTGGACATATATATTTAACTCTCATTTTCTTACCTCTCAAAACATTAAAAGCTGTTGATTTGGTTGTTTGACTTTTTTTTGGATGATTTGACTTGTGGGATTTGTAAAATCGTTCCAAATAGATCTTCATTAAATTATTATTAATGAAGATAAAATATATAATAATAACTTGATATGGGTTGGACTGATTGCAAGTAAGAAAATTCTAATTGAAAGGTAGGAATAGAAATGTCCAAGTCCCTCATGAAGAATTTGAACGCCTTTGAAAGGTTTAAAAATGACCAAAAAACTGTCATAGTAACGGATGTGGATGGTACCATAAGCCAAATAGCCCCAACACCGGGTGAAGCTGTTTTAAGCCCACCAATGAAGGATGTTATCCTGAAACTGTCCAAGAAGTTCCAGATGGTTGCAGTTGTAAGTGGAAGGCCTGTTGAAGATGTTAAAAGAATGATTGGAATAGAAGGACTTTTGTACGTTGGTAATCATGGAATGGAGTACATGAAAAATGGGCAAGTCCACGTTGAAGAAGAAACGAAAAGGTACATTCAGCGTATAAATGAAGCAGCTTGCAAAATAAAAAATGAAGAATCCTGCAATGCTGAAGGTGTTCTCCTTGAGGATAAGGGCCTCTGCTTTTCGATACACTACAGACTCTGCAAGGACCCCAATGCCAGAGAAATCTTGCTGAACACCCTTAAAGATATGGAAGAACTCAAAGGGCTTCAAATAAAAGAGGGCAGAAAAGTAATTGAGATAAGACCACCTACAGGTTACGATAAAGGTAAAATCCTTGAAAGGATCATCCATGAAAACAATATAAAGAAATTGTTGTACATGGGGGATGATGTAACAGATTCAGATGCATTCAGGAAGCTGAATGAACTCAAAAACCATGATAAGGTGGATGCTGAATCAATAATCATTATTTCTGCCGAAATACCCTCTAAAATTAAGGAAGAAGCTTCTTACTTCCTTGAAAGTGTGGATGATGTTCAAAAGTTCTTTGAATGGTTCGTAAATTAATAATCACAGTTAAATTCTAATTCACGGACTATATATCCTTATTGTAGGTGAAAAACTCTTCAATATCCTTGAACTGTTCTGTGATCCAGTGGTATATGTTTCTCTCTTGTATAACTCCCTTCAAACCATTGATACGTTTTTTACGTTCATTTTCATCCATTGTAACTGCCTGATACAGGGCTTCAGCAGTCTGGGTCACATCGAAGGGATTCACATTTATAGAGTAATCCTTAAGCTCTTCATAGGAACCAGCATGTTCTGAGAGTATCAGAACTCCGTTGTTTTCATTGACAACTGATCCCTCCTTTGAAACTATGTTCATACCATCACAGATGGGATTCACCATCAAACAATCGTAATGTTTGAAGGCTGCAGTCACAAGAAGATAATCTGCCTTGAAGATCTCCTCTATTGGCTTCCAACCCTCCTTTGAATATTTTGCATTGATATGGCCCACTATCTTGTGAATTTCCATTCTGTAATCTCTGTATTCCTTGATCTGCTGTCTCGTTGGCTTTCCAGTGGTCAGGAACTTAACCCTTCCATGGAATTCAGGGTGCTTCTCAAGGAAGAGATCGTAGGCCCTGAAGCCCCTCAATATATTTTTACTGAGATCTGCACGATCCGTTCTGTAGATAAGGAACGAATCACCCTTGATCTCATGGATGGTTTTTTCCTTCTCTAGAACTTCCTCTGTTTCTGACAGTTCTTCAAGCCCATCATAATCAACAGAGATTGGATAACTCTTCACAAGAATTTCACGGCCATCGTAGTGTACTGTGTTCCTTTCAAAGTCCACATGGTCTGCATAATCTTCACAGGTCCTGAGGAAGTTCTTCACATACTTCTCTATGTGAAAACCAACTATATCGTTGGATAATAATCCTGTTACAATTGCCTCCTCCATGTAATCCGGTAAAATACAGAAATATTCCGGTTGAGGCCATGGTATGTGAATGAACTGGCTTAGAAAATTATCTTCAAGCTTCTCACGGATGTAAGCAGGACACAGATACAGATGGTAATCCTGAAGAATTATCAGGGCTTCCTTTTCATTTAACTTTGACTCCTCCACAACCTTATCTGCAAAGTGTTTGTTGACATGGACGTAACCATTTTTCCAGGCCTTATGGATTTTATCGTCAATTTCAGGGGTGTATGGGGGATTCCACATGTAGTGCTGAACGAACCAGAGAAGAGGATTGCTTATGACACTGTAATAATCCTCGTAGCTTTCTGGATCAACACTGACAAAGGGAACCCAGAACTTGGGTTCATCCTCAGGCACAGGAACCCTTCCATCTGGAAATCTCTCTGCAGCAACCTTATCACCCTCGGTCATGGTACTGGCGATCCAGGTTCCATTAACAGTTTCCATAATCGGAAGCAGGGTTGAAACGAGCCCTCCAGCCCCCCTTCTACCTTCAAGGTTCCCATCGTCCATTTCATGAAACTCCACAGGACCCCTGTTGGATGCAACCATGAGATGTTTGTCCCCTAAAAATCTATCTATCTCCTTTAATGGATCTTCCCTTTGAATAAAAAATCCTCCTTCAAGGTTTTTAAACAGTGGCTGATGATATTTTACAAATTAAATGGTTTCTATCATCTTTTTTATTTTATTCCCAATTTTCTGGAGTTTTTCAGATGATCTGGATTCGATGTAAACGCGGAGCAGTGGTTCAAAACGTGAAGGTCTTATGAGTACGTAAGAATCTATCCAATCAACTCTAACACCATCAGTGGTGTTCAAAGTACCTTCATCAACCAGAGAACCTTTAAGATATTCAAGAACATCTGCTTTCTTTTCATGGGGGCACTTAACTGAAAATCCAGTTCTCTGATACTCAGGAATCTCTTCTGCAATCCTGGACAGGGGTTTATTCTTTTTGCAGATTATTTCGAGCATCTTAATGGATGCGAAAATTGCATCGAAGCAGGGATGAAATTTAGGGAATACGTAAAGTCCAGGTTCATCTCCTCCAAAAACTGCCTGAGATTCAACAGTTCCGGTTAAAACCAGATCTACTGGGGTTTTAATCAGTTCTCCTCCACATGCTGATACCACTTCATCCAGGGCTCTTGAGGCCACAACTGAAGATACAACTGTACCTCCTGGATTTTCATTCAGGATATCTCGTGCAAATATTCCAAGGGTGGTCTGGTCACGCAGTACATTCCCCTTTTCATCCAGGAATATAACCCTGTCACCATCGTTGTCAATGGCAATTCCAAGGTCTGCACCAACAGTTTTTACAAGGTTGGAGATCATGGAAAGACTTTTGGGGCTTGGATGTGCAAACCTTTCATCAACGTGGTTAGGACCATGGGATTCAAAGAGCAGGGTTTCACATCCCACCTTAGACAAGATTTCTGGGGTGAATGGTACAGCTGAGGCATTTGCACAGTCAAGAACCACTTTGGAGGCCTGATCCCTTATCAATTCTGCATCAACATTTTCAACAACTGCATCCCTGTATTTGGCCCTGTAATCGTAAACATAGGAAAGTGATCCCACATCTTCCCAGCTTACCTTTTCAGTACGTTCCTGTGCCATTGGAATTTTATGGCTGCTGAATATTTTAATGCTGATTTCATCTGGATGAATGTGGGAGGTGGTTACAGTAATAACAACCGTTGCATTGTAGAGTCCGGTACCGTAGTGGATTGCAGGTATTGGGGCCACACCAAAATCAATCACCTCAACACCCGCAGCCATCAGACCTGCTGTTACAGCGCGTTTTATCATTTGAGAAGCTTGATTTGTGTCCCTACCAATCACAACTGCATTTCCCTTACTTAAAAAGTTCCCAACCATGGTCCCAAGGTTGGATGCGAATTCATTACTTATCTCTGAGTTCACAACGCCTCTAACTTCTCTAACAAACAGAGACAACTTAAAAACTCCTTTTAATCTTAATAAACATTTTAAAGGTAAAATTTTAAGATCAGTTCTATGTTAATATGGGATTTTATCCTTAATTTTAAGTTTACTCCATCTCTTATGTGCGTTGGTTCTTATCATTCCTTGAAAGTATCAATTCTATATGTCTGCATCCACAACAGAATCAGAGATGATATTTGTATGGTTTTTGATGTGGCGGGATGATTTAACAACTGAATTTTTCCCTATTTCAACCATGCTACCTGTAACAACCCCATTTTCAATGACGGTGTTTTCGTTGATTGTGCAGTGGGTGTCTATGATGCATCCACTTAAAAATGAGTTTTCCTTCACAACACTGTCTGAAAGAATCACTGAACCCTGGATTGTGCTGTTTTTGCCTATGTAAACTCCATCTCCAATAACAGTTCCCTGAGATAATTTACTTCCATCATCAAGAAAACAATTGTTTCCAATTACAACAGGTCCCTCTATACGCACTTTTCTACCAATATGAATATTTTTACCCATCCATATATTTCCTATTTTACCAATACTCTGCTTGGCACGTTTTTTATAGATTTTTTGATGAATTTTACGGTTCAAAATATCGTAGGTAGCTTTCAGATAGGTTTCAGGCCTTCCAACATCGTTCCAGTAACCATCGAAGACGTAGCCGTAGATTCCAGCATCTTCCTCTATCAGCCTTGGAAAGATTTCGTTTGAAAAGTCCATTTCACCTTTTTTATCATCGAAGAAGTTGAATATTTCAGGTTCAAATATGTATATGCCTGTATTTGCAATTTTACTGAACACCTGATCTGCTGATGGCTTTTCAAGGTAGTTTATTATTTTGGAATCCTCATCAAGCACAGCTATTCCAAAGTGGCTTGGATCCTCAACAGGGGTTAAAACAAGGGTTGCAACAGCCCCTTTATCCTTGTGAAACTTTAAAACATCCTTAAAATTAACGTTGCTTATAACATCACCGCTTAAAACCAGAAAAGTGTCTTTTATATATTTTTTGGCCTTTAAAACACTTCCTCCAGTACCCCAAGGTGATTCCTCCACGGAGTAGTTGATGTTAACTCCCATACTGGATCCATCCTGGAAGTGCTCCTTCACAGTATCTGATCTGTAGTTCAAGGTCATTACTATGTCCTCAAAACCCATAGATTTAAGTCTTTCCACTGTATGCTGAATTATAGGTCTGTTAACAAGTGGAATCATGGGTTTTGGCCTTGTAAATGTTAAAGGACGGAGTCTTGTGCCCTTTCCACCTGCCATGATCACGGTTTTTAACATGGGTAAACACCACCAAAAAAAAGGTTTGTATGCAAATAAAACAGTCAAACAACCCTTCTTAACCATTAATTTCTTTATTGTTTTATGTTACTCAGACAATAAATACCTATCGAAAAAAAGGAAGAGACACCTTTTAATGGGTCTAAAAAGAAAATATAAAAGGAAGAATCTGTTGAAAAAGTTTTTCATGGTTTTTTCATTGTTATCTTCAATGAATCCTTTCAAACCCCTTATAAAATTTTTTCAAGTGCATTTGAAAGTCTTTTAATCCCTTCAACTATATTTTCCTCATCTGAATTTGAGAAGTTCAACCTCATGGTGTTGATTTCAGGATCATCCGCATAAAAGGCTTCTCCTGGAACGAATGCAACATTCTCTTTAAGTGCAAGGTCAAAGAGTTCCATTGAGGAAACACCTTCTGGCAGTGTCACCCAGAGGAACATCCCACCTTCAGGTTTTGTGCAGGCAACACCCTCAGGAAAGTACTCCTCTATGGAATGGACCATGATGTCCCTCTGCCTGCGGTACATGTTCCTTATTTTATTGAGATGATTCTCAACATCGTATTCTGTTAGGAAGCGGTGCACCATTCTCTGGGAGAGATAATTTGAATGAAGATCTGAGGCCTGTTTGGCTGTAACCAGTTTGTCCCTAACTTCCTCTCCTGCCACAACCCATCCCAGACGAATTCCAGGGGCAACGACCTTTGAGAATGAACCCAAAAGCACGGAATCAGGTAAAAACTTTTTAATTGGGGGTAAATCAGTTCCCATAAATCTGATCTCTCCGTAGGGATTATCCTCAACAAGAACAGCATTATTTTCCCGGATTATCCGGGCAACTTCCCTTCTTTTATCCTCAGAGTAGCTTATTCCACTGGGATTCTGGAAGTTGGGAACGCAGTAGAAGATCTTGGAGTCCCCCTGTTTCAAAAGCTTTTCAAGGGCAACTGTATCTGGACCGTCATCCATGAGCTTCACAGAATGAAACCTGGGTTCGTACATTCCAAAGGCCTGGATAGCTGCAAGGTAAGTGGGACGCTCCACGATCACACCATCGTCCCTGTTGAGGAAAACCTTGCCAACGAGATCCAGTCCCTGCTGAGAACCGTTGGTTATCAATATCTCATCAGCATCAACCTTCAAACCATCTTTAAGATACCTCTGGGCAATGTATTTTCTGAGGGGTTTGTAACCCTCTGTTGTACTGTACTGTAATGCTTCACTGCTTTCGTACTTTAAAACTTCTGATGCAGCTTCTGCAATTTCCTTATGTGGAAAAGATTTGGGGTTTGGAAGTCCACCACCAAAGGATATGATATCAGAATCCTCTGTGACCTTCAATATTTCTCTAACAAAGGATCTTGGAACCTTCGACATTCTATCTGCAAATAAATCTTTCATTTGAATCTCCTTAGTAATTTTTAACTCGCAAGCTTAAAAAGGTGATGAAACATATCCTATTTTTTAAAAATTAGAATGGATTTTAAAGCAAGGCCCAAATCCTATTAAATACTAAAAAAATCTTTTAAAAAATATTATTTTTAGTCTTTAAAACATTTTAAGATTTAAATTTTTAAAACATTCCTTAATCAACATTTTAAATCAGTAAATAAAACTTTCAAATGTTTAAAAAATATTCAAAATGTTATTTATTGTTTTTTTCTTGTTCCGTAACGTTTAACATGCTCCCATGCATCATGGTAAACTTTAAAATCCCCATTTGAGTAGATATTCATATCTTCCCTTCCGAAGGCCTTTCTATCCTCCCCAACAGGACAAACCTTTATGCAGATACCACATGGAGCTCTTAACTCCTTTCTGAGCTTTTTACTTCGTAGTGCGCATTTTAACTTGTCCATGGGTGGTGGGAAATATTTTAAATCACTTTTTGGATCACTTAATTCATTTTTTAAATCATTTACGGGATTTTGTGAATGAATGGCATTTACAGGGCATTCCACAACACATCTCATACAGCGGGTGCAAAGATCATTTACCTTTGGAGCTTCAGGTTCTATACGTGCAGTTGTGAAAATGGACGTGAACCTGACCCTGGGACCGTACTCTGGAGTGAGGATGACGTTGTTCAGTCCAATTGAACCCAGACCAGCAAGGTAAGCAGCGTACTTGTGTGAGAAAAATGCAAGGGGCTTTTCAAGCAGTACATCTATGTCCCCGTAACCATCACGCGGCAGGTAAATGGAGGGATAACCCTTCTCAGTCAGGAAATTTGAGATTTCATAGGCCTTCTCATCCAAGAGTGTGTTAACGGTGTTGTAGAGTTCATGGTAATATATGGATGGTGCTGTTTCAACTATGGGGAGCTGAACTGGCAGTCCTATAACCACAACAGTTTTTGCCTCGGGGTATATGGATTGGGGCCAGAATTCCCGGGGTATCCACTCTCTGAAGGTGTTTGGAAGTTCTTTTGGAGGTTTTTCCCACCTTTCAACCGGTGCAAATCCCATCAGAGGTACTCCGAGTTCTCTGCACTTCATTAGCAATTCCTCCTTAATGGATCCGGCCTTTTTGTGAGGTTTCATTTAAATCAACAACCATTTGAATCTTCATTTTTTTACTTCTGTAATTCATCATCCAGTAAAACTTTGATCCATATTCTTTAAGTTATCATTTTAGTAAAACTTTAATACGTCCTTTAATTCATTCTCTAAAACCTTAATCTGTTTAATTTATCTTTTAACTATCTTAGCAGCCTTGAGTCCCTCAAACCACAGCACGCTGATGATCCCGGCCATCAGGCACATGATGAGATCCTTTGGATGGAGAACACTGAAGTTGAAAAGATTGCGCAGAGGTTCCAGGTAGAGTACAAGTCCCAGGAACAGTAATGCACCACCCACTATCCACCAAAGTGCAGAGTTGGGTGATCGGATGGTGGTCAGTATGGTACCGGACCATGAGAGGTTGGTGAATATCAGTCCAATGTTGGCGATGATGAGGGTGGTGAAACTCAGGGTACGGGCATCAAGTTCACCCATACCTGTGTAAAGGGCAAGAACGAAGACGCTCAGCACTATTAGAAGAACGCTCAAACCCTGGATTATGCTGAATCCAATGGTTTTTCTGTCGAAGAGGGGTTCTGTCAGGCTTCTTGGCGGCTTTTTCATCACTCCCTCCTCTGCAGGTTCAGCCTCGAACACTATGGAACAGGCAGGATCGATGATTATCTCAAGGAAGACGATATGGACTGGCAGGAGCACCAGGGGCAGCTGGAAGATCACCGGGATGAGGGACATGCCTATTATTGGGATGTGAACCGATAATATGTATGCAGTTGCCTTTTTCAGGTTGTCGAAGATCCTGCGGCCCATCTTCACAGCTGCAACAATGGATGAAAAATCATCCTCAAGTAGAACCAGTGATGATGATTCCCTTGCAACATCCGTACCCCTACCTCCCATACTCACACCGATCTGAGCTGATTTGAGGGCAGGTGCATCGTTGACACCATCCCCTGTCATTGCAACCACCTCACCGTGTGCCTTCAGTGCATTCACGATGCGGAGTTTCTGCTCTGGCACCACCCTTGCAAAGATGTTCACAAATTTTACCCTCTCCTGAAACTCCTGATCGTCCATGCTGTCCAGTTCAGCTCCGCTTAAGACATTTTCAGGATCCTTTAGGCCTATTTTTTCCCCTATCTTCTGTGCAGTTCCCTTGTAATCTCCGGTGATCATCACAACCCTGATTCCGGCACTGTAGCACTCTTTTATGGCCTCTGCAACACCGGGGCGAACAGGATCCATGAATCCTACAAGTCCCAGGAATTCGAATGTGAAGTCGTGCTGTTTTTGGGGAAGTCCTGTTTCCCTGAAGGCTGCTTTGGCAACGCCGATGATACGAAGGCCTTCACCTGCCATTGAACCTATGTTCTGGGAAAGTCTTTCTGTTTGCACTGCATCAAGGTGGCAGAGATCTGCAACAGCTTCAGGAGCACCCTTGGCAGCTATGATGTAATCATGACCATCTGGAGATTTCCAGACATGGGACATTGCCATTAAATCTGATGAAAGGGGATATTCACGTATCAGGTTCCAGTCGTCATGTAAATGTTCCGTCTTTGCAAGTGTGGCTTTACCAAACTCCTTCAGTGACCTTTCCATGGGGTCGAAGGGATCCCTCTGACTTGCAAGTATGCTGAACTCTATTATACCGTGGAGATCCTCAGGCAGGGGTTTTTCAGATCCAGCACCATCAGATTCCATGTATAATTTCATATCGTGGTACTTTCCATCTGTGAATATGCTGGTCACTGACATTTCATTCATGGTTAAAGTACCTGTTTTATCCACACAGAGCACAGTTGCTGATCCAATGGCCTGAATTGCCTGTGAACGTCGTGTTAAAACTTTTTTCTCGGATATTCTCCATGCTCCGAGTGCCAGGAAGATGGTGAGCACAACTGGAATTTCTTCAGGGAGAATTGCCATTGCAAGGGCTATACCTGCAAGAAATCCGTTCAACCAGTCCGATCGTGTGAAACCGTATATAACAACCACTGCTGCACAGAGAAGAACTCCTGCCATTGCAAGGTTAAAAACAAACTTTCTGCTTTCCTTCTGAAGTGGGGTGTCCTCTGTTTCAAGGGTTTCAAGGCGCTTACCTATTGCACCTATTTCAGTTTCCAAACCCGTTGCTGTGACTTGTGCCACTCCCTGACCCTGAACAACCAGTGTTCCAGAGAAAACAGAGGGTAGACCATCCCCACCAGGTGGGTGCATGTCCATGATACCTTTACATGGAACCTTGTGCACAGCAACGGATTCTCCTGTGAGCAGAGCTTCGTTGACGCTGAGGTTGGTGCATGAAAGCACAACAGCATCTGCAGGAACACGATCCCCCTCTTCAAGAATCAGAATATCATCAACAGCAACTTCACGGCCTGCTATCCTCTTTTTATGGCCGTTGCGTATTACCTGTGCCCTGGGACTGGACAGATCACGGAGGGCCTCCAGTGTGCGTTCAGTTTTACGTTCCTGGTAGAAGGTTATGCCCATTATGAGGAAAACAAATCCCATGAGCATGAGTGCCTCCTGAAGGTCTCCCAGAATGAGGTAGATGGTTCCGCATGAAATTAAAAGGAGAAACATGGGCTCGCGGATAACATCCAGCATGATAATAAGGAAGCTACGCTCACGGGCAGAGGACAGCTCATTGTAGCCATGTTCTTCAAGCCTCTGGGCAGCTTCTTCTTCAGAAAGCCCACGGATATTTTTTATATCCAGATCATCCATAAACCGTCACCAACAAAACCTTTATGGATATTTAATATTGTTTATTCAAAGATAGGAGATAAAGTTATTCTCGTGATTGGGGTTTGCCTATTCAATCAACACAGAACTTTCAATCAACACAGAACTCCTCATCGTTGTCTTCATCCCTTGGACAGACATGGACGGTTACAATGTTTACAACATCAACTTCCTTGATTATGTTCCTTTCAACACTATGGGCAATTTCATGGGCCTCTTTAAGACTCAAATCACCCTCAACAGCCACATGAAGGTCAACTGATGCGTATGGTCCAAGATAATTTATTCTAACGTTGTGGATTCCAAAGGTGCCTGGAACAGACATTGCAGCTTTCTTAATGTTGATCATTATGTCCCGGGAGGGTACTGTGCCCATTATGTTGTTGATGTTGTCCCTGCCAATGTCGAAGGCAGTTTTTAAGACCATGAATGCAATGAAAATGGCAACCAGGGGATCGAGTATTGGAAATCCCATCCTTGAACCCACAACACCAACCAGTATGGCTGCACATGAGAATATGTCAACCTTCTGATGGTGTGCATCTGCAACTATGGCTGGACTGTTTATCTTCTTACCTGCACGCATCATGTAGGTTGTCATTGCAAGGTTTGCACAGACACCAACCAGTGCCATGACTGCAGCCGTCATCTCCGGAGGATTCAAAGCCGCTCCGAGAACCAGTTTCCTGTAAACCTCTGAAAGGATCTCGTATGCAATGATTCCAAGGAAAAGAACTATTATAAGACCTGCAAGTGGTTCGGCCCTGCCGTGGCCGTAGGGATGTTTGCTGTCAGGGGGTTTGAGTCCTATCTTAAATCCTATGGATGTTATTATAGATGTTAAAACATCTGAAAAGGTGTGGGCAGACTCTGCAACAAGGGCCATACTACCTGAAAGAATTCCCACAACGAAGTTCAGGACTGTTAAAAGGATGTTCCCTGAAATTGCAACAGAAACAGCCCTTTTACCTATCCTTTTTCTTTCCTCAACATCCAAAACTACACACTCTCCAGATCAATATTATGAATTTAGACTGAGATTAACTTTATTAAAACTTCAACTATAAAAATAATGTGGTTTTTCAGCTTTAATTGAAGTTAGTTTAACCTAACATTGGATTTTAAGTTCGTTGATGATGGTTAAGACAATAAATTCTTTTTAAATTTAATTATAATTTATATTTAGTATTATTTTTAAGAAATAGAAATTTTTATAAGATTTTTTTTTTCGATAACAATTGGATCATTAAAGGCTTAAAAATAATAAAAAATTAAAATAAACAATGATTTTTAAATTAAAAAAATCTTAGAAATTAAAACTTAAAAAATTAAAAAATTTTTTATAAAGAATTTAAAGATTATTTAGGCTGTTTTTTTTAAATGATTACTTTTTATTAACACGTTCATAATGATTTAATTCATGTTAATTTAATTTAAATCATGATCAACCAATTTTTAAATCCTCAAGCCTGTCCATTGCCTTGTTGATGTTCTCCTGGGAAGTTGCATAGGACAACCTTACATTATCACGTCCATACTCTCCAAAGGAACTTCCATGGACAGTTATAACGTCCCTTTTCAGGGCCTTTTCAACGAATTTCTCAGATTCAGGCACCTCTGGAAATGCATAGAAAGCACCCTTCGGTGTTGGACAGTCTATTCCAAGTTCCTTCAAACGTTTAAGGAGAAGATCCCTTCTGTTTCTGAACTCCCCAACCATTTCACCAACACGGTCCTGTGGTCCTTCAAGGGCTGCAAGGGCTGCACTCTGGGATATGGAAGTTGCACAGGCAGTTGTGTACTGATGAACCTTCAGAAGCTCCTCAGTTAACTCAGGACTTGCAGCAGTGTAACCCACCCTGAAACCGGTCATTGCATAGGCCTTTGAAAACCCGTTGATGGTCACAACATTTTCAGAGTAGCTTCCAGGACTGTGGTGCTTATTATCGTAGATGATCTTCTCGTAGATCTCATCGGATATGAGAACGATGTTGTGATCATCAGCAATTTCAGCCAGGCCTTTGACATCTTCCTTGCTCATAATCCCTCCTGTTGGATTGGAGGGTGAGTTAAGCACTATGGCCTTGGTTTTATCTGTCAGGCTTTCAAGCACGGCTTCTGGTGTTGTTCGAAATTCAGTACGCTCCTCAAGTTTTATAGGTACTGGGATTCCTCCAGAAAGTTTCACACATGCTGCGTAGGATAGAAAACCCGGATCAGGGACGAGCACGTGATCTCCTTCATCCACAAGGGCCTGCATGCACATGAAGAGGGCTTCACTGGCGCCGACAGTCACTATTATGGATTCAGGGTCTGCTTCGATGCTGTTGTCCTCGTGGAGCTTCCTTGAAATTGACTCCCTCAACTCGGGTATTCCCTTGTTCACTGTGTAGTGTGTGAGCCCCTCTTCAAGGGCTTTCTTGGCTGCTTCCCTTATGTGGAGTGGGGTGTCGAAGTCTGGTTCTCCAATTCCCAGGCTGATGGTATTTTCCCCAGCAAGTTCGAACATCTTCCTTATTCCTGATAAACTAACTGATTCAACTCTTTTTGAATATCTCATAAGCATTACCCTACCTATTTTGTGTGGATTGTCTATCATTACCCATTTTTTTACGTGAATATTTACCATACCTACTTTTAGCATGGATTGTATAAATAGGAAACCATGTCTGAATCAGGATTGAAACGCTCACTGGGGTTTCTGGATGTTGTGAGTCTGGTGGTAGGAACCATAGTTGGAGCGGACATATACATTGCAGCATCCTTTGGAGCCGGATTTCTGGGTCCATCCTCCATATTCGCATGGATCATAGCAGGTTTCATGGCCATAGCAATAGCATTGTGCTTTGCGGAGTGTTCATCCCTAATTCCAAGGGTGGGAGGGCCATATGCCTATGCAAAGGAAGCATTTGGAGATTTCACAGGATTCATGGTGGGATGGGCTCTTCTGATCGCTTCATGGAGTGCAATAGCTGTTTTTCCAGTTGCCTTTGTATCATACCTTCTCTACTTCTACCCCACAATGCCTGTTTGGGAACAGGTAGTGATAAAGGTTTTATTCGTCCTTTTTTTGACTTTAATCAATTACAGGGGAGTTAAAGAGGCAGGAAAACTTAACGATATTTTAACTGCTCTGAAGGTTGCACCCATCATAGTACTGGCCCTTGTGGGGATACTGCTTTTCGTACTAAACCCTGCACAGCTCGTATCCAACTTCACACCCATCTCCCCACTTGGATTTGGGGGACTTGGAAGTGCCCTTGTACTCATATTCTGGGCATACGTGGGATTTGAACTTGTAACGGTACCCTCCGATGAAATAGTGGATGCCAAAAGAACCATACCAAGGGCGATACTCCTTGGAATGGGTATCGTCACCCTGTTCTACGTGCTCACCAACTTCGTGATCCTGGGCACGGTACCGTGGAGGGAGCTTTCAACATCCTCAGCACCCCTTGCACTTGCAGGATACGCAGTTATGGGAAGTTTAGGTGCCCTGCTCCTGGCTGTGGGTGCACTGTTCTCAATATCAGGATCCGATGAGGCAGGAATACTCTCTTCTGCTAGAATACCCTATGCAATGGCAGGGGATGGCCTCCTACCGAGGATGTTTTCAAAGGTGCATCCAGAGTACGGTACCCCCTACGTTTCCCTCCTTGTACAAAACAGTGTAACTCTGTTAGCAGCCATATTCGGAACCATAAGTCAGCTCATAGTTCTTTCAGTCTTCACGCTCCTCTTCTGTTACCTTGTAACCTGTGTATCGGTGTTCCCCCTGAAAAGGAAGTTCGACGGTGGAATCAATCTTCCTTGGATGGTGCCTGTTACTGCCATCCTGATCTGTATCTACATGATGACCCAGTGTGCACCCCGTGAGATAATAGTTGGGTTAGTGTTCCTGGCACTGGGGATACCTGTATTTTTAAGATATGCTCCACGTCAGGAGATAAAAACAGTTAGGAAGGACATGATCCTGGGAAGGGGTCTCTTCTCAAGGCTGGTTATGGTACCTCAAAAGGCTCTGGCCCACTTCCTGGGGCATGTGTATGCTTTTTTAAGGAGAATATATTCGTTTTTGCGGATCATGTTCTCCAGTAGTTGAAGTGAGTTATCTTGAAGAGCTTGATAAAAGATTTTTTTTGAAAAATTTTAGAAATAATTAAAGCTTTCAGATTATAGGGTTTTAACTTAAATAGGGGTCTTGATTACTATAAAAACTGATTGTAAAGGATTATAATCTAAAAAAATATATAAAAAAAGTCGTTATTTGTTTAAAAAAAGAATATATTGGTGATCATACCCTGATTTCAACTCAAGATACGATCCATTTATTGGTACCTTCACTATATGGGTACCTTTTATTTGTTTTCAGATCCTTCAAAAGGGCAAGATCAATGGTTGCCCAGTTTGAAGTTCATCTTATTTTCCAACATCACCATTATTCCCGATCCAATCTGTGGACGTCCACTCTCTGCATCGATCTTGGTGCTCTTCGTTGTTTTAGGAACTGTCACTGTTTTCTTTTCCTTTATCAGTGGTTCAGTGTAGGTTAACTGTAATATGTTCATTGCATGTACTGTGTTATGGGGTTTGCTGACAGTTTTGGTGCTTGTTTTCTTTGCAGTGGTCTTTTTTGTGCTGCTTGTACTTTTCGTGGTTGTTTTAGCAGTGCTCTGGATGGTGTAGGGTGTTAACCTTAAACTTGAGCCTGAGATCTTTTCGTATCCCGTTTGCATGTCGTAGTCACAGTCGCAGTGGGAACAGGTCCATTGTCCCCCGTCACAGTACTTACTGTAGCTTAAAGTACCGTAACTGTGACACTGTGGACAGTAATTCAGGAATGTGCCCTTTTCATAGGCCCAAACTCCATGGCTGCCTGTTGCTTTAGCCACAGCTGTTACGTATTTACCTGTAACAGAAACGTTGTATGGTTGATTGGTTCCTGCAATTGCAGGACTAGCTGATAGTAATGTTAGTGACAGGATAACAAATATCCTGAATAAGTTTCCCTTAATCTAACCGCCTCCTATTCGGTTTCATGGATTTTACACGCCTTGCTTTGCAGTAGGTCGTGAATGCCACATAGCCACTTTAGGAGTTAATCAAGCATGTCTAATTCCTCCATATAGAACAAGATGAGCATGTAATCTGTATCAACCATGAATACAATTCATTAACGAAGTAAAGAAAAAAAAGAAACGCCATTTATGTATTCAGACTTTATAAATTTAAATTCTACAGATTTTATATTTTAAATTAAAACTTCAATTTATTATCTATCTCTTTATTTTTCACATTCAAAATGTTCTTATTAAATGATCTCACTGGTATGGGTTCCCTGTTAGTATCCTTCTAATATTTATAAGTTTCGATTATGAGGGTTTGGATGTAAATCCTGAACACGGATAATTATGTCCCGATGATTAAATGATAAAATTAAATTCTGAAACCTAAAATAAGGCTATGGGAGCTTAATCACATGAACCACAGTTGTAACAACCAAAGGTTTCACACCATGGAGTTATATCTCCATTAAGAGCTTTTTCATGTTCTTCCTTGAGGAATGCATCTGTCACTCCCACATCAATGTCTCTCCATGGAAGATCCACGTGTGGATTTATCTCTGCCCCAAAGTTCTTCCATTCCTTCATCTGAACCTTCCTTTCCAGGGATCTTTCTATCAAATCCCCCAGATCTTCTCCTCCATTTGAGAGAACGTACTGTATCAGTGAGTTTTTAGGGCTCTCCATCTTGAAGGATCTGAGGTGCACCTCTGATTTCAGATACTTGGCATCTGCCTTTATAAGGTCAAAATCGAATTTTTCCCACTGGAAGGGGGTGTGGGGTTTGGGTATGAATGGATTAACACTCACCCTAAGGGCATTGCTCTTTTTTGATAGTTCACTCAACCTTTTAATGGACTGTGCCATGCATTGGAGGTCTTCAGTTGTTTCACTGGGCAGGCCCATGAGAAAGTAGAGTTTAACATTCATACCCTGCCTGAATGCTGTTTGAATAGTTTCAATTATCTTTTCATCGGTTATGGGTTTGTTGACAACCTTTCTCAGCTTCCAAATGGATTCTGGTGCAATTGTAACTGTTTTAAGTCCGCTATCACGCAGTATGGTCAGGAGCTCGTCTGAGATGGATTCGATCCTCAGTGAGGGGGTTGTGACCTGGAAACCCCTCTCAGAAAGGCCAAGGCAGAGTTCTTCAATTTTTGTGTGGTCTGAAACTGCAGCCCCTATCAGGGCTATTTTATTGAGTCCTGTGGCTTTCCTTCCCTTTTCAGCCACTTCAAAGAGCTTTTTCAGTGGCATTTCACGTCTTGGTCTGTACATGCACCCTGCCATGCAGAACCTGCAGCCCCTGGTGCATCCACGTGAAACCTCCAGCAGGAATGACCTTCCAAATGCTGGTAAAAACTCTTTATCATCTGTTTCAGGTACAACCTGTCTTATTGGCTGCCAGGCATCCTCCATTTTCTTCACAACCTGGATTTTAACTGGATTTCCTGGCACGTAAACTCCGGGTATGTCAAGGAAGGCATCAAGGTTCTCTCGGGGGTTTTCAAGTTCCATGAATCTGTCCAGAACCTCATCCAGGATGACCTCTGCCTCCCCAACCACGAAGAGGTCAATGAACCTTGATACTGGCATGGGATTTGAACTTGCACAGGGCCCACCAGCGATTACAATGGGGTCCTGTGAGGTTCTATCCTCCTTTCTCAGTGGAACACCTCCGTCACGCAGCATCTTGAGCACGTTGACGTAGTCCTGTTCGTACTGAAGTGAGAAGCTTACCACATCAAATTTGTTCAGTGGGGTGTTGGTTTCAAGACTCCTACTGTAGGGATAAACAACTCTTTGGCAGTAGATATCTTCCCTGGAGTTTAAAAAGTCGTAGATTATATGGAAACCCAGTGATGACATTGCACTGCGGTAGAGGTTGGGGTAGCATGATGCGAAGTTCACGTCCACGTTCTGTGGGTTTTTCAAGACAACGTTGTGTTCCTGGAGCATAACCTATAATCTAAACGAAATACATAATCAAGATATCGGATTCAGAGTCACATGAAAGTTCAAATTCACATGAAAAATAACGCAAAAAAATATCATTAACTCTGTATGCAACACTCCACAAGTCACACCCAAGGAATCAATTAAAAACTTTTTAAATAAATTGACAACCAATACAAATTAAAATTGACATTTACTTTTTCATAACAATTAAAAATCAAAAACTTAAGGAATGTATCAAATGAATGAGAAACCCTACAGGAAAGTGGCAGTTGGAGGAACATTCGACAAGTTCCATGAAGGCCACAGAACTCTGGTTGATAAGGCCTTTGAAATAGGCGATCACGTTGTTATCGGTGTAACCTCAAATAAATTTGGAGGGGTCAAGGGTAAAATTGAACCCTGCAACATAAGAATGTCCAACTTAAGAGGTTTACTCCAGGAAAAACCCTCAAACTACGATATAAAGGAGCTCAACGACCCCTACGGAACAACCATCTACGATGGGGAGATCGATGCCATCGTTGTGAGTGAGGAAACAGAACCCACAGCCCTTGAAATAAATAAGATAAGACGTGAAAAGGGAATGAAAGCCCTGGACATCCTAACCATTGGAATGGTACTTGCAGAGGATGGAAGACCCATCTCATCCACAAGGATACGTAAAGGAGAGATAGACAGGGAAGGAATCATCATAAAAGAGGATCAATGATTTTTATTTTTTAGCTATTTTCTACAGTTCAATCTACAGTTCAAGGAGGAATTATATGAAGGTTGCAGTTGGATCCAGGAACCCAGTTAAGGTCATGGCAACGGAAAATGTTCTAAAAAACTTCTACGATGATCTCCATGTTTCAGGTGTTGATGTGGATTCAGGAGTACCTTCACAACCCTTTGGACTGGATCAGACCATAGAAGGTGCAGTTAACAGGGCAAAAAATGCATATTCTAGTGATGTTGACTTGGGTGTGGGTATAGAATCTGGACTCATGGAAACACCATCCTCAATAACGGGTTACATAGACCTGCAGTGGTGTGCAATCTTCGACGGCAGCAGGGTAACAATTGGTGTGAGTTCTGGCTTTGAGTATCCTCCAGGAGTTATAGAAGAAGTTTTAAAGGGACGCGAAGTTGGGGATGTTATGGATGAGGTTACAGGAATCTCCAACCTGGGTGAGAAGACAGGTGCCGTGAGTCATTTAACCCATGGACTTCTGGACAGAACTGGTAACACTGAACAGTGCGTATTGATGGCTATGGTTCCAAGGTTGAATGAGGGGGTTTATTTTGGGGATTGAAGGTTTGATAGATTTATTAATTCTTTTAAAATAAGACATAATGGGATTATGTTACTATCTATTCAATTTTGTTTAAAACCTTGAAGTGCTTTGGAAGGGGCTTTATCTTTGCAGGAGTGCCTATTGCAAGGAAATAAGGGGGCACATCACGTGTGACCACTGCACCTGCAGCAACCATTGCACCCTCACCGATCTCAATACCTGATAAAAAAGTGGAATTGGCACCGATAGAAGCATTTCTTCGAATTATAGGGCCTTTAAGATTATAATCTGTCCTTATAGGATAACGGTCATTTGTAAAACAGGAACACGGACCAATAAAAACATAATCCTCAATAATGCTGTTTTTGGGCATATAAACGTTGGACTGTATGCTGACGTTGTTTCCAATGGTACAGTAGCCCTCAATCACGCTGTTGGTTCCGATGAGAACATTGTCACCAATTCTGGTTTTTTCACGGATGGTGGTTCCATGACCAGTTTTGAAATTATCCCCAATCTCAACATCGTTGTAAATAACAGTATTTGAACGTATAACAGCATTCTTCCCGATTTCTGGAGATCTGGACATCCGCTTATATCTGATGCCAAGAGTCACATTCTCATCTAATCTGGAATCTGTGAGTGTTTTAGAATTTTTGGATGCAAACAGTAAATCTTTGAGGTTTGTCATTTTTTGACCTTTGATCCACTCTATGATATAACTACTTTTCAGTGCCAGTAACTCTGAATTATTAAATTTTATATTTTTTACGTTTAAAAAATCCTTTCTTTTTTGATCTTAAAATGTTTTTATTAAAAATAATATTTGATTTTACTCTAAGATAAAACTTGAATAAACATTAATTTACTTACCAAGAAAAAAACTATCTTTTATCATAATTCTTGCAATGATGAATATATTTACTTGACACAATAATATTAACAACATTAAGTGTGGTGAAAGCTGTGAAGATTCAATTTCAAAGGCTTTTAAAAGAGAGTACCGATCAAACATTGATTCAATTTTTAGGTATACTTTCGTTGGTGGATTCGCATTTCTTTTAGATTTTGGATCACTATATTGTCTTACAGAATATCTTGGAGTATATTATCTCTTATCATCTGCAATTGCATTCCTATTAGGTCTTATAACTAATTACCTCTTGAGCATAGTGTGGGTTTTCAACAATCATACCCTTGATAACAGAGTATCTGAGTTTGGAATATTTGCATTAATTGGTATAGTTGGACTTGGACTTAATGAATTCATTATATGGGTTTTTACAGCTAATTTGCAAGTTTACTATATGTTTTCTAAAATAATATCTGCAGTAATTGTATTATTATGGAATTTTTCTGCCAGGAAATACTTGCTCTTTTAGAGTTAATTCATTAGGAGTCATTAAATGAGTGAAAAAAAAGCAATAATAATAGGTGCTGGTCCAGCAGGACTCACAGCAGCTTATGAATTATTGAATAAAAGTGATATAAAACCAGTAATATATGAATCAACCAATCAAGTTGGAGGAATATCAAAAACTGTTAATTATAAGGGTAACTTGATGGATATTGGGGGTCACAGGTTTTTTTCGAAATCTGACAAGATTATGAACTGGTGGAGTAATATACTGCCAATACAGGGAGCTCCCTCAAGTGATGACATAATTTTAGGTAGAACTGTACCGCTCCCTTTTAATCACACCAATCTAACATCCTATGAAGAAGATCATCTAAATGCTCCTGATCCTGAAAAAGAGGATGAAGTGATGTTAAATCGTAGCAGACTTTCTAGGATATTTTTTCTTCGTAGTTTCTTTGATTACCCTGTTTCACTCAATTACAATACATTCAAAAATCTTGGAATAAAAAGAACAACAAAGATAGCTTTGAGCTATCTGAAATCATCATTAAGTCCAATAAAACCCGAAGAATCCCTTGAAGACTTTTACATCAATCGTTTTGGAGTGGAACTTTACAATACCTTTTTCAAAGATTACACCGAAAAAGTTTGGGGAACTCCTTGTTGTAAAATAGCTCCAGATTGGGGATCCCAACGTGTAAAAGGTCTTTCAATAAAAAAGGCAGTTTTTCACGCAATTAAAAGTCATTTTGTTCAGGATAAATCTATCTCACAGAAGAGCGTTGAAACGAGCCTTATTGACCACTTTTTATACCCAAAATTTGGGCCAGGGCAGATGTGGGAACAAGTTGCCAAAATAATAAAAGAAAAAGGAGGTCAAATAAATTGTAATAGGAAGATAGTTGGAATTATGCCTGTGGGAAATAATATTTCTGAGGTTAAAATTAGAGATGAGAAAACTGGAGAAATTGAAACACAAGTTGCAGATTATTTTTTCTCAACAATGCCTGTAAAAGATCTCATAGCTGCATTTGATTATGGAGTACCTCAAAGGGTTTCTAAAACTGCGGAAGGGTTAATTTACAGAGATTTTATAACAGTTGGTCTTATTTTAGATAAACTCCAAATAAAAAATGAAACTAAGACTCTGACTGTAAACAATATAACTCCTGATAATTGGATTTACATACAAGAAAGGGATGTAAAAGTGGGTAGAATCCAAATATTTAATAATTGGAGTCCATATCTTTCAAAAGATCCTAAAAAAGTATGGATGGGTCTTGAATATTTCTGCAATAAGAATGATGAACTGTGGAATATGGCTGATGACGAATTCATAGATTTTGCAATAGGTGAACTTTCTAAAATAGGTATAATAAACCCAGAAGATGTTTTGGATGATACTGTTATAAGGGTGGAGAAAACTTATCCTGCTTATTTTGGAACTTATAATAAATTTGATATTATTAAGGAATTTACAGACAGATTTGAGAACCTTTTCCTTATTGGTAGGAATGGGATGCATCGCTACAACAACATGGATCATTCTATGTTAACTGCAATGAAAGCTGTTGAAAATATTGTAAATGGTGTTAATTCAAAAGATAATATCTGGCAAATTAATTCTGAAGAAGAATATCATGAAAAAAATTAATTGAAAACAAAGTGTTGCTTATTGATAGTTAACTCCATTATTTGTAAATAATTAATATGTTTATATTGAATCTTATTCAAGGGGTTGTGTACCATTTGGAATAAACATTTTCTTAAAAAAAATGAGGATATAATTATTGTTTTAGTTATATACTCACTTTTAGCTATAGTTTTATTGAATTACTATCAATATATTATCAATGCAGATGGTATCTCTTATATTGGAATTGCTCAGAGTTATGTGATGGGAAATTGGGGAGATGCTATCAATGGTTATTGGGGACCTTTGTTTTCATGGTTACTAACTCCCTTTTTATTATTTGCTAAAACACCACTGCAAGCATTATTTGCTGCTAAAATAATATCTTTAGTTGCGGGATTTTTCACTATCATTGGAGCGGATAAATTATCTAGAAAATTAGGTATTCAAAGACTTTTTAAATTAGCTATATTAACTACCATGGTACCTGTTACGTTGTCATTTGCATTTAATATGATTACACCAGATTTGTTAGTTACTTGCTTGTTACTGTACTATTTAATCATCATTTTTGACCCTAAGTATCCTGATAATTTATTGAATGGTTTATTTTGTGGGATATTAGGGGCAACTTCTTTTTTAGCTAAAAGTTATGCATTACCTTTTTTCATAGTTCATTTTGTTCTCTTTAATTTGATCTATTATGTTAAGGAACCTTCAAAGCTGAAAAAGAAAAATTTGTTGAAAAACTTTTTTTTGGGTATTGCCCTATTTTTTGTTATAAGTGGAATATGGATAGGTGCAATAAGTGATAAATATGGAGAATTAACCATTGGAACTTCAAGTGTTTATAATCAAGCTTTGGTTGGTCCAGAATCTCAAGGACATCCTATGTACTACCAGGGTCTTTTAAAACCATCTAATGACAATGCACTAAGTGTCTGGGAGGATCCTTCTTACCTTAAAATGCAAGAATGGAATCCTTTTTATTCGACGTCTTACTTTAAGTATCAAATACAGATTATAATTGAAAATTCTGCTAAAATAATCCACTATCTTGAAAATTTTTCAATATTTTCCATACTGATACTTGTATTAAGTTTGATATTAATTAAGAAACCCGTTTTTAAAGATTCTAAAAATATTTTAGTTTATTTATTAATAACAATAATGATATATTGTGGAGGATATGCTTTAATATTAGTGGAAGAGAGATATCTGTACTTAATATGTATTTTATTGTTAATAATGGCTTTTTACATGCTTAATAAAGTGTATGATCTTCAGATATTTAATATAAACTCTAGAAATATTCTAATAATCTTTTTAGCTACTTCTTTTGTAATTTTTCCCATAATTAACTTAGTTCAACTTGTTGATTTAGAAGAAGGAAATTATAAATTGAGTCAAACTTTAGCAACAGATTATGTTATACATGGGAATATTGCTTCAAATGGGGAATGGGAAGCAACTCTGCATTTATCGTATTATCTAACTAGTGAATATTATGGTGTAACAAAAAATACTGCGAATTCAAATGATATACAAAGGGAATTAGAAACTAATGCTATTGATTATTATTTTGTATGGGATCAATCTGCTAACCTTAATTTAACAGATTATAAAGAGATAAAAAATAATAGAATAAAAAGATTGAAAATATATTCAAGAGTTTAAAAAAATATTTGAAGTCAATTTAACTATTGTTTACTAATTGGGGAATAGGGATCAATGTCAAAAAAGCAAATATTATTAACATTAATAATAATCTCAATTATATTCATTGTTGGTTTCACTTTGAGGATGGAATCAACCCATCTTTCTGGAATTCCATCTGATGAAAAGGCGTATTATGAGGATCAATATGGTCTTCCATACATGTACGAACTGGACTCTTACTACAACTACAGATTAACCAAGAACTATCTAGATCATGGTTATATGGGAGATACTAAGGTAAATGGTACAGAGTGGGATTTCCATTCATACGCGCCGTCCGGAGTCCCAATGGACTACCCTCCACTTATAGTTTACCTCACAGCGTTCATCTACAAATTAGCAAATCTTTTTGCATCGGTTCCCCTTTTGGTGGTATGTTTTTGGTTGCCTGCTTTTGTAGGTCCCCTTGCAGGTGTTGTAGCATACTTTTTTGTCAGAAGGTACACAAATAATTACGGTGCAGCCTTTGCAGGGATTCTGGCTGTAACAGCTCCCTTATATTTTATTAGAACTGTTCCTGGTTGGTTCGACACTGATATGTTCAACGTTTTTTTCCCACTTCTTGTCACATGGTTGTTTGTTGAATCAGTAACTGTTAAAAAACTCAAAAATCAGATTGTACTTTCAATTTTAGCTGCATTTTCAATGTTCCTATTTTCCATTGCATGGAACGGCTGGCAGTACCAGTTTTATCTGTTATTGTTGTTTTCTGTAGTTTATACCTTGTGGAAGGAGCTGAAGAGAGAGAGTGTTAAAGAATTTCTGTATCCTCTTACAATATTTTTTGCAGGCACATTACTATTAATAATCTCTTTAACAGGATTTTTAAATGTAATAAAACTCTTTGAAGGACCTTTATATCTCTTTAATGTAACAACTGGTCATGGATCTTGGGCTCCTTGGCCAGATATATATGTTTCTGTATCTGAACTTCATAAACCCTCAATTATAGAGACAGTATCTGGAATTGGACCTACCTTTTTTGGAGGTATTTTTGGTCTTTTATTGATATTCAGGGTTTTATTGAATAAAGAACTTAAAAAGAAAATTTTAAATCGAATGACTTGGTTTTTTTATTTAATACTGGTATTATGGACTTTAGTAGGGTTTATATCTATTAATGAGGGTACAAGGTTCATAATGCTCCTCATACCTCCCCTTGTTATAAGTTCGGGGATCATGATTGGTTTAACTGTGGAATATCTATCCCTTCTAAAAGAAAGCAAGAAATTCAGTATTTTTAGAAAAAATAAAAAACTGATTAAAACCCTTTCGCTGTGCATATTACTACTTGTAACAGTTCCTGCAGTTTTAAATGTGCATGAAACCAGTTCTATTTTATGGCCAGGTGCAAATGATGATTTGTGGAATGCAGCAGCTTGGATCAACAACAACACCTCCAATGATACGGTCATTGTTTCAGATTGGAGTTATGGGCATCTTCTTTCTGCTATTGCAGATAGGCCCGTTGCTATTGATGGAAGGTTAGCTTATATTGAAACTTTACCTGTACGTAACTTCGACGGGGGATACAAATTTGGAAGTGAATCTCCAAGTACTTCAAGGGAATACTGGATAAATCATGCCTTTGCAACAGATAATGAAAGTCTTTCATTAGGTATTTTACAGATGGTAACTACAAGCGGTGACTTGGGTTATATGACCTTGGATAAATACACTAAAAATACAACTAAGAGTGTTGAGATACTGAATAATATATTGGGTGTTAATAAAGAAACTGCAAAAACGATACTTTTATATAATTACCATTTAAATGAGGAACAGACTGAGGATGTACTTCGATACACTCACCCAAATAATCCACGGCCTTTTGTAATTTTAACGTCCACAGATTCCCTTTTAGGCAGGGGACAATCTGTATTTAACTTTGGAGAATGGAACTTCAGTGAAGATAAGGGAGGTAATTATATTTATTCAGTTGGTAATTTTATTATAAAAAAGGACATACTAAATTCCACAAATGGGGTCCTACTTAATAGGGTAACCGATGATATCACATGGAATGGAAAAAGGCCGTATTCTTTTATTTTAATTAAGAATGGAACCATAAAAAAACAGGAAATAGATGTTAGTAGTGATTTTTCTATTACAGTATTGATGGATAAAAATATAACTGTTGTTATTGATAAAAATCTTGAAAATTCAATGTTCATGAAGATTTGGGTTGAAAATAGTAATTCAACATGTTTCAAACCTATTTATAATAAAAATACAGTAATGCTCTGGGAATACGTATAAACCTTTACGTACTACTAAAACAGTATTCATAACTCTTATATTGTAGATGATGTAAAATGTCAAAAAAGGAACTAGCAATAATTTTTGTATGTGTATTTATTATTTTTGCTCTTGGTTTTGTTCTTAGAGTGGAATCCGCCCATATTTCTGGAATTCCTACGGATGAAAAGGCGTTTTATGAGGATCAAAATGGTCTTCCTTACATGTATGATGCTGATTGTTACTACAACTACCGTCTCACTGAAAATTATCTTGATCATGGTTATTTAGGGGATGTGAAAATCAATGGAGTAAATTGGGATTTACATTCCTATTATCCTCCTGGAAGATCCGCAGAGTATACTCCCCTTTTAATTTATTTAGCTGCAGTTTTTTATAAGTTCATGCACATTTTTTCAAATGTTCCGTTGATAGTGACGTGCTTCTGGCTGCCTGCAATTATAGGTCCAATAAGTGGTTTAGTTGCCTATTTTTTCCTTAGAAGGTTCACAAACGAATATGGGGCGGTTGTTGCAGGAATCTTAACTGTCACTATTCCATTTTATTTTTTCAGAACGGTTCCTGGTTGGTTTGACACGGACATGTTCAATGTGTTCTTTCCCATTTTAATAATTTGGTTCATTCTTGAGTCGGTTTCAACTCAAAATCCTAAAAAGAGTGTAATCTTTGTGATTTTATCTGCTTTTTCAACAGCCCTATTTTCAATAGCTTGGATGGGATGGTTTTATGTATTTTATATAGTAACAATATCATTTTTAATTTACATAGTTTTATGCAAATTAGTATCTTTTAGGAAATCAAAGGATTTTCACATAAAAAATACACTAAAGATATTTTTGATATATGTAGTTTCTACTTCCGTTTTTTTAGCCTTTCTTGGAACTTTAGTAAGTTTATTTGATCCTTTTAATTTTCTTTGGGGTGGAGTTCACAGTACTTGGCCAAATATATATCTTTCAGTTTCAGAACTTGGAAAGCCTTCGCTGGGGGAAGTTGTAGCTGGAGTGGGTCCTGTATTTTTGGGAGGTATATTTGGTCTTTTATTGATATTAAGGATTTTAATAAATCCCCAACTTAAAAAACGATTTTTAAATAAAATGAACTGGTTTTTTTATCTAACATTGATATTATGGATTTTAATAGGATTTATTTCTCTTAAAAATGGGATAAGGTTCATAATGTTATTAATACCTCCTCTTGTTATAAGTTCAGGGCTTATGATTGGGTTAACTGTTGAGTACATATATGCACTGAAAGAAAGCCAACGATTTAGTATTTTTAGAAATAATAAATTGATTACAATTATTTCGTTGTGTGTGATATTGTTAGTAACCGTTCCCGTGGTTTTAAATGTATCTGAAACAACTTTGGTGGTACCGACTATAAACGATGATATGGTGGAGGCTTCAAACTGGTTGAATGAAAATACTTCCAATGATACAGTTGTATTTTCAGATTGGAGTTATGGTCATTTTTTCACTGCCTTTTCAGATCGTCCATTTTCTGTTGATGGTGGATCTTCAAATTCTCCCCGAACTTATTGGATTGATAAAGCATTTGCAACGGATAATGAAACGCTGGCACTTGGTATTTTCAGAATGTTATCTACAACTGGAGATAAAGGTTATTTAAGTTTGGATAGTTATACTAAAAACTCAACTAAAACTGCAGAGATACTAAATAATATTTTAGGGGTTGATAAAAAGTCTGCCCTGATACTTTTGACAGATAGATATGGTTTCAGTCAAAATCAATCTGAACAAATTTTAGATATTACCCATCCTGAAAATTCACGGCCTTTTGTTATTTTAACCTATGGCGAAATGATTAATGTAGGTTATTGGATTTTTTATTTTGGTGATTGGGATTTTGATTTAATGAAAGGTTACAACTGCACATATTCTCATGGAAACATAACTGGCTCAGAAAACCATATTAAAACCAGTAACAATGTAACTATCGATCTTGGAACGGGAATTGCAAAATGGTGTGGTGAGGTTCCATACTGTTTAATCATGGTAGAAAATGGTGTTTTCACTAAGAGATATTTAAATAAAACTAGTGACATCTGTATTATTTTCCAAATGGATGCTAAAAACGATGTTGTTATAAATAAAGAGTTCGAAAATTCAACCTTCACCAAGTTGGTTCTTGAAAGGAGCAGTTCCACGTATTTCAAAATGGCTCATGAAAATAAGGATGTATCAATTTATATAGAAGCTTAAAATAAGCAAATCTTACATTTTGCCTATGGCACTATCTCTTGCGGTGTCCACAACTTCTGTTATGTTACCTGCAACAGAACTTGAAATGCTAAATATGTATTGGCCTGCCACAATGACAATTATGAGAATTGCACCTATGAGTAGTATCATTTCAGCGCTTATTTGGGCGTTTTCATCTAGCATAGTTCGTTCCTCTGAACTTTAAAAAAATAAAAAAAAATAATATTAATTATAAAGTACTACTACCTTTGTTTGCACTATCTCTTACAGTGTTTACATCGTTAGCAGAGTTTAAGTTGGTGTTCTTGAAGTACTGTTTGTATATAAGGAGTGCAACTATAGCTATAACGATTACTCCACCAAATAATAAGATATATTCTGCGGCTCCTTGTCCTGCTTCGTCTTTTAAAAAGTTCATATTATTTACCTCCCTTAGTATAATCAACACTCTTCTTTATATTTTAGTTCTATATATATTTTGTTCTTTAAATTTCTGCACATTAATGCGTGTTAGCTCATTTCAATCTGCATCATGAAGAAGATGCACATTAAAACGTCTAATGTTTCTTTTCACTCACACAATCTTAATTTATATATACTGTGTTGTGCATATTATCACATAAAAAAGATAAAGTGTAATTCATATGCCTAAAAATTATAATCTAAAAGAATTGATCCTCCAGCTTTTAAGTGAGGGGGAACTATCCAAAAAGGAGCTTATGATGGAGATCAGGAGGGAATCTGACAACCCAGTATCTGATAAAACCATAAACGAATCACTCATGACCCTTTTGAAGGATGAGAAGATATACATAATCGGCTACGATTTTGATGTTTACGAAGGTGTGAAGAGGATACAGTCCATAAGACCTGAAGGAGTTATCTTCGGAAAGTTGAAGAAGGACTTCGTTGAAATAGACAACTTGATCAAACAACTGGAGAGTCCAGATGTGGATGAGGTTAAGGAATCCTCCTACAAACTTAAACGGTTGTTTAGAAGGAAACTTGAATCAGTTAAAAATGAGGAACTGTCTTCACTCATTGAGGAAGATGTGGACAGTCTTTTCAACAGAACTCTTTACTACATAAACACCCAGAAGGAAGAGCAGAAAAGGATATTGAAGAACAAGTTTGCATGGAGTTTAAGTACAGGTAAAGGTTCTGATAAACTTTTTGAGGATATCATAAAGTACACACTATCTCATTAAATTTGATTTTTAAAAAAATTGTAAATGTGTAAGAACTCAAGAAAATTTAACTTGTTTTATTTACATTTGTTCTTACAGTCTTGATATCTCTTCCGCCGTTAAATGGGTTTCCACCTTGGAAATAACTTTTGTATATTAAAAGTGCAACTATGGCCATAACAATCACGCCACCGAACAACAATATGTATTCTGCAGCACCCTGTCCGCAGTCATCCTCTAAAATAAGTCTATTTAACATCATTTCCCAACCCCTGTTAACGATACAACAACTACAATTATTTATAATGTTATTTATATGGTTAAATCTAAACCTCATAGTAATTATACTTTTATATGGATATTCAATAATAGAGTTCTTTTAGACATCTACAAAAGTGTCACAGGATTGTATGTCCAAGTATCGTGTTTAACCATACCATCAGTGATGTCAGTTATGGAGGTTCAGTTTCATGAAGGTACTCATCATACCGTGCGGCATAGGCATGGGCCATGCCTCAAGATGCACAGCGATTGCAGAAAAACTCATGGAGAAGGGGGTTGAAGTTCTCTTTGCAAGCTACGGCTCCGGCTACGAGATGCTCAAGGAATACAAAAAGTACGAAACCGTGAAACTCCCGGATCTGAAGTTCTACGGTGGGGAGGGAGAACTGGATATCAAGGACACTGCAAAGAAATCCATAGACACTCCATTCATATTCCTTAAAAGCATATACAGTGAATCAAAGGTTATAAAGGACTTTAAACCCGATGTGATTGTGGCGGATTCCCATTACTCAGTTCCAATAACAGCCAAGGTACTTGGAGTGCCCTGTGTGCTGGTGGCAAACGAGCTGACCTTCAACTTCTCAGACATCTACCCCGAGGATAAGACTGTGGAGTACCTTGAAAACGGACTTGAAAGATTCATAAAGGATGTTTCACGACTCTGCAGGGCAATAATTGTGCCTGATGTTCCCGAGTCAATTAAAATACCAGCTAAAATAGAGGATAAGGTGTTTCATGTGGGCCCGCTTCTCAAGGAGGATCCAGCTGATATTCCATGTAAAGAGGAGCTCAGAAGGAAGTTCGGCTTCAATGAAGATGAAAAAATTGTTCTCGTTACTGTGGGTGGCAGTGAATTTGGACTGGGACTCCTGAAGATCGTCTGCAGGGCATGGGATCTCATGGACTGTGACAGGATCATCATGGTAACAGGACCCCAGATATCCCAGGATTTCATACCTGACTGTGACAAGATCCTGAAGAAAACCTTCCTTGAGGATATGATGGAGTGGATGAAGCTTTCAGATATTGTGATAAGCCTTGCAGGCCACACAACCTCGATGGAGGTAACAGCACTGGGCATTCCCAACATCATAGTTCCAATAGACAACCATCCAGAACAGCTGAAAAATGCAGCACACATTGAAAAGTATGGAATATCACTTATAAGGAACATTAAAGAGCTGACTCCTGAGGGAATTGCAGACGATGTTAACAGACTCCTTGGGGATGAAACCTTGAAGCTTAGGGCAGAAAAAACCATTGAAACATTCTCAAGGTACAGTGGAACTGAGGATTCAGTGGAGATCATAATGGAACATGCCCGTGATAATGGGGAACCTTTATAAATCCAAAGGGCATAGGTAATATCATATTGGAGGTATAAGATGATCAATTTACTCGTTACAGTTTTTGGGGGGCTGTTGGCTGTTGGTGGACTTTATTTAATGTACCTAGGATTTGCAACACCACCAAGTTTTCTATTTTTCTTTGCTGGACTTTGTTGTTTTGTTTTAGGATTCCTTATCGTGATAATGTTCGCCAGCAGAGTAAATCTTTCAAAACCCAAAAAACAGGCAACCCCAAGAAAAGCTCCTGTAAAAAAACCGGAAAAACTGTTTAAAGACGAAGACAAAAAGGTAGTTCTTGAAGAGATAACCAAAAACATCAAAAATGAAAGCCCTAAAAAACCTTCACCAGTAAAACCTAAACCTGCAGTAAAACCTATAAATGCAGACAAGCCTACTAAACCTAAACCTCAGGTTAAACCCAAGGCTACGGATAAGCCTGCTGTTAAACCTAAACCCCAGGTTAAACCTAAACCTGCAGTGAGGAAACCAATAAAACCAGCTAAAAAGGCTAAACCTGAAGAAAGGGCAGACCCATCAAATCAGCCCTACATGAAACGGGCTGCAGAGGCCTCTAAAACCAGGGAAGCAATGGAAAAAACAGGCGACCCTGCATTTAAACCAGTCAAGCCTGCTAAAAAAGATACAGGGGTACTTAGGCCAGTAATACCTGCTAAAAAATCTTCAGAGGCACCTAAAGAGGGAGTGGGTAAAATAAAACCTGTACCTAAGATGGATAAAGTTAAACCAAAAACTCCGGTTAAACCTAAATCTGCAGTTAACCCACAGGTTAAAACCGTACCTGCCAAGAACCTGAAACCTCAAAAATCCAAGCTACACAGATCAAAGAAGGAAGAAGAGGATGATGAATTTGTTAAAAACAGGCTCAACCGCTTGAAACAGAATTACATCCAGAATGCAAAGGATCTTGAAAGTCTCATCGATGAGAGACTGGATTCCTTCAAGGGCACCCTTGACCAGTTAAAATCTGAATCCCAGGAACCCAGCATCATCTGGTCCTTCGATGCCAGTGATGTTCAGGATGCACTGAAGGAAACCATCTCCAAATCTGAAAAGAGGATACTTATGATGTACCCATGGGTCAGGAACATAGATGTTTCTGTTTTAAAGAAATTCATGGACACAGAAAGCAGGATGATCATCCAGGAAGCAAGTCTCGATGATGAAACATCTGTGGAACTCATAAAACTCCTACTGGACAACGATGTCAGTATACGAACCATGCCCCACGTGCACACAGTTGCAGTTGTCTCAGATGAATCAAATGGTCTCATAATCTCCACAGACCCCATCTATGAAAGCTTCGAGGTTGGAGTTGTCTACAAGGATCAGAAATCCATAGAAGAAATCGAAAGACTCTTCGAAGATGCTTGGAGCATTTCAAAGAACATAAACCTGGAGAAAAAACAATGATGATACGGTGGCTTGGACACTCTGCATTCCAGATCGTAACAGACAACAACCTGAAGATACTCGTGGATCCCTTCATAAGCAACAACCCCGCCTGTTTCACTGAGGTTGAAGAACTGAAGGCAGATATAATCTGTGTTACACACGGCCATGCAGACCACTTCGGAGACACCATGGAACTTGCAAACAGAACAGGTGCACTGGTGGTCTGCAACCATGAAATATCCATCTACCTATCCAAACAGGGCTTTGAAACCCTTGGAATGAACATAGGTGGAACAGTTGAGTTTGAGGACATCAAGATAACCATGGTGAACGCAGAACACTCTTCAGATATGGACTTCATAGAGGAGGTTGATGCTGGTGGAAGTGCAGCAGGATTCATAATAGAACTTGAAAACGGCAGGAAGATCTACCATGCAGGGGACACAGGAATCTTCTCAGACATGAAAGCAGTGATAAACCACATATACAGTCCAGACATAGCCATGCTACCCATAGGTGACAGATACACGATGGGGCCATTTGAAGCAGCAATAGCTGCAGAATGGCTGAATCCAGAGGTGATCCTTCCAATGCACTACAACACCTACCCTGCAATTGAACAAAACCCCCTAGAATTCACGGACATGGTCCGTTCATCCAATCCAAAGTCTAAGGTTGTAATACTCCAACCCGGTGAAAGCTACCAAGAGTGATAAAGTGATAAGTATGCGGAAATTCTTCAGAAGAAAATTCTTCCAGGACATTCTGGACAAACTAATGGGAAAGGAAAGGAAACTCAAAATAGGATTCTACGGCCACCCCAATTCAGGTAAAACCACACTTGCCAACACAATGTCAAACGACTGGGTGGGAAAACCAATAGGTCTTGTTTCAGAGGTTCCACACGAAACAAGGAAGGTCTGCCGTCAGGAACAGGTCACAATCAAACAGGACGGAGCTGAACTGGACTTCGACATAGTGGACACACCAGGTATTGCAACCAAGATAGACTACAAGAACTTCCTGGAATTTGGACTCTCAGAGGCAGAGGCAAAGGAAAGGGCTAAGGAAGCAACCAAGGGAATAATAGAGGCCATAAAATGGCTGGATGATGTTACAGGTGTTCTTTTGGTTGTGGATGCAACTAAGGATCCACTGACCCAGGCCAACATAACCATCATAGGAAACCTTGAAGCCCGTAAAATACCCTTCGTGATAGTTGCCAACAAGATAGACCTTCCAGAATCCTCCCCAGAACGAATATTCTCTGTATTCCCACAGCACAAGGTCGTGCCAATCTCAGCACTCCACGGTGAGAACACAGAAGACCTTTACCAGGCAATGGTGGAAACCTTCAGATAAAAACTCTTCGAGGTCAATAAAATGGATGAAGTTAATATAAATGCTCTAAAAATGGATTTTCTATCCTCAGATGCACTCACATCCCACACCAGCATGGAAAAAGTATCCATGATAGTGGATAAGGTGAAAAATGGAGATCTTGTTGTGATAGAAGGGGGACTGGCCCCTGAAGAGGAAGCTGAACTCATAGAAACCACCATGAGGGAGATCGACGTTGAGAACTTCATGGGAATCGACATATACACCCTGGAAAAGGATGAAAAATCATTCTTCGGACTTTCAAAGCGTAAAACCATAGGCATAACCATAATAGGTCCTGCAAATGTCATGAAAACCGTTAAGAAGCGGTCCAATTTCCTTTCAATGATCGCCAACCTGGGTGATGCAGATGCATCGATGCATTAAATGCGGTGCAGAATACGAGGAAGACTCCAAAGACCTTATAATGGATGGATGCCCAGAATGTGGTAGTAAATTCTTTGAATACCATCAAAAAGGTAAGGTCAAGGAGATCCATGAGATAAATGGAGATTCTGTTGAGACCATAATGGTCAGGGACAACGGTATCTACGAGGTGGACCTGCCATCCCTCATGAAGGAGGATTCCATAATAATCTCTGATGAAGAGGGGAAGTACCTCATAGACATCAATTTTCTTCTTAAAAAGCAGATGAAGAATAAGGAGAAGCTTTAGAAGATTTAAGTTTTTATTAAATCTTTTTATTCTAACTTTTTCATGGATCACTTTTTTAAATCAATTTTTTCATCTTATAAGTTTTATAAGCACTTCATCATTATTTTTTTCTACCTTTATATCTTAAAATTTAAAATAAATTAAGAAATTACGCTAAAAATTTATAATTAGACTTTTTATATTCTTAACAGTAACGATACATTATTATTTTACTTTTTTTATAATTTAAAAGCTAATTTAAAAAACTGATTTTAGAATAGACTTGGTGTTGATGATTTGGGATAACTTAAACCCATATATCTTGAACCAAAAAATAAAAAAATAAAAGGGGAAAATTATTTCCTTTTAGGTGCTAAGAATCCACTTAGAACCATCAGTACTGCAAGTACCAAGTAGTTTATTGGTGTACCTGTTTCCTGCATGGCCACGGTGTTACTTGCTGCATTTACCTGTGCTAAAGGATCTTCCACGTTGATGGAGAGGGGTGTTACCCCATTTGTGCCTCCATTGTAGGTGTCTGCAGCTATTGATGAACTGAATAGATAGTTTCCAGCTGCACCGAGTTTTCCTGTGATGTAGAGATATGGGTCGCCCACTCTAAGGTTTTTGAAGGTCCATGTTATGGTTCGTGTTGTTTCGTTGTAGGTCCAGTTTCCATCACCACTGATGTTGCTCAGTTCAAAGCCCTCTGGCAATGGAATGGTTATTGTAACATTCTCTGCAGGGTCAGGTCCGTTGTTACCCAGTTTGTAGGTCAAGGTGAATGTTTCACCGATGCTTGGATCCTTTTTACTGCTTGTAACCACAACGTAGATACTGGACTGTGGAACCTTGAGTATTCCTGTGGCATTTGAACCTGCGTACTGATCGTCTGCGGCAAAATCAACGGTGTAGTTTCCACCCACAAGGTCGATATGGTAAAGCAGAGTAGCCACCCCGTTGGCATCAGTTGTTGCGTTACCTACAGTTGTACCGTTCACCTTGAAAGTCACACTCTTACCATTGATTGCCATGTTGTGGGCAGTGTCAGCTAAAGTTGCTTTCAAAGTCACATCCGCACCCCTGTTTCCAGTCACATTATCAACGGTTAAGTTGGTTGGTGTTGCATCAACGATTAGAGTATCTGCTCCGTTGCTGGCTGCATACTGTGTTGTTGTGTTGAATCTTGCGTTTGTGGTGTATGCTCCAACGTTTTGGATGATGTTGTAGTTGCAGGTTGCTATTCCGTTGCTGTCAGTAGTGCCCTGCCCTACATAAGCACCATTCACATAGAAGTCAACTTTTTCACCAGCAACCGCTCTGTCATGTGCTGTGTCCCATAGTGTTGCGGTTAGGGTTGTATTGTCTTCTTTGTAACCTGAAGTTCCATTAACAGTTAAACTGGTTGGTATTGCATTCACAGTAAGGATGCTTGTTCCGTTGCTAGGTTCGTATTGGGTGGTTGTGTTGAACGTTGCGTTTGTGGTGTATGTTCCTGTGTTCTGGATGATACTGTAAGTGCAGGTTGCAACACCGTTGACATCAGTTGTTCCGTAGCCTACATAGGCACCGTTCAAGTAGAAGTCAACAGTTTGACCAACAACAGCCTTGTTACTGTCTGTGTCCCATAGTCTTGCTGTTAGTGTTGTGTTGTCTCCTTTGTAGCCTGAAGCAGTGTTGAGTGTTAAACTTGTTGTTGTTCCCTCCACAAGAACCGACGTACTGAGTGAAAAACCATCCACAGTTGCAGTTATTGTACTCAAACCGTACTTCGTAGGGGTAAAGGTTGTTGCAACCATTGTACTGCCTATTGTTCCATTCAAGGGGTTGACGCTTCCTGAATTGTTTACTGCAAATGTAACAGTTCCATCTGGCAGTGTTCCAATTGGAATAATGCCGTTGGAGTTGTACTTCATATCTGCAGTTGCTGTTGAAGTGCCTGAGAGACCAACCAAACTTGTAGGGGAAGCACTCAATCTTAGCACGATCCATGGATCAGCATCAACGTTGCTGCTCACCCTTCCAGCTGCACCTGGACTGGTTCCGTTGAAGTTGTCACCCCACCAGTTGTTCTCTGCATCTACTGCTCCGCTGGAAGAGTACACATCATAGGTTCCTGTATTTCCAAATATGCGGTTGAAGTGCATTTCACTTGTATCTGAACCTCTATCATTCCATACAACGCTGCCCTGTCCTGTTGCCCTGTTACCTGTGAAGATACAGCAGCTTATAGAGAATGGGCCTGTAGAAGAATGACTGTTGTAATCAGCCCAGATAACTCCGCCATTTGTTGCACTGTTACCTGTGAAGTTGCTGTTTGTGATGGTCAAACTCTTACCTAAATGGGAAATTGCTCCACCGTTACTTGCACTGTTGTTTATGAAGTTACATTTGTCGATGGTAAGGATACCGTAATTCTCGATACCAGCCCCAAAACCTGCGGTGTTTTCTATGAAATTGCTGCCTGTAACTGTGCAGGTACCGTCTCCGGTGTTCCATATTGCACCGCTTTCTGCATGGTTTTTGGTAAAGGTACAGTTGATTATATGTGTGATTTTGCTGTTCCATATGGCAGCACCATCGTAACTTGCGTTGTTGGCTGTGAATGTACAGTTGATCACATCCAAGTTACACATTGTACCGATGGCACCTCCACCGTAACCCCAGTTACCATTGGTTGCACGGTTACCTGTGAAGTTGGAATTGCTAACTTTTACGTAAGTTCCATCAGCATCGCCCCATATGGCACCGCCTTCTTGGGATGTGTTGTTTGTGAAGTTAGAGTCCCTAACTGTCACGGTCATTGTATAAAACTTGGATCCACCATTATAGATAGCTCCCCCGTAAGTAGTTGCGCTGTTGTTTGTGAAGGTACTGCTATTTACCGTACATATACCATCATTCAGGATGGCCCCACCCAAACTTCTTGACGTGTTGTTTGTGAAACTACAATCAGTAACAGTTAATGTGCTTCCTATATTATTTTGGATGGCACCTCCAAAGTTGTCTGCGCTGTTGTTTGTGAATGTACTGCCAGTTATATTTAAAACAGAGTAACTGGCATATATAGCACCCGCATTGTATTGTGCACTGTTTTTGGTGAAACTGCAGTTGATCACGGTCACTTCATTGCCTTGGTACGATCGCCCTGAACTGTACATGGCTCCACCACTTCCACGGTAGACCCAGTTGTCTGTGAAGCTGCTGTTAGTTACCTTCGTTTTAGTTAGTACAGTGTAGATGGCACCACCTTCTCCACGCAACGCATTTTGTCCTGTGAAGGTACAGCCATCCACGGTCAGATCACCAATTTGGGTATAAATTGCGCCACCACTCCCATGACCGACATCATAAGTACCTGCAACGTTTCTTGTGAAAGTACAGTTAGTTACAGTTGCATTACCAACGTAAGGAATTTTTAGAGAGTTATCGCCATCGTTGTAGATAGCACCTCCGAAATTGGCCACATTGTTACTTGTGAAGGTGTTCTTATTCAGCATCAAAGTACCCCAGTTGGAAATGGCACCACCATTACCTGCATAGTTACCTGTGAATGTACTGTCTTTCACTGTTAAGGTACCACTTTGGCTGTTGTGGATTGCACCACCGTAATTATGTGAGTAGTTATCTGTGAAATTGCAGTTAAAAACGGTCAAAGTACCGTTATTAGTGATGGCACCACCTGTAGTGGGAAGTATGCCTGTGGCACGTCCATTTACAAAGGTTAAATTCTGAATTGTAACTGTAACTGAATCTGTGATGCAAAATATTCTACTGCTATTGCTTCCATTTATTATGGTGTCCTTCTGGCTTTGACCTGTGATGGTTATGTTTTTACTTATGGTTATGCCCCGGTTGTTTTCACCTGTGTAAATTCCGTTTGCTATGTAAACTGTTCCATTTTCATCAATGGATCCCACTCCCTGGGATATACTCTGGTAAGGTTGATCGATGGTTCCAGGGTTGGTGTCCAATCCAGTTGTGGCATTAACGTAAACGGTTGATGCTGCACTGGCACTTGAGATGGAAACTAAAATAGCAAAAAGGCTGAGTATGAGAATAATTTGAAGTTCATTGTTTTTTAATTGTTTTCTTATCTTTTCACCTCCTCCATGTTTATATAATATCACGACTTCAAAGGCTCATGGAGTTATATGGGCCACGTCAAAGAAAGTAAGTGAGGTGAAAGATTCCATAGAAACTGTTAATGAATGCTTATAAATGTGATATACAAAAAAATATTAAATTACTACTTATATATTTAACGAATGAAAAGAGAATACAACCCTTTAAATAGGGATGGTCCTTGAAGGGGAGGGTCTTATTAAATATCTATATTACAGTAAAAATCCTATTTAATTTTTAAAATTCAAGGGGTCATGAATTAAACTTTAAATTTAACTTTTATCCTTAATTTTGCACGATTTTAATTTTAAATCCCCCATTCCATAAAAAAATTTGGAAATGTGTGATATTTCAGTGTGATCGTACTCGTTTTTTAAAGAATCAGTTGGTACCATTTGTAATCCCATCCATTAAAGAATTAAATCCTATTTTTAGGTTAATCTCTTTTAATTATTCTAATTTTAATTATTTTAACAGATTTTAATGGAATTTAAAAATTGATTAATAGATCTCAGAAAAAATAAGAATTGATTTTTCAAAAAATTATTTGAATAGTTTTAGTTTATGAATTAGTTTTAGTCTATTTGAGCTAGTCTCGTGGATAGTTTATTTGAACTACTTTTAGTGGATAATCCTGTGGGGTCAAATGGTTCTCACCTGAGAGGGGAAGTTGCTGAAGAGTCAGGAGAAACTACCTCCTCCACTTCAAACTCCTCTTATCCACGAAATCGCACTTACCAGATGGAAGAACACGCACAACATCCTCAATGGATAAAACGCCTTCGGTGTCGATCTTGTTCCTTATCTGACGGGCCATCTCTTCCTTCTTGGTGTAACCAGGTTTTATAACTACGTAGTTGTCGGTGTAGGCTGAAACTGCCTCTGGAGGGCCTGCCATAACCCTTTCACCCTCGTAGTCCACGATACCCACTGCCACAAGGAGTGGAACACCCCTCATATAGTTTCTGGAGCCCCTGATTATGAAGGCACCCTTTGCAACGAACTCACCTGACTGGGGAGTTTTTGAGACCTGATCCGGGTGAACCCAATAAACATCGTGGGTGCTGAAACCCTTCTGCCACGCACTGGAGAAGGATGCAGAGAAGGATGCAGCCTCAAGGAGTGTTTCCTCTGAAATTTCTCCTTCACCTGCCTTCACAACAACGGAAGCAGCACCGTGTATGTCTGAGTGGAAGTAAACATCCCTGTTTTCAAGGTGCTTTTTAACAACCATCTCGTTAGTTGTTGCATCCCTACCACCTATTACAAGGTTTCCATCTGATGATACGAACCATCGAAGTTTTTCAAACCATTTAAGTTCTTTCCTAACCCTTTTTTGAGGTACAAGAACCTTCTCCATGGCGATCTCCCTCTTGTTCTTGGCCTTGTCTATCTCTGCCTGGGTCTTTTCAATGGCTATGTTAACACCATTTATTTTCCTTTTGGCCTTTTTACCCTTGTTGTAGTACTTCTCAGCGTTTTCAGGTATGCCTATGTTGGAGTCCACCTGAACCCTGACACCCTCAAGGTTTAAATCCATAACCCCCATTTTATCCACAGCTTCAATGGATTCAAGACCTGGTGTTCCCCGTTTCTTGGCCTTTTTAATGGTCGAGGAAACCTCTGCCCATGAGTAGTTCTTACGGGCTTCCATTATGGTGTTTATCATGTCCTGAACTTCCTGGTAGTGGGCGTAGAGTGCATCCCCCTTTATGGTTGATTCAATAATGGTTTTCTTGAAGTTCTCAAGGGTTTCAAGCTGGATCTTCATCCTCTTCTCGTACTTACCAATTTCACGGGCCCAGATATCCTCATGAACCTTCTTGATGTCCTCACCAACCCTGCTGCTGTAGAACTCATCTGCAGCCTGGTTGTAGGTTTCAAAGGTTTTGGCCTCAAAACCCTCATACTTCCTAAGTTCCAGGGGCAGAACATCCTCCTTTTCACCTGAAATTATCCTTGGATGGAATGCATGGTCCTTGAGTGGTTGAAAAAGGTCTTGAAATGCATTGTAGATGGATTCAAGTTCAGATTCTCCCAGATCTGTAGCAGATTTCTTCTTGTCAACATCTGACCTTAGGACTATCTCCTCAGCGTAGAGACCTCCAAGTCCGCTTCCTGCAAGGGTTCTCACAACATCACGATCAGAATCCCTGAAAAGTTTCTCAATATCCTCTTTTTCAGCTTTCAATGGATTAAATTCGTTTTCTGGAGGATACTTGTATATCTCCTTTGAGGATATTTTCCTGTCCTGCCACAGCTTGCGTTTGAGTGGGAGTATGATGGTTCCCTCCTCATCAAGGAGTATTATGTTGCCCTTTGAGAAGAGCTCCACAACCAGGGTGTAACTGTGCTCCTTCTGAATGTCCAGCTCCATGATCCTGTCGAAGTGGTGCTGCCTTACATCGGTTATGGTACCTCCCTTGAGGTGTTTCCTTAGGAGCATGGGGAATGATGGTGGGATCTTAGGGTTTTCAGGGGGATACTGGGTTGTGTGAACCCTTGTACCTGCCTGGAAAACAACATCCGTCCTACCCTTACCAGGTATGTGGAATCTTATAAGTACAGTGTCTTTGGTGGGCTGATATGCCTTATCAACCCTTGCATCCTTTAGTGTATCTTTAAGTTCGGTGCAGATAGCGTAAACATCAACGTTTGACATGGTTTTCATTGAAAAACACCTTGAATTGTGGATAAAAAAATTTTTTTCACATTTAACAGCTTTTTTTTATAGGATAAAACATAACTTTAAAATGTATGGAGTTTAAAACTTCTTCTTAAACACTTTTTAAATTTACATCAGATTGTATATTTGTGCTCAATAGTTAAATAATAAAATGGATGAGGTAAAAAATATGGACGTGGATGCTAAAGTAACAGCGGTACATGCAGTGACTGCAATAATTGCAGGATACGCATCGTATGCATTATCAAGTGGATTAATAGGTGCCCTTGGCAAAAATGATGTTCTTGCAGTTTTAATAGGTCTTATAATTCTTTACATAAGTGGTAACATCTCCGAGAGACTCTTCGGGAAGGAAGAGGTTGGAGGATTCAAGGGATGGCTGTGGAGTGGAATCGTACCCTTCTTCTTCCTCTGGATGATGATGTGGGTTGTTTTCTACAACTTCGCACTCATTTAAAACCCAATATTCCTTTTTTTAATTTTTTTTAATTTTTAAAACTTCAATTTTAAAGATAACTTCAATTTTAAAGATAACTTCAATTTTAAAGATAAGTTAATTTTATAAGATATTTTTAATTTGAAGATCCTTTAAGATAACCTCATTTTTTAAGGATCTTTTTAGATAAACTCCTCTTTTAAGATCCTTTTTAAGATATCCACGTTTTTTTTAAGACCTTTAAGATTCAATCCTTTTTAATCTTCTTTTTTAAGATATGAATAAAAAAATAATTAATTTTTAAAATAACTGATTTCCTTTTTTTGGGGTAATCGTTTTTTATCCTTCACAGTGCCCAGTAGAATATCCACAGGAAGGCGAAGAGGAAGGCGAAGATGAACATGAGGGGTGCGAAGATTCTGCTCACAGCCACGATTGAACTGATGGTTGTAACGAGCTCTGTTGAGTGCAGGGGTCCCATGGTTTTGATACCTTCAATCTTGGCCACATCTGAGGCCACCTCAACATCCTCAATATCTACTATGGCATCCTTTGTGCACTGGACGATGGCGTTGATTATTTCATCACCTTTGTGGGTACCAACAGGGTTGTGACCGCCTGAGAGGGTGTTCACGAAGTGGGTGTCTGTTGTCATGACCTCCATGTTCTGAATGTCCAGATCAGCAAGGGCATCAATGATCCTTGCCCTGAAGCCCATCTTCATGTTGTTTGAGTCCAGCACTATGTAAGCGGTTCTCTCACCTGCAACCTCAACCACCATAACCTTCAAACCGCTCTGTCCCACACCATCATCCTTACTTATTTCAACGAGGGGGTTGTGTGCACATCCAATCCTCAGGGGCTGATCTTTGTCCAGTTTTGGAAGTTTTTCAACGGCCTCCATTAACTCGAAGACCTCCCTGTTACCTGGGAGTATCCTTCCACCCTCTCCCTTGAATGAGTTGTGGCAGTCAACCAGAACAACGTTCTCTGCCCCTGTAACTGCCTTTGCAAGGTTTGAAACAGCCAGTCCAACACCGAAGTCTATGTCATCGAAGCCCTGGGGTGCGAAGGTTGCAAGAAGGAGCAGTGTATCGTTGAAGTACTGGGCACCTATACTTGCGTTACCGCTTTGAACCCTGATGAATTTGCTTGCACGCGGTGCGTAACTGGCAGTTTTCAGGGAATCCTTCACAACACCCTCAAGCTTCTTAACCTCCCTTCCAGAAACAGGGTTGAAGTCGTGGGTTGATGGGCCGTGTGAAACCATTGTGAAGACATCGAAGCTTTCTGCAATTTCAGTGGGCATGTTACCCCCACCTATGTTACCCACAGGTCCGGGGTGTACTCCGGGTGTTATGAAAACAGCTTTCATTCCATCTTTGCCCTTGAAACTTATAACGCCGGTTATGGTGTCTATTGCCTCACCAATATCCTCGAAGATGCCCTCAAGTGCCTTCGACCCCTCTGTGGTGTGGGCAAGAAACAGGCTCAGAAGTTCAAGCCCACCAACTCCAAGGTTTCTCTTCATTGGAGATTCAATGATGGTCACGAAGGAGTAGATTGCAGCCACCAGTATTAAAGATGCAATGATGATCTTGAAGAGGAGTGGGATTATGCTGAAGTAACCTATGTTGGTTGTGAAGCTTGTGAGGGAAACCAGCACTATGACCATGGATATGATCAGGGCAGGCTGGGTTGCAGCTGCAGGTATGGACTTCAAAAGAGTGATGTTGGAGGTTGACCAGAGCACTATGGTTCTAATTGCAAATATAACCGCACATCCAAATATCAGTGCATCGATGGTGTAATTGTAGACTGTGAAGGAGGATATAAGACTTCCAACAACGTAGATAAGGGCAACTATGAACATTGAAACCAGGGACAGGAACATGGACTGTTTCATCTTCATGTGCCTGCCCTCGAGGGCGTTGATCATGGGCTGGGTCATTGCCCCTGCCATCATGGACATCAAACCGAAGATGAGAAATCCTGAAGCACCACCGTAGATTATACTGTAGAGTAGGGAATCCCCTGCTGCAGGGTGTATCAGAGAAGCTGCAGCTCCTGCAATGAAGCTTATAAAGAGCATGGATAGAACTGAAAAATTGTTTGATGGAAGACTTACCATGTACTTGCTGAGACCTACTACCTTATCCTGTGCCGACATAAAAACGATACCTCGAAATCAGTGTAATTCATAAAATGATACGTGTAAACCAGTTGCAATCATAAAATCATGACACCTATAATTGCAAATGATTTTATCTGTAATGAAGTTGAATATCTATATTATTACACCATGGTTTATAATGATATTTGTTGTGTTTCATAAAACCATACACATACAATGAAAGGTGAACTAAAAATGAGTATTAAGCTTCAAACACCCCTATCAACTGATGAAACAAAGAAACTCCATGTTGGAGATACAGTGTACATTTCTGGAAGAATATTCACAGCCCGTGACAGTGCACACAAACGCATAGTTGAAGATGGAGCTCCTGTCAAACTCAATGGAGAGGTCATATTCCATGCAGGTCCCATAATCAGAAAATCCGGGAATGACTACGAGATGGTTGCAGTGGGACCCACAACCAGCACCAGAATGAACCCCTACGAACCCCAGGTCATAAGGTTGGGAGTTGGTGCCATAGTTGGAAAGGGAGGTATGGATGAAGCCACATCAAAGGCACTCCAGGACACAGGATCTGTTTACATGACAGCTGTGGGTGGCTGTGCAGCCCTCTACGTGAAAGCGGTTGAAGGGATCAGGAGTGTTAACTGGCTGGATCTTGGGGTTCCAGAGGCAATGTGGGAACTTGAAGTCACAGAATTTGGACCCTTGATCGTTACAATGGACTCCCAGGGAAGAAACCTCTATGACGAAGTTAAAAAAGCCTGAATTCGGAGTAACTGTGGATGAATCCTACGGAACATGTGATACAGAATCAGGACCATATCTGGGCTTTGAAGATTCAGATAACTGTCTTACAGATGCTGAATCCTTTGAAGATGTTCTGACATCCTTCGATCTCAGGGGATTCATAGACACCCACATCCACACAGCCCCTGATGTTAAACCAAGGCTCCTGAACGATATTGAGGCAGCAGAGGATGCACAGTTGAATGGTATGGGGGCAATAGTCCTGAAATCCCACCTGGAACCAACAGCAGGCCGTGCAGAAATAGCAGAAAAGGCAACAGGATTCAGGGTACTTGGTGGTGTCTGTCTCAACAATAGTGTTGGGGGACTCAACGAAGATGCAGTTAAAACCTCAGCACGCATGGGCGGTAAAATGGTCTGGCTTCCAACGGTATCCTACACTGAAACCCTTATGGACTGGGAGAAACTTGAAGCCATCATCAACACCATCTGCGAGGAGAACATGGTCCTTGCAACTGGACATTTAAAACCCCAGGACATTTTTCATGTTATTGACATGGCAGGGAGTGCAGGTTTGAAACGTGTCCTTGTGAACCATCCCCTCACAGGTGTTGTTGGTGCATCACTGGATGAACAGAAGGAGATGTCAAGGTATGCATACCTTGAGCACTGCTTCGTTGCCTGCATGCCTGAACACGACTGTCTCGTCCCTGCAGCAATTGCAGAAGCAGTGAGGCACGTTGGATCCTCACGGTGTGTGATGGCCACTGATTTTGGTCAAAAACACAATCCAGCCCCATCAACAGGACTGAGGATGTTTGTAAAAAATATGTTGGAACAGGGACTTTCCATGGAGGATGTTCACACCATGTGCATTAAAAATCCCTCAAAACTTTTAGGGAGTTCCCCAATAAAACCCTAAAAAATCATTTCAAAAACAAGCTAATTCATATGACTGCAAGTTCTCCTGCAGTTGTTATTTCAAGTTTGTCCGGTGCTATAAAGCCCATTTCCCTGAGTTCTCTTATGTGGTTGTAGGTCATTCCCCTGCTTATCCCTATTTTTATTGCAAGGTTCTTAACCGAAATATCACCCTTCTTGAGTTCCTCAAGCACCATGAGTTTGGTTTCAGATATTCCGAAGTTCAGTATCGGAAGGTCGAGCACCTGTTTGTCTTCCTCTGTAACGTAAACTATTCTTTCGATCATCTTATGCCTGGCGTAACACCCGAAAAGAGCTCCAAGAGCCTGGGGCTTTCTTCCACCGCTTATGTTCACAACTATCTTCCTGCCCTGGGCAGCTTCCTGCTCAATAACATCAACTGTGTCCTTGGCTATTCTCACAACTTCGTAGAGACTGGTTATCTTGGTCTCGATGTCTATGAACTTTCCAAGGGTTTCAGCCAGTGTTTCCTCAACCTTGAGCTTGTCCTTCGGGGCATCTTCTTCCCTTAAAAGAACAACCTTCTTGGGGGAGAAGTTGGTTATACAGAACATAACAGGTTCTATTGCATAGATCGTTGATATCAACGTGTAATCCATTGTATCACACCCACTCTTTTTTTCATAATCAAATAATTCAGACCCTATGGATCCGCATAGTTTCTAAAAAAGTTCCATGTTCCTTGAACAATTCCTTTCTTTATTCTTCTTATGGTGCATCATTAATATATGTTTTGTTAAATCGTGGGGCAGTGAGGAATTATTAGTCTATTTATATACGTTGCACATGTCACTTTTTGAGTTAACATATCATTTGAGTGTTTTTTTAGTGTGTGGGATTCCCAGTACATGGAACTGATCTGTAAATGAGAATTATGTACATTTATATATGTGATATTACTAATATTTCTTTTGGTACACTTTTTCCATTTTCCATGCACAGTCCTTCACAAAAGATATATAATACCTTATTATATGCTAATAATAGTGGATATGCATAAAAAGTTGCATGTTACTGTATATGAATAAAGATCTAATAGCTATGAATAAAGATAATTCACATGGAATGGACTCAATGACTGTTGTTTTTTATTTAATGGAGAGGTTTTAATTGGACAAGACACGGGTACTGATAATTGAAGATGAGAGTATAACCGCCCTGGAGATTCAGAAGAAGCTGGAAACGTGGGGGTACCACGTTGTTGGAGTGGCAGGTTCTGGAGAGGATGCAATTGAAATTGCCAGGGAAAACAAGCTGGATCTCATCCTTGCAGACATCATACTCAAGGGGGAAATGGACGGTGTGGAGGCAATAGAACATATCTACGAGATAACCGATGCCCCGGTCATATACCTCACAGCCCATGCAGATGAGAAGACCTTTGAAAGGGCCAAGGAAACCAAACCTGCAGGCTACGTTATAAAGCCCTACGATGAGAAGGAACTTGCCTTCAACATGGAGATAGCCCTCTACAACCGGAAGGTAAAATCCCGGGTGGAAGAATCAGAGGAACGCCTCAAAGGTCTGAACCAGTTCATGCTCATATCATCAAAGGCAATGACCTCAAGCATGCGAATAGAGGATACAGCAGGATTTTTAAAGGAATTTGCAAGGTTTTTCCAGAGCAACATTCATCCCAGGTTCAGGAAGGACCTGCAGATATCTGAAAACACCATGCGCAGCGATGAGGAACTCCTTGAAGATTACATTGAATGGCTCCACCAGTTCTTCAAAAACCTGGGCTACAAAGTGGATACCAAGGATGATTCCCTCCTGGTGAACAGATGCTTCTGGGGCACCCATAAAAATGATAACAAAACCTTCTGTTTGATGTGCAAGGCCATGACCGAGCTGAGCTTCAAATGGACAGGACTGCCTGGACGTGTGAGGCATGATTCAGGGGTTGGGTTGAATTCGCCCACATGTGTGTTCAGGTTTGGGGATGAAGAGTAGATGGGGGTTGTTCAGGGAGGTTTGAGGTTTTATAAACTGATTTATTCTGTCTATTCTATTTTTAATTTTTAAATCAAATTTATAATCTTAATATTCATTTTTTTATTTTTTTTAAAATAGATAAAATATTCATTTATTATTAAGTTTTGGACTTCTCAACGTTCTTTCAAAGAAGATCAGATCCTTAACCTGTCACTGTTCTCTTCTTGCAACCCCAATGCTATTCACACTTTTCAACAAATCCCTCACAACCTTTTATGCTTTTTCAAAAAGAATCAATGGCTCAACATTATATATGGCTCAGGGTATAGATACACCAACTAACAGGAATCACTCTACTTAAATTGAGGTGTGATGTCATGGAAAGCTACGATATCTTAACTCATAAAATAAAAAAAGCCCTAGAAAACATCGATAAGAACTATATAAAAATCTCTCAGAGGATATATGGGCAGGAGTATCTTAACCCGCTCTACTTTCAGGAAAAACAATTTGCATATGAATTTTATCATCAGTATCGTAAGTTCTATCATGAAAATTCCATAAAGGACCTGGCTTTACAGGCTGAAGTGAATAATAGGTACAAGAATAATCCCGATTGTCAGAGGATTCCAGATTTTATTCTCCATATCTTTGATTCCAGTGACAATGATATTGCAGTCATAGGATTTCAGCGTGCTATCGTTAATGGACATTCCAATGCTCCCGGGATCAAAAGGGATCTGGATAATCTGGTTGAATTTAAAATAACTTCAAAATTACGGCATAAAAAGGGTTTTGAAGTTGTTATAGGAACTGCAGATGAAATCAACTCCCAAAAAGAGGAAATAGATTCAATGGACCGTGGAGAAGAACTTCTAATGATGTGGTTCAATACAGGTGCATGGACAGTTGAAGTAGATGAGATCCTATGGGATAAATCGATTAAGGGTTATTAACCCTTTAAACCTCTCAAAAAAATTGTCAAAACAAAATCATGTAAAACCAAACCATAACTTAAAAAATTCATAGGAAAACGAAACCATAACCTCAAAAAAACCAGAAGGCCCCTAAAATGGACGACTGGAAAGAGATCCACCGCCTTGCAGATAAAAGCAGGAAAAGGGAGAAAAAAGATAAGGACTCAGGAGAACTTAAAAAGTTCATTAAGAGTTTTCTCTGGAGCTTCAGGTTCTTTGGAAAGCCATGAAACCCCTCCAATTTCTATCAAAAACTTCTTTTTTTAGTTGCTTCACTCATCTGAAAAATTAACAATAAAATTAATAATATTTATATTGGATGTATGTTCTAATAATTTTGAAGGTTTGAATTGAAGATCTCGATACCTTACATGGAGATGGTACAGTGACCGTGGTTTTAAGGGAATTACTTGGAGACTCCACGAAATTAAGCGTCCTTGAAGAACTCATCGAACGCTGGGGAGAACCTTTAACAGTTGATGAGATAGCAAGTATATCTGAAGTGCCTGTGGATGTTGCTCGTGATCATCTAATGGAACTTGAGGCTATAGGAATAGTTGTTGCAGCTGATGGAAAGTACACCCTCAACAAGGGGGATGAACGTGCCAAGGCACTCCAGATCCTTGAAAATGAGGAGTACGTTCGCATAGCTGAAAATTCACTGAAGGGTTGAGAATTATTTAAACAATCGTCAATAGAATCAACCAAATCCAATGCAAATTCCTCTGTAGAAGATCATATTTTTTTTCGAAATCACTCTTTACTTGTCTCTAAAAGAGGAATAAAAGGAAAATTAATAATGAAAACCTCAGAACTACTTCTAAAACTCAAGAAAGATGCAAAGCCATACAAAGAGCTTGTTAAATCTCCAGATAAATCTGATAACTCAATAAATTCTATTATGTCCCGTTACAACTATGAAAACTTCCAGGAGATACTCCAAGCATCCTTCAAGGGTGAAGATGAAGATCTGGATGATGAAAAAATGGAGGATCTTCGCATGAGAATCGACCACTACTTCTCACTTTACGCCCCAGACGATGAAGTCTTCAGGGATTTCATAAAGATCGTATCAACCTACCTGGTTTTCATTGCAAAAAAGCCACTCCACCCGCCAGGAACTGTTTTTGAGGATGGATCTAGGGTTTACAAAGGGAAGGATAGTTACATCTGCACAGGGAAGAGGAAGTTCATGGCAGAAGAGCTTTCCCTGTGCAGTTACTGCATCTGCAGATTTTAATCTCCTTTATTTTCCTCAATAATGCTTTCACAGTATTCATCACCCATGCACATTCGCTTGGTGGTGTGCTGGGTGTAGTTGGGGTTCAGTGACTCCACAGCATATTTGTTAAAGGCATTACATGCAATACATGGTCCTGAAGCAGGTAAATTCTGTTTTTTACTGCTTTCAAATACTGGGCAGCTGGTTACTCTGTCAACCACCCTGTTTTCATCAGAATCCACAGTTTCTATTTTAAATCCAGGTCCAAGTATTATACCTGAAACGATCCCCAGTGCATCGTTCACCTCCTGGGCATTTCTATGTGGAAGTCCGAGTGAATCTGCAACGTCCTTAACTTGTCTTCCTCCCTGAGCCCAGATTGCTTCAACCACATCCTCAACCATCCTATCGTTCAATATGTTCCTAAAGGCCATTGCATAACCCTGTCTCATGTCCGTTGCTGATCTGGTTGCAACGTCCCAGCGTACTTTCATTGGTATGTCCTCAATACTTACCATCTGCATCGCCTCTACTTTGCAGTACTGTTTTAATCTCCCTCTTCATGGTAACCTGCTGGAGCTTTTTCCAATGTTATCCCCTGTTTCTTTTCAATAACTGCTTCACAGTAGTCATCACCCAGGCACATCCTCTTGTTGAAGTTCATGGTGTAACTGGGGTTCATTGCCTCAATTGCAGCTTTGTTAAAGGCTCTGCATGGTCTGCAGACGGCTTCTGTTGGAAAGCCTTCTTCTTTTACCTGGCTGCATGTGGAACATTTGTTTATTCTGTCCACAACCCTTTCGGGGCTTGATTCAACAACCTCTGCCTCAACTCCAGGTGCCACTATGTCTCCAACAACACTCCATGCATTCTCGATCTCCTGGGCGTTGCCAGTTGGAAGTCCAAGGGAACGTGCTGTTTCGGCAACTCCCTTTCCTCCCTCTGCCCAGACTGTTTCTTCCAGTTCTTCTGCAACCTTCTCATTCAGGATCTGGCGCATTGCTGTGCCAAAGCCCATGGCCATACCCATGGAAGATTGGGCTGCAATTTGCCATCTCACCTCTGCAGGTATATCCTTTACATTCACCATTTCCATCACCTCTATGGTTACTAAGTTGCAGATGTAACAAGTAATTTACTCAAAGTATGATTTGAATGGTTTGATGATCCATATACTTCAAGAAAGCTTGAACATCCATGGAAATATTGGAGCTACTTGAAACCCCATATATCTAATGAAAATTTACACACACGTTTTTGAAAAGATCACCCTAAATGAACAACTTGCCCTAGGGCACGTGGTTGAAATACCATCAAAAAACAAAACTTCAATTTTTATGATAAAAATCTGATAAAAATTGTTATGAATATTACTGAATTGTTGTTGCAGATCCATATGAACTGGGTTGAACTGTAAAAAATAACTTCAAAATTAAGTAGTCCCGAGCGGAGTCGAACCGCTGTCGAAAGGTCCAGAGCCTCACAGGATTACCACTACCCCACGGGACTATTAAGATAACCAGATAATAACTTTCATACATCTGGTGTTGAGCCAATTAAGTCTGGAAGCTCATTTTCAAGATTGGACTTCATCCTATATAAACTTTGACATTTGTTCTATCCATGGCCTACTGTAAGATGTTACCAAGATCTGGTGGCAGCCTAAAATAATTTAATCATGTGGCTCAAATGGGATCTAAAAATTACAAAGTTCGTTATAGTTCAATTTGGTAACCTGTGGGATAACTAAAATATAGTTATTTCGTTATAGTTGCGTTTAACGAAGTAAAATCATAACCTACCTCCTGAAGTATAAAAGGATTTAAAACATGTTTTTACTTAAAAAAAGGAGAATACACCTTAATCCTGGTCATCCATAATTTGGCCTACAAACTGAAGGTAATACTGAACTGGGTCATGTACTTGATCGATTTTCAGGTATGATCCTAAAAGGAATGTTGGATATACTAAAATAGGTATGAAAAAAATTTACATGGGGCTTTGTAAAACTTTTTATATAAAATAAAACATGTAAAACAAAGATTTTTTTAATTTTAAAGATTAAGATCATGAATTACATCGATTCACTATAATTTCATTGAGGATCCGTTCAAATTCACAGTGGAGATCATCGTGTTTGAGATATTTGACATCAGCAGCAGGGATTGATTCAATGGGCTTTCTGATGAACACCATTTCTTCACCACACTCTGAACAGTACATTCCATTGTTTGATGTGGCCCTACCACATACTGGACATTCCATAGTCATACCATAACCTCTTGATCATGATTTATAACTATTCTTCTTTATTCTACAGTTATATATAATTTGTTTTTTCTTTCTCAGGACATCCTTGGATCGTAATGGCTTCAGGGAATGTTCCCAATTTTTATTACTGCCCTAGGGGGAAATATCTGAAAAATATCCATCTTCAGCTAGAATAGAAAACCTTTAAAAGCTGCAAGATCAATGTAAGTTGTATTTCACAAACCTTTAAAAGAATTGGAAAATCAACTTGTGTTTGTATTTCCAAGGATAAAAAAGGTTTATTTCTGAATCATTATATTCAGTGAAAAATAAAACTATAGTAAATGGTGAATGTTATGGAAGAAAATACTAAAAATTCAGAACTAGCTGAAAAAGAATTAAAATCAAGGATGAGACTTTTCAGGCAGGCCCTTAAGGATGAGGCTAAAAAGGACAAGCTTCATGACAGCATAGAGGGTTCGGAGGTTATGATACGCTTTGAGATATACCTGCCAACCAAGAATCCTGACAAATTCGTGGACGGTCTTTATCTTTACATGAACGATGAAGGAACCATAATGAGTGCAGAGTACTACCTCAAAAGCTCCGATGCAATGACAGTAAAGCCACTGGGAGAAAAGGAGTTCAAAGTGGTTAAGGAATTATTCCAGGATACATTCTCCCTTGAGATAGAGTAGCTATATCCACTGCAATGAATCCTTTGAAAGTTCAAGGTTCATTTCCCTATGTAATGGCATGTTACGTAAAAAATACATCACGGAGTTGAACCCGTCACCTGGCATGTCATTTATATATGTTCAGAAATTCATAAAATAGTACAACGGGAACTTGATGGTTCCCAGAAACTCTGAAAATGGAAATGATCTAATGATTTTTTTCAAAAACCATCCAGATCAACTGGATCAGCTTTTAAAAAAAGCTTTCATACGGGCATAATTTCGATTATACAGATCATCAACTTTTTTCAGTTAAAAAGCAACAAAATATAGTAACAATAAGCATGGAGGACAAAAATGCGAAGTTTTGAAAAATTAAGCTCCCTTAAAGATTACATTCCCTTAAAAAGGACAGAATCTGGGGGTAAAAATATAGGACTCCTTGTTGACGGCCCTAACATGTTAAGAAAGGAATTCAGTCTTAACCTTGACCTTGTAAGGGATATAATATCTGAATATGGTAATATGAGAATAGGTAAGGTCTTATTAAACCAGTACGCCTCAGACAAGCTTATAGAGGCCATAGTTAACCAGGGTTTTACACCCATCGTTGTTGCAGGTGACACAGATGTTTACATGGCAGTTGAAGCCATGGAACTCATTTACAATCCTAACATTGATGTTATTGCACTTATGACACGTGATGCTGATTTCTTACCAATAATAAACAAGGCCAAAGAAAACGGGAAGGAAACAATAGTAATAGGTGCTGAACCAGGTTTCAGCGCAGCCCTACAGAACTCTGCAGACAGTGCAATAGTACTAACACCAGAAAGCCAGAAAAGCCATTTCCGCGATTGATATGATCATAGAATCTTCACTGGACGAGGTGAAACGCAGAGAATCTGCCATGACGATCATACGATCCAAGCTACGTTCCGATGGAAGGACAGCCATCTACGACTTAACAGGTCTTGCAGGTGGCTTTCCACTTTTAGATGGGGATATAGCCCTTCTTGAAACCTACGCCGGACCTGCAGTTTTTGATGATGAGATCCAGAGACTTGGAAGGGAACACCTTGGTGGGGAGAAAATCCTGGCCCTCAACAGAACAAGCTCTGGAATACTCGCAGCCATACTGGCCCTAGTACAGAAGGGGGATGAGATCGTGCACTACCTTCCAAAATCCCCAGCTCATCCATCAATACCCCGAAGTGCAGAACTCGTGGGTGCCAGCTACATGGAATTTGAGGACATAAACCAATTCACGGTTGGAGAAAAAACTGCATTGGTTTTCATAACAGGATCCACCATGGATCATCAGGTGGTTGATGAAACCAATTTCAGGAGGGTTGTTAAGGTTGCACATGAACACGGTGTTCCAGTTTTCGTTGATGATGCTTCAGGTGCAAGGCTCAGAACGGTGGTTTACAAACAACCCCGGGCAATGGACATGGGTGCAGACCTTGCAGTGACCAGCACAGACAAACTCATGGATGGTCCCAGAGGAGGGTTAATGGCTGGAAAAGATGAAATCATTGACAGGGTCAAATCAAAGGCCCTTCAGTTTGGACTGGAAGCCCAACCACCCCTTGTTGTTGGTATGGCCCGTGCACTTGAAAATTTCAAACCGGAACGCATAGTTGAAGCCTTCCACACTAAGGATGAAATTTACAGTGCCCTCAAGGAGGATATCCCAAGTATCATGGAAACGCCCACAGGATTCATGCTGAAACCCGAAGGATTCCGGGCAGAGCTGGACGCTGCAGGTGTTGAGACCTGCCTCAGTCAGAAGGATCTTGCCTTTGTCTTTGCAATGCTGCTCCTTGAGAAACATGGTATCATAACCATCCCTGCAGTTGGAATGCCCGGTGCATCAGCCACTGTGAGGATAGACCTTGCATCCAAGGATGCCTCAAGAATTGAAGGGCAAAAACTCATCGATGCATTTAAGAGAACCCTTGATGAACTTCTATCAATAGCTGGTGATGAAGCTGCATGCAGGGCAGTTCTAGGTACATCCAAAGATGTTCAAAAACAGAACTGAACTATTTTTTATTTTTATCATTCCACAATTTTTTTAATGCAGGTGCGATATATGATAGAAATCAACGGAGCCCATGGTGAAGGTGGAGGAGCTCTTTTAAGGGTTTCTGCAGCACTATCTGCTGTGAAACTTCAACCATTCCACATGAACCGCATCAGGGCTGGAAGACCCAAACCAGGATTAATGCCCCAGCACCTCCACGCACTCAAACTCCTTGAGAACATGAGCAGTGCAAGGTGCACAGATATCCAGATAGGTTCCCAGGAATTTTACTTCAAACCAGAATCACTCACTGGTGGAAATTACCATGTTGATGTGGCAACGGCTGGAAGCACAACCCTGATACTCCAGGCAGCAATGATCCCAGCTTCATTTGCAGATGCAACCGTCACCCTAACCCTCAGAGGAGGTACAGATGTTAAATGGGCACCGCCAGTTGACTACCTGAAACATGTCACACTGCCCATACTACGCTCCATGGGATGCAGGGCAGATGTTCAGATAAAAAGGAGGGGACACTACCCAAGGGGTGGGGGTATGTTAAGGGCGGAAATAACTCCAGTAAAAAAATTAAATCCCGTAACACTTCTAGAGTCTGAATTTGATGCTATAAAGGGTGTTTCTCATTGTGTGAATCTCCCTGAACACGTTGCAGTGAGACAGGCTGAAAGTGCCAGGAAGGTGCTCAGATCTGCAGGTTACAGTGCAGATATTGAAATCCAGCACTCCAATGAGGAACTGGGCCCTGGATCCGCCATAGTTCTCTGGGCAGATGGAAAAACACCCCTGGGAGGAAGTTCAATTGGAGAACCCAGAAAAAGTGCAGAACTCGTTGGAAAAAACGCAGCAGAAGAACTTCTGCACCACATATCACAGGGTGCGGCCCTGGACAGGTACATGGGAGATCAAATCATTCCCTACATGGCCCTTGCAGGAAAATCCCATGTAAAAACAGCAGAACTCACCCAGCACACCCTCACCAACATATACGCTGCAGAGAAATTCACAGGAAAAACCTTCAAGGTACTGGGAGACCTTGGACAGCCATCAGAGATAATCGTGGACTGAAAAACATTGGAAATAGTTCATTTATTTATTTAAAAAATTAAAAGTGCTTATAAAAATTAATGAGTAATTTCACTGAAAAGTAAATAAAAAAAGGATTTATAACAAATATATCTCCTTACTACTTCTTGATATGGATGCACTCTCCAGATATAACCTTTTTAAGGGTTCCATCGTCGAGTTCCACTATGAGAACACCGTCCTTGTTGATACCCACTGCTTCACCCTTCACAGTCCTGCCGCGTTTGTGCACTTCAACGTAGTTTCCAATGGTCGTGGAGAGTATTCGCCATTTTTTAAGTATTTCAGGGAATTTACCTTCCTTGAAATCACCGTAGGTCTTTTCGAAGTTAATCAGGAATTTCTGGACGAGTTTAACACTCTGTATTTCCCTTTCAAGTTCCATTTTCAGGGACGTTGCACCACTGCGAAGTTCTGGTGGGAAGAGATCCACGTCAACGTTCAGGTCAATGCCTATACCCACAACAACGTAGTCAACCATGTCCACGGTTGCACTGACCTCTGTGAGTATTCCACAGACCTTTTTATCTCCAATGAGTATGTCGTTGGGCCATTTTATTCCAACGTCAAGTCCGCATTCACTTTTAAGGGTTTCGGCCACTGCAACACCCGTTACAAGTGTGAGCTGGGGTGCGTTCATGGGTGGTATGTCAGGTCTGAGTATCATGCTCATCCAGACACCACCTTCAGGGGACACCCATTTCTTTCCACGCCTGCCCCTTCCCCTGCTCTGACTTTCTGCCACAACGAGGGTTCCTTCTGGAGAACCTTCCTCTGCAAGTTTCTTGGCAACTTCGTTGGTTGAATCCACCTTCTTGAAGTAGTGTACCTCATGGCCCATGTACTCAGTTTCAAGGTTCCTTTTCAGTTCGTAGGGCAGGAGAAGATTGGGAGTTTTCCTGAGGCAGTACGTTCCATCGGATGATTCTATCACGTAACCATCATCCTTCAGGGATTCGATTTGATCCAACAATTCTTCCTTTGAAATATTCAGTTTTGATGCAATATCCTCACCTGAAACGCAGTTTTCAAGGTTTTCATACAGGGTCTTCAATACGTTCTGTTTAACCATCTAAAACACCTACTTCTTCTCTTTTTGAGCAATTGTATGGGCCATATAATTTGAAACAGCTCCTGAAACAGCTGCAATCTTTTTGGACGGTAAAAATGTTGATTTAAGACGTGCTTCCTTCTGTTTATCTGCAATCACAACTTGCTTCATATTTTCCTCTATATCCTGCTTGTGTTCATCCACGAAGTGTGTGTGAAGCTTGGCCTCTATGAAATGAGGGTTGTTCATCATGGACTTGTGGAAGGGGAGGGTTGTTTTAACACCCAGGATTATGTACTCAGACAGTGCACGTCTCATACGTGCAATTGCCTCGTTACGTGTTCTTCCCCAGACTATGAGCTTGGATATCATTGAATCGTAGTAGGGAGGTATGCTGTAGTTCATGTAAACACCACTGTCAACACGCACACCTGTACCTCCAGGAGATCTGTAACCTGTGATCTTACCAGGGTTAGGTGCAAAGTCATTCAATGGATCTTCAGCATTGATACGGCACTCTATGGCATGTCCATGGACCTGTATCTCATCCTGACTGCAGCAGAGCTCCCTTCCAGATGCTATCTTTATCTGTTCCTTCACAAGGTCCACACCTGTCACGAACTCTGTTATTGGATGCTCCACTTGTATACGGGTGTTCATCTCAAGGAAGTAGAAATGTCCATCTGAATATATGAACTCAACGGTACCTGCATTTGTGTAACCAATGGATGCAGCTGCCTTAACAGCGGCGGAACCCATCTGATCACGGAGTTCATCCGTCATTATAGGGGATGGTGCCTCTTCTATAAGTTTTTGATGTCTTCTCTGGATGGAACATTCCCTGTCTGCAACGTGTATGGTGTTTCCATGTTCATCTGCAAGTATTTGGAACTCTATGTGCCTAGGTTCCTCTATGTACTTCTCTATGTACACAGTTGAGTCTCCAAAGGCAGAGGCAGCAACGGATCGAGTGGACTCTATCGCCCTTACAAGTTCATCCTCCTCGTAAACAGTTCTCATACCTATTCCACCACCACCTGCTGATGCCTTAACAATGACTGGGTAGCCTATGGATTCTGCCATGGAAACTGCTTCATCTATACTGCTTATTCCCTTACTTGCACCTGGTACGACAGGAACACCTGCCTTCTGCATGAGCTTTTTAGATTCGATCTTACTTCCCATGGAATTTATAACTGAACCCTTGGGTCCTATGAGTTTTATGTCGTGTTTCTCACATTCATCTCCAAGTCTGGCGTTTTCAGCAAGGAATCCGTAGCCAGGGTGTATTGCTTCTGCACCCGATTTCTCTGCAACATCTATGATCTTGTCAATGTCCAGGTAACTTTTAGCTGGTGCTGGTTCACCTATGTTGTAGGCTTCATCTGCATACTTGGCAAAAAGTGAGTTTTTATCAGCATCTGAATAAACTGCAACACTTTTAACATCCAGTTCTCTGCAAGCCCTCATTACTCTTATGGCAATTTCGCCCCGGTTTGCAATCAAAACCTTTTTAAACATGATATCGTCCTGTGGTCTTTTTTTAGTTCCACTTGTCTTTCCTCTGGTTTTTAAACATTTTTTGACTAAATTAAACTATCTGTTTTAATGTATATCTATTTAATCCTATTTTACTTCTACCATGATACCCAGACCTATCCATCATATAATATATTCTGGTTCAACTTGGAATTGGAATCATGAAAATTTGGAACAAACTCCATGAAACAGCTTTAATTAATAGCTCCATGAACATCTCTAATAATATATAATAGGAACTAAAATAGATTTTCTAAAAAACACATTTTCACGATATAATTTTTTCATCCCACATGAAGTCAAATTCTTCCATCAGATTTTTAATCAAAAATCAGATTTAATCAAACTATATAACTGTACTACTCATTAATTCAAAGGTTATCACATGTTCAAAAGGAAAAAACAGCTTGAAATTGCACTGCAAGAGATACCGGGACATCCAGATCCCAGGGTTGATCTGGAACAGTACCAGACACCATCAATCATCGCAGCAGACCTGCTGTGGAATGCAGCAGCAATCGGGGATATTGAAGGTTTTAAGGTGGTTGATTTAGGCTGTGGAACAGGAATATTCACACTGGGTTCAGCACTCATGGGTGCAGCAGAATCTGTGGCTGTTGATGTTGACCCCGGTGCCTTGAAGGTTGCAGAATCATATGCCTCAAAAATGGGGCTTGAAAATAGGGTTAGATTTGTAGAATCTGATGTAATGAACTTCTCTGAACCTGCAGACACCGTGATTCAGAATCCTCCATTCGGGGCTCAGAAAGCCCATACAAAGGAGGCTGACAGAATTTTCATGGAAAAGGCAGCTCAAACTGCACCTGTGGTTTATTCATTTCACATGAAGGAGACTGAACACTTCGTGGAAAAATTTTTCAACTCCCTGGGCATGGAGGTCACCCACAGATTCTATTACTCCTTCCCAATACCCAGGATCTACGATTTTCACGAGAAAGAAAAGGTCCAGGTGAAGGTTGTTGTTTTAAGGGTTCAAAGGAAGGATTGAAAAAATCCCCTCCACAATATAAAGATTTAAATAGTAAATGGGACTAATAATATTTTAATATGCTTGGAGGATGAAATACAATGTTTTATCTTCTGTGAAATGAGGAAAAAAAGCCCATCATTCCTCAATTAACCATATGATTCTTTTGTTTGACTGGAAAAAATCCTCCAAATAGTATATAAAAGGATAAAAACAAACATTTAAAGATGCAACAAAATCATATTAGCATCTTTATCCCAGCTTCAATAATAGCTGAAACAAAAGATTTAAGAATAAGAACTTACAAAGTAGGCCTGATTGGAAGATCTGCAGCCATATTCAAGGTTGACAGAATCGTGGTTTACAACGATAATTCCCAAAAAGAGGACGTAAAGTTTATTAGTGATGTCCTCACTTATATGAATACGCCTCAATACCTTAGAAAGAAGGTATTTCCTATAACAAGGGAGCTTCGAAACGTTGGCATTCTTCCGCCACTTAGAACTCCCCATCACCCCACAGGAGAACTCCACGAAGGTGACTATAGACAGGGATTGACAATAAAAAGAACCAAAAAAGGCACCATAGTTGATATAGGTGCTGACAAACTTGCACTCTGCAAGGAGAAACTCAGCGTAAATAAGGTACTGAGCTTCAAAGTTGCAAAACTTGCAAAAGAGATAACCATAGTGCCTGACACCCCTGACTTTTACTGGGGCTATGACACCATATCTACTTATAAAAATTTACATGAAAGCATACAGTCGATTAAACCAAAACCAGATCTGGTTATTGGAACATCACGGTATGCAGCGCCCATCACTTCTGTTTTAGACGAAGTAAAAGAACGTTTAAAGGGCTCCAAACACACTGCTATTTTGTTTGGTGGTCCGTATTCAGGCTTACACGATCTTATTCCCAGCCAGAAGGAAAAGGAACTCATAGATCTTGAAGTTAACACGGTTCCCTCTCAGGGGACTAAAACTGTAAGAACTGAAGAAGCGGTTTTATCAACTTTATCTGTGTTTAACTTGCTCTTAAACTCAGAGTAACTCATATTGAATAAATTCATATTGAATATATTTGGAAAATAATTTGAAAGTAAGGAGGTAAATTAAATGACTAGACATCATCAACCAAGAAAAGGATCAGTTGCATTTAGTCCTAGAAAAAGAGCGGCTAAAGAATCACCAAGAATAAGTGCCTGGCCTGAGACTGAAGAAACATGTCTCTTAGGATTTCCCGGCTACAAAGTTGGTATGACTCACGTTACAATGCTTGACACTGTAAAAGGTTCACCAACAGAGGGAATGGAAGTATCTACACCAGTAACTATACTGGAAGCTCCAGCCATTGTTGTAATGGGTATAAGGGCCTACAGAAAGGAAAGTCGTGGACTCAAAACCATGACAGATATCATTGCAGCAGACCTTGAGGACGATCTCAAAAGAAAAATAACACCACCAAAGGAGGACAAGGTTCAGGAAAAACTCGCTGAACTCAGGGAAAAACTGGACGAAGTGGAAGACGTAAGGGTTCTCATCCACACCAAACCAAGACTCGCAAGCATACCAAAGAAAAAACCGGAAATACTTGAATTTGGACTTGGTGGAAAAACAGTTGCAGAAAAACTTGACTACGCTGAAAGCATCCTTGGAAAGGAGATAAACCCACAGGACACATTCAACGATGGAGAACACGTTGATGCAATAGCAGTAACCAAGGGTAAAGGATTCCAGGGACCAGTTAAAAGGTTCGGTGTCAGAATACAGTACGGTAAAGCTGCAAGAAGCAGTAAGAAAAGGCACGTTGGTTCAATAGGACCATGGACACCTGCAAGAACCATGTGGACAGTTGCAATGGCTGGTCAAATGGGATACCACAAAAGAACAGAGTTCAACAAGAAAATCCTGAAGATAGGTGACGTATCTGAAGTGGATGCAGTGAACCCAGATGGAGGATTCGTTAAGTACGGTCTCGTTAAAAACGGTTACTTTATGGTCAAAGGTTCAGTTCCAGGACCATCAAAAAGGCTCATAGTCTTAAGAAAAGCTACAAGGCCACATGGAAAGCATGATGATGCTCCTCAGATATCATACATAAGCACAGCTTCAAAACAGGGAGTTTAAGTTTAACAATTAAGGACAAGTGATTTAAAATGGAGAAGATCAAGGTTTACTCATTGGAAGGTGAAGTCGTAGACGAAATTGAACTTCCTGAAATTTTCATGGAAGAATTCAGACCTGACCTCATAAAAAGGGCAGTCATATCATCACAAACAGCCAGGATACAGCCATGGGGATCAAACCCAAGGGCAGGTATGAGGACAACTGCAAAATCCTTTGGTTCAGGCCGAGGTGCAGCAATGGTACCACGTGTAAAGGGTTCAAGGCACCCAGCAGCTTCAAAAGCAGCTCGTATACCACAGGCAACTGGCGGTAGAAAAGCCCACCCACCACGGGTTCAGAGAAAGATTCACGAGAAAATAAACAGGAAAGAGAGAAGGTTAGCAATAAGGTCCGCAGTTGCAGCAACCGCAAACAGGGACATTGTGGAAGCAAGGGGTCACAGGATCGAGAACCTTGCACAGATACCGTTCGTTGTTGATGATGAACTTGCAGCAGTCAAAAGGACAAAGGAAACCCGTGAAATATTCGAAAAGCTCGGAATAATGGATGATGTTGTAAGGGCTAAAAACGGTCGTAACATCAGGGCAGGAAGAGGTAAAACAAGGGGAAGAAAATACAAAAACACCAAAGGACCTTTAGTGGTTGTTGCAGAGGACAAAGGAATAAGCCTAGGTGCAAGAAACCATGCAGGTGTCGATGTTGTCAGTGTTGAAAACCTCAACGCAGAACTTCTAGCCCCAGGTACACACCCTGGAAGACTCACAATTTACACAAAATCAGCTGCCCTAAAACTAGGAGAGCTTTTCAAGCAATAAAAAAGGGAGTTGTGAAATATGGATCCTTACTCAATTATAGTAAAACCACAGTTAACAGAAAAAAGTATGAATGCAATTGATCAGAACAACGAGCTGACTTTTGTAGTACGAAGAACCGCAAACAAGTCCCAGATAAAACGCGCTTTCGAGGACATGTTCGATGTGAAGGTTGAAAGGGTGAACACCCAGATAAGATCCACCACTGGTGTGAAGTTAGCTTACATAAAACTAAAAGAAGAAGACAGCGCAGAAGATATAGCAATGAAGATGGGTGTATTCTAATCACTACCACCTTTTAGGATGGAGGAAATACAATGGGAAAACGATTAATAATACAGAGGAGAGGACGAGGAACTCCTACTTACAAGAGTGCATCACACAGGTTCAAGGGAAAAATAGCCTACAGATCCTACGATGATATAGAGAAAGAGGGCAGCCTCAAGGGAAAAGTTGCAGACATCATGCACGACCCTGGTCGAACTGCTCCTGTTGCACTTGTTAAATTCGAAAATGGAGAAAAACAACTTATTTTAGCTCCTGAAGGAATACAGATCAATGATGACATTGAATGTGGTATTTCAGCACCAATCAGTCCTGGAAACTCATTACCACTGGGAGAGATTCCTGAAGGAACACCTTTATACAACCTTGAAAGAATTCCAGGAGACGGCGGTAAATTCGTCAAGTCTTCAGGTACTTACGCTTCTTTAATAACCCACGATGTTGGTAAAGCTATTGTGGAATTACCTTCCGGTGAATTAAAGGCATTCAACCCACGCTGCAGGGCAACCATTGGTGTTGTTGCTGGTGGAGGAAGAAAGGACAAACCATTCCTCAAAGCAGGAAACAGGTACCATGCACTTAAGGCCAAGGGTAAAAAATGTGTCAGTGTCAGAGGAGTGGCAATGAACGCAGTGGACCACCCACACGGTGGTGGAAACAGACAGCACCCAGGAAGGCCAACAACAATATCCAGAAACGCACCACCAGGAAGAAAGGTTGGTTCAATAGCTGCCCGAAGGACAGGAAGAAGGAGATAAAATTAAAATTTATTAGTTGGGGAATAAATATGAAAAACGGATTAGGAGGAGACTAATTGGCAAGAAAAGAATTCAAATATCGCGGTTACACACTGGAAGAACTACAGGAAATGCCGTTAGATAATGTTATACAGCTTTTACCATCAAGGCAGAGAAGGTCCCTTAAAAAGGGATTCCTTCCAAGACAGAAAAAAGTCTTAGAAAAAATAAGGAAGGTTAAAAAAGAGGGCAATAATGGTGGAAGGCCTGTAATAATAAAAACACATTGCAGGGACATGATTGTACTTCCTGAAATGGTTGGAATGACCTTCGGCATTCACAATGGAAAGGAGTTCGTTGAAGTCACAATGCAGCCAGAGATGATTGGTTGTTACTTCGGTGAATTCGCACTTACAAGATCAAGGGTTCAGCACGGAGATCCAGGTATGGGTGCAACAAGATCATCCATGTTTGTGCCGCTTAAATAAGGAGAAATTACAATGGCAAAGATCAAATACGCTTATCAGGATGAATACGATGGAAAAACAGCAAAAGCTGCAGGGAGAGCTCTTAAGATCTCCCCAAAACATGCTGTTGAGATATGCAGCGCAATAAGGGGAATGTATCTTGACGAAGCCAAAGAATACCTGGAACAAGTAATCAGGATGGAAACACCAATACCCTTCAAAAGGCACAACAAAAAAGTTGGCCACAAAAGGGGTTTAAAAGGATGGCCAACAGGAAGGTACCCTGTTAAGGCAGCCACCCAGATCCTTCAGGTACTGGTTAATGCAGAGGCAAACGCAGAGTACAAGGGACTTGACATAGACGACCTCAAAATAGTTCACGCATCAAGCCACCGCGGCTACGTGATCAGAGGATGGACAGCAAGAGCATTCGGAAGGGCAAGCCCCTTCAACACAACAACAACCCACGTGCAGATAGTTCTAGGGGAGGCATAGATCCATATGATTGAAAAAGATTTCGTAACAGAAGGACTTAAAAGAACAAGGATCGATGAGTTCCTTGAATCAGAACTTGAAAGAGCAGGTTACGGTGGAATGGAAATTCAGGTAACCCCACTCGGTACAATGGTTGTTGTATACGCTGAAAGGCCAGGAATGGTCATAGGTAGAGGTGGAAAAACTGTCCGTGCCATAACCCAGCAGCTTAAAAATGACTACGACCTTGAAAACCCACAGGTAGAGGTTAAAGAGGTTGATATTCCAGAGCTAAACCCAAAGATCATGGCCCATAAAATAGCAGCCATGCTCCAGAGGGGAATGCACTTCAGGAGAGTTGCATACACATCACTCCGCAGAATCATGGGTGCAGGAGCACAGGGAGTTGAAGTAACCATATCCGGTAAGATCAGGGGTTCAAGGTCAGCATGTGCCAAATTCACAGATGGTTACATCAAAAAATGTGGAGAACCATCAATCAAACACGTGAGAACAGGATTTGCAACAGTACAACTGAAACCTGGTGTTCTCGGTATCTACGTCAGAATCATGCCACCAAACATCATCCTACCTGATAAGGTTGAAATCAAACAGGTTGAAATTTCAGAACCTGCAGTTGAAGAAGTTGTTGAAAACATAGAAACAGAAGAAGCAGTTGCAGTGAAAGAATCTGAGATCAAAGAAGAATCTGAAGGACCTGTAGAGATCCTTGAAGAGATCACAGAAGAAGCACCTGAAGATGCAGAGGAAATTCCAGAAGAAGTTCCTGAGGAAGAAGTAGAAGAAGCACCTGAAGAAGTTGCAGAAACTGCTGAAGAAACCCCGGAAGAATCCAGTGAATCTGAAACTGCAGAATCTGAACCTGAAGAATCAGAAGCAGATGAAAAGGCAGATAAATCAGAATAAACTATAATCTGTGCATTTATCACAAATTATTAAAAGGATGTAGAGAAATGGTAATATTAAGAAGCAAGGAAATACGGGTAATGGAAACGGATGAGATCCAGAAAAAACTGGAGGAACTCAGGGCAGAGCACTCAAAGATGATTTCAAAAAGTGCAGCTGCTGGGGTTAATGAAAATCCAGGAAAAATAAAGGAACTTAAAAGAACGATCGCACGTGTCCTTACAATATTAAACGAAAAAAACCAGGAGAAATAAAATAGATGAAAGTCTGTGAGATATGCGGTCTTCCAGAAGAACTTTGCGTCTGTGAGGAGATAGCCAGAGAAATTCAAAAGGTTAAGGTATACACAGTAAGAAGAAGATTCGGGAAACTCATGACCATTGTCGAGGGAATAGATGAACACGACATTGACGTGAGGGAACTAACAAAGGAACTCAAGGCAAAATGTGCCTGTGGAGGTACAGCTAAGAAAGGTCAGATAGAACTTCAGGGCGACCACAAGAAAAAGGTCAAGGAAGTTCTTGCAAACATGGGCTTTTCTTCAGACACCATTGAAATAAAGGATAGAGACGATAAAAATAGGAAAAGAAGAGGTAAAAGACGATAAATTACTTTTCAGTAATTTTATCCCCTATCTTTATCTTTAATACCATGATCACTCCACAAAACATATTTCAGCACGAGTTTATAGGCCTCCATGTAGAGGTCAAAGAGAGCTCGCATGAAGGATTCATCGGGATAAACGGAAGGGTTGTTGATGAAACCAAAAACACCATCACAGTGGAAACTGAAGATGGCGAAAAAATGGTTCCAAAAAAAGCTTCAACATTCCGCTTCAAATTACCAGACGGTGCCGTGGTTGAAATAGACGGCCGCGTAATTTTTGCCCGTCCCGAGGACAGGATCAAGAAGAAGTTCAGAAAATACTGGTAGGACTTGGATATTCAGGATCCATTGGATTCCAAAAATGGACATAATCTAACTGGAACAAAAAAAACTGGATAAACCATTAAATAACCCAAATTCAATTAACAAACAAAAAATTAGGATAATAGGACGTATCAGGTGATAATATGGTTGGTATCGATGTTAAAGAACCAAAAACAAAATGCGATGATCCTAACTGTCCGTTTCACGGAACCCTCCCTGTAAGGGGTCAAATATTAGAGGGAATTGTTACAAGTGACAAGGCAGAAAGGACGATCACTGTTGAAAGAAGTTTCTACAAATTCATCAGGAAGTATGAGAGATACGAAAAAAGGAAATCAAAAATCACAGCACACAAACCCGACTGCATAGAAGTAAAAGTTGGAGACTCTGTTAAAATAGCAGAATGCAGACCACTCAGCAAAACCAAACACTTCGTTGTAGTGGAAGTGAAAGGAGAGAGCTAAATGAAAGCCATTTCATCCAATGTTACAAAGGCACTACCAATAGGTGCAAGACTTCAGTGTGTGGATAACACAGGTGCAAGAGAAGTCGAAATAGTAGCTGTCAAAGGATACAAAGGTGTTAGAAGGAGATTAGCACCTGCAGGTGTCGGTGACATGGTCGTGATCTCAGTCAAAAAAGGTACAGTTGACATGAGAAGAGAAGTCACAACCGCTGTCGTCGTAAGACAGAAAAAAGAATTCAGAAGGGCAGATGGCTTAAGGGTCAAATTTGAGGACAACGCAGCTGTAATAGTATCCCCAGAGGGTGTACTAAAAGGTTCTGAAATAAGGGGACCAATTGCAAAGGAAGCAGCTGAAAGATGGCCTGCGATAGGAAGCGCTGCCAGTACAATAGTTTAAAATCATGGTGATAAAATGTCAAAACAGCCAAGGAAACAAAGGAAACTTATCTACAAGGCACCCTTACACATACGCCACAAACTCATGAGTGTGAACCTCAGTCCGGAGCTCAGGGAACAGTACGGAAGAAGATCCATTCCTATAAGGACTGGTGACTCTGTTAAAGTAGTCCGTGGCGATTTCAGGGATCATGAGGGTAAGGTAGAAAAGATAGACCTTAAAAATTACAGGGTAATGATTGAAGGAGCATCAGTCCAGAAACCAGATGGAAACAAAGTTTACCATACAGTACACCCTTCAAACCTAGTTATAATAGAACTGGACCTGGACGACGATGAAAGAAACCAAATAATAGAGAGGAAGGGATAACATGGCAAAGATGGGATCAAGAAAACATCTTAAACGTTTCAAATCACCAGAGCACTGGCCTATCCATCCAAAAGAAAACAAATGGACTGTAAAACCAAGTGCAGGCCCACACTCAATTGAAGATTCACTTCCACTACTACTCGTAGTAAGGGACATCCTCAAAGTTGCAGACAATGCAAGGGAAGCAAAGATAATCATCAACAACGGTGACATCCTTGTGGACGGCCGTGCAAGAAAAGATTACCAATTCCCAGTTGGATTCATGGATGTAATAGAACTACCAAAATCTGAAAAGGTTTACAGGGTACTGCCAGATGATAAGGGTAGGTTAATACTCCACCCAATAAGCAAAGAAAACGCAGAATTCAAACTCTGCAGAATTGAAGATAAAACCACAATAAAAGGTGGTAAAACACAGCTCAACCTCCACGACGGAAGGAACTGCCTTGTTGAAAAAGAATACAAAACAGGGGATGTCATAGTGGTTGAGATTCCAGAGCAAACCGTTACAGACCAGATCAAATTTGAAGCTGGAACAATCGGCCTCATAACTGGTGGTAAACACATAGGTGAGCTTGGTAAAATTAAAGAAATTAACACAACACGATCATCAAAATCAAACACTGTTCTAATTGAGACAGATGATAACAAAACTTTCCTAACACTCACAGACTACGTCTTTGTTATAGGAAAAACAAAACCTGTTATTTCACTTCCAGGAGGTAACTAAGTATGAACCCAATGGAACAAGTGAAAATTAACAAAGCAACAGTGAACATAGGTGTAGGTGAAGGTGGAGAACAGCTTGCAAGGGCAGAAAAGCTCCTGAATAATATCACAAGCCAGAAACCTGTACGTACTTATTCTAAAGTTACCAACCCTGAGTTTGGAATAAGGAAAGGACAGCCTATTGCATGTAAAGTCACATTAAGAAACGAAAAAGCATTCGACACTGTTAAACTCATACTTGCAGGTATAGGTAACAGGATCAAGGCAGGTCAATTCGACAAACAGGGAAACGTTTCATTTGGAATAGCAGAACACATAGAAATTCCAGGAATGAGGTACGATCCTGAGATAGGTATATTTGGAATGAACGTTGCAGTAACCTTTGAAAAACCAGGTTACAGGATAAAGAGAAGGAAGATCCAGAACAAAAAAGTTCCAAATAAACATCAAGTCACAAAGGAAGAAACCATGGAATTCATGAAGGAAAAATTCCAGGTTGAAATAGAATAAGGTGATACATTGCCAAGAAAATACGGAAAGGCATCAAGAAAATGTAGTAGATGCGGGGACCACTCTGCACTCGTCAGAAGATACGGGTTAATGCTTTGCAGACAGTGCTTCAGGGAACTTGCACCAAAGATAGGATTTAAGAAATACAACTAAGAGGTGTCAAAATGACTCTTATGGATCCTCTAGCAAACGCTCTTACAAACATGAGAAACAACGAGATGCAGGGAAACAAGAGGTGCAAAATCTCTCCGGCGTCCAAGATGATCGGACATGTTTTAAGGACAATGCAGAAAGAGGGATATATCGGCGAATTTGAATTTGTTGACGATGAAAAGGCAGGGCAGTTCATTGTTGAACTAGAAGGAAACATAAACAAGTGCGGTGTAATAAAGCCAAGACACGCCGTTAAAAAAGATGAATTTGAAAAATTTGAGAAGAGGTACCTACCATCCAAAAACTTTGGAATAATGATAGTAACAACCCCTGAGGGAATAATGACCCACAGGGAAGCCAAAGAAAAAGGAATTGGTGGAAGACTTCTCGTATACGTTTACTAAGGTGATAAAATGGCTCAAATAGCAATTCTAAGGGAAGAAATACCTATCCCTGATGGAATAACTGTCACCGTAGACGGTGCGGTGACTGTTAAGGGATCCAAGGGACAGTTATCAAGAGACTTCAACAGCAGGAACATCACCATAAAGGTGGAAGATGGAAACGTTGTTGTGGAAGCCAGGTTCCCTAAAAAGAAAGACAAAGCCATGTTAGGAACCATAAGGTCCCATATAAACAACATGATTGTGGGATTAACCGATGGATTTACCTACAACATGAAAATAGTTTACGCTCACTTCCCTATGACTGTTAAAGCTGCAGGGAATAAAGTTACAATTGAGAACTTTTTAGGTGAAAGGCACCCAAGGACAGCAAAAATCGTAGGTGATGCAAAGGTCCAGATCAAGGGCGAAGATGTCACAGTGAGTGGAATCAACAAGGAAGATGTTGGACAGACCATGGCCAACCTAGAACAGGCTACAAAAATAAAGGGAAGAGATCCAAGGGTGTTCCAGGATGGAATATACCTTATAAGCAAGGAGTAAAACGGTGGTTCCAATGAAAAAGACTCCAATTAAAAAACCGAAAAAACCAAACTTCAAAAGACAGGAATGGTTCAGGTACAAAAAACTTGGGGAAAGCTACAGGAAACCCAAAGGAAAAACAAGTAAAAGACGAAGATACGAAGCAAGAAAACCTGCAATGGCCGCAATTGGTTACAGAACTCCAAGGACCATCAGGGGACTCCATCCTTCAGGTTACAGGGATGTTCTTGTATGCAACATGGCAGACCTTGAACAGCTTGACCCTGAAAATGATGCTGGAAGGATCAGCTCCAAAATCGGGAAACGAAAAAAGGAAATAATGCTTGAAAGGGCAAAGGAACTTGGAATAAAAATTCTGAACAAAGGGCTTTAAACTCCAAAAGAGTTTAAGGAAATTTTTATTTTGTTTCATTCATAATGGAACAAAAGAATGAATTACCAAGAAAACCAGCAGCAAAAAGAGGCATTGCAAAGGGACAAACGGGTGCAGCACCGAATGCGCGGTGATTGCAAAAACATAAGCCGAAAAATAAACGGCAGGAGATTCTACAAAATCCTGGAAAATTGAAACAAAAATCAACTGGCACTGAATTATCGGTGCATTAAACTTTGAAGATAATAGAAAAAGGTGGACAGAGATTTCACACATGGATTTCACATTTCATTGTCAATCCATTGATTGTCAAATCCACAAAGATCTAAATCATTCTATTTTCAAGGCATTGTTTCAAGATTCAGGTAAAAATTTTGATCAACCATCTGGTTGATTTGGAGGTTTCTTTATGAATCTTACTACTCAAAAACGATTAGCTGCAGACATACTCAAAGTAGGAGTAAACAGGGTCTGGATAGATCCTGAGAGCGTAGAAGAAGTATCAAGGGCTATAACTCGTGAATCTGTTAAACAACTCATTGACAGTGGAGTTATAAAAGCAAAACCTAAAAAAGGTATAAGCAGCTACAGATCAAAGAAAATAGCGGAACAAAAGAAAAAAGGAAGAAGGAAAGGCCGAGGTAGTATAAAAGGAGCAAAAGGTGCTCGAAATCCTAAGAAACAAGCTTGGATGACTACCATCAGATCTTTAAGAACAGAACTCAAAGATATGAGAGAAAACAGGGAAATAAATAAAACCACCTACCGTAAACTCTACAAGATGGCCAAGGGTGGTGCCTTCAGAAGCAAATCTTACATGAAGACCTATGCAAGGGATCATGATATGCTCAGATAGACGGGGGAATTATATTGGCACGAGGATCAAGATATAAACTGGCATTTAGAAGAAGAAGGGAAGGAAAGACTGATTACAGAGCCAGGTTAAAATTAATCAGTTTAGAAAAATCACGACTGGTTGTCAGAATCACAAACAACCATACCATAGTGCAGATCATAGATGTGGCACAGGAGGGAGATGAAACACTGGTTTCAGCACACTCCAAGGAACTCCAGAAAATAGGATGGTTGGGAAGTGGAAAAAACACCTCCGCAGCATACCTAACAGGATTCCTATGTGCTAAAAAAGCACTTGAAGCAGGAATAGATGAAGCAGTTCTTGACATAGGATTGAAATCATCCATAAAAGGTGCAAAAATCTACGCAGCATTAAAGGGAGCAGTTGATGCAGGACTTTACGTTCCTCACAACGATTCCATACTGCCTGCAGATGAAAGGATAAGGGGAGAACATGTGGCAGCATACGCTGAATCCCTCAGTGATGAAGAAGTTAAGGAGAGGTTTTCACAGTACATTGCAAATGGCCTATCTCCAAAAGACCTCCCTGATCACTTTGAATCTATAAAACAAAAGATTGAGGAAGGATCATAATGAATTATGAAAAAGAAGAATGGGAACCAAAGACCCAGCTTGGGCAGATGGTGAAGGAAGGTAAAATAACCGACATCGATGAGATCCTGGAAAAGGGCCTTCCAATAATGGAACTTCAAATAGTTGACACCCTACTTCCTGACCTTGAAGAAGAGGTAATGGATGTAAACCTCGTTCAGAGGATGCATAAATCTGGTCGTAAAGTCAACTTCCGAGTGATCGTTGCAGTTGGTAACAAAAACGGATACGTTGGACTTGGACAGGGAAAAGCTAAAGAAGTTGGACCTGCAATAAGAAAAGCAGTAGACAACGCAAAGTACAACATCATCAAAGTCAGAAGGGGCTGCGGTGACTGGGGATGTGTTTGCGGAAGGGAACACACCGTACCCTTCAAGGTAGAAGGAAAAAGCGGCAGTGTTCGCGTAACCCTCATACCAGCTCCAGGAGGAGTTGGACTTGCAATAGGAAACGTTGGAAAAACCATCCTAGGACTTGCAGGAATAGATGATGTATGGTCCCAGACCATGGGCCAGACCCAGACAACAATAAACTTCGCTGGTGCCGTCTTTGAAGCACTCAAACACCTGAGCAAAGTTAAGGCAACCACCAAGGATCTCAAAAACCTTGGAGTAGCAGTATAAAATCAAGGTGATACAAGATGATTGCAGCAATAAGAGTAAGAGGCACAACCGGGATAAAAAAGGACATAGCTGACACCCTGATGATGCTCAGACTTAACCAGATAAATCATGCAGTTCTCATTGATGAAAACCCAAGTTACACTGGAATGCTCCAGAAAGGAAAGGACTACATAACCTGGGGAGAAATAGACGCTGAAACTCTGGCTAAAGTTATAACAAAAAGGGGAAGGCTTGCTGGTGATGTGAAAGTCACAGATGAATACCTCAAGGAAAACACTGACTATTCCTCAGTAGAAGAACTTGCAAAGGCAGTTGTGGAATCTGAAGCAACCCTTGAAGACGCAGGTATAAAACCAGTGTTCAGACTTCACCCACCAAGAAAAGGATACAAATCCACTAAAAAAACTTACAACGAAGGCGGAAGCCTGGGATACAGAGGAGAAAACCTGGGAGAACTCATAGTTAAGATGATCTGATCATCTTAAACTCTCCATTTCTCTATCCAATCCCATAAATCATCAAGGTGATGACATGATAAGGAAAACAAGAAAAATAAGGAAGTTACGAGGCTCAAGAACAGTTGCAGGAGGCTGTTCCAAGAAGAGGAGAGGTGCCGGTAACAGAGGTGGAAAAGGAATGGCTGGTGGACACAAACACCACTGGACATGGATGGTTATAAACGACCCAAAACACTTCGGAAAATACGGATTCAAAAGACCTCTAAAAAGCACATTCAAGTTCAACCCAGTTAACCTAGACTACCTCGAAGAAAAATCATCAGAACTTCTTGAGAAGGGTTTAGCAACTGAAGAAAATGATAAAATTGTTATAGATGTAACTGAACTTGGATACAACAAGGTTCTTGGAAAGGGCAAACTAACCAAACCTTTAACAATAAAATCTCCACTTTTCTCTCAAACAGCAACAAAAAAAATTGAAGAAGCTGGAGGAGAGGCAGTAACCCTTTAGACACATAACTAAATTTTTTTAGAAAAGTCATTAAAATTTCTGGATTAAATTGACTGCTAAAGGGGTCTTTATAAGTTTCAATCCAGAATTTTAATCTAACTTTTTTATAACTATAATAAGCAAGGAGTGAATTTCATTGAAAGAAATGCTGCAACCCATATTCTCACTAATTCCGCAGGTTAAATCTCCAACTTACAGGGTGCCATTTAAAGAGAAACTTAAGTGGACAGGAGTTATCCTGATACTGTACTTCTTATTAACAGTGGTGCCCCTTTTTGGATTAAGCTCAACTTCAGTTGACTACTTCTCACAGCTCAGGGCTGTGATGGCAGGTAGTTTTGGTTCCATAGTAACGCTCGGTATTGGACCGATTGTTTCAGCTTCCATCATACTGCAGCTTCTGGTTGGAGGTAAACTATTAAACCTTGACCTGTCGAAACCAGAGGATAAAGCATTCTTCCAGGGAACTCAGAAAATCCTTGCACTCATATTCACATTGTTCGAGGCAGCAGTTCTCGTATTTACAGGTGCACTTGCACCCTCATCACCAGAACTCACCTGGATACTCATACTCCAGATAACCATAGGTGGAATACTCATAATCTTCCTTGATGAAGTTGTTTCAAAATGGGGATTTGGAAGTGGTGTAGGACTGTTCATTGCAGCAGGAGTTGCCCAGCAGATAATCGTTGGATCATTCAACCCACTATCCTCACCAACATCACCGGGAGTACCAGCAGGTGCAATACCTGGATTCCTCTACTCACTCACAACTGGACAGCCAAACTTCGATCTTCTGATCCCGATCTTAGCGGTCGTAGTGGTGTTCATGGTGGTTGTTTACGCTGAAAGTATGCGTGTTGAAATACCACTATCCTACGGAGGAGTTAAGGGAGCAAGGGGAAAATATCCATTAAAATTCATATACGCAAGTAACATGCCAGTTATATTAACAAGCGCACTTCTTCTGAACGTGCAGCTTTTTGCAACGGTGTTCCAGAAAATTGGATTCCCAATACTTGGAACAATATCCAATGGTAGGGCAGTAAGTGGAATTGCATACTATCTGTCAACACCCACAAGTTACACAGTCATCTTCACGGATCCCCTCAAGGTACTCATCTATGGAGTGGTTTTCATAGCTTCCTGTGTGCTCTTCGCAGTACTCTGGGTTGAACTCAGTGGAATAGGACCTAAACAGGTTTCACAACAGCTCCATGGAATGGGAATGCAGATACCCGGTTTCAGGAGCAGTAAAGGACACTTCGAAAAGATACTGAAGAAGTACATACCTGCAATAACAGTACTTGGTGGTGCATTCGTGGGTCTTCTGGCATTTGGAGCAGACCTTACAGGCGCATTAGGTGGAGGTACAGGTGTACTCTTGACAGTGGGTATTGTGTACAAACTCTATGAAGAAATAGCTCAAGAACAGCTCATGGACATGCACCCAATGTTAAGGAAGTTCTTAGGTGATTGAATCACTAACAGTAATTACTGAATAAAATTCAAAATTCAGGTGGAAAAAATGAAAGTAGTTGTAGTTGCAGGAATTCCAGGATCAGGAAGTACAACAGTATTAGGAAATGCATTGAACAACCTTGACTATCTCCATGTTAACTATGGAGATGTCATGCTTGAAATAGCTCAGAAAGAGGGTCTTGTGGAAGACAGAGATTCCATAAGAAAGCTTTCCCCTGATATCCAGAAGGAAATCCAGAGAAAAGCTGCAAAGAATATAAGAGAACGTTCAGAGGAAAGTAACATCATCGTTGACACCCACTGCACCATAAAAACACCTAAGGGATTCCTTCCAGGACTCCCAAATTGGGTTCTTGAAGAACTTCAACCTGACATGTTCATACTCCTAGAGGCAGACGGCGATGAAATACTCATGCGAAGGATTAATGACACCACCCGTATAAGGGACATGGAAAAACTTAAAGAAATAGAGCTTCACCAGGAAATGAACAGAGCAGCTTCAATGGCATATGCAGTGATTACAGGGGCCACAGTTAAGATCATAGAAAACCATGACAACAAGCTGGAAGCATCAGTTGAGGAAATGATAAATACCTTGAAGTAAACCATATCATATTCAAGAATTTTCAATTCAAGAATTTCTACAACAAAAAAAACTTCTACCAGAGAACTAAAAAAAATCTCAGGATGAATCATTTGAAACCAGAGAGAGTGTACAAGATCCCTTTATGGAGTTCTACTGGAAACCTATAAATTCAATATGAAACTAAAAAAAGAGGAAATAAAAAATGGTATTTGAAATAGTAAACCAGCTTTTAAATCCCATATTTCTACCCCTTGTTAATCTGGATCCACATCCAAACAACCCCATACTTGCAGTTTTTGTGATTGCAACCATTGTTGCATTCATAATCACCCTCGCAAATAAGCTCTTGGTGGATCAGGACAGGATGCAGTTCATACAGCAAGAGATGAAGGGATTCCAGGCGGAAGTTATGGAAGCACAGAAGTCAGGTGACCCAAAACGTATGGCTGAAATGCAGAAGAAGCAGATGGAATTCATGGGTCTGCAGAAGGAGATGATGATGAACTCCTTCAAACCAATGATAGTGACCTTCATACCCATCATCCTAATATTCTACTGGATGGGTTACAACCCTGTAATAAGTAAGATGGTTATATACTTACCACACTTCGTGTACTACATACTCTTAACACCACTGTGGCACATGCTGTACCATCCAGCTGCAGGAGCACCAGCATTCAGTATAACATGGCTTGGATGGTACATACTGGTATCCTTTGCAATGTCATTCGTGTTCAGGAAGTTCATGGGACTTAAAAGTGGGGGAATGTAAACCTCCCCAACATTTATTAGAGATACGCTCCAAAATCAGTGTACCCTACTGAAACTCCACACATTGTGAGTAGAAGTAGAAAGTCTAAACATTAATTGTAATGAGTGTTTCATTCATTCCAAGACATTCACTAGATAAACTAAGATTTATACTAAAATTTATAGATTCATACAAAAAAAATAGGAGATGTGTGTTATATGCCAGAGTTAAGATACAGATCTAGATCATATAAAAGAACACTCAAAAAAACCCCTGGTGGAAGAACAGTACTCCACTACAAGAAGAAAAAACCGTCAAAGCATGTATGTGCAGAATGCGGTAAAGAACTTCACGCGGTCCCAAGGGGAAGACCGTACCAGATAAGAAAACTATCCAAATCAAAGAAAAGACCTAACAGGCCTTACGGAGGATACCTCTGCACAGAGTGTGCCCGTAAAGTCTTCAAAAAAGAGGCAAGGTTGTAATGATCATAACCATCGGTGGACTGGCAGGCAGCGGTACAACAACCGCATCCAAGATCCTGTCCGAAAAACTGGGAGTTCGGTATATCTCTGCAGGTGACATATTTCGTCAGATGGCTGCAGAGAAAGGCATGGATCTCCTGGAATTCGGTAAATTCGCTGAAGGTAACGATGAGATCGACCTTGAGATCGATAGAAGACAGGCTAAAATAGCAGAAGAAAGTGAAGATTTGATAGTTGAGGGAAGACTCTCCGCACACTTCGTGGAGGCCGACCTCAAGATATGGTTCGTTGCACCCATTGATGTTCGAACAGAACGAATATGTCAGAGGGAAAACAAACCAAAAGAACAAGTAAAAAAAGAAATAACTACAAGAGGTGCAAGTGAAGCCAAAAGGTACCGTGAAATACATGGCATCGACATTGGAAACATGGAGGTTTATGACATAGTTATAAACAGTAACAGTTTCCAGCCAGAGGCAATTGCAGACATCCTCTTGAAAGTAACTGAGGTGATTTCATGCCAGCAATAGAAGTAGGAAGAATATGTGTTAAAACAGCCGGAAGAGAAGCCGGTGAAAAATGTGTTATAATCGATATCATAGATGAAAAATTCGTTGAAGTTGTAGGAACATCAATAAAAAACAGAAAATGCAACATAAAACATCTCGAACCAGTAGATCAGACAATCGAAATAAAATCTGATGATGTTGAAGAGATTAAAAAACAGTTAGAAGCAGCTTCAGCTTAAATTTGTTTACAAAAAAACGTTGAAAAATAATTCTTAGATTAGAATTAAATGAATTAACATTCAGATAATAATTAACAAAAAAATGTTTGAATTAACAAAATGTTAATTATTATTTTGAAATAATTCTTTAGATAATTCTTCAATAAGATAATTATTCATAACTACTCTATTTAAATAATTATTCTAAACTAAAATAATTATTCCAGAGGTTAAACATCATAAATTCTTAAAACATGTCGAAACAAACATCTAAAATTAAGAAAACGTTTAAATAGGAAAAGAATAGTTATTATAAATAGGACAAAAAAATTCAACGTCTCAAAAGGTCATTTTAATGGCAGATTTTCTCATAAAAGCAGAGGGTGAAACAGATCCAGAATACGGATGTGAACCTGAAGCCCGACCCATAACAGAACACATAAGTAAAGGTGTTATAAACCTTGACAAGCCAATGGGCCCAACATCCCATGAAATAGATTCCTGGGTTAAAAGGATACTCCACGTGGACAAAACAGGCCATGGAGGAACCCTGGACCCTAAGGTTACAGGTGTTCTGCCAATAGGCATTGACCATGCCACAAGGGTCATACAGATGCTCCTTGGAGCTCCCAAGGAATACGTGTGCCTCATGAGGCTCCACGACTCTGTACCAGAGAAGAAGGTGCAGGATATCTTCACAGAATTCACTGGGAAGATATTCCAGATGCCACCAATAAAATCTGCAGTTAAACGAGAATTAAGGGTCAGACGTATTTACAACGTCGACATCCTTGAAATAGAAGACCAGGATGTTCTATTCCGAGTCAAATGTGAGGGTGGAACCTACATCCGAAAGTACTGCCACGATATAGGAGAGGCACTTGGATGCGGAGCCCACATGGCTGAACTCAGACGAACAATCTCAGGACCCTTCACTGAAGATGAAACCCTTAAAACCCTCCACGATCTAACGGATGCATACCATGCATGGACAGAGGATGAGGATGAATCCCAACTAAGGGAATGCATACTACCAATGGAAAGGGCGGTGGATCATCTACCTAAGATCATGGTAAGGGACTCAACAGTTGATGCCATCTGCCACGGCGCAGATCTTGCAGCCGGTGGAATCATGAAGCTCTCCCCAGAGATAGACAGAGGAAATACAGTTGCAATCCTCACACTCAAAGGTGAACTGGTTGCAGCAGGAGAAACCCTCAAAACATCGGGGGAAATACTGAATGAAAAGAAGGGCATAATGGTCAATATAAAAAAGGTTTTTATGGAACCTGAAACATACCCAAAGATGTGGAAGTAAAAACTACTCTTTAATTCCAATTCAAAAACTACCGTAGAACCTCTAATAACCTTAGGGGCGAGGCCAATAAAAATATAAATAGATAACGTTTTATACTAAAACGTTTAATGTAACTTTAAACCCGAATGCTTCGAATCAAAGAAAAGCAGGTTAAATTATACCATTGTATTAATTGCAATGTGCCTAACTTTAATCGAAGTTTCAAGACTGAGTTTGAATTTGGAAACATCCTCGGATGCATCCAGAAACGAATTTTCATGTTTGAAGTCACATCATACATGGCCGTATGGTGGGAATGAAGGTTTAGAGACGGTTTTTTTCTCATGCCGGGATAGTCTAGCCTGGTAAGGCGCAAGACTGGAAATCTTGTGGAGCTTTGCTCCGCCTGGGTTCAAATCCCAGTCCCGGCGCTTCTATACAAATTTACACCAAACTTACACAACCATATTTTAAAAACTTGTAAAGATCATAATTCTAAAGGTTATAGTTCAAGTTTTTCCAGGTTTTTAAATTAAGTTTGGATGAAAATAGCGTAAGAAATTAGGATATTAAATAAAATCCAGACGAATTATACTCTCGTTGGAGGTAAATAATATGGCAGAAGATTTTAAACACATGGTCCGTATTGCCAGAAGAGATGTTGACGGTAACAAAACAATCGAAAACGCTCTTGCAGACATAAAGGGTGTTGGAAGAGCTCTCTCAATGGCAGTATGTACCTCAGCAGGTTTTGATGCAGAACAAAAAATCGGATACCTATCAGATGATGAGGTTACAAGGATAGAAGAAGCTGTGAAAAATCCACAGAAATACGACATACCAGAATGGATGTTGAACAGGCGTAACGATTACGAAACAGGTAAAACAGAACACCTCATAGAATCCGACCTTGACATGAGATTAAGGGAAGATCTAAACAGAATGAAAAAGGTGAGAAGCTACAAAGGAAGAAGACACGAAGTCGGACTCCCAGTAAGAGGTCAGAGGACCAAATCCACCTTCAGAAAAGGAAAATCTGTTGGAGTTAGCAGGAGAAGAAGAGCATAAACTCAAAAAGGAGACGATGATATGGGACATCCAAGAAAAGCACGAAAAAAGTATGATACACCATCACACCCCTGGAATGCAGATCGTATAAAATCAGAAAACAAACTCATCCAGAAGTATGGTCTTAAAAACAAAAAAGAAGTTTGGAAGGCAGAAACTGCTGTTAAAAGGTACAGAAGGGATGCAAGGCACCTCTTAGGTATGGAAACAGAACAGACTCAACTCGAGAGCAAACAGCTTCTAGCTCACCTTATCAACGCAGGAATACTGGCTGAAGATGCAAAACTCGAATCCATACTTGACCTCACAGTTGAGGATGTGCTAAGAAGAAGACTCCAGACAATGGTCCACAAAAAAGGACTTGCAAACACTGCAAAACAGGCAAGACTCTTCATAACCCATGGCCACATAGCTTTAAACGGTAAAAAAAATCAACTCACCAAGCTTCATGGTCAAAAAAGGAGAAGAAGAACTCATAAGCTTCTACCCTGGATCACCAATGGAAAAGTACCATAAAGAACAGGAAAAAACTGCAGAAAAAGCAGAATAAAAAAACGATTAAGAATTGATGATTAATAAGGTGATAAAATGGCAGAAAAAGAGAAATGGGGCGTAGCTAACGTTTACTCATCCTTTAACAACACCATAATAACTGTAACTGATATCACAGGTGCAGAGACCATAACCCAGTGGTCCGGTGGTAAGGTTGTTCGTGCAGACAGGCAGGAATCCTCACCATTTGCAGCAATGGAAGCAGCAACACGTGCAGCAGAAGATGTTAAGGAAAAAGGAATAATAGGACTTCACATAAAAGTCAGAGCTCCTGGTGGAAACGGACCAAGAACCCCAGGACCTGGTGCACAGGCCACAATACGAGCATTTGCAAGGGCAGGTATCAGGATCGGTAAAATAGAAGATGTAACCCCAATACCCCACGATGGTACAGGAAGACCTGGAGGTAAAAGGGGAAGAAGAGTGTAAACTGGCCTAAGAAGAGTGTCTAAAATGGATATAACTATAAAAAAGAAGGAAGACAACCAGATGGTGTTTGTGATCGAAGGTGTTAACGTACCCTTCATAAATGCCATAAGAAGGATCTGCACAGTTGAAGTTCCCACCATAGCCATTGAAACAGTGGAAATCATTAAAAATGATGCAAAAATATTCGATGAAGCACTGGCACATAGAATGGGATTGATACCTCTCACAACAGATCTTGAATCAATGGTACCAGCATCAGAATGTGACTGTGAAGACCATTGCCCACGCTGCAGTGTTTCCCTACTTTTAAAGGAAAAAGGCCCAAAAACAGTTTACTCCAAGGACTTAAAATCACAGGACCCACAGGTAAAACCAGTATTTGACACAATCCCAATTCTCAAACTCAAGGAAGGAGAAGAAGTTGAACTTGAGGCAATAGCACAGCTGGGAATTGGACTTGAACATGCAAAATGGCAGCCAACAACATCCTGTGCATACAAGTACTATCCAAAAATAACAATCGACAAGGAAAAATGTGAAGAATGTGCCAAATGTGCAGAGGCATGCCCAATGGGAATACTCGAATTCGATGAGAAGAAAAACGAGGTAAAGATCCTGGACATAGAGAACTGCTCAACATGCAAGACCTGCGTCAACACATGTGAATCAGGTGCAATCACAGTCGAAGGTGAAGAAGGCAAATTCATATTCCGAATTGAAACAGATGGATCACTGTCCCCAGAAGAAATTCTAACCCGGGCATGTGATATACTGTCAGAAAAATCTGATAAGATCATCGAATTCTGTGAATCATGAATAACCACTTCAGATACTACTGAAATAATAAAATAAACTCTTGAAAAGGAGGAATTTACAAATGGTAAAACTTACAAAGACAAACCCGAACTTAACAGCGCTTGTGGCAAGTCTTAAAGAGAAATCATACACTGAACAAGTGGCAATATGGAAAGATGTTGCTAAAAGGCTTGAAAGACCAACAAGAATACAGGCAGAGGTTAACATATCCGATATAAACAGGAACACCGAAGCTGATGAAATAGTCATAGTGGCTGGAAAAGTACTGGGAAATGGAAACCTTGACCACAAAGTACAGGTTGCAGCTTTAAACTTTTCACAGGGTGCAGCTGAAAAAATAGTAACAGCAGGTGGAGAATGCATGGACATCCTCGATCTTGTTGAGAAAAACCCTAAGGGAAACGGAATAAAGATAATGGAATAAATTCTAATCCTTTTTAGAATTCATCCACCAATTCCAAAAAAAACATATAAAATTAAAAAATAAGATTAAAGGTGTATCATATGATCATAGATGGAGAAGGACTCATACTTGGAAGACTTGCAAGCTCAGTGAGCCAAAAGCTTCTTGCAGGTGAATCCGTGACAGTTTTAAACGCCGAAAAAATTATAATATCCGGTTCAAAGGACTGGGCATACGCAAGATACAAGCAGAGAGTAGACAGGGCAAGTATCTCAAACCCAAGGGATATGGGACCTAAATACCCAAGAAGGCCAGATGACATATTCAGGAGAACCGTCAGGGGAATGATCCCATACAGGAAAACAACTGGAAGAGAAGCTTTCAAGGGACTCAAAGTTTACGTTGGAATTCCAAAGGAATTTGAAGGAGAAGAAACATATCCAGTACCTGAAGCCCAGCCAAAACACATAATCAAAAGTGTTGAACTTGGAAAAGTTTCACAGTTACTCGGATCAAAATTTTAAATGCTAAAAGAGGTTGCATAACATGAAGAAGGTAATTCACACAAGTGGAAAAAGGAAAACTTCCATTGCAAGGGGAAAAATAAAGGAAGGAAAAGGCAGGATAAGAGTAAACAAAAAACCTGTTGAACTGTACGACCCAGAACTTGCAAGACTCAAAATACAGGAACCAATCATCTTAGCAGGTGAACTTGCAGACAAGGTAGACATAGACGTCAGAGTCATAGGCGGAGGCGTAATGGGCCAGGCAGAAGCTGCCAGAATGGTCATAGCCAAGGGCCTTGTACAGTGGACAGGTGACATGGAACTCAAAGAAAAATTCACACACTACGACAGAACAATGCTCGTTGGAGATCCACGTCGATCTGAACCTAAAAAATACGGTGGACCTGGAGCAAGAGCAAGAAACCAGAAAAGTTACAGGTAAGCTGATAAGATATGATCCCTGTAAGATGTTTTAGCTGTGGAAAACTTGTTTCTGCATACTTCGATGAGTTTCAGAAACGCACTGCAGATGGGGAGGACCCAAAAAAAGTTCTTGACGATCTTGGAGTCACCAAGTACTGTTGCAGAAGAATGTTAATAACCCATGTAGAGGTGTGGTAACAAAATTTATACCTGGGGCCGTAGGGTAGCTTGGTCCATCCTCCCAGCTATTGAAAGAAAGATTCAAAATTCCATGGAATTTATGGGAAGTTTTTTAAGCTAAAAAAGCATAAATATTTCCTTATTTTTCTTCAACTGGAACGGGGATGTGGTCAAAATACACCGAAATGCTGGAGACCCGAGTTCAAATCTCGGCGGCCCCACTTAAATTCATATCACAACATTTTTCAAGCAAAGATAATATTCATTTATCAAGATCAAACATAAAAATTAAAAAAGATTTTATTGAACCTGTAAAAGGGTTTTATAAAAAAAGGTCGGCCTTCCATTAGGATCTGACCCTAGGAGATAGATATTAATGCCAGCAAAAAAACTCACAAGGTTTGAAAGGGCAAGACTCATAGGTGCAAGAGCTCTACAGTTATCAATGGGAGCAAAACCCATGGTAAAAGTGTCTGATTCAATTGATCCAATAGACATTGCAACCATGGAACTTAAAAAGAACAAGATACCCCTTGATATCAACAGAGGTTAAATCCCTCACATTTAGTCTAAAGCTTAGTTGTTATAAAGTAGGGTTAATGTAACCCGTTTATAACTCATACGCTGAATATTAATACGCTATAAATATCAAATAAAATCCAAACAACCTAAAAAAACCACTATTTTTTAAAAAGAGGTGTTTTTGTGGATAGTATTATTGAAGACATCCGTGTTAGAAAAATTTTAGACAGCAGAGGCAACCCCACAGTGGAAGTGGATGTTGTAACCTGGAACGGTTTTGGAAGAGCTGCAGCACCAAGCGGTGCCAGTACTGGAGCCAGAGAGGTAGTAGCATTCCCTGAAGGTGGAGTTGACAGGATAGTAAGTGAAGTTGAAGACGTGATCTCATCTGAACTTATTGGAATGGATGCAGAAGATTTAAAAGAAATAGACCTTGTTTTAAAGGAAATTGATGGAACAGAGAACCTGGCAGCAATAGGAGGAAACACAACAGTTGCAGTATCAATGGCAGTGGCCAAGGCAGCAGCATCCTCATACGGCATGCCCCTTTACAGGTTCCTCGGCGGAAACATGCCCAATGAGATCCCATACCCACTGGGAAACATGATAAACGGTGGAGCACACGCAGGAAAAAACGCACCAGACATACAGGAATTCCTTGTAATACCCGTCGGTGCAGAGACAATCACAGATGCAGTGTTCACCAACGTACAGGTGCACAAGAAGATCCGTGAACTCATACAGGCCAGGGACAAATCATTCACAGGTGGAAAGGGAGATGAAGGTGGATGGGCACCAAACCTAACCAACGAAGAAGCCCTTGAAATACAGTTTGCAGCATGTGAAACAGTATCTGAGGAAACAGGAGTACTTGTAAAACCATCACTGGACATGGCAGCAAGCGAACTCTGGGACCCAGCAACTGAAGAGTACGTCTACGAAAGGGAAGGTACCAGAAGAAGCACAGGCGAACAGGTGGACTACGTCTCTGAACTCATAGACAGGTACGGTTTCTTCTATGTTGAAGACCCAATAAGGGAAGGAGACTTTGAAGGATTCACACAGCTTACCAAAAAAGCAGGTAAAAAAGCACTCATCTGTGGAGATGACATATTCGTAACCAACCAGGAAATACTCGCTGAGGGAATTGAGAAAGGCTCTGGAAATGCTATCATAATCAAGCCAAACCAGATAGGAACACTCACAGATACCTACAACACCATTGAACTTGCAAGAAACAACAAGTACGTTCCAGTTGTATCCCACCGTTCAGGTGAAACAACCGACGAAACAATTGCCCACCTGGCAGTTGCATTCTCAGCCCCAATCATCAAAACAGGAGCTGTAGGTGGAGAACGTATAGCAAAACTCAACGAACTCATCAGAATCTCTGAAGAAATGACAAACCCTGAAATGGCAGACATAGCCAAGTACAGATAAAATCCAATTAAAAATATTAAAATTAAGAAGGAGAACTGATAGCTGGTAAAACCTGAGGATCAGTGCAAAGGAGACTAAAAATGGTTAAGATAACGATAGATTACGATAAATGTGAGGGTGCAGACTGTGCAGAATGTGTGGATGTTTGCCCGATGGAAGTTCTCATACTTGATGGTGAGAAAGTAGTAATCCAAAACAAGGAAGAATGCAGCTTATGCGAAGTATGCATGGACGTCTGTCCCAACGAAGCAGTTAAAGTAGAAGAATAACTTAAAAAATTAAAAAAATAATTCAATATTTCAATTCAAAATTTAATATTAATGAGGTGATAATTTGTCAGAACTACTAATCCCACTGGACAAATACTTAGCAGCAGGTTTACACATAGGTACACAGCAGAAAACAAAGGACATGGAACGTTACATATACAGGGTAAGGGCAGACGGCCTTTACGTCTTAGATGTTCGAAAAACCAACGACAGGATAATGTCCGTCGGTAAATTCCTGTCCAGATACGACCCAGATGACATACTCGTTGTATCCACAAGGCAGTACGGTCAGGCACCAGTTAAAAAATTCGGGGAAATGACCGGTGCAAAAACCATACCTGGAAGATTCATACCAGGAACACTCACAAACCCAAACTATGCAAAATTCATAGAACCAAAAATACTGGTTGTAACAGACCCAAGATCAGATTCCCAGGCAATAATCGAAGCAAAACAGATAGGAATACCTGTAGTTGCACTCTGTGACACAGAAAACCTCCTTGGAAATGTGGACATAGTTGTCCCAGTGAACAACAAGGGAAGGAAAGCCATAGCACTGGTTTACTGGCTCCTTGCAAGACAGGTACTCAGGGGAAACGGAACAATCCCAGAAGACGCAGATCTGGACATTCCCCCAGCAGAGTTTGAACTCAAAATATAAGTGAACTCAAAGTATATATCCATGAAAAACTGAATTTGGACTCTGGTTCAGATTCAGCTTTTTATGTTGAATTAAGCGTAGTTTTTTTATATCCTAATTCCCGGATGCATGATCCAGGATTTTAATCCCTATTTCATTCATGATTTTTATTCATAGACATGTTTCTATTCATACACGATCTTCATTAAAACATAAAAAAGAGGAAGGTGGTTTTTTGATAAGAAAACCTGCAGTTGCAGGACTCTTCTATGAAATGGATCCCGGTGCCCTGAGAGAACAGATCCAGTGGTGCTTCAAACACCAGCTTGGACCGGGAAAACTTCCAGATAAAATAGGGAATGAACGAAACATCAGGGGAGTTGTGGTTCCACATGCCGGTTACATGTACTCAGGACCCGTGGCTGCACACTCCTACTACGCTGTAACAGAAGATGGATTTCCAGAAACCTTCGTGATACTCTGCCCCAACCATACAGGAATGGGATCAGGTGTGTCAGCAATGACAGAGGGAACATGGGAAACACCCCTTGGAAGGGTTGAAATAGACAATGAATTTGCAGAGCTTCTTGTTGCAAACACCCCAATCCTGGATTCAGACCCAACAGCCCACATCCAGGAACACGCTGCAGAGGTACAGCTACCATTTCTACAGTACCTCACGGAAGAGAAAGAAGGTTTCAGATTCGTTCCAGTGTGCATGTGGATGCAGGACATCCAGACCTCCATGGAAATAGGAAGTTCAATTGCTAAAACAGCTGAGAAACTAGGGCGTGATGTCCTGGTTGTTGCAAGCAGTGACATGACCCACTACCAGCCCCAGGATATAGCCCGCAGGGGGGACATGCAGGTATTGGATGCAATGGAAGCCATGGATGAAAACCTTTTAATATCCCGGGTTGCAGAACTAAACATAACCATGTGCGGATACGGACCAGTAACAGCAGCCATAACAGCTTCAAAGGCAATGGGTGCCACCAGCTGTGAAGTACAATCCTATGCAACCAGTGGAGACACAACAGGAGACCACAGTTCAGTTGTGGGATACGCATCAGCAGTTTTCAGATGATCCCCCAAAACACATTTTAATGGAAAGGATCAAGGAAAACATAGGGATTCATATAATAATATTGAGGATTCAAAATCCACTTAAAAAATTAATTTGAAAATAAGTTTCTTACAAACTTCCATACTCTGAATTGATGGAAGATAAGAATTTCAGTTCATAATTAACTCAGATTAAACAATTGAATCACAGATTAAACATTAAATAAAAAAAAATTAGAATTTAAATAATAAATAACACTAACAAGGGTACTTATGAAGTTAAGTACCTGTTTCACACCATCCTGAGATAGAATACTCAGAATATTCACACATTGGGATTCATAGTAGAGTCCCTAAATTAATCATATATCAGAGTATTCAGCTCTGAAACATCACAAAAAATCAATTAATTCACGATCATAAGGTAGATTCCATGCAGGTTACAGCGTCAGCACCAGGAAAAATCATTCTCTTCGGTGAACACGCCGTAGTCTACGGAAAACCTGCCATCGCAGTTGCAGTTGACAGAAGAGCATACGTAACTGTTCAAAACCGCGAAGACGAACAAATATATGTAGAAGTACCGGATCTTGAGGTGTCCGGATATTTAAATCTTGAAGAAAATGAAGTAAAACTTGAAACTGGAGACAAAACAAAGAAAGGCATTTTAATCTACATGTTAAAATCCATTGAAAAGGTCCCTGCAGGATCTGGAATGAACATCCATGTGGATCTCAACGTACCAATAGGTGCAGGTCTAGGTTCATCAGCAGCAATAACAGTTGCAACCATCGCAGCAGTTTCAAAGTTCAACGGTAAAAACCTCTCACTGGAAGAAACAGCCAGAAAAGCCCATGAAGTCGAACTAGAAGTTCAAGGGGCGGCAAGTCCCATAGACACAACCCTGAGTACCTATGGAGGTATCATATACCTCTCAAAAAATGCAGATACACTGGTACCACTTGAAGTGGATATGGAACTGCCACTGGTTGTTGGATACACATCCAAAAGGGGTAACACTGGAGAACTGGTTGAATCTGTCAGGAAAAGAAGAGAAAACTATCCTGATGCTTTGAATCTTATACTTGATTCTGTTGAAGCTCTTACAAACAATGCAAAGGAAGCCCTTCTTCAAAATAATGAAAAAAGGTTTGGTGAACTAATGAACATCAACCACGGACTTCTGGATGCCATGGGAGTGAACACAGCCGAACTATCAAGAATGGTCTACGCTGCAAGAAAAGCAGGAGCCAAAGGTTCAAAGATAACAGGGGCCGGCGGTGGAGGTAGCATAATAGCCTACTGCCCCGGAAAAACCGAAGACGTGATGGAAGAAATCAACACCTTTGAAAAAGCCTTCAATGCAAACATATCTGCAGAAGGAGTTAAAATCCACACTGAGAATTGATTCAAAGTTACCACTTTGATTCAAACGTCATAGAATCGATCAGATTCAGGATTTGATTCAAATGTTATCGAATCGATCAGATTCAAAGTTAATGAATTCATTGATCAGTTGGTTCACAGATTACGTTGTAATTGAAACTATTCAAGGCAAAAAACACACTTATAATGACCATATTAGGGTAATTGACCCAGTAATGATGTCATGTTCCACGATCCATTCAAAGGACACTGCTGCAAAAGGGATGGATTAAAAAAAGCCCATAAAAAAAATAAATTCATAAGAATCAGTTAAAAAAGAAGGATCAAGTAATCATTTAAAAAACAATCATTTAAAAAATCGTTTAATGGATCAACCATTCTTCATAAAAAATTGTTCCTAAACCATTCAAAATTAAGGACACTAAAAGTTTAGATCGCTTAAATTGATTTTTAATGATTTACAGTACAGTATCCAAAACTCAAGAAAGGATCACCCAACTAGGATCATCATAACAGAATCTCAGTACTTGAACTAACATATCATCATGGAGTTTCTTTCAAAAAAATGTTGGTTAACGACTTCCATGAAAATAAATATGTTTTCCAATTTGGGTATCAGAAGATGGAACCCTGAAGGTGAAATCCTAAAAATGGGAAATTCCATGATTGATACTAAAAAAAATCTGGTTATGGAAAACTGGGTCATGTCTTGAACCTGAAAAACTCATGAAAATCTTGAAGTGAGATTAGAGGATCCTGCAAATGAGTGTTACAGATCCTTTAATTGCTGTAACTGTCTGATTCTAAGTTCAATGGGACAAAACAGGATTTAACATGTAACGTTATATTTAACGATTTTTACATCGTTAAAAACAGAATTTAAACTGATACAATAAAAATTCAAATTAAAACATAAAATGAGGTTGTTGATTAGTTGATAATCTTAAAACTTGGTGGAAGTGTTATAACCAGAAAGGATTCACTGGATCCATCTCTGGACAATGAAAATCTTAACAGAATTGCAAAGGAAATATCAGAAGCATCAAAAAATGCAAAGTACGGTGAATTAATTGTTGTGCACGGTGCAGGTTCCTTCGGACACCCATACGCCAAAGAATATGATATAGGTGGCAGCATCCCTGATGAAAAAGAATTCCAGAGGAAAAGAAAGGGATTCTGCATAACCCAGGAGGCTGTGAAGAACCTCAACAGTGCAGTGTGCAATGAACTGCGAAAATATGGAATTCCCGCAGTATCTGTACAGCCATCATCCTTTGTGATAACGAAGAAAAAAAGAATAATCCATGCTGATTTAACCTTAATCCAAAAATACCTTGATTCTGGATTCGTACCTGTACTCTACGGGGATCCAGTCCTGGATGAAGATGAAACCATTAAAATGGCCATACTTTCGGGAGACCAGATAATAAGTTACATTGGAAAAAATTTAAAACCAGACAGGGTTATACTGGGCTCAGATGTTAACGGAGTGTACAAGAAGGATCCCAAGAAGTACCCAGATGCCAAACCAGTTAAAGTTGTGGGGTCACTGGAAGATCTTGAATCTGCAGAGGGCACACAAACAGTGGATGTTACTGGGGGAATGGGTGGAAAAATCACAGAACTCCTAGAGCTTGCTGAGATTGGTGTTGAATCTGAGATACTCAACGCAGGAACACCAGACCTTATAAAAAGAGCCCTGATGGGTGAAAGGGGAATTGGAACCATTGTAAGGGTTCAGAATTAATCTTAGAAAAATAATCTTACAAAAGATTAATCTTACAAAAAAATCCATAAAGTTGGATTTTTCACATTTAAAGTATATATAAAATTAAAAGGGACGTAGAAAATGATTTCAGATAGAAAATTAGAACATCTGATGCTCTGCAGGAACAACGATGTGGAGTATCGGAAGAAAACAGGATTTGAGGATATGGAATTTATCCACAAAGCCCTTCCCGAAGTGAACAAGGAAGAGATAGACATATCAACAGATTTCTTCGGGAAAAAAATGGATGCACCCATAATAATATCTGCAATAACAGGTGGACATCCCGCATCACTCAAAATCAACAGGGAACTTGCAAGGGCAACAGGCAAACTCAACATAGGAATGGGAGTTGGAAGCCAGCGTGCAGCAATTGAAAACCCTGAACTTGCTCCAACATACACAGTTGTGCGGGAAGAAGCACCATCATCATTTTTAATAGGAAACATAGGTGCTCCCCAGATAGAACTTGCAGAAAAAGCAGCAGATATGATGGATGCAGATGCACTTGCAATTCACCTGAACCCCCTTCAGGAGGCAATACAGCCAGAGGGAGATGTTGATGCAACAGGATACACAGAATCCATCAGGGAGATATCAAAGAACCTGAAGCTACCAGTCATTGCAAAGGAAACAGGTGCAGGTATAAGCGGTCAGGATGCAAGAACACTTGAAAAAGCAGGTGTTGCAGGTGTGGATGTTGCAGGATCAGGAGGTACAAGCTGGGCTGCAGTTGAAACCTACCGTGCAAAGGACCGCTACCTCGGAGACCTCTACTGGGACTGGGGAATACCAACAGCCATAAGCACAGTTGAAGTATGTGAATCAGTGAATGTACCTGTCATCTCCTCAGGAGGTATAAGAACAGGACTTGACGCAGCAAAGGCCATTGCACTTGGTGCAGATGCTGTTGGAATCGCATTACCCCTACTGAAGGATGCTTACATAGGCCATGAGGCCGTTATCACAAGACTTGAAAAATTCAAGGAAGAACTCAGGGTTGCAATGTTCCTGGTTGGAGCATCAAACCTGGAGGAACTCCGAAATTCAGAAATCATAATAAAGGGAAGTACAAGGGAATGGCTCCATGAGAGGGGCTTTGACACCAAAAAATACGCAAGGAGATCGTTACAATGAGCGTTGAAGTAATAGCAATTGGAGGATACGAAGAAGTTGGAAAGAACATGTCCGCAGTTAAAATCGGCGATGACGTTGTAATATTCGACATGGGAATCCACCTCGACAGGATCCACATCCACGAAGATACAGACATAGCCAGGATGCACAGCCTGGATCTCATTGAAAGGGGAGTGATCCCTGATGACACATTGATGAAGGAAGTTGATGGTAAGGTAAGGGCCATAGTATTCACCCACGGCCACCTTGACCATATAGGGGCAGTTGCAAAGCTTGCACACAGATACGAAGCACCAATAATTGCAACACCCTACACACTGGCACTCATAGAGAGAACCATCAAACAGGAGAAGAAGTTCACAGTGAACAACCCACTCCAGGTCTTAAACGCCGGTGAAAAATGTCAGATATCCCCTGACATAACACTTGAATTTGTGGGAACAACCCACAGTATACCTCAAACAGTTACAGCAGCCCTCCACACATCAGAGGGAATAATAGTATATGCAAACGACTTCAAATTTGACAACCACCAGGTTCTATCACCACCACCGGATTATAAACGTTTCAGAGAACTGGGACGTAAGGGAGTTCTTGCACTTATCGTGGATACAACCAATGCAGGTGTGAAGGAAGAATCTAAAACACACTCAGAGAAGATAGCAAGAATTCTCCTGAAGGATGTAATGGAAAAACCCCTACGTCAAAAGCAGGGAATGATAGTCACAACCTTCTCTTCCCACATAGAAAGGATACAGGCCATATGTAAAATTGCCAATCAGAGCAAACGTAAGATACTGCTCCTTGGAAGATCCATGGAGAGGTTCTGTTCAATGGCAGAAAAACTGGGAATACTGGACCTCCCAAAATCTGCAAGTGTCTATGGAAGTCCTAAGGCAGTTAACAGGGCCCTTGCAAGGGCAGATGAACACAGGGACAAGTACCTTCTGGTTACAACTGGACATCAAGGAGAGCCTGATGCATTACTGCCACGTATCGCCAACGGTAAAACCCAGTTCACAGTTAAACCCGGTGACAATGTGATATTCTCATCATCAGTCATACCCAACCCAATGAACATGGCCAACCGTAACCTTCTGGAGCGAAGACTTAAATCCAGTGGTGCCAGAATATTCACCAACATACATGTTTCAGGCCATGCAGGCCCTGAAGATCAGCGTGACTTTCTGAGGATGCTCAACCCAACTCACATCATTCCATCCCATGGAAACCTGGAGATGTTAGCAGCCTACACAGAACTTGCTGAGGAAGAAGGTTATAAACTTGGAAGAGACATACACATACTGAGAAATGGACAGGCACAGGTTTTTAATGGGGGAGTTTAATGGAAGTAATCAACATTCTAAAACATTATTCATCAATTGTAGATGAGGAACTGGACAGGGTACTGGCAACAGTTGAACCTGACAAGCTTCAGGAATCATCGGAACATCTCATAAAGGCAGGCGGAAAAAAACTCCGCCCTGCCCTTGTGATGTTAAGCTGTGAAGCAGTTGGAGGAAAAAGGGAGGATGCAGTTAAAACAGCAGCAGCAGTTGAACTCATACACACCTTTTCACTCATACACGACGACATAATGGACAAGGATGAAATGAGAAGGGGAAAACCCTCGGTCCACATGATCTGGGGAGAACCCATGGCCATACTCGCAGGAGACACCCTGTTCTCCAAGGCATTTGAGGCAGTTCTTGAAACAGGAACGGATCATGTACCGTCTGAAAACGTTATATCTGCACTTAAAACAGTTGTGGGATCCTGTATAGACATCTGTGAGGGCCAGGCCTTTGACATGTGCTTCGAGGGAAACTTCGATGTCAGTGAAGAAGCCTACATGAAGATGATCTACAAGAAAACAGCAGCACTCATAGCTGCGGCAACCAAATCAGGTGCACTGATCGGTGCAGGAAGCCCTGAACAGGTTGAAGCCCTTGCAGAATATGGAAAACTCATAGGCCTGGCATTCCAGATACAGGATGACTACCTGGACGTTGTCAGTGAAGAGGAGGACCTTGGAAAACCAGTTGGAAGCGACATAGTCGAGGGTAAAATGACCCTCATGGTTGTCAAGGCACTTGCAAGTGCATCAAATGAGGATAAAGAAGAGTTAATATCCATACTAAAGACCAACTCAGATACAAACGTTGAAAGGGCAATAGAACTCTTTGAAAAGTACGGTTCAATCAAGTACACCTACGATGTGGCCCATGACAACGTTGAAAGGGCAAAACAGCTCCTGGATATTGTGGAAGATTCCCCTGCAAAGGAAGCACTGACACTTCTTGCAGACTTCGTCCTTGAGAGAACACATTAATACGGGTTCAAATCCCCCAATTCATGAAGGGGGTTTTTAAATCCATTTTAAAGGTTTTTATTCCTTCAAATTCATTCCTTCAAATTTTAAAAATAAATAATTTTTAATAAATAATTTTTTGTATAAAAAAAATTTTATAAAAAAATAAAGAATATTTTTTTTACTTAAAAGGACTTATAAATGGATATTAAATCCAAATGAACTTAAAATAAGCTTTACAAATACTGATCAATGGTTATAATTCCATGGTTTTTAATTATCGATCCATAAACTTTCAAATAATCTTAGATGTTTTACGAGAAAATATGAAGTGATTCTTATGAGTGAGGAAATAGAACAAATCGTTTACAGAGATGCACTGGAGAATGCAGTCAGACACAAGGGCAGTGCACAGCCCGGTGCAGTTATAGGTTCAATTATGAGCACCCACGCAGAACTTCGAAGCGAGGCCAAAACAGTGGCTGCAGCGGCAGGTAAGATAGTGGCCAAGGTCAATGCAATGGACTCAGAAACCCAGAAGGCAGAACTTGAAAAGCTCGGAGGCCTGAAGGAGAAGAAAAAACGGGTTGAGGAGAAGGGACTTGCAGACCTTGAGGATGTTGACGGAGAGGTTGTGCTCAGATTCGCACCAAATCCATCAGGCCCCCTACACATAGGCCATGCAAGGGCAGCCATCCTGAACAATGAATACGTTAAACGATATGGAGGCAAGCTCATCTTCAGGATCGAGGACACAGACCCTCGAAGGGTTGAACCTTCCGCCTACCAGATGATAGAGGAGGACCTCAAATGGCTGGGCTTCAACTGGAACGAGAAGGTGATCCAGAGCGACCGCATGGAAACCTACTACCAGTACGCAGAGGAACTCATAAAACTCGGCCAGGCCTACATGTGCACCTGCGACGGTGGAGACTTCAAAAAACTCAAAGATGAATCCCAGGCATGTCCATGCCGTGACAACACAGTTGAAGAGAACCTGAAACTCTGGAAGGAACTCTTCACAATGGAAGAGGGAGAAGCAGTGCTCCGTGTTAAAACAGACATAAAACACAAAAACCCTGCAATACGTGACTGGGTTGCAATGAGGGTTGTTGAACACGAACACCCAAGAACAGGCAATAAATACAGGGTTTATCCAATGATGAACTTCTCAGTGACTGTGGACGACCACCTCGGAGGCGTGACCCATGTGCTTCGTGGAAAGGACCACCTTGCAAACAGTGAAAAACAGAAGTATCTCTACAACCACTTCGGATGGAAGATACCTGTCTTCATACACTACGGAAGACTGAAAATGGAGGACGTGGCCCTGAGCACGTCCAAGGCAAAGGCAGGAATTGAAGATGGAACCTACACCGGCTGGGACGACCCACGTCTGGGTACAATAAGGGCAATAGCAAGACGTGGAATAAAAGTTGAAGCGCTGGAGGAATTAATGCTTGAGATCGGTGCCAAGATGGCAGATGCAACAGTGAGCTGGAAGAAGATCTACGGACTCAACCGCCAGATACTTGAGGATTCCTCAGACAGGTACTTCTTCGTGAAAAACCCTGTGAAGGTTGACATAATAAACCTTCCAGAAGAGGAAGAGGGCATAATAAAAAGACCACTGCACCCAAACTTCCCAGAGCGTGGAGTGCGTGAACTACCCTTCAACGGCAAGGTATACCTCACACTGGAGGATGTTAACAAAGCAGGTAGGGGTGGAATGTTAAGGCTTATGGATGCTGTTAACCTTGAATTCAAATACGACACCTGCAACTGTGGAGACAGGAAGGCAGCCTACCACAGCTCCGACCTTGAGGAGGCCAGAAGTAACGGTGCAAGCATAGTTCAATGGGTGCCCTCAAAGGAGGCCATCAACGCAGAGGTTGTCATGCCAGATGCAACAAGTGTATCAGGATTCATAGAACCTGCAGCCTCCAACTTGAAGGTGGATGATGTGGTGCAGCTTGAAAGGTTCGGATTTGCAAGGGTTGACAAGGCACTGAACCATAAGATAAAGTTCTACTTTGCGCATAAATGAAATTAATGAAGATCTGTGCATATAAGAGGATATTTACTAAGAAATAGATTATTTTAAGAAATATCCTTCAAATATTTTTTTAAAATCATACTTGAATGCAACCCTTACCTAATTTTTGTTTCAAAAACTAAATTTAAAAAAGAAAAATCATTTTTATTTGTTTTGGTATTGGGATTCCACTCTGTTTAATATTTCATCTATACCCCCTTCAACCATTTTGATATCCAACATGTTTCCCTTAAGATTCTCCCGAGCCATCGTCCTCGAGTAGGGTATGAAACCCTGAATTGGAATGTTCTTCTTTCTCAGGACATCTTCAAGGATGATCTTCGTTTCATGGTCAACCTTGTTCAGAACAACTCCAAAACTTTTGCCTGCTTCTCCAGTTAACTCTGCCGTCTTTTCACTTAATAGAACTGCATCGTTGGATGGATCAACCACCATGATCACGGAGTCTGCACCTTCAACTATTCCACGGCCGAAGTGTTCCACTCCAGCTTCTGTGTCTACAAGAACCCACTCTTCTCCATTCACATTGAGGTGATTCAGGAAATCCCGTGCAACTGCACCCATAGGACATGCACATCCTTCATGGCTGTGTTCTATCTTTCCAATCTGCATGAAACCTTTGTTTCCATTCCAACGGACGAAATCAGATGGAAGATCCTCTAAAAAACTATTCTCTGGGAAGAGTTCTGCCTTCTCATCTCCACCTTCCCTGATAACGACCATTAACTTATCCATCACAGCAGGCCTACCACCTAAATAATCCATAAGGGTTTTTTCTCCAGGTTCAATTCCCAGCATGGCACCAAGGCCGAGGTTGGATTCATCTGAATCCACAACAAGAACCTTCTTTCCCTGTTCCTCAATCCTCTGGGCCATGAGTGTGACCAGGGTACTTTTCCCACAACCGCCCCTGCCACTGATGATCAACTTAGGCATGATTTTTAACCTCCAAATCCTATTGATTAAGCATAATATCAGAATAAGCTGTGTTTTTTTTATTTGTACATACTTGCAAGGGGATCCTTGCCGTTGGGGAACATTGCACCGTAGGGTTCGAAGAAATCCATGTCCTTAACCGTGCAGAAATGCATCCCATCATTGGATTCAGTCATCATCAGGGGTTTTGCCTTTTCAACGTCCCATGAACCATTTTCTGCATTGTAAATATCATCCCGGACCTCAAGATGCACCACCTTGGCCAGGACCAGGGCGTATGGGAAGTTATCGTACTCTTCAGCAACGATCTTGTGGAGTTCGCATTCCATCCATGCGTAACATCCATCCACACCTGGAGTTTTTATGGTCTTTGATGGTTTTTCCACAAGTTCAGCCAGTTCAAATTCACTCACCTCAGGAGGTACGAACTTCGCTGTTGGTATGACCTTGTCCATCATATCCACTCCAGGCAGGTTCACAACGAACTCTCCCTGAGATTTCATGTTGTCGAAGGTGTCCCTCATAACCCCTGCCGTTGCAACACATATAAGGTCGAAGGGCCTGAGAATTGGCATCAAACATGAGTATGGTGCTACATTTCCCACCCCATCTTCACTGACCGTTGATATGAAGGTCACAGGCAGTGGAATTATTGATTCTCGTTTGAAATTTTTTAACTGCATTGATATCACCGTTTAATGATGGGTCCAACACCTATATAAATCATATACGATCGATTTAAAGTATTACTAAATTCTTATGGAAACCTGTTTAAGTAATATATTCGATTGAAATTTCTACTGAAATATTGATCAAGAAAGTAAGCATCACCTAAATAAAAATTCTACAAAAAAATGATTTTGTTATATTCAGATACAAAGGATAATTTTTTATAAATAAAATTCTGATACCATTCCATCATAACTAAGTTTTTAAAATAACTATGTTTTTAAATCTTAAGAAAGAAATTAAACCTTGTAATGAATTGAATTATTAGATTGAATTAACGATTTTTTAATAAAAATTGGAGAGATGAAATGCCAGTAAAAATCAACGAGAACTACATGCTCATCAAGAGCAACTACCTCTTCGCTGAAATAGCAAGGAGAGTTGACAGGTTCCAGGAAGAAAACCCTGAAGCAGACATCATAAAGATGGGAATAGGGGACGTAACCATACCCCTGCCAAAGGCAGTTGTACGTGAGTTTAAACGTGCAGTGGATGAAATGGGTGAAAAGGAAACCTTCATGGGCTACGGTCCAGAACAGGGATACTCCTTCCTCATAAAGGAGATCATAGAAAAGGACTACGCAGTCCGCGGAATAGACCTTGAAGAGGATGAGGTTTTCATAAGTGACGGAGCAAAATGTGACACAGGAAATATCCAGGAAATATTCGGCCTGGACAACACAATTGCAGTAACCGATCCTGTTTATCCTGTCTACGTTGAGAGTAACGTTATGGCAGGAAGAAGCGGAGCAATGGATGATGAAGATGGTAAGTACCAGGGAATGGTTTACATACCCTGCACAGCAGAGAACGACTTCACACCGGAGCTCCCGGAAACACCAGTTGACCTCATATACCTGTGCTACCCAAACAACCCAACAGGTACAGTCCTGACCAAGGACGAACTTGCAAAGTGGGTGGAGTACGCAAGGGAAAACAACTCAATAATTCTCTTCGATGCAGCCTACGAGGCCTACATAACCGAGGACAACATACCCCACAGTATCTATGAGATTGAAGGTGCAAGGGAAGTTGCAATAGAATTCAGAAGCTTCTCAAAGAACGCGGGATTCACAGGTACAAGGTGTGCATTCACAGTCGTGCCAAAAGAGGTTAAAGCCTATGATTCAGAGGGAGAAGCTCATTCACTTAACCCTCTCTGGAACAGGCGCCAGACAACCAAGTTCAACGGTGTGTCCTACCCTGTGCAGGTGGCTGCAAAGGCAGTCTACTCAGAGGAGGGCCAGGCAGAGATCAAGGAATCCATAGCCTACTACATGAAGAACGCAGAGATAATCAGGGAAAGCCTTAAAGAGATGGGTTTAAGTATTTACGGCGGAGTTAACTCTCCTTACATTTGGGTGAAAACACCTGAAGGCATGACATCCTGGGAATTCTTTGACCTTCTCCTGGAGGATGCCAACGTTGTTGGAACACCGGGAGTAGGCTTCGGACCAAGCGGTGAAGGATACTTCAGAATAACGGCCTTCAATACCCTTGAGAATACCAAGGAAGCAATGGAAAGGATTTCTAAGCTGGAGATTTAGGTCTTTTGGATCTGGATCTTTTCTTTTTTAATTTTTCATTTAATACTAGGATAACCTGATTTTAGCCTGTGCTCTTGGGTTGGCTGTTCACAACTTCAAGATCAATTTCAATCCTAAAATAGTCTGATTTTAACCAAGAATTTCTATTTTTATCCGATTTTTAATAAAAACAATTTTTAATATTTAAATTTTAAAATATTTTATTCATTTACCTTTTTTCATTTTATTTAAAAAATAGATGAATGATTTAAAAAAAGAAAGATTAACTAAGATTCCTAACGGTTTGAACATTCAGCTGGTCGGTGTAACAGTGCCCATACCATTAATCTGTTTGTTCAAGGTTGGATTGCCCAGATACTTTATTGACCCTCCTCCATTAACAATGGCATTGAGTGTGGTTGCAACGTTCACGATGGCTGAACCTCCACCGTTGATTGTAACGGTCGCAGTTTGTGTCTTCAGATCATGTGCGTTGATGGAACCTGCTCCATTCACAGTTGCAGTGTGATCCGTTGATGTACCTGCAAGGTACAAGGTACATGCATCCACAGTGCTTGTGAGTTTGCTGGTGCTGAGGCCGGTTACGTTCCCTTCACAATTTCCATGGAGCGCAACACTGTCCAGACTTTTGAGCGTTAATTTGAACTTCACAGCCCCGTTGCTGGCAGAGTTCAGGTTGTTTATGACCAGTGCATTTCCAGAAACCTGGGTGTTGATCTTGGACATTATGCTGCTATCGGCCTCAATCGTGAATGAATCCTTATCACCCTGCTGGATTATCAGGGTTCCAGGACCGTTCAGGACAACCGATGTAACCCCCTGAACATTTGTCTGGTTTGCAGAACCTGTGCTCTGATTTACGGACTGATTTCCTTGATTCACACATCCTGATGCCGCCACAACAAGACAGATCAGCACTCCCAAAATAACATAATAACTTTTCTTCAAGCAATAATCCCCTCCTCTTTTTTTACTTAATCCAAAGGATTAATCTGAAATTTCATTTTAATTTAATTTAGGCCTATGAGAACCATTTAAAGTTAAATGACACTCAAATGCCGTTATTACTAATCATAATTAAGTAATAATTGAGTATATATAATCCTTTCAGAACAAGAACAAATATAAAAGCTTAAATAGTAACCATGGAATTTAAGATTTTTAGAGAAAAGATTTGGAAGGTTTTATATTATGATATTTAAGAGTATATCTTTTATTTTTCTGAAATAAAATGTTAAATGGATGTAATAAAGATTTTTTTTGTAGATAATCTGTTTATCCAGTTTCTGATTTTTTCAAGGTTGCAATTTGTGCAGCCCGGTTTTTAAGTCCCAGAGCCAGGAAGAACATTCCAAGGGCAACAACTGCAATAAGTACGTAGGCAGATGAGTAACCTGCAAATGTGCCTGCCTGTGATGCGATAACACCACCAACGAAGGCACCTCCAACGAGCTGTCCCGCACTTGCGTTGAGGTTTATTATGGCCTGACCTGCAGCACGCTGACTTGCAGGACTTTCAGCAAGCATTATGTAACGCAGTGGGGATCCAAGCACTGTACTGAGTCCCACACCAACCAGAATTCCTCCAGCTATGAAAAGGTAGAGGGAGCCTGCAAAGGCTGCAAGTGTGAGAAGTCCGGCCATTATCACCATGGATCCTGCAACCATAACTGCCTTGTAGCCGTAGCTGTCAAGAAATCTTCCAACGATTGGTGCAGCAACTCCAAGGGCCACAACAAGGGGTAGAACCATAAGGCTGGCTTGAGAAGTTGTGAATGAGAGTGCAACAACAGCGAATGCAGGTAAAAACACGATTGCTGATTGGCAGAGCCCTGTGCCAATTGCAACACTTGTTGCAAGTTTCACCTCACGGTTTGAGAGGAGGCTGACCTGAACAACAGGATCCACAGCCTTCCTCTCTATCTGAATAAGTAGAGGTAAGAGTGCAACTGCTACAATGAGGAATGGTAGTACGTCCCATGATAGGAAACTTGACACGAAGTGGCTGGTGTTTATCTGGTTCATTCCGTAGGCGAGACTTGCAACCAACACACTCAGCACAGCTGTGCCTTTGAAGTCGAAGGCTGGAACATGGTCTTTACGGCTTTCAGGGAGTATTATGAAGCTTGCAAGTATGATAACTGCAGCTATTGGAATGTTTATGATGAAAAGCCACTGCCATCCATATTTGAGGAGTACAGCTCCGAGTACTGGTCCAAGAACTCCTGAGACTCCCCAGACAGAACCGATTATTCCAAGGGCACTTCCACGTTTCTCCGGAGGGAAGGTGTCCCCTATGAACGCACTTGCAACAGGGAATATTCCACCTGCACCGAAGCCCTGAACTGCACGACCCACTATCATCATGCTGAAGGAGCCTGAAGAAACTGTTATCACAGAACCAACTGCAAAGAGCAGAACGTCCAGGACGTAAACCTTTCTTCTTCCATAGTTGTCGGACATCTTGGCCATGACTGGCGTTCCGATCATGAAAAAGAGCAGGTAAATTGCGAATATCCAGGATACTGCCCGTGTATCCACCAGGAAGTAGTTCTGGATTGCAGGTAATGCCGGGCCTATGATTCCAATGTCCAGGGATCCCATGAACACACCTGCAAAGAGAAGTGCCAGGATACGGTTTCTGTCTTTGTTGTTCATGGATAAATTAATTAACAATGTTATTAAAGAAATCTTCTATTTGATTTTTTAGAATTTGAAAGGGATTTTGGTTTAATTTTAAATAATTAAGAATTTTTATGGGATTAATAATTCATATAAATAGTATTTTGAAGGTTTCTTACAAAATTAAATCATTATTCCAATTTATTTTTTAAAATATCTTTTTTTGATTTGTTTCAATAAAACTACTCCAATTAATCATAGTAACTATAGAATTGTTGAATATAAAACATACATTTATATAGTCAAACTGATTATTATTATCTAGAAAATAATCGTTATGATAACATGAGATTAAAAATAACGTTAGCATATGGAAATGGGGAGTACAGAATTCCCTTCAACTACAACTACCAGTTGTCTTCTTTGATTTACAGGAAGATAGCAGACCTTGATCTTGCCAGTGAGCTCCATATTTCCTCTGATTTTAAATTCTTTACTTTTTCTCAGATTTACATTCCCAGAAGAAGGATAACCAAGAACGGCATCATCTCAAGGGATGGGAAGTTGCACTTTTACATCTCCTCCCCAAACGATTATCTAATACAGAGCATGGTTGAAGCATATCTGGAGGATCTTGAGGTTACCTTCCGTGGCGATAGGCTACAGGTTCAGGAGGTTGAGCTTTTGAAGAAACCTGAATTCAAGAAAATTGCAGAGTTCAAGACCATGTCTCCTGTGATGGCAAGGATAAAAAGGGAGGAAAAGATATGGGATCTGAACCCTGGAGACCTTCAGTTTTACACAGCCCTCCAGAAAAACCTTCTCAACAAGTACAGGGCATTTCACGGCAGTTATAATGGAGATGAGTATTTGAAGATTGCTCCAGATATGGGATCTGTGAAACGCAAACGGATAACCATCAAGAAGGACGGCTTGGAAACTTACCACAGGGCTTATCAGATGCGTTTCACGGCTGAAGGAGATACAAGACTTCTAGAATTTATGTATGATTGTGGATTAGGGGAGAAGAACAGTATGGGATTTGGGATGGTTGAAATTGATGGAAAGGACTGATAAAATGGATGATGGAGTAATATATGAATTTACTGGGAACCCTTTTGTTGATGCAGGTATTTGGGCTTTGAGTCAATGGGTTGGTAAGAAACCTGAAGAATTGGATAAAGAAGACCTTAGAAAAGCTGCAGAAGATATTTTTGATACAGTTTACTCAAATGATAAGTGGTATCGTTCTATAATACATGGAATGGTTTTTCCAAATGGTAAATTCTCAAATCCTGGAGATTTTAAAAAAACATCACAGGAACGTAAATCAAAAGCAATGGATCATTTTAATGGACTAATACATGAAGTAACTCCTCTAAAAGATCAGGGTTCATGCATAGCTTGTGGAAGAAGAGATATTAAAAGAAGATTTTTTAAATCAGAGGTACCATTAACCGGTTCTGGAAAAATGTTAAATTATTTTTCTTTTGCTTCTGGAGGTGCTGATTATTGTTCTGCATGTGCATTGGCAATTCAATTTTCTCCTTTGTTGATGTATAAATGTGGGGATCTTTTATTATTCCATTCAGATTCAAATTCATTAATGAAAGTATGGTCTAAGAACGTTATTCGTAAATTAAAAGGAAAATCATTATCTGGATGCTTTAATGAAGGATATAAAAATGTTAAAAATGCTCTTTTCCATATAATTGGATTTATACTTGAAGAAAGAACGATAAGGGAAGTCTCTAACTATGAATCATCAATAACATTTTACCATTTTAAAAATTTCAATCAAGGCGCCAACTTAGATATTTATTATTTTCCATCTAATGTTTACAATTTTTTAAGTGAGATTTTAAGGAATGAAAATTATGGAGATTGGTTGAGAATCGTTAAAAGAGGTTATAAGTATGTGGATTGGGACAATGTAAAGGAAGAAGGAGAATATAAAAATAATCCCAATAGGGTTTATAACAATCTTTTAGATGGAAAATCAATTATTAGATTTTTTATTGATAGAAAAAAGAAGGAAGCAATAGGAGGATGGGATTTAATTACAAATTATCTGGAAGAGGTGCTAAATATGGATGAAAAACGGATAAATGCAATAAAAAATGTTGCAGATGGGCTTGCAGATTACATAGAAACAACAGATGATATGAAAACTTTAACTAAACTTGAAACGGCCAGTAATTACAAAAATTATCGTAATATACTCAGAATTATCATCAAAAAAAGAATAGAAAGTGGTATTGAAGATACGTTGTTCAGTTTTGATGATTATGTGAATTACCTTTTTCCCGAGGGTAATTTAACCTGGAGAGAGACTCAAGATTTGATTTTATTTAGAATATACGAAAAATTACAGCCCTGGATAATTGAGCAAGGAAAACAGGATGAAATATTGACAGCATCCGAAATGGAAGAAGAAATGCAGGAGGAAGAATAAGATGTCAAAAACAGCAGTAGGTTTCATGTTGGTCGATGCACCGCATTCAGCACTTAACAATGCTGGTTCAGATGCAGGAGATAGGACAGATAATATTGTAAGGGTTAAATCAATTCGAAGGGGAAGAAAGGTTTATCCTTATGTTTCAGGTCAGGCTTTACGGTACTGGTGGAGGGACACTTTGGCTCAAAAATGTGGATGGAATTTATCTCCAATAGAACGGGAGAAAAAAATTGCTTTCACAAGTGCAAACCCAATTGAATACGATGATGATGATGTTTTTGGATATATGAGGGCTTTAAAAGCTAAAGATGGGGGAACAGTAACACGAATATCACCTTTGAAAAATTCACCATTGATTTCAGTTATAGGACAGGTTCCAACTCAAGATTTTGGTGTCATGGCCCGCCATGAAGGTGATCCTGTGCCATACGAACATGAATTTTATTCAACAGTTCTTAAAGGAATATTCTCTATTGATCTTGATAGTTTAGGCGTATTTTATGCAGCTGAAAAAACAGGTTATAAAAACATGCACCCCCAACTTGAGGAGATCGCAGAGGAACAGGGTTTGTCCTATGAAGAAGAAACTAAAAAATGGTCCATGCCGGTTGATGTGAGAACAAAAAGAGCTCAAGATGTAATTAAAGTTCTTCTGAATTTACAAGGTGGAGCCAAATTAACGTCTCATCTAACTGATGTATCTCCAAAATTCATAGTCCTAGCTGCAATTGACGGTGGCAACCACATATTCATGAACATAGCAAAAGAAGAAGATGGAGAAGCCGTGATTGACATTGAAGCACTTAAAGAAGTTATAATGGAATATGATGATTCTTTACTCACTGAGGTTTACATAGGTCGTAGAAAAGGATTCATGGATGAGTTAGAAGAACCTCTTAAAAAATTGGATGGAGAAAATAGTAAAATACACGTAGGAACAATTAAAGAAGCTGTAGATCAGTTTTCAGATAAAATTCCCGAGCTGATGAAAGGATGAAAGCGTTAAGGGTTCTAATTAAAGGTTGGGTAACTTCCTTCAGGTACCCAACCTTTATCAGTGGGTTTCAACCAACTCTTCCAGTTCCACCGTTGAGCACAATTTATGGTTTAATATCTGCTGCCAAAGGAGAAATCGTTACTCCAGAAGACCTTTCAGTTGGATACATCTTTAAACACAGTGGAAAGGCAGTGGACCTCGAAACTATTTACGAACTGTCTGGATTGAAATGTAAATCAAATGTTATGAAACGGGAATTCCTGGTGGATCCTGAGATTTACATCTATCTTGATGATCCAGATTACAAAAAGTACTTTGAACACCCACATTACCCTATGCTACTAGGGCGTTCAACAGATCTAGTTAACATCACTGAAATCAAGGAAATAGAGCTTGAAAAGAAGACCAACGTAAAACTTGGAAAAACTATTCTTCCCTTTGGTTTGAATGGAGCTTATGGAACCATTCAAGCATTACCAACACATTTTACAGATACTATACCAAGAAAAGCAGCGGGTACCAAACCTTTCGTACTGATGCATCAGTTTTTTGAGTATTCAGAGGAATGTCTTTACGATGAAGAAATGGATTGGGGAATTTGGTTACATAAATAGGTGTTTAAAATGGAGTTGCTGGCAAAACCAGACGAAACAATACTTGAACATACAGAAAACACTTTAAAGGTTTTTAAAAACATTAAAGAATTTTATTCAAATGTTCCTGAGTTATGTGGTGTTGATGAGTTTTGGGAACATCTTTTTTATTCCTTATTTTTGCATGATTTTGGAAAGGGTGCTACGGGATTTCAGGAAATGCTTCAAAGTGGAAGTCAAAACCTTCCATGGAAGTACAGACATGAAATTCTTTCTGCAGGGTTCATATCCTCATTGAATTATGACATAACCTATAAAGATGCCATTGGACTTGCAATAATAACACATCATAAAGACATAAACAAACTGCGTGAGCGTTACAACACTTTTCCAAGTCCAAATGGAAAGAAATTATATCAAAAAAAATTAGCAGAGTTAGAACCCAACTTTGATGAATTGCTATCTTATTTTAATTATATATCAGAGTGGAGCATTAAGTATCTTGGCTATGAATTGAAAAACTTTAATAAAATCCATTCTATTGAGGATATGGAAGATGTATACAAAGAATCTGTTCTTCCTTACTTTCTGAACTGGGAAGATGAGGAATATACAATTTTGCATGGAAAATATGGGATTTTTTTAAAGGGATTTGTAAATGCATGTGACCATTTGGCTTCTGGTTCAAAATATGAGATTTTAAAGGGTATTGAAGATATGAAAGCAATATATAACTTTCCGGAGCTTCGAAAGGTGCAAGAAGAATCTGCAAAAGTTAGAGGAAGTGCATTCTTAACTTCCCCAACTGGAAGCGGTAAAACAGAAGCATCACTTTTATGGACTGATAACAATCAAAACTCCACAAAATCTAAACGGGTCTTTTATTTACTCCCTTACACAGCCAGTATAAATGCGATGTACCAGAGACTTCAAAATGACTTTGAAAATAAAGATTTGGTTGGTTTATTACATGGTAAAGCATCTTATTTTCTTTACAAAGAGTTATCTGGTGATTTTACAGATTATGATTCAATAAAAAATAATATTAGGGATATTAAAGGTTTGAATAAAAAAATTTACAGGCCTTACAAAGTATTGACACCATTTCAGATATTAAAAGCGTTTTTTGGTTCAAAAGGATTTGAGATGCAACTTTCAGAAATGACAAATGGCCTTTTTATCCTTGATGAGATTCATGCTTATGATGCACACACAACATCGTTGATACTTGAGATACTTAAAATACTGAAGAATAACTACAACGTAGATATCTTTGTAATGTCAGCTACGTTGCCTTCATTCATTAAAAATCTTTTTAAGGAAAGCTTGGACATTTCAACAGATATAAAAATGGAAAAAGAGGAACTTGGTAAGTTTACTCGGCATGAAGTTGATGTTGTGCAGGGAAACATATTAGGTAATATTAATACGATTCTGGAAGATCTGGAAAGTGGAAAAAGAATTTTGATTGTTTGTAACACTGTTTCAAGGGCACAAGAAGTTTTCGAAGAATTGAAAGCGGAAACGCAAAATAGTGCTCTGCTTCACAGTAAATTCATGCTTCGAGACAGGGAAAAAATTGAAAAATCTTTAGATAATTTAGATTTACTTGTTGGTACACAGGCCATTGAAGTATCTTTGGATATAGATTATGATGTCTTATATTCAGAGCCGGCACCTATTGATGCTTTGATTCAAAGATTTGGAAGGGTTAACAGAAAAAGGCGAAAAAATATTGCCCCTGTAAATATATTCTCTGAAGGTTCAGAAAGTGACAAATATATATACTCTCCTGAAATCGTTGAAAAAACCGTGAAAAGTTTGGAAAACGTTGGAGTTTTGGATGAAGATCTTATCCAGAAACTTGTTGATGATATTTACGGTGGAGGATACGTTGGAAAAGATAAAGAGGAATTTGAGTTGGTTCAAAGACATTTTGAATCATTCAATAAAGGAATTGTTCCATTTATAAATGATAGAGAGAATGAAATAGAATTTTATTCGCTTTTCAAGTCTTATGAAGTTGTTCCAATCAAATACAAACTTGATTATCTCAAAGAAATAGAGGAAAAAAGGTACTTTGAGGCAATGAGTTATACCCTTTCTATCAGCGTTGGTCAGTTTAAAAAACTTGAAAATGAAAATAATGTTGAATATGATAGAGATACCTACTTTGTAAATGTTCTATATGATGAGAAGATAGGATTGCTCTTAAATGAAGAAGAAGATTCAATTATGTGATATTCAAACTTACCTTATATCAAACAGTAACCCAAAACCATTTACAGTATTACATCAATATATTATGTAAGGTGATATCATGGTTAGTGTTACAAAGAAGTATCAGGTAACGATTCCAAAGGAAGTTAGGGAAGACCTTAACATTAAGCAGGGGGATAAAATAGTTTTTGTTAAAGATAAAACTGGAAATTGGGTGCTTATGACTGTAAAAGAATTGACTGATAAGATGTTGCAGGCATCTTCGGATATTGAGGAAACTATAACTGAATCCCGAGAAGGATTCAAGAGAGGAACTTCAATGAACCTGAAATCACTTGGTGATTAAATGAAACTAGTTTTAGATACTAATATTTTTAACAGTAAGAACTTCTGCAACTGGCTTTTAACATCCTCTGAGGAGAAGTACCTACCTGCAGTTGCTTACATGGAGTACCTCTACCACAACCTCAAGAAGGGAAATACTGAATCAATGGTAAATACATTTTTAGAAGAGATGAACGTTATTGTTGTCCCATTTGGAATTGAAGAAGCATCTAAGGCAGCACAGGGCGCAATTGGAAATTGGGACTTCAGTGAAAATGCTAGGGATTATGCTATAGGATCCACAGCAGTTGCTATGGATGCAATACTTGTTACAAATAACCTAAAACATTTCAAATGGCTTGAAAATGTTGTAAATCCTGATGAAATTCTTTCCAAATAATTTAATGGAAGTTAATGTAAATGCTCTCAAACTCCAAAAAACACCTCCAGGTCAGAGGTACTGAGATAAACTACTACTTCATCTGCAAAACCAAGCTATGGCTTTTCTCCCACAACATTCAGATGGAGCAGGAATCTGAATCAGTTTCAATGGGCAAACAGCTCCACAAGAAAAGTTACAGCCGTGAGAAGAAGGACTTCACCATTGACAACCTCATCAGCGTGGACTTCCTAAGGCGAGGTGAAACTCTGGAGCTTCATGAGGTTAAAAAGAGCAGTAAAATGGAGGATGCCCACCGTTACCAGCTTCTCTATTACATGTACTACCTGAAGAAGGAGAAGGGAATCCAGAACATCTTGGGATTCATAGATTACCCTAAGCTGAGGAAAAAAGAGAAGGTGGAACTCACAGAATCTGAAGAAAAATTTTTAGAGGACGTAATTGAGGGTATAAACAGTGTAGTTCAGGGAAACATTCCAAAACCTGATAAAAAGAGAATATGCCGTAAATGTGCCTACTACGAGTTCTGCTGGGTTTAAACTTCGTTTTAATAATATGAAAATATGTTTTGGACATTCTAAAAAAAAATGGTTTGATGAATCTTTTCAAGTTTAAAGCGTGATCTACATGAAAAAGAACTACTACCTTATGTCGGATGGATTGCTTAAAAGAAAGGAAAACACACTGTATTTTGTCAACAAAGATGGTAAAAAACCCATACCCATAAACAAGATCTACTCCATCTATGCCTACGGCTCCATCACTTTCTCCTCCCAGTCGGTGCACCTACTGGCAAAGGAGGGCATTCCAATACACTTCTTCAACTACTACGGATTCTACGACGGCAGCTTCTACCCAAGGGAAACCCTGCTTTCAGGGGATCTTCTGGTGAAACAGGCAGAACACTACCTAAACCCTGGAAAGAGGCTTTGGATAGCTAAAAAGTTCATCGAGGGTGCTGCAGGTAACATGGAAAAGGTTCTGGGCTATTACCACATTGAAAATGGCATTGGAGAAACAGTGAAGGATCTCACCTTCTCATCCAACGTGACAGAGGCAATGAACGTTGAGGCACGTATGCGTTCAGAGTACTACTCTAAAATGGATGAAATACTGCCTGACGGATTTAAGATGGAAGGAAGGAGCAGAAGGCCTCCTGAAAACATGGTGAACGCCCTCATAAGTTTTGGAAACTCAATGGTCTACTCAACAGTTATCTCGGAGATATACAACACCCAGCTCAACCCCACAATCTCTTACCTCCACGAACCCTTTGAGCGGCGCTACTCCCTAGCACTGGATCTGAGCGAGATGTTCAAGCCGATACTGGTTGACAGGCTCATATTTTACATGGTCAATAAAAGGATGCTGACCGAGGACGACTTCGAACAGAAGGTGGACTACTGCATACTCAACGACGGCGGGCGGAAGAAGTTCATAAAGGAGTACGATGAGAGACTTAAAAAGACCATAAAACACAGGGAACTCAACCGTAAGGTTTCGTACAGGCGTTTGATCCGGCTTGAAGCTTACAAGTTAATCAAGCACATTCTGGGCACACAGGAGTACAAACCATTTGTTATGTGGTGGTGATCCCATGTACATTATAATTGTCTATGACATCAACGTTGACAGGGTTAACAAGGTCAAATCTTTCCTCAGAACTCATCTGCACTGGATTCAGAATTCCGTTTTTGAGGGAGAGGTTACAAGAAGTGAGTTTGAAGAGATAAAAGATGGTCTGAAAGGTATTATAAACAAAGATGAGGATTCCGTGATACTTTACACCATGAGGAGCGAGAAAGCACTTAAAAGAAAGGTTCTTGGTGTTGAAAAGGCTCCTATTGGTGGAATACTTTGATTTTTTACTTATTTTAATTTATTTACTATTATTATGCTTTTTTTAAGGATTTAACTAACTTTTACGGGATCGTTTATGCAAGCAATTTTAATATTACTTAATACATGCCAAATATTACTTAATCTTTGATTAACTTATTTCAATTCCTTTGAGTTTAATATGGTCTGTACCCTCAGGATATTGCTATAATTAGTTTTAAATCAATATTATCATCTTCTTTTATTAAAAAAATCCTCTGCAGGTTGATGTTGATCCATATAAAAGAAATTGAAAATTGTGGATGGATAATTTTAAGTGTGATATTGGCCAAAGTATAGGGTGTATCAGGGGAAATAGGCGAAATTTCGGCCCTGCTAAAATCAGACTATTTTAGGATTGAAATTTGGATGTTGAAGTTGCTGACTTCATACGGAATGTTTGCTAAAATCAGACTATTTTAGGATTGAAATCCTGAGAAGGTCTTTATCACCACCCATGATGAACGAGCTAAAATCAGACTATTTTAGGATTGAAATACACCTAAAGCCACGCCCCCTAAAGTTGCAGTAGTTGTGCTAAAATCAGACTATTTTAGGATTGAAATTACTTTAGCTCCTCATCGTAGTGATTTCAACCGTGCTAAAATCAGACTATTTTAGGATTGAAATAGGATAAACTTGCAAAGATACTCACAGATGGTTACGGCTAAAATCAGACTATTTTAGGATTGAAATTTCCAAGGATATATGCGTGCACATCCTCGCAAACGGTGCTAAAATCAGACTATTTTAGGATTGAAATACCTCCAGATGCGGTAATCTATGGGGTGGGAGGTCTGCTAAAATCAGACTATTTTAGGATTGAAATTTGAGGAATTAGAGAAACTGGAAGAATCAATATTCAGCTAAAATCAGACTATTTTAGGATTGAAATTGCAACTATTGCGGCAGATACTGCCACAGTTATGGCTGCTAAAATCAGACTATTTTAGGATTGAAATACATTCTCAGTAACCACATGGAATGAGAAGCTTGGAGCTAAAATCAGACTATTTTAGGATTGAAATCTTCCAACGTATTTTGCACTGTAATTTCCTGATATTTGCTAAAATCAGACTATTTTAGGATTGAAATGGGATCTCAAGTGTATTATATACATACGGACAGCTTGCTAAAATCAGACTATTTTAGGATTGAAATTTGAGGAATTAGAGAAACTGGAAGAATCAATATTCAGCTAAAATCAGACTATTTTAGGATTGAAATATCTTACAAGGACATAATATCAACAGCCAGTTACGCGCTAAAATCAGACTATTTTAGGATTGAAATCAGCAATAGCCGACCCTGCAACACTACCGGATGGGTAGCTAAAATCAGACTATTTTAGGATTGAAATAATGCAGGGAGGATGGATAAATTCATACAAGGCATCGCTAAAATCAGACTATTTTAGGATTGAAATTATCGTGTGTTGTAGTATAATAGATAGTCATAAACATGCTAAAATCAGACTATTTTAGGATTGAAATGAAGATAAGATTGAGGAACTTGTCGAGATAGAGAAAGCTAAAATCAGACTATTTTAGGATTGAAATCGTTTACAATGGCCTTCTGTGGGTTCAATACTTAGTGGCTAAAATCAGACTATTTTAGGATTGAAATGCATAAGGGGTCGTTGTAACAAATGGAAGTTGAACGGCTAAAATCAGACTATTTTAGGATTGAAATTGGGAAATCTTCGTAATGGTAGCCGGGCAGGATGTTAGCTAAAATCAGACTATTTTAGGATTGAAATTCTGGTGCAAACATTGGGGACACAATCACAGGAATGTGCTAAAATCAGACTATTTTAGGATTGAAATACGAAATCATATCCAAGAAATTACAGTTCATACTCAGCTAAAATCAGACTATTTTAGGATTGAAATTCACAAGGAATGTAAACAAAGACTACGGAGCCAAAGGCTAAAATCAGACTATTTTAGGATTGAAATTGTTCCATTTGTGTTCACACTTTTAACTGCATAACTTGCTAAAATCAGACTATTTTAGGATTGAAATAAGATACAATCTACACTGGTTAAGATATTCACTAAATGCTAAAATCAGACTATTTTAGGATTGAAATCTGCAAATAATGCAAACAGTTCAATAACAAGTGGATGCTAAAATCAGACTATTTTAGGATTGAAATAAACATCAAGAAGCAATGAAACGGTTGAAATCACTAGCTAAAATCAGACTATTTTAGGATTGAAATGTGATTCTTCAAATACATTGTGAAGGTCCCATCTTTGCTAAAATCAGACTATTTTAGGATTGAAATACACCTCACAAGAGAACAGTTTGAACAAGAAGACGAGCTAAAATCAGACTATTTTAGGATTGAAATTTTCATATTCTCCTGAAAACAGGAGAGAAGGGACCTGCTAAAATCAGACTATTTTAGGATTGAAATGGGATCTGCATAAAAAGTTCTTTTTATTGAGTTCTGCTAAAATCAGACTATTTTAGGATTGAAATATAGTGGCCCAGGTAACAATTGAAAGGAAAGACCTGGCTAAAATCAGACTATTTTAGGATTGAAATACTAATTTCACAAGTTCAAATATTCAAGGATGGAAAGCTAAAATCAGACTATTTTAGGATTGAAATTTTTTTTGGAGGTAATAACGTATGACATTAAGTAAAGCTAAAATCAGACTATTTTAGGATTGAAATTCCTTTAAATGGCCATCAACGGGGCAGATACTTAGTGCTAAAATCAGACTATTTTAGGATTGAAATTTTACATCGACACATCAACGATAATCACAGATAATGAGCTAAAATCAGACTATTTTAGGATTGAAATCATCATTAACAAGTGAAAAACGAGGATTTGACCTTAGCTAAAATCAGACTATTTTAGGATTGAAATGTGAGAAAGCTGGAAAGAATACAGGACAAGGATTTATGCTAAAATCAGACTATTTTAGGATTGAAATCAATACATGGGGTACGCTCTTCACACAGACACAAAACGCTAAAATCAGACTATTTTAGGATTGAAATTCACGCAATGCTCGCAGCCTACTATGGTGCTGGTGTATGCTAAAATCAGACTATTTTAGGATTGAAATATCCAAACATTATGGAACAATCTAAAAGGATTCTGGCTAAAATCAGACTATTTTAGGATTGAAATCTGCACAATTAACGGTTGGATTGGATAGTGCAAGTAGCTAAAATCAGACTATTTTAGGATTGAAATATAAATTCTTGAAATCCAACAACACCCATTTTTATGCTAAAATCAGACTATTTTAGGATTGAAATAATTCATCATTGGATCTTCTATATTCAAAGTCATCAGCTAAAATCAGACTATTTTAGGATTGAAATTTGCTTATCTCATCGGAGTATGTTATCTGCTTCTTGGGCTAAAATCAGACTATTTTAGGATTGAAATGCAACTGCATCACTAACATATATATTTGGTTTACAAGCTAAAATCAGACTATTTTAGGATTGAAATTAGATACTGGTTCAGGATATGTTCAGAAGTATTATGGGCTAAAATCAGACTATTTTAGGATTGAAATGATGGGGACCCTTGATTTCAAAGAGCCTGGAGCCAGGCTAAAATCAGACTATTTTAGGATTGAAATCAAGAATATATTCTTGCAACAAGTGTGAAGGATAGGGCTAAAATCAGACTATTTTAGGATTGAAATATAACTGTTGAACTTGGAAAAATAGCAAATGAAGCTGCTAAAATCAGACTATTTTAGGATTGAAATTAAACTTTTATTGTAGGGTTTTCAGGATCTGCTGGAGCTAAAATCAGACTATTTTAGGATTGAAATGTAAAAAAAGTTAGAGGATTTATAACCTTCGACGAGGCTAAAATCAGACTATTTTAGGATTGAAATATGATATCGGAGCGAAGATATAGGGTGGCTGCAGCCGCTAAAATCAGACTATTTTAGGATTGAAATGTTCTGATGTTATCACAAAGTCCTCCCTGTCGAATTGCTAAAATCAGACTATTTTAGGATTGAAATTACGGAACAGGGAAATATAAAGGGGCCGGAATCGCAAGCTAAAATCAGACTATTTTAGGATTGAAATTCAGCTACAGTTCCGGCTTCAACGTCTGTTACTCGTGCTAAAATCAGACTATTTTAGGATTGAAATCTGTACAGCAACAGTCCAATGGGCACCGAATCTGAAGCTAAAATCAGACTATTTTAGGATTGAAATGGAATTCATCTTCTACTGTGTCGTGTATTTCCAGGGGCTAAAATCAGACTATTTTAGGATTGAAATTCACCTGATCAGCTCCATACTTGTGAACCCCTGATCGAGCTAAAATCAGACTATTTTAGGATTGAAATTTTATATGAAAATACCAATAATTCATGTTGGTTTGAGCTAAAATCAGACTATTTTAGGATTGAAATTTAATCATTTTTGAAAAGTAAATTCCATTATTTGTTTGCTAAAATCAGACTATTTTAGGATTGAAATGTACAAGACATATAACAGGACAACAGAGCATCGCATGCTAAAATCAGACTATTTTAGGATTGAAATTCCGATAATGGAGAGTACACCGAGGGACTGGCACAAAGCTAAAATCAGACTATTTTAGGATTGAAATTTCGTCTAAGTGTTTCTTTATCACTGCATATTGCCTGCTAAAATCAGACTATTTTAGGATTGAAATCAATATCCACAACTCCGAGGGTGGATGCTGTGAGGGCTAAAATCAGACTATTTTAGGATTGAAATATCGTCCCTTCAAGTTTCATATACAACCTCTACAATGCTAAAATCAGACTATTTTAGGATTGAAATGTAAAAGTTTTAGAGGACGCAACAACAGTTGCAAACGCTAAAATCAGACTATTTTAGGATTGAAATGAGAAGAAGGGGATGCTACAGCTGGATTAAAAACTGCTAAAATCAGACTATTTTAGGATTGAAATAGGCATCACAGATGAACTACGAAACAACCTGAAATCGCTAAAATCAGACTATTTTAGGATTGAAATACTTGTAGACTGTTGGTGTGGACCGTGTTATGTTCAGGCTAAAATCAGACTATTTTAGGATTGAAATAGAAATGTGATGCAGGGCAGTGGACTTGTTCAAGATGCTAAAATCAGACTATTTTAGGATTGAAATTCATCATAAGTGATCTTATTCACTGGCCTTGGTGAAGCTAAAATCAGACTATTTTAGGATTGAAATTGATAACCTGGTCCTTAACGGTTTTAACAAATCCTTGCTAAAATCAGACTATTTTAGGATTGAAATGCAAGTGGTAAACCTAAGCATGTTATGGAATTCTTCGCTAAAATCAGACTATTTTAGGATTGAAATTAAAACTGATTCTATCGTTGAGGTTATGTTAAATAGCTAAAATCAGACTATTTTAGGATTGAAATTAGCTTCTTGTTGAATCCTGCAAGCATGGTATCAAGCTAAAATCAGACTATTTTAGGATTGAAATTTGTATACCGTACCATCCCTGGAGCATACACCCCTATGCTAAAATCAGACTATTTTAGGATTGAAATGTTTTAACAAAAGTTGATATTGGAATGCCAGAGAAGGCTAAAATCAGACTATTTTAGGATTGAAATATGAATGGGAGGTTACTCAAGCTTCAACTGTTGATGTGCTAAAATCAGACTATTTTAGGATTGAAATGTTTTATCATAAAAAGGAAGAGAATGAAGAGTGTTATGCTAAAATCAGACTATTTTAGGATTGAAATTTGATGGTTTCGGTGATTGCATCGATACGTTCTTTTAGCTAAAATCAGACTATTTTAGGATTGAAATGGGTCTCTTCAATGATACCTGCAAGCTTATTATTTGAGCTAAAATCAGACTATTTTAGGATTGAAATTATAAAATGAAAGGGGGAACTGAAAGAACCGTGGGGCTAAAATCAGACTATTTTAGGATTGAAATTTGGTGGTTTCGGTAATTGCATCGATGCGTTCTTTTGCTAAAATCAGACTATTTTAGGATTGAAATGACAACACAGTTCCAGGGGCGAAGGAATGGAAATTAGGCTAAAATCAGACTATTTTAGGATTGAAATCCTCACAACAGGTAGCAACAACGAGGAGCTTTACGCGCTAAAATCAGACTATTTTAGGATTGAAATACCTAAAGAAGATGATGAGGTAATGAAGTAAAACTAATTGTTAATCCTATTTTTTAGTTTAATTCCGCATTGTGATTGCTCTTAAAACAGTTATTTTTTATAAAAATACTATTTTAGATTTAATTTTAATATAATATCTTGTTTTATAATTTATTAATCGAATTTAAGAGTTTAATCAAGTTCAATTTTATTTCATAAGCTTTTTTCACTTTTTATATTTTTAAACTCATGATTTTTTTCCTGATATTTTCACAACTTATTAAAAAACTGGAACTTTTTTTGTGAGATATGTAACAAAAATATAAAAGTTTTTATAAGAGGAAGGTGTAGAATACTAATTTTCTTAGAAACGAAGGGAGGTGAAATATGATGAAATTTAAAGGAACTATCAGGTTATGTATTACATTTCTTGGTTTTTTCGCGTGTTTAAGTGGTGTCAGTGCAGCCGATGTGAGTATTGATAATAACACCTGGACTATAGGTGACATCCAGGATTATTTCAATGGAAATATGGTTCATGGTTTAACAATCTCCAATGGGGATAATGTGATTTTTCAAGCCGGAAATTATTTTAATTTAGCATTAAATGTGAAAAATAGTGTTAATATCCTAAATAATGGTGCTGTAAACTTCATTGGAAAGGGGGCAGCTATTGGTATTTTTGTATCCAATGTCAACAACGTGAACATAACTGGACTGAGCGTAAGCAACTACACCTACGGGATATATTTAAGCAGGTCTAACAACACGGATATCATTAATAACACCGCTAATAATAACCGTAAAAATGGAATAACACTTGATGCGGCCTCCAATACAGATATTATTAACAACACTATGTACAACAACACCAATCGGGGAATCTACTTATCCTCTGCTGTTAACTCTTTTGTTTCCAACAACACAATCTGCAACAGTTTGACTAATAATGGTGGAATCGTCCTGGCTACTTCCATTAATTCCTACATAGTTAACAACACCCTAAATCACAATGTAGATGGAATCTACGTGTATGCAAACTCAATTAACACGACTTTAATCAACAACGTCGTGAGTAACGATACCAGCAATGGAATAGTGCTGGGAGACTACAGTACTTCTGCAGTTAACAACACGTTGATCAACAACACCGTGAACAACAACAATGTTTACGGAATTCGCTTGATCAATACAGTTAATTCCACAATATCAGGGAATAACGTGTTTAACAATACTGCCGGAATTGGTTTGCCATACAATGCAGTTAATTCCAATATAACATGGAACAACGTGTCCAACAATAGAGGTGATGGAATTGGTGTATCAACATCCTCTAATACGAATATACTGGGTAATACAGTTAACAACAACAAAGGATCTGGGATCACGTTATCAAGTTCACGTAATTCCAATGTAGGAGACAACTTTGTTTCTAACAACAGTCAAAACGGGATAACTACAACAGGTACCGGAAATTCAACTGTAAAAAATAATACAGTTTCCAAAAACATGTTATCTGGAGTAAGATTAGGTAATTCAGGTAATTCTGTGACTGATAATTCTGTGACAGGTAACGGCGTTGGTGTTTCAATTTACGCAGCTAACAACGCCCTAAATAACAACAACATTGCAAACAATGGTGCTGGTGTTTTAATTGGTTATAACAACGCAGTTATTGTTCTGGGAGAGAATAACATATCCAATAACCTGTACGGACTCACCATCACAGGAAACAATGACAGATTGAGTAACTTTGGCATTGAGAACAATACCAATGGTATGATTCTTAATGGTATCAACAACATCCTGAACAATGTGACCAGTAGTAAAAACACCAATGCAGGTTTGATATTTAATTCAACATCCTCAGGTAACCTATTCGTCAATGGTTCATTAACAAACAATGGTATGGGTATTGTTATGAATGGTCAGAAAGACTCTGTTTTGAGCTCCACAATCCTAAAAAACACAGAATACGGTTTCACAGTAAATGGATCCAACAACACCTTAAACTACAACAGAATATACCAGAATAACCTGGGTTTGAACAACACAGGCAGCAACACCAATGCTAATCTGAACTGGTGGGGCATTAACAATGCACCAGCACAGGTTACCAGCTCCGGTACAAATCTAAACATGAGCTACTGGTACGTTCTACAGTTATCCTCCAATAACTACAACACAACCGTTAACACCACACAAACACTCAATCCAGGTGACTCTGCAACTTTAGGCTATTCCCTGGAAACTAATGTTCCGTTGACAAGTAACAGAGAACTGTTACCCTACTTCGAAGTTACCCTAACAAAACCAGATGGAACTACCGTTACAGGAGACATAAGAAACACCACAGTTAGTTACACAATCACTGCCAAAAAGGGTATTGTATACTCAATTCAATCTACAGCTGACAAAGAGGACATTAAACTATCAATAAATACACCAACTTCTGATTTGGCGGTCAATAAAACAGTGAACAATAAAAAACCTCATGTGAATGATAAAATTGTTTACACAATTGCAGTGACGAACAATGGTCCAGATAATGCAACCAATGTCTTTTTGAAGGATTTACTCCCAAAGGGACTTAAATTTATCTCTGCTGATGGAAAATACAATTCCACAACAGGACTATGGACAATTGGAGATCTACAAAGTGGCGAAACCGCTGTACTAAACATCATTTCACAGGTGATTCAGTCCAATGTGAACATAACAAACATTGCAGCAGTGCATCAGACAAACTACGATCCAAACAGTACCAATGACCAGTCAAACATCACCGTAAACGTTGGAAAAGATTCTGATCCAACGAGTGGAGGACGTCCAGTTAAAAAAGATGTTGGAGTCAATGTAAATGCTGAGACAGTTACAATGAAAAACACTGGTGTGCCAGTTGCAGTATTAGTACTGAGTATTTTAGCGGTATTTGGTGGAATGTTACAAAAGAGGAAATAAACCTCCATTTTACACATTTTTTTTTGAATGATTAATTCTAAAGGGCTTACAAAAAATTGATGAATTAACTCATATAAAATGAATACCATATAAAAATAATGTAGAAAGAGCTGATTTGGGGGCTGTGTATAATCTCTGATGAAGATAACTGGGATGAGTTAATCCAAAAAATATGTGGATTTTTAGAAAAAGAAGAATTATCCGATGATCGTAACGATCCTTACGATATCAATGACCCCTACGATGATCATATCACGTTGGTACCTCTCAATAAAGAAATTGAAGATTCTAAGTTGGATGATCTAATTGAAATGGTTACTGAGGACCCTTCATCCCATGGAATTATTGAAAGATCAAATAAAACAGCTTTAAGGATCGAGTCCATTAACAACAAGGGACCATGTTTAAAGGTTTATTTAGCTCCTTACGCTCATAATCTCTTTCCTAAGGATTGAATTATTAACTATTTATGTTCCTGTTTTAAAAGTAGAAATTCTAATATAAAAAATTCCAATATGTAAAAGAAGAAATGCTTAAATTTCCCTTGTTAACCCCACATCGTAGCGTGTCCCGCACTCTGGACAGATGTAGATCACCCTGTAGGTTGAACCATCCTTCAGGAAGGATGTGTGGAATCCCTTTTCAAATCCGCATACTTCACACACTCGAAACTCTTCTCCAATTTCTACTTCTCTGATTTTATCAGTTTCATTCATTCAAAACACCGATAGTACTTAACTCTTAAGATTTTTAAGGGTTATGATCAGTGTGAAAAATTCCGGTAGGATGAAAAAAAGTCAAAAGCCAGTCTAGGTGGAGGTTGGTCCTAATGGAAACGAGTATCGAGTCTGTTTATTTTACAACTCGTTATGATTTAAGAAATGCCCTCTGGAAAATTCAGATGTGCAATTTAAATAAAGGAGCTGAGGAAACGTAGATTATTTAAGTGGGTGTGTCTGGTCTTGTTAGAAGTACCTTTTACAATCTTGCGTTTCCTCCAAAAAATGGTATGATACAATAGCATACGAAAACTTATTTGTACCACAGTACTGATCATGCATGTCGTACCTTATATAAGTTTCTAAAAAAATCAATTTTTACCATTCTGGGCCCAATTTGATGGTATCAAATATTAATTTTTTTGAAGCATGTTTCACCAAAATGGTGCAGATACCTCTCATGAATTGTGCTCCATATTTGATGAATGCATTCTGGATGGAATCCGCACAAAAAACTGGATAAATTATTAACCAGGTAACACAATGAATTGTTAGATATACAATCCTTGGGGACGTGCCATATTTTTTTGCACGCTACCTTATCTTTTTAGGGGAGTGTTACAGTGGACTTAAGCAAATATAAGAAAAGAGTATCTACCAAAAAGGCTTACAGAAAATTTAGACGGGGCAAATATGAAGAATCCTTAGATCTTTACAACAACATTTTAGAAACTTATCCAGAGCATACCAATGCCTGGTTCGGTAAAGCAATGGTTTTAGAGGCAATGGGAAAACTTGAAGATGCTTTGAAGTTCTATGATAAAACTTTAGAACAGGACCCAAAGTACTTCGGTGCCTGGTACAACAGGGGAAACACTCTCGTCAAGCTTGAGAGGTTTTCTGAGGCTTTGGATAGTTACGATGAGGCTTTGAAGCTGGAACCTGAGTACTTTGGTGCCTGGTACAACAGGGGAAACACTCTTATCAAGCTTGAGAGGTTTTCTGAGGCTTTGGATAGTTACGATGAGGCTTTGAAGCTGGAACCAAAGAATGTTGAAGTACTGTACAATAGGGGCTACACTTTGGCGTATTTGGAGAGGTTTTCTGAGGCTTTGGATAGTTACGATGAAGTTTTAAAGAGGGATCCCAAGTATTTTGATGCCTGGTACAATAGGGGCTACACTTTGGCGTATTTGGAGAGGTTTTCTGAGGCTTTGGATAGTTACGATGAAGCTTTGAAGCTGGAACCGAAGAATGCTGAACTGTGGTACAACAGGGCTAAAACCTTTGAAAAACTTGATAAACCTCAAGAAGCCATTGAAAGTTATGATGAGGCCTTAAGAGTTGACCTGAACTACGTTGATGCATGGTACAGTAGGGGTATGGTAATGGTAAGCTTGGGTAAAGATCAAGAAGCATTGGAATGTTTTGACAAGGCTTTGGAGTTAAATCCTGATTTTGAGCCTGCCTTAAAAGCTAAGAAAGATATTCCAACTGAGGAATCATAACTCTTTTTTTTCACAGATCTTTTTTTAGAGGTTCTGAGAACCATCAACAGTTAAATCTGACTGTTTTTAGTACCTAATAATCTTTATAATTGAAATTGACTCTGTAATCTTTTTTGTGATGATGAACTAGATTGAAACAGGGTGCTGGGGCCTGATCTTCCAACTCTTTTGATCCAAACTTGAACCTCATGTACCATGAGAAACATGTCACTTAAAAGCATGATAAATCTTATAAATACGTTACAAGAATAAAGAAATATCTTAAATTAAATAGGCCTCCAATTAATTAATATTTATCCAAAAAAAGATGTTAAAGTGATTCAATGAACTACTACCACGATGAAAAAATGGAGAAGCTCTTCCAGGTTCTGGAACAGCCAAAATCCCTTGAAGAGATAGATCTCTCGGAGTCATTCATAAAGAACCTCATCCTGAAGATCATCTCAAGCTATGGAAACATTAAGGTCAATCAGATCCATGAAATAACTGGTTTACATGTTGATATCCTTGAAAAATGTTTGAGGGCAATGGAGAAACAGGAATTCTGTGCCCAGACAGGGGGAAGTTTTCTCTTCCCAAGTGTTGAGTACACCATAAAGGAGAGGGGACATGAAAAGGCCAAAAAATTGATGGAGGAAAACCCCTACATGGGTATGGCCCCTGTGACCTATGAGGAGTACTTCAAGATAATGGAGGTACAGCTCAAGGGCAGGTTCCCAATCCACATCCCAGAGCAGGTTATTGAGGATGCTCTCAAGGATGTTGTTGGTGTTGAAGGTGCTAAAAAAACCCTTGTGGAAGCTGCAATTGGTGGAAAAGGATTCTTCATATACGGACCTCCAGGAACAGGTAAAACCTTCCTGACAAGTAAGATGTCGGACCTTCTACCTCCTCTTCTAATTCCAAAGTTCATAGAGTTCAGTGGAGATGTTATACAGCTTTACGACCCTGATTTCCACAAGGCACGTGAGGAACAACCGGATGATCCTCGTTGGGTTAAGATCTACGCACCCTTCGTGTTCACAGGTTCCGAACTTTCAACAGAGAAACTGGAAACCAACTTCAACCCTAACAAGGGAGTCTATGAAACTTCCCCAATAATAAAGGCCAACGGTGGAGTTCTCCTCCTTGACGACCTTGGAAGGCAGAAGGAGGATCACAACGCCCTCCTGAACAGGTTGATCGTACCCCTGGAGAACAAGAAGGACGTTGTTTATATCAAGGGTGCTCCTGTAATCGTTCACACCCATTTCATACCCTCATTCTCAACCAACCTTGCCATAACCATAGTTGATGAGGCCCACCTCAGACGTGCACCATTGAACATCATGCTGGACCCACCAAGTCCAGATGAGATCGTCACGGTTTTCAAGAAGAACCTGGATGCAATGCACGAGGACTACGATGATGATGTGCTTGAACGGTTCAAAAATGTCTACGTGCCCATGGTCTACGGTGGAGAACAGCTAAAACCAACCTTTGCACATGCAAGGGATGTGGCTCAGATAGCTCAGGCAGTTCGTATAAGGCGTGGAGAAGACAGGATCACAAAGGAAATACTGGAAGAAGCTTTGGATGGACATATTCTTGTCTCGCTTCAGCGGAAGTACACGCCTGAACTCTTCGAGAGGATCATAAGCCAAAAACAGTAAGATGCATAAAATCCCAAAAATATGTATTTAAAACTATTTAAAAGATATTTTATCCTATTTTAGGGGTTTATATCCTTATTCATTCCTTAATATTTTTTATGAGGAGTTTTGGGAATTTTTTATAAACAATGGAAAGGTTTTTATTCAAGGCCCATACAATATAAAAGAGGCTGAAAAAAAATTTTTACATCCACAGCATTTTTAGAAAAAGGGAAGATTTTATAGGAATTTATCAGGAGATTTTCACATGACATGCAACATACTTGTTGGCGGAGGATGGGGAGATGAAGGTAAGGGAAAATGTATAACCTACCTTTGTTCAAACGATAAACCGAATATCATAGCAAGAGCTGGAGTAGGCCCAAATGCAGGGCATTCAGTTGAATTTAACGGCGAAAAATATGGATTGAGGATGATACCTTCAGGATTCGTGCACACAGATGCAAGGCTTCTCATAGGTGCAGGAGTCCTGGTGGACCCTGAGGTGTTCCACTACGAACTCAACTACCTGAACAAGTACCATGTTAAGGAGAGAACCTTTGCAGACTACCGCTGCTCAATCATCGAAGAAAAACACAAACAGCAGGACAGAGCTTCAGATTACCTCTCAAAGAACATAGGAACCACTGGAAGTGGATGTGGACCTGCAAATAGTGACAGGGTTATGAGGGTTGCAAAACTCGCAAGCCAGATCGAGGAAATGGAAGGCTACACAGCAGACGTGCCAACAGAGGTCAACGAGGCCATAGACAATGGTGAGGATGTTTTCATCGAAGGGTCCCAGGGATTTGGATTATCCCTTTACTACGGAACCTACCCCTACGTAACCAGTAAGGACACAACTGCAAGCACAGCAGCAGCAGATGTTGGAGTGGGCCCAACCAAGATCGATGAGGTCATAGTTGTATTCAAATCTTACATCACACGTGTGGGTGCAGGACCATTCAAAACAGAGATAACTCAGGAACGTGCAGAGGAAATGCACATAGAAGAGTACGGAACAGTCACAGGAAGAAGGAGACGTGTTGGTGTCTTCGACATGGAACTTGCCAAGGAATCATGCATGATAAATGGGGCAACCCAGATAGCATTGACATGTGTTGACAGACTCTTCCCACAGTGCGAACGTGTCAAAGAGTACAGTCAGCTCTCACCTGAAGTTAAAAACTTCGTTGAAGAGATACAGACTGAAACTGGAGTTCCTGTAACCATAATATCCACAGGACCCGACATGACAGACACCGTTGACCTCAGAGACGAATTACTCTGACTCAACACATTTCATTTCCTTTAAAGTTTTTTATTATCTTTATTTGAAATTAAAGAAATTAAATTATTATTTTTTTTAGTTTATGAATTATTATTTTTTTTAGTTTATGAATTATTATTTTTTTTAGTTTATGAATTATTATTTTTTAAAAAATAAGGCTTATTGAAAGATTTATTGAAATTAGTTTAATATCTTTTAATCTAATCTTCATATCACTTTTTTTTTAAAAGGCCTTGATCTTAAAAAAGATATGACATGGTGGGGTTGTTTTAATTTTCTTGTAAAAAATCTCTTTTTTATTGGTAATTGAACAGTTTGAATATTTATGGGAAATTTTTGTATTCATTTAATCAGTTTTTACATGGTTATATTGGGTTTTGTTTTCATATTTTGGTTAATATATTGTGGAACTGTTTAATTTAAAGTGTTATCCACTAGGGATTTGATATTTTTTGTAAATTCTTTTTATTCGCTTGAATTATCCGTATTTTTGTGGATTAAATCAGAAGTTTTATTATTGTGAATGTATTATGTTGATGTGGATATGATACTATGATAATATTTTATCCGGAACGATCATGAAGGAGGTGAAAAAGACCAATGGAAACCAAAAACAGACAAATAACGATTAAAATTCCATTGTTGTTACTGGTTGGTGTGGTGTTGTTCTCTTTTGGTGTTAGTGCTGTAAGTGCAGCAGGTACAGATAATTCCACGATCTATGTTAATACACAGGGAAATGATAGTTGGGATGGATTATCACCAGTTTATAACACTACAAGCGGCCCAAAAAAGACCATAGGAAATGCCACAGGCACAGTAGCAACAAATGGAACGATTCACATAGCACAGGGAACCTACAACGAATCTGGAATAAACATCGACCATAATATGACAATTACGGGCGAAAACCAGGCAAACACCATAATCAACGGACAACAAAGCGGAAACCCAATATTCACCATTGTAGATGGAATAACAGTCAATATAAACAACTTAAAACTAACAAACAGCACTGCAATTGGTAATGGTGGCGCGATCTACAATGAGGGAAACCTAACTGTGATTAACAGTACACTCACAGGCAACACTGCAACTAATTATGGTGGAGCCATCTACAATGAGGGTAGTTTAACAGTTACAAACTCCACATTCACAGGCAACACCGCAAGTAATGGTGGAGCAATCACTAATTATTATAAGAGTAGTTTAGCAGTTACAAGCACCATAATTAACAACAACAACGCTGCCAATGATGGTGGAGCAATCAACAATTATGGTAATTTAACAGTAACAAACTCCATAATTAACAACAACACCGCAGCATCTTACGGTGGAGCCATAGAAAATTATGGAACTTTAACTTTAACTAAAAGTACACTCACAGGCAACAGCGCATTTACTGGTGGAGCAATCTTCAATGCGAGGATGGATACTTTGGGTACTTCAACAGTTACAAACTGCACAATCACAGGTAACACTGCAGAATATTATGGTGGAGCAATTTACAATGGTGGTGGCAGTAGTACTGTAACAGTTACAAATTCCACACTCACAGGGAACAATGCAACAAATGGTGGAGCGATCTACAATATTTATTCTACTTTAACAGTTACAAACTGCACACTCACAGGGAACAATGCAACAAATGGTGGAGCGATCTACAATAATAACTATCAGTTTACAGTTGTTAGTTTTAGTAGTATTGTGAATAACTATGCAAGTCTTGGTAGTGCTATTTATAATGAGTATGGTGTTATAGATGCTAAGTACAATTGGTGGGGTTCTAATGATCCGGTATGGGCAAATCTCATATATCAAATGTCAAATCCCATAAACTGGTTATACATGACACTAAATGCCACACCAACTACTATTAATAACACTCAAAGCAGTTTAGTCACAGTTAGCTTCAACAACCTCTGTAACGGCACTGCAGTTACTTCCCTTGATCCTAGTGAAGGTCACATACCTGATGGAACAACTGTAACCTACAGCAGTACTCTGGGAACTTTCAATCCTGCAACCGCCACAACGGTTAATGGTATTGCAACAACCTTATTCACTGCAAAACACGGAGGAACAGGCAACTTAACTGCAACCACAGATAATCAAACAGTTACACAACTTTTAACAGTGAATCCAGTATCTTACTTGTACCTGAACACTAAAACATCCAAAAAGAACCCAACTGTTGGTGAAACATTCATTTTAACCTACAAACTCAGTAACAATGGACCAGACAATGCAACAAACGTTACAGTGTCTTTCCAGATACCAGCAGGTTTGGAATTTGTAAGTGCGAGTGTTGATAACGGAAAATATAACTACAACCCAAACAACAGGACAGTAACGTGGACACTCAGCAACGTGGCTGTGGGAGATCCATATCTATACCTTACAGTTAAGGCATCAGGAGCTGGAAGCTACACCATCACACCAACGATAACCTCAGGAACATTCAACCAGAACACAGGCCCATTATCACCGTTCACATTCAACGTACAAGTACAGAACAACTCTAATGGCAATACAGTGAACGCTGCATCAACAACAAAAACCGTTCCAATGCAAACCACAGGTATGCCAATAGCAGGACTCGTACTGGCAATTCTAGCTGTACTTGGAGGAACATTAGCACCAAGGAAAAAATAAAGACCAATTTAACCTTTTTTTTATTCTTTTTTTAGGATCAGAAGTTATGTTTATCCAGAAAGGTGTTCAAATCTTCATAATATTTTAATTTAAGGTTTGTTTTTAAGTCAAACTAATTTTATGGGGGTTTTGAAAATTAAGTTTATATTAAAAAAAATAGTTGATTAAAAATTTTAAAAAATTTCCTAAAAAAAATGAGTTCAGGAATTCACCCCCGGATTTCAGGATTCCTTCCTTGGCTCCCCCATCTCTTCTATCTCATCTGCAACGTGCCAGTGGTCTCCACGTTTCTCAGCCCGCCTTATGAAGTACACACCAAGGAGTGCTCCAACTATTCCACCGGCAGTGTCTGTGAACAGGTCGTTCATTGTATCATCAATGGCATTCTGGGTTGGTGAGCCTTGCATCTGGGTGTTTCCAGTTATCTCACCTATCACAGTGTGGGAGAGGTATTTGTCGTAGGTGTACTCGCCCATCTCAAGCATGGCCCCAAATCCTATGGTTACAATAACAATAAGGATGGCCATTCCTCTTACACTAGCCTTCAGCTTGCCGTAGAAGTACATGGTGTAAACAGCCATCATACCTATGAGTGCAACGTAAAGGGGAAGCATGAAGTGCATGAAGTTGTCGTAGTGGGGTATTCTCACGTAGAGTCCCAGCGCATCCCCACCAACAAGTTCGAACAGAACCATTGCAAGAAAAAGAAGTTCGATCTCAACTGGAATGGCACGTATCATGTTCCTTGTGAAGAATGAAGGTGCATGCATGATCACAAGGGCCACCAGAATGAGAACTCCGAATATTCTCTCTGAACCTGTTGCACCACCGAATATGGTGATGTAGATACCTGCAGCCAGGAGGAAAACCCTCAATGCGACGAGTAATTTTCTCTCTGTTGGGTTTATATTTTCATCTGGTTTGAAGTAGCTCATATCTAACCTCCAAATCAACAATTCAAATCATTGAATCTATCAATCTAAAACATCATTGTGATCTCATTATCCCCTTTTATTATTTATTTTTTTATATTTTTAAGTGGATTCTGGCGGTACATTCACTTCCAACACCCTTTTTCTGAATTTTGTTCAGGGATCATGGGCAATAGCTTTAAGTACAACCATGAACACATGTAATTTTAATAAAAACTAGGCTTAAAAATAAGAAATATCTACATTTTTTAAACTATTTACAAGATTTAAACGTGCTTTATCTATTTAAGGACTATTCTGATATGTTCAAATTACAATATAATTCTTAAAGAATAAACAATGAGTTTAAGATTCAAGGATAATTGAAGCCTTTTCAAATGGAGATGTTCAATGAAGAAATTTTTAATGTTACCCCTTTTAATGGTCATGCTCTTTCAGGTGGCCCCTGCATCTGCATGGTCAGTTACAACACACTACGAGATCGCTGACGAGGCATATAACTCCCTTTCACCTTCTGTTCAGGTTAAACTGAGTGAAATAGCAATGAGGGATGGTGCAGATGATCCTGACGTGAAGTTCAGGGATTTCCAGAACCATCACATGCCCTACAGTGCAATCAAAGCACAGTACTGGTTGAACAAGGGAAAGCTCAACTACGATGAGGGTAACTACCGCTACGCAAGTTACTGCTTTGGTGTGGCATCCCACTACATATCTGACAGCTTCTGTGCACCCCACACAGTTAACGGGGCATCCAAGGTTGATCATACCATCTACGAAGTGGAAGGAATGCTGCTTGAACCCCATGCAACCTATGAAAGCGGAGATCTAAACACACTGCTCCAGCAGGGTCAGGCAGAGGGTGAACTGAGCTGGACAAACTGGAAACAAGATAATAGTGATGTTTACATCCAGAGCGACCTGGACAATGCTGCAAGTGCCACCTACTCCCTCATAAGTGAATATGCAACGTGAAGTGAAAAAAAATTTTTATTTTCTTTTTATTATAATAACGTCTTAAATAGGATATTTAACTTAAAAAAGGAGTTTATTTAAAGGGTTTATTTTAAAACTAAGCTTTATTCATCCTTTGAATTTTATTTTAAAAGTTTTGGGAATCATATTTAAAAATGGATGTAAATTTAGAAATACAAATTTTCCATTTTTTTAATCATATTTATCTTTAAAAATTATTCCATACTGGAATAAAATGTCATAAAGGAACAAAAAGATCCTTCACAATTTTAAAGAAGCCTTAATAATTCACATGGTTTGAGGGTTTTATCATTCATTCTGAACCCTTCCTGTACTCATGTGTGAAGGTTCTGTCGTAGAGCTTTGAAGGGGTTACATGGGATGCATCCAGCACATCGCCCACAACGATCATTGCGGTTTTCTCTATTCCAGACTCCTTTACTTTCTCTGCAATATCCTCAAGTGTTCCTCGGACTATTCTTTCATCAGGCCAGGATGCCTTCTGAACCACTGCAACAGGGGTTTTGGCAGGGTAATGGACTCTAAGGTCAGAAACAACCTCATCTATCATATGAACACCCAGGAAGATACACATGGTTGCACCGTGCTCTGCAAGGCTTGAGATGGATTCACCTTCAGGTTTGGGTGTACGGCCCTCAGGCCTTGTGATAATAACCGTCTGAGAAACTTCAGGAAGTGTTAGTTCAGTTTCAAGGGCAGCTGCAGTTGCAAAGAGTGAACTGACACCTGGAATCAACTCAAATGGTATCTCAAGCCTTCGAAGATCCTCCATCTGCTCACCTATCGCTCCATAGATCGCAGGATCCCCAGTGTGAACCCTTGCAACGATTTTTCCCTTAGCTGTTTCTTCCCTCATGACCTCCACGATCTCAGCAAGGTTCATGGATGCGCTGTTGTAGATCAGGGCATCATCCCTTGCACAGTCCAGAACTTCTCTGTTCACAAGTGAACCTGCATAGATAATAACGTCTGCAGTTTTAATTACATTGTAAGCTTTAACTGTTAAAAGTTCAGGGTCTCCAGGACCCCCTCCTATGAAAACAACTTTTCCATTCATCTTTTTAATCCTCTGAGCATTGTTTAAGGTTAAATTTTGATGCTTCTCTTATTTATTTATATGTAAAGCATGGGGTTATTTTATAGGTGTTCCAGAAGTTTTGTAGAATAAGACTTTGTAGAGTAAATTTAGTGTATTGAAATGATTATGTTGGAAAATTGGATTGGTAAAAAAGATCTATCTCCACTTAGAATATCCCCTTTCATTAAAGGTTGATCCGTTTCTCAACCAGCTCAATTGCAGCGTATGGACATTCCCTTATACACATCTCACACAAGCCACAGGAAGCAGGGTCGATGTAAGCCTTACCATTATCCTTAATCGTAACGGTACCGGCACCTGTTTTCACCTGGGGGCAGACATCCCTGCAGTTGTGATCACAGTCAGCATCCCCCATACAGTCCTCCTCCACAACCACGGCTGATCTGGATGCAAATCCCAGACCCCTTTTAACAGCTTCCTTTATGTTGTACCCTGCAATGTGCAGTAGGGTATCGCCGAGGCCAGGATCTGTGTTCATCGAGGCCAAACAGGGGTAGTTGTGGATCTTGTTTCCGGATTCAGTTTCAGCTTCATCCCCTGGAATTCCCTCCAGTTTCTCTGCAACGTACCATGTTGAGCCGCATGGTGCTCCCCTTAAAACCTTCACCTTTCTGATGAATTTGTCCCTTTGAATTTCAAGTTCAGGCATTCCAAAGTGCTCTGCAAAGGCATCCACAACAGGATTTCCCACAGGCTTCAAACTGCAGAATGGTTTGGGGAACAGTATCAAAACATCCTCAGGTGCAGATTCTACTATCTCCCTTTGAAGTCCAGATGGAATCTGGGAGGGGTTATGTATGGGGGCAATAACGGCTTTTGCACCACTTTTCTCTGCAACAACAGGCAGTACCATGTTGATGTCCCCTTTGAGGTCAAGTGCAAGGATCAAGTCACATTCTGGAATGTTTTCAGGTACGTGGGCTTGAAAATCATCTATGAACTCAGGCAGATCCTCTGGAAATTCATGCAGTCCCACTATATTTGCTGCAAAACCATGTTCAGCAAGGGTGTTAACGATCCGGGCTCCGTAATCACCACTGGTCAGTATAAATATCTTCAGTTCCATCTAAATCATCCCCGTAAACCTACCATCCCTTCATTATTATTAAATACATAATCAGATCATCACTATTTTTTTTACTGTGACTGTGTATAAATGAATCAGTTTTTTTATGGGATGGTGATGGCTAAAATCAGTTTTGATGATCTGAAACCTAGATGAAGTATTTTTTTTCATGGGGATCTTAAAAAAATGGTTTCATCCTATAAATTGGTTAATGGAAAAATCGATCTTCATATATTGTAATGATTATTTAAAATTATTTTTTACTTATAAAAAAAGAAAAGTTTGAAAGAATTATTTTTCATAAATCCCTTTTTGATTCATACATCCTGCAAATTGATCTGGGAGTCATCGTTCAAGGGCCTGTTTCAGCATCCTTGAAATGGTGTCCAGTATTATTCCTGTGAATGCAATGAATATGCCCGCGAATCCTATTAAAGCTGCAACTATGGTTGGTCCAAGGGTTTCACTCCTTCCTCCAAGGTAATCTCCAAAGAAAATGAGACCTGAAGTCAGAGCCAGGATGATCAGGACAACACCTGGAATGGTGAAGTAGTAGAGGGGCCTGTTGAATTCCATGTCCTGAATTATCTGGACCAGAACACTGAAACCATGCTTTATAGGATTTCTCTTGGTATCTGTATCGTACCTAACACCTATCTGAACTTCTTCTATCCTGAAGCCTGCATTGGATGCATCTACAAGCATTTCACTTTCAATTCCAAACCCACTTAAATTGAACCGGAATGCAGGTATGGTATTGGCTGAAAATGCTCTGAAACCACTTTGGCTGTCGGTAACATTGATTTTACCATTCATGTTGGTTGCAATGTCCAGAACGCTCTGTCCCACACGCCGGTATTTGGGGGTGTTTTTTTCACCACCTTCTACATATCTGCTTCCGTTTACAAGGTCTGCTTCACCTTTGATTATGGGTTCTAAGAGTTTTGGTATCTCATGGGGGTTGTGCTGTCCATCAGCATCGATGGTTACAACTGCATCGTAGCCATCCACCCTACTGAAACCAGTTCTTAAGGCTGCACCTTTGCCCTGGTTCTGATGATGTCGTATTACCTCTGCCCCTGCAAGTTCTGCTATGTCTGCTGTGCTGTCGCTACTGCCGTCGTCAACAACCAGCACATGGTCCACGTACCTCTGAACATTTAAAGTTATACTGCCTATCCCTATTTCCTCGTTGTAGGCAGGTATTATTGCAATCGTTTTCATATTTTTTCTTCCTAACCTGTACATAATCAATTTGAATTCAAGGGGTAAGTAAAATGGATTTTATCCGTGAATTCAATATATCCCTTAAGATGAGCCTATGAAATGTGTTTAAAGAGTCTTCAATCCAGTTACTGTGAAGTTTCATAAATTCATAAAATTAAGTCATGAATTTATACAGGGTTCGATCAATTTTTATTCATTGTAAAAAGCATTATGAATATTGTAAACTAATTCTGTTACATCAACCCTTTTACAGGTTTTGACTAGACAATTTTTTTTGAAACCTTAATCTTCCCTACATATTTATTCAATGATTTTTGGTATATAAGTTTTCATTAATAAATATTAGGCCCTACATTCAGTGGAATGATGTTTATTGTGATACCCTCTAGTTTCAGGGGCAAGGTTTATAATTTGTGGCCTCAAATATGTTAAAAGGAGTATCTTATCCAAAATTTTAGCGGTGAATTAATGGAAGAAGGGCAAACATCAGAATTCTTTGGGGAAGCAAAGAAGTTACAGGAAAACAATGAATTTGAATCTGCATTGTCATGTTACAACAAAGCTTTGAAGTTGTTCAGACAATGGGGAAACACTGAGGATGAAGCAGAAACCCTCCTTGAAATGGGCAACGTCTACATAAACCTTGAAGATTACACCAGATCTTCAGAATATTATGGTTTGGCACTGAAACTTTACAAGAAGCTTAAAGACATCACAGGTCAGGGATACTCATTAACAGGGTTGGCACTGGTCAATGAAAAACGTGAGGAATACGAGCTATCAAGATCCTACTACAGGAAGGCCATTAAAAAGTTCAGAAAGAATCAAGACTATGATCGGGAGGCAATAGTTCTTTCCATGATGGCCAGAACCTACGAATTCCAGGGCTCGTGGGAGGATGCCCTGATGGATTACAGGCGGGCAAACAGTGTTTACGAAAAGATCCAGAACACCTCAGGCAGTGAAGAAACACTCAGATTGATTGAAACCATTCAGAAGAAACGTTCAAAGGTACGTTCTTTCAGAAGAAAGGTTTTAACTGTACTCATATATCTTGCAGCGCTCATGGCTGCTGAAATTGTGACTGCATATTACAGTGTGGAGATGGGCATTGTAATGCATGTGGGAATACTCTTCGCACTTCTAATCAATTCTTCCCTGGTCAAGGAGCAGAACTTCTCATACCTTCTCATGTCCATGATGGTACTGCCAATGATACGGATACTGGGACACACCATCCCTGGACTCGTACACATAGAACAGCTTTACTGGTTCCCAATAATAGCGGTTCCCCTCTTTGGGGCATCTTACGTTATAATGAAGGTTCAGGGGCTTGGACTTAAAAATGTTGGTTTTCAGTGGGGAAACCTGAAACTGCAGATACTCGTAGCCCTGACAGGGGTTATCCTTGGAACAGTTGAGTACTTCATACTCAAACCCCACGCCCTTATACCTCATTTCACACTACAATGGGTACTTTTCGGGGCATTGATCCTCATAATATCAACAGGATTTGCAGAGGAACTGCTCTTCAGGGGAATAATTCAGAAAAACGTTGAAAATGTCTTTGGATGTGTATTTGGACTGATCTACACTTCTTTAATATTCACAGCCATGCACATAGGCTGGAACTCATTCCTGGATCTGATCTTCGTGTTCTGTGTGGCAATGTTCTATGGTTACACCTTCCAGAAGACACGTAGCCTGCTGGGCATAACACTTTCCCACGGAATTTCTAACACTTTCCTGTTTTTGATCGTACCATTCTTGTTGGGTTAAGATGAATGCCATTTACTTTTTAACCCTTTAATAACCCCACTTTTTAACCCTCTTGAATAACCTTTTTAACTATTTTAAATGATAATTCTGGTAAATGGGGAGATAAATGATGATCTTGGAGTTCAAGGAACAAATTCCTGCTCTTGTAATCCAGTTATTTAACGATCCTCAATAAAAAAAGTTTAATAAAAGGGAGGTTGTGAAGGTCCTACCTTCACAGAAGTCACCGGGTTTGTGTATGAGTGACATATTAACATAAATCAATCAAGTATTAATAACTTTGGGTTCAGTGTGGACTGGTAACTGACCTAATTTATATCATTCGATGCGTTGAATTCTTCTTCATTAAATCTTATCCTGAAGCAGGTTCCATTTTTCCTTATCAATTCCATTTCCCCCTTCAGCTGATGTGTGAAGCTTGAAACAAGTTCCATCCCCATGGAATCACCGTGGTCAATGTCCAGGTCTTCAGGTAATCCCACACCGTCATCTCCAACTTCCAGTACATAACTTTCAGGACCTCCGTGGAACCTCACAGTCACACAGCCAGCTCTACCCTCTGGAAAAGCGTATTTCAGACTGTTTGAAACCAGTTCGTTTACTATGAGTCCCATGGGAAGGCATGTGTTTATGTCAAGCATGAGGTAGTCCACATCCATCCTCAATGAAACATGGCTATTTGTGGAGTAGGTGTTGAAGAGGTCCTCTGTGATGCTCTCGATGTACTCCCCGAAGTTTATGCGTTTGAGATCCCTGCAGCTGTAGAGTTTTTCATGTATAATAGCCATGGAACGAGCCCTACTCTGACTGTCTTTTATCATGTTAAGGACGTCCTCATCGTTTATGTAACGGGACTGCAGGTTCAGAAGACTGGATATGATCATTAAATTGTTTTTAACCCTATGGTGTACCTCTTGAAGTAGCAGCTCCTTCTCTTTGAGTGAATCCTTCACTATTTTCTCAGCTTCCTTCCACTGGGTGATGTCCCTGGCCACTGAAACAACAACATCCTTGTTTCTGAGTTTGAAACAATGAGAGCTGACCTCAACAGGTATTCCGTCACCATCATGTGTTATATGTTCTGATTCAAAGGTTTTACTCCCCTCCTTGAGAAGCTCTGTTATCAGGGATCTTATTTCATCAGAATCTTTAAATGAAACATCATTGGGGGTCATTTTAAGAAGTTCTTCCTTTTTGTAGCCCAGCATGCTGCATGAAACATCATTCACTTCTATGTATCGACCTGGCATTCCATCAAGAACTTCATGGAGGTAAACTGCATCGTTGGCATTGTTGAAAACCTCACGAAACTTCTCTTCACTCTCTTCAAGAGCTTCTTCCATCTTTTTACGGTAGGTGATATCTGAGAAGGTTGCAAGGACATTCAAGATCTTACCCTCTTCATCCTTGATTGGGTTCAGGTGGAACTGGGAGTAGGTTTCCTTTCCCCACTGGGAGAGGTACCTGCGTTCGTTTGAAACATCTTCACCAGTTTCAAGACACCTTCTGAAGTCCCCTGAAAATCCTGACTTCACAACCTCTGAGTTTCTGAGCATGTTAACACGTCTGCTCACCTCCTCTGACCTTGAACCGCACATCTCCAGGAACTTGGGGTTTATGTCAACGATGTTTCCATCAGGATCTATGAGGAGTATTCCAACCTGGGCCTTTTCAACTAGGAGTCTGTAACGTTTCTCACTTTCCAGGAGTTCCTTTTCAGCCCTTTTTTCAGGGGTTATATCCCTGGATATGATGGAAACGCCTTTTAAGTTTCCATTACTGTCATTTATGGGTGAAACTGTGAGAGAAACGTTTATTATGGAACCATCCTTTCTCAGGCCTAGGGTGGGGTAGTTTCGAACCATCTCTCCTGCTTCTAGCTTCTTGAGTATGGGTGGAAGTTCGTAGTCAGAGCCCGGAGGTGTGAACATCTCTACGCTTTTACCCATAGTCTCTGCTTCAGTGTAGCCGTATATCTCCTCCGCACCCCTGTTCCAGCTGAGCACCCTTCCTTCAAGGTCATTGGATACCACTGCATCCTGGGTGTTTTCAATGATGTCCGAGAACCTGTGCTCCATATCCTCTGCCCTTTTTTCAAGGGTGATGTTTCTGGCAATTCCCTGAATAGCAACGGGCTTTTTGTTATGATCCCTGATTACAACATCCTTCTGACTCACCCAAAGAACATCTCCTGAGCTGTGGATGATCTGGTACTCAGTCTGGGAGACTGAGTTTTCAATGAGTTGTTTGAGCCAGTCCCCATTGAAACAATCCTTCCAGTCAGGGTGTAGCATCTCCCTAATGAGAAGAGGTTTTTGATAAAACTCTTCCTGACTCCTGCCGCATCCTTTAAGGCAGGATGGGCTGATGTACTCATAGCGGCCTTCAGGAATGGATATTCTGTATATGACATCGGGACAGCTGTCTGCCAGGAGTCTGTACATCCTCTCTTTTTTGATTAAATCCTGTTTTTTACTGGAATTTTCCAATTCATTTTCCAGATACCTGACCCTATCATTCAAGCGGGTGATCTTCTCTTCCAGATCCTCCCTAGTTTCATTCATCTGTAAGAACCCCTTTTTTTATATCCATATTGATCTAATGTTAATACTCTAAAACGTCCCTTTTAATATCTACAATTAAATTTATCTTATCATTTTACCATAAAAAACTATTGGAACAAAAATAAATCATATCTGACCTTTTTAGGGGTTTATAATATTTTAAATGGGATTACTTGGAAAATTTAATGTTTAAAACCTATTATTCCTTTAAAAATAAGTTAATAAATGCTAAACTAGTGTTTATGAGTTTATAATCATTTTATTCATGATATAAATCTGTTTAAAGAAGATTCACGTTATCTGGATCATTTCTTTATAGTGGTGGGACTATGTTCACAGTTAAAGCGTATGCAGATCCTTCAGGATGTTTTACTTGTTGAATGGTAGGCTCCAAGAAAATATCATGAACCCAGAACTTCAAAACTTATATAAAGTCAGCAGATCCTATATAAAGCAGATTCTACATAAAAATATGATTGAAAAAGATAATAATACAATGAATGCATTTAGGAGTTCATTGAGGGATTAAACTTCCTTTGGGAGAGATAGTGTTTAAATCTTTGAATAACTTAATGATCTAACTTAACATCTTCAATGACGGAGTGCATGATTTTAATCATTCGTACAAAATAATACCACGTAATGAGGAATTAAATGAATACTTTAGTGACCTTATTAAAAGCTCTTAACAGATTGATACCCAAGGACGAAAATCAGGTGGTTTTCTCAAGTTCACCCAACACCCTTTCAGACAATCCAAAGGCCCTATATGATTATATGGTCCTGGAGTTTGGTGGAAGTTACAGGCTTCTTTGGGTGGTTCCAGGGGATAAACACGATTTTTATTTGAAAAATTCTCCATTTGATGTGATAAGTACCCGTGGATTGAAGAACGGTTTGAAGGGTATGTACCAGCTCTTTCGTTCCAAGTACATCGTGACATCAAGCAATGATTACACTGGACTCAGTTCAAGCAACCAAATCTTGGTCAACCTGTGGCACGGCATGCCCTTAAAGGGACTGGGCTTCCTGGACAACTTCGAAACCCAGAAATCCTACATCAAAAAGACATGGAATGCAGATGACTTTGTAATATCAACATCCTCTCTCATGAGGAACACAATTTCGGCCTGTTTCACCCTAGATCCAAGGAAGATCTATGTAACTGGTCAACCAAGAAATGACAAACTCTTCCAGGCTGATGGTAAAGAGAACCTTTCCAAGATACTCCAACTGGATCTTTCAGGCTACGATAAGATAGTTCTTTACTGTCCAACCTACAGGGTTTGGGGTGATAGAGTTGAAGGAAAACCCAAACAACAGCAGATCCTTGACTTCGATGACTTCGATGAGGATGTTTTTAACGATTTTCTCAGGAAAGAAAATGTGCTGTTCCTCTTGAAGCTCCACCCCCTTGAAGAAGGTTATTACACCTCGAAGTTCAAGTCCCACACCAACATAAAACTACTGATATCTCAACAACTCTCCTCACAGTTCATGGATCTCTATGATATACTGAACTCCGTTGATGTGCTTGTAACGGATTATTCCTTTGTTTACTTCGATTTCATGCTCCTTGAAAGACCCACACTTTTCACACCCACTGATATCAAGGAATACTCGAAAAGGGGCTTCACACTGGAACCTTATGATTTTTGGGCTCCAGGACCAAAGGCAACCAACTTCAAGGATTTCATCAGGGAGCTTGAGTGTTGCATCGATGATCCAGATTACTACGGCACAGAGAGAAGAATGGTCAACGATCTCGTGAACACCCATAAGGATGATAAATCCTGCCAGAGGGTTTATGATCTAGTATTCCGGAATTAAAGGGCATCATATTTTGGATTAAGATGATGTAGTAAGTTTCCAGGGGAGATATGAAAGAATCTTCACCTTTACTTCCATTTTTAATTATAAACTTTTATTTTTAAATTTTGACCCTTTAAAATATTCAATTATTTATTTAAAAGTTCTGTTTAGCTTTTTTCATTCTCAATTAAATTTATATTAGAAATATTTAGGTTTAGGAATAATGGCACAGTTCATGGATGATTTGAGTTATTAATTATTAAATTATGATATGATCAAAAGCCCTGGTTTAAGTTCATGATCCAAATTCATAACTTTAAGTTGAATGTTCATATATGTTGGCCTCGCAACCTCTTTTACCAGTTATGCCCCGGTTCAACTTCCCCACATACAACTTCAAAACTTATATAAAGTTAGTAGGGTATATGATGTTATGTTAGAATTAAAAACTATTTTAAAAGCTTTAAATCTTATAATATCTTAAACTCAAAATGGAAGGAGAGATCTATTATGGAAACTCAAAAGATTTTGGTTACGGGTGGTGCTGGTTTTATTGGTACTAACCTTGTGAATGAGCTTAGGAGTAGGGGTCATGAGGTTATGGCTGCTGACCTTTACAATAATGAACGTGATGGTTACGTTCGTGCTGATGTTAGGAACTTCAGGCAGGTTCAGAATTTATTTGAAGAGGATAAGTATGATTATGTTTATCATCTTGCTGCTGAGTACGGTCGTTGGAATGGTGAGGCTTACTATGAGAACCTTTGGCAGACCAACGTCATGGGAACCAAGCACATGATTCGTATGCAGGAGAAACATGGCTTTAGGATGATTTTTTTCTCATCTGCAGAGGTTTACGGTGATTACAATGGTGTTATGAGTGAGGATGTTATGGAGGAAAATCCAATCAAGGACACCTACCAGATGAACGACTACGCCATAAGCAAATGGGCAGGAGAACTCATGTGCATGAACTCCGCCTCAATGTTCAACACAGAAACGGTTCGTGTCAGGCCAGTGAACTGTTACGGACCCGAAGAACACTACACACCCTACAGGGGCTTCATACCCAAATTCATATACAGTGCACTTCATGGTAAACCATACACAGTCTACAAAGGCCATAAAAGGATCATAGACTACGTTGGTGATACAGCACGTACCTTCGCCAACATCGTGGATAACTTCAAACCAGGTGAAGCCTACAACATCGGTGGAAAACAGGAATGGGAAATGGAGATCAAAGACTACTCCGACCTTGTACTGGATGCCGTGGGAGTGGATGACTCCCTTGTAACCTATGAGGAAGCAGAGCCCTTCACGACCCATGTTAAAACCATAGACTTCTCCAAGTCAATCAGGGACCTTAAACACGACCCACAGGTTCCACCAGCAGAGGGAATCAAAAGGACAGTTGAATGGATGAAATGGTACTACAGGATAGGTGATTAAATATGGATTACTCAGAATACGAAGGAAAAACAGTACTTGTAACCGGTGGAGCAGGATGTGTGGGAAGCAACCTCACACGCAAACTCGCAGAACTAGCAGAAAAGGTAATAATACTCGACAACCTCTCATCAGCCTACGAATGGAACATACCCACCGCTGACAACATACAATTCGTTGAAGGAGACATCCTCAACGATGAGGAACTTAAAAGGGTTTTCAAGGAACAACCAGACATGGTCTTCCACCTGGCTGCACACTTCGCCAACCAAAACTCAGTGGACAACCCAGAAAAAGACCTCATGGTCAACGGAATCGGAATACTCAAAGTACTCCAATACGCACAACTCGTAGATGTGGATCGTTTTGTTTATTCCTCCTCAGGATGTGGAGTCTACGGACTAGAATCCCAGATGCCCTTCAAGGAACATGACATCTCAATAAACCTGCACACACCATACCAGGTCACCAAACTACTTGGAGAACTCTACACCAACTACTTCCACAACCTCTACGACCTTCCAATCGTGAATGCAAGGTTCTTCAACGTCTTCGGACCAGGAGAAGTACCAGGCAAATACAGAAACGTCATACCCAACTTCTTCTACTGGTCAATGAACGGCCAAGCACTACCAATAACAGGAAACGGAAACGAAACACGGGACTGGACCTTCGTAGAAGACATAGTAAACGGCCTCTTATCAATGGGAGTAGTTGAGGAAGCTGTTGGAGAAGCCATAAACCTAGGATCCGGAATAGACCACAAAGTAGGAGACATGGCAGAGATAGTCAACAGCCTCACAGGAAACAAAGCCGGTATCAAATACACTGAAAGAAGAAACTGGGACGCAAAAACCTGCCTACTATCCTCAATCGACAAAGCAAAAGACATCCTAAACTACAAACCAAAAATGGGCTTTGAAGATGGACTACAACGAACACACACATGGTTCACAGACAACTGGAACAACATCCAAGAGAGTGCGGAGTTTTAAAATTGAAGATACTCATTGTACAGGAATCTGACTGGATCAAAAGGAACCCCCACCAGCAGCATCACCTCATGGAGAGAATGGTTCTCAGAGGACATGAAGTAAAGGTAATAGATTACCCCATAGACTGGAGGGAAGATAAAGGAATCCACCATAAAAGAAGGGTTATTAAGGGTTACCATAAGATCCATGAAGGTGCAGATGTGGAAGTTGTAAGGCCGAGTATAATAACTCTTCCAGTACTCATATACCCTTCCCTATACCTGTCCCACAAACATGAAATTGAAAGGCAGATCAAGGAATTTAAACCCGATATCATAGTTGGATTTGGGGTTGTGAACACTTATCTTGCATCTAAAATTGCTAAAAAAGAGGGAATACCCTTTGTTTATTACTGGATCGATGTGCTTCACAAGCTCATCCCTGAAAGGGGTTTCCAACCCCTTGGAAAGTACATGGAATGTGCTGCAATCAAGAATTCTCAGTTGGTACTTACCATAAACCAGAAACTTGAGGAATTCGTCCGTAAACTGGGTGCAGTTAACACAAAGGTGATAGATGCAGGGATAGATCTTGAGGAATTTGATCCAGGCCTTGATGGCACACCTGTACGCAGAGAATATGGAATAAAAGATGAGGACACAGTTTTGTTTTTCATGGGATTCCTTTATCACTTTGCAGGTTTAAAGGAACTTGCACTGGAGTTTGCAAAGGCTGAACACCCAAATTTGAAGCTTCTCATTGTTGGAGATGGTGATGCCTTCGATGACCTTCAGAAAATAGTGGAGGAGAACCATCTGGAAGATAGGGTTCTTCTCATTGGAAGAAAACCCTACAATGAAATTCCAGGATTCGTTGCAGCTTCAGATATCTGCATACTACCTGCCTATCCAGACGAGGAGATCATGCAGGACATAGTGCCCATAAAGATCTATGAGTACATGGCAATGGGAAAACCCGTTATAACAACTGAACTACCAGGGGTTATGACGGAATTTGGCACTGAAAACGGGATAATCTACGTTAAAAAACCGGAAGATGTCCTATCCCGTGCAGCAGATGTTGATGTTGAACTTGAGGGAAGAAGAGCCAGGAAATTCTCCGAGGGGAATGACTGGGAAGGTATTGTGGACGAATTCGAAGATTCAATGAAAAAACTCTTAAATAGAGGGTTTCATGAAAAAATTTCAGGGAACAGCATGAATGATCTAACGAATGATACTTCATAAAAAATATTTTTTAAATTCAGAAATTAATTTAAGAGAGTAGGGGAATTTTATGGATAAAATCGCAGTTTTAGGTGCAGGCAGCCTGGGAACAGCTCTTGCCCAGCTTGCCACAAACAACGTTGAAGAGGTACAACTCTATGCAAGAAGGGAAGAGGTTGTAAATGAGATAAAGGAAACAGGATATAACTCTCATTACTACCCCTCAGTTAAACTGTCACCCAGGATCAAACCAACATCTCACCTGGATGAAATTGATGCAGATATAATATTCATATGCGTCCCCTCCTCTGTGGTTGATGAAGTACTATCAGAACTTAAGGGACATATTGGAGATCACAGCATCTTTTTAAGCACTTCAAAGGGGATTGAATACCCCTCCTTGAGGACTATGAGTAGGATCATTCATGATAAAACAGGTTTAGACCCTGTTGTATTTTCAGGACCTAACTTCGCTTCGGAAATAATTTTAAATCTACCCACAATCACGATTTTAGCATCTAAAAATCTGAAAAACCTTGAAAAAGTCGAAAAAATACTTAAAACCGAAGATTTTCATGTTGTTAAAAGTGAGGATGTTACTGGGGTTGAGATATGCGGAGTTCTCAAAAATGTCAATGCCATTGCATATGGAATCTGTGAGGGAATGAAGATAAACCAGAATGCGAAGTATGCCTTGCTCAACAAGGGCTTCAATGAAACCAAAGAGATAGTAACTGCAATGGGAGGAAACCATAAAACAGTTAATAACTACTGTGGATTTGGAGACATAGTCCTGACTTCAACATCAAGTGAGAGTAGAAATCATACCCTGGGACTTCTATATGGCCAGGGAATAGTTGTTGATGAACAATCATCAGGAGTCTTATTTGAAGGTAAAAAATCTGTGCTGGCTGTTAAAAAGATATGTGAGACCAACAACGTCACAAGCTTGGTAACAGACTTTACATACGAAGTTTTAAACCTTAAAAAATCACCTAAAATAGCCTTTAGAAGATTATGGGAGAACATGATAGAATGATTGCAGTGATTTTAGCAGCAGGTCTTGGCAAACGTTTAATGCCACTTACAAAGGACAGACCAAAAACACTTTTGAAGATAGGCGAAACAACCCTACTTGAAGAAACAATCCAAAAATGTCTTAAAAATGGTATAAACCAGTTCATGGTTGTTTATGGTTACAACGGAGACAAGGTCATTGATGAGTGCAGACAAGTGGAAGCCAAATACAACGTGAGGATTGAAACAGTTGAAAACGAGGTTTACGCAACAACAAATACTTCATTCTCCCTTTACAGGGCACTGGAGGAAATGAAAAACACTGACTTCATAGTGATAAATGGAGACAATGTCTTCGATGAAAAAATAATAGAGGATCTTCTTGAAACAGGAAACACATCCATTGTTGTGGACAACGTTAAGAAACTGAATGAGGAATCCTTCAAGATCATCACCAGGAACAACGTAATTGAAGAGATGGGCAAAGACATTGATATAGAAACATCCTCAGGTGAGTTCATTGGAATATCCAAGGTTTTAAAGGAAGATTATTCTGTTTTTAAGGATCTTCTCTCCAAGATCGTTGAGGAGAACCCTCAGCAGTACTACGATCTTGCATTTAAGGATATAAGCAGGATATCAAAGATCAGCTTCAGCTACACCAATGGCCTTAAATGGACAGAGATAGATGATATGAATGATTGGGAAAATGCTAAGACACTTTTTCATGATTAAAGGAGTGAAGGAATGTCAATTTCACATTTAATCTCAAATCTATCTCAGCAAAATATAAAACTAATAAGAAAGCTTTTAGTTCCAGTGGAGGTTTTCATAGCTGTACTGGATCTCATCTACCCCAAGAACAACAAAACCGTGATCTTTGGATCCAACACTGGAGAATATGCATCTGGAAGTCCAAAGGCACTCCATGATCATATTAAATCAAAGCATGGAGATTACCATGTTTATTACTACCTGCCTTTCCAGGGCTCCATGAAACCCATGGAAATCATTAGATACGTTGTTAAGTTTTTACCCAAGTTTCTCAGTTCAAGGTTCCTGGTTGCGAGTCATCCAACCAACGACTTCTTTCCATTCGGATGGTCCAGAAGAAAGAAACTCGTGAACCTCTGGCATGGAACACCCCTGAAATCCCTTTTCTATGCAGATTCTGGAGAGTCAGATTCCAACCTCAAGGAGATAAAAAAACTTGCAGATAAAACCTCATTTTTTGCTGTTTCGTCCAAACTGGAAGCAGCACTTATAACGGAGTGTTTTCTTATGGATCCAAGGAAGATAATCTGCACGGGTCATCCAAGAAACGATGCCCTTTTTGTGGAAAATGAAAAAAGTATACCTGCACTGATTGAGGATCTTCCAGAATACAGCAAGATAATATTGTACTGTCCAACCTACAGGCGGGATGGCAGTTCAAAATTTTTCCCATTCCATGATATGGACATGGAGAACCTCAAGAACTACCTTGAGGAGAACAAGCTCATCATTCTCATAAGGGGTCATGTTTACAATGAAATTGATAAATCTGAAGGGGAAATATTCTCAGACAGAATAATAGACTTTGGTTTTGACAGATGTAACGATGTCAACAGCATCCTTGGGGAGGTGGATGTTCTCATAACTGATTACTCCTCCATATACATAGATTACCTACTCCTTGACAAACCATGCCTCTTCATCCCATACGACCTCCATGAGTACATGAGTAACAGGGGATTGTTATTGGATGATTATGATTTCTGGACTCCCGGAGCCAAGATCAACACTTACAGAGAACTTTTAGATTCATTAAATGCTATAAACTCTGGAATCGATGATTACAAAGACAAAAGAAGGGATATATCCCTGCAGTTCCATTACTACGATAAAGGTAATGCCTCTGAAAATGTTTTTAAATGGATATCAGAATATGAATAAATATTTTTTAGATTAAAAAGCGGTTATTAATATTAAATCTTTTTGGTACTTTTCAATCATTAATTGAAAAATTATTAAAATAAGGAGAATTATATGAAGATATTACAAGTATCCCACTCATTCATTCCCTGCTTTGACTCGGGGGGTGTTGTTAGGGTTGTTTATGAGATCTCAAAGGATCTTGTTGCTAGGGGACATGATGTGACTGTTTACACCACAGATGGCTGCACAAAACGTCTGGATGTTCAGCTGAATTCTCCAGTTGAACTGGATGGTATCAGGGTTTACTACTTCAGGAACATCTCAAACTGGCTTAGAATGAAGCTGAAACTTGCCACACCCTATTCAATGCTCAGGGTCATGAGGAATGAGATCGAGGATTTCGACATCATTCATATACACGAACACAGGACAATCACAGCAGTCATAGCCTCATACTACGCTAAGAAAAATGGAATACCCTACATCATCCAGGATCATGGATCAGCACTCCCTTTCTTCCAGAAAAGTACGTTCAAAAAGATATTCGACAGACTGTGGGGAGATGCTATGTTCAAATATGCATCCAGGGTCATAGCCTTGACTGAAGCTGAAGTTGAACAGTACAAGGAGGTAGGTGTTGATACTGCCAAGATTGAAGTTGTGCCCAACGGAATCAACCTTTCAGAATATGAGGATCTTCCTGAGAAGGGAGAATTCCGTGGAAAGTATGATATAAAACCTGATGAAAGGATCATACTCTACCTTGGCAGGTTGAACAAAATAAAAGCCCCAGATCTCCTGATAAAATCATTTGCTGAGCTTTCAAATGAAATGAAATGTGTTAAACTCGTTATGGTGGGACCAGATGATGGTTGTATGGAAAACCTCAACCACCTCTTGAGAAGCAAAGATCTTGAAGATAAGGTGCTATTCACAGGTCCACTCTACAACCAGGATAAACTTGAGGCCTATGTTGATGCTGATATCTACGTCCTACCATCACTCTATGAAACCTTTCCAAACACAGTTATAGAGGCCTGTGCATGTGGAACTCCTGTTGTTATCACAGACAGATGTGGAATTTCTCAGATGATAGCGGATAATGTGGGGATTGTGGTTGAATACGATAAAAACTCCCTTAAGGATGGATTGATCCGTATACTTGTGGATGATGAGTTAAGGGAGAAATTTGAGGCTAGATGCAGTGATTTCGTGGAGGAATATTTCAACATCCACAATGTGATAGACAGTTTGGAGTCTATCTATTTAAATTCTAGAAAACAGGAGTTATGATAATGAATAATCAATCCACCCCTGGAACTGAAGATCGGTTGGTTAGTGTGATAGTTCCAGCATATAAAGCGGATAAATACCTCAAAGAATGTCTTGACAGTCTTTTAAATCAAACTTATCCTTTCTTAGAGGTAGTTGTTGTCTATGAAGGACATGATCTGGCAACAAAACATGTGTTAAATGGATATGTAAACAATGAGAAATTCAAACTCATCTCTGAGGAAAAGAATTTGGGGGCTGCCCATACCAGAAATCTTGCAATTAAACATTCAACTGGAGATTACATAGCATTCTGTGATGCTGATGACATATTCAGTCCTGAAAAGATTGAAGAGCAGATGAAAATTGTTGATCCTAAATTTGGTTTGACTTACACTGATTTTTCACTGATTGATGAAGGTGGAAATTTAGTGGATAATATAAAATCTCCTGAATGGAACTTTGATAAATGGATCAAGTCGTGGTACATCTGTTTTTCAACTGTAATGGTTAAGAGAAGTGTTCTAGAATCAGCAGGTTTGATGGATGAATCTTTATCATCAAACGAGGATTTCGATCTGCTGATAAGACTTTCCAAACAGACTAATTTTAGAAGAACTCCTAAAAGGTTAGTTTACAGAAGGATACATTCTTCAAATCTTTCTAGAAGTAAAAAAACAATAATTTCACGTTACCATATCTACAGGAAATATAATTACAACTTTTTAGCATTGTATTCAGTTCTTCATGGCTTTTTTTATTCAGGAATTTTTTATTTCATTGTGGAGAGACCACTCCTTTACAACACTGCTAAAAAGATCCTGAGAAAATAAAAGGATCTGAAGATGGGGATCCACAGTTAACTAAAATTAACCTTAAAGAGCTGCTTATCTAAAACAGTTTTATGTTAATTTTTTTATTTTCCGAAGATAGATTTTATCATCTTTATTTCATTTTCATCGAAGATCCTCATAACCAGAAGAAGGACCAAGTATATCACTGCACCCACCCCAATCAAGAGGAATAGGTTCATATCTGAAAGGTAGTGGAGGACAATTCCCATAACAGCAGATGCAATTATTATCTTGAGGAGGCTCAACTTGGTGTCCCTTGAAAATGAAATTCCAATACCTTTGATGGATCTAAGGAGCAGTGTGAACACGATCACATCTGTTAGAACAGTTACAACAGAAGCTCCAACGTAACCGTAGAATGGTATAATCATGAGGTTGAGGGTGACGTTGAACACCACACCTATGATCAAGGCTTTGGTTATGACGATCTGCCTGTTGGAGGATTCAAGCAGCCTTTCAAAGGGGCTTCTGGCAAACATCAGAACTGTGGACCATATGAGTATTTGCAGGGCAAGGGTTGAACTGAGGAATGCAGATCCATAAAGGAGCAGAATAACCTTACTTGCGATGATCACCGTTCCAACACCAATTGGCAGCCCCAACATGAACATGATCTTGAAGAGCTTTTCAAAGGTGAAAAGCAGGGTGTCCTTGGAGTGAACGTAGTACTTGGACATGAGGGGAAAGATAGCGGTGTTGAATATGGTTGGAATGAATATTAAAACTAATATCAACCTGTAAGAAGCAGTGTATAAACCAACAGCTTCCTGTCCCTTTATGAATGATAATATGACACTGTCAATGCTTGTGTATAGATTGTAGGAAATTCCACTCACTGCAAAGGGCCAAGCCTCATGTATCAGTGATTTCCATTTGGATGGATTGAACTGAAACTTGGGTGTTGGAAATTTCCATGAGAAAATCAGGAAGGAGTAAAGCAAAACAGCAGCTCCTCCAACTGCATAAACTGCAGATATTCCTATAACACTTCCATTAAGGTATATTACAAGTAAAACTCCTCCTAAAAGGATTATACTGTATAGTATGGTCCCCACTGATTGGTACTCCATCTGTTGATTGGCCTGGAAGACTGAGTAAAAAATCTGATAGATGGTGCTGAAAACAGTGAAGAGTGCAAGGAGATATATGACTGTCCTTGTAGGTTCATTGTAACCTGCAATCAGGATTAACAGTGATATCAAACCAAGGGTAACTAAGGACATTATCCCTCTGATCAGAATAGTGTTTGAAACGTACTCCCCTATTAAGTCTTTATTCCGGGCCACTTCCCTAATAACCAGGGTACCAAGTCCTAATCCCATGCAGATTCCAAATATGCTTGTTAATGATGAAGCAAAAGAAAGGATACCGAAGTTTTCCACTCCAAGGTACCTTGCCGAGTACATCATGGCAAAAAAGGCTAGGAAGTAGTTTAAGATCTGTGCTATGAATATTACGCTGATATTTTTGGTTATCCTCTGCATGGTGTTCATTTTAGGCCTCTGGTTTGTCTCTGATTATTTAAGTTGGGTTTAAACAGACTTAAATTTATTGCAGTTGAACCACATTCATTTAATTAAAACAGTTTAAAGGGTCCCGATCTTCATAGTTTCCCTTTTATAACTTTAAAAGTTCAAAATGAGATGATTAATCTTTTTCATTATCCAATTTTCTCCCAACCATGTAAACCACCCCTGCAATCAGAACTGCAATGAATGTCACACGGTAATCTGCACTGGTTGTAAATCCAAGCTGCCAAGAAATCCAACTAAAGGGGAATAAGAGGGACATACCTCCGTTAAGGTTTATCAGGATGAGATCCAGGCAGTAATGAGTTGCAACACCAAGGCTCAGGAAGAGGAATGTGTTCTTTCGCTCAGGGAAAAGGAGTGCAATCATACCAGCCAGTGTGAGGGATCCTGCTGGAAGGTGGATTGGCTCAACATAGTCCCAGATACCCATGCCCAGAAAACGCAATGCCACAGCCACCTTCACCATGTCAGGTATCAGAGCACCTACCATAACGATCATGGTATTTTCGGGGCTGAAACTTTTAAAACGGAACCTGAGAATCCTGCAGATGGTCCAGGCAACTGCAAGGTGTGTTACCCAGTCAGGCATCATCTCACCCTCCGGAATTCCATTCTGGAAATATCAAAACGCCAGTAATGCCTGAAGAGGAGTAAGAAGATGATCAAACCTATGAAAGACCGTAGAAGCATGAACTTGTAATCGAAATCATCTATAACGACGATTTTAGATGCTTTAATAGTGTTATTTGGCATCAGGGTTCCAAGTACTTCGGGTTCATCTCCAACTTCCAGTTTCTGGTTTGATAGAACGTGGTAATTTACCATAGTAACATGGTAATTGTCTAAGAGGAGGAAACCATCCCCGTATATATGGGTAACCACACCAGAAACTGAAACAGTTTCTCCAAGGGGGTAATTCTCAAGGATACCGCCGCTGTCTGGATGTTGGTGTAACTGGTAGTTTGTGTTGTAGTAAAGGCACAGGAGCAGTAGTAGAATCATTAAAATGGTGAAAGTAAATGCACGACTTTTTAAAATAATTTTAATGCTTCTAGTGTTAAATGAACTCATTATGATCACAATTCTCTTGAAAAATGGTTCAATTCATCGATCTTATATTAACCTTGAAAAATGAACATCGTTAGGTCGGTCTTTACCTCTGAGATTTAATATTGACTTAATGTTATAAAAATAGATAGTTTAGAATTAAAAATTATTTCAGTAAATCCATAAAAAATAGGATTTGAATCAAAGTATGAACCTCTTTTTTAGTATCTCTAAAAAAATAAAGATTTAAAAAGACAAATAAGGATCAATCGTTTTGCAATTAAAACTATCAATGTTATAACACTGCAATCTAAACGAAAAATCATTACAACCTTTTAATTATTCTGCTGCACTGGCTAACTGGTATGCATCGTATGCTGCGTATAAAGCGAATATGAATGATATTATACCTATCATGGAGCTTATAGTGCCTACTAACAGACCGAGTACTATTGCAACCACAAGGAATATTAAACCTTTCTTGGTTTCACCAGCAATGATCTGACCTAATCCTGGAATTATGAAAGAAAGTATCGCTGCTATTATTGGGTTAACCATATTTTTCACCTCCTTCTCTTTTTGATACAATTTATGCTTTTACTTTTATATTTAACTAGTTTTATGTGGATAAATCTTTCGGTGATGCATAAGAATGCAGTTATTTTAGAAGAAACGCGATATATTATGTTTATTAAATTTCATACGCATCTGAAATATTAATATAATATTAATTTAATATAAATTCAAGGTGAAGTCACATTGATTTAGGAGGAGCTTGCATTGAACTTTGGGATAGGATTCAGCAAACTGGAAGATTCAGAAGCTGCAGCAGGGGAAGCCATAAAGAAAGCCTTAAAATCTTCTGGTGCCCCAGTTTTTACCATGATCTTCACAACTGACAGCTACAACCAGGAACTCATTATAAAAACTGCTAAAACGTTTCTTGGAAACTCCAAACTTGCAGGGATCTGTGGAGGAGGACTCATAAGTTCTGAGGGTGTTGTGGATCATGGTGTGGGTGTTCTGGTAATGGGTGGTCCTGAATTGAAGGCTGAAACATCCCTCCAGCTCTGTGAATCCAGGGATCCCAGGGAAGTCGGTGAAAGTGCAGGTGAAACCCTGCTTAAAAGTGGCATATCTAATGGTGCAGTATTTATTTTCCCGGAAAGTTCTTCTAAACATATTTCAGAGATGATAACGGGCATTTATAATGTGATGGGGCCGGATTACACCTACATGGGTGGAGGATCAGGTGACAACTTCAACTCCAAAAATTCCTACCAGTTCACAGAGGAAGGAGCATCTGAAGGAGCACTTGCAGTGGCCCTTGTTGAGGGTTTGTCCCTTGAAACAAGCTTTGGTCATGGATGGAAACCTAAGAATGTACCCTTGATAATGAATGTGGCCAGAAATAAAAGGGTTACTGAAATCAACGGCAGAAGGGCAGTTGATGTGTGCCGTGAAGAGTCAGATGTATTCGAGCCAGAAAAGCTCAAGAAATGTGGGCTTTTAAATCCACTGGGATTCCCAGACCTTTCAAACAACTTCATAATAAGGGACCCCATTGAGATAAATCCAGATGGAAGCATGGATTTCATAACAGAGATATCCCCTTACTCAGTTGGTTACATAATGGAAGCAGATAAGGAGGATCTTATCTCAAAAACCAGGGAAATGGCCCTGAAAACACTTCGAAGCACTGAAAAACCCCTTTTTGTACTGGTCTTTCACTGTGTGTTCAGGCACACCATCATGGAGGGTTCAAATGCTGATGCTTTAAAGGCTTTAAATGATGTTTTTGAGGGAGATGTTCCAATATTTGGGGTTTTAACCTTTGGAGAAGTTGGAAGCTACTTCGATGTTCCAATAGTCCAGAACAAGACCATGATGATCACAACATTCTACTGATTTTTTTTAATTCAATGGGGGTTATTAGTTACATGCAGATAAATTCAGCATCAGAAGAGGATATGCTTCTTTCAGAACTCTCAGTTATCTACAGCATATCCTCATTAGCATTCTTTCAGGATGAAGAGGACCTTCTTCAGGCTGCTCTTAACATTGCAACCCTTTCCTTTGGTGTTCATTACTTCGGACTCATACACCTCTGCAATGGAGACTACAGTGTAAAGATTTCAAATGGCTTCAAGAATCCAGAACACATGATCAAGAAGATCAGGGGCGATAAAAAGCAGAATCAATTCATTTTTTCATTCAAGAACCTTGAAAAGCCAATGATACTCTTCATGGAGCACAACAATCCTGTGACAGATAGGGAGAGAAGAGTTTACACGATATTTGCAAAAAACCTTGAAACAGCCCTGAACAATGCACAAAATCTTCAAAAAAAGGTTGATGCTGAAAAAGAGCTTAAAAAATCTCTGAATGAAAAGGATATGCTCTTGAAGGAGATACATCACCGTGTTAAAAACAACATGCAGATAGTATCCAGCTTACTGTCCCTCCAATCAGGCCATGTTGAAGGAACCGCCCTTAACATACTTCAAGAAAGCCAGAACAGGGTTAAATCAATGGCCATGATACATGAGAAGTTGTACCAGTCTGGAGATCTTACACGTATAGATTTTGCAGATTACATATACTCTATTGTATCGGATCTGTTCTCATCCTACGGTGTTGACACCAGCCGTGTTGCTTCTACAGTTTTAATCGAGGATATATTCCTTGAAATAGAAACTGCAGTACCTCTGGGACTCATAGTAAATGAACTAGTATCAAACTCCCTGAAACATGCATTTCCTGGAAATTCAGAGGGTAACATACGCGTAAGGATCCATGAACACCAGGATGGTTACCACCTCCATGTTGAGGATGAGGGTCTTGGAATTCCTGAAGATTTTGACTTAAACTCACAGGATTCCCTTGGTTTTCAACTTGTAAAAGCCCTGACAAAACAGCTTGAAGGAAGCATAAATCTTGATAGGCAGAATGGAACAGCATTTAAGGTTATATTTCATGAGTTGAAGTACAAGAAGAGGATATAATAACTATAATGAGGGTTCCACAGCATCAAGTTCTTTTACCATTTTTCCTGCTTGAAATACTTCATGAAAAAACAGAGGGCTGGGGGATAATGTGCATATTCTAATATAACCCTATATTTTAAGTAACCGTTTTTTTAGTATCCCCGTGGAAACCTCCCAACAAAAAAGATATTTGTTTTAAAGAACATATTATTAAACAAGTGGGGGATGATATTATGGGTGAAGTGGAATTCAACAGCGAAAATGTGGCGAAATGCATGTGCCCTGTATGTCCTGTACAGGGTACAAGTGAATGTGTTAATGGAAAACTGCAGAAGATGCAGGAGATGATGGCTGAAGACATAGATATTGCAACAGTCATTGGATCTGAAGATGTTCCAGGGCTTTACTGTGCAAGCGGTGAGGCGAGCTGCACAGATCTCTACTACCATGAAGAATGTCAGTGTCCAAAATGTCATGTGTTCAAGGAAAACGAATTAGCAAAGGGCAAACCCGTTGGATATTACTGCAGAGATGGAAAGGCACTTTAAAACATATTTTTTATTTTTTTAAGGAACAAAAACTTTTTTTTGACTTAACTGAAGTTAAAGAGGAAATTTAAGCGTATAAGGATCCATTACTTTTTTCCATTTTTTTTACTTATGAACTCAACAGCCAAATTTTTATCCTATTTTTTACGGGTACTGGTGGAATAATATACATTTTCTATAGATAGTCTTAGTACTATCCAAGATAGTTTTCGAAAAACTTAATAATGTTGATCTAGAACATATTATAGTCTTATAGTCTTAAAAATGGAGAATGTTTTTATGGATGAAAATAGTTCGGACCAGAATTTAAAATGCAGTAACTGTAACGCTGAAGTTCCCTCAGGCACAAAATTTTGCACCGAGTGCGGAACAGCAATTGAAGAGATCCCCAAAGATACTGAAGAAATGTATAAAGGAGTAATATGTCCCAAGTGTTACACTGAAGTGCCCTCAGGGCTTAGGTTCTGTACTGAATGCGGAACCAAGGTTGAGGCAGTGACCAGTTCAACCCAGCCCACCACTTGCCCAAATTGTTACGCAGAGGTACCTTCAGGGGTTAGATTTTGCACGGAATGTGGAACTAAGATAGAAGCTGCTGTTAATTCTACTCAGGAGACCATCTGTCCCAAGTGTTACACAGAGGTACCACCGGGAACACAGTTCTGTACTGAATGCGGAACCAAGATAGGTCAAACAACAGTCACTCCAAGCACATGTCCAAATTGCTACGCTGATCTGGAACCCGGAGTCAGGTTCTGTACTGAATGCGGAACATCCCTCGAAGCCAAGGCAAAAACAGGCCCAACAAGCAGTGATATCAGCAGAGAACTTAAGAAACGAAGGGAAGAAAAGGGAACCATTGTCACACCAGAAACAGAAGATGCAGTGGAATCTGTTATGGAATCTGGCAGGGGTTTCATGAAGGGTGTTGGAGGATTTTTGAACAAGGCCAGTTCCTCCCTAGAGGACAATCTGAACAACCTAGGATCATCAAAGGTCGCACCAAGTAGCAGTGACATCAATCTGAAGCTTAAAAAACAGAGAGCAATGAAGAAGATCAATCCAGGATACCTGGTCTGTGATTCCTGCGGCAGTTACTACCAGCTTCAACCTGGTGAATCTCCAGAGGACTTCAGTGATGAATGTGACTGTGGAGGAAGGTTGAATCATAAAGAATCATTACCAGACTCATGAAAAATCAAAAATTTATTTTTTTATTTTAATTTTAACGATGGTTTAAGGCGATCTACATGGAAAGAAAAAAATTACTTCTATTGAATCCTAATGAATACGAACACAACTTAGATAGACAGGCTCTCAATGCTTTGGAGGGAACTCCTGGGCTCGAAAAAGCAATGAGAAAAATCAACAAACATGGCGTTGAAAGAGCATTTAGACTGGGTTACACTGGTAGTAACATAAAGGTTACACCAGAGAATTTTCCAGATATCTATGAACTCCTTGAAGAGGCATGTGCCAACATCTACCTTAAAGACCTTCCAGATCTCTACATAGCGTGGGATTATACTGTAAATGCGTTTGCTGTAGGTTCAGAAAAACCAATGATCATACTTAATTCAGGTGCAATTGATTTATTATCCCGTGAAGAGCTATTGTACGTTATTGGTCATGAAGCAGGACACATAAAAAGCGGACACATGCTTTATCATCAAATGGCACTCATATTACCATTTTTAGGTGATATAATTGGTTCTGCAACATTGGGTGTAGGTTCACTTGTGTCAACTGGTTTGGAACTGGCTTTGTTATATTGGTATCGAATGTCTGAGCTGACAGCAGACAGGGCAGGGCTTCTGGCCTGTCAGGATAAAGAAGCAGTTTTCGGTGCTCTGATGAAGATGAGTGGTGTTCCAAAGAATTTCTACGATAAAATGAAAACAGAGGACTTCGTTAAACAGGCAAAAGATTTTAAGGGCTTTGATTATGATGCACTCGACAAGGTGGCTAAAGTGGTGCTCATCAGTATTCAAGATCATCCATGGACAGTAATGAGGACATCAGAACTTATCAAATGGGTTGATTCTGGAACCTACTCCGAGATAATAGAACGTCACGGTAAAGAAAACTTGGAAGATCTGGAGATAACCTGTTCCAAATGTGGTCACAAGCTTAAGGGTAATGAGACCTTCTGTGGTGTCTGTGGACAGAAGGTGTGGAAGAGGTAGTAAAAACAGTTTTTTAAAGTTAAAATTAAATTTAACATTTCATTTTTTTGAATCTATGACTTCACAGTTTTACTGTAGCTCTGGTAAATTACCTCAATTGGATAAAGACTTTTTTGATAGTATTAGGCATACTAAAAAAAATTTGGATTTACTTTTAACTTTAAAATCTAAAATGTTTCTAATTTGACCTTAAACCTTATTTTTAAATCCAAATTACGTCGTATCCATTAATAAAAACGATTCTGAGTAAACTATACAAAAAGGTTAAGAATCTTAATTAAGGATAATGAACAGAATATATGTAGGAATTAGATGGAGTAGTATGAACTATAGCTTCAGCATAATATTTTCATGTGTTGCCTAAAAAGTAGGGGGTCATTAAAGTGATCGACAAAAAAGAACTTGTGGATCTAATAGAAAACTCAGAATTAGAGAGGGTACCTGGAGATAAGGATCTTTGGGAGAAACGTATCTATCTGAACGACAGTTACGTTTTGATAGTTGGTTATGAAGAAGAAGAGGCAACCGAAAGACAGGATTCTGAAGAAGAAACTGTTAAAAACTATTACTGGTACTGGGAGCTCAGGAATTCAGAAAGCTGGGATGTTCTCTTTGAAAAGCATGAAAAAAACTTTAGTTTCTGTGAATCTCAAATTGGAAGCTACACTGATGATGATCGTGTGGAAGATGTGGTTGGTGATATAGATGAAGCAGACGTCTGTAAATGGAGTGAACAGGATTGGATTGAAGATATCTCAGAAAATATCGCGGACAACGTGATTCATTGGTTAAAAACTTTGAAAGAGAAGTAAATCTAATTTTCACTCTTAAACGGGATTCTATGATAGTTTAACACATTTAAGATCAAATTTTCAAGTTTTAGGGGAATTGCCTTTAAATGATACTTCGTTTTAAATCTCTTTATTCAAGTAACCAAATCCCAAAATTAGAACAGATAGGGTGTTATGAAATTATTCCTAAACTCCCTTCACCACTCCTGTAATATGATGTGCTTATTATATAATAATTCCTGCAGTGGGCACCGATAATTACTAGGTTAACCACAACAATATATTATAAATGTCCATGATCTAAGACTACGTTTCATTTTGTTTTATGAAATTATTAAGACATGAATTTTATTTTTAAAATTCAATAAAAAAATACATGAGGTGTTTAAATGGTTAATTATTGGCTATGGGTATCTAAAGAGGATAATATCGACGATACTCAGGAAGCAAGTTCCAGTCAGAGATGGAACGGTTGTGATGAAGAAACTGAAGTAGGGGATTATGCACTGATCTACAGAATCTCACCCTTCAAGAACATCAAGTACCTTGTGGAGGTTACGAAACACTCCTTCCTGAACACAAACAAGTTACCTGATGAAGAATATTACTGTGAATTCAAAGTACTCTCCAATTTTGAAAATGAGCTGGAATTGAAGGAGATGAAGGAAGAAGAATCATTATCGGAATGGTATCCTCTAAAAAACAAGTTCCATAAGAAGATGTTTCCAGTGACTGAAGATTACTGGAAAATTTTAAAGGGAATGATCCAGTCTAAAAATCATTCACCTGAAGAAGCTACTTAGATATCCCTCTTTTTTTTACCCCATTTTATAAAATTAATTAAATGAAAGTAAATTAAAGCTTTTCCAGTGCAACTTTAGAAGCCTTCTGCTCAGCTTCTTTTTTACTCCCACCCGAACCTGTTCCATAGTTTTTATCGTTGATCAGAACAGCCATGGTGAAGGTTTTTCTATGTGGCTCCCCTTCTTCTTTTATTAATTCATAACTTATACTGAAACATTCCTGATCACACAACTGCTTCAGTTTGGATTTATAATCATAAAAGAAGATATCTCCCTTTTCTATATGGGGGATGACTGTTTTTGAAAGAAATTCTTTAACCATGTCCAGGCCTTGATCAAGGTACAAGGCTCCAATGAATGATTCAAACACATCACTTGTAACTGAATCAATTTCTCGTTTTGCAAGTTTCTGACCTGCACCTAACTTCACATACTGATCCAGCCCTAACTCCATGGAGTAGGTGTATAATGCCTTTTTACACACGTAGTTTGAACGTATACGTGTTAGTTCTCCTTCATTTAAAGTTGGGTCCACGTTGTAGAGAAATTCAGACACCACCAGATCCAGGACTGAATCCCCTAAAAATTCTAATCTTTCGTAACATTCATGGAGGCCATTTTCATTTGCATAAGACTCATGAATAAAGGCCAGTTCATAGAGATGAACATCAACAGGTTCAATTGAAAATTTTTTCAGTAGCTTCATGGTATTCAGTATGTTTACTGGATGATTTACAATTTATTAAACTTCAATTCCTAGATTTTTTTCATGATCATTTTATCCCTTAAAAGATAATACTATTAAAGAATTGAGGTAGATATCAAATTTAATAATGAATTCATTGAAAGGTAAATTCATTAAAAGGAATATGTGAAGAAGATCATAACATTAAATAGAACAAAATTTGTTTGGACCAACGGAGGAACAGTTTTTATGACTTCCATTTCTGAACTGGAAAGAATGAGGGATGAACATGATATTCCAAATATCATGAAGGCACTGGATGTAACCGAAGACAAAAAATCCCGGGAAAAGGCTGCTTACATCTTGGGTGATATAAGAGCTGAAGAAGCTGTGGAACCGTTAATCTCAATGTTGGATGATGATTACTGGCCCATACGTAAGGCTGCAACCCTATCTTTAGGAAGGATTGGGGATAAAAGGGCAGTTGAACCTCTTATCAATGTTTTAAAGGATGATCACTGGCACGTTCGTGAGACAGCTGCCCTTGCTTTAGGTGCCCTTGGGGATAAAAGGGCAGTTGAACCCATTATAACTGCCTTGAAGGACGGATCATTGAACGTTAAATGTGAAGTTGTGGATGCACTGGGAGTTTTAGGTGACAAAAGAGCTTTAAAGCCGTTAATGGACATTCTGAAGGAGGATGATTACATATTAAGGGCTTGCACTGTAACCTCTCTGGGTAAGATAGGTGATAATATGGCTGTGAAGGCTCTTTTAAACTCCCTGGAAGATGAAAACTACTTCGTCAGGGTGAACGCTGCCAATGCCCTGGCAACTATAGGTGACGAAGATGCACTTCCCCACCTCCAGAAAGCCTTAAATAATTCAAAGGGAGAATCTAAGGAATTTGAAAGGGCTGTCCAGGGAGCCATGAATGAAATCCGGGCAAGAACAAAGAAGAAAAGTTAAACTTATTTTTTTTTATTATACATTCTACAGATAACTTATTTTTCATGGTACATCGAATTTGGGTCTAAATTGGGAAAACCGTATTATAAACATAAATTTCATAATTTATACCCTGGATATATTATGAGAACGAGAAAAATGGCCATTTGTTCTGTGATAGTTGTATTAGGGATCCTGGGGTCCTGCTTTTTTATGGATAATACAATGCTCAAAACAAATGCTGCCAACAATAAAGAAGACCAATCTTCAATAAATATAGTTTCAGCTGCAACAACTACAGAGGCCGCAGTTCAAAGTGGTAATGGTGGAACAGTGCCTGAAAAACCAAGTGGAAGCTCATCTGGATCAGCACCTCCAGGTGGCAATGGTTCACAGGTATCAGGTGCAGGTGGTGGTCCATCCCAGGACAACAGTGCAAATGTTTTAACCAGCGGTGCCTACGTTGTGGATGGAACAAAAACTGTTGATTCCTTTAATCATAGAATAGGGGAATTCCTGGCAATGTTTGGGATAGAATGGTACGATGTAAGTGAAACAGGAAAAACCTACACCAGCACAGAGAGCGACCAGTCTGCGATTGTTGTGAATGGAAGTGGATCACTCAGCATAGACGGAGCAACTGTGACCAAGAATGCAGGCGCATCAACCAGTGAAGAAAACAGCAACTTCTACGGAGTAAACTCAGCACTACTAACCAAAACAAACAGCACACTGAAGGTAGCCAACACCAAAATAACCACGGCTGTGGATGGAGCTAACGCAATCTTTGCAACTGGAAATAACTCCAAAGCAACGGTGGAAAACGTTGAGATAGTGACCACGGCAAACTCATCCCGGGGACTGGATGCAACCTTCGGTGGAACCATCATAGCAAAAAACATCAAAATAACAACCAGTGGAGCACATTGCGCTGCGCTGGCAACTGATCGTGGCGAAGGAACCGTAACTGTAACCCGGGGAGTACTGAAAACAGGGGGAGAAGGATCACCTGGAATCTATTCAACAGGAACAATAACAGGCACGGATTTAACATCCACGGCAATTGGAAGTGAAGCAGCGGTAATTGAAGGTAAAAACAGCATAAAACTGACCAACTCAGATATAACAGGGTACAAAAAGTATGGGGTGATGATATATCAGAGTACATCTGGAGATGCAGCAGAGGGAGCTGGAACATTCAACATGACCGGTGGATCTATAACTGCCAAAACAGGACCAATCTTCTACTCAACCAACACCATGGCAACCATAAACCTTGAAAACGTGAAGTTGACAGGAAATGGCACACTCCTAAGGGCAAGTGCAGACAACTGGGGAAACAGTGGTTCCAACGGAGCAAATGTAACACTCAATGCCAAAAAACAGGTACTAACTGGCTCAGTTGAAGCAGACAGCATCAGTTCATTAACTTTAAACCTGTTGGATGGCAGTAAGCTCACAGCCGCCATCAACGCTAACAACACGGCACAATCAGTTGTACTGAATTTATCCTCAGATTCAACATGGACCGTAACTGGAAACTCCTACCTAACAGGGTTAACAGATGCAGACACCAACCTTTCAAACATAGATGACAATGGATACACGATATACTACGACAAATCCAACTCAGAAAACAGCTGGCTGAATGGAAAGACCGTAACCTTGAAAGATGGTGGAAAACTAACCCCGAAATGAAAGAATGGTAAAGGGAGAAGCGTACTTCTCCCCTTGATTTATGAAATAAGGTTTATTCTAAAGGTTTATTTTAACCTATTTTTTCTTCCAACCTGGTATTTCAGTATCCTTAAATTTCTCTGAGGCTGGTACCCCACCAATTCCCCAGTGGGACTGGGGTACTTCATGTACCAGGATCTCCACGGCTTCAGCTGGAATATCCAGATCAACAAAGACTTTAGTTATGTTTTCAATGAGGTAGTTGACTTTTTCTTGTTCAAAACCCTTCCACACGTTTATATGAACCACAGGCATATTATCACACTCCATTGTTCATTATTATTAATTAAAACTAAGATAAATAATTTGTCAGTAAAAATGATAATTCATTATGCAAAAAGGAATAATTTATCATACAACATTGGAAATTCCTTTAATTCATGTAAATGAATCCTTAGGGATAGATGGACTCCCCAATTTACTGGAGTTTCTCTTCATTCAATTTATATGACTTTTTTGAAGTTAATTAATAAAATATGGTCTGAAAAATTTACTTCGTTATAGACTGGTTACCTAACCCGTGGGCTAACTTTATTCTGCTTACTTCGTTATAGACTGGTTTAACGAAATTAAATTTCATATAAATTTCGCAAAAAAATGGGTCTTGGACGTTATTCTAGTTTCATACTTGTTAAAAATGATTATATTTTTTAAATAAGTTTAATAATAACTTTAATTTGAATTTAGAACTTAATTAATCTTTGAAGTTATTGTTTTTTGTAAAGCTTCTAAATATTGGTAATACTATGGATTTTTCTTCAACTAGAACACTATTTTTGGGATTTCATTAATTATTTTGCTCGGTGAAAATCGGATATTGTGTTAAATTGGAGTAAATGGATAAGTAGGGTTATATGTGTTGATCAATTCAGTGCAGTTTCTTTAATTTTTTATTTTTATTTTTTCAATGTGCTGTGGCTGTTTTTTTAATGGTGTTCATAGTCCCCTCCAAAATGCCAAAGTTATATGACTTTAGAGAGTGATCATAGTATGGCAGCTTTAGGTAACATTCAGATCAATTAAAAGATACATGACATGGGTACCAATAGTTACTTCCTGTTTATCCTTGATTAATAGGATAAAAAGAATCTAATATAATACTCTAATTTTTTTAGATTCGGTTTATACAGCTGCTCCCAATTTTAGTAAAAGCTGATCACGAGGGGTTATCCTTGTTATTTTTTGAGTAAAGTTTTGATAATGGAGATGCTGTCAATCCATGGGCAAAAACACTCAAAAGCACGGTTATGAAAACAACTGAAATAAAGGTGGTGTCTCCAGGAAATACCTTCAATTCTTCTAAAGCTAAAAGAGCCAGCACAATGGAGGCCAAACCTCGGGGTCCGAACCAACCTATGAATAGCACGGAATCCCAGCTTAATTTCGTGCCAATCAGTGATAATACCACGGGTAACATTCGAATTACAGTTAAACTCAAAACAGAGTACAAAATTACCTGCCAGTTTACATCTAAGAGAAGGGGAACCAACACTATCCCCAGGAGGAAAAACACTGTCAGGTTTAATAACTGTCCCTCTGTCTCCGAAAAATCTATTAAAATTTCTCCAGCATCCTTAACAATGTACCCCAGGGCTAAACCGCCAATGAATGCAGCTATAAATCCACTTCCACCTATTTCATCTGCTATAAAGAAGGTGAGGAGTGCCAGTGCCAGAAATGCTATTCTTTCGTAGGTGGGAGTGATCCATCTTTTTTTACGAGATTTTAAAACCATCCAACCACCTGCAAGTCCCACTGCCAAGCCCACCAGCGCTCCATAAACTATCTGTTCGAAAGCCACCTCAATGAAGAATCCCATTGGTCTGAAGGCTTCTGCAGCCAGACCTATTGCTATAAAAACAAGGAGAAATGGAACTGAACCTCCATCGTTCAATCCACTTTCTATCTCTATAGTTCTACGTATTTTTTGAGGTACATCTTTATTTTGAACCACTATTTGTCCTAAAGCTGCATCGGTTGGTGCCAGGGCAGCACCTATGATACCTGCTACCCACCAGGGTACGTCTGGGAATATGAGAGTTGCTGCTATCACTCCTAGGACTATGGTGATGGGTAAACCTACAATGAGGAGTCTGGTGCTTAGATCATTATTAAGGGCTTTTAATCCTACACGGGATGCATCGCTGAATAGAACAAGAACCAGGGCTATCTCTGCTATTAAAAATATTATGGTTGAGAATGGGGGTTTTGAAACATCCACGTATCCTGTGACAAGCCATCCTATTAACATCCCTGCAGCTATGAATATCATCTGAAAACTTATGGGCAGTTTGCAGATCAAACGGGAAAAAAGTGACACGATCAAGATCATTATAAAAAATACCACAATTTCAATCAATCAGAACACCACATAAAATTTTTATTTTTTGTGTTAAGAATGTTTTTCTAATTTTTCTTATTCCTCTGTGTTATTTAAGCAACCCTCACTCATTAGGGGAATGTTCTTTTATTCCATGATACCTGTTAAAGCCGTAGAACCACCTTATTGACCAGATGATGTGGAATGCAGCCCACCAGAAAATTCCAATGAAATAAACGATCAACCCAAAAAAGATGTTAAGGAGGGCTACCAATAAGAAAAGAATGGGATTTCTGTAAAAAAAGGATGTAACTCCTATAAATTCTTGTATACTTGATGAGAAAAGGACAGTGGGGTTGACGCCTATCAGAATCCATATTAAGAGGGCAAAAAATCCCATTATAATTCTAGCCACGGCTCTGGCAGGGGACAACTGTTTTTTCAGCTGTTGGGAAAGTTCCTTTTCCTGGCTACTCTCATTTTTTTTACTTTCTTTCAAGCAACTACACCACGATCATTTATTAAATCAAATATTGATAATCCAGTTTCTTAGCTTGCCTAAAAAGAAAAAAAGTAGGAAAAGGTTTTTTTTGTCAGTTATCCACTAAATCCTCCACCTGGAAAACCTGTTCAGCTTCTGAATAGGTACACTCCGTATACAAGTAGGACTACGACCATGATCCAGTACAAATACAATATGAAATTAGGAAGTGCCAAATACAGTATTGCTAACAAAATAGCCACAACAATCATTAATATACCAGTATTCTTTTCATTCATAGCCAGACCTCCAAATATCTTTAATAATATATTAAGATTGTATATGTTATATTTTTTTGCAAAAGTTGTGGTGCGCTTTTAAGCTTCAGAATCATTTTGGATCAGTCCAGGATATATGTCCCAACTAATTTTGCTTAAAAAATAGTATAAAAATGGTTCCTTTTATAATATTAAAGAGTGGGTAAAATAAATCCATTTTTAAAAAAAAGAGGGAAAAAATTTAAATTCGTATGTCCCTTTTATTCTTCCATAGCTTTTATATCCGCTGCAGCTTTTGCAATGGAACATTTATCTGAATGTTCTTCGCATTTAAAACATACTTCTTCAGTTATAGCTTTCAGAGATTTTTCTATGTCTTTGCTTTCCACTTCTTTTCCTGTTATCCATTCTGGCATATTATCACCAAAGATAACTATAGTGAATTATAAAGATATACTTAATCGTCAGTAAAATATACTAAATACAGTTTTATTGATGAACGTCAAGCGGAATGTTCATTGCAGGATAATCATTTTAAAATACTATTTAATAATGGATTGATTGAAGAATTGGGCAAAAAACTGATCTTCATTGAAAAATAAAAAATAGTTAGAAAGTAAAAAAAAGTTAATCTGACTTAAATTTGAGTGTAATTATTCTTCTACGTCAACAAGCTCGCCGTATTCAAGTTCAAGCTGGCAACCTTTAGGACCGCAGCAGAAGTGCTGTAATTCAAACTGTACTAACACTATTTCACCTCCTTGAACAAAGGATATGCTAATCAAGACTTTGAAAGAGTTTTTATCATTTTTTTGATGGAAACTACTTGTTTTTTCTATTAAAGAAAACTTCAGAAACATTTCCTTCAACAACTTAATATTGTCCAAGTAGGTATATGTACTTACTCGTCAGAAAAGTGTATCCTACTACAGTTTTATACACAAAACTGACCTTTGAAGTTTCTTCAGAAACCTTTATTATTAACCTTTAACATAAAATCGCTTAATGAAAACAGAAGTGGGTAGTGCCACTGAGATCAGTGAGCTAAAATCCAAGCTGGATCTCATGCACATGGATATAAAGCGGATGATGGAGAATTCAAACAAAGAATATCTTGATCTCATGCTAAAAAACCTTAAAAAGGATTTTTTAAACTGCATTACAGGTCATGTTTCTGAGGATATTGAAACCAGTCTTGAGAGGGGAATGGTTGAGAAGTGCCAAATGAGGGACACCTGCAAATCCAAGTTCACAGAACTTCTGGAAAAAAATGTAAACCTCATAAAACAGGAAGAAGTTCCAGAGAGACAAGTAACAGAATCAAGAGGAGAACTTGAGAATTTAAGGGATGATGCACCCTTCGATAAATGTGATGTATGCTTTTCGGAGGTTACAGACATCTTTGAAAAACAGCTGAAACTCATGAGGTCCCTGCACATATACAATGGACCTGAAGAGAAAAAAATTGATATCTCGGACATATCTGAGGATTTACTGGTTCATGAGGTTTTTGAACCCCTTTCAAACAGGCAGAGACTTCAGATAATGAAGGCAGTTTCAATGGAAACCAAAACATTCACAGCACTGTCCCAGCTTACAGGATTAAGGGGTGGAAATCTTCTTTTCCATATTCAAAAGCTCCTTGATAGTAACATGATAATTCAGAGGCATGAACGTGGAGATTACATGATCACAGAGAGGGGCTACAAAGTCCTGAAGATCGTATCCCAACTTGGAAGCATGGTTGAGGATAATCAGGAATCTGAAATATTAAAAGCACCATCTAAGGTATGATCCAAACCATTAAAAGTATATGTTTACATAATACTTTTGTTCTATACTAATAAAACAAATTATAGTTTAGGTGATAATCATGAAGAGAGATGTTATCAGGATCAACGAGGAAAAGTGCACAGGATGTGGAGACTGCATTCCAGGATGTCCCGAGGGAGCACTTCAGGTAATCGATGGAAAGGCCAGACTCATCAGCGACCTTTTCTGTGACGGCTTAGGGGCATGCATTGGAACCTGCCCCCAGGGAGCCATAGAAATTGAGCAGAGGGAAGCAGAACCCTACGATGAGTACAAAGTTATGGAAAACATTGTAAAAGGTGGTTCAAATGTTATAAAGGCCCATCTCAAGCACCTCAACGATCATGGGGAGCAGAATCTTCTAACACAGGCAATCGAAGTTTTAGATAATAAAGGCATTGAGGTGCCTGATTATGAAGAGGAAGCATTGGCATGTGGCTGTCCAGGATCAATGGCTCAGAATTTGACTAAAACACGGTCTGACGATCTTGGAACTTCAGTGAATATCAGTCCAGAACTTGGAAACTGGCCAATACAGCTCCAGCTTTTGAATCCAAACGTACCCTACTTGAAACATGCTGATCTCGTAATAGCAGCCGACTGTGCACCCTTCGCCTACCCAAACTTCCATCAGAGGTTCCTGAAGGATAAATTTCTCATAATCTTCTGTCCAAAACTGGATCAAACCATAGACCAGTACGTTGACAAGTTGGCTGAGATATTCAAGAAGCAGGACATCCAATCCATCTCAATAGTGCACATGGAGGTACCTTGCTGTTCAGGTATTGAAGTTATAATCAAAAGGGCATTGGAAAATGCCCAGAAGAACATAATAATCAAGGATTACACTATTTCAATAAATGGGGAGATAATCTAAGAGTGACCCAAAAATGGGATAGTTCTATTTATTTCTTTTTTTTTAAATCTGAATTCTCATGGATTATCTGAATTTGCATGAAATTGGGTTCCAGGGATCACATTTTTTGATCCCTTTTTTGATTCATGTAAACACAACCCTTATAATCCTATTAAAAACAAAAATTGTACCATCAAATAGATATGTATCAAACCAATTTTCTATGGATTTTTTCTTAAAAAAATGGGGTTGATAGTATGTCGAGGATTGTGCACTTTGATATACCTGCAGAGGATCTGGAGAGAGCTTCTAAGTTCTATGAAAATGTGTTTGGATGGGAGATCACAAAATGGGAGGGTCCCTTTGATTACTGGCTCGTAAAAACTGGAGAAGAGGATGAGCCAGGTATTGATGGTGCTATAATGTCAAAAGAATCAGGTGATGTGGTCAGAAACGCCATCAGTGTTGATTCCTACGAGGAATTTGCCGAAAAAATTGAGATGGAAGGCGGTAAAATGCTCACTGAAAAGATGGGAATTCCTGGTATTGGCTACACTGGAACCTTTCAGGATACAGAGGGGAACATCTTTTTGATCGTGGAGTTCAAGATGGAGTGATCCCATAGGTTAGGAACGTGATGGGAAGATTCAACTTCAACTTCTCTTTTTTTAAGAAAATTCACTTTATTAAGATGTAATTTAAAGATTGAATAAACTTTTTTTACAATTATTTTTACAATCTACAAATTTAACTTTAATATTTTATAATTAATCATATAATCAATTATTTTTAATAATAAATGGTAATTCGTATTTATTTTTAAAATAAACTATTTATTTGATTGTTATCATGATTTGACATTTATCTAGAAGTTTTTTCAATTCATAACTTATACTCCCTCCCTCTGGTTCATTTTATCCATTCTCTTTCGATGCCAAATAAAAAAAATTTATATATGTTCAATTGAACAGTTATTCATATGAAGATGGAAAGTGAAGGAACCTGTGAAGTGAAGTGCATACACGAAGACTCAGTCCGAGAAGTCAAATCCAAAATGTTAAGTGAAGAAACCTTCCAGGGCATAGCATCAGATTTTAAAATACTTGGAGACCCGACAAGGGTTAAAATACTCCATGCACTATCAAAGAAGGAACTTTGTGTCTGTGATCTTGCAGCCATACTGGGTATGACAGATTCGGCCATATCCCACCAGCTGCGCTTACTCAGGGAAAGGAACATGGTAAAATTCCAGAAAAGGGGAAAAATGGCCTATTATCAACTTGCAGATGAACACGTTATACAACTCATAAGGATGGAGTCAGAACATGCCAGAGAATGCAGATAAACATGAACATCAAGGATCCTGCAGCTGCTCATGCCAGGAAGATGTGTTTGAAGAGAAAGAATCAATATGGAACAGAAAAAACTTCGCAATAATCATAAGCAGCGCAGTTTTACTGGGAATAGGAATCTTCCTTGAAAACTTCGCAGGCCAGCACATGGCTTCACAGGCCTTTTTCCTGCTGGTCGTGGCAATTTCAGGGTATGATATAATAAAAGAAGGTATTGAAGAACTTTTAGAGGGAGAATTCAGCATAGATCTCCTCATAACCATTGCAGCAGTTGGAGCCTTTTTAATCGGTCATGGTGTGGAAGGAGCATCTGTTGTTTTCCTGTTTTTCATAGCAGAGTTTTTAGAAAGTTACGCAGGTGAAAGGGCAAGAAACTCCATGGAATCCCTCCTGAAAATAGCACCTGAAACTGCAACGGTGAAAAAAGATGGAATGGAGAAGGTTCTCCATGCCTATGAAGTTGAAATTGGTGAAACTGTGGTTGTAAAACCCGGAGACAAGATACCCCTTGATGGAATCGTTATGGAGGGTAAATCATCAGTTAATCAGGCACCCATAACCGGTGAGAGCATGCCCGTTGGAAAGTATCCTGGTGAAACAGTTTTTGCAGGTACCATCAACCAGGATGGCTATATGGAGATTGAGGTAACCAAACGATCCACTGAAACTGTGATATCCCGGATAATAGAACTTGTTCGAGAGTCCCAGAAGAACAAATCAAAAACAGAGGCCTTCATAACCAGATTCGCCCGCTACTACACACCCACCGTGATACTGGCTGCAGCAGTTGTTGCAACGGTTCCACCATTCATATTTGGATTTTCCTTCAATGAATGGTTCTACAGAGCATTGGTTCTCCTTGTTGTTTCCTGTCCATGTGCACTTGCAATATCAACACCAGTATCAATGGTTTCAGGTATAACCTCCGCAACGAAAAACGGTGTTCTCATAAAAGGAGGACAGTTCATAGAGGAAATGCAGAACGTAAAACTCATGGTATTCGATAAAACAGGAACCCTGACCGAGGGCAAGCTTGAGGTAACAGATGTTAAGAGCTTCAACAACCACTCCCAAGAGGAGGTTCTGGAGGTGGCAGCATCCCTGGAATCAAAATCCAAACACCCTATTGCAGAACCCATACTGAGAAAGGCTCAAAAACAGAATCTCTCCCTTAAAGATGTTTCAGACTTTAAATCAGTAACAGGAAAGGGTATAACTGGCAAAATAAATGAAAAAACCTTTTTTATCGGGAAAAAATCCCTCATAGATGGAATAAAAGTTTCAATTCCAGATATAAACGAATTTGAGGAAGTTGGGAAAACAGTGGTGCTCGTTGCAGATGATGATCATTTAATTGGATTGATTGGATTAAGGGATAAAATAAGAGAGAATGCAGAAAAAGCCCTTCAAAACTTAAAAAATCAGGGTATCAAAACTGTAATGCTCACTGGAGATAACGAAGGAACAGCAAAGGCAGTTTCATCAAAGATAGGAATTGATGAATACTATTCAGGACTTCTACCTGAGGATAAGGTAAGGATCGTTGAAAAACTCCTTGAAGAGGGGCAGGTTGGAATGGTTGGTGATGGTGTGAACGATGCTCCAGCTCTTGCAAAGTCCAACGTGGGCATAGCAATGGGTGCTGCAGGTTCAGATGTTGCCATTGAAACTGCTGACGTGGCCCTTATGCACGATGACCTCTCTAAACTCAACTACATGATGAAACTCAGCAGAAAAACCATGTCCGTTGTTAAGGAAAACGTAACAGTGTCCATCCTTGTTAAGAGTTCATTTGCAGTACTTGCAGTTTTTGGATTTGTGACCCTGTGGATGGCAGTTGCCTTTGGAGATATGGGCCTGAGCCTGGCTGTTATACTGAACGCCCTGAGGATAGGGAATGGAAAAACAGTGAAGACATAACCTCTAATTATTAATATTAAAAATCTTTTCCATTTTTTTTAAAACTTCTCCTTAAAAATTATTTTATCATACTAATTATAAAAATTTATTAAACAGTATCCCTAAATAATGAACTGGTGTTTGTAATGAAAAAAACCTTAGAAAATCTAAGCAAAGCATTCATAGGGGAGAGTCAGGCAAGGAACAGGTACACCTTGTACTCCAAGACTGCGAAGAAGGAAGGATACGAACAGTTAGCAGATATATTCCTGGTAACTGCTGATAATGAGCGTGAACATGCTAAATGGCTCTTCAGATTAATACAGGAACTCAAAGAAGATTCTGGTGAAAATTTGGAGGCATTGACTATTGAAGCTGAAGCACCCCTTGTACTGGGAACAACGGCTGATAATCTCATAGCTGCCATAGCAGGTGAACACTATGAGTACAGTGAAATGTACCCTGAATTTGCAGATGTGGCAGAAGAAGAGGGTCTTGAGGATATTGCAGTCAGGTTAAGGGCCATAGGCCGTGCAGAGGAACATCATGAGGAACGTTACAAAAAACTTTTAGGGGAAGTTGAAGCAGGAACCATGTTTAAAAAGGATGAAGAGGTTAAGTGGCTTTGCCGTAAATGTGGATACGTTCACACAGGAATGGAACCACCAGAAAAATGTCCTGCATGCGACCATCCAACCAAGTACTATGAAATATTATGTGAACACTATTAAGGAGGAATCATTTTGGAAAGGGGACAGATTTACAGGTGCAACGTCTGTGGAAACATCGTTGAACTCATTCACGTTGGAGGAGGAAACCTGATATGCTGCGGAACCGAGATGGAACTCTTGAGTGAGGAACCTAAGGATGTTGGGGTAGAAAAACACGTTCCAGTGTTAGAAAAAACTGAAAAGGGCTTCAAGGTTAAGGTGGGTTCGGTACCACATCCAATGGAAGAAACCCATTTCATCGAGTGGATAGAACTCAAGGCTGGAGATGAGGTGTGTAAAAAATTCCTGAAACCAGCAGATACTCCAGAAGCTGAATTTGAGCTGGAAGATGTTGATTTGAGTGATGTGAAGGCAAGGGAGTACTGCACCATCCACGGGCTCTGGAGATCCTGAAGAACTCCTAAAATTCTTCCTATTTTTTTCATTTAATTACCTACTTTTTTTAGCTTATTTTATTAATTAAGTGCTAAAACATTCTTTTTTATTAATAAACTCTAGAATCAAGACGAATCCATATATACTAAGTCCTCTAAATTCATGCTAATGAGGTGTTTTGTTGGAAATTTTTGAAGGTCATGTTCGTTCACCATCATTTAAAAATGGAGTTATAATTGCTTCATGCATTTTTATCATTTACATCTTGTTGAACATCCTATTTTCAAATAAAAACTTTTATGCAGAACTCAATGACTTAGCCATGGCTTTTATAAGTTTCATTGCATTCTTGTCCATTGCTTATGCTGCAAAAGTTTCTAAGGTTTATTCACAAAAGATCTACGTTGCATGGGGACTTCTTGCACTTGCCCAGTTCTTCTGGTTTCTGGGTGACTTTTCATGGTTTTTTATCGAAACCTTCCTTAAACAGGCACCCTTTCCATCTTTAGCAGACCTTTTTTACCTCTCTTACTACCCAATTTTCCTTTTAGGAATATATTTTCTGCCTAAAAGGCCACTCAAGAAGGATGAAAGATTCAACAGTGCACTGGACATGGGAATAATAATGTTTTCATCCCTACTAATCTTCTGGAATTTTCTCATAGGCCCCATGATCGATACAAACCTTTCAAGTCCACTATTGAATCAAATTTTAACGGTTTATTACCCTATCTCAGATTTAATACTGCTCTTCGCCCTTTCAATCCTTAGTTACAGGCGTCTTTTAAATGTGAATTTTGAACCCCTCCTTCTCCTGATGGTAGGGGCTCTAATCATGATAATTTCCGATGCAATATTTGGATATCAATCTATGTTGGGTACAATTCAAAATGGAGGAGTATCTGACATTAGTTATGTTATTGCTGTGTTGGTAATAAGCCTTGCAGGGGTTCTTCAGGTAAATACCCTTATTTCTAATGCCGGAGATGATTCTAAGATTTCAGAATACTCTCTTGAAGTACCAATGTCCTACATCCCATACATATGGATGATCATACCCTTCTTTTTACTTATATGGGCCCATTTTCATGGAACATATCTGAGTTTCACGACTATTGCATTGGGAGTTATATTAATCATTTTAATGACTGTAACTCGCCAGATTAATACATTAAAGGAGAATAACAGGCTTTATGAGGAGCTTCATAGGATTAACAAAGATTTAGAGTCTCAAGTTTACAGAAGGACAGAGGAGCTTTTAAATACCAATAAAAGCCTCCAAAATGAGATAGCAGAACGTGAAAAAATTGAGGACGATCTTAAGATAAAGGTTGAACTTCTTGACACAGCCACAGATTCAATTGTTCTCCATGATGTGACTGGTAAACTGATCTACGCCAATGAGAAAGCTGCTAAAATGAGGGGTTACTCCAAGGAAGAGTTAATGAAACTCAATATTTATGATCTGACTGTTCCAGGTGAGTCCAAATTCACAGGACAGTACCTAGATGAGTTAATGGTCAAGGGTGAGGCAATATTTGAATCAGCACAGTACCATAGGGAGGGGACTGTGATACCCATTGAGGTAAGCGCTAAAATGGTTACCCATAACAAGGATCTGCTGATACTGAGCACAGCCCGTGACATTACAGATCGAAAGGAAAACGAGGCGAAACTTCGATGTTACAGGGAACACCTTGAAGACATGGTGGAAGAGAGAACAAAGGCCCTGGAAAAAACGAATATGATGTTACAAAATGAGGTGGATGCACACGAAAAAGCTGAAAAAGAGATCATGGTTTCATTAGAGGAAAAAGAAGTTCTTTTAAGGGAGGTTCATCATCGTGTTAACAACAACATGCAGATCATCTCAAGCCTCCTTAACATACAGTCCAGTTACACAGATGATCCAGAAACAAACCATGTACTGAGGGACAGCAGGAACAGGGTCATGTCCATGGCGATGATCCATGAAAAACTTTACACATCAGATAAATTATCCAAAATAGATCTTCCAGTATACGTGAAGGGCATTACCAGCAACCTCTTGCAGAACCCTGAGGTGAACTCGAATCTCATTAAAATCAATGTTGATGTGGATGATTTCTCACTTGGTATGGAAACTGCAGTTCCAATGGGCCTAATAATCAACGAACTTGTTACAAACTCAATAGAACACGCATTTCCACACACAAAGGGTGATATAAATTTAAATCTACACAAAAACGATGAAACTATCCTTCTCACCGTAACAGATAATGGTTTAGGATTACCAGAAGGTTTGAATCCTAAAAAGGTTAAGACTCTGGGGTTTAGTCTTGTGAACAGTCTTGTTGAACAGCTCAATGGAAGTATGGAAGTTGAAGTGGAGTATGGGACAACATTTAAAATAACCTTTGAGGAACTTAAATATTCAAAAAGGGCTGAAATTTATTAGACTTTTTTTATATTTTTTCGGATTAGAGGATATGTCTGTAGCCTTGAATCCATTCATTTTCATCATGATTTTTTAGTGATTTCTTCTGATATATTTCAAATTTTATGTAAATTCTTTTAAACCTTGAGAACATATAAAACATATAAAAAGTTTGAGAAATAAGAATAGATAAGATTCCATGAATTCAATCAAATTAGAAAATTAGTAATATCCTATTTTGGGATATAAAGTATAGGTTACATTTTATCGAAATTAAATCATTAAAGTGGGTTTAACATGAAAAATAAGATTTTAATCATTGCTCTTCTGATCCTGGTTGTGGGTTTAAGTGGTTGTATAAATTCCGATGCATCCAAGATCAATGGACTTGCACCGTCAATAAACAGCCACCTTAAAACTGGAGACACAGCATACAACCATGCAGTTTACCATGCAAACAAATTCCAGTTTGACGAAGCACTTGAAGACTGTAGTAACGCTACAAATGAGTTTAACGCTGCTAAATCTTCAGCTGATCAGGCTTTAACCTATGCAAAGGATTCAAATGATAACGTGTTTGTGACCTACATAGGCTACCTTGTAAATGAGATCGATGCCAAACTCAATGCAACTTCAGAACTCCAACTTGCAATACCCTACATGCAGCAGAATGATACAACCAATGCAAATGTACACAGGAACCTTGCAAACAATTATATGGATCAAGCAGTAGATTACAAGGCAAAAAAAGATGCAATAACATCACAAAACCCTTCAAAATTTAAATAGATAAAATTTGATGGATAGATAAAACTATTCTCTTTTTTTAGTTTTAGTGAATCAAGTACACATATCCATGCAAAAATTAAGTTAAATAATCATATTCATGAGGTTTAATGAATGAAAAGAACATGTTTAAAATGTAAAGGAAAAGGCTACAAAATTATAGATTACAGGGAATGTGAAACCTGCCATGGAACAGGAGTTAAAGGTGAGGTGAACCTTAAGGATCATTTCAAAGGACTATCCAACAACGCAGTTAAACACTTCCAGCTGGATGAGGACGAAGAAGTCCCATGCAGTACTTGTAAGGGCAAAGGAGAAATAGAAATCCATGAAACATGCCCAGAATGCGGAGGTAAAGGTGAAATGAATGTATGCAAAAAATGCGGAAGGGAAATAGATTCTGGAGACTACTGCCCTGACTGTGAAACAAAAACTCCAGTTTACATACTGAGCCCAGCATGCGATATAGACGACCTTGAGGTTGGTTCAAACTACAAGGGCAAAATCACAAGGGTTGAAAACTACGGGGTATTTGTTAGTCTCAGTAAAAAAACCTACGGACTTTTAAGAATGAGATCACCACCCTTCAGTGTGGGAGAGGAAATATTCGTTAAGATCATCGAGATAAAACGTAAAAAGGGAGAAGTTGACCTTACAACCGCCAAATTTGACGGTGAATACGAGCTTGTCAAGTTCAAAAAGAACGTTGCAAGAACCAGAATAGGTGATATAACCAAAAAATCCATGGGAAAAACTGTTAGGCTCAACGGGGAAATAGTGCAGATACAGCAGACCTCAGGCCCAACCATATTCACGGTCTCAGATGAAACAGCAGTAACATGGGCTGCAGCCTTCAACGAACCAGGTGTAAGGGTTTACCCAGAGCTGGTCACAGGGGACATCGTTGAGATCATGGGGGAAGTCTCACTCCACGGTGGAAAGATCCAGATAGAATCAGAGTCCATAGAGAAGGTTCAGGGCAAAGAAGAAGCTGAAATGAGAAAACTCATAAACGATGCCCTTGATGAGCGTGCAGAGCCAGAGCCAACTGAATTCCTTATAGAGAGTTCAACCCTTGAGAAGTTAAGGCCAAAGATGATGGAAGCTGCAAAGGCAATAAGACGTGCTGTCCTCGATGGAAGATCCATACTGGTAAGACACCATGCAGATGCAGATGGAATATGTGCAGGTGTAGCCATTGAAAAAGCAGTTGTACCAATACTCAAGGAGGCCAACAACGACAGCGATGCAGAATGGCACTTCTTCAAGAGAGCACCAAGCAAAGCACCCTTCTATGAAATAGAAGACGTTGTTAAGGATCTGTCATTCTCTCTAGAGGATATGGAGAGGCACGGTCAGAAACTTCCACTTCTGGTTTTATTGGATAATGGATCCACTGAAGAAGACATACTGGCCATAATGCAGGTTAAGATCTACGGTATTGAGGTCGTGGTTATAGACCACCACTTCCCAGGTGAGGTAACCGATGGAAGGGTTGCAGTGGATGAATACGTGGACACCCATGTAAACCCGTATCTGGTTGGTGGGGACTCCCAGATAACAGCAGGTGCCCTTGCAGTTGAGGTTGCAAAGATGATAAACCCTGATGTCAAGGACAGGCTCATACACTTCCCGGGTATAGCAGCAGTGGGTGACCATGCCAGATCAGAAGAAGCTGAGGCCTACATAAAACTTGCAGAAGAGAAGGGTTACAGCAGGGATGATCTTGACAAGGTTGCAACCTGTATAGACTTTGAAGCCTTCTTCCTGAGGTTCATGAATGGAAGGGGAATCATAGACACCATACTGGGCCTTGGAGATCAGGACAAACATGAAAAACTTGTTGATGCCCTCTACAAAGAATCAGAGAGGAGGGTTGAAACCCAGATGCGTGCAGCCCTGCCTAACCTCAAGACCCAGGAACTTCCAAACGGCCTGGTTTTCAGTGTTCTGGATGTTGAGAAGTTCGCACATAAATTCACCTACCCTGCTCCTGGTAAAACCTGTGGATTCGTCCACGACAACGTTGTTCAGAGGTACGGTGAGGAACGACCGATCGTGACCCTGGCATTCGGCCCGGACTTCTCAGTTATCAGGGCAACAGATGCTGTGAACGAGATATACGGCTTCAACCTCAACAACATAGTCTCCAAACTTGCAGTTGAAATACCTGCAGCAGGAATAGACGGTGGAGGTCATGAATGCGCCGGATCCCTGAAGTTCATTGAGGGACTATCAAAGGAAGTGCTTGATGCCTTTGCAAGGGAAGTTGCGGATTTGAAGGAGTAAGAGGTTTCCCTGGCTTCATGACATTCCTTTTTTTAGATATTTTTTTTTTAGTGGATCGATCTAAAACATTCATGGAATGAAAAGAAGTTTCATTATTGAGAATTTTTTTATTAAATGTATTCTTCATAGCTATTGGAAATTTTATTTTTATTAAAGTCCAAAATTATCTAAAATTAGAGTTTAATTTTTAAAAGGAAGGAATTTAACACGTAAGCTTGGATTAAAGTTATTTTAAATGCTGTATTTATTTTAATCTATTTAAAAAAAAGTTCTAATGATCTTAACCAAATAAAGGTCGTTCCTTAAGAAATATTGATCTATAATAAAAAATTTCCATAATAAAAATTAAAAAATCCTTAATTTTACCTTTCTTCATTTAACCATTGTTTTAGTGTATCAACTTTATCTGTTATGGGGATCCAAGAACCTTATTGTGAAACAGGTTCCCTCACTTGTGTCAGCATCGATCTTTCCATCCAGCTGTTTGACCAGAATATCCACAAGCTTCAACCCCAAAGTTGAGGTTGTTTCCAGTTGAACATCCTCTGGGAGCCCTGAACCATCATCTCCTACTTCAATTTCGATTATATCATTATTTCTAATTATTTTAACCCATATTTTGCCCTCAGATCCATTGAAGCCATGTTTCAGGGAGTTGCTCACAAGTTCGTTTAGGATGAGTCCACAGGGTAGTGCAGTTTCAATGTCCATTTCGATTTATCGCTTTCAACGGCCCATTCAATCTGCCTTGATGGTCCTGAATAAATCTGGAAGAGACTTTTTATGAGGTTTGTAACGTAGATACCAAGGTCGATCTTTGCAATATCCTTGGACTGGTATAGCTGTTCATGTATCATTGACATGGATTTGATCCTGTTCTGGCTTTCCCTGAAAATATCCTTCATTTCCTTGTTTTTAATGGTTGAAGATTGCAAATTAAGAAGGCTTGAAATGATCTGCATGTTGTTCTTGACGCGGTGATGTATCTCCCGAAGCAGAACTTCCTTCTCTTCAAGGGAATCTATGATCTGTCTTTGAGCCCGCTCCCTTTCATGGGCCTCCAGGGAAAGAGATATCATGTAAGAGATGGATGCAGCAAAATCTTGCTCTTCAAATGTCCATTCTTTCATTTTTCGTGTCTGTTCATTGCAGAGGATACCCACCATCTCTCCATGAAGCCATATTGGAACGTCCATTAGGGAGATGATACTGTGGGACTTTAGGTAATCTGAAAATTCCGAAGTTTTAGGATCTGTCTGGGCATCCATTGCAGTGAGGTTGTGGGATCTTCTGAGGGTTTCAAGGTACTTTCGACAACTTTTTGTTTCGATCTTCAATTCAATTCTCGGATGACCCTCATTTGAAAGGTACATATCGGAACATTCAAGAAAACTTTTATCCCCATTGAAAAACCATACACTAACCCTGTCCACATCAAGGGTTTTGGAATCAGTTTCAGTGAGTCTTTTAAGGGTTGCTTCAGGGTCTGAAATATCTTCTTTGTAGAGTTCAAGGAGAACACCCTGTCTTTTAATGGTTTGTTTGGAAAGTGCTTTTTTCTTCCTTTCAACAGCTTTTCTTTCACTTATATCTGTTCCCACATATAAGACACCAATTAAACTAGATTTTTTGCTTATAACTGAATTTGATAAGAGTACAGGAATTTCCTTTCCATTTTTATCCTTCAAAACTGTTTCAAAATTTTTTACAGAGATGTTACCCTCTAAAGTTAGGGGTTTCTGATTTCCAAACTTTGGAAGAATGGTTTTAATATGTTCACCACTGATCTCAGAGTAACTGTGTCCTAAAAGATTTAAACCAGCAGGATTAATGTACTTGATCTCGTTGTTGTCATCGGTTATTATAATGAAGCTTTTGATGGTTGAAACAATCTCATCAGCTGCAATTTCTGGTGTTAGGGAGGGTAACTTGTACTGGCTCACGCCGTAGGAGATAAAAAGGAGTCCCAGTGCAACTGCAAAGTAAACCATTCCTGGAAATTCTATTGAAAGAAGTGGTAGGATGGTATCAGTAATCAAGCTCACTATCACTGCAAAAATTAATCCCAACAAAATATAAAGGGTCTGTTGTTTCTCCAATCCTCTAGTTTTTCTGTAATACGAGTAACAGAGGATTATTGATACAGTTAATATCAGGGCAATCCATAAAATGGTTAAATATAAAAATGGAGAACTGAGATTCAATGAGCTTGTCCATCCCCAGTACTCCATCACCATGATGTTGGTTGTGAGTTGATTGCTTGTAAGTTGTAGAAGAGAGATTAGAATGGATGGAATGTAAATCAACGTCAAGAATACCTTGTTAGTGGAAAACTGGTTCTTTGTGGCAGTAAGGACTATGGTTAAAACGATGGGACTCATTAAAGGCCAGAGAACACTTGCCTTTAACCATAGATATGCAGTCTGATAACTGTCTGCATTCCTTAAACTGAAGTTAACGAATGAGAGATACGCCACCAAAAAACATAAAACAGCTATTAACTGGTTAAGCCGGTTTTTTGGATTTTTGTAGTAAATGAAATTACCTAGAAATAGGGTTACAATCGATGCAAAGAGGGATAAAAATGCATAGGGATTCATTATAAGTCTCCAGGTTCAAATTTCATTAAATTTAATATTATATTGTTATAATTGTAAATTGTAGGTTTATTACTTGTATAATCAACATTAAAACATTATCACAATTCTAAATATTTTAATATTCTTTTTGGTATTAATAGTTTTATACTAAATCTGTAAGTAAAAATAAAAAATGATAGATAAGAAGTAATTTCAAGAAGTTATAACCTTCTCTGAGTTTGAACAATTAAAAAATAAGCAAAAAGTAAGGATTAAATTAAATTTAAGTTCATAAAATCAGGAATATAATACATCATTAAAAGATAAATCATTGAAATTTACTAAGTACTCAACTCATGATTTTAAAGGATAAATTGTTTTTTGTAATTGCTTTTGAAATGGATTTGGATAATGAGATAAACCGTGAATAATAAAAATGGGATATCAACTGGTTGTAATTTATTTTTCTTCATCAAATTCCTCATCCATATGATTGTAGAAGTCACAGAGCTTTGCTATTGGGCATTCATCATGTTTTGGGCTGATTGGTCTGCAGATGGTCTGACCGAACTGAACCATGAGATCGTTGAGGGGCAGCCAGTACTTGCGAGGCACGGTTTTCATGAGCACCTCCTCTGTCTCTTCAGGTGTTCTTGTATCTGCAAGACCTATACGGTTGGATATCCTGTGCACGTGAACATCCACAGGTATTGCATCCTTGTGAAAGCCGTAAACAAGCACACAGTTTGCAGTTTTACGTCCAACACCCGGAAGACTCAGAAGTTCCTTCATATCCTCAGGAACAACATCAGCATAGTCCTCATGGATTATACGAGACACTTCCTTCACCCTTTTTGCCTTGACATGGTAGAAACCTGCCTTTTTAATGAGGACCTCAAGGTTCTCAACTGGTGCCTCTGCAATGAGCTTTGCAGTTGGATACCTCGCAAAGAGGGATGCAGATGCAGCATCTGTATTTTCATCCCGTGTTCTCTGTGAGAGGATGGTTCTGATGAGAACCCTGAATGGGTCGCTGTCTTCGAAGGTTCTGAGGGTGTAGTACTTTCCAAGAGTTTCAACTATTTCTTTGATACGTTCTGAAATTTTTACCACTCCAACTAAATTTAAAAAAAGATTTTTTCATGGATCATCACATTCAAGAACGATCCATTCTTTAAGATTTTTCATGGATCAGTGCACGATCCATTTTTTTTTATATGGCTTAATTCTTTATCATACCATAAAGGAGGTTCAAACCATCTTTCACACCCTTACACTGGGTTGCGATGGTTGGAACAACTTGAACATCACTATCCAGACCCTTGAATTGTGTTTCTGGATGCAGATCCTGTTTGTTTGCAAATACAACGTAGGGAACATCCATCTGGTTCAGGTTGTTGAGAATAGTCTCATCAATACCTGTAACTCCTTTCTGACTGTCTATAACAAGAATTGCACCGTCAAGTCCCTTGGAGAGTATTTCCCGCATGAACTCGAATCTTTCCTGACCTGGAGATCCGAAGATATGGACCTTCTCACCGTCTATCTTGATGTTGCCGTAGTCAAGGGCTATGGTTGTGCCGTTGTACTCGATCTTCGTCTTTTTATCGCATAGATTCTCAAGGGTGGTTGTCTTTCCAGAGTTGTAGGATCCTAGGATCACAATTTTGGTTTCTTTTTTTCGCGTCATGTTCTGGTCCTGCAGATTTTTTTCATGGTTTCAGGGAAGCCTGGGAATGAAACATCGTACACCGATGCGTTACTTATTTTAACATCTCCAACCTTCAAACCAATTAAGTAAAGTGCCATAACAAGTCTATGATCGTTGTGGGAGTTAACAACACCCCCATGAAGTTCACTCTTTCCCCCATTTATCACAAGGCCATCTCTTCTCTCTTCAAGTGAAACTCCGAGTTTTGAAAGTTCAAGGGCACATGTATGTATCCTGTCAGTTTCCTTGTACCTGGCATGTTCAACACCATGTATCTCTGTTGTGCCCCGTGAAAGTGCTCCAAGGGCTGCAACTGTGGGCAGAAGATCAGGAGCATTATGCAGATCCACATCAACCCCCCGGAGCTTTCCATGTCCATTTATCTTAACTTCATCACTCTTAACATTAAGCTTGCATCCCATGTTCTCTACAACATCAAGTATGATCTTATCTCCCTGTTTAGAATCAGAGAAAAGATTTTCTATAATTAAATCTGATTCAAGGATGCTTGCAGCTGCAACAAGATAAGATGCTGATGAATAATCTCCTTCAACAGTGTAATCCATGCTTCTGTACTTCTGAGGGTCGACATGGAATGAATTTCCAGTTTTATGGTAATCAACCTTAACTCCAAACTTCTCCATTATATCAAGGGTCATGTCAACATAGGGACGTGATATGAATTCTCCTTCAACCTCAAGGTCAACACCCTCCTCTGAACATGCACCTGCAATGAGTATTGAGGACACGAACTGGGAACTCACATTTCCAGGGATGCTGGTTTCACCACCTTTGAATCCACCTTCAACAATTAAAGGTGCTTTTCCATCATTTTTTGTTGAATGTGCATTCACTCCAAGGTTCTTGAGCGAATCCAGAAGTTCCTGCATGGGCCTCTGCCTCAGGGAATCATCACCTGTGAACACAGTAAAACCAGGTGCAAGGGCAGAGACACTGGTCATTATACGAAGGGTTGTGCCTGAATTTTTAACATCCAGAACATCCTCTGGTGTACTGGGACTGCAGCCAAAACCATTGATGAGACATTCACCAGCAGATTTTCTTTCAAATTCTGCTCCAAGTGCCCTACAAGTTTCAAGGGATGCTAGGGTGTCCTCTGAGTATAGTGCATCCCTGACAGTGGATCTTCCATCTGAAAGTGATGCCAGTATGAATGCCCTGTGACTGTAACTTTTCGATGGAGGGGCTTTAACAGTGCCCTCCACCTTTTCTGCCCTTTGAACCGTTAGTTCCATGTTTATCTCATTCCTTCAATTGATAGGTGTTTTTTTCCCATATTTAGAGGTTTGAATCATCTTATTTAATCATCTGATTAAGTTTTGTTCGAGCACCCAAATTTACATTTAAATAAACAGTTCACTGCTATTTAAAGATTTGAATGAGTTTATTTTTAATTTTTCACAATCTCAAGCACGATATCCAGATTTTCGGACTGGATTATGTCCACCTTTTCACCGCTCTTTCCAATTATCTCCTTTCTTGGGGTGAGGTACTCCCATGTGAGTGTGACTCCCTCTACTGAGATTTCACCATCCCTGTCAAGGGTTTCTGCAATCTCATCAGGGTCTTTTGAAGCTACGTACTGCACGATCTTCGGTGCATCACCCTTGAAGTGGGGCCCTACCTTGGACATGATTGGTGTGAGTTCAACAACCTTCTCCTGAACATCTGGTTTTCCCATTTCAACCTTCAAGTCCTTGATCCTCATGGTTCCTATCACATCCTCAGACAAACCCTTTAAATTGGCATATAATTCTTCATTTTCTGTGTAAACTGCTGTGAATTTTATTGGAGTGTTCAGTGGCATTTTAGATGCAGATTTAAACCTTCTGATATCTCCTATGAGTTCAACAGCTTTTTCACCCAGATCTTCAGCTTCATCACTTATAAGATCCCCTTCAACTTCAGGCCAGGCAGTACTGTGAATGCTCAGACCTTCTGGATTGAGGTACTGGTAAACTTCCTCTGTGAAGTGTGGTGTGAGTGGTGATAAAAGTTTCAGTGTGGTTTCTATAACCGTTTTTAAGCTGTACTGTGCAGCTTCCTTGGAAACGAGCATTTCAGGGTCATCGTTGTAGAGACGGTACTTAACAGCCTCTATGTACTCATCACAGAAGTCGTGCCATACAAAGGCCTGAATACTGCTGCGAGCCTCTGCAAAGTTGTAGGTATCAATGGCATCTGTAACACCTTCAACAAGACGGTTCAAACGGGACAGTATCCAACGATCAAGTGGTTTGAGGTTTGAAGTGATCCTCTCTCTGGACTCATCATCAATTTTGAAATCCTTTATGTGCATGTTTATGAATCTGAATGCGTTCCAGAACTTCCTGAGGAATTTGTAGCCGTGCTTCACATCCTTCCATGCGAATGGAACATCGGAACCTGGAACACTGTTTGCAGCCCACAGTCTCAGGGCATCTGCACCGTAGTCATTAATAACTGTTTCAGGAGCAATAACATTACCCAATGATTTACTCATCTTGTGGCCGTCCTCACCGAACACCATACCATTCACAACGATTCCTTCAAATGGTTTTTCACCTGTAAGTGCCTTGCATCTTAATATAGTGTAGAAAGCCCATGTACGTATGATATCATGGCCCTGTGGCCTCAGATCTGCTGGGAAGTGCTTTTTAAAGTCTGGTGATGGCCAGCCTGCTATAACCAGTGGTGTTATTGAGCTGTCCATCCACGTATCGAGAACATCCAGTTCACCTCTAAATTCAGTGCATCCGCATTCACATGGCATAGCTGGTTTGTCAAGGGCAGGGTCAACTGGAAGTTCCTCCTCCTTGGGCAGGTGGACCTTTCCACATTCCTTACAGTACCATACTGGTATCGGTGTTGCAAAGAGCCTCTGACGGGATATGCACCAGTCCCAATCCATGGAACCTGTCCAGTTCAGGAGCCTGGTTTTCATGTGCTCAGGCATCCATGTCATCTCATCTGCAGCTTCATATATCTCATCTGTTAGTTTTTTAACTGCAACGAACCACTGCTTTTTAACCAGTATTTCTATTGGTGTTTTACACCTCCAGCAGAGTCCAACGTTCTGGTCAACCTTTTCCTGTTTGGTTAGGAATCCCTCAGATTTCAGGTCCTCTATGATGGCAGATTTACACTCTGGAATTGTGAATCCTGCATATTTACCTGCAACCTCATTCATAACTCCAGTTTCATCGATGGCTTCAATTATGTCCAGATCGTACCTGTTAACCCAGGATACATCTGTTTTATCACCGAAGGTACAGATCATAACGGCCCCTGTACCGTACTCTGGATCAACGTCCCTGTCGGTTATTATGCTGACCTCACGGTTGTAAAGTGGTAAACGCACCTTTTTTCCCTCAAGATGTTTGTAACGTTCATCCTCAGGGTGAACAACAACTGCAACACATGCACAGAGGAGTTCAGGCCTTGTGGTTGCAATGAGTACGTTACCCTCACCTTCAACCTCTGGAAATTCCAGGTAGTTCAGTTTGGTTTCATTTTCATGGTACTCAACCTCTGCAAAGGCTATTGCTGTTTCGCAACGAGGGCACCAGTTTACAGGGTGTACAGCCCTGTATATAAGTCCTTTTTCATAGAGTTTCAAGAATGAAAGCTGGGTTTTCCTCCTGTACCCAGGTGTCATGGTCACGAATTCCCTTGACCAGTCCTGTGAAAATCCCAGTGACTGCATCTGGGTTCTCATCTTCTCTATGTTGTCGTGGGTGAGTTCTATGCACATCTCACGGAATTCATCCCTTGGAACATCATTTTTACGGATGTTATGGGTTTCTTCAACTTTAACCTCTGTTGGAAGTCCGTGACAGTCCCATCCCTGTGGAAAGAGCACGTCAAAACCTTTCATTCTTTTGTAACGTGCTATCATGTCTATGTAAACCCAGTTGAGAACGTGGCCCATGTGTATGGATCCTGTTGGGTATGGTGGTGGTGTGTCGATGATGTAACGTGGGCGTGTACCGTCACCTATGAACTTGTGTGCATCATCACTGCGCCACTTCACCTGCCAATCCTTTTCTTTGTTGTGATCGTAGTCCTTTGGAATGTTGTCTTCTGTCATTTCACTTCTCCTGTTAATTCCGGTTAATAACTCTTAAATTTTATTTAGATTATATCAATTGTACCTTCAGAATCAGATAAACTAAAATACTCAATGGATAATTAATTGAACCCATATCAATCTTCTAATTTAGATTCTAATCTTATCATCGAATTTTACAGATCCATACTATGAAATTGTTTGATATGGTTAATAGAATTTTTCAAGATAAATATATTTCTGACTGACTCTTAAGCTTTCAGAATCTTTAAGGAAACAATTTTTATGGTGCACGGGTCTTCACAACTTTTAAAGGCAGGTTAAAAAAATTTAAGATATCATTCTTGAGCTAGTATCTTGATATGAAAGTGGATATTTAGTTAAGATTAAAAATATTTTTTTAAAATCAAATGAGTTAAAATAGCAAAATTTGTGGAGTTCACTAAAAATAGGAAGATTTACTAAAAATAGAGAGATATATTAAAAATAAATAGAAAAAAATATTTTCGTATTTTTTCTATTTTTCATGCTTTTTTAGGGATTCATTCTTTCTCAAGGGAACTTCATTTTTTGAAGGAAGCTTAAGAGCTTTATATCCCTTTAAAGTTGATCTCAAACTGATTTAATCACCTCCTTTATTTAAGATAACTGTACCCATGGAGGAGATGGGTCCTTGGTTTTTAGGCGAATCCAAGGAGCATACCTCCATTGTAGATCAGGAAAGAAACTAGCCATGCAACGATCATGGTGTATCCTGCAGTGAAAAGAGGCCATTTCCATGAGTTGGTTTCCCTTTTTATGGCTCCGAATGTTGCAAGACATGGTATGTAGAGCAGCACGAATACCAGGAAGGAGTATGCTGCAAGTGGCGTGAAGGTTCCATGTAATGTGGTGGCGAGTCCTGCATCATCAACACCGTAAAGCGTACCAAATGTACCCACAACAACCTCCTTGGCAAGTAGTCCGAAGATAAGTGCAACTGAAGACTGCCAGTCACCAAATCCCAAAGGTGCAAATACAGGTGAAATAACTGTTCCAATGGATCCTATTACACTTGATTGAGAAGCGTAATCAACTCCAACAGGCAAACTGCTCAATATCCATATTACAATTGAAGCTGCAAAGATTATAGTTCCTGCCTTTTTTATGAAAAGGGATCCTCGTTCCCACATATGTATAAGTGATCCCTTGACTGTGGGTCTCCTGTAGGGGGGAAGTTCCATTACAAATGATGAAGAAAGACCTTTGAACAAAGTTTTCTTAAGTATAAATGCCGTTATTATTGCTACAACAATTCCCAGTAGGTAAAGTGAAAATATAACCCATCCCTGATATGCTGAAAAGAATGCAGCTGCAAATAGTGCATAAACAGGTAACCTTGCACTGCATGACATGAATGGCACCAGCATCATGGTTAAAATTCTATCTTTTTCACTTTCAAGGGTTCTTGTAGCCATTATACCTGGCACACAACATCCGAATCCTAATATCAGGGGTATGAATGATTTTCCATGCAATCCAACAAGTTTATGCATGAATCTGTCCATGACAAATGCTGCCCTTGCCAGGTAACCGCAATCTTCAAGTATGCTGAGTATCAGGAAGAGAATGAAGATTATGGGCACGAATACCAGTACAGATCCAACTCCGCCGATTATTCCATCAACTAAGAGTGAGGATATCCATCCAGTTCCCAATATGGAACCAACAGCATCACCTAACCATGAGAAGAAGGTTTCAATGAGATCCTGGAATGGTGCTCCCACTGTGAAGGTTAATTGGAATGTTAACCACATTATAACAAGGAATATTGGTATTCCAACGTATTTGTTAGTCACTATCCTATCGATCCTATCAGATACTGTTGTTTTCTTTGTTCTGGGTTTTTTAACAGATTCCTTCATGAGTCCTGCTATAAAAGCGTAACGGGATTCAGCAATTACTGTGTCAACATCTTCTCCAAAAACCCCCTTCAAATGGTTCTGAACTTCTTTCACTTTTAAAAAAAGTTCATCTGCATTTTTAGCATTTTTAAGATGTTTGACTACTTCTTTATCATCCTCGAGAAGTTTCAATCCAATCCAACTTGAAGGAATACCCTCAAGCTCTGGAATTGGAACGGAATTTTCATTGATGTAGCTTTGAATATCCTTTACATGATCCGATAATTCATTTCCATATTGAATTTTAAATGAATTTTTAGCTGATTTTGATCTTTCAATGACTGTTTTGAGTAGATCATCCTGACCAGTTTCATCAACTGCTTCGATGTTAACTGTTGGTATCCCTAAAAGTTCAGATAATTTATTTGAATCTATTTTGAAACCCTTTTCTTTTGCATACTTATTCATATTCAGGGCTAAAACCATGTTAGCTCCAAGTTCCATCATCTGAACTGTAAGGTACAGGTTTCTCTCCAAATTTGCAGCATCAACAACGTTAACGATAACATCAGGATGTTCATTAATAATGTAATCCCTGGAAACTATTTCCTCAGTGGAATATGCAGAGAGACTGTAATTTCCAGGTAGATCAACAACTTCAATTTCATAATCCCTGTACTGGAAAGTTCCTTCCTTTTTTTCAACAGTTTTACCGGGCCAGTTCCCCACGTGCTGTTTCATACCTGTTAATTTGTTAAACAGTGTACTTTTACCAACGTTTGGGTTTCCAGCAAGGGCAATTTTTATTTTTTTCATATTCATACTTCCTCAACTAATATTTTCTGGGCCTGGCCACGTCCAATTATCAGTCTGGATCCCTTAACATCAACTATAAGAGGTCCACAGATATCATTTTTAATAAGTTCTACTGTTGAATTTGGGTATAAACCCATTTCTGAAAGTTTCTTTTTGAATTTGTATCCGTGGTTAACTTCAACTATTCTCAATATTTCATTTTCACTTGCCATTGTTAGTGTCATCATTCCAATTCAACCTCTATATTTTTTGCCTCATCCTTTCGCAGAGATAGGGAATAACCTTTGATCTGTACTTCAATAGGGTCTCCAAGGGGAGCTACCCTTTGAACCTCAACTTCAGATCCTCTGCAGAGTCCCATTTCAACTAAATGTTTTTTAATTTCACTTCTTCCTTTAAAAGAATGTATAATTCCTTTCTCTCCTTTTTTTAGGGTGTTAAGTGTTTTTATCATTTTCACATCTCCTTAGGATTTTTAGAATTTTTTAAGATCGAACTTTCCAACAAATATTAGGTTCTAACTTTATTAGGATAACCTAACTTTATTAGGATAACCTAACTTTATTAGGATAACCTAACTTTATTAGGATAACCTAACTTTATTAGGATAACCTAACTTTGTTAGGTATACCTAACTCTGTTCTTATATATAAATATTGAGGTAATGTGGCTCAAGATAAGAAAATAACCTAAGATGTTTGGTAACAGGCTATAATATGGATTTAAAGAATTATTTTAAAAAAGATTTATTTAGCATAATCTCCAATGATTTCAAAATGAGAGGTTCAAACAGCTTCAATTCAATTTTGATCCGTCTTCTAGTTACTTTTTCCTGTACTAATCAGTTGAATTAATTTTTATCATGTTAAATTCAAAGCATAACTTTATTTAATAAGAACGTCTCCCCATTAATTAAAGGGATCAATAAAATCTTTGGAATCAAAAAATAGAGAACTGATAAAAAAATTTGCCTTATTGGGTGATAAAACAATGGAAATTCTGTGGTTTTATATAGCAGTTGTCCTTGCAATAAGTGATGAGGTCCACAGTAAAATAATGTGGAACGTGCTCTTCGACTTTTACATATTACTTGCAGGTCTGATAAAAGGTTTTGTTGCTTCAAATATAAGATTATGGGTGGTTCATGAATCTATGGAGGCAATGTTCCACTTCGTGGTCCTTTCACTGGTTTTCTGGTCATTTGAGATTGGAATACTGGCTGCAGCCATTCACATGGTTATAGATCTGTACCACGAACTTTCAGGGCTTAAGTTAAAGCCACTCTACCACAGATCACTTCACTTTGTGATTGAATCATTCTTCTTTATCCTAGTGTTCTCTGCAGGGGTACCTGCATAAACATCTGTTAAATAACCTTCAACAATATAACTTTTTTCAAACTTTTTTTAAAGGATTTTTAACAGATTTTATGACATTATTTTTAACCCTACCTTCAAACACTTATCATTTGGGATCATTTTTTATAATATCAAAATAGATATTCAAAGTAGTTAATCAAACTAAATTAAGGAAAATACCATTTTTATCAATTTAATTTTCAACTGAAGTAGGAGTATAATAAATGCCAGTTATAAACTTTAGCTACAAGGATATTGACGAAGCTTTAGGCCAAAAAATTCCAAAAAATGAATTAATAGATATGCTTCCAATGATAGGAAGTGATATTGAGGATTACGATGACGAAAATTTGAAGGTTGAGTTTTTCCCAAACAGACCTGACCACTACAGTGTGGAGGGAATAACCAGAACCCTCAAGGGGATGCTTGGTATTGAAGAAGGAATGCCCATCTATGAAACATCTTCATCAGGCACCACCATGACAGTAGACCCTGAACTTAAGGTTATAAGGCCTTACAATTCCTGCTGCATAGTTGAGGGCGTCAACATAGATGATGAAAAGCTGGTTCAGCTCATGGACTTCCAGGAGGACCTGCACTGGGTTATTGGAAGGGACAGGAAGAAAGTTGCCATTGGAATCCACAACCTGGACGTTTTAAAACCTCCATTTTCATACATGGCTGCAGATCCAGATTCAGAGTCATTCATGGCCCTGGAAATGACAGAAGACATGACACTCCGCCAGATACTTGAAAACCATAAAAAGGGAAGGAAGTACGCACACCTTATTGAAAAATTCGATAAGTATCCTCTTATAAAAGATTCTGAGGGAAATGTACTCTCAATGCCTCCAATAATAAATGGAGACCTCACAAAACTTTCAACCGAAACTCGAAACGTTTTCATAGATGTGACGGGTACGGATGAACGTGCAGTGAACCACGCACTCAACATCATTGCAACATCCTTTGCAGAGGCGGGCGGCAAGATAAAAACTATGAAGGTAATATATGGGGATAGGGAAGTTGAAACACCTGACTTAACTCCAAAGGAGTTCTACGTGAGTGTTAAAAATGCTCAAAAACGTATAGGTGAGAAACTCACAGCACCTGAAGTTGTAAGAATGCTTAAACGTGTCAGACTGCATGCAGAGGCAGAATCAGATGACAAGATCAGGGTTCTTGTACCGGCCTACAGGATAGACGTGCTCCATGAGGTTGACCTTATCGAGAACATTGCAATAGGCTATGGATTCAGGGACATAGGCTCTGAACTTCCAGACATTGCAACCATAGCCTACGAGGATAAAACAAGGTTCTTTGAAAACAGGGTCAGGGAGGTCATGACTGGAATGGGCTTCAACGAGGTTATGAGTTTAATGCTCACCAACGAGGAACACCACTACCATGATATGAGACTTCCAGAGGATGACAGGGTTATGGTGGCCCAGCCAATCTCCCAGGATAGGACTATGATAAGAAAAAGTCTCCTGAACGGTTTAATGGAATTTCTGGAGGATAACAAGCACGAAGAACTTCCACAGAAAATATTTGAGGTGGGGGATGTTGTCTACATGGACGGGGAAACTGAAACCCATACAAAAATAGTCAAAAAACTTGCAGGAGCTGTTGTGCACTCAACTGCAAACTTCACCGAGATAAAATCCATCACAGATGCAATGATCCAGAATCTAGGTCTTAAAATGGAAATAGGACCTCTAGAACATCCCTCATTCATAGGTGGAAGATGTGCAGGTATCAGGGGAATAAAAGAAACGTCCAATGATTCAGAATCAGGAAAACAGGAGGTTCAGATCACAGGATTCTTTGGGGAACTCCACCCAGAGGTTATAACCAACTTCGAGATGGAATATCCAGTTGTTGCATTTGAAGTTGAATTTAAGGGAATATGAATGGGTTAAAAAAACCTTTTGAATCCATTTTTTTATATTTTTATTAAAAAACTTGCAGTTTAACCTTAAATCCTTTTTTTATTATAAAATCTTTCTTTTAATATTATTATTCAAAAAAAATGATTATTTAAAGAATTTTAATTTTTAAACTTTGCAGATTTATGAAACCATTTGTAAAAAAGTAAAAAAAATTTATTTTTAAGGTTATTTAAGCAGTTAAATATTTTTGAAAAGAATATTTTTTGAAGAATAGAACCCATTGAAATAAAAATTTGACTTTTAAATCATAGTTTTTAAATCAACTTGTGGGTTTTCTATATCTCATTCACCAATAACTGTAACATCCACCCTTCTATGCCGGGGTCCGTCCAGTTCCAGGAAGAATATGCTCTGCCAGGTTCCAAGTCCCATTGAACCATCTTCAAGGGGAATGGTTTCACTGCTTCCAATGAGAAACGCCTTTATATGTGAATCTGCATTGTTATCTATCCGGTTGTGTTTGTAATTCCCATCTGGAACAATGGAATTCAGAGCATCCACAAAATCATCAACGAGTCCAGATTCATTCTCATTGATAACCACACCTGAAGTGGAGTGGCGCGTAAAAATAGTGACAACACCATTTTTTATTCCACTTCTATCCACAGCATCCTTAACCTGGGATGTTATGTCCATCACTTCAACCCTTTCATGGGTCTCAACATCTAAAATTTCCCTTTTTATCATATTCCCTTCTCCCACTAATTGAATGTGATACTGGGATTTTGAAGCTTAGAGTCTGAACTGGGATTCAATGTCCTCTTCAACCATCATCCTCTCGCAGTGGTAACACCTCAAGGTTACAGGTTCCTTTTCCATAACGTAAAACTGGGTTTTCACAGGTTCGTTGGCATTTGTAATACAGTTAGGGTTGGGACACTTCAGAATACCTTTAACTTTGTTTGTAAGTTCTACTTTACCTTTTTCAGCGATTTCATAGTCTCTGACTATATTTATCGTTGCCTGAGGTGCAATCAATGCTATTTTATCAACTTCCTTTGATTTTAACTCTCTACCCTCTATCTTAACAATGTCCTTTTTCCCCATCTGGGAAGATTTCACGTTCATTGCAATGGTAACTGCAGCTTCCCCATTGGGCAGATCTAATATTTTAAGAACATTTAAAGCCCTGTTAGCTGTTATATGATCAATAACTGTCCCGTTTCTTATTGGTTTGACCTTGAGTTCCTTTGGAGTTTTCATCAAATCCTACCTACATTGTATCTTGAATTTCAACCATGGCCTAATGAAGTATTCCATCTAAACTGGTTTCAGGTTACTTCAAGCACATGAACATGATGTTTGTACTATTGGTTATGTTTTTACCAATAGTACGGTGCATGGTGCTGAGTGAACAACCTTCTCTGTAACACTTCCAAGCAAGTGTTTGTCGATCTTGCTTTTACCAGTTCCAACAACGATTATATCCACATCTTCCTTTTCTGCAGTTTTTATTATCTCATTTGCAGGATCTCCCTCCACTATGATACCTTTGAAGGTAGTTTTTGGGGTTTTTAACATCGCTTCCAGTTTTTTTATAACTTCATTTCCCCTTTCATTCAGTTCCCTTTTCATCATTTCTTTTACCTTGGATGGTGTGAGAAATGGAACGGAAGTGTCAACAACATATATCCCTATTAACTCACATTTCCTGTCGTCAACAAGTTCCAAGGTATGCTTGGAGATCTCTTCAAGGTAATCTCCCATGTTTGCAACTAAAATTTTTTCGTACATGGTATCACATCGATATATACAATCTGCTTATTATATAGATTAAGTAAACAGCTATTAAAATTATTCCTCCAACCCTTGAAAGCTTTTTATTTTTCACTGAGAGTAGGAGAAGTAAAGCTGTTACAAATATCATAAATGGAGCATCGAATGTCACTGAAAGTTTTTCAACTGGTATTGCAACAAATAAAGATGGTACTCCTATACCTATGAGAATGTTGAAAACGTTACTTCCAAGTACTGTACCCATTGAAAGGCCGTGAAGTCTTTTCATTGCAGCTGATAATGTTACAACAAGTTCTGGAATACTGGTACCAATTCCTAGTGCAAAAAGGCCTATTATCATTTCTGGGATGTTTGCTATTTCTGCAATTCCAACACCTCCCCATACCATGATCTTACATCCAATTACAAGTCCCAACATTCCAACAACAGTTAAAACAACCTTCTTTTTCATATTGAATGGATTTGAATCGTTAGTATCATCCTTGTTTTCCTCTTCCTTTTTATCAGATTCTACTACTTCCTTACCATGCTCATTGTTTTTACGTTGAGCCTTCAGGAGAAGCCATAGATAAATCAGATAGGCTATCACTAATATGATTCCTGCCACTCTTGTTATTGAGTTTCCCAGTAACATGAAGAAGAAGAGAATCAAAGCCGTGAACAAAGTCATTAATCCATCTCTTCTGAGTTCCTGTTTGCCTGTTTTTATATATCCTGCTACAAATGCAGTTATTCCTAAAATTCCTGCGATGTTCCATATGTTTGATCCTATAACCACACCGACACCTAGATCGGGACTTCCAGAGAGTACCGACATCATTGCCGAACCAAACTCTGGCAAAGAAGTTCCTATTGCAGATGCTGTTACTCCGAGAATTACCTGGGATATTCCAACGTGTTCACCGATATCCACGACGTTGTCAACGAATAAGTCTGCTGATTTAATGACTATCACAAGAGATACTATTATTGCTGCTACCATTATGATCCATGTTAACATACTTTCACCGGAATTGTCTTTCCTTTTTCCTTTTAATAAATCTTTTCATAAAATTTCTGATAGGAATTATATTAAACAATTCAAACTATATAAATGTGGTTAATTATCTGAGAAATGCATCTTTTATATGATTTTGAAGGTACTTTATAAGTCAAAACTTAAATTTAGTTTATATAACTTCCTAAAACATGTTTTTTACTTTAGGAGGACCTACTTTTTATGATGCTCAATTGGAATTGATAAAAATAGTGTAATTGGTGGAATAATCAATGGAATAATCTATGTTTAATATTAAAAAAAAATAAGAGTTTAAAAAAGATTTATCATCTTTTTCTACTCTTTTTACCTTTCTTACTTTTTTACTCTTTTTACCAGGGGTTTTTTCCTTTACAGGTGCTGGTTGAGGAACATCCTTATGAAGAAGTTTCTCTATGAATTTTGCAAACACTGGCCTTGTTATGAACACACCAATGACCACACCTATTATTGTGGTGACTGCGAAACCTGAGAGCATACCTATTCCCGTGGCCCCCCTTGAGAAACCAATGTAGGCAAGTGGAAGCATTGCTGCAACCAGAGTTCCTGCAGATGCAAATACAATGAAGAAAGCATGCTGGATCTTCATCTTAATTGCAGTTCTTTTTCTCCTGGATTTCTCACCTAGGGTTTCACCCCGTAAAACCTCATCAGTTATGATGATCTGGTCGTCAACTCCAGTACCTATGGCTGCAATTATACCCGCTATTGCAGCAAGGTCTATGTTCCACTTGATTATGGATGCAACTCCCAGTATAAGGAGAAGCTCCACAAGACTCGTGAATATTATTGGAAGAACCAGTTTAGGTGTTCTGTACCTTATGATGATTATTATTGCAATGACGATTAATGCAATAAGACCAGCAATAAAGGCGCTGTCTTTAAACTGACTTCCAAGCTCTGCAGAAACGCTGCTAACACCAACGATACTTACCTTAACAGGCAGGGCACCGGATTCCAGTATGATCTGTATGCTTTTTGCCTGTTTTGCAGCAGCATCCTTGGTTGATGCAGTACCAGACACCTCAACTTCAGTTGAAGCCACACCATTTGCAAGGTCTTCACTGAGGGTAGGAGAAGATACGAGGTTACCGTCCATGTACATGTTCACAGTTTCTCCAGCTTTGCCCTTTGCAACCTGTGCAAATTTATTGGCACCCGCTGTTGAGACCTTAAATGGAACAGACCATGTGGTTCCTGTAACCTGATACGGTTCCACAGTTGTTATATCAGTACCAGAAAGGGCAGTTACATTACCGATCTTTGCCTCAAATTTACCAGGTGTACCAACAACCTTTGCAACTTCGTCTGGTTGTACACCAGCTATTGAAACGATCACATCCTGGTTACCACTCTGTCTTACCTGAACATCCTTCACACCAAACACGTTCAGACGTTTATCAAGAACTGCTGTTACCTTGTTCATTGTTGTCTGATCAACGGGCTCTGCAAGGTGGATCTGGATCATGGAACCTCCCTTTAAATCCAGACCTTCCTGTATCCCATACACTGAAATTGAAGCTATACTTGCAAATATAAGGATTATGAGCAGTATCACACGGTAATCCTTGAAGAAATCCTTCCATCCTTCGTTCATCTGTGACCCTCCATGTACCATCTTAGGAGTCCAAGGTTCATGAGCCAGGTTGCCATGAGGTCTGCAAGGAGACCCAGTATCAGAACTGCAGCTATTTCACTTAAAGTCTTAGCAGACGGTATGAACAACACAGTTACGACATAAAGTGCTACCATTGCACCAATTGCAGCTCCTGTCATTGTTATACCTGTTTTAAATGCTCCTGCTGCTCTTTCATTCACAGTTCCTTCTCTGTCCTTTAGAACTCTTGTTGTAAGCAGAATATCTGTGTCCACACTGTAACCTATGAGCATCAGCAGTGCGCCCACCGATGCCATTGATAGGGGTATTCCAAAGAGCGACATTCCACCCACTGCAACAACTATGTCCACAAATGCTGAACATATAACTGCCAGGGATGGAACGATTTTCCTGAACACTATGAATACAGTTACGGACATGAATATGAATGCAAATGCAAGTGCCCAGTAAACTTGGGTTAATGCCTGTGCACTGAGAAGCGGCCCAACTGATCTGTAGCTTAAGATGGTTGCAGTTCCATTCAATGAATTCGTGAACTTAACAACATCTGCAGCACCACCTAATTCAACTGTTGCCTGCTTACCAGATGTACTAACACTAACATCCTCTATTTTTGTACCACTCTTAATCAGTGACTCGAGTTCTCCTGAACTCATGGACTTTTCAAGTTGTATTGTGGCTATAGACCCTCCTTTCAGGTCTATACCTTCATTTAGCCCATGCGTTGCTACAAGGGCCAGAGCCAGTATTGTAACTATTACTGGAATTATTATCAAGGGTTTATAAGATTCTAAGATCTTCTCTTTTGCTGACATTGAATCACCAATTTATTTCAAATGTAACTTCTAGTTTTTGTGTCAATATAGTTGTAGTTCATATCCCATAGAGCTTTAAATCCTGCTTTTCAACTACACTTTCCACATATTCTTTGATGTCATCAGAACTTTTATTTGAAGTTGGAATTACAAATGAATTTACCATTCTACCTCCACGGGCCTCTACCTTCTCACGCATTCTTTTGATAACACTTTCACCACCCTTACCACTCATTGTGGTGAATAAGATCACGTCTTTACCCTGGAGATCGCATCTGTCAATTAAGGTAATGACTGCAGGGGCAGGTTTCCCACCCCAGGTAGGTGTTCCGATATAAACAAGGCCGTACTCATTAATATCAACAGAATCAGGTTTTATCTGAGTTTTATTTTCTCTTAAAGCATCAATTGTTGCCCCCATATAATTCAGAGGCCCCATTCTATCTTTAAGGTCCATGAATTCTATTTCATCAGCTCCAACTCCCTTTGCAAGGGTTTTTGCAGCCAGTGCAGTTTTACGGGTTCTTGAGTAATATAGAACTACTGTCTTCATTAAATTACCTCAATTTCATCAAAATTCAACAGGTGAATAATTCTAACTATTTTTAACTCTACAAAACTTTTTTTAAAGTTTCATAGAAATTAAAAAAGATATTAAAATATAATATTCATCGAACACCTTATATTATTTGTTCCTGGTTTTATAAAGGTTTAGGGGTGCATGCCCATTTGATCTATTGCTTCAGTTTCAGGGAACCCGAACATCAGGTTCATGTTGTGAACAGCCTGACCAGATGCACCTTTAACCAGGTTATCAATGGATGATGCAACTACAAGTCTTCCATTTTCATCTATATCAAAACATCCAATGTGGCAGTAGTTGGATCCTCTAACGGAACTCAAACCTGGTACTTCACTCACATCAAGAACCCTTACAAAAGGCTCGTCCTTGTAGAATTTATCGTAAACTTCTTTTATGTAATCAGAACTCACATCTTCTTTCAGGAAGCTGTGAACAGTGGTTAAGATTCCACGCGTAACAGGTACAAGGTGTGGTGTGAATGATACCCGCACATCCCCAAATTTGCCCAATTTCTCCTGGATCTCAGGCATGTGCCTGTGGCTTGTAACAGCATATGGAGAAACATTATCACTGCAGTTTGGATAGTGAGTCTTTTCTGTTGGTTTAACGCCTGCACCACTTACACCACTTTTTGAATCTATTATCAGGGTATCAACAAGTCCCTCTGAAACGATTGGTAGGGATGCGAGTATTCCTCCAGTTGGGAAACAACCTGGATTTGCAACGAGATCCGCACCTTTGATTGCCTTCCTGTTTATCTCTGGAAGTCCGTAGACTGCCTTGAGGGGATGGGTGTGTTTGAAACCGTACCACTTTTCATACACATCGTAATCATCGAAACGATAATCACCTGAGAGATCAACAACCCTTGCTCCTGTTTCAAGTATCTCCGGCACGATCTTCATTGAGGCACCATGGGGTGTTGCCGTAAAAACCAGGTCTGCATCGAGATCTCCTGGTTGAATGTTCTCAAATTTTATGTTCATATCACGAAGATGAGGATGCACCTTATGAATTGGAAGGCCTTCAAACTGTCTTGATGTTGCAGCAACAATTTCCACCTGGGGATGGTTGTTTAAAAATTTTAGGAGTTCTCCTCCAGTGTAACCGCTTGCTCCAACTATTCCTACTTTTATCATTTTTTCACCATAAACTCTTTTATGATATGTTCATATTAAAATTAGTGTTTCAAAATCCACTAGTACAACTTTTTTTGGGGCCACAAAAATTCGTTTAGTAATTACACCAAATGGATACAAAAGGGGGGGTTCTCCCTTTTTTCCCCACCTATTCCTATTTTCCTAAAAAATAGTTAAACTCAACATACACTTAAAAAACAACACCCTTTATAGCACTTGAGAAGTACATAAAAATGGATACCTATGAATTTTTTTATCAAAACATTTTTTTAGGTAATTAAAATGTCATAATAATAACGAATTGAGCTATAAGATTGGAGTTTTAGGGCATGATTAATATAAAAGTCATTAAAAAAGTTGAAAAAAACAAAAATATTATTACAGAAACCTCTTTTTCAGATCCTGAGGATATTATCCTAACTTATCCCACACCTGAAATAAACTTTATGACCTACTGGAATGAATATGAGGAACTATTTAAAAACATACACAATGGAATAATCCTATTTAAACCCATAAATAATGGAGAAAATTTTATAGTGCAATATTGTAATCCAGCCCTCATATCATCCATACCACGTAATAGAGAAAAGATCATGGGAAAAAAAATCACAGAATTATTCCCTAAAATAAATGAAACAGGTTTGCTAAAAAGTATAAAAGAAGTAAATAAAACCAGTAAACCCTGCAATTGTGATATCATCATAAATGAAGATAACAAACTAAGACACTGGTCCGAAAACCACATCTCCAAACTAAGCTCAGACAATATCCTCCTTGTTCACAACCGAATCACAGAACTAAAAAAATACAAAGAACTCTACTTAGATACAATTAATAATTCTGAGTATGCTATAGCAATATTCCAAAAAAACCACATCAAACTAATAAACAATAAATTCTCCCAGATAACAGGTTACTCCCCAGAAGAAATCTACAACATGACCCCAAAGGATATAAATAAAATTTTCTCAGAAAACCAAACAAATAATATAAAATGCCTAAATGAACTAATCACAGGTAAAGATATATCTAAACAAAAAGAATTCATGTTTACCCACAAAAATGGAGAAAAACGTTGGTTGAGCTGCCATTCTATCAGGACAAACCATAACGACCAACTTGCTGTTCAAATAACATTAATAGACATAACAGAACGTGTAAAAGCACAAAAAGAACTAAAAAAAGCTTTAGCTGAAAAAGAGTTATTAATGCGTGAAATGAACCACAGAATCAAAAACAACCTGCAAATAATCACAAGTTTACTTAGCTTACAATCCAACTATGAAACAAGTTCTGATCCTCATGAAATTTTAAGAAAGACTCAAAGCAGAATCAAATCCATGGCATTAACCCATGAAAAAATCTACAAATCATCAGATCTGGAACATATCAATATTAAAAGGGCTTTCAACAAATTTACAGAAGAAATATTCAATATTTACGCTGTGAATAAAACAATTACACTAAATAGGGATGTAGAGGATTTAGAAATAGAAACAGACACTATAACGCCATTAATATTAATTATTAATGAACTACTAACAAACACCATAAAATATGCATTCCCCCACAACGAAAAAGGCACCATAAACCTAACCCTCAAAAGCCAAGGAAACAACCTAATACTAACCTACTCTGACAATGGAATAGGAATACCCGAAACAATAGACATAAACAACCCACAAACATTAGGTTTAACCTTAATCAACAGTCTAACCTCACAAATCAACGGAACCCTACAACTAACAAAAAACCCAAAAACAACCTACACCATCACATTCAAAGAACAAAACTACAAAAAAAGAACATAAAAAAAGCCACAGACCCCAATATAAATATTACTAAAATATTAAATATTACAAACTTAACTTTGGATTCATGGGATGTGCATTAACCTTAAAATCTGTGTCTGGAAATATTTTAGTAACCTCAATTTATAAAAACCATCTTGGATTGTTGTTTCACTTTTTAATATCGTTAAAGTTATGAGATCTTCAAAGCCCCATAAAATAATTAGCTTTAAACCTTTCAAAGGATTAAAAATAGATATGAACTTCAAAATATCCTTTAAATCTTGAATTTGGAAGATCTAATTGATTTTAATCCCAATTAAAACTGATGATCATTGGGTTTTTGATTTAAAGGGATGACTCAAATCTTAAAACCTTTAAAATACTTAAATTTAGGATAAATAACCTCTAAAAGTGACTTAATTACTTAAAGAACCATTTAATAGATGTAACTGATGATCGGCCATTTCAATATCTTCTCAGAGTGTCTTAAATCTAAAAAAGAACTTTCTAATCGCCGTTTTTCGAGAATAAAATGAAAAGATTTATATATCATGTTAAAGTGATCATATAGTTGTCCAGAAGTCCCTGATGAACATCTTTGACATCTTTGGACATGGAGGCGGTATAATTTAGCGAAAGGAGGAAATGCACTGGTTTGTGCCTTTGGTGTGGCCAAGTGCAGTTTACCCTTCGCTAAGAAATTATAACTTTAAAATCAAGTTTTAGGTTTTAAAAACTACTTTTAATTAGAAAATTGGATAACCCACTTCATATTTCAACTTAGTTTTATTAAAAGTGAATTTATTATGGATTTTTAAAAAATTTATCGTTGATATATCTATGAATCCCTAAAAAATCATTTCTAAAAAATTCATATAAAAAAAGTTAGGATCTGGATATGAATTAAGGATTATAAATTAAGGATACTTACGATAAAGATATTTACGGCATCAACCCTTAATCATGGTTCCAATACCCTTTTTTGTGAATATTTCAAGGAGAACAGAGTGTTGAATTCTTCCATCAATGATATGGGCTGAAGAAACTCCATTTTCAACTGCTTGAAGGCAGGTTGTGACCTTGGGTATCATCCCATCCTTAACTATGCCCTGATTTATGAGTTCCATAACCTCATCCGCCTGCACCTTTTTTATAAGGGTTTCAGGGTCATTTGGATCTTCGAGTATTCCAGGAACATCAGTCAGGATTATGAGCTTTTCAGCATCTACAGATGATGCAACATCCCCTGCAACAGTATCTGCGTTGAGATTTAAAGTATTTCCCCTGTCATCCACTCCAATTGGGGATATTATAGGTATGTAATCGTTCATCGTGAGCATGTCAATGACTTCAGGATTTACAGAGTCTATCTCTCCAACAAGACCCAGGTCTATGGTTGTTTCTTCACCTGTTTCTCCATCCACGATTACTTGGGGAGCTCTTTTCCTGGCATTTAAGAGGAGGTTGTCCTTTCCAGAAATTCCAATACCCTTTCCACCATGGACACATACCTTTGAAACGATGTCCGTGTTTATCTTTCCCACCAGAACCATTTTAATGATTTCCATTGTTTCCTGGTCTGTTATCCTCAGTCCTCCAATGAACTTAGGTTCTTTACCAAGTTTGTTCATGGATCTTGAGATCTCAGGACCCCCACCATGAACAACTATGGGTTTCATGCCCACGTACTTCAAAAGAACTGTATCACGAGCTGTGGAGCTCATGGTGGTATCATCTATCATTGCATGTCCACCGTACTTTATGAGAATCTTTTTTTTATGAAATTTCTTGATGTAAGGCAGTGCCTCAATTAAAATATTAACTGTTTCCATTTAAATTCCTCAAGTAAGGTTTGAATCTTTCAAATCATCAATGAAATTATTAGAATTATAATTTAATTAATTAGAATTGTAGTTTTTGTTAAAGTTTTTATCAATCTTATTAATATGCCTTTTCAAAGATTATTTTAATCTTTTAATATACCATCCTGCTTTAATGTTAATTTTAATATTTAATTTAAAGGGATGGATATTGTGGGTTCAGGTGGAGTACTCTGCGTTTATACTCACGTAGTCGTAGCTCAGGTCGCAGCCGTAGGCTGTTGCTGAGTATTCTCCAAGGTTCAGATCCACTGTTATCTTTATATCAGAACTTTCCATGACATCTTCTGCAGCAACCAGTTCCTTCGAACCCTCGTAGGCTTTTACAACACCGTTGTCAACTATGTTAACCATGTTTTCATCAGATTTCAGGGATATGGTAACCTTTTTTTCATCCATTTCCGCGCCTGAATAACCCACAGCAGCAACGATCCTGCCCCAATTTGGATCCGCACCGAATATTGCAGTTTTAACAAGTGATGATGATACAACTGCTTTTGCAGCAGTTCTTGCATCTTCCAGACTTTCGGCACCCTTAACCTCAACCTCCATGAACTTGGTTGCACCCTCACCATCTCTGGCAATCATCTTGGCAAGTTCAGTGCAGAGGTAGTCCAGTGCCTCCTGGAATCTATCATCTATATGGCCTGATGTGCCGTTTGCCATGATCACCACCATGTCGTTTGTGCTCACATCGCCATCCACAACAACCATGTTGAAACTCTTATCCACAGCCTGCTTGAGGGCACTTTGAAGTTCCTCTGCTGATGCTTGAACATCCGTTGTTATGAAGGAGAGCATGGTGCCCATGTTGGGTGCTATCATCCCTGAACCTTTACAAACCCCTCCAATCCGTACTTTATTTCCATCTTCAAGGGTTGTTTCAACTGCAAGCTCTTTTGGAAAAGTATCTGTTGTCATTATAGCTTCTGCAACATTTCTTGAGGCTTTTGGAGAATTTTTGAGGTTTTCCATGGCTTCGTTTATGAGATCGGTTATTATTGGCATTGGAAGTTTTCTGCCTATTATACCGGTGGAAGCAACTGCAACATCCTTTGTTCCAAGTTCAAGTTTTTCTGCAACAATTCTGGCCATCTGCATACCATCTGCCATGCCTTCTGTGCCTGTGAAGCAGTTTGCGTTTCCACTGTTTGCAACAAGTGCAGACAGTCTACCATCCTCCACAGCATCCTTTGTTATTATAACAGGTGCTGCAATAACCTTGTTTGAAGTGAAAACTGCCGATGCGGTACTGTTCTTTGAGACTATGACTGAAACACCGTAATCTCCTTCGCATGCTCCTGAAGCAGTTACTCCATTTACAGCACAGATTCCTCCTTCTATTCTCTTCATAGGAATGTCCCCTTTATTTTTTTCCGAATTTCAATCCACAAATTCATTAACTTAATTTTTTTTTGTTTTAAAGATCTAAACTTCTTTACTGATAACAATTTTTAAGTGGAATTTGTGTTGTTATTTTTGGATGAATTTGTTGATTGTGTGTTGCTTTTAGAATTTTCCACGTACACTTGATCGTTATTTGAATTATCCAGCACTGTGTTGTTATCAGCAGAGTTTCCAATTGTTTTTGTTGTTGAGTAGGGTAGGGATGGTAATTCACCAGTGGTGTTGTTCAGCTGGAGAGTATCGTTAATGGGAGTGAAACCCACCATGATACCAGCACCGGTTCCAAATATGAATGCAAACATTGAAACAACCAGTGAAACTACAATTTTTCCCTTAAGTTCTGGTTTCATTAAAAGTACACCTTTAATCTCTAATCCTAAATTATTTAGGATAATTTTAGGATAATTATTTATTTAATTATATCTTCAGCTGATCTTTTTTAAATATCTTTAATTTTAAAATACTCTTTAAAGAGTATTCTTTTTTAGTTTGTAAGGGCGTAAAGTAAGGCTATTACAATGGCTATAGGTCCAAGTATGGGTTGTCCCATGGTCCAGCCTAGGAAGGTTGCAATGAACACGAATAGGAATATGATAACGATCTTTCCCTTTTTGTTCACCATGAAGTCAAGTACGGATCTTGTGAATTCCGATGGAACGTAGTATGCGTATATTCCATCTGCAAGGTCAAAGACCATAACAGGACTGTTGTTCCATATCTTGATGTTATCTGCTATCTGGGCTCGCTCCCCAGCTTCACGTCTGCTTTTACCTATTCCAACCCTTAACCTTAAACCGTTGTTGAGGGAGTGCCAAGATGAGTCTATTCCAGCACGAAGTGCAGCATCCTTGGTTGGGAAGTTAGCTATTAGATCATCCCCACCTTCTCTGTAACCTTCAATTTTACCCTTGCAATCATTTTCAATGAAGTTTTTGACTTCACTCATTATCTCAACAAGGCGATCTCTCCCATTTTCTGATATGAACTGGGTGGAATCAATTGCATCTATGAAGAGGTAGTTGTCATAGGATTTTGGGCTGCCACCAATACTTCCTACTTTGGATGAAAATACTATGGCAAATTCTCCTCCAAGCTTTGTGAATCCCACACCGGAGGTTTCACCTATCTGTTTGTTGAGGTTTATGGATCTCTCAATTGCAGCGGCTCCTGTCATACCAATGGAGGCCCTGACATTGAGATCCCTGTTCATACCAAGGGATATGATTTTTATGGCAACCCTTATGGCATCGTTCTTTGAAAGCATTCTGGAAACAATTTCACTTGAGCTCTGCTCAACGATTGTACCCCTTTCATTCTTTATAAGACTTACAAATTCATTTATAACATTTCTGTTCTGCTGGAACACCTCAATATAGAGGTAACGGTCACTTCCCATTATTATGTTACTTAGAAGTGCGTATTCGTTCACTTCATTCTCTGCAGGTTTTATCTCTATGAATTTTCGGTTCTCTGGGATGTTGCCGTTTCCAACTTCATTAACAAGGTTGTGGAAGATGTTACTGGTGGTTATATGGGCAGGTTCAACCTCAAGGAGCATGGTACGTGTGTAGTTCATCATTGCAACGTATTCACGTTCTGTTTCGTTGGTTGGGTAGAAATTGGTTCCAATGCTTATGACCCTGTGTTTTATAAGAAATCCAAAGATGACTCTGGAGATATAATCCATGACCATTTATTTTTCTCCTCCCTTCTCTAATGTTATATCGAAGTGCCCAGGTTTTTCCATGAGCATACTGGGTTTCACTGACACTATTGGGAATTTCCATGTTCCAAGTCTTGCAGCAACTGTGCTTGCAATGTTCCTTGAATTTTTCTTTACAAAGGCGTAATCATGGTCGTTTATGGTTATGTTTACGTTGTAGGGAGATTCTTCAAGTATTTCATCTGAATATATAATATTAAGTTCAAATGTACCGGGTTTTGTGAAGAGATCATTTCTAACCGCCACAAGGGGGGCATGATCCAATTTTAATCTGTCTCCAACTGTAACAGCTATGTTTCCAGCGTTTTTCACAGCATCCCTGTAGTCACGTGGACTGACGAGTACGAATATAATGAAGTCACTGGTTTTTTCAGCGTCTTCAACCATGTTCATGACCTTACCAAAGAGGGGTATCTTGTTGAACATGTCCTCTATCTTGGAATCTATACTGTCCTCTTTACTTTTACTGATCCTGTCAATGGCTTCTTTTGCAACAGCTATACCACTGAGTTTTTTGTTCTTTTTCTGTTTGTATGCATCTAAACCCTTTTTCTCGAAGTCGGTCAGGGTTTGGGAGCATATCTTCTGGAGTATATTTTTTATCTTCTTGGGTTTGGATGACTTTCCAATTGAAACGTTACCATCTGTTATGGTGTATGGAATTCTCCTGCTTGCTACGTCCTGAAATTCATCGAAGTAATCCCTGAAAACATCATTTGAAAGGATTTTAGCATCTTCTTCTTCAGCCATTTTAAGTATGAAATGGTCTGCAGTTGTACCTGAGGGCACCTGCATGATCCTATCATCTTCAAGAAGCTTTTTAAACTCTTCTTTTTCATCTATTTCGTGCCTGAGGGATGCATCTGCTATTAGAACAGGTTCATAACCTAATTCTTTGAGGGCCTTCACAGCCTTTGATATATTTTCTAAAATTGGTTTACCATCCTTTTCTTTCCCGAAATGGGCTACGTTGGATGCATCAACAATTACTTTCAATTGATCACCTTACACGTGTTTTCATATTTTGCAAGACATCTTCGTGTTCCATCAGCACGGTTTAAAATAATCTCTATAAAATCATCTTCTATTATTATGGTGTTAAAGGAAGAAAGTTCTTTGCCTCGAAGCCTCAAGGATGAAACTGTACCTGCCGTTGCAAAGGCAGTATTTTCAAGTATCCATACATGTGGCATGTGTTTATGTCCAGAAAGGACCAGATTTGCATTTCCATTTACAACTGACTGTAATATATCACCCGCATCACTTAAAACGTTCCTTTCACGACCAGTTCTTGGAACTGGGATTATATGATGATGCAGAGCTATTATCTTGTACAGACCATCATCTTCGCTACTTTGAAGCTCGTTTTCCATCCATGTCTGCTGGGATCGTCCAACCTTTCCATAGTCAAGATCTGGTTCACTGCTGTCCAGTCCAATGATCTTCACGCCATGCTTTTTAAGCTTCAAAGTTCCATACCTTTCTCTGATAAGCTCTTCAAAGCATTCATCTCCAACGTGCCGTGCATCGTGGTTTCCAGGCACAACGAGCATTGGAGACTTTATCATATCAAGGTACCTTGCAGCCTTTTCAAACTCAAGGTAGTAACCATTCTCAGTCAGATCCCCTGTTACTACAGTTACATCAGGATGCATATCATTGACGTTGTTTATAGCCTGTATTAGAAGATCTTCCTTGAAGTTAAGGGAGCCAACATGCAAATCAGATATATGAGCGATAAATGCCATTTTAATTTGTCCTCTAAAAGATTGTAGTCATTTATTTTTTTAATAATAACAGATTACAAGGTTTGGTTTTTAAGATTAGATATCTACTTTTGAAGCTTCATTATGGCCTCTGCAAGGTCCCCACCAGCCTCTTTTAAGGCTTTAAGAGCTTCTTCTTTAGTGGTGCCTGTCTGTGTGGATACCAGTTCAACATCCTCATCAGGTATCTCAAGTTCAGCTTCAACTGCCTGTTCCTTAACCTTACCTGTTATTTGATAGGTCTGCTGACCCATGAAATTCATTAAATTTACTTTAGGGTTTTTTATGAGGATTTCTTTGTTTTTGAGTTTTATGACGACCTCTGTAACACCCTTGACATCCTTCATGTCCATTCCCATTTGTTTCATTGATCTCTGCATTTGTTTAAGTTGTTTGGGATTCATTCCCGCTCCAGGTAACATTATAATCCTCCTTTCCTAGTTTTTACAGCCTGACCCGTTTTAAAGTCCATTATCTCATGACCGCATAAAATTGCCTTTCCAAAGGCCAGTAGTTCATCATCTTCGTTTACGATCAGAACTTCATCATTTGCTTTGATATCTATATCACAATCTATAACAAATTTAGCAAATATACTTTTTCCTTCCCTTGCAAATGGTTCAGCATCACTGTTTACAGCAACCCTTTTTTTGGGATATTCAAGGTGAGAATGTAAACGCCGTGCACCCTCTCTGTCAAGGACGAAAACACTATCGCTTGCACGTAAAGTTGCAATAAGGGTTTCTCCATCATAAACATGCCTTATTTTACCAGTTTTTCTGCTTTTAACAATTTTTATATCTCCCTTAAATAGGGAATTGCCTGATCCTGCACCGAACTGGTAGTCAGCTATACACCTTATTTTTTCCTCATCATCCACAGCCCTTACAATGGATGGATCCACATCAACCTCCAAAAAGCCATATTTTGACGGATCAAACTCTGAATCCATGGTTGAATCAATCTCATCCTGATCAAAACCATCACAAGCAATACCAAAGGTCTTTAAAACCTTTTTATTGATTATAACATGCTCAAAGTTTTCCATGTAACCTTCAACATAGGTTCTAACGAATTTGATGGCATCGAGGTCATTTTTAAGTGGTGATTCATTCTGGGCCAGAGGGTACACCTCATCGATCTCAAGGGGGATCACTCCAAAGGGAACATCCACAACAGCTATTTGAACATCATCCCAAACCCTGTCCATGTTCTGAACCTCTTCTGAAGCTTTCATGTAAAACTCTCCAAACTCACGTATGTTCTTTGAGTAGGGTTTTCTTGACCTTGGAATAAGCACAAGATTCCTCTTTTTGGGTAGTCTCTCAACCTTATCCAGATGCCTCTTTATTTCAGGTCTTGCAAGTGATTCAGGACCAGAGTAGAAGAATGCAGATTTTTTACTGGATGGATCGTACCTTTCAAGTTCTGATGTATAGTTTTTAAGGTTTCTAAGAGCATCAAGAAGGTAGGGATGTGCTCTGCACCTCTGCTCCACAAGCTCCATCAGGTTTCCATCAACAATGGCCTGTTTAATGGTTCTCATCTCTGCAAAACTCACATGAAGGTTGTGCTGGGCTATGAGCTTCATCCTCTCATCCTTCTTCATGGCCCTCAGATCATCCGGTGTGTAAGAACTGCAAACAGGACAGGAACATGGCATCTCAACCAGGTTCTGAAGTTTGTAGGTTCCACTTGGCATCAGGAACCTGTCATCCTTAGCGTAAAGGATGTAGGCTGCAGAGTCGAATAGATCGCATCCCATTGCAACTGCAAGGGCAAAGACCATTGGATGACCTGCACCCATGAGGTGTCTGGGTTTTGAGTCCGGCAGATGTGTTACAGATGCCATAACAACATCAACGAGTTCTGAGTACTTGTAGGATTCCATGAGAGGAACAACTGCTCCTATTGGGTACACCTCAAAGTCAAGTTTTCCTATCTCATCTGCACATCTACTTCTGAGGTCCTTGAAGGTGGAACCCTGAACAACGGAATTCAGCATGAGATCCTTCCGGACTTCAATGGCCTGATGAGCCCTTTCAAGGGTTATTTCAAGGTCCTTCTCTGCCCTTTCCCTTGTTACAAATGGTGGTGTTGGTATATCCAATGATGTTCCAATATCCGTTCCAATTGCCTCCTGAAACTCTATGATCTCGGTGTTTGTAACATCGATATCACCGTAAACTGAAAGCTGGAAGGAACCAGAATCAGTTATAACTGGGCCTGGAAAATCTATGAAGCTGTGAACCCCCTCTTCCAGAACCTTTTCCTTCAGTTCCTCATTTTTGTACATTATGTAGGCATTCGTTATAACCAGTTCTGCACCGTACTTCTTAACGTCCAGTGTCTGTTTGCCTGGATGGATCACAGGCATCAAAGCTGGTGTTTTAATGTTTCCGTGTGGTGTTTGGAGTATTCCTATTCTACCCATTGCATCCTTATATTTTATTTCAAAACTCAATTTTTCCACCTTTTATGGGTTAATGTCTTATTATTTAAGTGATTATGAATTTCCCTATTAATTTCATGGAGTTCATACGTAATTCAAATGCTTATCTATATTTTTATGTGTTGAATTCCTAGGAAAATTTTTTAGATTTTTTTAACTGTAAACTTGGTATATCATTATAAAATTAAATGGTCAATTTTCAACGATTTTTTTTGTTATTTATTTTTGTTATCTAATAAGAAACCTCATCTTCCATTTATCAACAGTCCAGTTTAACTTACCAAATTTTTTCAATTAAGTGTTTATTGGACAGTTTATATTTGTTCTTTTAATGATAACTACTTTTTTAATTAATTTTTTAATTAACTTTCTGATTACCTTCCTTCAAAACTTCACCCAATCGTTTAGACATCTCAAGGATCCTATCGCGTGAACTATCAAATATTCTGCAGTTTCTACCACATATGCACCTGTCGAACTGTGGACAGACAATAAATCGAGACTTTGAAGAATTCAAATCTTCAAAACCCATGTCATGAAGATTTTTCAGAACCCTTCGCTTCAACCGGGAATCTTCAAGGTCTCTGCACAGATAAACAGGAGCTCTAATAGTGGATGCAAACTTGTACTTGTTTCGAACGTATTCCCTTTCTTTTTCACGCTTTTTATTTATTTCACTACCACTACTCTTTAATTTAGGGTCTCTGAATGGTACTCCAGTATCAGTAAGGGCTATCATTCTCTCATCAAGTGAAGATAACTGTTTATCAATATTTTCAACTGCTGAGGATGCAATGGTACCCTTTTTACCCCCAAAACTTGGGCCTTCACCCACGTGAAAACCAGTTTCCACGAGTGCACTTCTGACAGGGGCTGCAGATGTGTAGGTCATGATCATACCATCATCCTTCATTAATACCTTCAAAACTTTAAAAAACTCCACGCTGTAAAGTTCTGGAGATTTCAGGGGACTGAATGGATCAAGAAAAACAGCATCGTAGGATTCATGGGACTTTCCATAATATTTCGAGGAACCTTTTTCATGCACCTCTTCAAAATGAGATCCGTTGTTAACTGATCTTTTTGATACATTTTTTCTGGATTCAACTTCATTTAAAAATCTCACGACCACTTTTCTTGCATCCTGGCAGTGAATGTTTATACTGACATTACATGGAACTTCAAAGCTCTGAAATTTAAATTTGAGTAAGTCCTGATGGATCAATTCCTCTTCAATTACAGTTTTAATAATCTCATGGGATTTCATTGGGATTGGTATTAAAAGAGAAGCCCCAATGGTTTCTTTTGAGATTTCAACCATGTCAATATGAATTCTTCTTTTGGAATTGTTTTGGTTATGGGGATGTGGTTTTAAATGTTCCAAGCATGCTGCTAATTGTAACCCAGACCACTGCATATATCAAGAACATTAACATCTCCCTTCTCAAGGAGTTTAGAAGGTTCAACAAATTGTTGTATGGCCTCTTCAACTGCACCGTGTTGTGTGTGCATGGTTTCAGACTGTCCATCCGGACCATCCGATCTGAGGGTGAATGAACCATCTTCAGTTTCCAGTAAAAATGGTTTGATTTCAGATTCAGCACGACTCCTTGCAGAACTATATCCTCTACCTTCAGATTCAAAACAGTTTTTAAGGATTTTAAGGACTTTTTCTGTAACTGTAAGGGCTCTGTATTCTTCTGACATTTTACCCTATTTTTTCCTATTTTCTATTATTATTTTTTTTATTCTATAGAACTACTTTTCCTCTTTATTTTAATTAAATGAAATTTTTTACATTAAAATTTAGAATCTTGCTTATCCATTTGTGTACTGATTTCAAATCCTTTTCAACATCTTTTACCAAGTCACTAAAGAAGATAAATAATATGAGAATAAAAGATAACTAGGATTTAAATTTATTAAATTATATGGAGGTATCATTTTGGTTAAGATCATAGGAATGATTGGAAGCCCAAGGGAAGATGGAAACACATCTTTTCTTGTTAAAACAGCACTCAAATCAGCAGAGGATGCAGGTGCAGAAACAGAACTTATAAATCTTGGATCTGCAGAGATAGAACCCTGTGTTGCATGTGATATCTGCAAAGCAACGGGTGAATGTGCAATATACGATGATATGAGGGAAATTTCAGAGAAACTTGCAGGTGCAGATGGTATCATAATGGGAAGCCCAGTTTACTTTGGAGGAGTAACATCCCAGATGAAGATGTTTATGGACAGGTCAAGACCACTCCGGGCAAGTTTTAAACTCAGGGACAAGGTCTGCGGAGCAATAGCAGTGGGAGCTTCAAGAAACGGTGGTCAGGAAACAACCATATCCTCGATACACGAGTTCCTCCTTATACAGGATGCAATAATCGTTGGAGATGGAGCACCAGCAGCCCACTATGGAGGTACAGGGGTTGGAGGTCCAGTTGGAAGCACAGAAAATGATGAAGTAGGAATAGAAACCTCTAAAAACCTGGGAAAAAGAGTTACTGAACTTGCGAAGAAATTGGAGGAATGAAAAAATATTTCATTTATTTTTTTAAGTACTCTTTTTTGTAAGGCCAATTTTTATAAAGTAATGTTTTATAAGGAATGTTTAGTAAACAACATAAAAAGAACAAGATTTATATCACATTTTTGGATTTAAACATTTATCAACAACTTTGTTATTCATTCCGTGAGGTAATTTATGTCGATATTCGTGGTTATGCCAGCTTACAATGAAGAGAGTACAATAGCAGGGGTCATGGAAGAACTTTTTAAGAGGGGATTTAACCTTGTTGTGGTTGATGATGGATCCAGTGATGAAACCTACAATGCGGCAGAGAATGCAGGCAGGACTCATGGTGATCAGTTTCACCTCTACAAGCACCTTCTTAACAGGGGCCTTGGAGGGGCTCTTAGAACAGGAATAGAAGCCTCGTTGATCCATAATGCAGCTGTATTGGTGACCTTCGATGCAGACGGCCAACACGATCCAGATGATATAATGAAGGTATGCAGGCCCATAATGGACGGTGAAGCAGATGTTGTCATAGGTGTTAGGGACTTCGAACACATGCCAGGTTCCAAGAAATTCGGGAACACGGTCATGAACCTTATAACCTGGATATTCTATGGTATGAAAGTCAATGATTCACAGTCAGGTCTTCGAGCCTTCAAAAGAGAAGCTGCAATGATTCTGGAAATAAATGCAAGGGATTACGGTGTTTCATCTGAGATAGTGGGTGAGATCAAAAGGCACAAACTCCGTCTAAAGGAAGTGCCAATGAAGACCATTTACACGGATTACTCCATGACGAAGGGCACGAACCTGAAGGTGGGACTGAGAATACTTGGAAAACTCATGATGAACATATTCAAGTAAGACATACACTTAAAAAAAGGATTAGGTGTTTAAAATGATGATATATCAAATAATAGGAATTTTAATAGGATTTGCTGGGATAACACTCACGATATTGAGGTTCAGAGACGGTAAGATGTCACTGGGAATGATGGCACTCTGGAACCTGATATGGGTACTGCTGATTTTAATATCAATATACCCCACATCGACATCAATCTTTGCAAATATCACAGGTATAGGAAGAGGTCTTGATGTAATTCTGATACTTGGGCTTATAATGTCATTTTATCTTAACTTTAAACTGTACAACCGCATTGAAACTGTTGAGGAAGAGCTCACGGATCTTGTGAGGGAGATTGCAATAAATAATGAGAAAAAGGATTTGTACGAGAAGGATGAATAATTAGATTTATTTGTAACTTTATTCAGTAAATAATTCTTAAAAAATTCTATTTATCAAAATTAATAGATACTAAGGAAAAGCAAAATGAAGCGATTTTTTGATAACATAATGAAAAATGATGCTTACAAGAGAATAATGAGCAACATGTTATCACTGTTCAGCTTACAGGGATTAACGTATATTCTGCCTTTACTCACTTTTCCTTATTTAACAAGGGTTTTGGGACCTGCAAATTATGGTTTGATTGCTTTTGCTACGGCTTTTATAGGTTATTTTCAGCTATTTACAGATTATGGGTTTAATTTATCTGCAACCCGTGAGATCTCTCTAAACAGGGAAGATAAAACTAAGGTTTCCAAGATATTCAGTTCGGTCATGGTAACCAAAACTTTTCTGATGATCCTAAGCTTCATAATCATGACAACTGTTGTTTTAAGCTTCGACAAATTTAGAAGTCACTGGATTCTCTACTTCTTCACATTCGGAATGGTAATTGGAAACCTTTTAATGCCTTCCTGGTTTTTCCAAGGAATGGAACGAATGAAGTACATAAGTATGCTGAATATGGGTGCCATGCTGATATTCACGGCATCCATATTTATCTTCATAAGACAGGCCTCTGATTATATTTATGTGCCTTTAATAAATTCTATAGGTGCAATAACAATGGGAATAATTGCATTAAGGATAATTAGAAAAGATTTTGGCGTTAATTTTATTTTACCGTGCCTTAAAGATATAAAAAATCAGATGCAAAAAGGTTGGCACTTATTTATTTCCACATTAGGAATAAGTCTCTACACAACATCCAATACTTTTATTTTAGGTTTCTTTGTAAGCAGCACGATTGTTGGTTATTATGCGGTTGCTGAAACTTTAATGAAAGCACTACAAGGTCTTATTTCACCAATTAGTCAATCTATTTATCCATATTTCTCTAAACTTCAATCAGAGAATTCTTTGAGAGCAAAAGGTGAATTGAAAAAAATATTATTAATAATAGGAGTTTTAACTTTAACACTTTCAGTGGTGTTGGTATTCTGTGCTCCTTTAATAATTAAAATACTGGCTGGACAAAAATACTTACACAGTATACCACTTTTACAGGTTATGGTTTTCATAGTATTCGCTGTTGGAGTTAACAATATACTGGGAGTACAGGGACTTGTAGCATTTGGTTACGAAAAATATTTCTCAAAAACAGTTATATTCGCAGGATTGTTACATTTAATTGTATTGATAAGTTTAATATTGTTGTTAGGTTCTTTAGGTGCTGCTATTGCAGTTGTTATAACTGAATTAATTATCTGTGTAATCGAATATATTTTGTTGAGGAGGCTGGGAATATTATAGGAATTAACCTGTTGAGGAAAACCTTTCTTTACCCTTATGCTGTAGGATACTATCAAGTTTACAATCATACTTTTGCTTATTCTAAAGATTGGACTGGTTTAATAAGGAACTTACCTAAAATACGATTTATAAAGTCAAATGAGAAAAACGAACTGAAGTTCAAGGTTCAGGTTTTCAAGGAGCTGTGCAGACGATCAAGGATCCACTATGACCCTCAGGAAGTATTTTTATACAGTCTAGACATTTTAACACTTCCCTTACCAGATGGATCAATTCAGAACAAGTGGGGAAATTTAACAGTTGACTATGAAAAGGTTCTAAAAAAAGGATTGGTTGGATTAAAAAAAGAAGTAAAAACACAGTTACAAATAAAAAATCATGATGCAAATTCAGAGTTATTTTTAAGTTCTTTACTGGAAGTGCTGGATGGTATCAATGTCCTGAGGGAGAGGAACTTGGATCATCTCAAAAGGTTGTCCTCTAAAAATCCTCAAAACAGGAACATAGAAAGTTTGATTGAGATATTCTCGAAAGTTCCATTTCATTCTGCAGAAACATTCAAAGAAGCTTTACAATCATTATTATTCATAAACTCTTTAATATGGATGGATGGTCATCCTCTTGTAGGTTTAGGAAGATTGGATCAAGTTTTATACCCATTTTATAGTGAAGATCTGAAAAATGGGATTTTAACCCCATCTGAAGCTCAGGATTTAATTAAAGAATTCCTAAAAAGCATCAACAAATACTACGAGTACAAAAGCAACGCTTTACTTGGAGATACTGGACAGGTGATGATTTTAGGCGGTAAAAATCATGATGGAAGTGATGCTAGCAATGAGTTGACCTTCCTGTTCATGGATGCTTTAAAAGAGCTTAAAATACCAGACCCTAAAATAGTTTTAAGGGTGCACAAAGGAACACCGGAAGAGCTGTGGCAGAAATCATTTGAATGCCTTAAGGAGGGTTTAGGATATCCCCTTTTTTCAAACGATGATATTATAATAGATGCTCTGATCCAGTTTGGATATGAAACAGGGGATGTATACGATTATGGTACATCTGCCTGTTGGGAACCTTTAATACCAGGAAAATCATCGGATCAAAACAACCTTGCTCATATAAACTTTTTAGAACCGCTTAAAAGAGAACTAAAAGAAATGAAAGATGTAGATGATTTTGACATCTTTCTCAGACTCTATTATGAATATTTGGAGGTTTACATTGAAGAGATCCTTCAAAAGTTGGATGAAATAAACTTCGAAGCATCACCACTCATATCTCTTTTAATGGATGACTGTATCGAAAACTCCAGGGATATATCTGAAGGTGGTGCAAGGTACAACCATATAGGACTGTTAACTGTGGCAATGGGGAATACTGTTAACGCACTTTTAAACATCAAAAGATTAGCCTTTGAAGATGAAAAAATCAATTTAAAAGAAATATTCCCCTTAATTGAGAACAACTTCGAATCAAATGAAGTTTTAAGGATAGAACTACAAAATAAAGGATTAAAATATGGAATGGATAATGAAGAAGTTATAAAATTAACCAATAAATTGATGGGTATTGTTCAGAACAAGTTGAAGGACTTCAGAAACATATATGGTGATAGATATAAATTCGGTCTGAGCTCCCCAGCTTTCATCATGGAAAGTGTTGATTATCCTGCATCATTTGACGGTAGAAAATCTAATGAACCCTTTGGAGTTCATATATCCCCAATCAAAACGTCAAATTTGAGCTACACGGAAATTATCAATTTCGCTTCAAGTTTGTCCTATCAGAAAGCATTTAATGGTGATGTTGTAGACATAATGGTTGAAAAAAACTTTTTAAGCAAATTCAAGGAAAATTTTATCACTTTCCTGAAGGTCTCATTCCAGAAGGGCGTTATGCAGATGCAGATGAACGTTTTAAATCCTAAGATATTGCTTGAAGCCCGTGAAAATCCTGATACTCATCCTAACTTAATTGTAAGGGTTTGGGGATTCAGTGCATATTTCAGGGACTTACCTGAAGAGTACAAGGACCTTATAGTGGAGAGGGCGTTACAGTATGAGTCTGCAAATTACTAATTTACAGAGGTTTAGCCTGTACGACGGTCCAGGAATAAGAACAACAGTATTTCTCAAGGGTTGTTCACTCAAATGTCCATGGTGCTGCAACCCCGAAAATATAAAGAAAAAAGAAGAATTTTATTTTAAAGCAGGGGACTGTATAAGATGTGGAGAATGTCTGACGATCTGCCCTGAAAGATTATTATCCGAACCCGAAGACATACTTAAACTGGAAGGTTCAAGGATAAAGGAATGTATTACTTGCAGAAAATGTGTGGAAACATGTCCCACCAAGAGTCTAGGCATCTACGGTGAAAAAATAACTCATGAAGCATTACTGAACGTAATCCAGAGGGACAAAGAGTTTTATTCACAAAACAACGGGGGGGTGACCTTCTCTGGGGGTGAACCTTTACTACAAGCTTATGAACTCTTAAATGTTTTAGAAAAACTTAAAGAGGAGAATATTCATATTGCAGTTGAAACTTCTCTCTTTGCACCTTTAAAATGCTTAAAACTCATAGAAGATTTGGTTGATCTTTTCATAATAGATATTAAAATTCTGGATGAAGATTCCTGCCTTAAAAACATAAAAGGAGACTTCAAAACTTTTGGAGATAATATTGAGGAGATAATGAGGAAAAATAAGAGTTACATCTTCAGATTTCCATTGGTAAAACCATTAACATTCAATGAAAAAAATATTACTTATTTATATGACTTTATTAAAGGATATAACATTAAATATTTAGAAATATTTAAAACACATACTCTGGCATCTGATAAATATGAAAGTTTAGGATTAAAACCTGAAGTTGTTGAAGAAATAACAGATGAAGAGATGGATATGTTGAAGAAACGTTTAACAAATGATTTAGGGATAAAGGTTAATATCTTAAAGTTTTAGTGAGTGTTTTAAAATGTTTGATTATATCGTTGTAGGTGCAGGTTTAGCAGGATGTGTAATGGCAGAGAGAATAGCCACGCTTTTAGATAAAAAAGTTCTAATAATCGAAAAACGGAGTCACGTTGGTGGTAACTGTTACGATTACTACGATGAAAATGGAATTCTCGTGCACAAATATGGTCCCCACATTTTTCACACGAACCTTGAAGATGTTTGGGGTTATCTTTCCCAGTTCACAGACTGGTACCATTATCAGCACCATGTTTTGGGTTTTATAGATGGAAAAAACGTACCAATACCCTTTAATCTAAACAGTCTTCATGGATTACTTCCTGAAAGTAAGGCAAAAGATTTAGAAGGAAAATTGATCAAAAAGTTCGATCTCAACAATAAGGTCCCGATTTTGGAGTTGAAAAAGTCAGAAGATGAAGATCTGAAGTTTTTGGCAGAGTTTGTATATGAAAAAGTGTTTCTCAATTACACGAAAAAGCAGTGGGGACTAACCCCAGAAGAACTGGATCCTTCAGTAACTGAGAGAGTTCCAGTTTACCTTTCAAAGGATGACCGGTACTTCCAGGACAAATACCAGGGCTTGCCTAAAGATGGATACTACAAGTTGTTCCAGAAAATGTTAAAAAACCCCAACATCAAGATCATGTTGAACACAGACTTCAAAGAACTTATAAAAGTCGAGAACAACGAAATATACTTTGAAGATAAAAAATTTGAGGGTAAACTGATATTTACTGGCAAAATAGATGAATTATTCAGCTATGAATTTGGAGAATTACCCTACAGATCCCTGAAATTCGAATCTGAAACCCTTGATGAGGAATACTTCCAGGAAGTGGGTACCGTGAATTATCCAAATAACTATGAATTCACTAGAATAACGGAGTTCAAACATTTAACTGGACAAAAAAATGAAAAAACCAGTATAATACGAGAATATCCCAAGGCGTACGATGTGGGTAAGGATATACCCTATTATCCAATACCTAAAAAAGAGTGCAACGAACTCTACGAGACATATCTGGAAAAATCACTGAAAATAAATAATTTGATCCTTGTTGGAAGGCTTGCAGAGTACAGATATTACAACATGGATGTCGTTGTTAGCGAAGCGTTTAAAAAATTTGAGGAGATCCTGAATGAGCAGTGAAACCGTGTGTGCAGTAGTTGTAACCTACAACAGAAAAGAATTACTCATAGAATGTCTTGAAGCACTCGAAAACCAATCTAGACCTGTTGATGCTATTTATATTGTGGATAATGCTTCAACTGACGGTACTTCAGAATTATTGCTTGAAAAGAACTATCTCGGAGATTTACCCTCAAAAGAACTAAAAGAAAATTTTGAAGAAACTATCCAAAAGGGTAATACAGTTATTCATTACCTTAGAATGTCTAAAAACACTGGTGGCGCAGGGGGATTCCATGAAGGTGTTAAAAATGCATATAAAAAAGGTTATGAATGGTTATGGTTAATGGATGATGATGCAGAACCATTTGCAGATGCCCTTGAAAACTTATCTAAATATTCTGATGGAGATAATGTATCGGCCTTAGCAGGGGTTGTTAAAGAAAAAAACAAGATCACATCACGCCATAGGGGTTTTTTTGACTTCAAGAAATTCAGTATTTGGTCTATAATTGATAAGGTGGACCTTGATTTAATTAAAAATAATGCTCTTTTAGAGATAGATTTTGCTTCTTTTGTAGGTATTTTAGTTAATAAAAAATCAATCTCTGAGGTAGGATTCCCTAAAAAAGAATTCTTTGTTTATGGTGATGATTTTGAGTATTGTATCAGATTGAAGAATGTTGGACGAATTTTACTTGTTACAGATAGTATCATTCAACATAAGGCAGGTTCATCAAAGAATTTCTTAGAAAAAAACATGTTTGGTCATCGATTTGCTAGGATGTATTATGAGAAGTATTGGTTAAATTATTTTTCTATAAGGAATACCATATGGATATTGAAAAGAAATAGGAAACCTACCTTATATTTTTGGATTGTACTAGTAATATCATGGTTCTTCAATAATTTACTTATCATATTATTTGATGATAACAAATCCAAGAGGCTAAATTTCTTAACATCTGCTTATAATGATGGATTAAAGGGTAATTTTGATAATGAAAAACCAAAAGAGATATTGTATAAATAGTCTAAAAAAATTTAATACTAGGGGCAACGTAAGAATAATTCAATTCTAAAGTTTTAAATCCCCCTTAAAAACTTTTTATATGGTTATTTAAGAATAATTTTAGAATCAGTAATTCAATAGGCATTTTAAATCCTCAAGGGAAAGATATAATGATTACTTACAAATTATGTGCAGTCGTAGTTACGTATAACCGAAAAGATTTACTATTAGAATGTTTAGAAGCCTTAAAAAAACAGTCAAAACCGTTGGATGCTATTTACATAATTGACAATGCATCTACAGACGGAACCAGTGAAATTCTATTGGAAAAAGGGTACATTGAAGAAAACCACAATAATTCAAACAAAAACTGGAATACGTACGCTAACATCCAAAACTCTCCCAATAAAGATATTGAGATATGTTATGTTAGGTTAAATGAGAATACAGGTGGTGCTGGAGGATTCTATGAAGGTGTTAAAAGGGCTTATGATGATGGATATGACTGGCTATGGTTAATGGATGATGATGCAGAGCCCCTTAAAGATTCACTTGAAAAATTAACAAGTTACATTGATGAAAATAACGTATCAGCGTTAGCCAGCGTAGTTAAAACTGTGGACAATCAAATAGTTCCATTACATAGAAAAGTCTTTGATTTTAAAAGTTTAAGGAATTTTAATATCAGCAAAACCGTTGATCCGAAGTTAATAGAGGACAATAAGCTTTTAAAAATTGATGATGCCTCTTTTGTAGGTGTTCTGATCAACAGAAGATCAATAAAAGAGATAGGTTTCCCTAAAAAAGAATTATTTATCCACAGCGATGATACGGAGTATTCCATAAGATTGAGAAGTGTGGGAGAAATATTACTTATTACAGATAGTGTTATTTTACATAAAAATGATTTCAACGCATCAAAGTACATAAAAAAATCCTTTTTGGGTAGATCATTTTACAGGGTGAAATATAATAATTACTGGTTGAATTATTATGCAGTAAGGAATAATGTCTGGTTGTTAAAAAAATACCGGAGACCTGTAACTTTTATATGGATAAATCTACTAATCTCATGGTTGATTTCCACAGCTGCCATTATAGTATATGATGATCATAAATTCAGACGAATGAAATTCCTCACATCTGCTTATACTGATGGATGGAATGGTAATTTTGACAATGGAAAACCCAAGCGAATTTTATACGATTAAATTCCATAATGATATAGATTAAAGTAATGAATTAAGATCTACAGTAACTTCTCCCAATCTTTAATGATTCTTTTATAAGAGAATTCTTCTGCCCTTTTTTGCCCATTTGAATATTTATCCCTTAATTCAGAATTCTCAATGATTTCATTCATGAGATTGGCCAACATATTTTCAGATTCATCCAAAGGCGTTTGTTCAAGATTTTTAAATATGAGTTGGTTAGGGAAAATTTTGCTCAATATAGCGTGTTTACCAAAATAAGGATAACCAACTGCTTCGTCTAAATCCAGTTCAGGACATAATACTTCTCTAGGGCCTACTTTACAATCGGTAGATATGATGGGAAGATTTATGGAGAGGGCTTCTAGTAAAACCAGCCCAAATCCTTCCCATAAAGAACTGAAAACAAAACAATCGCTGTTTTTAAGGAATGGAAAAACATTTTCCTGATCTCCCAAGAGAAACACATTCTTTTTTAAATCAAGATCATCGATCAAAACTTCCAGGCTCTCTCTTAAATCAGCGTTTAAATCACCTTTTCCCAGAATAAAAAGTCTGGCATTTGGGTGTTTGTCCACAACCCTTCGAAAGCTCCTCATCAAAAACCATTGACCTTTCTGACGTTTTAAACGACCCACGTTAATAAAATTAAAATTTTCTTTTTCATTACCTTCAGTAACCTCTTTTTCTTCAAACAATTCTTTATATTGATCAGGAAGTTCTTCAGTTGATAATTTAAGGTTTTCTTCTATGTTCATCATATTGTAGATGGTTGAAGTGTTTTTAATGCCGTAATTTTCGTTAAGGATTTTCTCAATTTCTTTGGAAACACATACAATTTCATCTGCGCGTGGATAAAAGAACTTTATTAATCTATATTTCAAAGGGCTGTGCAAGAATATTCCAGGGTTTATATGTTGAGATGAAATAATACGAACCTTATTCCCAAAAAGCCATCGGCTTAAAACTGCATAGAAATTAGCTACCTCTGAGACTGAGATTACAGTATCTATATCTAAATCCTCACATATTTTTTTAATCTTAGGAGCATATCTTAAAAGATCAAATCCTCTTTTCAAACTATTCACATAGATATAACCCTCATTGAGGGTATAATAATCACCCTTGAATTGGAATTTGGGGTTTTCATCCATTAAAGTTAGATACGAAACATCATAACCTTTATCATAAAGTTCACTTCCCAAAGTTGCGGCAAATCTTTCAGAACCTCCACCAACTTTTAATGATTCTACCAGAATTAAAATTTTGTTCACCATAATTATCAGACCAACGGTTAATTTATCCAAGCAAGGCTTCTCATTTTTTACAGGGTTTTAATAGGTTATTCCAATTATTAATTATCTCTTTTTTATCAAAATTTTTAGCTATTTCATGGCCATTAGTGTACTTTTTTCTAAAGTCAGAATCTTCAATCATCCTAATTAGAAGTTCAGATAATGTTTTTTCTGATTTGCTAAGGGGAACTTCATTTAAATCTTTGAAGAAAAGTTGGTTTGGGAACGGTTGAGTGAGAACTGCATATTGGCCTAGATAAGGATAATTAATTTTCTCATCTAAATCCAGTTCCGGGCAAAGGATCTCACGGGGGCCTGTTTTACAATCTGTAGATATAACCGGAATGTTTAATGAAATAGATTCTATCAAAGATAATGGTAGTCCTTCCCAAAGGGAACTAAAGATAAAACAATCACTTTTTCTAAAAAAAGGAAACACGTTTTTTTGATCACCTAAAAGAAAAATATTCTCCTTTAAATCAAGTTTTTTTATTAAATCTTCCAATTCACCTCTTAGATCACCTTCACCTAAAATGAACAGTCTTGCATTTTTGTGGTGATCCACCACTCCACGAAAGCTCCTGATCAAAAACCACTGGCCCTTCTGCCTGTCCAGTCTACCCATGTTAATGAAGTTAAAATTATCTCCTTCAAACAACTCTTTATACTCACCAGGAAGTTCTTCAGTTGATAATTCAATGTTTTTTTCAATCTCCATCATATTGTAGATGGTTCGAGTATTTTTAACACCGTAATCTTCATTAAGAATTTTTTCAATTGCCTGAGAAACGCACACAACCTCATCAGCCAGGGGATAAAAGAACTTTATCAATCTATACCTAAGGGGACTGTCCAAGAATATCCCAGGATTCATGTGCTGTGTTATTATGAGACGAACCCTATTCCCAAAAAGAAATCGACTCATTATTGCCTGGAAATTTGCTGGATCCCCTGCAGAAATTACAGTATCTATCTTAAGCTCTTCACATATACTTTTGATCCGGCGTGAGTATCGAAGAAGATCCAGTCCACGTTTAAAATTATTACCATAAATATCAGTCTCATCAAGGGTCTGATAATCTCCTTTGAAGCTGTATTTGGGGTCACCGTCCATCAGGGTTAAATATGAAATATTGTAACCCTGCTCATGTAATTCACTTCCCAAGATTGCTGCAAACTTATCAGAGCCCCCACCAATTTTCAATGTATCAACGATGATTAAAATATTATGTTTCTTCATAAAGTACCATTTTCCTTGCAGTTTTTTTAATGATCTTCATTTATTCAATAGTTTCTTCAAAAAACCAATTCCATACCCTACATGTACAGTTGGAAATATGATAATGGCATAAATACCTTTCAAACTACCCTGCTGTGATATGATAATTAACGTGTAGATTAGATCTATCAAAAAATAGATCAAAAGTGGTATTGAAATTATAACAAATATCCCAGGGTTAAACTGATAAGCCCGGAATATTAAGAGGCTTAAAATAATAATCAGAAGATAAATAACAAATAGGGCAGGAATTATATGAAACAGGTTCAAAGTTTCCTTGTATTTCAATGCAAAATTGCATCGTCCCTCCCCATACTTCACCATTTGCCTGAAAAATTGTGAAGTATTGGGTCGTCTGTACTGATAAACAAAGGCTTTCGGATGTTTTAATAGGACGTAACCATTTTTTATCAATTTATAGTTGAAATCAGTATCCTCACACTGGGTCATGGATTCATCATATAATACTCCCTCTTTCATGAGCATGGGACGTTTATAAAGGGCGAATGCTATGGAGTCCACAATTTCTATCTTTTTATCATCGCTGTATGCAGTTCCCATACCTCCGAAGGGTGTACGCAGAACAGAGGCAACTACTTTCCCATAACTGGTATCATCATCAGGACTGGCGTAGGTGGAACCAACACCAGCAACGTCACACTTTTCATATATTTGGTAGGTTTCCAGTAATTTTTCTAACCAGTCCTTATTCACGTAACAATGCCCATCAAGATAGGCTACATACTCTGCTTCTGATGCTTTAATTCCGATGTTCCGTGCTGAACTGATTATTTCTTGTGGATTATCAAAAAGTTTTATACGGGAATCTTCTTTCATTTTTTCATGGACGATGTCACGTGTTCTGTCATCGGATCGCCCATCAACAACAAAAATCTGAATATCCGTGAGGTATTGATTCTGCAAACTAGTAAGGCACCTCTCCAGATGTTTTTCCTCATTTCGAACCCCAATTATTACGTCAATCTTACTCATGAATGTACCCCTGAAGATCATGAAGTTAAACTTAAAGTATTCTCAAGTACAATATATCTACATCGTTGATAAATGAATTTATTATATGTATATGATTTTAAGGTGATAAAAATCATGATATACTTCAGAGGCTGCGTTCTAAGGGAAAAAATCCCAGAAATTGCAGATGCCACAGAGAATATACTCAAAAAGGCAGGAATAGAACATGAAGTCCTTGAGGAGGAGGGCTGCTGCGGATCCTTCCTCCTGAGAACTGGGTTCCATGACGATGCAATGGAGGTTATGGAGCAAACACACAGAAAACTTGAAGGCCACAAAGTACTGGTTTCATGTGCAGGCTGCTACAACACCCTTAAAAATGATTATAAAAAATTCCTTGGGGTTGAACTTGATGTGATACACACATCCCAGCTTTTCAGCCAGATCATCAGAGAGGGGAAGCTCGAAGTTCAGAAAACTTCAATGAAGGTTACCTACCATGACCCATGTCACCTTGGAAGGCACTCAGGGGTTTACGATGAACCAAGGAAGGTTTTAGAAGCTGTTGCAGAACTCGTTGAGATGAAGGATGTAAGGGAGATGTCACACTGCTGCGGTGCAGGTGCAGGCGTTAAATCTGCATTTCCAGAAACTGCAAGTCAAATGGGTGTAAAAAGGATTAAAGAAGCAGAAAACACAGGTGCTGAAACCCTTGTAACTGCATGTTCCTTCTGTATTCTGAACCTTGAAGATGCAGTTAACCACTCTGAAAATCATCATTTAAAGGTTAAAGACCTGTCTGAAATTCTTCTTATGGGGTTGGACGATGAAAGAATCTGAGATCAATGCAATGAACAGATCCTTTGGGATACTCAATGAGAGAAGGATCAAGATCCTCCAAGACAAGAAAACAAAGGATCTCAAGGACAGAGTAACCAGTATAAGGGAAAACTCAATTTCAAACCTGGACAAAATCCTCAAAAGGGGAATCGAAAACCTTGAAGCCAATGGAATGGAAGTTATCCTTGCTGAAAATGCAGAGGAAGCACTTCAAGCAGTTTATGGTATAGTTAAAGATGAAGAAATGGTTGCAAAGTCCAAGTCCAACACTGCAGGTGAAATAGGACTTTCAGAGTTCCTGAAAACCAAGGGTGTTGATGTGCTTGAAACGGATCTCGGTGACAGGATCGTGCAGTTTGACCCTGAAAGCAGTCCCTCACACCCCATAGGTCCAGCCTCACACCTGAGGATGGATGATATAGCGGGGATCGTTTCCAGGGAACTGGAAATTGAAGTTGAACCGGAACCCAGATCCATACTCAACGCAGTGAAGGCAGACGTCCTTGAAAAACTTGGAAACTGCAGGGTTGGAATAACCGGTGCAAACTCAATTGCAGCAGAGGATGGAGCAGTGGTCACTGTCCACAACGAGGGCAACATAAGTCTGGTTTCAATGCTAAACACCCACATAGTTCTTGCAGGCATAGACAAACTCGTGGAAACTGTGGAAGATGCTGTATCCGTTGTTAAACTTGAGACCATCTACGCAACTGGAAAATGGGTACCAGCCTACATGAACGTTGTATCTTCACCATCAAAGACAGCTGACATTGAACAGATACACCTCAGGGGGATGTACGGTCCAAGCAGGGTTGTCCTGATTTTGATTGACAACGGACGTAGAAAAGCCCTCGAAGATGGAGGTGAATGCCTTCTGTGCATAGGATGTGGAAGCTGCGTTGCAACCTGTCCAGTTTACAGTGTTCTGGGAAATGAATTCGGGTACAGGAGACATCTAGGTGGTAAAGGTGTGTTTTTAAGCCAGTTCATTGAAGATGAGTCTGTGTGTTACGATTCAGGGCTTTTTTACTGCACACTCTGTGGTCTGTGCACGGTTGAGTGTCCTGTGGGTATTGAAACCAATCATCTCATGGAAAAAACCCGTGAAAAACTGGTTAAAAGGGGTGTTTCAAATGTTAAGCACCGTGAAATTAAAGACAACATTAAAAAGAGAGGATCACCTTTTTAAATTTACTTATGGGGTTAAATATTTAAGCACAGATTTTAAATATTAATTTTAGTTTTAAGATTTTTAATGTAAAATGGAGGTATAGATTTTGCTTCTCTTAATTAGTCCAATAAACACTGAAGAGGCACGTGAGGCCATAGAAGGCGGTGCTGATATAGTTGACGTCAAAAATCCAAAAGAAGGATCATTAGGTGCAAATTTTCCATGGGTAATCAAAAGCATAAGCGAACTAACTCCCGAGGGAATGTACGTCAGTGCAACACTGGGAGATGTGCCCTACAAACCAGGAACAGTATCACTAGCAGCAGCAGGAGCAGTTGTTTCAGGAGCAGACTACATAAAAGTGGGACTCTACGGTACTAAAAACTACGAAGAAGCCCTTGAAGTTATGGAAAATGTTGTAAAAACAGTTAAAGACTCCAATGAAGATGCAGTTGTTGTTGCAGCAGGATACGCCGACGCCCACAGGGTTGGAGCAGTTGACCCAATGGAGATACCAAGGGTTGCAGCAGATGCAGGTGCAGACCTTGCAATGGTTGACACTGCAGTTAAAGACGGTAAAACACTCTTCGACTTCATGGATGAGGAGGCCCTGACCAAGTTCAACGACATCACCCATGATTACGGCCTTGAATCTGCACTCGCAGGTTCAGTTAAAAAGGAACAGCTTGAAATGCTCTACGATATTGGCTGTGACGTTGTTGGTATCCGCGGTGCAGCATGTGTTGGTGGAGACAGAAATACAGGAAAGATACACAGAAGTGCTGTTGGTGAATTGAAGAAAATGATAGAAAACTTTTAAAGGTTTGAAATACAATATTTAAGAAAATTTACAATCTATCCTGAAATTTTTTTCAAAAAGTTGAAGATGGAATTATCTCAGGGATAATTCCATAAAAATCGTATTCAACGCTATTCCAAGAATGAATTTGAAATGCTTGAAATTATGATAATAAATATGACTAAGATGGTCTTAAATAGATTTCAGGATACTTTGTTTTAAACGGATTAAATTTTTTGATCAACCTTTTTTTAAGGTTGGAGGTTAAACTGTATGTTCTCGAAAAAATTAAAAAATGCCCCAACAGGTTACACATTCGACGATTTTTTAATGGTACCTTCAGCATCCACTGTGGAACCAAAGGATATTGTAACGAAGACCCGTATCTCAAGAAACCATAATATCAACATACCCGTAATAAGCTCACCCATGGACACTGTGACAGAAGCTGAAATGGCAATAGCACTGGCCCAGGAAGGAGGTTTAGGTGTTATACACAGAAACATGACCATAAACGAGCAGGTAGAAGAGGTTAAAAAGGTTAAACGCTCTGGTGACCTTACAATAAAGGATGTTATTACCATAAGTCCAGAATCTTCCATAAAGGAAGCCAATGAAATAATGGATGAAGAAGAAATAAGTGGACTTCCAGTTGTGGACAACGGCCGTGTGATAGGAATAATAAGCCGCAGGGACATAAAACCCATAATCAACACAGATGCCCACAAGAAGGTGGCAGACGTGATGACTGAAGAAGTTGTTACAGTCACTGAATCAGCCACACCTGAAGAAGCACTGGACGTTGCCTATGAAAACAAGGTTGAAAGGCTTCCAGTTGTTGAAGACGGTGCAATAGTTGGTATAGTAACGATAAAGGACATCCTAGAACGTAAAGAGCTTCCTAATGCTTCCAGGGACAAGAAGGGAAGATTTCTGGTTGCAGCTGCAGCAGGACCCTTCGATCTGGAAAGGGCAATGGCACTAGATGAAGCAGGCGCAGACATAATAGCAATAGACTGTGCACACGGCCACAACATGGATGTTGTTAAGTTCTCAAGGACCATGAATGAAAACATCGATGCAGATCTGCTTGTAGGTAATATCGCAACCAAAGAAGCTGCCGAAGACCTCATAGCCCAGGGTGTTGACGGACTTAAGGTTGGTATAGGACCAGGATCCATCTGCACAACCAGGATAATAGCAGGGGTTGGAGTTCCACAGCTCACAGCAGTATCAGATGTTGCAGATGTTGCAAGGGAATACGATGTCCCAGTTATAGCAGATGGTGGTTTAAGGTACTCTGGAGATGCTGCAAAGGCCATAGGTGTAGGTGCCGATGCTGTGATGCTTGGAAGTTTACTTGCAGGAACACATGAAGCTCCAGGTGAAGTTGTTATAATGAACGGCCGTAAATTCAAACAGTACCGTGGAATGGGCTCCCTTGGAGCTATGACAGGTGGAGTGGGTGCAGGAACAGACCGTTACTTCCAGGAAGTTAAGGGGCCTATGAAACACTCAAAACTCGTACCTGAAGGAGTTGAGGGAGTTGTACCCTACAAGGGACCTGTGGATGAGGTTATATTCCAGTTGATAGGTGGACTCAAATCCTCAATGGGATACTGCGGTGCAAAGGACATCACAGCTATGAAGGAGAATGCAAAGTTCGTGAGGATCACAGGCAGTGGAATGACTGAAAGTCACCCACACGACATGCTCATAACCAATGAGAGTCCAAACTACCCAACAACAAGACTTCTCTAAAACATAGATGATTTATTGGAATTCAATTTCCAATAAAACTTATTTTATATTCTACTTTCTTTGATACACTATTTTAGAGGAATTATTTTAAAGAATCTAATTATTTTTTTTACTCAGATCATTATTATGATCCCTAATTTTTTAGCTTTCTAACCTTCGTTTGTCTGATCTATTCCAAAAAGATAAGAACCCCAAGGACATATTTTAACCCATGAATTCATGTATAATTCTCTGCGGTGGAATGAGCACCCGCATGGGACAGGACAAGGGATCAATGCTCCTTGAGGGCAAGCCAATGATACTACATGTTATTGAAACTGTTTCAGACATGGTTGATGAAATAGTTGTAGTTTTGAGGGATGATAAACGGGTTGAAACCTACAAAAACATCCTGAGATCCACAGAATCGGATTTTGGAGTTGAATTAAACGTAGATCTGAAGTTCTGCACCGATGTCACAATGGATGAAGGGCCCCTGGTTGGCATATTAACTGGGCTTTCACATATAAAATCTGATAAGGCGTTGGTTATTCCCTGTGACTCCCCCTATATATCCAAATTCTTTATTTTAAGGATGTTCCAGTTATCAGAGGATGATGAATATGATGCAGTTGTACCTAGGTATCCTGATGGTAGAATGGAACCCTTACACTCGGTTTATAGGAAACGTTCCATTGGTATCATTCAAGAGGTTCTTGAAGATGGTTTCAGGGATGTCAGATCCTTCATCAGTAGATCAAAGGTTAAATTCGTTGATGCAGAATCTGTTGATGAAACTGGGAGGAGTTTCCAGAACATAAACAGGGCTGAAGATATTCCAAAAAGGAGTCTGGAATGAATTTAGTAACATTTATAGCAAAATATTTTTTCCAAGGTTAAATCAAAGATATAGGTGTAATTTTTATTACTCAAATTAAATGGATTCAAGTGTTAGTAGGAGGATATAATGATTACAGTTAAAAAAGCCGGGGCTCAAGATGCATGGAAAACAATGATCCACCAGATAATGGAGAATGGAATTGATTTTGAAGATGAGGGGAACTTCATTACAAAGGAACTGTTGAACGTTGTTGTAACGGTTGAAGATCCTACAAACTCCAAACCTCCTGAAAGTTACTCATGGAGTGGTGAAAAACTTAAAAAGTATCAAAAACAATTTTTAGACCCTGAAAACAGTGGGCTTCCCTACACCTACGGCAGCAGATTCAGGGAGCACTTCGGACTTAAAGTTGGTAGGGACACCTATCGTGTAAGAACTGATCAGGTTGAATCAGTTATAAAACGTCTCAAGGAAAATCCAACAACCCGTAAAGCTGTAATGACCTCATTCGATCCTTCTATAGATCAGTACCAGGATGAGATACCATCCATGATACTGGTGGATTTTAAACTAAGACAGAACAGACTCCATACAACTGCAGTCTGGAGAAGCCATGATGTATACGGGGAATGGATTCCAAATTTCTTCAGGCTTAAGGGCCTTGCAGTTTACGTTGCAGAGTCATTGGGGATAAAATTAGGGCCAATCACAATTCACTCAGTGAGTGCATACATTTATAAAAACAACTTCAAGAGCGCTTTAAAGATCGAATAAAAAAGCTTTAAAGATTGAATAACAAAATTTAAGATGGATACTCCTACTTAATTAAAAAAATAGTATTTCAATGCCTAAAAATATTCTTTATTGGATTGGTTGGAGATCAATGTGTGATGAAGTCACAGTTTTTGTATCCCCTTTCATTGGTTGATCCAATTTCAACCCTTCCAGGGTTACGTCCAGTTTCAAGGAGAAACTTGTTTACATTTTCTATCATGTTCACGTAGTCTTTTCTGCTGATCTTACATCCATCAACAACTGCATATTTAGGCATTTTTCCGTTCAGCTTACGGAACTCTATTACTTCGTCAACCATTTTTCTATACTGTTTAAGGGTTAACTCTTCCATTAAACCAACTGCACCAAGTTTTAATAAACTAAGTTTTTTTAAATATATGGCAAATACTCCTTTAAATATATTACGAAACAAACAATTCCACGATCCCCTTTGTTCATTCCGGATGTTATACGATCTTTCACTCATCTATCTCAACCTTCGCTTCTGGATCAAAGGGATTGGTTCGAACGGCAAGTGAAAAGAGGTGTGGGTAGTTTTTCATAAGATGTTCCATGTACTGGAGCCATTCAAAGATGATTAGACTGTAAGCTCGTTCTGTGTCAATGGAAAGATGTTTATAATCTGATTCAGGTAGTTTTTTGATGTCTTCACGTTTTTCTAGTTCCTCTAAAAGATGAAAAACTGCTCTTAAAAGGTCTGTGAATGTTTCATGTTCCAGTAAATTTGGGTTTTCAAGAAGAGCAAGTAAAAACTTTCTTTTTCCCATTAAAAATTCTCTTGTTTCTTCTAAAAATTTCAAAGATTTGGGATCGGTTCCTTTTATGTTGAGATCGTAGTTGTAGTCTTTAACAATTTTTTCAGCTTCTTCAAAGTCTTTCTCGGTCCATGTGTTGTTTACAAGTAATTTGTCACGAATTTTATCCGATTCAAAATCGAATTTAGATACATCTGTCAGCAGATCTGTTCCAACTTCACTGAAAAATACTCCAATAACCATGTTAAGTTTTTCAAGCATAACCTTCTTTTCTTTTTCATTTATAGCTGCTTCTATAACAAGAACAACCAGAAGAACCTCTATTGGCACGAATGCAATGTCGATGCTTATGTAGAAGAAGAGGTGGTGCTGGTCATGAAAGATTGCGAAGTTTATTATGTAAAGAACTGCTGATGCAAGGACAAGCAGTATTCCCACACGAAATTTCCATCCCATTTTTTTTCTAATCTCCATAAAAACATCCCTAATTTTCATTTAACAGTTAATTGAAACCAATTTTTATTAAATAGTTAATATATTCTCTCTAAAAATTTAATTTCTAAAAAATTCAATTTTCCAAAGCTTTTTTGGCAGATACTATGATTATTGGGTTTCTTGCAACCATCATGGTTCCCCTTTCACTGATCCTGCCCTTTGAAATGGAAACCCCAACAACATCCACCTCCATTCCAAGATCCTTCATTACCCTGATGGCTTCGCTGGGAGTTTCAAGGAGGATTGAAGTTACCACAATCCTTCCACCTGATTTAAGTTTTTTATAACCCTTTTCTAGTAGGGAATCCATTTTCCCTCCACTACCTCCAACCATGAGAACGTCGAATGGGGGTAGGTTGTCTAAAACTTCAGTTCCATCCGCTTCAATGAGATCCACCCCCTCATGGAGTTCATGTTTTTGAAGATTTTTGAAGGTGGTGTTCAGTGCTTCAGGGTTTTTATCAATGGCATAGACCTTTTTGGCACGCTTTGCAAATTCTAAGGTTAATCCACCGGTTCCACAGCCAACATCAACAACAACATCATCCTTTGATACCTGTGATTTGCACATGACCAAACATCTGACCTCTTCCTTGGTTGGTCCAGGCACGTTGGAATTTTTTATAAATTCGTCATCAGGGGTAGTATCCATGTTCAATCTCCTGTCCATCGTTTGAAAAGGTTGTTGTCAATATCAAGAACATCCAGTATCTTTCCAACGATAAAATCAACCATTTCATCGATACTCTGGGGGTTGTGGTAAAATGCAGGCATTGCAGGGAGAATTATACCTCCCTCCTGGGATATCTTAAGCATATTCTCAAGGTGCACTGGTCTCAGTGGAGTTTCCCTGGGCACAACAACAAGTTTCCTGTGTTCTTTAAGAGCCACATCTGCAGCCCTTGTAACTGCGTTACTTGCGTAACCATTTGCTATGGCAGACACGGTTTTCATGGTGGATGGAACAATCACCATGGAGTTGAACCTGCAAGAGCCACTGTTAATGGATGCTGTAAGATCACCGGGTTTGTAGTAATGAGATGCAAGTTTTGAAACCTCTTCCTCCCCTAAACCGAGTTCATATTTGAATATTATCTTGGCAGGGTCAGTCACAACAAGAGCTGTTTCCTCACCCAGTTCCTTCAAAACTTCAAGGAGCCTAACTCCATATGCAACACCACTTGCACCTGTAATTGCAACGACTATCATTTAACCACTCTTTTTCTTTTTAAATTGAAATTTTAACATTTATTGAAGGATTAACATGTCATTAATCGGGTATTTCAATGTAATCCTCAAATCGAACCCCTGAAACCTTTGATAAATACTCCTTGGGAACGTAGATGCACAGATCTGCATGGTTGAACCTTGCATCCTTCAATGCACTCACTATGGTTGATATTTCACCAAGTTTGACTCTACCGCCGTTTACAGAAACCATGGTTTTCATTTCATCGAAGGAAGGATACTCTGGAACATCGAATATAAGGTAACCCTGTGGAATTTTGAGGTCCTCAGATAATTCTTTTTCAGTTTTTATTATCTCTTCTGAGTTTAACTTAAAAACAGCTTCAGGATTTTCAATTTCATCAAGCTTCAGTGAAAAAACTGTCTTAAAAAGTTCTCGATTATCGAGTCTGGAGATCATATCCTTTATGTAACCATCCTGGGACCTTGCAGATGTAATGATGTCCAGATCGTCGTACTGGTAAATATTTTCAGGATCAACAGCCCCTGTTTTAAATAATTCCTTTAAACATTTTCTGAACATTGAATTTATGATCCTGGTTGTGTGGTGCTGATAAACACTTGGATACATGAAGTAACGTGCAAGCAGCATGGACTCTGCTGCCTGAACACCTTTACGTCTTAAAGTAATGGTATCATCAAGTTCCATGTTGTAGATAAGTCTTTCTACATCTATAACTCCATATGCAACACCTGTGTAGTACGAATCCCTAAGTAGATAATCCATTCTATCAACGTCAAGTTCTCCAGATATGACTTGTCCAAAAACTCCTTCACCGTTGATGGTTTTTATTACCTCATTTGTACTGAAATTTTCAGAAAGCATATCAGATAGTTGGGATTCCTTTATGAGCTTTGAAGTTAATTCTTCGTGGGAAGTGTCAAGAACTCCTTCAGAGACGTGTGAAAAGGGTCCGTGTCCTGCATCATGGAGCAGGGCACAAACGCGAAGCATTTCCTTTTTATCATCATCAAGTTGAAGGTTGTTTCCAAGTCTTGATGCAAGGTACATGGCTCCGATGGAGTGTTCAAAACGGGTATGATTCGCACCAGGATATACAAGATACGTAAAACCTAACTGTTTTATACGCCTCAAACGCTGTATCTGTGGTGTGTCAATCAGTTTAACTTCAAGTTCATTTATTTGAAGATTTCCATGGAGACTGTCCCTTATGAATTTCAAAACTACCCCCCAGACATGATTATGTTAGTACCATCCTCGGTGTGTTCCTCTTTTTTAAAGTCAAGTTCATATTTTACCCTTTCTATGATATCCTTGAGTGCGCTTCGGGTTTCAACTCTGCTGGGTCCTGCAACCACAGCCAGAAAGAGTGGGTCCGATGGCTTGAATTCACCCACGTAATGCACAACACCTATTTCTAACACTCCATATTTGTTTTTTATATCCTTTATAATTTCTTCAAGTTCCACTTGAGTTTTTTCAATATATGGAGTGGTGAGATCCATTTTCACAGTGGTTTTATCTATTTCCTTGCCCCGAACTATTCCTTCAAAGGAGAAAATTGCACCACACTCATTTATTCGGGGATTTTTTTTAACCGCATCCATAAGCTGGTTGATTGTGAAGTTTTCATCACCTTTTTTTAGAATTTTAGCTATCATGGTACCACAGACACTAAATAATCATTTTTTTAATCAACGATTTTATTTATTTTTTATTTTAATCAAAAAATCTATTATTAAACTATTATTAATCTTTTTTCTAAATTATGAAGAAATATGAAAAGTTATTTAATTATCATTGGTTCGTTCATTGACTTCTTTCTTTGAAAGATGTTTCAAACGTTTTATACCATCAATTTCTTCTATAACATCCACAACAGATTCAGGAACTAAAGATTCCCAGTCATCATTTACAAGCATCCTTCTGCGGACCTCTGTGCCTGAGAACACAGTTCTGTTAAATGGTGGTGGGGATGTAACACTGTAACTTCCCTCAAGGAACAACCTCTGAACCAGAGGATTCCCTGAAAAAACTCGTTGAAATGGAGGTGTGAGCATCTTTACATGGGCTATCCAGATTGAATTACACTCAACATCCTGTATTGGGATGATGTAGTACTTGGATGCTGGAATACCATTTTCACTGAGGGCCTTTGTAAGCATCATAACCCTTTCACCTGCTGTGAACGGATCCCTGAGGGTGTGGCTCAACTGAGCACTTCCTATACCTATAACAACCTCATCAACCTCATCTAAAATCCGTTTTATAACCTCAAGATGTCCCTTATGAACAGGCTGCATTCTACCAACAAGTAAACCCCTCATGGCGGATCCTCCATTTTTTTAATTTTAATATTTGATTTAAATTATTGAAACAAATCATTTATACCATGATATATTGTAAAATGGATGTAAAACTCTTTTTCACTGGATCATGAAGGAACAGTAGTTATCTCCCATTGCATAACACTTAACCTCATCAACCCTCTGTCTGTTCTGGAAATGTTTGGAAAATATAACTTCAAGTATTCCTGAATCGAATGCACATGCAGGTTTTCCAAGGTAAGGCAGCCCCCTGCATTCGAAACAGTCATAAACGTTGATGGTTAAGGGTTCAAGACTTTGAACTTCAACTCTGCCGAGTTGATGGGTTTCCCAGAACTTTGCAATGTTCCCCAGAAGTTTTTCAATATCATTGTCTCCAACTTTCTCGTAGAGTGTTTCACCAACCCTGTTTCCAGCTTCCCATAGTATGGGGTCGATCTCTATGCCCTGACGTATGAGAGCAACCCTGAGGGTCTGGAACATGAGCCTGAAAAATTCGAATGGGTTACCATCACTCTCCATGTAGTTGGAAACGTAGTCTCCTATATCCTCTTCCCGGATTTTTTTACTGGACAAAGTACCCAGATGCTCTGACTTTATGAAGAATATCTTTTTTCTAGCATCTTCAGGGTCCGGCTTTGAGCTTATTATTCCCTCATCAACCATCCTTTTCAGGTGGGCTGATACAGTGGATTTTGCCTTCCCTGATAGTTCCACTATTCTGTCAAAGCTCAATTCTTCCTTTTTGAGCATTGATAATATTTTAATCCTTACTGGACTGTTTATGGCACATATACCCTCAGGGGTGGCGAATAATTCTATATGTGCATCCTTTTTAGGGGATTTCTCAGTGTTATGATTCATGATAAAAATTTCCTTTGATCCTTTAAAATTATTATGGGTTCCGTAACTTATATATAGTACTGTTCGAATAAGATAGAACATTCGTTGGCCGACGAACAAATATTCCTGAAGGTGTTCCGCAAGCTATTATGGAGAATTGATCGCTATAAAATTATCTAAAAAAATAAAAAAAGGATCAAAACTCCATTAAATCCCAAAATAGGATTAAAATGGGGTTTTAAATGCATTATTTGAAACAACTTTCGGAGTATAAAAAAATTAGACATGAACAATGGATTAATGTATGGAGAGATCTAGTATGCGCCTATGGAGGAAAGATACTATGGAAGAAAAAAAATTAGACATGTTCTGTTACCAGTGCTCCCAAACCGCAAGGGGAACCGGATGCACTGTGAAAGGTGTTTGTGGTAAGGAGCCTACGGTTGCAAGGCTTCAGGATAATCTGCTTTTTGCAATCAAAGGTATATCCGCTTACCTGTACCATGCAAGGGAACTGGGATACACGGATCCTGAAGTGGATGCATTCCTTGAGAGGGGATTTTACTCAACTCTCACCAACGTGAACTTCGATGCAGGAGAATTCGTTAAACTCGCACTCGAAGCAGGGGAAATGAACATAAAAACCATGAACCTTCTCAAGAAGGCACACATAGAAACCTACGGCGAACCAACACCAACAGAAGTAAAAGTGGGTTCTGTAAAGGGTCCTGGGATCATAGCAACGGGACACAGTATAAAAGCACTGGCTGAACTCTTGAAACAGACAGAAGGCACAGGAATAAATGTTTACACCCATTCAGAACTCCTTCCAGCCCATGGATACCCTGAACTGCGCAAGTACAAACACCTCGTGGGCCAGATTGGAGGACCATGGTTCGACCAGAAGAAAACATTCAGCAAATACCCTGCAGTGGCACTTGCAACCTCAAACTGTGCACTGATACCAAAAGAAGACTACAAAGACAGGATTTTCACCTCTGGTGTTGCTCAGCTTCCTGGTGTCCAGCATATTAAGGATTACGATTTCACACCACTCATAGAAAAGGTAAAATCCCTTCCAGAACTTGAAGATGAACCTAGGGACACAGTACTGACCACTGGTTTTGGACTTTCAACTGTTTTGTCCCTTGCTGGTAAGATCAAGGAATTGGTTGAGGCTGGTAAGATCAGGCACTTCTTCGTTGTAGGAGGATGTGACTCTCCTAAGCCCCAGGCCAAGTACTACACAGAATTTGTAGAAAAACTACCTCAAGACACCGTTGTTCTCACCCTTGCCTGTGGAAAGTATCGTTTCAACCATATGGATCTTGGTGATATTGAGGGTGTTCCAAGGCTCATTGATCTGGGTCAGTGCAACGATGCCGGTGTTGGTATCGAGATCGTTGCAGCACTTTCCGAGCTCTTCGGCATGGAAATAAATGACCTGCCCCTGACATTCGTTCTGAGCTGGATGGAACAAAAGGCAGCAGCCATACTCTGGAGCCTCCTCTACCTAGGTATCAAGGACATGTACATCGGACCAATAATACCAGGATGGGTTAACGAGGACATACTCAACGTACTCGTTGAAAACTACAACCTCACACCAATAGGAAACCCAGAAGAAGACATCAAAAAAATACTAGGATAAAAAAAGGGTTTATTCAACTCTTAAATCCTTATTTTTCCTTATTTTTTAATATTTTTAAAAAAGGGCAATTGGGGATATTACTTTTTTTAAACAGAATTAAATACTCCTAAATGGAAAAACTCCCTTTTCTTCATATTCTTTTTTAAGCCAGGCCTTCAGAATCGGTTCTGAGATTTTATAAACACCATTTTTCGATTCTGTTAAACCCAAATTTTGTAATTTGTTCAGAGGTCTACTCAGGGAACCTGGAGTCATATCTATTTTTTTTAAATTATGATCCAAATTGTAATACTTAGATTTTCGATTCCAAAAAGGATCATCTGGCTATTAGCATGAACCAAAGTTATGGCTGAAGGACATACTGCTGTTTAAAGTTCTCCTTTTACAAGGGAAATTGAGGAGTAATGCGTGAGGTAAGCTGATTGGTTCATATCAGATTAAGGTAAGGGGCACCTATATTTTTACTTTGCAGTATGAATTACAATTTGGTTCCATTCAGTTCTTTGTTTTAAGTAAGTTACTTCACAGGTTTTTATAAATTTCATAATTTCCAAAAACTTATTCAACAATCCCTATCCTGAAGGATTTGAATTCATTCCATTAAAATAAACTTAATAAAGATAAAAAAATTAACTAATAAATAATGCATTTAAAAATTAAAAAGCATTTAGAATTCACAAACTTGATTGAACTTAATTTAGCTTCCCATATCTTATTAGATTACCTCATATAAACCTAAGATTTCCATTCATTATAGAAAACTATTATAATGCAGAAAACAAACTGATTATCTAATAAAAATGAAGCTTATATTTTACATTTCTAATATTAACGGTGATACTGGATGATAAGTGTTGAAAACATTTCTAAAACTTACAAAATGGAAGATGGCAGAGAAATCAAGGCCCTGGATGATATAAGCCTCAAAGTGGAAAATGGGGAGATACTTGGGATAATAGGAATGAGTGGTTCAGGAAAAAGTACCCTTCTGAGGATATTAAGGGGTGTGGAACCCTTTGACAGCGGTGAAATAATTATGGATGATTTTAAGGTTGCACATGATTCAACACCCTACTACTCAAGGAAGCTCCGCCATGCAACTGCAATACACCTCCAGAGATCCTTCGGACTATGGTCTGAAACAGCCATTCAGAACGTTGTAAGGAAATTGTACGGTAAAAAATATGGTGATGAAGCACTAGCGGATTATGAATATGCCTACGAGGAATTTGGTGAAGAGGCAATGGAAATCCTTAGGGTAGTTGGACTGGAGCACAAGGCCAACCACTTTGCACCTGTTCTAAGTGGTGGTGAAAAACAACGCCTTATCATGGCAAGACAGCTTGCAAAAAAACCCAAGGTACTTCTCCTTGATGAACCTGCAACCATGTCCTGCCCAAAAACCAAGCAGGAAATACTTGATGCAATAAAAAACATCAACGAAAAACTGGGCGTTACAGTTATACTGGTTTCACACCTTCCAGAAGTTCACAAATACCTTTCAGATCGCCTTATACTCATGGAAAATGGTAAAATAAAGGATGAAGGATCCCCAGATGAGATCATCAAGGAATTCGTAAGTGAAATGGACGCACCTGAAACTTCAAGGGATCTGAAAACGGTAGGCGAACCTGTCATAAAAGTTGAAGATATTGAGAGAAGGTTCTTCCTTATAAAGGGAGGTAACGTCCTTGAAATCAAGGATATCAACTTCCAGGTGAGGGAAGGAGAAGTAGTATCACTCATAGGACCAAGTGGGGCTGGAAAAACAGTTCTTCTAAGGATGATAGCAGGTATCGATGTTCCAGATGCAGGCGAAGTTTTCTTCAAGCTCAACGGTGATTGGGTAAACATGCATGAACCTGGTGTTAAAAGAATGGGAATAAGACGTAAAATGGGATTCATGCATCAGGAATTTTCCCTAACACACTACGCAAGTATCAGGAGTCAGATAGCCTCAAGACTTGGTATAAAAGGGGAGAACGTTGTTGGAGAAGCTAAGAAAAAGGCAGAAGAACTTGAAATAGATGACAAGGTTCTTGATATACTGTACCAGTTAACTGATCTTCCAGAGCATGAGGCCAAGTTCAGACTTGAAAAGATAGGACTCTCCCCTGAGATACTTGAAGACCTGTTCCCAAGGTTTCCAGACAGTGAAGTTAAAAAATATGCAAAACCAGTTTTTGAAGCCCTTGATCTGCCCCTTGAAATTCTCGACCGGAAATCCTACGAATTATCCGGTGGTCAGAAGGTAAGGGCAACCCTTGCACTGATTTTAGCATCAAAACCCGATGTTTTAATCCTTGATGAACCCTTCGGAGACCTTGATCCAATAACCCTTAGAACAGTTTCAAATTCACTCAAACGAATAAACAAAGAATTCAACACCACCATACTCATGGTGAGCCACCATGTGGACTTCATTGAAGAGGTCACAACAAGAGCAATCATGATGGAGGACGGAGACCTCATCATGGACGGTGATCCACACGAATTATGTGACGAATTTGTAATTAGATGTAATGCAGATTACCTTAAGGATTTTGATGAACTGAAAAAACAGATGGCAGGTGTTTAAATATGGAATTTAATGATCTGGAAATTGAAAAGGCCTACCGGGTACTGGCACCAAGACCAACCATAATCGTGACAACAGCCAACAGCAAGGGGGAATCCAATGCAGCACCATTCTCATTTACAATGCCCGTTTCAGTTAAACCAGCCCTGGTTGCCTTTGCATCGGTACCAAGCCACCACACCTACAAGAACATAGAGGAAACAGGAGAATTCGTTGTGAACATTCCCAACGAGGCAATCCTTGAAAAACTATGGATAACCGGTGAAAAATTCCCATACGGTGTTAGTGAAATAGAGGAATCAGGTTTAACCCAGATGGAATCCCTGAAGGTTTCAGCTCCAAAGATAGCAGAGTGCATAGCCCACATGGAGTGCAAGGTCCATTGGATCAGGGACTCAGGGGACCATAAACTAATCGTTGGTGAAATCATACATGCAGATGCAGCTTCAGATGCCCTGAAGGAAGGGCTGCTTGATGTTGAAAGGATGAAACCTGTGATGCACCTTGGCGGTGTTAACTTCGTTGTGGGAGATCATCTGAGAAGGGTTGAATGAAAAAAAGGAGTGATTTTTGATGTTTAAAAACATAATGGTTCCAACTGATGGTTCAAAATTTGCAGAAAGAGCAGCAGATATTGCAATAGAAATGGCAAAAAAATTCGATGCAAGGGTCACAGCAGTTCACGTCATTGATGATAAACTCATATACCCCTTCGAAGTCCTGGAGGAGGAAGGAAAAACCGTGCTGAATCAGGTACAGGAAAAGGGAAGGGATAATGGTGTTCAGGTTGATGAGATACTGATAGTTGGAAGCCCAACACGTGACATGGAGAAGATCGTTGAAAAGGCAGATGCAGACATCATCGTAATCGGGACCCATGGAAAAACAGGACTTGAAAAACTTTTAATGGGCAGTGTTGCAGAGAACACCCTGAAAACGGTTAAAGTACCGGTTTTAATCGTGAAATAGATTGATAATCTTAAATTTCCAATTTTTTTGGCTGAATTTCCTTCATTTTTTTGCATTATTAAATTAAGTCTTTAGGGGAATGGTTTTCATGAGGCTGTGGAGTTTACACCCAAGTTACCTGGATTCCAGGGGAATTGTAGCTCTTTGGAGGGAAGGATTACTTGCAAGAACAGTTCTCATGGGTAAAACAAGGGGTTACAGGAACCATCCTCAACTTCAGAGGTTTAAAAGTCAGGATGAACCTTTAAAAACAATAGATACATACCTCTATCAGGTTTACTTAGAATCCCAGAGAAGGGGTTACAACTTCAAAAGGGAAAAAATAGGGAATGAATTTATTGATTATCAGATCCCTGTAAGTTCTGGACAGATGGAATATGAGTTCCAGCATCTCAGGAAGAAACTGAAGCTGAGAAACATTTCAATGTACAGAAAACTCCAAGAACTTGATAAACTAACTCCAAATCCTATTTTTCGAGTTGTTGATGGTGATGTTGAGGATTGGGAAGTTACTGTAAAGAAATACAAAAAATAGCGAAAATAATAATGTGGATAAGTTAAAGGTAAGTTTTACTATAATATTATAAGCCAAGACAAGAAAAGGTGAAAAAGAAAATGGCAACTAAAATTTATCCAAATGCAGATAGAAACCCTGATGGAACATGGAAAGCACCATCAATTCATAAGACTCAAGAGAAAACAAACAATACAACAACTAAACATTCCAAAAAAAGAAAAAGAGGCCGTTTTTCTAGATAATCCAAAGAATAACCTCATTTTTTTTATTTTGTAATGACAGTTACGATGGTTATGAGTATTCCTGCTGTGATTACCAAAAAGAAAAAAAATAGCATTTGAAATTTAAATTAAAAAAAAATATCTGAATTTATTTTGTTATTTAATAATTCAAATGGACTTATTGGTTTTATGAGCCTAGCTTTGCAGTATGTCTTGAATGTCACATTGTCCCTTTTGGAGCTTATAAAAAACGTGTCCAATTTTAAGCGTTTAAACTTTCAGTATGATTTTAACAACAAAGGAAATTTTATAGGGATGATTTGAGATTTAAAAAGGTTTATTATATTATATTTACATATAGTTATTAGACAATGTCTTATTTGTATATATAATTCCTAAGCAATGTCTGATTCATATATACGGTGTATATATAGGTTCCTAAGTATTGTCCATAAGGTGAATTTAAAATTTAGAAGATGAGTAACATGGTAAACAATGAAATTGGAAAAGAAAGTTTAGATGATTTAGTAAATGTTCTTAAAGAACAATGGCAGGATATTGAAAAAAAAGATCCTTCAGGGGATCAAGTATTGAATTTATATCTTCCAGAGCCTTATGGAGGATATATAGATCTTAATAATGAAATGATACACGTATTTACTACAGAAACTAATCAATCTGGAGATATTCAAATAAAAGACGTTACAGGACCTAATTACAGTGTTAAAATTGACGATGAAAATCATTGTAAGCCCTTTGTTTTTTTAAACACTGAAACTCAGAAAACTGTAAAGGCTATTTTAATATCATGGGAAAAATTTGAATTTAAGAATGATCACACGATATGGGTCCGAAAATAAAAAATGAACATTTCCATGATCATCCTTAATAATGGGACTAATGGTCTAACAGATCAAGTCCTTACCCATTTTTAGGTAAGGATCTGCTAAGCCATGCACACTGTATCTAGGTTTTGGGGGAAATGAACGATCATCACGTATCCCATTTATGCGGTCTTGCTCTGTTTTTTGGCCCTATTTTTGGTTGTTTTGAACCAAGGTTGTTCTAACATTTTTCTTCCAATTCTTTCAGGATTAATTTGTGATCATCATGTAAGCGTATTAATCCTTTAGTGATGTGATATTTCTTCTTCTGTGCCTTCTCCGTGTCGGGCTTCGTTTTTTAGGAAGAATTTGTTCTTCATTCATTTTCACAGGGATCCCCAACTTACGGATCCTTCTTGTAATTTAAAAATAAATATGGTAATAAGGTCTTGGAAACTAAAAAAAATCGATCTATACGATTGAAAATGTGAATTTGTTGAGTAATTTTAGTAAACTCATTCCCTTAAAAAAAATTGCTGAAAATTGAATGTAAATGGAAGGATATCCCACAGTTCCAACAACTGACCGTGGGAGGAAGTTCTGGCTGATTTGAAAATAATTTTTATGAAACTATGTATCGTTTTCTGGTTAGGTTGGTCAGTGAATTTATGAGCTTAATGAGGTTTATTGCAACATCAAAATCCCTCTTAGTGTTTACTGTATATTTAGCTTTAGTTTCATCTGTTACTTCATAATGGATTGTTTGATGTTTGTTTGGTTTCTGAGCTGCTTCTATAAGTTCCATTATTGCAATAGTTTCATTGTCTTCTTCAATGAAGATATCATCATTATTAATTTTTACATCAGGGTATTTTAATTGGATTTTAGTGTACAATTCCTTTTTAAACTCTTTATCTATTGATGTGAAAGCAATATGGGAAATCTTTAACACCTCCCTGGAGAATCACTGAAATGTTCTGAACCTTTGATCTTCCTTAAGAATCACAAGAATAAAAAATAAAGATGAACCTTTTGTGAAAACTACCACAATACATTTAAATCAATCCATTAAATCCATTAAAAAAAAAGAATTTAACCTCAATCCCTTCGAAAATTGTTCAATTGGATATTAAAATATCAGAGCTTAGTATAAATGAAAAGATTATTATGGTAAATAGGCCAATAGTTATTAAAAATAAGAACTTCCTAAACTTTTTTCAATTAAAAACTTGAGGAGTGGTTTAAATGAAAAGGTACAAGTGCAAAGCCTGTGGATATATCTACGACCCTGAGGTAGGTGAACCCAGAACCAATACACCACCGGGAACACCATTTGAAGAGCTTCCAAGCAACTGGCACTGTCCAAAATGTGGAGCTGGAATCAACAGGTTCGTACCCATAGATTGAAATCACATCCTTAAAGAGTTAAAACTCCTTGTGTACCAATGGGAAACACCGGGGAACAAATAGAGAAAGCTTTTTAATAGGATGTGACAATAGAGTTAAACGATTTTTTTTAACATTTGAATTTGTGGCTTAAAAAAATGCTTTGAAAAAGGAGGATGTTAAATGAAAAAATACATATGCACAGCCTGTGGATACGTCTACGACCCTGAAGAAGGAGACCCAAACGCAGATATTGAACCAGGAACAGCCTTTGAGGACCTTCCAGATGACTGGGTTTGTCCACTCTGCGGGGTTGGAAAGGAAATGTTCAATGAACTGGACTAATCAAACCTTATTTTCTTTTTTAAATTTAATCCATAAAGAGGGGGTATTTTAATGGAAGAAAAAATGCAGGATGCCCTGAACAGCCAGTTAAATGCAGAGCTTTACTCTTCATATCTTTACCTGTCCATGGCAGCATATTTTGAATCTAAGGACATGGCAGGTTTTGCAAACTGGATGAGGGTTCAGGCACAGGAAGAACTTGCACATGCAATGAAGTTCTATGACTACATCGCTCAAAGGGGAGGAAAAATCACACTCACACAGATAAATACACCTCCAACAGAGTGGGAATCAGATCTTGCAGTTTTTGAGCATGTCTATGAGCACGAGCAGATGGTGACGGGCCTCATAAACAAACTCGTGGACCTAGCAGTTTCAATATCTGATCATGCAACCAACAACTTCCTTCAGTGGTTTGTGGCTGAACAGGTTGAGGAAGAGGAATCTGCAAGTGGAGTGCTCCGAAAACTCAAATTGATGGGAGATGCTCCCGGTGGAATTTTCATGCTTGATAGTGAACTTGCAAAACGGGTTTACAATCCTCCAGCAAAATCAGAATGAATCAAGGATTCAGATTTTTCAGAAAAAAACCATTTTCATATTGACATTAGAACAGGTATAAATTAATAAACATAAGGATTCTAATATTAAATATGGATATGTATGAGGAGGTTAAGGATATGGGAGAAAAGCTATACGAAATAAGGCGTGTTGAAAAGGAAGATAAAGGAATGCCACTTATAGGGGATGAATTTCCAGAAATGGAGGTTACAACAACACATGGCCCCATGAAACTGCCCAATGCATTTAATGGTAAATGGTTCGTTCTCTTCAGCCACCCTGCAGATTTCACACCCGTCTGCACAACTGAATTCGTAGCATTTCAAAAGAGGTACGATAAGTTCAGGAAGCTCAACTGCGAACTTATAGGTCTCAGTGTTGACCAGGTATTTTCACACCTCAAATGGATAGAGTGGATAGGGGAAAATATTGATACAGAAATAGAATTCCCAGTAATCGCAGATACAGGAGCGGTTGCAAATACCCTTGGACTTATACATCCTGCCAAGGCAACCAACACAGTTAGAGCAGTGTTCATAGTGGATCCTGAAGGAATTTTAAGGGCTATGCTTTATTATCCTCAAGAGCTTGGACGTAACATGGATGAAATACTCAGGATGGTGGAAGGTCTTCAAAAGGTTGAGAATGAAGGGGTTGCAATCCCTGCAAACTGGCCTGAAAATGAGTTGATAGGTAAAGGAACAATAGTTCCACCTCCATCCGATGTTGAAACAGCAAAAACACGTAAAGATAAGTTCAAATGCTACGACTGGTGGCTATGTTACAACGAGGAATAAGCCCCTTGTAACCTATGGATGAAGATATTATGGAATAATTAGTAGGGAACAGAAAAGTTAGTTTAATGTAAACTGAAAACATGTTTTTTAACATGAATAGGAGGTATATTATGGAAAAGGAGTTTTATGAACTACCTGAACTTCCCTATGGATACAAAGACCTTGAACCCTACATATCTGAGGAACAGCTGAAAATACACCATGAAAAGCATCATCAGGCCTACGTGGACGGTGCCAATGCCCTGCTCAAGAAGTTCGATGCCAGGGCTGAGGAAAAGGAATTCGATCTCAAGGCAGTTTCCAAGGAACTATCCTTCCATGTTGGAGGTTTCATACTCCACAAACTCTTCTGGGCCAACATGGGACCAGCTGATAAGTGCGGTGGAGAACCAACTGGATTGATAGCAGAGTACATAAAAAAGGACTTTGGAAGCTTTGAAAGATTCAAAAAGGAATTCAGTCAGACAGCAATTAGCACTGAAGGTTCTGGATGGGCTGCACTCACCCTCTGCAGGGGCACAGACCGGATATTCATAATGCAGATAGAGAAGCACAACGTCAACACCGTTCCAGGATTCCGTTTGATGATGGTGCTGGATGTCTGGGAACATGCATACTACCTTGACTACCAGAACAGAAGACCAGACTACGTTGAAGCATTCTGGAACCTTGTGAACTGGGATGAGATCAACAGAAGAATGAAGGTCTGGCTTGAGTCACCACTTTAAAAGATCTAATACTTTTTTTTATTTTTGAGAGATCATTCTACTCTTTTTAGATCAACCCAGGATCTGGAAACGAATTTTACCTGCACCACACTTGGGACAGTGCCAGTTGCTTGGAAGCTCTTCAAATGGTGTTCCAGGTGATGTATTGGTTCGTGGTTCACCCATTTCAGGGTCGTAGATGTAACCGCAGACCTTACACTTGTACCTCTTCATATTATTTCCTCCAAAATATCCAATGAAAATTAAACACCCAATGGAAATTCTATTTTAAAGGGTAAGGAATATCTTAATTTAATAGTTGGACAGTTTCCTACAGTTAAATATATGGTCATTTTAATTATTTAGAATTAATCCCCTTGAAAAATTATTTTTATAGATTCAATTTCAGCGTAAGGTATAAGTTAAGTTTTTATAAACCTAATTAACGGATAAAAATTTAATTTCATTGATACTTTTTGAAGATATTTAATTGAAAGCAGGAGATTGACATGATCTGGAATAGTGAAGCAGAATGTATGTCTGCAGAGGATACAAGAGAACTGCAGCTTAAACGATTACAGGACGTTGTGAAGAGGGCCTATGAAAACGTTCCCTACTACCAAAAAAGGTTTGCTGAGGTTAACATTGGGCCAGAGGACATTGAAACACTGGAAGACATAGAAAAACTTCCATTCACAACAAAAACAGATCTGAGGGATGCGTATCCATTTGGAATGTTCGCAGTTCCTCAGGAGGAAATAGTTGAGGTTCACACAACCTCTGGAACCACAGGAAAACCAACTGTATCCGGATACACAAGAAAAGACCTGGATCTATGGGGAGAAGTTATGGCAAGAGCCCTGACAATGACAGGTGCCAAAAAAAGTGATAGGGTTCAGAACAGTTATGGATACGGACTTTTCACAGGGGGTATGGGAGCTCACTACGGTGGACAGAAGATAGGAGCCACAGTCATACCAATATCAGCTGGAAATACCCGAAGACAGCTTGAGATAATGCAGGACTTTGAAACAACAATTTTAACATGCACACCTTCCTATGCACTTTACCTTGCAGAGGTTGCAGAAAATGAGGGTATAGACACGGAAAAACTCAAACTTAAGGCTGGCTGCTTTGGAGCTGAGATGTGGACAGAAGAGATGCGGAAAGAAATTGAAAAAAGACTTCACATACGCGCCCAGAACGTCTACGGATTAACCGAGATCATGGGTCCTGGTGTTGCAATGGAATGTGAAGTTCAAAACGGACTCCACATATTTGAGGATCATTTTTACCCCGAAGTTGTGAACCCGGATACTTTGAAACCTGTTCCTGATGGTGAAAAGGGTGAACTCGTCCTAACAACCCTTACAAGGGAAGGAATGCCAGTTATAAGATTCCGTACCAGGGACATAACAGCACTTAGAAGGGGAAAATGTGCATGTGGAAGGTCACAGGTAAAGATGGACAGAATAACAGGCCGTTCAGATGATATGCTTAAGGTCAGAGGAGTTATAGTGTTCCCATACCAGATCGAGAAGGCCCTGCTGAAAATCGAGGGACTGGAACCTCACTACCAGATCATAGTCACAAGGCCAGGACACCTGGATGAACTTGAGGTACAGGTTGAAGCATCACCAGCACTCTTCTCTGACGAAGTCAAACATATAGAAGAGGTTAAACGAAACCTTGAAAATATAGTACACAGTGAAATTGGTTTAAGGGTTAATGTAAACCTTGTTGAGCCAAGAACACTTCCTAGAAGTGAAGGAAAAGCTGTAAGGGTTATAGATAAACGTAAATTTTAATTCAAAACAGGTTTTTGGACCAGATATTATGATTTGAATCTTAAAATCATGACATGGTCCTAATCCCATTAAAATTATGGATTTGATGATAAGTTAAGTGAAAAGGGGAATTAAAATGAAGTTAAAACAAATATCAGTATTTCTGGAAAACAAGAAAGGTAGGTTGCAGAAAGCATTGAATATAATTTCAAATGCTAAGATCAATATAAGGGCTCTTTCAATAGCAGACACATCTGAATTTGGTATTTTAAGGATGATAGTTCCTGAACCAGATAAAGCCCAGCAGATACTTGAAGAAAATGATTTCGTTGTTAAGGTGAGCGATGTTATAGCTGTGGGTGTTTCAGACAAACCAGGTGGCCTTGATAGTGTCCTTGAAATTCTCAACAGGGCAGATGTGAATGTGGAGTATTTATACGCATTCGTTGAGAAAAAATGTGAAAATGCCATTGTTGTCATCAGAACAGAGGACATTGATGCGGGCATAAAGGTTCTTAAAGAGGGTGGAGTAAGCATGCTCTCACCAGAAGAAGTTTACACCATTTAATTTACACCATTTAAACTTTTTTTTATCCTTTTTTTAGATGAAAACATCAAACTTACTTTTAAATTTTTTAGTTTTAAATTTAAAAATTAATAGAATTAAAATCTGTTTATCATCCCTGTTTATCAATTATGTTTTGTATATCCTCTGAAATTACCTGGCTATCCTCATCCACAGGTATTAAACGTATTTCATTTGATGATTTTATTCCAACATCCAGTTCTGCTGCCCTTCGTATCTGTTCAAGTTCAAATATAGGGCCCTTTGAGACTTCATTTGTGGTTCCGTAGTACCGTAAAATTGCAACTCCCACTGCATCAACTGCCACCCTATGAGTACCAGCCAGAAGAAGATTTGGTTCAACAACAAGCCCTTTTTCAGGTCCTTTATTTAAAAATGCTTTCATTGCATCCATCAATATAAGATCAACATTGTAGTAACTGTTTATTTCTGCTATCATAGACCTTTGAAATGGTGAAAGATGAAGTTCTCCCATGTAGTTGTAAATACCTCCAGGCACCTTCTTGGCAACGATGCCCACAGAATTTTTAAGTGAAAGAGTGAAATGACCACCAAATCTGTGTGTTTTAAGGCAGCAGGTTTGAACAACCTTTTCAGCATCAAGAAATATTTTTGATATGTAGAATCCCTTGAGCCAGTGATTTCCGTCCCTTTCGATTTTAACCCATCCATCTGCATCCTCATCATCCAGTACAACAACTTCAAAATTGTACTTTTGGGCCAGGTCGTAAACCCCCAGTTTTTCAAGGACTTCACTGGTTTTTCCCATTCCGCTACGTTCAGCAAGGACTATTTTACCAGACTTTGCAGATTTAAGCTCCTCTAAAATTGTTTGGAGAGTTTGAATATGGGTCGAAGCAGGGAATGGATCCGCACTGTTGAAATTAGCCTTTAAAGCCACAGTTTTATCTTTAAAATCAGCCATGGCAAAATTTTCAAAGAGTTTCCTTATACCCTCTTGTCTATCTTTTGTTTTAATCAGAAAAACTTCTCCACCATTTTTTTCCACCATCAAAACCCTCCATATCAATCAATGATTTAAGCATGGCTTAAACATCTTAACTTATTGAATAATTGTATGTTCTCTAGATTCTGAAAATGATGGAAAAAAGTAAAGATCGTTACATCTTTTTAATAAATAACTGAAAAAAGTCCAGATTAAATCTGAAAATAATGGATAAAGTATCAGAGACACTCCTTTAACATTAAAATTAGTGTGCATGATACTTTATATGTTTATACTTAATAATATATTATTATCTCAAGATCATCTTGGATGTGAGTTCATACTGTATAAATCCCTTAGAATATTTCTTTTGATATGATAACCGAATAAAAACTCTTTATTATATCTGGTATTAATTTTATTATGGCGATTTAAATTAAAAAGGGTGAAAATATAAAGAAATAACCTAAAAAAGGTGAAAATAGTTTTAAAGGGATGATTTTTAAATCATCTCAAGGTACTTCCTTTTAATTTCATCAAACTCTTCCTGGGTTATTGCACCAATATCCAGAAGTTCCTTGGCCTTCTTTATCTTTTCAACTGGATCAACCTTCTCAGGGGTTTCTTGGGGTTCTGGTTTTAGAACCTCTGGGGATTCAGTTTCAACTGATACATCCTCAGAGCCTATTTCAAGTGTTTCTTCAGAATCTTTCACAGTTTCCTCAGTTTCATCTTTATCCTCAAGTTTTTCAAGAAGTGATCCTTCAGTTTTGGCTGATTTTATCTCTTCAGGTTCTTCAGAAGGTTTTGATGTCACTGGAACCTCTTCAGTTTCAGATGGGGCCGGCTCTGGGATCTTTTCCTCTGTGGGTTCTCCTTGGAACTTTTTACCGCAGACAACACAGAACTTGGCGGTTTTAAGATTTTTAGAGTTGCATGATGGACATAACTTAAAATCAGGGTTGATTCTTTTTATTTGAGGTTTTTCCTTTGGAGGAGTGACAATTTCATTTAAGGGCTTTCCACATCCCACACAGAACTTGGCACCTTCAGGATTTTTTGTCTGGCATGAACTGCAGATTTTAAACTGCCCTTCAATACCCTCTTTAACTGGTTTTCCACTTCTTTTTGCATCGAGTCTTCGTTTTATCTCTTCATTTGAAACCATAAAAACCACCTACCTACGAACATCTTTTAATTTGGATCAGAATTCAAATTTCCACATCTGATTGAGGGTACCTCTACTTCCATGCAGTATACTTTGCTTTGCAAAGTTTCCAGCGAACTTTATGGATGATTCCATATCACAGCCCTTTGAAAGCATTGCTGTAACTGCAGCTGAATAGGTGCATCCACTGCCATGGGTGTTGTTACTCTCAATGAGTTCTCCCTCAAAAACATGAATGGAACCATTGTAAAATATGTCTGAACCCTTAAGATGACCCCCGGTTACAACCACATCACAGTACTTACCTATCTCAAGAGCAGCTTTTATACAATCTTCTTCGTTTTCTATCTCTACTCCTGAAAGTATCTCTGCCTCATGAATGTTTGGTGTTGTAAGAACTGCAAGGGGTAGCAAATCTTTTTTAATGGATTCTGCAAGTCCTTTTTTGGATAAAAATCCTCCAGAACTTGCAACCATAACCGGGTCAACAACGAGTTTTAATTCCTGTTCCTCAACCCTGGAGGCAACGGTTTTCACTATCTCTGGGGAGTAAAGCATTCCTGTCTTGGCGTAAACTATATCCTCAGATTGTAGAACCGCGTCAATCTGTTTTCCAATGAAACTGGGGTCTACTGGGAGTATTCCTGTAACCTCATGGATGTTCTGTGCAGTGAGGGCAGTTACAACTGCTGTACCATAAACTCCAAAACTTTCAAAGGTTTTAACATCGTTCAGGACTCCCGCCCCTCCAGAAGGATCGAATCCTGCTATTGTCATGGCAATGGTTCGTTTATCCATTTATTCAAGCTCCCTTCTAACATGGAGTCTTTCAGAACCATGATTGGACTTCACACAGAGCCCCAAGCTTTTCAAGAATTTTTTGGCCTCGGTTCCAGAGCCATGTATCATGATCTCCCCAAGGTCCTCTGCAGTGTTAACATCGAGGGACATGTAAAAGGAATCGTATATTCCATAGGACATTCCATGGGATCTGGCTTCGTTTATATGTTCAAAGAAGCTGCACTCCCCAAATCTCATCTGAAATCCCTCTGATGGACAGAGAAGGGCGTTGGTTCCACCACCCTTTGCAGGTGCTATCACCATGTCGAAGGTTTCACCCATCCTGAGAAGGGCCTGGACATGTCCTGGTTTTATTAATGGAACATCCGATGGCACAACGATGACGTTACTGCAGTGACGGCTGCACCATTTCATGGCCTGCATGAGGGCACCGTTCAGATCCGTTGCACCTTCTTCTTCAAGGGAAACAACCCCCATGTCTTTCACGAAGTTCAGAACATCCAGATCTGAACTTATAACAACAACCTCCCTAACAACATCCTTTAAAACCGTGATAACATCCTTTAACATGGATTTTAAAAGGTTTTCACGTTCTAATTCTGTTAAAGTAGGTGATAGGCGTGTTTTTGCGTCTGAGAATTTGGATACTGGTATTATTGCAAAGGTTTTGCTTTTATCGATCTTCATATCAAAGAACCCTTGGTTTTTCTTTTAAGTTTGTTTAATCTTGGATTTGAGGCGTAAAATGTATCATGGAATTAACATGTGGGTTACTTCTTTTAAATTCCAGTTAAACCATTCACCCAGTCAGTGAAGTTGCTCCACATATCTGAAAGATCTGAAGAAGATGTTGATGTTGTAGTCTGGTTCAGAGAGGCTATTTTGTCTTCGGTCACACCGAACTCTGCCATAACCTCGGATTTAGCCGTATTAGCATCTTCTTTGAGTTTTGAGAATCGTATGTTCTGTTTGTTTGCAAGTGCAACTGGTTCCCCTGTGTAGATATTCAGATCTCCACCTGCAAATATGGTCCATATCTTGAGCTGAGCATCTGTAGCATTCTGAATATCAGAGGGATTTGAATTAGATATGATCTCTTCAATGGCTTCTGAAGCATTTCCTGCACTTTCAAGTTTGGTTCCTGCGTATGCTCTTTGACCTGGTTCAAAGCAGTAAGCTGTAATATTGACAGTTGACTGAGGAGCTATCTCTTTATCTTCTGCAGTTACAAGATCCTGTGAATCCTTACTTTTTAACAGTTCTCCCTTTTCAATGTTCACAGTGTCTTTACCATTGTTCTGCACTGTAACCACATGTGGAACTGTTCCTGCATAAGTGCTTTGGGTTATTACAACATCTCCCTGACTGTATGCTTGATCAAGACTTACACCTTCTATTTGGTCTGTTCCAGAGTAGCTCAGCACTCCAAAGACCGCTGCAAATATAAAGATCATTGATACAAGAAGAATTACCCTGAAATTCATGATTTACCCCCAGTTCAACATTTTTACATCATTTCCTTTAAATGAAGGTGTTATTCAAGGATTTATAAATCCAACGAATTCATATCCTTCAATTATAATATTTAAAAGGTTTTAATAGGTTTTTGCCATGAGAGCAACATGTTTTGCAGGTTTACCACAGTTCATGCACACCTTACCCTCTTCAGATTCACCTTGAATACCCAGCACGTCAACACCGGCTGTTTCCTCAAGATCCTTACCACATGATTCCTCCCCACACCAGTCAAAGGAAATAATTCCACCAAGTTCATCCATGGTCTTTTTGACTTCCCCAATGTTTTCAACAGTTCTTATCTCATCTTCAAAGGATTTCCAGGCTTTTTTGTTCATGTCGATGTTTATCTTTTCCATCAAAGATTTTATATCCTCTATAAAAGTTTCTGGATTGAAGTCCATGAACTCTTTTTCACCGTTGTCGCGTCTAACAGTTACAACCTTCTTGTTTGCAATGTCCCTTGGACCAACCTCTAACCTGAGGGGCACCCCTCTCATCTCCCATTCGTAGTACTTCTTACCTGCCCTTATGTCCCTGTCATCGAAGTGGACCCTGAATCCTTCACCCTTGAGTTTTTCCTCAAGTTTTCTGCAGAAATCAAGAACTTCCTCCCTACCCTTCTTGAATATGATTGGTACTATAACCATCTGGTAGGGTGCAACCGCTGGTGAGAGGCACAATCCTGCCTCATCCCCATGTATACCTATGATTGATGCTATGACCCTGTCTGAAAGTCCATAGCATGTCTGATAAGCGTATTCATGTTCCCCTTCAAGGGCCTCATAGGTTATGTTGAAGGTTTTTGCAAAGGTCTGGCCCAGGTTGTGTACAGTTGCAATCTGAAGGGTTTTACCATCTGGAAGCAGGGTGTCAAAGGCCATGGTGTAATCTGCACCTGGGAACTTGTCCCACTCTGGTCTTTTGCTTATGGTGTATGGAATTCCAAGTTCATGGAAGAAGGTTTCGTAGATCTCAATGGCCCTTTCAACCTGCATATCTGCCTCTTCCCGGGTTGCATGTACTGTGTGAGCTTCCGTGAATGTTGTGATCTCCCTGACCCTGATCAAAGGCCGGGTGTGTTTGGTTTCGTAACGGAAGGTGTTCACAACCTGGTAAAACTTCATTGGAAGATCTGTGTGTGAGCGCACCCACAATGAGAACATGGGGTACATTGCTGTTTCACTGGTAGGTCGGAGTGCAAGTTTTTTGTTGAGTTCAGTGAGTCCGCCATGTGTAACCCAGTAAACCTCACTTTCAAACCCTTTAACATGTATTGCTTCCTTTGCAAGTTCATCTTCAGGTATTAAAAGTGGGAAGAGCACTTCATCATGATCCTCATCCAGTATCTCCTTAAGAATGTTGAGGGTGTGTTTTCTTATTTTAAAGCCCTGGGGAAGCCATACATGCATTCCCTTTATTGGATATCTTGTATCAATTATCTCTGCTTCTTCGAGGATGTTGTGAAACCATTCGCTGAATTCTGTCATTTATTCACCATGTTCTTTATTGGATTGCATTTTTTCATAGTTTTCATGAGGGATTTACTCCACTCCAGGGTTTATTCCACTCATCTGCAACTCCGTTATAAATATGTAAATTAGAATTTAGATAAATCCTTAAAACGTTGATTTTCAGAAGTTTCATATTAAAATATTGTTTAAAACTATTTTTAGGATTTCTTTATATTTCATTCTTCCTTTATTATACATTTGAATTTTTAGTATTTATCTTTTGAATGTTCTACACTTATAAACCTTGAAATTATTTTTAATGTAGTTATTATAGAAATTATCTATAGAGATTAACAAGTAACTGAAAAAAATCCCTAAAAATGAACTTGAAAAAAACTTGAAATAAAAATAAATCAAAAATTATTTTTATACTTGTGTTAAAAAGATAAGCTAAGGATAAAAGAAGTTTTAAAACTTATTTCTACTATTATTGAACTCTGAATAGAAATATACCAAGGACTAACCGGGATTTTTATAATAAAAAACAATGGGACTTATGATTAAATGCATTGTTTTTCGATAAAGGGATGATAAAATGGACTTTAGAAAGATTCAGCTTCCAAGGGAAATTCACACAGGTGCTGGAGTTATAACGGAAACAGGTGCCATATGTAAGGATCTGAAGGTTGAAGGAAAAGCATTGATTGTAACAGGCCCCAGAACCATAAAAATTGCAGGGGAAAAGGCAATTGAAAGCCTTCAAAATGAAGGTTATGATGTGGAATGTGTTACCATTGACAAAGCATCCAAGGACTCTGTTCTGGAGGTTCAGGATGCACTGGACGATGTTTCAATAGTTCTGGGTGTTGGGGGAGGCAAGGTTATAGACACTGCAAAACTCGCATCCACCCGGGCAGAGATGCACTTCATAAGTGTGCCAACTGCAGCTTCCCACGATGGAATAGCATCACCACGGGCTTCAATAAAAAATGAAGGAGGAAGTGTGTCTCTTAAGGCAAAACCTCCAATAGGGGTCATTGCAGATACAAAGATAATAAGCCAGGCACCCTTCAGACTCCTTGCAGCAGGATGTGGGGATATAATCTCAAACCACACATCAATACTGGACTGGAAACTCGCACACAGACTTCTCAATGAATACTTCAGTGACTCTGCAGCAGCACTAGCCCTTATGACTGCAGAAATGACCATAAAATCTGCAGATGCAATTAAAGAAGGCCTTACAGAAAGTGCAGGTCTGGTTGTGAAGGCATTGATAAGCAGTGGTATTGCAATAAGCATAGCCGGCACAAGCAGACCTGCAAGTGGTTCAGAACATAAATTCAGCCATGCACTGGACATAGTTGCACCTAAACCCGCACTCCACGGTGAGCAGTGCGGTGTTGGAACCATAATGATGATGTACCTCCATGGTGGTGACTGGAAATTCATAAGGGATACTTTGAAAACCATAAAAGCACCAACAACAGCAAAAGAACTTGGAATAGAACCAGAATACATTATTGAAGCTCTTACAAAGGCACATACAATCCGAAAAGAGAGGTACACAATTCTTGGTGATCGGGGTCTTACAAGAGAATCTGCAGAAGCCCTTGCAACCACAACAGGGGTTATCTAATAAAATCTGCCCTATTTTTTTTAAAATGAAATATAGAAATCACAGTAATTCATAGATGTAGTACATATTTTGATTACTCATGAATCGAATGATCTTTTATTTTAAAAATTATTATTTCCAGTTTTAAACCCATTCCACTGCTATTTTATGCTTTTTGATATGGAGCTTAATTAAAGCAGATTTATATAATCTTATGGATATAATAACTTCAGTGCGATATAACTCACTTTAAATTACATCATAATATTCAACAAATTAATAGGAATAATTTTCCAGGAACGATGGTAACATGATAACACTCATTGGAAAAAATCTTGCAAATAAAGGACTCAAATTCATGCACTACGGAGCTTCTTCTCAATGTGAAAGGTGCAGATTCAAAGGCACATGCATAGACTCACTTGAAAGCGGGCGAATGTACATAATAAAGGATGTTAAGGATGCAGAACAACCCTGCTTTGTACATGAAGGAGGGAAGGTTAAGGTTGTGGATGTTGAAAGGGCCTACATAAAAACAGCAGTGGATTCCAAAAAAGCCTTTGAAGGATCTAAACTAGTTTTCAACCCTCCAGAATGTGACGAAGAATGTTCCATGAGGGACCTGTGCTTTCCGGAGGGGCTCTACAGGGAAGACAAATGTAAGATAGTCAAAAAGGTTGGTAAGATAAAGGATAAATGTGCAAAGGGATACGATCTCACAACCGTACTCCTGAAGTACTGAAAATAGATGTTTAATCATGGATGTTTAATTATTAAAGAGTACTGCATTTAGGAGTACTTCAATGATCATCCATAAAATAATGAACTAAAATATTCAACAAAATACAAAATAAGAACATTAAGCTATTATAATTTTAAAGAGGAATTATTCATGGAACTTAAAAAACAGGTTGGATACGAAGCTGCAAAGCTGGTTAAAGATGGGGATATAGTTGGACTTGGAACTGGATCCACAACCCTCCACTTCATTGAAAGACTTGGAGAAAGGGTTAAAACAGAAGAACTGGACATAATGGGGGTTCCAACATCCTACCAATCCTTCTTCCTTGCAAGGGACCTTGGAATCAAAATAACAACCCTTGAAGAAAATGACGTAGACATATCAGTGGACGGTGCAGACGAAGTTGACCCTAACCTGAACCTGATAAAGGGGGGCGGTGCAGCCCACACCCTTGAGAAGATAGTTGATTCTTCAGCAGCAAGGTTCGTTGTTGTTGTTGATGACTCCAAACTCGTTGATAAACTTGGAAAAATGCCCATACCCCTTGAAGTCATGCCTGCAGCTTACAGAGTGGTTTCAAACCGCCTGCGGGATATGGGTGGTGTACCCTCAATCAGAATGGCTGAGAGAAAGGACGGCCCTGTTATAACCGATAACAACAACTTCCTACTTGAAGTGGCCTTTAAAGAAATATCCGACCCTAAATTCCTTGAAAAAGAACTTAACTCCATTCCAGGTGTTATTGAGAATGGAATTTTCTCAGGATACGTTGATGAAGTACTTGTGGGTACACCGGAAGGGGTTAAGGTCTTGAAAAAAGGTTAAAACAAAAGATCAAACCTTTAATTTCAGGTTATTTCTACACAAATTCTTCTTTTACAAGTTCTTTTATGATAATTAATTTGGATAAACCAGTTTTATACAAATTAAGACGAATTAACTTTAAAAATAGTTTTTAAATAGATTTTTGCATTGAATTGATCTTTTTGGGTAATTATTAGAATTGTATTTCTACCTACTTCATCTAAAAATTGAAATATTATTCAAGACATAATAATGAGTATGATCCCCATCAAAAGGGTTTACTCGGATCCAGAAGATGCTGATGGTTTCAGAGTTTTAGTGGACAGAATATGGCCCAGGTGTGTGTCCAAAGAGGATGTAAAGTTGGATTTCTGGATGAAGGATGTAGCACCCAGCAATGAACTGAGAAAATGGTTTGCCCATGACCCTGATAAATGGGATGAGTTCAAGGCCAGATATCTGGAGGAACTTGAGGCTAAAAAAGATCTCATTGCATATTTAAAGATTATAGAAAAGCTTAACAAGACTCTGACTCTGTTATATTCTTCTTGGGATGATAAGCATAACAACGCAGTGGTTTTAATGGAATTATTGAATAAACCACCAAGGGTTATTAAAACAGATATTTCAAGGATTCATGGTTACATGCGTTAAAAAAGCTTAAACTCAAGTTTTAGGTAAATATAAATTTACATTGTAAAAATAAAAGTTTATAAAGGGTTTTAATAGGTTGGGGGTGTAATTCATGAAAACCATTATTATCTACAAGTCCTACCACCATATGAACACCGAGAAGGTAGCTCGTGTTATGGCAGAAACCATGAATGCAACGCTTGTAAGAGTTGAAGATGTTAAACCCGATGTGTTGGAAGACTATGACATTGTTGGTTTTGGTTCAGGTATCTACGGAGGTAAAACCCACAGGGACATCCTGAAATTTGTTGAGGAAATGCATCCTATAAACAGGAAGGTGTTCATTTTTTCAACCTCTGGAATTCGTGGAGAAAACTATCACCACCTCCTTCTGGAGAAGTTGAAGTACAAGGGTGCTGAAATCCTTGGAGAGTTCAACTGTCCTGGTGAAGTCCGCCCACTTGGACTAAATCTGGACCTGAAAGGCCCATTAGGCTGGTTTATGGGTAAAAATAAGGGACGTCCCAATGAAATGGACCTGAATAATGCCAGAATCTTTGCAGAGGATATTATTAAATCATGACTTTATGAATGAACTTTATAAAAAAATGATCCATGGGTTATGATTTTAATCAGAAAAGAAACTTAATCCCATTGAGCCGATTTTAAGTTTTAAAATTTTAAGGTTTAAAACATGTTTAAAATGGATAATGTTAGGAGGAATACTCTTTTAAACATCATAAAATTGGGACGTCCTCAATTTTTAGTTGGGGGGTTTCTACTTTTCTCGGTTGGTGCGTTACTGGCTCTTCTATTCAATGCAGAGTTTATTCTAGGTAAGTTTGTACTGGGATACAGCATTTTATTCCTGGCTCATCTGTCTGTTCACTACAGCAATGACTATTTTGATGTTAAGACTGATGCATTTGGTGATCCAACTGCAATCTCAGGGGGTAGTGGAATTCTGGTCAAGAATCCAGAATTAAAACCCTTCTCAAAATGGTTTGCCCTTTCACTCATGTCCCTGTCCATGATCTTCGCAGCGGTTTTCACCGTTGTCTTCTCGTACACAATATGGTTCTTTTTATTCGTGCTCTTTGGAAACCTTTTAGCATGGTTTTACTCTGCTCCTCCAGTTAAATTGGTTTACAGAAGATTGGGAGAAATTTCAACGGCACTGACAGGATTCATACTGCCTGGAATGGGCTACTTCACATTCAAGGGCACAATTGATCTTCCATTTCTCATTTTTGCACGCCATTGGTGTTTTTACAGCTATTCTTCATCATCAGCGTTGAAATGCCGGATATGGAAGGGGATAAATTAGGTGGAAAAAGAACGTTGGTGGTTTCAAGGGGCCGTGAATTTGGTTTCAAGTTGATTTTAATTTCAGCAATACTTGTTACCCTCTCATTTCTTCTTATCTCCTTTACAGGGTTCTACCCTTCAACTATGGATTTCCGAATACTCTCACTTATCTCTCTGATTCCATTGAGTATTGGGGCTTTTGAAGTAGTTAAAAAACCTCTGGATAAAGAAGCTGCAACGAAATTTTCCAGTTTAAATGTTGCCTCCCTGTTTTTGGTGGTTATTTTAATGGATATATACTTCATCTACCTCCTCATTTAGATCCATTCCTAAAAATGTTTAGAGTAATACTCCATTTGAAATGCGAATTTCAATTTTTTCATTTAAAACATTATTTTCGTCCAATCTTTCACCTTTTTTTATAAAAAATTTTATAGTTACATTTCTTATCTGTAGCTACAAAAAAATAGACAACAAAATAAAATAATATGACCCATAATCACGGGTTAATAATTAATATTATATACTATGAGTGTTCTTAAATTATTATTAAAACTAAAGAGGAGGGAAATCAATCAAAGGAAGATCGTGTTTTATAATTGTAATGTTACTTAGTATGGTACTTCTTTTAAGCGTCAGCAGTGCATCTGCAACCAATGTTACAAGCGGTGTTGCTGTTGCCAAGAACATCGGCAGTACAAGTTACGGTTACGTTGAGAAAAGCTATTACGGTAATCAGAGTTCCAAACAGACAGTTGTACTTATAGTGGGAGTGCATCCACAGGAAAACGGAATGCACAAAGCTGTTTCAAAGGCACTTGCAGATAAATCAGCCAATCTTAATAAAAGGTACGTTCTCTACAAGGTCACTGTAACTAAAGATACCAGTGATTACAAAAAGAGCAGGATGAATGGTCAGCTACTGGCTCAGAAGTTCATAGTTCCAGATGTCTCTAGTGAAAATCCAATGCTCGTTGTTGATATCCATGAAAATCATTATAAATCCAGTGGATATGCTTACTGCAGGTTTCTGTACTTGATATCCAGTGATGCTAAAACCAAAACCTACGCCAATGAGATAATCAGCACCATGCCATTTTTAAGAACTTACACTCCACCAAACCACACGAGTCCACAGTACGTCACAGAACCCATTGCAAACAAGGGCATATCAACCCTGATCTACGAAACCTACAACAGTGACACAGCAGCCAAAAAAGCATCAGATGCAAATGCTTTCATCAACGCCCTAGACAATCAGGTTGGAAACAGTATAACAGCAAGTCCTGCCGGTGGAAAGTACTACGCTCCACAGAATGTGAGTTTATCTTCAAATGCCTATTCAAAGATCTATTACACACTTGATGGAACGAATCCAACAACCAGCAGCACACTGTACACAGAACCCATCAGTATAAACAGTTCAAAAACCCTGAAGTACGTTGGAGTTACTGAGTCTGGAAGGGTGTCTCAGGTATCAACATCTAAGTACCAGATATATGTTTTAACCCAATACCAGTACACAGCACGTGTTCTTGTTAAGACAGTTAGCTACGTTGGTTGGAAGAAGGTGGCCTACAAGAAAAAGGTTAAGGTAAGGTACAAAGTCGGTAAAAAATGGAAGTACAAGTACAAATACGTAACCAAGTACAAGTGGAAAAAGGGAAAGATCTCCTATGGAGTCTACAAGAACCAGCAAAAAACCGGCACACACTGGGTATTAACCTGAACCTCAAAGGTCAAACCCCTTTTTTTTACATTTTTTTTTTAATTGAATAGATAGGTGGAATTTTCACTAGTTTTTAAGCTTTAACAGTATGTTTTTAAAGTTATGAGTAATTTGCAAAAAAAGCAATTAAATCGGTTACAATTCACTAATTAACCTTAATCTCCTTTAGATATTAAATTAAATATTTTAAGATGGGTAGAACCTATCTTCCTTTTTTTATACCTAAGCGGCTGCTAAGATCCTTATATAACCTTACTTATCTAATGGTACCATATTTTTGTAAGGTTCATCATTCTAACTGAATATATTACTGTACATTATATTATTACATTTACCCAACTTGGCCTTTAAAAAAACTACTGTGATTGAAGTTATGGATTCAATCATTCAGAAGGGATGCTATAACAAATGCCACAGCCAGAACAATAACGATTGTGGCACCTGAAGCCAGATTGAAAACGTAGGATAGCCAGAGACCTGCAACAGTCAGGAGCATGCCTGCTGCCACTGATAAGGTCATTAACCTGTTTAGGTTAGTGGTGAACTGCTTGCTTATGGCTGCAGGAAGTGTGAGAAGGGCTATCACAAGGATCACACCAACAACCTTAATGAGGACGACCACACTCAGGGCCACGAGGCATAGGAGCAGAAGGTTAACACCCCTTGAATGCATTCCAACAACCCCTGCAAATTCCTCATCGAAGGACACCGCAAGAAGCTCCCTTCGGAAAAGAAAAACCGTAGTGATTATGATGATGTCCAGTATGGACATTATAATAAGATCGGAAGTTGGAACTGTGAGTATGCTTCCAAAGAGGTAGCTGAAAAGATCAGGGGCGTATCCTGGTGTTAGGTTGATGAATATAATACCAATGGCCATTCCCAGGCTCCAGAATATTCCAATGGCAGTGTCCTCACTCACGTTCACCTTCTCACTCAACATCCCCATTCCCATGGCTGAAAGCATGCTGAAGGGTATCGCTGCAAGCACAGGATTAACACCAAGGAAGTATCCAAGACCTATTCCTCCAAAGGCTGCATGGGATATTCCCCCACTTATGAAGACTATACGTTTTATAACGATGTAACTACCCACGATTCCACAGGCAACACTCACAAGCAATGCTGCAATAACTGCATTCTGCATGAAGGTGTATGAAAGAAATTCCAACATCTACAATTCCTCCGGATCTTCATGGGAATGTTTTTCAAGCACCCTGTGGGGAATGCCATGGGATATCAATTCCAGGGGACATTTGTAGATCTCTTCAAGTCCCTCTGCTGATTCCTCCACTGGGCCGTGGTAGAAGAGTTTCTTGTTTAAACAGGCTATCTTGTTAACCTGAGTTGAAACTGCACCAACATCGTGGCTCACAAGAATTATGGTCATCCTTTCCTGGAGCCTTGAAAGGAGTTTGTAGAATGAGTGCTGCATTTCAGGGTCTATACTTGCCATGGGCTCATCCAGAAGGAGTATGCGGGGATTTCTAACAAGGGCCCTGGCTATGAAAGCCCTCTGCATCTGCCCACCTGAAAGCCTGCTTATCTGTCTGTCCCTGTACTTGAGCATCTCAACCTCTTCAAGGACATCTTCAACTGCTTTTTTATCTTCAGCGGTGTAACCCTTAAAAAGGCCCCTGTAACGGCCTGTTAGCACGGTTTCAAAGACATCTATAGGGAAGTCATGGTTAAAAAGAACCTGCTGGGGAAGGTAGCCCATGTAGCTTCGTGCCTTTTCAGGGGGTTTCCCAAATATCTCAACCTTTCCAGAATCCGGCTTCAGAATACCCAGAATTAACTTGAGAAGTGTGCTTTTTCCACCACCATTTGGACCTATAATTGCCACATAATCCCTGTCATCAATTGATAGATTTATATCTTCAAGCACATTCCTTCCGTTAATACTATAACTAAGATTTTGGACTTCAAGAATCTTTTCTGCCATTTTTCATCCCTTGAATGATTAATTCTGCCCTTCGTTTTTTTATTAATTTATGAATAAGATTATGTTTTAAAAACAATTTTTTATACGATGATTTATGTTCATTCAGCTCATTATTTCACTATTTTTAATCATATCCTCATTTCTTATCCTCTTTCAGAGTTTCTGCAAATATACTGGAAACCTTGTACATGTTCTCAAGGTAGTTTTCAGGCATTGTATCAACGGACACAACCTTGCCCCCTATCTGGCTGGCTATGACACTTGCACTTGCATTGCTGAACTGGGGTGATACGAAGATAACCTTAACATCGTCCTGCTTTGCAAGGGTCACAAGCTGAGCTATGTTCTGTGATGTGGGTTCCTTACCCTCATTTTCTATGGATATTTGGTTCAATCCATAATCTCGGCAGAAGTATCCCCATGAGGGATGGTAAACCATTATGTTCATGCCCCTATCATCTGCAAGGGTTTCTGTGATGTTTTCATCGAGTAGATCCAGTTCCTTCAGATAAGCGTCCCTGTTTTTGGTGTAATAATTTTTGTTTTTGGGATCAACTTCCACAAGTCCTTCATAGATATTCTGCACCATTATTTTGGCATTTCTGGGTGAATTCCAAACATGGGGGTCGTTGTTGCCCTCATCAGGGTCTGTGCTCTTCATGAGATCGATACCTTTGGAGGAGTTCACAACGAGCATGTTACTGTTCAGGCCTTTTATCTTGTCCATCCAGCCGATTTCAAATTCAATTCCAGAACCAACCTCTGCGTACATATCAGCCTGACCTGCCTTCTGGAGTTGGCGGGGTGTTGGTTCGTAGGTATGTGGATCTGCACCTGGAGGAACCATCACCACAACATCGACTTTGTCCCCACCCACCTTTTTAACGAAATCCGCTTCTGTGGTTATTGTTACAGCCACGATTGTCTTGTTGTCTTCAACTTTATTCTCTGCATCTTCGTAGGTAACGGTTCCAATGAAGAATAAAATAACTGCCACAAGGATGAAAATTCCAATTATCCTCTTTTTTTTCAAAGACATTCACCAGAAGTTCTTGATTATTATTTAAAATGAAAATTAAAAGATTCTTTCTTCTTAAAACCTATTTATGCAACTATTTCTATTCTTATTAATATTTAAAACTTTTTATAATAAAAAATATCAAATTATTTATAAAAGGTTAATAAAAATTATTTTTAGACACGATAGTTCATACCTAAATAAGATAACTTTTGAAAAATGGAAGTGTAACATGACGATTGTAAGCATATCCCTCAACGAAAAACTCCTCCAGGAAATAGACCATATAAAGGATGAAATGGGATTTTCAGGAAGATCTGAGGTTATAAGGGCAAGTGCCAGAATGTTGATAGCAGACAACAAGGAAAAAGATGAACTCAATGGTGAAATAAATTCTGTTCTGATTTTGATCCACCATAAAAAAGTAGAAGATAAGGTTACTGAGATAAAGCATGACTTCGAGGATGTCATCAGCACCCAGATCCACAGTCACCTTAGGGAAGAAAAATGCCTTGAAATATTTATTTTAGATGGAAACGCCCATAGAATGAACCAGTTCTACAAGATGTTTGAAACATCACCTAAAATGGAATATGTGAAGTTAATAGTGGTTTAAAATCCACGCCTTGGTTGATCCATCAGATACTCAACAATTTATCAACTTATTAGGTACTCAACCTCATCAAATTATTAGTTACCCAATCAACTCAGTCATCCATCAACTTCAAAACATCCTCTAAACTGTGGGTAGGTGGGTGACAGCTTCTATCTGAACACACGTAGACTGTTGCTTTATTATTAACCATCCCTTTAAGTTCAACTGATTCTGAAACATCTTTTATCCCTGAAAGTTCCTTTAAACTGTTTTCAACTTTTGATTTGATTTTAGGGTTCAATGCAAGAATTTTGTTTGGAATGAATGGTTTTTTGAGGCCATTTACCATATTAACGGTATCTTCGCAGTGTGGATCTCCAGCTAAAACCACACTGTAAGATGGTCCCATTCTGAAATATAGGGCTTCCATGAATTTAGTGTGGGCTGTTGGGGCCTTTTTAACAGCTGTTGAGAAGTTCTGTTCAAGTTCATGAGCTCTAACCTCAAATTCCTGATTTTCAGTTATCATGGCAAGTTTAAGCAGATTTAAAAACTGAACAGAATTTCCTGATGGTATCACACCATCGTAGGTTTTCTTCTCCCTCAGGAGCACTTGCTCTGAATCAGAGGCTGTGAAGTAAAAACCACCATTTAGATCATCCCAGAAATACTTCAGCAGTGTTTCCGTAAGTAGGACAGCTTTTTTCAGGTACCTTGGTTTGAAGGTGGCCTCGTAGAGTTCCAGAAGCCCCCAGACAACGAACGCATAATCATCAAGTGTTCCTGGAATACCTGCCTCAACATCCCTGTAACGATGAAACAGCTTACCTTCAGCACACATTTCATCTAAAATAAAGTTCATGGCAGATTCTGCAGCCTCTGAATAAATATTTCCCTTAAAATCCTCACCAAAAACCTGTGAAGCCTTTGAGAGTGCTGCAACCATCAAACCGTTCCAATCTGCAAGTACCTTATCATCCTTGTGTGGATGCAGACGTTTTCTACGTGCTTCAAAGAGTTTTAACCGTGAAATTTCTATTTTACGCTTCAGTTCATCCACGGTAACATGGTACCGTTCTGCAGTGCTATCCAATGGTTCCTTCATATGGAAGATGTTGGCACCAACATGTTCCCCTGTGAGTTCACTGCCAAAATTTCCAGTTTCCCTGATGTTGAAGACATCTGAGATGACTTCATCATCATCCGGACCCAAAACATCCATTACCTCATGTTTATTCCATAAATAAAACTTACCCTCAACCCCTTCAGTGTCCGCATCCTCTGCAGAGTAAAATCCACCTTCAGAAGATTTCATATCCCTTAAAACGTATTCAAATATTTCTTCTGCAATTTTTTTGTACCTTGGATCTCCAGTTGCCTGAAATGCTTCAATGTAAACCATTGAGATGAGTGCCTGGTCGTAGAGCATCTTCTCGAAATGTGGAACAAGCCATTGGGGGTCCACTGAGTAACGGTGGAATCCAAAGCCAATGTGATCATATATACCACCTTCAGCCATGGCATCCAGGGTTTTCAGTACCATCTGGAGTGCATTTTTGCTTCCTGTACGTTTCCAGTATCTCAAAAGGAAGGTGAGATTGTGGGGTGTTGGAAACTTCTGAAAATCCCCAAAACCACCATTTTCATCATCAAATACCCGTGAGAGGGAGTAATAGGTTTTGTTGATGGTTCTAGGATCCAGTTCATTTCCTGTGGTCTGTGAGGACAGATCCTCAAGCACCTCAAGCACCTGATGTCCTGAATTTAAAAGTTCGTCCCTCTCATTCCTCCAGAGATCCCTGATGTTCAGCACCACATCTTTGAGCCCAACACTCCCGTATCCTGTTTCCTTGGGTAGGTAGGTGCCTGCAAAGAAGGGTTCTTTATCAGGGGTCATGATTATGGTGAGGGGCCAGCCTCCAGTTCCTGTCATGAGCTGGCAGATGGTCATGTAAACACTGTCGATGTCAGGACGCTCCTCCCGATCCACCTTCACAGCAACGAAGGTTTTGTTGATGAGATCCCCTATTTCAGGGTCTTCAAAGGATTCATGGGCCATAACATGGCACCAGTGACAGGTTGAGTAACCTATTGATAAAAAAACAGGTTTATCCTCTCTTTTTGCCTTTTCAAAGGCTTCTTCACCCCAGGGATACCAGTCTACTGGGTTCTGGGCGTGCTGGATGAGGTAGGGACTTTTCTCATTCTTAAGGTGGTTGTAGCTTTTTTCAGGATTTTCATCAGCTTTTTTATTCATTCTCAAATCCCCGCAGGTTTTTTTGAACTTTAAAAAACTTAAAAAAGTGGAATGATTTAAATCATGAAATTGTTGTATGGATTTTTTTCAAAATTTTATACTGACCTTTTCATTTTTATGTTTTTTTGAGAATTTAATGTTATCCATGGTGTTTTAAATTCCTTTAGGACTGGAACTTATTCAAGTTCCTCAAGATTCCTTCCACGAGTCTCTGGAAACATCCATATCCATAAACCGGTTGCAACTGCAAATACCACTGCCAGGAATATTCCAAGGCTCAGATCGTACTTGGTTGCTATGTCATGTCACCTAAACCTTTTTAATTGAGAATTTAACCTAGCAATAATAAAAAAAGAAGATATGTTGAAATTATTTCCTTTGCCTGTCGCAGAGGAGAATGTTTCCGGTTCCAACGTTTTCAGATTCAACTTCCCTTATTATGGTGACAATTGATTCCACAGGTAGTCCCATAATTTCACTTGCCTTCTCTGAAAATGATTTAACAAGTTCTGATTTCTGTTCCTTTGTGAGTTTTGGTCCATCTACAGTTATAACTGGCATTATAAAACCTCCAAACTATCCATTTGCACTTAATTTACAGTCTCCTTTTTTAGAATTCTCTAATTAATTGTATAATACTTCCATTGAATAACCTTAACACTTCACGTTCATTCCATTAAATTTAAATTGGAATTTGCACTAATAAATTCTGATGAACTTTAAAAATAGGAGGAACTGGCTTCTTGTAGCTGTAGCAGTGGTTGTGATTTTGTTAGCTGCAGTCTTTCATCTAACAGATTTTAGCCTGCACGAAAAGGATAACTCCATTGATATCATCCTTGATGAAAATAATGCAAAGATAAACCATTTCATGGATGATCAGAACACCTACCTTGAAAACTACTTCAACTCAATTTACACATCCCAAAAATCAGAGATTGAAAAGAAGTACAGTTCTGGAACTATCTCCAGCGAAGAGAGGGATAAGGAACTTGCATCCATTCAGGATAACCATGATGTATCTATTAAAGCCTTGAACGGCATTACAAACTTCAGGAAGGATATATTTTCAACCAACGATACTGATGGATCCCTTTTAACCCATCTGAACTCCCTGAAAAATGTTAATTCTGATTTAAAAACTGAATTCAAGGCAACACTTAATGGTTCATGAACCCGAAACAAAAAAGTATTATTTTTAACTGTTATTTTTAGGTAGATGACTCCAATATTCAGTTTAAGATTAAAATAAACCACTTTTTTTCAAGTGGTTGGTAAAAATACGATTTTTAAAACTTTTTTCTTTTCTATGTCTTATTTATTTCTTAGATTTTATCTCAAAGATTAAATAGAAATTATTAAATATCAATCGTGTTGATAATCTAAACAGTTAGGGACTTTAACTTCGTTACATGTTAACACTGTTTAAACAATGGGGCAAGGGTTCATTGCATCATCGATAAATCAATAGTTTGCTGAAATAATTTCAAATAACCATAAATGAATATTTCACTGAAAAATACTCTTAAAAGTCAGTTATTACTCTTTTATATACGGTTTTAATCTCTAACTAATGAATTCAGATAATTCCTGTATTCGATCAGGAATATATTAAATTTTCAAGAGGTGAAAAAGTTGAATACACGAACATCTAAATTGCTAACGATATTCATGATGATATTCATGGTCTCTCTGTCTTTTTCTCCTGTTATGGCTGCAGATAACTCCACTGGTCTGGCAGATTCTGCCTCACCCAAGTACCAGCAGGACAACCAGAACACAGGACAGTCAGAATACACAGGACCACAGAACAACACAACCAAATGGACCTACACACCAGAGGGAGGTTTAACAGGTTACGGACTGTCAATAGGGATAGATGGAACCATATACATTCCAACAGTTGTTGATGATGTGGGTGTTTTGCTTGCATTGAATCCCAATGGAACCCGTAAATGGAACTACACAATTCAAGATGGAGATGGAGCTTATATACGTGGTGCTCCCAGTGTTGCAGCAGATGGAACAATATACTTCCCAACTGACCGCTACAACAATGGTAATTTAGGTAAATTCTATGCATTGAATCCAGACGGAACACTGAAATGGAATTACACAGTTAACGATGCAATCCATAACTGGATAGCAGGTTCTCCTCTCATAGCAGACGATGGAACCATATACATAACAGGATATTTAGAAACAAATCCCTACTACTATGGTAATGTGCTTGCTCTGAATCCTGATGGAACCCTTAAGTGGAACTACACAGTAACAGACAAAAATGAGAACTTCATTGATTCATCTCCAGCCCTTGGACACGATGGAACCATATATTTCACAAACAGGTTTTACAATGGAACCAACTACATAAGCAGCTTGTTTGCCTTGAACCCTAATGGAACCAAAAAATGGGACTACATTGTCAGAGAGGGGATTCAGAACTGGATTTTAAGATCCCCTTCATTGGCTGAAGACGGAACCATATACTTCATAAATGTAGTTAACGATGGAATTAATTACATAAGTAAACTCTTTGCTTTGAATCCTGATGGAACCCTTAAATGGAATTACACAGGAGTAAAAGGTTCTTACATTTCCACAACTCCTTCCATAGCTAAAGATGGAACCATATACGTTGGTGGGGGTTTCAGCAATGAAACTGTTAGATTCGGTACCCTTCATGCCTTCAATCCAGATGGAACGGTGAAATGGAACTTCACAACGAAGGAATTCATTGATGTAGATTCTGTTATAGGTGCTGATGGAACCATTTACTTCGGTGATGGAGGTCCAAAAACTTTCTATGCCTTGAATCCAGATGGTATCAAGAAATGGTCCATGGAGATTGAAGCATTAACCTCAGCGGTTATAGGTAGTGATGGAACACTTTACATTGGAGCTTACGAAGTTAACGTAGAATCATGGATCTCCAAGATCTACGCAATCCAGGGCTACGGAACATCTGATCTCTACGTGAACACAACTGTGAATAACACCAACCCTAGGGTTGGCGACACAGTTCAGATCACCTACAAGGTTGGTAACAGGGGCCCTGCAACAGCCATAGGAACAATACTCGAGTTTCTGATTCCAAATGGTATGCAGTACCTCAATGCAAGTGTTGATGTTGGAACATTCACCTACAATGCTTCAACACGTACGATAACATGGAACCTGGGTGATGTGCCTGTGGGGGACCCATACATGTATGTGTTTTTAAAGGTACTTGAATCTGGAAGCTTCAAGATCCAGCCGACATTAACAACACTCAGCAACGATCCCAACATTGCAAGTAGTATTGGATACGCTGTGATCAGTGCACAGGAAACAGATACGGCTATTATTCCAGCGAAAACTATTGGAATGCAGAAAACAGGACTTCCCGTGGCAGGATTCGTATTAGCAGTTTTGGCTGTGCTCGGTGGAATATTCATTCCAAGGAGGAAGTAAAAAAAACCTTATTCTTTTTTATTCTTTTTTTTGAAAGATGGACTCATATTTTTTGAAATCTTTACTTAAAATTGCCAGTTATATTTTACTCCTATTAATATTATTAGGATTATGAAATAAAACTATTTAATCGTTAAAAATATTCTTTTAAGGCCAATCACCTATTCCTTGTTTGGCAGTAAAAGATCCCGAAATTTGAACACCTTCTCAGGACAGGAGAGTTCGCACTTCAGGCAGGCCATTCCATTGCAGAGATCCGTCCGCACTACGGCCTCACCATCTTCAACTGTCAGGGCATTTTCAGGACACTTCCTTGAACAGGTCATACATTGTGTGCAGCCCTTGAAGCGAGCTTTGAGTGTGGAGCCAATATCTCCAATTATCCTCAGCCCATCTACCCCAAGTTCAGGTATATCCCTTTCAAAGATCCTTTTTACACTGGGCTTGGAAGCCTTGGGTGGGATCCTCTGAAAACCGTACTTGTTCAGCCAGTCATTGTACATCCAGAGTGGCATGCCCTGTTGGCAAACTGCAAGTTCCAGTGAGTATATCTTCTCAAATACACTTGAAGTTGCAAGCATTATGTGGTTGCTCCGCATATCATCAGCTATCCTCTGCAGATCTTCAAGGAGATCAGGTTTAAGGGCTATATCCCTTGCCATTTCAAGGGATGTGTTCCCAAGCTGATAGATGTCACTGGATGATGCTGGTATCTGACCAACATCAAGGGATTTATACGGGTCCACGTAGAAACCTGAAGCACCTGCCATGTAGGTTTCATCCACATCCTCAAGGAGTATTCCAGCCTCTTCAGCAAGTGTCAGGTACGCAGCCCTGAAAGCCCCCAGTGCCTTGCCAATACTGACGATGTCCTTCTCTGTTATGTAGATCTCATCCTGCAGATGGATCATATGGTCCGGGCTTTTGATCTTTGGAAGCTTAATGATGCCAGTGTCCAGACCCAGGCTGAAGGCTGCGATAACTCCAGTTCCAGTTATTCCCCTGGATTTTCCATCCATTTCACCCTTGAATAGTTTTTTTCCATTTGCAGGGTCTGTTGTGTTTCCCTCTTTGACGATGAGGTCATCGTTGAGTACAAGGGCCTTCCAGCCAGAATTAGCAATTTCAAAGTCGCAAATAGTTCCTGGAGAGGCTAATCTTCCTTTTTCTATCATTTGACCCTCTATTGCAGGGCCTGCTGCAGCAGAACATGAGTAAACCTTTCCATCAACAACCAGGGCCATTTCAGCGTTGGTACCAAAATCTATAACGAGATATATTCCCTCTTTCTCAAGAACATCTGATTTAACGAGCATTGCAAGGGCATCTGCACCGATCTCATGTTTTATTGCAGGGGGGATGCAAATATCTGCTTCTGTATTGATATTAAGCCCTATTTCTCCAGGTTTTACAACCCTGGAATTTCTGGATGGTGGGGTTACATGCATCCTTTCAAGGGCATTCTCACCCCAGTAGGCAAGGTCCCTTATCTCTATGTTCTGGAAGAGGGAGAGTTGTATGGGGTTTCCACAGACAGCGAGTCTCTCAATGTCTTCAGGGTTCACATCAAGCCTTGAAATTACCTTATTCACGGTGTCGATAATGAGCTTGTGGGCTGTGTCCTCACCCACCTCTATTGCGAAGTGAAGGTGATCCACCACATTGGCACCTGGTAATGGATGCCTGAGTGTAATCGCCGTTGAAACAACCTTTGAACTTTCAATGTCAAGTGCCTGTGCCCTTATACCACTTGTACCTATGTCCAGTGCAACTGCGTATTTAGTATTCATACGATAATCTCCAGAACCTAATTTTAAGCTCATTGAACAATGAGGTATTGTATTAAACTTGTTCTATAAATTTTATTATAATGTTAAATTTATTTTTTTAAATAAATATTGATATGACTCTAATGATTGTTTAAATGGTTTATAATCCTAATTCAATAATCTTTTTGTAGAAAAAGGGTTTGATATACTAAATTTTAAAAAATAATAAAAAAAGGGGTTTCTAAGATCAGGAGTACTCTGGAACGAACTCCCCAACGATCTCTGAATATTCCTTTCTAAGGTCCTTCCATGTTTTTTTGTCCTTCAGTATGGCATCTGCAAGTTTTGGTGTGTGGTATGCCTCAACACCGTAGACGCTCATTGGGAATGATTCAACGAAGTCTTTTCTCACAGCACCGCCACCGCATCCAATTGCAGGAACTTCAAGACCATTTTCCTGGAGTTTTTCAACCACTTTAGGGAAAACAGTCATGGTGGTTGTCATGAGAGCTGTTCCAGTCACAAACAGTGGATTGTACTCCTTCACAGCTTTTATAACATCATCTGTGGGCACGTCCCTTCCCAGGTCTATTGCATCGTATCCAGCAGCCCTGAGGAACATGACTATGAGGTTTTTACCTATGTCGTGGGGGTCTCCTTCAGCAACGAATGATACAACAGTGCCTTTGGTTTCACTTTTGTGTCCCAGGACCTTTTCACACTCCTTAACCCCTTCCATCATTCCGTCTCCAGCAAGCATGAGATCCGGAAGGAAGTAGAATCCCTTGGTGTAAAGGAGGCTTACAGCATCTATTCCCTTCATAAGTCCCTTGTTGATTATTTCTATTGGTGAAACACCTTCATCCAGTGCTTTTTTAACGTTGCTGAGTGAGGCTTCCCTGTCCTCATGGAGCACTGCCATTGCTATGGATCTGTAGGGTTCCTCATCAGGCAGTATGTTCCGAACGTCAGGGTCTTCCTCGGGTTTTATTGCAGGTCCTTCAATCTCAACGTTGTAACGGACTGCCACAAAGTTCTGATCCATTTCTGGTTCTAAATCTTCCTTATAACTCATAAAACACACCCTCCTATAGTTCGTAACTTTTTGGGTCGAATTCAGACACCTTCCTTGAGTACCTTCTTATACAATCATCAGTGAACTGTTCAACCTCTGTTGGCAGTGCTTCAAGGATTTTAAGGGCACTGTCAAGTGAATCCCTTTCAAATCTGGTGAGGTACATCTTCTTGGCATCAACTGCTTCGTTTATTATTGCCCCGGCTTCAAGGGCTGCTGCCCTTGCCCTGAGGTATGGATCGTTACCGTAACTGACTATGGCCTCTCCTATCCTGTAGGCATTGTCGTAGGCAAGTATAAGTGCCTGTGGGTCTCTGTATTTGTCTGTGAGTGTGTAAAGGTCCCTTAAAACTTCACCCTGCCCTGTTTGAAGTGCCGTGTTCATGAGGGCTGCTTCGTATCCTGTTGCCTGCAGCCACACCTCAGGTGTTGTACCTCCCATCTCCTGCCTGTGGTAGACGGATTCGTTGCTCCAGACATCTGTAACTGCGGCAACAAGGTTACCCATGAGGTCTGAGTGGGCACAAACAGCGTTCTTACCTTCAGTGGCTATTGGAACTCCACTTATGGATTTGACTATTGGATTCTCGTATCCACAGTCCTTGAGGGGTCCTATTGCACCGCATTCAACTGCTACAAGGCTTCTTGCTGCACCCATTGCCCTTGCAAGTGCTGCGAGTGTGTGTGAACAGTCCTTATCAAGTAATCCTCCTCCAAGGAACATGGCTGTGTTTGCCTGGGAACAGTCAGTGTCCCCTGCAGGTCTGCAGTCGTACTTCTTACATATGGCAACTATTCTGTTCCACATGTACTCCATGTCCATGCTTCCAAGAACACCTATACCAAAGAGTATGGCCTTCGGATCTCCCCTTGCTATTCCATAGTCTGATACAGATTTTCCCCCTATGGTTTCTATTGCAACACAGGATGCTCCGTTTGCAGCACTGGCCTCTATTGATTCTTCAATTCTGTTGTCGTAGTCTGATCCACGCAGTCCTGGGCTCTTCTCCTCGATCCTTATATCTGCAGGGGTCGCCATGAGTGCCACCCTGATATCGTACTCATCGTGGTACTTCTCAAGGGTCTCTGCCTGGATTGCTGTGCACTCTGCAGTCCAGTCAGGGTTGTTTGTCTGCTGGAATATGTGCTCCTGCTCAAGCATGAAGGCAGGTAATCCTATGGCCACAGCTCTTTCACAGGCACTCTGTGCTATGTTCCTGCACTCTGAAACCATCTTTTCCTTTGACTGTTCAGAACCTTCTACAGGGGCCACTTTTACTTCGGGGACAACGTATCCTGCACCGAATCGGATGTTCCAACGTTGACTCACTGGAAATTTCGCATTACCAAAAAGCATCTCTTCAGGTTTTCTGTAAGCCATCCTAGTAAACCTTTTCAAACGAGTCACCACCAGTTTCTTTTATACAGAAAGTTTTTCATACAAAAATAATTCGAAATTACATATGTAATAATAAATGCCTTAAGTTTTTCGGAAATGGATTTATAAGTTAAATTTCCTTATATTAATCATTATGAAAGTTCCATCGGGAGTAGGAGAAAAATGGTGGTTGAGCGAGCTTTACAGATTGTAGGGAAATTGGATGGTGTTCTGGATGTTCAGAAACTTTCAGATACAAATAAAAAAACATTGATGAAACTTGAATCAGAGAGAAAGGAAGATATAATACCGGTTATTAATGAAGGTCTCAAAGAATGCCTGAAAAGGGACGTTTCCATTGTTCTCTTTAAAAATTCCCATTTTAGATTACCTCCAGTGCCAACAGTTCTCCTTGTGACCGATGGTGGTGAAGTACTGGGTCAGGAGGTTCTTACAATGGAGGATAAACTTAAATTTGAGGATCGAGATGATGCAATATTCATAAGTCCGGACTTTGTCATCTTCAAGCCCAGAAGAAATGGTTTCATGAGCCATGAACCTCAAAAACAGTTCTTTCTCCTGCCGCCTGTACCATTTCAAGAGCTGGATGGAGTTGATGGTATCATGGATGTTGTATCTTCCAGTCCCTCAACCAACGGTGATTCTTACCTTAAAAAGGAGTATGGGTATCCTGACGATCCTAAAATTGCAAGTATAATCGTGGGATTTTCAGTTGGCTAAAAAAGAAATTATTAAGTATTAAGGGTTATGGGCCTTTAGATACTGAAGTATTCATTTCTTGCCTCAACCATGGCCTTAATATTCTCAATTGGGGACAGTGGAGCTAAACCACAGCTTGGAGCCAGTACATCCACTCCATCCTCAAGTGCCCTTTTAACCTCAGCTTTAACATCCTCGGGGGTGCTTCTGAAGAGGGTCTGGGTTGTTGAGATGTTCCCAACGATCTTTGAGGTACTTCCTCCACCCATGCTCAGGGTTCTCCCCCCAGTTCTTATTACCCTTCCACCCTTTCCAAGTTCTTCCTTCGCCATCTTAATGTCAACCTTCTCCTCAACACTGATTCCATCGTATCCTATGCCTGCCATGTCACTGATGATTGGCTGTGTGGATCCGCAGATGTGCAGGACCTTACTTGTTTTTATGAAGTTTGAGAGGTCTTCAAGTGCTGGTTTCACCATGCTCTTGAACTGCAGGGGATCGATGAGCTCTGGAGCAGCTGTTGGCTCAGCAACACATATAACCTCAGGTTCAACATTCATGAGTGCCTCAACGTAGTCCATGCATGCATCCAGGGTGTTTTCAACTGCATCTTCAACCTCAGTGGGTTTGATCTTCATGTACCTGACAAGGTTCTCCACACCCAGAAGATGCCCAGCAAGGGTGAATGGCCCGGTTATACCCACAATTATAGGTAGTTTATCCCCATACTTGTCCTTCAACTTCTTCACAGCTTCCAGAACAACTGGGATACGTCCCTTTTCCACAAAATCAGATGGTACATCTATATCACTGGCTGATGTGAAGGGTGTTCCAGATATCTGTGGTGTTCTCTTATTTGTTCCCAGATCCACCTGGCAGCCAAGTGCCTCTGCTTCAACAGTTAAACAGAAGGGTATCCTTGCACATTCCAGTCCTGCAAGTTCGTAAAGGGAGCTTCCAAGGGCTGCCATTTTATCTGCATCTTGATGTGCTTCAGGCCAGAAGGCACCAGTCTTTTCCATGGCTTCAACCACACCCACCTGTGTAACGCTGATAACCGGAACTACATCTGATTCTTCTCCTGAAAGTGTTTTTAAAAGATTGTTTTTCAGATCCATAGGGTTCACCACATTCAACTAGGTATTATATAACTCTTCAAATTGTTTAAATTTTTCTGAAATATTATGAAAATAATGCTAATAATTGGATTTACTGGATTTTACTAAAAGTTATACCAGATCCTGTTACTTATGTCAACGCTCCTGATTTAAAGTTTTTTTAAACACATTTATACTAAAAACCCTTAAATTAAATTCATGGACCTAGAAGGATGCATCAAGGACTACCTCAACGGAAGGGAAGAAAAACATGGAAGAACACCAGATGGACGTTATTCCTCATTTGATTACTGTTACAACTATTTCTATTCCTTCTACAAAGAAAACAAGATTGAAGAAATTGCAAGTGATGAAAACATTCAGATGAGCTGTCTTCAAATTGGTTTCTACCTTGCAAGTTCTGGTTTGATGGGAAGATCATCCTCCCTCATTGAGAGAAGTGTCCGGAACTTTCAAGGGGTGGTTTCAACCATTTCACAGATGGATCCAGTGCTCTGGGAGATTGACCTTGACTCATACACACCTGAAAACATAGAACTCCTTCTGGAATGCAGAAATAGCATAATTGATTCTTTTAGTGAGGATGTTAAAGTATCTGAAGCCATTTTAACACGGATAATGTTGGGGGTCTTTGGGAACATCCCTGCTTTTGACCAGTACTTCAAAAACAGTATGAAAATGAAGAAGGTCAGCCGAAGATCCCTCATGAAACTTCGGGAGTTTTATGAGGAGAATAAACCCAGTTTAGCCTCGTTTGATATAGGTACACTTGACTTTTTGACAGGAACGGAAACAGATGTTCCCTACACCAAGGCAAGGCTTCTTGACATTTATGGATACATGAAGGGCCAGTTTAAGAAGCATGAGATTTGCATGGATTGGTCTGTGGATATTTAATGAATTAAAAAGTTGTTAAGTCCAAGAATAATCAAGGCGCTGCCAATGATTAAATTAACATTTCTTTTAACTTTTTTATCTTCTACACCTAGAGTTATTATTATAAAATAAAAACCAAATAACCCTACTGTTATCATAATTCCCAGTATTAACATCCCGTTTAATAAACTTCGCCAGCCCTCATTTATAAATATAAAATTCAAAATAACATCTGAAATTAATAGAATCACTGAAAAATAACCTATTAAAATTGGTTTTCTATATTCATTAGGTAAATCTTTTAATAAGGCCATTAGATCACTTAATCTTCTTTAATAAGTTTCTTTGCAAATCAAGATTTTTTTTTATTAGTATATTTGCATCCTCTAACGATATTCATAATAACACTTTAATTCAATTAATTTCTATTAATCGTAGCTATTAAAATAAGATAGGTTAAAAAAAGGAAGGGGCCTGTTTTTTTAATTCACTCAGATGGTTTGAAGAACTCCATTATACCTGCAATGACCAGCCATAATCCAATTAGCAGTGCAAGGTAGTATGGATTCCATGCGTACATACCAAGGATCATGTACAGAATACCGAGGACTATTCCTAGTCCACCTGCACCCTTGGATGCTGTGCTTCCATCTGAGAATAGGGACATTATACCTGTTATTATGAGGAACAGTCCGCCTATGTAGATCCAAAGACTTACAAATATGCTGAATGCAACTATCTTTCCAAAAAGACCTATTCCAACAATTACTGCAAGGATACCGAGTATCAGTGCAGCGATACTCATGGCTTTGCTGGTTCCCCAGGTTTCAAAGCTCTGGACAAATAACCAGATACCTAAGATCATTATGGTAAAACCTGCAAGAACGCTGGCCGTGAAAACACTGATGAGTGGAAATGCCATTACCAGCAAACCAAGAATTATTGCAAAAATTCCCAACAAAACATTCTTTCCTTCTGCCATTCAATCTACCCCCTGTTTAAAGTTCAAACAGGCCCAACAATAGTACTTATTATGATTAATTATCATATAAATAATTTATTAAATGTTCTTAATAATTAAGGCGTGATTTGAAAATTAATGGGAGAATGGGGCTTGCATTATCGATATCTGATAAAGTATTAAGATAGGTGCTGGTTTACACTTGAAATTGTTCACTGAAAACAATATTGTCAATGGAAAAATATGGGGGTGAAGGGGAGTGCAGCCTGTGTATAGATTTGGGGTCAATACATTAGAAAACTCAGGGTGGCTGCACCACCTCCATTTGAAAAGATGTTGCTCAAAACATTTATATTTTATCATTATTGGCTGCAAATGAGCACCGAACTGCCCAGTTCCATCTTAGGTTGAAATCGTAGTTAGATGAGAAATTATTCACATTCAATTTTAAGTCAAACGAATAAAAATCAATAAATTATTATGATCTAGGCAACATAATCAATTGTTAAGGGAGGTGTGAATTATGGTTTACATAATGAAATAAAAATGTTGTATTTATCCCACTTTTTTATCTATTATTTACTTAAAAAGTAATATTCTATTTTTGGCTTAATGTTGTTAGCCCACACCTGCAGGCTCTTGGTGTTAAGTTCTATTGTTTTTTAGTGAATAGCCATGTTTTGTTGGGTTAAACCGTTTTCGTGTTTGTTGGATATTTTTTGTATTTATTTATCAAGTTTTATATAGTACTATTGGGGTTTGTTTTCATATTTTGGTTAATATGTTGTGAAATTGTTTAATTTAAAGTGTTATTTCATAGGGGGTTGATATTTTTTGTAAATTGTTTTTATTCGCTTTGATTATCCGTATTTTTGGGAATTAAATCAGAAGTTTTATTTATTGTGAATGTATTATGTTGATGTGATACTATGATAATTTCATAGCTGGAACGAGCATGAAGGAGGTGAAAAAGACCAATGGAAACCAAAAATAAACATTCAATCCTTAAAATTCCTTTGTTGTTACTGGTTAGTGTGGTATTGTTTTCTTTTGGTGTTAGTGCTGTAAGTGCAGCCAGTACATCAAATAATTCCACAATCTATGTGAGCACACAAGGAAATGACACATGGGACGGATTAAATGCCACATATAATGGTACAAGTGGGCCGAAGGCAACAATAGCAAATGCCACAGGCACAGTAGTCGTAAATGGAACGGTTCACATAGCACAGGGAACCTACAATGAAACTGGAATAATTATAACTAAGAACATGACAATAATAGGTGAAAACCAGGACAATACTATAATCAATGGAAAACAAACGGGAACCACCATATTCACTATATTACCTGGAATTAACGTTACACTAATCAATTTAACTCTGACAAACAGTACTTCAATCAATTATGGTGGAGCTATTGTCAATTATGGAACTTTGATTATAAACAACTGCACATTCTACAACAACACCGCAACAGAGGGTGGAGCCATCTGTAACTATTTTGATAGTAATTTAACTGTGAATAACAGCAAATTCACAGATAACATTGGAAAAAATGATAGTGGAGCTATCGTGAGTGTTGGAACTTTAACTGTGACTAACAGTACATTCACAGGCAACAGTGCACCTATAGGTGGAGCTATCGCAACGACTACTAGTTTAATAGTAACTAACAGTGCATTCTACAACAACACCGCACAATATGGTGGTGCCATATTGGAGTATGGAAATTTAAGTGTAACTAACAGTACATTCATGGGCAACACAGCAACTATTAATGGTGGTGCTATTGTGCATTATGGTGTTGATGCGTCTACGGTTGTTCTTCATTTCAACAGGATCGTTGGAAATAGTCCGAATACCAGTCAGATACACAGCGAATATATTGTAATGGATGCTACACTCAACTGGTGGGGTTCAAACCTTGATCCATCAGTTTATGTGTCTAAAGGTACTAGTGGTATTGTTAATGTAACATCTTGGTTGGTTTTGAATATCACCGCGGATCCTATCAGTATATTGAATGGTGTTAATTCTACTGTAACTGTTGATTTACTACATGACAACACTGGAACTTACCATGATCCAGTTAATGGTCATGTGCCGGATGGAATTCCAGTAACTTTCACATCAACCAATGGAAATCTAAGTACAACATCAACCACATTAATTAACGGTCAAGCAACAATTTTACTCACAGCAAATCGTGCTGGTGCCTCAAATATTAATGCAACAGTTGACAACCAAACAGTTACACAACTGTTAACAGTGAATCCAGCATCATACTTATACCTGAACACTAAAAGTTCAAAGAGTAACCCAACTGCAGGTGAAACATTCATGTTAACCTACAAACTCAGTAACAACGGACCAGACAATGCAACAAACGTTACAATGTCTTTCCAGATACCTGCTGGTTTGGAATTTGTAAATGCAAGTGTGGATAATGGAACATGGACCTACAACCCAGTAAATAGAACAATAACTTGGAACTTAACCAATGTGGCTGTGGGAGATCCTTATCTTTACCTCACAGTGAGGGCATTAGGAACTGGAAGCTACACAATTACACCAACGATAACCTCAGAGACATTCAACCAAAACAATGACCCACTAACGCCGTTCAGCATCAGCGTACAAGCACAGAACAACTCTAATGGCAATACAGTGAACGCTGCATCAACAACAAAAACCGTACCAATGCAAACCACTGGTATGCCAATAGCAGGATTGGTAATGGCTATTCTAGCTGTTCTTGGAGGAATATTCACACCAAGGAAAAAATAAAACCCAATTACCCCTTTTCTTTTTTTAGGATCACTCTAGTACAGGTGAAGCTAGGGCTGGAATGGACATTTTTTCATAAAATGTTTATACTTTGAGATTTGATTTTTAATTAGAGGCTGTGAAGCGTCCTATTTTTACTTGTGTATTGACCCCAATTCATACCCAAGGAGCTGCACACTCCTCACCCCCATTTTACTTTTACAATATTGTTTGCAGTCAACAATTTCAAATGTGACAATACTTATTTTACAAATGTAGTTTTCATGGCTGATGGACATAGAAGGCTTGATTTTACCATATTCCGATTTGTAGCTATTAACCTGTAAGGAAGCATACATCCTATCACAATTGTTTAAAATTGTAGTATATGGGTCAGTAGGGCAATACACGCTCATCATTATCGTAGGCAATAACACTTACTCTCATAAATATTACACCTCCATTCAAGGAAAGTAGTATGTTACTCATTATGGTATTCTATTGAGGAAGAGCAACAGAGAAATAACATTTCAATGGGAAAGCTGAAACTAACCATTTCTTAGTTAGAAATTCCAGATTTACTTCATAGGACACAACTAAAATAATAGGTAGGATTTTAAATCATAGATAATAAAAATAATATGCAGCACTGTCTTTCCAAGAATACACAAAACTAAATAATGAACTAAGGTTAATAGTAACCCTCTAAATTTGGAGGATTTGTCATGTTTAAGCCAGTTTTTAATTATACAGATCATATTGTCAAGAATCTTACTTTTATTGCTGAATCTAAGGCAGTTATAATCAGTTCTCCACTCATACCCGAATGGGAGGTTTCGCTTAGAAAAGATGCTATTATCCGAAGTGCTCATTCATCCACAGCTATCGAGGGTAACCCTTTAACTTTAGAAGAAGTAAGTGCATTAGCCCAGGGCAGAGAGGTTATGGCTCGAAGAAAAGACAGAGCAGAAGTTCTAAATTATCTTGAAGCCCTAGATAAGATTCCAAGTTTTGCATCTCACAAACCATTCACTTTTGAGGATCTACTTGAAATCCATAAGGTTGTAACTCATGATACACTCGAAGATCCAAGTTTTGAAGGCATTTTAAGGCCAGTACAGGTTATTATTGGTAATCCTGTTACAAGAGAAGTTACTTTTAGACCCCCAGATACAGGGGAGGTTCCAGGATTAATTGAAGATTTCCTGGAATGGTTTAATTCATCAGAGATCGATACACTTGACCCTGTTGTAGCTGCAGGTTTAACACATTATGAACTCGTACGGATCCACCCATTCGTTGATGGTAACGGTAGAACTGCTAGAATAATGGCCACAATGTTACTCTACAAACGTGGATTTGATTTAAAACGATTCTTTGCATTAGATGATTACTACGACCATGACAGGAACAGTTACTACCAAGCATTACAAACCGTTGACCCTGAAACATTGGATGTAACTGAATGGTTAGAATATTTCACCGAAGGAGTAGCAGTCAGCATAAAAACCGTCAAAGAAAAAGTCATAGGATTAAGCCAAAATATCAAAGTACTTAAAGAAAAAGGACAAGTAGCTCTTAATGAACGTCAAATGCAGATTGTGGAGAAAATAATCTCTGAGGGCCAAATAACTAATAAGGATATTCAAGTAATGTTTGGAATATCTAATGTGGCTGCTTATAAGGAACTTTCAAAACTAGTGGAGCTCGAAGTTTTAGTTCAGGAAGGTAAGGGGAGAGCTACCCATTACATCCTTAAAAATTAATGATTAGGTTAATGATTAGGTTAATGATTATGTTAATGATTATGTTAATGATTAGGTTAATGATTAGGTTCTATGAGAGATATGAGGGGCCACAGTTACTAGAGGTTACTTTTTTTTGCGGGTTTATTTGAATCCCTATCTATTCTATTTCCTCACTCAGAACAGTATTTACTTTCTTCCGATTTTCAAATACACGATCTGGACATTATTACCTATTAAACCGCCCCATTTTAATATTAAGTTTAATGGAATGATATAAAAAAAATAAATGACTCCTGTCGCTCGGTCTGTGGTGGGTGGTGATATAGGCGCCCTAATACTACGTATTAGATCATCAATTAGAAGGAATAGCATTGTTAAAAGTATTACCTCTCTTGCCTCATACGATTCCAAAGGAGGGAAATCCTCGAAACCCATTAACATAACTATTATAATAATAATTACGCCAAAGACCAGCCTACAAAAACCTTCTACCTTTTCCGCGTATAATAATAAGATAATTAGGGAAAAAATTTGGTAATAGACTTGAAAAAGAGAATAGGAATAAAAATTAGGGAAGAAACTTTCTATTACGCTGGTAAAAAATGATAAAATTTACATAGTATGATAATATATTATTCTTGGTGTTATTAATGACCGGTAAATGTTATATTACAACAGTAAAGGATTTCCCAAATGTAAGTGGAAAAGAACGTATTGAATATATTGATAAAAAGGGAGTTTATGGCTTTGGTTTTGGGGCTCAATCTTTAACTAATTTAGAGGTTGGTGACAGAATTTGTTTTTATCTGCCCTCTGAAAAGAGTGTGGTTTTACATGCCATTGTTGCAAGTGGAATTGAAGATGCATGTCCCCCAGAAGACTGGAAAATAAATGATAGTGAACCTGGACGTATTTACTACGATGTAGAGGTTAAACTTACCAATATCAAACCTGTGGATCCTCCTGTCAAACTTCCAGAAGTACGTGAAAAATTAGGATTAAGCAATAACTGGGGAACTTACGTTATGGGTACCCATGGAGTTGATCCTGCTCATTTCAATATTTTAATTGGAATGAATTCAAAGTAGCTTTCTATACTTTTTTATAAATTTCAATATCTGTGAATATATGTTTTTTAATTTTTTTATATCAAACATTTGAAATTATCATCAAAAGATGAATGCTTGTTTTAAATAGCAATCCAAACCATGACCACTTTTTTAAAACACATATGAAAAGAGAAGAAGCATTGATAAGCAATTCAAAAAAAATCATCTCAAAGTCACTGACCACTTTCAAAATAACTTAAAAAAACGCACATCCCCAAAACCAAGTTTCTGCTTCTTTTCCCATCACTGAAAAATCAACGTTTTTACCCTATAATAGACAAGCACCCGCAACAAATGGGACACCCATGCGTTGGATCTGTGATTCAGTACATCCACTCTTCAGCCCATCTTTCCATCAAGTGTCCAGTCGAAATTTGATCTTCCTATGCGTGCCGGTATCCCTGCTTGCACTACTATCTTCAAGCTTCTGATCCTATGGTGGACCCATGTTGAGCATTTTGTGGGTGGTAGAAAGTTCAGCCCATGGTGCCTGAGCGAACAGATTTAAGATTCACTTCGTTAAGGCAGGCGTCGATCGATAAGCCCTCTCAGAAGGCCCAAATGGGCCACCCATGCGGGAGCCGTGTGGAAGCACATACTATTCAGCCCTTCGTTTCTTTCAAGTCCAGGCTCGGCAATTTAATCCCACACGGGTAGGTCCAGGTTCTGCTCTACTATCTTGGATAAGCCCGCAGTCTGTCACCCTGCACCCGGCCGAAGCTCCAGTATCTCAAAGGCTGCGTTCCATGTAATTCCTCAAAGCTGAACCCATCGTTTTTGAAAACTCTAAAACTGACCACTGCTTAATGAATGTGTGCAATGGCCATGGTTCAGGTCCTAATAATTATAAAATAAATCGGGCCGAAGGCCCATAAATGCCCCTCGCAGTGGGAATTGGCGGTTGGTGGTATAAAGTAATCAAGCTGGAAACCTCTCATCACCATCTGTATCTCCATCATCATCTCAAACTAAAACCAAACTGAAACTTAAACTAAACATAAACTCAAACCTGCACTTGAGCTGCTCCCCTGCCTCAAACTCAAGCTGAAACTCAATCTGCAACTTAAAACCAATCTTAAACCCAATCTCAAACTCAAAACAATCCTCAACTGAAACTCAAACTCCAACCCAAGCTTAAACTGAATCTCCCGGGCTCCAGTTTCAAAACCGTCCAGCCCTGAGGCGGGCTTGCCCCGCCTACTACACAATTTAAGGCATGAAAACCCTGTGTCAGTGTATACAACTTCGTTAAACTGCCGAGTATGGCGAAATTTCGCACCTCCAGCCCTCGTAAATCATAGAAAACGCAAGAATTGGATTTTCATCTCCCCCATCCTGCTGCCCCCGCGCTAGCGGCCCCAGCAACCGATGATGCTGGAACCCTTGAAAATTCAATTCATTGCCCCTATGATTTGAATCTCTGAAACGTGGTACCCTAATTTTGTCATACGACAGTTTAACGATGTTGTATACGCTCCGCAAGATGATAAAGAAAATAAAAAAAATAAGTTTTTATCATCTTGCGTCAATTCCATTCAACTGAAAATATATTGAAATCAGGATAGCGCTCGTGGGGAGGGGGCCCCTCGATAGGATCCTCAATATATATTTTCAGGAACAAGCTCGATTAAGAGCAGGAAATATTGTTCAAATCAAGCACTGTTAATGAAAATAAGCAGTATTGTTAATTAAAGTCAATTTAGTTAAGAAAATGTGGGGGTGAGGAACAGTGCAGCTTTTTCAGGGTATGATTGGGGTTTATAGCTTGAAAAAATAGGGTGCTGCACCGCCTCCAATTTAAAAGTCGGTTTCGGAGTTATTTATATTTTGTTATTGAGGAACTGCGCTGCTTCTCATAATGACCCTGTAGAACTCCAGAATCACTCACCGGGCGAACTGCAACTTAACGCCAACGCATGAAATGTAGTAAAATCGAGCCGAAGGCCCAAATATGCCAAAAAATGGAAAACAGTAAGTATTATATAAACGAAAAAGACTATACCAATATTAATAAATGGGATGATAGTTATGCAACACAAACATATACAAGTAGTTATTAATGGATCTCCTAAAGAAGTAGAAAAACGAGATTATTCCTTTGAAGAAATTGTTGAATTGGCCTTTGGAAGCTATGATAAAAACAAAGCTTATACGATGGTTTCAACCAATAAACATGGAAAAAATCCACATACTTACTCAGTTGGAGATGAAATAAAAATGAATGAGGGTATGCGAATAAATGTCGACTCAACTATTCGATCATAATCCGGATCTAAAAAAACTAAAGGATGAGGGATATAATATTTCAATTATCAATGGTCACATAGTCATTCAGGGTGTTCCCTATCTTAATAGTGACAAAAAAGTTTTCTTTGATTCAATTTATTGTCCTTTTACACAAGAAGGGTTTAAAATTAGACAAAATGACCACACAGTTTTTTTTACTGGGGAATATCCTTGTGATCAACTGGGAAATGAGCTTTCTTCAATTGTCAATGATCATCGGCAAGATATTTTAAGAGAAGATATCATTGGTAAATTTTATTTGTCTTCTAAACCTGAGAGTGGATCTTATTCTGACTTTTATGCAAAGATGCAAAGATATGTTGATTTATTATCTGCCCCTGCAAAATCTGTTGATCCTAGTGTAGATGCTAAAAATTTTGATTATATTTCTTACATGGAAACTAGTGTATTCTGTTATCCGGATACAAACTCTGCTAGATCTGGAATAAATAACATTAATAACAAAGTTAAGGATCAAAAAATTGCAATTATTGGTTTGGGTGGTACTGGGGCATTTATACTAGATTATATATCTAAAACACCGGTTTCAGAGATTGTATTATTTGATGGCGATCAATTAAAAAATCATAATGCTTTTAGGATACCTGGAGCAGTGCCTTTAGATGAATTAAACAAACACCAAAGTAAAGTATCTTATTTAAAGAGGAAATATGAAAATCTTCGGAAAGATAGTATTAATTTTTGTGAAGAATTCATAGATGAGACTAATGTAGATGTGTTACACGATTATGACTTTGTTTTTATTGCTATTGACGATTCAAAAGCCAGAGGTATCATTGTTCATTTTCTCATGGAATCTAAGATACCCTTTATTGATGTAGGAATGGGCATAACTAAACTCGAAAATTCCTTAAGAGGTCAAATTAGAAGGACTATGATTACCCCAGATAATATAGAAGAATTAAACAAAATACCAATACAAGAAGAGGAAGGAGATGCGGAGGATATTTATCAAGAAAATATCCAACTTATTGAATTAAATGCACTTAATGCAGCACTAGCGGTTATAGCATGGAAAAAATATTTTGGATTTTATAACAATTTAGATATGGTTTACGATTCAGTTTTCGTCATAGATCAGGAAGTGATTAGTAATGGATCATAAATTTGTTGAGATCATGCCTAGTGAGTTAGAGGAGGATGTTCTGTATATTTCGTTGGAATATAACGTTACAAAACATTTATGTCCATGTGGATGTGGATCAGAAATAGTTGCAACCCTTTCACCTGCCAGGTGGCAATTACATTACGATGGAAAAACTGTTTCATTAACACCTTCTATTGGTAATTGGTACCATGAATGTGGATCACATTATTTTATTACCAAAGATGAGGTTGTTTGGGCTAATTCAATGTCTAAACCTAAAATTGAAGCAGCAAGAGAAAAAGATCAAAAGGAACTTTCTGTATACAACAATACTAATAAAGAGGGATTCTTTAAAAGAATTAAAAATAAAATACTAAAAAGTTGATTTTATTAAAATAATGTTTATTCTGAGTTATAAATAAGAATTAACTATTTTTTCTAGTCTTTTTAGATTCTGAGTAAATATAAATTGTATTATGATCATTTTTCACTTGAAATTGCCGACTGCAAACAATATTGTAAAAGTAAAATGGGCTGAAGAGCAGTGCAGCTCCTTTGGTATGAGTTGGGGTCATTATACAAGTAAAAACAGGACGCTGCACTGCCTCCATTTGAAAGTTGTTCGTCAAAGTATAAACCTTTTTGAAAATTTGTTATTTATTCTCAATCTCACTTCGTTATGCTTTTGGGAATATATATGCTTTAACTAATAATTTATCAGTACTTTGGTCTGATAAGTCTGTTTCAAAACCAATAGGATTATTAATCCATCCATCGGGATCATAAATGAAGCAAACCAAAGTTTCACAATCATTATGTGATTTATAAGTGTTTATATCATCATTTAATTGCTCTGATACTTTTTGATTTCGAAGAGTTTCTCGCGTCATTTTTACTTCAATTACTGTTTTTTCAGGTTTTAATAAAAAATCCATCCTTCTGTGGCTTCCTGCATAACTAGAAGTATACTCTTCGGGCCGGATATCTGAAAAGAATATTTTTAAAATTGCATGGAGCAAATCTTGAACATCATATTCATCATTAACACTTATTGTGGCCCTATCGCCATGCCTTTGGCGTAATTGTCTTGCAAAACTGTGAAAATTAGAAAATATTAATTCAAGCGTTTCTAAAACATTTTTATCTTCGGTTATACTCGCATTAATTATTGTTTCAATTTCTGATTTGAACCTAATTAAATGTCTTTTCATCATATTAAGACTTGAAATATAATCTTCCTGCTTTTCTGATTCGGAAGGAATATAATCTACAAATCCAACAAAAATACGACTTGAAGAAGTATAACCCTTTTTATCTCCATTTTCAAATGCAGATGTTAAAAAACCCTGTATTTCAGAATCTAATACTGATTTTTGACTGTCACCTTCCTTATGATTGAGTTTTAATAATTCATCAATACGACCTAAAAAAAAGTTAATCTTATTAAGAGCCTTTTTTGGATTTATTCTTATTGTCATGATTTTTCCCCGCTGTGATGATTAACAATTATTGTTTCGTTAATATAATATTTTTTTACTTTCTAAATTATGAATCGCAGCGCTTTTTGAAAACCGTCCAGCCCACTCCACCTACACATCCTCCAGCTCCACCATCAGTACCCGGGCCAGCTGCAATTTAACACCGACGAGCCTGCAGTCTGCAATGATTATTGGACGAATTCCAGGTCCTGTGGTGCACCCTGCGGGGGGTTCAGCTTTAAGTCTTTACCGAGTCAGGCCGAATTGAGCAATTCTTTGCTACCCCGAGGGGATCAGGTTGTACTTCAAATGCAGTTTAAAAGGGTTAAAAATAGTCTTTAATGGGGGGGTTCAGGGTCTGTCACGTGCACCAGTCTGGGTGAGATTCAGATGGGGATAACTTAAATTTTGAAAATTGTCTTTCCTTTTTTCACAATTTAATCATTCATTACTAAATGTTGAGCTAAATTATTGTTTTTTAGTTGAGCTTTGATTATTCCTTTTAATTTCTCTTAACAATAGTTCATTTTGCCTTATGATTACATTGTTTTGATCTATAAGAACTTTAAGCCCTGAAGCCAAAATTTGTGTATTTCTATCTAAACTAAGTGCTCCACCTATTTGCATCCATTTATGAGAATTTTGTTGATAAGATAAACTTTCAAGTGTTTCTAAATTTTCATTTTTTATTAATCTATCATCCATTCCATCATGAAATAAAAGAGTACTCTTAACCCTTTCGTGTGCTTGATTTTTTTCTACTTCTGCTTTTTGTTTTTTTAGTTCATAACCTTTAGGATCCTTCTTCGCATCCTTAATTTTACTCCCATGAAAACCATAAAGATTAGCTTCAACTAATTTTACGCCACACTCAAAACAAAAATCCCCTTTCTTCCCATATTCAATGTTTTTACAATTAATATTAGGACATATGTACTTAGTCATTCATGTTACCTCTTTTAAGTGGATATAATTAATTTTATAGATATTCTTTGATTTTGGTCCAGTCTTGCTTTTGTTGTTCCCATGTTCTGTTTATACATCCTAGTGGGCTGCAGTGGTACATGGCAAAGAGTAATTTACCATCATTTAATTCAAACGGGTTTTTGTTAATGGTTTCAGCTAAATTTTCTATCTGAAGTCCATATATACCTGCAACGGATTCATATGCAGGTTTTCCCAGAGTTATAATAATCTTAGGGTCAACTATCTCAATTGTTGGCTTTAAAAATTCTTCGGCATGTTCTTTAACCCATTTAGCTTTGATGGGATTACTTTTGTTCCCTCCTTTAAGGCCAAGTACAACATTAGTGAAAAAACAAGGCGCATCCCTGTTGGGAGAACTTGGATACCCTACTTCAATCCCAATAAGTTCAAATGCTTCTTTCATACGGGAATTGGTGATACTGTCATCTTTATGATTCCCCTTGTAGTCTAAATAATACTTTTCACTACCCCAATCCTGTCCAACAAGCATTATATCCGCGTTGAGGTTTCCCTGCCACTTAGACCAAGGCCCAACATGGTCCTCTTCATCATAGATCCCACCTTCAATTTCAGAAGGATTCTTGAGACCTTCAGGAAAAATCGAATTCTTACGCTTTTCCACGAGCAGTTTATATTCCTTTTCTTTATTTATCATATTAACACATCTAAAAAGCCATTTAAACTTAGTTAAGGCTTTAGTAATTGATTTCCAGCAAATCATTTATTTCTTCAATTTGTTTTAATATTGACTCAACAATAACAAGTTTATCAACTCCTAATTCTAATTTTAAAGGAATTAATGCCACATCACCCTGTGTGAAATATAATTTTTCTTCTAATTCCAATTTAGTAAGAGCTTTCATGACTTTAGGTCTTTCTTCAACAGCGTCGTACCATCCTTTCCCATAACACATTATCCATAAAGGTGTATTTTGTAATTCGTACCAATTTTGATTATTAAATTGGATAAAATAATGGTTATCATTAATTATAAAGTACCTGCCGTAGTAATATAATCCTGCAGCGGATCTGCATCCTTGAGTAGAATAAATTTCCCTTGCCACACCAGTGTTCACGACTTTATCTACAATATCACAAAATTCCATGTTACGTCGGCCAATCATTGGTGAAATTTCTTGTGAATCTAAAGGTAAAAAAGATTCTTCGTCCATTTGTTCACATAACCCTTTTAATTGGAGTAAATCTGCCTTTGTAACATAATCTCCATTAGTATCTAGCTGGGTTTCAATAAAATTTAGCAAAGAACTCCATTCAGTTATTGCAAGGTAATTTTTTTCACTTATTCGTGCATAAGTATATGAATTCTCTCTATTTTCAGTATCTAAAATTATTCCCTCATCTTTGCAGCGATTCTTAAGTTCAAGCCAGATGGTTTCTAATCTTTTAGACGGAACTAAAAATAATAAAATAGAGGCTTTTTCAGGATTTAATCTCCTTAAATAAGTAACTGGTTGATTCTCGGTTAATCCTGCCCAAAACTTAGATTCAATTATACAAACACTATTACCTTCATCATCAATTCCCACTAAATCGGGAATTGCATTATCCTCACCATAATCCTGAGTTTTAAAGTAAAGATCCTTTTCCAAATCTCTATCGATCATCCCTAAAAACTTTGATATTCCCCTTTTGGCATCCGAAGAGTTTGAAATAATATAATTTAATCCTTCTGTAGCTAAATTTTCTGCTTGTGATGTGAAACCCATCACTATATGGCTGAATAAACTTTTCATCTTATTTTAACTCCTTAAATCCATGTATACTCTAAATAATTATCCTATTTAAATTAGAGATTGTTTTTTGCTAAATTATGTTATAGTAAAGAAAAAACAATGGCCCAAACAACCCAAAATATAATAGAAATTACTACTAATGCCCATGAACCTTTTTTACCCTTAAATGCATAATATAATCCGCCAATAACTCCAATAATGGGAAAGAATGCTCCAACTAAAAGCCATGCATTACTAAGGCTATCATTAGAATTATTTATATCCTTGTTGAAATTAGTTAATTCCGCGCCACAATTAGAACAGAAATTATTCTGATCGCTATTTCTGATCCCACATTTAGGGCAAAAAGCCACTTTAGATCCTTTTTGCCCCTTATTTTCATCATAATCCATTACCTTCACCTTATAACCAGTTTATACTCTAATTTCCAATATTAGTAATGAATTATATATAAGAATATATATTATTTATTATAAGTATGATAAATCATCTAAACCAATTTCATTTATTCAAGAAAACATAACAGATCCCATACTTCATCGTATCGTGAACGAAACAGAAGATTAAATCAAAAACTCATAGATGAAAACGACGAATACATGGATGATATCATAGCAGGTTTGTATGGGAGAAGATAAAAAACAATTCTAAATATGTAAGACATTTTTTTCAAGAAAACTACTTATTTTGTATTATTATTAAAAACTCTATTATGCTTAAACTTCTTAATTTGTATTACTCCCTATTTAAACCTTTGTCCTCCAACGGTTTTTAGGCATGTCATCCTTAGATATTCCTTGTCTTTTTAAAACTTCGAAGGAGGTGAAAAATTGATAGGAAAAAGACATGGGATAATGTTTCTCTGCGTACTCATCGCAACAATGAGCTGCGGTTTTGCATTCCAACAGGCATGGACCTCAGACACCGGACAGCCACAGAAGATCACAGGGGACGGACAGAACATACTCGTCACAACATCCTCAGCCATCAAGGAGATCGACCCCACCGGTGCCCAGGTCTGGAGCCAGGACATTGCAGTTTCAGGAAACGGATCCGCGGTTAAGGCAGGAAAATATGTCTTTGTAGGTACAGCTAACGATGCAAGGGCATTGAACAAAGCGGACGGTTCAACCAAGTGGACCAAAACCGACGTTCTCGGTGCTGCACAGCCTGTGAAGTACGTGTTCGTCAAAGGTACCTGCGTGATCTTCTCAAACAGCGAGAAAGCAATAGTCCTCGACAGGGAAACTGGAAACAACCTCACAGCAGTTCAGGACGCCCCCACAGTATCTGAACCAAGTGTTTTTGGAGGTTACTACCTTGCCGGGACCAGCACAGGAGTCACAGCATACAAAGGATTCATGCTACCCGACCTACGCGTTAAGAGCATAACCAAAGCCAGCGACAAGACCACTGCAAAAATTGAAAATATAGGACTCTCGGATGCTTCCAAGGTTCTTGTTAAATTCGTTGTCAGAAAAACCGACGGTACCTACAGGACCATCCACCTTAACGCTGGAACCATAGGTGCAGGACAGTCCAAGGACATCGTTATAAACGGTGCATTCAGCAGAGGTTACACTATAGTCGATCCCTACTACGCCATAACCGAATTGAACGAAAACAACAACCAGCGGTACTTCAGTTAAGATGTGTCTTTAGAACCCAATTTTTAAACTTTTTTTCTTTTTTTGAAGTTTAAAGGAACTGTTAAAAAAAATTTTATTAAAACGGAGGAATTAAAATGGATTTAGATGAAATTCCAAGGGTCCCTCTTCTGGTTGGGCTCTTGATACTTGCGCTGGTCGCAGGTGTTGCGGGCTACTCTTACATCAACAACGATAGCTCTCAACAGATTGCCACCCCTGCCCCTGCAGCTCAAGAACCCCTGACAGATGAGCAGATGAAGGAGAACCTTGAAAACCCCACTTTGGATATGAACGAAACTGCAGACGATGTTCTGGACTCTGAAAGCGTTGACTCCGGCACCGTCTATGAGGGATCTTCTTCACACACCACAAGTAAAAAAACTGTTTCTGCAGTGGCCGTTGTGAAAAAACCAAAAACAACAGCACACCCTTCAAAACCTGTAAAGCCACAGAACCCTACCAACCCCACAAATACAAACCCAACTAACCCTAATGAACCACAGAACCCCCAGCCGGGACAAGGTGATGAAGGTTACTACAGTGACGAACCATGGGACCCACTTGAGCCACCTGCAACCAATCCTGATGAAAGTGGTGAATACGGTGGAGACGATGAATTTGAGGAAGACAACGGAGGACAGGGAGATTTAATGCCTTAAATTCTCAAATCTCCTCTCCTTTTTAGGTGGTAGTGTGTTAAAAAAGGTAATGTTTCTTTTTGTATGCTGTTTCTTTGGATTTGTGGGTTTCCCTATGCCCTCCCATGGTGCTCAGGTTTCAGAGGTTGAGATCCCCGATGATCAACCTGATCCAGATGGATACTCCTTTTCTGAAATGCAACCTGGAGAAGTTATGATAGATGACACGAACAAGATGGACAGGACTATGCTCGATCAAAGCTACACCAAGGATTATAACTATCAGAAATGCTCAGTTCCCATCTCAGACAGCAGACTCTCAAATCTCCAAGGCCGTGAAGGGCTGAGAACTCTTGCTTTTTACATTCAGCAGAACTTCGACCACAAGAGGGGTGCAGCCAAGACAGCTCAAGGGGTGATGGAAACAGGATATGGTGACTGCTGGGGTCTTTCAGATTTTGCCCTCAAGGTCCTCTTAAAGAATGGTTACACAGTGAAACTTGTCCAGGGTCGCAGCTCCCAATCAAATGCTCACAGGTGGCTTGAAGTTCAGCTCCCTGATGGCTCATGGACTACATTCGATCCGTCGTTAGTGACAAAAAAATATCATTACAAACCATACTGGCACAGATGTGCTGAAAAAACCGCTGTTATAGGGGTGTACTGCCCATGATAGATAAGGAAAATGGAATTGTATATGAACAGGAGCTTGTAAGGATGTTTAAAATGGCTCAGTTCTCTGCCTGCCGTTTGCCGGGATCATCTGCACGGTCTCCTGACATCGTTGCAGGTGATAGGAACTCTGTATTTGTGATTGAGGTGAAATCTACGAGAGAATCCAGGGTCAAGATCCGCAAGAGCCAGATACACACACTCTTAAAATTTGCTCATGATCTCCATGCAGAGCCCAGGGTTGCCCTGCGCTTCATTGACAGAGATATTTCCTGGCGTATTGTCAAGGTTAACGCCCTTGAAATCTATGATAAGAGCTTTTCAATTGATTACAACACCGCCTGCCTTAAGGGTCTTGAATTCTCTGAACTTGTTTCAAACGAACTTCAAAAACGATTCCAATGCCAAAGAAACAAACTGAATGTTTAGAAAAAATATTAAAGAACATAAAAGCGGGAAAGAACTCGTTAATCTGGAAAAAAAATGTGTTCAACTACGTTGAGGGTGTTTCAAAGAGAAACGCCGTGGTGTACTTGAACGAGCTTGCTCCGATTAAATCCAAACTCATTCAGCTTATCACAGCGATCCAGGAGATCCGGGACCGTAAAGTTCCCACCCCAACACAGTTCCAGAGGATGACTATTGACGAGTTAAAAGAGATGCTTTTCAAAAAGGCATCAGGAATTAAGGTTGTAATAGTATTCAACCACTTTGAACGCCTGACACCTTCAACATCAAGGTTCTGGCTCTCAGTTTCAAGCCATGAACGGATAGTTTTCCTAGGATCCATCTGCGGAAAGTTCAAAAAAGAGGTTTTTGGGTTCTATCAAACCTTTGAAGTTGTTAATCAAAAGCTGATGAAAGCAGAGGGTGCCGGCTCTGAAATGGACATAACCATGCCATTTATCCTTGTCCTTGGAGCCTTCATTTTCATCTGCTTCCTAAAGGTGAGCCTCACAGGGTCTGTAATACTTGTGAGTGCCCTGTGGTTTGCTTTCCTTGTGGTTAGAACGTTGCTGTATTTGATCAGATAGAGGTGAAAAAAGATGAGTTACAAAGGAATTTTAGTCTTAGATGAAGAACAGATGAAGCTGCAATTTAATTTCAGCGAGCCTCAGAAGGTAAAATCTATTGAAGATGATGTGATCTATGCAATATTTGATTCCATAGAACTTGCCGTGGTTAACTTTGGAAAGAAAAATGTTTTAAGTGCTCTTCAAGGTAAGGCGGTTGAAACCTCCCTTGAACTATCTGAAAAACTGGAGCAAATTGAACCTGGGGAGATTCCAGGGTATGGGTGAGGGATGATGCGGTTCTACACACACATTCCAGCGGGCCTCCTATTATACACTATCTTAGTCTGGATATTCGGTCAACCATACAGCCTTGCAGGTATCCTAATCGTTGTTTTATTTTCTGTTTTGCCTGACCTTATCGACAAGGTAACGGGTGAACACAGGGGATGGGGACACTCTGCAATCTGGCTCATTCCAATCGTTGCATTTTTCTTTTTCAATCCAGCAGTTGGATTGGCATGCTTCTCAGCCTTTTCAATGCACGTTCTCCTCGATGCTGTAACCAAGAAGGGGGTACCTTTCCTTTACCCCTTCTTAAAAACTCGGTTAGTCATGCCTAAAAAGGAAAAAAGTAGGATCCAAACAGGTTCAAAGCAGGAAACTGCACTCTGTGTTGTTATTGTCTTGCTCCTGATCCCCCTGACTTACTGCGTTCTGTTCGGTGTTCCCGGTGATCTTTTTGCATCTGCCTCATCAAACTCCACAAAACTGAATAAAACAGGTAACAACAGCACTAAAGGGTACTACAATCCTTACTCCAACTTGAGAAACTCAAGTGGATACTCGAAGGGTTCAAACTATGGAAGCACAGGCTCTTCTTTGACCAAAAACTTGAAGTCAGGAAATTCTTCATCAGCCTCTGCTTATAAAGCAACGAATTCAAGTTCTTCAAGTTCAAATGATGATGCAGATACTGATCAGGGCCTTTTGAACTGGCTTAATCAGGATTTAACTAACAACAATCAAACTAACCAGACCACGAACTCATCAACTACCCAGACTACTGATGAGTATGGTAACAACATCGCTGACGTGCTTGTGGGTCCTTCCCAAACCATTCAAGACTTGGCAGCGGGTTCAGATTCAACTGATCAGGAAGATGCAAAGAACACATTTTTCTCTGATCTGCAGAGTCAGTTCGACAATCTCGTTGAGGGGGTGCCGTATGAAACCAATTCAACGGATTCAGACCAGTCCATGTTCGACTTCGACGGTACAATCAACCCCGATGCTGATACTTTTGAGGGTGAGGAAAGTTCATACAGTGATCAGTTTGGTTTGATGCTTGCGAGTTTTGCTGCAATTGCTGCTGGAGGTGGTCTCGTTGGTAAGGTCTGAAATAATCACATGTGTCTTCCTTGGCCTCATCATCCTTTCCATTTTCATCTCATCTATTGAGGCTGCAGGTTATCCCGATCTATCAGTTATTGGTGTTTCTCCGTGGGATGCCAACATGCCTAACAAGATGGTGAGTGGTTACAGGGTGGCGGTTGCCAATTACGGCTCTGCTCCCTCGCCAAACTCGACCATGGAGTTTTATGTACGCACATATGACGGTAAAACATTGAACAAGAACTTCACAGTGCCAAGCATACCTGCGGGTTCTGCAAGAAGCTTGAAATTCTCAATGTGTAACGGGACGGACGGGAGTTTTAAAAACGGTTACGTCATCGTCAACAGGAAAAAGAGTTTCAGAGAACTAACGTACAAGAACAACGCCAGGAACTTTGGTTTGAAGGAAACGATACCTTCAACTTCCAACATTACCGTTGAAGAATACAAAAAGAATTATAACCCTGTTTCTGGGGAGGAAAAATTCTTAGTTAGTTCATATAATTCTCCTTTGTCATCTAGAACTAATATAAATTGTATAATTTGCCAACTCGATGGTCTTGGTAATTACCTTTATTACCCTGACTATCTGCGTGTTCATGTTCCTGGTTATATGCATGAGAACGTTACATTTACAGTTGATGGTGTTAATTATCCCCCTACGTCCTGGAATGCCAACACAATAACCTGTGATCTCCCTAATGTTCGTAGAAATTTCTATATCTACATAACTGTCACTGGCGAAAACCTTGAAACTAAAGGTGTTTTTAAAGAACCCTTCGAACTTATCGATATTTATGGTGAAAATCTTGCTGATACGTACTGTGAACGCAGGGTTACTGAGAAATATTATTCACCTTATACAATCGTTAAGTTAAGTTCTAAAACAGCTCCATTCGGATCTTCATACACAGCCTCAACAAGCGCCGATAGAATAACTGTCAGAGCCAACAACGGCGGTAGATACGTTGCAGGATGGTTCCTGATACCCCGTGGAAACTTCACCAACATCACAGCAATCTACGGATCTAACTCAATTCAGGCCACCAATGCAACCTGTGGATACTATGGTGTTTTTCACCCCTGTGCAAGGCAGGAATCAATCGGTTTCGAGATTGAAGGATCGAATCTGGGCTTTTCGAACTTCAGGAGCTTTGGTTTCAGTCCTTGGACCTGGAGGGAACAGTACTAGTAGTCAAAAATGAATTTACAGAAAAGAAATTAACCGTAATCCATGAATTAATTATTTGATTCAAAATGAATGCCAACTGGATTACATCTATTTTAAATGTTATCATATCAACATCAATGGGTTTTTGATGTTAGGGGATATACTTAGAAACCCTTTTTACTCTCTTTTAACACATCAACTCCCGTTAACTCCTGGAATGCTTTAAAAAATTTTAATTTTTTTATTTTAAGTGTTTTAAATGGTCATTTCTAATTTTACATTCAAATCGTCAATTTCCAAACTCTTCTTAAGTGATACTATCAACAGTTTCAACCATCTCATGAAATTGGAGATTAATTCTCACACTCACTTCCATTATGCCATAGCATTGCATTAATCATATTGTTGCATGTGACTAACGAGAAGATCTACTGGCGTTTGAGGCCCAAAGTTACCTCAGAGATGAGGTGGTACCATTTAATTCTGATGCTTAATGATGTATCCAGACAGATTCAGAGAGATAATCAGGATCCAAGACAGGTTACGCTTTTCTATTATAAATTTAGAGACCATGAAGTGAAACACGGGCAGCCCAATTTAACTCATTTAAAAAGAAAAAAAGGAGCTAATGAAGTTCAAACTAAACTTATTTCTTAAAATTTAGTTGGTAGGTTCATCGTCCATACCAGATTGTATAGATCTGCTATATTCTCTACAAATTCTGTGTATTGATTCCATACTCCTATTGCAGTCTGTGATATTAAGATTCCATCCTTAAATCTGCAGAAGATCAACATCATCTCCTTCTTATCCCTTATTATGACTTTTATGAAGGGGATCTGAAGGGTTTTAACCTCACAATCTAATTTTTTAAGATTTTCAGATATTTCCACTTCTTCTCCATCTGTGATACAGCAGGGTGCTGTGATTATTCTGGCCTGAACACCTTTTTTTAAGGCTTTACTGAGGTGTTCCGTCAAGTTTTCAACTTCATCATGAAACATGAATCCCGTTGCAATGTGCAGTGTATCCTTAGCACGGCCTATGATTTCCAGTTCTTTGGTTATAATTTTATCTGTTCCATAAATCAGCCAGATATGCGGCGGTGATTTTGGTATCTGGTTCTCGTAGATGGTTTTAATTTCTGATTCAGCTTCTTCAAGTTCCTCCTTAATTTTTGTCCTTGATTTTCCAAAAACATCTTGAGGTGGTATTATCGCATATTTTAAAGGTTTACCCCTTTGTATTTCTATGAATCCCTTTTTTGCAAGGCTTCTGAGGACCTCATACACCTTTGATAGGGGCACCCCTGAAGTCTCACTGACTTCCAGAGCTGTGGCTGAAATAAAGGAAGCCAATGATAAGTACGCTTTGGATTCATAATCCGTAAGTCCCATTATTTTAAGTGCATTTACAGTGCCTGGTTTTATTGGAATAAAAAATCCCCCCTATTTTTTCATTTTATACTATTTTAGTTAAACAACATTTAAATATTGCGGATATGAACCTTAAACAAAAATACGTAAACCAATTAAATCTACGTAATACAATTATTTGAAGTTTAATTCATTTGAAATTAGTCTAGCGAACGCTATGTAAAAATTAGAGGCGATATAAATGAAAAATGGTAAAATTCGGACAAGAACGTATATTTTAATATCACTGATGCTACTTCTGCCTTTGTTGGCCACTCTTTATTCACCCCTTCTAATGGTAGAAGGAATAAAAAGTGGAATAATTACATTGAGTTTTCTTGTTTTTGCAGTATGGTTAATTCTATCATTATTCCTGGGCAGATCAGTATCATGTGGTTACACATGTCCCTATGGAGCATTACAAGAACTTTTAGGCAGATACACAAATAAAAAGCCCAGATCTCAAAGTGCGAACAAAATAAGATATCCCTTTGCCGTGCTCTTCATAGTAATAGTTTCATATTCTATCTTAAAGATTGGAGGCTTGAAAGGAGTTGATTTACTTGCCCCTACTGGCAATCCTAAATTAGTTATTCTAATACCCTTATTCATTATAATAATTGGTATTTTATCCATAATCTTTGGAAGCAGAGCATTCTGTAAATATCTTTGTCCACAAGGAGTTTTCTTAACAATAGGAACTGAATTAGGTAGAAAAATTAAGATACCCTCTTTACATTTAGAAAATAATCACAACTGCTCAGATTGTGAATTATGTAACAAATCATGCCCCATGGGATTAGACGTGAATTATATGGTTAAAAATGGTAAGATGGAAAACTTAAACTGTATATTATGTGGTGAATGCATAGAAAATTGTCCTAAAAATGTTATTAATTATTCATTCAACATTAAAGATTGAATTAGAAAATTTTAGGAACTTCTAGACAGGCAAAGCAGTTTATAAACATGGCTTAAAAAAAATAGTTAGGTACCTTCGGAGTTGAATTTTAATGGTTGATGAGAGTTTTAAGGATATGGTAACGGATATCCTCAAGAATGGGTTTAAAAACAGGCGAACTCTGGTAATCAGTATGATATTACCATTGGTTCTCCTGATGATCTTAGGATTTATGGTTACAATGGCTGGCACAGCTGATCATGTTAAGATAGGTGTTGTAAATAATGATAATGGTCTGGGATCTGTTAATGCAGCTTCCAGCATAGTTGATGAACTTAAAAAGCAGGAAAATGTTACTGTAGTATCCATCGGTACAAAAGAAGTGAATGATGATTTAAGGGATAGGACAATTGATGCTGCTCTAATTTTTCCAGAAAATTTCACTGCGGATCTGACCAAAAAGAATGCTCAGGCTAATTTAGTACTTGAAGGCACTGATTCAGGAAAAGCCATGGTTATAAATAAAGCTGTGAGCAACTCCATCACCACCGTAGCTGCAAAGAGTGCTAACATCACCTCACCTTTAAAAATGGATGTCAACAGTTTATATGGAAATGGTTTGAGCTTCACCGATCTTTTCATGTATCGCTTCATGAGCCTGGTTACATTGATATTATCCATGATCGTAACCATTTTAACCATAGTTGGAGATAAAAAAACAGGATTATTTAATAAAAGAGCAAAAACTCCAATTAAAACTGCTTTAGCATACACCATCAGTTTAAGTATCTTCGGTTTCATCGTAGCTTCAATCGTGCTGGGTTACGTGACTTATGTGATGGATACCACTATTATTGGAGAAATGAGTAGTGCCGTGCTTTTAATGTTTTTAATAGCAGTTATGGGAGTTTCTCTCGGAGTTTTCGCGACTTCGATTACAAGAACCAAAAAACAGGGCATGGGCATATTTGGACTGCTTCTAGTGCTTCAAATAATGTTCAGTGGTTTATTTGTACCTGTAACTAGATTCGGTTACTACACTCAACTGATATCCTATGGTTTACCCTTAACCTATGGTCTGGATGGGATGAAAAGTGTTTTAATAAGAGGATTTACTTTAGGTGATGTTGTAACGGATATAATTGCTTTATCTGTGATTACCATCGTTGCTTTGGTATTAGCCATGATTGGGCTAAGGGTGGTACATAAAAACAGAATGTTTAAGGATTAAAAAATGAAATATTTTTTTCACATTTTTTTTATATAACGGGTTTTAACATTTTTTAGGACTGCAGCTGTCTTCTGTACATTTCATATCAGAACAGTGCGTGATTGCAGGGTCTAGAAAACGCTGCAAGTCCTTCCAGAATTTATCTTGATGTATGCCCCTACCTTCCAGTATGACTTTATAAACTAGGTCAATATTTAAGGCGCTCATGGTCGTAACGTTGAGGTAAATGGACATCTCTACAGGATCCACATCTTTTCTGATGGTTCCATCGTTCATGCCCTGAAGTATGGCTTCAACCATGAGTCTCCATATTCCAGTTGTCATATCTAAAATCTCTTTCGCATCTTCGTTATCACTCATCTGGAACCTTTCAGTTCCTGCATAACGGTAAATACGAAAGTAATCGGGATAATCCTTGGCGAATTCAAAAAGACTTTGAATCATGGATCTTATTTTAGTGTAACCATCCACATCAAGATTGGAACATGTTACATACATCTCGTGTAATATCTGAACTCCGCGAAGATCAACAGCAAAGAATAGTGCTTCTTTATTCTTGAAATAATAGTAGAGTAATCCTTTGTTAACCTCTGCTTCATCTGCTATTTCGTCCATTGTAACGTTATCATAACCTCTTGCAAAGAAAAACTTTTCTGCAGCATTTATGATTTCATTACGCCTCTGTTCCCTTTCTCTCTGTTTTCTGGAAGTAGCCATATGATTCCCTATGATAATTTTTATCTGTAATCCACATTTCTCTTTATTTTAACTACTTAAAATTAGTTTAGGAATTATAATAAAGATTCTGTCTTAAGAATTTAAGCAGGGTTCAAATAACCTATCAAATACTTTCCCAGTAATAATTCTAGCTGATGCATATAGATTTTAAAGTATTAAAGATTTATAAGTTATAAAAAAAGTAAACATGTTGAATTTAACTGAATTTTTATTTTATCTATTTTTAAATTTGTATCCTTCCTCTGATTTTTTAATCCCATGACAAAATTTATATAGTTTTAACTACAAGTTAAATTTTAACTCATAGTTAAAAAATTAACTATAGGTTAAGACATGGAGATGAAAAAAATGGTAGATAAAAAAGCAACTGCTGAAGGATGGCCAAAAATAGTCGGGGATTATGTTGTTGGAGATAAAGAAAGCCCGGTAGCAGTAATCACCCTTGGATCACATATGGGAGATAGTCTCATTGAAGCTGGAGCCGGTATAACTGGTTCTCTACACACTGAAAACCTGGGTATTGAAAAAGTCGTTTCTAACGTTATTTCCAATCCTAACATAAGATTTCTGGTGGTTTGTGGTGCAGAGGTCCAGGGACACATTACAGGACAGACCATAAAATCATTATATGAAAATGGTTTCGATGAAAAGAAAAGAATAGTGGGTTCCATTGGTGCAATCCCCTATCTGGATAACCTCACTGAAGAGGCCATTGAAAGGTTCAGAAAACAGGTTCAACTAATAGACCTGGTGGACGTAGAAGACTATGAAACCATTCATTCCAAAATCAAGGAGTGTATAATCAATGATGCAGGAGCATACGAGGAAGAAACAGATATCATCCCACTGCCAAAACAAAAAGATCCAAACCTAGCAACGGAAAATGCCTGAAAATATTTATTTTTTTTAATTTTTATAGAAGTGAGTCCCATTATTAATTAATTCACTGTAAATGGCTTTTTTTAGAAAATAAGAGATCCCCCTTGTTTTTTCATTTTATACAATTTTAGTGAAAAAACCTTTAAATATTGTGAACATCGAATGGATACCAAGCATGGATATTTTAGAAGAAAGCCCAATGCAGGTAACCACGTCCTAAGGACTTTTTTAAACAATAGGAACCCTATTAATACAAAAAAAAATAAAATAATATTCATGTTTCTTAGCATGGACTGATCAATAAAATTGTAGGTGATAAAAGATGAAAATAGTTGAAATAACCAATGTTGAATCCTCTCCAAATCCACACGGAGTGGATGCACGTAAACTATACGATACAGAAAATGCAGTGGCAGTGCACATGACCATAAAGCCAGGTGAATCTCTAAAAAAGCATGTAACTCCTGTAGATGTATTCTTCTATGTACTGGAGGGTGAGGGTGTAGTTGAAATTGGAGACGAAAAGGAAACAGTCAAAAAAGATTCTCTCATTGACAGCCCTGCTAAAATACCCCATACATGGTACAACGAAGGAGATGCAGACCTTCGAATATTGATAGTGAAGGTTCCAAGACCCCAGAAATCTACAAGGGTTATATAAACAATTTGATGGAGGCTTATGATGAAAGAAACCCCTGAAGATAAAGCATTTGAACAAGAATTGAAGGGTAAAATGGGCTGGAAATGTTCCTGTTCACTGGACATAGTGGATAAAGAATCTGCACTGAAACAAGTAACATGCAAAAAATGTGGAAAAGTATTTAAAACCAATAGAAACACAGAATACTGCTTCAAATGTGAAAAAAAGGTTAAAGAAGCATACTACAAAAAAAGTAGTTTGTAAATGGTTTTTATACAAGTCTTGGGTAAAATGTATATGTTCCCTGTGACATATTTTTACCTACAAATGTGTTATACAAGGAATTTTCAAGGTTTAAAATCTGAAAAACCTCAAAAAAACTTGATTTAAAGAAGGAAAAAATCACAAATTTTTATTTAATCATATTAAGGCCATTAACTTCTTAAAAAAGATTTAAAGAACGATTTTGTCGTAAATATGGATTGAAGGAGGTAAAACATGAAGAGATATGTTTGCTTGGTTTGTGATTATATTTACAACCCTGAAGAAGGCGATCCTGTTGGTGGTATTGAACCCGGGACATCCTTTGAGGACCTGCCAGATGACTGGCTCTGTCCTATCTGCGGGGTTGGAAAAGACCAATTTGAAGAAGTTTAATAAGGAGGTTGTAGGAATGGTTGAAAAATTGGATATGTTCTGTTATCAGTGTTCTCAGACTGCTGGGGAGACTGGTTGTACTGTTAGGGGTGTTTGTGGTAAGGAGCCTACGGTTGCTAGGCTTCAGGATAATCTGCTTTTTGCAATCAAGGGTATTTCTGCCTATTTGTACCATGCTAGGGAACTGGGATACACGGATCCTGAGGTTGATGCGTTTCTTGAGAGGGGGTTCTACTCAACGCTCACCAACGTGAACTTCGATGCAGCGGAGTTTGTTAACCTGGCTCTTGAAGCTGGTGCGATGAACATAAAAACCATGAACCTTCTCAAGAAGGCACATATAGAAACCTACGGCGAACCAACACCAACGGAAGTAAAAGTTGGATCAGTCAAAGGCCCTGGTATCATAGCAACGGGACACAGTATGAAGGCCCTGGCTGAGCTTCTTAAGCAGACTGAGGGTACTGGTGTGAATGTTTACACCCACTCTGAGCTTCTCCCAGCCCATGGGTACCCAGAGTTACATAAGTACAAACACTTCGTGGGACAGATTGGAGGACCATGGTTCGATCAGAAAAAAACCTTCAGCAAATACTCCGCTGCAATACTTGGAACATCTAACTGTGTGCTTCTACCTTTGGATGATTACAAGGACAGGATTTTCACCTCTGGTGTTGCTCAGCTTCCTGGTGTTCAGCACATTGAGGGCTATGACTTCAGTCCAGTTATTGAGAAGGCAAAATCCTTACCTGAACTTGAAGATGAGCCTAGGGATACTGTTTTAACCACGGGTTTCGGATTGTCAACTGTTCTATCGTTGGCTGGTAAGATCAAGGAGTTGGTTGAGGCTGGTAAGATCAGGCACTTCTTCGTTGTAGGGGGATGTGATTCTCCTAAGCCCCAGGCCAAGTACTACACAGAATTCGTTGAAAAACTGCCAGAGGACACTGTTGTACTCACACTTGCCTGTGGTAAGTATCGTTTCAACGATATGGATCTTGGGGATATTGAGGGTGTGCCTCGTTTGATCGATCTGGGTCAGTGCAACGATGCAGGTGTTGGTATCGAGATCGTTGCAGCATTATCCGAGCTCTTCAGCATGGAGATCAACGATCTGCCACTGACATTCGTTCTGAGCTGGATGGAACAGAAGGCAGCAGCCATACTATGGAGCCTTCTCTACTTGGACATCAAGGACATGTACATCGGACCAATAATACCAGGATGGGTCAATGAGGACATACTCAACGTGCTCGTTGAAAACTACAACCTCACACCAATAGGAAACCCAGAAGAAGACATCAAAAAAATGTTGGGCTAATACATCTGTGTTATAGCCCAGTAGAAAGGGAATATATACAAAACATAGGGTAATTATGGTTTGATACGTTAATTACCCTTATATTTTTATATAATAGTAACTGGGTTAATTTTCCTTTTTTTTAATATTTTTAGGATTTAAATCCCAATTTCAATATGTTAAACATTTTCATCCTCCAGTTCAGGAAAATCAAGAGGCTATAAAATTTTTTTAAATAGTCTGTCCTCAGTTAGGAAAGATTTACATCTTCTAAATTTTGGAATTAAAATTGATGTAACGACTTTTGTTTGAACACCTATTTTTAATCCTTTTATTTCCTCAACTACGGTAGTAGCCACAGCTGCAACGTAACAAAATCAAGCTGAAGTTTTAAAATATTTTTATCTTAACCAAAATCTTTATATGATCCTAATGACCATGAGTTATATAACTGACCATAGGGTCATAGTTAAGATTAAAAGTCATGAACATGATCTTCAGTCGTTATTGATATAGGTGAAATCGTATGTCACTTGCAAAATGGAAGGAAAGAGAAAGAGAACAGCGTCGAAATGATATTATAGATGCTGCTAGGAAATTATTCGCAGATAAAGACTTTGATGAAGTTTCAATGAATGAAATAGCAGGGGAGGTTGGTCTTGGTAAAAGTACGCTTTACCTTTATTTTAAAAATAAAGAATCATTGTACTTTGCAGTGGTCTTACGTGGTACTCGAATTTGGGCTGAAATGGTTAAAGAAGAGGTTGAAAAAGGGAATACTGGCCTAGAAAAGTTAATATTGTATGGAAATGCAAATAGGAGATTTTCTAATGAATATCCAGATTATTTCAGGCTGCTCTACTCACCCACATCCATAAAAAAACAATTTGATATGGATAAAATGACGAGCAGTGGAGAGTTCCAGGAAGTAAGGGAGTTATTCAAAGAAATAATGCTCATAGGAATAGATTCCATACAAAAAGGTAGAGATGAGGGTGAAATCAGGCTAGATGTGGATCCTACAGAAGCAGCCATTCTCCTATCTGTGATATACAATGGTAAGGTGAATATGGGTGACTGGGCTAAAGAGCTACTGGAAAGCAGGGGAATTGATGAACAGAAATTTGGCAAGGATATAGGGGACTTTTTTCTCCATATGTTAAAGAAATAGGGATATCACAAACATATTTGTATTAATTAAAGGATTGACTAAAGGAGTTTTGGGTGAAGGGGTGTTAAAATGGATAGTAATGGGTTAGGACAGAAATTAAATGATCTTCTAAAATTGGAAAATGAACCAGTGGCAATAAAATGGTCTGTGAAAGAGCCGAAAAACGTTGAAAAGGAAGAGGGAAAATCAAGATTCTGTAATAAGCTTGTAAAGGCCATGAATGGTGAAATGTTCTATGCAACTCTGGAAGAAGAGGAATGTATGGGTGGTGCAAGGTATTCTGGACTTAAGGATATGGGTGAATTCCCTGCAAATGTACAAAGCGGTGCATTCATGGTTCCAAAGGGTTTATACAAGAACATTCCTGCAGTGCAGCGTTCAAGGCAAGATGAAACCTACATAAACCCTGGGATTTTTAATGCAATCCTTTTCTCTCCTTTAAAAAAGGCAGAATTTGAACCAGATGTGATATTCATACTCTGCAATGCCCAGCAGGGAATGGAAATACTTCATGCAAATGCATATGATTCAGGAAAACATGGGCTGGGCGCTGACGCAGTTCCTGTATGCAGTTCAATGGCTGCAACTCCCTATATGACTGGAAAAGTCACTTATGGATTTGGGGATGTGGCATCAAGGCAGAGTATGGATATCAGTCCAGAAGAAATTATGGTAAGTATTCCTGCAAATGATCTGCCCCGTATAATCTCTAATTTGAGGGAGATGCGAACTAAAATGTTCTTTAAGGAAGAATAATTTTTAAAAACCGTTTTAAAAACCGTCAACTCTTTTTTGACGGTCATTTAATTAAAAGAATTTAAACCCCTCATTTCATCACTAAAATCTATTAATATGATACATCTAAAAAAAATAGGTTATAAACGATACTATGAATTCTGAAAGCCATTACAACTTCGCTGAAGATAAAACAATCATGATCATGGTGGGATTAATGGTTGGACTCCTTGTAGCTGCCTTTGATTATTCAATCATGGCAACAGCTATGCCCAAAGTTATTAACAGTCTGCAGGGGATGGAATATTATGTATGGCCCTTTACAGTTTATATGCTAACTTCAACCATTTCTATAATCCTTTTTGGTAAATTATCAGATATCTATGGTAGAAAACATGTTTTAATCCTTGGGATTATCCTATTCGTTGTAACTTCAGTCATGTGCGGTTTTGCAACCAACATGTTTGAACTGATTTTATTCAGAGGACTTCAGGGAATTGGGGGTGGAATTTTATTATCCCTCCCCTTCATTGTAGTTGGAGAAATCTTCTCCCCAAGGGAAAGGGCCAGATACATGGGGATACTTGCATCGGTATTTGGACTTGCAGATGTTCTGGGACCAATTCTAGGCGGTGTAATTACCGATACATTAGGTTGGAGATGGGTTTTCTTTGTAAATATCCCAGTTGGGATTGCTGCTCTAACCCTGATTCTTCATTCCCTTCCAAACTTTAAATTGCCAGATGTTAAAAAAGTCATTGATTACCCTGGAATCCTTACCTTCACATTAACCCTGAGTTCCCTGTTTCTGGGATTAACACTTGCAGGAGATCTAAATAGATACTCATTAACGGAGATAGGTGGATTTCTCGTATTTTCAGGATTCATGTTCACTCTCTTTATCTTGGCTGAGAAAAAAGCTGTGGAACCTATTTTCCCATTGCACCTCTTCAAAAATTCAATATTCACCGTATCTGCTGTAGAAAGCTTTTTAGCAAGTGCATTAATGTTTTGTGGGGTAATCTACGTTCCATTATTTGCGCAGGGTGTTTTAGGTATGAGTGCTACAAATTCCGGTATTCTAATGATTCCCATGCTTTTTAGCCTTACAATGACCTCAGTAATCACAGGACAAATCATATCAAGGGTTGGAAAATATAAAAAACTTGTCGTTGCTGAATTTATCATAACTGGAATAGGGGTTGTGCTCCTTGCTACAATGAATGTGAACACACCTTATTATCTCTTGGTAGCATATTCAACTGTTCTGGGTATTGGTTCAGGGATGGCCTATACCATATTCAATGTTGCAGTGCAGAATGCATTTGCACTGCGAGAAATAGGTATTGTAACAGCTTCTGTGCGATTTTTCAGAAATGTAGGTACCATAGTATTCGTTCCAGTATTCGGGTACATAATGAACTTCACTCTAGGAAGTTCAGCTAGGGTTACTGGAAGTTATACGCAAGCTTTAGCACTTTCTATCCAGAATATTTTCCTTATGGCAATAGTACTGGCATTTGCAGGATTGATCGTTGCATTTTTCCTCAAAGAACTACCTTTAGGTGATACGCCTAATAACACGGGATACAATGAAATTTTAACTGGAGATGAATAAAATGATCAGAGTGGCTGTAACAGGTGTAAATGGAAGAATAGGTTCTAAAATAATTAAAACCATAGTTAAAGAGGAAGATATGGAAGTTGTGGCAGCTATAGGATCGCCAAACACTCCACTTGAAGGAAAAGATGTAGGTGGGGTAATAGGTGTAGGAAAGATGGATGTTCCATTAAATGGTGCACAAAAACTTGCTGAGGTTTTAAATGAAACTAAGCCAGATGTTCTCATTGATTTTACTGTAGCAGATGCTGCTGTTAATACCATCAAAATTTCAGCAGAATGTGGTGTTGATGTAGTGGTAGGCACCACAGGATTTTCAGAAGAACAATTAAGTGAAATTAAAGAGTCCATAGAAAAAAATAAGATAAAAGCAGTTATCTCTCCCAGCATGGCAGTAGGTGTAAATGTTTTCTTTAAAGTCGTTAGAGACCTTGCAAAAATACTGAATGATTACGATATGGAAATAATAGAAGCTCATCACAAAAATAAAGTGGATGCACCTTCAGGAACAGCCCTTAAAACCTATGAAATTATAGCCCATGAACTGGGAAGAAATAAAGATGAATCCGGTGTCTATGGTAGACAGGGAATGGTAGGTGCACGAACTTCTGAAGAAATAGGAGTACATGCAGTTCGTGGCGGAGATATTATTGGAGATCATACTGTACTCTTTGCAGGTGATGGTGAAAGGTTAGAAATTATCCACAGAGCACACAGCAGACAGTCATTCGTAACGGGTGTGATTAAAGCAGTACGTTATGTTATTGAAGTTCCTGAAGGAAAAATTAGTGATATGGCTGATGTTCTGGGTATAAAATAAAAAGAGGAAGCTTATTCTTTTTATTTAAATACATGAAAAGCATCTGAAATTCAAGAAAATGAATGGAGTGATCTACTCCTAAAAATTATTTTATGTTCATACAAGCCCTTAAATATTGTTTGGATTCTTCTCTTCGTTCAGGATCTTCATTCTTCATATCAACTTCATCCAAAGCAAAATTAAAGAGTTCAAAGATTATTCTATTTAATCTAAGACCTTTTTCAGTAAGGCAGTACTCAGTTTGAGCCGAAGCAGAGTTTATCACCTTTTTTTCAATTATACCTTCATTTTCTAATTCCTTCAATCTCTCAGAGAGAACTTTACTGCTTAGGGTAGGGTGCTGTTTTAGAAAATCTTTAAAATGTTTATAATCACAGAATAATCCTTTGATTATCTGAATAGTCCACTTTTTCCTGAGATAAGTAAATGTCTCATCGATGGTTCGATACACTTCATTGAAATAATAATCCTCTTGGGCCATACCAATTCCTCCAATACCACAGGGTAATTACTTAAAGGTTAGAAAAATTACTTTAATTCATGTCTTGAATAATGATTTGTTTATGGCAGGTTATAAATAGATCTTAGAGAAATTTAAATAAAAGATATGATAATTATAACACAGGATTACATGAAAAATAGAAGGAGATACAGATAATGGACTTTTTTACACATTTTCTCGTTCCATACATCATTTTATTTGCTCTTAAAAGTAAAAATAAACTTGAAGGGGCATTTGGTGGTATTTCACTTGACCTTGATACCATCTTCATAGCATGGATTGGATTTTTAGTTCCCTATCTCTTTGTCTTTTCACACAGGGGAATCACACATTCTTTTATCTTTGCTGCAATTACATCTACACTGTTTTTGTATGTGATATCCAGACCGAGTATCAACAGTTTCATAGGCAAAATAATAAGGCGAGACATATCCGTTGAATTCAATTTAAAAACCGTTGGAATAGCATATTTCGGTGCTCTTACCCACTTGTTCATGGATTTTTTAACTTCAAAGGGAGTACCCCTCTTATATCCATTCACACTTCAGAGATTCAGCGCTGAAATATACTACTACATCGACGTTACAACAGCAGTTATCGCCCTTGCTGTTCTGTTGATCCTTTATCTAAGACTGGATATGAAATACAAGAAAGCTGCAATGATAATTTTTATGATAGTTCTGGTGTCATTTGGAGGCATTAGAGCCTATGAAAAGAATGCTGCCCTTGCTGAAAACCCTGTAAGTGGAAACCTGGTTTATTCTACAGCTTATCCTACAGCGGACATGTTTACATGGACCGTGGTTCAAAGTGACAGTTCAAACAGCACGTACTATTCCTTCAACTACAATACGCTGAATAAAGAAAAATCAGATGTTAAAAGGGTTCAGAGTCTAACTGTACATGGGGGCACGGTTCAATCGGCTCAAGAAGCTATTGATAAAGCAGAGGAACTGCCAGCAATTCAAAATTTCAGATGGGATGCCTATGATCCATGTATCAATGCCAGCTACAATGGAAAGGAATGGAAGTTAACCTACTTCGATGTTACAGACGACGGATATCGCAGCAACAACATAACAGTGATTGTGTAACTGATTTTTTACCTATTTTTTTATTTTTAGAGAATATTTTTCATGTAGTAAGATTCACATTTACTAACTTCGCCACTTACCAAATGGTAATTACCCAATGGTTAGAAAAATTACTTTAAGTTAGTTTAATACTTCTTTTTATAGTGATTCGTTTATCTCTGGTTTTTTCATGGCCACTTATAAATAAATCCTAATATTTGAAAAAAAGCTTCACAAACAGTGAGCACGTTATCATCGAATTAAAGATTAATTAGAATCTTTTTTTATTAAAGGAGAAATTTCATGTTGTACAGAGATTTTGGAAAAACAAATGAAAAGGTTTCAGTTTTAGGTTTTGGATGCATGCGGCTTCCAGTAATTGGAAATGATCCAAGGGATATTGACGAAGAAAAGGCCATAAACATGATTCGTTACGCCATCGACAATGGTGTGAACTTTATCGACACTGCATACCCCTATCACGGCCTCAGTTTGGATCAGGGAGGTGCAAGTGAGCCATTCCTAGCAAAAGCATTGAAAGATGGTTACAGGGAAAAGGTGAAAATAGCTACAAAACTCCCAAGCTGGGCAATAGAAACCAGAGAAGATATGGACAGATACTTGAATGAACAGTTAAAACGTCTGGAAACAGATTGCATTGATTTTTACATGGTTCACGGTATCAACAAAACCTACTGGGAAAATTTGAAGGAACTGGGCTTTGAGGAGTTTCTGGATGAGGCCATTGTTGATGGGAAAATAAAACATGCGGGCTTTTCATTCCATCACAGACTTGACTTCTTTAAAGAGGTAGTTGACCACTACGACTGGTCTTTTTGTCTGATTCAGTATAATTATCTGGATGAAGATTACCAGGCAGGAAAAGAAGGCTTAAAATATGCATATAAGAAGGGGTTGGGTGTGGCTGTTATGGAGCCCTTAAGAGGTGGGCAGTTAGCTGAGAATATCCCAAAAAGAGCTCAAGATGCACTTGACCAAGCAGATGTGGAGCGATCCCCTGCAGAGTGGGCTTTAAGATGGGTCTGGAACCACCCTGAAGTATCAGTTGTTTTAAGTGGAATGAACACCTTGGATCAGCTTAAAGAGAATTTAAAAATTGCAGAGGAAGCACAGCCCAATTCATTAACCGATACAGAATTAGAGAGTATAGATCAGGCTAAATCAGTTTTTGAAGAGAAACTTAAGATTAACTGTACCGGCTGCGGTTACTGCTTACCATGTCCCTCTGGTGTAAATATCCCTGAAAATTTCGCAAAGTACAATGATTATTTCCTTTTTGGTGGTCCAGAAACAAAGGAAGAATACCAATTTCATTATATGGCTCTTATAATGGAAAATGAAAGAGCATCAGCATGTATTGAATGCGGTGCATGTGAAAAACACTGCCCACAGGATATTCCAATAATTCAGGAAATGAAGAAGGTTAAAGAGTTGTATGAATGAATAAATCTTGATTTTATCTGTATATGAGACAATAAAGAACTTAAAACTTCAATAAATCTTAAATATTGACTTAAAATTAATCATAAGGTAAAATATTCTTATTGTTATAAAATGGAGGATTAAATATGAATTTTAACATGTATGTACCTACAAGAATCTTATTTGGAGCAGGAGAATTAGATAATCTGCATGAACAAAAAATGCCTGGAAAGAAAGCTATGGTGGTTATATCCAATGGAAAATCCACAAAAGCAAATGGCTACTTGGCAAGAACTGAAGAGCAGCTTAAAATTGCAGGTGTAGAAACTGTGTTATTTGATAAAGTGGAAGCAAATCCACTGAAATCAACAGTTATGACAGGAAGTGCCATTGCCAGAGTAAATGATTGTGATTTCATAGTAGCCTTAGGTGGTGGAAGCTGTATAGATGCATCAAAGGCAATAGCAGTAATGGCAACCAACGATGGAGACTACTGGGATTACATTCCTTCAGGAAGTGGAAAAGGAAAACCAGTTAAGAATAAACCTCTTCCTGTAATAGCTATTACAACCACAGCAGGTACTGGATCTGAAGTGGATCCATGGGCTGTTGTTACACACGAAGAAAATCATGAAAAAATTGGAAGGGGTGGCGATGATACGTTCCCTGTGATTACTGTTGTAGATCCTGAACTTATGACAACGGTTCCGCCAAAATTCACAGCATATCAGGGCTTTGATGCTCTATTTCACAGTGTAGAAGGTTATGTCTCTAAAGGCACCAATCTCATGAGCGATATGTACGCCATCACAGCAATTGAAAATGTATCACGTAACCTGGAAAAGGCAGTTCAAGATGGGAACAATTTAGAGGCACGTGAAAACGTTGCTTTTGGAAGCACCCTTTCTGGTGTGGTTGAGAGTGTAGGTCTTTGTACAAGCCAACATGCTTTAGAACATGCAATGTCAGCATTCCATCAGGAACTCCCACACGGTGCAGGTCTTATCATGATCAGCAAAGCCTATTTTACACACTTGATTAATAAGCAGGCCTGTGATGATAGATTTTTAAAAATGGCCCGGGCCATGGGGATGGAAGACACCAAAGAACCCATGGACTTCATTACCATGCTTGAAAAGTTAATGGAAGATTGTGGGGTTGCAGACCTTAAAATGTCAGATTACGGAATCAAACCCGACGAATTGGAAACATTAGCAAAGAATGCAAAAGAAACAATGGGATTCCTATTCGATGCAGATAGGGTTGAACTTAGCATTGAAGATTGTGTGGCAATTTACGAGGCTTCCTACAATTAAAGATTTAAGATAAAAGAGCTTGAGGCAAGAAAATACTGGATTAAAATATGCTTGGAGAATCATGAGGTAAAACAAATGCAATCAAAAGATATCTTTGAACGTGATAAATCAGGTGAACAAATTTCACTCAACGACCCTGAATATCACAAGATCAAGGATGTAATAGTTGAAGCACAAAGAATCACTGCAGAACTAAATAATTCGTACCATAATGAGGAAGAAGTCAGAAAATTGTTTTCCCAGCTGACTGGAGTGGACGTTGATGAAACATCCTGGCTCTTACCTCCTTTCTACACAGATTTTGGCAAAAATATTCGGGTGGGAAAAAATGTGTTTATCAACCACGCCTGCACCTTCATGGATAGGGGCGGTATAACTATAGAAGATGATGTTTTAGTTGGACCAAAAGTCAACCTGATTACAATCAACCACCCACTGGATCCATCTGAAAGGCAATCCACCATATCAAATCCCATCGTAATCAAGAAAAACGCTTGGATAGGTGTGGGGGCTGTGGTAATGCCCGGTGTTACGATTGGGGAAAATTCTGTAGTGTCCGCTGCTGCTGTTGTCACAAAAGATGTTCCGCCAAATACTGTGGTGGCAGGCATTCCAGCAAAAATTATCAAAACAATTGAATGAAAAATGCGTAAATGGGGCAGGTGCTCTTCACGGCACGAAGGGATAAGAATGGTTTAACATTTTAGAAGAAGTAAGATGAAAAATTTTAAAGGAGATATAATATGGAAAAATCAAAGAATTTAAGTGAAGGTGTAATCTTTCCAAAGGGTGAAAAAATTCCAAAAGAGTTTAGTAAGTATTTTACAGGTAATGTTTGGCTTAACATGCTGGTTCCTGGTGGTGATGAATTTAATTGTCCCATAGGCAATGTAACGTTCGAACCAGGTTGTAGGAATAACTGGCACAAACATCCTGGAGGCCAGATTCTTTTGGTAACAGGTGGACGTGGTTACTATCAAGAGGAAGGAAAGCCAGCACAGGAACTTAAGTCTGGTGATGTGGTAAAAATCTCCCCAAATGTAAAGCACTGGCATGGAGCCACATCTGACAGCTGGTTTGTACATCTTTCTATAGAAACAAATGCTAATGCAGGCCCGGCAGAATGGCTGGAACCTGTAACAGATAAAGAATATAAGAATTTAAAATGAATTAAATACGGAGGAAAGTTATTAATGAATAAGAAGATTCTAAAGAGGATTTACATCTAGTCTCTATGGAGCAAAGGAGAAATGTATCATATGGAACCGGCGCCTAGAATATAAAGGACATCAAGGAACCAAAGCAGTGCCAGAAGCCTTTAGATTAGGGGATCCGGTATTTTGGTGTGGGGTTTGTTTTTTAGGTCTCCAATTTTTTCTAGCCTTCTTTTTAAGAATTTTTCTCCAGCTTCTGTAGCTCCAAATATAGGTACAGATGCACCGACCTTGAAGACTTCCCTCTCGTTACCCACTTCGTTGATGTATTTGGATGCGCAGCTTGTGATAACATCTGCAGTGTCAAACAGTGCATTTGCATCTTCTTCTGACATTTCAGTTAGATGAGCTGCAAATATGTAAATATTAACGTTTTTATTGTTTTTTTCGATTCCACGAAGCTTTTTAGCATCCTCTGGAGATACAACTGAAACTGCAATGTTCCTGTAACCCATGTCAATGGCCTTTAAAACACCTTTTATCTGGTTAATTTCAGCTGTTTCAGGGTCGAGAACATTTTCAGGACCAATAGTTTCCATGATCTTAATAATTGGCGTTGTGCTTATGAAAGCTGATATTCTACCAGCCATTCCCTGAACAAATTCAGGATCTGCTAAGATCACTGTTCCACAACCTTCACTGACGATAACAGCACAATCGATCAGATCTTCATCGAGTAGTGTGCTCAAGGTTTCAGATACACCGAAGGATAAAAAATCCTTCATACGCAGTTTTCTTTCAGGAGTGCACATTCCAAAGTCTTTAATTCGAAATTCTATATTTTTTCGCACGGCTTCAGATGTTATCTCTTTGATCCCTCTGTTTTTATCAAAAATAGGACAGTAATTGATTTTAGGCTCTCCCACCTCAACAACCTTCCCATCCCTTACAACAACCCGTGTTCTACCAAGGGCTTCAATTATATGTTCATCCATATCTTACCACCTGTAAAGAATTGATATACATAATAAGTGAAAAGACGATTTAACTCTTTTTAAAACGAATAAATTAAATTCTCATTTTAGTACCAATATTTAAATGAAGTGTTCAAAAAGATGTGCAGCTCCCGGGGTATGAACTGGGACCACACAAGTAAAAATAGGGTTATTTTTGTATATTGAATAAGTAAAAAAGATTCCAATTAAAACAAAATCACCTTAAACCTGTATTTTTTAAAGAAAATGATTAAAAATTAGTTAGGGTGATTCCCGTGATCATTCCTCTGATCCTATAGCAGTACATTCCCAGGGTTGAGCTTCCGTATCAATGGTGGCGAATAGATCAGTTTCTACATCCTCGAATAGATCCTCACAAGTGAATTTTAAATCTTCAGATTTTTTAACGGGATACATTCTGCCTCTTGCACTTTTAACAACTATATCACCCTCTCGGGTTATACCAACTACTAATTGTTTTATCTCTTTTGCCATAATCCCACACTCCCATTTTCCGAATTGATTGTTTACTATGATTACTTAAAAAATTATTTAGAAAACTAAGTATTTTACATTTACATATTATATTGATCAACATATAAGTAGATTATTTTAATAAATTAATGGTTCAATTAGAACTATGAAATAAAAATAAGATGATCAATCGTTGAATTTCTTTTCTAGTTCATTAGCAGCAGCATATATTAATTTTGTTAATTCTATCCCTTCTTTTTCTCCCAATATTTTTGAATATCTTTTGTATAGGTTTTGCCAGCATTCCCCTATTTCTTCTTTCAAATTTTCTCCTTTTTCTGTAGGATAGATATGTGAAACTTTTCCTTCGGCCTTTCTGGTGGCTAATCCTTTGATTTCAAGTTGATCTATAAATCTTGAGGTTGTTGAAGGTTTGATGTTCAATATTCTGCTTAATTCAATTTGTGGAAGTCCAGGTTCTGTGTTAATGGCCATTAAAGCAAATGTATGGGATGTTGAGAGTCCTATCTTTTTAAATTCTTCATCAGCCATTTTGTTTATGAGTCTGTTGAGTTTATTACTTGCAAAATATAGGCAGCTGCATAGGGTGTCTTCGCATCTGGCATCTTTTTTCATCTAAGTTCACCTGATTTATAATCTATGGCAAAGGATATATGGAAACGTTTATATATTGTTTGTGCATACAACATAAGATTAGTTGTACATACAATTGAGTGTGGAGGAAAAAGTATGGAAAAAATAGATATAGGAAGGAATGGATTCGTTTATCCAATGCCAGTTGCACTTTTAGGAACAAAGGTAAATGGTAAAGCCAATTTCATGGCACTTGGATGGGTGATGAGGGCAAGTATGAATCCCCCACTTTTAACTGTTTCTGTAAATAAAAATCACCTGACAAACAAAGCTATTCGTGAAAATAAAACCTTCAGCGTCAATTTTCCAAGTGTTGACCTGATGGAGAAAACTGATTACTGTGGATTGGTATCTGGAAAAAGAACAGATAAATCAGATCTATTCGAAATCTACTATGGAAACCTGGAAACAGCACCTATGATAGGAAAATGCCCCTTATCCTTGGAGTGCAAGTTAACGGATATTTACGAAATGCCCACAAGTGATCTCTTCATTGGAGAAATAAAGAGCACATACACGGAAAAACAATATCTCACAGATGGTAAACCAGACATCAAAAAGATGAACCCTGCAGTTTTAACCATGCCCGATAACAACTACTGGAGTGTGGGTAAAAACATAGGTAAAGCCTGGGACATTGGGAAAAACCTAAAAAAATAGAAAATTTAACCTAAAACCCACAGTAAAAGTTTTCAAGGAGTTTTCTCTTAAGCCAAATTGGAGATGTTCCTCCTGATTTGACCAAAAAGGTTTATAACACCAAATTATAATAGTTGCTTAAGCAATGATTATGGGGTGTTCCATGGAAAAAAATGAATTGATCGATCTGGATGATTTTTTGATATACCAAATATATGGATCCGCACGTTTGTTACGGTTTCACCTTCAAAAGTTACTGGATGCAAATGAACCAAATTTCACACCAGAACAGACCTTTCTACTCTACAAATTATATATGAAGGATGGTCAGTCACAGAGACAGCTTGCAGATAGAATCCTAAACGATTATCCAAACATAACACGACTTATTGACAAACTAGAAAAGAAGGGATACGTGCGCAGGGAAATCGCTGAGAACGATCGTAGAATGTTCAAAATATACATGTCAGAAAATGGTAAATCTCGTTTTAAGAGTTATATTCCTCTAATAATGGATGAAAGAGAAAAATTATTGGAGGGTGTCAGTTCTGATGAGGAAAAAATTGTTAAAAGTGTTTTAAAACGTATAGAAGAAAATGTACGGAAATATTCATTATAATTCTCTGTTATTTTTTTGGGCTAAATCTTTAAATAATAGTTGCTTAAGTAACTATTATAAAAGTAACCATTACTAAAGTAACTGAATTAAAGAAAATATTAAATTATGAAAGTGATTGGCTATGAAGAGATTGGCTTCATTTGTTAGTCAATTAGTGTACAAAGTGCTGAAGATGGTCCAATGATAGAAGAAGCGATTAAAATATTTAAAAATGATCTTAAAACGATTAGAAACTTGCCATTGCTCGTTGTTTTTTTGCTGGTGATCGTTTGTTTACCCTCACTCTACATCCTGCTTACACTTCCATCGGTGTGGGATCCATATTCTCAAACCTCGAATATTGAAGTTGCTGTGGTTAACAATGATTTAGGTTACACCACCAATGGAACCTACTACAACGTTGGAAATACCATGGTAGAGGAATTAAAAAGTAATAGAAATTTAAGCTGGCAGTTCGTTGATAAAAAAACTGCAGTGAATGGTGTTAAAAATGGAAAATACTATGCAGCATTAATAATTCCGAGTGATTTTAGTGAAAATTTGCTTTCCATTGAAACCACACATCCAAAGCAGGCTAAGATACAGTACATAGACAATGAAAAAGTGAATCCGATTGCAACAAGACTTACCAGTGCTGGATCCGATGCAGTACAAACTAAAATTAACGATGAGATAGTTAAAACCATTGATGGGGTTATCTTTGGTAAACTTAGTGATACAGGGGAGTTAGCTAAAGAAAACAAAGCACAGTTCCTTAAATTAAGATCATCGGTAAATGAGTTGAATGGAAAGATTGGTACCATTGATTCATCCATATCTGAGGCAAATTCAGATATGGATACTGTAAACCATATATGGTCCAAAGTCAGCGCAGCACTGCCTGAAATACAAAAATATTCCAACTATGTAAGGAAAAATTATGATTCGATATACAATCAGATCCTATCGGATCCACAGAAATCCTTAAGCAAAGTTCAGAACATGGAATCACAGGTCAACACAACAATAACTGGTCTTGAATATGTTGATGCTATTTTAATCAGTTTATACAACGCAACAGGGGACCAGGAATTAAAACCAGTCATTGCCCAGGTTGAAGACAACATCAACAAAGCCAATCAGGTTTTGCTTCTTTTAAAAGATGTAGAAAGTGCTATAAAAGATGGTAAAAATCCAAAAGGAAAACTGGCAGAGTTAAAATCTTTAATTGACCAGATGGATGATGGTGTAAACACATTAGCAGCCAACAAAGCAAGTATAAACCAGAAGATCAACAATGCAGCTGCCACATTAACTCTGGTTAACTCAAAGTGGCCTGCAATTAGGAGAGCCATCCCAATAGCAGCAGCCAAACTCAACTCAGTAGATGAAGATGATATAGATAGGTTGATATCCTTTTCAGACACTGATCAGGACGATGTTAAGAATTATTTTGAAAGCCCTGTGGAACTGGATAAAGAGAATATGTATCCTGTGAAGAATTACGGGTCTGCCCTTGCTCCATTTTACATTGCCTTATCCTTGTGGATAGGGTGTCTCATATCCGTGGCCATGGTAACTGTACGCGTGAAATCAAATAAATATGGAGCTAGAGCTGTTTATCTTGGAAGGATGAACTTATTTTTGATGATAGGCATGTTCCAGGCGTTACTCATTGCAATGAGTGCACTGCTCTTGAATGTACAAAATTCATCGGCAGCACTACTGACTGTAACCATACTGATGATAGGTGCGTGCTTCATGGTGATCTTGTATTCCCTGGTTTCAATCCTTGGAAGTCTGGGAAAGGTAATGGCAGTTGTGTTGTTGATCTTACAAATTGCCTCATCAGGAGGAGTCTATCCTCCAGAACTCCAATCTAATTTCTTCCAGACTATACAACCCTTTTTACCAATGACCTATGCTATCAGAGCCTTCAGGGAGGTGATTGCAGGAGTTTTATGGACGAGTTACTGGTACAACATGGGGATATTGTTCCTATTTGCAGGTGCAACCCTGGCGTTAACTTTGCTGATGGTAGGAAAAATAAAAGATTCTCAGGGTCTTGAAAAAAAATTAAAGGAGAGTGGTTTGGTTGAATAATTTCTAAAACATTCTATTTTACTTTTTTCCCCATAATATGTTAACTGAACAACAATCAGGGAAAGATTCACCGATAAGATCATAATACTGAAAAAGATTTATATTATGAAACTTTTAATTAATTTAGGGGGTGACCTATGAAAATAAGAAAATCCCCCTCTTTTACATTGGAGGTGAAAGAATAGACAATAAAATTATTGCAGCAATAATAATAGTTCTTTTGATTGTAGTTGGAGCAGTTTATGTTTTTGAAACTCAAAACTCCAGTACGCCCATAAATAATACCACAAATACATCCACCAATGATACCATTACACAGTCCAATGCCACAACCTCAACACAGAACACCACCACTAACACAAAAAAGGCAACTAACACAACAAATAACAAACCACATGTAAAAATATCTGCAGCAGAAGCAAAAAAACTTGTAGAACAAAACGGGCAGGATGGAGGAGTCCCAAGTTCCTATAAAGCAGGCACCCCTACTCTAATTAAAGTTGCAGGGAAATATTACTGGAAAGTACCCTATTTCGGTGGTTACATGTATGTGGATGCAAACACTGGTGATGTGGACGCGCTATTATAGAGTTTACTCTCCACTTTTTTTATTTTAGAATTTTAAAAATCATGAAGTATCTTTCTAACAGCATCATTGCAGGTTTATATTTAAGTTTTGTATAATTCTACTGAATGATGGTTGAAGGTTCTGTAACTACACCACTTAACACTGCTAAAAATATAACCAAGACATTTACAATCAACTTTAAGGGATTCAAAGTATAACCACGATTACTGTAACGGGTTGCACATGATTTTTCACTTCTTTTTAAAATTTTACCGATTTCCTTAAAGTTATAACCTTTCTCGCGTAGTTTACACATTTTGATATCTTCATCAAGGGTCCATCTACAACCTAAACGGCTGTCCTGCTCTTCACTCATCATAACCATCTTCTAAACAATTAGAATTATACAGTTCCTATCTATAGATGTCTATTATATTTAGCACATTTAAATTGATCTTTATGGATCAAAATTTAAGATTTAAGGATAATTTTTGTCAGGTGGGACTGAAATTAAAAGATCAAAACATTACAAACATGCAAAAAAATAATGTTTGTACTGTTTATACTGTTATAATAAAAAACATGAATTAATGGATAAATTAATAAACAGTACAAACAGAATAATCATGCAAAAAAATAATGTTTGTACTGTTATGGTGATGGTCAATGAACCCATTTAAAAGAAGGACAGGAGTACTTCCCTCATATTTTACAGGTAGAAAAGATCAACTTGAAGAATTAAGAAGAATTTTTGAATCAACAAAAGAGGGGGATTCCGGCCATATAATAATATATGGCCCAAAAGGTATTGGAAAAACTTGTTTATTATTAAAGTTTCAGGAAGAATTAGAAATCATAAAAGATGTCTATGCAATACGAATCCCCTTAGTTGAAGGAAGTTTTACCGATATTTACAGTTTAATCGTTGACAAATGTGCTGATTCTTTAGATATTAAAGTTAGCAGCTTTTGGGATTCTATTAAATCAATGGGTGTCAATATTCCAGTTTTAGGAGGCGGTTTTACCGTATCTCGAGATATTCCATCAACATCACCTTCGGTTGCAATAGAAAAAATATTGAAAACAGTGTATAAAACTCTTGAGGGAGAGGACCCTGTATTAATCTTATTATTCGACGATTTGCAAAGGATATTAGATGATGAAGATACTCAAAGAGTTTTAAGCATACTTCAAAACGCTTTAGTAGAACTTAATCTTAATGGTCTGAAAATAATGTTTGTAGCTACAGGTTCATATGATATATTCTCAAAAATACAAGAACATACGGATTCTGCAGTTAGAATCTTTGATCCCTATGAATTAAGACCATTATCATTAAAGGAGGTTCAAGAAGCTATCATGATCCCTTCAAAAAAAGAGGGAGTAATATTTACTGGAGAGGTTTTAAATAAAATATACGCTGTCTCAGAGGGAAATCCTTATTATTTACAGGTTATATCCCATAATTGTTTTGAAGAAGCTGTTAATAATAGAGTTACCATGTCTGAATTTGAAAAAGCTTTCCCTACTGCTTTAAGTTTTTTAGCACAAAGAGAATTTAGAGGTATGTATGAAAGAGCTGCGAATGAGGAAAAAAAGATCCTTGCAATTATGGCAGAAAATGGTTCTGATGTTTTATCATATAAATCCATTAAAGAAAACAAAAATATTAAATCAGAACCATCTAAAGTTTTGAGCAATATGATTGGCAAAAATCTTATTTTAAAAGAAGCACGGGGTAGGTATAAACTCAGGGATAAAATGTTCAAAGAATATTTGAAAACATCAAAACCATATAACGAGGATGGAATCCTTTAAGAAGTAAATCATTAATTTCATGGTGATCAAATGAAAATATCCGATGGAATGTGTAAGATGTGTGATAATAACTTTAATATCCCTTACGAAGAATTTAAAAAGCTTCCATTTGTGAATAATAAAATTCCAGACAATATAAGTTTACTTTCAGGGCCCTTTTTTTATGAAGGTGAAATAAATTTTAAAAATTATATGTCAAGGCACAAATTCATTTCGTTAAACTAACCTATAACGAAGTAAAATTTTATCATCAAATTCTGCGGATCTGAAACTTGTAAAAATGTGTTGATATCATTTGTGTGGTATATACCTAGCGATCCATTTAGAGCAGTTTTGCAGGTTTTTGAATTTGGAGGTAAAACTCCAGAAATTTCAGTGAAAATAATATAAGTAATATTTGTATAGTTAACTTATAATACTAATTCTTTTTATCTTTTTGGATCTGTTAAACCAATGAAAAATTCAATTATCTTACAGATCTGTTTAAAAGTAGGACATTTAAAAAAAAGATTTTTTTAAAAAATCTTCAAAAAATTTTCAAAAGTTTAGAGATGGAATAAACTTGTCCAATTAGAATCCCAACAGATCAAGTACCTTCCTCTCAACATGTCTGTTCTGACCCTGGCATGGGAAATCGTGGGGATAGAGTACTGGATTGAAATTCAGTTCAATGGTACTGTGATTGTTTTCATCAGGTTTTGCTTTCACATCCTGAATGATCATATCCACTCCGCATATCTTTGCATTTACAGCCCTTGCTGAATCCACTGCAATGACTTTGTAATCATTTAACATGTCATCTGTAAAATCAATGCTGTCGCCACCGGTACTGATGTTGGAATTCTGTCTGAGGTACACAACCTCTCCCTTTTCTGGAACAGAATCTGCATCCTTTCCTTGAGAAGCAAGGTGATTCTCTTCTACAGCTCCTAAACTGATCTTTTCAAGTGGAGTAACATGGCCCTTACCCCTTAGGGGACTCTTATTTTTTTCAGCAACCAGTTCCCTGATACTGTGGAGTCCATCCCCCACAACATTTGCTGGAACCCTGTGCATAACCCCCACCACTTCCTCCTGGATCACTAAAAATCTGTATTCCTTGCCTGGTATGAATTCTTCAATCATAACTGAGCTATCGTATTTCAAGGCCTGTTCAACTGCACTTTTATAATCCTCCTGTGATTTCAGGTCATTCAGTATTAGAACGCCTTCTCCAAAGTTCGTGGATTTGGGTTTTATCACCACATCCATGCCCTGAACGTTTGGATATTTTTTTAAAGCTTCCTCAACATTATTTAAAGTTGTACTCTCAGGTACGTTGATGTTGTTTTCCTTAAGAATTAACTTGGTCAATTCCTTGTTTTCCATGATCAATGGAGTTATATAGGTGTCTGCAGATGTTTTGGTTGCCTGTTTCACATATTCAACCTTTTTACCCTTCTTTAAACGGATGAAATTATCATCCCGGTCCAGTACCTCAACCTCAACACCTCTCTTTAATGCTTCAGTTATGAGAATCTGTGTTGAGAGTTCAAGTTCTTCAAAGCTTTTCGTCGACATGATCAAACGTCCTGATGCTATTTTCATGTGAATTGGTCACGGCATACCTTGTCCCAAATTCTAAAAAGTCTTCATTTCTACTTTTCATTTCCCTGTGTATGATTTCTGAGGGCAGTAGGGATGTATCAAAAAGTTTTTGATATTCCTTTTCAATGATTCTGAGATATCTGTCATCCCCTGTGCTTTTGTAAATCAGCTCTGCTACACATTTCAGCCTTTCGAATATTTCTTTTCCCCATGATTTCAAACTAACTGCTCCTTCATCATATTTTTGAAGCATTAGATCTTCTTTTCTCCCATAAAGAGCCACTAAATGATGGTTTAAGTTTATCACTTCATTTTCCTTCTTGTTTATGGGAGAACTTCCTTCAAACAAACAGAAGAGCAGGAAGATCTGGAGAAAATACATCTCATCAATGTTTAAACCAATCCTTTCGAATGGATTTAAATCTAAAATCCTTACCTCGATATACTGCACGCCTCGTTTTTCAAGGGCATCCAACTGGGTTTCTCCCTTGATTATATTTTGTTTCAGTCGAATTGAAGAGTAAAATTCGTTTTCTTTTTGTAAAACATTCTCATTGAGCTGTATCTGAGAACCATCCTTGTAGATACCCAATTTTGAATACTCTGGATTTTTGGTTGCCATCATCTTACGAAGCTTAGCAGAGTACTCTTCCAGGCTGTTGAAGTATATATTCTGCTTGTGTTTGAAAGCATTTGAGTATCCAAATCTGCTTACGCGAAGGGACGTTGCATATTGATTGAAATTTTCAACAAGATCCACACAGCACTGACAAGAGTTTTGAATCAGTTCAATCTCATTTTTTATGACTGGATAGTAACTGGAATGGTAGAATGGGGATGCACCGAAAAGATAAATCAACAACCAACGATAGCGTAAAAAGTTTCTTGCAAGTGCAAAATGCATTTCATCAACAAATGAACGTTTATCATTTCCATTTCCAAATTGCTCGTAGAGATGATCAACCATTTCTTCACCAAAGGAAAAATTGTAGTGGATTCCAGATATCATCTGCATTTTCTTACCGTAACGCAGTGACAGGCCTCTTCTATAGGTTTCCATATCCCTTCCATTCCTTGAATCAGAAAACCTTGCAATTGGAATACTGTCTTCATCTGGAAGTTTTGGAGGCATGCTAAGTGGCCATAGCAGTTCATTACCAATACCATTCTCAACTTCAACGGTTATTGCATTTAATTCTGCATATGCTTCTTCAATTGACCTGAAGATGGGTGTTATCACCTCAATTTGGCTTTCAGAAAAGTCCGTTGTGATACGTGGATTTTCGGTTTTATCTCCAAATACTGAAGGGTGAGGTGTCAGTGCTAGGTCACCTGAAGGGAGAATCCTCTGAGACTCCTTTTCCAAGCCGAAATTACCATCTACCAAGAGTTTTCCCTTATCCTCCTTTAAAAAAGACTGTGATACCTCTGAAAAATTCCAGTTCATAAAATCCTCTTTTTATCTTTTTTTGAGCAAATCCTATCCCAGTTCAGTAACAAGGTTTGTAAATAAAGAGAAACATAAAAAGAAATGATTAATTACAGGATTCATATTAAATTCTATCTTAAACACCTATTTCTTTAACTATCGGTTGTCCAATATTTATATTTGTCGGTTGCAGTTTTTAGACATTGCTTATGATACAATTTCATAAAAATTAAAAAACAAACCCTTTTTAAGTTTAAAACAAAAACTCCACCTATGGAATCATCCGACAGCAAAAAGATATTGATGGTGCTTTTTCTTGGAGTTTTTATAGGGTCCCTCGATCTGGGTATTGTAGGCCCAGCACTGCCTGCAATTCAATCCTACTTCGGAGTGAACGAGAGAATGGGCTCCTGGCTCTTCACCATATACATCCTTTTTCTTATGATAGGAACACCCTTAATGGCAAAACTATCTGATACCTATGGAAGAAAGACTCTTTACATAATGGACGTACTTCTATTTGCCATTGGTTCACTTGTAACCATATTCGCAGTATCCTTTGAAATGATCCTTCTTGGAAGGGCCATTCAGGGATTTGGAGCTGGAGGCATATTTCCAGTTGCAAATGCAGTTATTGGAGACAACTTCCCCCCAGAAAAACAGGGCAATGCAATGGGAATCACAAGCTCAGTATGGGGATTATCTGGAGTTTTAGGTCCAGTGTTCGGGGGACTACTCCTTAAATATGGCTGGCAATGGCTTTTCGTTATAAACATACCTTTATCCATATTCATAATCATTGCAAGTCTCTACATACTCCCTAAAAGTAAAAAAATCAATGGAGTGTACTTCGACTGGAAGGGGCTCTCTGTACTGGGGGTGCTTGTAACATGCCTTGCCTATGGGGTTAACCAGATCAACACCACCAATGTACTGTCCAGTTTATCATCAGTGGAGGTTCTACCATTTTTATTTGTTGCCATTGTGCTGCTTCCAGTTCTCTGGAAGGTTGAAAACAGCGCAAAGGACCCTCTTATCCAGATAGACCTCTTCAAAAGCCGGGAAGTTAAACTCCTTGGAACCTTCTTCATTGGGACTGGACTGACCCAGGCTGCAACTGTTTTTATACCTGCATTTGCAGTGGTTGCCCTATCCCTAACAACCTCAAATGCCAGTTTGATGGTCATGCCAATGGCCATTGCAATGGCTGTTGGAGCACCCATTGTAGGAAAACTCCTGGACTCACTCGGCTCCAGGATCATCATGATAATAGGTACATCAGTCCTTGTAATCGGCCTTTTCATCATGGGACTCTTTGCAGAATCATTTTACCTCTTCATCACAGCTGGCGTGCTCATTGGAGTGGGTATGGCCACTGTCATAGGTTCACCACCAAGGTACATAATGATAGTTGAGAGCCCACCAAAACACAGGGCTTCAGGCCAGGCTCTCATCAACATAAACAGCAGTGCAGGTCAGCTTATCGGTGGAGCACTCATAGGGGCAATAATAGGATCCCAGGCCGGGATGATGGGAGGTTACCAGTCTGCATTCATGATGATGGGATGCGTTGCCATAATAATGACGATCCTCAGCTTTGGACTTAAAAGTAGAAGGGAACAGCTTGAAACCATGAAAAAGAACTTTGAAAATCATTATGAATGATTTCAGTGGGATTGAAGATTTATTGATTCATCATACCCTACAATATATTTCCTTTTTTTACTGTCCACATAACATCAACTTTAAATAGGATCCACAACATAAATGGAAATAGTTTTTATATAGACCAGTCACTATAACATGGTTTTGGTAACATGGACGATGAAATGAACACACGCGACAGGATACTCATGGCTGCAACACACCTTTTTCAGTTGAAAGGTTATCATGCAACCGGCCTGAACGAGATATTAAAAAAAAGCAACGCACCCAAGGGTTCCCTTTACTATTACTTTCCTAATGGAAAGGAGCAGCTTGCCCTTGAATCTATTGAGCTGACCAAGGTGTTCGTTGAGGGGCTTATAAGGGAGAAGCTTTCAAGGATAGAGGATCCAGCTGAAGCCATTAAAAGTGCGATTCAGGAGATGGCTGAAAACCTGGACACCGATGAAAGTGAAAAAATTTCCCTTAAAAGTACTAAGAAGGTTTCTGTTAACCTCGTTGCACTTGAAACATTTTCAAGCAATGAAAATTTAAGGAAAGCCTGTGAATCTGCATTTGATGCATGGCAAAACATTTATGCAGAAAAACTGATTCAGGGAGGTTTTTCAAGGCAAAAGGCTGAAAAATTAAGTATGGTAATTCAATCAATGGTTGAAGGAGCCATAGTTATGTCCCTGACCAAGAAAAGTGATACACCTTTTTTTGAAGTTGCAGAAGCAATTCCGTCCATATTAACTAAAAAATAAGAACTAAGGATCATTGAATCTTTTTTTTTAATGATTTTTTAATGAGAATTTATGTAGACCAGTCTAATCAATATAGATTGAAATTTATCCACAAGTTCATGATTATATAGACTGGTCTAATACAGGAGAGTATTCAGAAATGGTTTTAAATTCAAATGAAAATAATTTCCCAATCAACAAAGATGACACTAAAAAAATCTTATTGGTACTTTTAATAAGTGGATTCATATCCATGCTAAATGAAACTGCCTTGAACATTGCATTTCCACATATAATGTTGGAGTACAGTATTTCAGCTGGAACTGTGCAGTGGTTAACCACCATATACGTTCTTGTTTCAGGTATTGTGTTCCTTATAAGCGCATTTCTTATTCAACGTTTCTCAACAAGAAAGTTATTCCTATCCTCAATGATTTTTCTTATTATAGGAACCATTATATCCGGCCTTTCAACGAATTTCCCCATTTTATTTGCTAGTCGTGTAATACAGGCAATTGGAACAGGTATCCTAGTACCTTTACTCTTTAACAGTGTGCTGATATTGATTCCAAGAGAGAAAATGGGATTGGTCATGGGGATTGTGAGTCTAGTTGTGCTCTCTGCACCTATGTTTGCACCAGTACTCATGGGATTTCTTATGGGAGTTATGGACTGGCACTGGTTCTTTTTAATGGTTTTAGTCTTTTTTGTGGCTACAACCCTTTTAGGACTATCCCTCTTAAGGAACATCACAGAAACAACCCATCCTAAGTTAGATATCTTATCTGTTATATTAGCAGCTCTTGGATTCACTGGAATCATAACAGGTTTCAGCGGTCTGGGAGACTATGGATTAAGTGTGAATGTAATTATTCCCCTGATTATTGGGGTCGCTAGCATTATAGTATTTGCAATACGTCAGTTAACCCTGAAACATCCTTTACTCAATCTTCACGTTTTTAAGTATCCCTTTTTCACGATAGGGATAATAATCAACGTGGTTAACGTTATGGTGGTTTTTGCCATTGTGATCCTCCTTCCAATGTATCTGCAGAATGCCCTTGGAACCACATCATTCATTGCCAGTCTTGTGATGCTGCCAGGGAGTATTTTAAACTGTTTCCTACCGATCCTAGCAGGCCATATATATGACAAACATGGAACGAGGATAGTCATCAGTTCAGGCCTTGCCCTTATGTGCATTTCCACTATATTTTTAGCGCATCTCTCTCTTTCAACAACCCTTATGAGCGTGCTAATTATAAATTGTGCTTTATTTGTAGGATCAGCCCTTCTAATGTCTCCAAATCAGACAAATACTCTGGGAAATTTAAATCCTGAAGATTATCCTTCTGGTTCAGCCATAATGACAGCGCTGCAGCAGATTGGAGGTGCAATTGGTTCATCTCTATTTGTGAGCTTCATGACATTCGGCCAACAAAATTACCTTCAAAACATCGTTAATCCAAGTTCAGCACAAGAGATATCAGGATTGATATCAGGTGTGAACTTCTCATTCACGATAGGAGCTGGAATGCTTGCCATTGTATTTGTTCTGTCACTGTTTTTAAAACGTGCAAAAGCACAAGAGACATAAAAAAAGCTCTTACTCCTTTTTTCCTTTTTAATTAAATTGTGCAAATCTAACGAAGTTAAAAAAAATAGAAAGTTCTTATTTTAAGAAAAATATATACATCAACGGTTAAAAAAAGGAAATTTGTATCTGAATGATTTGGTTTGGTTTAATACCCTAATTAAGAGTCAAATTTTATTCAATTCAGAATATATTTTTTTAAAATCTAAAATCATGATTCATTAATTATAATTCTTCTTTCATTTTTTATTTAAGGAGTATTCAATATGGTATTACCTCAAAACAATGGTAAAAATAGCGTAAGTGTCAATAAAATCTTAATCGTACTTTTACTTGGTGGATTTCTAGCCATGCTAAATGAAACAGCTTTAAATATTGCATTCCCCCACATAATGGGAGAGTTCCATATATCTGCTGGAACTGTGCAGTGGCTAACCACAATATACATTCTTGTTTGCGGTATTGTCTTCCTTATCAGCGCTTTTCTCATTGAAAGGTTTCCCACAAGAAAACTATTCACAGCTTCAATGGGATTCTTAATTTTAGGGACAGTTGTAGTATCTCTTTCATCTAACTTTCCAGTGCTTCTTACTGGACGTTTGATACAGGCAATTGGAACCGGTATCCTTGTTCCCTTAATATTCAACACCATATTGATCTTGATTCCCGTCGAAAAAAGAGGAGCAACCATGGGACTTGTTACACTCGTTATAGTGTTCGCTCCAATTTTTGCACCAGTACTCATGGGATTCACCATGGGTTTTATGGACTGGCACTGGTTTTTTGTGATGGTACTTATCTTCTTTGTTCTCATAGCGGTTGCGGGACTATCATTTTTAATCAACGTGACTGAATTAACCCATCCTAAACTTGATATTTTATCTGTTATCCTGGTCGTAACTGGATTTGGAGGGGTTGTGGTTAGCCTGAGTGGCTTGGGAGATAAAGGATTAAGTCCAGATGTAATAATTCCCCTTATTGTGGGCCTTGTAAGTCTCCTATTATTTACACTACGCCAGTTAAAACTGAAACACCCTATACTGCATTTAGAAACATTCAAATATTCCTTCTTCATCATAGGTATCATAATTACCATGATCAACGTTATGTCAACCTTTGCAGTGGCCATTCTGTTACCAATCTACCTTCAGAGCGCACTTGGAACCACATCTTCTGTGGCCAGCATGGTGATGCTACCCGGCAGTATCCTTGGAGGTATTTTACCCCTTGTTTCCGGCCGTATCTATGATAAAAAAGGCCCAAAACTTGTGATTAGCTCTGGCCTTGCTGTCATGTGTATCTCCATGATGTTTTTTGCAGGTCTTTCTGATTCAACACTTTTACAGGTTGTGGTTCTCCTATGCTGTGGGATATATGCTGGATCAAGTTTTGTGATGGCACCAAACCAGACTAACACCCTTGGAAATCTACCTGCCAAGTACTATGCTTCTGGTTCAGCCATAATGACTTCCCTGCAGCAAATAGGTGGTTCTATAGGTTCATCTCTCTTTGTAAGTTTCATGTCCTTCGGACAGCACAGTTACCTCCAGAATCTGGTTAATCCAACTGCTGCACAACAGGTTTCTGCGCTGGTATCAGGTGTGGACTTTGCATTTGCAGTAGGAGCTGTGATACTTGCATTTGCATTTGTGCTCTCCCTGTTTTTAAAACGTAACCCCAAAATCACATAGAAGAAGAAAAATGGAAAAGGAAGCTATAAAACTTAATAAAAATTCTTTTCTCCTTTTTTAAAAGATAAAATAACTATTTTTAATTACTATCTAACAAAACTAAAAATAAATAAAATATAATTAACTTTTTTTTAAATTGATTTAATTAAAAAATGGATGGATATAATCAAGAAGATTGAATTAAGATTTTAAAAAAAATAGGGGGTTCTAATTTTAAAGAACTTTTCCTAAAGTTTAATCCAATTTAACACCCTGCGTAACTGGCAGTCTTCGAAGCCATCCAATATCACTCTTGTAGAGCATCCTTATATCGCTGATTCCGTAGCGTATCATTGCAAGGCGTTCAATTCCAAGTCCGAATGCCAGTACTGGTACGTCAATACCCAGTGGTTCCAGAACTTCTGGTCTGAACATTCCAGACCCACCAAGCTCGATCCAGCTCTCCTTTTCAGGTAGGTAGATCTCGCACTCGGTTGATAGGTAGGTGTATGGGAAGTAAGCTGGTCTGAATCTAACCTCAAATCCTAACTTCTTGTAGAACTCCTTGAGTATTCCAAGGAGGTTCTTGAATGTTATATCTTCACCTGCAACGATTCCCTCAACCTGGTGGAACTCGGGTAGGTGTTTGTAGGTTATCGTCTCCCTTCTGAAGACCCTTCCAACTGAGAACATCTTCAGTGGTGGTTTGTTTTCATCCAAAAACCGTGTTGAAAGGCAGGTTGTGTGGGTTCGGAGCACTGTCTGTTTTGCAATCTCCCTGTTCCATGGGTACTTCCATCCCAGGGACCCTGTGGATCCACCGTTCTCATGGACAGCTCCAACCTTTTCAACAAGTTCTTCACGTGGTAATTCTGCGTATCTTGGGTTTTTAACGTAGAATGTGTCCTGCATTTCCCTTGCTGCATGATCCTGAGGCTGGAAGAGGCAGTCGAAGTTCCAGAATGCAGATTCTAATATGTTTCCTCCTGACTCTGTGAATCCCATGTTAAGGAATATGGCACGTATCTCCTCGATTATCCTCTGGAGGGGGTGCATCTTACCTGGAAATGTTTCAGGATGCTCTGCTTTTATATCGTAACCCCTGTAGTGTAATGATTTCCATGCACCTGTTTTCAGCTGTTCATGTGTGAGCTGGGTTGCCTCTTCACGTATCTCAATTCCAATATCAAGGAGTTTCATTCCCTTGTCAAGGACTTTGAGTGTGTGACTTGTTTTTTTGTCGATCTTGATTATGTTCTTACGTTTTTTCAGGTTCTTAAGGGACTTTTTAAGGTCTCCATCAAGGTCCTGGAGGTTCACCTTTCCCTGGGTAAGGGTAGCTATGAGTTCCTCGTCGCTGTCTCTTTTGGTGAGGGCAGTTTTTCCTTCATCTGTTATTGTAACGTTTCCCTTATCAACAGATGCCCATCGCTTCCTTAAAAGCCATCCAATTGCTATTTTAACATCGACTGTTTCTAACCCTGATTTTTCTGGCATCTCATCCATTGAGATGGTTCCATATTTATCAAGGGCTTTTAGGAGCTGTTTTTCTGGCAGACCATTTTTTGAGTAGTCCAGGCCGATATCTGTTAGTCCTGCAAATTCCTGAACATCCTTCTCAACTTCTATGATGTCCTTGGATGCCATGGAACCTGCTGCACTCATAACTGATTTTATGTCCATATCTATGGACTCTGATATGGCTTCTGGTGAAGATTGGTAATTGAAGGATTCTAAGCTTTTTAGAACCTTCTTCTCGTAAATATGCAGTTCATCAATGACCTTTTTAAGTTTATCATCATTCATTTTTATCATCCACGATCTTAATTGTCAGTTCATAAATTTAATGATTGTCCCCAAGTGATCCCCCAAGGATCGAGACCATGATCGATGATGCCGTGAGATCCGCAGTTGTACCAGGATTCAGGTGCTTTGATACCATCATCTCATCGAAGGCTCGAACCTGTTCGGGTCCATCATCTGCCAGGATTCCACCAGCATCCAGAAGCTCTTTTGCACCATTTGATACATCCCCTGCAACCTTTTTACCGTACTTTCTCTCGATGAGTGTGTCTGGGTACCGTGAGAGGATGGTGAGGAAGGTCTGGACAGTTGCATCGTTGAGGGTGTTGTGGGATCTGACCTCCCTGAATGTGGGATATCCCACATCGAAGGTTACGGGCATCTTGTTTGTGAGTTCATATGCAAGCCTGTCCCAGCCAGCAGATATTTCAAGGACATCGTACATGTTAAGTCCCTTCTCAATGAGTTCATCCTTTGCCTTGCTGCTTCCAACATCAAGTTCATCCCTCTCACCCATACCACCTGCATCAGCTATGCTTATGGCATCGTAGAGGTTCACAGCATCTTCAGGAGTTGTTGCCCTCATCAGGCGATCCACGTTCTCCCTCATGTCTTTAAGGTCTGTGCTCATGGCTGCTGCAGCACATATTGGAGTTAGGAGCATGATTATTCCAAGGTTGGTGTTGTTTGCAACCCATCTGTTGGTTTCAATGACTGCATCTTTTATCTGTCTTCCAAGGCCTATCTTATGGAAGTTTTCAGTTTCACCGTACTTCAAAGCCCTCTCTGCTGTTTGTCTCATGATATCTCCAATGACAACTCCGCTTATTAGGAAGTCTTCAAATACCATGTCGTCGAAGTCCTGGGTTCTGTGAACGTTTCCTGGTTTGGGATGTCCGCTGACCTCCAAGACCGATGCTATCTGTGCAGCCTTTGCAATGTAATCTGGTTCCAAGTCTGATTCTCCATTTTTTAATTTTTCATGAAAATTGTTAGTTTTATTATCTATACCTTTATGAGCGTGTCAAAAAAAGATTATTATGATGGATTCGGATCAAAGGATTTATAACGTATCAAATCAACAAGAATCCTCTTTTAAAGGCAGGTTTCCAGTCCCTCCAGGAAATCAGGCACGAAGTGGCTCACTATAAGATCTGCACCAGCCCTCTTTATCGAAAGCAGGGATTCATGGATGGAAGCTTCTGTGAGGTATCCTGCAGCTATTCCTGCCTTGAGCATTGAGTACTCTCCACTGACCTGATAGCCAATCGTTGGCATCCTGAATTCGTCCTTAACACCCTTTATAATGTCCAGGTAGGGCATTGCAGGTTTGACTATGATCATGTCTGCACCCTCCTCCACATCGAGTTCAACCTCCCTCATGGCTTCAAGGGCGTTTGTGGGGTTCATCTGATAGGTTTTTCTATCACCAAAGGATGGTGCTGAACACACCGCATCCCTGAAGGGTGCGTAGAATGATGATGCGTACTTGGCTGCGTAGGACATTATTATGGTGTCATAGTGTCCGTTCAGATCCAGTGTTTTCCTTATTGCAGCCACCCTACCGTCCATCATATCTGACGGTGCCACGATATCTGCACCTGCCTCAGCATGGCTCAGTGCTATCTTTGAGAGGTAGTTCAGGGTTTCATCGTTGACTATCTCATCGTTGCGTATGATTCCACAGTGGCCGTGGGACGTGTACTGACACATGCACACGTCTGTGATAACTATGAGGTCAGTTTCCGCCTTAAGCTTCCTGACGGTTTTCTGCACTATTCCATCCTTTGCATAGGCAGATGATCCCTTTTCATCCTTTGAAAGGGGCATTCCAAAGATGATCACAGATTTGAGTCCCATATCCTCAAGTCTCTTGGCCTCAGAGACCAGATCGTTTATAGAGTACCTGTACTGACCTGGCATGGTGTCGATATGTTCCCTCTTGCCATCTTCAAGTCCCTCCTTAACGTACATGGGGTATATGAAGTCCTCTGGGCTGAGCCTTGTTTCACTTAAAATATTTCTCAGCTGTTTTGTTTTCCTTAACCTTCTCATTCTTGTAACTGGAAACTGCATTTTATCACCGGAGATTATTTTAAAATAAATTTGAATCCTCAATCAATTTATACAAACAATATTCTATTTCAATATTGTTTGGAATAACTTAAAAATGTAAAGTTTATTTTTTGATTCAATAAAAAATGGTAATGTTTTTAATTTTTATGAACTTTCCACATCAACAAGTCCTTCAACACGTTCAATGGAACGCTTGACAGCATCATCAGATATCTTAACAGCTAAAGCACCTTTTGGACAGGTTTCAGCACACCTTCCACATACCCTGCACTTATCCTCATCCACAGCTGCCTTTCCATTCTTAATATGGATGGCATCCACGAAGCAGATGTCTTCAGTGCATTTTCCACAGACTGTGCAAATTTCAGGGTTGAATTCTAGGTTAACACCGGTCATTGGGGTTAAATTTTTTCCAATATTTTCTGGAAGTTCAGTTGCCATTTTCCAGAGACAGCAGCAGGGACAGCAGTTACAGATGGATAAAAGATCCTCTTTGGCCCCTGTGTTTAACCAGACACTGTCTATCTTGTTTCTACCAATGATATGAACCAACCCTGCTTCCTTACACTTTTCAACGTGTTCAATAGCCTCTTCCTTTGAAACCATCCTTCCCAGTTTGGAGGATATGCGCTTCGTTCCCCTGCCAAGGAATAAACAGCCCAGATCATGTGGATAATCCTTACAATCATTGGATACACGACATATGCACGAGTCCATCAGGAAGTGGTGGCTGGATCTTTGGATCATCTCCTTCAAAACATCACTAGGGAGAAAAGATTCCTCCGTTAGAGGGATGGAGCTATTCACGTTAATTTCTTCAAGCTTCATGATCCTAGAAGGTTTCACTGTACTGTCTCGTGGTAGAACCTGTATATCATCCCCCTCAAAGAACAGCCTATCTGCCATACTTGCAATCGGCGCTACTCGTCTACAAAGCCCTGCAAGGCGAAATCTGAATTTGAAGGTCCTTTTTATGAGTCCGACGCTTATGTCTGAGAAATCCATGGTAAAACCACTTAAATCTTTATTAAAATTCTGTTTTTCTTTATCTAAGTTCTGAATTTAAGTTATGATCATCGATCAATCAATTAAATCCCTCAGTGGGTCCTCAACACCGTAGGGTTTCTTCTGATAGTATCTTTTGGCATGTTCCACTATCAGCGCATGGTACTCCTGATAAATAGGAACCTGCTCTGGCAGATTGGATTCAAAGAGTTCCTTAACCTCCATGTAACCTGCCTTTTCCGGTATCAATCCAAGGTGGGAGAATATCCTCTTGGTGTAGGCATCAACAACGAATTCAGGTTTTTTGTAGGCGTAGAGGAGTATTGAATCTGCAGTTTCATTCCCCACGCCCTTAACAGCTAAAATCTCCTTTCTATCTGGTGCACGGCCTTCCAGTGATATGAAAAACTTTGTAACTTCCCTCAGATACGTTGCCTTCTGGTTCAGGAATCCTGCACATCTTATTGCAGCTTTAAGTGTTTCATCTGATAGTTCCAGGAGTTTTTCAGGTTTTATGGCCTTCAGGTCGTTGAGGTTGTTTAGAGCCTGTTCTGCTGAGGTCCAGGTTGTGTTCTGGGTCAGTATGGCCCCGAGGATTATCTCATAGATCTCATCATCCTTCTCTGGTAATTCATAGTTTTCTGGATGATATCCACGCAGTGAGCCTGTTTTTGTGGGATTTGAACCCTCATGGTTTATCAAAGGCCACCAACCCTGTGGCCCGTAGAGATCGTAGAGTTTTTGATAAATCGTGATCAAGTGAGGAGATCCTTTCATAGTGATAGATAGGACGCAGTTCTATATTAATCCAGTTATAAGTACACAAGGTGAAACCCTATCCACTCCTAGAGAACCAATAGAAACCATTTAAAATGAACATCACAATAATATAAAGTAGAGAAAATAATAGGAACAGAGGTTATGAATGATAATTGAATGCGATAAATGTACGTTAAGGCAATGGAAACATTCTGACCTTGAAAATCTGGTTGAAAATGCCAACAACATAAATATAGCAGGGAACATGAGGGATGGCTTTCCATTTCCATACACCCTGGATCACGGCAGACAGTGGATAGAAATTGCAAAGGATAACGATTGTTTCTTTGCAATAACAGTTGAAAATGAAGCTGTGGGTGGAATTGGCCTTACTCCAGGCGAGGATATTGAAAGAATCTCTGCAGAAGTTGGTTACTGGTTGGGAGAATCACACTGGGGAAAGGGAATTATATCCTCAGCCCTAGAGGGCGTGGTGGACCACGGCTTCAACGAGTTAAAACTTCGAAGGATATTTGCAGTTCCACTGGAACATAACACTGCCTCAAGAAGAGTTCTTGAAAAAAATGGTTTTGATCTTGAGGGCATTCTGAGAAACAGTGTTATAAAATTTGACAAAATACATAATCAAGCATTGTACGCAAGAATTAAATAAAAATCCCTATTTGGAGGACGTGAATCTATGTCAGGAAACACCACAGGTAAGATGTTCAAGGTTACAACCTTCGGTTCAAGCCACGGCACAGCACTTGGAGCAGTTATTGACGGCTGCCCTGCAGGACTGGAACTGAACGAAGAGGATATTCAGGCAGAACTCAATAAAAGAAGGCCAGGCACAAGTAAAATAACAACACCAAGGGGCGAGACAGACCAGGTCCAGATACTGTCAGGGGTCTTCCAGGGCAGGACGGATGGAACACCCATAGCCGCAGTTGTCTACAACAGGGATGCAGACTCCTCAGCTTACGAGGCCCTTAAGAACACACCAAGACCAGGTCATGGAGATTACACATGGAAGGCACGCTACGGCTCTTACGACTACCGTGGAGGTGGAAGGGGCAGCGGCAGGGTCACAATAGGCCACGTTATAGGGGGAGCAGTTGCAAAGAAACTCCTGAAAACAATGGGCATAGAAGTGGTTGCCCATGTAACCCAGATAGGAAGTATCAAGGCCAACAAGGTCAACATCAACCAGATAGCATCTAAGATCCAGGAAAATCCTGTTCGATGCGCAGACCATGCTGCAGCATCCAGGATGGAAGAATTGATCCTTGATCTTAAGTCCCAGGGAAACTCAGTTGGTGGTATCGTTGAAACAATTGTTCTGAACGCACCTGCAGGTCTTGGAGATCCTGTATTCGACAAGCTGGATGCAGACATTGCCAAGGCCCTCATGGCCATAGGAGCAGTTAAGGGCGTTGAAATCGGAGCAGGATTTGAATCTGCAGAGCTCACAGGATACGAGATGAACGATGAATACTACGTATCTGAGGAGGGAATCAGAACAACAACCAACCAGGCTGGAGGAATCCTTGGAGGTATGTCCAATGGAATGCCCATCGTTGCACGCATGGCAGTCAAACCCACACCATCCATATCAAGAACCCAAAAAACAGTTGATTTGGAGAAGATGGATGATGCTGAAATCGAGATAAAGGGAAGGCACGACCCCTGCATCTGTCCAAGGGTGACGCCTGTGGCTGAGGCTGCAGTTGCAATGGTTGTGGTTGATCATTTGATAAGGGCTGGTTTTATGGGGGCTACAAATTTATTTTAAAAAATTTTTATTATTTTCATTAGTTAATATTAATACTTATTTTTAGTAATAAATAATAAAGCATGTTATATAAAGTGTTATTATTAACGACAATCCTTTTTTTTAAAATTTGATAAATTATTAAAAAAATTAAGAAAAGTATATTAATTAATAATTGATCATAATTTATTATTTAATTTAAAAAGAGGGAAATAAAATGGATTTAGAAGATTTACAAATAGAAGGTATCAGAGATCTTATGGCAGATGAAGTAGATTTGGATATTGCAGAAAATAGGTTATATACGAGCAAACGATTAAAACCTGGCTTTAGAGATATGTATACAACTTTATTAAAAGATGCTATTGTAGATGGAGATCCAAATTCTTTTGCCCAATGCATCCTGAATGAAAAATGTTTAGTAAGTGTGGAACCAAGTTCAAGAAGTAAAACTGGAATGAAGAAAGTGCCATGGAATGCTCATATTGTATTGGGTGAAGGGGAATTTAACAGATTTTTTATAAGAGCACTTTGTAGAAAAGCTATTGAAGAAGGTTATAAACTTGAAATATATAGGGCTAAAGAAGTTAATAAGCCAAGATCAATATCTAAATCATTAATAGGAACTGAAGTAGATCCTAATGTCCTTTTAAATGATTTAAGAGAAAACATTGGAGTTGACACGGCTTTAGGAGTGCCTCCAGGTCCAAGCTCCGGATTAAGTGTAAGACTTATAAAATAACTTAAATTTATATTAATAAATATTTCTTTTTTGATAAAGTTATAATAGAAGTTTATAAATCTATATTTTCATTTTTAATACTTCTTAACTAATAAAATCAAAAATTAACATAGCCCAATTTTAATGGAAGCATTATCATTAAATTATTCATAAACAAAAAAAAGAGATAATTAAATAATTACTGAGTTACATACCTTTTGTGTGATTTATTATGGTTTTTTTCCCTTCAAATTCCAATTTATATGTCCACAATAACAACGCACTGCTTCAGGTGAGTATCCATTCATGCTTAAATGAAGTAGATTTCCACATTCAGGACATTTGAAAATTTTAAATAATCTTTCAAATGTATCAACAACAGGTCTAAACTCGTTTGGAGTAAAGTCTGCCCAACTGTTATAATGGACGTTTGCATTTATAGTCCATTTTTCTACTTCTGATTCTTTAATTATTTCTTTAGATTCGTTATGTATTCTTGATAATTTCTTTACTTCTTCTTTTCTACCCCAACTTTGTGCTGCCTTTTTGGCTTTGATTAGAAGTTCATTATATTTTGAAATTGCAGGTGGTAAAAGTTCCCCTAAATCATAACCGCTATTCTCTTTGTGTTTCGTTTCAACTTGTAAAGATTCACATACATTACTAAAATATTCTTCAGATGTTCTTCGAAGCTTTGCAGCTGCAGCAGGTATATCCTCAGAATCAATATTGCCCCTAATTTGTTTCCAAGGATCTTCAGATTGTTTGAACTGCGGTCCTTCTTTTAAAGTCCAATTAGAAAGTTTATACATGTTCTTTCTTTTAACAACACCATTCTTTTGGAGTTGTTCTGCCCAAACCTGATCATGTGTAGTTATAAGAATTTGACTATCTTTAAATTGATTAGCAAGTACCCTACTTATTTCCCTACGATGATCTGCATCTACAGATGTCATAACATCATCAAGAACTGTAAGGTTAATGTAACCATGTGTAACCTCTTCAGAAAGGGCTAAATATAAACAAAATCCCATACTATCTTGATGTCCTTCACTATGTAATGCATGAGGTGGATTCATACTTTTTCCATGAAAATCTACTTGAAGATCTACCCCTGATCTTTTTGTTTCTAAAATAGCATTAAAATCATTTTCATCAACATGATGGATAGTTCTATAAAGCTCTACAAAACGATCTTTAATTTTATTGTAAAGTTCATTTAAAACGTTTTCTCGTTCTTTCGAAAATGTTTTGTATAATTTTTCAGCACGATCATGTGCATATTCTGCAGATTTAAGCTCTTTTCAGCGTCTTCTAGTGCTTTAAGATTTTCTTCAAGCCTAGTTAATAGATCCCAACTAGTTTGTTCTGGAGTAGTTTCAGGTGATTTTTCTTTTGCAATATCACTTAATCTTTCTAAAAGATTATCCAAATCTTTTGGAGCACATAAAATTTCTACTTTTTCAGAAGTAAAATGAGGATCTGGATATTTATCTAAATCTTTTAAAATTTCAATTAATGCCAATAAATTATCTTTCCATTCTCTGAATGCAGAAAAATCATCTTCAACATTTAACTTATCAATAACCCCTAAAATATTATCTATAACAGAATTTAAAGGATTAATAATTTTTATTATCCCTTCAGAAATTGTATTCATCCTATCCAAATCTTTAGATCCCTCTTCATAAATTTTCAACTGATCTTCAAGATATTCTTTAAGTTTAGAAGGGGACCAATGTGCGTTACATAAAGGACAGTTACCAGAATCATCCAACAAATCTAAACCAATATTTGTTAATTTAGATCTAGCTATAGATTCTTCTAACAATTTATTTGCAGATATTTTATCAATAATCCTTCTTAATTCATAATCTTTATCCTTCAAATCTCTCTTAGAAATAATTTTCCTAATTTTTTCTATATCTTGATTCAGTAAATCAATGTTAACTATATCTTCATGACTTGATGTAGGGGGTGAAATTCCTTGTTTTAAAACTGATGAATCCAATTCATCAATTCCACTTCCACCTAAAATAGAACGTTGATCGTTAATAAACTTTAAAACGTTATCTACATTAGGTTTTTCTTCATCAATTGTTATACTTACTGTATTTTTGCATCTCTCCATATTTCCCTTGGATGACTTAAAATCTCTGTTTAAATCATTATTGATACTTTTTAAACTCTTATCTAGTTTAGTAATCTCTTCGAGTTTTAGAAGTTCTTGTATTTTATCTCCCCTAGTTTTAGTACTAGCAGTGACAAATTTTAGAATTTCTCTTTTTGTCAAAATATGTTGACTTCTAGACGCAAGTTCTATAACAGGCTTTATTGCATCTTCATAAATATCCTCAAAAATCAGCTCATCAGGCTTTTTAAAAGAACGTTTAATTTCAATTGTTTCTTCAATTTTAGGTAATTTAATCAGTGCTTTGACGTAACTCTCTTCGGGTTTGGCATCTATATGATGGCCATGTTTTTTGTAATCAATTCCGTCAGTTCCTTCACCCACCATTCTTGAAATTTTTCCAGTTAAAAGAAAATCAATTGCATTCACTATAGAACTTTTACCAGAACCATTAGATCCATAAATTAAAAAATTATCCCCATTAGGTTCAAGCTCACAAGAGAAACGAATTCCTCCAATGTTATTAATTTCCAGCTTGATTATTTTCATCAAAATCATTCCTTAAAATAGAAACTAATTGTTTTTTATCATTTAAAGAACCATTTTTTGACAGTTCTCTTAATTTTATCATTGTTTCATCATCATAAATATCCATTTCATCTAACTTGTCAAAAGTTCCCCCTATTATTTGGTCTAAAATAGATTTTAGAGGTTTATTTTGTTCTTTTTTATCAGCTGTTTTCACTATAATTATTCCCCCTAATACCACTCTTATTAAAAATAAATTATTAATAACTGTTATTAAAATTTACATCAATAAATTTTTCTATTTATTTGAGCTTTTTAAGGGAATAAAACTATAAAAAACAATGGAAGGCTTAAAAACAAGAAAAAAATCAATAAAAATAATTTTTATGTCACGTTAACTATTCATCATTTTTTAGAGTTAAGTTGCAAAAACATTACAAGATTTTTTTATGCTATACTATTTTAGTATTCAAAAAGAAAGTTTAAACGTCCCATCTAACAATCAATGATACTAAACTGAAAAATAAAATACGAAAAACTAACAAGTTTACATTTTCAAACATTGGGATAATATACTTAAAATTCAAGCCTCGGGGGGGATTTGAACCCCCGACCACGAGATTACGAGTCACGCGCTCTACCGGACTGAGCCACCGAGGCATAAAGAACTGTTACTTAATCTGTTTTTGTTTGATTGGATTTAAACTTAACTGTGAATTTTGTTTAATCCATACTTATTTTCAATACATTCCTTGAATTAAATCTATTTTCCTCTAATAATTAAATATATAATTTACTTTGTTTAAGTAATAAATAATTTTATGAAAGAAGGAGTTGAAAAAATGAGATTATTTGCTGAAAAATCATTAAGTGAAGTTATAAAAGAAAAAAAGAATTGGATTAATAAACTTATTGAGGAAGAAGATGAATCGATAATATTAAGTGCAAATGACACATATATAAGCACTATTAAAGAGAAAGAATACATAGACGTGCCTGAATTTAAATTTAATGAATTTGAACTAAAAGGGACAACAACACAAGGTAATTATATAGTTTATACTTTTAAAATTCCATTTCTTGGAAATAGAGAATCACTTCAATTACAACCATCTAACAGACTTATATGGGATGATTTTAATGTGGAAGTTGAAGAAATGGATGAGGTTCAATATTTAACATTTAAAATTGAAACTGATGACGATTCTGTTGATGAACTTAAAAGCAAATATGTAACCATAGTCAATAAAATAAAGCGACAGTTACAAAATTTTTCAGGTGAAGTCAGGCCTTTTAATGATCAACTGGAAGAATTTATAAGAACTAGCTTAGATGAGCGTAAAAACAGAATTTTAAAAATCGAAGAAAATATTAAATCACTTAAGGAAATAAAATTTTAATAATTTTTTATTATTTTTCTATCTTTTACTTAAAGTCTTAGATTAACCGCATATAAATTTAATAAGTCCCGAAAATAATGTAATTTTCACTTTAAGAATTTTTTCAATGAAATCTTTAACTAATTGGGAATTTATCGCTTCTTCTATTAAATTAGATATTTGCCGTGCATTTTTAAATTTAGATGCGTTATTAAGAAATGTTTCTTTCAATTGATCTAAATCAATTATTTCTTTGTCATCATCATCCAATTTTTCATACTTTTTTTCTATATCTATTTCCATTATCTTTTTTATAGCTTCAATACTGAGAGGTTTGAATTTAATGAGTTTAGTAAATCTAAAGAAAAGAGGATCGCCAATACTTTTTCTTATCTCATTTTCATTTTGATAATTAGATGTGCAAATTATAATTGTATCATCTAACTTAACTTTATAATTTTTATCTTCAAATATCCCATCATCAAATAATTGATAAAAAGCTTCATGAAAAAGATTAGCTGCTTTATCAAATTCGTCCAGTAATATAACATTTGAACTTCTTTCTAAAAGCTCTTTAGCAAAAGAAGATTGGGCGTGATTGCCTCCAAATAAGTATTCGCTAAATTTAACATTTTGAAACATTGAAAATTGTTTTCTAAAAAGCTTTTGACCTAATATTCTACTTAAAAATTTGGCGGTCTCAGTTTTACCAATACCAGAATTTCCATAAAACATGAGAACGATTGGTTTATTATCATTATATTTTTTTAAAAAAGAATAAAAAGAGTTCAATAAATCTTTTTTCACATGATCTTGGCCTATTATATTATCTTCAAATGTATTATTAATTTTTAAAAATTTATCTACATCTAATACGTTGTATTCATAATTTTCATATGTTATAGCTTCACTATAAGAATCTTCGAGTAAATTTGATATATGAACGGGAGGATTTTGTAAATATAGATTTTCTATATTGCTTCTATTAATCAAACTATTAAAACTCTGAACAGCACTTTCAGAAATACTGGCATAACTTTCTGAGTAAGCAACCAAACATTTTATGCAATCTCTCTCAGGTTCTTCAATTTCATCACCATTTTGAACTAGAACTAGCTTATTTCTCAGAGCGTCATGTTCAATAACTAATTCAGAAAGAGTGGTCTTTTCTTCAGGTATTAACTTTTCAAAACCTGATTTTGGACCATAATATATTTTAATTTTCATTAATACTTACTCCTGCAAGAATAACATCATAGACATCTAAATCTTCTTCATTACTGTTTTTTTCATTTTCCAAATCTTCCAATGAGGAAGCTAAATTTTCATCCATATTAAATTCTTTATTTATATCTAAAGAATCTTCATTTGCTCTCCCAACTTTCACCATATAATATGTTAAATCCATTTTTGTTAAATCAGCGATTGTATAATTGTTTCGGAACGCATTAATATTAAATCTCAATATTTTTTTAGTTTCATCTATTTTTTGTTTTGCTATCATTTCATAATATCCTTTACCATATTCAAATGCTTCATCCATATTATGTATATTCAAGGGTACTCCTTCATCTGTGGTGAAATCTTTTGGGAAGATTTTTAAATAAGGAGTAAACATTTTAAAAAAAGCAATTGAGTTTGGATAAGGTTCTAAATAACAATTACTCAATTCTTCAATATCTTCTCCTTTTTTATCAACAAAATCACTTAGTAACGAATTAGAGATAGTTGTTTTTATCATATTGGAATTATTTTTTTCAATGCCTGCTTTAACATTACCTTCAACACCCCCTCCAACAAAAGGCAAAAAAGATGCTTTTGCCCACCCTTTTAATTTACCTTCAGCACCAGTTTTTTTATTAGTTTCACCTAATTCTTCTATAATTTGTTCTGTTAATCCTCCATCATTTATTGTTAAATAATCAGTAGCTCCAAGTTCATCAAAATAGACTATTCTTATCATTTTTTTCTCTTTTTTTTCCATTTTAACCCCTTACTTCAAATTTTCATTAACGTCAATTTCATAAAAGATTTAATTCTAGTTATTAATACAATTAAGTAGTATCCATATATTTCTTCATATGATGCGTATCTTACTTCTTTTTTAACCAGATTTACAAATTCACCATAGTAGTTATAATAGATAGAACTTATCTTAACATTCTTTTTGCACCTAAAATCAGTTATATAAAAATAATAAATAATTTTTTTGAATTTATAATACTGGTTGGTTGATTACAGCGCATTACTCTATTAATTTAATGAAATAGATTGTAAAAAGAAAACAATTAAACATTCTGTCATTGAAAAAAACTACACTAAAAAGGGGGAAGTGTTCAGTTCCAGAAAAAAAGTTTAAAAAGTGCTTTCAATTCCTTTACTAACGCAAAAAAAATTAGAAAAATTATATTTTTTCAATTATTCCTATTTAATCTTAGATTATAATTTGACAATTTTTAAATTTGGCAAATTATCCTAAAAAAAGGAGAAATGTGGATAGGTTTTAAAGTTTTGAATTTAAAACTCATCCAGTGTCTGCTGTTTTGGTAAATAAGCATCCAGGTTGATCTTCATCCCGTCCCGTGCAGCCAGGGTTCTCACTCCTGTTGCCTCAGTTATCCTCCGGGCTTCAGCATCTGGATGGTCCATTATGAACTTCATTCCAAGGTGGGTCATCACTGCAAGTTTGGGTGACACCTCATCCACAAGCATCTGGAAGTCATCTGCACACATATGACCCCTTATCCTCTCACCATCTGCTCTTATGACACTTGCAATCAAGATATCCGCACCTTTATGTTCCCCTGCCAGTTCTGGGAAGTACTGTGTATCTGAGGTGTAGGATATCGTGAAGTCCTGATGACTTATTCTGAAGCCAACACCCTTGGGATCACCGTGGATGGTCTTTGTGGCCTTCACGCGGATCTTGTCAACCTTGATCTCATCGCCTGCTTCCATTGCAGCGACCTTGGGTTTCGTCATGTGGTACTTGGATATACAGGGACCCCACTGCTTGTAACCGTTTATAACGCTCTGGTTTCCAATGAGCATTCCCCTGTTTCTGGTCATTCCCCTTGTTATTGCTTCAAGGAGAACCTCAGCATCTGTATAATGGTCCGTGTGTGAGTGTGAGACCATGACGCAGTTGAGCTTGGTTGGGTTCAGTCCGAACTGGTAGGTCCGAACCAGTGCACCAGGCCCTGGATCCACGTGGATGTTCTTACCGTCGATACCATCTATCCTAAATCCGCCTGTCATCCTCTTCTGAGTTATGGTCGCGAAAGCGTCCGCCACCACTACCTAAAAACGTTAGTTGCATGTTGATTCTCCTTTTGTTAGTTTTATTATCGAATTTATATGATAATTTAAATTTTGATGTTTCATGATTTACATGAAATTAATCATTTCTCTTCCCTGCAGATTATCACAGAACAGGTTAAACCTGTTTTGCTTCGTTTTATGCAGAGGTTTTCCTTATCTACAATGACCTTGTCCCCAACCTTAACATCACCGGGCTCTGCAAGTTGCATGGTAACAGATTCACCTGCCTTTTTAAGTGGTTTCCAGTCCATGTCAAGGGCCTCAACACCCTTCTTAAGGGTTACCTCAAGTTCGTCTCCAGATATGGATCTGATCTTCCCCACTTCACCCTCACTGATTATCCTTGTGGCCATCTGTATGGTTTCAGTGGTTTTAAGAAGTTCCTCCTTGAGGGAATTCCTCCATTCTGTGAGTTCCTTAACATCCTGGATTATGGTGGTTCTCAGAAGTTCCTTAGCCTCCTTGTACTCCATAGAGGGATGTTTTATGATAACATCATGTTCCTGGCTTACAGATGGTGTTTGCCTGGCCACATCGTCCATGACCTTGCTGAAGAGTTTTGCAATATCCTGCAGGCTGGTTTTGTTCTTCCAGTTGTCCTTTATGGTTTTGTTGGCAATTTCCTTGGTCATCTTGTTTCCAAAGACAACTATGGAGCTTTCACCACCTTTTATTTTCTTTATGTCTGAACCTAACAGTTCAACTATGTTGTAGGCCCCGGTTGTTCCGTAGATCCGTTTCCGCTTTGTCTTGAAGGGTGTTTTGAATCTCACCTCTCCAACTGCAACATCATCAATTTCACGAACTTTCTGGGCATCATCTGTTATTTTAAGTGTTATGTCAAGTTCTGAAGCTCTTTTCAGGAGTTCCTCATCTGTTCGGATCTCTCCAGAGTAAAGCTTCTCCTCGAGTTTTTCCCTGTTTGCCTCATCACCGAAAAACCCAATTCTCCTTTTATCTCCAGCCATGACGCATCCTTTGCTTCCAACGTAGGTTATTATAAGACTCATTTGAACACCGTGCTTTTTATCTAAATGGAATGTTTAATTTGAGTTTTTATATAATTTATGTTTACCCCATCTTTAAATAAATCACTGAAGAAAAAAAGTAAATTGAAGGTGTTATTCAAATAAAAAGGTTCGAATTTTTAAAAAAATATTATTTTAAAAAAATAAAAAAATTATTCTTTGAAATCCTTTAACTTCCCTGAAAAATTCGTAACTTCTTTATAAAAAAGGAAAAAATTAGGGAATCAACAGATTTTTTAAATAAAAATCCAATGAATCAACTGAACTCACTTATTATCAGACGTTGATTCCTCAATCTCCCCATCCACAACAGTTCCCTCACCCAGACTTGGTGGAACTCCCTCAAGAACATCCTTCAGGAATGCTCCTGTGTAGGTGTTGCTCTGGGCAATCTCCTCTGGTGTTCCCTCTGCAACCACTAGTCCACCTTCATCTCCACCTTCAGGTCCAAGGTCTATGATGTGGTCTGCTGTTTTTATAACATCCAGGTTGTGTTCTATAACAACAACTGTGTTTCCACTGTCACGGAGCCTTCCAAGAACATGGAGTAATTTCTTAATATCTGCAAAGTGCAGTCCTGTGGTTGGTTCATCCAGTATGTACAAGGTTTTGCCTGTGCTCTGTTTGCTCAGCTCCTTTGCAAGTTTAACACGCTGTGCCTCTCCACCTGAGAGTGTTGTTGCAGGCTGGCCCAGTTTGATGTATCCCAGTCCAACATCGTCCAGGGTTTTGAGCTTCTTGTGGATACGTGGAATGTTCTCAAAGAACTTCACTGCTTCCTCAACAGTCATGTCCAGGACCTCTGAGATGTTCTTGCCCTTGTAGCGGACATCCAGTGTTTCTCTGTTGTACCTTTTACCCTTGCAGACTTCACATGGAACGTAGACATCAGCTAAAAAGTGCATTTCTATCTGGATGATTCCATCACCACTGCAGGCTTCACATCTTCCTCCTTTAACGTTGAAACTGAACCTTCCTGGTTTGTAACCGCGTTTCTTGGATTCTGGTGTTTCAGCGAATATTTCACGGATGTAGGTGAAGACTCCTGTGTAGGTTGCAGGGTTGGAGCGTGGTGTTCTTCCAATGGGTGACTGGTCTATGATGATGATCTTGTCCACGTTTTCAATGCCCTCGATGTCATCGTGCTTTCCGGGATTCATGTGTTTCTTGTTGATCTTACCGTAGAGTCCCTTGTATAGAACCTCGTTTATCAGGGTACTTTTTCCTGAACCTGAAACCCCTGTGATACACGTGAACACTCCCAGTGGGAACGTGACGTCGATGTTCTGGAGGTTGTTCTCCCTTGCACCCTTGATGGTTATGTACTTGCCATTGGGTTTGGTTCTCTCTTCAGGTATTTCGATCATTTCCCTGCGGGATATGTAGTTTCCTGTGATGGAGTTGGGGTTTTCCATTATCTCTTCGGGTGTTCCCTCTGCTATAACGATTCCACCGTGTTCCCCTGCACCGGGACCTATATCAACGATGTGATCCGCGGACATTATGGTTTCTTCGTCGTGTTCCACAACGATTAATGTGTTTCCAAGGTCCCGTAGGCGTTCAAGGGTTTTTATGAGCCTTGCATTGTCACGCTGGTGCAGACCAATACTTGGCTCGTCGAGTATGTAGAGCACACCCACGAGTCCTGAGCCTATCTGGGTTGCAAGACGTATCCTCTGGGCTTCACCACCGGATAGTGTTCCTGATGATCTTTCAAGGGTTATGTAGCCCAGTCCAACATCCACCAGGAACTTCAAACGCTCCCTTATCTCCTTGAGAACCTCCTTGGCAATGAATAATTCCATCTCACTGAGTTCAACTTCCTCGAAGAACTTCTTTGAAGCTTTTATGGGCATTTCAACTACTTCTGATATGGTTTTACCACTAACCGTTACTGAACGGCTTTCAGGGCGCAGTCTGGTACCTTTACAGGCTGGACATTTTCTGTCGCTCATGAACTGGCCTATGTAGCTTCGCATGTAGTTGGACTTGGTGTCAAGGAAGAGACGTTCCATACGACTTACAACACCCTCAAACCTCCTTTTCACCCTGTGCTGTCTGTTCTTACGTACGAAGTTGAACTCTATCCTGTCGGATGAGCCGTAGAGTATGATGTGCTGGTACTCCTCTGGAAGATCCTGGAATGCTGTGTCCATGCTGAATCCGTAGTGGTCTGAAACAGCCCTCAGCATCTGGAAGTAGTAGTTATCATCATTTTTGGACTTGCTCCACGGCAGAATTGCTCCCTCATTGAGTGAAAGGGATCTGTCTGGAACCACAAGGTCCGTGTCTATTTCGAGTTTGCTTCCCAGACCGTTACACTCTGGACAGGCTCCATGTGGACTGTTGAATGAAAACATCCTTGGACTTATCTCCTCAAAGTTTATTCCACAGTCTGGGCATGCGAAGTCTTCACTGAACTTCTTCTCATGTCCATCTCCGTAGACAACTATCATGAGCCCTTCACCCAATTCAAGGGCTGTTTCTACAGAATCTGCAAGCCTCCGTTTGAAGTCCTCATCGTACCTGATAACCAGACGATCCACAACAACCTCAATGGTGTGTTTACGGTTTTTATCAAGTTCAAATTCATCATCAAGACTTGATACTTCACCATCAACCCTCACACGTACGAATCCCTTTCTGCGAAGATCATCAAAGACCTTCTGATGCTCACCCTTCCTGTCCTTCACAACAGGACCGAGCACCTGTATCTTGGTGTCCTCCTCTTCGTGGAGAATGTTGTCAACGATCTGACCTGCTGTCTGCTGTGATATTTCCTTTCCGCACTTGTAACAGTGGGGTGTTCCCACACGTGCAAAGAGAAGACGCAGATAATCGTATATCTCCGTAACTGTTCCAACGGTTGATCTGGGATTTACACGTGTTGTTTTCTGGTCTATGGATATTGCAGGTGAAAGCCCCTCTATGTAATCAACCTCAGGCTTCTTCATCTGTCCTAAGAACTGTCTTGCATATGCTGATAATGATTCAACATATCTTCGCTGGCCCTCTGCGTATATGGTGTCGAATGCCAGGGATGATTTCCCTGAACCGCTGATCCCTGTGATAACAACGAATTTGTCACGGGGTATGGTGATGTCTATGTTCCGGAGGTTGTGCTCACGTGCCCCCTTTATTTTTATATTTCCTTTTTTACTCGTCATTAGCTTTAAACTCCTTATTAATATAATTTGAACAATTCATTTTGGTATAAAATTTATCCTAGTGCATTTGATAAGAAATTAAACAGATATCCTAATATTATTTTTAATATCCATTTTTATTATTTAATTTAATGAAATTCTAATTTTTAGAGGGTTATGGAGGATATTAAATCGTTATATTTTCCCTCCCCCAAAAAACCTATTTTAACTTTCAAACACCTTCCAGTGCATGTATCTTATCCCTAATCTTGGCCGCCCTTTCAAAGTCAAGTTTTTTGGCTGCATCCTTCATTTCAGCTTCAAGATCCTTTATGAGAAGATTTAATTCTTCTTTTGGAATGTTTTCAATGTCTGTAACCTGTTCAAGTAATTCCCCTTCCTTAACTGGTTTTTCCTTGATGGATTTCACAACGGATCTTGGGGTTATTCCATGCTTCCTGTTGTACTCCATCTGGAGTTTTCGTCTTCTGTTTGTCACATCCACTGCAGATCGTACAGATTCTGTCATTTCATCTGCGTACATTATGACCTGGCCTTCAAGGTTCCTTGATGCACGGCCTATCGTCTGTATGAGGGATGTTTTTGAGCGGAGGAATCCCTCCTTGTCTGCGTCCATTATACCAACAAGGCCCACCTCTGGAAGGTCCAGACCCTCCCTGAGGAGGTTCACACCCACGAGGCAGTCGAATTCTCCCCTTCTGAGGTCATCAATTATTTCTGTCCTTTCAAGGGTTTTTATCTCTGAGTGCAGGTAGCGTACCTTGATTCCAACCTTTGCATAGTAATCTGTAAGATCCTCAGCCATCTTCTTGGTGAGGGTGGTTACGAGAACCCGCTGATCCTTTTTAATTTTCTCCTGTATCACTCCCAGGAGGTGGTCAACCTGACCCTTAACTGGCTTGACTATGACCTCAGGATCAACGAGTCCTGTTGGCCTTATTATCTGTTCAACAGTGTTCCTGCTCATACCCAGTTCGTAGGCTGCAGGTGTGGCTGAAACGTATATGATCTGGTTCTGCAGTCTCTCAAATTCATCGAAACGCAGGGGTCTGTTCTCACGTGCTGATGGCAGTCTGAAACCGTAGTCCACAAGCGAATCCTTCCTTGCCTTGTCACCAGCATACATTCCCCCTATCTGGGGCACTGTAACATGTGATTCATCGATTATTGTGAGGTAATCCTCTGGGAAGTATTTTATGAGGCTGTATGGCGTGTCTCCCCATTTTCGGCCTGATAGGTGCATTGAGTAGTTCTCGATACCGTTGCAGTATCCCATCTCCTGAAGCATCTCTATGTCGAAGCGTGTTCTCTGCTCAAGTCTCTGGGCTTCAAGGAGTTTGTTCTGGGAGTTAAGTTCCCTGAGACGTTCCTCAAGTTCTTCTTCTATGTTTTTTATTCCCCTTTCAAGCTTTTTCCTGGAGGTTACGAAGTGTTTTGCAGGGAATATGGTGGTTCTATCAACTTCCTTGATGGATTTACCACGTACTGGGTCGATTAGGGATATTGCATCCACTTCATCTCCGAAGAGTTCTATGCGTATTGGTGATGCACCGTCCACAGGGTAGACCTCGATGACATCTCCCCGCACACGGAACTTACCCCTTATAAATTCCATGTCGTTACGTTCGTACTGCATTGCAACGAGTTTGGTGAGTATCTCATCCCTGCCCCGTGTGTCTCCTATTTCAATGGGCAGTACGAATTCTCCGTAGTCTTCAGGTGATCCTATACCGTAGATGCATGAAACACTTGCAACCACTATGACATCATCCCTTGAAAGCAGGGATTGGGTTGTTGAATGCCTCATTCTGTCTATTTCCTCATTTATTGAGGCTTCCTTATCTATGTAGGTGTCTGACTGGGCTATGTAGGCCTCTGGCTGGTAGTAGTCGTAGTAGCTCACGAAGTACTCCACTGCATTGTCTGGGAAAAACTCTTTGAACTCCTCGTAGAGCTGTGCAGCAAGTGTTTTGTTGTGTGATATGACAAGGGTTGGTTTTTGAACATCCTGAATGACGTTGGCCATTGTGAAGGTCTTTCCTGAACCTGTGACACCCAGAAGTGTCTGGTGCTTCAGACCCTTCATTACACCTTCTGAAAGGGATTTAATTGCTTTAGGCTGGTCTCCTAAGGGTTCATAATCTGATATAAGGTTGAATCCACTCATGGTTTTGAATCCTCTTAGCTATGATTTTTTTTAAGTAGTATCTTCAATCTCTAGAGCAATGAAAAAAATTCAAAATCTACTTCGTACAATGAAAAAAATTCTGTACAGAAAAAATAAGTACCTCAAATTAATATGATCTATGGAAGTTTTGATATGATTATATTCACAGTATCTTTATGTAATTAGCTTCTAGCCTTTAATACTATTAAAAATTTTAAGAATTATTCTAGGGAATATTATTTTTAGATGGTCCATCTAATTATTTACTAAGTTATTGATGAACTTAGTATTTAAAGTCTTTTATATATATGAACGATGAATTTTGAGTAAATAGTAAAACTCATTGATAACCTATTAAACTCCACTTCAACATTTAAAAGTATTAAATTTAAGAGGATTAAAAATTGACCTTCCAAAGCAAGTATCCAGATGATCTACCTGACAAACCCGGCGTTTACATCATGAAAGATGTCGAGGACAGGGTTATCTACGTGGGCAAAGCCAAGAACCTGAAAAAAAGGGTTAAATCCTACTTCAAGGATGATCTGGAATCCCCTAAAACAAGGGCTCAGATGAGGCAGTTCCACCATCTTGAGTACATGGTAACGGACACAGAGAAGGAAGCCCTGATACTTGAGTCCAACCTCATAAAGAAGCACATGCCGCGTTACAATGTGCGTTTGAAGGATGGAAAACGTTACCCCTACATAAAGATAAGTAACGAGGATTATCCCAGGGTTTTCATAACAAGAAGAGTAACAGATGACGGATCTTACTACTACGGACCCTTCACAGATTCTGGTGCACTTAAACAGATGGTTAAATATCTTAAATCCCTTTTTAAAATACGTGACTGTAAAAGGATGGATGGACCATGTCTCAACAGCCAGATAGATATATGCAACGCTCCCTGTGACGGCAGAATAAGTAAAGAGGAGTACTGGGAGAACATCGACAAGGTAACCATGTTCTTCGAGGGTAAGTACACTGAGATCGTGCACAAACTCAAGGAGGAAATGGCAGAGGCAGCCCAAAACCATGAGTACGAGAAGGCAGCAGTTTTAAGGGATCAGCTGAACTCCATAGACACCATGCTTGAGAGGCAGAAGATGGAGATGACGGGGGATCTTGATCAGGACGTTGTTGCACTCTCATCTGATGAAAATATAACGTGTGTTGTTGTTTTTTCAATAAGGGAAGGGAAGATCATTGGAAAGGATGATTTTCTCATGAATGGAGCAGAGGATACTCCTCAAAGTAAGGTCCTCTCTGCATTCCTGAAACAGTACTATTCAGGGCCAAGGCATGTCCCCAAGGAGATAATAATTCAGGATGAGGTTGTTGATGCCAGTCTCATCATGGAATGGTTGTCTGAGAAGAGGGAGAACAAGGTTACCCTGAAGGTTCCAAAGAGAGGTAGAAATCATCGGATGGTTCAGATGGTTGCTAAAAATGCAGATATAATCAGACAGCACCATGAGAGGGTGGAAGGTGCGCTGGTGGAGCTTAAAAATTATCTGAAGATTCCCCAGCTACCCAGACGTATTGAAGGCTTTGATATTTCCAACATCAGTGGAAAAACGCCTGTGGGATCCATGGTGGTCTTTGAGGATGGGAAACCTAAAAAATCAGCTTACAGGAAATACAAAGTGGAAACAGAAGGTCCTGATGACTACAACATGATGAGGGAAGTTTTAACACGACGTTACCAGAAACTCGTTGATCCTGCAGAAAATGGTGGGGACGTTCCTGATCTCATACTGGTTGATGGTGGTAAGGGACAGCTGAACGTTGCTCTGGAAGTTTTAAATTCCCTGAAACTTGATCTACCTGTTATAGGACTTGCAAAGGAATTTGAAGAGATATTCATGCCAGATCTTCCAAGTTCCATTATACTGCCGCATGATTCAGAGTCACTGAAACTTCTTCAGCGCGTGAGGGACGAAGCACACCGTTTTGCAGTCACCTACCATAAGAAGCTGCGCTCAAAGGATCAGAAGCATTCAATACTTGATGATATCCCGGGTGTTGGTGCTAAACGGAAGATGAAACTTTTAAGGCACTTTGGAAGTCTTGATAACCTGTTGAAGGCCCGTGCTTCTGAAATTGCTGAGGTTGAAGGTATCAACAAAAAACTGGCAGACACCATTCACGACTACCTAGAAAAAACAGTTTGAATTCATCTGGAGTTAAAAGAAAAAGATATAATAGGGATAGTGAAAGAAAAATTGATATAGGTATAAAAAAAGGGATAATAACTCCGCAGAATATAGTATTTCTTAGGAGTTGTGCTCCAGTATTACAGAGATCATTTAAAATTAAGAAAAGGGACTACCATGTCATATACGAAGATCCTCGTTGTTGAAGATGAGAGCATAGTTGCAATGGACATAAAACACCGGGCTGAAAGTTTGGGATACACAGTTACTGGAATAACCCCATCTGGAGAGGAAGCAATCCAGAAGGTTTCTGAAGATTTACCAGATCTTGTTTTAATGGATATAGTACTCAAGGGGGAAATGGATGGTGTTGAGGCTGCCCAGAGGATACGTGACAGCTACGATATACCCGTTGTGTACCTTACAGCCTACTCAGATGAGAGAACCCTGAAGAGGGCCAAGGTAACTGAACCATTCGGTTACATAATAAAACCATTCGAGGACAGGGAACTTCACAGTGCAGTGGAAGTTGCTCTTTATAAACATAAAATGGAGAGTAAGCTTAAAGAAAGTGAAAAATGGCTTTCAACAACCCTTGAGAGTATTGGGGATGCAGTGATAGCAACCGATAACGAGGGTAAGATCAAGTTCATGAATCCCGTGGCAACCATGATCACAGGATGGACACAGGAAGAAGCCTTTGGTAAAAACCTTAAAGAAGTCTTCAATACAGTTGATGAGTTAACAGGACTTCCAATTGAAAATTCTGTAACCAGCGTGGTTCAAAATAATATCATAATGGAATCAAACCAACCAAAAATTCTTACAACAAAAAATGGGGATAAAATACCCATTGACGACAGCAGTGCCCCTATAAGAGACAAGAACGGTGATATTTTAGGGGTTGCCTTAATATTCAAGGACATAACCGGACGCAGAAAAGCTGAAAAGGAAAGAGAACAGCTCTTGAAGGAAAAAGCTCGGGGTGAGCTTTCAAGCTTCGTTTTAAGTGCACTACCCCTCTTTGCATCCAACATACCTCCACAGATCAGGAACAACATCGCAAGGAACTTCTCTGATCGTTTTGAAAACAACGTGAAACATACCTTCAAGGCTGAGCTTAAAACCTGCAGTGAAGGTACCCCTAAGGATGAAGAGATTATCTTCAAATGTTACAGTTCCTGGTTATCTGAATTTTTAGATAACCTAGGTTTAAATTCTAAAATAACCTCCAAGGGAAACAAGGATTATTTAACCCTTGAAAACTGTCCATGGATACTTGAAGATGGAACCAGTCCAATGTTCTGTTTGATCTGCAGGGCCATAGTGCTCAGGAGTTTCACCTGGACAGATATAGGGGGAAACGTTCAACAGACCGCCTGTATGGCTGATGGTGCAGGTAAATGCAAATTTGAATTCATCTTCTCCCATTAAACCAACATTCTCTCATTAAACTAAAATATAATGATTAAATATAAACAGGAATAACTATTAGAATATTTACATTTTAAGTCCTTAAAAAGATGAATGAGCTTATTTAATTGTAAATGAATTCAGGAACTCAATTGAATTTCAATAGATAATAATCTGTACATTGCTATAAAAATTAAAAATAATCATCGGGCATGAAGAATAAAGGAGATGTGAAAGTTGAAAAGGATAGAAACAGGAATAGAGGGTGTTGACAAGATCACAGGTGGATTTCCAGAGGGAAGGTCCGTCTTGATAACAGGAAATGCAGGTTCAGGTAAAACAATATTTGGACTGCAGTTTGCAAAAAAAAGCTGTGAACAGGGATTTAAAACTGTTTACATAACCACAGAGGAAGATTCCACTGATCTTTATACCCAGGCTGAGGCCTTTGGATGGGATCTCCATAGGTTAAATGAAGAGGGAATTTTGAATTTCGTTGAACTTGCAAGTATAAGAGCTAGGGTTACAGAGGCAGAGATGAGTATAGACATTGAGGCAATGAAGGGTAATTTCTCCAAGTTCCTCAATGACATCCCTGAGGATACAGAAACCGTTGTGATAGACAATATCGGAAGTTACACTGCAAAACTGACACCCTACGAATTCAGGGACAGATTCGACCTCCTCATATACGAGTTGAAACGACGAAACATAACCACACTGGTTATACTCGACAGTGCAACATCCAAGGAGTTCAATGAAATAGCTCTTTTCTCTGTTTACGGTGCCTTCAAACTCATGAAACGTGAAAACCCTTACACAGGACGCAGGGAACGTGTGATGGACATCGTGAAAATGAGAAGTACCAAAACACCAACACAGTTCATAACCTATGAGATAGATTCAAATGGAATCAAAATAGTTTCAGGTGTGGATTCAGACGAGGAATAGTTAGTTTAGAATAAAATCTTGAAACATTGATTTAAACTTGAAAACTGCTTAAAAAGCATTGAATCAATGAAAACTAACGATTTTTTTTTCTTATTTTTAACAGATTTTTTGATAATGAACTATTATTAAAAAAGTAGTTTTACTTAAAATGTTTTATCTTAAAATTAGTTATTTTCTTTTTAGTTATCTTATTTTAAATCTTTTTGATATATTTAATATAAATAAGATTAAAAAAGGTTCAAATAGGATAGATCTCTTAATTAAAGTCTCTTATTAAGAATTTTAATCAATTTTAAATCTTATTTTTAAAAGTAAAGATCTATTCATTAAAAACTTAAAATCAAAAAAAATTCAAAAAAACCATTTCAAAGCTTTTTTTTACTTAACAAAATCAGCCCTAAAAAAGAAAAAATGTTTCAGGATGGATCATATGATCATCCCAGGAAACTTCTGTCCTTGTACAAACTCAAAGTCCGGATGATCTTGGTTTTAGGATCCTCTGGTTCAGGAGTCTGCACCTTGGTTTCCACTGTCTTAGCATGCACGATTTTTTTCGGTGCTGTGTAATGTTTTAGATAGTAGTTACTTCCACTTATCTTCTCTTTACCATCTGCAGCACAGTAATCAGCATCACAGTGAGTACAGGTCCATTCACCTTCAGCTGTTCCCTTTGGGTTAAATTCAAGGCTTCCATGGCTGTGACACTGCGGACAGTAGTTTTCAAAGCTTGCAGTGTGGTAGTAATAGCCGCTCTGACCACAGGAACATTTGGCTGTGGCCTTCACATAATCATCTGTTACATGCACATTGTAGCCACCATTGGCTGCTGCAGATGCAGGTAAAAAGGTTATTAAACAGGCAATAAACAACATTGCATGTTTGAACTTCGGGTGTGGTTCAATCTCCTCTAACAAATTATCAACTCTCTATTCATTATTTTTTTTAATTTCCTTAAAAATCAGCTTAAAGATCCTTTAAATAAAAATCTGACTTTAAAAAGTACAGAAATAAGTTTAAAACCAATTTTTTTAAATCACTTCAATATTTTGAAATCACTTAAATTATCAAAAATTGATTTTAAGAATCATTAAACTGTTTTATCAGTTTGAATTTCAAAACGAACCTCAAATTTATAATCATATAAGAATCTTTATTCTTATTTTAATATTCAATTTAGAGGCGCTGAAATGTCTCAATATTCAGTTTATTTTTTTATATTCAACAAATAAGTCAAAAAAAAGCAACAGAACTTATTTTTTTAATTCAATAAAATCTTCAATTCAAATACAATCCATAATTCAATCTCATTTTTTTCTATAACTTCATAACCTCAATTCACGTTATCAATGTAGATCCGTGTTCATTAAGTTCAAATCAGTTTTTCAATTTTTAAAATTCACCCGTATGAAACATCTGTAATACAAGATCACATCTGTTCGGGTAAGTTAGAACTAAAGTGAGTCATGATCCTATTTAAAGTTTGCGGTTAATTACGATTTTAAAAAATGCTAAAATAGGATTTAAAAAAAGAATAAAAACTTCAAAACTTTTAAAATTTTAAAAAAAAGTTAGGTAAGATTTAATGTATCATTAAATCCTTTTTAATACAGCTAATATCAGTTTAACTGCATTTTCAACATCTTCAACATTCACAACACTTACGGGTGTGTGTATGTATCGTGTTGGTGGGGATATAACACCTGTTGGTATTCCCTCCCTTGTGAGGTGTATGGCTGAGGCATCGGTTGTTCCACCTTCACTGACCTCCAGCTGGTAGGGTATACCTTCTTCATCTGCAGCAGATATTAATAATTCTTTGACCTTAGGATGGGTCATGATGCCTCTACCACTTGCATCTGCAAGTATGATTGCAGGACCTTTTCCAGCCTTTGCAGGAGCTTCATCCTCCTTTATTCCAGGGTGGTCACCTGATATTGTCACGTCAAGGGCTATGGCCATGTCTGGGTTTATCTTGAATGCAGATGTCTTTGCACCTTTAAGTCCAACTTCTTCCTGAACCGTTCCAACGCCGTAGAGGGTTGCATCGGTTTCTGCCTGTTTCATAACCTCAATGAGAACAGCACAACCAACCCTGTTGTCCAGGGCTTTTCCCTTAACCAGAGTTTTACCCAGTTCTGCAAATTCCTGGTTTATTATAATTGGATCACCGAGTTTAACCATGCCCTCAGCTTCTTCCCTGTCAGAAGCTCCAATGTCTATGAACATATCCTCGTATCCGATTACTTTCTTTCTTTCAGCTTCTTTCATTCTGTGAGGTGGTTTTGAACCTATAACTCCTGTGACTGTTCCATTGGATGTGTGTATGGTTACTTCCTGGTTCAGGAGCATCTGATCGTTGATTCCACCGATCTTGGAGAATTTTATGAAACCCTCCTTGTCGATGTAGCGAACCAGTAACCCTATTTCGTCCATGTGGGCTGCTAACATCACCCTTTTACCGCCCTCTTTACCTTTTTTAAGGGCGATCATGTTTCCCATGTTGTCGACTTCCACCTCATCAACATGGCCTTCGAGTTCATCCATCATTAAATTTCGAATTTCATCTTCAAAACCGGAGATTCCCGGTGCCTCTGTAAGTTTTTTAAGCAGATCTCGCACTTTATTACCTTCTGACTGTTTTTAAAGTCTGTTTAATAAATCTCATTATGAAATCTATGTTTGATCTATTGAGTTTGATGAATTATATGTTTTTACATTGATTTATAGAAAAGCGTTTTTTGTAACAATCGATTTTATTGGATTCCATTTTTTTCAAGTCCTTGGAGTTACATACATATTCATTGACTCAAAAAAACTGTTAAAATATAATGAAATGAATTTTAAAATAAATTTAAATTAAAATAATTAAAAAATAAAAATCCTAAAGGGATTTTATCAGAATTAAAATTCCTATTAAGATTATTACAATGGGGCCGAGCTGTTCCTGAATGTACTGGTAGGGAATGATCCCCACGTTAACTGCGTACCATAAAACACCGACTACTATGAAACATAAACTGATGTATACTCCCCATACGTTGATGTTTCGCTTCATCTTTTTACCGTCAGGTTTATTTATTTTGATATCATCATCCATACCATCACCTTTCATAATTTGATTATTTTATACTTATTTTAACTCACATGCACAAAACTTCATACATCTGCAGTTTTAATCAGGTAGTTGTGTCTGGCTTTCTGTAACGTCACGTTACCCTTCAATTTACTGGTGTCTGTGTAGTTAGACTCTGCATCGTATCCCTGGGATATAAGGGAGGTTACAACTCCTTCTGCCACGTACTTCTGAGTATCGTAGTCAATGGTTCTTGAGAAGTGTATGATCATAACTATTGGGTTGCTTCCTGATACACTTATACTCGTAACCCTCAGGGGTTGCATGCTTGGATTAAGGAGTGCCATGGTTGAAGTGGCATTTTCAGCACCTAATTTCACAGAAGTTTCTATGATGTTTTTTTCATTGGCATCAGCTATGTAAGTGGCGAAAACAAGGACTATTGCCAGTACAAAGGCTAGAAATAATATCAATTCAACTGAAATCTGTGCCCTATCATCCATTTTCATGTTTTTCTTCTTTATTTATAATACAGTATATTTTTTACTATTTAATCAGTGCATTTGCCATGTTTTTGGGTATACGTTTATGCTAAAATAAGAACAAGAGACTTAGTAATAAAAAATAATGTATAGATAATAATTAATGATAATTCAAAAGGTATATAAATATTGTGCCGACATATAGAATATTAAATGGACATATTAATGATTTTAAAAAGTGGAGAGGACTGATTTGAGTATCAAAAGGGATTCAAGGGGCTATATGTTTTCTTTGGATTTATTACTGGCACTCATACCAATCACAATAATGCTCGGTATGGTTGCAGGGGACATGGACAACATGATGTACCAGGTTCAGGACACAGTTTTCAGGGGATCAATGGATCGTGTTGCTTTTGATACCATGGACACACTTCTTGAAACATCTGGAACACCTACCAACTGGGAGGAAACAGGTAATCCTTCTGTTGCAGGTCTTGCTACCCCTGATTCATCAGGAACTCCTCTAGAAGGAACTATTGATACCAATAAGTTAACTTCACTTACAGAGAGTGATGTTCAAAATTTATTGGGAGAGGATTACGGATTCTTTTTCAAGGTAAGTTCATTAAAAACCAATAATATCTTGATTAATTTAACATCAAATTCAACAGTATCCGAGTCTTTGGGAACTTCTACTTCTAGTGCAAATGATGTAGTTAGAATCGAAAGAGTTGCACTTTACTCCCACTTTAAAATAGTTTCATCTGCAAAGGATCTTTACAGGTACACTGGAACTCCAAGGGTTTATTCTTATCCTCCAAATCCATTTCAAACCAATAAACACTATCTCCAAGTTTACGATTACTGGGTAGTTGTAGTTAACAAGGGATATAACTCAGCTACAGTTAACATAAATAGTGTTTCAGTTGTTGATCAACATGATTTTAATGGAGAGAATACACGATTTAAAACCATAATAAAAAAAGTTGATTCTTCCATATTGGCCAATGAAACTAGTCTTATTGATAACCCAGTTGATGTAAGAGGAACCAGTAATCCTGGAGATTCATTGGATGTGTACATAGTTCAAGTTCCTAAGGGTACTCCAGAATCTGATGTTAATGTAAACAGTGCTGTCCCTCAAAAGGTTAGAGTTGAACTTTATATTTGGAATAAATGAGTGAAGAAATAGTAACCAAAATGGTGATGATCGATGGATGATAAGGGTTTTATTTTCACAACTGACGCTGTATTAGGTCTGACATTAATAATAGTTTTCACAGCTTCTTTGATTACTTATTTTGCTCTACCAGCGTACAATGGAGAAGAACATCAACATTTACAAGCCCTTGCAGATAGTGCAATAAATGTTATGGAACAGGATGGAAGTCTTAGACTTGCAGCAGTCAAAAACGAAAGAGGAAATTCAACAGGAGCTCAAGAGATTCTAAACTCAGAACTGCAAACTTTAATACCTAACAACATTGCCTACAATATAACTGTAGGTTCCACTCATCCAGTTTCTGCTTCCGATAATAGGGATCTCCTTTATGCTACGGATACTGTAACAAAAGTCAAGGTTATCTCTGGTCCTCAAGAAGGATGGATGGGGAGAGCTTGGTACAAACTTGAGGAAGTTCAGTTCGAGGATCAACAACAGAATGTTACAACAACAGTCTGGAACTTTCATAACTGGCTCAGAAACTATGATCCATGGATTAGAACTAATAGTAATCATTTACAAAGCTATCCTTATTGGGGTAGTGGTAGTTATGCATCCCCCATATCCTTTTCGATACCGAATGGTGCATCAATCATAGGAGGAACCTTTTTATTAGGTTCAAGCAATAAAAATTCTAATAAGAATCAGCCAAAAAATCCATCTTATAGCGCAAATGTTGTTATCAATGCGTTAAATCATGATATTGCAAATTCAAATTTTACATTTCTTAATTACAGACTCAATAGTGCAGGAACCGCAACTACCGGTCAAACTATGTACAACTATCAAGGAAACCTTACCTCTTCAGATTTACACAATGGCATAAATAACTTTTATGTTAACTTTAAAAGCCCGGGTTTAAGCAGTTACAGCGATATGCCTTGGTTTTCTTTACTCGCTAAATATACTACAACAGTAAAGGTACCCCAAGGGATTACAACAGAAATTACAAACTTCACAGATACAGGAGGACTTGCAATACCCAGCGCACAAGACTTAAATGGAGACGGTACTAAAGATTATGGGTTTTCCTATGATGTGAATACAGGACAACGAACTTTTTTCAGTAACTTGAGAAGAGTTAGTTGGAGTAATTTCTTACAAAAAAACAATGCTTACGATAATGGTGTACCTTTTGTTCTAACTGGAATACCTCATGATGATAGGGAATCAACAGGAGCTTGTGCTGTAAGTCAAGTAACTCACATAAATGTGCCAGAAGGTTCAAGGTTATTTGATAGTTACCTAGTTGTAAATTCTTATGGTGGTGTAGACAACACTCTAGTTGAGGTTTGGGATGGAACTGAATGGAAAGTCGCATTTTGCTCTTTTGATCTTAACGGTGCGGATTATAGTGATGTTACTGATGGTTATGGTAACAACCCTGGAATAATATACCTTAAAGATTACCTAAAAACTGGTGACAATAAAGTTAGGATCACAGTGTGGGATAGAACTATAAATAGCGATTATGATTTAGTGGGACTTGTAAATTGTTACACCGTTACTACATGCAGTAAATTACCTATACAATGGGAAAACTTCCCATTTGATAGTCACCAAAGTTCTAATAATCAAGTAATTAAAAACAGAGAGTTCACAATAGGTAATGATGCTCAACAAGCACTGCTCTTTGTTGGTGCCGGAACGAGTACCAGACACATAAAAGTTGATTATGGTAACAGCACAGTTTTATATGATAGTGACACTGTCCCATTTGTACTGGATTTAGCGGCACTTGATGCAAGTGTATCTAATGGCCATGTAATTACATCCGGCACAGCATCAAATTATACCCTCAAAAATGGAACGTACAATTTGAGGGTTACTGTAACAGGACCTACTTACTCATGGGAAGCCGGTGATGATAATGGATGGAACAATAATCCAACTGCTTCATTGTTCTCAGGAACTAGAGTTTCAATCCTTTATCCAAAATTTCTCCAGAATATTTGGGAAACTGCATACGCATCAACAGCAGCAGAGGCAGAATACAATGCTGGAAAAAACTTAAATAAAACATTAAGTGATGCAGGGATAACCATAGATCCTAGTTTAATTAAAACTGAAGCCATGTACACTGGTGACCTTCCAAATGCTATACCTGTGAGATTGAATTTATGGGAACAATAAGGTGATAAAGATGGATGAAAAGGGATACGCATTCACACCATTGGCATTTTTGCTCTTTATACCTGTAATAATAATAGCATTATCCTATGGAAATATAGTTAATGAATTAAACGATCTATCAGTAATTGCAATTGGAGGAGATGTTACATACAACACTGCTACGAATATATACACTGCAATGGAGAAAGGTGCTGCAGATGCAGGTAGAAATGGAGCTTACAATGCAACAAGAACTGTAATCGATGATGGGACATTTATGACAGACAGTAGATCTTACATAACGGAAAACATAAGAAACAATATGAATGATTATGTCATAAGTGCATGCCAAAAATTAGAAGTTGAAACAGGAAGAAGTATCTATATTAACAATATTAAAGTTACTGAAAGTACAGAAAAAGTCTTTAAACCTGGAGATGTGACCATATCCCAAGAGGATCCATTTGGATTTTATGTTCATATCGCAGGAGATATTCCTGTAAAGGTTGAACAAAATGACACAAATCAAGTATTTACGGGTTATACTCCTCCAATAACAGTTTACATTTCTATTGAAGGTTTAGAAGATCCTTACATATGGCTTAATTCAAAAAATAGGGTTAGTACAATAATATACCAATATCCTCATTACACAAAGGATGCATCAGATAACCCTAATTATCACTTTCACAATTCTATGGATGGAAATGGTTTACATTATCTTTGGGAATGTTTGAATGGTACTGGTAACCCCAGTGAAATATATCCTCGCCCTTATTATTTCATCGACCCCATAACTAATGATCATCCCGGTGGACTATCATTTTTTGATAGATTAGAGAATAAAACTCCAACAACATCAACCAGTGCTTCAAATACAAGAATGAGTACATTCATACTTGGTGATCCACTCCAAGAAGATCATGGGACTACTGCTATATCCCGTCTAGATCATGAATATTTTGCAGGTGATGCTGGAACTCCAGTTTTAGTGGATAAAACCACAACAATGAAAGAACCTGATATTGGTGCAGGAGTTTTAACATTTTATCTTTCAGACACATACAAAAATTATTTGGATCTAATGGATAGTAATGTTCCCTATAAATTTTAATAGGTGATAAATTGTATCTCGATAACAAAGGATTTGCAACAGCAGAGTTGTTGTTCGTAACCTTAATAGTACTAGTGATAATGACTGGAATGTTGTCACTCATCTCTGGTGAAATGGACAAAACTCAAACTGGAAACCTTGGACAAGCTCGTATGGAAGGTGAAATAATAGCAGAAACCATAAACACAGCATATTTAAATGGTAATGGTTACACTATCAATTTAGATCTTCCTAAACATGATACGAATAATACTATTCAATTTACTGCAATTGTAACAAGTACTGGCACAAAAAGTGTTCTTACAATCAACTACGGAACTCAAAGTGTTGACATCAAATTGATACCTAAAAATATTGCAAATTTTACAATGGACAGTGAACAAAGGTATAAAGTAAAAAACAACAATGGAACCATAACCTTTGAAACTTACTGAGGAGATACAGTGGATCCAAAAGACAAGTGGAACAGTTTAAAACGCGAAGAAAAAGCATTGATAGGTTTAGCAGTTGTAGTTCTGATCTTAACAATTTATGCTTACAATCCATTCTTCATGAGTTCAGATAATAATTCAACGGTTGAAAATACAGTACCTTCAAATACAGCAAGTGTTGCTCCAGTGCCCTTCACACCACAGACATCAAACAACACAACATCAAACAACACAACCACAAATTCCACAGGCCAAATAACAGCAGAACAGGCACAAAACATAGCTGCCCAAGCAAATTCAGGATACAGTGCAAGCCCGGCCACTCAAGGTTCAATAACAGTCAGTGGACAGCAAACTTCTGTATGGGTTGTTCCATTGTTGAAGGATGGTTCAATTAAAAAAACAGTTTACATAGATTCTAATACTGGAAAGATAATACAGCAAACATAGATACAAAGAGTAAATACAGTAACTAAGATATTAAGTTCTATTTAACGAATCACGGTGACACCATGGGAACACTTGCAGCCATACTGATGATAGTGCTATTTTTTGTATTGATGGTCTTCGTATTTTCAATAGCACTGTTAACTCCTTTAATTGGTAAAAAAAATCTTTTATTCGTTGTATTTCTGGGATTCACAGTGGGAATTATAGGTGGTGCCTTCTTCATATCTCCAATAATGGACGATGTGCCAGATATGGCAAGAGCTGTCTACCAGTTCACAGATAACAGTCCCGAGGTTATAAATGTTGATGTCTCAACCAATACCAATGTAACTCAGTTCATTAAAACTACAAAATCTATTGAGGGTGTTAAAAGTGTTGAAAGTACTGGAATAACCATTAAAACTGATGCCTTCTCAGACACCTGGAAGAACATAATAATGGGAAGGGCAAGTTCCATCAACAGCAACGTAACCTCAATTAACATACCCTCAAACAACACCATAATACTTCAAATTAAGGAAAACAGTGACCCTCAAACAGTTATAAACAGTCTTGAGGAGTGGTTGATGTTTGCAGGTGGAATAAATGTGAAGTACAGTACAGTTCATGTTTCTGTGAAGGTTGATGCAGCCCATCTTGATTCAGTTGTGGCAAAGCTTCCGGAAAATCAGGTTGTGGTAACAGGAATCAAAGGCCCTGTAGAGGATAAGATCAACTACCTAAACTCTGTGCTCCCAAACAAATCAAATGTGGTCTTGGTCTGCGGATTTTTAGGTATGCTTGTTGGACTTGCAGGTGTTTTCATAGATACCATAATGGAAGTTTTAAGAAGAACAATGGATAAATTTAGAAGGAAGGAAGAGTAAGAACATTAAAATAATTCTTTTATTTACTCCTCTCTTTTTTACAGAGTTATCCATTTATAGGATTCAAATCTTTTCGCAAAAAAAAGCATGAATGGATTATTTTTTTAAGATATAAAGAGTATTTTATAATTATCTCAATAAAAAGATCAATTAAAATCAATATTGAATTAAAAAAATCATGATTCAATTATTAACAGGTGAAAAAAACTATGAAAGCAGCTGTACTTTTTTCAGGAGGCAAGGACAGTACAATGGCAGCATATAAAGCCGTTGAAGAGGGTTGGGAATTGGAATGTCTTGTTTCCATGTTCTCAGAAAACCCTGCATCCTACATGTTCCATGTTCCCAACATAGGATTGACTGAACTGTCCTCAGAGGCCATGGGTGTTCCACTCATCCGGGCAAAAACCCCGGGTAAAAAGGAGGAGGAACTGGAAGATCTTAGAAGGGTTTTAGGGGAACTGAAGGAAAGGGGTGTTGAGGGTGTTTTTGCTGGTGCCCTTGAATCTGTTTATCAAAAGTCAAGGATAGACAATATCTGCAGTGAACTTGGGCTTGAGTCACATGCCCCACTCTGGCACAGGGATCCCAGGGAGTACATGGAGGAGATCATAAACCTTGGGTTTGAGGTTATAATAACCAGTGTTTCTGCAGAGGGTCTTGATGAGTCCTGGCTGGGTAGAAAGCTTGATATGGAAGTTTTGGATGAAATTGTGAAGCTCAATGAGAAGTACGGTATTCATATAGGCTTTGAAGGTGGAGAAGCTGAAACCCTTGTGCTTGACTGTCCCCTCTTCAAAAAACGTATAAATGTTGTTAAGGCCAGGAAGGTATGGGAAAAGGACAGCGGATACTACTCAATAGAAAAAGCTGTTTTAGAGGATAAAGACTAAGAAATAAGGATTATTTAAAAGATATTTCAACTTAAGATGTAAAGATTTAAAGATAAATTTTATTCATATATTTCTTTTCTTACTCTATAATTTTTAAATATAAAAAATATTGAATATAAAAAAATACTCCACAGATCACTTCTCTGTGATCCACTGGATCAACCCTTCAACTTCATCTGTTTCTATTTCTACCTCGATTTCTCCCAGTGGAGATTGGTATCCTTCAACGAAGTTGGGCACCCCAACAAGTGCTGCCTGTTTGCTTAAAGAGAAGGTAATTATATTGGAAGTTGCATTCTTTTCAAGTATTTTACTTGCAGTGTCTCTTATTCTCCTTTCCCTTAGTAGGTCCTTCAGGATCTGGAGTGATTCCATACCACCAGAAACAAGGACATAATCTTCCCCTATTTCAATATCATCGTAATCAAACATGTTGGAAAGGGCTTCGGTAACCTTTTCAAGATCCTCTGTGGGATTAACCATTGCTTTAGCCTTTAGTTTGCATTTCATTTTTTAACACACCCCTCACAACATTTTTAAGTTTCTTCACAGGTCCCTCATTGACGATCATGTGATCTGCAGTTGCTATGACATTTCCAATTCCAAAGTTAAGCTCCCTTTCATCACGCTTTTTAAACTGGGATAATTCAACTGAATCATCATCTCGCATACGCTTTTTAAGTCTTTTGAACCTTGTTTTAGGAGTTGAATGAACTGCTATTACCTTGAAGTCCTTGAAGTTTTTCCTGAATATCTCAACTTCGTAGGGGCTTCTTATGCCCTCAATCATGTAAACATCATCCAGTTTATCTGAGGAACTTTCCGAAGTTTTTTCCTTTAGGTTGTAAAGGTTCTTTATGGATTCTACACAACGTTCTGCAACTACGAATTCACCGTACTCCTCCCTGAGTTTAACTGCAACTTCTCCTGGTGTGGAACCTCTCTTCTCGGCTTCGTCCCGGATAACATCCCCCATACGTACGATGGGTATTTTCAAACTCTTTGCAACCCTTGAAACAACACTTTTACCTGAACCAGGTAGTCCCGTAACCCCAATAACCTTCATAATTACACATCACCAGTATAAGCTCTTGAAACTATCTTCAATGATTCTTCAAGATTTTTATCGTTGTTAAAGTCTTCCAGTATCCTTTTAAGCTCATCTTCACTGGAATCTTTTAGCTCCATGACCTCCTGGATGATATTGGGTAGTGCACGTACAACGTTGTCAACTATGGTTACAGTGGAGGTTTTTGCAGTTCTGGAGAGTGGGTTGAGATCAACGGTTACAACTGTTTTTCCATTTGCAACGAGTGCTTCTGCCCTGTCACCGTCTTCAAGGGGTACCAGTACAACATCAGCACTGTAAACTCCTTCAAGACTTGCCCTTGCCCTTGGACCTTCAAGACCCTCTATGATTCCCTTTTCCTCAGCTTCTATGCCCAGAACATCTTTGGCGCCTGCAGCTTTCAGTGCTTCTTCAACCCTTTCAACCCTGGAAGCTGTTCTGTAGAAGAGGTTTATCTCTACCTTTGCTCCAAGGGTTTCTGCAAGTTTCACAGCCCATTCCGCTGCAAGGGCTGTTGTGTTGCCGTTAACTGATATAACAGGATTTTTTGCAAGTAATAGTGCTGCTGCACCTGCCCTTTCAGCTTTTCTGGCAGGTTCGGTTGTTTTCTCACCTATGAGGTAGTCGAATGCTTCACCGCGTCCGTGGGCTATCATTCCAGAATCTGCCAGTATACCCTTCTTGTAGGCATCCACTATCCTTGCCCTTAGCATGAGTGATTCGTATCTTGGATGATCTTTAGGTATCATATGTATCAACTATTGAATTTATTGTATATATTACTTGTCAAATAACTCCTTTTTTCAAAACAACCTTTTAAAGTGGAAATATTTTTATTTCAAGTAATAATAAAATGATTTTTAATATTTAACGTTAGCCATAGAATAGTAATGTGTATAGATCGAATTTTTTTTCCTAGAAAATATGAAAAATATCATTACATAAAAATGGATGGAATTAGAATTTTGTTTTAACCTTTTCTATTATGTCGGTGGGTTTGTTCCCAGTTAAATTCATGAACTTCTCTTCCAATTTAACCTTCACAAAGTCTCCTTCAACTGCTCCTATGGTGTTTTCCACCATGTAAATATCAGGTTTGACATTTGAACGAATATCATATTCGATCTTCACATAAGCAACGTTTTTACCCGATTCTACCACGTCACCGTAGGTGTAGTTTCTGTAGTACCTGATCCTGAATATCAGGAAAACAGCAGCCACCAGAATCAAGGCGAATATTAAAACAGTTAGGGATGGGAAGAACTCAAATGAGAAGGCGCTTACAAATGCAGAGTTGGTACTCACAACAACCAGAAGCAGTCCTATAATAACGTACATCAAGAAGAAGTCCCTGTAGGCTGGAAAATCCTGACTGTACATGAATTTAACGCGTTTGTAGAGGAGGTAAACTATGTAACCCACAGTTAAAATTCCCAGAATTCCATAGATAATTCCTGCTATGAAGTTGAATATGTAGAGTATTGAGAATATGATGAAAGCTCCTGATAGTATCTGCAGTCTAAGGATGGTGTTCTCCTTTTCCTTCTCGGTGAAGTTTCCAGATATGAATATGGTATCCTCTGAAGCATCCATCTGCTTACTTAACTCCTCAATATCCTTTGGTATTTCAAGAGCTTCCTCAGATTCACTTTTTTTAGTGGTTATCCTGGATACTCTCTCTTCAATTTTTGTGTTGTCCCTGATCTTGCTGATGTTTTCCTTGATGTTTTCTGTGTCAACTTTAGACTTGAGATCATCAGTTTTTATACCACGAAGTTTCTCTGGAATCTTGGGTATTGCAAGAATAATCATTCCAACAAAAGAAAAAAATTTTAAGATTATATCTCCGAATTTATTGAAGAAATCCATGTGTTAACCTTCTAATTGTTAATAATCATTGCTTCATTGATATTATGTTAAAGTAACTGTTATATAATCTTTATTTAACTCCCATTCTACAACAACATTGTTGTACCATCCCTTATTCACACTGGGATTGACAATATTTACTTTGTATGAAACTTGTGCACTGGTAGATTTAACATCACTAGAAGGATTTGTACTACTGGTATGGACACTTGTAACTTCCATTGATAACACCTTTGTGTTATCATCAATCTTATTATATACAAGAGTAGTATCTACAGGCATATACACACTTAAAGTTCTCTTTGAACCAGGCCCATTTGCATAAACGAGGTTCACTGCATTTGCAATGGTATCTACAGCAGTCTTTGCATCTGATGCTTTAGAAACATCACTGCTGGAACTTACCGAACTTCCTATCATAGGTATGGTAACTGTACCTAAAACAATTAGAACTACCAAAATCACGAGCAAATATTCCACAGAAACCTGTCCCTTAACATCCATCTTTATCACATCTAATTCTATCGTTGTACCACAATATAAATTTTGTTTTATAAATCCGTGAAATGGGATTTTCCCCTATATGATGGTGTAGAAAATCTTCTCAATTATGACGGCCAGATCTCCTATGAAAAGGGATATTAAAAGACCTATCAAGATGGATGGGGCAAATGGAACTCCCCTCTTTATTCTGAGGTTGTCCTCGATTTTACCTTCCTTCAAAATATCCTTTAGATAGTCTATATCCTTTTTTTGAAGTCCAGCTGCCAGTGAACCAACTACCAGTTTTCCCCTAGGCCCAGAGAGCTTGCTGATATCACCGGTTTTCACAGCTTCCTTTGCTTTGCTAAAAAATCCTGTGTCATCGATTTGAATTTCCCCCTCCAGTTCATACATGTTGTAAGCCGGTATCATTCCCTCTTTAAGTTCACTGATCCTGTAATCATCCTGCAGTGCCTCCCTGCTCACAGTGGTCAGGACCTTCTTTATTATGTTCACGAAGGTTATTGAGACCAGCAAAAAGCCAATACTTATCAGTGTAAGTTCTAATCGGCTGTAAAGTGCAAAGGCCACTGCAACAGTTACAACACCTGCCTTCAATTTCTCTGGAAGTTTAGATATAATCATTATCAAAAGGATGGTTAAAATAAGGGATAGTATCATTGGATAATTTATGAACTGCCTTATTTCAAGGCTTATTGCTGCTGCAGCTGTTATAACCAGACTTAATAAAATATTCTTTCTGTAATCCTTCTTTATTGGGGATAGAAGTTCATCCATGAGATGGGGTTTCCTTTTCATGGCTATGTAAAATATGAACATCAAAAGAAACGGGAGTATGGACAGTATACTGTTTATTATAACTGTCAGGGCGAAGGGATAAGCTGCAAAAACAGGAAAACTCCAGGACCCTATGTTGTAACTTACCATTGATACTGGAAATGGTAGAAGAGCTGATAGTGCCGTGAAGAGTTTAACATCTCCACCAGCCCAGGCCCCGAACTTCCAGAAGAGGTAGCCCACTGCAAAGATGGCTCCAGTGTATATCAGAGCTAAAACAATGAACATCATGTTGGAGGTCATGAAGGCATATAAACCGTTCAATAGAATTCCAATGCCTATTAAGGGGAAGGTTAGTTTGTTTTTAATAACACCTTCTTTTATATCAGAGTAACTCGCATAAACACATGCTAATATTGCTATAACTGCACAGATAAATGGGATGGTTGCTATCATAAAAATCATTGCTTTTAATCTGTATTTATCATTTTTTTTAACTAAAAATCAAAATTTAAGGATAAGAAATCCTTTAAATATTGATAAAAAAGGTTTCAAGGAAGTGAATTTTTTAATCTTAACTCTTAAGTTCAACCCTTGTACTGAATTGATCTAAATATTTTTAGCCTTTTTCTTGTCAATAGCAGCTTTTATAAATGATCTGAATATGGGATGTGCATTGTTTGGTCTTGATTTGAATTCAGGGTGGAACTGGCATCCTAAAAACCATGGGTGGTCTGGAAGTTCCACTATTTCAACGAGGAAATCATCAGGAGAAGTTCCTGAAATTACAAGGCCCTTATCTTCAAGAAACTGTCTGTAGTCGTTGTTGAACTCGTATCTGTGCCTGTGTCTTTCTGAAACGAGATCTTCCTTGTAGGCTTCATGTGCAAGGGTTCCTTCCTTGAGCTTGCATGGATATGCACCCAGTCTCATGGTCCCTCCCATGTTCTTTATCTGTTTCTGTTCAAGCATGATATCTATAACCGGATGTTTGGCGTTTTCATCAAACTCGGTACTGTTTGCCCCTTCAAATCCATTCATTCGTGCAAATTCAATTACCATGCACTGCATTCCAAGGCATATTCCAAAGAGGGGCACCTGATTCTCTATGGAGTACCTGACTGCATCGAGTTTTCCTGAAATTCCCCTTTCACCGAAACCTCCTGGTATGAGGAGGGCATCAACGTCACGGATCCTATCTGGGTTAAGGGATTCTTCAGCTTTTATCCATTCAATATCCACTTTAACACCATGATGGGCTGCAGCATGTTTGAGTGATTCCCTGATACTGATGTAGGCATCTTCAAGTTCAACATACTTTCCAACTATACCCACGGTGACCTTGAAATCGTCCTTCTTGAGGGAATCAACTATCCTGCTCCATTCGTAGAGGTCAGGTTTTCTTGCTTCCATTTTCAACCTTTTGAGTATGTAATCCCCTACATTTTCCCTGTTGAGGTTCAATGGAACCTCGTATATGGAATGGGCATCAGGTGCATTTACAACTGCCTTCACATCAACGTCACAGAAGTGGGCTATTTTTTCCTTCAGGTGATTGTCTATTGGAAGTTCAGACCTGCATATTATCACATCTGGAGTTATACCCGTGCTTCTCAGTTCCTTGGTACTGTGCTGTGTTGGTTTGGTTTTAAATTCACCTGCAGCACGCAGATACGGCACGTAGGTTACATGGACGAACATGACATTTTCAGGTCCCTCCTCATTTCGCAGCTGACGAAGGGCTTCAAGGAATGGCTGGCTTTCTATGTCACCAACGGTTCCACCAACCTCAACCATGACAACCTCGGCCTGGGTTTCATCTGCAATTTTACGTACCATGGATTTTATTTCATCTGTTATGTGTGGAATGATCTGGACACATGACCCCAAGTAGCTTCCCTTTCTCTCCTTCTTGATAACAGAACTGTAAACCTTTCCTGTTGTTATGTTAGATTCTCCTGAAAGGTTGACATCCAAGAATCTTTCGTAGTGGCCAAGATCAAGGTCTGTTTCCATACCATCCTCTGTTACAAAAACTTCACCATGCTGGTAAGGGTTCAGTGTTCCTGAATCCCAGTTCAGATATGGATCTATTTTTATAGCAGTTACATCCACACCGTATGACCTCAATATTCTTCCAATCGATGCAGATGATATTCCTTTTCCTATTGAACTTACAACACCGCCGGTTACAACTATATACTTTGACAGATACACCCTCTCCTTAAAAATATTTTCCTTTAAACTTCGTTATCATTAAAAAGTATCATCTGGATTACAATCTTAATCCTTGATGTTAATTTGTAAATTTTTTATTAAAGAACACATTAACTAAAATATTTTGTTTCAGCTATTAAATAAACATTGACATTGGGATCAAAAAATACATTGAGTTTTTATTGAAAGTTTTTATTGAATTTTTCAAAATTAGGGAACAAATTTGAAAGATGAAGAAAAAGAGAGATCAAATGAAAATTGCATGTAATTTCCATTTTAAAGCTCAAATTTTACCTGCGTATTTGATGAAATGTTCCATGAACCTGTAACCATCAATTAACCCCTGAGAACCTTTTTTAGCAGATTCTTCATCATAAAGTTCTATTTCATCTGCTTCTGCCTGTGTTGAGAACATTGCATATGGAACTGGATCCATTGTGTGTGTTTTAACGTGTACAGGCGTTGGATGATCCGGTAGAACTGCAACTGCATGTTCACCAAAGTCTGGAAGTTTTTCCAGGAGTTTTCCAAGGATCCGTTTATCGATACGTTCCATGGCCTTCATCTTCTCAGGGAGATCGCCGGCATGTCCTGCCTCGTCAGGTGCCTCAACATGGATGAAAACCAGATCATGGGTTTTAAGTGCTTCAAGTGCGTATTCAGCCTTTCCACAGTAATCTGTATCGTAGTAGCCCGTTGCACCAGGCACATGGATATTGGTGAGGCCTGTGTAAACACCCAATCCCTTTATGAGATCCACTCCTGTGATGGTGGCTCCCTTCAGACCATATTTCTCCTTGAATGAGGGTATTTCTGGTTTTATTCCCTGTCCCCAGAGCCATATCATGTTTGCAGGTTTTTTACCCTCCTGAACACGTTTCTGGTTGATTGGATGATCCGTCAGTACCTCCTTAGATCTGTGCATTATTCCAGTTAAGATCTCTGCATTTTTATCTTCTGCAGGTTTCAGGAGGTTTGATTCAACTGGTTCTCCAACTACATCATGTGGAGGTGTTGATACAAGATCTGCAGCACTTTTATCATTGAAGAGGAAGAGGTGTCTGTAGCTTGTTCCAAGGTAGAATTCACCGTAGTCTGGGAACTTCTGGTTCAGAGCTTCTATGAGCTGGGAGCTTTCCCCTGTGCTTATGTGTCCTGCGTTGAAGTCTGCAAGAATTCCATTCTTTTCTGTTATGAAGTTGCACCTGAATGCAACATCTCCTTCCTTAAGTTCTGCACCTATACTTGGAGCTTCAAGTGGACCTCTGCCTGTGTAGTATTCCTTGGGATTGTATCCCATTATTGAGAGGTTTGCAACATCAGAACCTGGCCCCATTCCATCAGGCACAGTTTTAAGCATTCCACTAACACCCTTTGATGCTATGTAATCCATGTTGGGGGTTTTGGCACTTTGAAGTGGGGTTTTACCATCTAACTCTTCAAGGGGATAATCTGCCATCCCATCTCCTATCACAACAACGTACTTCATTTTTAAATCCTCTTTATAAACATTACAGAATTTATTTCATTGAACGAATTTCATTTATTGTTTTTTTAAAAAATTTCCTGTTAAAATTTTTATGTTAAATACCTTTTTATGTACTTTTTATGTTAAACAACATTCATTGAACATTACTATACCTAAAGAACACTCTCTTGAAGTTTTAATAATAAAAAAAAGAGTTAATTCTTATGTTGATCTTAAAGATAAATTATTTGGTTTTCCATATGCTTATGAGGTCACTTAGGATTGCTGATGCTGTTTCAACTGATCCTGCACCTTTACCCACAACTGTTACATCATCTGCAAGGTCTGTTTTGAGTGTTGCAACGTTCAGGGTTCCATCAACAGCGAAGGGTGATCCCTTACGAACAAGGCGTGGTGAAACTTCAAGTGAGTCTTCTGATATTTCACCCACGAGTTTTATGAGGTAACCATCCTTCTTGGCCAGGGCTATTGATTCTGGGGTTATTCCTGATATTCCCTTTACCTCAACATCATCGTAGGAAACGTCCATTCCCATTATGGAATTTGCAAGTATAACAACCTTACATGCTGCATCGATTCCCTCAACATCCTGAGTTGGGTCTGTTTCAGCTATTCCAAGTTCCTGTGATTCCTGGAGTATTTTTTCATAGGATGTTCCCTCCTTTGCCATCCTTGAAAGTATGTAGTTGGTTGTGCCGTTCAGGATTCCCAGAACTGAGTTTATATCACAGCCTGCAAGGGTTTCATGTGCGAAGTTCAGTATGGGCATGGCTCCACCTACAGATGCCTCGAATTTAAACTGAACACCGTTGGATTCAGCTGAATCCGCAAGTTCCCTGAAGCAGAGTGCAAGAGGTCCCTTGTTAGATGTTACAACATCCTTTCCCTGATTGAAGGCCTTCAATATATGGGTTTTTGCTGGTTCTCCATCGTCTATGTTGGTTGGTGTGACTTCAATGAGGCAGTCGTAGTCCACATCATCCATGACCTCAACACCTGAAACACCTGGAACTCCATGTCCAGGGTACTCAGATACTCGCCCTTTTTTGATCTTGGTTTCAAGAAGCATTTCAGGATCGAGACCTTCCTGGCATAACGCAGCTCCTGATGTGTCTGTAACTGCCACCAGGTTGAGATCCAATCCATATTTTGCCTTTATCTTGTCCCTTTTTGTGGAGAATACCCTTGCAACTCCCTGTCCAACTGCTCCAAATCCAAGCATAACAATCTTCATTAAATGCCTCCAAGTTAGAAGTTAAATAAATTTAGTTAAATAAATTAATTCCCCTATAACTGTTTATTTCTTCAGTTATAGTCAGTTTAAACCTCGTTTATAACTAAAAATCCCTTTGAACTTCCAATGTCCTTTATCAATTTCATTACATCCCTCTTTTTGCCGTAATCTGCTTCAACTATTATTTTTGATGCAGATTCCTCTGGATGATCCGACATCTTCAGGTCCAGGTCTGCAACCCGTACACCATCTTCTCTGTTGAGGAGTGCAACCGTTTCATTGAGATCCTGTTCAACCAGGTTCCCGATTATAACCGTTGTGATCTTCTCCTTCCTCACAACACCGTCAACCTCAATTATCTGAATATCCTGGGCTTCTAAAGTTCGTATAACCATTTTAAGTGTTTCTTTATCGCCTTCTATGGTTATGTGAACTGGTACTGTTCCACGTTCTGTTTTAACATCACGTTGATGTATTACAGCAACTATGTTGGCTCCAAGTTTTCCTATTGGTTCAAGTGCATCTAAAAGTTGACCTGGAACATCCAGGAGTTCCAGTACAAGGTTAAGTCTCATTTTTTTATCCCCAACCATTTAACTTCAATTAAAAAATTCGTTAACGTTCCATAATTTGTTAACATTTCATTGAATTATTATAATCAAGTTTTATAATCCCAAATTTCATGGAAATTATTTAACCCATTTTCCTTTTTCAGCTATTAAATTGCCATTTTCATCTAAATGAGCATTTCTAAGGATTTTTTCAGGGTTTTTGTCCTCGGCTTCATCTTCACGTGATAGGTTAACGTTGTCCACTATGTAGTAGGTTTCCTCCAGTTCAGGGATGTCCTGAAGTTCCTTTGAAAATTTTTCCAGTATTTTTTCTGCTTCCTTCTCTATCTTCAAATCATATTCCCCCAAATTCTAAAAAGATGCTCATAAATTGTAACATCACTAAGTTCAGATAATAAATTTAAATTTAATTTTTTAATTTAGTTTTAATTTAGAAATTTGATCAAATTAAGTCTGTGGCTGACCTAGAGATCTTTCAAGTTTATTTTTATAGGTCTCATCATTTAAAACCTTCTTTACCAGAATTTTATGAATACCTGAACCGTACTGTGCTGCTTTCTTTGGGCGTTTAACTATGTCATCCATGACACCAATATCCGCTGCAACTTCTCTCAATATTGATTTACGGAGTTTATCATCTTTTCCATTTATTTTGTACTTCATTGGTATCTGCATTGCCAGCTCAACAACTTCCATGTCAAGGAATGGGACCCTGAGTTCCACACTGTTTTTCATTGTAACTGAATCATCCCTCTGAAGGTTCACATGGTAAAGGTTGAGAACATCCTCTTTAAGGTCTTCCTGGGCTTTTTCTCCCTTTTCATGGTAGAACTGAAGGTAACGGTTGTAACCTGCAAAGAGTTCATCTGCACCCTGCCCTGAAAGCATGACCTTCAAGCCATTGGCATGCGCCATCTCAGATGCAATGTACGATGGCATTCCAACCCCTAATTTCATGATGTTGAACTCCTCAATGGCATTTAACACAGGCTCTGTGTAACCTCGGACCATTGTTTCGTCAACTGTTTTGATGTGAAGTGGGAGTGACATATGTGCTGCTGCCTTTTTTGCAAACTTCACATCCTGTGAATTTTCATTGCCCACAGTGTAAAGCTCAGTTTCAACTTCAAGGTCCATACAGATCTTTGCAAGTATGGTGCTGTCAACACCACCTGAAAATATTATTCCAACCCTTGAGAGTCCTTCTATTCTCTTTTCAACAGATTTTATCAGTGCCTCTTTCAATCTGTTTGTAAGGTCTTCCTTTTTCAATCCTTCCTGGGAAGGTTCACTGGATTTTGAACTTGAATTATCTTTAATTTCATGAGAATTTAAATTTTTCTCGATTCTGTTGTGATCTAGGTTGATTCTGCTCTTAATTTCAACGGGCCTTCCATTCAAGAGAATTTCATCTGGAGCAAGGGTTTCAACCCCTTCAATTCCAATCTTCCACAGGGCCTTTCTCTCAGATGCAAATGCAGATACCTCACTGTTTTCACCGTAGTAGAGTGGTTTAACACCTAGGGGATCCCTCACCACTGCACAGTCCCTTCCATCGTAGACTGCAAATGCATAATCACCATCCAGGTATTTAATAATCTTTTTTACAGCTTCTAAAAGAGGATTTTCAAGCTGGGTGTTGTAGTACCTTTTTACGAGGTGCATTATGACCTCACAATCTGAATCTGTTATAAATTCTTCATCCAGACCTTCCTTAAGTTCTTTGTAGTTGTAGATTTCACCGTTGCAGACCATGATGAATCCATCAGTTTCAAGGGGCTGAACAACCTCGGATCCAACGATTGAAAGGAGGTTGTGGCCCAGGGCAAAGGAACCATCAGGAATTTTAAGGCGGTCCATATTGCCCCTTATGATATTACCGTCCACAAGAACACCGGATCCATCAGGACCCCTGTGTTTTAAGGTTTCAAGCATGATATTAAGGTTTTGACCTGTGAAATTTCCCTTTAAACCCATTATTGCACACATGGTTATCATTCACTCGTAAATTCAATATTAAATTAATGATCTTTAAGCATCATCTGAAAAAGGATCTTTGGTTTCTAAAAAACATGTTTTTTGAATATGATAAAAGGATAGTCCATTTTTGAAGGTTTCAATAAATTAAATTATGGAAAAAAGTAAATTTAATTTTTATAATTGTATCTACAATTTATACTGATTTCATTGATTAAAAAGAATTAATTCTTAAATTCTTAGAATTAATGAGGTTATTTATTAAAAACTATCTTATTTAACCTGTAATTTTTTTAACCGTTTAATTCAAATGAAAACCTTGGGTTAGGGCTTAAACTATCCACAAGGGTGTGAACCGTCATCGGATTCTGAACCCATACAGGCGTTACAGTTTAGGGGTACGTTGTCCTTTTCCTTGTGTAACTGACATATTATTTCTTCAGTTTTAACCTTTCGACAGACATGGCAGATTCTTGAGATTATACCGCTCTGATCCAGTTTTCCCTCCATTAAATCCTTTGCAAACTTTTTTATGAGTTCCTGGGTTTCAGGATCGAATTTGATTCCATGACCCCTTTTGTCACTTATGTACTGGGATACTGCAGGCTGGGTTATATCCAGAAGTTCTGATATCTCTTTTTGCTTCATTCCAAGGTTCAGAAGTTCCTTGGCAAGTTCTGACCTTATTGTGGGAATGACGTACCATACAACTATTTCACATGGTGGTCTCATCTTGATCACATCTCAATAGATTATAAATTCTGTAATTCTTTCTAAAAATCTTATTTTTAAATAATGTTTAATTTAAACCAGTATATTTATAATATAAGGTCACTTTTAATTTTATTCCTGATTTTCATAAGGAAATAGAGTTTTTTCATGTTATTAAATCATGATTCAGTTAAATCAATGTAACCTCAATTTTTCTTATGATCTAATTCTTAACAATTGTTTATTTAAATGTTGTTTTATAAGGTATCTATTATATATATGAGTTTGTTGTAATCCAAGTTTAAAAATTGGATCAATACAGTTAAATTTAACTAGAAGGAACTCTGGATTAAATAAATTAAGAATCTCAAGCAAGAATTAAACCGACCAGGTTTCATTGAAATTCATTACTTATTCAATACAAGAAATGAAATGGATGGTTTGTATGGTGAACTACTATTACATAAGGGGCCATAAAGTTTGTTTCCGTGAAGAAAATCCTGAAAAAGAGTTTTCTAAGGAGTACTATGAAGATACAGGCTGTGAAGTTGCTGATCGCACCGAACGACCCTGTTCAAGATGCGGTAAAAAACCAAGTCCAGAAGGCTACGATGCCTGCCTTGGAAATCTTCCAGGAGTTAAATATGCCTGCTGCGGCCACGGAGTTGAAGAAGGGCACATAATTTTTGAAAACGGGACCACAATAAAGGGATATTTCACTGTAACCTACAGGAGAAAGGAATAACCCATTTAATATATTTTTAAAAGAATTTTTTATTTTCTATTTGCAGGATTAAAAATGGTTTATGCACATTACTCCTCAAAAACACCATTAGATGGAATGAAATATTGTCATGGGGAGGTTAAACTCACAGTTCAAAAGGCTTTTCATTAGAAACTGAATTCATAAGATCCGTTGCTGCCTCAACCTGTTCTTTATCACCTGTAACTCCCAGCCATACGGATCCTTCAGCACCACAGACCCCTCCCCCTGCAATCAGCTCAGCTTTCGCACCAGTTAAGGTTGAAATGGCCTCAATTTCTGTGAAGATCTCACCGGGAACTGGTAACATTCTGGGCCCCTGTGATTCCACGCTGTTGAGCTTCAGGGCGATTTCATTGAGATCCACCCATACACGTTTTTCCATACCAACCGGATGGATCAAACTGACCCTGCGCCCCACAACTGCCTGAAGTGCTGTGCCTATGGTTCCTCCATGGGGGTCACCTATGTACACAGCAGATTGTCCCCTTTCTCTGTTGAATGCATTGACACCCTTCAATATAACATCTCCAGGCCTTAGATCATCTGCAACATCAAATATAGTGGCACCCTTCTTCCATAAACCATCTTCAATTACAACATCACCTGGAAATCCAGTTTCATCCTTCAGTGTCCCCTTTTCACTTAATTTATCTCCAGGTGGCAGTACTATCCCCCTGAAGAACCTTTTTCTTGAAAACCCAGATTCCTGGTGGATGCTGGCTAATATTTCCTCTGCAACGTAACCATTGCTTGTGCCTGCAATAATCACAATCCTTCCAGATTCAAGAGATTTCCTAATTAAAGGATGTTTACATATTCCCTTAGCTATCAATCTTTTTCCAGCTGCAGGTGTTATTAAAAACTGTTTCATATCATTAACTCCTTAAAGGTTCCTTTTCATTGATTTTTAAGAATGTAAGATTTACTTTTCCAGTTTATGCTTTTAAGATCAGCAATGTATTAATATGCAATTCAATTTAAATGAATGGTATAACCACAACTTAAATAATCCACTTGGACAAACAATAAAAATAAACGGCGATGTTAAATGAAAAAATCATCAGAAATCATACTCATAGTGTTAGGAATTATAGCAATCATTGCAATGTATTCCTATGCAGTAGCTGCAACTGGCCCTGTTGAGCCACTTGGAAGAGCAGCATTCGTTAAACTTTTAAATCCTGATTTTTATCCGGATCATCCACATTCCCAGCTTCTTGAGAAGTACGCTGCAGACCGTGGATCCCCATGTGCCCTTGTTGTGCACTACGCAGGTACTTCAAACTACAGGAGTTACCAGGACGATGACGTTTACATAATTGAACTGGGATTCGTATCATCTGCAGGTCCTCAAACTGAAATAGATTGGGGTCAGGCGTTACAGTACGCCATTTTTGGAGTTCCAGATGACGCATGGAAGTTCAGAATAAATGGTGTGGATTATGATAACTTCGATGATGCCTGGGCTGTGGTAATGGAGGAAGCTCAAGCACATGGTCAGCAGGGACCTATACCAATGGTCTGGCATGGAAGTGCAAGGTCTGGAAATCCTATTCTTAATCCAGGATGTGGTTTCCCACTCTACTACTACATATGCTGGAAGCAGTACGGTCGTTTTGCTGCATACTACTACGCAGTTTCTGGATTGATATTCCCCTACTTCAACAGTCCTTTCAAAAACTTTGAACTTAAAAATTACAAGGTTCTGCAGAGCGCCTACACATCTGGCCGTTTAGATTACACAAAGCTCAGTGAAAGTGAGATAGAGGGTATCAATGCTTCGCTATCGGATCCTTCCATATTCACAAGTGTTTACATGAACATTCTCTCGAAAAGACAGAATGGACAAAAGGCAATCTACTTCACAGAGTAGGATATGGAGAATATAGGTATTGTAGAAGGCTGAAATGAAAATTTCACCTTCAAAGATTTTTTTTATAGGCAAACTCCTTTTTTTATAAATCTTTTTACAAAGTCTTCTTTTTGAATCCATTTGATTAATCATGATTAAAAAAATATAAAAAAGGATTTTGTTTAGTGATATAAAAATAGCGAGGGTAATGTACTAAACAAAAGCATCGGGAACAGTCTTTAGGATTTATTTATTCCTTCATGTTTTTGATGCAATACACTTAATTATCCTGTCGAAATTACAGAAGTTCTTTGCAAGGCCCCTGAAGTAGGGTATGTAAACCTTGTAAAAGCCCAGTCTCTTGGGATCAATGCCATTTTCCAGGAGTTCAGCCTTGAGCAACTCAACCTTCTCCTGGCTATTCTTGTACATGGGATTGTCAGGATATTCCCCGAGGATTATACCGTCTGCACCCTCCCTGAAGGCGTGGAGAATGTGTTCTGGTGTTAACCTGTTTATGGATGATATTTTAATGATCCTGATTGAGTCTGGACATGGAACCTTGTTTATGCCCATGTTATCTGCTGAAACGTATCCAACATCGTCCAGAAATGCAAGTATCCTAACCTCGTTCTGTCTCTTGTTGCGGAGCATTCCTGAGATCATTGCAAACATTGCTTCATCACTTTGACCCCTGATGGATACAGCTCCCCTCTCACAGACGGAGATGCATGCTCCACAACCGTTACATGATATAGGGTCAACGTGCACTGCATCTGATTGGATGTAGATTGCCTTGTATTTGCAGACATCCCTACATTTTCCGCACAGTTTGCACAGGGATCTGTCCATTTCTGCAATGAATGGTTCTGCCTCAAAGCCACCATTCATGAGCTCTGAAACCTTTGAAGCTGCAGCATTCGCCTGAACAATACTATCTGTAATATCCTTAGGTCCCTGTGCAGTTCCACATACATATATTCCCTTAATATCCGTGCTAACAGGTTTCATCTTAGGATGCTTCTCCTTGACGAAGAGCTCCTCTGTTAAACCCACGTTGAGTTTATCTGAAACCTCCACTGTTCCCTGTGACGGTTCCATTGCTGTTGATAATACCACAAGATCTGTTTCAACCTCAAGGGGTGTTTTCTCAAGGGTGTCTTCAACCCTTACAATGAGGGTGCCTTTTTTATCAACAACCTCACCTGGACGTCCCCTTATGAACGTGACCCCGTTTGACTGACCATATTTGTAGTACTTCTCGTACATACCAGGGGTTCTCATATCAGTGTAACAAATTATAACCTCAGTATCAGGGTAATGGCTTTTTATTATATTTGCATTTTTCATTGCAACCATACAGCAAACCTTGGAGCAGTAACGTCTTCCATCTGGTTTTTCATCCCTTGAACCAACACACTGTATCATGACAACCCTCTCTGGAACTTCTCCATTGGAAGGTTTCAGGAGTTTTCCATTGGTTGGTCCGTTAACACCCATGATCCTTGCAAGCTCCATCTGGGTTACGACATCAGGGTAACGGTTGTAACCGTACTCCGGCCTTTTTTCCATGTCAAAAAGTTTATGGCCAGTTGCAATGATCACAGAGCCCACTGTGAGTGGAATGATCTCAGTCCCCATCTGGAGATCTATTGCATCCATCCTGCAGACTTCCCTACATTTTCCACATTTTTTACAGTTCTCCTCATCGATTGTGTACATATCAGGAACTGCCTGTGGAAATGACTTATAAATAGCTTTTCTTATGGTCATTCCCTCGTTCCAGGAGTCTGGAACCTCCACTGGACAGACATTTGCACAGCTTCCACAGCTTATGCACCGATCTTCAATCACACCCTTGGGCTGTTTCTCAAGGAGTACGTTGAAGTTTCCAGCCCTTCTCTCTGCCTTCTTCAAGTGGGTGTTTGTGAGGATTTTTATGTTCTTGTGCTGCACCGCTTCATTGACTATTGGATTCAGGAGGCACATGGCACATTCTTCTGCCATCTTCTCAGGTGAGAATACCTTACCCACCTGAACCATTGAACCTCCAACTGTGGGCTTTTCCTCAACTATACAGGTTTTTATTCCCTGCTTTGCAAGTGAAAGTGCAGCAGTTATACCGGATATGCCCCCACCAACTACAAGCGCACTTTTTTTCGTTTTTCTGAGCACAGGATCAAGGGGTTGGGAATATTTAACCCTTTCAACAGCTGCATTAACAAGAGAAATTGCCTTATCAGTTGCCCTTTCCCTGTCACTGTGCACCCATGAGCACTGTTCCCTTAAATTTGCCATCTCCATTAAATAGGGATTTAAGGGCGTCATGTAGTTTTGGAAGGTTTTTTCATGGGTTATGGGTGAGCACGCTGCCACAACCACTCTCTCCAGTTTGTTCTGGATTATATTGTCCCTTATAAGTTTTCGTCCGTTTATTGAGCAGAGATTCTCAAATTCTTCAATAACCGTGGCATCAATGGAAGATTTGAGCCGTTCCATGTCTATTTTATCTGATATGTTTCCACCGCAGTGGCATAGGAACACACCTACCCGCGGTTTTAAGGTGATCTCAGCTTCCTTGGAAGCTTTTGAAAGAGAATTGTCCTTCATGGTGTAACCTTCAAAAAATGATTATTTTAGTGACTATAATGACCTTCAATTTTTTTAGTAATTCTTTTTTAAGTTAATGAATTAATGAACCTTTTTTTAAAATAAAGTTTGGATTAATAAAACCTTTTTAAAACAAATTTTTTGGTAACGATTACTTTTAAAGTTTTTATTGCTAAAAATAATCATTGTCCATGCTTTTATTGAGGTTCATATTCTATTCCAAGTTTATCAAGAAGTGGTTCTATTGGTACTGTGTGGGTCTGGATACCCAGCACTTTGTAGGGGTCTGCACCCATTGCAAGGGCTAAAAACTGGGCGATGTTCAAGTGGAAGATGTTGAACTTGGTGTCCAATTTTTCCTCAATCTTTGGCTGGTACCTGTCGAACTGCATATGACAGTTGGGACACATGTGAATGAGCACATCAACATCCTTGTCCTGTAATGCCTGGAGCTTGTCTCCTGTTACTTCAAGGGATGTTTCATTGTTTGTGAACCTCTGCCTGAAACCTGCACCACAGGTAACCCTCTTGTGATCGTACCATCCAATTGTTTCCACCCCACATGCCTTTAAAAGTTCATCGAGAAGGTTGGGATCTGTCACTCCTCCAATGGTATCCTTGTAATGAACCTTACAGTAGTGGCAGGCATGGTGGGATGCAATCCTGAGATCTGAGAAATCAACCTTAACAAGGGGTGCAATGTCCTCTCTTTTGTTGAAGAGTATCTCGGCCACGTGGAATATGCTGTTTCTTGGATCAACTGTTCCCCTCTCATACTCCATTTTCTGGAGTCCTGCATCCTGAAAGATGCCGTTTATCTTTTCTCTGACCTCATCGTTTTCATTGAAGATCTTGGCTGATTTTTTGAGTATTGCGTAGCATGTTGAACACATGGTTGCTATGTTGTGGTGACCTGAATCAGCTGCTATGTAAAAATTTCGGGCTGCAAGAGCTGTTGTTGAAATTTGGTCAAACAAATCGTAGTAATGGCCAAGGCCTGTGCAGCATGACTGCCTTTCGTCCACATGGTACTCAACACCAATTCTATCGAATACGTATTTGGTTGAGGATTCAACACCAGGATATTCAACATTCACAAGGCAGGTTCTGAAGAGTAGGATTTCTTTATCGGGTATCTTCTTCATTTATTACATCTCTTTACGAATTTTATAAAATAAATTAGTTAGATAATTACTTAAATACTCTTTTTAAAAAGTTCATTATCTCTTATATTGTGATTATACTGATTTTTTTAGAGGTTTTTTTGAAATAATTCAATTTGAAAAAAATTAGAAAAAACTTAATCGTAAACAAACCCTCTTATTTGTCCTGTTTTTCATATTTCTTTATTTTTTCTAGTCTATCTTTAAAGAGTGTTCCCTCAAGTATGTCTTCAACTTCTTTCAGGGATTCCCCCTTCAGGGTGTAGCTTCCAAGTCCCAGATCTGAACGTATGTCATCGAGGTTTGTCTTCAGATCAAGGTAATCACTCCCAACGTCCCTTACCATGTCGTCGAAGAATGCGTCGGGTATGGATCCCATTCCAAATTCAAAGAAGCTGTCGCCGTAGCTTGTAAAAGAAGCTATATTTTTGGCGCCCTGTCCTTCTTTAATTGCCATCTGCCTCAGGATCTGGTTCACCTCACATGCACTGTTTCCTGATGGGCAGATGCTCTGGCAGGTGTAGCAGTAGAAGCAGTTCCATATCTCATCATCAAATATAACATCCCTATCATTTTCAAGGACCCTTTTAATCATTTCCCGTGGATCGTAGTCTGTGTGCCTTGCCCCAGGACATGTGGATGTGCACATTCCACATTGAACACATTTGAAGAGTCCCAAGTCTGGGGATGCCTTTATATTACTTAAAAGTTCTTCTGAAAGGCTTTTATGACCTTCAAATCCTTTTTTCCGGGATTTACTCATAAGTTGAATTTTTTTCATGTAACAATATACCTCGCTGGATGGATCTTACAAGTTTTTCATCGTTCACCGTTACTATTGCCCTTCCACCCTTAAATACTAATATTCCAAATTAACAACTTTTTAGGATCAAAATAAATAGTTATGCTTAACTTTTCAAGTATTGAGTTTTTTTATTCAATGGGTATCTCAGGATCTTGGAGAGTTTTTATCATGCATTTTCCAAAAAAGAGATTTCATTGTTTTCATTGAGTTATTTATCTTCAAGTTTTATGTTCAGATCTCCTAATTTACTTCTTATATCATCTGCAAGTTCCCATTCTTTCTTCTGGCGGAGTTTTTCACGTGTATCCTTAAGGATCTCAATGAGGCCCTCCTGAACATCACTCCCCTTTTTTGTAGCACAGAAGTTGAATCCAAGAATCTTTCCAAATTCAGTTATGAGATTTTTAATCGCTTTAACCGACTTTTTTGACAGATTTTTATGGTTTATTTCCCTGTTAACATCCCTTATAAACTCAAAAAGGGTTGATAATGCCCGTGGTGTGTTGAAGTTGTTGTCCATTGCATCCAGGAACTCAACTTTGAATTCATTGAGTTTCTGGAGGTTCACCCCATCCATATCAAGGGTATCTGGAACTGTACCTTCAAGTTCGTTCAAGGTTTCAACGAGTTTGTAGATCCTCTCAAGACCCCTCTTGGATTGTTCCAGTATCTCTGGGCTGAAGTCTATTGGGCTTCTGTAATGGGTTGACAGTACGAAGAACCTGAAAACCTCAGGATCATAATCCTTAAGAAGTTCCCTGATGGTTATGAAGTTTCCAAGTGATTTGGACATCTTCTCCCCCTTAACGTTCAGGAATCCAGTGTGCATCCAGTAGCGTACCATTGGCTTCTCGCCAGATGCTGCCTCCATCTGGGCGATTTCTGCCTCATGATGGGGAAATATAAGGTCCAGACCTCCGCCGTGTATATCATACTGGGGTCCGAAGTAGGTTTCTGTTATGGCAGTGTCTTCAATGTGCCACCCTGGTCTTCCACGTCCCCATGGAGATTCCCAGTTTAATCCTTCATCATCATCCCGTTTTTTCCAGAGTGCAAAGTCTCCAGGGTTCCGTTTCTGGCTGTCCGGTCCGATCCTGTGGACCGTCAGATCCTCCAGGTTGCGGTTTGAAAGTTTTCCAAAGTCTGAAAACCTTGATTCATCAAAATAAACCCCTTTAGTCGTTTCGTAGGCAAATCCCTTTTCAATAAGGGTTTCTATTTGGGATATGATCTCAGGGAGGTGTTCTGTTGCCCTGGCGTAGAGGTTGACGTTTTCAACCCCAAGGATCTTCATATCTTCAATGTATCTCGCCTCAAACTCTCTTGCAAGTTCTAAGGGATCTCTTCCTGTTTCTTCTGCCCTTTTAAGTATTTTGTCATCCACATCTGTGATGTTCTGTATGTAAAAAACACTGAAGCCCCTGTACTTGAGGTAGCGGGCAACAACATCGAAGGAGATGTAGGTTCTTGCATGACCTATATGGGAGTTATCATAAACGGTTGGACCGCAGACAAATAGTTTTACCCTGTTTTCGTTTTTAGGTTCAAATATTTCCTTTTTACGGGTCATGGTGTTGTAAATCTTTATCATACGGCATTACCTTTACATTAATCTTTATAATAGTTTCTACAATGGATTTTCAAATTTTAATCAGTGGTTTAATTTCATAATTCCCTATATAAAAAAGTTATTTCTAAAAAAACATTGTAATATTCAATAGGAGATAGAATGGGTTAATATCCTATCAGGAATCAAACATGCATCTACTTGATTCTAAATAAATTTAAGCCAAGATTGGGATTTGAACCCAAGTATCATGGTCTGCAGCCACGCACCTAGCCGCTCGGTCATCTTGGCATGAAAATCGCTGAATTCCAGCCACACTACATAGGTTAACAATGGTTATACAAATAGTTTTGTATGTGGAATTACTCACCCTTCTTACAATGTAAATTTTCCATCTCATAATCCAAGCAATTTTTCTACCAAACCCATGGTATCAAACGGTAACGCGTTGTTTTGGTGTATTCATTATATCCCGGTAACTCTTTTTGTAATGTACTATCTTCTAATGCCGTGCGGATAACTAAAGCTATTGCCAGCATAGTACTGGGTACCAAGCCCCACCATGATCCTAAAATAAGGGGAACAGCTAAAAAGGAAATTATACCTGCGATATATCCCGGATGTCTTACAATTCCATATGGGCCTGTGGTAACCACTTCCTGATTTTTATCCTCCTGAATGCGAACCGTGCACTCGAAGTATGAATTAACGTACATCGCCCAGAACGAAAGGAAATAAGAGAATATAAACATAACTACTCCAAAACCTATAACCCATAAAGGCATGATTGTCCATTCATACATTCCTGCATCAATTCCAGAGATAATCAAAATAGAAAAATAGAGTGGCATGTAAAGAACTGCAAATATCTTATCAAAAAGTTTACTCCCTTCTGGAACCAGTTTAGCCCGTTCATTGAGCAATCCAGGATTTACTTTAAGAAGGAAGCCCACATAAATTGCTTCATAACCTAACATCAAAGCGAAAAATAGCCATCCATTCATCCAATTGATTCTACCTGATGAAATCAGGAGTATTATTAGACCAGCGAAAATTCCAATAAAGCCTGTAACAATGCCCTTTATCCCCTGGCGATTGAGCTTATTTTCAGATTGAATTGAAGTTTCCTTTTCAGAATCCATGAAAAATCCTCACTTCAAAAGAGGTTACTTTTTTTAAAATTTTAATTGCCTAAAAAATAAATTAAAAATATCATCCAAATCTTTTCTTCAAGGCCTTTATAACAGCTACCATGTCCTCTCTAGTCATAGCTGTAAGTGCATCGTCCAAATCATCCCAGAGCATGCCCTTGAAGTTCTCAACAAAGTCGTTTATTTCACTCTCACTCATACAGGTTTCAGCCATACAATCACCCTCCTTTTTATTATTTATGTTCTGGATGTGATTTATTATTTTTTGTTGACGATTTAAGGGTAGGGAGGGCTATGATTGAGACATAAAACACCAAAAATAGTGTTTAACTTCTCCATTTAACACATCACTGAATCTTTAGAGGGATTAAATATAACTATTTAAATCAACAAACCAATTTTAATGAAAAATAGAGAGCGAAAGGAACTCATAGATATTGTCTGTAGAAGAAGAACTGAAACAGAAAATCAAGATTCTCAAGTTAAAACCTTAATACTTTCAATGGAAGGATTGATTCAGGAACTTTCAGACTTCAAGGATAATGAACTGAATCTGGAGCTGTTGGAGAAAATTGCAAGGGTTAAGATAATGATAAGACAGATCGAAATTGGATTTGAATGTGAAGAGGATGTTAAAAGGGCCATGGAATCTGAAGCTTTGAAACTTGCAAGAGATCTGGATTTGGAGGAAATTTAATGAAAAATGAGGAATTACTCGAGGAATTTCCCCCGGAAATTGTAAAGGCCTTTAAAATAGCAGGAATCCATGAAATTAAGGTCATAAATAGGAAGGTTTACATCATGACCTATGTTCATCCAAACACAGCCACTGAAATCCGCATCCGACGTGAGATAGAAGAAACCATTAAAGCTGCAGGTTACACATTCAGATGGTTCAGGGATTCATATTCCTGCCAGGGAAGGTTTGGCTACGGTGATATAAAGAAGGAATAAAGTCTATTTTTTCATTTTTTTAAAAGTTCTCGATCATAGCTCATTCGTGCACATATTGAATTGTAATTAAAAACATATCGATATATTTATTAATGGGATCACCCATAAGTTTCCATCAGAACTTATTAAAACTCGAATGATGAAATAAGGATTGATCTCTATGAAACCAGTGGAAAACAATGCAAAATTAATATTGAAGGCAATGATTGAAGGACATCAAAAAAAGGCAAATGGAGATGCCATTAAAAGATTAACAAACCTTAGATCCAAGGAAATAAATGCTGCAGTGCCCTTCCTGGAAAGCCAGGATTTAATAATAACCGCACCTGTCATAAAAAATATTCGATATGATTTTTTCCACATAACAATATCCCAGAAGGGATACAACTTTTACAGTGAAACCTACCACAGGCAAGAGACACCCGATTCTGATCCATTTTCCTCCTTACTATATGGATAGGAAGTTTTGGTGGGTAAAACAGGCCCCTGGCCTCATCACCAGGGGCTTTTCACATTCATTACTCTATTTTTAACGTAATATTTCCATTAAATATACTATAACTATGTTTAACTTTAAAGAAGTTAATAAAATTAATTTCAATTAAATTTTAAAAATTTCAATAAAAAAATACTCCTTTTGAATGTAATAAAAAAATTGAAAATAAAAAAATGTTGGTTCATCCCAATTGGAATGAAACCAACCTTTTATCCTGGGAATCCCAAGTATTTACATGCTGCTTTGATCATTTTGAGCTCAACTGCTGCGTAGTGTGCTGTTGTTCCACAGTCCCTTTCAACTTCAAGGGTTATGGTGCTGATACCGTAGTTGTGTCCCTGGTTTCTTACCATTCCAGTTTGACCAGGACCATACTCAACTGCACATCCTGTTACACTCTTAACGTATTTGGCCCAGTTGCTCTCAACGGAATACGAAGATGTTGGTGTTTTTGTTGTGGCATATATAACTCCCTTGGTGTATGAGGTTAAACCTCCGCCAGAGTGAACATCTAATATGTTGGTTATACCATGTTTTTTAGCGAATTGAACAACGTTCCATCCTGGAGTTCCCTGAGTATTGGAAACCCTGTTTGGATCCACGTATTTGTAGCCTGTTTTCTTCACGTACTTGTAGAGCCACTTGTAGGTCTTTTTGTAGTAGGTCCTTTTCACCCATTTGTAGTACTTCTTTCCATGGTACCTGTAAACCTTTTTGTACCATTTTTTGTAGGCTTTTTTGTACCATACCTTTTTGTATTTTACTTTTGCAGTGTAGGTGTATTTCACTGGACCGTAGTACCTTGAATTCAGTGAGGTGTCCTTTGGAATTGCAAATGGAACAATATAAAGAGTTCCATTGAAGTTCTGGTTTTTTATGTACTCCAGGTACTGCATGGTTGCTATGTTGGCCTCTTCTTCATTTCCATGGATTCCAGCCCATATCAAGAGTTTTTTACCGTTACCATTTCCAAACTGAATAACAGCTGAACCTTGTTTCTCTTTTTCAAGTATCTGAGTTGAAAGAGTAGTTTTAGGTACATTAGCCCTGATTTCAGGGTTTTTACTCAGATCAGCACCAACATGGCTGTCTAATGTGGAGATGGTGTAGGGTGTTGCATTCGTTGTGTTGTTTGCAGCAAAACTTGCAGGCATCACAATCATTAACATTGCCATTAAAGCAAGAAAACCTATTATTGACTTCCCCTTAATTTCTAAATTTTTATCTCTATTTATAATTCAATCATCCCCCGCCTCAAGAAAGATTTTAAAATATGTAATACGTATTTATGATTTGGTGGTAGTCATTAATAATGTTTTTCCTTTGGTGGTATAAAATAAAGTTGTTTAAGTTCTTATTAAGTAAAAAAAGCATATTCCCGACTTTAAAACTAAAAAAAGCAGCGAACTATGATTTAAAAGGTATAAATATCTCACATCTTCCTGTAAACGTTGATTTCACCTTCTTTTTCATAGAATTCATTTAAACTTGGCACAATTCTCTTGAAATGTTCTGAAGCCTTGTGGTTGTCAAGGGCTGCCATGTTTCTCCATTCCTCGATCATGGTAACAACCTCATAATCGTTCACATCCTGATAGAGTCCATAGCTGATACATCCATCCTCTTTCAGGCTTGCTTCAACGAGTTCATTTGCACGTTCTAAAAATTCACCGATCTTATCAGCCTTCATGAAGTGTTTGGCAACGACTTTTATCATGGTTTACTCCACTCAATACTTTGATCTGAAGTTTAATATTTCTTTGGTAAAATCAATTCATCAGGAGACCGCCTTTACCACTAGGACGATTATCACAACCAACAGTATAATTGGCCAGAAGTAGGCCAATGCAAATGCTCCAAGGATGAATATGATTGCCACAACTGGAACCATGATGATCCCTGCAATTACAGCCCCTAAAAGTTCTCCAAGATCCATTTTTATCATCTTTTATACGTTTTATTTGAAACTTCTAATAGAAAGAAGTTTAACGAGATTTATTATAAAAATAAAAGATAAAATTTTATTACATTCTCTCCCTGAAACTCCTCCTCTCCCTGTAACCAGACATGCCAGGTTTCTCTTCACTTTTATTGAAGAATGCTGAATGCAGAACCCTATCCTCATGGATGAGGGCAGATCCCAGAGTTCTCGGACTTTCAAAGCGGTGGTCGTAGCCGTAGCCAACTGATTTGTGTGTTTCCTCCAGGGACGACTTCAGATCCTCCAGAAACACGTCAACAGCTTCAGAAATATCTTCTTTATTGTTATCTCCTTTTTCCTCGAGAAGGGCCTCTATGGCGTAGCTTTTCACAAGCTTCTCATGCAGGAGTTTGTAGGATGCAGATGAGGACACCCTGTCCATACCTACAACTTCTCCATTTATGAGAACCATTATTCCTTTTTGATCATCCATGAGTGGGAATGCATCCATGTATCCCTTCATATCCTTCTCCCTTGAGCTGTAAACATCACGCATGGCTCCGGTTTCTGACATCACCATTGCTTCATGGGACAGTTCATTTATCTCGTCCCAGACCTCCCTCTGGTTGGAGCGGTAACCCTCGTGATTTCTGAGTGAACGGCACACAGATGCAGATTTGCTGCGGCGAACACGGTTTGCTGCCACGTGTCCGGAATCAGCGAAACGATCCGATGTGTAGCTCCACCTTCCATGTTCTGTGCAGCTTACAGGGATTATGGTTTCAGAACCCTCCTTCAGGAGTATGGTGGTGTTCAGGACCCTGTTCTGTTTTGCACCAACCAGTTCCTCACCATCAAGGAGTAGGACAGGAACATCACCCAGATTATGAACCTTTAACTCAGGAACTGCACCATGTTCATTTAATTCTGTGATAACGAGTAATTCTGAGTCCAGTGCTTCTTTCAGGGTAATGTAACCTGAAGTAATGTAACTTGAATCTTCCGTACCATCGAAGAGTGGGATCACAGCCATTCCACCGTGCACCTGGGTTTCCCCAAGATCCATACCATCCATATACTCAACCATTATAGCATTCACATTATCACCTCTAATCTATAGTGTACATTAGTCATTAATAAATGTATTTATGTCCAATAAATATTAGAATTTATAATGTTTAGTGTAGAATAAATGGAAGTTAAAGGTTGGTTCAATGAAAAATTTCGAGGGAGTAAGGAGATGTTTTAACTGAAAAAGAGCATTAAATAAGTTCTCAAATCACATAAAACAATTATTCCTAAAAAAAATAAAGATTAAGTTGTTAAGTTTAAGGTATAAAAAAAGAGTTTAAGGAAAGATATATCTTTCCTGTGCTTTTTTACTCAATTAAGAGGTGAGTATCTGGATAAATCCTTTGGCGTTTACGTTGACAATTAGAATTCCCTTTGTCTGTGTATTGTCGAATGTAAAGGTCTGTGATAGTGGACTGGTTTCATTGGCTAAATTGATGCTCTTCTCTTCAACAACACTTTTGTTGTAAGTTGCCACAATGTTTGTGTTGTTCCCAGTTAGGGTAACAGTCACTGGAACCGTGTTTAATAGGTATATGTTCACGTACGAGGTATTCAAATTAGAATTGAGTCTGGTCAAGTTTTCGCACTGAACCTTAACTGTGTTCGTTCCATTGGGCACTGTAATGTTTTGTGCACCCACATAGTTTGGAGATTGGCCCTCTGATAGGTTGTACTGATACAGTACCGTTTCATTGCTTGTGCAACCTGAGGCAAAAACAACAACCATCAATAGACATATGGCTCCTAAAACTGTTATTCCAGCTTTCAAAGAATCCCTCCTTTTATTATTAATTATAGTCTATAAAATAATTGATAAATATTTTTTCATAAAATTTTATTAAAAAACTATAAAATACAGCTGAAAATAACTTTTTTTACTTAAAAAACTTTCTATTTGCGCTTCAAAATAAATATATTTCCTATTGTATGACATAAAAAGAGTTAGGGATTAATGGTATGGAGGTGAAGCAATGGAACCTGCAAAAATGAGTGGTAGCGCAATGCTAATACTGGGTATCATTATTGCAATCGTCATCTGGTTAATTCCAGCCTTTATATACATCTATGCCTGGTTAGCAGCAATATTCCTCATTATTGGTGGCCTTGTTACAATGCTGTCAGGGGGCTAAGATATACTAACCTTGAAAACTCAAAATCTTTTTTTAATTTTTTAAGCATTTAATAGATGATTTACTTAAATGATCCTGTTCTGACATTTAATCATTTAACAACCTTTGATCACTAGATAAAATGGAGTGTAAAGAGAAATTTAGGAGTTTACACAGATTTAATGTATGAATAACTATTTTTTTGGGTGTTGGTAGAGATCCAGTTTTATTCCCGGAAAGATTTCAATTTTCTCAGTCTCTGTGTTTTCTTCTGTGAAGCGTTTCAGCACTTCCATTGAACTTTTTGATTTTACCAGTATTGAAATTTTAGTACCCTCTTTTAAGACCTGGTCTTGCCTGGGAAAGATTATTTCTCCATCTTCATAAAGGGCCACGATGGTGAAATCGTAACCAGGGCTTACATCACCAACAGTTTTACCTACGAATTCTCCCTTTTCAAGGTTGAGATCTATGAGTTCTGTCTCTCCAGTCCCCAACACAGTTATATCTGCTATTTTTGGCCTTGTTATGAGTTTTCCAATGTATTTGGCTGCGTATAGTTCTGGATTTATGAGGATGTCAATGCCCACTTCGTTGAAGGCTTCTTTATGATTAGGGTCGCTTACCTGGGATATTATTCTGGGGACCTTGTAGACCTTTGCAAGTATGCAGGCTAAGAGGTTGACTTCATCGGTTTCAGTGGCTGCCACAAAAACATCTGCTTCCTCTACATTTGATTCTTCAAGAATTTCCTTATCTGTTCCATCACCATGTATAACTTCAGCATCAAGCTTGTTGGCAAGTTTGTTACATTTTTCTTCGTCATTTTCTATCAATATGATGTCATGACCCTCAGAAATTAGTGATAACGCAAGATTCGTTCCAAATATCCCACTGCCCATGATCACGATGTGCATTTTAAACCCCCATGTGATATCCATGTTATATTTATGTAGTTACACTAATTTTAGATTTTGGTAACATCTATAAAATCAATCATATTCAAAGTCTGGCTCGATTTTGTTACAACACTTGGAATGATGGTGAAAATTAAATAAAAAAAGTAAATTAAGAAAAATAGGTTTTAAGAGTTCTTAATTTAAGGGTTCTCACTCTTCAAGACCCTCTCTAACCTCGTTGAGGAACTTTGTCTGGCCAACACGTTTCATGGTTGCAGCCAGCCTTTCCCGTTGTGGTTTGTCTGCGTACCTATCATAAACTTTAAGAACACTGTCTATGTAGGCTGTTATTTCATCAACTGTTTCCACCTTGGTGCTGACACCTTCAACCAGTTCCCTTCCGGCTTTACCACCAATGTAGAGCATGAATCCATCTTCCTTAACTTCCCTTGCACTGTGCGGGCAGGCCTTCAGGCACTTTCCACAGCCAACACAGATGTCGTAATTGGTGTAGGAGGTTTCTCCCCTGATGTTTATGGCCTCTACCTTGCAGACCTCGGAACATCTTCCACAGCCGTTGCAGTTGTCTTCATTGGTTTTTGGGAACTCTATGCCTGCAACACCTGCATCGTGTATTTGGGGCCTCATGCATTTATTAGGACAGCCACTGACTGCAATTTTGAATTTGTATGGTGTTGGTCTTTCCCTGAATCTGTCTTCGATGATGCTGCATATCTCCGTTGTGTCTATGAGTCCGCTGCCACAGTTCTCCTTACCTGGGCAGGCGAGTGTTGCCCTGACAAGTGGTCCCTCTGAACCTGTTACAAGGCCCATGGAGTTCAGTCTTTCAACAACCTCCTCAACATCGAAGCCACTGATGCCGTGAAGTTCGTAGGCCCCCCTGTTTGTGAGTTTGATCCTTGCATCGTACTTCTCTGCCACATCAAGAACCTCTTTGATTTCCTCTGCATCGTACCATCCTGCGGGTTTTGCCCGTATCCTTATGAAGTATGTGCCGTCAGCCCTCTTTGAAACACCTGCATAGTCTGAGGCCCAGTAAAATGATATGAACTCATCATTTTCCTTTCTCCTTTGAAGTTCCCTCTGGAACCTTTTAAGCTTGAATTCCCTGAGTTTTTCCACCTCATGAGCATCAACACCTTCTTCAAGTTCCATGGCTTCTTTGATCTCTTCACCCTTCTTGGTTCTTATGACGATGGTTGAGTAGCCCTTTGGACTTCCAACGGATCCAATTGAAACATCTGCAAGTTCTGCATCGAAGTCCCTGCACATCTTACATCCGGCACAGAGTTCTATCTTCTTGAGGTCGATTTTTTTCTCCTCTCCATCAACGTTTACAAGGAGTTTTCCCTTTTTAACGTTGAACTTCTCAACATCCTCCATTTTTATGTGGTTCTCCTGCAGGATCTGCTTCAGGTTTCCGTAGTCGAATTTTTCTGTGCAGAAAAGGCCTATGAGGTACTCGATTTTTGGGAGTTTCACTGGTTTGCCGGTTCTTCCAAGTTCCTCCTCGTGCTTTGCAAGGTAGGGGAAGTACTGGAGTTTTCGAAGGCCATTTATCTGACAGGGCAGTGCAACTATTGCAACCCTTTCAATTCCCATTTCACCGGCAGTTTTCAGGGCTTCAAGGGTGGATATGGTGTACTTGGACTTGGATGTTTGGGCCAGGTCATCTGCACTCTGAACTATGAGTGAAACTGGTTTCCAGTACTCATCCCCAACAACTATGGCTCCATCTATTTTATCCTTTTCAAGGAGGTGTTTCAGGAAGGTTGTGACTGCTCCACCGTCCTGTCCAGTGGAAGATCCCCTTCCATAGTACATATCCTCCTTGAAGTTCTCCCTTATCTTTATCTGGTACTTTCCAGAGGAGACACGTGGACAAACCTCAAAGCACATTCCATGACCGTTTCTAAGGCATTCTTCTGTTAGTTCGGGTTTGCCGTCAAAGGAAAGGATGCTGTTGGGGCATATCACTGCACAGGTACCGCATTTTGCGCACATGTCGCTTCCAACTATTTCATCGAGTTTCCAGATGTTTTCCAGCTTGGGGTACAGCTTGGCAAGTTTTTCTGGAGTTCCCATCCTTGAGATGGCCTCTGCGATTATCTCTTCATCAACTTCAAGGTTTCTTTCATTGGCAATGGCATCTGCACTGTCCAGGATGTGAGTTTTGAGTTCTTGAGCAACTTCCCTCTGCTGATCTGGACCCATGCCCCTTGTTACTTCTTTTATATAATCATCTACGTGCATCTTTCACACCTTTTCCATTTTTTAGGTTGGTTTCAAATTCTTCAACTGATCCATTGATTGATTTAAAAAATTCCAGCCAGTTCTCCCTGACTCCTTTACCATATTCTGTTACTGCGTAGTATTTTCTGGGTCTTGAATCCCCAGTGTCCCATCTGCTCGAGAGGAGTTCGTCCTTTTCAAGACGTCTGAGAAGGGGGTATAGGGTTCCTTCTTCCACTTTTAGCCCTGAATTTTTAAGGCTCTTTGTGATTTCATAGCCGTAGTGTTCATCTTCAAGCAAACACATCACTGCTACCTGTATGGCTCCCCTCCTCATTTCCTTCTCGAACCTTTCAAAGATACTGCTCATTTTCACTATCCCCCACATACCATGTGGTACAATGACTTATGTTACACACATTACTGTGTGGCACACAGTATATAAGTTTTGTTATTTAGGTAGTGTTAAAAAATTGTTTTTTGTCCCAAATATTTCTAATAATGTCTCATAGTTCTGAATTTGCAAAAAAATAATGATAAATAAGCTTTAAATTCAAAAATAAGCAAAATTTTACGTGTAAAAGGTAATCATGAGACACCCTCACCAAATAAAAAAAAGGACTGACCTCCCAGAATCCATTTGCATATCAAAAAAATGGAAATAAATTCAATTATAAAAAAAGTGATTTTACCTAAGCAAAAAACCAGAAATTAGGGTCAAAATCATCTCATGGCAATTTTTCTACCGAAGTCTATTGCTGCCTGTTGTGAATCAACATCAGGATTCCACTGGTTTCTGAAACCCTCTGTAATGACTTCAAATCCTGCATCTGCCATTAAATCATTGATGACTTTCACCGATTCTCCGCTCCACCCGTAACATCCAAATGCTGCTGCACTTTTATTTTTAAATTTTAACTCTTTCATCAGGTGAATAAAACCTGCTATAGAATGTAGGATGCTGTTTGAAATGGTTGGTGACCCTATAAAGACGGTTTTTGATTTAAAAACTTCGGTTATCAAGTCGTTTTCATCACTTTTGGCCAGGTTGAAGACTTTTACAATCACATCAGGATCTGCCAGGCCTATTCCTTCTGATATCTTCTCGGCCAGTTTCTTGGTTCCGTTCCACATTGTGTCATAGATGATGGTGATCTGATTCTCCTGATAATCATCTGCCCACGTGGAATACTTTTCAACAATCTGCATAGGATTCTCTCTCCAGATGACTCCATGGCTTGTGGCTATCACGTCGATTTTAAGATTCAGAGAAAGGACTTCTTCCAACTTTTTCCTTAATATGGGACTAAAAGGCGTTAAAATATTAGCGTAGTACTTCATGGCTTCTTCATAGAGGTCGCACTCATCTACCAGGTCGTTATACAATTTTTCAGTGGCCAGGTGCTGTCCAAAAGCATCGTTACTAAACAGTACATTGTCCTGGGTAAGGTAAGTTGCCATGCTGTCTGGCCAGTGCAGCATCATCATTTCAACAAAAACCAGTTCTTTTCCATTGCCAATATCCAACGTATCCCCTGTCTTAACCACATGAAAATCCCAATCCTGATGATACTGTCCTTTTAAAGATTTAACAGCATTTGCTGTGCAGTAGATCGGTGTTTCAGGAATATGTTTCATTAAGGCAGGAAGTGCTCCACTATGATCCTTTTCTCCGTGATTTGCCACTATATAATCAATTTCCTCCAGATCGATCACCTGGGCTAAATTCTCCACAAACTCCTCGGCAAAGGGAGACCAAACAGTGTCAATCAGGACAGTTTTTTCTTCTTGTACCAAGTAAGAGTTGTAGGTGGAGCCTTTATGAGTTGAATACTCGTTCCCATGAAACTTTTCAAGCTCCCAGTCAACCTTACCTACCCAGAATACATTATTTTTCACGTTCCTTTTCACTTTTTTCACATCCCAATGATTTATTCATCACATCTTTTTAGTGATCGTGCAGGTTTTAAAAGTACAAAGGTTCACCACCAGCAATAACTACTGCAGTCAAGTGAATCCTAAATTAGGACATATACTCTTCTAATGGAACATCTTACTCCACCATCCCAGGATAAGTTCTGGATTGTGGATTATTAGCATCTTAGATTACATCATGCAGTGAAAAATACAGGGGACATATATCCTAGAAATTCCAAAAGTGATATGCCTTCAATTTGTATTTCTCACAAGCCCTGTTATTTTTTTAAAATTTTTTAAGGAATGGTTGAATAAATTGTTTCAGTTTGAATTGTTGGAGTATCCATATTTATTAAAGATTAAGATCATTAAGTAATAAATATATATTCATAATTGTGTGTTCACCATAGAAACACAACGTCCGGAGGGTTACGATGGCAAGGGATTATACTAAAGAAATAGAGAAGAGATACGCCGAAGAAGTTAGGGAGAGGAAAGCAAAAGCAGGAATCCAAGCTGATGCTAGCACTACTGCTCTTAAACTGTTCAAGCATTATGTTAAAAGGAAACCTCTGGTCAAGGAGGTTACATGTAAAAAGTGTGGAAAGGTTTTTAAAACTAACCGTAACACCATATTATGTTTTGATTGTGAAAAAAAGGGAAATAAGTATTTCAGTGTTGATTGCGATCATAACAAATTCAAAGACTTAGGAGTCATTAATTATACATGGAAATGGGATAATGGTAAATTTTGAAGCCTTTGAAACTAACGCCCTGAAGTATGATGAATGGTTTGATACAAACAGATCTGCTTACGAATCAGAACTTCAAGCAGTTAGGGAACTATTGCCTGAAAGTAAAAATGGTGTTGAGGTAGGTGTGGGCAGTGGGCGTTTTGCAGCACCACTTGGTATTAAGTTAGGGATTGATCCGTCCAGAGAGATGGGAAAACTTGCCGAAAAAAGGGGTATAAAAGTCATCAAGGGAGTTGCTGAGTTACTTCCCTTTGATGATCTGCAGTTCGATTTTGTTTTAATGGTTACTACAATATGCTTTCTGGACGACGTTGAAAAAGCATTTGAAGAAGCTCATAGGGTGTTAAAACCTGGAGGCTATTTGATAATTGGTTTTATAGATGCTGAAAGTCCGGTGGGAAAATTATACGAAAAACGTAAGGATGAAAGTACCTTTTACAAAGATGCAAGATTTTACTCGGTGAAAGAAGTTGTTTCATATATGAAAAAGGCTCATTTCAGAGATTTTAATTTTAAACAAACGTTAAGCCAACCTGGAGAAGAATTAGATATTAGTCCTGTAAAAGATGGATATGGGGAAGGTTCATTCGTAGTGGTTAGAGGGGTTAAATAAAGGATCAACTTGTTTTCCAGATCTTCGCCAATGGTTCTTTCCTCTTTTAAATTCAAGAAAACACCTGAAGGCTTCATGAGTTTCAGCCTTTGGACAGTTCCTGTTGATATCCTTTGATGATTTATAAGAATGGTTATCTTTTTTAGTAGCATTTACAATGTGAACTTACTAAAATTTTAAAAGGGGATTATTAATTGTGTTGAATTAGCGCTATTCTGATTCCATTTGGATCTTCTACGAAGGCAAGGGTTCCAACTGTTATTGGTGTGGGTTCCATTGTGACTTTAGCACCCTTTGATTTAAGTTCTTTCACTGTGGCTTTTACGTCTTCAACGTCCATTCCAACCGAAAAGAGCCCAGTCTCATCTACTGGATTTTTTATTAACTCTATCATGGCATCCCCCTCTCCTTTCAATAGTGTGATGGTTCCTGCGGGTCCTAGATCGTATTGACTATCTACCTCAAATCCCATAACATCCCTGTAGAATTTAACTGATTCATCCATATCATCAACTATCATGGTAGTGTACTTAATTTTCATATTTTATCACCATCCCTTAATTCTATCTTCACCTCCACCCTTATAAAGGGAAGCAGATTATAAAGTATCTTAGATGATGGCCTTCGTATCTTGCTAGCAGGGTGAAATCCTTCAAATACAGTCAAAATAGTCTTTAATTGATGAATTCATGGTTTCACGTACATCGCTGGTCATCCTCACCTATCTTTATAAAAAATAAAATTTAAATAAGAATAAGTGGAAATCATAATTAGCGACGTTAGTCCAGCCTGGTTAAGACTTGGGCTTCCCAAGCCTACAACCCGGGTTCAAATCCCGGACGTCGCATCAACTATTTAAAAACCTGAGCTTTGACTTCTTTTTTTCATAGAAACTATTCGAAAAGTCCTTCCAAACATGGGATATTCCTTTGTTTGTTATAAATTCTAGTTGTTGTTTAAAAAAAAATTAATTTTAGTAATTATTTACTGTTACTACTGGGCAAACGTGGTATCAACCATGATAAAAAAGCATCTTCACTTCTTGACTGTATCCATGCCTTTCCAGGACCAGTTAATTCAACAACCAGACCTTCACCACTGAACAATGTCGATTTAAGTCCACCTATTTTCTTAACTTTATAACCCACATGTTCATCGAATGCCACTATGTGTCCTGTGTCCACTATGTAGGTTTCTCCTTCTTCCAATGTAAGGGGATGTATTGCACCAAAACTGGACGTGAACAGACTACCAGTTCCTTCTATTTTAAGGAGAAACAATCCTTCTTTGGAGAAAAATGTCTTTGATCCTCCCCATTTTGTATTTATATCAATATCAATGGTTCCTGCCATAAAAGAACCTGATTGAACGAATATTACTTCATTTTCCAGATCCATGGTGTGGATATCTCCAGGTAAAGGTGGAGCCATGGTTATTTCACCAGGTGATTCTGCAGTGAACTTGTTAATGAAGAAGCTTTCTCCACCAAGTAAACTTCTTTTCAAGCCACCGAAGAGCCCTCCTTTCATTCCGGTCTCAATGCTTATACCACTGGACATGCTTACCAATGCCCCTGATTCTGCATTTACCTGTTCAAGTCTCTCCAAATCCAATTTAAGCAAAGAATAAGATGGTTTATACAGTATTTCATACTCCATCTTCTTACCCCCTGTAAAAATTTTAATTTAATAGGAATATGTAATCTGATCCATAAAAAAACTCCTAAAAAATTGAATATTTTTCACTTTTATTTTTCCCTTAGTTAGAACAGTCATATGACTAAAAACAGTTGGATAAAACAATTTTTTCCAAATAAATTCAGTTGAAATTACCCCTAGGAAGAATTGAAAAGTAAATGGGGGTGAGGAATGTGCAGCTCCTTGGGTAAATTGGGGTCATTAAACATGTGAAAATAGGGTACTCACTGCCTCAAATTAAAAATCATTGATCAAATCATATATCTTTTGAAAAGGGTCCCGCAGTTGTTTTTGATCTAAGTCACTCCTGGAACTTTAAATGAACCATGTATGAAATGTTGAATATGTCAAAGAATTGCATTTTGATGCGGGTGGATAGTTTTAAATCTGGTTTTTTCCCCAAATTTGAAAAGTAAGGGTAAGATTCCAGTACTTTAATCCGGGGATCCCATTTTTCTAGATCTTCAGCTTTTTTAAGGCCCCATTTTAAGAAGGAATCATCATTCATTCCTCCTCTTTTTATAACCATTTTATTTGCCATTTTTACTCCATAAGGAGTACTTGCATCAAACAGAATCTCACTTTCAGGATAATTCTCAATAATTTTCATGAATAGGTTAAGAATCTTTGATTCTTCAAAATAGTACAGCACTCCACTTGCAATAAATAAAACATTATCTTCAACAGTGATCCTGTCAAACCATGAAGTATCAAATACTGAACATGTTATATATTCTCTACGATTACTTTCTGGGATGAAGTTCTTCCTTAAGTTTATGGTGTCTGGCATGTCCAGATCGTACCATTGTATCTGTCCATTATCCACCCTTTCAAAGGTGGTGTCCATTCCACAGCCAATATTTACTACAGTTGCCCTTGGATGTTTTTCAATAAATTCCCTGATTGTACGGTCAAGGTGTATGCAGCGAGCAATCCATCCCAACTGACTTACCTCATCAAGGTTGTCGATGGTGGTAAAATCATAATCAATTTTTTCTATTATTTCAACAGCTTTATAATCCTTTAAAAGCGGTTTCGTTTTTTGGGTTTCCATAGCTCGACCCCAAAGTGGAAAAAGTAATGTTTTTTGAACACTTCCCAGTTTAACGTTGATTTTTTCTCTCATTCTTCTCAGATCCTCTTATTCACCCGATCATTTAAACCGCATTAATTTATGGTACAAAATCCAGATTTTATTTTCAGAATTTGAATCCGAATTATTGAACATATTTATTCGAATAAATCTCAACAAAGCCTTCTAAAACTCCAATTAACATTATTATTATAATAAAACAAATAGTATCTTCTATTATAATTAGTTATTAAACCTATCGTTGGTAAACTGTTAAATGTTCTAAAAGCTTCTGATAATTAGCTTGAAGACTTATTAGAATTCCCTGATCGATTATTGCAGAGGGATAAATACCGGCCTAACTCCCACTTCACCTGTCAAAACTACTTGTCACTAGCCGGCCAGCTGCAATTTAAACTGCCGAGTTTGCAGGTGCTGGTGATAGACTTGATAAATCCAGGTCCTGTGGTGCACCGGAGGGGGGGTTCAGCTCCAGGTCTTTACCGAGTCCAGCTTGAACAATTTTTTTTGCTACTCCTAATGGATCCTATCCTTCTTCAAATACAGTTTAAAGGGTTTAAAAATAGTCCCTAAGGATTGAATGCAGGGTCTGTCACATGCACCTGCTGGTTATCTTTACTCAATTATGAAAATAGTAATTCACATTTAATGTAAATTCAAAACTAGATTTATCATTTTCTTTAATACACCATTTAATTATTTTCCCTTAAAAAAGAATAAAAAAAGGTTTAACTGGGATTTATTTTTTCCTTGGTGCTAATGTTCCTCCAAGAACAGCTAGAATAGCCAGTACGAGCCCTGCTATTGGCATTCCTGTACTTTGCATTGGTACGGTTTTGGTTGTTGTTGCTGCGTTCACTGTATTAGTATTAGAGTTGTTATGTGCTTGTACACTAATACTAAAAGGCATTAATGGATCTGTATTCCCGTTGAATGTCTCTGAGGTTATCGTTGGTGCTATGGTGTAACTTCCAGTTCCTAATGCCCTCACTGTGAGGTATAGGTAAGGATCTCCCACAGCCACGTTGCTGAGTGTCCAGGTTACCGTCCTGTTGGTTGGGTTGTAGGTCCATGTTCCATTATCTACACTTGCAGTTACAAATTCCAATCCTGCTGGTATCTGGAATGAGACTGTAACATTGGTTGCGTTGTCTGGCCCCTTGTTGCTGAGTTTGTAGGTTAACATGAATGTTTCACCTATAGTTGGGTTCTTTTTGGATGTTGTGGTGTTCAGGTACAGGTACGCTGCAGGTGTTATTGTTAACTGTTTTGTAATTGTTTGGCTGTCGATTGTTGTGTTAATACTTGCTGTGCCGGCATGGTTTGCAGTGAACAATGGTGTAGCTTGGCCATTAATTAGTGTGCTTGTTGGGTTGACATCTCCATTGGTTGCTGTGAAAGTTACTGGAGTTCCATCTGGTACGTGACCATTAATAGGATCATGGTAATTTCCAGTGTTGTCATATAGTAAATCAACAGTTACTAATGAATTACCACCATCCATTACACTGATAGGATTTACTGCGGCATTCAAAACCAACCAAGAGATTACATTAACACTACCAGTTGTAGCAGTAGACACGTAGATTGATGGATCTACATTTGAACCCCACCAATTAAGCGTAGCATCCACTGCACCATATAAACTGTAAATTGCACTGCCGTAAGATGCAGTGTTTCCAACAATCCTGTTAAAATTAACAATCCTAGGATTAGTGTCACCACGCACAAAATTAAATAGGGCACCACCATTATTTGCAGTGTTGTTTGTGAGTGTGCTGTTGGTTACAGCTAAAGTTCCAATATTTATGATGGCTCCACCATTATTTGTTGCGGTGTTGTTTGTGAGTGTACTGTTGGTCACATTTAAAGTTCCACCGTTGTAAATAGCTCCACCATTGTTCATCGCAGTGTTACCTGTGATTGTACTGTCTTTTATATTAACAGAACATCCCTTTTCATTGGAAATAGCTCCTCCATCCATCATTGCACTGTTATTGGTAAAAACACATTTTGTTATGTTTAGAGTACCGTAATTTTTTATAGCTCCACCATGTTCATAGACACTGTTATTTTCAAAGTTACAGTTAGTTAAGGTCGTAGTACCGTTATTGTAAATAGCTCCACCATAGTGGCTTTCGCCTTGTGTAAAGGTTAAATTGCTAATATTGACGTTCACTCCAGTTAAAATGTAGAATATGGTGTCTGTGTTAGTTCCGTTGATTATGGTGTTTTGTTGGTTTTCACCTATGATATTCATATTATGGTTGATGTTTATTCCGGATTCGTTGTAGGTTCCATGTGCTATGTAAACTGTTCCGTTTATTGCTACTGTGGCTGTGGCATTTGTTATGGTCTTTTTTGGCCCGCTTGTACCATTGTACGTGGCATTTAATCCATCCCAACTATCATTTCCGCCTGTATTAACATAGATCGTGGAATTATCTGTACCGGCTGCACTTACAGCACTAACACCAAAAGAGAACAGCACCACACCAACCAGTAACAACAACGGAATTTTAATCGTTATTTGTTTGTTTTTGGTCTCCATTGGTCTTTTTCACCTCCTTCATGATCGTTCCGGATAAAATATTATCATAGTATCATATCCACATCAACATAATACATTCACAATAAATAAAACTTCTGATTTAATCCCCAAAAATACAGATAATCCCCGCGAATAAAAACAATTTACAAAAAAAATAAAATCCATAGGAAATAAGACTTTAAATTAAACAATTTCACAACATATTAGCAGAAATATGCAACTAAAAATCATGTATTATCCTTTAAATTAATTAAAGAATACAAAAAAATATCCAATAAAAAAAGAAACTGTTCAACAACAAATAATGCTATTCACAAAAACACGTAATATAAAAAAGAAAACAACCTAACCTTTCTTAGGTCAAATAGGATTTAACACCAACAATCCTACACTCTGCAATGACTATTGGAGGAATGCCAAACAGAAACTACAGTTCAGGAGAAAATGAGGTTTATATGAGAAGTAAATGTTATTCATCCAACTTTGGACTTTTAAAAAAATCATACCAACGGTTTAAGGTGTCCTCATCATAAATACCAAGTTCACCAAGCACATCTTTGGTAAATTCCAGAGAAGCAATGCCATTGGCGGTAATTATTCCCTTATAAGAAACAGAGGGCCTGTTAACATACAAATCATTACCTTTATATTTACCTGCTAAGTTCTGAAGGTATGCTTTCCCGTTACTGGTGTGTTCGATGCCCTCAAGAAATCCGTGCCTGGCTAAAAAAAACCGTTGTTCCACAAATGGCTGCAACGGGTATGTCCCGCTTTATGAATTTTTCAACCACAGGGACCATATGCATCACTGGATCCTTTTCCCACATTCCTCCACCGGGTAAAATGATAATAGCAGCATTACTGTAATTGATTTCGTCTAGGGTACAATCTGGAATTATAGAAACCCCACCCATGGTCATATGGTGTCTTCGTTGAAGCCAACTGTTTTTACAGTATACTCTTGTGATTTGTTGATTTCAGCCACTGCTAAGCCGGGTTCCCAATCGGATAAACCGTTGAATACCAATAGATATGCTGTTCTCATGGAATTACTGCATGATTTTTTTCAATCTGTAAAATTTCTTATTATTTTCTAATAACGAATCAGGATGGATCAAGAGCTCCAAGCAATGAATCTATGAACTGCTGTGCTGTACGTCCTGACATTCCACCGTGATGCATTTCCCATTTACTTGCTGCTGATGTCAGTTCTTCATCTGTCAGTTTGATTTCAGGGTGTCGTCTTGCAAGGGTTGTGACTATGTTGAAGTATTCTTTCCTCTGAGGAGTGTAGTAACCAATTGTAACGCCGAATCGCGCCGACAGGGATAGTTTTTCATTCACAGTCTCTGAACGGTGCAGTTCATCCTGGGACATGTCCGAACGATCACTCCATGTTTCCCGGATCAGGTGTCGCCTGTTGGATGTTGCATAGATGAGTACGTTTTCAGGTTTTGTTTCTAAACCGCCCTCCATAACTACCTTCAGATATTTGTACTCAATTTCGAACTCTTCAAAGGAAAGATCGTCCATATAAATTATAAAACGATAGTTTCTGTTTTTTATGGCTGTAATGACCTTTGGCAGTTCCTTGAATTCGTGTTTGTGGACCTCTATCATACGGAGACCGCAGCTGTCATACTTATTTAGGATTGCCTTTATGCTTGCGGATTTACCAGTGCCTGCATCACCATAGAGAAGAACGTTGTTTGCTTTGCGCCCTTCAACGAAGGCTTCTGTATTCTGCACCAGTTCGCTCTTTTGGGATTCATAGCCAACCAGATCATCCAGCACTACATCACTGGTCGTTGTGATGGGGCAGAGGATTCTGGACTTATCATCAGTTGAGATACGGAAAGCTTTATTTAGTCCCAATTCTCCAACACCATATGTTTTGTAGAAATCTGTAACGATTTTGTATACTTCTTCACCATCTTTGGCCTGTTCAATGGCATAACTGAGTTTTTGAACTTTTTCACTTACGCTCCTGTTGAAGATCTGTTCACTTTTCACCACAGCGTTGTAATTCGTTATAATCGTAAAGCAGTCAATGTCCAGTTCCTTTTCTATTTTAGAAAAGTCGTAGTCGAACAATTGTTTGAAGATGCCAAAATCGTTTCTGGCAAATTTATTTACGGTACCTTCGTTGGTTCCAACTTTTTCTGAAACAAGTGTGAAGGGGTTTTCAGTCATGGATAAAAGAAAGGCCAGATAATTGTGCCACAGATTTTTGTCAAAGCCGTAAAGCGTTGAAATATCAAGCAGACGATTGATCTCGACGTAGATATCTGAAATCAAATCTTCCTTCACATAGTCGTCTGCCTCAAATTCTTGGAAGATATTGGATAATCTAAACAGGATGCTGTCTTCGTTGATATTTTTGTAAATCACCAATTTGGATGTCAAGTGATGCATTGATTGTCTCCTAATTTGTATAAACTTTTTATTTCATCAAAATTATGGTTTTTAGTTCGTTAATAAAACTCAAATTTTAAATTTTCCATATTTTTGCTTTAAGCGTTTATCTATCCATATTCCAAAAACGCCACAATAATTGTAACTCCTAGGATAGATATGGATGTAATAAATATTATTTTTTTCCTAACAGGAATCCCATGAAACTTAGTACAGTGAAACCAGTTATAACAAAGATTATACTAGTTAAAGGGGTAAAATATGTTATGTTTCCTGATTGTAATAAGGTTTGTATAGCTTCTTTCTCTGCAGGGGTGCCATTTAGTTGAGAAAGGATATATAAAGATGAAACAACCGTATCAACTGCAATGTAAACTACAGCTAAAATAAGTCCATATTCTAAAGATGTATATTTTTCTGCTATTTTATAACCTAAATAAAAAGGGAGTATAAATGGTAAATAAGGCAAAAAAAGTAAAGTAATAATAATGATAGCAGCAGTTATACCAACAACATCCCCATCACGTAACAAATAGATGATAACTAATTTATATAGAATCAATAAAATTACCATCACTATTGAAGCATATATCAAATCCCGTTTGTAGTCATTAAGATTGCTTTCCATTTCTCTTCACCGGTTAATTACACTTTTAACTTCTTAATGGGTTAATAACCTTTGAACTGATCGTTATCCAGACACTATCCTGCAGATTACTTTTATCAACAAAGATATTATTGTTTAATTTATTTCCTCTTTATATGCAGTCTATTTGGTAATTTCAACATAAGTAGCCAGTGCAAGTAAACTTAACACACTAAAATAGTTTTTAATAATTTATAAAACTTGTTTAGCAAAATAAAATATAGTAGATCTACAGAAATAGGTAATAAAAGTAGATCAATACCCAAGGTTTGGTAAATTTGATAATATCATTAATATATACTAAATGGTGAATAACAATGTTAGAATCAGTTGGCACACTTTTACATGGTGATCCTGTTGATGCATCAGAAGTAAAACGACTGCGGGATCTTGTATTGTTTGAAAAACCGGATTTACAAAAAAAATTGGTAAAATTTTTCTGTCTTTTGATCCTCTCTTCAGGCATTGCTACCTATGGACTACTTGGAAATTCTGTGGCTGCGGTTATTGGGGCCATGATTATCGCACCACTCATGATGCCCATTATGGGCCTTGCTTTTGGCATCAGCATTGGTGATCGTTATGCTATCAAAAATTCGCTACTTATCAGCCTTGGAGGAATTCTTGCTGCCCTTGCAGTTGGTTTCTTTTTAACAATCCCAATGTCTAACTTTGTTTACCCTCAAACCATCGATCAAATTATGATCCGTACCTCACCAAAACTTTTGGATCTTCTAGCAGCAGTGGTCACAGGGCTTGCTGGAGCTTTTGCCATGTCACGCAAGGATGTCTCAGATACCTTACCTGGGGTGGCCATTGCCATCTCTTTAGTTCCTCCACTATCTAATACTGGTATTCTATTGGCAACTTCAAATTTTTCCCTGGCCATGGGAAGTCTTCTATTATTTTTAACCAATTATTTTGCCATCTTACTCACAGGAGCTGTTCTTTTTGGAGTTATGGGATTTTCTAAAGTATCCTTTAACAATCAATCATTTAGTGCAAGGCGTAAAGGTATTTTTATTGCTTTGATCTTGATTTTTTTGATAACAGTACCTCTGGCTTATACCAGTTATCAAACTTTAATGGATAACAGTTTAAAAGAAAATGTTTACGAAGAATCAAGTAACTGGTTGAACGGCACAGGATATGCTGTTACCGCAGTCAATACAGATATTTTCAATGATACTGTGGTTGTTGCGGTTGTAGGAGATGGTACTTTGCCACCTATTGAAGAACTAGATCAGTCCCTAAAGGGGAAACTTCATGGAAAAACACTCAGGGTGGAGGTAATTAATTCAAAAGCATACAATTTGAATAATTGATAGATCTGAATCATAAGGAATTCTAAATCCACACACTTTCATCAATGATTTAGAATAAACCTTTAATATTGTATATAAATTTATTTAAATTTTTTGTTTTTCATTTTATAACAAATTATATTATTCTAAAGATATTACTATTGATAAACACATTACTCTGATTATAAGAGGATTAAGAACTCCAGATATATTGTAAGGAGTAAAATAGGGTCTTCTATTTTTTGAGAATAACCTGTTACTAAACTTGTTACTAGGAGAGTTATAAAATGAGAAAATATTATCTTGATAATCTACGCTGGCTAATAATTTTGATTCTGTTCCCATATCATGTGTTACTTATCTACAGTAGCATTGGATCATACTACTTCCACGTTGCCAACTCAAGTATTGCCAATGCTTTCATCTTAACCTTCGCACCCTGGTTCATGCAACTACTCTTTACCATTGCAGGTATCGCCACCTATTATTCCCTGAAAAGGAGGGATGCAAAGCAGTACCTGAAAGAAAGAGTATCAAAACTCCTCCTCCCCGCAGTGGCCGGTGCTATCATGGTAATACCAGTTAGTGTTTACTTCGGCTTCCTTTACAGTGGATACACCGGGAGTTTCCTCTCCCTCTGGCTATCCATTTTCAGCCATCCCCTGGAGAACTTGGCGAACGGGATAATCATAGGCCCCCTGTGGTTCCTGTTATACCTCTTCATAATCTCCGTGGTGGCCCTGCCCCTTATCATGAAATACAAAAAAGGAGAATGGAGAATACCCCTAGAAAAAGTGACTGTGCCTAAACTATTACTGGGGATTATCCCCCTGACTATTGGTAGCTTTTTCCTCAATTTATATCCTGATAAAAGCATAGTACAGTTCTTATTACTCTTCCTTGCCGGCTACTTCTTACTGTCGGATGACGGTGTGCAGGAGAAACTGGAAGATAAAAGATGGCCACTTTTCATCTCCTTTGTGGTTTTAACCGTGATATATGTGGTAATAGCATTATCTATCCTAAGTTCATCGGGAGACTCTGCCACATCCACATCAATAATATCCTTATTCCTGATGAAACTCTACGCCAACGTTATCCTGTGGCTGGGAGTCCTGGGTGTGATGGGAATGGGTAAACATTACCTGGAATTCAAAAACCGCACCACTCTATATCTATCTGCGGCATCCTTCCCCATCTACATTTTCCACATAATATGGGTCAACCTCTTTGCCTACTATATCATTGGATGGATACCCAGCATGATGGCCCTCCAGGTAATCCTCACCATTGCATTGAGTTTCGTATTCACCATAGCCACCATTGAAGTGGTCAGAAGGATCAAGGGGGTCAGATTCCTCTTTGGAATCAAAGGCTAAAAAACTCCGTAAAAGCCCAATGCAACAAAATATTGTCCCACTTCTTTTTTTTATCAGAATCTCATAACACCTTGAAAAATCCATAGTATTACCAGTATTTACAAGGTTTACAAAAAACAACAACATTAAAGATTAATTAAGTTCTAAATTCAGATTGAAAGTATTATTAAACTTATTTAATGAATATAATCATTATTGAAATGTATGAAGTTAAAATAACCCTAAATATCAATCTTTCAACAGAAATTATAGGAAAATTTATTTCGTTATATCGATGTATAGCGAAGAAACAACATTTTATTTATCCCGTGGGTTATCAAACAGCACTATAACGAAGGAACAATAATTTATTCACTTAACGTTTCAGAGTTGGGTTCAACAGAGTCAACCCCTAAGATCCATCACGTGCAGCACTGAAGAAATGGTCAAAATGGAAATCATGAGAAATCACTGTTTTTACATGTTACGATATACATGAGGTGGTGTATCTTCAGGCAAAAAAGAAAAAATGGATCATGGTGTGGAAGTAGCATGAAAAATCCCAAAATTAAGGTTCATACTTCAAGATGTAGATCGAGCAAGTTGAAAAAAATATATTTTTCAGTTTGAGTTTTTCCAAGATCATAAGGATATGCCAACGTGCTGCAGGATCATCTGCAGTCCATCAATTCCAATTATCCCCATGAATATGAAGTACGAAAAGGTAACTGCAACCAGAAGGTAACCTACAATCAGGAGGCATCCGTCCCCTTCAAGGGAGCCCAACATTAAAAAGAGAATTCCATATGCTGGTAGAAAATCAGTGAGTGGGATAGGAAGTGGGAGCATCAGGAGAAAGGCACAGATAATGGTGATTACAGCATTCACATATCTCATAACTGGATTTCGGGTTACAATGGACAGTCTTGGTTTTGAAAACCTTTCAACACCCCTCAGGACACGTGCCAGACCATTCATGATCTTTGAAAAGTTTTCCCGGGACACCCGATACTCCATAACCCTTTTTGGAATAATAGGCTTGTTTTTCAAAATTCCTGCAACGTTCAGGAGGATTATTGCAAGTCCAAAGGGCAGACTGCTTCCTGGGATCGACACAGGTAATAGGAATGGTGCAACCAGTATCAAAGAGGTGATCAGGACCCCATATTCACCGATGAGCCCTAAAAAATCTTCAAAGGATATTCCCTCCTCTGGAATATCAGATGATATACCTCTAATAAAATCAGATATCTTAAGTTTTTTGGATGTCTTTATCAAAATTTAGACCTCTAATCTTAATCAACAGGTTATAACTTATAAAATAAAACTTCTTTCAGATTTATAAGGTTTACACTCTTCATCTGTTAAAGGTGAATATAAAACTTATGAAAAAAGTATTGGATTACCGATAGTATTATTAGATGATGCTTGGAATATAATTAATCTATAACATTTGAGAGATACCATGATTACATTGAAGGAGTAATAACGTTGCTTTACAGAGAATTTGGAAAAACAGGTGAAAAAGTTTCAATACTTGGATTTGGATGCATGCGCCTTCCAACAATTGATGGAAGACCCGAAAACATAGACAAAACCCTTGCAGGGAAGATGCTGACCTACGCAATTGAGAATGGTGTGAACTACATGGACACTGCTTATCCATACCATGCAGCCTCAGCCAAGGTTGGAGGTGCAAGCGAAACCTTCCTAGGAGAATTCCTGAGTGAGGGTTACCGAGATGAGGTGAAACTTGCAACCAAACTTCCAATATGGCTTGTAGAGGAAAAGGGAGATATGGACAGGATCCTTGATGAGCAACTTGAGAGGCTCCAGACAGACAGGATCGATTTCTACCTTTTACATGGTCTTCACAGGCGTTTCTGGCCCATGCTTCAGGATTATGATGTTTTTGAGTTTCTTGACAGGGCAGTTGAAGACGGCAGAATAGGTTATGCAGGTTTTTCATTCCATGATGAACTGGACTTCTTCATCGAGGCTGTGGACTCTTACAAGTGGAGTTTCTGCCAGATCCAGTACAACTACATGGATCAGGACTTCCAGGCAGGGAGAAAAGGCCTTGAATATGCAGCAAAGAGGGGACTTGGAACTGCAATTATGGAACCCCTCCGTGGAGGATGCTTAACCCGAAACATTCCAGAGGACATCCAGGCGTTGTGGAATAGGGCAGAGAACAGAAAAAGTCTGGCTGAATGGGCCCTCAGATTCCTCTGGGACCAGGAAGATGTGAACCTCGTTTTAAGCGGTATGAACACTATGGAGGACGTTATTGAGAACGTTGAAATTGCAGAACGCGGACTTCCAGGATCCCTAACCGAAGAGGACAAAAACATCATAGATGAGGTTAAAGATGCCTATAAATCCAGGGTTCATGTTGGATGCACAGGCTGTAACTACTGTATGCCCTGTCCAGAGGGTGTTAACATTCCACTGAACCTGAGCCTCCTGGACGATGTTTACATCTACCAGAACCTTGATAAACCATCTGGAAACTACTTCCACCTTATGGACCGTAAGATGAGTGCAGGTTACTGTACAGAGTGCGGTGAATGCGAGGAAAATTGCACACAAAACCTTCCAATAAGGAATTACCTCAAGGAGACCCGTGAAACCTTTGAGAAGAAGTAAGTTCTAAGGGAATTTCATTTAAGTGAAACTATGTTAAAATTTCAATGAAAAAAAATAAATCCTTTGAATAATTTAAAAATTAAAATAAATGTAAATAAATGAGTATTAAAATGAATAATTAAGTATGAGAGGGATTGTAGGATGAATAATAGGGGAAATATTCTAATTTCCCCTTTAACCCATTTACCATCCTCTTTTTTGTAGTTTTTGGTTTTCTGGTATTGTGCTGATTTCGAGTCCGGGCATTGCTTTTCCTAGGTTGGTTGAGACTTCTGTGATTAGGTCTGCGTCTGTGTAGTGTGCTGTGGCTTGTACTATTGCTTTTGCTACTATTTCTGGGTTTTCTGATTTGAATATTCCGCTTCCTACGAATACTCCGTCTGATCCGAGTTGCATCATGAGTGCTGCGTCTGCTGGTGTGGCTATGCCTCCTGCTGCGAAGTTAACAACGGGTAGTCTGCCCTGTTTGGCTGTTTCCTTAACAAGTTCCAGTGGTGCTTCTTCACGTCTTGCAACTGCCCATAGTTCTTCCTCATTTTTGTCTTTTAGTTCTCGGATGGTTCCCTGTATCACACGCATGTGTCTGACGGCTTCTACAACGTTTCCTGTTCCTGCTTCTCCTTTGGTTCGGATCATGGCTGCTCCTTCATTGATTCGGCGCAGTGCTTCACCCAGATTCCTTGCACCACAAACAAAAGGTATGGTGAACTGCGTCTTATCGATGTGATAACTCTCATCCGCCGGTGTGAGCACCTCACTCTCATCGATCATATCAACACCCAAAGATTGGAGCACCTGAGCCTCAACAAAATGACCAATACGAGCCTTAGCCATAACAGGAATACTCACTGCGTCGATTATCTCCTGAACCTTGGAAGGATCCGCCATACGAGCAACACCACCAGCAGCACGAATATCAGCAGGCACACGTTCCAATGCCATAACAGACACAGCACCAGAATCCTCAGCAACACCAGCCTGCTCAGCATTCACAACATCCATAATAACCCCACCTTTCGTCATCTTAGCAAAACCCTTCTTAATAACCTCAGTTCCATGCAACATAAACAAATACCTCCATTTGATTAGTTTTAAATCTCCAAATTCATTTCTTTAATAAATTCATTTGATTATTCATTGAATGAAGATCATTTCAATGAATTTTAATATATAATAATTAGATGCATTTTTAATTCCCTTTTTGGGAATGTAACAATAACATAATCATTATTTGAAGTTTTTAAATTTGTTAAACTTGCTTTAAAAATTGAATTTAATCACCATCTTCCAGATCCAGTCTCTTAAGGGTGGAAAATACCTCATCAAGTTCTGCTTCCATACCAATTGTTTCCTGAGCTTCAACTACCTTTTCAAGAACTGCATTCGTCTCAGGGTGCTTTGGAGCTGCTGAACATCCTTCCTCTGGAAGTATGGATATTTCGTAGGTTCCTATCTTCTTGGCCATCTCTGATATTTCAACTTTGTCCAAGCCTATCAAGGGACTTAATATTGGCATTGAAGTTGAATATCTTGTTGCGAGGATGTTTGGAAGTGTTTGAGATGCTACCTGCCCCACACTGCTTCCGTCGATGATTGCAAATGCTTTTTCACGTTGTGCGAGTTTTTCTGCGATCTGGTACATTCCACTCTTACAGAGGACACAAGTCATCCTTGGAGGGGCTTCTTCCTCACATTTCTTGAGGAATCCTCCATATTTCATCTGGTAAAGTCTCAGATCAGAACCTGATGCATATTCCTTGAGTTTCTTGTGGATCTTGAGGATCTTCTCATTGGATTCCGGGGTGTAGGGACAGTTGTTGAAGTTGAGCAGTGTCAGGTCACATCCCCTCTTCATCATGAGAAAGGCTGCAACTGCGGAGTCTATTCCAGTCGATAACAGTGCAACCATTCTGCCCTGAGTACCCAGTGGCAATCCACCAATGCCCTGGATCTTCTCATGGTAGATGTAGGTTCTCTCATCCCTGACCTCGATGTTGAGCCTGAAATCTGGATTTGAGAGGTTTACTGGTGCACCTGTGAGTTCAACAACAACTGAACCGCAGAATCCTGCCATTTCTCTGCTTGAGAATTCATGCTTTCCCACCCTTCTGCATTTCACTGCGAATGATTTTTCAGGTGAAAAAACGTCCTTTTCAATGAGATCTTTGATATAATCTTCAACAGTTTCCCTTATTGCATCGTAGTCAGTCACTGTTTCAACGGTTGGACTGAATGAAACCACTCCACATATTTTTTTTAGGGATTCCACGGCGCCTTCAGGATCTTCAGGGAACAGAAAGATTCTGCCCTGGTTTAAAATTATTTTACCATCAACAACACTTTTGATATTTGATACGAGTTTTTTTTCAAATCTTTTCCTTACTTTAGGACTTTTTACTCCTATTTCACCGTATCTAACAATTATTGGCCTGTTCTTTTCCATTATTAAAATCCCCTTTTTTTATTAGGTGATGAGAATTATTTTTTATTAGTGAATTAGGAATTCAACACAATATAAAATTCAAAAATAATTAACAATGAGTATATACACATGCTTAATAAAATCCTTGATTAAATCCTTCTAAATTGATTATTTGCCATTGTTCTTAACTTGTTTCAATAAAAAAAAAAGTAGAGATAGTTATTATTTCCTTGCCCTTGCAACCTTCCTTGCAATAACAAGTTCACCTATGGCTATGAGTCCCACGAAGAACTTTTCAAGGCCACCTGTTGCCCATATTGCCTCTCCAAAGGTTGAATTTTTGATACGTTCCTCATATTCCTTTGCCTTGATCCTTTCACCGGTTTCCCTTTTGGTTACGATTGCAGCAGCTTCCATGAGCTCGTCCCAGCTTACACCCTTCAGCTCACTTTCCATTGCTTCAAATATCTTTGAAACCTTGATCTCGTAGAGCTGGGAGAGGGTTCTAACTATGTTGAATGACCTTACAATACCCACAACAACTCCATCATCGTTGAGGACAGGTATGCTGACAACCCTGTACTCTGCAGCCTTCAAAACTGCAAGTCTTGCAGGATCATTTTCTTTAACACATATTGTCTCTTCTGGAGGGTACATGACCTCTTCAACGGTTTTCTTACCTTCTCTGAAAGCCCTCATAACATCGAGTGAGGTTATCCAGCCAACGAGTTTCATTTCCTTGTCAAGAACCGGGCTTGTGAACTTTCTGTACTTCTCCATTCTAAGTGATACATCTGTAATGCTTTCTTCGGGTGAAACGTATACAAATTCCTTATCCATCAATTCTCTAACTTTCATCAGCTAACCTCTCAAAATTTAATGCTCCAACAGGACATTTTCTAGAGCAAACTTCACATGATATACATTTATCTTTGGAGATAACCACTTCTTCATCCTCGAGTTTTATTGCATCCACAGGACAGTTCTCTTCACAAACACCGCATGCAACACAGATATCATCATCCACAAAAAGTTCTTCCTGCTTGATAACCGGACCTAACTTTCTCTGAAGGTCCACTGCACTTTCTGGACATACATTTGCACATGCACCACATCCTACACATGCATCACAGTCTATAGTGGCTGTTTCACCTTCAGGTACTGTTATTGCATTGGTTGGACAGAATTTTGCACATGTTCCACATGATGAGCATTTTTCCCTGTCCACTGAGATGTTCTCCATGCTGAGGGTTCTGTGGGGAACCTGAACATCCTGCAGGTTGTAGGTAACGTCATCCCCCAATGTAGATGTGCCCTCCAGCACATGCACAGCTTTAACCGGACATGTCTGGGCACAAATTTCACATTTAACACAATTTTCAAGTATCTTTGCTGGTCTGGTTGATTCTGCATCCTGCACAGCATCAACTGGACATTCCTCAGCACAGAGGTTGCACCTTACACATTCTGGAGATATGGTTATGAATCGCTGTTTGAGGGAGCATTCCTCGATTTCAGGCTTGAATTCCTCAGCACCATGCTCCATATCCATAGATTTTGCAACCACCTCTCCCTCAAGAGCATTCTTCTTCTTTTTAAATGTTATATCCATAATCACACCTTTTAAATTTTAATCACAAGTCCACAAATCGTGATCTTCAATTATCCTACCATTAACCCACAAGATACTTTAATTAACTCCTGTTACCAGTTTATCATGGAATTTTATATGATATATCTCCTTAAATGATGATTCGTAATTTCTTTTATAAAAGTTTTTATAAATCTTCATGGAATTTATCAGGAATGAAAGGGTTTAAGGATCCAATTCTTCAAGTCTTGATCATCAGGAAGTCCATCTGTTGCACCTTTCTCCTGTACTGAGCATGCTGCAGTGAAGTTACCAATCTTTGCTGATTTCAGTATGTTTTCTCCTCTGATGAATCCGTATATGAATCCTGCGTTGAATGCATCACCTGCTCCTGTTGTATCAACACATTCAACCTTTAAAGCATCCACAAAATGGGATGATTGGCCGTCTGTAACGTATGCACCTTTATCTCCACGTTTCACAACAACAACCTTAATTCCATATTCAAGGAGTTTTTTACTTCCACTTTCACATGTATCAATTGTTCCACATTCTTCATTTAGAAGAAGCTTTAACTCTGCTTCGTTCAGGAGGAGTATGTCTGTTTTTAGGAGGAATGGTTCAAGGAATTCCAAACCCCTCTCTATGTAGAGCATTCCAGGGTCGAAGCTCACATGAACATCGTCTGGAATTTCATTTAAGACCTGTTTTTGGGCCTCCAGAGATTGGTTAGAGGTGTTTGCAACGAAGGATGTTAAGTGTAGAACACATGCCCCCTGAATGTAATCTTCAGGAACTTCATGGGGTTCAATCAGGTCGTTAACCCCAGGATCAACGTATAGTGCCCTCTGACCTTCACCATCAACGAATCCTGATACTGAACCGCTTCTACCTTCAGGTGCCCGTACCACACCATCTGTGTTGATACCCTCATTTTGAAGGTTTTTAAGTAGAATCTCTCCTTCACGGTCCCCTGCAACCTTACCTATGAACCCTGTTTTCATGCCAAGTCTTGAGAGCCCAACTATGGTGTTGGCTGCTGAACCTCCACAGGACTCTGTTAAACCTGTTATATATGATTCTTCATCCTTACAGGCTATTCTGTTAACTGTGTAGAGTTTGTCAAGGTTCAGGGCTCCAAATCCAACAACATCCAGATTCATTCAAACAGCTCTTTAAGGGGTACGTTGTAGTCTCCCAGTTTTCCCTGGTAGTTTCCTGCAGATACCTTTAAAACATCATCGAAGTCCAGTGTGGCTTCAATACCCACCTTCATGGCTTCTTGCACTGCCTCCATGTTCAGACCATTTATCACGATCTCGGGAATGTAACCCACACCCTCAGGGACCATTGAACCTTCTTGAAGTGTTTTTTAAGGGATGGACAGTAGGGATGGTTGGTTGTTGGTCCTATCCAGGGATAGTTGGTTTCAGGTTTTGAAGCTGCAGAACAGATATCGAAGGGTGCTATAACTCCTTCAACTTTTTCTATGGCTTTGAGTGCTGCTCTTCCAGCTTCAAGCACAGCTTCCTTGCTGCTGCACATGTACCAGAAGTTTGAACCCATGATTCCATTCATGTAACCCAGTTCCCTTTCTATCTTGAAATCTGGTATTGCTATTGGCACAACTATCATATCCCTTCCGTAGAGCTTTTCTTCCCATTCATAGCCGTCTCCACAGTGTCCTACCTGTTTCATGGTACCTATCTTACCTGCAGGATCAACTGATGCATCGAAGAGGCTTGTGAATGGTTTTACGAGTATGTCCTGTCTTATCCTGTAGGACAGTTCCACCTCAAATTTTTGTATATCTGTGGTGTTGTACCAGAACTGGAGCACTGCTCCATCTCTACCGTCTGGAGTTTTTGAACCATCTATAAATGATTCCACACCTCCTTCAACCCTTCCAATAACTGTTCCTGGTGTTGATGTGGCATCGTATGCTGCTCTTTTAATTGTTTCTTCATCATCTGCTGTTACAATAACCCTTGAGCATATGCCTTTGAATGCTTCGCAGTAGGTGTCTTCAAGTTTAGATTCTATCTTAGATTCCATGCTCATATTTAACATCTTCCATCCTGTATTCAATTCTTTAATTCAATCCATTAAAATAATAGAAGTAAGGCGGAGGTTATCCAAGCCCTCCAATGGCTTCACCCCTCACTTTTCTACGGAATTTGGTGCTTTCCTCTATTAAACTGTCCATGTTGTCACAGTTTACAATTTCAACCCTGGGCAGATTATAATTTAAAACCTTTTCTGCAAGTTTTGGATTGATAAAACCTGCTTCAAGAGCAGTTTCCGGATCCTTGTAGTATGAAACCACAAAATCACGTACAGCGTCTGAACCGTACCTGTTAAATATATCTGCAAGTAAAGAGGTTATTGCAGTGTTATCAGATATGACTGCTATTTCTGCCTCGGGTACAAGATATTCGTTGCCGTTGAATGATATTGAAACTCCACCATTTTGATTTGCAAATCTAATGGGTTGAACATCGGTTATACTGTCTCCTATGTAGAAGAGATCAGAAGCCTTAAGGTTGAATCTTCTCATTATATCCTGAATTGCCTCTTTTTTACCTTCACCACCAACAGGATGAACAGATTCCATTATTCCACCAACTTCCATTGAGGGAATTTCCTTCCAGAATATGTTATCAAGCACCTCAAACTCAGGTTTACGGATGATCCTCTCCCTGAATTCCATGAGCTTTTCAGCCTCATCAGGATCTAGGCTGAAGCTGTCAATATCGAGTTTGGTGGAGTATGTGTTTTCATATGGAAAACCTGTTCTTCTGCAGAGGGCTTCTATGTACTGCTGGTAGCTGGTGCTGACTATGAATGAAGGCATTGCGGAGGTTACGAATTTGATTGTTTCAACCGCTCCCTTGAGCAGCAGAACATTTTCAGCTGAAAAATCTGTTATGGTCTGATTATCCGCCCCATATGCCTTTAAAAAGGGGGTTATTAGTTTTAATGTTCCACCTGCATTGTATCCCTCTCTCCTTACAACATCAACAAGAACATCATCGTATCTACTGATTATTTCAAAAAATTTTTCTCCATCTTCTATGAAGTGACCTGAAAGTTCAAATGCATTGTCATTTGTTGATATTGGGCCTTCACAATCGGAAACAAAGAATTTTTTCCCCAAAATTTTATCCTCCCATCTCATAATAAGAAAGTAACCATTGAAAAAGAAATGGAATTCCATTCTATGTGGTTCCATCTCTAGATCATGGTAATATTTTCTAAATTTAATATGTTATAGTTTTCTGTGGCCTTAATGCCTTACAAAAAAAGTCATCTTTCCAGATCTAATTTAATGGCATTTACAGGACATATTGATTCACATTCACCACATAAGATACATTTATCCTCATCAACATTTATCTTATCATTTTCAAGGCTTAATGCATCCACAGGACATTTCCTGACACAAACTCCACATGCCTGACATGAATTATCATCTGGAATAACTGAGCCACTGCGCGGGCCCATTATACTGTTTCTAACCAGGAGTATTCTGTCATCATCCACCTGGAAGAGTTCTTCGGTTAGATGTATGGCGTTGAATCTGCAGTTTTCAACACATTTTCCACAGAAAACACATTCTGGACCTACATGGACAGGTGATGGCATTTCAAGTTCTATGCAGTTTACTGGACATTCCTCTATACATGCACCGCAGCCTATGCAGTTATCATCAACAATCACTATTTCTCTTTTAGGCTTTGTGGCTCCTATGATATCTTTTATATCTGTTATTTCAAGGTCTGAATCTACCATTTCCTCTATCTGGGTTTTTATAAGTTCAGTTACATCTTCCTGGAACTCTTCTTCATCATGGCTGAAACTGACGTCACGTGCCACCCTGTTTAGGATACTGTTTATTCGGACTGAATCCTTTGAGAGTTTTCCTGTTTCTTTTTCAAGGAGTTCAGAGATTATCTCCATGGTTTTGATCTTGTTGAAGGTTTGATAGGCCCTTTTTCTTGAGGAGTACCTTATGGCTGATGATGGGCAGACGTTCATACACTCCTCACATCTGGCACAGTATGAAGGGTTTATGTAGGGTAGTTTACTGACCTCTCCCACGTTTATGGCTCCCTTGGATGGGCAGACCCTTGTACAGGTCATGCAGCCTATGCAGTTTTTCTGGTTCACAACAATTGCCTTTCCACCAACAACGGATCTTGGAAGTATTTCACCGTACTTTATTGCCTCCGTTGGACAAACACGTGAACAGTATCCACAACGCACACATTTATCCTCGTCTATTACACTGTGGGCTTCCTCCCCTCCAGAAGAGACCAGTTGAATTGCACCGGTTCTGCATGCCTGGACACATGCTCCACATCGCCTGCAGAGTTTGGGATTTATGTTGGGAACGTTCTCCCTTATGGGCTCAGAGAGTGTTGTTTCCATCTTTATAGCATCGTAGGGACATGCTTCCCTGCATAGTACACAGCCCACACACTTATCATCCAGCTCTATATGGTTGTCTGGTGGTATCTCATGGAGGGCATCCACTGGGCATGATTGGAGGCATGGCCTCTCTGTGCATTTCTCACATTTGGAGTTGTCCACCTCGTACTCCACATCTATTTCCCTGAGGGGTTTGTAGGGTTTTTTATTATTCTTAGAAGTTTTAGCAGTTGTTGACATGTTTTATCAACTCCTTATTGGTAACTGTGAAGCTTTCAGGGTTATGTGAATGACATCCTTCAACTCAAGCTCAGGGGAGGTTTTATCCAGTAGGAACCTTGCAACGTAGTAACCTGCAACACCGAAGGGACATGTTTGATGGCATATGCTGCATCTTAGACATTTATCAGGATTTCTCTGAACTCCTTTCTCTTTGTCATAGGTTATTGCACCTGATGGACATTCATTTACACATAACCTGCAGTTGGTACATTTATCCTTGTCCCATGTTATGATCCTGAGTTTTAACCTGTCGGTTACCTTCTCAATGAGGTCTACTATGAGTTCATCGTTTGGAAGTATTTCACGGGCCTCTTCCATGAGCTTATCTGTTGGCATGTCCATTTTAAAAACACTTTTGGGGTCATCGTAAAGGTTGAGTTCCTTGATTGTTTCCTGCTGGGCTTCTATGGTGGATTCAAGTGTGCTGACGATCAACCGTATGATGGCCTTCTGTTCCTCAACGTTGCCGATGTATATTCCCTTTATTGCACCCTTGACAGGACATGTTTTAAGGCAGTCACCACAGCCTATGCACTTGGTCTGGTCTATCAGTATCTTGTTGTCATCCTTTACAATGGCACCTTCAACCTTACAGGACTCCATACATTTTTTACAGCGGATGCAGAGGTAATCATCGATCACAAACATCTTCTCCGCTGGGAGGATGGTGAATTCTTCCCTTATGAGGTGGTTCTCACCGCATGTTATGGTTTTAGGATCGGTTGGACAGACTTCGGCACAGAAACCACATCTTATACAGCCCCTGTTGTTTATAACAGGATATGTAGCACCTTCTTCATGGGCACTGTCCTCATCCCTGATGAGTTTTATTGCCATGGGCGCTGGACACGCTGCTGTACATGCACCACAAGCTATACAATACTCTTTATGAACTTCAGGGAAGTTTCGAAACCTTGACGGTGCTTCCATTATTTCAGGATCCGTTTTGGCTGCTGCAAAGTTTTCAGCCCAGGACTTTCTTGCAAATTCGTATAGATACCATATTACCGAGGACATGTTAAACCATCTTTTTTTTATTTTTATAGTTTAATAACCTTATTTTAAGGTGATTCAGGTGATCAACCCTTGATTTGATGTTTAATCTTTGATTTGTTTTTAGTTGAATTTCATTATTTAATGTGAATGTTTGATTGAATTTTTGAATTTGTTTAAAGTTTAAGAATATTTGGCCCTTAGATTAGCCTTGAATTTCACTTCACGTACTTGACGTTGTGAGCTCCATTGAACTCCTGATTTTTTCCAGATTCATCCAGGATGACAACTCTCTCTGCACATGCTACACATGGATCACACGTTGTGTAGGTTGCAACTGCATCTGCAACCGTTGGAATGTTGGGTAACATGTACTTGGCACAGGAATCTATGTTCATTATGCTGGGTGTTCGTATTGAAATGTGTTTTATGAGGTTTCCATTGGTCTCCACCATGTAGGAAACTTCTCCACGTGGTGCTTCGTTTCTCCACTCTGTGTATCCTGCAGATATATCTATCTTCTTACGGATATCTCCCGGGGGCAGATCTTCTATGACCTGTTTTATGAGTGCTATTGATTCGGTTATCTCATCGAATCTGTTCATCGTTCGTGCGAAGTTGTCCCCCTCCTTCCTCCAGACAGTGTGGAAGTCAAGGTAGTCCTGGTAGGTTGGATGGTCCTCCCTGCAGTCATGTTTCAGGCCTGAAGCCCTTCCTGTTGGTCCAACTGCACGGCCCTTTATTGCCTCTTCCTTGGTCATTATTCCAACACCCTTGGATCTTAAACCTAAGAGTGGTCCGTGTTCGAACATCTCAACGTATCTATCGAAGTCCTTCTCAAGGTTCTCAACGATCTGGAGTATTGGGTCAAGGTGGGATTGTTTAACATCCATCCTGACTCCTCCCACAACGTTCCAGCCCATGTTAACCCTGTTACCCGTGAGTAGCTCTATTGCATCCATTATGGGTTCTCTGAGTGCCAGCATGTTCATGAAGAGTGTTTCATGTTCAAGGGCCTTGAAGAAGGTTGAATTAGCAATGAGGTGACTCTGTATCCTGTCAAGTTCGTTTGTAAGAACTCTGAGGTACTGTGCACGTGGTGTTACCCTTTCACCTGCAATTTTTTCAAAACTCTCTGCAAAGGTCTGGGTGTGTATGTAGGAACATATTCCACACACCCTCTCTGAAAGGAATATTCCCTTCTGCCAGGTTTTTCCCTCCATTATCCTTTCTATTCCCCTGTGAACGTAACCATAATCCACCTCTGCACTTAAAACCTTTTCTCCCCTTGTTTTAAGTTTTAATCGTATTGGCTCTTTAAAAGCCGGATGTATCGGTCCTAATGGAAGTATCATCTTTTCTCCCTCCCTCTGGCTGCTATTGCATCTGGGCCAACAGCCAGTATTGCTGCAAGAATTTCTGATGGTCGTGGTGGGCAGCCTGGAATCTCTGCATCCACTGGTATGAAGTCTGAAACTGGTGCGTATATGCTACAGCCTTCCTGATTAAAAACATCCCCTGAAAGTGGACAGTTTCCTATTGCAACCACTATCTTTGGTTCCGGTGCCTTGGCATATATTCTCTGAAGTTTATCCTTCCACTGCTCTGAAACAGCACCTGTAACCAGTATAACATCCGCCTCCCTTGGGTTCTGATGCACGTAGATACCGTACTGTTCAAGATCGTAGCGTGGTGACATGAGGGCAACAACCTCTATATCACAGCCGTTGCATCCTCCAGTGTTTATGAGACAGACATGAATTGAACCGCTTCTTACAATGTCCTTAAGTGACTTTACCATTTCCTTACCTCATCAAAAATTCTAATAATTCCTTTCTACCATCTTCTATGGCATCATCATAATCTTTTCCATTATAAACTACTTCTGAGGTTATTCTGATTTCTATTTCCTCTGTTTCCTCTTCTGTGACGATCTCCATAACATCTGTAAGCCAGCACAACCTGAGATCCGAGTGCACCTTCTCCCTGGTGCAGTTGAACTTGGCTGATTCAAATCTGGCGTGTAATGCTTCAAGACTGGACATGTCCAGGTGTTTCATGAGGATCTCCTCGAACACTTCTGGTGTTGTTTTGAGTTCCTCTGCCATTGGAAGAACCACGTCCTCATGCCATCTGTAACTTCTAACTATCCTCTCTTTCATGACCCTTAAGAGTTTTTCATCCTTATCCAGGATATTTTCAGATGGAGAGAACTGATCCTGGTTTTTTGAATCTTCAGGGTCTTTTGTGTGATCCTTCATGCTAAAACCGTCCTTAATATCCATAATATGGCTGCAACTGCAAATCCTGTAACTGTTTCATACCTTCCATATCCGGGTCTCATTCCAATGACCATTGCAATTAAAAAAACACCTATTGTCACTGATACGTAGGATGGAACCAGACTTGCCAGGAGCTGGCTGTTAACTGCAAGCACCCAGCCTATCACTGCAAGTATCAGAGCCACCATGTCAATTTTCTGGGCCCCGAATGGTGATTTGTATTTTCTGTAGCTTAACACAAGACCGGCAACTGATCCAATTACAAATGAAATTAGATATACAAGATAGATTATTTGATCCATGTTTTAACTCCTTATGCAGGTCTGTAAAGGTATATAAAGGAACATATGAAACCTATGAGAACTATGATCATGGCCCATTTCTCGGCGTTCTCTGAGAAATGGTTTGCATTCTTTTTGTATTGGAGTGCCGTTAGTAGGAGTATCAGGAACACTGCAATGGTCAGTGGTATGACAACCATCCACTGAAGGAATGCAGCAAGCCCACTGGCAAGTACAGCTCCAGAAACTGCCAGAGCCATGAAAAATATGGTGTCTTTTTCTTGTTCTTCCATTTTGAATTCCTCTTAAATCTTGATGAATTCCTATTTAAGCTTAAATTAGATTTATTGTTAATAGTTTCTTTTAATAGTAATTTCTTTTAATAATGAATCTTTTTTTCATGAACAATTACTTCTTAAATATTTTTTTTAATTTTTTAATCCTTGATTTAATCTTTGAATCCTAAAGTACAGGCATGAGCAGTATGGATCCAACGATTCCAATGAATGCCAGGGACACCTGGAGCATGACTGAATGGTTTGGATTAAGAAGTGGTGTGGTTGCACATATGAATGCTGTTACCACCGTCAGGATGATCATTCCGACCAGGTAACCGAGTATTCCAAGCGGGCCTATGAAAACCGTCAGGAATATCCAGAGGAGCATGTACCATGCTATTGACTCTGATATCATGAGGTAACCCCTTAAGAGTCCGAAGTGTTCTGTTTCGTAGCCGGAAATAATGTCCTTTCCCTTGGTTATTGCAAATGGGGAGTAGGGTGCCTTGGATAGTATCAATACGAAGAACATCATTGCAACAAGTGGCAGACTGTAAAGCAGTGGTCCATGAATGGATTGATAATATACGATTTCATTGATTCCCATGGTACCTGTCTTCAAGTAGATGAGGATTATAACTGCAAATAGAGGTACTTCGGCTGCTGCTGAGAAAACCGCTCTCACACAGCTGACTTTACCGTAGGGTGAACCTGAGGAGGATCCTGCGTTGTGCTCAACGATCTTGTGAATTGCGTATATTGCAAAGATTATGAGGAGTGAACCTCCCATAACAGGGCCCACTATGATGGCTGCAATCCATATGAGTGATAGCATCGCTGTTATTGCAATGTAAAATGGCATTGCTGCTGTTCTGGGAAATGCGGATTCCTTTATGAAGAATTTTATGGTGTGAAGAAGGTGCTGGATGATGGGTGGTCCTGGTCTCATCTGGATCCTTGCCATTATCTTTCTTTGAAGTCCGAAAAGCAGGCTTCCCACCAGAAATGCGATAAGAACGTTTAAAAGGATTTTTGCCATTAAGGTATTCATGTGATCACCGATTAAATTTAAATATTGATTCTGTTGATTCTAGGTTCATTTAAATCCCCACATTTAATATCCAATGAATGGCTCCTTTCTTTTATCTTCTTCCTCTTCCTTACTACCTCTTGCCATGGCTAAAAGCCCGAAAGAGAGTATTCCAGTTGGTAGGAATATGAGTGAAATTCCATACACCATCCAGTCAGGTATGTTGAATATAAGGGCATACAATATAGCCCCTACAGAAATTATAAACATAAACCAGCTTATTATCTTCAATTGGTCCATTTAATTCACCTGAATTTTTTCATGAGGTTTTATATCCTTGAAAATCGTACCCCACCTTTAAGAAATCCCATATTTATTGTTTTCCCAGTTTTAAACATATAAATCATATTTTGAATCATTAGAATGGTTTGTTTATGATTAACATTATTTCAATGGCCCTAACAATTACAAGCAGTGAACTCAAGTGTATTATGAGCAGGAATGGTGAACCCGGGGTTCTGAACATCTCTGCCTTGGTTGCAAAAAATGGTGCAACTCCACTTTCACCTGCAACTCCCAGGAACACCAGTATGGATCCCAGAAGCATCATGGGTGTTGTTGAGGAGAGCTGTGCAATTTGAAGGAGACTAATGGTCCCTGTTGAGGCAAGTACCAGTGCTGCACCTCCAAACAGAGGTAGTGATGCCATCATTGCTATAAGTCCGTACTGGTAGGCTGCATCCAGTACATCCACCTGTTTAACAGCTGCAACTATACCTATGTTCACGATACCTATGAGGCATATGAACAGTGTGAAATCGAATAAATCTCCTGTTATCATTGCCCCTGCAGTTGCAAGTCCGCAGACAATTGCAAGGAACCTTCTGATCTTGAATTCTGCCCTGCCAACCCTGACCTCCCTGTCCTTGAGGGATCCGAATTCAGCCTCAACCTGGGCCTCTGTTTTGCTGATTGCAATGAGGAATGTGAATGCCAATGCTGCTGCAAACATGAAAAGGTTGAATGGGGTCATGTAGAGTACGATATCCCCAAGTGGTATGTAACCCAGTAGGTGTGCTCCAAGTATTGATACGTCCATTTTATTTTACTCCTTTTTGAATTCTTCTCTGCCTAAAACACCAATGAGTCCTGCTTTGAATGTGACTTTTATGAATATTCCAAAGGCTGCAAGGAATAGTGCCAGTAACCAGTACTGTGGGAACACGAAGAACACCATGAATCCTACAAGCCAAAAACACCATGCTATACCTGAGGCTCCTGCTATTCCCTCCCACATACCTGATGGAACTCCTCTAACTGTCCTTGAAAGTACGTAGAATAATATTCCAGCACCTGCAACTGCCCCTCCTGTAAATCCACTCATGAAGGCTCCCTGTGCAATGAGGATAACTGAAATAAAGACAGGTGCTGTGTGAAGCACTTCCATGTCCATTTTCATTGGTAACGGTACCAGTGGAACGTATTTTCCCTTTTTGGTTCCGTTCTTCCTCATTTCCCTGCTCATGAGAACCTCGCTTATTGCAAGGATCTCTGCAAGTTCAACAACCAGTCCAGGAAGTATGAGGGACTCTGCAAGGTCAGTTCCAACTGCAGCAACGATGATGAGCATTGCTATGCCCACTAAATCCGTTAATATTAAGATGTGGAGGTCATTTTTCTCAAAGGAGATTCCTAGAAGACCTATAAGGCCAGCAACTATACCAACTATTATTGCAGGTGTGTAAAGTGCAACCACAACTGGAGATACAACGTCAGGAACTATCAATCCTCTTCCCTCCTCATTGTGAAGTTGATTGCAACCCAAGAGGCTATGGTGAATGCCATCATGAGTATGGTTGATTCAAGCACCGTGTCGAAACCACGTGTGTAGTAGAGTATCTCATCTATGAGTCCACCAGGGGATGAATAGATGGATGTACCGTAGTAGAGTGTTGTGTTTTTAACACCTATTGCAATTGGTGAAAGGTAAGCTGTTACCTGACCTATTTCAGGTGAAAACATTGGGTACTGAGCCCTCACAGTTCCCCTCTCCTGAAGGGGACTGCCTCCCCTGTCGTAGGGTGCCAGTGGGTTCTGGGCATTTATCTGTGATTGAGGTGTTGGTTTTGGATACAACTGATGATCGTTGAGTGAAAGTGGTATCACAAATCCTGCAAGAAGTACAACGCTGAGAATAACTGCAAAAACCCTTGGAATACTTTTTGGGTTTGCAAGGGAATTCCACATTTGTCCTATGCTCTTCAAAGTTCTGCCCCCATTTCTTCAAGTCTTACAACAGCCCTCAAAAGAACCATGGTTATTAAAACTGTTGCTGCAACGTAGGTTACAAGGGCAATTGTGTCGTTGTAGGTTAAAAATATCATTGAAACACCCACAGCAGGTATCTCTGTGTTTATAACCCTTACTATTGGATCCTTAACCCCAGGACCTATCACTGTAGCTATACAACCAATTATCACAAGGGCGCATCCTGTGTAGAACCATATGTAAATATCAAGCAACTACCCCTTCCTCCTGGGATTTTTTTCTCCTTAGGTCATTTATCTTTATGATTGCCATAAGCAGGATAACAGTTGAAATTGGATCGAATACTGCAGCAACCATTGCAACGTCGAGATACTTTGCAGCCACAACCATTCCAATAAAACCGCCTTCAAGGACTGATAACATTATAACCTTATCAATAGGTTTTGGAAGCATTATCAGACCTGCAGCACCTATTAAAGCCACTGCCGCAGACACTGTTGTTAAATTTATGAGATCTAAGATTGGATACATCATCTCACCGTTTCTTGGGTTTTTCTATTAAAAATACACACATTTTATTTATATTTGCTAATTTAATTGGTAATAGTTCCTGTTTTTTTCAATATGATCTAATCTTCAATATGAATTTCAAAGCAGCAGCTCAATCCTCTATGATCTCCTCTTTCACCCTTCCAATTGAGTACGCTATTGCGTTTGAGCTTAAAGTAGAAGTTATAAAGAATGTTATTGCCATTATAGCACCGAAAGGTGTCTGAATGTAGAGGGCTATCATTGCAGACAGTGCAAAGCCTATGACGTTTAGGTAAAGCATTCTCTCAGATCTGTCCCTTGCAAAAAGGGTTCTTAAAGCCATCACCACTATTATGATGCCCAGGATCTCCATCAACATTATTATCGTACCTTTTTAGATTTGTTTACACGATTTTTAGGATTTTGAATGATTTTTAGGATTCCTTTTTAGGATTCCATGATTTTATAAAAAAATTCATTTTTATAAAGTTTTTTTATAGAGTTTGAATTTTTTTTGTAACGTTTAATTCGGATCTCAAGTTAGTTTAAATTCGAATCTCAAGTTACACATTTAGGTTAACTTGGTGTGTCTTCCCATTTTCTCTGCAATTTTTCCAATAAGCCTTGAAGCGTGGGTGTGGCTGATTCCCTGAATGGTGATGATTGCAAGTACCATTCCAACAATGAACTCTGCTGGTGTGAGGCCTATAAATGATGTTGCAGCTATTATGCATGTCATTGCAATGGCACCTGTTGTACCTGCATATCCTGGGTCTGCGCAGAGTCTGTTACCGAAGTAAACAAGTGTTGCAGCTATCAATCCGCCTTCAGGTATTCCTATTGCGTAGCATCCAACTGCTGCAAGAAGTGTTCCTGCAGATGCATCAGGTGAACAGAGTATGTTTCCCTGGAAGAATCCCCCTGCAAGGTCTCCTCCCCTTGATTGAACATCCCTTCCTATGACATCAGCACCCCTAACACCCGGGGATTCAGGAAGTCCCATCCAAGTGTCTATGATCACGAAGTTGATCCATGATATGACTGCTGCAATCAGAATTCCCAGTATCTCATTCAATTTGATTCCTCCACTTTGGGTCTTGGAACGATTTTTTCAAGAAGGAATTTAGAGAAGAGTGCTGTTAACACCCCAACTATGACTCCTATGATCATTCCGTTGGTTCCTTCATAACCAAGGCCAAATACCATGGCTGTAAAGCCCACTGCAAGTACTGCCGTTGGAAAGATAACACTGATAGTCCAGGACCGTCTCATTGGCCTTTCAGGAAGTAAAGGCATCCTTAAGATCAATCCTACAATTATTGCAGAGATTATGGCAAGTATGTAACTCATCATCGTATACACAACATTAACATGAATAATCATGATAAAAGGGTACGTCAACACAATATATAAATGTTTTTACTTAAGCCCTCTTAACGGAAATATGTTTAATTGTACATACTATTAAAGCTTGTTTCAAGAAACGAAAATTAACGGAGTTAATTAATATTTCAACAGAATAAAACCGGGAATATTAAAAAAAATGAATGTTATAATAAATATAAAGTGTTGGTAGTAATACACAAAATAAAAAGCCATTAAAACTATGAAAATAATTTTAGGTTTAAATAATCCTAAAAAAACTGATTTAATTGAATTTATGACCGTTAATTGAATTTATGAAAAAAATAAGGAAAAAAGTAAGTTAAAGGAGAGAATCTTTCATGAAAAAATTACCAAAGGATAGTGGGCCAACAACCCTATGAACAAAAAATTATTATAATGAATAAAAATTGAACAATGTACAAAAAATTAACGATAGTTACTGTCTCATTTTAAAAACAATCCCACTGATCTAAACTGTTTCAATGTGGTCAAATACAGCGAATTATTGTAAATGAATCTGTTGTAAAAAGAACTTCATCGTATCTATTTAAAGAACTTCATTGTAAAAGATTATAAGACAAGATGTACTAGTTATTTAGTACTTACATAAAATATACTACTTATTTTGATTGTAAGACAAGGTGTTAACTACATGAAACTTGATAAAATCATTTCAACAATCCTGGTTATTTTGATTATTCTGGGGGTTTCTGCAGTTGTTTACATAGTGGTTAACCCTCAACCCAATGAAAAATTCACAGAACTTTACATCCTTGGTGAAAATGGTAAGGCAGGAAATTATCCCATTAACATGAGCGCCGGTGAAACAGGTAACGTAACAGTTGGCATTGTGAACCATGAATACATGGAAACCTCCTACAAACTCATTGTAAAATCCAGTAACAGCACGCTATACCAGAGATCCAACCTAACACTTCCAAGTAACGGCAAAATAGAGATTCCTGTTGAATTCAACCTTACAAAAAAGGGAACGAACACAGTTGAATTCATGCTCTACAAGCTTCCAGATGAAACTAAGGTTTACAGGTCAGTTTACTTAAATGTGAACATCTCCTGATGCAAATCGTGCCAGGAGTTACAGCCTAAACTTATTATCCTCTCATTTTTTCATAGGATGAACTATTTTTCAGAAATATTTAATAGCTTAAGATCTGAAATTGATTTTGTAAAAAATCAGATTATTCTGGTGCACAACCATTATTAGTTATAAAATTAAATAGAAATAACATCTTCTATTAGTTAAAGAGTCCATGAATTAGATTCCTTGGGAATAACCTTGAGAATAACTTTAGAACTTATAGTTGTAGGTGGAATCATATTATAAAGATTAAATTCAATTTAACAGTTAATTTTAAGGGTTAATAATTTAATTCAAAGAATAAATAAGTTTTATTAAAGAAAGTATATGAAATAATTACAGGAAATCATTGAAATAAACTTCAATAAGTTGGAGAAAATTATAATGAAGGACAAGAAGGTAGTTGTAACCGGTGGTCTTGGTTTTATTGGATCACACATCACAGAATCTTTGATTGAGGAAAATGAAGTCACAATAATAGATGACATATCAACAGGAAAACTTGAGAACATTGCTCACCTTCCCCAGGAAAACATCGACGTTGTAAAGGGAAGCATAACTGAACTGAACCTCAAGGCAATATTCGATGATAAGGATTATGTTTTCCATGAAGCTGCCATGGCTAGTGTGCCTGAGAGTGTTGAACTCCCTGAAGAGTACAACGATGTTAACGTGGGTGGAACCCTGAAGGTTCTTTTAGCTGCCAGGGATACGGATGTTGAGAAGGTGGTTATGGCATCTTCATCAGCTGTTTACGGTGAAACAGAGAAACTCCCAATATCTGAGGAGGATCCAATCGATCCAATGTCACCCTACGCAGTTACCAAGGCAACTGATGAGCTGTACTGCAACGCCTTCAGGGAAGTTTACGGCCTTCAAACAGCAGCACTTCGTTACTTCAATGTTTTCGGGCCAAGACAGGACATCAACTCCCAGTACGCAGCTGCCATACCTAACTTCATACATGCCATACTTCACAATGAAAAACCAGTTATATACGGTGATGGGGAGCAGACCCGGGACTTCATCTACGTGAAGCACATTGCAGATGCCAACATCCATGTATGTGAATCCAGTGCAGCTGGAATCTTCAACATAGCCCTGGGACGAAGCACCAGTATTAACCAGCTTGTTAAAATTATAAATGAGGTTCTTGGAAAGAACGTTGCCCCCCACTATGAAGATCCAAGGCAGGGTGATATAAAACATTCATTTGCAGATGTTTCAAAGGCTCGATCCATTGGATTCCATCCAAAGGATGACTTCAAGGGAGAGCTTGCTGAAACTGTTGCATGGTTCACTGGGAACCTTTAAGATTGATTTTACTAATTTTTTTCCATAGAAAAATGAAAAAATAGTTTAAAAATACTAGAAAATACTACTGATAATGTTGTATCATGAATTTAATCTATTCTTGAATTGAAATGAGTGAAAGGACGTACAATCAATGAGCACAGTGCACAGATTAGTCAAAAACACCAGCGTGATATTTATATCCCAAATTTTAAGTTACGTACTGGGATTTTTCATCACCATGTACACTGCACGATATCTGGGGGCTGAAGGTTACGGTATACTTTCCCTGGCCCTATCCATAACCGGAATATTTGGAATTCTTGCAGATCTTGGATTGAACACCCTGATGGTGCGGGAAGTTGCCAGGAATAAAGAACTTGCAGATACCTACATCTCCAACACCTTCCTCATGAAGATGGTTCTGTCCATTTTAACCTTTGGGCTGATGTTTTCTGTGGTGAACATCATTGGATACAGCAGCACAGTCAGCACAGTCATATACCTCATCACATTTTCAGTGATTTTAAATGCATTCACAGGCGTTTTAAATGCAGTTTTCCAGGCAAATGAAAAAATGGAGTACGTCTCAGTAAGCACAATACTAAGCAGTGCTGCAATGCTTGTAGGTACCGCAGTTGGTATATACTACCACTACGATGTTATCTACTTTGCAATGCTTTACATAATCTCCTACGGACTTGTTTTCATCTACATATCCATCATGTACCTCTGGAAATTTTCATTACCCAAAATTCATATAGACATGAGTTTCTGGAAACCCACAATAAAGGAAGCCTGGCCCTTTGGAATAACCAGCCTCAGTGGAACACTGTACACCTACATAGATTCTATCATGCTTTCCATAATTCAGGGCAACACAGTTGTTGGTTGGTACAGTGCAGCCTACAGATTGATGCTCATAACCCTTTTCATTCCAAACACCGTGAACACAGCCATATTCCCTGTCATGTCAAGGTTCTACACTTCTTCAAGGGATTCTCTCAACCTCATGTACGAGAGGTACTTCAAGTACATGCTTATAATTGGTATTCCAATGGGATTTGGAACAACGATACTTGCAGATAAAATAATCATGCTGATATTTGGATCTGGTTACAGCCAATCAGTACTGGCTCTGCAGATACTCATATGGACAATGGTCTTCACTTTTGCAGGAGCCTCATTTGTACAGCTTTTACAGTCCGTAAACAGACAGATAGTGATAACCAAGATATCCATAATATGTGTGCTAATCAACATCCTACTGAACCTGGTTTTAATACCAAGGTACAGTTACATTGGGGCAAGTTTTGCAACCCTCCTAACTGAGGTGGTTCTGGTAGCTTACATAATTTCAACCAGCTACAAGTTGGGTTATGGAATTCCTAAAAAAACAGTTCTCAAAGATTTTTTCAAGGTACTGGGTGCAACCCTGATCATGAGCATGTTTTTAATCTTCTTTAAAGATTTGAATCTGTTCATCCTGATAATTTTGGCAATGATAGTTTATTTCATCTCTCTTTACCTATTGAAGGGAGTTGATAATGTGGACATGGCTTTAATAAAGGAATTAAGATGATTAAACAATAAAAACTGAATCCAATCCATTATCCCAAGGTGATTTAAACATGATTTCAATTGTGTGTGTCTACAACAAAAGAGATGTTCTGGACGAATTTCTCATTAAAAGCTTAAAAAATCAGTCAACAGAATATGAACTCATATTAATGGATAATACAAATGGAAAGTTCAATTCTGCTGCTGAAGCCCTTAATGAGGGAGGTAGTAAAGCTAAGGGTGATTACATAATGTTCGTGCACCAGGATGTGGATCTGAAATCTGATGCCTGGCTTGAAGAAGCTGAGAAAATGTTGGATTCCCTTGATAATCTGGGAATTACAGGTGTTGCAGGCAGATCAAAGGATGTGGAATGTGCAGCAACAAACATACACGATGGCATTCCACCAGGACCTGCAGGAACGGAAATAGAAAAGCCCATAAAAGCACAGACACTGGATGAATGTTTGCTATTAATACCAAGGACAGTATTCAATAAATTCCAATTCGATGGGGAAGTTTGTGATAACTGGCATCTTTATGCTGTGGATTACAGTTTATCCATTGAAAAAAGTGGTTACAATGTTTATGTGATTCCAATGTTTCTCTACCATCAATCTAAAGCATATTCATTTTCTCCTGAATATTATGTGACTCTGGAGAGGCTTTTAAGAAAACACAGAGATCTTAAGGTTATATTAACAACAGTTGGAGACTGGATCACCTTCATTCCAGTGAATTTGCAGGTTAAATTTCCATGGCTTAAGAAGAGGCTGGTTTCTCTTTTAAAGTATAGTTTGTGAATGGTGTGAAAATGGAACCAAAGGTCAGTGTAATCATTTTAAATTGGAACGGGTGGAAAGATACCGTTGATTGCATTAAATCATTATATAAAATAGATTATCCCAATTATAACATCGTTGTTGTGGATAATGCTTCAGAAGATGGTTCCGTTGAAAAAATAAAAGATTTTTACAGTGAACCACTACATTGGGATCCTAACTTAAGCCCCATGGGTATGGATTTAAAGCTATTAAAATTCTCAAAAAAAGGTTTAAAACCTTTAAATGATGAAAAGGGTTTGAAGAGTAGGAATTTAAAAGATAAAGCAGATTATCAAGATCTTAACAGATCCACTGTGATCATCGAGAATGATAAAAATTATGGCTTTGCAGGTGGAAACAATGTTGGAATGAGGTTTTCACTTGATTTTTTGAAATCAGATTATTCTCTGCTTTTAAACAACGACACCACTGTGGAAAAAGATTTTTTAAGTGAACTCGTTAATGAAGCCCAGAAACATGATGATGCTGGCAGCTTTCAATCATTACTTCTGAGTCCCGATGGTAAAACCATTGACTCCTTGGGGCAAGAACTTCTAAGTTACAGAGCCCATGATAAAGGTATGGGATGTGCCTATGAAGGTAAAATGAGTGTTAACGAAATATTTGGACCCTGTGCAGCTTCAGCACTCTACAAGAACACAGTTCTAGAGGAGGTTGGAGTTTTTGATGAGAAGTTCTTCGTTATATTCGAGGATCTGGATCTCTCCTGGAGGATGAGGCTGAAGGGACAGAAATCCTTTTTAGTTCCAAAATCAGTTGTTTACCATAAAAGGGGAATATCTGGTGAAAAAGCTTCAGACAGAATGGGCTACTACCTATCTAGAAACTGGATGATCATACTTTTAATGTACTACCCCTTGAATGGTTTTCTCATTAAAACAATCCTTAAAACTGGACTCAGTTTCCTTAAAAGGGGCAGATTTAAGGAGTTCCTTGAGGTGTTCATTGAGAACGTTAAGATCAGGAGATCCACACAAAAGAATCCCCTACTAAAAGTCATACAGGGAGAATGGATAGAGTAATTGATGGAACATAGAAAAAAAATTAAGTACTTCAAGCACAGTTTAATATGCCCATTAAGATTAACCTAAAAAAGATTTAAGTGTGAAATATGTACCCCAAGGTTACAGTAATAATACTCAACTGGAACGGCTGGAAGGACACAATAGAATGTCTGGAATCAGTTCAAAGGATTAATTACCCCAATTACAACATCGTTGTTGTTGACAATGCTTCAGACGATGACTCCCTGGAAAGAATCAGGAAGTACTGCATGGGGGAGCTGGAAGTTGAATCAAAATTCTTCAGCTACGATCCTGAAAATAAACCATTAAATCTCCTAGAATTATCTAAAGAAGATGTTGAAGTAAAAAAATCAGAACATGTAGCTGAATCAACTCTGAAAAATGTTGTAACCCTCATTAAAAATGATGTCAACCATGGTTTTGCAGACGGTAACAACTTAGGAATTGGTTATGCCCTTAAAACAGTTGCCCCTGATTATCTTCTGCTCTTAAACAATGATACTGTTGTTGATCCTAATTTTCTGAATGAACTCGTTGATTTTGGAGAGGAAAATGATGATGCGGGTTTCATAGGTCCAAAAACCTATTATTACTCCGCTGAAAATATGATACAGATGGCAGGTGGAGGAAGGATAAATCTGAAAACTGGAGAACCCTATGGAATTGACCTTGAAGAAGTGGATAATGGTCAGCACGATGAGAACAGGGAGCTGGATTACATAAGTGGTTCATGCATACTCTGCAAAAGGGCTGCACTGGAATCCGTGGGTTTGATGGATCCCAAACACTTCATGTACTGGGAAGAAACTGACTGGTGCTTCAGAGGCCGGAAAGCAGGATACAGATCATTTTACGTTTTCACATCAAAGATATGGCACAAGGTGGGTAAGTCAAGTCAAACCGAACTTAAAATTTATTATCACAACCGTAACAGACTGTACTTCATGAGGAAGAATGCGGATAAAGGGAATATGACCCTGTTTTTGTTGTACCTCTTTTTGTTCTACTTCTGGTTCATGTCAGGGGTTTACCTCATCTACAGGCATGATAAGAACAAGTTCATGTCCTTTTTAAGGGGAACACATGCAGGTTTCAAGGTAAAAATTGATATGGAATCCTTGAAAATTCCATAAAATTGGCAGGGTACCCATAAGAATAATAGAAAAATGGTATCAAACAATTATTGATTGAGGGAGTTAGCATAATATGAAAATTAACTTTACACTGTGGTCCACCATGATGAATGGAGGTGTCAGGGCCACTTTTGAGATAATCAACGGTCTTTCTAGGAGGGGACATGAGGTTACAGTGACTGCCCTCGATGGGGATCACTCATGGTTTCCACTGGATGCAGAGGTCAGGTACGTAGATCCACCAATGCCCTTAAAGATATTGAACCCCCTTGTCAGGAAAAAGTACAGAAGACCCTTAAGTTATCCAATGATCAACGAGATCACCGAGAAAATTGGTGTTAACTTCGATCTGGTAAAAAAATTGGGAGATGCAGCACCCCCATGTGATGTTAACGTTGCAACATGGTACCCCACATCATTTGCAGTTCATGAAAGTGGTAAGGGAGTTCCATTCTATTTTTTCCAGGACTTCGAGGAACTTGCTAGAATGGATGGTCCAGAGGGTTACAAAAAGTTCAGAGAAAGTCTGAAACTGCCCTTGAATATAATCACCATATCAGGCTGGCTTAAGGATTGGATAAAACAGGAATACAACAGGGAGGCCCATGTCTGTGGTGACGGTATAAACCATGACGTTTTCTATCCACGTAAAAACCATTTGGATCTTAAAAGTCCCAATGTAATGGGATTATTTGCAGAACTGGAGTACAAAGGTAACAGGGATCTGATAAAGGCCCTGAACCTACTGTCAGAAGATGTTGATGATCTGCATCTGGTGGCTGTGAGTTCAAAGAAACGTGTGTTTGAAAGTTCCATCCAGAGGGAGAAACCTGAATTTGATTACACCTTCTTTGAAAGACCTGATGATGATGAGCTTGCAGAGCTCTACAGTTCTGCAGACGTCTTTGCATTCCCCTCCCATGTTGAAGGATTTGGATTACCACCCCTTGAGGCCATGGCCTGCGGATGTCCAGTTGTAACCACGGACTGCCTTGGTGTGAGGGACTACGTCATAGAAAACAAAAATGCCATAATGGTACCTCCTAAAAATCCTTTGAAGCTTGCAGAGGGTATAAAAAAGGTTTTGAAAGATGCTGAACTCAGGGAAAACCTGAGTAGAAATGGTGTTGAAACAGCGAAGGCATTCACATGGGACGCTGCTGCAGCCAAGTTTGAAGATTCACTGAAACAGGTTCTCAGCCAATTGCAGAAAGTTTGACCACAATTAACACTGCCACTACAATATAAAATAAAGTTTTAAGGGATAAAATTGACAGAAACGTACATAGTAACCCCAAATTACAATGGAACCAAGTTTCTTGAGGGATACTTCCACTCCCTACTCAGCCAGACCTATCAGGACTTCAAGATAATCTTCGTTGACAACTCACCCCATGATGACTCAACCAGATTCATAGGGGAAACTTACCCCAGAGAAGTTGAAACTGAGAAGATAATAATCATAAAAAATCCTGAAAACTATGGATTCGCACGTGGGAACAACATAGGTATTCAGAAGGCCCTTGAAGATCCATCCTGCAGGTACGTCATCTGTCTGAACAACGACACAGTATCCCAAAGGGATTTTTTAATGGAACTGACCAACTGTGCAAAAAGACATCAAGATGCTGGAAGCATCCAATCAAAGATGATCTGGGGTTCAAATCTGGAATTGCTTGATTCTGCTGGAATAAACTATTCAAGAAATGGTTTGAGTTTTAACAGGGGAGAGTATGAAGCAGAGAATCATTACAATCAGGAGGAAGAGATATTTGGTTGCTGTGCAGGTGCAAGTCTCTACAGAAGAGAAGCCCTTGAGGATATTGAGGATAATGGGGATTATTTTGATTCGGATTTCTTTGCTTACTACGAAGACTTCGACCTTGCATTGAGGCTGAGATGGGCTGGCTGGACTGCATGGTACTGTCCAGACGCTGTTGTAAATCATCATAAGGGTGGTACAGAGAACGCCCGGAGTGATTTCACTGTTTACCACAACTGGAGAAATTACACATGGACACTCTTCAAGGAAATGCCCACAGGTTACCTGATAAAAAATCTTCACAGGATACTCATTGCAGAACTATCACAGATAGGTATAAACCTTGTCAGAGGAAAACCAGTGATTTTCAGGGCGAAGTGGGATGCCTACAGAAACATTGGAAGGTTTCTTGAAAAGAAAAAACGTGTGAAAAGAACCGTTCCATTATCTGAAGTGGAAAAATGGTTCGTGAACCGTTGGAAATGAATTGAATACTGAAAATGAAGTTAATTCCCTTAAAGAATCTCAGAATCCTGATTTTAGGGTTTCAACTGGATGAAGAGTTCAAACCACTTTTACCAAGGAATATATTGGATCCTCCACTGTCGTAGATCTTGTTTTTTCCTTTAACCAATGTTGAGAAACTGGTTATGTTCATGGGCGTGTCTGGGTTTTTGTAGAGTATCAACTTCTTGACATTTGCATATCCCAGATAGAGGTAGTTGTATTCTGTTTTATTTGTGGTGTAAAAGCCCTTGTAACCTAAGAACATTCTGGAGTAGGATATTCCATCTGCCTGAATTCCTATGTTAGGCAGTCCAAAGCTTTTGAGCCAGGAATTTGCTGCAATCTCATCATCATGAACGAAGTATTCATTCCTCATGGACCCATTTTTTTCGTAGTAGGGTGAGTAGGGTGTTCCATAGGCATGGTACTGCAGGTAGGTTCCAGTTAAAAATAGGGCTATTATGAGAATAACAGCTGTGATGACTCCTGCACGTGGTTTTCTCATAATTCTGGCAATTGATCTGGTTCCAATAATGAATATCGGTGCTAGGAATATCAGAAGCTGAAGGAACAGTCTCTGGGGTCCGTAGGCCATGGATATGTAGGGGACAACCACAAAGGCTATCAATAAACATACAGATAAAATGACTCCGAAGATGTATCCATTCTCAAAAACAGTGTTTTTGCCTTTGAAACGTTTTATGAGTAGGGATACAATCCCAATGCCCATGACAAGGAAGATCAGATCGTTGACAGCAACACTTATCATGTTTGGAACTGAGCTCAACCCTAACCCTAATACTGTTAAAACTGCGCTATCACGTGTAGGTGCAGAGGATAAGCCATGTGCCCCTGGAGATGTGGCAGCCACAACTGTACTGGATAATACATAGTTACCGGCCTGTACCTGTACATCAGCAACAAGTAAGTACCATAAAGCCAGGAATACAAGTAAAACTATCACTATATCGAAGTTTTTGAAATCGAGTTTATCCCAAACTTTGCCTGTGGATCCAACGTCAGACCTCTTTCCCCTTATCAGTTTGAAGACACTCTCAAGGAATGGTAGGAGTAAAACTGGTAGTATCAGTGCCATTGAAAAGTAGGAGGTGGAGTAGTGTGAAACAACCACTGAAATCATCAGAACGACGAATAACAGTTTTTTAACATTTTTATTAATCTGAGAGTCAAAGAGCACCATCACTGCCAGGAAGAAGAATAAGAATGCTACTTCCTGCCTCACAAGGCCCAGTATGTATATGAAGTAGGTCTGGAATATGAGAAGGAATGATGCTATGAATGCACCCCTCTTTCCAACGTACCTCTGGGATACCGTATATAGAACCACTGGTATGGAGGATCCTATTATCCCAAAGAGTAATTTGAAGATGTACTCACTGTTCAACGCTGTGAAGACTTTGTAGATAACCGGAAGTATTGTAACACTTAAACATACATTGTAGGGATTGTAATAGTCCATTAGGTTCCAGTGGAAGTTTTTAAGAGCCAACTGGAAACAGTAAAATTCCGATTGAACATCCCTACCTACGATATGGTAGGATGTGAGACCGTGCATGAGGATCATTGCCATTCCAATCATCCAAACTGCAAGGGGATAGGTGGCACTGTGAACCTTGTCTTTAAGGTAAACAACCAAAACTAGGTAAACAGGTATCAAAAATAACATTAACAGGAGTATCACATTGTTCTGGCTTGTGTTCATGAGGTAAGTTCCTAGAACAGCCATCAATGGGAAAAGAATTGGGAAGATCAAGGGAGCCCATAGTTTACCCTTCATTTCAGCTTTGAAACTTGGTAACCTGAAGGATCCCATGTTTTCCCAGTTTCTATGGTATGCAAAAAAGGCCAGAACCACTGTTAAAAAGTTGAATGTGACCATAACAGGAACAAAAGACAATGGTTTGAGCATGAATGGGTAAAGGCTGTTTAAAAACAGTCCCACAAACATCAGGAAAGTTATACTTAATCCAACAGATAAAACTGCCTTTTTTATAAATTCTAGTTCGTTGAGTCTTAGTATGTTCAGGATCAAAACTCCTGGAACAATTGTGAAGAAGAGAAAGGATGTTATCTCCCTTAGAAATGGGATGTTCAACAGTACTGTGAGGTCTGTGATGAACAACATTGACATTATAATTAGCAAATAGTTCCTGGCTTTACTCGTTAGTTCACTGAAAAATTCCATTATAATCACTAACCTATCGTTATACAAATATTCAACATGGTAACTTGTAAGATTACTTAATATTCATTATTCATCCATTGATTAAATATGAAAAAAGATGGTTTCGTTAATCTAAAATGATTAGTTAATCTAAAATGAGAATCAACTCATTAATTTGTATTACAACACTTCATTATAAACCTTTTCCATCATCTTCGCAACGCCCTTCCAGGTGTATTTCTCCTCAACGAGTTTCCTACCATTTTCACCCATCCTCTGCTGCAGATCACCACTTCCCAGTATCTGCAGCAGGGCATCTGCAAGGGCAGAAACATCCTTTGGTTCAACTATTATCCCTGAACTGGAAGATTTCACATCCTCTGCAACACCAACAATCTCAGTGCTTACAACCGGTGTTTTGCATGCCATGGCCTCAAGTGCAACTATTCCAAAGCCTTCCTGGAGGGAGGAAATGGAGGGCAGTACGAAAACATTGGCTACATTGTAAAATTCAACTATGCTTTCATCTGGAATGAATCCACAGAATTCAACGTTATCCTCAAGGCCCATTGAAGCTGCCTGGGCTTTGTACTGATCCATGAGAACACCCTTACCCCCAACTAAAAGTTTAACATGAGGAATTTCTTTTTTAACTAAGACAAGGGCCTTTAATAAATAGTCAAGTCCCTTGTACCTGTGAAATTCATCAAGAAGGCTTAAAAAGAATATGGTGTTCTCTCCCCTGTGTCCTGTTAGTGGTTTGAACCTTTCAACATCAACACCGTTGGGTATGACTTCAATTTTTTCCCTGTAAGCTTCAAGATGTGCCGATGAGTCAACGTAACTGGGCTGGGTTATTATGATTCTATCCGCCTGTTTTAAAATTGATTTGAGGCAGGTTGAGTTGTAGAAATTTGCTATTTTTCCTGCAAATCCTTCTCCAATGATATCGTTGTGGTAGGTTACGATCAATGGTTTTCCACGGGTTTTTGATATGATCGAACTCCAGTCTGCACTCCAAGGGGTTGGAATGTGGGTGTGGATGATGTCAAAATCTTCACGCAGCAGTGTGAATGGAAGTCCTGGAGTAACGTTGGTGTTTGCAATTTTACCAAGGTATGAAAGCCTTTTAACGTTAATTCCATTGATTTCATTGTTCTCTGAATCGGGTTCCTTTGCACATGCAACCGTCACATGGTGTCCGCGTTTCACAAGTTCCTTTGAGAGGTAGTGCACGTAGTTTTCAACACCACCTATGAATGGATAAAATCTGACTGGAGTCTGGATTATCTTCATGGAATCACATGTTTTCATTTAATTAGGAAATTTATTTCAATTCATTTTGAATTGTACTTCTTTTTCAGGTACTTTATGTACTTTTTTTAATTGAACATCCCTATTATCTTTAATTAAACATCATTCAGTAATTACTTAGGATGTGTAAACCTCTTCCAGTGTCTGGACTATTCCATCCCAGTCGTAACGCTTTGCAGAGTCTACACATGCATCCCTCATGGTTTCATGGCTGTCAATTCCCCGGATTATCTTTTCAGCCATGTCCTTTGAATCCGTTGCTATGAAACCGTTCACATCTTCAGTTATGAGGTCGCATGCTGCATTCATCCCATGTTCATAAACAACAACAGGAAGTCCGCAGGCATTTGCCTCTACAACCACCATTCCAAATCCTTCACGTTTGGAGGGGAGAACAAAAACTTTGGAGGATTTCATGAGGGATATGAGGTTTTCATGATCCTCAAGAAATCCCATGAATTCTATGTTATCCTTTAAATTCTTCTTCAGGACGATTTTTTCCAGTTTTTCACGCTCTGGACCTTCACCAACGATGAGGCACTTCACGTCAGGTCTTCTGGACCTTACTGTTTCAATGGATTCCAGGAGGAGTTCAAGGTTTTTCTCCTTTATGAGCCTTCCTGCATATAGAACGTCAGAATTAAGTGCAGAAGTCCCAGTATTATGATCTTTTATTTCTACAGATTCAATTTCACTGAAATCTATGCCGTTTGGTATTACAGTTGATTTAACACCACCAAGATCTTCCAGATCCCTCATGGTCTTCTTGGAAACTGTTATGGTATGATCCGTGAGTTTGAAGGTTAGTTTTTCAACCATCTTACCGAATACTCCCATTTTTCCAAGGTATTCGTACCAGTAATCACCCCAAACCTCATGGAAGGTTATAAAAAGTGTGGATCGGCCTGTGAGTGAGTGGAGCTTTGCTGTGAAACATGAGAAGAAGGGGAATCCCTGACAGTCCACAACATCAAAATTTTCCCTCATAAGTGGTCTTAAGAGTTTTATGGCAAAATATATGGCTTCTTTTATGGATCTTCTATCTGAGGTGTAGAGTTCAACGGGTTTACATACACTGTGGAGGTGTATTCCCTCCAGATCCATGTTTTCGGGGATTTTGGAGTTTTCGTCCATCCAGAAGCCCATGGTGTACCAGTGCACTTCATGTCCCCTTTCCACGAGTCTTCTGGCAAGTTCGTAAACCCTTCTTTCAGCACCACCCTTAACCCATGGATAAACAGAGTCATATATAAAAGCTATTTTCATTTTGCTGCCTCTAAAACAATTAAAAATTAATGAAAAAAGTAGAATTTTGTTTATTGAATGTTTTTAACTGTTTTCATTGAGTTCTCCATGATCATTCACTTGAGAACTTCCTCTTCAGCATGTACTTGGAATGTCTCCAGCCGTCTTTAAAGGAGTTTAATTTGGCCTGTCCTCCTCCTCTTTTTCTGTAGACTATTGGGACTTCCTTGATTTTAAGGTTTTTTACAGAGGCTTCAATGACCATTTCAATTGCAAATTCCATTCCTGGAGATTTCAGATCCATCTTTTTGAGTGCATCCCTTGTGAATGCCCTCATTCCACAGTGTGTATCTGAAAAATCTGCTTTGAAGAGTTGGTTCAACATTTTGGTGAGCATTGGGTTTCCAATGTATTTGTGAAGGGCGGGCATTGCTCCGTCCTGTATTTCTCCCTCGAATCTGGAGCCTATAACAAAATCAACCCCTTCATCAGTTATGTACCTGACAAATTCTGGTGTTCTCTCAAGGGGGTAGGTTCCATCTGCATCGCCCATGACTATTATGTCACCTTCTGCTTCCCTAAAACCACGCAGGTAAGCATTTCCATAGCCCCTGTTGGACTCGTAAATAACTCTGGCCCCTGCTTCCTCTGCTTCCTGTGCAGTGTTGTCTGTGGAGGCATTGTTAACAACGATTATTTCTGTTTCAAATCCCATATCATTCAGTTGTTTTAATGGGACTGATTTAACTGTTTTCCCGACAATTCCCTCTTCGTTGAGGGCTGGAATTACAATAGAAATCTTCATAAAATCACTTTCATTTTTTATAAGCCTTGAGTGGCATTGAATTTTTATAATTCATTTTTTAGTATAATTCAGGTTTAGATTGATGTGTAATCTATTCATTTACTTTCATTGAACGAACTCTTGATTTTGGTATTTCATTTCTTGAGTTTAGTTCGTTCCCTTTTAGGGTTTTCCATTAAATCATATGTATTGAATTTCATTAATAAAGTTTTATTTCAATTGAGATCATTCTCATGCAAGTTATGTAAATAGTTTGAAGGTTTATCTTAAACCCCATCTTGAGAATAAGATGTATGAAACAACCATTAATATGATTGCAAGGATAACAGCAGTGGTTGCCATTCCCTTGTCTGTTCCGAAGATTATGGGTATGGGTCCTATCATGATCACTCCTCCAGTTTTAACCTCTCCTGTTTCACCGGATTTTGAAGTGATCTGCAGAGCTGTTCCAATGAAAATTAGAATCATTCCAATTAAAAGAACTACGATACCTGTTAAAATGAGTGTATTAGAATTTAGCATGGTTCTTCCTGGAGAAATGTTTTTATGGAAAGTTCTAGGATGTATGTTAGTTCTTTTACCTTAAAAAGTTTTCAACCTGTACTCCCTTTCACCCTGGGAGATCCTGTATTCCAGAAGTTCCATCTCACACATCTCATCCAGGAGTTGCCCTAATTCGCCTGCACAGAGATCGAAATCCATTTCGGAACAAATTTCAATGCAGCAGGGACATTTAAAAGTAGTTTCAATTGATTCTAGGTTTTTCCATCCTTCAGGCATGCTTAAAAGATTGTAAATAAATATGTAAGAGTTTACAATATTCAGGAGTTCCTTTTCCAGTTCCAGATCCTTTAAATGTCCCTTCAGATCCTTAACCCTTGCCTTGAGGGTTTCAAGTTCATCCTCTGGAATGGCTATCATGACCCTGATTTCTTCCCTCAAAAAATAGTTTCCCCTGCTTATCTGAAGCCGCTTCTCCCTGAATAGAACTCCTCCAACATCCTCAACAAATTCAACCAGTTCATTGAATTTGTAGACGCCACCATTGAAAACTAGGATCCTGTACATGGTTATCAATCCACACTTGAATCAGAGTTTTTTAAACAGTTCACCAGGTCTTAAAATACTGATTCCAGTGTTTTCACCAACCACCTCTATCTGAACAATCCATTCTGGATTTTGTTCATTCAATTTTAAATTCAATTTTTCAGTGAGTTCATCTTTAAGAGCAGCCACCAGATCTTCACGGGATTCTATGTAACCTCTGCCCCTGAGATCACCCCTCACAATGAAGGATTCATTTTTTCCTATCTTCTGACCTGCAAGCATCAGGACCTTCTCTAATATGGCATCTTTCCGTGTTCTCACAACTTCGTCTATAGGTACAACCTTGGATATCACAGTGGTTTGAGCATCCTTAAGTTTCATTGCAGCTTCCAGAGGATCCATGTTCAACTGGACCAGAACAACGTTTATGAAATCAGTTTTCTCGATACTGACGATTGACTCATGGTTCTGAAGTGCCAGTTCTATTTCTTCAATTCCAAGAAGTTCTTCACCTGCAGCATCATTCTTGTGGCCCTGAAAGGTCACAAGCAGATTAAATCTTTCTGTGGGTTTAATGGTTTCACCTCCATATGCTGGAAAGCCCATAAACAGTTGATACTGTATTAATTTGAACCTTCCAAGTTCCTAAATCAACTGTCCCATTAAGGATTCTGTATTTATATATGGTGAAACTTGTATAAATTTTAAACCCATTGTATGAACCATTCCTCAATGGGTTTGAATCATTTCTAACAGATTTTTATGGTTAAAAATAGTTATTCCGGTATTTTCACCCAGCACTTCAAGTTGAACTATCCAGTCGGGTTTTTCTTCATCACACCTTAAATTTAACTTGCTTTCTATCTCATCTGAAACTACAGCGTTCAATTCTTCGCTGGATCTTGGGTTTATGCTCCTCAGGTTAGATACAACTTTGAAGGAATCTCCTTCGTTGATTTTAGAATCTAGAAGTTCCACAACCTTCTGCAGTATACAAGTCATGCTTGTTTTTACAGCCCCATCCATATGGACAGCGTAAGAAACTGTTTCACCATGATCTTCCCTTAGTTTATGGGCAGTGTATTTCGAATCTAGATTTGACTCTATTAATAAAGTTTTCAAAACCTCACATTCCTTTATATAAAAATATTGGCTTTTTTTCTTCGCAGATGTCTCCATGTCCTTAATTTTCGAGAGTATATCTTCCAGTTCATCAGGGTTATGGTTCTTTAACATCACCAGAATATCGAAGTTTTCATTCTTACACATTACCTTCACCCCCAATATTAATAATTAATTATATAGTAGTTAATACTATATTAATATTATGAATTCCATATCTTGTATTATCAATTGTGGTGGTTCCGTGAATGCCGATCTTCTACTGTCAACCATGGTGTTTCTAATGGTACTAACGAGTTTGGCTGCAATGGTGGAGGATAGAATGGACAGTGCAAAAGATGCAGAAGAGCTTGGAACTGGAAGGATGATGGTTGAAGATGTTGCTGAAACTGTTGACAGCGTTTACAGCGGCGGAAACGGGCATTCAGCAGTTATAACTCTTCCTCCCTCAATCAACGGTGCCCCCTACACCATCACCTTGATGTCTGGTGCTGTATTAATGGATGTGGGTGGGCTTCGTGGACAGGCAGTGATGTTTCCAGGGGCGATTTCAGGAAACACATTCAAAATGTACCCCAGTAGAAAGTACAACATCTCAAACGTTCAAAAAAGTGAGAATTACAGTGAAATAGTTGTGAGAGAAGTTTAGTGGGTGTTTTTATGTGGTTTTCATTTGATATGGGTGCAAGGGGTCAGATTCCAATGGAGCTCATACTGATCCTGGGTTTTACATTCGTTGTTTCCCTGTTATTCCTATCACAGGTTGGAGAACAAAATGAACTGAACACAGCACTGGCCTCTGCAAGAACCGGCGCCATGGAAGGAGCTAATATGAATTCATTTGCACTTTACCCTGAGGAAACCTTCCAAAATTACACATCAGACCATGGATCACTGATAAAACCCTCAACCGTAAGGATAATCAAAGTAGATTACAAAAATCAGGGCATGAACCCCCACTACAAGAAGGAGAAGATCCAGATCAGGGTCTATGCCTCAGCACCTTCAGTCAGAACCCCTGCTGAAAGGAACTGCCTCGGGGACAGGATAAACTACCATGTTCGCATGAGCATCTCCCAGAGCTTCAAAACAGAGAATCTGACCAACAAGTTGTATAATCCTGCATTTTCCCCAAGATACGTTTTCACAACGGGTGATGTGGTGTGGGTTTGATAATGATGCTAGTGATGTGGTATGGGTTTGATAATCTTGTTAGAAGTGTTATTAAAAAAATTAGAGTATCAATTCAGATTTAAGTTTTGATCCACCGATCAAATCCATATGATAAAAAAAATTGTAATTCAGGAAGACACCTGTTTTAAGATGTAGTAAACAGTCCTCAGAGGAATTTGGAGTTTTTCAGATATTTCCCTGACCGAAGCACCATCTTCACTGAGTTTCTGAATTTCGCCACGTACCTCTGGGGAGTACTTGGATCTCCTGCCCCTTCTGGACTTGGAAGACTTGAGGTAGTAAACAGTTTTAACTGGAATGTTAAGTTCTTCTGCAACTTCATCGGGAGTTTTACCCTCATCAAGGAGTTTTTGTATTAGTTCAGGTTCCTTTTTATATTTCTTTGGCCTGCCCATCTGTGTTACTGGTTCAACTTCAATTCCAAGTTCTGAAAGGGCATCGAGGTATTTTTTGGAGGTTCTGAGGTATATGCTTCGTGGACATTTTATCCTTTCCAGATCTGGATTTTTATCCAGTAACTCCATTATCTTACTTGAGGAAAGCTGCTGGGAAACATGAACTTCCTTAGCCAATCGTAACACCTGAAAATTATTTTTTCACCATTTCAAGGAATTTTCTAGCCTTCTTTGTCTGGGGTTTTCCAAAGGTTTTGAATTTCTTCACCTCTGCTGTGACGTCTGCAGGTTTAACTGAGAATATATCTGCTGCATCTTCAACTGAAAGTTTTCCATGGGTGTGGAGGATTGCAGCTCCTGATGCTGGGGTGTTCATCTGCACGTTGAGACCCTTCATCTTGCCTTCTATTTCGAACTTCCTTGAAACAACTGCTTTGATGTTTGGGATGTAACGTATGTTTTCTTTGAGGTTGTTTCGCATTATATCAACTGTGAAGGGGTCGAAGTCCTCGAATGCCTTCATCTGGTTGGTGTCAAGGCTTGGTCTGAGGTTTGGGAATGGACCTGAGTACTTGCTCCGCCTGTCGTAGGAGGTTAAAAGGTAGTACCTTATAACGTCCCATAGGATGAGTATTTTGGGCATTTCCACGAAGAGCTTCTCTTCAAGGCATTTACGTGTTTCCATATCCTTTTGAAGCTCATTATCCAGTGAGCAGTCCTCAGAGATTAGGTTCTTCTCCTTGAGCGCCTGGTTGAGGAATTCCTCCCTGAGATCTTCAACATCACTTACATCCTCAGCTATTCTGTGGGCACGTTTTTCTGCCGCTTCAAAGGCCTTGTCGTAGGTTTCGAGTTTTTCACGGTTGGATATCAAACCGTCCAGTACTTCATCAAATATTTTACGGGCGTTGTGCTCTGCAACCTTAACATAGGCAATTGAAAGGGCTGTTTGAACCTGTTTGTCATTGATGATTGCGGGTTTTTTTCTGTGAATCTGCATGAACTCTATACGTGCATTTGAACCGTATTTCTGCCTTATCTCACGTTCGTAGTTCATATCATCCTTTGCATCTATGTTAACCCGTTTTCTAACCCATTTTCCATCCTCAAGAACCTTAACAACCAGGGAAAGTGTCTTGACTATGCCCCTCTTCTCATGTTTCAGGATACGGACTATGTTACGGAAGGCATCCCTCCCCATTGGGGAGAGATCAGCCATTCTGAGCATGTACTCCCCTGACAGTGGAAGGTACTTGATGATGTTTAACCTGTAAACTCCATCCTCGTTGACACTGAATGTGAAGTCCTTTGACCCGCATTCACATGTTTCTTTCATGAGGGCTATCTCATGGCCCTTGAACTTCTTGCTGCAGGAGCTGCAGGTTAAAACTGCGTACTCCTCCAGCTGTCCAATTGCTATTTTATGGGAGGCTATGGATGATTTAACCCTGTCGAGTATGTTCTTTTTGGCAGCTGCCCTCATCCTGAAGTACTGGGTGTGGCGGCCAACATCGTACATGTCCTCGGCCTTCATCTCAGTTGCATGGGTTCCACCGTAGCGGATGATGGATCTGTAGGGTGCCTTGTAACCCTTGATCTCCATGGTGTCCCGCAGATCCTGAAGCTCCTCCAGGTTGTCCTGCAGATAGCTGTAGGTGTCCCTGAAGGTTTCAAAGTCTGAGATTTCCTCGGCGATTATCCTGTTGTGTTTTATGTTGTCCAGGAATCTTTCCACCTTTGCTATGAGTACTGATTCATTCATTTTATTTGTTCACCAATATCAGCGCCTTCAGCAGTTAGGAGACTCATATTGTCATCTGTTGCAAGTATCATGCCCTCAGATTTTATTCCGAAGAGTTTTGCAGGTTCGAGGTTCACAACGACGATGACCTTCCTGTTTAAAACTTCTTCAGGTGCGTATTTCTTTGCAACGCCTGCAACAACCTGTATCTTTTTGGAACCTATGTCCACACTGAGTTTCAAGAGATTCTTTGAACCCTTGACACTTTCTGCACCTATTATCTTTCCAACCCTGAGATCCACCTTTGCAAAGTCATCTATCGATATTATGTCCTTCATGTTATCCTCATCCTCTAAGCTTTCATACAGTACTTTCTTCTCTTTCTCAATAACTTCATCATCTATCTTCTTGAATATTGGTTTTGCCTTTCCTATCTCCATACCAGAAGGTAGCTTTACCTTTGAATCGTCCCATGTGATTCCCTCTTGGTTTATTCCGAGTACCTTGAATATTTCCCCTGTTTTCTCTGGGATGTATGGTACCAGCAGAACTGCAAGGACCTTGGTCAGCTGGTTGCAGAGGTATAGGCAGTTTGCTGCCTTATCCTTATTGGTTTTGACAGCTTTCCATGGTTCCTTGTCGTTGAAGTATTTGTTGGCGTATTTTGCAAGTCTGATTATTTCAATGAGTCCTTCCCTGAACTTGAACTTTTCTATGTGTTCAGAAACTTTCCCTGGTAGTTCCTTCATGCGTTTTTCAAATTCTTCATCGTTTTCATCGAACTTGGATGGTTCTGGTATCTTTCCATCAAAGAACTTGTGGGTGAAGGTGAATGTCCTGTGAAGGAAGTTTCCAAGGACGTCTGCAAGTTCGTCGTTGACCCTTCTCTGGAAATCGTCCCATGAGAAGTCTGTGTCCCTTGTCAGCGGTGCGTTTGCAATGAGGTAGTACCTCAGGAGATCTGCATCGAAGGTTTTAAGGAAATCTTCAGCCCATATAACCCAGTTTTTACTGGTTGACATTTTCCTGCCTTCAAGGGATAGGTACTCCCCTGCTATTATGGTTGAGGGGAGTTTGCAGTCGTGTGCCATTAGTAGGGCTGGCCAGAATATTGAGTGGTGGTAGATTATGTCCTTACCTATGAAGTGGACGGCCCTGTCGTTCCAGTAGTCTTCCCATGGTTTGTTTTCACGTTTTGACCACTGGGAAGCTGAGGATATGTAGCCGAGGAAGGCTTCTCCCCATACGTAGATGATCTTGCCCTCTGCATCATCCAGGGGTACTGGAATTCCCCATTCCATGTCCCTTGTGAGTATCCAGTCCTTCAAGCCCTCCTTCAGCCACTGGAGTGCGTAGTTTTTAACGTTTGGTGGTAATTCATCGTTGTTTTCTATCCATTCCTTGAGGTCTTCCTGGAAGTGGCTGAGCTTGAAGAAGTACTGCTTGGACTCCCTTATCTCAGGTTTGGAGTTGCATATGAGGCATGCTGGTTCAACGAGCTGTATAGGTTCCAGGTGTCTTCCACATGCTTCACAGTGGTCTCCCCTTGCTCCTTCAGCACCGCAGTGTGGACATTTTCCTTCAACGTACCTGTCCGGTAGGAACCTGTTGCATTTCTCACAGTAGGGCTGTTTTATTACCTGTTCGTAGATGTAACCCTTTTCGTAGAGTTTTAAAAAGAAGTTCTGTGATATTTCGTAGTGGGTTGGGTCAGTGGTTCTGGTGAAGCTGTCCAGTGATATGTTGCAGGATTCAAGATCCTTCTTTATCATATCATGGTAGCGTCCTGCTATTTCCTTAGGCGGCACACCTTCCTGTTCTGCACGGACTGCTATGGGTGTTCCATGTTCATCCGTTGCACATACCATGAGCACATCGTTTCCCTTCATCCTGTTGTAGCGGGCATATATATCTGCAGGTATGTAGGTCGATCTTAAATGCCCAAGGTGGCATGGACCGTTGGCATAGGGTAGTGCACACGTTATAAATACCTTGCTCAAATTCATTCCTCCTTACATTAAACATCAAAAATCTAAGTAGTTTTAAAAGATTTATTCACAATTATAATCCGTTTAAAGTGAAAATATGCAGTTAAAACCCCTTTCATAGGGGGTTTCTGTGGATGTATTGTGATACAGACACTAACTAGTTTTGTAGTATTCCATATATAAAATAAACACCAATGGAATGTGAGTCCTTGCGGAATAGAAATGTGAGTTCCTGTAGTAAAAGTTCCTGTGGATAAAAATTTGACTCATGCGGAATAAAAATTTGAGCCAATTATGGATAAAAAACTGGGCTGAAAAAATTCATAAAAAAATGGGGATTGGTTCTGAGAAGTTTACAATTCTTTACTACCTTTACAATCTTTACTACCTGATTTTTCTGTGTTAACCCCAAAAAACGTTCTATCAGTGATAGGCTTTATTTTATCTATTGAATTTTGTTAATTTCTTAATTCTATATAGTATTTTCGTAATGACTATATAGTATTAAGAAGAAATAAATTAGCATGGAAACCGATATGATCCGTGTTATACTAGGAATAATTGCTATCATATTTGGTATAATAATGATAGTGTATCCACCATTTGTGGCATACTTGGTTGGAGTATTCCTGATATTCTACGGAATATTAACATTAATGAGTAAAGCATGAGTTTTATTTATTAATCTAGGAGATGAGGATTGGATTTTACAGACCAGTTGACAATCCTAGTTTTCCCACTATTTTTTTTATTTAAAAAAAGGTTTTACCACTATTCGCAAAGATCACAAATGAAATTATAAACAGCACGTTAAATTGAATGGTTCACCAAAACTTCAACTATTTTATTCAATAAAGTCCAATATGTTTACCATGGTTTCACCAGCATTCATAAACCCCCTCTCTGAGGAGGGAAAGCAGATGGTCAGGGAGATGGGATCCCTTGAGGCGCTCTACAATCAAAATGCAGATCTGATTGAAGTTATAACGAAAAGCCACCTTCAGGACATCTCAGACATACCAACCAACTACGTTGAATTTGCACTCAAACGGATCGAATGGTACCTGGTTCACAACAGCAAGAAGTACGATCACAAGGTTTACAACTTCCTCTTCAACGTTGAAATCACGCAGTTCGATGTCATCTCATTTTACATACTATGCCAGGCCATTGGGATCAGATACGGACCCAACTCACGTGAGAGCAGGGTTATGGTTGAATCCCAGGGTAAGATCATTGAAAACCGCCTGGAAAAACTGTCAAAAAGTGAGAGGGAGGAGGTTGTAAATAAGATACTGGGCAGCCTCCTAACCCAGTCCAGTATTAAATGGACCTTCTTTGAGGAACTTCTAAGCTCCAAAAAGCTCCAGCTCCGTGACCTGCTCCTTGACAACGGCCAGATCATACTGGACAGGGAGGAGTTCCTGGAACGCTTCGGAAACAGGATAACCCACAGGGACCCTGAGAAGATGTACGAACTCGTTGTAGGTGCCAAGATCAAGGAACTCATCGCCATAAAGATGATAATGCAGAAAACTGAGGATTACATGAATGCTGTTTATGAGAAGGCTCAGCGTGAGATAGAGCCCAACCCACTGCTCCTTGAGGTTGCAGAGAAGGTTTCCACGGTACTCTCTGAATCCGTTCACACCTACGGCTACGGTGGTGGTGGGGGTGTCGGTGCCAAGGCATCACCCCTTTCCCCTAAAGCATTCCCTCCCTGTGTTAAGAAGGTTCTTGAGGGTATAAGGTCCGGTGGACGGAACGATGCAATAATTCTGTTTCTGACACCCTTCATATCCTATGCAAGGCTTTATCCAGGGGTTTTTGCTGAGAACGTGACCAAGAGGGTTTCAGATGTTGACCCCAACCTGAACGCTGTTCAAAACGAGATACTCCCCATGATATTCGGAGCTGCAGAGCGCTGCAGTCCACCCCTTTTCGAGGACCAGCCCCAGGAGAAGGTGAACATCAACGCCAAAATGGGCTTTGGAATGCACGATGCCCTTGAACTGAAGAACGAAGGCGAAACACTCTGGTACACACCCATGAGCTGTGAGAAGGTTAAGATACACCTTCCAAGTCTCTGCAAGCCAGATAAAACCTGCAAGACAATTGGGAATCCTTTGACCTATTACAACAAGGTTAAGAGGGAGTTGAAGAAGGGTGGAACTGAAGGTGAAGAGAATGGTGATGGAAAGAGTGATGAAACGCGTGAATCTCCTTCTAAGGATTGAAGAGGATGAAATAGAATTAAATGAATTTAATATTAAAAATAAATCTAATTTAAAAAATTTGGTCATCACCTAAAGGTACAGGTTCATGAAACCTGATCCTGATACCATTTAGGATGGATCGAATTAACGATAACTCCTTTTCTTTGAAAATTGCCTAAACATGTCGAATATTCTTCTAAAATGCAACATTTTTCCATAAAGTTCTTCCATGTGGAATTTAACCCTTAAAAAGGGGTTATCCTCTAAGTATATGACATCACTCGTCAAAGAGTTTATTTTATAGTATCCCCTGGCATGGGAGGGATTCTGGATCTTCAGCGTATCTCCAACTTTTAAATAGGAGCTGCGGTTTCTTATTTTAAGCTTTCTTTTAGGATTGAGAGCTCGTTTCAATTTTTCTAATTGTTCCTGCCTTTTAAGATTGATTACTCTTCCCATTCACGAATCACCATAGATTTTTGTTCTTTAGAATCTATTTTAGAGGACTTAGTATATTAATCTGTGTGTAGGTAACTTTAAGATATGGTCTGGGTTTTGGGTGGGTTTCATCATCATTTCTAAAAAATACACTCCATCCTTACTATAAACTAATTAGAAACCCCTAAAATAATCGAAGATAAGTTGAATAACAGCAAAGAGAACAACTGATTCATCATATGAATTTTCTTCCATATTGAAAGAAAAAATAGGATATATTTATATATAATAATGTAAATTATTAAAATGTATATGGTAAAGTTAAACTGTATGGTGCATATTTAAAATGTATAGTATCTACTATTAAATGGAGTTGTTTTTATGGATGAAAAAGGATTTGCAAATATTTTAGTAGAGGAACTTGTTGATAAAATTCCTGTTGATTCTAGACATTTTTTATCGGAAAATGGTATTGATCCAGATAATTTAGATGATGCTGATGAGATATGGAAAACTTTTGTTAGGTATAATGTGGACGGCGGAGGCATAAAGTCCAATATTGTATATAACTACTGGATAAAACTGCCTGAATCGTCTATTCTTTTAAATAGAACCGAACTTATAAATGAAGTCTCTAAATTAAAGGATTTAAAATGTTACGAAAATTTTTCTACTGAATGTCCCGTGACTTATAAAGCAGGGTCATTGATCAATTCTGATAATTGTTATGGTAACTGTGATGATTGTCCCTTCGCATCATTGACTAAAGAGTTAAAATGGCATAAAGCACATTATAGAATAGCTAAAATTTTATTAGAAACCTCAAAAAGATTACTAATTGAAAAGGAAGATGGATCTAAGAGGGGTAACCTGAATGACATCGTTTCGGGCCTTTTTTCGAAATATGATGGCCATCCAGATCAATCCAAACTGGCAACAGAGGAACTATTAAACCTTTTTAAAGGTATTAAAGGTTATGGAACACCTCCAAAAGTTATTGTTTGGATGTTCTCAGAAATGAGCAGTCCAGTTCATAATTTAAATCATTGGGAAATGTTAGATTATCATCAATTTAACCCAGTAGATACTCATGTAGGTAGACTAATGGAAAGGTTTGGATTTTTAGAAAAAAACGAGCTAAACTACCAAAAAATCGAAAACAAACTCAATGATCTGTATCCAGAGGAACCTAGAAAACTTGATTTTGCATTATATCGATTAGGAGCTGAGATGGAACAGAATATCTGTGGAAAAGAACCTAAATGTGATTTATGCCATGAAACGTTTCCTAAAATTTTTGAGGGATGTCCTTATAAAGTTAAAGTTTGATAAATTAATTTTTTTTCTTCCTTTTTCTTTGAGAGTGTGAAAATGCAAGGGGATTTATATAAACTTGAAGATCTTCAAAGATTTAATTGTTTTTTTATTTGATATCTCTTTCTGAGGAGATGGAATTTGTAGTATTGCTTAATTCTTAATATGTGGATCACCATTTTTCTATAAATGAATACTATTATCTGTTGATCCATTTTTTTTCTACACCTTCTAATGGCATGTCAAACTATGATCCATTATGAATATTGGCCTTTTTTATATCTAGGTTTTTATGAATTGTCCAATAAATTAAAGTTCCAAAAGCATAAAATAATACATCTAAAGGGTCTGAAACACTTGTAGGTTTAATGAAACAGATTAAATATTCCCATACAATAGAAACAAGCAGTATAAATGTCATTAAATATTTAAGTGAGTATATTTTTTTATTATAAAAGGAAAGGAGTATATTAATATAAGAAAAAAGCAACAGAGGAGCTAATAAATCATCAAAATAACAAGAAAAAAAATAGTGTAATATAGAATTGTTAATATTTAGAAGAATAACCCTATTCAACAGATATGATGAAACACAAATGATAAAAATCAAAAAATTTTCAAATCTATTACATTTCTCCATAAAATTCGACATTTAATACAATATCCCTTTTTTGATATAATAGATGAATTTAGCCACAGAAGGCCAAAATACAAACACCAAGAACAATTCCAAAAGCAATTACAATAATTCCTGTACAAGGGTCTTGATCCATTAAAAACACATCCTCTAAATGTTATATATACTTACTAAACATATACAACTATAATAAACTTTCTATATTGTTAAATTTATAGGATAAACATTATTATCTGCTCTTAACAATAGATGTTCATCCAATTATGTGATGGTCAAAATGATAAACTATTTAATAAATAGGTTTAAACTCTGCCACCAAATACCTGAAAGATCTTTCCATTATAAAGGTAAACAATTTCCAGTATGTGCTAGATGTACAGGAATTCTATTAGGTTATGGTACAATTCCCTTATTTTATTTTGGAATAATTAAAATTCCAATTTTATTTATTATATTACTTAATATTCCCCTTATTATTGATTCAACTACTCAATATCTTGGGTTCAGGGAAAGTAGTAATAGACTCAGATTAATTACAGGGATTTTAGCTGGTTTTGCATGTTCTGCCTTAGTTGTAATAATAGTAAAAATAATTATTATGGATTTGTAAATGTCTATAATTTATTCCAAGTAGTTAAGATATTATTATTTATTTTCCTTCTTGAGTAGATCATAACGAACTCGTAGTTATATACAATTCTATGGAAATAAAACCAGATCCAAATCTATGCCATATTAAAGTTTAATATGTTAACAAAAAATAAAAAAATCTATTGAAGACTTAAAATCAGAGATCATAGAATTAAAGGAGGTGATTAAAAAAAATAGTTAGGAAATTTAAATTTTAGATTAGTGAATTAATTTTTGTTTCAAAGGAATTTAAAGTTAATCTATACTTAAATTAACTGGGAAGCGATTGAATGGAATTAAATGATGAATTAAAAAAGGTTTCAGAAAAAATTGCAGACAAAAAGGATAATATAAAAACAGAAGAAGCTACCAAAACAGCTTTCATATTGCCATTTTTGAAGGCGTTAGGATATGATATTTTTGATCCTACAGAGGTTGTTCCTGAATTTACTGCGGATGTGGGTACTAAAAAAGGTGAAAAGGTTGATTACGCTGTTATGATGGATGATGAACCAATTATTTTAATGGAATGCAAAAGTTGTGGTTACGATCTAGATAAAACACATGCATCCCAGTTGTATAGATATTTTGCATTTACAAAGGCACGTTTTGGAGTTTTAACTAATGGAATCATTTACAGATTTTTCACTGATATCGACGAACCCAATAAAATGGACAAAAAGCCATTCCTTGAAGTAGATCTATCCAACCTGAAAGACACCCACATTAAAGAACTTGAAAAGTTCACAAAGCTCTCATTTGACTTGAATGAAATTTTAACCAGTGCAAGTGAATTGAAGTACCTTGGTGAAATGAAAAAAATACTGGCAAAGGAGATATCAGATCCTTCGGATGATTTTGTAAAGTTTTTTGCTAGACAAGTTTATCCAGGACCAATAACTGAAAGAATTCGCATAAAATTCACAGAAATCACAAAAACTGCCTTTAATCAATTTATTAAAGAACAAGTTAATGCAAGATTGAAATCAGCACTAGAAAATTCTTCAGAGGATAATGAAAAACCGCCAGAGGTACTTGTTGAATCTAACAAAAATAAAATAATTACTACCGAAGATGAATGGGAAGGTTACTACATCATAAAAACCATTCTCCATGAGGATGTTGATGTAGATAAAATTTACATTAGAGACAGAATCAGTTACTGTGGAATACTGTTTGATAACAACCATCATAAACCTATATGTAGATTACACTTTAATACCCGTCAAAAATATATAAGCCTCTTTGATAATGAACATGAAGAGAAAATACCTATTGAAAGTGTTAAAAATATCTATGATTACTCAGATAGGTTAAAAGCTACAATAGAAAAATACGTGACTTAACAATTGGATTAGAAAAAAAATTCCATAAAACTCGAGATTTACAGGGGATTTTCATTCCCCTTACTTCTCCCTATAAGCCCTAAACCTCCTCCAGAGATCCACAACCCTCGCATCCTCCTTGTTAACCGAATCAAGATACCTCAACTGTATTGAAATCCCCCGAAGCCACTGTTCCTCAGATTCGCTTGAGATGTACTTTGCACTGGTCACATATTCCAGGTCCTTCTTTGCAGCAGCCAGTGCCTTCTCAAACTCATTCAGGTATTCCTTCTGTTCAAGCTCTGCTATGGCGCGGAGTATGTCGTCCAGGTTCAGGGTGTCCTCATGGGACATTGAATCCCTGAAATACTTTTTTAAATCCTCACTCTCAATTTTAACCATAAGATTCACCTCAGATCATGTTCTGCCTTAAAAAGGTCAATATCATCCTTGGAACCTATGAGTCTGACTTTAACAAAGCCCCCATCTGGAAAATGAACCGTGAAACTGTCTCTTTCTGGAGTTATCACCCTTGAAGAACCCTCTTTAACCTTATCGTAGCACCTCTCCTCAAGCTGATTCTTGAAGCGTTCAGCCAGTTCCTCCTGTCCATGGCGGTACAGGTTTTCGTGTATGGATCCAACCGTACCCCCAACCCGGGTACGCCTCTTAACCTGTTTAACCAGATCATCGTCCAACCACTCTTTCAAGGTTTGCCAAGAACCATTCCATAACGAAGCATCCATTCTCTTCATCTTTAAAACCTCGAGTCAACAAAGAAGTATCCATGTTATGTATAGGATTATTATTAATTTTACTTATTTGAATATAATTAATTATCCATTTTGTAGACCAGAAAAAAGAAGGAATAGTTCCATGAAAAGTGAATCTCATACTCCAGAAAAAGGTAGAACAAGGATAAGAAAAAGGGAAGATAAAAAAGGGTAAATATCATGAATTTGTGTTAGGATATCACAAAAAAACCTGTCTAACTCAAATCCACGGCTTGTAATGGCTCATGGTCTCAAGCTCCCTCTGAATCTCAACTGCAAGGGGCCCGATCCTGTCAACAAAGCTCTTCATAATCTGCAGCTGGAAAATGCTCTCGTAGTCAGGTTCCAGATTTAAAAGGCAGAGTGTTGCATAGAATAATGATATTGCAGTGGTTTCAAGTGGATCTGCAAGTCCGTAGTCGCTTGTTCCACAGAGCAGGACCTTCTCCTGGTAGTCGTCCATTAGTCCAAGACTGTAGAGTCCCCTTGGACTGCCGTGTATGGATGCTGATGAGAACTTGTAGAATGGACGCAGTGTATTTAAGTTAACGTGTTCTTCCATGTCCCTGAAACTTCGCCTTGGAAGTATATCACTGGGTATCCAGCCGTAGGTCCAGTTGAAGTTGTCATCGTAGAGTTTGCAGAGTCTTTCCTTTTCGGTTTTGAGTTTTTCAAATTTGTACTCATCAATGGGTGGATAATCAAGCTTATCACATTGATTCTTGTATTCCTTTGCTTCCTTGAACTTCTCAATAACAACGTAGTCCATGTACCTCTTTGAAACCTCTTCATCGTTTTCAAAGAGGAAGAATGCAGTTACAGCCAGTTCATGCAGGCTCCTCCACCTGGCATTTGCACCATCTGCATAGCCGGATTTAAGCAGCACCAGCACCTCACCTGCTATCTGGAGGGATCTGGCATGTATCCTTACAATTGCATCCTTCTTGGGACTTTCAGATTCACCGGTGAGTATCTTGTTTGCATGGACCTCCCCAGCTTCCATTGAAATCCTGATTAAGGATTCCAGGAGATCAAGAGGCTTCCTCCATCGTTTGTAAAGGGAATCCTCAAATTTTTCCTGAACTCCTCGTTGATCCCGAATGATTGTTCTGCTTCTTCTCTCGATTGATTTGAAAACATCTTCAGATGATTCAACAACCTGCCCCTTGGAAACCATCTCCACAATCCCAGGGATGTTCTCAACCATCTCATGTGGCGAACCCATACCCTCCAGGGCGTAGGCCTCAAGGGCAGTTGTTAACATGAAAAGGTTGAAGTCATGGCCAATTACACCAGTGTTCTTTATCTCCCTTCTCTTTTGATGAAGGTAACGTTTCAGCTGGTTTTTATCAACCCTGGATTCAACCAGTTCCATGGTTTCAGCAAGCTCTGGAAAATTCGCTTTAAAATTCTCCCTGAAGTTCTTGTAGTAATCCTCATGAATCTGAGCTTCCCTTAAGGAGAAAAAGAGTCCCAATTTTATTTCCTGTTGAATCCTTGCTGATTCAAGTCTGAAATGTTCCAGTTTGTCCCCAAGAACCTCCTCAAGCCCATCTTTATCTTTGACCTCTAAAAAGAACTTGTTTATGAGGTTTGAGTATGCGAAGGATTCGAATGCTTCAAAGAAGTAGTTCTGAAGGATTTCAGATCTGCTGTAGCAGTCCAGAAAGTCAGCTACCCCCAGAAATACCTTGTCCAATCCATCGTAGAAAACAGCCATAAAATTAGTAGTACAGCCTGATATTTAATTATTTTGACAAAAAAAGGATTATCCAATGGGATCATCCCTCCTAAAACCTGAGTTATGATAAGGATAAGTAGTTGGTTGGTCAAAGAGTAGGATATCCTAGATAAGTTTTTGAGTCAATGGAGTTTTAAAGGATTTATCTGATTAAAACATTAGATAGAATCTTTAATCCTAAAAAAGATTAAAATACATTCGAGAAGTGATTGAAATACAAGTTTTAACACCTGCAAGTCCAGAGGAACGTAGAAGGTACTACAGGGAAGAATGGGACGTTAAAAATCTTCCAGATTTTATATCCAAATCCATCCACAACCGTGAATTTGGATTCGACCATTTTGGAAGGGGACCCAACGATCGTTACAAGGTCTTCAGAAATACAGATTACCTGAAGCGCTTCCTAAGGAGTAAAACACCCTTTGCTGCCTACTGTTCCGTTGCATTCTATGATAAGCCTAGAAGAAGGGACGGCTGGATGAAGGCTGAGCTTGTCTTTGACGTGGACGCCAAGGATATTCCAGTTAGGACCTGCGGCTGTGATGGGGTCTGTGAGGTATGCCTCAACCAGGCCAAGGAGATCGTTTCTGGTTTGCTGGACACCCTAAGGGGAGATATGGGTCTTAAGGATATTCACGTTGTTTACTCAGGCCGTGGTTACCACGTGCGTGTTCTTGATGAGGATGTAACTCCAATGGACAGTGATGTGCGGGCCCAGATCGTTAAGTACCTTGTTGGGGCTGATGTGCCCCAGAACGAGTATGGATCCAATGGTATGACCTACAACCTTGAGCATTTCACCATACCCTTCGGATACCCACAGGTCTTCACAGACAGGGTGAAGTACTCGATCCTGCACCTTAATAAGGATTCAAAACTGGATGATGTGAATAAAAAACTCCTGAATGACGTTCTGAAGAACAGGCACCTACTTGAGGATGATAAATGGGGACTCTTCAAGAACCAGATAGGTCCCCTGAGGTACAAGAAGGTTGTTAAGGGCATAGCATCCCTGAACATGAGCCTCGTGGATGCAAAGGTTTCAATCGACCTTAAAAGGATTTTAAGACTGCCAACATCCCTCCACTCAATTGTGAGTATGAAGTGCACAGAGGTTAAGAACATGGAAACCTTCGATCCACTCAGGGATGCTGTTCCAAAGTTCGTTTATGAAAGAAAAGATTGAAAGAGATTTAAAAATAATTAAATAGGGTTTAATACCCCTATTTAATAGTTTTATTTAATTTAAGGCAATTTTGAAGTTTTTATTGGAATATCAACCTTATTTTTTACCGTATTGATATCTCTGTTGGTCCCCCACACAATTGCCACTGTTTTTAGTACTCGTGGTACTCTTTTTACCGTACTGGTACCTGTGCTGATCTCCGTCACAATTTACACAGTTACCTGCGTTAGTGTTTTGGTTACCATATTTGTGCTGGTCTCCGTTACAGGTGCCATTGTTTTGTCCATTACAGTTTTTATGGCAGTTCTGGTCAGCAGTTCCTGCAGTACTAGTTTTTTGTGTTTGGTTTGTTTGCTGGTTCTGATTCTGGTCCTGTATTCCACTGGTTATGTTAGTGTCGTTTAATGCAAAGGCAGGTACTATGCTGACAATCAGCACCATAGCACTTATTAATGCTGCTTTTTGTAATTTTTTCATGCTTCTTTCACCTCCATCACTGTAGGTGAATAAAGCATTGTTTTAGAGGATATAAATGATTATTCCGAGTTTTTTCCGAAGTTTCACCCAGATCTCTACCAGATCACTCCCAGGTCACGTAAATCAATATTAAGAATGCAAAGAATTGTATTATATTTACGAGGAATATTGGTGCTCCCATACCAGGGCCCCTGAAGCTCTGATAGGTTATGAGGACCCCTGTAAAAATTATATTCTGCATGAGAAGCAGGAAAGCAAAGGCCAGAAGTCCAAAGGTGAATTTGGATTTGAAGTCCCTGTAACTTCTCATGTACATGTACAATAAAATTAGTAGGAGGCATATGTTCCCAATCCCTACGATGATATCTATATTGATAAACTGGGAGTTTGCAAGATGCATCCCCATCCCTGTTCCATTTCCTCCCTGAAATCCATTTCCTCCTACCATTTTTTATCACCTCTGCTTAAAAATATGAATTCATCTGTTTTTCCTCATTTTACTCATGATCTCCAGGAATAAGGGATAGTTATCTTCCATACGATCAGATAAGAATATCATTTCACCGTATTTCCTCTCACCCTCAGATTCAACAAGGATACTGTGATCTGCTAAGACCTTGATGTGATGCTGAATGGTTTTATAATCCAGATCAAGTTCTTGAGAAAGCTGGTTAACGTTGTAGGGCCTGTCGTGAAGGGCTTCAATTATTCTGGCCCTATTTTTACCCCCTCTACTTCCAGCTATCAAATACCAGAGAACCCTCTTCATAAAAAATCACTGAATATACTATGTTTTTAAGTTATATGCATTTTATTCCAGCGTCTCATAATGATGGAAGGCATTGCAGATTAAAGGAAGTTATTCATGTCTTGAAGTAACGCTTCTGGAACCATAATGCAACGTTAACAAGACTTATTAGAACAGGTACCTCTATCAATGGCCCAATTACTGTTGCAAAGGCTACTCCAGATCCTATTCCAAAAACAGCCACTGCAACTGCGATGGCAAGTTCGAAGTTGTTGCTTGCTGCTGTGAAGGATATGGTTGTGGTTTTGGAATAATCCGCCCCTAACTTGTGGCCCAGGTAAAAGGTTACAAAGAACATGATCACGAAGTAGAGGATCAATGGAATTGCAACACGCACCACATCAAGTGGGATCTCTATTATGAAGTTTCCCTTCAGGCTGAACATCACCACAATTGTGAATAACAGGGCTATCAATGTAATTGGGCTGATTTTAGGGATGAATTTGTTATGATACCATTCTTTTCCCTTCCTTTTAACCAGGACGAATCGTGTTAGCATACCCGCTAAGAATGGAATTCCCAGGTATATGAACACGCTTTCTGCTATCTGCACTATGCTAACGTTTACAGTACTTCCCTGCAGACCGATCATTGGCAGGAGCACTGTTATGAAGATGTATGCGTAAACACTGTAAAAAAGCACCTGAAATACGCTGTTAAATGCTACCAATCCTGCTGCATATTCGTTATCACCCTTTGCAAGCTGATTCCATACTAATACCATGGCAATACATGGAGCAATTCCAATTAGGATCAAACCAGTCATGTACTCAGGATACCCTCTTAAAAAGATGATTGCAAGTGCAAACATGAGCAGGGGTGCCACTACCCAGTTTTGAAACATTGCAAGGGATAATATCTTCCTGTTTCTGAATACGTCTGGTAATTCTTCGTACTTCACCTTGGCAAGGGGTGGATACATCATCAGGATCAAACCAATTGCTATGGGAATGCTGGTTGTTCCAACCTGGAATTTGCCAACGAAGGATTCAACTCCTGGAATGAAGTAAGCCAGGGACACCCCTAAAACCATTGCCAAAAATATCCACAGGGTTAAAAATCTATCGAGAAAACCCAACCTTGTGACATCACAAGTCTTGCTACTAACCTCATTGGTGACAGTATCACTGACCTTATCCATGTTATTTTCTCCAAATCATTATAACTTCATTGTTAACTAAAAAAATCCTTAAGAAAAGTTATTAGATTCCAAATCCCTGAGATTTCAATCAGTATCAGCGATTGTTAAGCAGATCATCCAGTTTATTAGGGATCTTCTCATTGGAAAGCCTGTAGTGCACCCACACACCTTCTTTGCGCCATTTAAGGAATCCTGCATTTTTCAGGATGTTCAAGTGATGGGAAACAGTTGCCTGGGGTTTTTCAAGGGCTTCCATTATTTCACAGACACAAAGTTCACCGTACTTCAGGAGGTAGACTATTTTCAGTCTTGTGGGGTCTGCAAGTGCCTTTATTGCTTCAGAATTCTTGTATATCTCATCGTCATCTGGTATTTCAGAGAGTATCTTTTTGAGGTTTTTAATCTGTTCACAGCTGGGTTTATTCCCATTTGTCTGGCATGATTTCATGGTAAAAACTATCAACACTGATATATTTAAATATATGGATACATTATTAGTATTGAGGTGAAACCATGGGCAGTAAGAAGGAGAAGGTCCTATTCCTCTGCAACAGAAATGCAGCCAGATCTCAGATGGCAGAGGGACTTTTAAGATCAACCTACGGTGAATTTTATGATGTTCACAGTGCAGGAAACCGTTCCAGCACATTAAGTCCCTATGCTGTAACAGTTATGGGAGAGATAGGTGTTGACATATCCAAACAGCGATCCAAAAGTCTCAAAGAATTTGAGGGTTCAAAATTCGATTATGTTGTCACGGTCTGCGGTGGTGAAGGTGAATCCTGCCCTGTTTTTCCAGGGGGCGAAAACTACATTCACAAAGCATTTGACGACCCTGGAACATTTGAAGGGACTGAAGAAGATAAAACAGAATTTTTCAGGAAAGTAAGGGATGAAATGAGGGTATGGATAGAGTCAAGCTTCAAAAAGTAGATATAATATCTGAACGATTCCATACCAATTTTCAATCCATTCATATACGTTTCGACAGTGTCCTTTTATGAAGTTGCACTGCCACGTAAAAGAACAACAACGTGAAGAGTGCAAGAACTGCAAAATCAAATGTTAATGGATAGTAGTGGAATCCCTGAAGTGCGTAACGGGTTATATCTGTGAAGTAGGTGAGGGGAGAGAAGGATGCAATGATCTTACCCCAGTAGGGCATGTTCTCTATGGGAATGAATATACCGCTTATGAAGACCAGTGAGAACTTCACCATGGTTGATAACATCATGACGTTTGAAGGTACGTTGGTTGGAGGGGTAGACATGAGCAGGCCTAAAAATGAAAAACACACTGCAGCCAGGATAATTCCCAGTGCAAGAACAAGTGGATGTGAAACAGCCACACCCAGGATCAGACCAACTGCTACAGGTACTGCAGTTACTCCAACACCGAATATGAATGATGCCATCATGTCCCCCATGAGAATGGTTGAAATGGATACTGGACAGGATGCCAGCCTTTCAAGGGTGTTCATCTGAGCCTCCCATGGCATGATAACAGGGGAAACAGATGTGGCTGTGAATAGTATGGTCATGGATATGAGGCCAGACACCAGAAATTCAATGGGCAGTTTCCTGCTGCCTGTGAGAAATGCCAGAAACAGGAATAATGGTATCAACACTCCAAATATGATCACAGGACCCTTCAAATAATAAATCCGTATGTCCTTCTTCATGATTCCAAGGGAACGCTTCAACTGGTCTAAACTTTGCTGAAACATTAGGAACCTCCGGTGAGTTCAATGAAAACCTCTTCAAGTGAGGGTAACAGGGTGTTCATGGTAATTATCCTGAGTTCACGTTCCTCTGCAAAGTGAGTTAAGGATAATATGAGATCGTTGATGTTCTTGGTGTATATCCTGAACTTATCACCTTCAACCTTCACTTCAGCTGCACCTGAAATTTCTGAAAGCTCATGAATGTTTATGGTTCTATCGAAGCTTATTTCAACGGAGTTTAACTTTTTGATCCTGTTTTTAAGGATTTCTGGCCTGTCTATCGTTGCAATTCTGCCCCTGTTGATGATTGCAACCCTCTCACAGAGCTGGTTTGCCTCATCCATATCATGGGTTGTGAGGAATATGGTCTTTCCTTCATTAGATAGTTCCTGAAGTATGTCCTTTATGAGGCGTCTGCTCTGGACGTCAAGGCCGCTTGTTGGTTCATCGAGAAAAAGAATGGTTGGATCATTTATCAGAGCCATGCAGAGTATCAGTCTCTGCTTCATACCCTTGGAAAAGCCTTTAACTTTCTGATCCTTCCTTTCGTAGAGCCTTAATTGGTTCAAGAGATTTTTTGCCCGAATTTGTGCATCTTTTTTAGGTATTCCATACAGCTCCGACATGAGGATGATGTTCTGCCATGCCGTGAGATCAACGTAGGCATTGGATGTTTCAGGAACCACACCCATACACTGCTTCACCTTCAGGGGTTCATCATGAATGTTGTATCCTAAAATGGTGACTTCTCCATCATCTGGAGTTATTATACCAGTTAACATCCGCCAGGTTGTTGTTTTACCCGCACCGTTGGGTCCCAAAAATCCGAAGATCTCCCCCTCATTGACCTCAAAATTTATATGGTCAACTGCAGTGAAACCATCGTAAAACTTCGTTAAATTATGGACCGCAACGATCACCATAAAAGGTACTCCCTTCCATTATAGGATTTATTATTTCTATTGCTTCACATTTATTTCTTTTCACATCTCCAACAGTAATCTGTGTCCCTGTTGGTTTTAAATACTGCACCACATTTTTTACAGACAACCTCTTTGAGTGAGGATTTCTTTTTTCAAGAACTCCCACTTGGCACGGACAGGTTCCTCCACTGTATTTAGCTTTTATTTCCGCTTCAAATGCTTTGTCTTCATCTTTGACCATAACATCACCTTTAAATTTCTCTTTTTCCTTTAACTTGGCATTCATCTTGTCGAATCTGTTTTTAACGTATTCATATCCTTTCTCATCGAATGGGCAGGCTTCTATACAGTAGGTGCATCCTTGGCTGCAGCCTATGCAGAGTTTTTGTACAAATTCAACGTCTGTGCTTCCACAGCAGCCTTTCTTTTCAACGAGTGCCTTTTCAGGGCATGCTTTGATGCATTTACCGCATTTTTCACAGTACTCTGTTATCCACGCATATTCCGAGTGTTTTATTGGTAAATTTTCGATGCTGGTGAATACTGCTGAAATTTTTTGCCTTGGGCCAGATGCAGGACTTATCAGAAGAGCACTCTGCCCTATCCATCCTAGACCTGCCTCTTGAGCGAGTGGAGTGAATTTCACCACACCTCCATATGGATGAGCAGACTCCGCTGCAAAACCATTTTCTCTAAGGTAGTCTGCAACTTGATGGGTCATGTTGCCCAGCTTTTCATAATGTGCATCGTTCAATGCCTGTGCTTCAGCTCCAGGATCTGTTTTAATTAATTCTTCATCCATTTCCATGGTTAGTACAATTGCATTATTAAACAAGATGGATTTACCTTCGTTTATTAATTCTGGAAGAACTTGAGCATAGCCTATGCTCGTGATACCAATGGAATAAGCGTAATTTTCTAATTTTTCCATGAAATTTTCATCAGCAATTGTTTCTGGCTCAGAAGGATTATTTTTAATTGATTCATCAGGATAATCTCCTCCACAACAGCAGCCACATCCATCATCTTCTGCTGGATCTACAAATAACTCGTAACTATCAGCAAGTCCAAAGATTTTGCTTTGCTTTTTTTCATTGGTTGAATTTTGATTATCTTCAGTTGATTCAGAAGTTTCTACAGTCTCTCCACAGCAGCATCCTTCATCTCTCCCTGGATTATCTTTATGGCTTTCATCGATGTTTCCACAGCAGCATCCCTTATTTTCCATATCTCCATCTCCATCTAAAAATCTATTTTTAAAGGATTCACAGCTTTTCAGCAGCAGCTTCCTCCACCGCAACAGCTTCCACCGAAGTTAAGTCCCAATCTACCTAAAAATCCTGTGTAACCCTTGTCCATGAGTTCTGCCTGACTTATAAGTCCATAAACTCTTATTTTTTGATTTGAGATGAGTTCTATGAATTTCACAAAGGATCTGTCCTTTAATATTTCCCCAGTATTTTCTTCTTCAATCTTGAATATGATATCCGCGATTGGACCTTCTAAATCTTCAGGATTTTCTATTTTAATCTGTATTTCACCCTCATTTTTTTCTAAGAGAATGATCTGTTCTTCACTTTCACCTATGAGTATTCCAATAACCGATCCATCAATGAGACCTGCGAAGAATGCAGAATTTCCTTCCACCCAGTTTTTCCACGATTCTAAATTGAAATTTCCCTTTATTTCAGACTCTTTTACCAATTTAATCCATCCTGTACAATTTAATGATATTTCTACAAAAAATATAAACATCATTTGAAATTTTCACTTTTTAATTTCCTTTAATTTTTCATTTACCTTCTCTTTAATTATTTCAACACAGATTTCGCCTTCATCATCAAGTCTTGAAACATCATTTGGTTGGTAATCGGTTTTTTCCAGTTCTTCCTTTACGTTTATGGTTTCAGCAACTTCAACGCCCTTTTGTTTCAGTATCTTGTTTACACAGTTACTTTCACAGCCGTTTACTGCTAAAATTGGGTATTTTTTTATTAAAGCTCTGAATCCTTCTCTATCTGCAGATGTTGCCCCCATACAAATTGATATTGTGTTATCAGTTTCAGAAACCGTGTCTGTAGATGCTACTCTACCTACAAGGCCGTAAGGGCTCATTCCACTGCATGCTGCAAGTGCTACTTTATTTTTTTCCATGTTATTTCCTCCAGGATATGTTGCTGTTCATCATTTCAATAATTCTGATTGTATCAATACATCGAAATATGTAGATATATAAATAGATACGTTTAACTACCATATAAACTTAGGGAATCTCAGAACTTTAAAAGAAATAAGACAAGACTTAATAGGGTTTTGGATTTTTTAGGTTTCGGAGAGCTTTTGTAGGGCTGTTTTTGTGTTGTAGCCCTGTGTTGTGATGAGTCCTGCTAAAAATACAGTTATTATGGTGGTTCTTTGTGCTGATTCGGGTGTATATTTGTGTAATTTTTTTAGGCTTAGTCCGGATTTGCATAATTTGAAAAAGTCTTCGATTTTTCCACGTACTGGCTTGTATCGTTTCCAATTTTCTATTTTTTCCAATAATGTCCTTTTTAGTGTCTTGTATAATTTTTTAAGTTTATTTTCAGTCTTTTTATCTTTAAATAATTGCAGAGGGTAGGTTAATTTGTCGTCTAATTTTTGTATTCTGAAGTTTTCTTTGGGAAAAATTAAAGGAACGATCTTATACTTGGAAATGCCGATTTGATAGTTTTCGTACTTGTAATATCCTTTATCGAATAATATTATGTCTCCTTTTTGGATTATTCGCCTTTTTTTCAGGTTTTCCATTATCTCTGTGAAAATTTTAGAATCATGAGGGGCTCCAGAATGGATTAAAATAGCAACAGGCATTGCAGATATGTGTTCTATAACTACAGTGGCTTTAAAGCCAATATAAAATCCATAGGAGGATGAATAACTCCATTTTAGATCCTGTTTTTCTAGGTATTCTTTGGAACGATGTTTACGTTGTATATTGTAATCTAAGTCCACCGGTGTGGCATCAATAATAAATGTCCTTTTTCCACGTCTTTTAAGTGGTTTAGTTTGCATTAATATACTATTTACCATTTTAATGTACGTATCGGCTTCGAATCGTGACATGAATTCTGAAATTTGAGCCGCATTGGGTACTTCATTGGTTTTGAAGAATTTTCGCAACTTTTTATCCCTTTTCAGCTCAGAAACAACAAATTCAACAGTTATATTGAAGAAAATAGCAGTAAAAACGATTTTAATTGATAAAATCATCATATTAATGTTTCTAACGCCTTTTGAGGCAATTATTGTCCTGGATTTTTTAGAATCGATAATTTTAAATATTTTACTTAACAAGATATAGTTTGGGTCTTCTTTACTGTAATTTAAGTGGTGCTTCATTTTATTCGCCAAATAAAACTATGTAAGCAATTCTACTTAAATTTAACGGTTTAGAAGCCCACTTATTCTCATAAAACAAAAATAAAAAAGTATTTTAAAAAACAAAACTATTAATAGTCCATAAAAAGTGGAAAACTAAAAGGAAAATTCTCTTTTCAAAAAAGAAAAATCTAAGACCCTAGACTTAATTATTAAAAAATAGAACTAAATAAGAAAAATAAATCATTAATGTATGGAATAAATAAATGGATTAAACTATTTTAAAAAATCACCTGCATAGAAGTTCATTCCTATTCAGGTAAAGGTGTAGAAACCTTAAAACTTCCTCGTCACATTTGGATTCCAGGAAATCCTTCACATCAACGATCCCATGTTCCCTAAGTATCTCTGCCTTGATGTGCTTGCCGAATCTGAGGTAGTTGATCTCACCTGGTAACAAAACGCCCTGGAAGAATGCTTCAACAGACTCGTAGGTTCTCGGAACCTCAACAACCCACCTGTCACCTTCAACCCATGCTTTACCAGAATATTTCTCTAAGAAGCGTTCCTGGTGTTCTTTAAACCATATCTGAGGGCCCATATGTTTCTTCATTCGGGGTAGGTTCCAGGTTTCAAATTCAACCAGTATCATGGCCTGATGATCCTCATCGGTCCAGGAGCCACTTCCTGCAACTTTAAAACCATTTTTCTCTGCAACCTTCACAATGGAATTCTCGGTCTTCCGTATCTGAGGGTAAACAGCATCTGCAGGAATATTTGGAGGGTGGAAGGTTAAAATAAAGGTTTTTGTACCTCTCTCCGTAAATTCTTCCTTGATTGATCCTGAATCGAACTCCATAACCTTTGGATAAAAGTAACCCTCTGAAGGGTTCTCCAGGAAGTTACTTGATGCCACAACAAATTCTGACATCTTCTGCAGGCCCAGTGCTGCTGCAACGTTCCTATTTTTGTCCACAGGGTCAACTGCAACCATTGGATCCTTGAAGAGTTCTGCTGTGCCGTAGTTTTCAAGGTCGATCACCTGGCCGTATCTCCATGAGGTGGATGCTGCCTCAAGAACTCCCAAGAAGCTTCCGTATTCAAGTACCATGAGCTCGCAGAGGTAGCCTGAAAATCCCCCAACCTTGAACTCGGATCCGTAGGTACCAACACATTCCATGAAGCGTTTGAGAAGCAGCACCTCATCCTCCTGCTCTATTTCCAGGTGTTTTTTGATGTACTGGGTGTGAAGTATGGTTCTGTCCACTGCAGATTTAAGCTGAGATGCATCCTCTATGTAGTAACAGGGCACAAAATCCACTTCGTATCCTTCTATACTACCAGTGACGTAGGGATGTGATGCGTAACGTTCTTCAGCTGTGCCCCCCATAGTTTTTATGCAGTTGTGTCCGAGTTTGAGTCCGCATCTTTTAAGGTAGCTCTCCTCTGTTTCAAGGGAGAACTCCATGAATATGTCTATGTCTGCCTTGCCTGCAAGCCATGTTGACTTGGCAACGGAACCCACAAGTACTGCCTCTGCCTGTGCACCTATGGAAGCTGCAGTTTCGTTGAGATTTTTTATGAGCTCATTGGATAGTTCCATGACCCTCTTTTTTTCTGTTTCTGTGGGTTTTATATCCTCCAGAATTGCTTCAAAGTTTATATCTGCCAAATTAGTCACCTGTACCTAACTGAAAATTCACTGCAACCCCATGTTTTGTGGATCCCTTCTTAATTAAGGGAGATTTTAAATTCAATGGGATTCTTCATTAAGAAATTAAATTTTTAGTATAAATTGACTTAAAATGTTTTTTTTTAACCTGATTTATAATTGGAACTCTTTAACATCTGTGTATATTGGTCCTGCAGGTGTTAATTCACTTTCCTTTAGAACCAGATTTTTTATGGTGGTTTTTCCGATTTCAACAGTTTCAAGTTCGTTTATGATTGAAACCAGAGCTTCTTTATTCTGTGCTCCCTTCACCCTGCCTATTGTGAGGTGTGGGATGTAGCTTCGCTCCTTTTTAAAGCCCATCTTAATGAACTCCTCATCGAAGTCCATCTGCATCTTTGAAAACTGGTCTGAATCCTCAACACCAAGCCAGAGCACCCTTATGTAGCCCAAGTGTGGGAAGACACCCACTCCCTTGATTGAAACCTCAAATGGGCCGTAGTTCTTGGTTTTCTCAGATATCATCCCTATTATTTCATCTGCCTTTTCCCTGGAGATATCTCCAAAGAATTTAAAGGTGAAATGCAGGTTTTCTGGTTCAACAAACTTAACAACGGCTTCTGCCTTGGCAAGTTTCTTTTGAACTTCACCTATTTTTTCTAAGAGTTCCTCATTCACATCCACAGCTAAAAAAGCTCTCATATCTATCACCTTGTTGCAAGATCCTTTATTCTATTAAGACTTTCTTCTGGTGTTTCCACTGTGTTTAGAAGGTAAACCTGGAGTTTTGAGAAGAGCTCCATGAAGAAGTTCCTTCTGAGGTTGAATTTTCTACCATCACGGACGAGCTGGTGGGGGTTGCAGAAATCATTTGAAACCATGAATTCCAGTGCTTCTTCAGGACTTAATTTTCTGAATGGGGGGTTTTCAGGATTTCTCTCAAGGAGGATCACTGTCTGCAGTGTGGAACTTTCCCTTATACGGCCGTTGAACAGGGTGTTCACATCTGCAACACCACGTCCCTGAGAATCGAGTTGAACCTTCTCTATCTCACTGGAAAATTCTTTCCACACCTCTGCGATGTCATCCCTTATGTATGAGTTCTTCTCTGAGGAATAAACAACCACTGCATTGTCGAAGAGCCGTGTGAAAAACCAGTCATCGGATATGTAGTTGAAGTCCTTGTCCTGAAGCAGTCCATAGGTCATGGTGGTTTTTCCTGTGCCTGGTGGACCTATTATTGCCATTGCATGGCCTTTGTAGTCAACTGCAGAGCCATGAACTGAGTATCTTCTGTGTACCGAGTGGTAGTCCTCAAAGAAGTCGGATATGGCTGCAAGAGCTATACTTTTTATCCAACCGTAATAGTCACAGTTTTTGATTATACAGGCCTTTGAAATGGGTTCATATAAAACCTGCAGTTTCCCACCGTCTTCTACTGAAAAAATCTTTGTATGGGGCCTTATATCCTCATTCATGAACTTGAAGTTATCCTCCCATTCCTCCTTGAAGCTTGAGTTGTCTGTTAATAGTTTGACACATGCTCCGTGGATGTTGGCCTTTCTCTCAAATTTAACCATCTGTACAAGTTCAAGAAATAGTTCTTCCTTTCTTTCAGGACTTATCAGTTCAACAGTGTAACCTGACAACCTATAAAACCTCCAGAACCTTTTTTTTAATGATCTTTAACGTGTGGTATTATCCTTAATATCTAAAATTCTTTATTTTGAAGAAATTTTTTTGAATAACATTTGGATAACTTGAACATTACTCATAGGGATATGCCTTAAAGAATTTGAATGTGGTTTTAAAAATATTTTGAAGGTGAAATGGTGATTTTGAATGGGGAATGGGGATTAAAGATGAAATTAGGCTTTAATGTACTTCATCAACTTAAAGAGGGAAGAAGTAAAAATGGGTTTCACTTCTCAATTATGGTTTCATCTATCGCCATTCCGAAGTGTCTTGCACTTTCGTCAAGGTAAACCATGACCTTGTCACCCTTTTTAAGGTCTGCAACTGATATTGGCTTTCCATCCTCTCTAACAAGGCGTATTGTTTCGGCGTTCTGAAGGATGGTTCTAAGCACCACTCCCTCGTACTCGGCTTCAATGAGCATCAATGGCCTTTTCTCGATTTTGACCCTGCCAACAACTGTTGTTTTGGTGTTCCCTTCCTTATCAACTGTTAAAACTTCGTCACCTGTTTCTATTTCAGAGAGGTAGCGTGTTCTGTTTCCAGGGGTCATTACGTAGGCGTGTACAGGTCCTGCATTGACTCTGAAGGGTCTTGATGCAACGTACTCACTCTCCAGTGATTCGCTGTGCACAAGGAACATTCCACGGGAGTAGGATCCAATGAGCATTCCCTCACCAGGGCTCATCATGGAACAGGTGTCAACACATACCCTGTCACCGGAGCCCACAGCTTCAACCCGTGTTACGGTTGCAGGTTTCATCTGGTAGGTCTCGGAGTCTATTCTCTCAATGAGTTCTGAAACCTTCCTTATCTGGGAGACATCCCTTGGACAGAGAAGCACACCATCTGTACCGTATTCAAGGGTTTCAAGGGCAACTTTGGCTTCATCGTAGTCTGAAACTGCTGCTATGAGTTTCACATCTTCTTTTTGAAGGTCTGCTATGATGTTTTCAAGTGGTATGACTGTCCAGTCCTTTCCAAGAAGTATGAGGTAGTCTGCAGTTCTTCCGAGGTATGATGCGAGTTCTTCATGTTTTTTACTTGTTATTTCCACGTATGCAGCTACCTTCTTACCCTTTCTTTTGAAACTTGTTATTGCTGCAAGATCCTTTGATTGGGACAGGTCGTCGGGTATTATGAGGGTTCCATCACCCTCACCGTTTCTTCCAACCATCACAACATCTGCTCCTTCAACATCGGAGATTATGGTAACGTTTCCAAGTTTCTGGATCTTTTCAACATCTGTGAAGTCAACGATGTGGTCTATGCCTGATTCAAGGGCTGTGGTTAGGGCTTCCTTTTTCTTATCCCAGTTGGTGCCCTCAACCATTATCCATGCGAATTTCATGAGTTTAACCTTCTTCGAGCTTAAAATGTATTAGTTTCTTAAAAAATTGTATTTATCTCAGCCGTTGAGTATTTTAAGGGCTTCATCAATGTCCAGGTTTTCGTGGACTATTCCTGCAATTGCCCTCGTTGTTTTCTGTGGTGATCTTGCCTGGAACACGTTTCTTCCTATTGCAACTCCTGCTCCACCAACATCAACTGAGTTTTTAACCATTTCAAGAAGTTGACGATCTGTTTCAACCATTGGACCACCTGCTATTACCACAGGTACTGGACATCCATCTATAACCTCTTTGAAGGTGTCTGGGTCTCCTGTGTAGTTGGTTTTTATGATGTCTGCTCCAAGTTCTGCTCCAGCCCTTGCAGCGAGTTTAACAACCTCTACATCGTGTTCGTTTGTGATGTTCTGTCCGCGTGGGTACATCATGGCTATGAGTGGCATTCCCCAGTTGTCGCAGATCTCTGCTATGCTTCCAAGTTTCATGAGCATTTCAGGTTCTTTTTCTGATCCAATGTTCACATGAACTGATACTGCATCTGCACCTATTTTAAGGGCTTTTTCAACTGAGGTTACAAGCACCTTGTTGTCTGGGTCAACTCCAAGGGAGGTACTTGCTGAAAGGTGTATTATAAGACCTATATCTTTTCCGTATCCTCTGTGGCCGCATCCTACCATTCCTTTGTGCATCAGAACTGCGTTTGCTCCTCCGCTTGCAACTTCATTTATGGTGTCGGTCATGTCAATGATTCCAGGGATTGGGCCTACAGATACTCCGTGGTCCATTGGTACGATTACACATCTTCCTGTTTTTCTGTTCAGTATCCTTTCAATCCTGATTCTTTTACCTATCATGAAAACACTCCTGTAAACATTCTTAGTTGATCTTTGAAGACCAGAGTTTGAATTCCTTCAACCTTGGTGGGATTCCATCATCACCAGATGATTCCAGCCATCCCTCACGGGATCTTATCACCTCATCTGTTGAAGATGAATGAACGAAATCTAAAAGTCCTCTGTTTCTTATTATAGTATTTCTGGGTTTTAAAGTTGACGACCATATGAAAAAGACCTTGAAAACTGTGTCGGGATGGTATCCTCCTCCAAGATCCACGGATAAAAGGTCACACCTTCCAACGTCCCTGATCTTCTCTGCCAGAGTTTCCAGTGTTTCATGGAGCCTGACATCTGCTCTGGTGAATTCAAGGTTTGGATTTTCTTTTTCAAGTGATTCCATTGGCTTTACTGCCTCTGGACTGTTGTCAAGGGCAAATATTCTTCCATTGTTGTTGAGCTTTGAGATGATTCGTGTGGAATTACCAACATGGCATCCAAGCTCCACAACCACATCATCTGCTTGTATAATATCTCTTAATACTTCCCTATAAACTTTGATATCGTAAACTATCTTTATCATAATAGGCCTCGAATCTTTTAAATAGTAAATTCATGTTACTCCAAGGAATATTGAATCATGTCAATTGAATTTTGAGTTTATAAACTTAGGTTTTTGATCATTTCATTGGTTTATATTGATAATTTATAAAAAAAGTTGCTTTTTTAATAAAATTAATTAACATCACTTATGTTGAAGTTTTCAACCATCCTAGTCCCAATAGGATAAAAGGCTTTTGTTTTCTTCTTATTTAAAAATTTAGGCTGAAAATGGATGGAATTTGGAATATATATTCATGAAGAAGAATCTAGGAAGGGTCATGCACTGCATGGCAACAGTAACTCCCTCTCCTAAAATACCGCCTCCTTGAGGGAGAGGATTTTTAATAAGTCTTATTTTGAAGTTTATGTTAAGATAGATGAATAAGGGAATATTTTTATATAGTTGTAGAAGAAAATCCATGAAAGGTCATGTAGATCATGACACACCAGAACATTACTCCTCCCCTACCGACCTCAAAAAGGGGGAGGGGTTTTTAATAATAGTTTATTTTTTAATTTACAAATTTTCAAGTTTTTACTCTTCAGATATTATACTTTCATAACTTATCACATGTTAATTACGTTGGATACATAGAATTTTTGTGTGTATATCATCTTAAAAGAAGGTGTTTTGAGCTTCAGAAAACAATAGGTTTATCTATAACTTTGTTATAATAAGAGTAATCGCATGCATAAATGTAATGAATAAACATGAGGAATTGACACTTGTTTTACATTTCAATCTCAAAAAAAATCTAAACAAACCATATAAGAGGTGATAGACATGCATGATATGTTCAATGCAAAATCAATTGCAGTAATAGGTGCATCGGAGACAAAGGGTAAAATCGGATACGATATAATGAGATCCCTTCTAAATTATTACAAGGGAGAAATAGTCCCCGTCAACCCCAAAGGTGGTAAAATACATGGACTTCCTGCTTACACATCCATAAAGGAACATGGTCCTGTAGACCTTGCAGTGATAACCATACCCTCCCACATAATTCCAGCAACAGTTGAAGAATGTGGAGAAACTGGAATAAAAAATATCGTAGTGATCTCAGCAGGATTTAAGGAAGTTGATGAGGAAGGAGCCAAACTCGAGAACCAGCTGGTGGAGATATCCAAAAAATACGGCATAAAACTCGTTGGCCCTAACTGTTTGGGTATAATGAATACTTACAACGATATGAATGCATCATTCTCTTCTGATATTGCTCATAAAGGTAAAATATCATTCATGACCCAGTCAGGAGCCATAATGGCAGCTATACTGGATTACGCTGATAAAAAGAATATAGGATTTTCCAGGATCGTCAGCCTTGGAAACAAGGCCGTGATCAACGAAAACGATTGCATGAAGGACTTCATGGAAGATGAGAACACCAACGTTATAACAGCCTACTTAGAAGGTATCGTTGATGGTCCGGGTTTCATAGAAGCCAGTAAAAAAGCTTCAAAGAAAAAACCTGTTCTCGTTATAAAATCTGGAAGAACATCCAAGGGATCCGAAGCAGTATCCTCCCACACAGGTACCATCGCTGGTTCAGACTCTGCATACGAAGCAGCATTCTCACAGTGCGGAATCATACGTGTGAACTCCCTTGACGAACTCATGGATTACAGTAGTGCACTTGCACTCTCACCACTTCCAAAGGGAAACAAAATAGCCATAATAACAAATGCTGGTGGTCCAGCAATTATGACAACGGATGTTGCAATAAGGAAGGGCCTTGAACTTGCCCAGCTCACCTGTGAAACCAGGCAAACATTGAAGGATGGATTACCTGAAACTGCAAGTGTTAAAAACCCTGTTGATGTACTTGGAGATGCAAGTCCAGAGAGGTACGCCTTTGCCCTTGAAACCATTCTTGAGGATCCCAACGTGGACGGTGTGATCTACCTTGTAACACCACAATCAGTTACTGATGCCGATGGAATTGCAAAGGTTGCAATTGAGCATGCAAAGAAATCTGAAAAACCAATTTTATGCAGTTTCTTTGGAGGAACCAGCTTTGAAGGTGCTGAAAAACTTCTGGCTGAAGAACAGGTACCCAACTACCTCTACCCTAAACGTGCTGTAAAGAGTATGAAAAAACTCTACGATTACAGTATCATCAAGGAACAGGAGTATCCTAAAGCCCCTGAATTCAACGTTGACAAGGTTACAGTTAAAAACATAATTGAAGATGCCAAGGAAAAGGGTATGCACACCCTTGGTCTTGAATCCTTCGACATACTGAAGGCATACGGTATTCCAACAGTGGGAACTGCCATCACAACAACGGTTGAAGACACTGTGAAGGCTGCTGAGGAAATCGGATACCCCCTGGTTATGAAGATCGTTTCCCCACAGATATCACACAAATCCGATGTTGGTGGAATCAAACTCAACCTCAAGAGTGCAGAGGAAGTCAGGGCAGCCTACGAGGACATGATGGAGAACATACCTAAGAAGGAACCTGAAGCCAACCTTGAAGGTGTTCAGTTACAGAAGATGCTGTCCGGCGGAACTGAAGTCATCATAGGTATGGTTCAAGACCCTGCCTTCGGTCCAATGCTCATGTTTGGACTGGGCGGTATATACGTGGAAGTCCTGAAGGATGTTAAATTTGCAATTGCCCCTGTAAATGATGTAGAGGCAGAGGAAATGATAAGTGGAATCAAAACCCATGAACTCCTTGAAGGTGCTCGTGGGGATAATCCAAAGGATGTTGAAGCAATCCTGGACATAATACTCAGGATTTCAAAGCTCGTCACGGACTTCCCAGAGATCAACGAATTTGAAATCAACCCATTGATGGTCTTTGATGAGGGAGAAGGAGCATTAGCTGTTGATATGAGGCTCATGTTAAAAGAAGGAAAATCCAGCGACCTTCTGCAGCCATCCGAGAGATCAATGAAGTTGAAATCATCCAACTGATGTTCTTGATACATTTGGTTGGGATAAATATTTGTTGATAAAATAAATTTGAAGGGTGTCACCCTTCATCACCTTTATTTTACACCTTTTTTTCATGGAAGAACATGATTCAATTTTTTATTTCATGAAAAAGTAGATTTAATCCTATTCTTACATTTTTTTTAGTCTAATTTTTTACTTTAGAGCCCACATTCTTTTTATTACAATTGAATGGGCATTAAATATTATTGCAAACATTCCCCGGCAAAAAAAACATTGCCTTGAGATCATGTTTTCAAAAGATTTTATAAAAAAAATTATTTTCAGGGCGTTTTTTTGTTAAGGGTATCCTCCTAAAGGAACCCTTTGAAATTTAATAATATTATAAACTTAAATATCATGTTAAATAAAAATTAATAAGATAAATGAAAAGGTAAATAGAAAATTAAGCTAACGAGCAATTGAATGTCACAATACGGACTGAGGGAAAAAATATGACAGACGCTGAAAATAAAGAGTTGGGAAATGAACTTGAGAAACTTCAAATGGAAAAGGAAGAGTTGATAGAACAGATCCGTGAACTTGACAGATTGAAGATCGAGAAGCTGAGCAAAGAAAATGAAGACCTTGAAAAAAAGGTTGAATGGCTTGATAAAGAAAATAAAAAGGCTGAAAGGGAAAAGGAAAACTTTTTAAGACAGGTAAAAAATTCCAGACGTAAAAAATGGTACAACAGTCTTAAAATGATAAGTATCATTGGAGTGATGGATCTTCTGGTAATTCCACTTATTGTTTTTTTCCTTGGACTTCACATGCAGTGGATATTCATAGGAATGGGCCTTGTAACCTTCTTTGGAATACTGCTCGTTGCAAACTACATGTCAGGAACTTCACCCTTCGACACAGGGGAAGTAAGAAAAGCTCTTACAGGCGCATTTATAACAGTTTATTTAACATTTGTGCCTATTGTAACCTTTGAAGGAGCTAAGATAACAGGAACTTCAGCAAACACAGTTGTAACCAACTTCACATGGATCGTTGGGATCATAGTCATATTCTACTTCGGATCAAGGACAGTTGAAGCCTACGTGAATGGTAAGGGTAAATAAATACCATTCAAATGTCTAAAAAAAATATATTAGCACCAATAGCTGCGGGCAGCCTTGCAGGTGCACTATTTTCTCTTTTTTCAACCTACGCATATCTTTCAGGTTTTGGGATACTGTTCTCCAATGTTGTGGCAGGTTTCACTGCAAACTACTTTGCAGAATCGAAGGATGATTATCTCCTTGTAGGTGGGGTCAGTGGTATAATATCGAGTGTGTTGATGGTTGCAATAGCCATGTTACTCCCAGAAAGTCCACTGGGTTTCAGCAACCTCAGTGTCTTTGGATTTCTCTCTGTTGCTGTATCCCTTGGTGGTGGCGGTTTTCTCCTGGGAGTCCTTGGAGGATTCATATCAAAAAGATACTTCCCACAGATTTAAAAAAAGATTAAAGATAGTATTTTCTTTAAAAAACAATATTTTTTAATTTTACAGGTTTTTAGGGTATGAACTATTTAATGAACTCATTCATCTGATTTTGCAGCACTCTCACCTGCAAGGTAACCTGTTGAAAAGGCTTCCTGCAAGTTGTAACCACCTGTAGGTGCACAAAGATCAATTATTTCACCTGCAAAATATATTCCCCGACGTATATTAGATTCCATGGTTTGAGGATTTATCTCTTTCTTCGAAACACCCCCACACGTTACCATGGCCTTTTCAAGTGGTAAATGTCCTGTAATAGTCACGGGCATGGATTTTAAGATGTTCACCAGGGAATTTCTCTCCTTTTTACTTATCTGGTTGAGGGTTTTATTGGGATCAACACCTGCAAGTTCCAGAAATACTGGGATAAGACGGTTGGGCAGTAGAAACTTCAGGTAATTCTTCAGGTATGTTTTTCCATGTTTTTCAAATTCCCTTAAAAGTTCTGCTTCAAGGCTTTCCATTCCAAGTTCCGGTTTTAAATCCATGAGAAGTTTAACTTCCCCATCTTCAAGTGCTGAAACTACCTTATTACTTAAATCAAGAATTACAGGTCCTGAAACTCCAAAGTGGGTGAATATAACATCTCCCTCACCTGAAGCAACTTTTTTCTTATCCTTCTTAAAGGTTAAACTGACATCTTCAAGGGCTGTTCCCTGAAGATCCCATATCCATTTCTCCAGGGTTTTCAGGGATACTGAACCCGGTTTTAATGGAACGATCGTGTGGCCCAGTTCACTGGCCATCCTGAAACCGTCCCCTGTGGATCCCGTTACAGGATAGGAAGCTCCTCCAGTTGCAAGAACAACCCTACTTGCCATGAACGAGCTGTTTTCGAAGTTCAGTTTGAAGGAGGTTTCATCCCCATTTCCCTGAAGATCGATGCGGGACAGACGATAGTTGTAAAGTACTGAAACCCCTGATTCTTTCAAACAGGCCTTTAAAAGGTTTAAAACAGACCCTGCATCATCTGTAACCGGAAAAACCCTGCCCCCATCTTCAACCTTCAGATCCAGACCTTTAGATTTGAAAAATTCCATTACATCCATATTTGAAAATGATTTAAATGCGGATCGTAAAAATGAACCTTTTTTACCGAATTTTTTTATAAATTCCGTGGTATCTGCAGTGTTTGTGATGTTGCATCGACCACTTCCTGTTATGAGAAGTTTCTTGCCCAATGAATCATTCCTCTCAATGAGTACCACATCTTTTTTAAGTTCTGCTGCACGGATTGCAGCCATGATACCTGCAGGTCCTCCTCCAACAACAGCCACATCATAGGTTTTCACGTATAAATCCCTCTCCTTACGTTTATTATTATTTTTAGATTTATTCTGTCTACATTAACGAATTATCTGTATGATCCAGAAAATTTTATTAAAAAAATTGATTTAAACGATTTAAATTATAGTATTGGGTATTAAAAGTAGTTTTAAATAAAAAATATGCTAGAAATACAATAAAAAAATGATTTAAAAGGTTTGAATCTCTGAAAAAGAGTTCAACCTTTTTTCAACCTTCTCTTACAAATTATCATTTGCAAGTTTGCGGAGCTTCTTCCGCATTTTTTAAAGGTTTGTTTTATGGTGTTAACCGCCTTCTGTCCCTTGGGAAGAGCACTGTTTCCCTTATGTTCTTTGCACCGGTAAGGCACATTGTGAACCTTTCTGCTCCAAGTCCCCAGCCAGCATGTGGTGGCATTCCGTATTCAAATGCTGCAAGGTATCTGCTGAAGGAATCTGGGTTGAGACCCTGTTTTTTGATCTTCTCAAGGAGCAGGTCATGCTGATGCACCCTCATTGCTCCTGAGGATATTTCAAGGTCCTTGTACATCAAATCGAAAGCACAACTCTTCTCTGGGTCTTCAAATCCAGGCATTACGTAGAATGGTTTTATGGATGTTGGCCATTCTGTTATGAAGTAGTAATCATCCATAACTTCTCCGAGGGCTTTTTCAGCTGCCCTTGAAAGGTCTTCTCCGTGTCTCATTGCAACTCCCTTGGAGTTGACGATTTCAATAACTTCATCGTAGGTCAAACGTTTGAATGGAGTTTCTGGTACCTCTAACTCTACTTCAAGGGTTTTGAGGGCGTCTTCACAGTGTTTTTTAACGTCAGTGATTGCCTTGCACACCAGTTCCTCGAGTATGTTCATTGCATCCTCATTGTCAGTGAATGCTGTTTCCACATCTATGGATACTGCTTCGTTTAGGTGTCTTAGGGTGTCGTGTTCTTCTGCACGGAATATTGGTGCTATTTCAAATACCTTGTCGAAACCTGAACCCATCATCATCTGCTTGTAGAGCTGTGGGCTCTGACCAAGGAATGCCTCCCTCTCGAAGTAGGTTATTGGGAAGAGTTCTGTACCTCCCTCTGTTGCAGATGCAACGAGTTTTGGTGTGTTGATCTCCGTGTATCCCCTTGATTCCAGGAAGTTTCTTATGGAATGGAACATCCTGCTTTTTATCTTGAATATTGCACTTACGTTGTGTTTCCTAAGGTCTAAGAACCTTGAGTCCAGTCTTGTGTCGATCTCAGCATGGGTGTTACCTGTTGTGTCAAGGGGTAGGGGTAGTTTGGATTCGTTCAGGAGTTTTATTTCCTCGGGAATGATTTCAACACCGTTTGGTGCCTTTCCTGATTCCTGGACCAGTCCTTTGACAGCGATAACTCCCTCTTTTTTGAGTTTTTTGATCTCCTCAAAGAGTTCCGGTGAAACCTTTTTACTTGGAGCTGTTATCTGTATCAGCCCATCCCTGTCCCTTAAAAGGACGAATATTATTCCGCCAAGGTCTCTTATCTCGTGTACCCATCCCATGAGTACTATTTCTTCACCGTTTATCTCGGGTTTAACGTTCTTTGTGTAGTGGGTTCTTCTCCAGTTTTCCAATGAATCTGTCAATGTAATTCACCTCTAACATGATCTAAAACCATTTCTAAGTCTTTAAATGATTTTATAAATTTAAATAGTTTTATGAAGTCTTTCATCAAATTATTCTTCAAGTTAAAACTCTCAGCAAATTCAAACTCAGAATTTTTTTTTATAATAAATCTCAAAAGAATATGAAATATTCTATCAATAGTTTATCCCAACCAGTATATAACCAATTGCAGTGAATAAAAATAGAATTCAAGATTCTTCTTCAACAATCATTTTTAATTATTCCTATTTATAGTTGATTTGTAATAATTTGGAATAGGTTTAGTAAATATATTTCTCTTCTGAATAATTTTAGGAACTGAAAATACCTAAAATAGGTTTAGAGTTGCAAGATATACTTGCAATCTACTTCAACCTTTCTTGCTCTCCACATGATCCAGACGCTTTTTGAAGGATTCTGCATGTGCATAGAGGCCCTCGTACTCTGCAAGATCCATGATAACATCACTCAGACTTAGAACTCCCTTTTCTGAGAGTCTCTGTACGGTTGGTTTCTTTATGAAGGATTCTGTGGAGAGTCCTGAGTACATCCTGGCACAGCCCGATGTTGGGAGAACGTGGTTGGTTCCAGAACCGTAGTCTCCTGCTGCAACAGGTGTGAGAGCACCTAAAAATATTGATCCTGCATTATTTATGGATTCAAGCTGTTTTTCAGGGTTTTCAGTTGTGATTATAAGGTGCTCTGGGCCGTAATCATTTGAAAATTCAACTGCTTCCTCAAGGGAGTCTGTGAGAATGATCCGACCGTATTTCTCAAGGGATTCAGTTATGATCTTACTGCGCTCCATGGATCCTACCTTCTCCTGAATTTCAGCATTGACTGCCTCTGCAGTTTCCCTGGAATCTGTAACAAGGACTGATGCTGCATTTGGATCGTGCTCTGCCTGGGCCATCATGTCCAGTGCAACGTATTCTGGATTGGCAGTTTCATCTGCGATTATGAGAACCTCTGATGGACCTGCAGGAAAATCAATATCCACGGCTCCATAAACCATCTTCTTTGCTGCTGTTACAAACACGTTTCCAGGTCCAACTATCTTGTCAACCTTTGGAATGGTTTTTGTTCCATAGGCCATTGCAGCCACTGCCTGGGCACCTCCAACCATGTATATTTCATCAATACCTGCAATGCTTGCTGCTGCAAGGATTATATCGCTGACTGTTCCGTCTGGCTGGGGAGGGGTGCAACATATAACCCTTTTAACGCCTGCCATCTTTGCAGGTATGACTGTCATGAGTATGGTTGAGGGATAGATGGCCCTGCCACCTGGAATGTAGCATCCAACTGAATCTAGAGGCCTGATTATCTGCCCGGCGTTTATGCCTTCGTCAACCTCAATTGACCATTCTTCAGGTATTTGAGCCTTGTGAAACTTTTTTATATTTTCTGAAGCCTTTTTAAGGGCATTTAAAACTTTATCATCGATTTTGAAGTTTTTCTTTTTAATCTGTTCTGATTCAACCCTTAAATCTTCGATTTTAACCTTGTCGAACTTTTCTGTGTAGTGTTTAAGTGCCTCATCACCACGTTTTCTCACATCATTGATTATATCCACAACGATGCCTGTGACATTAGTATCATCAAGTTCTGAACGTTTTAAAAGTTCATCCCTTTTTTTATCAGTTAATTCTATGATTTCCATTGGTATCACAACTTGATTTCACTATTATTTAAAATAAAGCTTGAATTATATATGAAATAGATTTTTTTAAATTGATCCTACGTTGGTATAATTGTTTTGTACTGCTAATTCTATGTAGTTTCTAAATTTAATATTTAACCATGATTTCTGATTTTTTTTAGTGAATTAAATGGTTAGAATATATTGTGAATTGGATGATTACATTGGTTTGATGAAACTGAACTTCATTTTTAAGGTAGATTCAAATCAATATATCCGGAATTCCAAAGGTATCTAATTGATCCATTCTTAAGAAATTAACCAGTGATCTATACTCCCTTATTCATTATAGAACTTCCTGTTTACATGAGTATATTACTAATTATGGTTGAATTGTTATTTAGGTTCTCTTAACCCCTCTTAATCCACAACACATAAAATTTTTACCTACAAAAACTTTATCTGTAATAGAATACTAAGATCGTATTGGCATGAAAATACTTGTTAATAGTGAACAAATAGTCTTTATTGCTTCTTTTATTAGATGTACAGTACCAAGGTATATATAACATGCCCAAATGAATCTTAATAATTAAATCAAGGAAAATGTAAGAGGTGTCTGGTAAATATGTACAAGGATGAGCTCATACAACTGCATCAGTTTCTGGTATACGTTTTGAAGTATCTTGATGATGAATATGAAGTGAAAGATGAGTGCAAGGAGTACCTCTGTCTTCATATAAGCCCCCACCACATTCACAGAACTAAAGCCGAGCATAAACACGCTATTTTCGTATTGTCCAGTGCAATTTCTGAGATAATTGCAAACAACAACGATGGAAGTTCTTCAAACATCTCAAATGGCCTTGCAGAGCTTGTGAAACGATCGAAGAAGGAATTGCTCAAATTCCAGGATGAAAATTCTCTGAAGTATCAGAAAGAAAAGATAAAACTTTAATTGCTTAAATAAGGTTGAATTGTAAAAAGGATTAAGGTTACTTTAATCATCACGCTAATCATTATCATTCATTATCTTCAATTACAAACATCTTAATTCCATGAATAATGTGATGATTTTGTGTAGATGTGACAATTCACCTTTAAACCAGATGATCAACCACTAATTTCTTAAAATCCAATCATGTTAAAATCCAATCGGAGTTTTAACTATCCCTATCACAATATTTTTTTTATTCTAAACTCATTTTAACCATAAAAACTTTATTCAAATGTATTCAGTAGGTGTAAATCAATATTTTCCCAATTTTTACCGTTTTTAAATTCTTACCATTTTTAAAGATTCAAATTGATACGGATATTTGGGATTTAAAATAGCCATATCCATACTTAAAGGAGTGTCCCTAAAATCCATTGTTACAGCACATATAAATATTTATTAAAAATATACTATTTAAAAAAGCCAATTCATTGATTTTTTGTTAAAAAAATTGGATGTACTACCATGAAAGCTATAAGAAATATGGTATGCCTGGTTGATGGAGAACACTACCTTCCCGTCACAAAATCTGCACTGGACACACTTGACAGCCTTGAACACAACGAAATAGTTGCAGTTGTTTTTATAGGAGGTACAGAAAAGTTAAGGGAGGACTCAGAGGAGGGTGTTGTTGAAAAACTTGGAAGACCAGTTCACTTCGGTGAAGACCCCCACAAAATACCCTACGAAACGATAATCGAAGTTGTGAGGAAATACGATGCTGATGTGGTCATGGATCTGAGTGATGAACCCATAGTGGATTACTCAAAGAGGTTCAAGATTGCATCACTTGTTCTTGACATAGGTGTCCCATATGAAGGCCCTGATTTCAAGTTCTACCCACTTTCTGAGCATGATGTGCTGAAAAAACCATCCCTGAAGATCCTTGGAACAGGAAAAAGGATAGGTAAAACCGCGGTGTCTGCATACGCAGCCAGACTCATACACAAGGAAAATTACAACCCCTGTGTGGTTGCAATGGGACGTGGAGGTCCTGAAGAACCTGAGATAGTTCACGGTGACAAGATCGAGATAACACCACAGTACCTGATGGAACAGTCAGATAAGGGAGTTCACGCAGCATCTGATCACTGGGAAGATGCACTCATGAGCCGTATTTTAACCATAGGATGCAGAAGATGTGGTGGTGGAATGGTTGGAGATGTTTTCATAACCAACATGAAGAAGGGAGCACAGCTTGCAAATGAGGTTGATGCAGACTTCGTTATAATGGAGGGAAGCGGCGCAGCCATACCCCCAATAAAAACAGACAAACACATAGTTCTTGTGGGGGCAAACCAGCCAATAATAAACATAGAACGATTCTTCGGACCATACAGGGTTAAAATGGCAGATCTTGTGGTTGTAACCATGTGCGAAGAGCCAATGGCAAGTCCGGAGAAGGTTAAACGCATCGAAAACTACATCAAGGATATAAATCCAGATGCAACAGTCATATCCACGGTCTTCAGGCCAAAGCCCCTTGGGGACATCAGTAACAAGAACGTTCTCTTTGCAACAACTGCCCCTGATTCCATAAAGGACGTGCTCATTGAGCACCTTGAAGATAACTACGGCTGTAAAGTGGTTGGAACAACACCATACCTATCAAACAGACCATTACTTCAGAAGGACATTGAGAAGTATATAGATGAAGCTGATGTGATGCTCACAGAGCTTAAAGCAGCTGCTGTTGATGTTGCAACCAAGGATGCTCTGAAAGCAGGACTTGAAGTTGTTTACTGCGATAACATACCCCAGGTGATCGATGGAGACTATGAAAACCTTCCAGATGCCATAATAAAGGTTGTTGACAGTGCAATAGAACATTTCAATGAAAGTCAGTGAGTAATATCCTCTGATTTTATTTCATTCGATTTGTTGAAATCCCATTTTTATTTTTTTTATTCCATGATTACGTGAGTTCAGTGACTTTTTTTCAATAAGCAATTTTATGGTGTCTGCAGAAATTGATGCACACCGGGATAAGATGTGCACAAGAAAATTTCCTTGGTACACCTCACTCAATGAAAACCATACCCTTAAAAAACCCATCTAATCACAAACTATTTATAGAACCTCTAACCCATCGATAAACTACAAGAGACTAGGAGATGATAATGTGGCACAATTAGGCGGACAAGGCCAACAGCTTATAATATTACCAGAAGATACTTCAAGGCTTCTGGGACGAGATGCTCAGAGAATGAACATAATGGCAGGTAAAGTACTTGCAGAGACAGTCAGAACAACATTAGGTCCTAAAGGAATGGACAAAATGCTTGTGGACGGTCTTGGAGATATTGTTGTAACAAACGACGGTGTGACCATCCTTAAAGAAATGGATATCCAGCACCCTGCAGCAAAGATGCTGGTTGAAGTTGCAAAAACCCAGGAAGATGAAGTGGGCGACGGAACAACAACAGCAGTCATAATCGCAGGAGAACTCCTCAAAAAAGCAGAAGGACTTCTTGAACAGGACATACACCCAACAGTCATTGTGATGGGTTACAGGAACGCAGCAGCAAAGGCACAGGAGATCCTCAACAACATTGCAATTGACGCAGCTGACAGAGAAACACTCAAACAGGTTGCAATGACTGCAATGACAGGAAAAGGAACCGAAACTGCAAGGGAACCATTAGCAGAACTCATAGTCAGTGCTGTTAAACAGGTTGAAGAAGACGGTGAAATAAACAAGGACAGCATACACATACAGAGGATCCAGGGAGCAACCGTGGCTGAATCTGAAATAGTCAACGGTGTCGTCCTTGACAAAGGCAGGTTAGACCCATCCATGCCAAAAGAAGTACAGGATGCTAAGATTGCACTCCTCAAGTACCCAGTTGAAGTTAAAGACCTTGAAACTGATGCTAAGATCAATTTAACAGCTCCATCACAGATGCAGGCCTTCATAGAACAGGAAGAACAGATGATCCGTGACATGGTTGACAAGATCATTGCAAGCGGTGCAAACGTACTCTTCTGCCAGAAGGGAATCGACGACCTTGCACAGCATTACCTTGCAAAGGCAGGAATACTTGCAGCTAAAAGGGTCAGAAAATCTGACATAGAAAGGCTGGAAAAGGCAACAGGTGCAAAGGTTGTAACCAACATCGATGACCTCACCCCTGAAGACCTTGGTGAAGCAGGCCGCGTACACGAGAAAAAGATATTCGACGAGCTCATGATCTTCATAGAAGACTGCAAGGATCCAAAGGCAGTGTCCCTCATACTCAGGGGAAGCACAAAACACGTTGCAGAAGAAGTTGAAAGAGCAGTTGAAGACGCATTAGGTGTTGTTTCAGCAACAGTTGAAGATGGACAGGTTGTTGCAGGTGGAGGTGCACCTGAAATAGCAATATCCAAGGGATTAAAGGACTACGCTGACACAGTAAGCGGCAGGGAACAGCTTGCAATATCTGCATTTGCAGAGGCACTTGAAGTTGTACCTAAAACCCTGGCTGAAAACGCAGGTCTCGACAGCATCGATGCACTCGTGGACCTCAGGTCTGCACAGGAAAAATCCCCATACATGGGACTCAACGTGTTCAAAGGCGATGTAACAGATATGAAAGCTGCAAACGTCATTGAACCAAAACGTGTGAAAAAACAGGCCATACAGTCTGCAGCAGAAGCAGCAGAGATGATCCTCAGGATCGATGACATGATAGCATCCTCCAAATCTGGACAGCCAAGCCCAGAGGAAATGGCAGCTGCTGGAATGGGCGGAATGCCTGGTGGAATGCCACCAATGTAATTTGGGATACCTTATCCCATCTTTTTACTTTTTTTAAGGACAATACACTCATTCTAAAATTAGATCTACAAGTTCTATTTTAAATCCTGTTTTCATCAAAGCCCGGATCTTTTATAAAAAAAATTTTTAAATATTTTATAAAAAAATCTTTTTAAATATTATTTTTGATGTTTCCCTTTAAAAAGGAAAAAATGTTTAATGATACCATTTACATAAATATGATACTGATCATGGTATTTGCAATCTAAATGCACCAATCCCAAAAGGATGAAAATCGTAACAATAGTTATATCAATAATAATCACTTTGTATGCTGAATTTTATCTTCAATAGTTTTCATGACCTTTTTATGGAATTGAAGTTTTAATGAATAAAGAATATTTTTTAATGAAATGAGCTCTTTTTAAGAACATGAGCTCTGACCCAGAAGGGTTGTGTATCCTTGCAGGAATACAAGATATTCGTTAAAAAAATTGGACTGGTTGGTGTAAGCAGCATACTGGCAAGTTTAAGTCCCCTAGTTCTACTTCCAATTCTAAGTCAATCCCTAACAGCATCCCAGTACGGTGCATGGAACCAGTTCATAGTCACCATGACCATAATCCCAGCTATAGCCTCCCTGGGCCTGCCCTACACCATGGTCAGATACCTTGCAGCTGCAGAGGACAGGGAAGAGATAAGGGAAGTTTTCTACTCCCTGGGATTTGCAGCCCTCTTTGGAAGTTTAGCTGTTTCAATACTCGTACTCCTACTTGGAAGGCCCATTGCAAACATGCTCTTTGAGGGCAACTACCTCATCAGCGTGATTTTATCCCTTGTTATATTTTTGAATGGTTTGATACTGCTCTTTTTTGATTACTTCAGAACCTTTCAGGAGATGAAAACATACTCCATCTTCACCTTCGCCCAGGCGTATCTGACGGTGATACTGGTTGCTATCTTCATCTCAATGAGTTACGGCATAGTAGGAGCTGTGATTGCAGTACTGATAACCCAGATCGTTACATTCATTGCAATGTACCTACCCATACTCTCCAGGATCGGCTTCAAGATCCCTGAGTTCAATAATTTAAGGGAATATTTGAACTTCGGACTGCCAACCATCCCCAGCAACATCTCATTCTGGGTTCTGGATATTGCAGACCGTTACGTTATAGGGTTGCTCCTTGGACTGTCCTTCGTTGGTTACTACTCTGCAGGTTACCTTCTTGGAAACATCATATCATTGATACTGTCTCCATTTTACACGGTTCTCCTTCCAGTACTATCCAAGTACTACGCCCAGAACCGTGTGCATGATGTGAAGCGTCTTTTGAATCATTCAATAAAATTTTTCCTCATGGTTGCAATACCCACCTTCTTCGGCCTCACTGTTCTGGCAAAGCCCATACTCAACATCCTTTCAACACCAGAGATAGCCTCAAATGGTTACATAGTGGTACCAATCATCGCCCTGGGAGGTATCTTCTTTGGAGTTTATGGTATTATCTCCCAGATCGTTGTTCTCGAACATAAAACCCGGATAACTGGAAATATATGGATCATTTCTGCAGTGCTGAACCTTGTGCTGGATGTTACCCTTGGTTTCAGGTTCGGGATCATTGGAGTGGCATTCACGACCCTTCTGGTCTACATATTTTCCTTCCTTTTAACTGTGTTCTACTCGTTCAGGTACATAAGATGTACCTTTTACTTTGGCTTTCTTACAAAGAGCATAGGGGCATCCATTCTAATGGCAATTGCACTCATACTCCTGAATCCCCAGAAACCATTAAACATAGTTCTTGCATCGGTTGCAGCATTCATACTGTACATCATAGTTCTCAGGTTGATTGGAGGTATAAGGGATCATGAACTTGTTTTCTTCAAAAGTGTGGCCCTTGATGTTGTTGAAAGTATTGCAAAACCATTTAAAAAATAACCCCTTTAAAAAGCAAGTTATAGGAAGATCTGTAAAATTTAATAAAGATACATAGATTATAAATAAAATATTAGAATAATAAAAAGAATATATCTTGATCAAGTAACTAAGGATGTGTAATTCTATGTTTGGAAGAAAAAACTCAGATATTGAAGATGTAACCTGTGAAGAAGCTTTTAAAATGATAAAGAAAAACGAAAATGATCCTGATTTTGTTATTCTGGATGTTAGAACACCTGAAGAGTACGCTGAGGATCATCTTGAGGGTTCCAGAAACCTTGACTACAACTCCCCAGATTTCGTAAATAAGCTTGAAGGGATGAATAAAAACAGCACCTACATAGTCTACTGTAGATCTGGTGTGAGAAGCCGTAATGCAGCCAATATAATGAGTAAAATTGGATACAATAAGATTTACAACGTTCTTGGAGGAATAATGGACTGTAAAGCTAAAGGGGTGAAGGTTGTAAGATGATCCATTAATCTATCTTCAATCATTGATTCAAGTTTTAATTATTTTTATTAATATAAAACCTGAGAATAATCAAATTCAATAAAATTAGTACAAAATAAATAAAAAAAAGGTTTAGAGCTGATTTTAAAATCAGCGTGACATTATGTGCACTGCAGCGGTTCCACCAGTTCCACCGATGTTGTGGGTCATACCGACTTCAGCACCGTCAATCTGTCTTTTACCGGCTTCTCCACGAAGCTGCCATACGATTTCAGCTGCCTGGGCAATTCCAGTTGCACCTAATGGGTGTCCCCTGGCTTTGAGACCTCCAGATGGGTTCACTGGTATTTCACCATCGCGTTTGGTCATTCCATCCTCAATTGCAGGTCCACCCTGTCCTTTCTCAATGAATCCAAGGTCCTCTATTGCAAGGAGTCCGTTTATACTGAAGCAGTCATGTACCTCAACAAGATCTATGTCCTTAGGTGTCATGCCTGCCATTTCATAGGCCTTCCGGGATGCATGGATGGTTGAATCTATGGTTGTTATGTCCCTTCTGTCGTGGAGTGCTATTGTTCCTGAAGCCTGTGCAGATGCTTTTACGTAGACTGGTGTATCTGTGTATTTCTTTGCATCCTCTGCTGGGCAGAGTATAACACCTGCAGCTCCGTCTGAAACTGGTGAGCAGTCAAGGAGTGTTAATGGGTCAGCAACCATACTGGAGTTTAGGACCTTGTCCACTGTTATCTCCATTGGGAACTGTGCAAGTGGGTTATGTACAGCGTTCTCATGGTTTATAACTGAAACCATTGCAAGCTGTTCCCTGGTTGTTCCATACTCCTTCATGTGACGTCTTGCCATCATTGCGTAGAGTGATGGGAATGTTACTCCCTGCTGTGCCTCCCATTCCTGGTCAGAGGCAGTTGCAATTGCTGGGGTTGGATCAACAACATCTGTCATCTTCTCAACACCAGCAGATATCACGATGTCATGGAATCCTGATGCAACAGCCATTATACCGTTACGCAGTGCTAATCCTCCTGATGCACAGGCTGCTTCCACACGTGCACATGGTATTGGTGTGAGTCCTGAATGGTCTGCTATCAGTGAAGCTATGTGCTCCTGACCAACAAAAAGACCTGCAGACATGTTACCAACGTACATTGCATCCAGATCGTCTCCTTCAATATTTGCATCTTCAATAGCTTTCATTCCTGCTTCAGCTATCAGATCCCTGAATGATTTGTCCCATAGTTCTCCAAATTTGGTCTGTGAGACCCCTATAATTGCGACATCTCTCAAATGAATTCCTCCATTTAATTTAAATTGATTTAAATTTTTAAACTGATTTAAATTAATTTCTGGTTTAAACTAATTTTTTAAACTCTAAAATATCAGATTATCCTTAGGACATCCTTATTTTACCCTTATATTTAGCGTAAACTGCGTAATCAACGTAGTTCTTGTTTGCAACAAGTTCCTGTACCTTTGGAGCGTTTTCCCTTACTTCATCTATTCTGTCGTTGACTGTGATGCTGAATGCATCGCTTCCAGCTCCTGAACCGTATGAAACTGCCATGACCCTGTCACCTGGTTTTGCAATGTCCAGAACTGCTGCAAGTCCCAGTGGTGTTGCTCCAGAGTAGGTGTTACCTATGTATGGTGTTAAGAGTCCTGTTTTGTACTGTTCCTCGTTGAATCCGAGTTTTCTGGCTGCCCTTATGTAGAACTTTCCATTTGGCTGGTGGAATATCACATGGTCATAGTCAGAGGCTTCTGTTCCCATCTTCTTGAAGAGGCCCTTTGCTCCTGAGAGAACGTGTTTGAAGTAGGCTGGTTCTCCTGTGAACCTTCCACCGTGTTTTGGGTAGGGTCTTCCCTCACGCCTGTAGAAGTCTGGTGTGTCTGTTGTGAAACTGTAGGTTCCTTCAAAGTCTGCTACAGTGTTCTCCTTTCCTATGATGTATGCTGCTCCACCTGCAGATGCTGTGTACTCAAGGGCATCTCCTGGAGCTCCCTGGGCTGTGTCTGCACCTATTGCAAGGCCATACTCAACTATGTCTGAATCAACAAGTCCCATGGCTGCCTGCATTCCTGCTGTACCTGCTTTACATGCAAATTCCAGGTCTGCTGCAGTTAGTTCTGGTGAGGCTTCAATTGCCTCTGCAACTATTGTTGCGGTTGGTTTAACAGCGTATGGATGGGATTCTGATCCAACGTAGACTGCTCCAATCTTTTTAGGGTCAATCATCGCCCTTTTAAGTGAATTACGTGCTGCTTCCACAGATATTGTTGCTGTGTCTTCATCTGGAGCTGGCACAGATTTTTCGTTAACAACGAGTCCTCTTGAAATTGCCTTGGGATCGTCTCCCCAGACCTTTGCTATTTCTTCAACTTTTATCCTGTATGAAGGTATGTAAACTCCATATCCTACAATTCCTGACATTTGATATCACCGTTTGAAATGGTTTATACAATCAGTTGATTCTTTCAATTTCAAAAAAAATTGATTTTTTTATAATTTATTTTATTGAAATTTTTTATAAATAGTTAATTTTTATAGATAACTATTACTATTTATATTGATACTGTTTTTTCAGTTAAAATTCTATCAGTCATCCAAAAAATTGGATTTAAAATTTGTTTTATTTAATTCTATTTTTTATTTGGTTCCTTCTTAAAAATATAAATTACTGTCTGGAACCCTATGAAACATGAATTTCATAAAGGGGACTAATTAATTTATAGAACTATTAATTATTTTTTAAACACGTTTAATACATTCCATTATCTCTCTGGGTGAGTATAATTTATAATAATTTATAATTATAAAAAGATTGTTAAACGGTATTTATAAATTTTGTTATTACTTATTTATGTAGATTATATTTAAAAAAGAAGGATTTAAAATGGATTTAAAGGCTAAAGATGAAATGAGAAATGATATATGGGAAACCTTGGAAAACATGGAGGGATTCCATTCCAGTAAATGGTTGCATGGACGGATCCCCGACTTTCCAGGATCGGATAGGGCAGCGGCACTTCTCAGAACCACTGATGAATGGAAGGGAGCAGATATTATATTTTCAAGCCCTGACACAGCTCAGAGAATGGTTCGTGAATATGCACTCTTAGATGGGAAGGTTCTCATAATGGCATCCCCCAACCTGGAGCATGGTTACCTCCACATCGACCCAAAAACTGCAGAGGGGAATGAAAAAACTGCTTCAACCAAGGAGGGTGCATTCAAGTTCAGCAGCCAAGTGAAAAGGTTTCCGAAGGTGGACATGGTTGTGGAAGGATCAGTGGCTGTTGATCTGGAGGGAGGACGACTTGGAAAGGGTAAAGGTTATGGTGACAGGGAAATATCCCATCTTTTCCGTGAAAATGCCATAGATGATGGGACTCCAATTGTAACAACGGTTCATGAGGTTCAGATCGTTGGTAAAGTTCCAAAGGAATCTCATGACAGACATATAAACATGATCGTGACACCAGATAGGATCATCATGCTTTAAAAAGGATTTCATCACAACTTATTGATCAATGCAATGAATTGGTTCCAGTCAACGCGTTCTACAAATGAAATGTCGACCCTACTTTTGATGATTATTTCATTGAATCTATCCTGAAAATCCTCTTTTTTAAGAGTTTTAAAGGTTTCACCGGTTCTCAATTCTTCAACTTCAATTATGGAGTTTTTAAGCAATTCCTCAGAACCCTCACTTTCTGTAAAATCTTTCACAATATCCAGGTCAAAATTTAAGGGTCCATTGACCTCCATATCCTTGTAATAAAAATCTTTAAGCATGTTTCTTTGAGATACAAATTTATAAAGGAGTATGAGATATTCCTGTAGTTCCTGTAATTGGTAGGGGTTTAATTCCATTTTTTGATCTCCATTAGATAGTTGAACCGTGCATCATAAATAGTTTGTAAAATAGCAGTTTTCATGTACTAAATCCGTCTTAAAAAAAACCGTCTTAAAAAAAATTGATCTAAAAAAAATAAAAGAGTTATTTGTCTCTTATTCACCACCTGTTATCACATCCAGCTCATGGAGTTTTTCCCTTTGTTCCATTTCACTGCCCTTGAGACAGTAACTGTTGAAGATCTTACCCACCTCAAGTGATTGGGCAAGTTCACAGTTTGGACATTCACATCCCTTAAATTCAGTTATACACTCCGTACTTTTACCAAGAACACAGAAAAGACCTTCCTGAGCATTTTTAGAACATTGGTTGTAGGTTGAACATGTTCCACAAATACACATCTTTTTATATTCTTCTATGGCATGGTCACGGTCTTCTTCAGACATGTCCATTACTTCCTTAAGTTTGGCTTCGAACTTATCCATAAAAAAACCTCCTCTTTTTAGGAATGTTATTTGATCTCTGTTTTTCCAAGGATATATATTTAAAAAAATAAAAAGGATAAAAGGGATTAATAACTAATTTTGTGCTGTTTAATGAGTTTTTATAAAAAAATAGGATATTTAATCACTGTTAATGGATTATAATCTTCAGATAAGTTGGTTTCAACTGTTCTCTAATCCTTTGCATCTAAAAAATGGTTTTTCACTCCAGTTTCTCAAGCCTCTCCCTGAACTCCTTTCTGTGGCGTTTTTCCTCGTCCAGGATATGTTTCAAGACCCCTACAACTTCTTCATCATCTATTATCTCAATTTGATGGGTGTAAGTTTTTATTCCATCAGATTCAAGTTCTATCTGACGCTGAAGCTGACTCTGGAGGTTTCCCTCTCCAAAATCAAGTTCCTTATGTTCCATTGTTGGTTTTCCACCACGTTTGGTTATGAGGTCTGCAAGCCACCACATGTGCCTCATTTCATCAACTGCTATGGCCTCTGTCACCCTGCTTGGATCACATTCATCCATCAAAAAAGAGTTCTGGGTGTATATCATTGAGGCCTCAAGTTCCCTTACAAAATCTTCATTCAAAAGCTTTATGATCTCCTTTTTCTCCAATTTTAAAACCCCTTTTATATTTTTAGAGATTATTTGGACTTGATTCAATATAACTCACTTTGTATCACACTTTGCAGGTTATTCCTGAAGATTGTTTTATGATTATTTATCTGTAGTTTCCAGCTAATTTATTTATCCATTCATTGTGGGTCATTTGGAATTATCTTGATCATTTGGAAAATTCAATTTCATGGTTTTTTATGTAGGCAAGGCCCTGGAATATTGCAACCATCTCCCCATTATCATCCCTTATCTCAACTGTGTAGGTTCCAAGTTTGTGGTTTCTGGATATCTCCCTGGCCTCTGCAGTTAATGCACCCTCAATTGCTGCATTCATGAAGGATATATCTGCATTTATGGCTACCGTAACCTTTCCATGGGAGTTTGATGCAACTGCAAAGGTGAAATCTGCAAGTGTGAATATCGCCCCACCGTGCACAGTACCTATGCCATTCAAATGTTCCTCACCTATCTGCATTCTGGATCTTGCATAGCCTTCACCTGCTTCAAGAAGCTCGATGCCCAGAAATTCTGCAAACCTGTCCCTTTTAAAGAATCGTTTTAAATCTTCCTCCAACACAGCAACCACACCAATTATTTTAATTAATTTAATACAATTTTTTGACAGTCTTTTATAAAATAATTTTTAAATTCTTTTATTTTTTAAATAGAATTATTATTAAATAGATTTCTTATAAATAAAGTGTATCATAAAAATGCTTAAAAAAAATTTATTTGAAATATTTAGATGTTTTATTATCTAATTTTTAGTTTAATATGCAATCTTAAAGTTTGAATTGGATCCTTACGTTGCCTGAATTTTATTCAAAGACCACAGAACTTTCTTCCTCTCTTTTCAAGGTATCTCTGATGGTAGTCCTCAGCCGTCCAGAACTTCCCTGCAGGCAGGATCTGAGTAACGATAGTGTCCCTGTAGCGACCTGATATTTCCAATTCCCTTTTTGAAGCTGTTGCAGCTTCCTTCTGCTCAGGGTTGTGGTAGAATATCACAGAACGGTACTGCTCACCAACATCAGGGCCCTGACGGTTGAGGGTTGTTGGGTCATGAACACTCCAGAAAACCTCAAGAAGCTCTTTGTAGGATACAACCGAGGGATCGTAGGTAACTTCAACTGATTCAGCATGACCTGTTTTCCCTGAACAAACATCACGATAGGTTGGGTTTTCAAATTCACCACCTGAGTAACCAACTTCAGTATCCACAACACCCTTGATCTGTCTGAATGCCTGTTCAACACCCCAGAAACATCCTCCTGCAAAGGTTGCCCTTTTGAATTTACCTTCTACACGTTTTTCATCTGGCATTTAACCACCTTGATTTCTTTTCAGTCCATTGCATGACCATTTCATTGAAAAAAAATTATCATTACTTTTTATTGTTGATTTCATTTGATACTTCTACTTGATTTACATAAAAAAATACTTTTTTTATAAGTTTAATGAAGTGGATGATATGAGATCAAGGGAGATTGGTTTTTAGATGATTCTAAGAAGTTTGTTCCACTCTTAGATTGCTTCTGCGTCTTCCATAGAAGTAGTAAACAGCCAGTCCAATTAAAAGCCACACCACGAATCTGAGGTGGGTTACAGTTGGAAGCTGTGTTATCAGAAATAGGCAGAAGACTACTGCAGCTGCAGGTACCAGGGGTACCAATGGGCATTTGAATGGACGTTCAATATCAGGTCTCTGCCTCCTTAAAACTATGACTGCAGCTGAAACTAGTGTGAAAGCTGCAAGGGTTCCTATGTTCACGAGTTCGACTATATCGGTAAGGGGAAGGAAAGCTGCAAGTACCGCTGCCACTGCACCCACCAATATTATGCCATTTATTGGTGTTTTAAAGTTTTTATGAACTTTAGAGAAGGTTTTGGGCAGTAATCCATCCCTGGACATTGCAAAGAATATTCTGGTCTGTCCGAACATGTTGACAAGGAGTACCGAGGTTATCCCACAGAGTGCACCCACAGATACTATCATATCTGCCCAACGTATTCCAACCCTTTCAAGGGCGTATGCCACAGGTGCTGCAGTTGTTTTGAATTCAAGGTATGGGACCATTCCATTTAAAACAGCTGCAACTGCAATGTATAATATTGAACTGATGACCAGAGAACCAACAATTGCCAGGGGAATTGTTCTCTGGGGTTTTTTCACCTCCTCAGCTGCCGTTGTTATGGCATCAAATCCAATGTATGCAAAAAAGATTATTGCAGCACCCTTGAAAACTCCAATCCAACCGTAGGGCATGAATGGTGTGTAGTTGGTAGGATGGATGTAGTTAACCCCTATCATTATGAAGATGAGTATAACTGCAATCTTTATGGTAACGATCACTGCATTGAAGTTGGAACTTTCCCTGGCACCCTTCACAAGCAGTGCCGTTATTGAAACTATGATCAAAACTGCAGGGAGGTTTATGATTCCCCCATTCAATCCAAGGGGATTTATCAGGGCTGGGGGGAGGTACAATCCCAGTGCCATCAACAGGTTGACCACGTAACCTGACCATCCCACTGAAACCGCTGCAACTATAACCAGATATTCGAGGATAAGGTCCCATCCTATGATCCATGCCCATATCTCACCTAAAGTCACGTAGCTGTAGGTGTAGGCACTCCCTGCAACCGGTACCATGGTTGCAAATTCAGCGTAGCAGAGAGCTGTAAAAAGGCATGCTGCACCGGATATCATGAAGGATATTACAAGTGCAGGGCCAGAGTAGTTTGCAGAAGCTATGCCTGTTAGTATGAATATTCCCGCACCTATTATGGCACCTATCCCCATTAAAAGCAGACCGCCTGATCCCAGCACCCTTTTAAGGCCCTTTTCACCAGAACTTGCATCTAAAAGACTGCTTATGGGTTTTTTCCAGAATATCTTCCGAGTCATGATCACAGCCTATACACTGCCTAAACAGGATATTTTTTTAAGATCAATCCTAAATTGGGGATTTTATTGCATTGAAAAAATTTTATATAAGAATAGTGCCAATTAAAAAGATTGACAATGTTTTGTTACTTAAAAAGTTCTAGTGTGTTAGATCATCCATCCCGTTGGATCTTGTGAATGATACTGTGAATGTAGTTCCATTGGTTGTATCGAGCTGGATTTCACCATCCAACTGCATCACCAAGCTGTTCACAAGTTTCAAACCCAGTGATTTTGTGTTTTTAAAGTCTATATCATCTGGAAATCCTATTCCACTATCTGAAACCTTTATGAACACAGTATCTCCCTCTTTGAAGAGTTCAACTGTAATTTCTCCTACGTTTCCATCTGGAAATGCGTGTTTAAAGGTGTTTGTAACCAGTTCATTTACAATAAGTCCACATGGAATTGCTGTTTCCACATCGAAGAGAACAGGTTCCATTTTCTTCTTAACGTTATCTGGATTTATCCTGTGATTGTAGGATAGGCTGTCCACTAAATCAGACATGTACTGTTTAAAATCTATTTTTGACACGTTATTTGATTTGTAGAGTTTTTCATGAACCATTGCCATGGATCTGATACGGTTCTGACTTTCCTGGAAGAGTGTTCTTACAGTCTCATCCTCGATGTAACTTGACTGAAGATTCAAGAGACTTGAGATGATCTGCATGTTGTTTTTAACACGATGATGAACCTCCTGCAGGAGCAGATCCTTCTCTTTGAGGGAATTTTTGAGTTCGTTCTCAGTGTCCTTCAACTTGGTGATGTTCATGAGGGACATCAAACTTTTCTTTGTTCCAGGTATCATTGAAACGGTTATGAGAATATTTTTAAGGTTGTCATCCCTATCAATAAATTCAAATTCATAGCTATTTGGAACTGAATTGGAATCTTCAAGCCTCAAACTGCGATATTTCTTCATAAAATCCAGATCTTTATCTGAAACGAATTGATACCATGCCATCTTTCCCTGAACTTCATCCTTGGAGTAGCCACAGAGCTTTTCAAAGGCACTGTTCATGAGGGATATGGTATCATCTTCCTCGATTATTATGGTTGCAGCACCTCTATTTTCAAATATAGCTTTATAATAATTTTCAGATTCCTTAAGAGCTTTTTCTACCTTTAGTTGTTTTGTGATATCCTGAAAGATGAAGTGAGTTTGTTTGAAGTTTCCATCTTCATCGTAACTTACCCTTCCTGTGAAGGAAAGATCCAATCTGGATCCATCCTTTGAGAACACCACAAGCTTCAACCCAGAGACTTTTCCCTCTGCCTTTAAACGTGAAAAATTGTTCATAAAATCTTCCCTGGATTCTGGTGTGAGAAATTCTCCAAACCAGTGTCCAAGAACATCCCCACGTTTGTAGCCTAATTTCTCAAGCCACTTTCTGTTAACCTCTACTATAAATCCTTCCTGATTCATGGATTGATATGCAAGGGGTGCCTCGTTGTAGAGTGTTTTGAATCTTTTTTCCTTTCTTATAAGTTCTTTTTGTATTTTAGAGGCATGAAGGGCCATCTCTACAGAACATCTGACCTCATTCAGATCCATTGTTTTCAGTGCGTATACATAATCCTCCCTGAGATCATCCTGTAAAGTTTTTTCATACTCAGGATTTAAAACAGTTACCAAGGGGGTTTTCAATGTTTTAAGCATTTTGACTGTTTTAAAATAGATAACATCCTCCTTTTGAGGATTTTCAATAAAAATTATGTCCGGATGAAATTCCCTGGCTTTGTCTAGGGCTTCCCTTCCAAAAGGGGATCCATGTATATTTTCATAACCTAAAGACTCTAAAACGTGCCAAAGGTTAATTAAAAGTGGCTTTTCTTTAAAAATCAATAACATATTTTCTTTGACCATTTTAAACCCTTTCTTTATGATTAAAACTGTTTTTTCATGAAGTCTGTTTTTTCAAGGTTAGTTTTCTTAACATAATCTTTGAACTTATTAAAATATAAAAATTTGCTTCAAATGTGAACATAGTCACAGATCATGAATAAGATATAATGAAGATGATCAAGTTTTCACGCATAATAATTTTAACCATGAAAGAGATAAAAAACCCTTTGATGATGAACAGAACCGTTGCCCTGATACTGAACAGAGTTGCGGATCTTCTGGAGATGGATGGTACTGATTTCAGGACAAAAGCCTACAGAAGAGCTGCACATACAGTTGAATTCCTTCCAGAGGATATTGAATCTGTTATGAATGAGGGAAGGCTTGAAGAGCTTCCAGGAATTGGGAAAAACATAGCCAGGAAGATGGAAGAGATCATCAACACTGGCAGCCTGGAGTACTA